>Ga0207877_10005_pt1 | contig 1067377 bp, 803 predicted proteins | sample LinPmetageLP29_FD_184046 | JGI IMG/M metagenome (GOLD analysis project Ga0207877, IMG submission 184046) | Marine viral communities from the Pacific Ocean - LP-29 (SPAdes) | ecosystem: Environmental > Aquatic > Marine > Oceanic | place: Pacific Ocean | collected 2009-08-23
TAGGTAAGGCACGACTATCTAAATACTATAGATAACTCTTAAGAGGAGGCGGAGGCAATATATTATAATAAGAATAGAGACTAATTCTTGAAGAGAATTATAGCTAAAGGATAGGACGCCTTTTCTTATAGAAAAGGCTAATATAATATTTATACGGTAGGGAAGGAATTATAAGCGAGGCGGGGGCGGATCGGAGGCAAATCGCTACTAGTCCGATATATATAACGAAGAATCTAGGAATAGCTTTAAGGAAGCCTATCCTATAATAATTATACTTCCTTTCCCTAACGCCTAACCCTAGGCGTTGTAGGTTATATAATAATTTTATAAATAAAGAAATCAAAATATATACCCTAGAAATTAGTAGGTATAAGACGCGTTCTTTTACTTCTCTCCTTTATCCTTCCTCTATCTATTATAATACTATATATCCCTACGTATTATTACTATTTCTTCTATTCTTCTACCTCGTATTAATTACAATTCGCTATCGTTTCGCCCGGCTAAAATAAGTACTAAAGCTAGAGAAGTCGTTGCTTTACTTAACGAGACTAAAGAGTATAAAGATAGGGAGGAAGACAAAGGTTCTACGTCTATTAACGCCTCTAATAACGAGGAGTTCCCTAAATATTACGGAATAGGCTTCTTTGAAGCTATTCCCGGATTCTTTGTTGTGTGTGCCGCACTAGTAGCGATTCGCCTCCGATCCGCCTACGTTTCGCTTATAATTCCTTCCCTACCGTACAAACATTATGTTAGCCTCTTCTACAAGAAAAGGCGTCCTATCCTTTAGCCATAATTCTCTTTAAGAATTAGTCTCTATTCCTATTATAATATATTGCCCCCGCCTCCTCTTAAGAGTTACCTATAGTATTTAGATAGTCGTGCCTTACCTAATCGATAGGCTTACTATCCTACTAACTAGTTCGTAATAATTCTAATTCTTCGTTTTCGATTACCTAAGGTTACGATATCTCCCTAAACCCGATCCGTAGTCGAAAGGGCCTAGTCTTAAGGCCGAAGTACTATCGAACTATAGCTAGCTATCGAGACCCCTCGTAATATAAGTCTAATTCCTACTAACGAGGGCTAAGTCGATACCGACTAGTTAGATAAATACCTTAGGCTTAACTAGGAGACTATCTAAAAGCTTAAATAAAAGGTCGCCTTAAAGAGACGTATCGTAGAACTTCGTACTAAAGAAACTATACTCGATAGCTAAGCGAATCGTTCCCGAAACTATAACGATTCTAAATTTAACCGTAAAAATAAGTTTAAAATTAAATTTAAAGATATTTTACGATTTAAAGTTACGTTTAACCTTTAGTAGCGATAAAACTAGCTACTAGATCTTACGACTACCTTTATAGGCGTACTACGGAAATACCGCTACGATAGTAGAAAAATCCTCCTCGGCGTTTCCTTTATAGACGAAACCTATCGGATAAGATAGTACCGATACGCTAGCGAATTAGTACCGGAGAATAAGCGTTACGCCGAAGGGACGTAGTCTTACTTTAAGGATTTTACTCTTACCCTTATTAAGAATACCGCTAACCTCTAAGCCGAAGTTTAGGTCTAACTCGAGAAGACTTTTTAACGATCCGACGAGGATCCGAGAGAGTTTTATACCTATCTCGATATCCTTAAACAATACTTTCCTCGCCCTTCGGAAACGGAAAGAAGCCTCTCTTTCTTTGCGAAGCTTTAGTATCCGCTTTAGAATCTTATTAACTTTTATATCCTTAACCTCCTAAAGACTTAGGACGAGATAATTAATATCGCCTACTACTATTAGGAGATTCTATAGTCTAAGGAGAAACGAAAGCGTAAAGCCGACGATAAGGCCTCGAATTAGGGATCCTTTAAGCGCCGCTCCTAGGAGTCGTCCTACGGTTCCTACTTCTATCCTAAATCTAAAACCGATTACCTACGTAATCCTAAATACTCTTATAGACTAAACTAGGGCTAGCGCTAGCCTTACCGCAACTAGAATAGGGACTAACGCTATACTAATAATCTAAATAAGGAACTAGTCCGAAACCGTAACGATCCGTCTTAACCTCGAGAAAAGAATCTTTTCGGACGAGATAGATAACGCTTTATATACTTTAACTATAGTAGTAATAGCTATATATAACCTACTTATCCTTAGGGACGCGCCTATATAGGCGAAATCCTTTAGGGAAAAGCTAATAAGTCGGAGTAGACTCTATGTCTCCGACTCCTTATCCTTAAGTAGAGACTACCTACTATCTTTATATACCGATTCGCGTTCGAAATATAATTAAAATATATATAGACCTCGATAGCTATACTAAGATTAATATTGTTAGTTTTTAGTTTATTAAGATATATAAACTTTAATCGGCTAAGCTATCCGGACCCCTTATTAGGGCTATTAATATATTCTTAATACCTACCTACGGTATATAGAAGGTCCTAATTACTATAACTAATTCCTATAGAATAGTTAAATCCTTCGAACGCCTATATATCGCTATCGACCGCGATCCCGACCTATAAGGTAGCCCTATTCTCCTCTCTATAACAACGCTTTAATACCTAAACGTTTATCTTACGCTAGTGTCTCGCCTCTAGTAGTTTAAAGTATTATCTATTATAATTAAGAAACCCTATACCTTCGCTAAGCGTTCCCGTAATCTAGCCTACGTCTTTATAGCTATTAAACTACCTAAGGAAATCTAGATTCCTAGGGACGATAACGACGATTAACCTCCTTAGGACCTATCCGGAATCCCTACCGAATTATAGGAGTTTTATAATATTTTCTCTTACGAAAAGGTAGCGATTCTCTCTCTATTTAAGGATACCGATTATACTATCGAATTTATCGCTAACTAAACTCTCTCTTTCGGTCTAATCTATCCTCTCTTATAAAACGAACTAGCGGAACTACGCCGATATATCGACAAAAACCTAGAGAATAGGCGTATCCGACTATCTAAGAGCCTAGTAGGTACTCCTATCCTCTTCGCCCCTAAAAAGGATAGCGGACTCCGACTATATATCGATTACTATAGACTTAACTATATCTCGGTTAAGAATCGCTACCTTATCCCCCTTATTTCGGAGATACTTAACTATCTTATAGGTATAAAGTAGTTTAGTAAGATCGATATTAAAGATATATATTATCGGATCTATATCTAGAAAAGTAATAAATAGAAGATAGCTTTCTATATACGTTATAGCTACTTTAAATATATAGTTATACTATTCGGCCTTACTAATATACTAGCTACCTTCTAATTATATATTTATATAGTACTTTATAGCCTTCTCGATATCTTTATAGTAGCGTATCTAGATAACGTCTTAATCTTCTTACTAAGCCGTAATATATATACCGATTATATCCGCTAAGTTCTCAAACGAATAAGATCTATAGATTTATACGTAAAACCTAGTAAATATACCTTCTACTAAGATTAGGTCGAATTCCTTAGCTTTATTATCTCCTCGAAAGGTATCTCGATAGATCTATAATAGGTATCCGATATCCTTTCGTAGCCGATTCCCTATATCTTCCGAGATATTTAAGTATTCTTAGGATTCTACAACTTCTATCGGCGTTTTATCTAAAATTACTCCGAGATTATACTCCTACTAATATCTCTAATAAAAGGGAGTAAGAATAGTAAGAAATCTAGGACCTTAGAGCTTATACCCCTAGAAATAGCGGCGTTTTACTATATTCTCGACGCCTTTAAGACTATACTACTACTCCGATATTTCGATCTAGAAAGACCTAGAAGAATTAAGACCGATATATCTAATTAGGCTATAGCTAGAATTCTCTCTTAGCCTAACAACGGAGGTATCTAGTATCCTATCGCGTTCTAGTTAAAAAAGTTTAATAGTATAGAAATTAACTATAGTATACCGGATTAAGAGCTTTTCGCTATCGTTTAGTCCTTTAAATACTAGCGTTACTACCTCGAAGGAAGTATATACCCTATTAAGGTTTTATCTAATTATTCTAATCTCTAGGCTTTTATAAAATAACTAAAACTTAATAGAAGATAAGCTAGGTAGTACCTACTTTTATCTACTTTTAATTTCTATATTAAATACCGCTCTAAGAAGACGAACCCTATAGACGGCCTATTATAGCGATAGGGCTCGGACTATAAAGACGCTTTTAGTATCGAGTTACTAGGCCCGCTTTAGGACCGAATAATAAATAAATCGTAGCTATCTAATTAGTAGTACGTAAGAGTTAAAGAATTAACTATAAAAGACTTAATATCGGCTAAGATCTACGATAATAGTAAGGCCTCTACTATAGATATATATATTCTAGCCGCGTTTCTAAGAGAGACTACCGCCGAATTAGCCTTAAATAGTAACTAGGAAGTAGGTTAGGTACGGCTAATCCCTATTAATAAGTTATATAACGCCTATATCGTTAAGAATATCTACTAAGAAGAATCCGGAGACGAATTAAAAAACCTTATTAGGCGACTCTAGGGCGAAGACCTAGAGACTTAGCGGCGAAAGTATACCGTTAGAGAAGTAAAGCCTAGGACTAAAGACTAATTAATTAATTTAAAAAGGCTTATTCGATATAAGTACTATCTTTATATCCTAATAGGGAATAATTTAAGAATAAAATTAATAAATATCTATTATAATAACCCTCTTACTAGCTATTTCGGGCGCAACCGAACGGCTAAGCTTCTTAAGAGGAAATACTATTAGGTAAATCTTAACCGAGACGTTAACGAATATATCTAGATATACCCTATCTACTAAGGTACTATAGCGCCGCGATATAAGTCTTATAGAAGAATAGATATACTTCTAATTCTAAAACGACTATTCGCGGAGTTATCTATAGATTTTATTATAGGCCTACCCCTATCTATCTATTTAAATTAAACTATTAATAGAATTTTAGTTATTATCGATAGGTTTACGAAATAGTCCCTTTTCTTCCCTATATCGACGACGATAACGGCTATAGACCTCGTATAATTATTCTATAATAATATTAACCTCTAGTACGGCCTACTAGAAGATATTATTACCGACTACGGATCGCTTTTTACTAGTAAATTTTAGTCGGAATTATACTATATCTCTAAGGTTAAAATAAGGCTTTCGATAGCGTTTTACCCCTAAACCGACGGCTAAATAGAATAGATAAACTAGGTCCTCGAATATTACCTTCGCTATTTTATTAATACCGAATAACTTACCTAGCCGTAACTACTCCGGACGGTAGAATTCGTATATAACAACGCTATTAATACAATAATAGGCTATTCTCTCTTTAAAGCTCTCTTAGGCTATTCGCTAGACTTTTACTATAGGATCGAGGTCGATTCTTCGGGGAGAAGTATCCTAGCTACAATAGTAAGAATTAAAAAGTTGTAAGAAATTCGTAAAAGACTTACGAATTACTAGCGTAGCGTTACCGAGTCGTAGGTAAAGTATTATAACCTCTATTATAAACTACTTACCTTTAAGCGTAGAGACCTTATTAGATTATTAACTAAGAACCTAAAGCTTAAAACGATACGAAAACTTAGCCCTCGTTTTATTAGGCCGTTTAGGGTACTTAATATAATTAGAAAATAGGTATATTAGTTAAGCCTACTAAGTTAATACGATCGAATTTATAATATCTTCTATATCTCTCTTTTAGAGCTATAGAAGGAACGCCCTAGGAATAGTACCGATTCGATACCGATACCTAAGCTTAACGATAATAACGAATATAAAGTTAAGAAAGTATAGAGCGAAAAACTCTTTAATAATAAACGGTATTACCTAATTAAATAGAAGGGGTAGCCCTCGGAATATAACTAATAGGTCCCTTATTACGATATAGCGAATATATAAGGTATAATCTAGTAATTTCTAAAGGTATTAAAAGGCAAAAAATTATCCTAAATTAAGTATATAAACTAGAATTAACCGCCGATATGCCCTTAATTTACCCCTAAAATACGTATTTAAATACGCTTAATAAGACCGACGGGAGTATTATCTATAACCTCCTTAAATATAGCCTATATAATACTATCTAGCGGTATAACTATATCCCCTATAACTATCTCCCCTAACTAAGTATACCTAGTTATACGACCTAAGATAATAGTTTTAATAAAGGCTATAAAAACGTATTTAGTACTAGCCTACGACTACTAACTAGGGTCCTTAGGTAGTATACGTAGTAGGCGATTACTACAATAGTTATCCTAGGCCTTAGAACGGTCCTAGATCGGAGGTATAATAAGGCTAGATAGCTTACGATAGCGCTAGGAACAAAACTCCTTATATATCTAATTTATATTCTATAAGAAATATTAATAAAACCTAACCGAATTATAGCCTTATTACTTACGGAGACTTTCTTAGACGTCTTAGAATTACTAAGGAAGTAGGTACTATAGTAGGCCTTTATAAAGGCGTTAAAAGCGCCGATAAGGGCGGCCTACGTAAAAGCTACCTAAATCTAATATAATTCGGCCTATCCTAACGATATATTCTCCGTATCTTCCTACTAGAACTCCTCGGTAGTCTAGCGTAAAAGCTTACTAATATCGTAGAGATCCCCGAGAATCCTCGTTAGGGCCTATACTATATTAGTATAAAGAAGAGCTAAGAAAAGGGCAGCGAAATATACTAGAAAGTACTTATTACGCCTTTCGGAATACTACTAGTATAGTACCGATTTAACGGCGTTAAGGACGTACTAGACCTCGAAAGGCAAGCCCTCTATAGGGTTAAAGCTAGCGACGGTCGTACGAATATACGCTATATACTAAAAATATAAATACGCTAGCGGATTCGTATAGCGAGGGCGACGACCCTTTAGCGAAACTACCCCGATTATCTAAGGGAACTCCTCGTTATTAGAAGCGTTAATAGACGTAGGATCCTCGTCTTTCTCCCTATCTTTATACTCTTTAGTCTCGTTAAGCAAAGCAACGACTTCTCTAGCTTTAGTACTTATTTTAGCTAAGCAAAACGATAGCGAATAGTAATTAATACGAGGTAGAAGGATAGAAGAAATAGTAATAATACGTAGGGATATATAGTATTATAATAGATAGAAGAAGGATAAAGGAGAGAAGTAAAAGAACGCGTCTTATACCTACTAATTCTAGGGTATATATTTTGATTTCTTTATTTACAAAATTATTATATAACCTACAACGCCTAGGGTTAGGCGTTAGGGAGAGGAAGCATAATTGTTACGGAATAGGCTTCTTTAAAGCTATTCCCGGATTCTTTGTTATACGTGCCGTACTAGTAGCGATTCGCCTCCGATCCGCCCACGTTTCGCTTATGATTCCTTCCCTACCGTACAAATATTATGTTAGCCTCTTCTACAAGAAAAGGCGTCCTATCCTTTAGCTATAATTCTCTTTAAGAATCAGTCTCTATTCCTATTACAATATATTGCCCCCGCCTCCTCTTAAGAGTTACCTATAGTATTTAGATAGTCGTGCCTTACCTAATCGATAGGCTTACTATCCTGCCAACTAGTTCGTAACACTAAAATAATTAGGGTTGTTTCGCTAAAGGGTCGTCGCCCTCGCTATATAAATCCGCTAGCGTATTTATATTTCTAGTATATAGCGTATATTCGCTCGACCGCTACTAGCTTTAACCCTATAGAGGGTCTACCTTTCGAGGTCTAGTACGTCCTCGATACTATTAAATCGGTCTTATACTAGTAGTATTCCGAAAGGCGTAATAAGTACTTTCTAGTATATTTTATTGCCTTTTTCTTAGCCCTTCCTTATACTAATATAGTATAGGCCTTAATAGGGATTCTCGGAGATCTCTACGATATTAGTAAGCTTCTACGCTAGACTACCGAGGAGTTCTAGTAGGAGGATATAGAGAACGTATCGTTAGTTTAACATTTGGTTATTCATCTAACACAACATTTGAACACAACATTCGGACACAACATTCGGAGATATTGTATTTTCCTAGCGACTCGATATATGTACTTCCTTTTATCACTGTTGGCACCGTTTAAATAGTGGTGAGCATGCCGCAGAAAGCATCGATGATCCGTTTCAACATTCACCACCATGGGCTCGTACGTTTTTGCGATAGGTGAGGCGACAACAGATCATGCCATTTCATTTCACCCACCAATGATGACCACGATACCCTACCCAATAAACACCTCATCAAAGGCAGGCAAAAACCCTGCCATATTGCGACCCTAGATCTCTACCAGCCAAACTGAAGGGTTATCTATTGCCTACCTCGTATATCGGAGAAAAGAAAGCACACCTACACAATACCAAGCAGATGCAAGCTATAGTACGGCGCGGGACTGATCCACACAGCCCTATCTCACAATAGAGTCCCTTGTATAGTTGGTCAGACATTAGGTCGATTACGTTTTCGTAGATCAAATCTCTGCGATTAGCCGCGTCTTTGTAAAGGCATTACCCACATCAATCTCCTGGGGGGGGGGGAGCAAAGTGGATGCGGGAGGGTATAAATTATTTTATACATAAAGTTTTAAATAAAACTACTATTCGGAAAAATCTGCCAATTAGTGCCATCAATGGCTCACATGCGTGCAAGTCGTCTTGAAATGATTGGTGGATATTTGGCCATGGCTCCCAGGAGCCTGTGGGTCGTTAATATCGATGCTATCATTGGATACTAATAATAGATCAGAGGAAGAATGAGCTAATCGGTGCTATGAATGATCCACGTGTGCCACATAGCCCCTGTAGAAATAATTGGTCCAAATTTGGCTGTGAGCTCCTGGGAGTCTGAGCCTACCATCACACCTCCCATAATTGGATAAGGCTGATACAATTAGGTCCACAACGTACCCACGTCCTCTCTCCTTTGAATCCGAGATAGAGACGACCTTAAGAAGTGGCCGTTGAAATCCAGGTGTAGTATTTGCGGATATATTCAAAATACAAGAATTTAGAGTAGACCAGGTCAAAGTATAGCATAAAATTCATGGAAGATTCAACCCTCGTACACGACCGATTTTTTGATCCTGGAATTCCTTTGGAACCCATTCAAATTTGGACCGATCATGACACTCAGGTCCCAGTACGGGTGCCTAATTTATTGTGATTTCCCTTCTCCTATGTCGTCACCAATCTGTTTTTCTTTTTCGTATCTTTCGTTCCAGTAATGGGTGACCAAAGTGTTTTGCTTTGCATATTATGACTGGGGCGAATGATGGACATATATTTTTTGTAAGCATAGGAGAACAGGATATTACAAACGAAGTACATAGCTAGTCGATATTAAACATCGAACATTCAAGCGAAACTACTTTCCTACTTGCCATCAAAAATGTTCAGATGAAAATAATACGGGGAGCCTGGCCACAAAGAGCCTATGCACCTATCTTCTGACCGAAACAGGAATTCCATCCTCGGCATTCACGATGTGGCGCCAATGCAACTATAGCAGCTGCATTGCCAGGGATTAGAGACGACGAGAAGCAACGGAAATATAGAATCACGGAATGAGCCGAATTGGTACCCGCTTATGTAGATAACCCCTTCCGGCATCTGACCTCATACTGCGCTCAGCCGAGGCATAAATTTGTGATGCACTTCACTAGCATGGGCTGCTTGACTCCACTCCCCTTTGGTCGCATCATCGCATTCTGAAGTACCAGAAGCGCCAAGTCTGCAGTGTACTCCGATTTTAAATGAGGAACACATGCGGAGTGCTTCATTGTATTACTTGGCGATGACTGTCATCCCTGTTGTAGTTCAGAGGTATTATTATTCAGGGGAACATGAGGCTATATATACAACGAGAAGATCAAGTTGGTTGGAAATGAACTTGATTCTTCATATACATGGAGTTAATTCCGATGGTTCGGCTTGGTTCCTGATCCGCACCAGCCTCATATCACAACAATCCCATCCAAATCTTGACCTGTTATTGAGCTTATTTCAGGGTGGTTGGCGCTCTAGAAAGCTCTATAAAATTGACTGCCTACACTTGTAGCCTACCAAGTATGAGGCAAGAAATCAAAAGCCCAGAACCTTAGATTACCTGCTGTCGAGATATGTACCTGACTCATCTCTCGCAAATAAATACCTACGCATGCATTCGCGCCGCACATCTTGCTATATTCGAAAGCCTTTTCCTTTAGCTTGATCTTGCGACGGCATGCCTTTTGCATCATGCAAGGTTGAATATAGGTTTTTAAATGAACCAGAACATGGACAATGACGGCAGGAATGGCAACACGTTATATGATTTTCTATCATCATTTTTCCAAATCAAGGAGCAGGTGTCACTTCTTGTAGACGATCGATAAAGTCTTATTGCTGAACTTGAAAATCTGCGCACTTATTCATGGACCTTGTACCATGCATATAATAGGGCAATGGGAGAGCTGGATCAGGCCAAAGTGAGAAGAATGGTAACAATTGGAAGCGCTCCTGGCGTATTAGACCAAAAGATACATGAACTCCCAAGCATATACATCCTCCAGGCCAAGAAATTCTTGAGGCTTATAACTGTGATACATATACTGTTGAACGACCTAACGTATGGTTCCATAATTTGATGAGCAGATAGTGAAGTGGTGTAGCGGGTTGCATAAGGGTAGTTCTAGTTTACATGTCTCTCTGAATGAGGTCATAAGGAAATGCACTGAAGTCAGTCTTATCTAATGCTCTGTTATGCCTCGCAATCTGGATTGCACCCTGTATATGTATCTTAGTCGAAGGATCATCGCCAATCAGGATCTATGATTTGTTAGAGGTATGTTAAGCAAGTCAAGGGATGCGGGCATAATTACGTCGTCATGTGCTAGGAATAGGGGTAACGCAAGGGTGGAATCACTAATCGGAGAGCGCATCTCTGAAGACGATATGGCCTCCATTAGTGAACGCGCACAAGCGATCTTGTACTGAAGGGCGAGTTGAATAAAGTATGGCCCCTTATGCGGTAGACTTTGCGACAGGTGGCGGCATGACACAAGAAAGAGACCATTCAGAGAGCTAACATTGGTGGCGGCAAGTTGCACGAACTGTTGGTTTAGGTGCTGTGTACAGCTTTCCTGATGGCTAATCTGGTTACGTTGCAAGCTTGAACACGGTACAACATTTGCCATGTCTGTGCTAGATTAGTAACCGAAAATTCGCTTCTTGGGACATCCGTGAGGAGTAGCAGACTTGCGGGATATATCGACTTCTTCTGACGAGAGAGCCCTACTTACAGTAATCTAGGAGAAAATCTTCGATCGGATTGAGGCTCCTGGCAAAACTTGCGAAGGGATCTCTCCGGTCAGACCCCAGTAAGCCCAGAGGGCTTGGGATGACGGATTTCGCTATCTCGGCGGCCGCTGTGGAGAGTGGCAGGCTTTCGTCTTCCGCGCCACTACTACTTTGGATGGCATGGTACTCAATGAGTCTCTGTCGCCTCGCCTTGGCATGTGCCGCCCGGGCTGCATGTGAGTAAACTAGTCGCCGCATTTCAGCCGACGCTACCCCGCCGTGTTTGGATGAATAGATGAATGGGATTTCGCTTCTTGTGCTGGACATCGTGGTCGTGGTTCAGCGTCTGAATGAGGGCTACTAGGAATTCCACCATGAGTTGATGAGATGCAAAACCCTGTAAAGCTTAAAGCCTTGACCTGACCTTGCAGGACGAAGCTTGGAGCTGAACCGAGAGGTATGCGGCATTTGTAAGCAATGGAGGACCTTGCCAAGACTTTGCTCCTTCCAGATAAAGAATAGTGCCACGTCCCCACTCTACTAGTGTGCCTTAGCCCTACGTCGATTATCGCTAATAGCACAAATAAACTCATTGATAGATCGACCTTTTCTTTGTTAGTACGTCACCTACCAGAACTTCTTACGCTTAGCTATAAGTAGATGTGCAGAATTTGTAAGCACTGAAAGACCTTGCCAAGATTTGCTCTTTCCAGGTAAAGCATGCCCCACTACTTGGGGTTGCTTCGAAGCCACGGAAATGTCCCCAGCAACAGCCCAGGAGATAGATTGCATTCTTTTTAATCTCAAGCAACTCCCACGGAACTACGCGGGTAACGAATAGCATAGCAATCAATCATTCAACGTACTTATATAAAGAAGTGACCAGCCGCACAGAGGGGTGACCATCTTCAAAAGAGTCTCCGCTGCACATCCAGTACTCATTATGGTCTCTCCTCCTATGAAAAGTTTCGTGTCATTCACCAAGACCTGGCACAATGATACTTACCCATCCATCTCACCCACACGCCCGGAGCTTTCGGCGGCTGGGAAAAACGTCGTCATCACGGGCGGAGGCACAGGCATTGGAAAGGCGGCCGCCATCGCCTTCGCCCAGGCTGGTGCCAAATCGGTTTCCATTATCGGGCGCAGGATCGACCGTCTTCACGCTGCAGGGCAGGCGACCACAGAAGCCAACCCCTCGACTCAGGTCGTTTTGCAGACAGGCGACATCACCGACCTCGCGTCTATCAATGCGGCTTTGGGTGCGATTGTGAATAAGGTTGGCAGCAACATTGACATATTCGTCAGCAACGCTGGTATGCTTCCGAAAGAGGCCCCGGTAATTGGCTACCCAGAGGCGGAACTCCGGCGCGCTTTCGAGATCAACACTATGGGTACTTTTCACGCCTTGCACGCGTTTACCCCATTGGCGGCCCCTGGCGCAAAGTTCTTGCACACGGCATCTTCTATCAGTCACTGGGCTCCTCTCCCGGAAGTGCCAGGAGTGTGGAGCTACGCTGTCACGAAGGGAGCGGCACTGAAGATGGTCGACTACTATGCTTCCGAGCACCCGGATATTCACGTCGCGAGCTTCCATCCAGGTATCGTTGGCACTGAGATCAACCCGAACATCCCCGTAGGGCCAGACACGGGTGAGTCCTTTTGTTTATTTTCCAAGCCATCAGACAGACAGATGGGTTGCATAGCCATGCTAACACACCTTGTAGTGGAGTTGCCTGGACACTTTGCTGTGTGGCTTGCGTCAAATGAAGCTGCATTTTTGAGGAACAAGTTGACCTGGTCAAACTGGGACGTGGATGAGCTCATAGCTCGGGCGGAAGAGATCCGGACGTCATTCCTGCTAAGGATCTCTCTGAATGGTGTGGAAATGTAGCTAAAGTTCTGTTATCTGACGCCCAAATAGATTTTCGGATATACGCAACGTAGTTCATAACCACGAATTTCCATAAAAGAGACGACGTTGGTTGGCTACCATCCACAATAGCCTCCCTAGTTAAGAAAAAAGACTCGTGACCGCCTTTTCTCTCTCTCTCTCTCTCTCTCTCTCTCTCTCTCTCTGTGTGTGTGTGTGTGTGTGTGTGTCGTTCTTGTGTCACATCAATGGGGATTGGTAAGATGGGTTGGATTGACTTGATGCACAATAAAGAGCATGATGTTGTGGTTATTCGCACAAACAGGAAAACACAACATACATGGGATACAATTGCAAATGAAGATAGACTTGTACTGTCAGCGCCTTGCAGACGGCAGTGCATGCTCGACAACGAGAACAATGCACTCAGGCGGAAATGCCAGCACCTTCGAAACCTACGCAGAGGGTGACGCCATACAAATCATGATAACGAACGTAAGACGCTTATGATTAACCTAAAGAGTTTATACTCGCCTCCAATAATACTTGCGTCTCACTACATCCAGACAAACTCTACCGCCACTCCTAGGTAAGATACAAGCATTCACCCCCCCTGTTTATTACTTTGGATTTCCGTCGCTACCCGGATTGGCTACCACGCTGTCAGACACCGGGATAGTACATGTAGACCCTGAACCGATAAACATAGTGCAAAGGGTAGGAGCGCAAGCGATTGTCGGGACATTCCTCACGGTTACGACCAGTGTAGCCGAAGCGGAGGCTCACATCACCACGGTGCAACACTGGCTTTGGAGACGAGCTGTGAAGATGTAGACCGACATACACACCCTACCAGCAACCAATCCCCTCCACAGGAGTACAACTTAGGTCAAGAAATTTAGAAGATACCACCGTTCGCCATTGTATCAGGTCGCAGACGCGCTGAAAAGCACCGAGATGGAAACCCTGGAAACCATCAATCCATTCACATTGGCACCATGGGAGGAACGTGTATAGGGCGATAGACAGGATTTACTAGCTATATAGACCGAAACGGGCGGAGTTATACGGATCGCGGTTAGCAGTTCGGCGCGGAATGAGATGGTAGGATTTGGTGTGGCGATTGAGAAGTAGCCACCTGGGTATCGAAAACCGAGGCTAAAAACCTTCTCCGTCATACTGGGCATAAGAACCGAACAGAACCTATACTCCGGCAAATTGGCAGCAATAGCATACGTACTGGGCATGCTATAGGGACTGAAACGATGCAGGATTACGCTACTTATAAGCAACAAAGCGGCGGTACTTACGCTGAAGGATCCTCGACAGCAGTCGGGCTAGGAATACGTCTGCTAGGTATACAAGTTGATCCAAAGGCTACGGGGACACAAAAACCGGATGGATATCCGCTAGGTTCTAACTAGCGAGAAGACTTAATTGCTAGGCCTAGCGAAAGAATAGGCTAGGGCCGCGACGCAAGAAGACGCTACCCCTTAAGTATAGGTTACTAGGATGAAGTCGACAACACTAAACCTCGCACAATCCAAAGCAGTCCCCAAATTTGCCTACCAGAAGATGTAGGAAAACACTCCAAACGAGTGGATGTAGCACTCCTAGGAAAACATACCCGATAGCTATATGATCGATTATCGTGGAAAGAAGCGAGCGCGCTGGCTCGACTCCGGACTGGCATAGCTAGGCTGAATGGATGCCTCTACCGGATCAAGGTTGCAGAGTCGGGTCAATGCGCATATGGACAAGCAAGAGAGACCGTGGAGCACTTCCTCTTTTGATGTCAGAGGTGGACCACAAACCGGACGGAAATGCTGCAATATACCCACATTCACCGATATAGCATATCTTTCTTCCTAGGCAGAAAGTCGCCTCTGGACGACCAGAATTGGAAGCCGAACTTGGAAGCAGTGCGAGCCTCAATACGATTCGCAATCGCCACGGGCCGACTCGACGCCGCCTAACCACGTCGACCAACACAATGACGCCACTAACCCCCACCAACTACCTTGTGCCAGAGATGGTAGACGCGCTTTAACTGCCGAGGATAGGATGTTGAACACTTGGAGAAGCGCCTTCAAGCAAGTCTACTAACTAAATACTAACCTACAAGGACCCGCTAAGATATTGACATCTGAGATGACATACACTGAAAGGAATCTTGTATGGGCTCCAAGGAGGCACGGCATTAGCTAAGATATGTACATTCAGACCAGTGATAGTTGCCCTTTCGGTTCAGCCGCCGGCCGATCATAAAATGTGTGTGTGTGTGTGTGTGTGTTAACATGGACATGCCACAGTTGGTTATCGACCTTCGACCTACACCAAACTTTGAGCTTCCGCGACAATGACTACTACGTGTTCGGCGTACTCGATATAGACACATATATTCTGGCAGATTTTCCAAACCTAAGAGATATTCGAAGGATATTATAGGGAAATAGGGAACGCTGAGTTTCGAAGCGTGTCGAGCCTGCTGGGAGGCCTAACCGAAGGTAAGAAAGGTAAACTATTTACCCTCTCGCGAGCTAGGACGTTCAATGCCGTATAAGCCTTCGCCGACGCGTTACAATGGGTTTGGAGTCGCGTGCCACGAGGGAAGTCTAACGTTGGGAATAGCAATTAGGCCACGATAGGCCTTGGCGAGACTCTAAGTTCGTTTTTAGGTAGTTTGTATACTAACTTATACGTTCACGGATCTATATATATAGCTAAGGTAGCCTAGATATTATATTTATAGTCAATTATAAGCCTTAACCACTAGGCGAAGAACGGATTCGTTTTTGGTCTAGTAGTAAAACTATATTTATTTGTGGGGGTTAGGGTAAATAAAATCTATCCATCCGACTATACCTCCATAAAACATACTATCGGTTTAAATTCTTCTGCAATTAACAACCCTATTATACAATATACGCAAAGAGCTTGATAAAGATAGTAGTGTCCTACTAGCCTACCTAGTAGGCTTGGTATAGCGGTAATCTATGTATAAGGCCCTAGGCCAATGCTAAAGCGGCCCTTAAGATTGTAGCGGAGTATAGTAATACAAATTCCCTAATATAAGTAGCAAATTTGTAGATAGCGAGTGATATATAGTGTATTTCGCTATCAAACTACCTATCTTGCATATAAGCATGCAAAAATAACTCAATAGTAGGCTAGTCGATTGACAAATCTAGCGTGGAGAGCCTAGGTAGTTCTGTTTCAACAAACACCTAAGGGCCGTAATTGTAGTCGTATACTATATAGAGCTAATCTACGGTCGAGATATCTCTCCTCTTTATGCATCTTGCCTTAGTCGAAGGAGCTCTATGTTACTTTAATCTTGGACTATAACGTAAAAGATCAAAGTAGTAGAAGGAGCCTACGCACAAATTCGCAAAACAAGGTCTATAAATTCAAAGACCGAAGGTTTTTCTAAGAGATCATATCCTCGATAGAGGTTATGGTTGCTTTTAGCAAGGTAGTATCGGTAGCGTTGGTATAGTATACGTAGATTTCGCGATCGCAAATCCTGTTGATGCCTCGGAAAAGATCTACAAAATACTTTGCGCCTACACGCCAATCCGTACTTGAGCCTTTGAAACTCGAAAAGTATTCAGAAATCGGCGAGATAGCAACCTTCTCCTTAAAAATATCTATTTTGTTCAAGAAGAGAAGGATAGGTTTAAATTTGAACTAGTCACTATTTACTAGTATGTCAAAGAGCATTATTGCCTCTGATATTTGATTCTTTTATAAATATAACATTAAAAATCCGACTAGGTTACTATGCCGCGGAATATACGTACCGAATTTTGATCTTTAGCCAAACATTGGTCGTAGCCCGAAAGCGCAACCACAAAAACAAGACATCCAACGTCCTCGAAGCAGTAGATCTACTTCCTTCGTTCTAATCGCTAACCGCCTATATCAATCATACGCTAGTCTATACTTCTTAATTCAAAAAAGGTTTCGGAAATTCCTGTTGTTCTCTGGCGAGCGTGTAGCATATCTTGATCGTTGGGGAGCTAACTATAGGAGGATATACGATCAATAGAATCCAAAAAGCTATAACAACCTTTTAGCATCGCCAATGCTAGAAATAATAGATATACTTACTAAAGAAGGTTATCGTAGAAAGCAAGGTTGCGACTCTACGTAGTAGCCCTCTAGACCCCTCGGTCGGCCTATACGTCCTTCGTAGCGTTGTAAGCCGCGATTGCCTATGTAGACCTATCGTTATCCGCCGTATTATCTGTTTTAAGAATAAATTTGGCCTAGCACTATAATTATCTAGGAGATCAACAAATTGTATCTAAGGGCAATACGTAGAGCTAGGGTAGCGACCTTATTGTTTTAGGTCTCGAAATCAATATTTTCCGTACTTATAATATCGAATAGTGCCTTTAGGCTAGAAACAATACTAGAATATATAGTAGCTCGCGATTGTTGACGTTTATCCTCGGAGAAGCTATTTAAATAGATTAGACGTATCTGCTTTACGATTGTCGACTTCCCGGATTCACCCGCGCCTAAGTCTTATATTAGAAGTATCCTAGGCTTCGATCGTAATTAATTGTCTATATACTTACCAAGCAAGAGTATTTTTATTGTTCTCGCTATCCCCTTCTTCTTAGTTTTAATGATTTTGTCGATTTTAGCGTTATACTATAATACTTTAGTGTCTGCTAAGCTTATCGTTGGCTTAAAGATCAAGCAATCAACGATGCCGCGCTTAACAAAGCCTATATTGGAATAAGTATTTAAACTTTAAGTCGTTAATTGAACGGAAACCTACTAGTAGTAGGAGTCCCGTTTCTAAATGCAATAAGACCGCAAGAAGGCTTAGCTAAATATAGGGCAAAGTAATATTCTAAGAAAGTAGAGTATACGTAATCGTAACGATCTGGCCTAGAGAGGATACGTAGGGCAAGACCCCTAACTAGCTAGTTAAGAATACTTCCTTACTAAGATCGGTAGATTTAGGGCAACTAGAAAATAAGTAGGCTCGGATGCTAGACTAGGGGAGGCTTAGAGGGTTCTTATTGGTTAGTCCTTGAGGAGACTATTAAGTTTCGCGATTAGTACGAAAGCCCCGGCATAAAAGCCCTAAATTTTAGACTAAACATAATTAGGGAACTAATTATTACTAAGGGTACCTCGAAATAAAGTTCTACCGCGAAATATATTTAGCGGCATCGAGATTAGGTTTTAAGCTAGTAGATATACCGAACTTAAAGGCCATAGCGCCGAAATTTTCCCGATCCGGGCTTACTATTGCTCTACCCGTTATCAGTAAGCTATTACCTAGGTTTAAGCTATAAGGCGCCTATAAATATACTACCGCTCCCTATTTTATCAACACCGGTGTTAGTACCTCTTAATTTGTTAAGTCCCTATCTAAGTCCCGTAATTCTCCTATCTATATGCCTAGCGATAGTAGCATATCTATTGCCAAAAATGAATTCTATCTAGGCACTATAGATGGCTCTATTCGCATAGATATCGGTAGTCATATAGACAAGTCTTCAATTGAATCACATACTTGAATCCTGGCAATAAGCCCTGCCGGATGGCTCTTCCCAACGGGCTATTGGACTAGGAAACATGATTTCATAATACTATATACTATCCGTATACCTATAGATTAGGCAAATATAGACTCCGTTTATACGCCGGCCTTGGTTCTCTTATAATAACTTCCCCTTCGCACAAAATCCTCGTTGCTGACGTTCCCTACCGAGACGTCGATTATTCTTTTCCCTTCGGTTGATAACTCTCGTCTTCTCCTCGATATATGCAAGAAGCTGACTAAGTAATACGAGCTTAACTTATGTATATTTCTACGATTCAGTTTTCCGCCGTCTATAGATCGGAAAATAGACCGGATAGAAGGGATAGAAGTCGAAACGATGACTAGATATGTTTCGATAAATAACCAACGGTCGTAGGTAACTGTCGCGATTGTTGGGTTACTGTCTGAGGCTACGAGGACGCGAGTTTGTACTGTTTTAATAACTGCGGCAATTATAGTACTTATTTGATTATGGATTAGTATATTAGTAAACGCAAAGTACAAAATTGTACTCACAAAATACCTAGTCCAAGCAAAGTCACTAAGCCTACTTTGACCTATAGCCTTACGTTCAAATTCTAGAAAGTATATATTAAGAAGATAGTAAGAGACAAATTAGTAGTCGTATTAAAGGCTATTTATACGTATAGTATTAGGAGTATTATTGCATACTAGAAACGGGGACGATAGGTTTATCTTACCTCCTTAGAAGTATCTATAATATGCTTGTACGTAGATATCCTAGCATTTCCTTTTGCTAGAATAATCCTAGATTGCCGATTTATGACCTAGACATTGGACAAAAATGATGATTATAAAAAGAGTGTTAACTACTACCTACAGACTAACCAAGGTCTACAATACGATTTTCTGCGATGACTTCTACACAAGAAGCCTAATTATGAAGACAATAAAGGACACCCGGCCTATGGTACCGCCTACAAGGCAAAATGTTTGAGTTAGGTAGTCGTATATGATGACTTTTGAAATATTTGATAGATTAATAGCTAACAACTTTTGACTAAACCCTAGTTAAATGGCTAGGGTAATTATGATAGAGCCGATAAGAGCCGTGTACTAAGAAAAATTAAAAAAGTTAGTTTTTTTTTTTTTTTTTTTTTTTTTTCGAAATGTAATAAGTCTGACATTGTTACACAATTTCAAACTTTAGTAGGTAAGAAAATAAGGCTTGCTAACCAATACGAAGGCCATAAGGAAATTATCCGCGCCAAACTTCCCGATCCTTAACTTCGCAATAATCCTTAGAATCATAACTACGATAGCGACCGCTATGAGGCCCTAGACATCTCTAAGCAATCGCGGACCGGCATCATATAACGAATCTCTGGTTGAAAGAAGCATGGTAAATTAGATGCCTAGGCGCAAAGGTATAGCAATTTAGGACCGTAGGTATTAGGATAGTCGGTCAACAACTAAACGGTTTTAAACTGAAACTTATATCTTCGTTATTATAGAGGATGGGAAGAAGAACTATCCCCTTAGAGATCTCTATAGGAGCCCTTATGTTCGATGCATTGGCCTAGCTAGTTAGACTTCAAAGTGGTTGAATAGGGTTTGTCGGAGGTCTCCGCGTCGCTACTTGGATATATAAACCTAGATAAGAGGCTCCCGGCATATAGCTTATTGGCTAGGGGTGCGATAATGGTATAGGTCGTGATTGGCCTCTGCTGAATCCTAGACTATCCGATATGCGGCACGGCTAAAGCGATGGCAAGAGATCTATAGCAAAGGAAATAGAAGGTTGATTAGTTATCCGTATTCTCCCAATATTAAGTGAGCTCCCGCTTTATGCTAGTACAACTTTCCTCGTGGAGTATTATATGATACGCCGCCCTACCGAGACTATACTTCCGGAACAACTCTGTCATATTATCATCCCAAGCGACCATCAAGTCGCACTCCGAGGATATCAAAGTTATCTAGTGTGGCATGTACCGGAGTAGACGTTGGATATGGCGCATATACCATATACCTTATCTCGGTGGTTCGAGGGGTCTTGGAGGCTCTAAGCACGGAAGAGATAGAAAGGGATAAGAGCTCCTCGACGATTCGGCCGCAAAAGAAAACTTTGTGCCTTCCACTCTCCTTCTCCGCAATAGGAAGAATCCAGTTTAGGCACAACGTTCGCTGGTGTATACCGTCAAAGTTCAGCCATCAGTGGTTGGTTTTCAGCGTGCTTTGCTGGTGATTGTACACAATATCCGCCCTACTTTTGAACCCCTTGACATAAACCACGCGAATCCCCTACATCGTTTTAGAGAAGGTGGTGTCCGGGGGACTACAAACCTTAGCGTTCTGGAAAAGCATCGAAAGCTCTCCCGCAGCACTGCGGATAGATGTAGTCGATCGTAGCAAATACCACAATGCTTGCGGTAGCCTTACCGACCTTTTTCCAATGGTCTCTCGTATTATCTTGACATCCTAGATTTGCGTTAGCCTATGCTAAGTAATATGTATATTGGACTTTCCACAAACCTTGGCTCCGGATGTTTCGCAATAGAAGAAGTCCTTGCCTTTAGACTCGTGTAGCAGATACGTCTAGATACGGGATATCGTCGAGGGTAAGAGCAAATCAGTAGCCAGATTAACGTCAATTAGCATAGGAGTTTTTCTGAGGAGGCTTACGTATATCGGGAGAAGAACTTCCTCGTACGTTTGAAGTACGGACTCCTAAATCCGGCATACTCGCTCTGCTAGTCCGTGCCGGTCTATTAGCCATCGCCGATCGCGAGTAAATTCCCCCTTTGTAAAGTTATAACCAAGTTTTAACGGGTAAATCGAGTTTGTTCTAGAGATTAGCATACCGTAGGCATAAATTCTACCGAGGAGATTTTGGTCAAAAAGTAGGTCCCCGTAGCTTATCTCGACAACCGAGGACGGGTAGGAGAGGCCACGAATATCCAACGATATTTGTAGCTACTCGAAAAATTCTTTAGGTACTACCGGCCGACCCTAGGTAGTGCATCGAGGGCCGCTAAGCACGGCAATATCGCGCTTAGGGTAGAAGCGGAGTCTAGCAAAATCTTCGGCCTAGTCCGCCTAGGTAGACCTAGATTGGTACGATAGGGTAATAGTACAATAGAGACGAGACTCGTATAGCTCCCGTAAATAAAAATTCTAGGAATACCGCCTTACTACTACTTAAAGCCTATACCTATCCCGGGATAGGGCTACGGCTACTAGCTTAAGACCGTCGCCGTAGGAACCTACTAATTAGTCCTAGCTACCCTTAGTAGTAAAGCCTAACTCGAGAGCCTCGACGGACAATTGTATATAGGTATTCGCTAAAGTAACCCGATTGGACTTTTTATTATACTTAATAAATCCTAGAGATCGGCGGCCCTCGGTATCCGCGGGGTCTAGTACTATAACGGTATAATAATCGTAGGCGTCGACGAAGTATAGCCGGAAGGCTATTCGATCGATCTAGAACCGTTCTAATATAGCGTCCTTTCTATTTTATGATTTAGCCTTATAATTCGACAAGACGACAGATATATACCAATTCTAATATAGTTCCCGAAAGGCATCGGTAGAGGTCTAGTAACTTACGTAATAAGGAGAAACCCCGAGCGAGACAATCCGACGCGAATATATAGTAGCTAAAGATGATCCTTGCTAGCACTAAAGGAGTTCGCGTTTAAGTTGCTGATTCGCGTTAGTTATCTCGCGACTATCGTTACTAGAATCAGTTTCTATGCGGTCGGCTATTCTTTTGTAGGGAGGCGTCCCTAAGAATCTAGGCTCTTTGTCGAGTATATATATCCCGTCCGTCTGTAACTCTTAGCGTATAGCACTAGTACGATTTTCCATGGCTAGCTAGAAAACGGTAACCAACGTCATGATATCAAGATAGAGCCAAGCAAAGGATCTTGATAGGAGAACGATGATCAACCACTACCAATCGTGCGGCCGATTGCGTTATCCCTTCCGCCTAGATATATGTAATATTCTACGCTTTGTCATAGATATTTCTATCGCCGCCTAGCTTCAAGGATGGTACGAGGCTTTTGATCATATATGGATGTCTTCGGTTATGGCCTTGCGACGATTCTGCATCGTCGACAATCGGTGTTTAACATTACCCAACAGTTATACCTAAGTCGTCAACAAGAATCAACTTCGTTCTAGAATTGGGGCGTATATTAAGTAAGTTCAAATCACCTTGTGGAGCTAAGTCTACGACACGCTATTTCTCGCCTACTCTGTAGACCGACCGCGGTGGCAATCGTTTTACCTACGTCGCGAACGTTGACGAGACAAACGATTTGTCACGCTTTATATGGGCCAATCAGGAGCTCCTGGTGGGGTCAGCGCTCCCCGTGGGTCAATGATCTGAATGCCTAGTGATGGTCCCTGCCAACATATCGCAGAATTTCCAACTTTACGCTTGCACGAAGTAGGTTAATGCGAATAAATTTTGCTAATTCTTAAATCTCTGTAGTATGTGCCTCACCCGTCATCACATAGTTTAACCCCAAGCTACGGAGTACTGCCGCACGCCCATGATTCTATAAAGTGAGATGATCTCTGCCCTGCTCGAAATATCCAAGTCAATTATAGCATATTATTTTGAAAATGCCAGAGAAAACAGAGAAAAGTGACAACGAGCTCTTCGAGGTTCTATCTAGTTACGGAGACCTCAATATTAAAGAGACGGATAACGATTCTACTTCTACAGAAGGTAACATATCGGAAACCAGCGAGGATCGTAGATTTGTGGCATTAGAGAGCGATAATGCCACATATTCCGACGAAGAGTCGCTAGGATCTAGTTTTCCCTACACATACTACCTCATGGATGGTTAGGAGACATCGAGCACTGTAAGTATGCCTATAGGATTTCTTTGGGCTACCGAGCTAACGGGAGCAACTAGGTCGGCAAAAAGATACCGATTAGCGCTATTGCCTCTCGCTTAATCTCCGAAGATAGAATTTCAGTGGTATAGTATTTGGTCTTGTAGCAATCGTAGGAGCGAGAGATGCCGCATAAGTATGATATAAGCGAGGATCTATCTTCTTCGCTAAGGTCATGTATCTAATACGAGAAAGTTTTAGATACCGTCTTATTATTCAATATCGAATGCTTACCACTAGCCTTCTATACAATACCGAGACGAATACTCAGATTGAAGTCAGTTTTATCTCACTAGATAGCAAGTCGGTTAGTCTCGCGTTTTCTTCGGAGCAGATTACCGATGGATAAAGTGCCTCACCGGAAGATTCAAAGATCAGGTGTATTTGCTTCGGAGCTCAACTTATTTTCTTCAAAATTCTATTATCCGTAGCATTACAGTACTGTAACAACTAGAACAACACTGTAGTTCTGTCTAGGGACTTTAAAACCCATCGAACACATTTGAAATATTGCGTATACGGAATTCATACGTACACGAGTGTTGTGAGTCCCGGAAAAGCCATACTTAGGAGAACTCTTTACGTCCGGTCCATGATTATGAACTTAGAAATACGCCTATCTGGCTCTGTCACACAACTTAAAAAGTCTTAAATCAAGGACGTCTACATCGAAAGTTTTCTAAAATCTTATCTTTCGGCACCCTTAAGCAGAAAAAGTGAATTTTGTTAGATAGGAAATAGCCCTTACTAGACATAGTAGCGTATCGTGTCTTCCTGATCATCTGTGTATCTATATATAACACGATTCCTTCTATATAAGATAGAGTAATCATCATTTATACAAGATGACTAATATAAAATAGTACTAGTATCAACAAAGGAAAACGAGCTATAGGTGCCGTTTCTTTCGGGCGAGCCTAAGTAGTAAATTACCAGACTTTAGTTACTATAAAGATTGAAATTGCTAGCCTATCAATAGAAAAAGCAAGGTATACCCTAGAGTACTAGCCATAATCGATCCTATTATAGCGTATAAGCCCTATAAGGTCTTGAGCCAGAATGTTCCTTGGCTCTTAGCTACCAGTATAGTAGCCGTTTCTATTCCTAATAGTAGCTTCACGGGAGATATGACCATAACTTACTAGGTAGAGATTGAGGAGCTTAGTGTACCTATTGTAGTTGATATCGCGGACATAACTAGTATTATCATCTAGTTGAGGTCTTTCGGGGCTAGTATAGCGTGAACCGAAATCTTGTTGGTAGCATAGTAGGATACGTACGTTGTTCCGGTAATATAACACGATAGGGACGCGGTACTGCAATAATTTATTAATATCAAAAACTCTTTGAGTATATATAGGGTACCAACCTCTTCCTTTTGTTGACATCTACTAGCTCTACGGAGTCCTTCTTAAGGATAGCCGTTATTCCTGCTTCAGAAATGCCGTAGTTAGATGTAGCGACGGTTTGAGGGCAAGTCATAAGGAACGTTGTCGCTTTATTGTCCTATAATATAGATAAGAAGTTATGTTAGATCCCTAAATTCCAATGTCTCGGCATTTCTTACATACGGTAGATAATATGCTCGCTTCCAATTCACGCCCTTGAAATCCCGGCAGTAGGAGGCTGACTATTTGTCCGAGAATTGTTGTAGCTACACCAAAAAGGAAAATATAGTAAGTAAGTAACATATTTATTTAGATTGTGGCCGTCTCAAGCTTCGGAGGATAACTGTTTCAAGTTCGGACACTTAATCTGTCAAATCAGAGGCTTGATATGCTGCCGCTAGCTAGGATAGCGGACTATTGTGTATTATGACTGTAAAACCTTGATTTTTCTAGTAGGAGCCACGCGAAATCCTAAAGATTTCTCTTGATAGACGAGAAAACTAGAATCTATTAGCAAGGCATTGTGGGAAACGTTTGTGGTTACCTAGGAAGATTCTATTGATAATCTCAAACGACCGGTAATTAAAAGCTGTTGTGACTAGTAACACCGCTTTGGGGGTCTATGAGTCTTTTTTTAGCGGCTCTTTAATAATTTTCATAGGATTTTTGAGGTTCTATCTGGCAACTTGGGTACCCTTAAGCGGCCGCAAAATTGCGAAAGGAGCGGTACGTCCGTAGCCAAAGAGCGCATACAACTTCTACCGACGATTGTATTTTTGTTTGATAGCCAACATTATTGTATCAATTTTATGGCAGCAATAAAAGCTTGCGGTTTTTCAGCTATTGATAAGTGAATAGACTCCTATTTATAATTACACGACAAATAAAAAAGTCTTTATAGATACATTCGGTATAAGTTCTTTGGCTAAGTCAACATTTTGATAGCTATGTTAAATCTATCGGAAATAGAGTATGCTCGAAATTTCCCGTAGCTTTATTTGAAACGGAGCTATAAGTAGTTTCGCGCGTGTCGCAAAATGCCTAGTTTGAAGAGTAAGACAGATCCTAGTTTGCTAAAGACACCCCATCTCTAGAAGCGAAAGAGACATATATCGTTTGTTTATTTATTCTACGCTTATCTCTATGGTCTTTGGCGGAGTGTTTTAGATCATTGACTATAATAACCAATGTTTTGTGTATTCTACGGGGAACTTCGACTATACCGGGATCTCGGAGTCGTTTGCGCCTCTTGACGGCATATCATGTTCTAGTAAGTAACGCAATCCATTCACGAGGAGAAATTTTTTTGACATCTTTGAGACCTCTACCTAGAAACCAAAGGCACACACTCTAATTCATCGTCGTTGAAAGCTATACTATGTGACTCTGATTAGGGTACCGCATGGGTTGAGGTACATCGAAGCGGCTTGATCAACTTCTATAATAAAGAAGGGGATACGGTAAGTTGCAAGGTCGCGGAGACCCTGGTTAAGGGAAGCTTGTGTACCGCCAGCAATAAAGCAAGGACTTTGACGAAAGGCATTAAGTCCTAACTAACTTCTTCGTCTACTACAACTATCTATATGTCAGTGATAGCACTATCGGCGGCCCCGACTACTCCCTCGGGCCCGAATAGCTCTTCGAACACGATAGATTGCTAAACACAAAGTTTCCTTGATTTTAAAGCTTTTGCTAGGCTATGCTGCTTCTGTTCTTCAATTAACTCTAACATTTGACTATGGAGCCCTAAGAATAGTACGGGTCTTTTCTTGCCCCTCGCTGCCCAGGTTTCCGATTCACAATTTACAAGCAGTCTAACTTTTTAGCACTAAAAATGAAATAAAAAGGAACAAAATAAAATAAAATAAAAATTCGTTGTTTGCCTAAAGTTTATATAAGAGTCCTACACCTATTGAGATAATAATCAACCCAATAGATCTAACAAAAGGGAGCCTAAGTTTCAAAGCACAAACTAGTTGATTAGTGTCTAATCTAATGCTATTATCTATTTTTAGTATAATTCTCGGGCAATAGGTCGATTATTTATTTATTGCCACTACATTTACCGGAATAGGTAACCTCTTTAGGGGTCCTTGGTTCCAGAAAATAGTTCTAGAAATCGCTAAATTAATAGCATCGCTAGTATATCAATATTATCTACATATATTAAATACGAACTACATCAAAACCTAGCTATATATTATTTATTTGTATTCGGCGGTAGGCGAGGAAAATCCTTTTAGAGGCGAAAGCAATTTATCTTATATCTTAGGGGAAATTTTTTATACTTTAAGGCGGCTAGGACCTTAGACATAAGCTATAAAATAGAAGGGGTAGTTATTGCGGAATATAAATATTATATTCTAGGTAGAAACTTGAATCTTCTTATTAGAAAGCTAGCTAGCCCTCTAGTGTCAATCGACCGCGAAACTTAGGGTTGTAGGTAGGACTCGTATTGTCTAGGGTTACTATATAGCGGTTACGACCGCCTATTTTCGTATAAGTTAGGTAGTAAGCCTTTAGGTTATCCGAGCGTTTGAAGCTACGGTAATATTCTAGTACCTAGTATACGTACGGTCTTTTATCTAAGTAGCATATTAGATGTCTCTCGAGGGCCGTTCGGCGCCTAAACTAGCGGTTATAGCCTAGGTATATATATTCGAACTACCGCTAGGGTATTTTGTGTAGCAATTTCTAGAAGCTCTAATCCGGAGGTACCTAAGAGGAAGAAAGAGGCGTAGCGTTCGTAGGCTCTTAAGAAACTAGGCTCGTTGTAAGCGCTTTATTGCTATTAAGTCGTATAAAATAGGAGTTGTAGATAGGGGCTACCTTTGCCTTAAGGGCATAAGGCTTAGAGGATAACTCTAATAGGCTAAAAGGATACGAATTCGGTATATTTTCTAGCTAGCAAATAATAGGGATCGGCTCGCGATAGATAGAGGCACGATCGGAAAAGTGTTCTAGTCGTTGAAAGCCGCAACCGACGACACTATTTCGATAAATCTACTATATAGCTTCTTTAGGACTAAGTACCCTAAGTAACTATTCTAGAAAAGCCGTACGGATAGAACGTATAATAAAGCAATTTTCGGGAATTAGGGGCTATTGCGGGAATTAGGGGCTATTGATCGTTCGACTTGTTTATAAGAGATCTTTAACTCAAAAAATACGAATTTATTTAGAAACAATCGTTCGGGAATTATACGTAAGGGGTATCGCGTTGTGACTAATAGCTACTTTGTATAGAGTAGAAGAAAGCGAAACACGATAGTAGCGATTGTATAATCTAAAGGACAATCTACGATAGGAGAGGTTTAGGCGGCAAAATTCTAAGTATATAATAGACTAAGGCCGCTAGTAGCTTAATATAAACGGCGAGTAGATATACAAAAGAAAACGTCGATATACAAATCGGCGGAAGTAGAGATATTTTCCTATTTCTTTCCTGGAAGACTTTTGACAACGTCCTATTGGTTCAATTTACAAGTATAGCAAAAATACAAAAATATGTTTAAGCGATATCTTATTTATTACTGTTTCAACGGCTAAAGTATCGGTAATAGTTCTACGCTAAGACAACTAAAGCTTATTCCGACTATTACTTCAAAGTTTTCTCTTACGCGAATTTCTTTATTTTTTGTTAGTAATTACCAAGTTAACGTTGCTTTACTTCTTTCAAACTATGTTATTTATTGACCGTATATTCCTTGCTATTAAAGATTGGTAATAACAATATTACTAAGTATCGAGTATTATAGAGAACCGAATTTGCGGGCTTTATCGGTCGTTATAGCTATAAATTAGATAAAAAGGAGCTTAAGCTATCTATACTACGTATATCTAAGTTCTTGAATATATTACTTTGAATATAGAAATAGATCCTTTTACTATATGCTATAATATATAATGGGACGGAAAGACCGATTCCGATCCAAATATAAGCGTAGATAAGCGACTAAACCCGGAATTGGTAGCTAAAGGAACTCCTACTTAAGTAAAGATACTTTAAAGTCTAATGTTATATATAATACTAACTAACGTAGCCGGTCTCCCCGCGGCTAGCCGACGACAAATAAACCCTAGCAACGGAACCCTTCTAGCCTATACTATAGCTTCTTGTAGAGCTTAAACGGGATAATCCAAAACTCGCCTTTTAAGTAGCTCGAATCTTAGGACTCTACCGTCGACTTTAGGATTTATATATATCGAAATATACTAGCGGTAAGAAACTCCGTTAAATTAACTAGGAGTTGAAAATAGAGAATATACGGTTGGTAAATAAAAAGGGGCTACTTCTAGCTTATTATGATAAGTAGCTATCTTAGTTCGATTATCTAAATTAAGTATTAGAGGCGTCTCGGGGGCGATTGATTAGTATTCTTAATAACTAGGAGTAGTACTCGGAAGGCTAAGTAGTAGGGCTAATAAATTGTGAGCGAGGTTAGTAATAGAATCCTAGTTAATTTATCTTCTACTATACCTACGAGATAGTTAAGTATATTGTGGTATTTGTCTAATTTTATGTTTTGCCCTTTGATATTCAAAGTCGGATCTATTTGACCTCATATATCATAGTATATTAGCAAGGACTTGATTAGATCTAGAGATAGCCGAAAAGATCGGTTAGGCGGTTGACTCGATAATAGTTGTAAGAAGAAAACCAAACTGTTTATATTTGCCGATAGAAGATCCCTATGTGAAAGGGAACCATATATTGATAAGAAATTACATTATTATAGTACAAGATATAAGTAGCTTATAGGTAGCTAAGAATTAAGGTTATGGAAGCTATTTGAGAAACATCAGAAGATAGCGATTGATAGGGTCGTAGAGCTTCGCTTTGCTTCATATATATGGTATAGTAAATTATATTTCTATGGAAGTTCTAGCTAAAGTTATACTATCGAAAAGAATATATATCTCTAAATAGACAAAGGACGTATAGCTCTATGCATAAATTAAGGCCTATCAATACGATAGTAAGGGAGATCGATAGTTTATAAGGCCGATATAATATTTACATAGAATACCTTTACTATCTATTTTCGACTCTCTAACTCTACTCCCTACCGGTTATAGTATTAAAGGAGACTATCGGTCTCTTCTTCTAGCAATTCGTTTAACTCGTATATCTAACGCCGCTTATCTTCGAGCCGGATACTCTCCGCCAATTTCATAATATAACTTTCCTATAGACATAGATACAAATCTAAGAGTCTTAGGGCCGGTAGGGCAAGGTCGCTATTACGGCGTAGGATTTGCTTAAGTTACGTCGTAGGGAGATTGCTTACTACGGTAGAGCGTAAGGCGGGTAAAATATCCTCTACGTTTAGGTCGTTGTAAGTACCCTTAGAGAGTCTTCGCTATCTCTTAGCTAGCCGGTCGGCTAGTAAAGAGGATGCCGTAAGTAGATTTATTAGGGAAGAATAGGAGAAAATTAAGCGTATATAATAGAGCGGGTTTCTATAGATTTTAAAATAGAGTATATTAATCTAGAAGGAGTATATTAATCTAGGAGAGAAAATCCCTACCATCAAATATCCTAGGCTATTCGTTACCTATGTTGCGTTGACAGATAGTCTACGCATATTCTAACCTTTATGATACACAACGTTGAAAACCCCGTGGCAAGAGCAACGTATTTTCTATAGCTTCTTAAGGCAATCTAGTTACTACCACGTATTATAAGATCAATAGTTATCTTCCTTTTATGCTCGCGATACGCTATAGTATACGTTACGTATCGTGTATTAATACTAGTCGGCACTTTTCTATAGCCTATATTTAGCACCTTAAATAGCACTACCTTAGCACCTATCTACGTAGACTACCTACGTCTACTATACTAGGGATTAGTATACCTTAATCTATTCACAGCGGGCTCTACGATTATCTATCTTATACTAAATAGCCCTTCGGATACCCTCGTATATCGCGATTGCTCGTACGACTCGCAAACTATACGTATCTACCCTTAGATCCGCTAGTAGAGCGTCGACGATAGGGATATAGACGCCTTTAACTACTAATACCAACGGAGACTCTAGCCATCGGTTCTCTAGGCTAGGGTCAATCCTTTTGTGTCTTAATAGAGTCCGGACTATTTCTAGGTTACCTATACGGGCGGCAATCCCTAGAGCCGTGTTATACGTCGTTAAGGTTCCTTAGTTGATTCTAAGTCGCTATCCTTGCTATACTAATAGTCTTACCGCCTCTAAGTAGCCTCCTACCGCCGCTTAGTATAGAGGAGGATTTATTAAAATTCTACCTATATTAATTTCGACGCCCCTCTAACTTATAAAGATTCTTATTACGCTTACTCGGCCGGTAGTAGCGGCGGTAGAAAAAGGGGTCTATCTTATAGCGTAGATATTTAGATCGATACCTAGAGCCGCTAGTAGCTACTCTAAAATCGTAGTATCTAACCGAGTCGCGGTATAGTATAGTAGTACCGAGGGTATATCTAGCCGACCGGAGCTACCGATAAAGTTAGTATTAATATTCTTTATAGCGAGTAGCCTTTCTATTATCTCGTTATATAATAGATACGTCGACTACTAGAGCGGGGTCTTTCTAGTATTATCTATATAGTTTACGTTAGAATAAGGATACTAGAGAAGGAGGTTAACTACTTCTAAGCGTCGACTACGGATAGCAAGATAGAGTACTATCGTACTATAGCTATCGATCGTCGCTATACTAAGACGTTTTTGTCTTAAGAGTATATTTATAGTATCTACCGATCTATAAAGAATCGCCTAATATAGCGCTAGCTTATCGAAATTATTTTGTACTAGGTAAAAATAGTCTTGCCTCTTAAGAAATACAGCCCTTATAGACGGCCGGTTATATTGGGCGGCCTATGCCTAGGGCGAACTACTAGTTTCGTTAGGTAAGTAGGGGTTACTACCTTTAGATAGCAATAGCTCCGCTAATCTAATTTTGCCCTACTAGATAGCGAGGTAGAGTACGGTTTAGCCTCTCTAATACCGAAGATCGACTATATAGTCCGTTAGTTCTAATATAGGCCGTAGCGTCGAGTATAAGCTATATTTAACCGCATACTATAAGGCGCTTTCGTACTTACGGTTTTAGACATTAATATCTAGCCTACTACTTTTTAGAAGGAGCTTAAGTATAGCGGATAAAGAATAGTTAAAGGCCCTTATAACCGGGGTTCTCCTACGAAAGAAGGTATTAACGTTTGCTCCCTAATAAAGCAATATAAGCGTAAGATCAACATTGTTATCTTTAGCGGCTAGGCCAAGAAGATTGCTATTCTAATATTCGATATTGAATTAGAGAATTCCCGTTCGTAGAAGGTGGTTTAGCGACCTATAGGATCTTGTAAGAGCGAACTTTACGCTACTATATAGGTATACGGCAATCATCAATACTAGTTCTAGAGGCAAGTCTCCTATTTGAGACTATTAATCTATTTAGTTTCCTATAGGCAATATGTCGTAAGAAGACTTAACGAACCATAATATAAAAGAAGTATAAGAGGGTATAAAATTAGGAGAAACCTAGTAGAAGGCTAAGAGACACAAGGGTAGCTTTATAAAGGGCTCTAATCCTTAGCCTAGTCTATCCGACTAGAGCGTCTAGCTATAGGTCGCATTATGCTCCTAGGATCTCTTCGGTAGATCTAGGGGTTTACTTTCTGATAGGAAAATCAGCATTAACTCTCTCATGTGCCTGTCCCCTACCTTCCACCGTTGCCTGTCTTTACCAGCCTCTATGTTTTGAACCTCTCTCGTCACGTCTCCCTACTGTCGTTCATTCTTCTCCCAAGAACTTTCAGCATGGGCCTTCCCCGTCCACCTTCACTTCCCAAGGATCTATCTTCGGAGACGGATAGTGACTCATCTGAAGCCTCTTTTCGGCCTTACGCAGACGTCTCTGATCCGGAATCAGACACAGACCCAAGCTCGACCGATCTAACATCACCAGAGCCCCTCCGTCTTCCCGCAAGCCGTCCTCACTTTGAACGCCGCCTAGGCCCTAGGGCTCTGGCAGATTACAGCGACGATCTAGATGACGATACCGATAAAGACATACAAGATGTCCCTCTTGATTATGGGCGATCGGAAAATACGAAGATCCGAGGGGAACGAATCGAGCAGCGCTGGCATAAGTGAGTAAGCATCTGGTTGTGAAATACTTTACGAGGAGCTTACTGATGCACGACTTAGATACTGCCGAGTGAAGGCTGCTGAGACCGATGCGTTGCCAAAATGGAACGACCCAGCAGAGGCTATTCGTCTCGTGAAGCCCAATGACGTCCATCGATTTCTCAACTACTGCCTGAAATTGAAGTCTGCACAGGACGGTCGGCGTCTGAAAGGCATCAAGAACTCGACTGATCTCGTACTTCAGGCGATGCGGACACTAAGAAGTAAGCGCCTGTTTTGCGATTCGAGGTAAAGGACTTACCCATCACTAGAACCTCACCGCGGTCTTCATGCGTATTTGCCAGCCTTTTGATGTTTCGCCCGGAAGCCTCTTCTGAAATTATCTCGTCATAGTCAGGTTTTCCATTGAAGACTGTCGCACGGCGATGCTGGCCGAACGGCTTGCCATGCTCTATCATCTGATTTGATGCGACATAGAAGGACATTTCGAGTATCTTTTTCACATGATCAGCGCGATGGTGTTTAAACAAGAAAGGTCAACTCACGTAGCCGTCATCCAAGACGTCATCGCTTAACAGACTGTTCAGAAGTGGTTGGGCTGCCACCGCAATATCTAAGAAAATGAGCATCGCATTGGTTTGCGCTGTTAACGTGGAGGCCGAACTCACCCAATGTTTGGACTTGCCACACGAAATGTAGCCGACGAACACGCGAGGTGGAAGTGTTATATCCGTAGAGGAGCTTTTTCAGGTAAGAGACGACCCCTGCTATACCGAAACCCCTACTCTCCCTGCGAGGCTCGCCCTTTTGTGGCCATCCCCTTTCGCGGGAAGACCAAAAAGACTGTAAGATAGTAAATACTAATTAGCATCTCAAAACAGCGCCACAGGATAGTCATGGCCAGGGTAAAAGGGCCTGCACTTCATACAATGCGTCCGAGTTGGACAATTTTGACCAGGAAATTCTCGACCAGCCTAAACTATATATATTACAAGGTCAGTCGCCTCGAATATACATCAATTTCTAATATTATTTCAACACCCCAGGATCGCAGACCCAGCGGCAACAGACAATATAGCAGTACCAGGGGCAGTAGGTACATATAAAGCGGGTGATTACACCATAACTGAAAAAAAAAAAAAAAAAAAAAAAAAAAAAAAAAAAAAAAGCAGCCAAGATAGGCGTCAGTATACACACCGGCTTACCACTGAATAGCCCTAACCTTCCAACCACCAGCGCCAACGGTGACGCGAATACGACGATTAGAAAGCCATCAGCTAGCGCCTTTCCTAAAACCCCTACAGCCAATAAGCCCAACAGCCAATCGATCAGAGAAGATCCAGATAACAGGCAATATGCTATGGTCCATCACCCTGAAGATGGTGACAGCGAAATTCAGCACAACGCTGACCAACAAAAGTCGAACTGTATTCACCAATACGTATTCTGCTTTAAAGACGAGCGTCTAAGGAAGGATCTTGTGAACCTCGTTAATCACGGAAAAGATATTCGGCAGATGGAATGGGCCTCAATCTGGCTTGGTGGTCGCTCAAACCTAGTCATTATGGAACGGGACGAATTCTCACCAAAAAAAAGGCTATACCGCGAAATCCTATCTTGATGCTCTTGAAGAGGCTCTTCTCCCTATATACGAACTTGGAGCAATCTTCAACAAGATAACGCAGGGATTCTTGTTCTATCGAACAGGGGACTGTAAGTAGGCAAGGCATGCTCGAATGCCTATCAAAGACCATATGGAGAACTTACAACCAGGGGACAAACTAATCATATCACATAGTCTTGATATCACTACCGGATGGCATTCAGTCAACTTGAAGAACACTCTGTTTTGCACTCCTCAACTATATTTACAGAGCTCGACTCCCCATCTAAGCTCATCTAAGCCTGATACACCAGCCCCGACAAGCGCGAGCTCCAGAGCTTGCGAGTGGCCGCAAACAGCGCATTCATCATGCCTTGAGCCTCCTTCTCGTCCATCTCCATGTCGCAGTCGGCCTCCGGCTTTTCAACATCCGCCACATCCTCCTCCTCGACAGTGACAAGGTGCTCCGTCTCCGTCGAGGTGTGCGAGGTCCTGGGCAGCTCGACCTTCACAGTGGCCGCGTGGCTTGGAACGCCCCTGTCGTTCATCACGAAGAGCATGTAGTACCCAGGAAGCGCAATGCCGGGATCGTCCGGGATGGCCGCGTGGAAGACAGCACGGCCACTCTCGGCCTCAGTGGACCGGGTGAACGACAGCGGAATGCGGCGCTGGTCGGTGTTGACCGTGTGCGATACTGTTCCCAGACGGATCAACGAGGCGTTTCTGATGTCCGCATCCGCCTGGAAGGCCAGCTTGGCCCCGACCTGCACGCGGTACTTGTTGTCGACAATATCCGGCTTGCTAGGGCGCTCTGCCGGGGTCCCATCCTCGCGCAGCAGGTACGGCGGCGTGAAGATCTGCGCGTCGTAGTGGTTGGCCGTGCAGTTGCCACAGAGCCCGCTGCCGCCGTTGAGCACGGTGGCGTCCGGCAACAGGATAGACAGACTGTGGTAGACACGCACGATGTTGTTCTGCTTCAGGGGCAGGAAGACGTCCCACTCGGGGTGATAGATCTCGGGCGTCAACTGGACGTCGCGCTCGTCCTCGTTGAAGGGCACGCCGTAGATCTCGCCGCCTGTAATGAACACCGTGCCGTCCGGGAGCACGACCGACGTGTGGTAGACGCGCTGGTTGTACATGCCGCCGGCGCCCTTGATGCCGTCGGTGCCGTTCAAGCCGGCCTCGTCAACTAGCGGCCGCTTGAAGGGCTCCTTGATGGTGATGAGATGGGCATTGCGGTGGCCATACGAGCCGTCGTAGTACTCCTGGCCGCCAAAGGCCACGATCTTGCCGCGCACGGCGTCGAACATGACGGCGTTGCCCGAGGTCGAGTCCTGGTCGTTGAGGCGGAGCATGGCGCTCTTCACCTTGCCGTCACCGTGAGTGTCGAACCAGAACATCCTCTTGCTCGGGCCGGCGTGGAAGACGCTACCATTCTTCCAGCCAAACAGCCAGGCGTGGTTGTCGTTGCGCAGCGGGATGTCGACCGTGTGAATGACATCGGACTTGATGTTGGGCAGGATGCGCCAGCGCTTGGTCGCCGGGTCGTAGACCTCGCCGTCCTTGGGCATGTTGGAGCCGCCGCTCCACGAGCCGCCGATGGCGAAGATCTTGCCGTCGGACAGCGTGGTCGAGGCGTGGTATCCGCGGTGCAGGTTCATGTCGCCGCCGGGGATCCAGTCCGAGCCGTCGTAGATGCTGGTCTTCTGCGAGTCGGCACCGCCGGACACGACGATGTTGCCGTCAATGTCCATCGAGATGCCCGGGCAGAACATGTCGTGGTAGGTGTTGGTGACGTTGGTCTGCACGATATCCTGCAGGTATGGGTCCCAGGTGGCCGTGAAGGTCTTACCCCCGGGCGACGCAAAGAAGCGGTCGTCGGTCCAGGCCGACCAGAGCATGATGTTGTGGTGACCGTTCGTACCAAAGCCATGGGCGCCCGCCGCGGCCGTTATGGGCAGGTCCAGGGTCGGGCCCCAGATGCCCTTGGAGGGCTCGTGGGAGAGCACCGCGTTGGTGGTGTAGACGTTGACGTCGACAATCTTGGTGACGGCATCGGGATACTGATGGCTAGGATGCTTGGGCGGAGGCGCCTCACTCGTGGCCCTGAGCTTGACGTATCGGGCTTGGATGGCTTCGAAGGCGGACAGCTTGGGGCTCTTGTTCCAGCCCCAGGTGCCGTACGCAACGTTCGTCCAGGCGGCGCCATCCACGCTGACATAGACCTCGTGCTTAGCGATCTGGCCGCGGTCCTTCTCCCCCATGAGAGGACGCATGGAGATGCCGTTCACGTTGCGCACCGTGTGCAGGTCCAGGATGAGTTCGTCCTTCTCATGAACAGAGTGGGACTCGCTGACCCAGTGGGTTTCCGCGAGACCGTCGTTGGCATACTCGCACCTGCTGCCCGCGGCCAAGCTGGAGCAGTGCGTCGTGAACTGATTGCGGGGGAGGAGCTTGCCGCGATGAGGCCGGGCTTGCCAGAGGTAGCCCTCGGGGTCGATAGGCCCTTCGGTCTCAGGCTCGATGTGACTCGAATCGGTGGCAAATGGGATGTGAGACTCAGCGTTGGCGTCCACAGAGCGGGCAATCAGCCCCAGGAGGAGGCCCGAGGCCCAATGGAGCTTCATTCTCAACAGAGTATGAAATAAAGACGGCTGTCTGGAGGGAGACAGCGCGGATGGACCGGCCAGGGTAGAAATACCAGGCGGGCGTCTCAGCGTAGCCACCCCCAGCACCACACGCACGACGCTCGCACAGGCCAGGGCATGATGCAGAAGATTTGGAATCCCTTCAGCAGAGGTCCTGACGTAGGTGGTTTAGCTGAAGTGGTCCATTGGTCCCATTCTTGGGACCTGGCGATGAGCCCTCCGCCAGTCATCCAAGATTGCGATATGCGCAGCGTCTCCACGCATTGGCCCACTGGGCCTCCCCAGCAACAACAAGCACAAACCATCCCGTCGATCATGGTTCACACTGCAACACCGCGGTTCCAGCGGGAGATCCGACGCGGGCCCGAGAGGGCCGTTGCTTGGCGTTGACGTTTCTGGAGACATCCATCAAAGCGAACTGCCATGCAGACGGGACATCCATGCAGACGGGATATCAATGCAGATGAGGATTAAGACTGCCAGACTGGCACACTCCCGACACTACGCAGGACAGGCATGCTCGCCAATTGGACGTCGATGGTCGCAATGTGAGGCATCCCCGATATCTGCCGGCCGTGCACTCCTCTCCACTCCAGTCCCAGAGCTGAAAAGCGCTGCAGGACTCTTCATCACGCTCCGTTCCCGGTCTTACTCCGGGCTCATAGCTCCTGTCATCTGACGATCCCCCAGTGGACCTCTTCTCCACTCCTGCAGGAGTTCGGATGCTCGATCAAGATTCCTGCATGGCGACGACTCCACCGTGCTGGGACTAACAGGCAACCAGGGGCCTCTCTGCGGAGCCACGCTTCCTCAGATTAACCACTGCAAAGCCAATAGTGCGTGGACCGGGGGCTCCCGCCCGCGATCTGCCGCACCCGGCTGCGGAAATCATATCGCCTCCTGCGTCGCGTCCACTCGGGCGTGCGTACCTTATGCGAGTTTCAGCTATTAGCAACGCATGGCGCTGATTGGTCTGGGCCGTGATGGTCCATCACGGACGGAGACGTCGATGATGTCGTGTCTCCTCCCAGCTGAATTCGCACGGATGGCAGCGCTGCAGCTGGCAGCGATTAGAAACGCATGCGTCTAATTGGCTATGCCACTCGTCGGCCACCACGGCAGCGAAGGGAGATGGCCATAAGAAGCGTCTGTCCGGCCGGGCCATGATCTCAACTTGACGGATCCAACAATCTGACTCAATCCTGAACGACATTCATCTCCAACATGGCGTCTGAAGTCGACCCCGCCAACATCCAGGGCAGTATCTGGTCAGTATATCACATATGCCCTCGAGCCCTCATACAAGTGCATCCTATGCTCACTGGTGATCGACAGGCCCCGTCTCCCTCGGTACTACGAAAGCTTCCTGTTTTTCAAGATCAAAGACCTCGAAGAGGACCGCTCCTACACCACGTTCAAAGAACACCTGAGGAAGCTGGTGGAATCCGGCAAGATCACCACTGGCAGCAAGTGCAAGGAGTATCTCGAGAAACATGACGGCGTCAATGAAGCCCGGGAAAGAGTGGACACTCGTCCCGAGGATCGCGACACGTTCAATGCGATCAACATTACCTTCTCCGGCAAGGGTACGACCAAGCTGGTTGGGCCGTACGGCAAGCTGAAGCTCCGGGACCTGCTGCATGAGCGCGGCATGTACCAGGACATGGTCTTCGAAGGGCCCGACGAGACCGACTCCCTGGCCCCTGAGTACCGGCCGCCCCCGGGCTGGCGCAAAAACGACAACTGGCGGTGCGACGGGATGTTCATCATCGCCGCCCAGCGTGAGGACGAGCTGGAGGCCACGGTCAACGACCTCAAGAGCTACTTTCGCATTGCCGACGATCATACCGTTGACGCCAAGGAGGCCAGCGCGAAGATCACGCTGACCAAGAAGGGACACGTTCGCAATGCCGATGGCAAAGCGCAGCGGAGGGAGATTCCCGACGAGAAGGACCCGTCCAAGAAGCGCCTGGAGAACCTCCGGGGCAAGGAACAGTAAGTGTTTTCCTGTGAGATCTCGCAGACCACCTTCTCTCTGACCTGTCGCCCTGCTTCTGCTCAGTTTCGGATTCGAAGACCACATTTCGCAGCCTGCCATCGAGGGCCTGGACCCGCCGCCCAAGGAGGGCGAGCCCCAGGCTATTGCCCCGGGGTAAGTTGGAGCCTTATCCATCCATCGAAGACGTTGTACTGACGCGTTGCCAGTGTGATCTTCCTCAACCGCCGGGGAGATAACACCAAGTCGCCGGCGTGGGCCACAGATGGCAGTTATTTAGCCTTCCGCGAGATCGAGGAGAAAGTGCCCGAGTTCAACGAGTACGGTTTGCTCTGGTCCCCTGCATGAGGGTCAGGCTGATGCGGTCCTACAGATTCGTGAAGACGCAGTCTGAGAAGATGCACACCTTCAACGACGGCACCGGCGAGAAGCTGGCCGCTTATATGATCGGACGATGGAAGAACGGTAGGAATGGTCCTGTCCCCCGTCTAGGAGGACGACTCTAACGGTGCCTCTGCAGGGTCCCCTGTGGCGCTGGACAGCGAGAACTCGGTGGCCCAACATCCCTTTGCCAACAACTTCGAGTTCAAGCAGCACTATTCCAGCCCGAAGGAGGTCAAGTGTCCCATTGCCGCGCACATTCGCAAGATGCGCCCCCGCGCCGACCTCTATATCTCAAAAGATGGCGGGGATGTCTCTGCGCAGACGAACTACTGGAACAACACGAACGTGATCCTGCGTCGCAGCGTCACTTTTGGTCCGGAGTACCAGCCGGGCGAAGAGAAGATGAAGCCCTCAGAGCGCCCCAAGCGAGGCATTTACTTCATGTGCTACCAGGGCGACTTCCGGAATGGCTTCAACTTCCTAACGAGTCGTAAGTTCCCATCACCCCCCTGACCTGCTCGTCCGACTCTAACAACCTCAGGCTGGGCCAGCAACGAGGTCTTCTCGGGCAAGAAGGGGATGGAGGAGCGCCCTGGCCAGGACCCCATCGTCAGCCAGCGCAACCGCCCCGACCACCCGGAGCCCATGTTCGGCATCTACGACGGCGACGAGCCCAAGGAGCTGCACATGGGCTATCTGCCGTGGGTCGACCAGCGCGGGGGAGAGTATTTTTTCACGCCGTCGATGGAGGCCTTGCGGGGGGTGTTTGTGAACGAGGTGGAGTAGGCTATACCAAGTCTTTAGGAGTAGATGTTCAATCAACCAAGTCTCAAAACCATTTCCCCAAAGCCTAAGAGCTAGTATAGCCAATATAAGAAAAATTGGTCTCGCCCGGACCCACATTGGTCATATCACCGGGTAAGAGATTGAAAGCTAAAAATGGTAAAGGCGTTGAATATGAGAAAAGCCTTAGTGCCATATTTCACTTGCATTATGCACAGATGTTGGCGCTCGTCGCCGAACAAACCTGATGAAGAAGGCATATGAATATAGTAAGATGTGTGATGCGGATGTATGTGTAGGTATTCGCCTCCGAGAAACGGGCCAGGTTCGTGTTTTATCCTTGGATGACTCGGAATTTTGGGCATTTCTCAATTCCCAACTGGTATGTTGTGGAAACTCGGTCTTGTAGAAAATGCTAACTTGCTAGGGTCGCCATTACCCAACTCCAAAATTTGATTATGGTCTAGTACCTGGAAAAGACTGAAGAAGACGAGTTTTATTATGGAATGATCAATATTTCAAGGCGTACTCCATATCAAACTCTTCTATGGTGCAAGCAGGCGCGGGGTGTGGTCGATTGGGTCTGATGTGATTATGAAAGAACGCCCTGACGAAGGCCCAAAAACCGAAGTGAACACACTGAATCGCCTTGCAACCTACCCTGATATCACAGCTCCAAAGGTTTTGCGTGACTGGGTCGATAGTAATGGACGATACTTTGTACTTCAAGGACGGATACGAGGACAAACGCTCGAGCAGGCTTGGCCTTCACTACCAGAATCCCAGAAAACGGCTATGGCAGACCAAGTGGTTGAAGTTCGCAATAAACTCCGATCCATCACCTCGACGTCTATGCAAAGTGTTGATCAAAGTCCTTATTACCCGGGCTTACTTTTCTCTGACCGCGAGTCTCACGGGTTTTTCCACTCCGACCTCGAACTCTGGGACGCTATAAGCCTGACCCTCCACGATCCACCTAGAAGGACATTCCCTCAACGAGCTTTGGAGGGTCTGAAGAAACGACTGCCCAAGTGTGAGCCCTATGTCCTCACTCATTGTGACCTTAACTTGGGCAATATTATGATTGAAGATGGAATTTTGGCTGGAATACTTGATTGGGAATTCGCTGCCTATTACCCCATATGGTAGGAATATGTCTCAGCCTCTTGGGGATGGACAGAGGAGGATGCTGAGTGGAAAAAACTGCTTCAAGAGCGATTGAATGTACATGGCGATGGACATGATGACGCGAAGATTTTCTGGCAGGATTTGTGTCTTTTGAGAAAGTACCCAAATTTGGACGGAAAGGGCCGAGAAGTCATGGAAAGATTATGTTTAGATGAACAGTAAAATAAATATACGGATACGATTTTCCCGAGACCCGTTACGGCCCCAGTGTCGCAAGTCCTCCTGAGACGATCGTCAGAGTTATCTATGCCTCTACTCCATTAATTGTCTCAAGGGTCCCATCAAACGTCCATCTTATCTCATCCTCTCTCTGCTCCCATTGCTCCTCCTTTGACAGCGGAAACATCCAGCACTAGAGCGGGTTGTCTTGGTGTGCAGGGTAGTCGACTTTTCATACGAGCAAATCCATGCTCCCAGTTTGACAGGTGATATCGAGAGTTCTACTTTGCTAGTTGAAGATGTTTAGCTACCTCTGTGAGATATGTTGACACAAAGGAGGAGTGCAAGAGGCTGCGAACCTTCTGCACTAGCACTCGGTGGGTTGCTTCTCATCTATTCCACTTAATAGTTTGAGTGCATCTCTCTTTAGTACCACACTAGCCAAATAGAATTGGGGTCGGGCACATGGCCACTGACCCGAGATCTGGCCGCACCTGTAGTTATAGGCCCGTTGTGAACATCGCTTGCTGGGTCCTAGGGCAGTAAATCACCTCTCGTAATGGATCATAGAACTAGGGGCTCTCGCAAAGTTACGGCTCTCGCGGGACTAGAGACTCCGGCAGAAGCTGCTATGGGATCAGTCGGGTGCTCACGGTCTGCTATATGTATTTTGCTATATTAAAAATGGCAAATGAGAACATTAGGATTCTGATGAACATGTTTTTACGATCTACCGACTCGCGCACATCATGACCAGACTCCTCTACATTTGGTCAGGACATGCATTCGGTGAGCAAATAGGGCCTTCGCTTTCATGCTGGCTATGAAAGGCCAAAATAAAATAAAACCTATCAACTGGGCGAATACCTGTCGACTGTGCGCCTCGTTCGGGACGGGCCGTATCTTGCTCGGGATAATGCGCCTGCATGGATGCCCCGCTGTAATGACTGGCGACGAGCTCTTGTTGCGTCGTCAGAATTAGTCTTCAGGTCGAGACCATGGGCGAAGCTGCCAAAACTCCGGCTCTTGAGCCTTGTGCTGTAGCGCACCTGGAGAGATCCTTTTGACCTGTCAGGAAAATGTTCAGCAATTTTGTTCCAGGGCAACTGCCGCTTTTCCTTTAAGTTGATCAAAAGCTGGTCATCTTTGCTGAGAGATCTTTGGTTCAAAGCCCCATTCCTAACCACTTTCCTAGGCCGCTTCGCACTTCCCCATTTCGCTCCGACATGAGGATGAGTAAACTTGTCTTCGATATCCGCTGGGGTTCTATTGGGTTCATGGTAGCAGGTATGCTCTTGTTCTTCAAAAGTGACTGAATAGACAACCTTTGAAAGTAGGACTTGTCGTGTAAGAAAGCCCCGGATAGGGATAGTTTCAACATCATGCAGGCTCGTCAACGGAACATCCGCGACAGTATTGGGTTTATCTGCCATGGCAGCTGGGTAGAATGGAGTAGTGCCTTGCTGTCGGTGAGGGGCGTTTCTTGTAGCAGGAGCTCGTCTTTGTCTCTTTCGCGGACAGTTAAGAGTATCATCATCACTTCCATCACAATGTTGCTCCTCTAGATAGTCGTCGTCATCAGGATCATCACTGTCTTGCCCATCTCCGTCCGAGATGCCTGCGAGGTGTTCTACAGCCCTCTGCCGCCTCTTCGTGCCAGAATGGGAATGGGATGGATCAGTTGCATATGATGTAGACAGAGGGAGATCCTCTAAGGCGGCGACTGAGATGCATGACGACTGTCCCTTTTTTTGGCCCAGAGTGGACTATTTAAGAGCAGGAGGAGCTCCACTTAAAGGGGTTTGACAAGAAGCCAGTCTTTGGTCTGCGCTGTGCTGAATTTCGCAGTCACCATCTTTAGGGAGATGGAGGATGGTAAATTGCATGTTATCCAGATCTTCTCTGATCGATTGGCTGTTGGGCTCATTGGCTGTAGGTGTTTCTGAAAAGGCGCTAGCTGATGGCCTCCTAACCATCGTATTCGCGTCACCGTTGACGCTGGTGATTGGGAGGTTAGGGCTATTTAGCTGTGAACCGGTGTGTACACTGACGCCATCTAGGCTTTTCCTTTCAGTTACGGTGTGAACACCCGCTTCGTGTGCGCCTATCTCTTGTACTGCCTTATTGTTGGTTGCCGCTGGGTCTGCGGTCCTCGGGTGTTAAAATAATGTCAGAAATTGATGCATATTCGAGAAGACTGACCTTGTAATATGTTCTGTTCGGGCTCATTGAGGATTTCCTTGTCTGGATTATCCAACTCGGGCGTATTGCATGAAGTGTACGTCCTTTTGCCCTGGCCATGACTATCCTGGGAGGCTGTTTTGAGATGTTAGTTAGCATTAATCATCTTAGAGTCTTTTTGGTCTAGTCGAGAAATGGGATGGCCACAAAAGGGCGGACCTCAGAGGGAGAGGCAGGGGTGAACGCTTGTACTTACTTTTATCGTGCTGATAGCGAGTACCCTGCCCACAATAACTACCAACAGGACAATGCTGAGTTCGAACGTCAGTCGAACGCGGCTCGCGTATGATCTCTGTACCTCCATGTCCTCCCTGTTTGTGGTCGGGTTCGGTCCATGCTCGGTAAAGACCAGCTAGGTCCTGGGATGGCGATTCTTGGAACGCGTCGTTCAAGGCATTTGTTGAAGTCTCAATCCCAAGGTATGGAGACAGCAAACTCCCTGGGCTGTCGGTATCCGCTTGCAGGGAGGAAATTTCCGGGAGAGGATGGGTGGTGAGCCATGGGATATCAGGCGGAGCTTGGTGAACCTGAAGTCTTGCGTCTGAAGACGAATGCGCTGAGCACCGGGAGATGATGTCTTGTGCTTGCGATAGTGCTTTGCAAGGAGGCTTCTTAGTAGGTGGCTGGTATTGCACGATATTGTCTAAGTCGACAGCGACCATGATGTAAAAACTAGAAAAGTATTGTGCGAGCTACACGAGCAGAAATGAAAGTAAAAGACGAATTGTGAGAAAAAGAAAGTCGAGCCCTTGCAGCCGGAGCAAAGTTCATCTTTATACCAAATCCCAGCTGTTCCATGTAATCCAGGTTATCCCCAAAGCCCAAGGCTGCCGAAATCAAGCCTTGCTTCACTTCTTTTCGACATTCGAGCCCGTCCATCCCCGACAGATGAAAATGAGACACGTCACCCAGTGTGCTATCACACCACGCGGCATTTCCGCCATTGGGCCAGGAAACGGGACCACAGACAGACGCATTGTCTGCGAGCGCCTTCTACCTCGCTGCGCCTCGCTGGCACGGGGTCCTTGCAACATCCGATGAGCGCAAGTCTGTTTGGCGCAGGTGGATATTTCCAGTGGTGTCCAACCAAGTTATCCTCATGGTTGCATCTGACCTGCTGGAAACTGATTGAGAGCCAATCGCTGGCATAGACACATGCATCAACCAAGGTATCATCTCGGCTGTATATGATATCCGAGCGGGGCGACAGCCCAGGCGGGAAAGCTCAGCGTAGATAGCGATCAGCGCGGAACCGGGGGCGAGCCCCGAGTAATGGCCTTCACCGTACGGTTGGCGATATTCGTCACGATCTCCTCAGACCGTCCTAATCTCGCACAAGTCGCTATCTAAACCTCGACAGTTGCGGTCGATAATCAAATACTTGTCCTGCTTGACAGAACATGACGGCCGCACGTCCGTAGAAAATCTCTCCTAATAATAACCTTAAATTCGTAGAGATTAAGAATCTAAGCTATAATAAAACCGCGCTACGTACTAAGCCGAAGTAGAAGGCAAATAGTCGAGGACGTATATAGACGCCTATCGTTTAGTAACTTAACTTCTATAGGTTCCTAACGCCTTATAGCTAGTAGGTAGTTCCCTATTTATTTAATAATATTAGATAAAATAAACGTATAGCTTATACTACTATCGAGCAATACGCGTATAGTTAAGGTAGTATCTTAGATTCTAAGCCCCGCTATATAGTAGAGTAAAGTATCGCCTATAATATTAAGCTATATACCGAGTTTAGCCGATTTTCTAGTCTTCTTACTCTATAGGTCTAGTTAGTCTAGGCCTAGAAGATCTAGCGGGAATAAAGCCTTCTTTAAGTAGGTAGCTAAGGCTTTATAATTACTAGCCCGCTCTAGTTTTTTAACTTACCTAGGGACGTATTCTTATTGCTAGACCTAGATTACTAGCTTCTCTAGCTATTCTTCTTTAGCTATCTATACTATCTTACGATATAACCGATCTCTCTATAGTTATAATACCTACGTAAAGGGCGACTTTAACTATTTAAGCTAAGCGAGCTTTATATAGTATCTAGCTCTATCGGATTATCTCTACTATTCTAGCCGATATAGCCTATAAGTATATAACTATGTTTAAACTCCTAGAAATATATAATAATACTATCGATATTTATCGGCTTATTCCGGTCCTCGGCCTAACGCTACTAGAGATAGACTTTTGCTCTACGCCGTAAGAATTCGAGTATAATTCCTTTCGGTAGTAGCTTATCTAGATCGGCTACGAGCTACTATACGTTAATTACGTATTCGTAGAAGCTTTTATTGTTCTTCTATTTTCTTATTAAAAATTTCTCCTAACGTTTTTCTAGACTAAGGTATTCGCCGAACTTCTACCTAATCTAGGTATTATAGGCTAACTACGTATAGATAGGTAAGACGTAGCTCTATTATTTAAACCTATTCTAGATAGCCTCGGCGTTACTCTTTAAGTAGGTACTTACGTATACTACCTTAGCCTCCTCGGTTAGCTATCCGCCGGTATATATAAAGATTTCGTTGAAGTAACGCTTATAATTACGTAGATAATTTCGTATACTATCGTTCTAGATCTTCCTATAGTAGTCCTAGATAGGCTAGACGTTCTTTATAATAGCTTTCTAAGCTAAGCGCTAGGCGCTACTATCTATAGTAGTTACTACGGCTTCTAACGTATTTAAGGCGACTAGGTTAGTAGAGGCTACCGTTGTCGACGTATTTATACTTAGCTATTAGACGTTGTTAGTAAAGTCCTATACTATCTATTCTAGCCGATCGGCCTATTCTCGCTCGTATATCTACTACTATTTATATATAGCTAGGTTAGTAGGTATATACGCCTACGCCTACTAAAGCTCGGCGGTAGTATTATAGAAAAGTTGCTTATTTTAGTTACGCTTATTCTAAACTTAGGCCGTATACTTAATAGCTCGAGCTTAGGTAGCTAACCTCTCGTCCGAAGCTATCTCTAGTAGGGCAAAATAGGTTACCGCTATCTCTTAGGGGAGTATCTATAGGGCCCGATAGGTCTTAGGCGAGTATAACCGCTAAATAGGGTCTCCGTAGGGGAAATATTTAGATATCTTAGTAAAAGGTTACGTTTATAGATAACCTAATATTTAAAAGCAAACTTTAAGGTTTCTACGTAGCGTTTTCGAGAGAGAGAGAGAGAGTAACAGAGAGAGAATCCTAATTTACTTCTTTAACCGCTTCGGACCGAGCGATTTCCGGAGGATATATAATATCTCTTCTTACGAGCGTAAACTAGCGAAAACTCTTCGTTTCTAAGTCGATCTTTTCCGACTATAGTAGCTTATAGTAGGTTATCCTAAGATTCTACTTACTACTACCTCTAAACGTTTCCAAACGATATCGTAGCTAGCAAATAGGAAAAAGAAAAAACGTAAGAAGAGAAGAGTATAGCGCCTAGTTATACGCGTCTACGAGTAATCTCGTTAACGAAGAGATCGTTTATAGGAGGAGACGCGTTATATCGTTAGCGTACCCTCCTAGCCGGTTATAGAGGACTAGCTAGATAAGGATATACTACTAGATAAGATCCGAGGCAAAAAGAGTATATATTGTAAAACGTAGGGGCTAAGGATCTAAAAGGGTACCTAGAAGGCGGTAACCGTAGTAGAAAACTAGGTAACGTGACCGTAAGGGTACGTATATAAGGTTCTAGGATCACAATAGCTTAGTATGGGTCGGTACGGTAACCTAGACGACCTACTAGTAGAAGTTTAGTCGAGTTATATTGCGTAGAAGGCCTACTTCGAAAAAGGTCTAGGCCCGATAGAAATAGGAATATATCTATCAATCGACTTCTAAAATTTATGATTAGTTACTCGGATATTGGATAATTCGTCCTTAAGGATTAATTGATTAGCGGGGCTACTCTATAATTTGCGAAATTAGATGCATCGGTCTTAATTCTTCTAGGTCTTTCTAGATCGAAATATCGGAGTAGTAGTATAGTCTTAAAGGCGTCGAGAATATAGTAAAACGCCGCTATTTCTAGGGGTATAAGCTCTAAGGTCCTAGGTTTCTTACCGTTCTTGCTCCCTTTTATTAGAGATATTAGTAGGAGTATAATCTCGGAGTAATTTTAGATAAAACGCCGATAGAAGTTATAGAATCCTAAGAATACCTAAATATCTCGGAAGGTATAGGGAATCGGCTACGAAAGGATATCGGATACCTACTATAGATCTATCGAGATACCTTTCGAGGAGATAATAAAGCTAAGGAATTCGACCTAATCTTAGTAGAAGATATATTTGCTAGGTTTTATATATAAACCTATAGATCTTATTCGTTCGAGGACTTAGCGGATATAATCGGTATACGTATTACGGCTTAGTAAGAAGATTAAGATATTATCTAGATATACTACTGTAAAGATATCGAGAAGGCTATAAAGTACTATATAAATATATAATTAGAAGGTAGCTAGTATATTAGTAAGGCCGAATAGTATAACTATATATTTAAAGTAGCTATAATATATATAGAAAGCTATTTTCTATTTATTATCTTCCTAGATATAGATCTAATAATATATATCTTTAATATCGATCTTACTAAACTATTTTATACCTATAAGATAGTTAAGTATCTCCGAAATAAGGGGGATAGGGTAGTAATTCTTAACCGAGATACGGTTAAGTCTATAGTAATCGATATATAATTAGAGTCTACTATTCTTCTTAGAGGCGAAGAGAATAGGAGTACCTACTAGGCTCTTTAATAGTCGGATATACCTATTCTCTAGGTTTTCGTCGATATATCGACGTAGTTCTACTAGTTCGTTTTATAAGAGAGGGTAGATTAGACTAAAAAAGGGAGTTTAGTTAGCAATAAGTTCGATAGTATAATCGGTATCCTTAAATAGAGGGAGAATCGCTACCTTTTCGTAAGAGAAAATATTATAAAACTCTTATAATTTAGTAAGGATTCCGGATAGGTCCTAAGGAGGTTAATCGTCGTTATCGTCCCTAAGGATCTAGATTTCCTTAGGTAGTTTAATAGCTACGAAGACGTAGGCTAGATTATAGTAGGTATAGGGTTTCTCTATTATAATAGATAATACTTTAAACTACTAGAGGCGAGATACTAGCGTAAGGTAGATATTTAGGTATTAAAGCGTTTTTATAGAGAGAAGAATAGGACTACCCTATAGGTTAGGATCGTAGTCGATAGCGATATATAGATATTCGAAAGATTTAACTATTCTATAGGAATTAGTTATAGTAATTAGGACCTTCTATACGCTATAAGTAGGTATTAAGAATATATTAATAGCTTTAATAAGAGGTCTAGATAGCTTAGCTAGCTAAAGTTTATATATCTTAACGAATTAAAAACTAACGATATTAACCTTAGTATAGCTATTAAAGTCTACGTATATTTCGATTATATTTCGAACGTAAATCGGTATATAAAGACGGTAGGTAGTCTCTACTTAAGGATAAGGAGTCGGAGACGTAGAGTCTACTCCGACTTATTAGCGTTTCCTTAGAGGATTTCGCTTATATAGACGCGTCCCTAAAGGTAAGTAGGTTATATATAGCTATTACTACTATAGTTAAAATATATAAGGCGTTATCTATCTCGTCCGAAAGGATTCTTTTCTCGAGGTTAAGATAGATTATTATAGTTTCGGACTAGTTCCTTATTTAGATTATTAGTATAGCGTCGGTCCCTATTCTAGTTACGGTAAGGCTAGCGCTAGCCCTAGTTTAGTCTACAAGAGTATTTAGGATTACGTAGGTAATCGGTTTTAGATTTAGGATAGAAGTAGGAACCGTAGGACGACTTCTAGAAGTAGCGCTTAAAAGGTCCCTAATTCGAGGCCTTATCATCGGCTTTATATTTTTATTTCTCCTTAGACTATAGAATCTCCTAATAGTAGTAGACGATATTAATTATCTTGTCCTAAGTCTTTAGGAGGTTAAGGATATAGAGATTAATAAGATTCTAAAGCGGATACTAAAGTTTTACGAAGAAAGAGAGGCTTCTTTCCGTTTCCGAAGGGCGAGGAAAGTATTATTTAAAGGTATCGAGATAGGCATAAAACTTCTTCGGATCCTCGTCGGACCGCTAGAAGGTCTTCTCGAGTTAGACTCGAACTTCGGCTTAGAGGTTAGTAGTATTCTTAATAAAGGTAAGGGTAAAATCCTTAAAGTAAGACTACGTTCCTTTAGCGTAACGCTTATTCTCCGGTACTAATTCGCTAATATATTAGTACTATCTTATCCGATAGGTTTTATCTATAAAAGAGATACCGAAGAGGATTTTTCTACTATCGTAGCGGTATTTTCGTAGTATACCTATAAAGGTAGTTATAAGGTCTAGTAGCTAGTTTTATTACTATTAAAGGTTAAATATAACTTTAAATCGCGAGATATCTTTAAACTTAATTTTAAACTTATCTTTACGGTTAAATTTAGAATCGTTATAGTTTCGGGAGCGATTTACTTAACTATCGAGTATAGCTTCTTTAGTACGAAGTTCTACGATACGTCTCTTTAAAGCGATCTATTATTTAAGCTTTTAGATAGTCTCCTAGTTAAGCCTAAGGTATTTATCTAACTAGTCGGTATCGATTTAGCCCTCGTTAGTAGGGATTAGACTTATATTACGAGGGGTCTCGATAGCTAGCTATAGTTCGATAGTACTTCGGCCTTAAGACTAGGCCCTTTTAACTACGGATTAGGTTTAGGGAGATATTATAACCTTAGGTAATCGAAAACGAAGAATTAGAATTGTTACGAACTAGTTAGTAGGATAGTAAGCCTATCGATTAGGTAAGGCACGACTATCTAAATACTATAGATAACTCTTAAGAGGAGGTAGAGGCAATATATTGTAATAAGAATAGAGACTAATTCTTAAAGAGAATTATAGCTAAAAGATAGGACGCCTTTTCTTATAGAAGAGGCTAATATAATGTTTATACGGTAGGGAAGGAATTATAAGCGAAGCGGGGGCGGATCGGAGGCGAATCGCTACTAGTCCGGCACGCCTAACGAAGAATCTAGGAATAGCTTTAAGGAAGCCTACCCCGTAACAATTGCTTACCGCTAGTCGTAGTCGGACTATTTCGGAGAGGGACGCTAGGATACGGAAGGAGAAGGAAGGTAGGAAGTCTACGAAACTTTTGCGGCTTCGACCGGTTAAGGTTAAAGGATTGTGTTTAGGGGAAGGTACGTCGGATATTTCTAGCGGTAACAGAGACGTATTAGTCGGTAGCGACCTCCCCTAACTATTCGTAGGAGAATAGTCAGTATAGATATACTACTAGATATAATCCTAGAGGGAAATAAGTATGTTTTAGATTATATATACGGATACGTAGTATTATAGTATATATAGGCGGTAAAAATAGGAGCGGAAAGGGTAGAAAGGGGCGTATTTAGGGGCTAAAGGGAAAGAAAGGGATTATCCGGGCATAAATAGGACCCGTAAATAACCGAAAAGGGGGTCTCGTTATCTTACCCTTAACTGTTAGGTTTTTTCAAGCTCCTAAATATAGCAGCTATCCGAACCTCTATTGTGCCGCCGAGAGCCTGGAGTTTGTATAATGGATGTGGTTACAGTAGTTCCGGAAAACGGTGTCACCACCTAAACTCTTTCACTGTTTCTCGAACCCTAGTGCTAAGAAACGCTAACCTACCTTTGGAGTAGCGTAGTAATCATCTATGGTACTGGACATGTACCGTAAATTACCGGGCTATTATAATACCGGTAATCTGTTTATTATCTGTCACAGCGAAAAGCTACCACCTCAGTGCCCCACGTCAACTTTCCTAAGCCACACCCGAGTCTCCTCGTGGGCGTTTACACCTGCGGTGTGACGAACAATGGCTCCCAACCTAGCCAAATCCACGCTCATATTTATTCATGATATGATAAGCAGTGGTGAACTAACTACGTCCCAGATGGCGGAAGCCGCTGGCTGCAGCAAGCGTGCAATCATCAGGATTCGGTCTAACTTGCGACTATTCGGTAGCATCAAAGCTCCTCCTATCAAAGGTGGACGACCACGAAGCATCACTCCGATTATGCTGGGAGCCCTGTGCGACCATCTACTCGAAAAGCCGGATTTATACCTTCATGAGATGGAGCTTTTCTTTCGCGATGAATTTGATGTATCCGTCCCAAAGTCCACGATCAGCGATGCCTTGCATCGCGAAGGCTGGTCCAAGAAGACAGCTCGACAAAAAGCAAAAGAGCGTAACCCAGATCTACGCGATGATTACTGTCATCTCATCTCGGAATTTAGCTCATACCATCTCGTGTACGTGGATGAATCTGGGTGTGATAAGCGGATAGGGTTCAGAAGAGCTGGGTGGTCTCCCCTTGGTACGGCACCCGTCCAAGTGTCAAAATTCCATCGTGATCAACGTTATCAGATTCTGCCTGCATATACACAAGATGGGATCCTACTCTCTCGTGTCTTCCAAGGCTCGACCGATGCTTTATTTTTTGAAGATTTTATTGAGGAACTTCTACATCACTGTGGGAAATATTCCGCGCCTAAGTCAGTTCTCGTCATGGATAATGCATCCTTTCATCATTCTGAGAGGATTGAGCAACTGTGCTTTGACAAGGGAGTCAAGCTAGTGTATTTACCTCCGTACTCTCCCGACCTGAACCCGATTGAAGAGTTCTTTGCGGAGCTAAAAGCCTTCATTCGGCGTCATTGGCAGTCTTATGCCGATAATCCGGATCAAGGATTTGATAACTTCCTCGACTGGTGTATTGATAAGGTCGGAACAAGGGGACAGAGTGCAAGAGGTCATTTCCAAAATGCAGGTCTCGATATTGAAAAGCTATAAGGGGAAAAATTCACATATGTGGCCTAATGTAGGAAGGAAAAGGAATGGGTTTATGCACACGTAGGTACGTCCATTCGGACACACTGGGCCGAATGTGGCTTCAAGTTTCGTGATCTCTTTCCGCAATCGAGGGGTTGACCATTTTCCGAAGACTGACGCGAGTTCTATATCTGGCAAAGCTTTCAGGGCCAAAACAAAAGGAAAGGAAAGAAGATGATGGGGCTTTACTCCATATTTGGGAACCAGAAGAAGAGGTTGCCGTATGATACTAAAATTACATCATGTTGATCCGGCCTCCAGCTTCCAGACTTGTTTCCAGGCTTTGAAAGCGCTCTTTCAAAATCCAGCCTCCCGTAAAAAGTAAGACTGGTAATGACGATACACCGGCCAACAGCCCCAGTGCCCAGCCCATGGTTCCCCAACCACTGTGTACACGAATGAACCCCGCAAAGAAAGGCCCGACAATACTACCGGTCGCAAACCCGATATTAGTTAGACCGAGTGCCAGCGCCACAGCTCCACCCTTACCGAACACTTCTGGCGTCTGGCGCTCCTTTTCTCCGACAAACCTAATGACATCTGCGTATAGAGCCGGCATCGCTATGGAAATACAGACTCCTATAATTGTGAGAAGTGCGCAAAGGAGAATTTTGTGTCGTATGGAATCATTCGTCACGAATCGCAGAAGGATCATGACAGGCATAAGCGACAGGAATGCACCGGCGGTTACGTAGCGGCAAGATCGGGGAAATTTATCCACGATGGACCCGGCGATTGGGCTTAAGGCGTGTGGTATGATGAGCGGGAGGAAAATCAATCCCTGGCCGCCTTGCTTCCACCTAAAGTTTTCCTGCACAAAAAGCGGAAGAACACTGTCGAATGAGCTCATGGTTATGGAGACGACTAGGCTTCCCCAGACGGCAACGATAACACGAGGTGAGCTCAACAGGATTCCAAGTCGACCGAGCACACCTCGTGGAGGTGCTTCCTGCAGCGGGCCTTGGCTAGGAGATTAGTTACTAGTGTCAGCACTTTCAGGCTTTTTGGGGCGGCTTTCATTGCAACTTACTGTTCCATAGCATGATGCTGTTCCATAGCGGGTAGCCCCTCCTCCGGTTTAAGCCACTTGATGGCATGTCTTCTTTCGATCAACGCTAGCCGGAGAACAATATCGAGGCCAATCAGGCCAAACGCAATACCGAAAACGGCGTAGTATCCGGCATGTTGGTACACAACACCACCGACAAGGGGCCCAGCCAATAGTCCGACACAACAGGTCATTGTAGTGTATCCGATGGCTTTACCGACACCATCTTTGCCCACAGTGTCGGCCACCAGCGCATTCCCAACAACCCAAACCACCGCGGATGCTGCCCCTTGGAATAAACGACCAGAGATCCAAAATCCAATATGGTCCCCAGCGCAGAGCAGAGCAGTCGCTGCGCCTAGGCCTACCAGGGCAAAGAGATACGGATTTCGACGCGATTCGAATCGATCGGCAATGTACCCGGCGATAGGGGAGGAAGCCAACAGACCAACCCCGAACAATGCTAAGAGAATTGAGTTCCAGGTTTGGAGATTTCCTTCAGGGATGCCAACTCTGGATTGTAGTGCAGTGGGGGTCACGGGCACAATCAGCCCATACAAGAAGATATCTGTCGCGCCAGCGTACGAGACGACTATGGTGACGAACCATCCCGAAGATCTCAGCTCCAGAAACCTGGGTCGTATGGAAACATGCTCCCTATTCTGGGAGCCGTTCCGTTTCCAAAAACCCATGCCAGTGAGCGGATAGTTGAATTGATAATCAGGGCAAGACGTCGAGTCGGATCAGTGGCGGCGTCGTACAAGCTAGGAATAGATGCCTTCCTCTCAAGTGACGTGCAGGGAAGCGATGTAAGCATCAGTTTACACATAACTGCTGATGAGCATCTAAAGAGAACGATACGGCGGGGTCTATTTAAAAGCGAGTTGTTCAAAATGGTTGAGGCAAGAGTTTCTTCGCGCTCGCGTAGCCCTCCAGGGCCCGCTTTCGGGCGGTTGAGGTCCCCACATACCCAGCTGAAACTGCCATGACCAAGGATGACTCATTTAGGCTCATGCCGATCACTCGACAAAGAACCTCTTGGAGTAATCTAACTTTACTATAGAGCTAGTTACATGAGCGCTAAATCTGGAAAGGAATGGAGAAACCTTAACACGGACTTGGCCTGAGCCGCTGTTCAGATTTTAACGCTAAGCGGATTCGAGACTCCGCTACCCTTCTCGTGGATCGGTACTTCAAAGTTTTCAGTGCGAACCCAGTCGGTCCAGTTTTCTAAATCGATCGATCGTTTTCCTACGTCAGAGCTATACGAGAGATTCGGAGAGCCTGGGTCAAGAGGCCGTTGTCCGTCTTGATGGCATGTCATTGCCGAATGGCGTACCCGCGATGTATTCATTCCCGGTTGGTTTGGCGTTCGCAGCGATGAAATTGTTTCGGGAGAGAAGATCTGCCTGAGCGACTTTGGGAATCTTTCAATCCTCTTAAAACTTTCAGGTACTCCTCAAAAAAGATCCTTTCTCCCGTCCAGCCACCTGAGGCCAGATTTGCTGACGATCCCCTCTCCTTTGCCCCGGACATTTGGACACTTGCCTGTACCGTCTGGGAGATTTTTGGTCAGCGGCCTTTGTTTGAGGGTTTTTGCCCGACTGCAGACCGTGTCACCGCGGAGCATGTCGAAGTCCTTGGTATCTTATCTCCTAAGCGGTGGAAAAGGTGGAGCAGAAGGCTAGAATGGTTCAACGAATAGGGCGAGTTGGATTTGAAGCTAGACGCGCCTAGACGTCACGACGGCGTGCGCAAGACCTAGGACGAGAGGTTTAGTCACTGCATATAGGAGCCTCGGGCTAGGGCGGGCCTAGAGATTGTGGCGGGCAAAAAGAGGAGGGTTTTCTAGACGATGCTTCAATTGATGCTAGTGTTTCGGCCGCACCAAAGAGCGATAGCACAACAGGTATTACACCCTAACTGGATGAAAGGATGGGACAACCGGTACTTGAAGAGGGCTAAAGCATTTTTAATGCTGACGAAAGGGAAATAAAAAATCGCGAAATAAAGTTGATATCAATCCAAGAATACAAACACTATGCTAGTAAAAGCTACTCTCTAAAGGCCATATAACGCCTAAACAGATTACGATTACCCTTCTAGTCTACTTGCCCCTCTATTTCGCGTTACCCAACGGGCAATGTCGCTTAAAAACCGCCGTGCAGCTCCTACTTTTATACCATATTTGACAAAAAAGTCCGGATCTTGGTCTTCGTGAATTTGCTTAAGGTCTAGACAATTTTTAAGGGCTATATATTACGAACTAGTTAGTAGGATAGTAAGCCTATCGATTAGGTAAGGCACGACTATCTAAATACTATAGGTAACTCTTAAGAGGAGGCGGAGGTAATATATTATAATAAGAATAGAGACTAATTCTTAAAGAGAATTATAGCTAAAGGATAGGACGCCTTTTCTTATAGAAGAGGCTAATATAATATTTATATAGTAGGGAAGGAATTATAAGCGAAGCGAGGGCGGACCGGAGGCGAATCGCTACTAGTCCGGTACGTATAACGAAGAATCTAGGAATAGCTTTAAAGAAGCCTATCCCGTAATAATTATATTTCCTCTCCCTAACGCCTAACCCTAGGCGTTATAGGTTATATAATAATTTTATAAATAAAGAAATCAAAATATATACCCTAAATTAGTAGGTATAATACGTATTCTCTTACTTCTCTTCTTTATCCTTCTCCTATCTATTATAATACTATATATCCCTACGTATTATTATTATTTCGTCTATCTATTTATTTCGTATCGATTATCTATCGCTATTATTTCGCCTAGCTAAAATAAGTACTAAGGCTAGAGAAGTTATTATCTTACTTAATAAGACTAAAGAGTATAAAGATAAGGAGGAAGATAAAGGTTCTATATCTATTAACGCCTCTAATAATAAAGAGTTCTCTAAGATAATTAGGGTTATTTCGCTAAAAGATCGTCGCCTTTACTATACGAACCTACTAGTATATTTATATTTCTAGTATATAGCGTATATTCGCTCGATCGCTACTAGTTTTAACCCTACGGAAGGTCTACCTTTCGAGGTTTAGTACGTTCTCGATGCTATTAAATCGGTTCTATACTAGTAGTATTCCGAAAGATATAATAAATACTTTTTAGTATATTTCGCTACCTTTTTCTTAGCCCTTCTTTATACTAATATAGTATAGGCCCTAATAAGGATCCTCGGAGATCTTTACGATATTAGTAAGCTTCTACGCTAGACTACCGAGGAGTTCTAGTAGAAGGATATAGAGAACGTATTATTAGGATAGACCGAATCCTACTAGATTTAGGTAGCTTTTACGTAGGCTACTTTTATCGGCGCCTTTAACGCTTTTATAAAAGCCTACTATAGTACCTACTTCTTTAGCGATTCTAAGATAGCTAAGAAGGTCTCTATAAGTAATAAGGCTATAATTCGGTTAGGTTTTATTAATATTTCTTATAAAATACGAATTAGATATATAAGGAATTTTATTCCTAACGCTATCGTAAGCTATCTAGCCTTATTATATCTCCGATCTAGGACCGTTCTAAGGCCTAGGATAACTACTATAGTAATCGCCTACTATATATACTACTTAGGGACCTTAGTTAGTAGTCGTAGGCTAGTACTAAATACGTTTTTATAGCCTCTATTAAGGCAATTATCTTAGGTTATATAGCTAGGTACGTTTAGTTAGGAAAGATAGTTATAGGGGATATAATTATACTACTAGATAGTATTATATAGGCTATATTAGAGAAGGTTATAGATAATATTTCTATTAGTCTTATTAAGTATATTTAAATACGTAGTTATAGAGGTAAATTAGGGGCGTATTAGTAGTTAATTCTAGTTTATATACTTAATTTAGGATAATTTTTTACTTTTTAATACCTTTTAGAAACTACTAAATTATACCTTATATATTCGCTATATCGTAATAAGGGACCTATCAATTATATTCTAAAGGCTACCTTTTCTATTTAATTAGGTAATAATATTTATTATTAAAGAGTTTTTCGCTCTATACTTCCTTAACTTTATATTTATTATTATCGTTAAGCTTAGGTATCGGTATCGAATCGGTACTATTTCTAAGGCGTTCTTTCTATAGCTCTAAAAGAGAGATATAGAAGATATTATAAATTCGATTATATTAATTTAGTAGGCTTAACTAATATATCTATTTTCTAATTATATTAAGTACCCTAAATAGCCTAATAAAATAAAGGCTAAGTTTTTATATCGTTTTAAGCTTTAGGTTCTTAATTAATAATCCGATAAGGTCTCTACGCTTAAGGGTAAATAGTTTATAATAGAGGTTATAATATTTCGCCTATAACTTAGTAACGCTACGCTAGTAATTCGTAAGTCTTTTACGAATTTCTTACAACTTTTTAATTCTTACTATTATAGCTAGAATATTTCTCCCTAAAGGATCGATCTCGATCCTATAGTAAAAGTCTAGCGAATAGCCTAAGAGAGCTTTAAAGAGAGAATAGCCTATTATTATATTAATAGTATTATTATATACGAATTCTACTATTTAGAGTAGTTACGGCTAGGTAAGTTATTCGGTATTAATAAAATAGCGAAGGTAATATTCGAGGACCTAGTTTATCTATTCTATTTAGCCGTCGGTTTAGGGGTAAAACGCTATCGAAAGCCTTATTTTAACCCTAGAGATATAGTATAATTCCGACTAAAATTTGCTAGTAAAAAGCGATCTATAGTTAGTAATAATACTTTCTAGTAGGCTATATCGGAGGTTAATATTATTATAGAATAATTATATAAGGTCTATAGCTATTATTATTATCGATATAGAGAAGAAAAGGGACTATTTTATAAACCTATCGATAATAACTAAAATTCTATTAATAGTTTAATCTAAATAGATTAATAGGGGTAGGCCTATAATAAAGTCTATAGATAACTCTACGAATAGCTATTTTAGAATTAGAAATATATCTATCCTTCTATAAGGCTTATATCGTAGCGCTATAGTACTCTAGTAGATAGGGTATATCTAGATATATTCGTTAATATCTCGGTTAAGATTTACCTAATAGTATTTTCTCTTAAGAAGCTTAGCTATTTAGTTACGCCTAAAATAGCTAGTAAGAAGGTTATTATAATAGATATTTATTAATTTTATTCTTAAATTATTCTTTATCGGGATATAAAGATAGTATTTATATCGAATAAGCCCTTTTAAATTAATTAACTAGTCTTTAGTCCTAGGCTTTACTTCTCTAATAGTATACTTTCGCCGCTAACTCTCTAGGTCTTCGCCCTAGAGTCGCCTAATAAGATTTTTTTTTTAATTTATCTCCGGATTCTTCCTAGTAGACGTTCTTAACGATATAAGCGTTATATAACTTATTAATAGGGATTAGCCGTACCTAACCTACTTCCTAGTTACTATTTAAAGCTAATTTAGCGGCGGTCTCTCTTAGAAACGCGGCTAGGATATATATATCTATAGTAGAGGCCTTACTATTATCGTAGGTCTTAGCCGAAATTAAGTCTTTTATAGTTAATTCTTTAACTCTTATATACCGCTAATTAGATAGCTATAATTTATTTATTATTCGGTCCTAAAGTAGGCCTAGTAACTTAATACTAGAAGCGTCCTTATAGTCCGAGCCCTATCGTTATAATAGGCTATTTATAGGGTTCGTTTTCCTAGAGTAGTACTTAATTTAGAAATTAAAAGTAGACAAAAATAGGTACTATCTAGCTTATCTTCTATTAAGTTTTAGTTATTTTATAAAAGCCTAGAGATTAGAATAATTATATAAAACCTTAATAGAGTACGTACTTCCTTCGAGGTAGTAACGTTAGTATTTAAAGGACTAAATAATAGCGAAAAGCTCCTAATCTAGTATACTATAAAGATATCGAGAAGGCCGTAAAGTACTATATAAATATATAATTAGAAGGTAGCTAGTATATTAGTAAGGCTAAATAGTATAACTATATATTTAAAGTAGCTATAATATATATAGAAAGCTATTTTCTATTTATTATCTTCCTAGATATAGATCCGATAATATATATCTTTAATATCGATCTTACTAAACTATTTTATACCTAAGAGATAGTTAAGAATCTCCGAAATAAGGGGGAAAAGGTAGCGATTCTTAACCGAAATATAGTTAAGTCTATAGTAATTAATATATAATCGGAGTCTACTATCCTTCTTAGGGGCAAAGAGGATAGGAGTACCTACTAGGCTCTTAGATAGTTAGATACGCCTATTCTTAAGGTTTTCGTCGATATATTAGCGTAGTTCCGATAGTTCTTTCTATAAAAAGAGGTAGATTAGGCTAAAGGGTAGAGTTTAGTTAGCGACGAGTTCGATTATATAGTCGGTATCCTTAAATAGGGGTAGAGTCGTTACGTTTTCGTAAGAGAAAATATTATAAAACCCCTATAATTCGGTAGGGATTCTAGATAGATCCTAAGGAGATTAATCGTCGTTATCGTCCCTAGGGATCTAGATTTCCTTAGGTAGTTTAATAGCTATAAAGATATAGGCTAGATTATAGGAGTATTTAGCGAAGGTATAGGGTTTCTTAATTATAATAGATAGTACTTTAAACTACTAAAAGCGAGACGCTAGTATAAGGTAGACGTTTAGGTATTAAAGCGTTATTATAGAGAGAAGAATAGGGCTATCTTATAGGTTAGGATCGCAGTCGATAGCGATATATAGACGTTCGAAGGATTTAACTATTCTATAGGAATTAGTTATAGTAATTAGGACCTTCTATACGCTATAGGTAGGTATTAAGAATATATTAACGGCTTTAATAAGGGGTTCGGATAGCTTAGCTAGCTAAAGTTTATATATCTTAATAAACTAAAAACTAATAATATTAACCTTAGTATAGCTATCGAGGTCTATATATATTTTGATTATATTTCGAACGTAAATCGGTATATAAAGATAGTAGGTAGTCTCTACTTAAGGATAAGAAGTCGGAGACGTAGAGTCTACTCCGACTTGTTAGCGTTTCCCTAAAGGATTTCGCCTATAAGATCTAAGGCAAAAGAGTATATATTATAAAACGTAGGGGCTAAGGATCAAAAAGGTACCTAGAAGGCGGTAACCGTGGCAGAAAACTAGGTAACGTAACCGTAAGGGTACGTATATAAGGTTTTAGGATTATATCCTCCCCTATCTAAAACGAACTTAGCCTTAAGTTCGCGCTACGTCCTCCTAGACGTAATAGCAACCGCCGAAAGCTTACAACAAAGGATAATAGTACGTATAGGGATATTTAGAAATACTAAAGAATATCTATAAAGACGTTTAAATATACCCTATTCTATAGACGCAAAAAGAAATAAAAGAAAGTTAAAAGGAAATAAAGGAAAACCCTAGGTATACTTCTAGCGCCCTAAAATATACATAATAATATAAAAGGAAGTACGTTGCTACTATAGGCAACGAGGCAATATATAGCGTCGGCGTTTTATAGAAGGCAACGTAGGGAAATACGTAGAAAAACGTTATATACCTATAAACGGTATATTTAAAACCGCCGTTAGGTCGATTACGGAGGTATTAGATTACGGAGGTATTAGATTACGTAGGGTAATAGGATTACGTAGGGGATAAGTAAGATCGTACGATAATAAGCGAGATTAGCTTTTAGAGTAGCTAATTAGCAACGAGGATCGGGATTACGTTTATATAGCGTATTATAAACGCCTAGATTAACAATAAAGAATCGCTAGGCCCTAGATTAATACCTCTCTATCTATAGGTATAAAGATACGCTCTAGGTCCTTACTTTCTCTTCTCTTCTTCGCGCTCTTATAAATTTTTCCTTATATCTAGCTATAATATTCTTATTCCCTACTTCGCGTTTTAGCGCGTATCTATCTCGTAGTATATCTCTATATATTAGTATATCTTTATTTAACTTCTCCGGCGGCCGCTCTAAGCCCTGCGTACCTCCTATCCGCCTAGGATATAGTCGCGTACTACGGTCTACTAATATATCTCTATCTACGCTACTACGTATCTCTTCTAACGCTTCGCTATTCTTTTCGGCTAATACGCGTCTCGCTACGGCTACGCGCGTAGTATCTACGTTAATAAATCCTTCTTCTATAGCGAATATACCTATAACCGCTCCTATCTTAAACGCGCCTATAACCCTCTCTACCGTCGCTAGGCTAATAACCCCCGGTACCGCAACTACGCCTATACGTATAGCTACGCCTAAAGATAGGTTTTAGCCGTATCCTAGCTTTAACGGCCTAGATATCTATAGAAACCTAGATATACGTTACGCCGATTGTCTAGTCCGTAGACTAGCGGAATAGCGTCTTAAAGCGTTATTCTACGCCTAACCCTAAACGCGTAGTACGTATATAGCAATCTAGGTTGCTAGCTCCCCTAGGCGAGGAGTACGATTCGTACGCGGCTAATTATAGGCCGTTTACGACCTACCGCGTACTTATCTACAACGGATAGGTCGGCTTCTTAGGCGCGTATATATATTATAGCTTTAACTCGAACTCTAAGCGTTGCTTATTCCGTTATAACGAATACTCGCGATTTATACTTAATAAACTCGCCGAGTAGAACCTAAACTATAAATAGGTCGTAGAAGCTCGTAACCGCTATAGTCTAGGAGCCTATTAGAAGGTCGCTACTAGGGCCGGCGACAATATAAGTAAACCCTCGTTATCCCTATCCGTTGTAGAGGTTACGCCTACCCTAGTTCCTTATTACGTAAAGAAACGCGCGCGTTATACTAAAAAGGACTCTAGCCGTAATACCCGCCGCTAGGCCGAACCTATAGAACTTTAGATACGTCCTACTACTCGTAGCGCCGCTAACGTAGCTCCTTCCGCCGTTCGCTAGGAGGTTTCTACCTTAGTCGCTATGCCTACCGCCGTAACTATCGCTATACCTACTACTACGACTACTACTATGCCTACCGCTATACCTAGTATTATCTATAGTACGGCCGACGACTTAGTCCGTATTCTTAGGTATCCGATATAGTAGTATATATCTCTAATTATATCCCTAAATATCTTATAGGCTATAGAGACAAACGACTTCGTAGAGCTCCGACGTATATACTAGAAGTTAGAGAAAGTATACGCCTAGCTTACCTTCGACTTAGCGCGTATTCGCTAGTATATCGAGGGCTAGGGCTAGTCGCTAGAGGATATTTACGGGGACGAGGAGGACTTCTTTAACCTATTTCTTTTTAAGGATAAGCGGCCGTAAAGGTCTTTTTTTAGAATTTTTAGGTAGCGTTTATAGGTAGAGTATATAGAGGGAAAAGGCGTTCCCTATCGGTAGGTAGGAGTATAGAATTAATAGACTAAATTTTTTTTATATTTTTTTAGAATTTTTATATAGAGGGGCTTCTAAAGCTCCTAAAAGGTCCTAAATATATAGTCAGGGGATTAATTTAATCACCCCCCCCTACTAAAATCGGTCTAGTGTATCCGAATTAATCCCATTAATTTGATTTTTCTTACCGCCTTTCATACCGCCCCTACTATCCATCTCCATATCTCTATGTTTTTCTCTTCCATATACCCTATTCTCTATTACAACCCATTGAATATGACGTCGCTAAACCTAGGATTTCTATTCCCACCTACTACTATTGATGGTATCGATGATAGGGCCAGTATAGGTGAGCTTTTAGCCTAAAAACGTGCTTAATACTAATGATTCGGTAGTATCTGAGAGCCCTGATATCCCTATACCTCCTACGACGGTCCCCCCAACCCCTACGATACTATTACCCCCGCTTGATACCCGATACGATAGTGCGGAGCTCGCTTTTGCCGCTTTAAACGACTTTGCTAAGCCGCATGGCTATGCTTTGACTAGAAAGCGCTCTAAAACGACCAAAAAGGGGGTAATAAAGACGGTTCGGCTCGGCTGCGACCGGGGCCGTATATATACTAGCTAGGCCAAGGGAGAGCATAAGAAAAGGATATCAACGCTTGCAAATCAATGCCTATTTAGCCTATCAATCCGGCTTGATATAGGGGCTAGCATATAGTTCCTTACTATCGAGAATAAGGCCTATAACTATATACCTTCGCCTAGTATGCTATATCCGGTGCATCGGCGGCTTAAATACGCCCGCAAATCTACATAGGTCGAGGGTCTTATCCGACAGGGTATTAATACCCGCTATATCATTAGTACGCTCCGAAATTAGGACCTAGGTTCGTCGATTTAGCCTATCGACATCTACAACATCCGAGCATAGCTAGTTAAGAAGTATCTAGATAGGCGTACGCCTATCTAGACCCTTCTACTAGAGCTTCCGAAATCTAGGGATTGGTTTTTCTAGTACGAGGTCGACGATAAAAACCATATTACTACCTTGTTCTATATGCATCGGACGACCATCAAGCTACTAAAGCATTACCCCTAGGTTATTTCTATGGATTATACGTATAAAACGAACCGATTTAGGCTCCTAATGCTTAATATCGTAGGCTTTACGCCTATAGGTTCGACCTTCTATATCGGTTTTGTATTTACCAAGGACGAAAAGAAGGGGTCCTACGAGGTTATACTAGGCTGCCTTGTAGCTATATATAATAGGGAGAAGCTACCCTATCCTCGTACGATCCTTACAGACAAAGAAAAAGCACTAATTAATATAATTGGGGCTATTTTTCCGCAGACAAAAACGATAGTCTATATTTAGCATATCAACATAAATATCATAAAGAAAGCCGAACCAATTCTTGTAGATTAGATTGCTACCGCGCGCCTAGACCCTATAACCGAGGCCTAGACCGAGGCCTAGACCGAGGATGATCTTCGTCGATTAGTCTAGGATAGTTAGACTAAGATACTAAAGTATTGGAACCGCATCGTTTATACCGATTCTATCGCTACCCTTTAGGCCGTATAGGCCTAATTCTAGTCCTAGTATAGCGACCCTATCTTCTAACCTTTACTACGGTATATCGAGGATAAATAGTTAAACGACTACCCTAAGAGATTCCTATACATCTATACATATCAGTATCTCTATCTACGCGAGAGTACAACCTCTAGGACCGAAAGCGCCTATTGGCTTCTTAAATAGGAGCTATAGTTATCAACCAGCGACCTTCTAGTCGTCCTACAATTATTTAGGCGTACTCTAGATCGTGATTATGCTAATATTCAGTATAATATCAAGAAGGAGAGAACTAGGATGCCAACTACAGTCAATCCGCTCTTCGTACGACTATCTAAGCGTATCTCGGTTCGTACGATAGTATACGTAGAGGAGCTAATTAAACGGTATCTCCCTAAGGGCGTAGAGGGCAAACCGCCTATTCTACCGATCTATAACTATAGATCGGTAGAAACCACGGGCTACCCCTATATCTATTTGATTATCCAATATTAGCGGGAGAACATAAGCTTTAAGCTATCCGATTTCTATCACCAATAGCATCTATATAAGCTCGGAGTAGCACTAGCTATTGACCCTCTTCTTCTAGTATAGGACCCTTTGCCTATCCGAGGCCGGGGAAGGCCACGTAGAGCTAGCAACCTCTTTCGGCCTACCCTAGCCTTAAGTAGTAGGCAAGACATTAGCTTCAACAGATCAACGCAGCGGGAGCCGTCGGCTTTTGAGCCTCAGGGTCGGCCACGGCCGCGAGGGCGCCTAGGGCGCCCACCAGCATCAACATAATAGGTCCTACGGTCGCGGGGGATAGATGACGGTCGCGGGGGATAGATGACGGTCGCGGGGGATAGATGACGGTCGCGGGGGATGGATGACGGTCGCAGGGGATGGATAACGGTCGCAGGGCATAGATGACGGTCGCAGGGCATAGATAACGGTCCTGCGGAGTAGTTAGCAGTGTCATAGGAATCAGGATTAAGGCATAATCAATGGAGATATATAGGGATGTATGGAGATGGCTTAATTGCATGAAAAACGAGTGATTTAGTGGGGTTAAAAGCTACAGTTTTACTATGGGAAGCAGAATACGAAAACTCTGCATATAAGAAAATAGACACCTTAAAAATCAGGGTCGATTATTGCGGCAGAAAAATTAATAGGATTAATTCGGATACACTAGGCCGATTTTAGTAGGGGGGGGTGATTAAATTAATCCCCTATAGTTAACCTTTAATTTTTCGTCGTATTTGTAGATAGAATAACTACTATAAGAGGGCTATTAAATAACTTATACTTACTAGTATTAGCGTCCCGATATAGTAGTATATTTTCTCTTCGAGGAATATCTTCCTCGAACTCCCGATCGGACTTAATAGATCTAGCCTTAGACTCGTAGTCGTTTATTTCTAAATCCTATTTATTAGGCTTAGGGGCTTTCGTCTACTACTTTACGATAACGCGCCTTATCGCCTACTCCTCCCCTACTAAGTCTAAGCGTACGCCTAAACACTTAAATTTATCCTATTCTTTCTAGGTAAACGTAGATAAATCGGAATAACTCGGAGACGAAGTATCTTTGTTAAGGACTACCTAGATTTCTTCTAGCTTCTATAGCTATAACCCTACGTAACGTAAGGCTTTATAGGCTACCGAGAACGTCTATAAAGACTTAGGATTGTCTACTTACGTTTCTAGTAACTATAATCTATTAATTAACGTCTAGAGGATATATCCCCTCGGTTTAGTAAGTATATACGTTCTAAGCGGATAGGACTCTAGGACCTTATAGGGCCTAAACTACTTACTTTTAAACTTTTATCTACTCTTATTTTGTAGTAGAACTTAGTCTCTAGGCTAGAAGCTTATTTTCGTAATAAGACTATCCTATATACGCTTTATCTAAATAGTATACGCGAATAATAACTTATTTACTTTTATCTTTACGTTACTTAGGTTAGCTAACTTATTAGCTCGTAATAGAGCTAAACCTAAGGGATTAGACGAATTACTAAAGATCTATAGGTATATACTATATACTAAATAAAATAGGCTAAAACTAGTAACTATATATTTAGATACGTAAGTAGCGAAGAGCGACTACTATAGGTATAGGTCCTAGGCTCTCGTAGGCTTATTTATTAGATACTTTATTAATATATACCTAAGAATACTATTTAAATTTTCTACCTTTCTATTCGTATAGAGATAGTAAAGAGTTATTGTCTAATAATAGGTCTATAGCAACTTTATAAAATACTATATACTACCTACTAATAAGTTCGGACTATTATTAGAGATAATTTCTCTTAGAGCGCTATAATAAGCGAAAACCTACTTAAGTAAGAACTTACCGATTACCTCCTCGGTTATATTAGGAACTACCTTTACGATTAGCTAGCCTATAGCGTAGTCGATTATAGTAATAATCTAGCGATTTCCGTTAGGAGTCGTCGGAAAGCGACTAATTAAATTAATTCCCTAGCGCTCGAAGGATCGTAGGTTAGCTATAACTATATATTAGGCTACCTTACGCTTAAAACTCTTCTCTAAACCCTAGGAAACTTAGTAGTTCGGATATAAATATATAATCTCTTTAACGTCTTAGCGTACTATTAGCTACTACGTTTAGGGCCGAAGAATACTATTTAAACCTAGGTAGCTAAAATAACTAAACTTCTTATATAAGCGCTATACTAAATCTATATATAGGATAGGCTTAAGGTAGGGCGCGATAGTCCTATCCTCGTAAGTAAAGACTAGCTAGCGATTCTCTACGACTAATACTCTTACTAGGAACGGTAGCTCCCGATAACTTAAGTTCGTAGTAAACTTAAGTATAGCTCTCGTAGTCGATTTATCGGATAGTAGGATACTTTCGTTGAGATATCGCTCTATAGCTACTAGCTAATCTTCCTTAGGGATCTTTATAACTATATAGACTATATTTAATAAGGCTCCCTATACCGAAATAGACTCCGATATATTTATAGGGCTTTTACTAATAAAATTAGGCTATCTACTAATAGCGTTAGGAATAATAGTATCTAACCTTTTTTAGTACCGAATTCGTAGGTTATACTCTTAGAATTCTACGACCTACTACGCTAGACGCTTACTATAGGTTATAGATATCTATAGATATTATAGGCTCTTATAGTCTATAACAACTATTATAGTAGTACTATTTTCGATATAATAGTCCTAGATATATAGAGCCTTCTTAATAGCTAGAAGCTCTTTTTTATATACTAGATAGTTTAATTCTATACCCTTTAGCTTATAGCTATTAAAGGCTATAGGGTATAAATATCCGTATTTATTAGCCTATAATAGGACTATACTAATTACCTACTTAGAAGTATCTATCTCGATTATAAATAGTTTTACGCGATTAGGCTAGATTAAGATAGGTATATCTATTATCTTTTTCCTTAGTTTACGAAAGGTACTTTTATAAGCGATTATCTACTTAACTAGGTAGAATTTATCTTTCTATAGCGCTATATCGAGCTCCTTTAGGAGATCGTAGAGTAGGATATAGATAGTAGTAAACCTTTTAATAAAACAATAATAGTAGGTAACTAGACCTAGGAACTAGTAGATATTATATATATTTTTCGGCCTAGGCTAATCTCGAATAACCTTAAGCTTCTTCGGTACTAGCTATAGCCTACTATTACCGATAATATATCCGTAAAACTCTAGCTCCTCGGTCGCAAATATATACTTCTAGGACTTTATATATAGCTTCTACTTTTCTAATAATAAGAGTACCTTCTCTAAATATTCGTAGTACTCTTCTATCGAACTCGAGAAAATAAGGATATCGTCGAGGTAAATAACAACGTACTATCCTAAGAATAGCCGAAGAGTCTTATTTATAATAGTCTAGAAGGTCGTAGGCGTATTATATAAGCTAAACGGTATAGTAAGCTATTCGTACTTTCCCTAAGTCGTATTAAAGGTAGTTTTCTAGATCGAACGCTTACTTAACTAAACTTACTAGTATTCGGTAGTAATATTAATCTTTAATATAATCTTTACGGTCCCTACTATATCTAGGAGCTCTTAGATACGTAGTAGAGGATAGCTATTCTTCGTTGTTATTTAGTTTAGGGCTTAGTAGTTAATATATATACGCTAAGAAATACTATTAGGCTTCTTAACGAAGATTACCGAAAAACCCTAAGAGCTACTAGATAGGCGGATTAGTCTACGTTTCGTTAACTCCTCGACTTACCGAGCCTATTTATTTAGCTTTTCGGCTAATAAAGAGTACGTATTATAGTTAATAGGAGCTATATCCCCTATTTCGATATTATATTTAATAGGTCTCTTAGGTAGTAGCGAATCCGGTAAGTCTACCTAAAAGATATTCTTCCGTTTCTATAAAATCTATTATACGTAAGGATCTTCGTATTATAGGATTTTAGAATTATATATTGTGATCCTGGAGGGAAACGAGTATGTTTTGGATTGCATGTACGGATACGTAGTATTATAGTACATGCGGGCGGTGAAAACAGGAGCGGAAAGGGCAGAAAGGGGTACATTCAGGGGCTGAAGGGTTCGGACGGGATTGTCCGGGCATGAATGCGACCCGTAAATAACGAAAAAGGGGGTCTCGTTATCTCAATATCCTATCCTCGTCTAGTACCTTATAGATAGTAAATAGTATTATTTCCGCCTATAGCTTCTTAGCTATATAGATATACTACTTCGCGGAAAGAAGGTTAAAATAAATACTAGTATTATCGGTAAGGCTAGGGGATTTACTCGTAGACGTAACGTACGTTCTTTAGCCGGTCTAGAGCCTTATACTCCTAGTTACCTAATTAATAAGGGGATTCTCTATCTATAGAAAGTCTCTCCTAAGAATAAGCTTAAATTCGTAGAGATTAAGAATCTAAGCTATAGTAAAACCGTACTACGTACTAAGCCGAAGCGAGAGGTAGATAGTCGAGGATATATATAGACGCCTATTATTTAGCAACTTAACTTCTATAGGCTCCTAATACCTTATAGCTAGTAGGTAGTTCCCTAATCGTTTAATAATATTAGATAAAATAAATATATAGTTCGTACTATTATCGAGCAACGTATATATAGTTAGGGTAGGATCTTAGATTCTAAGCCCTACCGTATAGTAGAGTAAAGTATCGCCTATAATATTAAGCTATATACTAAGTTCGGCCGATTTTCTAGTCTTTTTACTCTAAAAGTCTAGTCAGTCTAGACCTAGAAGGTCTAGTAGGAATAAAGCTTTCTTTAAGTAGATAGCTAAGGCTTCGTAATTACCGGCCTACTCTAGTTTTTTAACTTATCTAGAGACGTACCTTTATTACCGAACCTAGATTATTTATTTCTCTAGCCGTTCTTCCTTAGCTATCTATATCGCCTTACGATATAACCGATCTCTCTATAGTTATAATACCTATACGTAGGGCAACTTTAACTATTTAAGCTAAGCGAGCTTTATATAGTATCTAGCTCTATCGGATTGCCTCTACCGTTCCGGCCGATATAGACTACGAGTATATAACCGCGTTTAAACTCCTAGAAACGTATAATAACGCTACCGATATTCGTTAGCTTATTCTAGTCCTCGGCCTAACGCTACTAGAGATAGACTTTCGCTCTATACTATAAGAATTCGAGTATAATTCCTTTTAGTAGTAGCTTATCTAGATCGGCTACGAGCTACTATACGTTAATTACGTATTCGTAGAAGCTTTTATTGTCTTTCTATTTCCTTATTAAGAATTTCTCCTAATAATTTTCCGGACCGAGGTATTCGCTAAACTTCTACCTAATCTAGGTATCGTAGGCCGACTATATATAGATAGATAAGATATAGTTCTATTATTTAAAACTATTCTAGATAGCCTTAGCGTTATCCTTTAAGTAGCTACTTACGTATACTACTTTAGCCTTTTTAGTTAGCTATCTACCGATATATATAAAGATTTTGTTAAAGTAACGCTTATAATTACGTAGATACTTTCGTATACTATTGTTCTAGATCTTCCTATAGGGCCTGATAGGTCTTAGACAAATACGACCGCTAAATAGGGCCTCTATAGAGGAAATATTTAGATATCTTAGTAAAAAGTTACGTTTATAGATAACCTAATATTTAAAAGCAAACTTTAAGGTTTCTACGTAGCGTTTTCGAGAGAGAGAGAGAGAGTAACAGAGAGAGAATCCTAATTTACTTCTTTAACCGCTTCGGACCGAGCGATTTCCGGAGGATATATAATATCTCTTCTTACGAGCGTAAACTAGCGAAAACTCTTCGTTTCTAAGTCGATCTTTTCCGACTATAGTAGCTTATAGTAGGTTATCCTAAGATTCTACTTACTACTACCTCTAAACGTTTCCGAACGATATCGTAGCTAGTAAATAGGAAAAAGAATAAACGTAGGAAGAGAAGAGTATAGCGCCTAATTATATATATCTATAAGTAATCTCGCTAACGAAGAGATCGTTTATAGGAGGGGATATATTATATCGTTAGCGTACCCTCCTAGCTAGTCGTAGAAGACTGGCTAGATAAGGATATACTACTAGATAAGATCTAAGGCAAAAGAGTATATATTATAAAATATAGGGGCTAAGGATTAAAAGGGTACCTAGAAGGCGGTAACTATAGTAGAAAACTAGGTAACGTAACTATAAGGGTACGTATATAAGGTTTTAGGATTATACCTATATAGGTACGTCCCTAAGGGTAAGTAGGTTATATATAGCTATTACTACTATCGTTAAAGTATATAAAGCGTTATCTATCTTATCCGAAAGGATTCTTCTCTCGAGGTTAAGATAGGTCGTTACGGTTTCGGACTAGTTCTTTATTTAGGTTATTAGGGTAGCGTCGGTCCCTATTCTAGTTACGGTAAGGCTAGCGCTAGCCCTAGTTTAGTCCGTAAGAGTATTTAGGATTACGTAGGTAATCGGTTTTAGATTTAGGATAGAAGTAGAAGCTATAGAGCGATCTCTAGGAGTAGCGCTTAAAGAATCCTTAGTTCGAGGCCTTATCGTTAGCTTTACGCTTCTAATTCTTCTTAGACTATAGAATCTCCTAATAATAGTAGGCAATATTAATTATCTTATCCTAAGTTTTTAGGAGGTTAAGTATATAGAGATTAATAAAGTTCTAAAGTAGATACTAAAGTTTCGTAAAGAAAGGGAGGCTTCTTTCTATTTCCGAAGGGCGAGGAAAGTATTATTTAAAGGTATCGAGATAGGTATAAAACTCTCTCGGATCCTCGTCGGACTACTAAAAGGTCTTCTTAAGTTAGACTCGAATTTCGGCTTAGAGGTTAGTAGTATTCTTAATAAGGGTAAGAGTAAAATCCTTAAAGTAAAACTACGTTTTTTTAGTATAACGCTTATCCTTTAGTACTAATTTGCTAACGTATTAGTACTATCTTATCCGATATATTTTATCTATAAAGAAGACGCCGAGGAGAATTTTTCTACTATCGTAGTAGTATTTTCGTAGTACGCCTATAAAGGTAGTCGTAAGGTTTAGTAGCTAGTTTTATCGTTATTAAAGATTAAATATAACTTTAAATCGCGAAATATTTTTAAACTTAATTTTAAACTTTTTTTTATAGTTAAATTAAGGATTATAATAGTTTTAGGAGCGATTTACTTAGCTATCGAGTATAGCTTTTTTAGTATAAAGTTTTACGATATATTACTTTAAGGCGACTTATTATTTAAGTTTTTAGATAGTCTCCTAGGTAAGCCTAAGGTATTTATCTAATTAGTCGATATCGACTAAGCCCTTATTAGTAGGGATTAGACTTATATTATAAAGGGTCTCGATAGCTAGCTATAGTTCGATAGTACTTCGGCTTTAAGACTAGGCCTTTTCGGCTACGGATTAGGTTTAAGGAGATATCGTAACCTTAGGTAATCGAAAACGAAGAATTAGAATTATTACGAACTAGTTAGTAGGATAATAAGCCTATCGATTAGGTAAGGCACGACTATCTAAATACTATAGGTAACTCTTAAGAGAAGGTAGAGGCAATATATTATAATAAGAATAGAGACTAATTCTTAAATTATAGCTTAAGTATAGGATACCTTTTCTTATAGAAGAGGCTAATATAATATATATATAGTAGGGAAGGAATTATAAGCGAAGCGAGGGCGGACCGGAGGCGAATCGCTACTAGTCCGGCACGTATAACGAAGAATCCGGGAATAGCTTCAAAGAAGTCTATCCCGTAACAATCATAGACTGATTCCCTTGATAAGTTATAGGACTTATTAAGCCACGTGATCAGGCCTACTTAGCTAGCCTTAGGACATAGCAAATAGGATCATCTTTATATCTTCCCATATTTGCCATAAGTTCTGTGGTTATAAAAATTACGTCAATGTATGCTCTCCTTATTAGCATCGTCTCTGACCTCACCGGTAGGCCTACTACCCTATGAATAGTTACTACAATACCTAACTAGGTATTATGTAAATATTCGATGCTTCTAGGATGTCATATTTTGATACAGAACGCCCTTCACCCTAAATAGGTACATATGTATGGATGCGTGTCATGGAGCTCGTTGGGGGTCAAAAACGCGGAAATCGCTGGGGTATGCAAGTTAAACTCATAGAAAATGCGGGCGCTTTCATGATGCAAGGTTTGACTGAACGAAAGGCGGAAAAATCATAGGAAGGGTCGAGGAGACGGGGCTTTACCGCCCTTTTTACGGGCATTGGGCCATAACTGACCGCGGCAATTGGGCTCTCCGCAAAGACATTTCACGGCGTTAGGATCGATCTTCTTACTTCCGTCCCAATTGGGGTTGTAGTCGAAAGTAAGCTCGGTTCCAATAGGAATATCGCGGAGAGCAAAGAAAGCAAGGTAGTAGATTAGGTGGTCGGCGTGGTTCGTTGTGTAGACAGGGGCGATTATGCAGTTTGGGTTGCATGAATGATTGATAAACCGCGTTGGCGAGCCGAATTTCTGTCCATCAACCACATAGAAGTTCTCATAATCCTCGCCGTACATCTCGACCACGTCATCGTCGTATCGATTGTGATCAAGAGTGAACAAATAGGACTGATTTGTTTCATCTGCGTTCTCGCGGGCGTCGGCTTCTTGTGTTGTTATGACCTCTCCGAGGTAGATATCGATAAATTGGCCCTTAACAATAGCATCGGGGGAGCGGAGGCCTATAATAGTGAGTGCGTGAAAAAGAGAATTATAAGGGAATTATAATATAGGTGCATACCGAGACCACGACCACCCGTGTCAAAGATTTGGAGCCTAACACTTCGGCCTCGCTGCACGGCAGTGTTCCAGCATTTGCCCTTGCAGCCACAAGCTTTATTGCACTCTAAAATCCGAGGGTGTAGTTTCCTTTCCAAGAACTCCGACCCAAGAACGACCTGGCCATTGAAAGAGGGACGGTACGTCGAGATCAACTTGTCCGAATCATCTTCCATCTCCACACAATCGCATGAAGCTGGATCACAGGGGCCATTACAAGTGCACCCTGCATTGAAACCCGCATCGGCATGAACGACACCATCTTGGAGTTTGTACTCGTTCAGAAAGCCGAAATTAGCCGACAACATAGCTACTTTCTCGTCGCCCATGTTGAATGATACCTCAGGCCCATGGATGCGTTTCAATTTTTGTTGAAATTCGTAACGCAAAGCTTGGATAGGGGTGATTGACCTATAAGGCATAGGTCTGGGCGACATCGCAAATGAGACAACGCTTCGGGTGATGTTGCGAGCCGTGGGATAGGCACGTTTGGTCGTCTTCTCATTATCTTCGGTGTCAGTTGGGAAGCGACAAGGCGAAAAGCCATTGGGCGAATTTTTGATAGGCTCGGCAGTTTCACCAGCCTTGAGGGGCTTGAACAATTTCTGCCGTCGCTGGGGTGGTGACGGTATGACGACCTCCACATGAGTACGTTTAAGGCTTGGTGTAGGGCTGGTGCTCAAGTTTAGCCCCATCTGTGTGCCTTGGCGTCCAAGATTAGATGTGACCGATGAGTCTTCGGAACTTTCCGTGACATTTCTCTTTTGGAGGAGTCGAAGACCTGACGTTGATGGTCGCCGATGTGGAAGTGTAGAGACAAAGGGTGCAAGATCCTCCTTTCGAGGCGAAATCTTGGGCTGAATCCAGGAACTCAAGTTAGCGAGGACTCCCATCCTCGACGCGAAAAAAACACGTCGATAACCAATTCCATACACGGTACAGCCCGTTGGATGTCACCCGCGTCGTAATAGTAGACCTTGGGAATTGTGTGGATAAAATTGGAAGCGACGCGTAAATGCGATGATAAAATGAAAAAAAAGTGGCGTAGGGGGATAGACAACGATGTGGGACACAGCTAAGACAAAGAATGTGGGAAAACGGGCTGTGCGGGAGTAGCCCTAGCTCTCAGACAAAGGGAGTGCTCGAATGCGATCGCGTTGGGCCCAAAGGGGGAGGAGCAATAGGGAGTGGGGGACACCTACCAGGGTCTTCTCGGGTTCAGAGTCACCGTCACCTGTCAAGTCATAGAACAGGGGCAATGAAGGGGGCTGCAAAGCCCCATCTACGCTAGGCCCATGAATCGCCATGTTGAATGCGATGGTGGGGCTGTAGTTGAGACGCGCCTGGACGCGCATCGGTGGCCGGGTGTGCCCGTACGGGCAGCCGGCAATAGAGGTGGCGGGAATAGGGGAAACGGCAAGCCTGAGAGCAAGCCCGAGACGACTGTTGACCGTCGCGAGAGGGAGAAAAGAGGATAGACAGGATTTAGACCGGCGCGACGTGGATAGCTTCAACCCGCTTTGACCATGAAGTTGGAACGAGCCGCAGATAGGTAGGAGAGAACGAGAAAGAGAGATCACAACGTTAGTTAAGAGAGGGCAAAGGGGTGAGATCAAAGGGCGAGGGTGAAAATCCATGGTTGGTTGACCCACTGATTAGTCATCTAAAATTCACTACATAGGATATCTTCTTATAGGAAAAATATTCAAGAAATCGAGACTATAGGCTGTAGGAAGTGCCAAATTATCATTAGGAGACAAAGAACTGTTTCTCCATCAAAAAAAAGTGTCTTTAAGTGAGAGGTTGGCTTGGGGCTGTAGTCTGGGCATTCTGATTGAGAGTTTTTGATTGGGTGAAAATAGTGTTGTCGGAGCCGAGGAGCAAAGAGTCTTTTCCGGAGTGTCTAGAGCGGGTTTACAAGGGTCTGTCGTAGCCTAGGTCCATGAAGACCATCGGACCCTTCGAAGCCTTTATATGAGGACCTAAGGACAAATAAGCAAAGTCCCCTAAAAATATGGCATTTCCTAGCTAGATTCATATAATATTCAGAGGAACCTAGCGGCGCGGCGAGCTCCTAGACGCCTAGGGACATTGTTGCCTTTTCTATGACGAGGTCTTGGCGCATGCCCGCTGAGTGGCTCGTTCTCGCCTGATTCACCCAATCAGATGGCTTGGAATATATGACTAATCGATATATTTCACCCGATTTTCGCTAAACTACGTATGCTAATAGATCTAAAAATCTGTGTACTTGCTGATATACTAAATGACGCTAGTCCATCGTAAAGTGTGGATGTAGGGAGCTGTTTCAACTTTCAGTCCCAGGCCAGGAATTATGTCACGTGATATTGGCCCTTCTCCATCTTACGGTCCTTAACTAAATTAGAAATTATAATGAATAGTAGGAAAAGTAGTATGTAGAAACTGGGAAGAGTTATTTCCTTTGGATTGGCTTGGCTTTCGTGGTGTGCGAAAGCATATCAAACGGCCACTTGTAAGTGACTTCTCGCGAACCTTGAAGGAGAACACAATAATCTAAGTCTATATATCTAGGCGTATTATGTAGACTTCTAGCTACAAATCTATATATATTATTACCCACATAGTTCCCTTATTACCATCAGTTGTTTGAGTTGGCTGCCTTTAGAGCCCCATGGCTATGTACCAACTGGTCAACCCTAGGCAGCACCCGAAGTGCTAGGCTACAACCCCGGGGGCCTTTCGAGTGTGGGTGCGACGGCACCGTTACTGTCTAGGGTAGTCCCGCATCTATTTAACCTCGGCCTGGGGTGACGGGGCATCCGTTATTTAGTGAAACCTCGGAGGCTTTAGCATTCGAACTAACCATTATTTCCGCCCTCTCTACTGCACCAACCCGCATGGTCATAGGTACCATCGCCCCCTAAAAGCTGACACAAAATGTACCCTAGGTCCTTGACTTCTTTCATTCAGGCCACAATTGTCTCATCTCGACTCCTTCACTCAACCTTGGAAATACGTATTCTGCCGGTCGCTTTTATCTCTACCACAAGTTTTACAAAATTGGATTTTACTCAAAAAGGACACGCATAGCATTTACCATAAAGAGAACCTTCGGAGAATACCCGCATTCACAGTATCGCATTTTGCATACAGAACATTCCTGGTCAAATATTCCACGAACTGTACAACGCCATTTCCCAGTCCTCAAATGTGATAAACCAAGGGCACTGACACACTAGACAAACAAAAAAGAAAAGAGAAAAGAGAAAGAAGAAAAAACCATTACACGAGTCTTCATCAACTCTAATGTACACCGTGAAGACCGAAGGGCTAGCCTAGTCTGGGCCAATGATGCGTGCTGGGGTAGATGAGGGTGCCGAATATAGATGCAGAAACGGTAGGGCTAATGCTGAATTGCAAATGGAAGCAATGGATAGGTCCATAGTATGTAAAGGATGAAGAGCCGAGGGGACACATGAACGCTCGTGCGGATACACCGTTGACAAATGTACCTAAAGACAGACAGATGTAGATACAGACGCGAAGAAAGCATGTATGGAGAGCCCTTCTAGGTGGGCTTCTATGTTTCGATCTCCATGTGTCGGCTTCAAGAAAGCCAGACAAAAAAGTCGACTCACAGGCGCAAGGCATCGAGAATCTTCTTTGCCATCTCTCGGTACTGCCACATGCCGCCTGCAACCTTCTTGAACTGGATGCCATGCAATGAGAAGAGGGGAACCTTCACAATGAGAATTTCAAATCGCAGCACCAGGTTCTCTCCGGTGTCGCTTTGAACGCGAGTAGTGGTCTCTCCAACCACTCGCTCGCCAACAATGCCTTGGTTCTGGGCACGGGCAACATATTCTTCAGACCCGTCCGAATTTGTGGTGAAGCTGCGGTCTGGCGCGGCCTGCCGGCGTTGGGGCCTGTGTTGTGTCGTACGGCTGTCATCCCGGCTGTCGTCTTGCCCGAGAAAGCCACCAAAGCTGATCCGACGACGGTGGGCAACCTGGCCCTGTCGATCCGGACTAGGTGGGCTGACATCCACGACCTTATCGAGATCGATGCTTGGGGCATGGCGACAGCTGAAACCGCCCTTAATCTCGACATAGTCCACGGCTAGCTGCTTTAGAACGCGGATAATATCGGCCCGAATGACTGGCAGGGGCTTGCTACTGGTAGTAGAAACGCTGAAGAGACCCTTGAGGAAAACCGGCTTCGACAGGTCTTCTCCTTCGTTTGCACTCTCCAATGCGGTCCCTGCGCCAGAGATGTCTGCGTCGGTCTCCTCTGGCACATTGGCTTCCCGGACAGTCTCCCGCCGGGCACGACGGGCTTGAATGCTTTCGCGACGGGCATGGCCCAGCGACATGGTTCGTGATGTATGTGTGCGGCCGCCAGTCCTCACACCAGCCTCCTTAGGAGCAAAATGATCAGAACCGCTTGTCGAAGGGGGCTGGCGCTCTGCATCCAGTACATCAGCATCGCTCCTTCGGGCCGCTCTCCGAGGTCGGTAGTCGGCGGAATTGACGCTGGTGGATCGTCCCAAGAATTTGTTTGAAGACGAAGTCTGATCGCTCGAGCCAGGGGCGGCAAGGAATTCTTGCTGGGGTTGAATTTCCCCGGTAGGAACAGAGGTAGGAGACGGCTCGGCCCGTCGGGTCCTTCGCACACTGAAACCACGGTGCAAGGGAGACGCCGAGTCGGCAGGGGCTTGAACGTTCAAGGTTGGAGTATTGGGGGTGCTGACGCGCTCTCGTTCGTAATCACGGCTCCGATCCTTAGTTCGGCGAGTACTAAAGCGTCTCAGAAGGCCGGCAGCGGCACTTTCCTTCTTTGCGGGAGTCTCGGACGGCGAGGGAATTGGCATCGCGTGGGCAGAAGGCGAGGAAGTATGAAGTCTCTTCATACCCTCTGTGACCTCGTCTTCGCCGTGGGTTCGGGCCCGCGGACGGGACCGTCGGCCGGTTTCCTTGTCTCCTGGAAGTTGATACTGGTTGGTATGAGCAGCCTCCGGAGCGGTCAACTCTGGGACTTGAACCTCGCCAGCAACTGGACGCAGGCCGAGGGCACCGGGTCGAGACTCATTTCGCTCCCGGTCAAGCTTCTCCTTGACAAGGTGGTAGACGGACACCAATGGGCTATAGGCGTTCAAGGGGTCATTGCCCAATTGAAGCACCTCTACCGATGGAGCCGATAGTGTATCGCGACTAGCAGCAGAGTTTCGTCGCTTGTAGAAGTCAAACACGCCGCGTTTCTTCTCAGTTTGGGTGGGTATGGGTTGTTCACGGAGATTGTTCCGCACTGCTTGTCGATATTCCTCCGACTCCAGTACCTTGGTCAACTGGGCGGTGATGTAGTCCGGAGTACCAAAATCAAAGCCCGTCATCTTTTCAATAACTTCCTGGTCCAATGGGAGCTGGAGAGGCTCTCGGTGAGGAAGAAAGTTCTCCGGCGGTGCGTTGAAGCCCTTATTCATCCAGGGATGGTTCATAATTTCATTCAAGCTGGCACGCTGCTTGGGGTCCGTAACAAGCATGCGTGAGATGATGTGGCGACATTCTGAATCCTATTAGCATCTAATGACCCAGGAGTAGACTTGTAGGATTCTTCTTACCAGTCGTCAGACCTGGCGGGTACTCCACAACGCCCTTCTTGATCTTGGCATGCAGCTGAGGCATACTTTGGTCATCGAAAGGCACCTTGCCACAGACCAGAACGTAGAGAACAATGCCGAAACTCCAAACATCCACTTCGGGGCCCGTGTATTGCCTTGCCTGGAGCAGTTCGGGGGCTGCAAAGTACAGACTGCCGCAGAACGTCTTCAAATGGCTTCTTGGGGAAAACAGATTGCTAAGACCAAAGTCGATTATCTTGATATCTCCCGTCTTGCTGATCAGGATGTTCTCGATCTTCAAGTCTCGGTGGACGATGCTATTCCGGTGACAGTAGTCCAGCGCGCTGGCGATCTGGCGGGCGAACTTGCGGGCCTGCTTCTCCTTCAATTTCCCGTGAGAAATGATGTAGTCCAGCATTTGACCCCCGTTGACGTATTCAAAGAGCATGTACCAGTGGTACGTGGTTCGCACGACATCTCGCATCCCGCAGATATATGGGTGACTGGTTAGGCTGACAATAGCGGCTTCACGAGCCGTACGTATTTCTTTTGAGCGGTCTGCCCTTTCTGTTTCTCGGGTGCTGCGATGCTCCTCAGTCGAGAGCCTTGGGACGATCTTGACAGCGACCTGCGACCGGGATCAGTACTCGTTGAATGTATAACGTGGCTCCAAGCCGTCACTATCGGAGAAGTATTTACCTGCTCTCCAGTTTCCATATTTTTGGCCAGCTTCACTTTACCCATACTACCCGCACCAATCGTCTTCCCTAGGGCCCATTGGCCTGTGGGCGTCGTGATCGTTGTACGGCGCCGAGACGGCGCGGCGGCGGTCGGGGTCCCATGTGTTCCGGTCGCATGCTGCGACGAGTCAGCAACGCGCTCTGGTGCGGCCGTTCCCACCATATCACTCCTCTCTCGTTGATGAGACTGTCCTGAGGGATTCCTTTGGTGTCTTCGGGTGGACTCAGTCCGGGTCGCGGTGGATGGGCGTTCCTGTGAGCGCTCTGTGGAGGTTTCACGGCGAGACGGCATCCTGGCAACATTGGACGCCTCCAAGTCCCGATGGGCTACGTTGTCGAGCGCAGCATAGTTTGAAGGAGGGCGGCGGTCATAGGAGAGGGTTTTCGAGTGTGAATGGTGGGTCTGTGGAGGGGGCTGGGAGGAGTTGTTCGATCGGACCGCTGCACTGCGTGTTCGATGGGGAAGATCGGACTGAGCAGGTCGAGGGGGGCGAGTTGAGGTTGAATGGCTGCGCATGACCGTCGACGAGGTCGACGCTGGAGCCGGGGCCGACATTGCGACCGGGCGAATGGTGATCAAGCGGTCAAGGTTGCCTTGAGAGCGGGGAGTGACAAATGGAAGGCCCTACGGGACTAGAAGCCCAGCAGGGATGGAATGCGGAAAGGAATGAAACAACGGGTGAATGGAGGATAAGTCGAGGATGGAAGGAGGAGGTTGATGGGAGACGAGGGGGAAGGGAGGAGAGGAGAGTTGGAGTCCGGGATGGTACAGGAAGGCGACAGGGGCACCTTTTGCAGATGATGGACACCCAATTTGTGTTTTGAGATCGGGCTCCGTGGTTTCACTCGAATCTCATCTCACCAATCTTCCCCTTGACTCGTCCGATCTTGATTATTCCAAGTGTTTGACCCTATAACTACTCCACAGTCGACAGGAACACCCGTGACATAATCGATTCACGTTGCCAGGCACCGAGACGGGAGACTGTCTCAGGTGTTGCCTAGTGATACCCTTCGGTTACACTGGTATTATAGGGCGCTCTTCCCTGCATGGCACTGCCATTGGATATCAGCTATAGGGTGGTCTACATCGTTTTCCATTGACGCGGAGAAGTAACTTACACGCGTCAGTTCGTCTCGGATCTGGGGTGCGATCACGTGCGTATCATTACTATAAATATCTCTCGCACACTGTAGCGCGCTCACGTAAGTTGATATACAGGCTCTGCATCGTAGAATGTACCTCTACGATCTTGCAATCGCCCCTGAGCTACCAAATCCCTGGTAATACGCGCAGGAGGATCCCAAACAATCTCGGCCACGCTTGTACGTGGACGAGATATTCCACACCCAGTATCGTCTCTGTCGCGAAACAGTATAAGATCCGGACGATCGCCTTCCTTTACGGTAGGGCTATTCTTTGGTGGTGACAGCCCAATTGCAGCTCGAGCGCGGGTAGACACGCATTCATATAGAAGCTCTGCGTCAGTCTGTGTCCCTGCCTGATATATACCGACCCCCAGACAAGCCAAGAACAATGGATCCGCAGAGCCCCATGGAGTGAATGCATTCCCGACGTTGTTTACGCCCATTACGGCATCCAAGTTGTATTTGCGGATCATCTGAGGGACGTTCAATGTGCCCCTGGGTGTCCCTCGAGTATTTTGCTGAGGAGGAGCCGCCATATATAGATCGCTGGTTGGCAAGCCGACGAAACTGACTGGGAGATCGTTCTCGTGGATAATACGAGAGATCCGGGCCCATTCCTCTTCATTGAAGAGATATAATCGAGTGCAATGGCCTAGCATCACACGCTTGGTGGTCGAGCGAGTAGTCCAGTCTCGCTGCTTAAGGGTCCCCAAGAGGTACCAAACCAGGGCCTCCTTGCTTGGATCAAGATTGTAGTCCAAATGAAAATCAAGGTGCTTCCCAAGCTGCAGAGCCCGGTCAACCGCCCAACTGATGTTCTTTTTCGCAGCCCCAATGCTTGACTCGACGTAAGGCGTTGTTCCGATGACGTCGATCTGGGGATATTCCGTAAGGGCCTTCTCGATGAGACTCATATTCTCCTCCCCGAAATCACTCGAAAATATGGGGTCTTGAGCAAAGCATGCAATCTGAATTTCGCATGCATTACTCCATGCATCTTTGAGCGTTACTGCTGCGTCCAAGCACTTGAGCTGCACAGTGCGGTCGACCTCCACAAATGCTCTCATCGCAGTCACTCCCGAAGAGACGGATTCCGCTAGTAGCCACTCCCCTCTTGTAAGGAGATCGGAATCTGCGAAACCTTTCTTGGCCTCCGTGGTAAAAGACAATGCTTCTTGGAAGGTGCCGGCGGAGGGAAGAAGGTGGGCATATTTAGGCGCGCTGTGAACAAATGCCTTGTCCAGGTGAATGTGTGGGTGAGTCAAGGCCGGCAAAAGCAGAGGTGGAGAAGTTCCAACATTTTCGGAAGAGTCGTGCGGGATGACGGATGCGATGGTGCCGTGACAGACATCGGACGAGTATTCAATGTTGATGTCCCAGCTGGAGGAAGAGCCAGCCAGTCTGACTCCCTTGATTGATGCAAGTCTATTGCCCAATGTAGGTGGTGGCATTGTGTCTGCAACCTGTACGGAACATGTTGTCATATCGCGGGGCCCTGAAGTCCTTTGAGATTCTCCACTTGGACCCCTCGCGGAGAAGTCCGAAGTCTGAAGCCTTATCAGATTGTGACCATGATTGAAATCACAGCTGAAATCTTCGATCTATCTATAGCACCTCTGTAATCACAATCAGTTCAACTACGTTGTAATCTATTATTGATTTTGAGATGGGTGAAGCAAAACCAAATTTCAAGGCAACCTATAATCAAATAAGAATGTCCCAATCTTTAAAGACACGAGAGCTTGGAAATTTTGAATCATTATTCCCATTCCTGTTGCTTCCGTATTCCATCCTTATATTCGACCCAACCATCATTGAGAAAAATTAGCCCCGCAAGAAAACGTCGTTCAAGATTCCTTAGGATAGAGCCAGCTCCAGTTCCGAATATGCTCGGGATCAAGACCATTTTCGAGGGCCTCCATCTTGGCCGCCAGCTGAGCATTGACCAGCTTCTCTCTTACACCCGAAGCGATATTGCCCAGAGAAGGAATCAAATCAACCGCATCAATGGCCAGACTGTATCGATCGGTCCCATTACGTACTGCCAGTTCAAACGGCGTGTCGATGTTGCCCTTCTCCTTGTAACCTCGCACATGCAGGTTGTGCTGACCGGGTCTCTTGTAGGTCAGCCGGTGGATGAGCCATGGATACGAGTGGAAGTTGAAAATAAGTCAAGGATGGAAGGAGGTTAATGGGAGATGAGGGGGAAGGGGGGAGAGAGAAAGAGTTGGAGTCCGGGATGGATGCGGAGTTTGTACAGGAAGGCGACAGCTGTCTGCTGTGGCTGCCCCCGCGGCCATCCTTGTTGCCGATAATCGATCATCCCTTCTAAGCCGCTGCCCAAAACAACAAGCTCTACATCATCCAACTGCTACGCGCGCGTGGTAAAAAATATTTTACCTGGACTCGGTGGGGTCGAGTATGGTCAGTCAGCCTGTCTGGGAAGTGGGAGCATGCAAGATGCGATTCGGCATTTTCGTTAAATCCACGATCATCCACAATTGGCTTCCCTGGTGAAGTTACGTCGGGTGAATCCGACATGACAAGCTAAGGAACTATGTGTATGTGGCCTACGTTAAGAATGCGCTGAAATAACGAAATGAAATAATGCTGATGAAGAATAATAGGTACCACTCCTCGCCACGACTACCAAGATGGCTACAGCCGTTCCAACCTCTGCCCAAGTGGCAGCAACCGTCGGCCTAGCCGACGGAGACGGTACGTATGATCTTTCCTATCATCTCATCCCTTATCAAGATACTGGCCGTCTGAGGCCTATGTCTGTGGCCGGTGTGTCTCTGCCGGTGTGTCTCTGTCTGTGGCCTGATTTTCCATCCGTCCTTTTATCTCGCTCGTTGCATCGTTGAGTTTCTAACGCCTTCCAGTCAACATCGGAGCCTCTTCGGGTGGTCCCTCCTCGGAGCTCCCCCCTGCCACCTTGGCCAATGACCCATTCGTTCTTGGCCTTTTGACCGAGATCGCTCGCCTTAAAGACGAGAGGGCCAAGGGTGGCAAGGGTACCTCCGAGGAGGGGGAGAAGGAGAAGGAGAAGGAGCAGGAGAAGGAGATAAAGAAGGAGGTAAAGAAGGAGACCAAGAAGGAGACCAAGAAGGAGAGCTTGAGCCAATTCGGCCTATGGTGAGGTTGGCCTAACTACTCGAATACAAGGCACTACTACCCCATCAACTACCCTAGGGTAGTAGAAATTAAGGGCAACCTTATTGTTTAAGTCGCCCGTGCCGCCCACGCTACCGAGGGCAACAACCTCCGCTCCTGCTTCCTCCTGTGGATGTCGGTGGTCTTGACCACCGAGTCAAGAAGCACACCAGGAGACGCGCGAAGAAAGGTGAGAAGTCTCCACAATATTGTTGCTACAGTATACTAATACAGTTTGGATAGAGGCCGCCGCTGCCCAAAACAACAACAAGTTCTACATCATCCAACTGCTGCGGGCCTCGCGTGGTGGACTCGGTGGGGTCGCGTTGGCGAGTATGGTCGGTCAGCCTGTCTGGGAAGTGGGAGCCTGCAAGATGCGATTCGGTATTTTCAAGACAAGTTCAAGGCCAAATCTGGTCTTAAGTGGGGAAACTGCCTCGATCCCCCAAAGCCCAAAAAGTACACCTTCATCGAGCGAAACTATGAGGAGGACGACATAGGCTAGTATGCAGATTAGCTATGCCCGCAAGATATCGATGCCGAATGTACCTCTTCCCACCGGAAAATGATCCACCATATACAGTCTGCCATACCAGCAGAGGGTGATAAGTACTATGGCTCACGAGGTGATCATTCAGACAGAAGCAGCGAGCTGGATTTTCGGGTCTAGCACAGACGATGGTTATGTATCCGTTTCCATCCCCCATGGCGTTACAATAGGCCCCCCGATGATAAGCCATCCCAACGGTATGGCCATCGCGATGACAAATCTGGAGACGCCGAACAACTACCTCAAATTTTGTCGTCAGAGATTACGTGACCCCTCCCGTTTGCAGCTATCGCGAGTATGGGGTCTGACCAATACAACACGATCCAGAAAATGTGCAAAAAACTCTGCATTTCTAAGCCCCTGGAAGGGCGCAATTTACGGGGGGCATTGATAAGGGGACTACGTTGACTTCTTCCGCATAATCCTCGACGAGGCGTATCTAATCAAGAATCGTCGTTCAAAGTCCGCGAGGGCCTACTACGACAGGGAGTTTGTATAAGCCTTAAATACAAAAGGGAGAGATACAAGGCGGAGATTGCCTTGCTAACCAGTATTGGCTCTATTCGCAAGGCTGGACGGCATTGTGGTGCTCGATTGGGTAGTAAATACATAAATCTTTTTTTTTTTTTTTTTTTTTTTCAATAAAAAAACCCGAAATCCGTTAATCCTCCTTGTCCTTGCCAGACTCCTTCTCCTTCTCCCCCTTGCCACCCTTTGCCTCCTCCTCGAGGCGAGCGATCGTGGCCAAAAGGCCACGGACATACTCCTCGGTCAGCGAGGGGGCAAGGGGGACCTCCGAGGAGGGTCCACCGGAAGCTCCGGCCTCCTGCATAGGGACTAAAAAGCGTTAGAAACTCAACGATGCAACGAGCGTGATAAAAGCACGAATAAAAAATCAGACACCAGACAAAGACAGAGACACCAGACAGAGACACCAGACAGAGACACCAGACAGATACAGATACGGGCAGAGACAGACACCGGCAGAGACAGACACCGGCAGAGACAGGCACCGGCCACAGACGACACAGACTAAAGAGAAGAGAAGAAAATCTTACGTACCGTTTCCGTCGGCGGCGGGAGTAGTAGCGGCCGCGGCCGCCGCAGTGGTAGTAGCCGCGGAGAGGGCGGCGACGGCGGCGGGAGAGGTCAGGGTAGTAGATGCTTTTTCTTCATCAGCATTATTTCATTCCGTTGTTTCAGCAGATTCTTAACGCAGGCCACGGACATGCAGACCACGGACACATAGTTTAATGCGAGTTGCTCCAGGGAATTACTAACCGGAGGATGAGGAAGTCTTGGATACGCGGCCATCATTGGCCCGATTCTGATTGCCGCGCCGGCGGCGGCGAGTGCGGTGTTTCTGGCTCTATTCCTATTAGTGCCTGGTCGGGGGTAGTAGCATTGATACTCGTACTCCTTGATTTTGTTCGATGGCAGTACGCATCATACCAACGAGGGCCTGTTGGGAGCGGCAATTTTCTAGGGTGTGGCCGGCTCGCTGGCAATAGGTGCAAAACTGCTTTTTACGTTAGTTTACGATGCCAGTCGACGAAGTGGGAGATCATGGGAGACGGTCATCAAGATGATGAAGCTGGCCTTGGGCAGGATGAAAATGGGGTTGGGCAAGCGGGAGAGATGAGAGAGATGACGGTATTCCGGCATGGCCATGATTCGCGACAGCGAGCTCGCAGCTCACGTAGCGTGAAATCATGCCAGAGAGCCATCATGATGCTTGATATGGGATAAAGGTTTCAGGACTTACTTCTCCATTCGGCATATTGAAGAAATTTAGAAAAAAACAATTTGTGTGTGTTGTTGAAGAGACGAAGTTCTAATCTATCCTACGCGAGGTGTTTATGATGGGGGTTCACCTGACATCTGCTTCTGCCTTCAGGTTGTTGGCAGCTTACTTTGACCTAGAAGGGCATACTAAGCAAGTCAGTAATCGACCAGTCGCCCCGATGTCTGATCTGGAACGAACGGTCAGCATATTCCGCCAGCAACAGATCCAGCCTGCTGTCCAACAGCCTCCTCAGATTCCGATCGGCGATACCTCAACCGCCGGCCCCAGGTGGTTTCGATTTCACCCAGATTTTGAACGTGACGAAACAGCTCCAGAATCCAGTTGGGGGATTCCCTCAGCCCCAACCAACGCAACCGAATATGGCACCTAACTTAGGCGCTATGTTTTCACAGTTCGCTGGACAGAACCAGCAATCCAAGCCTCGGAAAAGCTTCGATGCCTACGAGGACCCAGAGCGCAAGAGAAATCCCTCATGATTTTTTGCCTTTCGGTTCGCTGAGAGTTCGCTTCCTAGTTCCAGTCTTCCTATGCCTATCACTAATAAACTTGAAGACTTCTTCTACTAGAATTCTACGGAAGCAAGATTTCAGCTCGGTTAGATTAATTGTACTATCTTCACGAGTCTAGAAGTATATCAGTGGGCTAGATTTACTATAGATTGACGTTCGTTCCGAACACATGCGGCTCAATGTAGGGCTTAGCGCCAGCCCCACGCCCTATGCGGGGAGCGATCTACATACCGCCTTCTATAAAGGTATGCCTGCCAAATTATGTTAGGCTATACAGGGATCCAATGGTCGGCATCTCCGGCTAGAACTGCCGGTTCTATCTAGGAGGGGTCTGAATTAAGTGAAACCGACTCAACGCAGTCGTACGTCTACATGTGAGGGACCGTCGGGAGGACTTCAGACCGGTTTGTGGCCACGAGTACGAAAGAAAGAGAATCTTCGAATTAAGCTTTCACTAACATCTCATAGCTATAACGGGAAATCAACAGGGGCTGGTGCTCTGTCTGTTTGGATGCACAATCTCAAAGATATCGAGATCAAAGATTACAGAGACAAGCACTACCAAGGAAAAGCCGCGAAGCTTGGCGCAGGTGTCCAGGGCATCGAAGCTACCGTGCAGCAGATACCCATGGTCTGCGAATTCTCAGTGGAGCGTGTTCAAGCGTGGGTATCGCAGGTGGATACAGCCAAGGTGGTGGGCATTCGACGCTTAGTTCACGATACGGACTTGGAGCCGATCAAGTCCTGGAGTGGGAAGTGATTGACGGCACGGGTAGATTTCTCGTGGCCAACCGCGAACAAAACAGTGATGTCTACTGGGCTTTGAGCGGCGGTGGAGGTGGAACCTATGGCGTTGTCTGGTCAATGACATCTAAAGCGCATCGTGGCGGACCAGTATCTGGACTGAACTTACCACTCTGACCAAGGACAATTCTGATGACCCTTTCTACAAAGCTCTGGAGCTTTATAACCCCCATTTACCCGTCATTGTGGATGAAGGTATCATGAGTATGGGCTCCATTTCGAACACCTCGTTCCAGATTTCTCCCATGACCGCTCCGGATATCTCAGTCAAGGAGCTGGGAAGCATTACGCAGTCATTGCGCGATGACTTGGATAAATTGGGGGTAAAATACGCCTTTCACTCGGAACAGTTCGAGTCTTACCTTGATGAATTCGAAGCGATGATGCGGTCTGTTACAGTCGGTGTGGCCCAGTACGGAAGTTGGCTGATCCCACGATCGGTCGTACAGGAGAAGAACGATCAACTCACCGATGCCATTAGGCATATTGTTAGCAATGGGGGGGAAATTAGCCTTAATGGCTTGAATGTCTCCAAAAACGTCTCTGGTGATGTCCACAATGCCGTGCTCCCTGCGTGGAGGCACGCTTTGGTCCACGCATATCTTAAGACGCCTTGGGAATTCAACGAGCCCAAGAAAATGCTTGCCAATCAGAATAAAATGACCCACGACTTTGTCCCTCAGTTGCAGAAGTTGGCCCCACAATCAGGAGCATATCTGAACGAAGTAAGTCATGCCTCATACCTAAATGGCGGTTACAGGAAGTTTGCTAATTGATATTTTACAGGCCGATTTTCGCCAGCCTGACTGGAAGAGTGCATTTTATGGGGAGAACTACAAAAGTCTAAGTCAAATCAAAGCAAAGTACGATCCTCACAGCGTCTTCTACGCGCTAACTGCTGTTGGCTCCGATGAATAGACTGTCTTACCTAGTGGACGTATAACCACTCAAGAAACACAAAGCAGTGCCAATAACGCAAAAAAGAGAAAGAATTATCCATTACGGCTATGCCGTACTTACAAGTCACGCTTAGAGATTCTAGTATTGATTTAAGCCGGCAACCCCTGAGGGCCTGTGGGCATATGTCGGCATATTTTCGGGGGCTGATCCACTTTCATGAGTGTATGAGCTGATCTATTGTCATCAGAAGTTCCTCAGCAAAGACTCAAAGAGCACTCCGTCTGTTTCTCATGAAATCGGAAGCCTCTGAAGAATAATATCAAGCCAAGATGCATATAGCTATGCATTCAACCGGGTGTCCGCGGAACAAGCCCTGAGTAACGGTTCGTTCCGGGCCCGACTCCACACTGTGGCTGGGGCCAGAGCGATCTAAATCAACGCCTCTTCAAGGAGCGCACAAATACACGGCCGTCTCTCACTTTTCGTGTGGCTAACTTTTGCCCCTGTCAAATACAATTTTCAGAGAAAGTGCAAACGGCTTTTAAGCTATCATGGTGGCAGGGAGCTGAGATAACGACATAACTATCAATCCGGATCTAGAACACCGCGTCCTGTCTTTTCGTGGCCCATGAAAGATTATCTCCCTCAAGATGTCCGCAAAATCAAGATACGACATCCATGAGCTTCCTCTGGATCAGCGAGTTCTGACAGGCCAGCGATATCAGAAGCTTGTTCATTATGCGGCCCAAATGGGAATATGGATTGGGAATCTATATTTCACTTTGCGCTTACTTTTGGTCCTCTTTTCTCCATCGAGGACCTGGCAGGTATGGACGATGCTTCTAGTAGAAGGCGTGTTTCTTCGTAAGTCTTGCACCATCAATTCATTCGAAGGAATAGACTTCTCATCTCACGTAATTTATAGGTTTGTCTCGCAAAGAGCAGCTCCGGACTGTCGCTGCGGCAAATACCGCACATGGAGGTCCTCGCAAAAGGCGTCGACTTATGGGTAATAACGACTTGCCTCTTGTCGACGTCTTACTGCCTTGCTGTGGCGAGTCGGTCGATGTAATTATGGCTACAGTGCATGCAGCCTGTAACCTTGACTATCCGATTTCTCAATTCCGTGTTCTCGTACTTGATGATGGTGGATCAAGCTTGCTTGAGAAAGCAGTGACCGAGACGCGATCCCAATGGCCACAACTCTCATACCATTCCCGCGGCAGACAGTCTGGTCAGGTATTTGCCAAATCCGGTAACCTGAATTATGCCTTGAGCACATTGCAACAAGCCGTCCAGCCAGAATTCTGTGCTGTTGTGGATGCTGACTCTATCCCAGAGCCGGAATTTCTCCGGGCGACGCTGCCTCATCTACTTCTCAGCCCGGAGTCAGCGTTGGTCTCTACGCGACAGTACTTCTCAAACTTGCCCAAGGGTGACCCGCTGTCACAGACTCGCAGCCACTTCTATACATGCCAGAATGCCGACCTGGATATCCTGGGTCGTGCTATTGATGCAGGGTCTGGTGCAGTGTTCAGGCGGAAAGCGATCATGGATGTGGGCATGTATCCAACCTATTCTTTCTCCGAGGACTGGCAGCTGTCTCAGATACTGCACGGAATGGGATACCGTACTCTGCAAGTACAGGAGCCTCTTCAATTTGGACTTGTTCCTACGTCTCTTACTGGCCACATCGCTCAAAGAAAGAGATGGAATATTGGACATGCGCAGCAAGTTCCAGCCATACTTTCAGCTAAAGGCAGAAAAAAGTTTTCCCGACGCCTTCGGTGGGATATTGCGCTAGATGGAGTGGGCATCATTTTCGGAGAAGTGGGTTGTTTTGTTGGATTTGCTGCTGTCCCCTTCCTCTTGGTTCTCGGACAACAAGTTCCTGCCACTTCTCCAGCACTGTTATATTTTCAGCTTCTCTTGGCTCTTTTCCACGTCATCTCGATATGGACCTACGAGTACCTACAAGCTGCAGCTACTGGTTTCCAGAGCGCGCCATTTGCTCACTTGGAGAACAAGTGGCTTGCTGGTCGTAAGTGGAACATGCACTCATTCTACGGCAACCGCGTGACTAACTACGGAAATTTCTTTCTTTATCAGAGAGCATCTGGGGCGTCTTGTGCTTCTATCTTGTATCCAGCAAGCCGAAGGGCTCATTCGTGACTGGAAGTAGTGCCAATTCGTGGAATCGCGTCACCACTATTTCATTCTACAGGAAACTCCGGCGAGACTTGGTGAACAACGGCATTCTTCACAACGTGCTCTTGGCTTTTGCTACCGTTGGTGCCATTTATTACGCGGTCGCTACCGCCATTTCCACTCATCATGAAAGCTTGATCGTATATTGGCTTACCACATTCGCCTGGCCCCCATTGCTACATGTGTGCTACCTGTCTCTGAAAAGCCACTGGGTGCCTGTGCGATATCTGCTCAGTCCTCCACGGTATATTGACCGCAACTCTAAGACCTCCAATTCGGTACATGATGGGTCAACATCCGAGGTTGTTCACGGCGAGGTCGAGTCGCGACTGCGGTACGGTATGAAAAGGGTCGGTCGGGATATGCTTTATTTTGGCCGCAGAATAGACATCAAGGATGATACTGAATTTTAATGGAGATAGATTGAACCTACAATACTTGAATTATCATAGGCCTTACTGAATTTCGGCGGCTGAACGCGTGAATGTAACTAGGACCGAGGTTGAGGTGATTTTGGATATACCACATCAATCTATTTTACCGGAGATACGGGTAATATCGCCGAGTAACTCCGTGTTACTTATGCTAAACTGCGACCCGAGTAAATAAGCTGGGGGCCTTGGAAGGCGACAGGTGTTGATGTCAGCCCCAGGGATTCAACCCCGACAGGCACCCAGATGGTCCCGCTCAGCTGGAACCAGAATCCGAACCAATATCACCGAGTCAAATATTCGAGAACCCCTATAACTTATCCAGAGCCATAAACCCCGCAGAGCACCCGCGGACATCACCATGAAGCTCATCGTAGCTGGCGCAACCGGCCTAGTCGGTACTGAAATCATCAGACAGAGCCTACAGAAGAGCGAAATCACCCAGGTCATCGCGTTGGCCCGGAAGCCGGTCAAGATTGACGACGCCAACTCAGCCAAACTGAAGAATGTCACGGTCAAAGACTACTGCGAGTATTCCGACGAGGCTAAAGCCGAGCTCGCTGGAGCTGATGCGTGTATATGGTACGTGTGGATTGCTACTCCATCCCTAGAAACAGGCTAATATGCCAAAACCCCAGGACCGTTGCAGTTACGCCTACCAAATCAAGTAGATCTGAATTCGCCGAAGTCAAGCGCGTGTGCTACGATTGTACCATGGCGGGGTTCAAAGCCATCTACGAGGCTGGGCCCGCACGACCCTTCCGCTTCCTTTACTTCAGCGGCGCGGCTGTGATGGATGATCCAAAGGCCAAGAAGCCATTCTATTTAGGCGATTACATGGTTATGCGCGTGAGTATCTACAACGTCTAGTCCATTCTGTATAGTCTTCCGCTGATCGCGCAATGTCGAGTTCTAGTCCGAGACAGACGCCATGGTACGGAAATTTCCTGAAGAATATCCAGACGTCGAGGTCTGCGTTGTACGGCCTGGTCTAATTACGAACTCGACGACATGGACAAATGCCGCAGTGGCTTCTGTGTTTAGTGTGACCAACTTCTTTGCTCGGGTAATCCCGAATGTGCCCCTAGAAGTGATTTCGGCTGCTGTGCTGAATCAGGCTATTGCTGGATTCGAGAAGACGATGCTTTCAAATGCTGACTTGGTCCGACTTGGGCAAGCGGCTCTTAAGACAACGGGGCATTAGGCTGTTCTTGGGAGCTCTTGTCGAAGAATTCTTTATTAATCCAGACCCTGTGGCGAGCTATTGAATTTGGTTTCTCCGGTCGAATTGGAGAGTACCTCAGGAGTCGTTTCCATGAATTCAGGGTATTCATAATGAAATTACTACTGTAAGAATGATTTAGTATGAATATATGGGTGGTCTGGGGCAAAGTGTTACTCAGTCTTTTCGTGTGTATTTTGGAAACCTGTCTATTGGAATGTACAAAAAAATCAAGTAGAGAAGTAAGGTTGGAAGTAAAGAGGAATGACATGAATAGATAAATCATCCGCATTAAGACTAACTGGAAGGGTTACGAGCTTTTCTCTCGTTGACCAAATGACGAAGTCTCTCAGAAAATCTTCGACCATGCGCTCGTCTTTCGGCCTGAGATACTTCAACGGGCGTGGGCCATTCTGGCAGTTCAGCTGGCTCTGAAATCCCTTCAGTAACTCGATCTCGCGCTGCTGGTTCTTCACTATCATCAAGCTCAATTAATCGCATGTGGGGGGTTATTCCAGTGCTTCCACCCTCTGAGGTTTCTGGTATGGTGTCCATTCTTTGCGTTTCACCAGATCTTCGAACTGTTCTTTCTCTGACTGTGGTTGCCTGGGCATGAAGTTGTTGACTCGGATACGGACCTTCTTGATACTCCTCCCTGGGTTGATAAGGTGCTACAGTTGGGTTCAGGCCTCCGTGTACTCCTCCTGGAGCGCCATATCCTTCGGAGTACCTGTAGTACCAACCCGGGAGCCAACCCTGCCCAGGGGGCACCCAGAACCAACCCGGCTGATACTGGCTTTCCCATCTGAACCCAACATAGGGTTGTGTAGTTCGAAACACTTGACCCTCCATCATTCCATTGGGGTTCCAGTATTCCCAAGGCTCAGGTGGCTGTGCGCTCATTTGAGATGGCTCTGGAACAGGTGCTGCGCGCATAGACTCCGGGGCAGAAGGGCTATCCAGTAATCGAGATGGTAGCCACCATCCTCCAACCGACTCCGGGGGTGAGGGGCTATCCAGTAGTCGAGATGGTAGCCACCATCCTCCAAGCCCTGGAGGAATTGGCGGAGCAGTCTCGGGCCGTTGAGTGTGAGGGGCATGTCCAGGGCTTACGGGCGGTGCTCCCCACGGCTCAGCTCCTCCTGGAAGGAAAGTTCCGGGTGGGTGAGGTGGTGTAGGGTATGACATATCTCCGGCTCCGTCCTTTCCCCATGCAAGTCGCTTCGTAGTTGGGCTTTCAGGTATAGTAGCGTTCTGAGTTCGACCTTGCGAGCCCTCTCCACCACTTCCAGGGATATTCCTCAGTCCTTTGTTGCCTGGGGCGTTGGCAGTGTATAATACATATCGCCACCAGTTACCACTGAGCCTGACAGGCATAAATTCCCTGTTACGCTGCGGAAAGACGGTAACTAGTACTGGATGCCATTTTGTTATGGGATGATCTCCAGGCGAGAGCATTCGCACCTGTATCACGACGTTCATGTGAGCCATATTAGGACCGTTGGCAGTCTGCATAGGGTAGTTTCCAATGAATGGTATGTTGAGTCCGGATGGAGCCAAATCCATTATTTGGTCCAGGTCGTCTTGGAATATGGTGACAGAATCACACCCAGTATTGTCGAAGAAATCCCCTTTCCAGCTTTTCCAAGAGGGTTCTAGGTTGCCAGGCATACTCGATGGAACTCGAACTTCAAATCGTACCTTTAGCAGAGATAGTCATGTTAATTCAAGACAAAATAGAGCATTCTAGGGTTTTGGGGGCATCATACATGGTGCTGAAAGGTCAGTTTGTTAGGCTCTGGATTGATTGTCCATGTAAAGAAATGTCCTCCCGGTCTAGGTCCATCAATCTAAACGCGAGATGTCAGTAGGCTAAACCTCACTTTACGCTCATCAGGCTCTTACTTACCCCTTCGACCCAAAAGCCCTTTGAACCATTATTCTCGCGATTGACCTTGACGATGTCATCGTAGTCCCAGGCCTTTGGCCCACAAATTTGCTTTCCTTGCGACCAATACGTAGCCTTGCCATCTTTTGACCACTCCAGCTTTCCAGATCTATAGGCTTTCATGATAGCCCTCACATTAGGCAGCGACTCATAGGTATCCCCTTTGTCTATAAGCTCCTTCTCAATCATTTTCAGACCATCCAGTCGTCTGACAACGTCCACACTCAGCCCCTTTTTCTCAGAAGTAATCATCTGGTCACGATTGGCCTTTAACATCGTGTACATCGACAACCTTTTTTCGAATATTTGAGGCATGATTCCATCTTTGATCCGCTCTTCACATCTCTTGATATTGGCATCGATGTCACTATCATGTAAAGATTAGAAATGCACCGCTAATGAGTCTTCGTTGACTTACAATGGATCGACATCTAGATCATTGGGATCCCAATCCCACTCCATAGGTACATCCTCGATATTCTTGATGGGCTCCTGCTGACGGGGCCATTTTCTGCGACCTTCATTGTCTCTCCCTGTCGACGAAAGTCCAGACGAGCTAGTACTTTTGCTTGACCCCGATGCGTCTGCAGCAATAGTTGCCTTGATCTTCTTGACGATGGGTTCCCACAAAGGAGGCTCGTCCGGGCCCTTATCTGCTCGACGCTTCAGGTTCTTAGGCATTTTGAGATCAGGGACGTTGGTGCTAGTACAAAGATGATGTTCAGGTAGTTTAGATATAAGGCGTTTAATGGGGGGCAATATCTGGATGCGACTGACGATTGAAGGATATATATTTGTGATCCCCTGGGGCGCATGGCTGTCCTTTGTGCATGAACTTCTATATTTGCTAGGCTTTACCCTCTTTATTCAACGGTTGGGTAATTCAATTTACGAACAAATAAGCATATTGAAGGTTCAAAATGTAAACTCGATTTTCTTTGTTTCATAATCCACCGTTCGAGTGCAATTTTCTCTTCAATCTACTTGAATGGCTTTCCGAGGTGAAAACACCCGGCAAAACAAAGATACGGTTCATCGTCGAAAGAACTAGCAGATAGGCCATATCACAAAGGCAATGACTAAAAATAGCTGGGTTGGTACCTAGTTAACTAAACAGTCATTTTCGCATAGTTGATTCAGCTAGACAAAGACCATCGAAATCTGACAAGCACCCAGTTTATCATCAAAGAACAGCAATATACACCTCTCAACAATCAGGCGTACTCATGCAAGGCTCTAGTCGTCGAAGATTGACTTTCTTTCTGCTACCCGTGAGCGCATGGAGTTTCCTTTGATTTGACTCTGGGAAATGGCATGACAATAGCTATTTTAAGAGAAAATTAGCACCGGATGGAGAGTTAACGATCGAGCAGAGGAGTGTTGTAGAGGGAAAGGGTGAAGGAGAGAGCTGAACTATCTACAGGCCGGTCAGCGGACCAACCAGGAAATGGCCAAGTACATAAGCGAGGAGAGTGCAAACAGGCCAAACAGTCTAATAAGAACGCAGTATCAGGTGACCACATCCGACACAACCCCTCATCGGGCGCAAAAAAGAGCATGAAAATCACCAAGACAACCAGAAATGCAGTCAAATCAATTAGCATCTGATTGCCTTTTTGAGTTGCGTCCTTTGCCTTCGATAGCACTGATGGGGAGATACTTGGGTCGACTGGAATCGTGAAAGATAGCAATGGCGCATTGCCATGATGATGATGGTGCATTGCCATTGCCATCTTTCACGATTCCAGTCGATCCAAATATCAACCCGGTGCCATCGAAAGCAAAGGATGCATGCTCGCTTCTTCGACGTTGCTGAATCCTAGATTCTGGATCATCCGTGTGTGCAACGACAGGAGTCGCTTTGAAAGCTTTGAACTATACAAAGCGGCTCTAGTCATAGGCGACAGTGACACCTAAGTTGAAGGCCTCGGAACGGTGAAATTGACAGGACGAGACCCGTAGACCGGGAGCAAGAGGGTTATTACATCCAGCAAGACCTTATACACCCTGGGTTTTCATACCAATCAGGTCTCACATGCACAATTGCGCAAAAAGAGCGGGAATTGGTGCCAGAAGACTTTATGCTTGGTGGTAATGCGAACCGGGCTTATGACTGTCACTTGAAATCACAGAAAGATGCCATTCGACTAAAAAGGTACACACCTTTCTTAGTCAGGCATTCTAGTGTATTTCTCTGGTTTCCGACATAAAGTGACGGAGATATATGGCAGATCTCGAGGTTCACTACCCAGTGGGTCTAAGACTTGATATTAACGGTGCTCGTAAACTGTTCATGGTATCCTAGTGTATGTGAATCAAGAGATCTATGATCTATGCTCCTCTCGGCTTTCCCCGTCCACCACGACGCGCTCCACGCCCGCCGCCACGGCCACGACGGCCTTTGTCAAATCCACCATGTTGGTCTCGGCCGGCTCCAGGACTAAGGGCGTCACGGTTTTTCCCAGAGTGTCGACCCTGAGCATGACTGGGAGGTCGAGGGCCGCCTCCATTCAAATCATTACCGCTCGCATAGTTGAATCCAGGAACACCCTTTAAGCCCATCTTTCCAACGACCTTTTTATCCATGGGCGGAGGCTCAGGGCAAGCCATACCCTCCATGGCCATCTGGTTTGCCATCTGAACCAGACCAGTCTTATCGAGACGAAGCGGCTTCAGGAGACCCGAACCAGCAAAGAATCCAATGAAGGACGAGTAGGCACGTTGCTTGGTCTCTTCATCAATGCTGTACATGGCCATAGTGACCGCATCGGCGCATAAGGGGGCAGCCGCGTTGATTGCGTCGGTCTGAGGGTGAGGCTTGATGGGTAGGTGGCGGTTAACCTTCATGAAGAAAGACTCCCCCTCTGTGAGGAGGATGATAGCGCGGCCATCGTTGCCAGCGCGGGCTGTACGACCGACACGATGAACATACTGCTCACCGTTGGACGGCAGGCCGACTTGGATCACCAGGTCCACATTGGGGAAATCCATGCCCCGGCCAATCACATCAGAGGCGAACATGATTCCGGCAGAAGCCTCCTTGAACATCTCCGTGGTCTTTGTGCGGCGGCTCTGGTTGAGCCTGGAATGGATTTCAAACACCTTCAAGGGAGTGAGGCCCTGAGAGAAGAGGTTTGCGAAGAGAGCAACCATGTTTGCAGTGACTCCAAAAACAATGATCTTGGAGCAATTCTTGATCTCCATGTTGAGAAGGGACGCAAGTGTGGTAAAGGTGTCTCCCACCGACGGCATCAGGACGTGGTACTGGGGTACCCTCTCGTGCGTTGGGGCTTCATTCTTATCGATAGTCGAAATGCTACTGTATCCCGATTTCAACACAACACTGACCACATCCTTGACTTTGGGGGGAACGGTGGCTGAGAAGCACATTCCCTGCCAGCCCGTGCTCTTGGGCGGGATGAGCTGGAGGATTCGCTTCACATCAGCGATGAACCCGGACTCCAGCATAGTGTCCGCTTCGTCCAAAACCAGAGTCTGAATGTTGGACAGCTTCTGAGCAGTGTAGTCCTCGGACAGATAGTCCTTGAGTCGTCCCGGTGTAGCCACTAGAATGGACGGAGCGCCATTCATGAAGCGCGAGTGAGCAGAAGCCCGAGCCGTTCCTCCAACTGCAATGTGGCACTCCAAAGGAGTTGTAAGTTGGGAAGTGAGCTGATCGCATGACTTTGCGATTTGTTGAGCGAGCTCTCGAGTCGGCGTAATGATCAAGATGGCGACCTTGCCTCTGGGAGGCGCCTGGCCTTGGAGCAGACAGTGCAAAGCGGGGAGCAAGAAGGCGAGAGTTTTACCAGTACCAGTCTTGGCCTGGACGAGGCAGTCACTGCGCCAGTTGGGAAGTTCGGTCAAAACGCGTTGCTGGACCGCGGTCATGGACGTGAAGCCCATCACATCGAGGGCTTTAAGAAGCCTGGGGTCCAGCTTCCCAGCCATAGAGGCATATGGCTGGGCACCAGCATCGATTCCGGGACCCTGCATGAGGATTGAAGTCAGAGATGATTCAGAAAAAATCAACAATTCATTGCTAATGAAAATTTCAAACCGTAGGGGTTGGAGGGATTTTATCTTCTTGACGGTAAGGCATGGCAGAATCTCAAATATCCGTTATCGACGATAAGGAGATCACACTAACCGCATATGGCAATTCACATGTCCCGCAAAGGTTGGCATTGACACCCTGTCATAAATTTAAAAATTCAATGGCTATTCCAACATGTGAATCGCCGACAATCTATCATTATTGTGTGATCATAGACCGGTATATGATGGCCTCTCCTTAGATAAAGTAATTAAATAATGGGTCGTAATTTTTAGTAGGACAAAGGACAGTCGGAAGAAATTTGATTTCCCAAAAAGCATTATTAGCAACCCTAGTACGGAGTAGTTAACCACAGAGGGGTCACTGAGAAAGGCATCCAGACTCGTACCTAGGGAACTACCTTGGTACTACACACAACAAGATACTGAAACATCACAATAAATATCTCTTGACTAGTATTATTAGAACCACAAGGTATAATCTTCACAAGACATTTTCTATGAAATGTACCACCCGCAATACGCCACCCAGGAAATTGATTTATGCACCATGACCTTGAGCTAAGAAAAACATATTATCCAGCCAAGAAATCCTCAATCTCAAACCCAACACGCTTCAACGCCTTCTCCTCGAGCTCACGAGGTGTCCCAGCCACCTTGCGCAGAATAATGGTGCGAGCATCCTGCAGACGTACTTCGACGGGGTTTCCGCCCGCCTGGTCCAGTTCATCTTTGGTACACTCACGAATATATACGGTAATATCTGGGCCAACACAGGCGCGCCAGAGAGACGCCATCCACTGCCAGTGATCGAGTGGTGCATAGGAGTCGTGAATTGGGATTGAGCAGGCAAAGGCGTCGGCTATTGTGAGTTGGTACCGGGGGACCATGGCGATGGGAATGGTTCCGCGGTTGGTGTTTGTGCCGGAGGACATGCCGTTGGTTTCGGACTCGTCGTCACTTGAGTGCGTGGGCGAGTCGATCTGCAAGTTGGCTGTCTTGTGGATAGTGGTCTTTAGGGAGTGGCTGGATCGAGAGTCTGCATCTGATGCGCGGCGCTCATCTGTTGGCTCTGATATTGCGGATTTGACAAAGGAGACGACCTCGTCGGAGATTCGGTGCCAGGCGGAGATGGTGTTGAGGTAGTCTACTGTTGCATCGCCCATCTGGCCGCCGTCTGGGGCTCCTGAGATGTCGGGCCCTGGGAATACTCGTACTTGGTACTTGGATTCTTTCTTCAGTAGACGCTCCAGGAAGGTGACGGCGATTTGAACGAGGTGTGGGTCTTGACCGTCGATGGAAATGACTGGTCCTCGCATGATAGTGCTTGTGTCACGGAAGGAAGGTACCAAGGGTGGGGAGATTTTGGCGAGCACTTTGATTTTGTTGAGAAATGGAATGGTCATGACTGTAGCCTCCACGCTTGAGCCATCTTGCGAAAATGGCGTGGAGGGGGTCACGGGCGTTGTAGTCTTCAGCGGCGGTAGCTTCAAGCTAGGGTCAGGATGCGACGAGCCCGAAATGCTGCCAAATCTCTGGGAGTGGATCAGGAGGGGACTGGGGTGGTGCGGTTCTGGCCGATTGTATGGAGAAATCGGGTATGTGATCTCGGGGCTCCTATCCCGGTGAGCGTGCACTGGCTTGAGAGTAGTGTGCGAAACACGGCGGCGCTTTACATCTGGAACATCCTCCTCCGAGTAGCGGCGGGGTCGTGTTTCCAGCCGGTCGATTCTCACTGGCTTGGCCACAGGTTTCGCATCCGGGCGACTTCTTGATAAGGCCGTGATCGGGTGTGAGTCCGCTGAGATGCTCGACCGGTTTATTTGTGCGCTGGCGGAAGAAGTGAAGGGGTTCATTGGGGAGGAAGGAGCATTCATGATGCGGCCACCACATCTGTTACATGTTGACTGTCCCGAAGGATTGTGACTGATGCCCGAAACGGAGCCACGAGGGCCGCCATCCCGGCCGGGCCGCTTGGGCTGGTAGCGGTAGTCAGGGTATTGCTGTTGATGGCGGTCTTTCTCTTCCTATAGAAGATGTGATAAGCGATTGACATGTTCCAATTCGGATATGGATGTCTTACCTTTGCAAGAGCATTCCATTTTTCCCGTTCCTCATCCGAGAGGGCTTTCCATTGCCTTCCTATGATCTTTGAAATGTCTGGATTCGACAGACCTGGGTTCTGATGCACCACTGCAGCCTGATAATGTTGGCGGTAGAGAATAAAAGCTGTTCATCAAATTAGCACTGGTCCAACAATGAATTCAGTCCCTGATCAAGTCCAATAAAAAGAGCTCCCACGATTAAAAATAGAAATCACTTGCCATGCTCTAAGGACCAAGGAGTAGACGACATCGACTCACAGTTACGAGGCCGGGGAATTTTTGGATCCGGCTTGCAGAGACACCAACTCATCTCCTTGTTCGATTTGGGACTGGAACCTCCCGAGGATGAAGAGGAGCGGGCACGCATATCGAGATGATCAATGTTGATCATGGGACCGGTGTGCCAGCCCAATCGATCCAGTTGAGGACTGGGTTCGGGTTTCGCTCGGTTCAGTGTACCCATGGCTTGATGAGTCTGTGGGATGCCGTTAGGTCCGGAGCGGACCTCGGGATACATGCACCCAGAACTCAGAGGGTCCAGACGGAGCGGCAGAGCACCGTGGGACGCGGGCAAATCGTTCATGATCTTGTGATCGAGGAGATTGCTAGATCTGGGTAGCGAGACTTGAGAAGAGTCATGGTGCAAAGCAACCGGGTTGGGGAGCACTCGGTTGTAAGACATTTATCTAGTAGACGGGGAGGCAAGAATCAAGAATCAAGAATGAAAGAAATGGACGAAAATAATAACCGGGGGAAGACCGAAGAAAGAGGAGAGGGCAAAGTATAAACGTGGATGAAAGAAAGAATAACCAGAGCGAGACGAGGGGGGGAAACAAGCGCCAGTAGTAGGCGCCAGCACAGTCAGAGACAAAGAGTGATTAGGAATGATCCGGGAGAGACAGGAAAACGAGGCGAGACAAAGGAGGAGAAGAGCTATTCGGGGCCTATTTTCGCGCTTTCTTTGTCTTGGGGAGATCCCTGCGATGTGGCTTGGGCATATCTCAAATGTCGATAGGGCTGGAAGAGTATAGGATTGTCAGGAGTATAGGGATTATTGGGATTGTGCTTTGTTATCTGTCTACTTTAGACTACGTACGTTTAAAAAAAAAAGAAAAAGAAAAAAGAAAAATCATGAACCATAGAAAAAAAAAGAACCAGGGACCAGCCAGAAGTAACTATCACATCAACTGAGCAAACGAGCTCATTGTTTTCTTTGTCCCCGGATGCGGCGACTGGCATTTTGTCGATAGTTTAATTGGCCCGCGTCATCACCCCTCGGTTCCCCGGCGAATCTCGAACCAAAAAGAAAACTTAAAACACCCGCAAACACTGTCCTGTCAATTAAGGCAAAAAAGCAATTAGAAACAATGGCATCGGTCAAGTTTGTAATTCTCCTTTCCTTTCTCATATCTATGTTCTATAGTATGATTCTGTATAGTCTCGTCCATAGGTGGATCCATAGAGATGATCTCATTAGACCGCCGATCGCTCCCACGATTGTAACTGCGACTGCGAATCTGAACCTGATGGAACAATACGACGTCTTCTGTACATGGGACTGCCTTTTCTTTCTGTCCCGGATCTGAAATCAGACGTCGGTTACTACCGTGTCCCTTTCTCTCCGTCTTCTCCGGTCCCAACGGAACCTGACCATCCACGCCGCATTGGGGCGTTCGATCTGATCCTCGGGTACCGACGCTGCGACCCGCTTTTTATGGCGGTCCTTTTGATTCATCGGATAAAGTGATGATGACAATGTCTAGGCTGTAGAGCCATGGGTGTGGCGCTTGATCGCGGATTCGCCTGATCCAGCCGGTGCAGTCGTGTCGGGTTCGGGTTCGGGTTCCTTACGATTCACCAACTCCCCATCGATGCCGTGGTAGATTTCGGTCGCCATCAGTCGATGGGCGGATGGACCCAAGTGCATCTCGTTCCTGGATACCGGTCAGCACAGAAGGGTACTTTGGAATGCAGATCTCAAGCGACCAGTCGAGCATTCGGGCGACTCACCAGAACAGATACTTCTCGGGATGCTCGCACGTCTGGTCCTTTGACATCATGACTTTGATCCCGCTTCCGCTCTTGACGCAGGGGTCGCTGATGTTCTCCCACCCGGGTTCCTGGTTCTTACCCAGTCCGTTCTCTTCTTCGATGCCCGCTGCGTAGAGCTGCCAATCCCGGATCCGATCTAGCACGAAAGAATTGGTGTCGAACAGGTATATATGGCCACGCTTCCAATCACCGGCTGTCCTGCGTAGACTCCTATTCCATTGATCCAGGAGATTGACTGCATTTTTGTACTCGTCGCCGACCGCCGTGAAGCCCGGCAAGAAGGTCACGTCGACGACCTGCGTCAAGATGACCTTGAGCTCGGTCGAGCCCCAGCGCTCACTGAGTTGGTCCAGCTGCTCCATGAGCGTCTTTATACGGCGTTCGAGTGAGCCGACCGCGCTATCGTAGTCCTTGCTGTTAGTCACCAGGTCCCAAATGTCCCAGACGCCAAACGAGACCACGAAGATGGTGTGCTCCTGACGGAACTTAATTTGCTCTTCCGAGAGACCCTTCAATGCGGAAGACTCGGCATCCAGCCACTGTTGGAGTTGGGTCTTGAAGTCGGCCAGCTGTGTCTGAGACAGTCGGTCGACTGTGTCTAGTTCTTGGTTATCCACCACGGCGCCCGTGTACCTCCCACTGAACCCGGACTTGGCCGTTTGGGCGAGGTTTTCTTGGTGGCAGTTAAACTGGTGTATTTGTCAGTCGGCTCGTCGTATAAGACATCCCCCATGCAGTCCAAGACATCTCCCCGTCTCTTCCCACTCTACGAGGCGGTATATCCTTACCATCGAACAAAGCCAATCAGTCCACGCCTTTCCCTGCTGTTCCTCGGTTTCATTGTCGCTCCAGGAATCCCCAAAAACCACCAATCGTTGATCGAACTTGCTGGCCGTCTGAAAGCTGATCGGTGTGATATCTCCGTATGCACGAGAAGTAAGGGCCCAGGCGGAGAAAAGGATAGTGAATGCGGCGACGGCGCATAAGGCATAGAAGCGATTAAATAGGCGCATCATAATGCCGATCGTAGATTCGCCCGAGGTGCTCGATCAGAAAAGCGACTGGGGTTAACCCGGGTCGGTTCAAGACTCAGCGCACATTCGTTGCAATCAGAACGAGGCTGGTCCGGTCCGCCACTGTGTGCCGCTGCAAGCAGAGGGCTTGCACTCGATGAAATAGAGGGGAAATTAACGTGGTCGGGATTGAAGGGAGAAGTCCAGAAGAACCCCTAAAGCCCTGATGAAATCTCGCCGGGTGGGCCGGAATAATGTCCAGCGGGTCCCAAAGGTTCAATGCGAATGGCGAACATGTGGAATTAGCAGAATTATACAAGAGGGACAGAGTTCCAGCAAGGTTCCGAAGGTCCGATCTACGGAGTAGTACTGTTGAAGAATAGCTCCAAAAGCCGGCTTCCCTATAGGCCGCAATTCTTTGGCCGCGTGGCCCAACGTGGAAATGCACCCGAGCGCCGCACTGCATGGTGCTTGATTGCTTATTTCCGTCACCTCGCTCTGTATACAAATGGAACGTTTGACATTTATATCGACTTCGATCAATTTCGGATTTCAAGACGACAGAGAGTCGACTGCCCGATCTGTGCATGCAAGAAGAAATAATGTCCGGGCCATTTGATACCATTCGCACCATTTCAGGCCTACCTACTGTAGGTGGCTCATTAGGATGACGACTACTCGTGCGGAGTACCAGTCTCTTCTAGGCTAGGAGTGTCTCATGCCACCGTGATTGGAGGTGATCGGGGCACGGCGCCCCCTGAAGTGGCAAGACGTACGAGGCCGCTGCCAAGACATGTTTGTTTCGACCTGACTTAACCTCAGTTACATAGGTAGCAGATAACATAGTTATTAGATGCTTGGAGTGAGATGACCGTTGCTTCGAATAAAGCAGAGCTTTGAGGTGTGATGTCAATCTCTTGTGGCCATAGAAGTACAGATTGCTCAAAGGGCGATGTATATGATGTCCATAGAAGAAATGCTGCCCGGACATGACCTGATGACCGATCTGACTAGGTCCTCCCTCAAAGACCATAGTCTCTGGGCCACAAGAATAGAGAGCAAGGCCTTCGCGATGTGCACCCGATTTTCAAGGCCCACAAGAATAAACGGTAGACACCTGAGGCATAACAGTCAATCTTGGCACATGAGCTTAAGTCATGTGATACTGTTAATCACATGACAGGGTTAGCGACTGCTGACACAGCCAAATCCCGATCAGGCTAGCGCATGCTGAGTCACACACACACACACTCGCTACACCAAACCTTTGGAACTCGAAAAATCCACACGACCGTACCCTTCAACCTCACCTGTCGACAAATCCGCGCTACCGTCTTGACCGCGCAACCCCGTCAAGATGAAGCTCAACATCTCCTACCCGGCCAATGGGTCGCAGAAAATTATCGAGGTTGACGATGAGCGCAAGCTCCGTCCCTTCATGGAGAAGCGCATGGGCACCGAAGTCAGCATCCCTCCCGATTTAAAAATACAATACCACCCCGACGAATCTATACACACATGCACACACAATACGAACGACGAGAGCAATTGGCTGATTGGACTTTCTATGATTAGGTCTCCGCCGAGTCCCTCGGCGACGAGTTCAAGGGCTACATCTTCAAGATTACCGGTGGTAACGACAAGCAAGGTACGACTGCTTCCTCCCTTGAGGATGTTCTGGGCATGGCGAACGAAGATGGGATATCGGGTGCAATGGAAGACACGATTGCTGACTAGATTGATCTATAGGTTTCCCCATGAAGCAGGGTGGTACGTTTTGACCGATCACTCTTGGACACACATTCCAAGACTCAAAGCGAAAAAAAATTCGAATACTCATCGATGACCTATAGTTCTCCTCCCCACCCGTACCCGTCTGCTCCTCTCCGACGGCCACAGCTGCTACCGCCCCCGTCGCACTGGTGAGCGCAAGCGCAAGTCCGTCCGCGGTGGTATGTGTGCCCCGTCCCCAAACGCCTTTTATGGTATAATCGAATCCAGAATCAATGTCTGACACCTCTCCAGCCATCACCGGTCTGGACCTTTCCGTTCTCGCTCTGTCCATCGTCAAGCAGGGTGAGAACGACCTCCCCGGCCTGACCGACACCGTCGTCCCCAAGCGCCTCGGCCCCAAGCGTGCCACCAAGATCCGCCGCTTCTTCGGCCTTGACAAGAAGGACGATGTCCGCAAGTTCGTCATCCGCCGCACCATCTCCAAGGATGGCAAGGAGTACACCAAGGCTCCCAAGATCCAGCGTCTGGTCACTCCCCAGCGCCTGCAGCACAAGCGCCGCCGCGTTGCCATCAAGCGCCGCCGCGCTGAGGCTGCCCGCGATGCTGCGTACGTTCCCCTTCCCTCTCACGCACATATCCGATTCACACTAACAAACCCCTAGCAACGACTACGCCAAGCTCCTTGCCAACCGTGTCCACGAGGAGAAGGCCAAGCGTGACGAGCTCCGCAAGCGGAGGGCTTCGTCTATGCGGAAGTAAATCACACCATCGGTGTAACGATTTCTTTCTGGGGATGCCGGTAATGGAGGTTCACGTTTCTGGGATGATTTAGGGATTTGCAAAAGGATCATCCCCAGCGGCGCGAATATGTCTACAAAAAAAAGGGGCAAAAAAAAAGCAACGGGGGACCAGGTTTTGACGTGAATGGTTGATGACCGACCCGGGCCGCGTTGAATCGGGCCCAAGGCGATGTTGCATCTATGCCGAACCTACCTTTTGACAACCCTTTTTTGAATGGAGTGCATGCAAATTTCATGGTTTCTGACTTGGACAGGTGTAGCTGTAGTTTCCCATAGCACGGATGTCAAATTGCGATCCGGTCCTTTTCATGACCGTGGTTGTGCCGAAGAAGTGCTTATATCGAGCGGAGACTCTGTCTCTTTGACCAGTGAGTACTAGATTTGTGTTTTACGACTTCGGTCGAGGTGGCACACGTCCATTGAAGATCTGGGACATGCCTTGTAAGCTTTTTGTGGTTAGTCCTTGTAAGCTTTTTGTGGTTAGTCGTTCTAGAGGGTTCAATTTATTAGATTTCAGTTTATGAGGTTCTTACTACAGAGGTACTCTTTGACATACCTATATTCTTTCCTAGTTCCAAGTCGTAGGGTTCCCGGTTTATGGCTCATGTGGCTAGTTGCCTCTCAGAGTGCCTAGGTAGGAGCTCACAAGACAGCGTCTCGCCCTCTACATTTTTCTTATATCATACCTGTGTATTCTATCTCTCCGTTGAATACAAAGGAACGCTAATACTTATCGAGAAAGACATCGTGACTGATCTTCCAAGCTCGTTCAAGTCCGCGATATATATGTAAACCTTGAAATTCGAACAAACCATATGAACAAGAAACACAAATATCTGACAATCTATGTCAGGTAGATATCAACAGATGTTCAATTTCTGTCTAATTAATGACCTACCTGGGTACCCAGATACCGAAGTCGGCTGTGATCAAGGACTAAGCCCTATTCCGCGCATGTTGGGAGCCGAGACCAAACTGAGACCCGTGGACACCTACATACCATTCATCTGAGCTGACCCCAAAATGATAGGAGAGTACCACGAGAAGTCAATCAAGAGAAAGCGGGCGTCACACTCAAGTGGAGCTGGCAGTACATAACTATCTTTTATTTGTATCCCCGAATTGACTTAATAAGGCGGAATAAATTCAACGATGTAGGATACAGATTAGGGCGGTTATCCATGGATGATGTGGACTGCCTAGGTGGGAAACAATTGAAAACAGTGCACTGAAGGGAGACCGGGTCACTCTTCGCCCTCAGAGTTTCGAAAGATAAAAGTACTAAAAGTACATCACCCAAAGAATTACCTCTTAAAACACCCCAACCTTACGACCTTGAAAGACGTCTAAAAAGGGAAAAATGAGATAATGCCATCGAGGCTTTCATAATCTATAGAGACAAAATAAGACACCGATCACGACACAACAAACAGACCCAGTAATGCACAATGCCATAGATCTCCACGTATAGCAAATCTGACGTCTCCAACAACTTGAATGGCATATAGGGAGAAAAGAGACAAGAAAAAGCCCAAGCTCGCACCGTCGATCAGATGTAGAGAGAAAAAAAGGTCATAAGAATCGTATTTTTGATAATCCGCACTCCCATCGCAGCAAACCCATTGCAAAAATGACAAATACACGCATGAAGTCCCCACTCGGGGAGGGGGTATTGTATACTTCCAAGGAAGAATCACGCGACAGCATGGGAGAAGAGGAAGCTGACGGATTCACCATTGTGGGTACGGCGACAAGCCTCAGCGAGGGTGGGGCTGACATCGATGGTCTCGATGCGGTCGCACTGCTCCTTCTTGTCGGCATGGGGGACAGTGTTGGTGACGACCAGACGGCTGAGACGGCTGCTGTTCAGGTTTTCGATGGCCTTGCCGGACAGGATGCCGTGCACGACGATGGCGTTGACTTCCTTGGCGCCGTGTTGCATAACGGTGTCGGCGGCCTTGACGAGCGTGCCGCAGGTATCGGCCATGTCGTCAACGATGATGGCAACCTTGTCCTTGACGTTGCCGACCAGGACCATGCGGGAGACCTCGTTGGGACGGGCACGTTCCTTGTGAATCAGGGCGAATTGGAGATCGAGGCGATCGGCGATGGCAGTGGCACTGAGAGAGTAGGGCTATTAGAGTGAGATCAACATTAGAAGTAGATCAATAGGCTTACCGCTTGGCACCACCGGCATCCGGGGAGACAATGATACAGTTGCTGACGTCGAGGTTTTCGCGGATCCACTTCAGTATACTGGGCTCAGCATACAAGTTGTCAACGGGTACATTGAAGAAGCCCTGAATCTGGGAGGCGTGCAGATCCATGGTAATGACGTGGTTGCAGCCAGCAGTCTGGAGCATGTTGGCCATGAGCTTGGCAGTGATGGGAGCACGGCTCTTGTCCTTCTTGTCCTGACGGGCGTAGGGGAAGTTGGGGATGACGGCAGTGATACGGCGAGCGGAGGCAGTCTTGCAGGCATTGATCATGATCAGAAGCTCCATGAGACCGTCATTGATATCATTGGGTCGTGTTGATTGCAGAATGAAGACTGCACGATGCGGAGTGAGATCATCAGTAACGGGGTTCATCGGCTCATTTCATCTCTGATAGCAAGTCCGCGTACCATCTTCGTCACGCACACTCTCTCCGATAGTCACACTTGTCTCCTGATTAGAGTACTGCAGAACCATAATCTTGGTCAACTCGATGCCGAGGCTGATTCCTTCTGCATTAGCCAAAGAACCGAAGCGGCAGCCACCGGAGATCAAGGCAGACGTACCGATCAGCCACCAGCTGGGCCAGCTCCGGGTGACTGTTACCAGTCAATAGTTTGATAGAGTTGGACGACATGTTGGATATGAGGGAGGTCAGAACTGCAAGTCGAAGCCCGAACCTTTTTAGAAAAATTGGATCCCGCAACTGCCACTTTTTGGGCCCCGCACTTTTCTCCCGGGTCCCGTGACTCGTCACGTGGACATACGATGGTCGTTAGAAGCTACCAACTAGTTAACTACGTCGAACATAAATGATAAAATAAAGAAAATAGATATTCTCATAACAAAGCAATCTAAGTACAAAGAAAGTCCGGCTCCCGGTTGACCTGCACTTCAGCCGGTCGCGCGGCTCGCTTTTTCATAACTTTTCCTCCTCATTTCTCCATTCCGGAGAAACGCCATTTAAATGCATGGGCATTGAAAAACGATTAATCCATGTAGAACCCCTATCTATGCGAAACCGAAGTACCCGCTACCAGTCGTCATCGCGGTATACAGGCGCTGACGGAGATCTTCATAGCTTTCATATTCAGGAAGATCAAGCTCTGTAGACGAGAGTTAGTATTTGCGCGAATATCAGTAGACGAGGTAAACCTTAGTGAAACTTACGGTTGAAGCATGTGTGCGAGCTGGGAAGGCGATCCTTGCTGCCGTAGTCACGGTGGATGTTGAACTTGCTCACGCCGTTCATGCCCTCCAGCTCCTTGAAGCCGTTGAGAGGGACCTTACTGGTGCCGGTGACAAACTGCAGCAGCTTGGCCCGTTCCTCCTTGTCGAACGAGCGAACGGCACGCCAGAACCACTGGATCTGCGACGAAGAGGCGGAGTAGTTGTGATACTCGGTGTTGTTCTTCCATTCATCCACGTCGATTTCAGGCAGACCGGAGATGAGAAGTTCGAGCTCCTGCTCGTTGAAGATGGAAATCAGATCTGGCGGGATAATCTCATGGAAGCCCTTCAGGAAATTGTCGAGCTGCTCACGGACAGACTCCACCAGGCGGTACTCCACCACGCGCTGGATGTACTCCTCTTTGTTCTCCTGGGTGACTGGGACGTTGCGGCCATCGGGGATGAGGTCGATCACCTGCGTTTCACCAAAGGCATCCGTCTCGATGGCAAAGGTCTCGGTAATGATATCAGTAATATCATTCTCCAGCATCCAGAGCAGAGACTTGTAGTATTCCAGGTCGAGCGTTTCCATGTCCTTGATTGACACGGAGCGTCCAAGGATGGACTTGTAGACAGCTCGAGAGAAGTGGCAGTCGAGAACGCGTCCCTCGTACAAAGCCTTGCCGATAATCCGTCCAATGAACTTGAAGAACATCAAGTGCTCCGAGTTGACACCACTGAGACGGTTGGGGTGGAATGTTGTTCGATCGGCAGCGACAGGAATGAAGAGAGCGTAGTTAGGGTTAAACATGCCACGAGCGAGAACCTGGAACCATTCACGGGTCACACCGCCAGCATCGACACCTTCCTCCCCGTGGAAGCGCACGTTCAGCTTGCCGAACTTCAGTTCTTCGGCGCTCTTGAAGTAGAGAGACTTGAAGGAGTCCAAGAAGACTTGATCTCGGCGCACGGAGAGCTGAAGAGGAGGGTGCGGGTGACGAGGCTCGGCACCACGAGAGTGGACACGACGGGTGAAGTAGTTGCGCTTGTTGTCAAACTCCAGAACCTTGGGATTCTTAACCAACAAGGAGAAGGTACCGCTCATCAAGCGAGGATTCGAGCGAACGAGCTCGTTCAAGATCTTGCGGTGTTCCTCGGTGAACTTGAAGAAGAGATTCTCCATACTGAGACCATTGTCGGCTGTGGCGCTGCTGTTCACAGACAGCTCGCGGCTACCTCGTGAGATGGGCTGATCCTTAAGGGTGGTATTCTTGCAAACAACCATCAGAGCCTCAATCAGTGGCAGCAGGATAGTAGCCACGTTCAGCATGTTCTCTTTCTGGCGAATGACGGTCAAGCACTCGCTCAACTTGGTCCACAGGGGACCGAAAGTAGCGCTCTCATACAGCCTCTTGAGCACATCCTCCTTGGGTGCAGATTCGGGCTCAGTGCCCTTGGTCTTGTCAATGCGAGTAGGATCAAAGAGGTAGTCAAGTGCGGTCAAGATACGAAGCAGCTTGGCCTGGTCTGAGCTGGCGGGGGAAAACTTGGCCAGGGCCAAGCCTTGCATATCATTACCAGTTTTGGCCTGGTGAATATGAGGGAGAAGTTCCTCCAAGTCGCTCAAAATAATATCACTCAGACCCTGCGCCTGACGGACGAGCTCATTGCCGATCACATCCCGAGCCCCGGGAATGGCAGAAAGGTTGTTGATAGTGGAGAGGGTGTCACGGAAGGTCTTGCCATTGCATTCGCGAGCAGCGAGAATGTGAACGACCATGCGGAAGTTGTGGTCGGGAATAACGGGGGGTTCAATTGTTCTCCGCTTGCGCTTCTCTTCTTCTCCGGGCTTGGCAGCATCCTCGGGTTTCTTGGTCTCGGCAGACTCGGTTGCCTCGGTACCTTGCTCCTCAACCGTTTCAACGGTGGGCAGAGGGGCGTCTGTCATGGCGACATCGGCGCCGGACTCGGCAGACTCAGCAGGTTGCTCACGGGACTCCTCGGCTTGGGTACCCTCGGGCTGCTTGCCCTTTTCTTCCTCCTGCTTTTCCTTCTCACGGCGAAGAAGAACAGTTAACGGCTGCGTGATGCTGCTGAGCAGACTAGACAGCTGCTCCATGCAGGTTGGGCTTTCCATGATCAACTTTCTGTCAAGAAGAGTAAGAAGAGCATTCAAGGCAAATTTGTTCGCGCGGTTCTCTTTGCCTTTGCCCTTGCGGAAGGCCTTAAGCTTGAGGGATGATGCTGAATCATGCTCCGTGAGGAAATACCAAGAAATGTGTGGGTTAAACTGGGAAAGGAATGAAAGCGTTCCCAGGCATTGTTGCACCACCATGATGGGCGTCACTTCGCTGCTAACACTCGAAGACGTCTGAAGCGAGGTATTGCGCTTGACAGACTGCGGAGTCTTCTGCGCGCCAGGAGCCTTGGCGCGAAGCGACAGATGAGAAAAGCTGCGCTCGATGGCAGAAGAATCAATGCTACCATCCTGCAGGACAGACAGAAGCAGACTAATGACCTCGCTCCGGTTCTGGCGATTCTCGCAGACATTATGGAGAATATCATTGAGCTGGTGCCGTGCATTGCCCTGCAGAGGCATAAACATCAGGCGAAGGAGTGTTGCAACACCGGCCTTGTCGAGCATCTGGACAATTTGGCGTCTCTGGGGCTTCTTAGCTTCCTGGCCCTCAGCAGGATCGTTCCTCTGGCGATGCTCCATTGCATTAATATCTCCGAACTGGGCCATGCGGCGGCCGCCGAGAGCTCGGGCCTCCGTAAGGTACTCAGGGCCCAGGTTTGCAAGGACATCTTCGGGTTGATCGGCAAGGACTGCTTGGCGCAGAGACGGATCGAGGGTAGCAAGGAAACTGGCAGCATCCATGTCCTCAGCACGGGGCGGAGCACCACCGGCAGAAGCAGCCTGTCGGCGTGCAGTCTCACGCTCCCTTCGGCGACGATCAGCAGCTTCCTGCTGAAGCAACTCTTCACGGATCTCCGCAGGCAATGCCTCGAGGAACTCCTGGTTGATCTCGGTAGGCTCTTCACCGGCGGCAGCGGCCTGGGATCGCTGTTCCGCAAGCTGTTGCATAATTACCTCCTCGCGGAGTTCCTCTGGCAGGGCCTCCAAATACTCAGGGTCAATTTCCAGCCCAGTAATATCGAGCCGGCGGCCTCGAATGGTTGTGTGAACACGCTGGGCGGGTTCAGCGGGCTCGGCCTGAGCCGATGAGCTGGCAGCTTCAGCTGCGGCATCTGCTTCTTGAACATCCTCCATAGGCTCGTCGATCCCAGCAGCTTGACGTTCAGCTTCTTCTTGCTCTCTCTGAGCCTGTCGGTGAGCCTTCTCCTCTTCTTCTTTGCGCTTGCGTTCACGCTCTTCTTCCTCGCGGGCGATACGCTCCTGGCGTTCCTTTTCAGCTCGCTCTTCTTGGAGACGCTTGCGCTCCTCTTCTGCCTGCTTCTGGCGCTGCTTCTCTTCCTCCATCGCAGGAGGGATAAGACCTTTCAGCAGAGAGTTGACAACACGTTGTGTCTTTTCGACATATGTGCTGCTGAACAGAATGCGAGCTTCCTCTTGCCAGCGGTTCCTAGTTGTAGATAAAGAGAACTTGACCGCATTGTGAGGGTCATCGCGACCGCGAGAGGGACCCGGCTGAGACCGGCCAAGGCCAAAGAGGTCTTGGAGGCGGTTAGGCAGGATTGCGCGGCGGTCAACATGAACATGGATGCCATCGGGACGAGTGACAACTCCGAAGCCAGGCTGAACGTTTCCACCGATAGCCTGCATGATGGCATTCATGAAGCTAACAGGGCTTTCCATGGAGAACATTCGGTTACCACCAGTAGTAGTAGTAGTAGTAGGCTCCATAGCATGAGTCCAGTCAGTAAAGGCATCAGCGCCAGATCCACGGAGGGGGGCGGTTGGGTCAACAGGACGGTCGTTCCGAACAAGGAGAGGGTTGGTTCCATCGTCGTTGCGGGGTCCAGGGAGCTGGGTCCTGTGCACGCGGTGATAAGGTTGGATGGGGATAAGTCCACCCTGTCGGCCTGGCATGATTTCAGTAACTGCGGCCCAAGCCGGAGGCGGACCACGGAAGCGGTGATGGTGGTGTCGAGGCGGGGCACCTTCGTCGCCTTCCCATCCCCAAGGCTCGAGGAGATCATCGTCTGTATAAAAAGAGACATCGTTAGCAACGCTCCGAACAAACCTTTCGCAAAAATTAATCGAACCTTCCATGTCTCCTTCGGAGCCCTGGTCCATGTCGTAATCATCAAAATCGTCGACGTCCTCCTCGAGTTCATCTATCTCATCGTCGTCCTCTGGGTCATAAGATAAGTGAATGTACACGGGAATGGACGGGATGAGGGCGAACACACCTCCTTCCTCGTTGAGTTCGTCAAGGATTTCATCATGAATATCGCCTCCAAGTGGGCCAGCGCCGAAATCTTCAGCACCACCGGCAGCTTGGTTGAGAGCCCGGAACAAGTCGTCAATGCGGGCATGACCATCGGGTTGCCGTTGGGACTGGCGCATGTCGGCCATTTCATCTTCGAACTGGTTCATCATCTCGGCTTCCTCCTCGTCTTCGGTCATTTCTTCGCTTTCCCATTCATCCTCGTCACCTTCTCCGAGGCTCTCGTTGTCGTGGTCGCCGGTAATTTCGTCGGCGTACATCTCATCGTCTTCCATGTCGGAATGGTCGTCGTCTTCGTCATCATCCTCGTCCCCGGTGTCGTCTTCATCTTCCTCACGAATGATGACTTCGACCGGATCACCAGAGAGACCTTCCATGTGGCCGACGCCTTCTTCGTCGTCATCACTGACGACTTCGCCGTCATCCTCGGCGACGTCCTCCTCGTAGTCCATCTCTTCGTCATACTCATCTTCATACATATCTTCATCCTCGCCCTCTGACTCCTCGGTACTATCATCATCATCATCATGACGAGGCTCCAGCATACCAAGCGTAGAATGGCGGAAAAGATCAGGGGTCTCTTCACGCTCGTCCTCCATGTCCGATACGGAGGTCGCTGATGAGATTTCATCCTCCTCAGTGGTTTCGGCGAGAGTAGAGATGTCAGAAGTCTCACTGAGAAGGACAGCTGTTTGTGTAAGTTTATTAAGAGGACGCAAGATGTACTTGATGACACGCTTGGACGAGGGGAAGTTTAAGTCGATTTCGGCAACAGAAGCAGTCAGGGCAGGAATGAAGTGTTTTTCAAACATCGTCTTCGCGAGCTGTCTTGTCGAAGAGGGGAATCCTGCATCCTGAGTGTAAGAGTAGCCGCTTAGCATCTTGTCAAACAGATCGGCGAGGGACATGAGCTTCGAATACTTCGCGTCAAGGGGCTCGCTTGACGCGTTCGCATCCTTGTAGGAACGAAGGGCATGCTCCAGCACAAACCGGCGCACGAAAGCAAGCTCCGGCTCGTCCTCTTCATTGCGCTTCTGCTCTCCACGACGTTTGCCAAGGCCGCCAACTTCACCTGTCTTGGTGCAAAGGGCGACCAGCACCTGCATAGTCCAGGAGGAGGTAATGCTGCGCTTCTTAAACGCAAGAGACTCATCGTGTTCCATGGTCCCGAGAGGGACAAGCACGTTCAATAGGTAGTTGAGAATTCCCGAGCGCGGCTTCGAAGGTGTGGTGGCTAGGGGATCAGCCTTGCGCGAGAAGTTGATGAACTCGACCTTGGTACGGTTGTAGGATGACAGCAGCTCAGTCAGGCACTGCAGGAGGAAGCAGCGATAGATGTAGATTGGATGATCTTCGGCCTTGAACGGGGCCTTTTCGCCCTTCTTGCTGGACGTACCGCGGCTGGGTTGGGCATCGGCGCTGCTGGACACTGAAGGGGTGGGCTCATCGATAGACATCTCGGCATCTGTTTGAGCCTCGGACTGGTCACCAGCGGGCTGCTCTGATGGTTCCGTGGGAGCCTCTTTGTCGTCCACATCCTTGTAGGACAGGAGCTCCGACAGCAGATAGTGGATAACGCCATCTGGATTTTCCACAACAGGTGGTTTGAGCTCAGCACCCTTGCCTTGGCTTTTGTCTTTCTCTTTGTCATCAGAAGCCGAAGCCGACGTCTCGCCAGAGCCGGACTCCTTGCCATCTCCAGCGCCATCGTTAGCTTGACGTAGTCGACGGGGGTTGCGATCCTTGTCAGCCTTCAACCCGAGGACTTGCGGTCGCTGGTGCGTGTCGTATCTGAGCAGGCGCAGCTTCTCATTTGTCACTTCCACAAAGATCTCGGGCGCCCTGAGCACCAGGTGATACAATTGACGGACATAGCCAGTGGTATCGACCTGGCGAGAAGACTTAGACTCGAAGAAAGTAACGATCTCGCTCCGCATAATCTGCCGGATCGTAGCTTCATCTTCGACGATGTGTCGCAAGATCAACATGAAGGCGCTTTGGAGCTTTTCATTGGTAGCGCTAGCCAACTGCTTGACCATGACAAAGAGACGCTGCAGGTTTCGCTTTTCACCGAACCGGGCAGCGATACTGCGCTGGCGAGTCAGAATGACCAGCACGCGGCAGACGGAGAGTGCGAGAGTGTCATCCTTGCCCACACGAGGAAGAATCTCAACTAATGCTTCAAAGAGCTGTGTCTTCTCGTCAAGGGAGACGAGCGGCTCCTCAAGATGCGCAGGCTCATCACCGCCAGTGTCTGCATCGTCTAGACTCGAAGGGGGAGTCCAGGTGATCTGGGGTGGCTGGCAGTCGTCAGAAAGCAACTTCTCCAGAATGAGAAGCACATGTCCAATCCAAGGGAAAGATTCATCGACAGCCTTCTCGGGAGTGGGAAGCTTGATAAAAGCCAGGAAAGTCGAGAAGCAATCCTTAAGCTCTTCGATAGTCGCACTGTACATTTCTCGATCTTGAAGAACCAGAGCAAGAATGTGTGCATAAGCAGCCACCTTCTTTCCGGCGGTCTGGAAGTTCTCCATTTGGAGGGATACAAGGGACTGGACAAGGGTCTCTCCAATGTCGCGCCTAAAGCTCTCGGGCTCACGATGCTTCTTGATGGCAGATGAAATCAGATCCGCCAACTCGAAAGATACATCATGATGCTCGTTAAGGACATCCAGGCACCGCTCAATGAGATTAGATCGGACCTTCTCTCTTTCCTCATCCAGATCTTCGACAGTATTCATCGGGCGACGTGTCACCGCTGCCGTAGGTTCAGCCTGGGACTGAGTGGCGGGCTCAGAGGGTTCCTGGGCACCGTAACTCGGGGGCCGTTCCGTAGTTGAGGATTCGCCTCGATGGCCAAGGATCGTGCCTTCGTCATCGTCCAAAATGTTGCCAATGGCTCTAGCCAGCCCATCACGCATGGTGGGATCCATGTCTCCTCTTTCAGGACTTGGCTCTTGGTTCATAGGATCCTCCGCGGGTCGTCCGGCCTGAGCGAGAAGCATGGCAAGGCCGGAGCGCTCCAAGAATCCACTGCTGAATGGAGTGACATCTCCACCGACAGGCTCATCGAGACCCTCTCCACCCGAAGCATTCTCGGAAGATCCAGTTTGGATATCGTTGGAACGGGGTGGGAGTCGCGGAGGGGCACGAATGTAGTTCTGTGCCTTGCAGTATTCCTCTGCAGCACTCGGGTTGTTGTTGCAGCGGTACAGGGCCTCCTTGTTCAGTGCAATATCTTCAAAGCCCTTCTCAACAAGATCCGCTGCATGCGTTTTGTTGACAACAAACGCGCCACGAGGAGGCTCCTTCAAGACGGGAGGGGTGTCCGACCTATGAGCCGCGCCAGTCTCATACTCCCCACCCAGGGAGGAACGAAGTATGTCAACCAAACACTTGACAATATGGCTTGACGACTGGGTAGCAAAATCGGAGTTCCACATGTCCCGGGCCATAGGCAGTATCTCCATACGAAGATCGACAACGAATTGGCCAGCCTGGAAATAATCATGACGATCCCGGTCCCGCTCGTGATGGCTGGTCAAGGCTTGGGTCTGACTAGATTCCACGATGTTCTTGCCCGATGCAAGCTCAGCAAACAGAGCAAGGATAATCTTGATACCCCCATAAGCGGAAGTCAGGCGAGCATCCACATCCTTTTCAGTGTTAGGAACGGACTCGGCAGGCGTGAGAGCTTGGACCTCGCTCATGAACACATCGCAAAGGTCCTTCAGAACCTGCAGCCCATTGGCCTTCTTGAATGACCAGAAAACCAAAGTCAAGTAGTTTGACTGAGGGCGTTCATTGGAAACTTCGTAGAGAAGATGCGAGAATGATGACAGTATCACAATGAGGTAGGCGAAGCGGTGCTTGGAGCTATCACACGAGTTGGGTGCACTGAACTGGAGCTCTCGGAGAACAGCCTCGGCAATGGCATCCGCCACCATGCTGGCATTCTGCCTCAACTTCAGGTGGGGGTCCGACCTTCTCTTGCTGACAAGATTCAGGCCCAGATTATGCAAGAAACCCGTAATCGAAGAAGGCAGAGAGCTCAGAAGATAGCGAAGGGTCTGAACATTTTTGAAGGCGGCACTTCTTTCAGTCGCCGCCTTGGCCTCCTCGCTTTCAGGCTCTTCGCTTGTTGGAGTCCTGTTGCCCTCGGCGGCAGCTGAATCTCGTTGCTGGGATCCAGTAGCGGGGTCTACCGAAAGGCCCTGAGAAGGTCCTTGTCCAGGAACATCATTGGGACGGTCGGAGGGGGGCTTGCCAGCAGGTGCTTTCGTAGCCTGCACCCACTTCTCTGGGATGTTCTTCTCTAGAATGATCTCCTCCCACACACATGCAGCATGAAGGTTGCCGAGTGAAGATACTAGATCAGCGTAGAGATCCGCGAGGTTTACCTGGGCAAACGGAGAAGGTGGATGCATAGGCCGACTCTGATAAAGTGGCAATGCAAAAACCTCGCGGAGTAGATCCGTCATCACAAGAACGGCATTCATGTGCTTCACGAAGAAGGTTCCATTATCAACAGCCGGCGTCGGCTCCGGTGCTGGTTCTTTGGAATTGGCTGGCCTGACCAGCGCAGTGAAGAACCCTGACTCTTTGGGTGCAGACCAAAAGGCAGAGAGGTTGTTGACAGCTGACTGGGCGCGGTGTACCAAGGATGGGATGACCAAGTGTGGCCTGGTTTCAGCCATCATGTGCACAAGGACGGTAAGCTCCTGATTGGCATCTGTGTTGTGGAAGTCAAATGACAGACTCTGGAGGGTTGCGAAATCGAGAACAAACTCCGCTCCACCAGCCTTAATGAAGGAAGTGCAGTTCGGCTGGTTCTCAAAGAAAGCACCCAGGAAGCGGATCGCAGGGAAAAGATAGTCCGTCACGGTCAACCCATGCTCGTCCTTGTCCTTGGGCTCGAAACCGGGGTCCTGCGATGGCAGCACCTGGCTCAGATCGCCGATAACCAGCTTTCCACCGTTGGGAAGAGTGTGGTTCTTTAGCTGGGGAACCCCGATGGAGGCAGGGTCTTCCACCGACGCATCAATAGGGACACCAATATCGCGGAACAAAGAAGCAAAATCGCCGGAGAGACTGATTTGTCCTTGGTCATCTTCGGTCCACAGCTTCGATCCCATACCCGATTCCCAGGCCTTGGCCTTGCCAAGAAGGCTCACACGGGCAGCCATGACAATAACTGCAGACATGATGGAGGTCTTCAGGGCAGGATGGTGGCGGACGAGCTCATCAAATGTGGTACCTAGACTCCTAACCAGGTTGGGGTCATCTTTCAAGCATTTGATGTGTTCCGGGTTCTCGAAAATCTCAAAGAAACTCTCAAGTGCGTCAGAAGACTGGAAAAGGTCCAGTCCCGAGGAGTTCAAGCAAATGGCACCGAATGCCGAAGGGATGCATCCGAGAGCATCGGCGGCAGCAATGATACCCGGGGCGAGATGAGTGCCACGTGGTCTAACCAAGGTGTACTCGCGGCCTTCTTTCTTCGTTTCTGGGGCGCCAGCGGGCTCAGCGGCTGACGGTTGAGCGACCTCGGCATTGGGATCAGCGTCCTCGGGCTCAATGGCCGGGGGTTTTTCCTTGACCTTGAGCTCACGACCCATCACAGCTGCGAGGAGACTCCGGCTGAGACCAGCTTCAGCGATGACAGCATAGCTTGTAGGTTCATTGTGGATGAAGCTGCTGAGAATGTTGACTGCGTTGCTCCAAACGTGCGAGCCAAAAACTCGAGCGTTCTCGAATACCAGGCGCAAGGAAGTGAGCAGTTGGGGCGAGTCAATCATGTTCCTAAGAACACGGTCAAATCCTCCACCGTTGTGCTGCATAATGTGATTCACAAAGCGGAACATCCATCGCAGTGTCTGCTGCTGGAAATACGGAATCTGATAGTCGATGGAGGGGTTCTTGTATTTGGCAGGGAAACCGGCTCCACGAGAAACGTTCTCGAAAGCAGTCTTGGTCTCATTATCAATCAGATCAGAGATCGCATCGAAACCCTTCGCCGAAGTCAATGTAGCCAAAGCATCACGGACCGCATGAACAAAGGTATCGAGGAACTCCATAATCCGGGAGTAAGCTCGGCGGGCCTTCTCGGTGCGCAGATTAAGGATGTCAACAAACATCGGGATAAGACCCGCCGCGACGAGCGTCTCTGGGGTCCGAGTGCTCGAGCTTGGCAGGGTCCGCAAAAGGGCAAGAAGGGCATCTCGCCATTCGTCCTTGTGGACATCATTTGCGTCGTCATCGGTGCCCAATTCGTTGACCAACTTGCGGGTCAGGAACATCAAAACACCGTGGTTGACGTTGACGCTTAGAGCTGCACAGACATCATTGGAACGAGACTTGTGTTTTGCCAACCCATCGAGTGCCTGTATTGCCAATGTCTGTAGGTGCCTTGAGACATCGAGGTCACCACTAGCGCCAAGATGGACAAGCTCGGCCAGTTGGTAAACCAACTGCAGTCGCTTGGGCACTTCCATGTCAGACAGAAGGACCTTCTGCTGGAGAGCAGACTCGGAGCTGACATAGGCCAAATTTGTCATAGCAAGGAGTCGGATCGCGAGGATCTGTTCACGAGTAGCACGGGACCCGGCCAACGCCTGGGCAACGCGAAGCTTATGGAGCAACTCGTACTTCGACTCTAGAGGAAGATAGGGCAGATTGATTGCCAGGAGATCCTCGATCTTGCCAGAAGACACCTTTGAATACGGGAGATCCAAGATCTTGCCGCTGCGTGATGTCTCTTCGGGCTTACCACCGGTGTTGGGGGCAGCAGGAGGGGTATCATCCATATTTGAGCCGCGGCTGGCTCGGGGGGCTGGATGAGTTGCACTCCGTCGCAGGGGAGTTGGTGTGGACGGAGAGTGAGAGCCTTGCTCGCCCTGGCCATACTCGGACGTTGTCCGCGCCTGGTCAGAAGACCCCGAGGGGTAGTAAAGCACACGGACATTACCCCATTCCGCCCAGCCGTCTTCATCTCGCATAAGAGAACCCAACTCATTTGCATTAAGCTTTGGCTGGAGTGCCTTCTCCTTATTCTTATCAGAGACAGCGGGGGATGCAGCAAACGGAGTTTTGCCAGCAACGAACGGGCGAGGGAATGGCGCAGCCATTTTTTGCAGTTTTTCCAAATCGATGTTGTAATGAGTCGCCAGTAAAGACTGATGAGTACCCCGCTGGCGAGAGTGGTATCGTTGAGCCAAGCAGAGAGATAGGCGCAAAGTTGATTGGAGCAATGATAGTGAAGTGGTGTTCAAGAGATCGCCCAGTCGCTCACTGCTACTGTACAGACTGCGGTTCCCGCACTTGTCGAGCAGCAAACGGGAGAAGTCCAGGATCGCTTCGACAAGCTCCCGGTCTCCGTCGGGACCATATCCCAAGGCGTCGAGTTTCGCATCGACACCTTCTGCGGGCGTCTCGATCGAATCCTCTGTGTATGAAGCCTCCAACACGCCTCGGCCAAATGGCTGGGTTTGAGGGCCGATGTTCAGGAAGTATTTCTCGATAACGGAGGCCAAAATCTCATCGAAACGGTCCAGCACGTTGATCCAGTGGTAGAGGTCGCCTCGAGGGAAGGGCCATAGCTTCGGGAAGGTAGAAAAAAGCGAAGGGAGCTCTGGTACAGGAAGGCTTGTTGCTTGCGCTATGAATTCTGCCAAGAAAGGCGACTGTAGTGAGAAAGAAAGATTTTAGTCACGAGTGTAGATGAAGAGGGTATCGGGGAAAGAAACGTACGATTGTAGCCTCATGCTTCTGACTGGCCACCTTCTTAATTCTCCCCATGTTGACGTTCGGGCAGACAGCCAACCATGAGGAGGTTTAGAAATTCCAGGAGAGCAGACTCCTAGAGGGGGAAGTGGGGAGGTCTTGACGACCGGGTCGCGAAGTAGGCGCGACGATGCCTTATGACGTTTTTGGTCCTCCACTCCTGCCTCACGAAAACTGGGCGGCTCAAGGAAAAGAAAATATCGCAGGTGGGGGTATCAGTAAGAAGATGTCGGGAGCGAGAGTAGAGTAATATCAATCATCCACCGAAGAGGAGCTTCAGGATTGCAGATAGCTCCAAGTGTCGATGAGGGAAAGACGGGTAAGATGGCTCGGTAATGGAAAGAGTCACACGGGCAGGGTAAACGGTGCAGGTCGTTTGAACCCTGGATAATGACAATACCGGAGGAACTTAGATGAGGATGAAAGAAAAGGGGGGTGGAGGGGAAGGAAGTTGGCAGGGAAGAAATGAAAAAGAGGTCAGGGAAGATTCGTGAACCTGAGCTGTGCTCGCGGCAGTTAGCTGGACCGGGAACAAGACCTGATTCCCCGCCGGGCGGTCAGGACTCAGGCCAAAGCTTACTGTATATCTCGAGTGCGCTCTACTCCATCTCTTACATTTTAACACACTTGAGAATACGGTTTCCATCCTCCCTATATTTCACCTTATCAAATACAGTACTCAGTCTATTCTCAGGAGATGGTAGACACTCTGCCTTTTCATTATTACAGTGTAAACTAGTAGACTAGTAAACACCATAATGGATAGTTACAGGTTCAACAAACGAAATATCTTTTAACATTAAGAAATACTCTGCATGGACTCTCTTTCACCTTATCATCTAGCCCAATTCTCACTTATACTCGGGTTCGGGAAGGCACCCGTCCCACTGGATCTTCATCGTTGAAGGGTATGGCGAGAAGCTGCTGTGCTCCGCATCCATGTACATGGTGATGCCACCCAGAGCCTTGATCTTCTTGAGTTCACCCTGAGGACCCGGTGCACGACGAAGGTTCTCCAATCTACCAACCACTCGGAGCATGGTCGGCAGTGCAACTTGGCACACATCCAGGCCGAGACACTGATGCGGACCAAAGCCAAAGTGAATATACTGGCTCAGGTCACGGTCTAGACGGACCTGCTCGGGGTCTGGGAATGCCTTGAGATCATGACTGGCAGTAACCTAATTTACGGATCTTGTTAGATAGGGGTATATCAGAAATCAGGTTATGCATTTACCAGATTGCAGTAGATCTGTTGGCCAGCCTCCAATGTCACCTTCTCTCCATTGTCTTCAATAACCGTGTGTTTCGCGACCTGTCGGGGCAGTGCGACGGACGATCGGATTCGGGCACCCTCCATGAAGCTGTGAATCGTAAGCAAGGTTTCAACGGATTGGCGATTGGGGTAAATGGATAACTCACTATCGCAAAAGCAACTCGTCAGATTCAGGCGAGTTCTCCTTCGACAGTCGCTGGATCTCAGCCAGATGGGTCCCATTTTCCTTCTCCAGATAGAAGTCAAGACACTGAACAAACAATTGTGCCTGGTTGGCGACCATTGAGCTTGCCGACGGAAGAATGTGTGTCCATACAACCTCCTTGGCAGGCAGTCCACTACCCAGCAGGCGTTGAATCATATGGACACCATAGTTACTCAGGGTATCGTGGCGATGAAGGCGACTGACTATGTTGGCGATAAGTCCAGCCTTATCAATAACCTCAACGTTGGCCATGACCAGCTCGCCGAGCTGCTGCGCAACCTTGCGGGATGCCTGCTCAAGCTGGAATGACTTGGAGACATCTACATCGTAGAAGATGCAGGTAAAAATCAAAGCCATAATTCCATAGAGCTCAACCTCCGTGAAAACGCCTCTAGGATTCGACTCCGTCTTCAGCGGGAGGGAGAAGATGTTGGCGCAGAAATGAACCTGGGCCAGGTTGGACACGTCTCGGGAAATGTCCACCTGGTTGACGCCCGCAATTTTGTACGAGTTCTTCTCCAAAAGGTCCAAAGTAATGTCTTCGTAGAATGTTCGGACCTCCTCTCTCCACTTGTCCCGGTATAGAGCAGCGCCGACCATCTTTCGGGATGCTGCATTTGGCGGGCGGTCGCCTGAAAGCATAAAGTCTCGACCGTAGGGATGACCATCACGGCTCAAAATGAACTCAAGCTTACTACCCCATGTCACTTTAAAGGAATCCTGGTCCGCAAGGATGGCCTTGTTGGCGGCATGGGAGTTGATGAGCTTGGGAGAGGGAGTGTAGGTGGGCCGGTCGTAGCTGTATGTGTGACCCATCCCAAGGCTGCTTAAAATCTTGCGATTCTCATCAGGGATGGTCATGGGGAAGTGTGCGTAGACTGAGTTCCCACGGAAATGATTAGGGAACGCGCGCAAGACCAGCTTATAGAACACATGACCCTGATCAACGGAGTCGTCGTAGTTAACTTCGTTGAACGCCCAGTTGGTGAGATGCTTGGGGGTATAGTCAAGAGTATAAAAGCGATCGCCACGGACGAGAGCAACCGCATCCGAAAGTATAGCTCTCGAGATCGTGTAGTTGGCACACAGGCCACTGCCCGGGGCCATGGGTTTCTTCGTATCTTCAATAATGACTCCTGGGTAGAGTTCCACAAGATCGGGGTGGTCGTAGAAGCGTTTAAGCTGGTCGACAATATACGGATCCGAATTGATTTCCTCGAAAGTCTTGTAGGGATCCAAGCTGAAGAACGACCGGAACTCATTCAAGGTAGCCAGGTTCCAAGAACGCGCCTGCTTGATGCCGAGGACCTCAACGTTTCGGAAGATGTCCGGCACATTGGAAGCTCCAAAAGCACCAGCAACGTCCTCCACACTCTCTTCAAAGATTTTGACGAGATCATCGTCAGGGAACGTACCATCTGCGTTGCGGTGTAGGTTCGCAAACGGACGCTCAGCAGGGTCCTCTGGGAGTTTTGCCTCCCACCGTCCCAGGCCGCCAACGAACTGTTGCATGCTCATTTTTTTCGGATCTTGGCCTGCAAACAACTCTTTGTACAGATCTTCCGACCATTTTTGATCTCGGGCCGAGATGCACGAGTGCCATCGATAAACAAGATTAAACTCCGCCGAAACCTGGTTGCCGGTAGCTAAGGAAGCAGCATCGCCAAACAATCCATCTTTCATTTCAGCTCGAGGATCCAGGCTCCATTGACTGTCAGTCCGGTTCAAATTAAGAATTGTGCGGACATAGTCTTTCAGAACGATGTTGATATAGAGACCGCAGGTAACCAGACGTGCGGTCTGGAACAGATCATTATCCCAAGTGGCATAGGCTTTGGCGTCAGATTTATCTGGCTTGTCGAAGCGGCCCCCTTCGTTGATCTCCGCCAATTGCGTGACAACGAAGTTGTGGAAGCGGTTGAACATGATCAGCATAACACCAACACCGGGGGGAAAGCCAAGAATACGCTTTGCAGAGAAGCAGTCAGGCTTCAGTTTTCCGTCTTTGAACGTCCGCACTGCATTCTGCTCATCCTGATTGTTGCCATAGAGAGGCTGCAGGTCCAGGTATGAGGATGTCAAAGAGGAGGTTGGATCATCGGGATTGGTTTGGAAAAGGTCTGGCTTCACTTAGCCGAGTTCTCGGGCCCTTCAGACAAAAGTGCAAGGGAGAAACTCCATAACATACCGTGAATGATAATAGATGCCAGATAGAAGAGTATGCTGGAGATCTTGGTTGGGTGTTCCTTGAACTCTTTCCGTGCTAGCAGACTATCGAAAAGCTGCTCTGGTTCCGGGAGAGAGACAGGCTGCATAGTCTTTGGTCGGACCGATCGAGCATACGGGGTCCCAGAGGCTCCAATTTGAGGCCAGAAAACGTTCTTGTGCGTGTGTTAGCAGGTAGGTCAATTTAAGCAGAGAGCACATACATTTCCCGATCCGTCCGCTTTTCGGTACATGGAATCCCGGCCGAGGTAGCTGGATGTGTCAAGTTATTAGATGAGGTCCCTTAGTACTCGAGACAAAGGATCTAACTCACGAGATGGGAGGATGCTGCAAGTCACCCCATAGAGTTTTGAGAAATTGGTTGGTCAAATCCTGCCCATTGCGAGAGGTTGAAGGCAAGCCTGCTGCAAGCTATTAAAGTGTGAGAGACAGTGTCTGTAAGCAGTTCAAAAGACATACCTGGATCACTCGTTCCATGATATACTCCCTGTCATTCACTGCATCTCCCGTAATTGCGTCCTTGGCAATCACAGCCATGGTCTCGAGATCCTTGATATCGACATGGCCGACGTCTTTAGCAATACCAGTGGTTGTGCTTTCCTTGACGTAGGTCCCATCACCAGTCTCAGTAGGCAGGGATCTCAAAGATGCGGCAATAACACCCCCAATCTGGGCAATGGGGTTCTCGTTGCCATTGACAGACTTTTTGTGATGGTGAAACATGACGAGGTGTGAGAAGTATTTATACAACGTAGAACGATAAATGGGGACCTCAAAAGTATAGAACAGAGACTGAAGTGGTCTGAAGACCAAAACTTATCCGGGCTGCCAAAAAAAAAAAAAAAAAAAAAAAAAAAAAAATAGCCGAAAAAAGATGGTCAAGTAAGGCTTCGGTCGTCGAGCATCACCATACAGATGGCGGAGGGGACTCGGGGACATATAAAGTCAAGTTATGGGGCAAACAGCAGCCTACGGCTGAAATGGCCCCTCATACATGAGTCAGGTCCACATACTCGGTAGCGTCTAGCATCTGCACAGCTCACGCCAGCTTTGGCAAATCATCCAGCGCCACAACCCTAACCCGGCCAGAGAGATAGGGAAAGAAGACATGCCCCTCCCCCAATCCCAGAGAAGGCATTTCAGCTCTCATTCACGCGTCCAATGCTATGTGAAGAGGACCCCGGGAGTCTCTTTGTCATGCCTTACCATACCCGGGTTTTGCATCAACCCTGGATAATATCAAGCCAATAATAATACGAGGCTTCCTCCACCAGGGCACTCCGGCCACACTAATAACGCGGCTTATCGGGGAACCTGCCATTTGACCAGAACGGGGCCCTTTCCATTATGCACGCTGCGAGTTAGAAACGAATGAGAAGACTGGGCAGAGATAGTCCCCATGTTGGCGCTGGAGGAGTTGATTGGCGAGGCTCGGTCAGACTAACTGCTGCCGTATAGTCTCCCCGAGCTGATGCCTTCGTTCCAGGCAACCAACGCTCTGGATTCTGGATTCCCTCGCTAGGAGCCTCTCATGCCGCAGTAGCGCGCTCGGTTATTGATCCTCTGCACTCCGCCTCTGGAGCGGGACCTGTCAGCTCAGCTCGCCTTGGCTTAACTACTCTGTACAGTGTCCATCAGCCCCATGCATAAGATGTGCAGTTCAATAATTATGCATAATCGATATTCAATAGTCATAATATTCAGTCTTACTAGAATAACTATGTACTACAAGACAAGATGTCTGTACCACCCAAACACACGAGTCTAACCCCAACGTCCGTTGTCAACATCACGTGGTGTCAACCGAGGCCCAACATTTTCTCGAGGCTCCTGAGTGAACTCGACTTGCTCCCTGGCCCCGATTTGACTTACTACACAGCTGGAGCTCGCCATCATCACAATGGCGTCCGAGATCACGCTTATCGTCGAGCCGCGCGGTATGCATTCACAGCTCTTTTGTCCAAACTCCGAGCTTTCGACGCTAACAACAACCCAGGTAAACCCATCAAGAAGCTCCCCCAGACCATTACGGTCAGCCCTAACTCCAATGGCGAGGAGCTGCACAATGCCATCGCCAAAGCGACCGGTGCCTCCGTCCACCGTCTGCGCATCACCAAGGGAAGCGACCGCACCGTGGTTCCTAACGACAAGCGCACCACCATCGACGATACCGGTCTCCGGGAGTCGAGCGTGATTCACGTCAAGGACTTGGGTACGTACTACAGAGGCAGCTAGATAACCACCCCAGAACAGAAAACCCCCAGTGTCGTAAGCAGCAAGGCTAAAATACAACTTTCACAACCAGGTCCTCAGATCGCATGGCGCACCGTGTTCATCATGGAATACCTCGGCCCCCTCCTGATCCCAGCTCTATTCCTCTATCCGCTCCATCCCTTCGTGTACTTCAACTTCGACAGGATTCCCCCGCCTTCGGACACCCAGGTTCTAGTCTGCGCACTCTTGACACTGCATTTCCTGAAGCGCGAGTACGAGACCATCTTCGTGCACCGCTTCAGCAATGCCACCATGCCCGCCGCCCACATCATCAGGAACAGTGCGTATTACTGGACACTGGCCGGATTCAACCTTGCCTACTGGGTCTTCCGCCCCGACGCGGGCGCTGCCACCACAAACCCCAACCCGGTCCTCCTGTACGGTGGTCTCGCACTTTTCGTGTTCAGCGAGCTGGCCAACTTCAATGCCCACCTGGTGCTGCGCGATCTGCGCCGCCCGGGAACCACTGAGCGGGGTATCCCGTCCGGCTTCGGGTTCAACTGGGTTACTTGCCCCAACTACGGCTTCGAGATCATGTCTTGGATCGGTGTGTCCTTGGTCAGCCAGCTGAACTGGAGTGTTATCATTTTCACTATTGTTGGCGGTCTGCCAATGTACACCTGGGGATGGAAGAAGGAGAAGCGATACCGCAAGGAGTTCGGTGACAAGTACAAGAAGAAGCGTAATGTCATTCTTCCCTTCATCTGTTAAAGGGTTGAGAAAGAAACTGCTCCGAATGAGAGCAATGCTTGTTCTTCTGCCTCATTTGGCAGGAAAGATGGGAAAGATCAAAATGAGGGAAATTAAGGGAAAGACTAAACATGTCTCAACCCACTCCCCTCATATGAGTCTAGAGACTCGTTGTCTACGATGGACATTCAAGCGATAAGAAGAATCCGAATTTTATGAAGTGTGTACCAATAGCTGAAAACCAAATATAATAGCCATGTTTCTGTGAGCCTATGCACGCCAATTGGAACAAGCACCGCGCTATATGTGAGACCACCTGGTCTATTAACCAATACATAACTCCAAACCAGATCCATCATACAAAAAGAACCGAGCAACTTCCAAAACCTCAAGTCTCAGGTGTCTCGCTCACTTTTGTTCTTTTTTTGCCACAGCTTGTAATAAGCCTCAAGCTCCGGGCAGTCACCAGTCTCGGATGCCTCGCACGCAGGGAAGCGAATGATGAAATCACCATCCTTGTACGAGCCATCAGCAGACGCGCCCGTCGAGTCTTTGCTGAAAGCATTCAAAATCCGCTGGGGGACCAAAGCAGTCCGGGCAAGGACAGTTGGATGCCATTGCATTATATGATCCTAGTAAACAACGTCAGCCACGAAAGCTCCGAAGCTAGCATACCAGAAACCCAGAACTTACCAAGGCATGAGTCTCCGCCTTGGCGAAGTTATAGCTGCGGAAAAGCGGATCAAACCACAAATCCAAGAAAAAGCGAGCAAAGTCACCGTTCTTCAGGATGAAGCTGCCCGGATTAAGGTCCTCGCTATCCTGGGTCAAGATAAGATCGACGTCTTTCTCCTTCAGATGCGAGAATGTCCTGATGATGCTATCTGGCGGCACGATGGGGATGTCCTTCAACATGACTGATTCGAGGCGGTTGCGGTCTAGGAGGTGTGATTTGAGGGACTGCGCTGGGTTCATGATAAGGGCATGAGGGCTTAAATGGAAGAAGTATTTCGAGGTAGGGTGGAGCGCTATAGCGTGGCGGACGGCTGGGACCGTAGCCCAGCTTCGGGGGGAATCGCCAACGGCTTCTTCGTAGTCGGACACGCTTGCGAAGAAGTTGATATATCCTACGGCGTACAGCGTCAGCGGATCCCATTTCCCGGTATACACAGCAGATAAATGAATATGCTTACCATGGCGCTTCGCATAGTCTTCCCTGTTGGCGACAATCGTGCTGATATAGCTTTCACTAAAACGCTCGTGATCCAGCAACGTCACGATAACTACACCTGCCGTTCCAGCCGGCGCTGTAAGAGAAGTCGAGCTTGAGGAGTTGAAGTGGAAGAGCAGGTATAAGATAGAGAAGACTGCGAATGCGAGCAAGGCGACCGTCCGGAGCTGTGTCCTGCGGTACAGTGGTAATCGAGACGAGCGAGCGATTGGGAGAGAATGGGGGCTCCTCCGCGGAGGCAATGCGAACTGCATGGCGAGGGACCCCGGCGCTCAGGTGTCGGGCAAGGATGCAGTTGATCTGAAGAGCTCAAATCATATAATTTTAATCGTTGCGAGTGATCTAGAGGCGTTTTCATATGCTGAAATGAGGTTCAATATGCGAGGTGCGAGATCCAAGGTGTTTCACTGGGGTCGGACCGAGTCGCACCTCCGAATGCGGGTGGCGGGTCTTTGTGCACTCATTCCAGCGGCCTTCTATCGTCGACATTGCCGATTTTGAGCGATTCAGATTAGGGGTATTTGGCGAATAGATAGTGAGTATCAGTCTTTTAATAGCTTTAATTTGGCTACGGGTTTATCTTTGCTTGATACCTAGGTAGAGCTACTATAGCTCTTCCATTGTATATTTACCTCTACATATTCGCCTTTCATCCTAGAGTCTAGCAGGAGAAACTCTGCAAATCAAGCCCTTTTGATTTGGAACGGGAATTAGAGCCAGCGTGTTGTGTCTGACGCGGCCCTCCTTTACAGGAAGATCAGAGTCTACGATAAATATCTGGACGCAAATAGTTCAAAACATGGATGATTTGGAGTATAAATACACAGAATTCTAATATGCAAGCCGGGCAAAATCGCACCCATGCGAAACAGTCGCCACGATATTGCTTGAGAGATGGGCGTAGGTATGATTCGGAAAACAGGTAAAAAGCGGTGCTCAAGTAGCGACAACCGGTTCGTCGCAATAATGATACAACGGAAGACGCGCGTCCGTATTCTCTCGTAAATGAGGGCATCAACCGGATATTGAAATTCTCCTATCCAAACGAGAAGTAGGTCTCGTCCATTTAAAAGGCAGATTCGGCACGTTGGGGGTCGGCCTTGCCCTTCGGACGGGGCTTCGTGATGGATTCGATATTGAGTCTCTCCTCGACCTTCGCTTGGATCTCGGCCTCCTTGGTCTTAATCCACTCCTCAAATGGCATGGGGTCCTCCAGGTGCAGTCTCTTCCGCATTTCCCGGAACTTCTCTTGGATTGCCGGGGTTTGCATGACCTTGTATCGAAGTTCCCATCCGAACATGCCGAGATCCTTAATGCGGGCGTTCTTATCGCTCAAGAGGTAGTTGTCGAGGCCACCTTCCTTATAGATTGTTCGCATCGCCTCGCGCGTGACTTTGATGCGAACGTGTTCGCCGAGCGCCTCGCTCCACACCTTCTGCCGGCGAACGTTGGGCTTGAAGCTTCGACGTGTCTTGCCCTTGTTACGTCCATCAGAGATTTTGTTGCCGAAGCGGATCATCTTACCGCCGTAGAGACCAGTGTCGGCTTGCTTGTACCACTGTCGAGGTCCATGGGGATAGGCCGGGATGTGCTCGGGGAGTTTCTTGTTGGACTGGTGTGCGAATGACGTCGAGAATGATCGCTTTGGTGCGGTTAAAGTAAGGCCGCGGAAGGCCGCAGAGAGGGAAAAGGGAGTGGCCATGTCGAAAGAGGCCAATGGCAAGTTCAATGTGAGTTCTTGATGGACGAAGCAAGACGGGAAGAATTTGGGGGGATGCTGACCGCCTTTGGCGCGGCTCCGTGACTGGCGCAGATCCCTTGCTCGCGAATTTCAGAGGCGAATCGGGGAAAGCATCTCATTATCTTCTCGGAGCTCTTTCCAGCTTCTTTTTCCGATTTTTTATCTCTTCTCTTGTATTTCCCTTGCTAATCGTTTCAATCCACGCACAAGCTAGTGGCTGCACGAAGCCGCATCTCTCCACCATGGTCCAAATCAGCGAAGTTAAGGGCAACTCGCGCGAGAACAGGACCGCCGCGCACACGCACATCAAGGGTCTGGGATTGCGTTCTGATGGCATCTCGGAGGTATCCGCTGATGGGTTCGTCGGGCAAGCTACTGCCCGTGAGGTGCGTGACAGGTCCAAGATGATGGAAACAGATCCTTTCTATGGAGAACCGCGACTAACTGGCTGGAATCCGACCAACAGGCATGCGGTGTGGTAGTCGACCTCATTAAATCAAAGAAGATGGCCGGTCGGGCTGTCCTGCTCGCTGGTGGCCCCGGTACTGGAAAGACCGCGCTCGCTCTCGCCGTATCACAGGAACTGGGAACCAAGGTGCCTTTCTGCCCGATCGTTGGCAGCGAGATCTACTCTGCAGAGGTCAAGAAGACCGAGGCATTGATGGAAAACTTCCGGCGAGCAATTGGTACGCGATGCGACGGTGATGCATGTGGCACAAGACGATGGCTAATACGAGAATAGGTCTGCGAGTTCGGGAAACCAAGGAAGTGTACGAGGGTGAAGTTACAGAGCTTACGCCAGAGGAGACTGAGAACCCACTGGGCGGCTACGGGCGCACAATTAGCCATTTGATTATCGGATTGAAATCGGCCAAGGGTACCAAGAAGCTTCGCCTGGATCCCAGCATCTACGAGGCCATCCAGAAGGAGCGGGTCACTGTGGGAGATGTCATCTACATTGAGGCCAACACTGGTGCCTGCAAGCGTGTTGGACGATCGGACGCCTATGCGACTGAGTTCGATCTTGAGGCGGAGGAGTATGTGCCCGTTCCGAAGGGCGAGGTTCACAAGAAGAAGGAGATTGTCCAGGACGTGACTCTCCACGATCTGGATATGGCCAACGCCCGGCCACAGGGTGGCCAGGATGTTATGAGCATGATGGGCCAGTTGATGAAGCCCAAGAAGACCGAGATTACGGACAAGCTGCGTCAAGAGATCAACAAGGTCGTTAACCGGTATATCGACCAGGGTGTTGCCGAGCTGGTTCCCGGTGTGCTCTTCATTGACGAGGTCCACATGCTGGATATCGAGTGCTTCACGTATTTGAACCGTGCCCTTGAGTCCACTATCTCGCCCATTGTGATCCTCGCTTCCAACCGCGGCAACACCGTGATCCGCGGCACCGACGATATCAGCGCCGCCCACGGTATCCCGCCTGATCTCCTGGCTCGTCTTCTCATCATCCCCACCAACCCCTACAGCCCCGAAGAAATCAAGACTATCATTCGTCTCCGTGTGAAAACGGAGGGTCTCAACATCACTGAGCCGGCGCTGGACAAGGTTGCCGAGCATGGCAGCAAGGTCAGCCTGCGGTACGCCTTGCAGCTGCTGACTCCGGCGAGCATTCTGGCCCGTGTGAACGGACGTCCTGGCGGTATCGAGGTTGCGGATGTTGCGGAGTGTGAGGATCTTTTCCTTGATGCCAAGCGCAGTGCATCGATCGTCGCTCAGGACAGCAGCAAGTTCCTTCAATAGAAGAACTGGGGATATTTCTGGGACTAAGGAACAGTGAATGGGGGAGTTCCATGACATGTATACCATGGGGTATTTTTCTTGTTTATTTGAAAAGGCGAATTGTGCTTGTGTAGGTGTGTCTTTTACGCTAATGGCTACCTGATGCTATTGGATTCGATGTTACTCGCAGTTTCATGTAGAGTAAAAGTAAGGGACAGCGTGGTAAAGCCTGGACCTGCTGATCATTGCAGGGCAGGGCCCGCAGGATGCATTAAGTGCTCACTTCTGGCTTAAAGTCGAAACGATCTTAGTTCTCCATCTTACCTAGAGTTAACTATCTCATGATTGTGACTTATCACCGATGACTCCGTTGTAACGGCCTCGGTCGGATCACGTGCGGGAACCGTCATCACCCCAGCCTCCAATCGCCTCATTATCCAGTCTTCATTTGGATTTGGTTGCGAACGCCCTCGGGATTCATTCCTTACCGTTTAATGAAAGTGGAAGCAGACTCGGCAAGATTCTTTGTACCGAAACTCCGCACGCAGCTCCTCAACAGCGTCATCCGCCCCCGAGATAACGGTGGAGCCTCCGGTCTCAACTGCCACTCGGCCTTCTCACAAGACACAACGAACACCTTCTTTCTGAAAACACATACTTCCTCGCGCATCCATTAAGATGTCGAACCCTCTCGATACAGACGCTGGCTCGGAGCTGTTCTCCAGCTACGAGAACGAGCTGAAACTCGTCCAAGCGGACCTGAACCAGAAGCTCGACCAGATCGCCGAAGCCAGCGGCGAGCAGCGCAAGGCCGCAATCCGCTCAGCCGAACAAGTACTCGACGAAGCAACAGAACTGGTAAGTGGACAAAAGCACCCATGGCGACCACTTCACCCTCAAAACCCATCTCAGTGTCCAGACCACATCACTAACGACATGTAACAGCTGGACCAAATGCGAATGGAAAAGCAGAACATCCCATCCGCAGCACGGTCCAAGGTCAACATGCGCTTCCGAAACTACTCAACAGACATCGACGAGATCAAACGCAAGCTGAAGTCCCTCTCCGACGACCGCAAAGCGCTATTCGGCGATCGGTACACCGACGACCCTGTCGACGAGCAAGTGGAGCAGCGCCAACAGCTGCTGTCAGGGACAGACCGGCTGGAGCGCAGTTCAGCACGGCTGCAGGCGAGTCAGAGACAGGCGCTGGAGACAGAAGACGTAGGCCGCAATGTGCTGGCGGATCTGTACGGACAGCGACAGACGATCCAGCACACACGGGACAATCTGCAGCAGAGTGAGGGATACGTGGATACTAGCATTAAGACTTTGAGGGGCATGGCCCGTAGGTACTGATTCCTTCCACCCCTTCCCCTATTTTGTTGGAGTGGTTTACTGACATTGAATAGGATGGCTACGAATCGGATGATCACTATCGCTATTATCACCGTTCTCGTTCTTTTGATTTTCGCCGTCATCTACAGCAAGTTCCATTAGCGTTTCGGATTCCGGCGTTTTAACTCGAAGGGGTTTTCGGCTTCTGTTTGAGATGTTGTATGCTAGCATTTTTCTGAGTTGACGTGAGCAAGAGCTCCGTCTTGATAAGACTTGCATTATAATCGAATACTTGGTTGGTATAATGCAAACTCGACTTAAATTCACTTCTTGTCAAAGTGTACAGCATTGCTCTATAACATACTGCAAATTATCAAATCAATGATCTCGACACGACAGAAGGAAGAAGTATACGCATTAATGGGGTATCTCGCAAATGCAACCAAAAGACAGCGCCAACACCAAAACCAGCTCATCCCATCCCATCTAGACACTCAATTCATAATCCGCATAGCCCCAAAAACAGCATTCACAACGACGCCCACAAAAACAGCAACTCCCTTCCTCCAACTCCAAACACCCTCCTCTCTCCTCAACCACATGGCACACCCAATAGGCCAAAAGAACCCCATAACTGCCCCCCACAACATATCATCCATAGCACTCCGCGACCCAGACCCAAACCCGCCATCATCATCCCCACCACCTTCCCCACCAGCCTGCGCCAACGTAGCCGTCGACCCCTCATCCATCCATCTGTCCTCCAGATCACGCAGCTCTTCACCAGTGGGCATGGTGTCCGGCGTGCGGGAAACAGATTGCACAGCCAGGAACTGCGATCTCAAAGCCGTGACCTCCGACGCGGTAAAGCCTGCAGAGAGAAGGCGATCAAAGCCGCGAGGAGCCGGGGTTGTAGTTGGGGGTTGAGGGGCTGATTCAGTGATAGAAGAGCGGAGGGCACTGGAGGCTTGTTTTTGCTTCTGTACAAGTAGCGTAGAGGACATAGCTGCTTCAGCGACTAGATCTGTTTCCGAGAGGACGATGTCGCCGATAGAGCAGTGTATGTAAATCCTGGGTCGGGTGTCTCGGACAGGCTGTTTGCCTTTTCCGGGTGTTTCTTCATCTTGCTCTGAGTCTGGGTGGGGTGTAGGGGTTGGAGATGGGGGGAGCTTGAGGGAGGTTGCTAGGGCGGTTGAGTCGTTTAGACCGCGGCCGGCGTATATCAGGCGGAGGCGGTGGGAGGAGAGATTTGAGGGAAGTTGGGTGCGGATGAGTTGTTTGAGTCCTGCGCCTGTTGTTGTGTCCGGGTTTGGGACGTCGAGGGGGAGGTCGGGGATGGAGGCGGAGAAGCGGACGATTATGAGGAGGGCGTCGGCGACTGGGTCGCTGGCGCAGGTGCCATAGGGGGAGAGGAAGGCATGTGATGCCATTGTCCTTTCTCTCTGGTGTTTAAGTTCGTTTCATGTGGACCTGCCCGGGATCATGAAGGTGTTGAGTTATGTTGGATGCGACTCCGTCGAGGCCTTGTCCCATCATGTGACATCAGCGATAGCAGGAACCTTTCCGCACTTGGATAGTGGAAATAAGGAAGCAACAGAATTAAGACGGAAAGTTACTAATTAAACATACGATTTCATACAAGTGAAAGTGGCTATGTGTTGCTGTTTTGAGTCATTTCATTCATAGTCGATTGGACTGTTCTATACAAATAATACCACACCAAGTCTGCAACGTGCAATAGAGACAAAGGGGAGCTATGAAAACAAGAGGGAACTCAGTTGGGCCTATATGGCCCATCGAGCCCTATGAGCAAGGCGAAGCCTGCATCCTCGGACCTTCCCGAGGGAAACGACGGGGCGGCAAAAGGGCCGGTAAAAAGATCGGCGGAGTCAAAGTATCGACTGTATATAAAAGTATGTACCGGGCCGGTAAAACGGCCCTGAATCCCGAAAACCCGTGGAAATAAAACGCCATCCAATGCACCGTAAATGAAGACGAGGAGAAACGGAATAGTGAATACATAAAGAGCGCCTAAACCATGAAGGACTCTCCGCACCCGCACGATTCCTCTGTTGTCATGAGTCAGTCAACCGAAACCAGAACGCCATTGTAGGTAATAGCCGAGGGAACTTACTGATGTTGGGGTTGTTGAAGACAAACCGCTGGCTGAGCTTATCTTGATGCCAATCCATTTCACTGCCGATAATACTGAACAAGGCCTTGCTGTCGATCAAAACCTTCACTCCGTCTTGTTCCACCACTTCGTCAAACTTGCCCGGCTTATCCACGTATTCGAGGTGATACGCTAGACCCGAACAGCCGCGGTTCTTGACGCCCACGCGGATATACTTCGGCTCGGGGTTATCCATGAGCTTGCGCAGTTGCTGGATTGCTAACGGGGTCACTTTCATCGCAGCCTTTCTTGGTCGCAATGGCCGACGGGGCTTCGAGGAAGTCTTGGATGCCGTTGACGAGGCGGGTTTGCTCTTCTGGGCCTCGCCTTCTCGCACGCTGACATTGGACGAATCCGTTTGTGACGAGGGCTTTGACGACTCTGAGGGGACAGGAAATTCGGCGGAAATAGAAGTGTCCTGGCCACCGGAGCTGCGAGGTGGCGGAAAAGATGAAGGGAGGGTGTGTGGGCGGTAGGCAGTAGCGGTCTGCATGTCCCTTCTAGAGGACTGGTAGGCGTTTCCGTAGGAGGAGAAGCAGCGACAGCGCAGAGCGCCGCGGGGAGCAGCCGAGGGCAAAGCCCAGCGGAGGAGTGAGGCGGATGATGTCACCGGACGGTGCATGGTGCTGCAGAAACTCTGGAGGAGTTGAGGAACAATCGATGAGGTGAGGAGCTCTGCAAAGATGGCTAAAGACACATATGAAGCGCAGTCGTAATGACAGTGGGATGTGAGTTAAGTGGTGAAGGGGACGAAGAAGAGAGAAAGTTCGCAGTGTTTGTTCCCCCGGTGGCCTCGGGTCGGCTTAGTCAAGTCAGTTGTATGATCAGTGCAACCAATCAGCGTGCGGCTATTTAGGATCCTCGCAGTGGCGCCACTTTGAACCTTTTTCGTCTGACTCATTTGTTGATTCACGAGTCATTTCTGGTTAGTTCGTAGCTCATTCGATCCCTTCTGAGCAGCTATATACTATAGTAAAACCATAGAGCGGAATACAATGCGATGAAGGGGTCTTTCCCGATGTCATCATACACCTGCGTGAATCGGAGGCTGAGTCATTCAGCACGTGACCAAGAAGCGATTTCCGGAATGTGCTGAGGTCGCTGCATGACAGTGGCAACCGAGCGCAGAGGGGTAATCGAGCTAATTAGTGTGAAGTCATCGTCTATAGTTGATTTGCACCGTGAATGCATATCATCTAAAGTTTATAGGCTATAATAACACATATTAAATCCCATATTTCGTCTTATATCCACCATGTAATTCGTACCTTAAAGGACATGTGGCTGGATCCGCTGACAAAGTGGCTGGTGCCAAATTGCTCCGGAATTGGACTTTGATGTTGAAACTCGTCAAAGAAAACGTCTCTCGGCTTTGGTGACATTGTAAATCATTCCTCTGTAAGACCATGGAGGCATCGCCCCTCACTCAGCAAAGTAGACCCGAGACCTTTCAGCCCAAGATCGTCCAGCTTTACGAGACTCTCTTCAAAGTATGTTACATCCCACCATTGTGCCAGGCACCAGCTGATATTCTTAGGCCGACGATGCAGAGCCTTCCGAGGGCTTCTGGAGAGAGTTCTTCCTGCTGTCTCCTAATAGCAGCCAGCTGCATGCACTGCTAGACGGTCTGAGTCCCGACGAGACATTAAGTCTGCAGGTCAGTCGACTGTCGTGTTCTACGATCTACATGGTTCTAATCCGATTTAGACGCAAACGAAGCATCTTTTCTCCCGCGCAATTCGTGAGGCGGCTTCTGGCGTCGCCCCGGCTGATACTTATGCATTGGATGTGAGCGCCTAATCCACTTCATGAAGGGAATGCCTTTTGCTGATATTCGTTCCAGACATTGACGGTTTTTTTGACCAGTGTGTTGAGCAAGAAATACACAAACCCCAGCTCAGACGTCATTACCGTCCTAGCTGGACTCGATGAAGTTGACCACGTCATCTCGGAGTTTGTCTCCGTCCTGGACGGCATCATCCGCAATGGCAGTAGCCGTGAGTAGCCAAGGCTCGACTGTATTGCAACGAAGCTGATGATCGTCCAGTCGAGGTACGCCGCAAGGCAATCAGAGTGGCTATCGCCATAACCAGCGGGGCATACAAGACCAGCCTCGTCTCCTATTTCACTCATCGGGATCTCTTCCCTTCGCTGATGAAGGTATGACCTATCAACGCTCTGCGCAGAGAACAAACTGGAGCTGTCAACTAATGATGCCAGTATGTCTATGATTCTGATACCCCCATGAGAATCTTCGACCCTTTCCTTTTGCTGGGGCTGTTGGCAAACTACAACAAATTCGAATTCCAAAATCCCTACCAGCTGCGACTCGATGATTTCGTCAATGAGTCGAGTATCCAAAAGATCGTCAGGGCCGTCGGTCTCTCGTGCGGTGGCCTGCGCAATGGCTATATCGCCGTGCAGGATGACATTCCCGAAGGTTGGAACTTGACGAGTACTCTAATCCTCTTCGGTCTGCGGGCCATCACTCCCGGCGCACGAGACAAGGCGAACCCTCCTACCGCTGAGGAAGCAAAAGCGATGTTTGCTGCACTGTAGGCCATCAATACCCGTATGAAATGATTGCACTGCTAACCTACTTAGACCCGCTAAAGAGGCCGCCATCCTGTTGGCGACGTACGACTTTACAAACTCGAACAAGCTCTTCGGCTACCACATGGTTCACATGGTTCCAGAGGACAAAACTGAAGAGTCACCATTCTCAAGCTTCCTCTCCTTGACCTCCTATCTCCAGCAGCACGCGTACCGCTCTGTTCGGAGTGCACACTACGCCGAACTAAGCCTGTTCACCCTGCGCATTCTCGTCGAAGACCCAACCCTCTGCAAACACATCAGCAGTGACGAAGGCAAGCGCACAGTCCGCCTCTGCCGGCAGAGACAGCCCTACCTCCCCATAGTCACCGGGGACCGGGTCATGGCGACAGTAATCTTCGACGTCATGATCGACACCCTCACGCACAACCTCCGCCGACGACTAGACGTGAACATATACAGCCACGCCATCGCAATCATCCTCCGCCTCCTAACCTATCTCTCCATGAACAAAATCCGCCTAACATACCACTGGTCCGAGCTATGGCGCACCCTCCTCTCCACCATGCGCTTTCTAACAACCTACGCCACCGACCTAACCAGCAATCATAAAATCCACACCCTAACCAACTCCCTCGCCGATCTAACGGCATTTTGCGTCTCTGCCGGCGATACTTTCCTCCCAGACCCAGCCTCCTACGACGACCTCTTCTACAAGCTTGTCGAAACAGGCCCCGTGATCTCCAAATTCCGTGATGTATACTTCCACAGCTCCGACTCCAAAGACAAAGGTACACATACCGCAGCAGTTGATACTCTCCTCTCCGTCTCAAGGCACTTCTATACCCTCCTCTTCCACGAAGGTGACGCAACACCCGCAGCTAGCGTGACGCCGCCGAAGGCAGATGGCGAGTCGACGCCTGTTGCGTTGCCGGCGATTAAGAAGAGGAATTTGAGTCCAAGGGAGGTGCATCGCATCATCAAGCAGGGGTATGATACGTTGAGTATCCAGCCTCCGGAGGGATTGACGACGTGGTCGCGGTGGCGGGAGACGGAGTGGAAAAGTGAGTTGAAGAGGGCGGCGAGGTGTGCGGTGGATGATGCGCGGCTTCTTGTTGCTTGAGTTGGGGATTGTCGGTGAAGAGAGCTTGGGTCTCCCTTTTGTTTTTGTTGATGGGTTGGGGAGGGCATTGGTTTGTCTGATATCTAGTAGAGATACTGTACATCATTCGAATTGGACATATGTCGTTTCCCGGATCGTCTTGGGTGTAATTTAGTTCTAGCCAAAGTACTAGAATATCCTACGGTCTGTGACTGAAGAGTCATCGAGATACTTTGTATTCCAGTTAGACTAAGATAAATCCTAGTGAGCAAAGTAAAGATATGAGCAAAGTAAAAAATATGAGAAACGAAGAAACCCATAAGAAAGACCCGCGTGCCTCTGCGGAGGCGATGCTCATTGAAACCCGACCAGGAAAGCACATAAGAAGAAGTGCCGGGGGGAAATGTGCGCCGAAAGAAAACCAGATGTTCAGAAACCACAGTAGAGAAATCGGTGCGGGTATGTAATCGAATGAGGCTACTCGTAGGAGTCCTCGGTAGCAATGTACTCGGTGCGGAAGTACTTCTCGGAGTTCCGGCTCAGCCAGAGAGACAACTTGGAGATCTCCTCGCGCATGCGCTGGGTGTTCGTCACATCCATGTTGGTTTGGGCGAGGAGCTCAGGAAGGAGGCCTGCGGGGATAGAAAGTCAGTAAGAGAGGTATAGAAAAAGAACATCAGTGACTACTTACTAAAGAGACGAATGAGGTGTTCAGCACCGTAGACATCGACGGGTCCCTTGCCGGACTCGTCCTGGTACTGCTTGCGCAAGGCACGGTACTGGGCGCGCTCATATCGGTAGAGGAGGACACGGTCGAGCATGACATCGAAGTACTCCAGCATGCCGGCGATGACCTCGTCGAGAACGTCCACGTCGATGCGGTTGTCGGCGCGCTTGGGTTCCTCCTCATCGCGCCAGTCCTGAAGGATCCGGCGGACGGGCTTAGGGGCGGGCAGGGACACGACGCTGCCATTCTTAGTGACACGTTCCCAGTCATCGACAAGGAGAGACTTCAGGTTGTCGGGCATCACGATGCGAATAGAGGGGCGGGTGTTGAAGCTTTCTTCCTGTTCAAAGCCGTCAACATGCGAGTCATCACATCGGGGGCAGTTGTCCTCGAAGTCAAACATGGCTTCAAGGTCATCGGGGGGTTCAGACAAGTCCTCCAGATCCGAGGAATCATAGTGTTCGAGACCTTCGATGTTTTTGGGATAGAGCCCAGTGACCTTGATGCGAGCCATGGTGATGCAGTGATTGAAAGACCAGATGGAAGGCAGCGAGTGGATGAAAGATGGTGCAAGAGGAGAAGATAGGGAAGATGGTGAAAGACAGAAAGCATGAAGAGATGAAGGGTGTAAGAGAGGAATTGTAGTGAGAGAAACAAATGATATGATGTTGGGTGACAGGCATCGACGACACAGCAAGCAAATGAGCTTAGGCAACGTACTTTTTCGATATCATTCTCACCACGGGCCCGCTTACCAGCACGGCCAGGCACCGAGTTGCCGCGCTCCTCGCTATCGCGTACTGAGCTGCGATCGGACATGGCACGCTTCTTGGAAGCTGGCTTGATCTGTTTCTGGCGGACAGAAGCCTCCACCTCGCGGCGGAGATTGGCAGCCAGCTCGCGGTTCTCTTCGGTCGCCTTTCTGAGGCGATCCTCAAGCACCCAGTCATCCCATCTACTCCAGAGTGGTCAGCACACGATGCTTAGGACATTGGCAGATCCTCGATAAGAGTGAAGTTAGAGTATCCCACTGACGTAGGGTAGGGCAAGGGCAAGGGAAAGCAAGTGAGTCGGGAAGGAAATGATACAGAGAACGCTTTTGGGGCTTGGTGACATAGCGCAATTGGACACTATCCGTGCCAAGTTGAAGGATTGCAGGTGGATGAGAGGCAGAGGCAGAATTGGACAATGATCTGGACATGTCACAGTGCGAGAGTAGATGGAAGATAATAAAAAAAGAGCACATACGTATTCTTCCAGCCCTTGTAGTGAACCAGATACTCATGAGGGCTCTTCTTGTCGGAGGCGTCTTTCAGGCGCACATCGAGGATTTTGGCATCATAAAGTAGCTCTTGGTGGAAGCACAGAACCTTCTCGTCCTTGCTGTACATAGAGGGAGGCATGCTTGCAAGGAAAAAATTGACAATTTGGGACAGAAAAAGAGGGACAGGGGAGACAAGGGAGTTAAGTTAAATTCTGAGATCGAAGGGAGAGAAGGTGTGCGTTGCTCCAAGCCGCAATTCTCAACCGATTCTTCAATAGTGAATGGCGACCGCTCGCCTAGTTGGCTGAAGGCTGCAACTTGCTTTGTTCTCGCGGAATTCCTCAATTGAAATCTAGGCACGTGAATCCTATTGTCGAGTCTCGATGGGGACAAAGCCTATGGCGATGCCTAGAGTCCCAGACTGCCTGTCCTTTGTCCTTGATAATGCCAGAGCGTTCTGCCTAGGCTAGGAGGGTAGTTGATACAATGCTTTTAGAGCTTTAGCCCTAGAGAGTCCCAAAATTGTCGCCTAGTCGATAAGGGCAAATAGTTTGTTGATTGTTCTGATTGTTCGTGAGTTGATGTAGGGCGGAAGAGGTCGATGCAAAGGCGGAGTGGCCCCTTGAAGATCGAATCTGCACCGGAACAACTTCACCGTTACCAACTATCATGCGACAGTTGTGCAATTAGTTACCTCGTGCTTCCTTACTGTTAATTGCTTAAATAGAGTCTCGATCCTATCCCAGAGTCTTGACAGTCGCAATCTACTATCGCGACACCTTCGCGTCCTGCCACATTCGGAAGACGTGACGCGATTTCGCGATAAGAAACTTATCCACTAGGGTACCGTGACTGGGCTTCATCATCCTCATTACCTACAACAACTTTAAAACTACTATCAATCATGGCACCTTCAGAAGAATCCATTCTGAGCAACTTTCTGCTCTCACCGGCACCACTGCCGACGGTCCTGTCCCTGCAGAAATTTACAGAGCTCTTCCCAAAGCGCCTACGGAACCATCCACACGTCCGCACGTTGTATAGGGAACTGCAGCAAGTCCGTGAACATGACATGGACTTGGTCAATGCAAACATCCATCGAGAGATTAAGCAGGGGGAGCGACAACAAGCTGAACTCCGCAGGGCCAGTCTCGCTGCCGGAGTGGAAGCTGCCAATGAAGATGAGCAGCGAGAAATGGATGTGGATCTCCATTTATTTGGCCAAAATCACACCAATCCCGAGGATTACCACTCGGTACCCAGTCTTCTAGCTGAAATAGATGCAGCTTGTGCCAATATTGAGCGTGAGATCTCCGACGCGGATCGCGAGGCTGAGGACCTTTTGAAAGAGCTCAACAACACGGTTGGGGATATGAGTGACCTTCGCTATGGCAAGCTGCAAGGCCCAGCGGGAACAGCCAACAATGTGGCCGAAGAAACCATCAAGGGTCTGCAGAACCTTGAGGACATTTGCTACAGAAACACTTCATGAAATGGAACGATCCATATGAATGACCTCTATGTGGTTAATCGAGTCGAGATGCTTGATTTGCATCTGGCTTGATGTATCCATGCTCAATAAATAGAGTAAGTGACTCTGTCCAGCAAGGAGGACCTAACACTAATTTCAATAGTACCATTTTGTGTGTGGAACTATATGGCAATCAATAGACCGTTTGCCCCATATCCTCAGACCTGGGGCTTATTCTGAAGCAGAAATCTCTCTGAAGTCCCTCACTTAGGCATACTGCCCGAGGGTTGATGTCTCTCTACCAACTGTCAGGCCCACCGTGTGGAAAGAATGTGGCTATCTATAGGTCTCCAGCCTAAGTGAAGACATCCATGTCATCGATAGATATCAAGGAGGGACTAGCAGTCATGCCGTATGCGGGCACCTGCATCTATAGGACGGGTGATTGCAGCCTATTAATCCCGAATCATGGAATGAGAAGTTCATGACATTGAGCATTATCAATAGTATCAACTAGTACCTAAGATTATTACTTCCCATTTCTTTCCCTATTGCGTAGTACTACTCTGTACTCCGTATACTCCACCAAAAATGGCAAAATGACATTCTACGCTTGTGCGGGGTTGATCGCCAACACGCCACTCGCGTCGCGTCGCGTCAGCTTCATTTCCACATCAACTCGATCAATCCCACCACAGCTCAGCAATCAGCAATCAGCAACCATGCCTTCAATCCAATTGCACCCACGTTCCGCTGTATCCTCTGCAGCAGGAACAGAAACATCACCATCCTTCCCCATCACCAACCCACTTCCCCAACTCCTCCAAACACCTTCTGGCCTAGCCCTTCTCGAGCTCCAGGGCACGATCAATCTCCCAGAATATGAGCAAGACACAAGCCCACACCGATCTCCCACTGATCCGGACGCCCCATCCTTCGAGACTCCGATTGGGAAGATCATGTTCCCGGACTACTCCTCGCTCAGGTCGGATGACACCAAATGGATGAAGCGGGTGTACATGTACGTCGGTCGGTACCAGCGCATGACCGGTGAAGTGAAGAAGCTGCCACGACCTATCGCTGTGCTGCAGAAGCGTGCTGGGTCTGCCGAGGCGGAGGAGTTGGAGGTTGTTGAGATTGTGCGCTACAAGGTGTTCTTTAAGAACCGACCAGAGCCTGTGAATGACATTTGAGCTGGTTTCTAGGACAATCTCTTGGGTTTCTGAGGCAGAATTATTGGCCAGGGGAGTTCTTTATCAGTCGAAACAGCTCATCGAGTCTCCTGGCTGAGAGCTTGCTCTCGCTGAAGCTACCCTGTAGCTCAGTCGGGCGCGACAGTCCGAATACATATACCAAGACTGTTGCTGCACTCTCACCTTGAACATTACCGACATGTTACTCTCTTGGTTTGTGTCATTGTAACTGGGATATGGCACCTGCGGCGCGAGCTCGAATGTCAACAGCTCTACCGTGGGTCTCGGCTTTCCACCCTCGGAAAGCAAAACACAAGATAAAATGATGATTCTTGGAATGGAATGCCAACCTTGATTCACTGAAGAAAATGACTTCAGCATTGTCTCATACGTTGAATGCAGAATAAACACGACCGCGGCTACGAGTGGCAGGAATGTGACACTTACACACCTACATAAAACGCGCTGAAATTCAATGTTCCTCTTCTCTTCTATTCAGCTCATCTCTATTTTGCACCTCTCCCAATTGACTGTTCAATGCTGCTGTGGGTGGGATAGGCCCTCGTGCTCACAGTCCGGGCAATCATGACCATCGCCAACAACCCCGAGGAAGCCATCTTCCCGACAGACCTGGGTCCTGAATATGTCGGCTTCGATCATATCCATTGGTACGTTGGGAATCCCAAGCAGGCGGCGTCGTACTATATCACACGTATGGGTTTCGCGCCGATTGCGTACCGCGGACCCGAGACCGGGTCCCAATTCCTGGCTAGCTACGTGATCGCCAATGGCGCCGCAGTGTTTGTTCTTACTGGGCCGGTGTGCGAGCCGCCAGGAGAAGATGAATGGAACAACGTGCTGCAGCATGCTACGAAGGAGGAACGGGCGACGCTTGCCGCCATCCACGAGCACTTGACTCGGCACGGTGACGGCGTCGTGGACGTGGCATTCCGAGTCACGGGCAAGGTTGACAACGCATGGAAGCGAGCGATTGGGAACGGCGCATCGGTCATTGCAGAGCCAAAAACCATTACAGTGGGTGGAATGGGCCAAATTACGATGGCGACGATTGGAACATACGGCGATACAGTACACTCACTTGTCAACCGGGAGCAATATGCGTCAGACGCACCCTTCTTACCCGGATACCGAGCTATCCACACCAACACCGATCCCATCAATCAACTCCTACCTGCAATCGACTTCATCGAGATCGACCATTGCGTCGGGAACCAGTCGTGGGGAGGCCTAGACCGAATCGTCAAATAGTAAGACAGCATGATACCATCGAAAGATCGGATCTAACAATATAGCAGCTACGAAGAATGCCTCGATTTCCACCGCTACTGGACAGTTGACGACAAAGCAATGTGCAGCGAATACTCGGCGATGAGATCGATAGTAGTAGCCTCACCAAATGAAACAATCAAGATGCCCATGAACGAGCCAGCGACCGGCAAGAAGAAGTCGCAGATAGAAGAGTACCACACCCTCGCTCATACCCTGATAAATACCTAACTATCCCAGATTCGTTGATTATTACCACGGCGCTGGCGTGCAACACATCGCCTTCCGAACACACGACATCGTCACCGCAGTAACGCACCTTAAAGCACGAGGCGTCCAATTCCTAAACGTCCCGTCGGAATACTATAAAGACCTACGACAGCGGTTGTCGCAAGTGTCATGGACACTAGGGGCAGATTTGGACGTGCTGGAGCAGTTGAATATACTCGTTGACTTTGACGAGCGTGGATACCTACTACAGATCTTTGCGAAGCATGTCGGAGACCGCCCGACGGTGTTTGTGGAGGTAATTCAGCGCAATGACTTTAACGGGTTCGGAGCCGGCAATTTCAAGAGTCTCTTTGAGGCGTTTGAGAGGGAGCAGGCTCTTCGAGGGAATTTGTGATAGTACGATGTTTCCAATATCTATAGTTTAGCCTAGTAACGTTAAGGTACGCTTTTCCGAGCCAAAAAAAAATAGCCGGAATTAAGACAGACTACACATTCCTCACACGGGACCTAGGCGACATCTACATTGAATTCTACCTGGAGAACAAACTCCATACTCCAAATCGGTAGAACACACTAACTTGCATACAAGTACCCATCGGCACTTGCCAGCTACGTAGGACCCGATCCGGAAATGCGTACCTTCATAATTAGCCGATCCCGAGCCTCCCTTAACCCCGCAATATCCCACCAGGACAGATATAAGAAACTCAATGTTCCGTTTAATACCTCTCACCTTCACACGAACCCTCACATCACTCACAATGGCCCCTATCGAACGCATCACCCTCTTCAAGATCCCCAACGAGGCGGATCGGCTGCGTCTCCTGGAGCAGTACAAGGTGCTTGCCAAGACCGCGACCAAGGTATGCACTTTGCATGGGAGTGAGAGGTGGAAACTGACTCGCGCAGGATGGAAAGCCTTATATCGTTTCCGCTGCTGTCGGGCAATCGTTCGACGATCCGCGGAACAAGGGCTACACCGTCTCGGTTAAGACGACGTTTGCCTCGATGGAGGATATGAAGTACTATGATACGGAGTGTGAGGCGCATAAGGCGCTCAAGGCGGTTGCTGCGCCTATTAAGGAGGATGTTTTGACTACGTACTTTGAGAGTGTTCTTTAGGTTTTTGATGAGAGGGACTGATATAGCTACAAGTTACAAATATAAAAGGGAATTGAAACGTCAATTCATTGGGATGTACAGAGCATACGTCTAGTATGCGGGGTTGCAGCCAACCCATAAGAGAAGCACTTGGCTAGAGAGATACATGGTATGGGAAAGAGAGCAACGGGATGGCAATGCTGGGCTGGGAACACGGTGTGAATCACCGTACAGAGTCATTATGTGGCCGAGGTCATGGCGGTCGCTAAATGAAAATAACAAACTGCCGGCCCATAGGCGTGGTCGGCAGGGGGTGATCGCAGATCACAGATCACATTCACAGTGCCAGATTCACAGTGCAAGAAAGAAAATGTACAGGGATTGGGATTGGGATTGGGATTGGAATGGTTTAGTCGAGAGCTCGGCGAAGGTCACTCCATTTTTGGCGGAGGGCTTCGTGGTTTTCGGAGAGCTGGACATTGTCAATATTTGCAAAGGCACGCCTTTTTCAGGGCAAGGGAAGCATACCTCAGCCCACTTCATCTTCGTGGCAACCAGTTCCTTCTCCATCTCGGCCATGTGATCCTCGATCGCACGGTTCTCGTTCTGCACCTCGATGTTGCGCTTCATGATGCGGTCCATCTCCGTCCGAAGCTTCTCCTCCACCTCGCCGGGTTGCTTGTCCACAACAACCTTCAGCTCGGAGACTTGCAGCTTCAAGGCGTCGTTCAGATCACGCAGTTCCTCGTTCTCCACCTTGGCGTGCACCAATTCAGACGCCAACTGCACGTGTTCCTTGTCGAATGCTTCGGCACGCTCCTCGAGCAGGCGCACACGGGCAGCTTGCGTGGTGACGGTATATCGAAGGTGCTCCAGTTCTGCCTCTTGCTCCTTTTCTGTGCGAGTCTTCGCCTCCCATTCAGCCGTGTATGTCTTGATCATATCCTGGGTGAGAGGGACAGCGCAGGCATCTTGCACAAGGATGTCGGCACGGTAGATCTCCTTGTCAGCAGCGCCAGAGCTTCCAAAGAAGCCAGATTCCAAAATCGACGAAGCAGAGGGCTGCTTGTCGATGTAGGCATCAAATAGGCGCTCCTTCAGGAACGTTGTAAGCGAGCTCATGTCCTTCATTTCTAGCAGCGTATCGACATTGCGTCTCATGATTGCGATGCCAAACTTGAGAATCGTGCTTTCCAGACCTTCCTCGAAGATCAGATCGTAAATTCGCAGGACAAGCTGCAGCGGGAAACGGTAGGCAAACAGGGTCAAGAACCACTGGGTAGCGTACAATTGCGGAGGGACACCGCGCCGGTGTAGGTGGCAATACAGGGCTGGCTCGAGGTCTTCCAGCAGTCGCTCGAACTGGTAGAGAGCGCGGTGAAGGCCCGGCATGTCCTGGATGAACATCTCTCGAAGCCCGTATTTATTCATCAGCTTAACGAGAAGCTCAAAGGCTTCCACCTCGTCCATCTACAAAATGACGTTAGCTAATCATCTCCATGCGGCTTGTCGGCATATCGAGCACTTACATTGAATAACAAAGGCATGGCAATAAAGTTCATACCCTGTGCATAACCAACAGCCTCGTCGTACAAGGCATAAGCCTTGCACACTCCGTACAGACTCTCCTGGCTTCCTTGGGAGACAAAATACCTCGAGTAGCTCGTGCGGGCACCCAGGTCTCGTCGAATAGTCTTCTCAAGCTTTTGAAGAGCAACCACATCGTCTTTGGCCTGCTTCAATCGAGCACTTTCACTGGCAGCCTGCTCCTTGGTCAACCTGTCAGGGCTTGTCTCGTGGGAAGGGCTGTGAGCAACGCTAGTCGACTGCGTCCCAGAGCCCGAGTTATCGGACCGTGCGGACGAACGAGACGAGGAGACAGATTCCTTCTCGTGCGTACCATTGACCTGGGCATATGGCGACCGACGATCTTTGTCGGTCCCACGGGCGACAAGTTCCCGATAAATATCCTCCAACTCGCCCGTTTGGCCTCCAGCCAGAATTTGCCAAATGACTCCGCGTATTGTCTGTGGAATGCCCCTCTTAATAGCGGCATTCAGATCCTCCGAGTTCGCCAGCGCTTGAGGCCCGTCGTTCACGAGTTGCTGCCACATATCCCAGTCCACGGGTGTAGAGGCGTCGGATGCTGATCTAGCTAACCCGGACACAGTGCCTGGAGCGAGAGTAGGGTTGATCATTGACGGCGTAGGGGCGATTGCAGGGGAAGTTGCTCCGGAGGCGGGCGCGACGGGGGCAGCTAGAATACCATCCTCGCTCTCTTCTGGGATGATAGGGGGGCTAGCACCAGACTGGCTAATGCTGGCACGGCCAGATCGGATACTCGACTGATCGTTCTCACCACCAATATGTTCCTCCCGCATCCGCAACAACTTAAACTGGTCCTTCAAGCTGTTGCGTCTCGGTCTCCTGGAGTTGACGCTGACGGAATCCCCATCTTCAGATCGAGCAGCCAGGTCCAAGTGGCTTGCAATGGTGGACACAGAGTTGCCGGTGTTTCGGCGACTGTATCCAGATTGTTGCGGGGACTTGACCTCTTTTGTCCCTGTTGAGCTCCGGGAAAACCATGCAAAGGGACCGCTGCTGGGTTTTCGGCTGCTCGGCGCTGGTGCTGCGGGAGGAGGGTTCTTATTTTGTGGGGGAGCTCCCCAGGGCAAGGATGGCAAGCTTCCCGATAATCCCTTCAAGGCAGAGCTCGGGGAGGATGCCGGCTCGTCCTTGGGAGGTAACGGAGGCGGCTCCAACTTGTCTGCATCATTCATCGGCTGATCTTCCTTGCTGCTGGTCAGGTTCACCTCATCGAGCGAGGACGAGGTTGAGAGACGGTGGGATGTAAGGAGGGGCGACTTGTTCGGCTGGGGGCTGCCAATGATGGTGTCGTCTCCTTCGTCTTCTTCCTCCGCGGGCTGATCTGTGAGCTTCTCCGTGTGCTCCTCTGCTTTCTTTTCAGCCTTTGTCTCGTCGGCGGTCTCGAGGTCCACGTCGTTGGCGGGTTGCTCGCTCGGCTCGTCCTCTCTTTCCCCTGGACCGTCTTCTTCATCCTTCTCGGCCTTTTCCTTGTTCTTGTTCTTGGTTTTCGTGTTTTCTGCGGTGTCGCCTGACTCTAGCCCCTCATCCTTCTGCTCGTCCTGCGATTCAGAAGGAAAAGGAGGCTTCTCTGTCGTGTTGGGGGACCCCGTGCCGACAATGGGGCTATCGGTCAAGGAGCGGGATGAAGAGCTCTGGGGAATAGAAACATCTAGTTGCTCTGGTGCTTCGGGGGCGTCATCGAAGGACTCCTGGGAGAATGATCAGCATGTCGCACACACCATAACACCAACGCGAGACTCACCCCTACGTAGTCACTGCTGTTCCGGTTCGAGGACATGTCGAGACTCAGGAGAAAAGCTGATTAGAGAGTGCAAGACTACATAGGACGAAAGGAATGATCATAGAAGCAAAGGGAAAAGGGGATGTGGAATGAGCCAGAACGGAATTCGGGGGGACGTCAGTTCACTGATCGAATCGAGGGTCAGGAACACACGATTCTGATTGGTTATGTGGGGCCAACTGCGGCGACCTGGCGATCGGAACGTTTGGAATGTCTTTTTGCATGAAAGTGTGCATAGCACATTAATATGCATTTTCAGAATGCAGGATTCCTTATATAACTATGGCTATCGTGGTTATGTATTCGTACTGTGCGGAAGTCTCATGATGTGTCATACATTGAAGAGTAACTATGAGACCGTTGTTTCACATTTGGCATTGTACACCTTTGTGAGATCACTTGGTCTCTTTGCGAATGTATCCTTTAGATATCCAAGGTTCCTAGTAACCCTTTGATATGTGCGGACCTAACATTATTGTATTCTAAAAGTAGTCCAAATCATTTCCCTTTCCCCCTAGTGGCGGGCTATTGAAACCAGAAGTAGTTAGTATCTATAAGCTATTCTCAAAATCCAGCCACCTTTGTCGTCGTAGTGGATCTATCTTTTTCAGCTCTGAGAGCCAGCTCAGAATCTGATCCCGGTCATCCTGCTGCAGGCTGCCACCCACTTTGGATACCAGCAGTGTGCACTCAATCAGGGCCTGGAATATGTATTTGCAGTCCTCTGCTCCGTCGAGCATTTCCTGAATGGCTTCAATTTCATCCCGCAGATACTGAAGTCGTTCTGATGTGCTCAGGTTCGGAGCCATTGTCCGGTCCGCCACCGACGGGTCAAATACACACATCAAGTTCTGATGATAGAACCATAGTGACTGATCGTAAGGATCAATCAGAGCCTGGTGGATGAGTTCCAGCTCTGCAAAAGTTAGTAAAAGCTCACAAGATGGTTGTCCAGCACAACTCACCCTCGTCCAGCATCTTCCTCCGCTCCTCGTTGCTAGCAGATTGTTCCTCCAGTATCCGAAGAATCAACTTGGTGCGATAGTGCCAAGCGGAGAAGTTGGATAGATTGGCTCCGACCATCTTCTTGGCATAATTGAATTCCTCCTTGGTCATGTTCTTTGCCTCATCTGGAGTGCCCAATTGCCTAAGGGTCTCCACCACCAGGCGGCGGTAGCCCCAGCCGTGAAAGTTGCGACTATCCAGAGTCAACATCTTGCCCACCAAGGCAAGCTCCTGTTCCCAGAATGGGCGAGCTTCGGCTAGTGGGAGTAGCCGGCGGGCTTCATCGAGTAGCCACAGACGATAGTTCCAGATCCAGTAGCATTTGGGGAAGCTGCGCAGCAGGGGGATCAGAAAGTTCAGGTCATTTCTGATCAAATCTGCAATCACATTGGATGCACTCTCCTCTGCTGAGTTCTCTGCCTCGGTGAACTGATGTCGAAGGGCCTGTCGTCGATAGTTCCAAATGGTGTAGTACTCCGGGTTGCGGCCTATCAACTCGGAGATCTTTTTCAGCGTGTCGACTGTGAAATCTTGTTCAGCAACCTGTCATGAGATCAGTATAGCCCTTCTCAGCATAGCTTAGATACGAATATCGACCTTTTCTGACACAGAACTCTCGAGAGCTTTGTATTCCTCTATCTTCCGCAGCTCTTGCTGCCGCTCCTCCGGGGTCTTGTCCGCCGGCTTGAAGCGCCGGATACCATGCTGCCAATACCGTCAGCCTCTATATTGACTATTACAGTAAATAAAAGAGACCGTAACTCACACTTGCCATTGTTGACTGAGTGAAACAGTGCAATCAAGAAAGCGCGTGGGAGCCGCGCCCATCATCTGGCAGTCTTAGTAAGCACAAGGCAGTTGCTTAAAATGGCAACTTCCATTCTATACTTCAACTCTCCATCTTTCTCTCGACAAACAGGCTGTCCCGACTCGGGGCTCTGTAGCACACTCCTTCGCTCTCTGCTGCCTCTACCGTTTATCCGCGCTCGCCCCCACCCCCACAATGGGGGCTTCGCGATGTCACTCCTTCGAGGATGCCTCTTCTACGGGCAATTACCATGCCTCCCTGAAATCATTGTCTCGATCTGAGTCCTCTCAGGACGGTGGATCTATCAGGTTTCCTGAATTTGCAACTATCAACTTACCATTTCATGAATCACCCACCACTTCTCAAGTAACACCCTCCCTCAAACCCAGCTCCCCCACTGTCGCTCCACGCTTGAAAGAAAACAGAACGGCAAATTCACTGTCTCCTGAGCGATTCCGCGGTAGACTGAGAGGTCCTCAAGTTGGAGAAGCGGCTCGAAAGGGCTTTTCCAGTTCAGTCTCGCCTGATCGATTCATTCCAAATCGGCATTTTGCCGAGATCTCATCAACCCCATTTCGAGTGAACAAGCACCCTCATCACCTGTCTCCTGAAGAAAAGGTCCTTCGGCGACGTTTGCCTGGGGATGATCCATTTCTGCCTCGACCCTCGGTATTCCCAGGACAGAGACCAACGCCTACTCGGCTTCGTCAAAGACCCCTCCAACGGCCTCGTTTGGTCACGGGCCCTATTGTTACGAGAGGTGCCCGTCAAAATGATTTCCTGAGGCGAGTCAGTGCTGGCGCCGTTTGGGGCGTTGGTGGAACGTCTGCAATGCTCGGAGATCCCTCGTTGACAGTTTCAAACGGCGTGCCGAGTCGTTCCGACAGAGGATCAACTGCTCCAACATATGTAGCAAAGTTCTTGCCGAGGAACAATAACGCTGATAACAAGAACAAGCACGAATCAAGACTTGCCCTTGCATTGGACATTGACCCAACCACCAGGCTCATCGGTACTTGTGTGCCATGCGCAGAAAACTCACCTGCTCCGTCCTCTCCGTATTATGAGCGACTGTCGCCCTTTGTGTGGAAGGACAGTGCCTGGAAAAAGGTAGAAAGGGAGCAGTGTAAGTAATTTTGTGTTTTGTCTCTCTCAATTCTGGTGCTTTCCGCATTTATTCATGGAGCCTCTCTATTGTCGCTACTTATTACCAAACAGGCTCAACATTTATATACCATTTAAGACCTATTTATAGAGTGAGACGATCATATTGCGGTCTCTCGGGCACAACTAACTTTTGCCATCAGGGCCGACAATTCTCTCCAAACGAGAAGCTGTCCCTCCAAAGCCCTTTCGGATCTTGGATGCCCCGTGTCTTCGAGATGATTTCTATTGCACCACACTGGCCTACTCGTTCACATCCGGCGTGCTAGCTGTTGGGCTCGCCCACCAAGTTTACTTGTGGTCCGAAGGCTTCCCCGTGGACCATCCGCCTTTCCAAAATGCTCATCCGTCAAACTTTGTGACATCACTATCGTATTCATCGGAAAATGGCGGACGAAGCATTCTCGCAGTTGGCCGACAGTCTGGCCAGTTATCCCTGTGGGGTCATTGTGAGGCCGATGTTCGCTTTGAACTCAGTCATCCCAACAGTATCTCGTGCGTGGCGTTCAAGCCGAGAACCACACGAAGGCTTTCGGAGAGGTTTGCCAACTTGGAAATTGATGCAGAGGAGATTGTAGTTGGCGACGAGATCGGCAACATTTGGTACTACTCGATCGAATGGCCTGAAAGCCAAAACAAGCGGGGCTGGAATGGTTCCATAACGCTTCTCGCCAAGATCTCTGCTCATACTCAGCAAGTCTGTGGCCTGGCCTGGTCTCCCGACGAACAGTTCCTTGCTACGGGTGGCAACGATAACGTCTGTTTGCTTTTTGAACTGACTGATATTCTTCCGCCGCCACCATTGCTCGACCATTCTCTTTTGCCTATTCTACCAACTGACTCTGAGAGCTTGAGCATCCGTGCGTTTCCATTATTTGGTGTAAGCAATACTCCAAGATTCTTTTTGAACAGGCGACACATCATCGATCACTTGCTCCCATCATGGGTCCAACCGCCTCCAGTGAGGCCTACGGCGGCAGTGCCACTTCTCAGTGTTAAAGGCACCCTCATATCAGGTAGTGGACGGACTGCTTTAATTCCACATGATCGTCAAAAGTACAGATTGCCACACGCTGCTGCAGTCAAGGCAATCGCTTTTGCGCCGTGGCAGCCCTCCTTGTTGGCGACAGGAGGAGGTTCCAATGATCGCGCAATTCACTTTTTCCACGCACGAACTGGTGTCTGTCTCGCGACCATCAACGTGTTTGCCCAGGTAACCAGTTTAATCTGGAGTCAGACTCGGCGCGAAATTGCGGCGACATTCGGGTATGCTCAACCGGAACACCCATTCCGCATTGCCGTCTTTGCGTGGCCTAGCTGTGCTCAGGTCGCCGTCATTCCATGGGGGCCCTCTGGATCCAGCTGGGATGGCCCGGGTCACGACGTCAACTTTGACTGCGGACGAGCACTGTGGGCAGTCAGTTATCCCGGGCGACCACCTCGCCCTCCGAGTCTCACACTAGATGAATCGGATCTTTTCTGTGCATCATCACAGCGATCAAGTCCGACACTACGCAACCGCTCGCGATCACCACAACGGCCAAATGAAGCAGGTAAACCTAAGCCCAGTCTTCGAGTCGTCCGGCCCAATGAGAAAGAAGGTGGGATGTGGTGCACACGAACAATGGAAGAAGGATGCATTATCGTTGCATCAAGCGACCAAACCGTCAAATTCCACGAAGTATGGACTGGTCGCCGTAAAAGCATCGGCTCCCCCTGCGGGCTGTTGGGAGGCAGTGACATTCTGGAGGGCATTGAAGGGATTGAGAAATCGAGCAGTGAAGTCATTCGCTAGGGAGTCAGGCGGTGTCTGGTTATGCTTCCTTTTTATTTTTCCCGTATTCTTACTTTCTCATAGGTACTCAGTACGTACATGACTCACCTGAAATGGGTCCACTTAGTTAGTTATTCTTCGGTGCAAATAGAATGTTGATCACCCCTACTCCTGCAGCTCTTGGACTACTTCTCTACCGAAACACTCGCAATGCGACTCACTCTGCTTCCCCTCCTTCTATCCTCATCCCTCGCCCTAGGCAACACCCTCAACGTAACCGTCCTAGGCGCGCAACAAAACCACTCCACCCTGGAATGCTGGGCCCTCGATTCAGGCTTCAAGACCTCCTCGGAGGCCGGAACCGCCGGCGCGAAATCACTAGAACTCGGCGAGCTCGGAGGCGACTCCCAGTACAGCATTCTACCCGCAAGTTTTGACGGTGGACGACACAATGCACCGACATTGCAGTAGGTGACACCAACCTCCCATCAACCCTGACAATCAAATCCAAACAGCTTGTACGACACTGCGCTAACGGCTTATCAGATGGGTGATCTTCCTTTCCGGCTTAGCGCATATCACACTGCCCAACTCAACAGCCGAGGCATGGGTCTCCGGTGGTAAGAACGGCGCCATTCTTGCGCTGGATACGGCTGATGTCAGTTCCCTGGGCCATTACACGACGTACCCATCGCAGGAGCAGACGGTTGCACTAGAGATCCCACTAGGAAAGGGTGGTGTCCCTGGACATCGAGTTCTACACAGTGGTGCTTGTCAGGAAGAGGAGTTACTTGCCTAGATGTAGTAGATGGGAAATCAAAACTGTAAAATAGAATCGATTGGATCAGAGGACTATGGACACGAGATCCAGCAATAAGACCAAAAAAAATGCAGTATGCAATCCCAGTATATAAATTCTTTTAGACAACCAAATCCACCCTTGAAAACGCATCTATTTCCGACCTGACTTCTTCTTGGCGCTCGTCTTGGCTTTCTTCGTTGGCGGAGGTTGTTCAATAGCGGCGTCGGACTCCTCGTCCTCGGTGTCGGCGATGAAATCAACCAATGAGCCCTCGCTGGCTCCTTCGTCGTCTTCGTCATCCTCGTTCTCTTCCAGGGACTCTTCAGCGTCGGATGAGCCGGCGGACTCTTCGGCTTCGATGTCTAGGATTCCCTCTTCGTCTTCATCTTCCTCCTCGCTGCCATCATCCTCGTCATCCTCGGACTCGTCAACTCCGTTCATCATGGACTCGTCTTCGTCAAAGGCCTGGTCGCGTATCGACTTTGTCCGCGGCTTGGCCTCGGTCTCGCTGTCATCATCGTCCTCTTGTCCCTCGACATAGATGACGTTATCCTCATCGTCGCTGTCCATATCGTCACCGTCACCGCGCATCGATGACCGCAGACCGAGCTGGGCGTCCAGCATATCCAGCTTGCCCTTGAGAAGGAGCAGGGAAGGCAGGCTCGATGAGCGCTGGTCCATGACCTTGTACAGGGTAGCCATGCGCTTCAGCAGCTCCGGGTGACCGGCAAGTGCACCGCCGTGGGCAACGCAGGTCCATTGCACCCAGACGAGAAGGTGGCCATAGCGACCAGGACGAGAGGAAAGGCGCTCAGCGAGCTTCTGGAGTAGGGTAGCGGCCAGGGGAGACTCGAGGCGTTGGATAGTAGTGCGGATGATAGAGGTGTCGTTGGTGTGGAAGCAGGACTCGAGCATGCCGTTGTCGTTGGTCTTCAGGGACTGCGTGAGCACGGTGGCCAGTGACACGCCGGTGGGGATCTGTTGCACGGCCGCGGTAGGCTTTCCGGGCACCAGGGCGCCCAGATTCACGTCGTCATCGAGTTCAGCCTCGACATCAACCTCCTGGCCCGCGTTGACGCGGAGCAGCTCGCCAAATGACGGCTCGGCGCCTTCCTCCACTTCCTCATCCTCGTTCTCAGACTCGGCATTTTGCATCTCGACGTCCTCGTCAGCGGCAGACTGCTTGGTAGGCTTGCTCTTCTTCTCATTGGCTGGCTTGGTAACCTCCTCTTCGTCAGAGTCCTCCTCGCTGCCGGACACGGAGGCAGCATCGTCGTTCATCTCGACATCATCATCAACCAAGTTACCGTGCTGCACAACCGCGTGGGCCTCGTTAACCTGGCTTTCACTGGCATTCTTGACGCCGTTTGTTGTTGCGGATGCGATGACGGAGCTCGACTTGCTCTTCACAACTGCCTTAATACCAGTAAACGCAAGTTCATCAGTAGTCTCATCAATGAGCTTCACACGCTCGAACACGGGAATAACACCACCCTCCGCATAAGCAACGATGATCTCATGACCCTGGAAAGAGGTTGAGACCACCGGCACGCAGGCATCTGAAGACTCAGAACGAAGAATCTTGAGGGAAGCGTTCGCCTTTTGGGTCATCTGTTTCCGGTTTGCCTTGGCGCTAGCAGACTGCGCAGTCTGCGGCTGGGCAAAGGGTTTTGTGAAGAGTTCGATGGTTCCATTCTCGGTGACGGCGGCGAGGACTTGCTTCTCGAGCGCAGATTTACCCGCGTCGTACAGTGACACGGAGGACACATCCAGATCAGCCACCAGATTCCGCACGAGCTTCTGGTTGGAGGCATCGAAAACATTGATGAATCGCTCGCCATCGGATGCGAGGAAGGTACCCGAGCCAGCAGACTCCGCAGAAGAAGAAATAACGGTGTGAATCTGGTTGCGCATGGCGGGGAACTTGGCAGGGGGCTGGTCGGTATTTTCAATATCTATTAAGAACGGGGTTTGGGATGCGCAGATGACGGGCGTGTTGGAGGGAACGGGACGAGAGAGGGCAGTAAAGACCGAGGATGCGGGCAGGTGAATGGTCCTATACACCGGTGTTGTTAGAAGCGTCTCCCGTAACGTATCAAAATTATTGCGCACCTTGAGCTCTGGCCAGTGCGGAGATCCCACTGCACGAGCTTGTTATCACCACCGATACTCCAAGCCTCCTGACCCGGTCGGCCAGTGGTAAATTTGAAGTCTTTGATACCCTTGTCGTGCACGCCGGTCAGTGTGCCAACGACCTTATCTTCTGAGGGCGAGTACAGCCGAATATCCGAAGTGCTGGTACCGAATGCGACGACGATATCTCCCTGGTCCAGACCATCAACGCTAGCGTTGACATCAGACCCGCGCTTGCGCTTCTTCTTAGACGGGTCGCTCTTCTTTCCCTGGCCACTGTAGTAGCCCCAGTCGAGCGATGTAATGGTCTCCTTCGGCGCCAAGGCATGCTCGCACTGTAGTCGGCCGGTGTTGGTGTCGTGAATGCGAAGGTGTTGCGCATCCAGGCCCTGGATGACGGATGCGAACAGCGCCAATTGGTACTCGGACGGGGAGAAAGCGGCTCGCAGAATGGAAGACTTGCTGCCAGATTGCGAAAGGCCATCAGCCGGCGATGCGGCTGAGCCGACCTTGGTGGATGGGCGAGATGTCTTGCCCATTTTTTTTTTCTTGCCGAAGCTTTATTTCCTTGCTTCGAGGATACTTCGGTTTTTTTGGATTGAGGGGATATGCAGAGTAACACGCCGACAACCTAGACAAGCACGGGTATCACCAGTCACACTTTTCTCACAGCCCGAGGGAGAACGATGGGGCTTTTGGACTCTGGTGATCTTGCAGTTACGGAAAGGAAAAAAAATGTTCTTTACTCGGGCTTAGCGCTAGTCCTCATTGGGAATAGCGCGGTGAAGTCGGGCCTTATCTAATCAGTTTTTGGAACTATAAGGGCAACGGTCAGACTTGTAGACTCGGGCAGATGAATATGGTCATTTTCATTGGAATATAGGGATATAGCTTTGTGAGATGACTTGAGTACGCTGCAGCTTCCTGTTCTGTGGGCAGATTGTAGGTTTGCACACCGGAAATCGCCTTGACAGCCCATAATGGTAAAGATATATTTCGGTTTGCAGCATCTGCCCAGCACCTGCGTGACGCAAAGATGTTTATATTCCTAGTAATAGAGAGCACTCCAACACTGTAATAAGGCTGCTGGGTATCTAGATTTTTTTTTAAAAAAAAGGAAAAAAAAAAAAAAGAAAAAGGAAACGTTTGTACTGATTGTCTTCAGACTGCTTTGGTATGCACTGAGGTATGACTCAAACATGCATGGCAACGGTGAGGCTCAGTCAAATAACCTTTCTAAATGACTAATAAAAGATTGAAAGTAGATATTTCCCCATCCTCTGTTTTGATTCTGCATAGTTGCATTTAGGGTGCTGCCAAGTTTATAACACGCACAATGCCGTAGAAATTAGGAGAATGAGTACTAGGAGCAAAGTAGAGCTTGGTTGGCCATAATGGACATTATACGTATCTAAATGGATAATATCATCAGGGCCTGACTGTATCCTACATCGCATCAGATATACACGGAGAGTATATGTATACATACGTAGTTAGTCTGGCCCATGCGAGACGATGCCTAATCGGCAAGGGCCAGCTGAAAGGCTTAGTTGATTGGCCAGTAGTCTCTGCAGACCCTACCCCGGTAAGGCTCCATCGTCCCTATGTATGACCCGATCCCTCCTTGCGACCTGACCACTACATCCGATATGGCCGACGACACATATCCACTCGTCAGAAGGTTTTATACACACCTTGGGAGTATATTGTAGAAAAGAACACTTATACTGAAATAGTATCAAGTCACGTGAATGACGTCGGCATTCGAGCCACGATCCACTAGCTGCATCCGGTGAACCCTAGGGTTCAGGGGCTTTTGTTGATTTTGATTATCACCAACTTCAAGCTATATAGGTGCAACTAAGAGGTCTATAATTGGTATCTACATATCACTGGATGATACCGCGTGCAATGATCTCATTCACACCCTACCATCTATAGCAAAAAGGGTGAATGAAAATTTTTATCCTCGACGGTACGGTACAGTACACCCCTAGAGACCAATCAGGGCCAGGGATGAGCCCCTTTCACCAATAGAAAGTGGGTGGACCTAGAAGAATCCGGCTTAGTTCAGTCGGTGGAACTCGCGGCGCTGCTGCGCAAGGCGACCGTTTGTACTTAAGGATTCTGGCATCCCCTCCGAGGAATTTTCTGCTTCCGTCTCTGGAGTTTCCTATTTTTATTTGACCGCCTCCCCCCTTCCTGCCCTTCGTATCCTTGGTTACCCCCCCCCTAAAAACCATAACAACGCGTCGCGCGTCGCGTTTCCCCCTTACCCTTATTAACCCGCCTCGAGCATTTATGATTTATTTTTCATAATTTCCTTTCCTATTTATCCACACCTTCCCACCTCAGGCATCAATTCCCGAACTTTCCACCCCCTTTACACCCAGAACCCGTGACTTCTACTTCCAGCACCATTGCCTGACTGCCTGATTACCTCACTCTCCCACCGCCCACGTGATCGCAACTACCGCTTTCTTGGCGGTATAATTTCTTTTGCCTCCGATCGCATTCTCCACTCTTATTATCTCCCGACTATCCTTCCATTGTCCTTATCGCCTTCTTTTTTCGTCGCGTGTCTCTGGTCTCCGCGATCGCGAAAGTTGCTGTGACGGCGCGCGGAGAGCGACTTTGTGTATCCAGTTGAATTTTCGCCAAAGACAGTCGCCGATAGCTTCGCTCTCACCTCTCCATCTCTTGTTCTAGAAAGTTGTACTCTTGAACGATACCCTTCATGGCGACCCCGCCTCCCGAGGCTACCCCTGTCGTGAGGGAAGAGAAGCCTCAACTTCCACCTTCTCCGACTGGCATCCCCGCGCCTACCAGGTAAGAGATAGTGTCGTCGAATGCGCGCTTTCCCTTGGTTTGAATTTCATGCTAACTTTACTTTGAAGCGCTCAAACTCCAGGCGAAGAGATTAAGCCAGATGTTCCTGCGAGCGCAACCGAGAGCAATGGAAGCGCGATGAACGGTCACACCGCCAACAAGACTTCAATCACCAACGGTACTGGCACTGCTGCATCCCCTCCAAAGTCACCCGCACCTGCGCTTGCCGCAGACTCTCCCACACCCTCCGCGCCGGCTCAGAGCGAGACACCAGCGATGGCCGAACCGACCTCCACGGATGAAGTGAAGGAGGAAACAAAAGCTCCCGATCAGATAGCACCGCCCGCGCCAACGCATGTTTCAGAGTCGGCTACTTCGGCTGCCGTGGCTGACTCTACGGACAACATTACTTCCACCCCGCAACCCGTCTCTACCAACAGTGTGACCCCAGGACCGCTTGACGGCGCGTCCGGTACTCCGGACAAGATGGCTATCGATCGTCCGCAAGATACATCTGCACCTGCCCCCGCACCAGTGAGCACCGAGCTTCCTCACCACCCAACTGAATCTGCAACTCCCAGTCTGCCACCTGTCCAGACTGATCACGAAATGAAGGATGCGCCCAGCGCTCCTCTCTCTCCTCCCAAGGTATCTCGCGAACGCGAGGCGGACCCCGCGGAAGAGCCAGCGGCCAAACGTACCAAGCTCGAGGGTGAGGATGCGGCACCTGGCATAGCACCAGTCGACTTCAAGGCCCCTACACTGCCAAGTCCCGCTGCTGAGACTCCCGGTGCGATGCCTGCAGGTGGCCAATCCGGACTCACCAAGTTGCAGCACAAGTTCATATCTAAGAGTCTGTCAAGCCTGAAGCGCATGCATGACTCGCGTTTCTACCGCGAACCCGTGGATCCTATCAGACTGAACATTCCGAACTACACAAGTGTTATCACCCGCCCAATGGACTTGGGCACCATGGAGAAAAAGCTCAAGGCCAACGAGTACTCGTCTCCTCAGGAGGTTGTTGATGACTTCGCTCTGATGGTTGGGAACTCTCTGACCTTCAATGGCCCTGATCACCTGGTTGCTCAGGAGGGTCAAAAGCTGCAGGCCACGTTCAAGAAGCAGATGCTGAACATGCCCAAGCCCGATGAGGTGGAGGAGAAGAAGCCGAAGAAGGCGACGGAGAAGACCTCTGCTGCTCGCCGAGAGCCTCGCACATCTACTGGTAGCCTGCCTGCCAAGGCTGCTTCTCCCCAGAGCACTACGTTTGCACTGGGCCCCGAGGGACTGCCTGTCATTCGTCGTGACTCCACCAATCCTGACGGCCGCCCCAAACGTTCAATCCACCCTCCTAAGCGTGATCTCCCTTATTCCACCAAACCAAAGAAGAAGAAGTACCAGTGGGAATTGCGGTTTTGCCAGGAGGTTCTCGATGAGCTCCACAAACCCAAGCACCAGCTAATTGCATGGGCTTTCTATCAGCCCGTGGATCCTGTTGCCCTCAACATCCCCACTTATCACAGCGTGATCAAGAAACCTATGGACCTATCTACCATTCAATCCAAATTGAAGACTGGTCAATACGAAAATGCCAAGGAGTTCGAGTCTGACGTGAGGCTCATGTTCAAGAATTGCTATCGGTTCAATATTGCTGGAGATCCGACGTACGTGGCCGGACAGCAATTGGAAGCGGTTTTCGATGACAAGTGGGAGCACAAGGCTGAATATCTGGAAAAGCACGAGCCGCACCACGATATGCAGAGCGACGATTCCGACGAGGACAGTGACGAAGACAGTGAGGAGGAGGATGAAGACACCGAGAAACTCACCGCCCTCCAGCGGCAGATTGCGGAGATGTCTCGCCAAGTCGAAATGATCACCAACAAAAAGAAGAAGACGCCTCCGTCGTCCAAGAAGGCTGGCACCAAGGCCAAGTCTGGTAAGAAGGACAGTAAGAAGAGCGGCAGCAAGAAGGAAAAGAAGACCAAGTCTAGCTTCAAGCCGGAGAAAGTGCACTTCGTCACGTACCACGAGAAGCAGATCATCTCCAACGGCATCAGTAACCTTCCCGACAAGAAGATGCATGAAGCTCTCAAGATCATTCAGAACAACGTTCCTGCTCTGAAGGTAAGTTCGCCCTTATGAAGATACAGTATAGCCGATCAGGTATTAATTACAATCCATAAATTCAGGGTACCCAAGAGGCTGAGATTGAATTGGACATCGATGAACTGCCTAACGATGTGCTGTGGATGCTGCTCAAGTTCGTCAAGAAGAATGTGCCTCACCTCATGGATGACGATGATTTCGCTCCTACCAGCACCGTTGCACCCTCCAAGCCCAAGAAGAACAAGCCGATGAGCAAGAACGAGCAGGAGGCTCAAATCACTATGCTGGAGAGCAACCTATCTCGTTTCCAGGGCGGTGGTTCCCCAGCCCCTGTTCCCTCTGTCGAAGCCAACGAGTCCAGTGAGGATGAGTCGGACGACGATTCGGAGGAGAGCGAGGAGGAGTAAATTATAAATTCCTCCTGGTGGTCTCTTGCTTTTTGTCGAAAAACGGCTTGCTTGATTTGCGTTCTAAGCGTTCGATGTTCCCCCTGTTCTTCTGAACCGATTCCTTCCTTTCCATTCTTCGATCTAACCCAACTCTTTGGTGCCGGACGCAGCGCAACTTTTCTGTGCAATCCCGTTTTTCCTTTCGAACGGTTAAGAACTCTCTGTACATACTTTTTTTCTTTTCTTTTCTTTTCTTTCCTTTCGAATATCCTGGACTTGACAGACCACGGCCATGATACTACTGGGCTTGAAATTCGGAACCTGTCCGGGTCCATGGATTGACTTGCTTGGACTGTTTACCCGTTCATTCCTACAGAATGTACGTTTCGTCGCGATTCCTCGATGGGAAGATCTACTCGATGAAGTTACGGGTGGAAAAATGGGGATTGATTTGAAGCGATTTGCTTCACATGTATGATTATGAAATAAATGCGGATATGTCATAAAATGTACAGTATAGAGTTAAGCTTCGTAGCTTGTCGACTCCCGGCGGTGAATATTCCTTCCCTCTTCCTCCTCCGCACCATGATTCCCCCTTGCGATCCCTCCATCCTTGAGAACAATCCGCAGTTCAAACGACTCTATGAAAACCTTAGTGCAAATCTTCTGAACCCCGATGGCTCAACTCGCGCGCACAGTGCAGACCCGACCCGAGAAGCGGTCGCGGAGGTACGTCGTGGGCGCGTTCTGAGAACCACCCGCAATCACAACAACAACCGAGTAGAGATGCCGGGCTAACTATTATGTTTCAACAGGACCTGAAACAATGCCAGATACGAAGCGCAAAGAAGCGGATCAAGGAGCGGACACTTAAGCAGCTGGCGTTTGCAGCAGACAGCGGGCTCCCTAACGAGGTGCGCAGCCATTGCACCGGACAGAATGCCCACTCTGCCGGAAAAAAGGTTCTAATCCGTGTGCCTTAGTGTCATGATAATCTGGCCGTCATATCACTCTATCTTGGGACTCCACGCAGCGCAATCGATCCGCATAGCTCACAAGATCCCGAGGAACCAACGCAAGATAATGCGCTCTCTCTCCTGGCACCAGAGATCGAAACCTTCTATTCCAATATCCCATCTCTGATCCTCCCCTTCTCGAACATACTTTCTGCCACCATCCATGAGCTCCGAAGCCTGACAGCAACAAACGCCGAGACCAGTCCCGACACAGAACCCTTGCAGGAAAAGCCAGAAAACATCTCTGCCCATTACCGCTCGACCTCAAATCATTATGCCCGCGCGCGCGCCCGAGACCGGCGGGTCCGCACTTCAATGGCGCCAGTTCCGCCCCTCGCGTCTCAGCTAGCAGATCGCGTCCGAAGTCTCCGGCGACTCCAGCTTTCGGACTTGCCTGCCGCGCGCCGAAAGATGGCTGCCACTGCAGCTGCATTGCTGGCAGTGCAAACACAGGTGTTGGAGCGGGTAATCGTGCTTCTTGAACGAGTGAAATACGGAGTTCTTGCGCGGGCGACGAAGGCGAAGGCGGAGTACTTGGCCACGGTTGCGCAAGGGGTGGAGGGAAAGTTAGAGTAAGCTATTCGCCATTTTATTTTGATCTTTCGACTCTGTTGTCGGCATGTTTGCTAACGACTCCGCAGAGTGACCAAGCTCGAGATAGCAGCGACACTCTACACACCCGAGACGCTGACTGCGCTCAGTCGATACCAGCAACATATCCGCGAAACAAAGGACCGGTTAGAAGAGCAACGAAAGTTAGCGATCGAGGAACTGGAGCGTTACGGAGATGTGGAAGTCTCCGAAACCGCGGGAACAGACCGCAGCGGATCCGATGGAAGCACGATGGCAGAGATCGCACGCCGTTACGGCTCCCTAGTGAAAGAAGTTGAGACGGTGCGAATGGAAATTGCCCGACTGGGCGAGTAATAAGAACAAATATATTACGCTATGGCAAGAACAATAACTCATCAGAAAACATTCGGATATACTATTTCATAGTCACATGACCGCCCCGCCATTTTTTGTTCGCCACCGAATCTGTGTTCCTGACTTTTTGAGTTGCCCTCCACGAAAGAGACCACTCTTATCTCTCTCTCCCTAGAAGAAAGGACAACAAAATGGCGGACGAAGGCCTCAACATCTACGATGAGATCGAGATCGAAGACATGACCTTCGACCCGGCCATGCAGATCTATACGTACCCGTGCCCATGCGGCGACCGCTTCGAGATTTGCATCGATGATCTGCGCGATGGCGAGGAGATCGCTGTGTGCCCTAGCTGCAGTCTGATGATTCGTGTTATCTTTGACTTGGTATGTTTCGGTATTGGGGCTTTTAGTCATATAGGTTGCTAATTTTTTTTTCCTGAATAGGCCGATCTCCCTAAGGCAGACAACGATCAGAACGCAGGTGCTGTTGCTGTGCAGGCGTGAGTGAGTAGTACACAGTGAAATGATATTTCCTGTTGCTTCTCAGTTTCCGCTGAATACAAAATCCGATCTCGACCTGGACAATGTCCACAGACGACCCTGGCGCTTTCTTGAAGAAGGCCCCAGATGCCGACCAAGCGCTGCATCGCTGCGATCTACTCCAGAGCAGATTGTGCTATCACGGAATGGACTCGCATTTTACCATGTGGGGTCTGTTCGTCACTCGCATACTGTGCAGTGGACCATAACGACAATACCGACCTATGGGATTGACCGTTTCTCAGCCTTGGAATACGCTCTTCCTCGATACTTCGTGCGCGGCGGTCTTACAGTTGACTCGCACTGAGTTCAAAACCGGCCAATACGCTCCAGCGAGGCGCGGAAAGCGAGAATGTGTTGCTGTGGTGGTTGACAATTACGCCCCTGGTCTTGGACGTAGCTTTTGAGAGAATACTACGACATATGAGAACCACATCCAGTACACTTTGATAAGTATATAGTCTCAAGTCCAATAACACATGGGTACATATCTACATCTACATCCACACACAACTACCCTCAGCTCTACTCAAGACCAAAAACCAAGGAAAAAACAAGTATACTTTACTAGAATACATCCCCAACCATCTTCCCGGGCCTATGCCAACAGTGAAATGAATCCCAAAGTCGGCATCACTCCAAAACCTCAGAATAAATATCCTTCGGCAGGTTAAGGGTCAACTCATGGTTAAGCAAATCCGTAAGATTCGACCCATCACGCAAATAAATCCACTGCCCATTAACGAACTCTCGAGTCTCCTGCTTCTCATGCATACGATCACCCTCAACGACCCAATCATACCGCTTAGGGCCCGAGAGGGGCGAGCTAAGCCAGATCTGCTTGTTCGGGGGTTGTTTGTTGAGCACGTAAGTGCCGAGTGCAGGTACAGAGATGTTTAAGACGCCGGCCTGGGGTTGTTAGTTATATTTGAGAAAAGAGGGGGAATAGCATACGCTGTACTCAGCTTCGATATCTGTGCCTTCCTCTTGAGCCTTTTCCAGCTGCTGCACGAGGTAGTTGAAGTAGTGCTCTGAGTACTCGTAGTACTCTTCCGGGGTCAAGGGAGTGGGCTCGGTGACGTGGTTTGCAGCACCGGCGATAGGACTCTGGGGGTTCGGCGGCCTGGGGTCTTCTGAGTCGGGCTGGAGGCCCTTTGCGGAGACCGGGCAAGAGGAGAATTGGCGGGCTGAGGTCACGGCAATGGTGCGGAGTGCGACGGATTGACGGGTTGCATTTGTGCGAAGAGAGGAGCGGGTAGCGTACCGCAGGAATCTTGGTGCTGTGCGGGAAAACATGGTGAATTGTGGTTGTGGTTGGAGTTGGAAATTGAGGATGAGGAGCTTCGAGCTGCTGCGGAGTGGATGCATACATCATAGGGTTCACCGCCTTCCTCTTTAGTCACGATTATGGCAGTTGTGGTGATTGGTTGACGTCGATTTACTTGGATTCAATTTCTACGTTAAATGTGAACTGATGCAAGAGAGATGGTAGATGAATGTAAACTATGATCGGAAGTCCAAAGTATTTAGTTGATGAGTGTTCGACTGAAAGATCAAGTACCACTTACAACTATGGCGTCTCCGGACTATTCCGATCTGTCCCCAGCAGTTAGGCAAGAGATGTTTGGTTCCGGGCCTCTTACATCTGACTTAAGTATACGGTATGACGATGAATCCACTGGTTCTCTGTATTCTAAATGACGGCGCTTCCAATCGTGTAACTTACACGAACCTGCTATAGACATGCTACTTGTTACGTACCACTGTGCCCCTCTCCAATTCCCCAAAACCAACAGGCTTCTTCCTCCATGCATAACTCTCGGGTGTCACCCAACTTTAGGCTTGAAATATAGCTCCGAGACTTCGAGATAGTGCTTGATACCTGGTATGGTAGAAGCGCAGATATTCCATGCCTATACCTATATGGCCATACCACATCCTAGTGAGGGGTACTCGAGTGTAGAGACCAACGTGAGGGCAAGAGCCGACAAGTAAGCCATCATCAAGTAAGCTACCCATAATGTCCTCAATATTGTGCTCTAGTTGAGCACTTTGACAAAATAAATGTAGGAGGTTGAGTTATGTCTCAGTGCTCATTGATGGAGACGGTATGAATGTAAACCAAATAATTACTCGAGTTCCTGTCGCGCGTAGTCTTGACTTAAAAGTCCAGACACACATTCAAGGAAAAAGCGACGGTTAAGCAGCTGTTCAGGAATATGTCCACGAAGTTGAGCATAAGCCCAGCCCTGACATCCAATACAGAACTCGTGTTGACGCGAACATGAAAGATTAATTACTGAGGCTTTGGAGCAAGTGATGCAGTGATGCTTGTGCCGAGAGAGGTTTTGTACTTGTTGAGAACCGAGGACCACGACGTGTTCCGCACCCCGATGCATAACTACAGTCTACAGCGAATACTTCTTCTCCAAGCGATCGGACAAGCCGACACGGTTGATGAAAAAGGTTCGCGTCGATCGGGGGTAGTGTAAGCCCGATGACACTGTGCGACTCGGCATGCGCAAGCACAGAGGCCAAGTCGCGCGGTTCAAAAATAGGATTAATCAATGTGATGTCCTTGGACATCTTTCAGAGATTAAACTGAAAAGAACAGATACTACACTTGATCTAAGCCAATTGGCAAAGAGAGCTAAAGAAGAAAAGAAAAGAAGAGGAAAGAAGGTGAGAGGGGCCAGGTATTTATGCACATTGGGAGGGGTCCGTGCGCCATTAGCCTCGCTTACTTAAGAGATCATGTGACAGTGAACGCCAAGCATTTAGGGTTTCGTTCCTGAGAACAGTGGGTCTACTCTTCAGAGTCATACACCAAAAACCGTCTCAAAATCCATATCTCCAATCAAACCCTATTCCCTTCCATTGACCGAGAGAGTATCCGTTTCACTGGATCCCTCAATCACAGGCCCCAGAGCCCTCACCAGCCCACCGTCAAGGCAAGAAGACCCGTAGTTGAGGTCCCGTCGACTCCTCATAGATGCATCTAGAACCTGGCCCATTTGGTGCAGAGAATTTTGCTTGGCGGGGCGCTGACTCATAGTATAAGCCTGGCTAATCAGAGGGCTCGTGGTGGACGAAGTGGATCTCATATGGAAATGTGGTGGCGCTGGAGGCGAATGGGCGAGAGATCATGTACGATGTATACGCTATTCGGTGAGGCAAGAGAGGCGAGGGTCCAGGGCAGTTGCCACTGTATGTTTCTTTCGTGCCTATCGTGTGAGGTAGAGGTCGGTTTGTTGGTGATAATGAGATTGTATACTCGACTGGAGTAGCTTATTGACATGTAGGGTTCAGAAACATTAAGGGCCTGTGACAGTGCCGAAACACCTCGACAGTGAGATAACAAAGGGAATAAGTACGGTAGAAAGCCGTTTATAATATCTACAACTCCTTAGAATAACTATGAATACCAAAATTCTGAACAAACACAGATGTCGAGTGTAGTAGCCCCTCGACAGGTGGTGCCCTGAAAGTACCGAAATAGACATTGAGATAGTGGAAGTGAATAAATACGGTAGGAAGCCCTTTAAAAGACCTATTCTCTTATTATATCTGCAACTCCTTGGATATAAACATGGAAGAAATTCTGTATAAACACAGATGAGACCCATCACATTGCGCCGTGAAGCGCCGTGAACCCGAAACTGCAGTTCTGATTCATGATACGCCTCTTATAAATGTAGAAAATTCCAAGAAAATCGCATCTCGTTATATTCGACAATGCGAATATCCCACATCTTATATCGATTCATCACACACGCTTATGAAGAAGTGTAAGCCTGACCAGCGGCGTTGAGAGCGCTGCCGCTGAGGAGGTAGTTCTCGGCGCACATGAAGTAGGAGTAGCGCGAGACCATGGGCTGCGAATCGAGCCAGGGGAGGACACTGTTGAGGAACTCGGCGGTGGTGGCAGGGTCGCCAACGCCGTTGACGTCGGCGTTCAGGGCGAACTCGGTGATCCAGATCTCAGACAGGCCGTACTGCTGAGCAGTATTCATGGCCTTCTGGACGAAGGACTGGAAGTCGTCGGCAGTATCACCGTACCAGTGAACGGCAAGACCGGTGATGCCACAGGAGCTACATCCGCCCATGAACTCGGTGAACCAGGACAGACCCTGCCCGTCGTTGGTCGAGGAGGTCACGGCGGGAGAGATCAGCTTGGCCTGGCCCGAGTACGGGGTGATGTACTGGTTGTAGGAGGAGGCAGCATCAGAGGGGCTCATGTTGGCTTGGCCGGGGTTGTCAGGCTCATTGAAGCCCATGATGTAGTTACTGCCACTAGACAGAGCAGTCTCAATGGCGGTGACCCAGCCACCAAAGTCCTTGGAGCCCCAGAGCATGGGGATGAACTCGACACCCGAGGGCAACGAGTCGGACAGGTGCATATCCCAATTGTAAGCCCAGGACAGAGCACCGGTGTTGGCGAGAGGAGACACCGAGTTGGGGTCATTGTAGGCAGCACCACGCTTGCCAGAGGAGCGTTTCTGCACCTGCATGGGGGCAGCAAAGGCCGAGGTGGCCAGGAGGCCGGAAGCGAAGAGAGCAGTGAAGGAAACCATTTTCACACAGAAAAGAATGACTGCTCTGGCTCGTTCACACAGAAAGGTGCGGAAAGGAGAGAAGCCTGTTCTCGGTTGAAAAATGAATGTGATGATTGAAAGGAAGGAACTCTAGACCGTGCACGGCACAGGAACTAGAAAGATCAGAAGATCAAGGAATGAATAGAGAACTGACACAGCAGGCTGAAGAGAGAAGAGAAGAGAAGAGAAATAAACGTGGAGAAGAAGGAGGCTTTTAAGCCCGACAATGTGTGCGTTAGGATGGCGCAACCACATGTTTCTACGGGTGGACCCAATCAACAGCCATTGGGTTACCTGTCAAAGGTGGTACATCCAGTCTGGATCGCTCATCCATGGAAATGTGACGCGACACAAGAAGAACCAGGGGGGGGGGGTGCGTGGATCTTGGGGTTGACAGGCCCGAGACTTGGGCTGATTGGCCATCCTGTCCAGGCACTTTTGATACAATTTCAGGTACCAAAAGCGACAGGGCGGGGCCACAGGGAAGGAAACCCTTGAAACACTCCACAATGGCCGGTGAAGAGATCCATTAGTACTCCACTGAAGCCTGGACCGCGTGTAACGGGTTTCCTAGTGAATGTTCGAGGGCAGCCCAATGGAGCCATGTAGAGACATGCCAAAACAGACTGGGAACACGATGTCTAACCATAGTGCATCAGAAGGCGCGCATGACGGGATGGCATCGGGAACCAATTAATTGGACAGCCCCTGGCGTTTGTGCGAATGTGTTTACTGTAAAGAGTCAGAGGGTTAGAGTGGAGACTAACCGTGGATGCTTGCGTGGACGAAGATGTGAGTGGGGAAAGCGATGACAAGTGAAGAGTTCCGTGGACGTACATAATCAGGACAATGGACGACAGTGACCTATCACATTGCGGCTTCAAGAAGCCATAGGTCAAATCGACCTGACACAGTAACAATGGGAGTCACCCACAATGACACCGTTATGGGATGAAGGCGATTGATTCACGATATCGGTCAATCATAGGCGATCCGGAGTTGTTTCCGATAGTGTTTCACGCTAAACCTTGACTCCTTCGGTCTGGCCTCTTCGAACACGGCCCCTTTCTGATCACTATTCCCACTGCATGCGCTAGGGTACTGCACCCCCTGCTGCGCTATGGCTGCTAAGCATTACCGGCCCTGACTGGTGTCGACAGCTGTCACCCAGAGGATCCATCATGCTCCGCACCGAGCGTATACCGACACAGGGGTGTGTTTGGCTTGGTTTTTGGTTCCTGAATGGTTCCTGATTGGACATGGGAGACCAGTTCCCGCGCTTCCTACTGGTGACCCTGCAAATGATCGACCGAGTGATGTGTAGGGACACCGTACAGCGAATCGCCCACTTGGCGATATCCATGGGCCAAGCCGAAGATGTTCCCGCTGTGTCTCCAGTGTGAAGTCACCGTCCTGTCATATTGGCGATACTGGGGTGGCGATGGAACTTGGGAGGTGGAGATGGGAGGTGATAGGGGCGATGTGAAGATGTTATTCCATTTACTTTCTTCAGGTTTTTTCAGTATCTTGCTACACCCTTAGCTACTCCGACTATTCCTGTACTATGGATAGGATTTTGACAACTTGCCACCACCCTAGTGCCCAGCCTCGTTACGAATGGACCGACATCACGCAAGCCTTCGAGTCCGACGAGACGGACTACGACGGACGAGGTAACATGAAGTATTCACGGATGTACAGCAATACTGGCCACGTCCAAAATGACTCGCTGGTAATACAGCGATCGTAGCCATTGATTCCTAAAGCTTGGTCTATTGCACCTAGAATTTGAGGACCTGCCCAGTTCAAGGAACTCAATGAACCTATATCAGACAATGAATGAAGCAGAAGTAAAGACAATGAAATATCAAAGTCAATTGCCGCGGACTAGAAATAGTATGACAAGGAGCAGACTTCACGAGTATTTTTATCCGGTGTGTTCTCAATGACAGATATCGACTCGAGTGCAAGCTCGGCCATAGTGGCAATTCTACCGTCTGGATGGCGTATGAACTTGAAGGTAAGAGGGACACCGCACTCAAAATCATGATTTAGGGGTAGGGAGACAACGAGGTCCGTATATAGGACAAAATTCGCAGAGCTCAGGGTACCTCGTATCTGGTGATATCTTCGGCGACTTTTGACTTTACCAGACAGCAATTGTTAGAGGCCCTGAGAGCCTACATAAAGCCGAGATTGTATATCGCAGTAAATGAAACTGCGCCCTTTTCTTTCTCGATCGATATTCTGATAATTACTCAGCAGATCTAAACAAGAGGAATCCTATATACGGGGGGATGCTTCCTTTCGACAATCTCGGAAGAAAAGATAAATCCAACAAACTCGGTTGCTATCCTAGTAGATACCTAGTTAATCTTTGGAAGAAGGGAGACCTAGTCCGGCTCGTAGAGATCCCCAGAGGTTACGCACAGCAATTATATCTCGGTGCCTTTGGTCTGTCGAAGATAGTTGGCGACAAGACTCAGCGCAGCTACCCGCCTTGGCAATATTATTCCCTAGAACTTCTTCATGGAAAAGACCTAAGGTTTTTGATATAACATATTTCGTATATACGCGGACACAGGGGTGATATCGGTCTATCCGCCGCCCTATTCGCCGGACTTGAATCTGTACAAGTTGGTTCCAAGGTTACCTACCCTAGCTTAAACTGGATTGGGTCATCCGGACCCCAGAGGATTAGTTAATCCGATTAATTGTGTGTCTTCAGAAATTAGTTTGTACAAGCCCTGGAGTGTGCGATCGGTTGCGGGAAGTAAATTATGTTGACAAATCGAATGTTGTTCAAGTTAAATATCTAGTTAACTAACATTGAAGGTAGAGTTGGAGCCATGAATTCAAGCACAAGTACACATCGCAATGGAGCATGATATGATCGATGAAATGCGAGATACATAGCAGGTATGACTCCCCGAAAAACAACCATTCCTATGCATGCCTATGCCCATATTCCTCAATCCCTTCAAACGCCTCCAGACACCGGGTATTTCCTCGTTACCAGAAAAAGAAAGTAAACACTAACCGCCAATGCAAGTAACGGAATCACAAAAAAAGGAAAAGGCTTGGGTCATGTCATCATCACGTCCTCTGCAGGTGTAGACGCAGAAGACGGGTCGGGAGGAGCATCGGCCATTGCATTGTCTCCATCCAAGTCGCTGCCAGTAGAAACAGTAGAAACACCGTTTGGCATGTTGGATTCGGCAAAGGACTCGGAAAACGGGGGCGAACTGTTTTGGCCTTGGCCTTCGGATACCTCCTCCCATACTCGTACTGTTCTGTCCAAGCCGCAGCTGACGAGCAGGCGCTTGCCATTCAGCTTGCCGGAGTGAACTCCAAGGACAACATCAGTGTGGCCCTCGATGCGCTGTAGGATGTTCTTGCTGATGAGATCCCAGCAGAGAATGGCACCGTCTTCGCTGCCACTGACGGCAAAACACAGAGGAGGTGAGTATTTCACATCCGGTGGACCGTAGAAGCCAAAGCACCCAGACAGACTGTATTTCTTATTGACATGGCCCTGGAAAGTCTTGACGACGCGGCTCTCCACATAGTTCCACATACGCACGCAACCGTCGAGTGTCCACGCCAGAATGTATTTGCCGTTGGGCGAGAACTTGACGCAGGTAGCGGGCGGGTTATCTTCGTGAACCAATGTCCGCAGGCACTGACCACTGTGCGTATCCCAGACGCGGACCAGGCCATCTAGCGCACAGGAGACGATCAGGGTACCGTCGTGCACGACATCGATACCGGCGACGGGGTCGGAGTGAGCGGGGAGAGAGCGCATGACGCGCGCCCGGCGCACATCCCACAGGAAGACAGCCTCATCGTAGGAGCCGCTGACGAGGATGTTGCCCTTTGGTGCAAATGCGATTTGGTAGATGTAGTTATGGTGGCCAACGAAGGGTTTGGTATGAGCTCGGCCCTGCATTTGCCAGATTAGTAGCAAGTCCCGCGGGATGTATATGAGGGCTTAACTCACAGTAGTCACGTTCCAGAAACGAATTGTCTTGTCGTCGGAGCCGGACGCAATCCATTGACCGTCAGGACTCCAGGCAAGCGTGGAGATGCCTGCTAGGTGACCCTCGAAGGTGTAGATCAGTCGGCCCGTCAATGTATCCCAGACCTTGATGGCCGCATCGGCACCTGCAACGAAGACCAGTTAGCCGTAACCTTGATGGCCAAATAAAGCAACTCAACATACCGGCACTGGCTATCATAGAGCAGTCCGGCGAGAACTGCACTGCAGATACGCCCCGCAAGTGACCCCGTAGGACAAACTTCTCTCGGTAATTCAATCGTTCAGGCTTCGGAGGCAGGCCTGCAACAGGAGGCACGGGGGTATTGGAGCGACGCGACATGGCATCGAGAGCCGTTCCATCCTCGTTGCTCGTCCGATCATTATCCGACTCGTCCTGAGACCTTGTTTCCCCGCCGTTCAGATGCTCATGGCGATTGATAGGCGAAGGGCTCCGACGGTTGCCGGAGCTGCGCCAGTATTCTTCGGCATCAACGGCCAGTTCATCTGGGCTCCCGGACTGGCTGTAACGGCGATCATTGGCATTGGGGCGCTGCGGGGTGAAATTCTTCTGGACGTTCCAGCTAGTCCGCCGGCGTGTGGTTTCGTTCTTTTCGGAGATTACAGCTAGCTCGTCGGATGAGGACTCAATGGGCGACTGCGAGCGAGGGTCGCGCCTGCGGTTTCTGGGGTGCGCATTATCCATGAGGAGCTGAACATGACCATTGCAACTGCGAACGCGCCGACCGTTTCGCGTGAAAAAGAAGGCGCGTCCGAAGGCGGTGAGCCGCTCCCGTTTACATCACCAAATGATCGACGTTCAACTTTGCATTGCATTCTCAGCCCAATGACCTCCTCTATTCCCGGCGAAGCTCCGAATGATATTCGGATCTTGACTCTCAATTGCTGGGGGTTGAAGTACCTTGCCAAATACCGCCATGAGCGTCTTTCAGAGATTGGGAGGCAGCTGGCAGTCAGTAATCCCCCCCCAGAGATAGTGGGCCTCCAGGAGTGCTGGACGCAACAAGACTACGAGAGCATTCGCGCCCAGACACAACATATCCTGCCATATGGGAAGTTCTATTTCGGAGGTATCTTTGGCGCAGGCCTGGCGATCTTGTCACGATGGCCCATCGAGGAGAGCAGCATGTACGCCTACCCGTTAAACGGCCGGCCAACAGCTTTCTTCCGTGGAGATTGGTTCGTGGGCAAAGGCGTGGCTTGTGCAAGAGTCCGCTTTGGTCCTGGTGTAGCCGATGTGGCCGAGGTGTTCTGTACACATTTGCATGCGCCGTACGAGCGCGAGCCAAAAGATTCGTACCTGTGCCATCGCACGGCGCAAGCATGGGAGATCTCCAAGCTGATGCGCGGCGCCGCCGAGCGTGGGCATCTAGTTATCGGACTGGGTGATTTCAACATGCTGCCATCCTCCTTCGCCCACCGGCTCATCTCCGCACAAAGCCCTGTTCGCGACGTCTGGCTCGAGCTGCACCCCGACTCATCCGTCGGTGCGGCTATCGACGCTGTCGAACGTGCCAGGGACCGGCCCATCCCAACTGCTGAGTTTAACCTCGTTGAGAATGGTGCCACTTGCGATGGCGCCTACAATACTTGGCGCTGGTCCAAAGCCCTTCGCAAGCGCCTGCACAAAGGCGAAGATATCACCATCGACAAGGACAGAGCGGACCCCCGAGCCAAACGCCTCGACTATATCTTTATCGGCGACGGTGGCTACGCGCCCGAGTTCCCTTTGCCGCGCTGGTCAGTCCAAACTGCTCGAGTCAGCATGACCCAGCGCCATCCAACACTCCGCTGCTCTCTGAGCGACCACTTCGCCGTCGAGGCCCTCATTTCTCGGGCATCTACTGCTCCAGCTTCTACAGACTCGAACCACGAACCTATCCGTGCATCACAAAGCTCTCCCTCCCTGCACAAAACATTTTCAACCCAAGTCTCTCCCAACGCCGCCCTCTCCCCAGAAACGTATGACCATATCATCGCCATGATCCATAAATACGTGCTTCGAGAACGCTCACAGCGCCGCTGGCGCCTCGCGCACTTCCTCATCTCGGTCATCATCTCCATTGGATGCATGGTTGGCGTATGGTGGGTTGGCAGCCGTACCTACATCGGGTTCATCCTGATCTTGGTGAGCACGCTGAACTTTGGAGCTGGAATCCTGGATGGTCTCATCGGTGGACTATTTGTCTCGAGCGAGCTGCGTGCGTTGAAGGAGTTCGAGTGGGAGGTGCGGAATGCTCGGGGTTTGGTCCTTGCTGCGGAGCGTGGTACTGCTGGTTCTCATGCTGGCTCTGAGGGTGAAAGGACGAAGTAATCAAACTTGTACATGATATGATTCGTCTTAGACAGTAATACATAATTTTAATCAAGATTCAAATCAACTGTACAACTACCCTACGAAAAATCTACAAGGAAAGTGATCATAGCAGTCGCACTATAAGTGCGAAACGAGCGTGGAGTGCATTTATCATAAAGCGATAGCAAACTAGCAACTCTCCATCAGACCCAGATCCAATCACCTTATCTGGGGCGTAGCAAAAGTGAACCGAATTTACTCAGCACACTCGCGCTTACGCTGGTCAAAGACAGCTAGAGTCTCCTCGGCAGCCTTGACACCAGACATAACCATAGCGCCGAAAGTAGGGCCCATACGGTTAAAGCCATCAATCTCAGAAAGCTCCATACCACCGATGATGAGACCCTTGGTGACCTCACGAGTGTTCTTAACGATGGCATCCTCAGCGGCGTTCATGTCGAGACCACGCATGCCACCGAGCTTCTCGATGCTGTTCATGGAGACGAGACGCTTAGCGCAGAAAGCGCCGAAGGGGCCGTCGTGGCCAGTGGTCGAGACAATGATGGGAGCGTTGATGGTGTTGGGGTCCATGCAAGAGTGGTCGTCGTGGTGTAGGGTTACCAGGGTCCAGTTAACGACGACTCCGGCAAGGCGCACGCTGTCACCGTCGCGGCGGGTGATTAGGTCCTCGACGCACGTGGCGTTGAAAAGCTTGACGTTTGGAAAAGCCAAGACTTTGGACAGCAGAGTCGAAGTAAACAGGGCAGCGTGCTTGACGACCACAAAGTTGGGGTTGTTGGGCTCTTCTTCGAAGGGCACGCCCAGTTCGTTCAGGAAGGCATCTGCGGGGCGACGCAGAACCATGGCGGAGAAGAGCTGGCCTCCGAGCCAGGCACCACCACCTGTGTAGTTGTCAGTATGTCTGCTAGATCTCGTAGGTCTGGTGAGACTGACCAGGAGACACGGAAGCCTCCAGAATGGCAATCTTCAGGTCCGGGCGCGCCTTCGCCAGCACGTAGGCAGTGCTCAGACCGCAGGAACCAGCGCCGACGATGACGACATCGCTCTCGGCGTAGTTGTCCAGGTCCTGGAAGTAGCGGCGAGTCATGGCACGGGAGACCTGGCTCTCGCGGATAGGGGCGAACTTGAACTCATCCCACTTGCCACCGAACTGTTCCAAGAGCTTGCTCTGGCCCTGGCCGGTCAAGGTGGTGGAGACGGTCTCAGGGACGTTCACCTTACCCTTGATGCCGGTGGGGGCAACAGTGGCAGGCTCAAAGATAGCAGCAGGGGGAGACATTGTGGGTTAATGGATCAAGTCGAAGTGACTTCAACGTGGTCAGTTTGCTTTGCCAAAGGGGAAAAGGGGAAGGCATGATCCTTTCGCTGGTATTATCCAGATATCAAGTTATGACCGTATAATCTCAGAACGAACCCACGACCGCAGACACTTCTCAGAGAGAAGTGCGAAGTGCCTACGGCGCAGGAACGAACACCGGTCCACGCCCAGAAGTTACCTGAGATACCTTGATCCCTGAGAGATAATTTGCCCAGCCAAAGAGTTTCCATCATGGCTTCCCGCGGGATGGGCTGAATGTACTTGAACCGAAGGTTCTGCAGATAAAGGTCAGCTCTGGAAGTACCAAGCCAGGGAAAGGTAATTACTGTAGTAGCTGATTGATGGAATCCGTAGATTTGTGTAAAAGCTGTGAAATATGGTGAAGAGAGAAGGAAGAAGGAAAGAAAAAGAGCGGACGAGGGGCAGCTCCTTATATGCGTTGAACCCCACTCCGAACCTCTCCGGTCTTCTCCTCACCGGAGAGGGGTTGATCAACGTCAGTATGATTCAAATTTTGAAGTTTCCCTTCACTGCCAATTAGGATTTGGATGTGGGGTGGGCTTACCTGTTCTCGAGATGATGAGATACAACCATCGGGGCCCAGTCCTCCGAACCTTTTCGTAGTAAAAGCTTGGCTGTTTCTAGTCTACATGTGTTGGAAGATTTTGCATACATTGATGGGTATACATATTCCTGACTATTCCTCCTATATTTTTCATAGCTCTCGTACTCAAAATGGACAACTGTCACAGCACATAACGATAGTTCGAGCCGTAGTTCTCTTCCGCTACCGGAGTATCAGTCTTCTCGGTTTCCAGCTTTGGCCCGAACTTCTTGTCGAGGCGGCGATTCTCCTGGACCAATAGGAAGCGCAAGCATAAAGCAAGTATGGTCGTGAAAAACATAAACGCCGCACAGATCGACATCCCTATAATAAACCGCGGCGCTTCTGTGTCGGGAAAAACCTTCGTGCCGAGGAACGGCCCGCATTGGCCGATGATATTTAGCAGGACGATGCCCGAACCGCGTCTCGTATCAGAACCCTGGTTATCTAGAAAGGTCAATATTAGCAACCAATCGCATGCACAATTACGTTACGAAGATGACTCACTGAGAGCCCACGGCAGGATATTGGCGATCGAGGGAAAGACTCCACAGGCAGCTAAGAAGACTCCAAAATAGCGCACGCCAACCGAGTTGCATGTCGCTAGTAGGACGTACCCCACAGAGCCGATCGCTGATAATCCGGCAATCATCAGCCCGCGCTGCTGGATTCGATCCGCCACCCAGGTTGTTGCGATCGTCGCCAAGAAGGAGGCGAAGAATGGAGGCGCAGTAAGGCCCTGTGCGTTGATGGCAGTGAAGCCCATCTCTTTTAAAATCGTCGGCAAAAAGACCGGCAGAGAGCTAAAACTGACATTGCAGCTAAAGTACATGAACTTTTTTGAGAATTAGCAATTGCAAAAGCAGCAATTGCAGGGACACTCACCGCCGTAAACCATGCCTTGGCATCCAGGAGCGTTGCAGCCAACTCCTTCCACTGAATTTTATTCGTGCGTTCAGCATCTCCAGTCTGTTGAAGACTGCGCGCGCGGACGACCTCCTTCTCTTCTTTAGTAAGGAATTTGGCCGACGTAGGCGAGTCCGGCACGAAGAACCAGGCCAAAAGCGCAGCCACGACCACCGGCAGACCTTCAACAAGGAACAAGAGACGCCAATTGGCAATAGCAACGTGACCCGAAGTGATACCGTAGGCCAGGGCACCAGCAAAGGTATTCGCCAACGGAGCGGCCGACAAGAACAGACCGCATCGGAGACCGAGTTCGTGACGGCGGTAGAAAAAGGACAGCAGATATGGGACGCCAGGTCCGAATCCCGATTCAAAAGCTCCTAGGAAGAATCTCAGGGCCATAAGTCCTTGCCAATTTGAGGTGGCTGCTTGACACGTCGAGACTAAACCCCTGCGTACAATGCGTGTCAGTGATTCCGCTTCTGTGCGATCATCCTTCCCACGTGGAATACGCATACCACGAGAACACCACAAAAGCAGTCCATTGATGCGGCTTGACGATCTTCCACATGAGCGCCTGGAATTCAAATACCGTGTACGAGATGTAGAAGATCGTCAGGAGCCAGGTGTAGCTTTGATCGTCGAGAGAGAGGTCTTCCACCATGCCGGCAATTTTTGCATTGCTACACTTAGGTTAGTTTCGTTTCCGGCGAATTGTCGGGGAGAACGTACCCAATGTTACTTCGGTCAAGGAAGGCTAGCAGGTCTATCGCGCAATTCATTCAGATGTAAGATCGTTTTAGGAGCATTGAGGGAAGTATGCATACAGAAGAACCCCATCAATGTCGGGAGATGTAGATCCAGCTTCCTTAAAATGCGGCGCTCCAGCTCCGGGTCGATTGCGGCCGCAACAATCGAGGGTTGAGTACGTCCCTCCTCGTGAGAGGGGATCTTTTTCTCGACATCCGGATCGGGCGGCGAGCGCTGGATCTCGTCACCGAACGGCTCTCTCTTGCCAAAGAAACCCATGGTTGCGAGTATAGCCTAGTGTATAACGGGGAGGGGGGAAAGCGAGCAAGTCGGAGTTTGGCCGGGCTCTGGGAAAGCCTATACTTTATATGCGGGGGCGGAAAAAGCCTTCGGCAATGGGGTAATTCGACCACCTGCTCGGCTGAATTGAGTGCGTTCCATGCAGCATGATTGGCGACACAGGGACGGGGGCGGGGATAACCCCACCGGCGGGGAAGTTGAGCGACAAGCCCTCTGATCATCTCTCTTTCGGTGTAAAATTGGCACCGTCCATTGGTGGGATCGAAATGTTGCAATATGCCGATCACCAAACCCACGTAAAGTGGCCGTGGCGGATCTTTAAGGTCTACTATATCTAACGAACCATAACCAAATTAGGGGCGAGTCCACACCGCTTGACGTTAAGAATACCAAGCTTCTCCCTAAGCTGCCTTGTAATGTTGTCAATCCTTTGGATCGGGTGTACTATATACACCTAGGTCACCAGTCAGGAAGCTCTATCGAAACCCTTATCATTGTGGTTTGCCCAACACCAACTATGATTACGACTCGGAAGCTAAGTAATAGGTCTATCCTCTCCCTTCAAATACTTTCCGACCGAGTCTCTTTACCGTAGGTAATCAATTGTAATATCGTGCGACCTACGGCAGGCGACAGAGAGCAAAGGACATAATTATTCTATATTAAATATTGTATTATAATACTTTCCGCCTACCTAAATTAAATAGAGATTTCAAGGGAGTAATTGATATTCGGCTTTCTAGTTACTTCCTCCAACTCTAAAGGTTAGAGTATAATTTAATATCTACTTCTCTATCTCTTACTTTACCTTTACTTTGCCCTTACTTTGCTCTTTGTCTCAGATATTTTTATATACCGTTCTACCTTCCGTAATATCCTAGTCCGTTCAATACGTAGGACTTGAAAATAATTATGTCCCTTTACTCTCTGTTGCCTGTAGTACGCTACACGTCTTTCAGTCCCTACAACCTCTATGCTTCCTCGCCCTAAGCGCGTTTGCGGAAACCTACTCTGCAAAATTATAGGGGTTCGTAGAGGGCATCATGGGGGTTCGTTTAATAGTGTTATAACCATTATGAGGTGCGTTAATGGTGCTATAACTATCAGGGATGTTGTGTAATAACGTCAGAACTGTAGCAAAGCTGATGGGTGATGAAGATGACCCATTCTGTAAGCTAAGAGCTGGGAACTAGTTAAACTAAGGGGGGTGACTAAGCACCCAAGTGTGACAAGAGCCATTAATATGGGTCTGATGCGGTGTAGAGTGTCTCTAAACAGGCATCATCCATGGGAGATGCATACGTATATGCTGATGTTGATACTGCATTTTTGGTCCTAGCAATGGGCTGCGGGGATTGCTGTTCGAATTTGGTGGAATCAGACGTAGGCTTAGCATCATCAGTACTAGCCTGACCCTTCCGTGAGGGAGTGAAGCACCAGAATCTTAGGTTCTACGGGGCTCTCCAGTTCTGCGGGCGTAGGTGTGGGGTGATTAACTAGCATCTCGATGCCTAGTTGGTTTCGGATGTACCATGCCTATTACCGCAGTATCCGCATTTTCCCTGATCATCATTCGGGGTCTGACGCATCTTTTCAGCACGGTTAGCTGGTTTGACCTTATATGGTGGGCCCCTTTTAGGCTTCTGCTGCGGTCCCGATGGGTTGGCTGATGGTGTTGGTACCGATGGGTTGGTTGTTAGGGGCTGTAGACGATGATGCGACCGTCAACCATTCATTGTCGTCGCCAGTTTAATGTTGGATAGCTGACGTATAATCTTAGCGTATTCCTAATGGAAATCATTGAGCCCGAATGTATATGCCTTGTCATTCGAAATATAGGAGATGCGGTCAGTAGTGTTCGATGCAATTAGTGTGAAGGGCTGTCGATTAAGCTCTAAAAGCATCTTCGTAAGGATGTAATAAGGATAGACCTATCGTAAGCCCCGTGTATGAAGCTTGTCTAATGCATCGACCTTGGCTTCGATGTATTCCTGCGGTAATATCTGGTCCCTAATGTTTATGCTTTCGAAAGCCTAGCTTGTCCGCAATAGAACCAAGCTCCTTTACCTAAAGAAGCGTCGTAGCTTGCTGCATCTATACATCAGCCAATTCAACGCTCTTGCCTAAATGTCTGATTTTGAGTCGGATGGCATCAGATACCCCGGCTTCCAACCAACGTTTGACCAGTCTAGATACGTTGACCTAGTTCTGTGCTTCGTCGGTCTGTTCATCGTTAGGATCAGGGCGTGGAATGTTCTAGTCGAGCAAATTGTATAGGTTCGATGCTTTCAATGTATTGTAGGCAGATTCTCGCCAAGCATCGAAATCAGCGCTATCCGTTAGGCGCGTCTCCTACTTCTAGAGGGAGAAATCAGACCATTTTGATAATTTGGCAGCCTAGTGTTTTGTTTAGTATCTCCTCCCAGGTCCGTCTTGGTCAGCCATGATTGATGATGGTACGGGTGTTGCTGCCCGTGATGATGACCCCTCGATGGGCTAGGATGATGATGAAGATGATCCTACACCCTTCGATAGGCTAGGATTGATATCGATGGAAAGAAGGCTCATAATCTCTTGGGGAGGACTGATGACTAGGCCTACGAGAAAAAGAATCACGAAGGGAAAGAATCATCAAGAAGAGAATAATCTATCTAGCACACCACTCATCTATCTAGCACACCACTCAGCTATATGATGGCTAGCAAACGCGGCATGGGGCTCACCGCTTCCGACATGGCTCTATTCGTGTTTTCCTATATGGAATATGTACGATTTGATTCAATTTTGTACAAGGATGATCCTTGATTGTGATCATGGCGGCAATGCTCATAGAAATACATATTTAAAAACATAACGGAATCCCTTCTCAGTTCTCCTTCTCCTTCTCCTTCCCCTTCCTTGCCCCCTTCGTTACTAACGAATACCTACGTGGCCTTTTGGCCGAGATCGCTCGCCTCGAAGAGGCAGCCAAGGGTGGCAGGGCTCCTCCTCCGAGGAGGAGACGTTAGGTTTCTGAACATGTATTTGTATGGGCGCATTGCCGCCTAGTCTCTATGTTGTGTGATCGGATTCACATATGAGTGCGCGACTTTGCAGAGTGGATTGCTGCTAGCGCAAGGAAGCATAGGGGTTGCGGGGACTCGAAGACGTGTAGGGTATCTCGAGTTGAACTGATAGCATAAATTGCATATCCAGTGACCCCGAATCTCCTCAGGCCATTCAGGTCGACCGTGGTGTGGGAAGAGTTTACATAGATGAGAATATTTGAGATGCACATAACAACAACCAAGCATACATGTTAGGCTCGGCGAAGTAGAATAAAAACCTGTCTTAATTTCTGCCTTAACCAATCGATCATTTGAAGATAGAGCCTTAGGTTTTCAGCAGCTACAGACCCAAAAAGCAAGATCGATGTATACTCTAGCTATATGTTGATATGCAACACAAACTACTACTGGGAAATTGAACTATCTGTGTCCTTTTCAAAGAAGACTTCTAATCAAAGAGGTAAAAAAATAAATAAGGTTAACAAATATAGTAAGCCAGAAACCATATAACCTTGGGCAGCCTTAGTGCCTCAGGTGTTATGCGTTGCTGGTAGCTATGGTCTACCGCATCAAAAATCTCCCGCGTCGCGTTGCCAGGAGCTCCATCGCCCTCACCAACCAGCTCCGCGCCCGCCGTCTCCCTATCGGACACATCTCAATTGACCATTGCAAACACCCAGAGGGCCTCCTGCGACTCAGTTTCACTAGTTAGATTTCCGCAAACGGGCGTGGTCAAGATGGATGACCCTGCAACCCGCATCCCGGGGCAATTGGTAGGGCTACCCCAACGCCGCTCGGCGCGACATGCGCACCCTTGGCGGGGTGATGCACCCTGAAAATGAAAGCTAACTTTGTCGCTATTGATTTAGCTCCCACACATGCACCTTATCTCGAGGCATGTCTACCCTAACATGCACATGATGCCGTCCGAGACCGCCGTGGAGTACCTGACCAGCGCACCCCGGGTCTGCCGCCAACAACCGATGCATTGGAGCTTTCTGGATGGCCCAGCCGATGGCACTGTGATGCTCACATGGCAGCCGCTGGCGCAATTGGGCACCAACTTCGCCAGCGACGGTTATGTCTGGGCAGACGTTGAGCAGGCATTCACTTTCGAAGCCCGAGGCTACGTATGTCACGCCTCGGCCACTGCCACATGGCATGCTCCGTGAATAAAACAGAACGCTGACATTTGTTGATACAGACTATTGAAATGTATCTTCACCGCAGCGGCTACCTTCCCGGAAAGGAAAATGTTGCTACCCACTGCCGCAAGCGTTATCGCATTGTCTCCTCCAAAGTCTCCAACGCCGCTCCGCCTGATCCCTCACTGTGGATCGTTCACTATTCAAAGGCCCCTCCGAATGATCACGTCCCGGCAGCCCGCATACCTGTTCCCCCGCAAGTACAGGCCTCGATCGCCCAGCGCCGCTTCTTGCAAAGCCAGGGCCAGCTTGCTCGCAAGGAATTCATGCTTCACGACCGGAACAACTGGCCAACCATCAACTTCCCACCCCAGATGGGCCCTCAGGGCTTCATCCAGCCCCAAGCAGCTTACCAGAACGCCGCTGCTGTGGGACGACCAGCCTTTTACCCGCCGCAAGGTCACCCCGGGGCTGTTCCGCCCGGTGCTGCCCAGGCTAAAATGGCACGCCCCCACCGTGTCTCATCAGCAGCGATGACAGCCGCAGCAGCGGACTTTGCCCTGGAGGATGAGGATGTCTCGACTGGTGACCAGATTGATCTGTTGACCCCGCGTGAGGTCAGCAAGATGCGATACGTGCAGCACCACGAGTGGATGGAGGAGATTTTCGCATCGCCGTATGCTATTTCACAGATCACACCAGTCTCCCTCGGCCTTGGCCGGAAGGGTGAGCTGGAGTCATTGACAGCAGATTTCTTCGATGCGCCTTCCGGAACCTCTGCGAGCGCCGAAGGCCAGGAGGCAGGTGATGCTCCAGAGGCTACCAAGATGGAACCGGCCAAGGCCGAGGAGTTTGCTGATCGGGTCGCCAAGAAGGTCGCCGACATGACTGCCGAGATTGAGAAGTTGAAGAAGCAGCACGCCCGTCGGATGGAGCGCTTCAACCGCAGCTCCCTCTTCAAGGACGCGGAACTGCGTCTCCGGGACGCTGCTGCTGATCCTAACGAGACTGGCACTGAGGTTTGGAGACTGGAAGGCCGCATCATCATTCCCACGGAAGAGAGCGAGACCCCGCAGCAGTACGTGGAAGAGAAAGCCAAATACAAGGTGGAGGATGTGGTTCGGGATGTGGAGGCCGCCTGGAAGAAACAGATCATGCCCGAGCCCAAGGTCTCATGCGTGGAGAAGGGTGGGCTCTTGGAGAAGATCGAGCCGGAACACAAGGAGGAGCCCGAGTCATTCACCCATGACATGGTCATGGACCACGCCGACTCTCATCTCCTCAACCAGTTTGGCAGCCCGGGTGCTAATGCCTCTGGTGCCTTACCTGGGCAAGGCATGCCCGGCACTGACATGCCTGGTGACATGGACATGGACCTGGGTGACCAACTGGCCGGCAGTGGCACCAATGGGAGCGGCGACTGGGTAATGATCAATAACGAGAAACAGGAGGGGGCGGGAGATGTGAGCCTCGAGGGCTCCAACTTTGACTTTGATAACATCGACAGTGCCGGCGATGCACTGGCCGCATATACGGAGCAGAACGACGGGCTAGATCTTCCGGATCTGGAGAACTCGGCGTTTGGAGATGCTTTCCACGCCTCTGATAACGAGCACTCGCACAACCCAGACGCAGATGAGATGTCCTAGGCTGATTTTTGTTTCTTACGAAAGGCGCTATCTGGTTGATTCTGCGTTTTAGCACACTGCGGGCCATGCAGTCAGTCTGCTCTGGTGTTTGTGTGGTTATGGAAGGCTTGGAACTGGTATCTTGTTTTTGCGTCCAATTTCTTATGCTGTACAATACAAGCGAGAATTTGAGAGCCGTGGCTGAATAGCTCAGATCATAAGACGGATTTGTCTTGTAGATAAAAAAGTATCGACGCCAAGACCTATTCATTTGTCGGCGTGGGATGACCTTCCCACTTAGGGCATCCCTGGGATCGAGATATCCTTTTTAGGAGAATAGTCAAGTAGAATTGCTTTGCCAGACTCCAGGACTGAAGCCAAGAATCAAGTTCAAGATTCGAACTAATACAGTATGGGTGATCTTTCTCCACATCTGATAGCAAATGACGATCCGGGCCAGGGATCTAGTCTAGCCAAAAGCCTCATGAGCAATGAACATGTCACTCATCCATCCATTCACCCCTCACAAGACAAAAAGCAGGTCATGCACTCGACTGCAATCGGAACAAGCGCCAAAATTCAGCTTCCGCCCCTCCCGTCATGACGTCAGCCACCGGGACAACACTTCCTCAAGCAACGAGATTAGGGTTGTGTGTATCGTCATCTATGGGAAGGCGCTATCCTGCGTCTCTTATAACGTAGCTCCCTACTATTCTACTTTGAACACAGCTCACAGGTTGCACACCATACCATCCTACATTATATTGATTCCTCAAACTTACACCATGTATGATCTCAAACGAACATGCCATCATCTACCAACCTACTAACCCAGTCCATAGGAACCGCACACTTTCCATCCGCTCGCGCAAAGAGCCACGTCACCGCTTCACCATCAACACCTTTCGTGGAATGAGCGGTCCCGAGCTGAGCCGCAAGCTGAGCCGACTGATCAAGAGCGAGAACTCAGCCATCGGCGCATACGAGGCTGCCGGCCGTGAGCGCGGCTCGATCGCATCACAGCTGTCTGACTGGGGCGAGTCCACCGAGGACGATGCCATCTCCGACATTTCCGACAAGCTTGGCGTGATGATGGCGGAGATGGGCGAGCAGGAAGACGTCTTTGCGCAGAACCTCGAGGATTACCGTGGCACGCTGAAACACATTCGCAACATGGAGAGCTCGGTTCAGCCGAGCCGTGAGCAGCGTCAGAAAGTCACCGACGAGATCGCCAAGCTCAAGTACAAGGATCCCAACAGTCCGCGTCTGACTACGCTGGAGCATGAGCTGGTGCGCGCCGAGGCACAGAATCTCGTCGCTGAGGCCCAGTTGTCCAACACCGTACGTTGCTGGATGGAAATTTTGAGTCAGGGCCTTGCTAATTCACTTTTCACAGACTCGCACAAAGCTCAAGGAGGCCTTTGATATCCACTTGGCTGCCGTGGTTGAGCGTGCTGAGAAGCAGATCATTCTCGCTAAGCACGCCCGCCGCCTTCTCGACTACATTGATGACACCCCAGTTGTGCCCGGTGATGCTCGCCAGAGCTATGAGCATGAGCTGGAGGCTCGTGGGGTGCTCGAAGATGCCGAGAACGATCTTCGCAACTGGCGACCCAGCCTTGAGCCCATGGCCACGGCCGACCAAGAGGTCCCCGTCCATGGCAACGGTGCTGCCGATCACGACTCCGACGGTGTTAATGCGGGTGTCGAATCCGACTCCGTCATCAACGTAGTGACGACATCGACGACAGTTGAAAAGAAGCAGGTGAACGAGCCCCAGGCCTCTACACCGGAGGCGCAGCCGGTTCCGCTCGCCAGTTAATATACTGTAGCCATGTTGATATTCCTGTATAATTCGTTATTGTTCGAGGTGGCACATTACCGGGAAAGGCGTTGATTAGTGCAAACAGAGTAATCCGGTGGAGAATATTGGAAGTGTACTTAGGAAAACGCAGTCTCAAAAGTCTCAACCGCGATTGTAACCTCTCACGTGACCGTAGGCGCCCGAGTGACGCGGAATCCCAAGCTCCAGCGGAGCTGCATCCATCAGCTCTCCTCCCCGACCTCACCAATTCACCCTTCCCTCGTTTCTTCATTTCCTCGCTCTACTCGCACATTATGGATAAGATCGTCGCTCAGTACTCGCGCCCGCAGCATCAGAATGACTTTTATTCCGAGGCAGAGCAGCAGGAGCTCACTGAGGGCATGCCTCCGCTCTCCCTCAAGTTTGCCCTTCCTCCCGTCGACAATGTGAGTGTTTTCGATTCCATCGATGGGTACTGTCCATCTGGATGAGCTGGCGATACGGTCAGGGAATATCTTTTTGACCGACCGGCCATACAAGCCCGGGGCGCTTTCAGAAACATGACCGCATCGCCGAGATGAAAATCAGTGCTAATCAACCATATTCTTGCTCCATCTAGCGCGCCGCTTTCCTCCGTGCTATGACCGATGACCACTCCAACCCCAGCTGCCCCATCAAGCTCGCTCACGGCACAACAACCCTGGCCTTCCGCTTCCAGGGCGGCATCGTACGCTCTCCTCATCGGACATGGGACAATATGGACACGGAATGCTAATATACACTCCTTGGATAGATTGTGTGCACCGACTCCCGAGCTACGGCCGGAAACTGGATCGCCAGTCAAACAGTGAAGAAGGTCATCCCCGTGTCGCGGTTGAGCCGTGGCGAGGACAAGCCGTCTAAGGACCCCACGCCCGGTCTGCTGGGTACGATGGCCGGTGGTGCAGCGGTGAGTCAACTAAGAGAGGTGGGATGAAAGATTACATTAAGTACTAATACCGGATAATTAGGATTGCCAATATTGGTTGCGGTATTTGAGCCAGCAGTGCACCTTGCACGGTGAGTGCCTCCCCAGCATAACAGCGGCATTGAAAGATGCTAATTCTATTTAGAAATCCGACACAAGCGCCGTATCACCGTCGCAGCCGCATCGAAGATCCTCGCCAACTTGACGTACGCCTACAAGGGCTACGGCCTGAGCATGGGAACCATGCTTGCAGGCGTGACACCCCAAGAAGGTCCCGCGCTCTACTACATCGACTCCGACGGCACACGGCTGCCGGGCAACCTGTTTTGTGTTGGATCCGGTCAGACATTCGCATACGGAGTGCTGGACGCAAACTACAAGTACGAGATGACTGAGCAGGAGGCTTTGGATCTGGGCCGACGCGCTATTCTGGCGGCTATGCACCGTGATGCCTACTCTGGTGGTTTCATTAACTGTTACCATGTCAAAGAGGAGGGATGGGTGCACCATGGCTTCGATGATATGAACCCGATCTTCTGGAAGACGAAGCTTGATCGTGGCGAGTTCTCGAATGTTACGTCTGAGTTGTAGGGTGATACTGTATTATTGACTGATGCTAGGCAACTTGGGTTTTAATTTACTTTTTCGCCTGCAGCTAGGAGTAGCTCAGTCAATGATGAGTATGGATCTGTCATGGTGCATATGCTTGTAGCTCGATATTGCTGCATCCTCAACCAACGTGTCGTAATTTTCAAACAGTTCTTTCACAGCTCATCAATTGACCCTCCGATGACACGACTAGAAGAGCCTTGCCCTTTATCAGCTTCAATGCCGGCCTTTACCTTTTGCATGGTAGGACTTTAGTAAGGCAAATCTAAAGAGACGTCTGGAAACGCATCCAGAAAAAGATACTCACCTACTTACTCCTAGCGTAGTAGGACCTCAAGATCTGGATGCACTTGCTCAGCTCTTAGTGTAGCTACGCGTATGGAGTAGAAAAATAAAAGTTAATTGACATCGACTAAACCAGACGCTGCATCTATACATCAAACAAACCAAAAGTACAAGAAAAATTTTAAAAACCTTCAAAAACCAAACCCTAACAGTATACACTAATTGTCAACCCAGAACTTCATGCGAATACCCATAGCAGCGAGCTCAACATCCAGGTAACGAAGAACACCCGGTACAGCAACGATAGTAACATCGTCACCACCAACATAGCGCATCCCATCACCATCCTCCCACGCCTCAGCACGCGAGTCATTAATACCAGCAGGACGGGCACAGCGCCGGCAGCGAACAATACCATTCGAACCACCAGCACCAGCACCACCGCCACCAGACCCAGAACCATGCTGCTGGTTCGGCGCAGCCTTAGCAGCAGCGGCAGCGGCAGCGGCAGCAGCAACGGGGTTCACGGCAGCACGACGCGAAGCACCAGAACCAGAAACAGCAACCTGGGTAGAGAGGAAAGAACCACAGCCCCGACAGATCCAGGCATGCTGGGCATCAGAGCAGTTCATCAACCGGTCTTGGAGAAGGAAAGCGGCACCGTGAGCGATCAGCGAGTCACGCTCCATTTCTCCGACACGGATACCACCACCCTTAGCACGACCCTTGACGGGTTGTCCGGTTAGGGCGTTGACGGGACCTGTTGTGCGCACTTGGAACTTGTCGTTTACCATGTGACGCAGACGCTGGTAGTAGACTAGGCCCATGTAGATGTCTGCGGCGAACTCTTTGCCTGTGATACCGCTGTAGAGCGGCTCGTTGCCGTAGTAGTTGTAGCCGGCTTTGCGGAGCTGGTGGCCGAAGTAGTCGGTAGCGGTGTTTTCTTCGGAGAATTGGAAGGGTGTTGAGTCTTGAGGGTGGCCGTGCAGCGCACCGGCTTTGCCGGCCATGGATTCGATCATTTGGGCGATTGTCATACCTGGATGGGATTAGCAAGGGGGCTTTTCTTTGGAGAGACGAGCAACTTAAAACTTACGGGATGGGAAAGCGTGGGGATTGATGATCAGATCAGGCTGCATGCCACTCTCGGAGAAAGGCATGTCAACAGCAGGCCAGAGCTGAGAGCAAACACCCTTTTGACCGTGACGAGAGGAGAACTTGTCACCAATAATCGGCTTACGGGGAATGCGGTACTTGACGCTGATAGACTGGAGAGGCTCGTTGCCAGACTCGGCACCCATGAGGCGGATGCTCTCGATGTAACCAACTTCCGCGTCCTTGTACTTGATGAAGTGCGTGACACCGTCAACGTTAACGTAGGAGTCGGATGCGGCGTCGTAGCGCACGTCGTGGTAGGCGGCGATCTTATCGCCCTCCTTCACACGGGCACCGACGTGTGGCAGGCCGTCCTCGTCGATGAACTGGCGTACTTCTTGACGCACCATGTCACCCGGGGCGAAACCGAACAGTTTGGTAACTTCGCGCTTGGATTTGCTGCGTCGAGAGTCACGCTCGGCCAGCGAGTGCACTTTGGTCTTGTAGATTGTACCGTGACCGAAGCCGCGCTCGTGGGCGGACTTGTTAATAATCATAGCGTCGTCCATGTCGTAACCGGTGTACGAAATGATAGCCACGACAGCGTTCATTCCGTTGGGGAAGTTGTCCAGACCGTAGGCGTTGTACAGCGGGGGCCGCACAATGGGAGTCTGACCGGTCTGCAGGCGGTACAGCTTGTTGTCTGTACGGTAGCCGATGGAGGTACCCGGGGTACCCATTGTCTGCTTGCTCATCTGGCACTGATACATGTTACGGGGAGACTGGTTGTAGTCGGAGAAGGGCGTCATGTTGGCCACGATGGAGAGGATGTTGGTGGGCGTGTACTCGATGTGGGTAGAGAGACCGGCGATGAGGTCAGATTCCACACAGGCAATTTCCATAAAGGGCTGCTCGAACGGACCAACGTAGTCCATCTTGTCTAGAGCCAGGTACTTGACGGGGCGGTACATTCTGGCCGCCTGGGAGAACATGTAGATTCCGGGGTACTGTCCACCGTTGGAGTTGGGGACGTAGCCAATCTCTAATCCAGTGGGAATGTTGTTGGAACCCTCGACTTTCCAGTATCGGAGAGTGTCGTGAATTTTGCGAGCTTGCTTCGGGGAGCAGAAACCAATGATTCGGCCGTCCAGCTGGACGACGACGCTATCCTCCAGTGCCACAGAGGACTCGGAGCGAACACCAAGCTGAACGAGCGTTTCGGGCAGGTGGGAGACATCGAGATTGTTGGTAGCAATGAAACACTTGTGCGCCAAATGGTTCAACAGACCACAGGGAGAACCATCGGGAGTATGAACAGGACAGAGGAATCCCCAGCTCTCTGGCAAGAGCTTTCGAACGGTAGTAGTCTTCAATTGGGCGAAGAAACTACCACGATGGATCATGCGGAAGTGACTGATGAATCGATAGAAGTTGATCTTCTCCGCAATGACCGTGTAACCAGAAGTCTGTTGCAGATCGAGACCAGTGGGACTCACAAGGTTACCGGTGGACAAGAAGTATTCGAGTGCGTTACCAATGTTCTCGTTGGAGCGCTTGACAATCTTGGACAAGAAGTCTCGCTCAAAGGAAGGGTCTGTGAACTTGGCGCCGTTATTCCGCATACTCCAATCACGGGAAATAGGGCCAAATGAGCGGAGCCACTCCTCAATACGCTCCTTGAGGATCATTCCGTACAGGAAACCACCGAGAAGAACCTCCTGGTTGGAGATCGCATCAGGGTTATCGGGAGCGCAGTCGCCTGCAACCAGAGCGTACAATTTGCGGATCATGAAAATGACCATCTTGTATTTGTCGTAGTCCTGTGTCTCTGTGACATTATAGTTTCCCAGGTGAGGCAGAACAACCTTGCGCAGGAATTCAGTGCCGACGTCCTCGTCAGACATATCGGCGGACACGCCGAGCACAGGGCGGAAGGCTTTTCCGAGGTGAGACCGGCAGTCGTAGCGGCTATGCTTGTTGTAGGCATGGTAGGTTCGGAGCAAGAGCTCCACACGATCCGTGACGAAGGTGTTCTTCATGCCCTTGGAAGAAGCACCGCCAACGAGGTTTTCGAAGATTTCGCGGTCGTTGGTCTCCACCAGCGCCTTGAGGATCATCATCACGGGGATGAGATATTCGTTCTTGCGCCATGAGAAACGGAAGGTGACATTACCGTCCGAGAGGTAGTGGAGGACGTTTGTTTGAGACGTTTGATCGGGACGGACAGATCGTATTTGCACACCAAACTTGGTATAGGTGTGGCCACGCTTGACGAACGAACCACGGATGATGGACATGGGGTAGTTGCGCTTGCCGACAATAAGCATTCGAATCAGCTTCTCGTTACCGTTCACGATATAGTAGCCACCCAGTTCCTCCGACTCCTCCTTGCGCGTGACGAGCTCCTCCGGGGTCGCATTCTCTAGGTGGCAGCGGTTGGTGCGGAGCATGATGGGGACCTGACCCAACTCACGCACCGACTCCATCCAGTCGCCATTGTTGACCTGGTACTCGAGACGAGCGCGGAGCTTACCACGGTAGGTCGCATGTCGCTCACGGCACTCGGAGGGGTAGATGTTGCGGTTCTTGGTGCTGTACTTGTTGGTGGGCGGCAGGGTCGGCTTGTCCAAGAAGAGTTCCTTCACGCGGACGTTCAGGCGGTTGCGCTTCGGGGCACGGATGCCCTCGGCCTTTCGAGCCGCCTTCTGTTCGGGGGTTTCGGGCTCGCCATCGAGGAAGGTCTTGGTGCCGATATCCTTCAAACCTGCCTCCAAAATCTTGCTGCCTTCAAACAGAGCATTGAACGAATCGACGTGTGGCTTGATGGACTCGGCCAGTGACGGGTAGGCGGTGTGATCCTTGGGCGGGTTCTGAAAGAGGTTCTCACGCCGCAAGGAATCGAATTCAACCGACCAATCCGTACTGGTGGGAGCGGGTGCCATGGTGAAGCTCACGGGTCTCGGCCGGGGCCGAGAGAAAAATTGTCGATGAGAGCTGATGGGGGTATAGATGCCCTAGTGGTCGGTACAAGGGCGACGGAGATAGTGGCCCCTTCTGCCTAGGCTCCCAGAGGGGGTGTAGAGAGCAAGGAGAAAATTGAGACAGCAATGGCAGCTTGGATGGGAGCGAGGACGGTGATCGGGGAAATTTTTCCAGTACAGGCTGTTATCTTCACGTGAAGATACGGTATACATAATGTTTCTGCCTGAGGCCATCTACGACGAACCCTCTCTCTGTAATGATCTTTATTTCATTCAAAGATCATTTCATTCCTCCAATATAGTGCACTCTATAGTTACTACAGTAGCCTTATCTGAACACCCCAGACTCCTCCTTAGCTCGGACCTCGAATGCTGCCTAGTATAACCCGTAGGCCAAAACCGCCCAGCGCCACCGGGGACTTCGTTCAGCCCCATAAAGCCTAAGCGCCCCTCTTAAACGACCGTCATGTCATGTGCGTAGATCTCACATTATTTTTTCTTTTGCTTCAAATCTCCTTTGGATGTGACTCGAGTCGCTTTCGAAGAGGGGGAAGAAGCGCTCGAATAGTGCCAGTCACAATTTTGTTTTTCTTTTTTCTTTTTTCTTTCTTCTTTTGCTGCCCTTTCAAATAACCGTTGACGAAACATCCACTGTTCCTCAAGTTCTTGACTTGACCCTCTTACTTAACCCCACTCCTTCAGCGATCCCACTGCCCATCTTTTCTCTTTCGTCTTCTGTCTTTCGCCAAATATGACCGGGATATTTCGCACCATTTATGACTGGCTTTTACGTATGTTCTGGTGAGTGTGGGCCAGACGTCGCGGGAGAACCGGCCGTCCCCGCAGATGCGCAGATGATGCCTGCTAATCTCCTGCAGGGCGATGGAGATGGATGTTACTATGATCGGTCTGCAAAATGCCGGCAAGTCCTCCCTGCTGCGTGTATTGGCAGTAAGTTTCCCATCTCTCTGATATATCGTATCGAAACTGATCTTGTCACGTAGGGTGGGGAGTTCACGATTGAGTAGGTCGTCACGATCACGACGATGGTGTAATCGTGGGCCACCAACTAACCGGCGAAACAGCTCCATCCCGACCATCGGATTCAACACCAAGCGAGTCCAGAAGGGCCATGTCACCTTGAAATGGTATGTTCGCAGTCTGCTTGGTCATGGGTAGTCCTGTTAACGTCTGTCAGCTGGGATTTGGGTGGACAGCCTCGGTTCCGCCCGATGTGGGAGCGATATTGTCGGGGTGTCAACGCGATCGTGTAAGAACAAGAACATCTGTAAAAGCTGCCCAACAGATCAGATCATGCTGACACCGTGACCAGGTATATCGTGGATGCAGCCGACCCAGCTGCGTTGCCGGCAGCCACCGAGGAGCTGCACGAGCTGATGACCAAACCCACTTTGGACGGCATCCCGCTCCTGGTCCTTGGCAACAAGTCCGACCTTCCGGGCAAGCTGTCGGTGGACGAGCTGATAGATGCGATGGATCTGAAGTCGATCACGCACCGCGAGGTCAGCTGCTACGGTATCAGTGCCAAAGAGGAGACCAACCTCGACGCAGTCCTGCATTGGCTGATTGCCCGCGCTAGCCGGTAACGCCGTCGACTCGCCTGTTTCCTTCTCCTCTCTTTGCTTTTATCTGAGAGCGTTCACCTTCCTCTGGTTTCTGTTTATATCCCGTAGACTAGCGTGCTGGCTCGCAGCCTCGGATGTAACGACGTCAACGATATCATGTGTTATTTATGGTTCATTTTTCTGGGAGCATGCAAATTGGGATAGTAAGCGAAGCCAGGTTCGTTTTGATGCAAACGATCTCACGGTCTCATAGGTAATGATCGACATTTGTCTTTGGTGCTTTTTTTTCCTTTTTTCTTTTCGGCTCCTAGGGTTATGAGCGAAAGAGCGGAAACGGGGCAATTGAAAGGCAGAACGAAGAATGAAATCCTACTCGAAATGAAGATGATGGGGTTCGGCCACATAAATAAGTGAAACACACACGGACCAGCTGATGCGTTGGCCTTGCAGATGAAGAGACCCGAATGTAGTAAGGCCCGCCAAGGGGTGGACAGCTTGAGGTCAGGGCGTAGGCAGGTCAGAGGGAGTACATTTTTGAAACATATATCGTGACTATAGTATAGATATGTATGGTTCGCGCTAGAAAGTCGATACAGTGCCTTATTTAGGGTGCCTTATTCAGGTGGGAACCTAAAGACACGGACTTAAGAGACACCCTAGCAAGCAGTTTGCCTGTATGTACTACGTATACTGCGTATACTGCGTACTAGTGGACAAAAAGTACAGTCGGCTCATTAGTGGACATGTGAAGACTCTCCGTACACTAAGCGCATTTCAGTAGTTAGCGCCTAGGATAGTCGCCCGGTTGATATCCTAGTCGACAGTCCCGGCCACAAAGGAAAATACCTGCGCTACAAAGTACAGCTCGACGAGATACCTATTCACCTTATAACTAATATATATCGTAGGTATACGGAGTACTTTAGAATGAACGCTCCTTCCCGAAGACTCCGGACAGCCCTGCGCCTCTCTTGTGATTGGCCGCTGGACGAGTATAACCGCCGCATTGGGAGGCGAACATACACGTACGCAGCTACGTATGCACTTTTGAATACCTACGGTAGCAAGCAGTTTATATCGAGCATAATTTAGAGTGGATTTATATCCAATCTAAATATATAAAAAGTGAAATAGATGAGAGAAGGGCGATATAGACAGGAGCAGGTCCGTCATGATCGCAAACCGGCAGCCTAGTGCCAAGACCCACCCCAGCCCCATAGATTGACGTCGAGGTCTCAGCCACAGTCTGCTTCATCTTTCTTCTTCTTCTCTTCTCTCCATCTCTCTCTTTCTTCTTTCCAAAAAGCCATGGCTATCCTTCCGCGATACTACTGGTAAGACTTATCTCTCCATATCGCAGATCATCCACTAACCCGTGCCAGTAATAACTACGATGAGAACTGCGATTCTGGGTGGAACCGCTTCGGGCGCTGGGTCGCTTTCGCCGTCATAGTTGGCTGTGCCTTTGTGGTCTTCTTCCTCTTTGCGTGAGTACCTTCTTGAAGCTTTCCAATATCTCCCCTATTAACCCTCCAACCTAGCTGCTTCAATGCCCGCCGACGCCGTCACCACGGCCAACGCCCGATAGCAGGAACCGCCTGGATGGCACCACCACCAGGCCCTCCCCCGCCCAACCAACCCATATACCAACACCCACACTACGGCAACGACCCCAACTATCCGGCCCAACCTCCTCCGCAATACTCTCCGAACCCGCAAAGCTATGGCTACTTTGGCGCACAGGGGCCCCCTCCCCAGGAAGGCGGAATCGAGATGCAGCCACCACCCAACGTCTATGGCCCCGGTGCCCGCGACTACGCTCCCCCGCCTGGACCTCCTCCAGGCAAGGTATGAGCGCGAGGATGGGCGCGATAAAACGAAAGCGGGTCTCACGAGACTTGCAACGATCGATTTGCTGCTTTTATCCACTTTGGATGCAATGAACGTTTTTCTTTGGGATGGCGTTAGTTTATGGGTCTGAGATGGAATTCTCCATTATGAAATAACTGCATGAGAACAGCTTTCCGATAATATCTGGCCCTCGCGGTGCATTCGCTTTGAATGATGCATATTTCGGGCTGGATGTGCGGCGATGAGGTCTTGGTGCTGTCGTACATTACTTCGTCTCTTCTAATGACATACATACTCTGCATATGCGTATCTCACGGTGCTTGTTGTAAATTGTAGACTCCAGTAGATCGAAATCAAAATGGCGAGGTTCAAGAGAAACAGACATCAACCTCCCATAAGAACACCTCTTACCACCTTTAGAAAGTTGACATCTACGCCCTAAACCAGATCCAACTACGGAGTATAATTTCCCAATCTCATTCAACGTCAAAGCTCCTCGCAGGTCCAGATCCAGATCCTTGATGCCCCAGGCCAACGGACCCGCACCGCCCATCTCCATCTCCATTTCCATCTACACCAAACTCCGATCTGTGCGACTACACACAGAGATGGATATAGACGACATCCTCGCCTCCATCGACCACGGCGCCGGCGCAAGCCCCGCGTCCGCCGCACTAGACCACCAACAACTAACGCGATTCTGGGTCGCCGAGCGCGCCGTGTCAGAGGTACTACCATGGCCCGCGCCATTAATGGAGCGCGTAATGGATCGCGTCCGGATGCAGGTACCACTACCCCTCCAGAAACTCACCACAATATCTAACGGTATAGATTGAAACAATCGAAGACCTAGCCGCCTCATCAGGAGACAGCACCAACGCAACGCACAACCCAAACCTAAACCTTCGACTCTCGATCTTCCAAACCGATCTTGCGCGCACGCAATACATAATTCGCAGTCTTCTTCGTCAGCGACTTGCAAAACTTACAAAGCATAGCATGCACTACCTAGTGCAGCTAGCGTCGCGGACTAAGAACCCACTCGGCCAGAGCCAGAGCCAGAGTCAGAGCCAATCCCAGAATCCAAGTATGATGCCTGAAGACTCGGTGCCGGATATCTCGGCAGTGGACGATTTTAGTCCGTTATCGGAACAGGAGGGGGCGTTTGTGCATGCGCATCAGATGTTGTTGGCGGGACACTATGGGGCTTCTTTTATGGGGTCGTTTCCGCGGACGTTGAGGCGGTTGGATGATAATGCGGGTGGGACTAGTATGGTGCAGGGACCGGAGATTAAAGAGGTTGTCTTTGCGAGGTGTTTGGGTGTTGAGGTGCCTGTTGTTGTTGGTGGTGAGGATGGGGAGGAGGAGGTTGGGGTTACGATGCGGATGGGGGATGTTTGGGTGGTTAGGTGGGAGGGGGTTAGAAGGGCTTGGGAGAGGGGGGAGGTTGAGTTATTATGACCTTTGGCTTTTTCTAGGTCAGGGTTGCAAGGGGGTTTGGATTGGGAATATGGCATTCTCGGCGTTACCGGTATACATTTACGTCTTACGATTGCATAGAATCGATAAGCTTCATGATAGATTTGAGAGTATTGAGCTAGGGAAACCGCCCATGCTGCGATCTGAATAAAAAGACCTGAGCCGTGCGCCGCCTCTAAAGTTTTTTGCAAGCAAACCCCCGATCAAAAAACGCCCGTCGCTAATTCAGAAGAACGAAATGCCGTCGCAATGCCCAATGTCACCCTGCAGAGGGACTGATATGGAAAGAGGATAAGGAAGGTGATAGGTGATAGAAAACAGAGGGTGCAGGGTGCCGGGTGCAGGATATCGAAAGCCGGTTCAAGCAACGTAGCCGTAGGTTGGTGGCTCCTCGGATAGACGTTCGAGGTACTCGCGATCGATAAGACTTTCGATGCGTTTTTTGACCATTGAGACGTCGGGGACAAAGCGGGTGGAGAGTTGTGTAAGGACCTCAGTCATTAACTGAGAATGGGTGAGCTTCTTCCGTTGCCTGGGAATAAGCAGTCAGTAAAGATATCATCAACTTGGACAAGAGAGAAACATACTTCATGATGCGGACGATAGCAGCTTCGATACTACCGCCACGCTCATCGGCCATCTTCTTTTCGGTTTCTTTCCGTTGCTCCTGGTCTTCAACCTTTGCACCGGCGACAACACCGATTCGCACTTTGACAAACGGGCTCTGGAACTCATGGTTGAAGGAGAAGCGGTCTGTAGGATTGATGTCCCTGCTCATCGGCGATTTTCGCAATATCCTCGTCTTCGCAACGAGTGCCAGCGATTGTAGATTCCGAATGAGGTCGTTCTTCGGAATGCGAGTGCGCTGTTCGATTTCCTCGAAAGAGAGAGACTCGCCATCTGGAAGGTCGTTGAAAAGCAACAAAATGACCATCATGTAAGTGGACACGTTAAGCTCGTGCTTCTGGAGCTTGCCGTTGCTTCGCTTGAACGTGGCTCGAATGTCTGCGGTGCCCATACCGGCCTGCCAGGACAATTTTCGCCCGCTATGCTTATCAAGGTAGAATTTCTCGAAGCTCTGCTTGAGACTTTCAATTTCCCGCGGGAAAATACAGGGCAATTGCACAACACCGTCTTTGGTGTTTGCCATTATCTCCATAGGCCACATAGTACTGGTGAGGACGTTGATCTCCAAATCGACAGGTTTCTGATCAGGGTCGGCGCTGCGCGCAATATGACTCTTGTAGCTGGCCGTCAAATCCTCTGAGACGGTCATATCCTTGAACATGGCCTCGATCCGCTGAGTGAACTGGTTGCCCACCTCCATCTTCATCTTCGAGATCATCTGCCGCTCCGCATCCGTGCTAGCGGATCGTTTCATCAACAGTCGACGCGACAGGTGCTTCTTGTAATATGTTTCGAAAAGGTCTTTGTCTTTAATGTAGCGAAGCAGGGTGATTCCGTTGTCCAGCAACACGTCAACTTCACTTTCGGTTTTGCCCTTGATACCCTTTTTCAAGTTCTCGTCGAAGAACAACGAAAGATACTCAGAGCCTCGCGGGTTCATGTTGATAAAGTCCGCAAAGCTGGCCATGATAGAGCTCTGGAGACCCTGATCGGATAAGAATGAATGCTCCCATACCGTGTCGAACTGTCGTTTCAGGGCCAAAATGTCATCGACCCATTGAATGGCTGATACCGTCTGCTGGTTTACGGGCTTCTCCTTCTCCTTGCCCTTCTCTTGTTTCTCCGTACTCGCTTCCTTTGCATCCTTTGTCGGCTGAGCTGCTTGCGAGACAACGATAGACGAGGCGTTGATATCCTTTCCGAGCTCCACGATCCGCGCGTTAACAACACGGGCGAGAGAGTCCTTCTTTGGGTCGACTCTGGCGTTCAAAGTGTAGACACTCCGCAAGGCGTCGAGCAGATTGTTGTCCAGCATATGTCTGACACCTGTCCCTTCAAGCCTGACGACCTCGTCGATGTTCTTCCGGATCAGCTCATTGTCGAGGACTTCGAGAATTTTTGGTTCGGTCATCATGGCCAGGGTGGATAAACACCGTTCCTGCTCCTCGGTAATTCGTTGAGAGGAGATTCGGCAGAAGATCGTCGCATCCCCGATCTCCAGCAATCGACGTCCCTCTGCCTGGTAGAAGTCTTTACTTGTGTTGATGAACGCAGGCTCGAATGTGGAAAGGTAAAGTTTCTCGCTTTCCTCTTCCTTTTCTGACTCATAGAGTCCCTCGAGCATTGAGATGCAATGCCGAATGAGAGGTCGCTCAATGATGTGACCAGCCCGCTCTAGCGAGATCATGAAGAGAATTGTGGATTCAAGGACGTCGGCGACTGTGACCTGGGATTCAGGGCGAACCGGGGCTCGGAGGACATGGTCTCGGAAAAGAGCCATTGAGACGACGTAGATTGAGGGCTTGGACTTGTCCGTGGAAATGATGCGGTCCTGCGGAGCATGTCAGATTATAACCCAAGGCGCCATAGTCATCTACGCTTACCATGTACATGAGGACATCCGTGATCATTCCCATGCAGAGCTGGTGGTCTTCCCAGGCTTCCTTCAATACCGCCAAGAACTTCTCCCCCGCAGCTATTCTCTCCTCCGACTGGTCCAGGATATCCGTTGAAGCTTGAGCACGAATCAGACTCGATGATATTGACTCTGTGATGCGCTTCTGAACAGTACCCCGTAGCCAATCCCCCTCCAATTTCTTGACACTTTCGTACAAGTCGTCACCCCGCATCATCAACACAATCCGGTATGCATTGCGGTAAAGTTCTTCGAATGATAGAGTGGAGGCATTTTTTGTATGGATCTCAGTAAGAGATGACGAGAGGACTCCCCACAGGGAGTCGAAGTCATCTGTTTTGGCTGCATTCAGGCCCTGTGATACTTGTTAGTGCAAAGCTTGGGAAACCCCACGAAAGTCACGTACCCGACGGGGCGCCCGAATCTTGTGCCGTGCCCTCATTGCAGCCATCTGGGGCACGGATCGTCGAAATAGATTAAGCTGGAAAGGAAAACTTCACAGAAGCAGCGTAGCAGAGAGTACCGAAGTTGCGCGTAGTGCAGTACTTGCTGAGGGCTCCGCGGAGCCGGGCAGTACCTCGGGAAATCTTTCTTCCGACCCGAGTCCGCTTCCGAAGCTTCAACTCGAACTCGTTCATCATCTTCTTGCCTCTTCGTCACAACTCGTCAATTGTCTGTTGCAGGGGAAAAGAAAAGAACAACACGTGGGGATATTTTGAAACTGTTAGTTCAGTGAAAGTTGCATCGTCGGAACTTTAAAAGGCAGCGTCAGGCAGCGCAAAACAAAATCAAGAATGCGACCCTTCGCACGCCCAGTTCACTCCCTTCTTTCATATAAATCCCTTACATCGACGCGATCACTATCAACCCGTTTCCCCTCGCAGCTCAGTCAATTTTACTATGCTGCTTCAAAGCCTTCTTTGACCCGACCTGCCTACGCCCTTCCTTTGAACACCATCCGCCACAACTCCACATCGCGCCCTCTTACCCAGGACCCAGCCAGCCGGAATGAGACCGACGCAGAGCGTGAAGCTAAGAATGCCGAACGTCGCAAAAATGAAGAAGCCTATCGCATCACATTTACCTGCAAGCCATGTGGTGAGCGCTCGTCTCATCGCATGTCAAAGCAGGGCTACCACCGTGGCACAGTCCTCATTCAGTGCCCATCTTGCCAGAACCGTCATGTTATGAGTGATCACCTAGGTGTTTTCTTTGATAAGGGGACTACATTGGAGGATCTTCTGAAGCAGAAGGGCCAAGCTTTGACGCATGGTCGCACCGATGGCAACTTGGAGTTCTGGGAGGATGGCACAGTCAAGAGTTTTGATCTGGAGGGTCAAGAGCTCTTGGGCTCCGCTGAAAAACAGTCTTGCTCTTGAGCTTGCGATACGGTTGGACTTGAAAGTTCGTGTTCTTGAAAAGTGTATATTACGGCTATTCTCCACTCTCGACATGGCGGGTTCCAGGCATCGACGGGGAGCATATGCTACATTTGGACGGCGCATAGAGGATGTCTACCTATTAGAGGATGTCACAATATTACATCTTGTATAATACAAACCTGCTTGGCCAATTAATGATGTCCTATCTCATGGTTCAATAAGCTTTGTTGTACTGCAACCTCGGTGTGGGCATGTGAACCTACCATCCAGAAAGGACGGCTTTGGTAGCTTATCCCATCCAGCTTGCAGCACAAAAGCTTATTGAACCACCTGGGCATGAGATGAGGAACCACTACCTGGCCAGGTCATTAATACCAATCAAAACCACCATCATATCAAACAAAGAAATCAGATTGTTCTAGGTATATACAACAGTATCAGGAATATCCCAAGCGCCAGCTTTTATATGCCACCAAACCGGTCATAAAATAAGTATGCAAAGTAAGCCGTATCTTACCAACCACGCCTCTTACCACGATGCTCAAGCCCCTTCTCACGACGCTTATCTCTCTTCCGGTCATTTCTCCTTCTCTTGTCACGCTCATGCCGCTCAGGATCAGCAACAGCCTCAATGCGACGCTTGACACGGCGTCCTTCGCGGCGCTCCTTGATGGCCTCTTGCACCTTGCTCATTTGCGCAATGTACTCCGTAGTGCCGAGCTTCTTCTGCAGCGAGTCCAGGACCTCGTGACAATTCGAGACGAGAGACTTGTACGTGTTCTGGAATGTCTCGTCTGATGAACGTGGGGCGGGGATGGATGAGTCGGTCAGATGCTGCAGTGGGAGCAGGATGATTGGGAGGGATGGCTGGATTTGCTCTGCGCTGAGGTGGTGGATGAGCGCTGCAAGAAGTGCGATGGAGGCTGTCTTCGGGACGAGGACGCCAGGGCGGGTGGAAATCACCTCGCGGCGCAGAAGAGAGGAGATTTGTTTAAAGATGTAGTGAATGGCGGACTTGTTGGGGGCGATGATATCCGCTGCGTTGTCTTCGCCATCGACTTCACTGCCGGCATCCTCTTCCTCGTCTTCGTCGTCCGATTCGACATCTTCATCGCCAGCCTTGTGGAACTCGAGACCGTTCTGCGCAGAGCAACGGCCGAGGAAGACAAGGTTGCGCACACTCTGCATAGCCAGCTCCTCTGAGATACCAGGGGTACGCAGGGAACGGGTACTCGCACGAAGAAGCTTGATCATGGCCTCCTTATCAAGGACCAGTCCCGAGCTACTAGCCAAGGGAATCGCGCTGTAGCCAGTGGCAGCGTGTGCCTTAGCCACATCAGCCAACCACATACCAACGAGGTTTGAAGCGCAGGTCTTGACCCAGGAGTGGGGGAAGAACAGAGACTCTTGCACTGCAGTCCAGATGGAAGCACAGTCGGGGCTCAACGCAAGCGTGGGAACAGTCTTGCAAAGCTTCGAGAACAGCTGCAAGGCGAAGTAAAGTGTTTCCCAATTTCCATTCTCGTGGTCGTCGAGGATGGGCTGCATCAACCCGGGAAGAATGCCGACGACAAAGCGAGCCTCTTTATCTTTTTGTGTCTCCTCAGTCTCGAAGTAGATACGCATGGCCTGTAGTCCGATGCTGCCCAGAGCCATATTGTCAGTCTGCTCTAGCCACGAGTGCACAGGGGTCAAGATGGTCTTTGTCTGTTCTCTGTCTGCGTGAGCATAAAACTGTCCAAGGAGCGTGCCAGCCATCTCGCGACAGTCAGGCGAATCATCGTTGGCCATGGCCAGAACAACAGGCAAATAGAATGTGCTGATGATGTCCTGCGACAGCTCCGGCCCGGTCTTCGAGAGAAGCATGTGAACCGCTTCCAAGACAGACTGGCGTCCTTCCTGGTGCTTGTAGTCCAGATTCTTTGCGAGAAACCCAAGCTGCTTTGACCACCGGTTCTTGGCCTGCGGATACTCAATCAGGAAGTGGACGTAAGTACCGCGAGCGAGATCCCGAGCGGAGCGCGTTTGGTTCGTGACCATCATGGTCGCAATACTGTCAACGAGCTCGTACATCTCTGGCACAACAAGCTTCCGTGACATCACCGCACGGATGAAGTTGAAAGTGACACCTTGTCGGTCTGGCTCCTCGATATCAGCAGTCAGACGGTGGAGCAGGTACGCAAGGTGGCCATCACGGAGCTTGGTGCTCTTGCGCTCGCGGATCATAGCAGAGATGAGCTTCAGCGAAGCTTGTGCCGCTTCACTGTTCGTGCTCGGGGATTCCTTAATCATCTTCACAGCTTCCGTGAGATACACGTGAGAGTTCTGGTCAATCTCAGGCAAGTTCAGCTTGATGATTGTGGAGAGAAGTCTGAAAGCAGAGATCTTGACTTCCTCGTGGGCCTGCACCATGGCATCGCCGAGGATGGGCAGGAACCCAGCCAAGTTCGCCGGGGTCAACAGTGATCCGAACTTGTTAAGAACGGCACGGAGAACATCGAGCGCGAAGCGAGTCAACTTGTACACGTGAGAAGAGGTGATACCTCGTTTATCGCCTCGCTTGGCTCCTTGCAACCTGACCAAAAACCGCTCCTCGGAGTAAGATTTCCGCTCAGCCGGCTTATCAGAGGGAGCACTGTCCTGGTAGGACTCCTTGATGACTTCGTAACAGAAGACCAGCAGATCACGGCTTTCGGCAGCGGGGTTTCTCAGTAGACCAATACCGATTCTCCGCATGAGTTCGTCGATCTTCTTGACAATGTTGGAGTTGAGCTTCTCTCGCAGGAGGGACTGGAGAGGGCGAACGAGAGCCGAGAGATGCCCGATAGTAGCGTTCTTAGACAGCAACTCCATTGAATCGTAGCTCTTACTGCTCTTAACCTCCTTCATCTTGCTGACGTAGTCTTCGGCTTCCTTCTCCTGACCAACAGTGCCGAAGATATCATCCATGACGACTGCAACCAGATCTCTCAAACAGTAGTCCAGGTCGCCCTGGTTGAAGTGATCGGTAGTATATACCAGCATGGAGTGAACTGTGAAAGACAGGACGTGCAGCTGGTAACCGCGCAAGAGCGTGTTTCGCAACTCCTTCAGGATATAGCCGAAGTAGACAGGACCCAAGAGAAGAGCAACTTCATTGAGCGTCTTTCGCGCCGTGTCTCTGGAGTCCTGTGCTTTACTCTTCAGGACCTTGCAGACGTCCAGCAAAACCGGGGGCAGTCGGATAGCCATATCATCCTCGGGGAGGATCTTAAGAAGCTTGATCGTAGTGATGGCAGCAGGAAGACGCAAACTCATTTCAGCCTCCTGCTTGTGGTGGATGAACTCGGTCAGGAACGGGATGAAGTTAGTAGTCAACTCCGTCGACACCTTCGCAAGAGAGGGAACGGTTTTAGCGAGCATGCACTTGGACGGCTCAGAGACCTCCATCTTGTCAGCGTCGCCATTGGTTTGGTCATTCGCCGCGTTCTTCTGATCCATCGCGCTAGACAGAGCATCGGACATGCGACCAAGAAGCCTGAGAATATTCTTCTCCATTTCAGGCTTACTTTTCATGTAGCTGCGATATCTCCGGAAGTTCGCACGGAACTGGGCCCAGTCCAGCCATTCAGCCAGGGAGCCAATTGTAGCAACAGCCTCGGCGATCAAATTGTGGCCACTCTCATCCTCAGCCTCCTCGAATGAAAAGTGTTCAATTAGAGGCAAGAAGATTGAGCCCAAATTGGTGGGCGTGATATGTCCTTGGCCAGCCTCACTGGCCAGACGGCGCAGAGCACGCAGACGACGGTGCTGCTGAATGTGAAGGATGTTGTTGAAGAAGGAAGCTTCTTCGTCATCGCCGACAAGAAGCACATGCATGTCCTGCACAGATTCCCTCTCTGGGTTCAGCTTGATGAAATAACCAAGCACTGAAACAATCTCGGAACGGATCAATTCGGACTTGATTCTGATACCATATTTCAGCGATGGAAGCAAAACGTCGTTGACGAGGGCTTCGAAATCTTCCTTGCCCGCCTCAGCAGCGGCTCTTTCAATGAATCGCTTCAAGCCGAAGGAAGCGCTAGATCGAGTAGCAAGCTCTTCATCGTCCTTAACATGGAACAGCATATTATACAGAAGAGGTCTCCATTGCTTGGCGCTGAGAGTGTGGGAAAGACCCTCATTGATCTTTGTGAAAGCCTGCAGACGACGCTCAAAGTCGGGCTCAAGTCGCTTCATCGAGCGAGAATTGAGGTCTGCGCAAAGCTCAGCAACTTCCACGAGCTGCTTGTCGTGGGTAGCAAAAGCAGTGAAGACTCGCGCCAGCACTTCTCGGTTCGCGTCATCCTTGAAGTAGTCAAACATGGCCGACACGGCCTCAAAAACCTGTTGAGACAGCTTGGCATCGTCCTTGGGGTTGTACAAAGGCAGGAAATGCTCGAGGATTTTCAGAAGCCCAGACTTCGTTCTCGGGTTGACCCGGTCCGGGGGCTGTCGAAGAAGGTAAGTGGAAATACTGATCAGTGTAGAAGTCTCAAGAGAAGACTCGACGCAAGGTGCAATTTGCGATAGCGCATTGACACCTGCAAACAGGACAGGCTTTGAGGGGCCTCTCTTCAAAAGACGAGCCATGTGGGAGAGGGCGTGCTCCAGGTAGGGAGAGAGGACTTCAGATCGAATCTGACCCGCCGGGATGTCGGGCATTTCCTCATCTTCCTCCAGCTTCTTTCCACTGGCCAGCTGAACCAGAGGCACCAGGACCTCTTCCAAGACAAAGACCTTGACTTCATCGCGAGCCGACTCAACCCCAAGGCAGTCGATCACCTTATTCAGAGTATCCTTGTTGTGCTGCACCAGGTAAAATGTGGACCTCGGAGCGGAGGCCCAAGTGTGGAAGAGTCGAAGCAGACCCGAGACACCTTGGGCGGTCTCAATGGGGAATTGCTCGAGCCTGCCGTTGATCATTTCATCGAAGATCACCCGGACGTAAGGTGTCCACTCACGATCCGAAGCGACTGAGAAGACCAAGTTCAGACAGCGAATACATGCCTGACGGACATTCTGGTGAATAGCAAGAAGCTTCTCATCCTCACGGTCCACATAGATCGAGCTGCTCTCATCGTAGATAGCCCGACATGCTCGCACTAAACAGTAAATGATAACATTCATTGTTTGTTCGGAATATGGAACCATGCGGCTTTGAAGAGTGTCGAAGACCGTGTCGATCATTTTGAGCAAACCGACCTGTCTCCTCGGACTGGTCAACTCCTCCGAGAACGCATTCGCATTTGTTTTGCCATCCTCGATAACCTTCACTTGCGCGAGAGGGCCAAACGAAAGATGCATGAACAGTCCAAAGTCCGCCTCGGAGAGGTGCGAAAGTGTGCGCAGGATAGCTTTGCGTCTGCCCGCTTGGCCAGCATTACTGGAGCTCCCGCCAGCCTTGGAGATCATGCGGCCATACAACAGTCGGAGGAGAACAGGAAGCAGGACAGGGCGGTGTTCCTGCTCGATCAAGCTGTCTTCACTACCAACATGCACAAAGACCGCAAGTTCATCCTTGAATCTGGACTCATCCAGGATGTTGAGGAGATTCTCTTGGTAGGGCAGGACGTGCGCGTTCTTCCAAGTGAAGAGAGCCTTGAGAGCAGCCCTCTGAATCTCCGAGTTACCGTGACACAAAAGTCCGAGCACCGCATCGTGAACTTCGGGCTCCCTGAAAAGTACCTTCGGGTTCAGGAATTTCCCAAATAAGCCAAGCATGGCCAAACGGTCGCGGAAGCCCCATCGAATAGGCATGTTCTCAGTGTCCGAGTCGACCTTGGCATCAGGAGCGTCGTCCTGGTCATCGCGCAATGCCCAAGACAGGAACAGAGGAACAATTTGACGAGATCGCTTCTCGGCAATATTAGGAATGGCGTTTAACACTAGCAGTGCGTGGCTGCGGGGAGTGGCCGGGACAAGGTCTGACGTGCCGTGGTCCTGCTTGAACTGCTGCGACAAGATAGCAGAGGGGCCCTCCATATTCTTCAAATTGGCAGCAGAAACACTCTCCACCTTGGCTGCATTAAAGCACTGGAAGTCACTACCAACAAAATTGTTATCCGAAGCGTCGTCTTCGGCATCCATAGCGCCAGAGTCCCGCTCCTGCAACCACCGGATAGACAGGTCAGACACAATCTTTTCTCCCTCGGGGTGCTCGCTGATCATCTTCAAAGCTGCTGCAGAGTCCTCCCACAGTGCAGCCAGCTTCTTTGAAAACAGACCGAAGCAGAAGTAGGGGACGAAAGTCGCCATCCACTTCTGGGAAGCGATCTGTGAGTAAAGAAGTGCCAGTTTGCGGACATGCATAGAAAGAGTTCTCGCACTCTGGAGAGTCAATTCGCTCTCCTCAACCTCGATAGCCAAGTCGATAGATGAGGGGTCATTCTTGGAAATCCGAGCAACCAGCTCTCGCAGAATGCGCAGAGACACCACGCGCAGTCTGTGCGACGGGCTAGCGAGGTTGATGACCAAGTCGCGAGCAAAGTCATCCACGGAAGAAACTTCCAAGTCCGAGGATCCGGGAAGGGATGAGATGAATGCCAGAATACCCTCCAAGAAGAGAGGCACGCGAGACAGTCTGCTTGAAGCTGTCAAGATTGGCTGCCAGAGACTCGAATCGAGTTGTCCAGCCTGGTTAGCCAGCTCGACGTATGTCTTGAAACCTTGCCCCAGATAGAACGTTGATCCGTCTTTGGTTTTCTCGGAGGTAGAATCTTGCAATGCGGACAGAATGTTCTTGTGCAGCTTCTTCACGATCTTGGTCAACATGCTAGAGTCCGTAGAAAGTGACACCGCCTTCGGAAGCTTGATCAATGCATTAAGAAAAGACTCCTCCGTCGTGGGATATTTCAAAGAGTCGTAGATGCGAGTTTTCAAGGCATCTGGGCAGGAGACATGACCAGACTTCGAGGCTTCCGGCGTAACGCAGCCAGCCTGGTTTAGTCGCAATAGTGTCAAGCATGTCTCCCATTCACGCTCCTTCCATGAGGAGTTGATGAACTTCTGGAAATAAGGGAGCAAGAGGCTGTGGAAACGCTCTGATCCCCACTCAGAGAAAGTTGTGCAGAAGAACAAGAAGTACTTTGACAGTGGTCCTGTTGATACCTGATCCATGAGAGTGCGCATAGACGGCAGCATTTGGTCCATTGGTGACAACTGAAGGGCGTAGGCGACGGTTGTAAGAAGCTGGGGAATTGCTTCTGGGTACTTGTCAGGGGCCGCTGACACTTGCTTCAGGAGAGATACTAGGACCTGGTGGACAGGCTTCCAGTCCTTGATTCTCTGTCCCTTGCGAGTTGCCACACAAACGAAGATCAAACGGCAACATTCGGGGATATTGGGATTTTGAGACTCCTCGGAGCGAGCGTCAATGTATTCCTTGATGGTGGCGAGGACAGGAGGAAAGGTCTCAGGAGTAGTGGAATGGATAAGATTGGTCACCACTCCGTATACGACCTCTGCCGGTTCATTATGTGTCTCACTGGCCGGAGGCAGCTTATCCAGGATGCAACGGAGAACATCAATTCCATTTGAATGGAGCCCGTAGTTGATACCCTTGATAGATTCCGAGAACATAACCATCAATCCGTCTTTATAGTTCTCAACATTGATTCCATTGTCAGCCGCTTTCGAGATATCGTCGAACAGGAATGTGACGGCGTTTTCGAGAGGGGTCTTGTTCTTATAGTATACAAGGCCAGCCTTGCGGATCAAGAACGACATGGACTCTGCAGCGAATCGAGCCACGAATGGCTTCTGGCGTTCCCTACCGAGGTACGGAGTCATGATACCCAGCAGTTGGCGCAAATCCGGTACCAAGAGACGAGACAAGAACTTGAAGATCCATGCAAGACAAGTGAAGCTCCACTCAACGACCTCGATATCGGGGTGCGTAGCAGCAACAGACGCCACGAGTGTCACGGACGCAGCAAAATGCTTCTCAAACCGAACACCCAGGTCTCGCGCGAACTGTGCCAGCAAGCTTAGCAGCGGTTCCATGGAGACCTGGTCTCTTTTCTCAATAAACTCCACCAACAAGCCCATAATCTTCTCTTCATGGTACAGGATCTGGGCGAGGCTCTCGGAGAGGTTATTGACACGGCGAGCGAACTGGGAAAAGTTGTCCGTAAGGTTCATTTCGACCCAGTGGTCGAGGGCAGACCGGAAATATGAGGTGGTCTCGCCATCTTCTTCGCCAAAGCTCGCGCGGCGCACGCGGTGGATCGGGTCGATTTTGAGCTTTGCGATGCGCGAAGAAAAGCCCTCGAATCGGTGGTTCTTTGTGGTTTCGGTGCCCTTTTTCAGCCGCCTGGTAGGCTTGGCTCGGGAGCCTTGTGCCACCATTTTGAAAAAGATTCGACAGGCAACGCTGACGAAAGGTATTGAGGAACTTTTTACTGTGCCCGCATCGAATACAAAAAAAGTTGACCGGATCGGGAGGAACTTTGTTCCGGCCGCGGAGGCTAATGATGCTGGTCTAACCTGATATAGTTAGCGTAGTCACGGGGTGGCCCAAGCTCCTTCGAGAAATGCGCTGCCATCCTTGCGACGCTTTCTACATGTTGCATTCTGCATGAGCGTCCTTGACAACCATCATTAAAGTCGATATTTTGCACCCGCAACCATTCAAAGCGCATCCAGCTTCATCAATTCCTGCCTGGTGATCAGCCAGGCTAGGCTATTATCATCTCAAGATGTCTTCCAAGATGTGAGCGCATCCCGATAATGACTTGGAATGGATACTAATGAAATCGCAGTATTGTACTTGGAAGTGTGAACTGTCAGTTGCAGGCCGCATTCACGAAGCTAGCGAAATTGCAGGAGAAACAGAACTTTGCCTTTGCAATTATCGTCGGTAATCTCTTTGGCGATTGCTCAACAGAGGCCGAGTTGAATGAGATCTCGGCCTTGCTCCAGGGCAACATTGTTGTTCCTTTACCAACCTACTTCACTCTGGGTGATCGGCCATTGCCAACCAGGGTTGTGGAGAAAATCGAGGCCGACGACGAGGTCTGCCCTAACTTGTACTTCCTCGGGAAGCGAGGTACCCTGAAGACTTCAGAGGGCATCCGCATTAGTGCTCTTGGCGGTAAACTGGGCAGTAGTACAGATGCCCAGTCCAAGCCCGAAACGAATGCAAGTGGCAGGTTCCAGACAACATATAGCGAGGCGGATGCTCGCGCACTGTTCGGAACACACAGCGCAGATATCCTGATCACCAACCAATGGCCCAAGGGGATTCGCTTCGGCTCTCAAGTAGCTCTACCCGAAGACAAGAGCCTGTTGCCGTCCGAAGTACAATGTGTGTCCGACGTCGTCGCCACTCTCAAGCCCCGCTACCACTTCTCCGCTTCAGACGGCTTCTTCTACGAGCGCGAGCCATTCTTCCACATGCCAACCGAGGACAGCCCCGATGCCAAACCCCTAACCCGCTTCATCTCGCTAGCCGCCTTCGGCTCAAAGCAGAAAGCGATGTACGCATTCACGATAGACCCAAAAGCCGCACCACCAATCACAGTGGCAGCAGGCGTAACCGCATCACCACTCTCGGCGTCCCAGGTTAAGCGGAAAGGCCTAGCCCCTCAGCGCGAATCCTTCCAGCGCTTCTCCGTCGCCGAGGAGGACCACCAACGGCCTCGCAAGCGACAACAGCGCGCTCCACCACCAGGCCCAGACCAGTGTTTCTTCTGCCTCTCCAACCCCAACATCGCTACGCACCTCATCACCTCCATCGGCAACGAAGCCTACCTAACAACCGCCAAAGGCCCACTTCCACCAAACAACTTCTTTCCAGACCTGGGTTTCCCAGGCCACATGCTCATCATCCCATTGAGCCACTCACCAACAATAAACACAATCTCCGACCCGGAAATGCGCACAAACACATACACCGAGATGCAGCGCTACCGCTCCTCTCTCCACCAAATGATCACAGACCGCTCCTCCGGTAAACTAGGCGCCGTGACATGGGAAGTCAGCCGCGGTAGCGGCATCCATATACACTGGCAATTCCTGCCCGTGCCCGCAGATCTAATACGGGGCGGGCTCGTCGAAGCCGCATTCAAAGTCGAAGCCGAGAACTTGTCCTACCCACGGTTTACATCTACCACTGCCTCGGCAGATGGAAGCAACGAGCCCGGCGATTTCTTCCGTGTGTGGATTTGGAGCTCTGGAACAACTGAAGGCGAGACATCAGAGGCAGAGGCAGAGGCAGAGGCAGAGGCATCAGAAAAGACGCTCATGCTGGAACTGACGCCCGATTTCAGATTCGATCTGCAGTTCGGACGGCGTGTTATGGCCAAGCTGCTTGAGTTGGATAAGCGGATGAATTGGAAGGATGCGACGCAGGCGGTTGAAGAAGAGGAGGCTGATGCAGAAGCATTTAAGGAGGCGTTTAAAAAGTATGATTTCTCGATGGAATGAGGTTCCTCTTTTGTGTGTATAGCAGGGGATATGAAATGTCCATAATGAGCTATCTCAGGAATAGAGATAGAAGGATTTCCGATCCATTATTGTTATTCCATGGTACATAGGTACAAGATGCACTCACGCTATGGAGAAAGAAAGACATGAAGATCCTGGACACGCGAAAAAAAAAAAAAAAATGAGGATCATATACGGAGCCGTTACCAACAAGCTCAAACGACTCTCAAAGAGCATTTAGAATGGAAGATGAAAACCATGGTATCAAAATCATGAACGCAGCCTCGAGCTGCATACATAAGACAAAAATTGCAAAATTCATACACAAAACACCTCGGCTCGTCGATTAGACGTCCCTAAATGTATTGGGCGCAGGCTTTCGCCCACTCACGAGCAGACTGGGCGGTCTATCGCGACTAGGCTCGGAAATCGCAAGGCCATACTGATGAGTCTGCTCTTGCGGGGCATGCGCTTGTCCATTGTAAGGGGTATACTCAGACGGGGCCTGGGACTGGAAGGGCGGGGGCGGCGAGTTGGGGATGGAAGGGGATGTGTCTCTATACGGGGGCTGAGATGTATAAGTGGGCGGGTATTGACTAGATCCGAATGAAGGCTGGCGGGTGAAGCCCAGTGTTTGGGAACGAGGTTCAGTGCTGGGTGTGAGGGCCATTGGCACGGGGCTGTAGTTCGTTTGGGGGTTGTAGGCTGCGACGGGGGAGGGGGAGGTTAGGGCATGGTAACCGCCAGTATTGTAGTCGTCATAGGGCTGTTGGTAGGGTTGGTGCTCGTAGGGACTGGAGGCCATTGGTACGCCGACGGGGGATGTTGGGCCGGGAGAGCGGCGGTTGTATGGGTCAACAGGTGATGGGGTGAGGGCACCTGGAGATCGGCGGCCGTAAGGGTCCATTGCGCTGGCTAAACCGGGAGAGCGGCGGTCGTAGGGATCGACGGCTGCTGCGGCTGGGGATGCTAGGCCTGGGGAGCGGCGTCCGTACGGATCAATGGGAGATGTGTTGAGTGCGTGAGGGGCACCAGGTGAGCGACGGCCGTAGGGATCCTGGGTAGCAGCCAAAGCAGCTGCAGGACCAGGGGATCGGCGAGCGTAAGGATCAGTGGGATTAAAGCCTCTGTAACCAGCCAGAGGAGTACCACGATCGGGAGGATAATCTGATAGAGCGGTGCCAGGATGTCCTGGCGTACCGGCACCCTGCCTGCGGTCCGGGGGGTTCAATGGCTCCATCTCCACGTCTTCATGGGTGTGGTCCTCAACGCGCTTATCGACGGCACCGGCCCAAGTAGGCATGGCCGGCAGCGAATCTTCATTCACCATGGAGGTTGCGCCGGACTTGGAGGAACTGTCGAAAATGGCTGTGGTGTTTGCACCGCGATAGACTGGCGGGGCAGGCGGTGCTTGATAGGTTGGGTTCGGCGCTGGAGGTGGAGGTAGGTGGTAGGTGAGGTCATCGTAGTGTTTCGGCTGCTTATTTCTGCGCCTACCGGAGGGACAGCAGCAACTGCAGCATCCTTTGCAGCATTGATAGCCGCAGCAAATGCAGTTGATTATGCAGGCGAGGATGGCGATTACAATCACTGAGCCGACGATGATACCGACGATCACAGGCCACCTAAGATTCAATTAGTCCACCGCGCATTTGACAGATGCCCATCGACTCGACTCACTTGCAGTATGACTTGGACATGCACTTATCCCAACTAGAGAACGTGGAGGGGACCGACTCGAGGTCACTGGCGGTATCGCGAGCCCAAAGGGGCATATTTGTCGGTCCCATTTTGGAGAGTGAATGACAGACAGCTAGAAACGAGACAACATTCGACTGTCAATCCCCCTGAAGAGAACGATTCTCATGTCCAGGAAAGTCGCCCGATCAGCTGTATTCGCGATATGGAGTGGGGGCGGAGTGCGATAAGCACAGCATGGACTCCGACTCTGCTCCAAAGATAGACACCAGTGAAGTGCGCAATACAATGTTGTTGGTGATATCCCGTGGCTATTCGCAAGTCAATGAATGAAAAGGGACAAAGGTCCAAAATATGGGCGACTGTTCGAGGGGAAATCGGCTGAGACAGGCAGCAGAGTTCAAGGACTCCAAGTCAGTCCTCAAGGCCTGTGCCCAAGATAGATTTAGAAGAGGGACAGGGCAGTGCACCGCAGCAGAAAGGAAAAAGGAAAGAATGAATTGAAACACGGAGAAGATCGAACTGACAGCGACCCCATAATTTCACGCGACTCCGCCTATCAGCGACTCCGCATACTCGCGAATGCCGTGCATGCGCCAATCGTCATTAATGGACCTCCACCGTTTGCCGAGCTTGCAATTGTTTTGGCTGCTGCCTGAGCCACAGATAGTTAACTCTGTGGGAAGCTTACGCATGAGACGTTTCTAACGAGTTTACATAGTATACATCTACAGGAAGATTGAATTGAGAATGAGTTTCATTCTGCTCTCACAAAGGGAATCGTATCTGCAGCCTCTGGCTTTCCAGCCACACCTATTAAAATCCCACAGAATAAAATATTTCTGTCGCTGCCAGGCATTAGTCACTTTTATGTACAGCTGCACAGCCACTTCATGCATATCATATGCCCCGAATCCCGCCGCAGATCCCTGGGACACATATCCCGGGACAATATTCTCAGTGGGGATGCAATCAGATACAGGAGGGCCCCTTTGCAAATTATCCAGAACGCTCAGCGATGTCGGTAAAACAACAGCCGAAGATGCAGTCTGGGCAGAGGAGGAATGGCGAGCATTCCTTTGGCAAAATAACAATCGAAAATCTGTACATCGAAAAGGCGAAGGCGGATTAAACGGCAGTAAATGGGGAAAGAGGATTAGGGTGGAAGAGAATGGAATCGCCAATGTGGCGGGAGATTGGGAAGCGTCGCTGGATGAAAAGAAAACGGGCGCCATGGCCAGACGTCTTCGTGGGCAGGCGGCTTTCGGAGTGAAGGTGACATGAGAAAACATAGGAAATTTGCTCGCTTTTTTGAGCTGTCATGAGAGAAAAGGAGTTGCCCAAGGGTCGTTGTAGAGCTCATATGTGGTGATGCAAGGGAAGGACCATGCAAGGAAAAGAAAATCAAAGAGCCGGATATCGTTTCGGGTGGAGAATCAAGGAAGTCGCTGAATCGTGCGGGACTCTAAGACGGAAAAAAGAGAGGCCGAGAGGGAGACAAGAAAGGACGATATCGAATGCAGGATATCGTGTCGGTGATAGAGAGGCTGAAAAGAGAATCCGGGCTGAATCCGCGCTCTGCGCAGCAAATCCAGGGCCATCTCGCAGAGTCGACCATTGCGCGATATCAAGCACCGATGAAGATTGAATAGGGCGAAGAAAAGGAAAATGCCACCAGGGAAATGAGAAAATGCCACAGCAAAACACCTCGCTCCAAGGGGGAAAAGACATAGAATTTGGTATGCACCAGGCGCCGGAGGAAAATCAGAAGAGATCAGTAGGAAAGCATTCGGCGGCCAGGCGTCCGTTGAGGCACGGGGCTCTCAGCAAAGGGAGATGAAGGGAGACGGGTGCGTTCGCCGAGTCTGCAGCGGCCAGTCGGGCTATCCTCCATCTGAGGAGAGTGCTGGCCAAATGCGAAAGTCTGAGCGCGGTTCAACTTGGAACGTTGCTTGACCTTGCCCAGTCCACGCTCACAGGCGAACTCGTGCTCCTTGGCACTCATCTCCACGTAGTTTTGAGGGTAGCAGAGAGAGCGGTGCTCGGCGAAGAAGGAACTGTAACCCCCATCCAGAATGTAAAGGTCGGGATATGACAGGTGCGGGTAGCAATCGACGTTAAGGGCCCGGTCGTGGTGGCGGATGAATTTCGCCATAATGGGTGCGCGGTGCGCGGAGTATTCACAGTGCAAAACCAGAGCGGTGCGAGGCTTCACTGAGCCAAACAATTCACCGGCAAGCTGGTTCTTGTCGTTAAAATTAAGGGCACCGTTAATGTGGCCGCCCTCGTACTCGTACTCGAAACGGCAGTCAACAATCATGATGTTGTCGAAGCAGTCATTGAACTTCCCGTCCAGAAGCTCAATGAATGTGTTCTTGTCAATGCGAGGCAGGTTGTCCGCTTTTTCCTCGGGGACGAAGTGAGGAAGGTGAAGACCGGGCGAACTTTCGATGTCACTGATGGACTGAAGGGGTGCATTTGTAGATACCTTGGCCTCTTTGTCGGCGATCACATCCGCCGGATGCTCAAACATACTCAATGAGCGACGGCACTGCTTGCGTGGGCGCATCAGCGGGTGAGAGGGCTTGCGAATAGAGTTAGGAGCGGGCGAGCCACTGCTACGAGCGTGGTGGAAGGGAGGCCGCAGACGCGGCGCTGCCAGATTGCTCGAGGGAGTATTACGAGAGATGGATCTCTCTTGGGGAGGGGAATCTCCGAACATGTCCTCCAGAGAAGTAGATGTGCTCAGCGAGGTCTTGTTTCCTGCTGCGCTGAACCGGAATGGAGGCGCTTTGCTCTCTGGAGTAGGTCGCTTCATTCCGAGCTGGAAAGATGCAGCCTTGCTCTTAGCCAGGCTAGGTCGAAGGAATCCAGGACGACGTCTCCTACGGACTGTTAGACAAAGCACACACGGGGTTCCTCGATTCTCTTACTCAGGCGGCGCAATAGGAGACTCCATGGGGGACGCTTCCAGAGGGCTGGGACCGGCCGACGGCATGGGCGACTCCAGAGGAGATCCCATGGGTGAGCCATACGGAGAGGACGAGTGTACTTCAAACTCCGTCGTCATAATGAAGGCAGGCTTGTGAGGCAGCGGAGACAAATCCATGACGTCCATGGCCGGGGCAGGCGAGGACGAAGGCAATGGGGGAGTGGTCATCACATCATCTATTCTAGTCTCAGCGAGGCACCTTTATAACATACTCCCGGATGGGAGTTCCTACCATGACCATTGGCATGAGCAAGCATGCTTGAAGTGAACAAAGACCGACGAGGAGTAGCAAGCTGTGGGCTAAGAATAGAGTCAGTATGCTCTGAATGCCTCTTTGTCCGGCACGGACCACAAACCTTTGATCAATGTGAAAGTTCTGTGACAAGTCTGCAGCCAAGCTGGTTGTCGGAGAAGAAGACCTCAAAGGATTCATATTAAAGTAGTCAGGGCCAGACTTCTTCATGGACAGGTCCTTGAAATTGAAGTTATTGGGGCCGAACCCCGACAATGATGGATACGAGATAGGCTCTGGCCGAAAGCAATGGCCGAACATCACGGATGGCGGCTGCATGGCCGCCAGCGGAGATGAGTGTTCCATATCTCACCGACGTCGAATTGCACACCGGTCCAGATTCTGACGTAGTACCGTAGTACGGTTGCAAAGGAATCACCAGCTGAAAATACAGTCCCGAGGCAGCAGTTTCTGTAGTTCTCAGCACTGTCCTGGGCAATGCAATCCGATCCACTCCGACTTGAAATCTCGACGTCGACGACGAATATTCCCAGCTACCCAGACCGAGAAATCCCAGAACTCAAACCCTCGATCCACAGCGAGAGTCTTGTATCCGAATGAAGGGGCCAGCTTAAAGTGCCATACCGGCGGTCGAAGTCGAATCTCTCGGTATCTGCAATTGAGAGGAGCCACAGCTCGTGGGCAACGGTAAAGGATGGGAGATACAGGGTCAGGAAGTTGATCTGAAACCTGTAGTATGAAGGTGGAGGGAGGAGGTTGAGTTGAGGGTAGCTGAGGGGGGGGTTCAAGAACGTCAAATGTCGAAGGTCGGATGTCAAGAAAGAAAAGAAAAGGTGGAACAAGGCTGACTGAAGAAAGAAACCTCGTGAAGCTGAAGGGATGGGTCTGTTGCAATGGCAACGCAAGTGGGGAGGATCTCCAGATAGGGTACGATACCGTTTTGAGGCAGTTGAGTAGGTACAGCACGTACAGCATGTACAACGGGTACTAAACCATACGTAATTTCAAGTTCTCAGCTCTTAGTTTCTTAGTTCTCCGTACTCCGTACCTGTAGTGGACCCCATGTGCATAGGGCGTTAAGGTACGATCGCTACTCTCCTATGGTATGCAAGTCCTTTCAATTCTTCCTTTTCTGCTTTATTCCAGTCCATTCATAGTATAGATTTACCTTTTCTCCAAAGGGGGTGCACCGTGTGGAAATGGTTCCAACGGTTTGGCCCCAGTCTGGTTGCCCGGGCTCCCTTGCCGCCCATCGTCCAGACTACCGGCTGCTCAGCAACTGTTCACCTATCAGAGATCACTTTGTTACCCTTTTTTAATTCTTTTCAATTCTTTTCCCGAACCTGTGATCCTTGGCGACCATGTGTCTGGATAATAGCTGTTCTTCATCCCTGGCCTTTGACTAAATCCTAAGGACTCAAAGACTCAAGGACTCTTATGAAGATCAAAAGCGAGGAGATCCATATTGCTCTATGCCGTACCATGGATTCACCGCGTTTTGACACTTTTCATATTTTTACTGTAGTACGGAGCTCGGAGTAGTTACGTTTCTCAGGTACCAAAACGAACTTTCCGTGCATCTTCCATGGGTCTTCCGTATCCACCATAAAAGAGTTTTTTCCTCTCAGCCGTGTGTGTGTGTACACAGTTCAGCTGAAACCGAGCGAGATCGAGTCTAAAAGGCCGGAACTCCACTCTTTCCACTCTTTCGGTAAAAATTGAGCTCGGCAAAGCCAAAACGAGCACAAACGAGGTTCACAAGCTTCAAGATGCAAGTGATGCATCATGCAAGGACAAGCATGACTTGGATCCCCGGAATGAATTATTCTGCAATAAAGACCTTCCAACGTCAATCCTACCTTTAACCCTCTCTCAGTTTATTGCATCTTGAGGGCCTTTACCCGGTTGGGCCCTGCAGACTTGGAGATCCCAACTCATGAATGGCGCATTGCAACTCTCGGCCGATCATGTCCCTGATAAGCGATCATTAGGCGAACAAACCGAGGAGGGGAATAAGCCTAACGAAATCTGTGCCCCGGTACAATTCCCCGGAATTGACGTACCGAGGCAGTCATTGGCGGAGCTCGATGGCGATCCCCTAATCGCAATCCGCGACTTCATAGCGGCAAGATCATTACCCGGTTGGGACGCGATTAAGCAGTGCTGTACCCCACCATCCTAAGATATGTAGTATCCGGCAAGGTATGGAGGTGGAATCTCATACTTCATGATGATGCCCTTACTTGCGCACGCATTCCTGAGAGCCAGGGTGTGGTAGATCAAGGGCCCGGCGAGGGGAACGTTCAATGTCGCGGATCCCTTGGGCCCCCTTGGTACCCAAGGTCCATGTTGTAGCTATTAAGTGCCTATTCAGAGCCGTCTATTCAAACCTTCCGTGCAAGCCCTGGTCGCGCGGTCAACGCAGTTCTTTTCCATCCGTCGCGAAGTGCAACGGGGCATTCTATGATACTGGAGCTTACTGATGAATCTCCGATTAAGGGACCAATTGGACCGAGCTTTCAACGACTGCACCATGCCACTGAACTAACTGCTCGGCTCTAAATGTCCAAGAACTGGGTGTGTCGCGTCTTAGAACCGATCGCCCGTCCCCGAGATCATCAGATCTCGACTCCGATGAGCGTCGTTCATGATCCGGGCCTTGTGTATCGGCTGCGCTAGACAAATAAGAAAAGAGCAGAATCCACGCGAATTTGCCACCATGATATCAACGCGGCTCTGCGATGGACCTGAAACTCCTAGTGGATGGAGTCCGCGATAATCTGTCCAGTTACAGTGGGCACAGGATAGCCTCCAAGCTGCTGCACCCCACGACTTGCTATTCTTGGAGATCGGAATGAAACACCGGTTGATTCTACCTTGTCAGTCCAGACAGCTCCTGGGCCCGCATTACCCATTGGCTTGCAGCTGCAGTCAGACATGCTCTATCACAGACCTGGAGCAGCCCCGTACCAATTGCGGTGTATGTACTCGGTGTACTCCGCACTCACCCATGATGTTGGAACGTCGGAAACATCGGTCAAAGTCGCTGACCCCATGTTGATCTGTGTCCGTGATGCTACGTCACTTGCGGCCGGCCTCGATTGTAGCTGATCTTCGCAAATTAGTTTGTGCTAGGCGGACACAAGGATGCTATGACGGTTCATGACGTTGAAGCATTGGCGCTATTGTTTACAATGGTGTCGGAACCGGTCGCTAGATTGTCCTTTGTTTATGTTGCTCGGGCCTCAGATAGCCTTGTCTACAGCTGCCGTGCAGCACAGATGTGCCAATCATGCGGGTTGGCGGCTGCGTCCTGCTGGGCTGACAATGAATCTTCATCAATCTCGCCCGGGGTGTGGTCGGCCTTGTCCGATCTCTGCGTCTCCGCTGCGCCACGCAGTGCTCTGGTGGGGTCAGGGTGGAATTAGGATGATGTGATCCGTCAACTGCGTCACAGTGCCATGTGCAACGGACCAGTCGCAAGCATCCTATAGCCGATATGGCCTGTTGTAGCTGCGGGGTTTATCACACCCCGTGTCTAGACCGTGTTGACTCTCGTGGGTGATGTCAAGTGTCGGGCGCGTTTCGATAAGCAAACTAAACTCTCGGAAATCGCGAACACCCAGTGACATCAGCCAAAACAAGACATACATCCAGATCTTGATTTGCATCGAGTATTCCTGGGGCTGTATCTGAATACATCGTCAATACTTGAAATACCTATACTCACATCTAGGCCGCCCATCCTTGTCTCTTCACCCTCAATTTGTCGCCTGTACCTACTTAGCCCGACCACCGGATATCCCCGATCTGCGGCACTATTGAATGCCCCGGTCGTCAAGCTCACGTCCCCTCAATTATTATTTAGCAGCCCAAAGCCCCCTAAAGCCATGATGCTATCGCCTGTCTAGTGAGCAGTCTACACCCCATCCATCGAAGGCAACTCCACTCTACGCATAGCCCTGACTGTGGCCCCCAAATATCCTACAGCTCTTCCGCGATAGATCACAGCAGCCGCTGCGTCTTCCGCAATTGATCTGTAACGACCTTATCTTCATAGCGTAGCACAACACGAACATACGAACACTGATCTTCATGCCCACCTACCCAATCCACCCACCCGGCATAGCCGACAGCCCTAAGTACTTCAGCATGCAGGCGCCGCGGTGGCTGTCAGATCATAGACGCATGGTAAATGCAGGGCGAGCCCACGTAGACCTCCTCTCCGTGCAACTCTACATGTCAACTGCCACATTGCTGTAGGATAGAGTTACAGGAGACCCACGATAATCAATTGGGGTCTGGGCAGCATGGTATGGAAATTGATATATTCGCCGCCCTACTATTAGGGTCGCCACGCTCCGCGGAGTTTATTCTCAGCACAGTGTATGTATCGACCGAAGCTCTGTGTCGTGCGAATCTATTTGCCACGAATCCGCTGATCCGCAATTCTGCCTTTTTGCCTTGAGAGTAACTTGTTTTTGCTTGCAATGCATCAGATTTCAAGTGTATTTTTGGCCGGCACCGGACAATGAGACGCCAATGGATAGCTTGTGCGGGTACCCTGACAACATTGACGGGGAATCGGGAAGAGGCAGCTATGGATCCGAGCCGTGTTTGATGGTGCTTGCTATGCTTGTTTCCGAATGACAATCTTTGGGTGTGGGCTATTATGGTGGGTTGGCTTCCAGGCTTCCCCTGAATGTCGTCAGGGAAACCCTGGAACCTGTCAAGTTTTGAGAGATCATCTTGTCGTATTTGCTTCAGCTGAGGATACAGGTCTTGGGATATGTCAATACTTGAATTTTTGATTCTTTCTGTCTGGCCAGACTCATTGTATAATTGATCTGGGTATTGTCTTGGTTGTGCGTTGCTTAAGGCACTTGGGCAGGCACGTTGACCGGACAACAGTCACCTAGGCAGTCTCTGGAGCAAATGAGCAGTTAACCCAGTGTAAAATGAATATTGTTTAAAATGTCAAATTGGAACTGCAGATGTGCTGTTGTAGCTTGCAGTATAAATTGAAATATTATGGTCAGCACATTCAATGATCTCGAGGATTGAAGAACTCAAGATGAGGTAGGTAGGTATATATCTCCGATCTATCGGAGCAAATTCACCTCCAATCACACCACAACCAGCTTGAAAATCCAAACACACTCATCAATTAGCATCTAGCATCCATACCCAGGTACTCGACATCAATAATTCGTACAATTCTCCCCGCAATAGAGTTAAACGACCGCATCAACCCGGTCTGACTAATCATCCTTATCGTTATCGCTACGCGCTAAACCCAAAATAGCAACCACCGCCCGAATTTTCTGCGCCTCGGCCAGCAGTGTTCAACGGCCAGGAGCATCCGCTCGACCAGCTTCAATTTCGAGGCCAAACCCCTTTGATCGCCAAATTGCAAGCCAATTGGCTATCACAACCACCTACAAAATGGGCTTCAAGCGGCGCCGCGAGCTCTACAACGTCGACACGAAGCTCGTCGAGATCTATGAGGACCTCGCCAGCGAAAAGGACGAGATTCGCCTGAAGGCTGCACAGGGCCTGGTGTCTCAGTTCACTCCCGACAACAACCCCACAGATGACCAAATCAAAAAGGCGCTGCAGCGACTGTTCCGCGGTCTTTGCAGTCCTCGTAAGGCTGCGCGCATTGGGTTCTCGATTGCCTTGACGGAAGTCCTGACGCAGATATTTTCGGTGAAGCGCGAGGAGTCGCAGCTTAGCCTTGAGGATGCGCTTAAGCTTTGGGAGACGCAGACTAATGCCACCGGTGGCGAGTCTGGACAGGTATGTCTAAACAGCCAAGAGGGAGTCCGAAGTGGTCATGCTAACTGACTTTGCGAACAGGAACAACGCGACCACCATTTCGGCCGTCTCTTCGGCGCTGAAGCGATTATCAAATCTGCCGTCCTTTTCCAATCTTTCGTACCGTTCACATACTGGACCAAGGTCCTTGATCTGATCTTCGAACTCGCCCAGAAGAAGCCCTGGCTTCGCGAGGAATGCGGATGGATTATCTATCGCTGTGTTTACGATCTATCTTCGCGCAAGATGGATGCCAAGTTCGTGGAGGCTGCTATGGATCGTCTGTGCTCATTTAACCTGGCCCCGACCCCAGAGGGCGTTGCGATCTGGCTGGCTGCCAAGGACATGTTCCCCGAGGCCAACTTCCCCCCCAAGATCTGGAAGCACGATGATCCGCTGGATCCAAAGGAGCGCAGCGGTCTATCCAGGATTATGAAGGAGTCTTCTTCCGAGCAGGGCGAGGGCGAGAACAAGGCCAAGTCTTCTGGAGTGTGGAACTCTAAGCTCCACTTTGCCTGGGATGCGGTTCTGTCGCGGACCAGCGACGGAAGCTCCAAGTCGAAGTCTGCCCGCTTAAGCTTCGCTGATTTCTGGCTCGAAGTCGTAGACAATGGGCTGTTCGCCTCTGCCTCATCGGAAGAGCGCAAGTATTGGGGATTCCTTCTATTCAATAAGATCCTCAACGACGGCTCGCCGCAGCAGGCATCTCATCTATTCACCAAAAACCTGGTCCGGTGCTTGATGAACCAGCTCGCCGTTGAGGACCGCTACCTCCACCGGATGGCCGTCAAGGCCTCCAAGGCAATTCCTGCCCGTGTGTCCAAGGAGCCCAGCTTCGCAGCTGCAGCCGTGCGTGGGCTGATCAAAACCAGCGGAACGATCAACTTCGACCAGACTACTAAGACAAAGACTGTCGAGAAGATTGTGACCGAGGCCAATCTCGAAGCCCTGCAGGAGATTGTTCCCATGCTTGAGCAACTTCTCAGCCGCCCTGGCACAACCGACGAGAAGGGCGCCTCATCCAACCGTCAGTTCGTTGCCCACCTTCTCCTTTCAATTGTGCGCTCAAAGGCTGCTACCGGTGATAAGGACTCTGAGGATGACTACCAGTCAGTACTCGAGCATATCCTGTCCACCTTTGTACGCTTCGCATATTTCAAGGGTGACGGCGCCCGCGAGTCTGTCCCCGAACCAGCCTTTACCGAAGCGACGCAGGAACTCTTACGAAACCGGATCAACTCGTCTCTGAACAGTCTCCTCGCATCGCAGAAGTATGCCACGACCATCCCCTACGCCGTTGTGCGCCAGATCCGCGATGGAGCCAAGTCCGGAGAGTATGGCAAGTTCATCATCAGCATGGATGATAAACTGAAGGACTCCGTGAAGACCGCTTTCAAAGCGCTGAAGAAGCTCTCTAGCAAGGAGAAGAAGGGCGAGACTTCTAGTATCGCCGCTTTCAAGCTGCTCTACTCCATGACCGTGCTGCAAGTGTACAGCGGTGACGCCGATGCCGTGTCGATGCTGGATGAGTTGGAATTCTGCTACACCAAGTTCTTGGGTGATGAGAGCTCGAAGAAAAAGGATACGTCTGATGCCTCGGACGCGCTGGTTGAAATCTTGTTGTCCTTTGCGTCGAAGCAGTCACAGCTCTTCCGTCGCATGAGCGAGCAGGTGTTTGGTGCCTTTGCGGACCAGGTTACTGAGAATGGCTTGGAGTCATTAATCTCGGTATGTATTTGCGATTTCCCAGACCGTATGTCTTCCTCTGACTGTTGTTTAGATTCTAGAAGCCAAGGAGACCTTGGCCGGCCAGCAAGAGATGTTCGACCAGGATAACGATGATGATGCCGAAGAAGATGACGAGGGTGACAACGACGAAGATGAAGAGATGGTAGATGTCGATGAAGAAGACAGTGACGTCGAGGTCGTCGAGGCAGGCGATGCCTCCGGAGACTCCGATTCCGACTCCGATGATGAAGATGATGAAGAGGAGGAGGAGGAAGACGCCGCCGAAACCGCCGCCTTCGAAGCCAAATTGGCTGCTGCTCTGGGCACCCACCGCGCAGACCAAAACCTCAGCGCCGCCGAGTCCGATTCCGACGCCGACATGAACGACGACGAGATGGAACAGGTCGACGCCCAACTAGCCAACGTCTTCCGAGCCCGCAAGCAAGCTGCCTCCCAAGTGAAAGACAAGAAAGACGCTCGCGAGAACATGGTCAACTTCAAGAACCGCGTGCTGGACCTGATTGAGATCTTCGTGAAGAAATGCCACACCCGTCTGCTCGCCCTGGACCTCCTCCTACCCCTGCTCCGACTCGCGCGTCGTTCCTCCGTGAAGCAGATCGCCGGCAAGGCCAACAGTGTGCTGCGCGAGTACACTAAGTTGTGCAAGGGAAATGCCGTGCCCAAGATCGATGGCGAAGCCGAGCCCATCTGGGAGCTCCTCCGCGCCATCCACAAAGAAGCGAGCCACAGCGGACCTGCTGCGCATGCAACTGCCGCCAGCCAGGCGTCGCTGCTTGTAGTCAAGGTACTTGTAGCGCACGACAAGGCCGCCATCGCAGACGTGGTGGACGTGTACGCTGCAACCAGAAAGGAGCAGCTACGCAGCGCGAAGTGCCATGTGCAACCGTCCTTCTTTACAGAATGGAATAACTGGTGTGTCTCGGCAAGCAAGCAGTTGAAGAACTAGAGGAGATCATGTATGTACATAGTACCTATCCACCAAAACACTCTATACCACAGAATCAAGTTATATCAAAAAGTCAAGTCATATCTCAATCAGTGGAAATCTCCAGAAAATTTAACGGAAGTTTCCAGGAATCAGCGTCACATGTTGAGGCTAGAGGCAAGCGAGATTCCCCTCTCCCCCAAGGGTATAAATATCTCCTGCTTCACCCTTCTTTCCCTCTCTTCTTCTTCTCCTTCTTCGAAGGGCTGTTATCGGTATAAAATCCCTAAGGAAATTTCCCTTCCCTTTCCCATATTCCCCAGTCCCCTCGTCACTTCACCTCATCCTCGCCGTCGACCCTCTCACATACCCATACTTGCCCATGCTTCACCTCACCCCAAGCTTCGGCCCTGAAGGTACCTTTGATAGTCCGCCCTGATGTTGAGCGGGCTAAGAAGGTATCCCAAGGGCTGAAGATGTGAACAAGAAGCATGCTGGCCACCCACTTGTAGTGTAGCATAGTCGTACTTAGTTGTTCAGTTGTTCTACTCTCACTCTTCCCTCGTAGCGTAGCGTAATGTAACGTCACCATGCTCGATGACGACTGACTGTAGGTGTACCTGCTCGCAATAGCTCCGAGACCAGAGGGTGCAGTGACCTGGATGTCAAGCAGCTACGTCGTGCTCCATTATGTGAGCATACGAGGCTCTCTAGAGCGCACCCACCGGCAAGCTTGCCCACTCCTTGTGAAGAATCTGCTCAGTTGATGAGTCTACCGATGGAATGGCTCTAGCATCTATGGGAGGTGAGTCTCACGCAGACATGGCTAGCGTGCATGACACTGATACAGGCCCAAGGTTGGTTCGAAGATTACATTGGCTGGAAGAGCAGGGTACGGTGAGGTTGCACCTGATATACTGCTACACGCTACGCTACTGAGTATCTGCTGATACATCTCAGAGAGACGAGATGCTGAATCCGATGACACGAACTCGTCGCCTTCGCTACCATCGGACACCGAGGACAGGGCCAAACACCGTGGGAAAGAGGTGGTCTGGGTGGCAGACTTATTCTTACTCTCTCTGGCTAAAACATTACCTGCAGAGACGTTGGGATTTGTGGTTGGCCGGGCTCGAGGGCAGTGATCGCGATGGTGCTGTGGCTTTGATCAGCATATATCATCCCTTGTCAGCACAGAGTAGGTGGTGATTTACATTAAGATACTTGAGCAGGCAAATTTGACTAAGTATCGAGAGACATACCCGCGTTTTCCCATCACTCGGTGTTGGAATAGGTCTTCCGAGCTCATTCCTCCTACGTCCTGTCGGGGCCTCCGTCCTGTCGGGGCCTCCGTCCTGTCGGGGCCTCCGTCCTTATCTACTCGATCAGCCTGCGAGATGAACAGAAATAAATTGATTACAAAGTGGAAGAGCCTAACCTGGCCTGCACGTGCCTGGGTACTTTCGTATTTCCTCGATCGAATATGTAATATGTCTAGCGAGCGCCCTGCATCTCGGGCCCAGAGGGTAACCGTGGCTCTGCTAAAGAGGTCTTGCTCAAGTTGTTCACTCCAAGGAAAAAGAGGACGTTCGTTCAGTGGGCACGAGGTCCTGGGATAACGCGAAACATTCTGATACATTGCCGTTAAAAGACTGAATCGACTAGGCCAGTCAGTAGAAAATATAGAAATGGAAGGCCAAGCTTCAAGCCGGGCTGCGGACCCATTCCAGGGCTATATAAGAATATAAGAATCTCCCACTCAAAACCCAGTAATATACCGATGTTCACTAGTCTCCTCCAAAACCTCCAACCGCATCCCAACCTCCAGAACCCCCTCACTCCTCGGCGCACTCAACATCCCAAAACAAGGCTTCCACTTAATCCCCTCATCAACCCTCCGATACGAAACCAGCGTATCCCACGGCTGTTTCTTATGCTTAGCCGCCGTATCCGGATCCACATTCGGGACCTGACACCTTGCACACCTCGCCACAATATCCAGAACCAGTGGCGCTTTATTCTCTGCGCTAATCCGCACAGTCTTCCACGAATCCTCGCTCCAGGGCCTCTCACCCCTGATAACGATATTAGGCCGGAATCGCTCGACAGTAATGGCGTCTTCACCCCTCTGACAAAGACGAGTATTCAGCTCAGACAGCGATGCTTCCGAGGCAATGAGAATGGGAAAAACATCGGGAAATCCAGTTGTCTGGACACGGCCTAGGAGGTTAGGCGCGCCATTTCCTTTTAGCACACGGGGTGTAGGACCCTTGTAAACCAGCGCGACCTTCATGCCCAGGAATGCAGAGAAAGGGGCATTGATCTCGTCGCTGTAGATATACCCATCTGTATGATTATCCCAGATCTTAACGGGTGCCAAGGTGGTGTTAGCAGCCAACCAGGCCGGCGATGGATGACATGGCACGCGAACGGTTCGCTGATTATCAGCGTCCGGGATAGTGATCAGCAGATCCTGGCCGTCGTCACTCAACCCCGTGCCGATGCGCGTCATGTCTGGGATTTGGCGGATAGTCAAGAACTCATTCGTGGCGGCGTCGACGAGCATCCAGCGGCGGTCGAGGTCGAGACCGTGTTCTTGGAGGACAGTTTTCTGGACCTCGAAGCCGCGGCAGGATTTAATGGGGTACATGCGTAGCGAGATGATTTCGCTGGATTGTCGGGGCTGGCGCCATAGGCGTAGGTGTGGGATGATTGTGGATTGGGATTTGCGGGTCCAGCCTTTTAGTTGGGGGATTAGGAGAATTGGGAGGAGGACTAGGAGTCCTAGTACTAGGAGTGAGACGGTGTTTGTCTCGAGCATTGTTGAGGTGGTGGGTAATTGGGAAGAATTAAATGGATTTTCTATCTAGGAACAAAGTTCTAGTTTTAGTTAACTAATTAACTAGTTCCACCGGGATGTAGCCGGGATTGATAAGCGCGTTTTGCCGGAAAGCTGGGAAGGCCCGAGGTACCTTGAGATAGTTGGTGAATTTGGGGCTCTGATGTCTGTCATACACCGGACATGATTCGGAGAGTATATTATTGGAAAGTTGCGTTGCTCTATATTTAATGAGTCATTATCTGCACAACTGTGGGTGAGACACGCTAATGCTATATATCGAAGCAGGCTATATTATTATCAAGACCGATATCGAGGGATATCAAAAGCAGAGATTTGAGATAAAATACCAGATACGCTAAGGAGAAAGAAAATGCCACAAACTGCACCATTGGATGCATGAGAAACCGAACAATCATCCGAACACGGGAGCTCCAAACACACATTCTAGATCGATCATGCAGAATTCATCTCATCGATCCAACAGGTCACCAAAGTCTTGATCAAAGCCAAAGCAATATTCCGTCCCAGGTCAATGTCGGCATCCGATGAGGCAGCAGGAACATGAAGGAACACTACGTTTCGGTCCCGACCTTCCATCAAAGCCAGGGACAAGCTGGTATAGAAAATAAAGTCACAGAGATAATGACCAGGGTCATCGGAGATGCGGAGATCCGTCTCCGCTGGAGCCAGCGACCTCCACGTCTCCAAGAAATGGTCGTTCGGCGGGTAAGGGCCCTCCTTACCTTCGGCCTTGGGGCCAGGTGTCAGGGTAGGCGGCAAGCCCAACTCCTTCCAGCGCTTCTCGCCATCCTCAAATCCGATGCGGCCGTCAATATCGGTGAGATTATAGTCATCGCGATGCGCCGTGGATTCCACCGAGTAGTAAGGCCTGTTCGACGCCATACCGATATGGAGCACGATATCCGGCCTATGACCATGTGCCGCGGCATAGTCCTTCAAGATAGCCGGGAGAGCTTCCCGAACGGTCGCATAAGCGACGGGGATCGGGGTGGGGTGCACATGAAGGGATACGCGGCGGTCATAATCACCCTTGGGAGAAGGGAAGGAGAAAGAGGACGGGAGGGAAGAGGCGATCAAATAGGAGGCGTTGACGAGATTTGTCCTAAAGGGCTGGTTACACGGAGTCAGTTAGATTCGGATTCGGGTTCGGGCTCAAGTGCGAGGCTATCTTCACTTACACCAAACCCTGTTATCAATACTGAGATCTCCCTTGGCGCAGGCTGTGGATGGACTGGACTGTCCGGCGCGGAGTGTAGTGTGGGTGCCACAGGGCCATAGTCTCCCATATTGATAGATATTAAGTAGTGCTGATTATGGGATTAGAAGATGTATATTGAAGGAGGCGAGTTGTCTTCGTGCGGAGAAATCGAGATGATTGAATGCGGGGTCTTGGCGCTGCAGGATCCATGGCCTCGTATCTTTTGGAAGCGTATGATTCGTGCTTGAAGAGAGTATGAGATTTCTGAATGTCCCTTCACTTGAATAATTATGCATTTGGATTTTATGCTTCATACATATATGCATGGCTGGATTGTTACATTTCTATATGGCCAGATCACTCTGGATGCAGACCATCGTTTCACCTCGAGTCATGCGTGACACCAAACCTGATCCCCTGTCGATTTCATTCCAAGCTTCCCGACTGTAAAGACCTGGAGAAAAAGGAAGGAAACGTATCCTAGTCGGTTGGAGATGCAATCCTCGAAATACCTATTCGGGCGATCTGCCTAGGATCCGTCCTCTCATTCTTATGCTCGACTAGCATAGTGCTTAGTGGTACAATATAGAAATATCGAACAAGACTCGGAACCCGCAGATCCAGGCTTCCTGACCGTTTCTTTAGACGGAATGTCTAGCATCCGTGGGGAATATCTCCGCATTGACTGGGTTACACACGAGTAATCTACAAAAGGAGTTGTCTGCCTCACGCCTTATACTTCTGACTTTGCGTTTTCTGACTTCGCGTTTTTCAGAAGTTTTTATTTGACAGCTTGCTCACTTCTCACTTCTCTACCATGGCCATTCTGATCGCCATTCTGATCGAGCTGTTTGACACCCCTTATTTGGTGCAGGGCATCTGCGTCGCCCTGGTGCTCGTCTTCGTCTCCAGCTTCTGGGAGGATATTTCCGACGAGATCCCGCACAGACGCGTGCCCTTGGTAGGCAAGAGTTGGTGGGATCTCAGCAACCAAAAAGCCAAATCTCGCTTTACCACTTCCGCACGGTCATTGATTGCCGAGGGGTTCGCAAAAGTAGGGAAATGGGGAAAGAGTGCGATCTGAGCAACAAATGCTGATAAAAAGATAAATATGACAGGGTGCCAATGTGTTCCAGGTGATGGGCATGACGAGACCATTGATTGTTCTTCACCCCAAGTACATCGATGAGATCAAAAGCCACCCGCACCTCACTTTTGACGGTGCGACGCGAAAGGTTGGCCGTATCCTCCTGCTTGGAGCTGGACTGATCTTATCAGAACTTCTTCGACGATCGCATTCCCGGCTTTGAACCTTTTCATGCGCTGGCCCCTGGTAAAGTCCTCATCGACACGGTCCGGATCAAATTGACCCAGGCGCTCGGTATGCCACTTCTGTCTCCAAGTGGTGGGCAACTCTAATGTGTACCAGGCTCTCTGATAATCCCACTGTCCAGGGAGACGGCCTTGGTAGTCAAGGATAGCTTCCCTCCTTCGAATGGTATGCGACCAAACTCATTGAAAGGACCCTAAACTGACTCATGCCAGAATGGAGGGCATATAACTTCTCCCACAAGGTCCCGTATATTGTGGCACGGATGTCGACATTGGTCTTCATGGGAGAGAAGATCTGCCGCGACCAGAACTGGATCTCAGTCTCGGTCAACTACACCATTGACGCCTTCGTAGCTTTCCGCGAGCTGCGCCAGTGGCCATCCATCATGCGCCCGCTCGTGCACTGGTTCCTACCGGCCACGCAGAAGCTGCGGAAACATTTGACCGTCGCGCGTTCCCTCATCGACCGGGAGATCAAGAAGCGCGAAATGATCCGCGCCGGCAAATTACCACAGGAGGACCCGCCTCGCACTCGTGATGATGCTCTCGACTGGTTCGAGGAGCTGTCGACGGCATACAGCCAGCCTTTGGACCTGTCCAGGTGCCAGGTTTCATTGTCCTTGGCGGCCATTCATACCACTTCGAACTTGCTAACCAACGTCATGTATGATTTGGCGGCGTACCCGGAGTACGTGCAACCACTGCGCGATGAGATCGGCGCCGTCGCTGCTGAGGATGGGGTCTTCAAGAAGACCAGCCTGCTCAAGTTGAAGTTGATGGATAGCGTGATGAAGGAGTCACAACGAATCCACCCCGTGAGCACCAGTAAGTACATCGTCCGTTAGTGTCAGCTTCCTCCACACTCACGATCAGCCTCCATGAATCGATTCGCACTAGAAGAAATCCCACTATCCGACGGTACAGTGATTCCCAAGGGCGCGACCATCGCCGTATCAGCGCACATCAACCAAGATGAATCCATCTATCCGAACGCGCGCACCTACGACGGCTACCGCTTCTACAAGAAGCGCCAAGAGCCCGGCAACGAGCATCGGTTCCAGCTGGTTACAACGACGCGCGAAAGCTTCGGGTTCGGCCACGGCGTGCACGCGTGCCCGGGCCGATTCTTCGCGGCGACGGAGTCAAAGATTCTGCTCATTCATCTGCTGCTCAAGTACGACTGGAAGTTCAAGGAGGACTGCGGGCGGCCCAGGAATCTTGAAAACGGCACCGAGTCCATTACCGACCCGACGATCGAGCTGCTGGTCCGGTCTCGCGTGCCGGAGGTTGACCTGGCTGCGCTTGGAGAGTGAGGCGTCATCGCGGAGCTGATCGGCCGTGCGTTCCCGGGGTGGTCTGCGCTCAAGCTTTTCTCCTTGTTTTTCCCTCAGTTCCGGTACGTATATTTGGAATTTTGTGCACTCGGATTGAAGGTGCAAAAATGTACCTTATCAGGATGGTGAATTATCAAAAGATCTTATCTTTAACGAGTTCATATCGAGTAGGTAATGGGTATCTAGTTCATAGAGTGAGATCGACTGTACTCCGTATGTGGTGGATACGTCCCACTGCGGCAGAGCACTGGGTCAATGTTTCAGGTTTGCACAAGCCTATGTGACTCGAGCTTCGTAATTAAAACCCATGACCACCAAGGTACAGTATAGAGAGAGGCCACGTGAGGGTAGCTCATGTGTAAATGCAGTGTAAAGATACGCACATGATTCACGCGACTCGACGCGACGCGACGCGTCGGTGGAGTCAAACTTCCCAAAAAGGTAGAATTGCTTTTCTCATCGCGAATGACGATGAGGGGTGGCCGAGCTGGGTCCAGCCACACCGCACAATGAGTGAAATTGGGGGTTTCTCGATCTGTAGAGGACTTTGCATGGAGAGGATAAAGAACGGGCTGTATATCCCCGTATCTCTATAGAGCTACAGTTTATGTAGTTGATGTAAATAGAAGAAAATCTCGAACCTACCACTTGAATCGCGTATGCAAAGGTCATCACCCCATCTCACATCTCGGGAGGATCAGCCCTTGCAGCGGTTGACTTGGGACTTCACTTTATGACTTTAGGGGCTAACCGAGCCCACGATCAAGAGCTCTGATGGAGCCCATCGTGGTCAGGGCTCCAATACTGGGTCTCTTCCCAGCCTCCCGTTACCCACATAGCCTCGCTTGGTCAGTTCCCTGGGTACGGAGTACAGAGTACAGAGTACTCGTTCCCCATCTGTTCTATATGCCCGCATGCATCAAGTAAGGTCCAACCTGCAGGCACTCTGGGAAAGACTCGAGGAAAATCTAAACAATAACAACATACATTCCAACGTGTTGAACGTGTAGAAACAAAACCCAGAAGACTTTTAGTTTGTGAGTAGCGCAACCCTCAGTGTCCACTTTTTACTTGGTCACCAAGTGTACAACTAAAAAAGTACATCCCGTACCGCAGCACAAGTCCAAGGTACACCGCTGGCGCCCGCACACACCCCCGTGTCCTAGGTACCAGTGACCCCCCCAACGCCTCACTCGACGCCCAACCTTCTCTTCTCTCTCGCTTTCTTCACCTCTCTTCCTTACTTTCCCTTCTCAACCCCCCTCCTCCCTCCCCTCCTACTCCTGCGAGAGTAACTCGCAGTCGTATTTTCTTTTCTTTTGTGTTTCTTCACAGTGATGACGACTTTCTCCATTCCCTCTTAGCCGGGTGGAGCCGATGTGATCTAGTGATACTATCCCGATTATCACTCTGTTCGCGCATTCCGTGTACTCTGATCACACGCAACCGCTGTTTCCTCCACCGTCCTCTTTGCTCTCGTTCCATTTCTTTTCTTAACTCACGATTCACGACCAATTCCACGACCTACGCGCTTGACTTGAAAAGCTGCAGCCAAATCGACTCGACCACATCCCCCCCCCGGGTCAACCATCTGCCGATATCTCTCACAGTATCGCATTGATTGACCAAACCTTCAGCTTTGCGAGCGCAAGGCCGCGAATTCATCACCATGGCTCAACGTCAGCTCTCGCGTACCCTCCCCAAGAACTTTACTTTTCCGTCTCTCAGCGCCGACGAGCCCAGGACCCCCGAACGGCCGTGCGCCTCGATCGACGTTCCTCCACCTCCGCGCCACTCGTTCTCCAGTTGCCGCCTGCCCCGAGTCCGCGTTCGCTCGGGGACCGATGTTTGCGCGCGGATGGACCTGGATCTCTTCCGGTTCCAGGATAGCCAGGACGTTGCGCTGCCCTCTATCGAAGTGAACCAGCAGGGTATTGCACCGGAGACGACCTTCTCCGATGAGCCTGTGAATGATGCTCGCTTCCTTGCACCTCCGCGTCAGCGCATGGCTTTCAAGACCCCCCCGGCGCAGATTACTGGCGCGGAATATGACGCCTGCGACACAGAAAACCAGTGGCCATCGTGGGATCAATCGCCGTCCGCGCACAACATTACACGCCCTAGTTCCGCCTGCTCGAACAATTCCGACTCGTCTGTTGAGTCAATCGAGACTTTTGCGTCGCGACCGTCGGTAGGAGGAAGCTGTACAAGTGCTGAGAGCGACTTCGACTCGTATTTCCCTCTGGAGTTTCCCAAAGAGCCCGAGATGAGCTCACCCACCCTGCCTAAGAAACACAGGATGATGCGCTCGCAGACAAAGGACAAGTCGTGGACTCGCGAGATGGACAACCACCTGTGGAACACGTACCAGATATACCTGCAGGACCCGATTATGACACCTTTCAAGATGACACCGGGCAGTATCCCACCGCTGGGAGTTACGTCTCGAGTCTCGCGCCGTGCCAAGAAGACCTGGGAGAAGAGACATCGCATCACCGAGTCTTACCCCATGCGCTCCGCCGACCGCAGCGGTAGCTCTACCCCCAGAGCAGTGGAGGATGCTACCCAGTCTGCATGGCCCAAGTCCGATGCGAAGACGCGTCGACGACTGAAGCTGCTGTGTCGTCGCAAGTTCTGCATTATGCCCCACTATCAGCGCATGATGCAGTCTCGCAGCCCAGAGCCTGTCGCAGACATGCTCGGCGCAAACACACAGGCGCACGTCCGTGATTTCGCCGGCAACAGCACTGCGGCTTACGGCACGCGTGACCTCGGTGTCTCTCTTATTTCCACCTATGACCCTACTCCATTGGCACAGCTCGCGGAGGCTCCATTGCCCGAAGTGCCCAAGAAGACGGAATGGTTTGGCAACCCGGTGCAAGGCACATCTGACAACCTCATGCCGCCGCCCTCAAACCAACACCTTAACGGTGGGTCCGCTCACGACACCCCGCGCTTGGGATCTCCGTTTGTTTACAATACCTGGGGACCCGGAGGCTCGAACCGCCAGGTCCACGACCTCGCTCCCCCGGCCCGGACAATGCATGTGCCCGGTCGCCGTGCGCGGCGCAACACCCACTTGGTGGAGAGGACTCCTAGAGATTCTGACGATGTATTCTCCAGCGACGTCTATGGGGACAAGGATCCCGCCGACGCAGAAGTACAGCACCGTTTGGAACACTATCTCCGTGACAACAAGGTCCAGAGCATTGGTCACGGTCGAGTCCGAGTTCGCAACCGCGGTGCCACCACGAGTGGTGCCGTCGGTCCAAGTGATGTCAACCAGCTTTTCTCGCCTCCTTCCTCTCTCAACTCATCCCAGGCCGAGGAGACCACTCCTGTCGCCAAGCCGCACAACCCATTTTTGAGCTTGCAAGGCGAGAACATCAAGCGACTGGGCTCACCCTTCAAGCTGGATGGCGGATTCAAGCGTCGCGACGCCCCGCGCCGCTTTGTTCGACATGCACCTTCGCTCTCCGATCCCTTCTCGAGCGGTGGACTTCCGTCCTACCCAGGACCTTTGGCCAACCCTTCTCCGATTCAGGAGCAGGAGAAAGCCACTGGGCCATCGCTGCAAGACCCCTTTGAGGAGGGACTTTCTGATGCCGAGCGTATCCGCCGGCAGATCCTGAACATGCCATTTGTGCGCCAATAGAGGCGTATTTTCCCGCCGTCAATTCGTTTTTGCGAGATTTCACCATTGCATAATGACCTCAACGACCGAGATGGGCGCTTTGATTTCGTACCAGCCCTTCGCAGCCCTTTATTTATGACAGCAACGGCCTTGACGACTGTAATGATACGCTTGATGGCCCGAGTTACCAGATCCAGCCTGGGACTTGGGCAGACCTGACAATTTGCTTTTCCCCTGACCTTCACCCTCCGAAGAGAAAATTGTGATGGGCTTTTCCCTCCTGATTTGTGTCGGCACGCAGTGTAGCAGTGCAGCAACCTTCAATTGCGACTTGACTTGATTTCCAGTTGAGGCAGCATCCGACTGCTGTGCATTAGTGCTTTGTCCAGTATCTCCAGTGGACAGTCGACTCCTACCGGGACTTACTTTCGTTATCCTGCCACCATCCACAACATCTTGATGTCAATCCTGTTCATGGAACAAATGTCCTGACATGACAGAACAGCTTTGATCATCAAGTCCGAGTCCACTCCTTTTCAACACTCGGCAGAATTATTTTCCTTTCTATTCTCCAGCCTCGAGGCCAAACAAAGAACAATACAAAGAAGAAAAAAACCAAAAAAACAACATCGAAAACCGACAAACCTCAATCTCTGCTTCCGCCATCGGAGCGATCCATTCTCTACATTTTCCTTACTACGTCTTTATCCATCGTTCCAGCTGGCACCGCCTCGTGTCATTCATCAAACACCGAGACAGGCAACTGGAATCGATACCTCGCCACTATTTTCTCTTCGGCCCACCCCGGGATCGATCCCAAACGGAGCAATCTCCGTTCCACATTCCCCATTTGAAACGTCCTCTTAAAAATGTGCAAGACGATACATATGCAAACCTCACATAGACGAACCGCCACGAAAACGACCACACATGACTGCAGTTGGCACACGACATTCCTGAACGTAAGCGAGGTGTTTGGGTCCGATTCTTTGCATGTGGTTTTTGAATCTTTCGCTTGTTCTGTTTCTTAATCTGCATTTCCTTCCCATCTTTTCATGGATCTTACGCCATCTATTTGAATCTTATGGAATCGTGGTTGGAACTTGATTTTGCAAGATTGATTCTTACTTTTACTTTCTTGTTCGCTGGCTGTCTACTTGTTACTCTTTTTACGGGCTTTGCCAGAGTAAGGATTTAGCTTTGCTTGAGCTGGGCGTCTGCCTCGTTGAGATTGCCCAATTTATTATCTCATTTCCAACTGTCTTTGGTAGAGTGGCTTTTTCGTAAATTGCAGGGCAAATGAGCACTTGGAATGTGCACTTGGTTAGACAGAGTGTAAGTGTAGTTGAGTAGATACTCGGGTTGATTAATTGCTTTAGAGTTGACTTAGATAACACTGCTACAGATGCTCCAATCCCTTGGGAGAAAAAGGATAAGACTATCTATGCCGACGAATATAAACAAATAAAAGAAACAAAAAAGCACCAGAGAGGGGGGTATAAGATCTCGTAAACAGAACATCATAAAGACAAGGAAAGGGAATAGATCAAGTCCGCTCCATCTTCTTCTTCCGCTCTGAAAGCAACGCTTCAATCTTCCTCAACTGCAGCGCAAGCCCCTTCTTCTCAGCATTCGCAACAAGCCAATCCTCCATAGCCTCGCGCACGATCCGCATAGAATGCAACACTGGAAAAGCAGGGCCATTGAAATTCTCAGCCCCAGCAGCATCCCGCTCCAAGGAAACCCATTTCTCAGCACCAGGGTTGAGAAGCAAATCAAAGACATCCGCCCACAGCTCACGGTCCCAGTAGCGCTTCAACGACTCGCGGATCCAGTATCTGGTTGAAGTTCCGGAGCTGGTGCGGATGGCAGAAGACTCAATGTATTTTCCGAAAAGAAGGATGTGGATAACGCCGGCGATACCGTATAAATCGATCTGGTGGGTCCAGGGGCGCATCTCGCGGATTTCGTTGCATTCGTGTGTACCTGTTTCCCAGTCTGCGATGAATTGGACGTTGGGAGCGAATGCGTTCATGTCGACGCCGCGGCCGAAGTCAATTAATGCCAGGCCTTTCCTTCGCCAGCCGAAGACACCGCTTGGTGAATAGTGGATGCTATCGCGGGAATCTTCGGTTGGTTCGTCGGTGCCGAGGTCTAGGAGGGAGAGGGCCTTTGTAGGTGGGTCTTCTTCGTCGAGCCGGACTAGACAGTTGTCTGCTTTGATGTCGCCGTGTAAGATGCCGTTGGCGTGGAGAGCTTCGATAGTGCGGAAGAGCTCCACGGAGAAGAACATGGCGAGGGATTCTTCGAGACCGCCTTCGCTGTTGTGGGCTGAGGATATAGGGTCATTGCGGAGGATGTTGACTAGGTCGAGAAGTGTGCCTTGGCCGCGGTAGTCCTCAATTAGGAAGCTCTCTCGCTGGTGCACGTGTAGCTCGTGAGCCCGAACAATGCTATCCGTGGCGCGAGAATGGCCAGTGGAATTGCGTAGGCGTTCGTGAGCGGTGCGGATCATGTAAAATTCCCAGGCACTGGAGGGTCCGTTTTCGACCTTGACGGCTTCGAATGGGTACCGGCCTGTGTCGTAGGGAATTGACTTTTTGATCTGGGAATCTCTTGAAGTTGCGTTTTCGTCGTCGGATTCGGAGTTGTAGGACTCGAGACTGTCGACACTTTCGGCTAGATAGACTGGGGCATAGGCGCCTGCGCCGAGCTCACGACGGATGATGTAGCTTCGCTCGGCCCCGGGGAATTCGAGGATTGGAATATCGTGTTTTTCATCATCGCCGCTCTTGGACCGCCTGCTGTGGGCTTTCACGAACTTTTGAATCATAGAAGCGTAGTTACTGCCCTGAACATGGCCGTGATAGCCTGCATAGGCCGCGAGCGGCGGGTCCAGAGAATTCAAAATCGTATTGCGAATGCCTTTGTCTGTTGGGTTGCATTGCAGTTCCTTAATCACAGCCTCCCGACGGCGTTGCTTTGGGGCAAGAGCTTTGAAAGCAGTCGGACTGAATGGGATATCTGCTGAGGAGGCCACAGTGTGGTCTCCGTGATATGGCGTGGCACCTCCCAATGGACTGGACAATAGAAGATCGCCCATCTGGGGTATACTGCCAGGTGTTCGAGGTCTGGATGGAGTCTTAGCATTGGAAAGAGCGTTCCGAGCAGCGGTCATGGAGATAGAGGACTCAGTCCGCTCTACAATGGGGGTCATGAATGGCAGGCGGTTCTGGGCCATGATCACAGGATCTCTGTATGTCCCGCAGGGCGGAGCATAGTCCTCTGGCATCTGGGGCACGAATCCCTTTCGTTCGGGCGTTCCATGCTCGGAATCGTCGGGTAATCCTTCGCCCATAACAGAATGGGACGTGGCGTCTGCAGATTCGGCACCGGGGACATCTCGACTGACACTGAACTCTGTCCAGTCGTCTCCGACAATGCTACCGGGGTGAGTAGTGTCACCGTCGCCATATTCGGTGTCATCAAGAGACTTGTGGAATGTTTGTGTTTCGTCGTCAGCAAAGTCACTCGAAGCTGCAGAAATGTGGCCAGTAGTATCGGCAGTACTAGCGCAGTCATCATCGTCATAGTCACTGCCATATAAGCTATCGGCTGCATCCTCCTCCTCCGCTTTCAAAGGTTGGTTGAAGATGCTGTAGATTTCATCCGTAGCAGCACGGGTATGCATAGTCATTGTCGGCTCCCTGGTGCTCTTCCGACGAACTTTTGAGCTCGTAGGGGAGTCAAACTTCATTTTGACTGGAAGATAATTAGCATTGATCTTCGAGAAAGGGTGTTTAATAGCAAATAGTTACCAGTCTGGGTCTGGGAATCCCCGTGGACCTTGAACTTCCTTGCTTTCCCAGATTTGCCCTCATGAGATTCATCCTGCGCCTGGGACTGGGACTGCTCATCAATAGCCGACTTCTGGTCGAGATGCTCTGGCAAGTTCTTATCAGCAGGACTGGGCGCTCTGGGCTGTGTCGGTTGTGATTCGCTACCAGAATTTCCAGATATCTGCCGCAAAGGCTCCTTCTGAGTCCGCCAATTCATGTTCGTCCAGCCTCGCTTGATAGCTCTCAATTCCTCGAAGCTGACCTCGTGCGCAGGATTCTTGAAGTCGGGGTATACTGCCTCCAGGTCGACAAACACGCGCTCTCGTCGGCCAGTTCGTGGGTTTACCGCTTCCCTTACATGGTGATCCGGAATATGCTTGGGGGCACATGGTTCTTCTTGAGGAGGATTTGGATTTGACTGTATACACAGAATCGAAGCACATAGGTTCCCAGCAATTAGTCCTGTGATCGTAAATATAACGAAGGTCTGAATGGGGATGAGCAACGTAAATTGCAACTTACCTCGTCCCTAAAAATGGCCATCTTTTCTTTCGGCGCTGATTTCTTCCCTCCCTTTAGTGTCTCTCCAACCCACGGCTTTGCCTCCACTGCATTTTCCTTCCTGCGGTCTCGCATAGACCCAATGCTTTCCCAACCCTTCGTTGCCCCGCTCGCAGCCGGCTGCTCGGTCGCAGCCGCATCGGAATCAGAGAAAATGGCCATCTTCGCCTTTCCAGACTTGGTCTTCGTAGCACCGCCTGCCGGAGGTGGTGGTCGGGAGCCCTGCGGGCCTGCAGAGGTATCGGTCGGCGCAAACGGATCCATCTTCGCGGCCAGCGCGGGGCGGACAGTCGGCAGAGCAGGTGAGGATGGCCCGGCGTCCTGTGGTCGCTCGTCGTACCGATGTTGGAATTCACTGTATTTTCGCAGCAACCGCTCAACCGGCTGCGCCTCGCGGTCCACACCGAGCCTGAACACCTCGTCGGCCTGGGTCCAGCGCCCAGCACCTTCTAACCACGCGGCGAATTCCTCGTAAAACAAGGCCAGGCCCTCACCGATGTGATGCCGTGCGAGGAATGCAAATGTCTCGCGAGGCGCATCGGAAAAGAGTCTAATGTAGTGAAGCCATATTTTGAGGTACCGCGGGTCATTTTTGTAAAGTGAAGATGACAGGAAAGATTTCGTCGCACGTTCGAGCAGCGGGAGGAGGCCGGACTCCGGGGTTGCTTGAGCAGAGGGATAAGCGTTCAAAGTCCATTTCACGTAGCGGTCGTAAACGTCGAGTGGATCGTCAGATTCTCCTATCAATTGCAATTCATTCTCGTATTCTTGGCGGATAGCGCCGTTCAGTGTTCGTGTATCGTTCGGTGAAGGTGACGCGAGACTGTCACTGTTGCTGCCACCCGAGAAGATGCGGGCGAGTTCTCTGGCCGAACGGCCGCCGGGTAACGATTGGACGTTTTCCTTCTGCGCTTCAATAATGTTAAAGTCGATGAGGTCCTCAGAGGCAGCCATTTTGCCTGCGTCGTCTGTCGTGCAGCAGGCAAAATTGTCGAGGGGCTCGCACTTTCTTGTTTGGTTATCGATAAACATCACATGACTGTTGCCCTGGCGATCCTCACGTGATATGGAAAGGTTGATGCGAGCACATGTGCATGATATTGTTTTGACTATTTTGATGAACGTTATTGTCTGAACAGTTGAGAAGTGAAAATAGACATTGACACCGAATTTGTAGATTGCAATTGTATTGCTGTTGCGGACCAATAAAGCTCGACACTCCTGGTTCAACCACACCCAATCAAATTGGGAATCCATCAGTTTCGGGACCGCAAGTATTCCATAACTCTGCAAAGTTTCGTCTGGCATCGATCTCGGGACGTATCCAGTCTTTTAATACGATGACTGGCTCTATAAAGGACGAAACATCCATCCAGTCGCCATCACAGACAGCTACAGGGCCCAAGGGCAGTCACAAACGGAATCTCAGCAATGGGACACCAAACAGCTCTCCAGCTCGACGATCCAAACGCCAAAGATCAACCATCAACTTAAAAGAAGCTTCATCTTCCGAAGAGTCAGACGGGGAGGCTGCACCCAAAAAAGAGACGCCCGCGAAGTCTAGGCCAACCAAGAGTGTTCGAGCCAAGAAGACCCAATCTGCTTCCGTCAAGAAGGAGGCTGTTGATGACACGGATATTGTGTCTACCATCAAGACAGAGCAGCTAGAATCTGCGTCTAGAACCGAAGAGGACGGTGTCTCTGTGGAGACTGAAACCAAAGTCGCTGCGACCACGCAAAAGAAGCCTAAACGGGGTAAGAAGACCAAAGAAGAGAAAGAAGCCGAAGCAATGCCGTTGGCACTACGGACCCAAGGGCTGAAGATGTTTGTCGGTGCTCATGTCAGTGCTGCCAAGGGCGTGTTCAACTCAATACATAACAGCGAGCATATTGGGTAAGTGTCGTCATCTTGCAAGGTTGGACTTTAACTAATAGAAAATCTAGAGGCAATGCAATTGCTCTGTTTCTCAAGTCGCAGAGGAAATGGGATAATCCAGCCCTGCAAGATGACGTTCGAGATCAATTCCGCAAGCTGTGTGCTGAAAAGAACTACGACGCGTCCAAGTAAGTTTCGTTAATGTACCCTACAAGCGAAACAATAATCTGACCGATAGCCAGGCATATTATCCCACATGGATCCTATCTTGTAAACCTAGCACAGAGTGACAAGGCCAAGTCCACACAAGCCTATAACTCGTTTATCGACGATCTCCGCCGCTGCGAGGCTCTCGGTATCACCCTGTACAACTTTCAGTAGGTCAAAAACGCCTGCAGAATGATACCAACTTTATACTAACCCCCATCCAGCCCTGGAAGCGCAAACCAAACCCCTCTCCCAGAAGCCCTTTCCCGCCTGGCCGAAACACTCACAAAAGCCATAACCGAGACCTCAACCGTAGTGCCGGTTCTAGAAACAATGTGCGGCCACGGGAACACAATCGGCGGCTCACTGTCTGAATTCCGAGACCTGCTCGCCCTAATCCCAAAAGATCACCACTCCCGTATCGGCATCTGCATCGACACCTGCCACAGTTTCGCCGCCGGCTACGACCTTGCCTCCCCCTCAGGCTTTAAAGCGTTCCTGACCGAGTTCGACGAGCTCATCGGTATCAAGTTCCTCCGTGCTCTGCACCTGAATGACTCCAAAGCTCCGCGTGGTAGTAAGCGAGACCTGCACGCGAATATCGGGACTGGGTTCCTCGGTCTGCGCGCGTTTCATAATGTTATGAATGAGCCGCGCTTTGAGGGATTGCCTATGGTCTTGGAAACGCCTATTGATCGGGTGGAAAGTGATGATGGCGAGGGCAGTGAGGGGGAGGGGAAGAAAAATACAAAAAAAGGACCCAAGCGTCCGGCTGGTGCTGCGCCGCCCACTGTGCCGGATTTTGGTGTATGGGCCCGGGAGATCAAGTTGCTTGAGTCGCTTATTGGGATGGATCCCGAGGGTGAGGAGTTCCGGGCTCTTGAGGCGAAGCTTTCGGAGGAGGGGAAGGAGATGCGCCAGAAGCAGATGGAGCAGTATGAGCGGAAAATAGAGGCGGAGAAGAAGAAAGAGGCTAAGGAGAAGGGGAAGACGCAGAAGAATCTTCTTGATATGATGAAGAAGGCCGATAAGAAGTGATTTGTTGTATGGCGTACTGGTGACGTTCGACTACGTTATCAGATAGCAAGCTATGCCTTACAAATTCCAGTGAGAAGAGAATCGTGATATTTTGAAATGGAAAGGGCCAACAGCCAGTAAAGCCCCGGAGGAAAAAGAAGATTGAATTGGTGGTATCAGTCAAGCCGCCTTGCAATGAATACAAGTGCCTGAATGCAAATATGGAAAAAAAAAACACATCTGTTACCAACCTTAGTACACTCGTTGCTGCATTAAACCAAAGGCAGCGTTGTAATGGCATCGGTGATATGCCAAGTCCGGAACTCATTCTAGGCGAGTCGCAGACATCAATCCAAAGAGGTTGAGCGGGTAGATCCCCGTACAGATAACCATTATCAGATCATCTGGCTTATAGATAAATCGTAGGAGAGGGGAGTCGAAAGTGAGAGATGAAGGCTACCGTGGGCCTGGGGTCTGCTGCCGAACCGGTGAACTAGAAGCGGTAGAATGGATGTCGGGAGAACCCTCGCGCTGAGGGGCGTGCAGGTGCGGGAATCCTCCTGCCTCTACCATTGAGACGATCGTTGGCGGGGCCGATCTTATGGGAGATGGCGGCCCGTCATCCTCGAGAATAGTCGAGGTGGAAATGCTGAGGTTGCGCCTAACACCGCTGGCCCGAACACGGAAGGACCGCCGTTGATCACGCGCCGGAGAAGCATGCAAGTCGTCATTGAAAGGGCCCGGTGCAGGACTGACTATGTCCGTATCTTGGTTGACGAGTCGGTTGTATTTACCGGACTCGCTGCCGCTAGGTTCACCGCCGCTGGGTACATCGTCTTCGCTGTCGGAGTCTGGGGTTCCCTCGCGACTCGAGTAGTCCGCGGCCTCGCTGCGCATCCGAGAGATCTTCATGTAGTTGTAAGCACCGATGCTGCTGATGGTGACTACTAAACCGGTGATGTTGACAGTCGTGAGCTTGTCGTGGAAGATAACGCCGGCAGCGCTAATCGTCACAACTTCCTTGAAGATACCGCAGATACTCAAGGTTACGACAGAAGAGCGTTTCAGAAGTGCGAATTCGGAAGATATCATGCAGAATGCAAGAACACCGGGAAAAATCAGCAAGACGGCACCGAAGCCTGTTCCATGTTGTTCGGCAAGGCTGAGGAAGCCTTGATAGATTTCATGAGGGCCCTCGATGGTGAGGGCAATAACAATTAGAGAAACGAACATCACTGGCGTGAGGAGAAAGAGCGTTGAGAAAGGATTCGAGGTTGCGGGATGTCGAAGCAAGAGGATCTGAGTTAGACCCCAGCGGAAACCTGAGAAGAATGCGGAAGCAATGACCAGCGTGAATCCGAGTGCATTAAAGGCAGTCTCTCCAGCGACCATCATCACCACACCTATCGTCATTGTGGCAATGATCAGGATCAACTTGAAGGAAGGAGTTTCGAGGCGGAAAAGGAAAGCAAAGAGAAGAACGAAGGCGAGTGCAGAGGATTTGCACATTGTCAGGAAGGTGAGAGAAATGAACTTGAGAGACATGTTGCCCAGTCCGACATCGAGAGATGTGGCAGTACCGCAAGGTACGAGGCGTGTGAGATAGAAGAGCTTGGTAAGGACAGGTTGGTTGGATTCGGGGCTCCCCACGGGCGAGTTTGAGGGAGACGTAGGCGGATGGCGAGGACGCAATGATGGAAATATCCATAATAAAAGAGCGGAAAAGGTAAACTGGACAAGCATGTGTAGGCTAGTTGTGAAAAGAGGGAAAGGAAAGACGATGTCGTTTTCGGAGAACATCCATTTGTTATACTGTAGAGTGAGTATCAAATTAATGTTCCGTATCACCAAAAAGCTATGAGGGAGAGGGGACGGAGGTCACTTACAATGGAAATGGACAAGGAGAAGAAGTACCACATGAGAATCAACATGCCATTGACGGATAGCCTCTTGGCTACGTCTCGATCTGCCAGACCTAGCTGGAAGATCGACCGAGTCGACTTGACGTCTGCGATGCGGGCATCCAGCTTTCTGCGTTGTCGGCGGCGCCGTCGGCGCTTACGCTTCTGGTTTGCCGTCAGACCGGTTTCCTCATCATACTGGTCATCGTCTGAGCTCATTTCAATATCCCCATTATTGTCAATAGCCGACGATGATAGATCAGATGCGTCCGTGTCCTCGGCCGTCAAGGGCTCCTGCTCGTCCCACCTCGGCCCGGGATCGCCTGACCGCCGACTCTCATCCCTCCGCTCCGGGGGAGCCGGCTGTGATGATCGCGTCGCGCCCGTGAGAACCGAGCTGCGCCGTCGATGGTGGTTGCCGGCCGATAACCCCATCTTTTCTCTATTTTCTTTATTTTTTGTTCTTTTCCTCGGATGGCGGCCTAGACGCGGTTCAGAAAGGAGGGAATGGGGAAGACGAGATGTATTTGCCCCATGAAGGGTGCGACCGGGAGCTGTTTTTCACGACGGTGCACCCTTGGAGTGAAAGAGATCGTAGGTAGATCGAGGTTGATAAGAGAGCGAACAGGGAAAGAACGGCGAAAAGAGAAAGGAGTTGCGATCACGGGGATTGAAGAAACACAAAAGTCTCTCTCTCCCCTTTGCAAAGGCGGTGTTTTCCCGTTCTTTTTCGCTGACTGGTCTGTCGTGACTCCACTTCAAGGTTAATGATCCACAGTCCGGTCGATCCGGGGTCCAAGGGGAAATTGTGCACGAGATTCGGATTCTCTCGTCTTCGCTGGTGGATTGACAATTCCGGAAGGCAAAATTGGATTCACGAATAGTGAATGGGAATGGGAATGAAAGCCTCCAGGTATGAGCGTTGTGACCGATGCCCGAGGTCTCACGGCTTCTGAATTCCTTGAACTCGGATGTTGACAAATGGACTACCGTTTATGTTGCTTGCTGTTCTCTTCGGAGAATCATAGCATGGCTCTCCTTGAGCCACTTGAGCCACTTGAGCCACTTCGACCTAAATGCCTCCGATTCAACATAATGACGATGTGCCTCGCCAGATTGACCTTTCTGCTCGGTCATTGGGGGAGACATTCGGGACGACATCTCCACCAACCAAAGCCCATCTGCGTTACGTCGTTGTTCCCTATGCTTCCGGTGTATAGGCCGTAGCACTTTAAAAGTTGCTTCTTTTCTCTTTCTCACTTATCAACTTGCAATTGCACCTACTCGTTGATCCCGTTTGCTATTATTTTCAATTGAAGTCCACGCGGTGACCGTACTTTCAACCAGTCCAATTCATCATTTCGTCATCATGGCTGAATACGGATATATCGCCATTGAAGATTATGGGCTGATCGGAGACATGCACACCTGTGCTCTGGTGAGCAAAGGTGGCAGCTTGGACTATATGTGCTGGCCAGTCTTTGACTCGCCCTCTGTCTTCTGTCGTATACTGGACAGCAAGAAAGGCGGGTACTATGCCATTTCGCCTCAAGAGACCGTGGATGACCCCCACAGCAAGCAACGATACTTGCCATATTCAAACCTGCTGGAGACTCGGTGGACCAACAGCGATGGTGTTGCGACGATGCTGGACTTCTTCCCCGTGACCCTCAAGAAGGGCGGTCAGGCGGTCCGTGTGCTATCGGGCTATTGCCCATGCAATGAGCCGGAGACCAACCGCTTCAAGTCGGGCCTACAGCACTCAGGTCTGATCAGAAAGCTGGAATGTAGTCGTGGCTTCATGGACATGAAGGTGGAAGTTTTCCCGGCGTTCAATTATGCGCGAGATACGCACACGGCTCGCGCGAAACTGGAGAACGATATGAGCAAAAACCAGCTTCAGACGGTCCATTTCGAGTGCGAGTCGCAGCGACTGCAGCTCGACATCTTTGCCGATTCGCGGGAGCCCGATAGGATCGGATACCCCAAGGTGAAATTCAGCCTGGAGGAGCGGCCAGATTTGAAGGGTCGCGGATTCGTGGCCTATATCCGGCTGTCGGAGGGACAGACAATGCACTTTGTGATGCACAGTCCCGACAAAACCGTTCCTAGCACGGCAATGATTGGGGCTTACCTGTCAAAGATGGAGGAGGAAACCTCCGACTACTGGACGGACTGGACTCGCAAGTGTGCGTTCCGTGGCCACCACCGCGAGACCATTGAACGCAGCCTCTTGATCCTGAAGATGCTCACTTACAAGCCCACGGGAGCCATCATTGCAGCTCCCACCTTTTCTCTCCCTGAAGATGTGGGCGGCTCCCGTAATTGGGACTATCGTTTTTCTTGGGTGCGGGACACGGCCTTCACGCTATACGTCTTTCTGAAAATGGGCTACAGGTATGAGGCGCAATCGTACGTGAACTTTATCTTTGAACGGATCTTCCCGCATGCTTTCCAGGAAGAGGCGGGAAGCAAGCGGCCCTTCCTGCCGCTGATGTTTACGATCCGTGGCGAGTGTGATATTCCTGAAGTGGAAATGGATCATCTTGATGGATACAGGGGAAGCAAGCCCGTGCGTACCGGCAATGCGGCCGTCTTCCACACCCAATTGGACATCTATGGGGAACTCCTGGACAGTATCTACCTGTACAACAAACATGGGAATCCCATCACCTATGACCAGTGGATTGCGATCCGGCGCATGGTGAACTTTTGCATCAGCGTGCGACACAATAAAGACATGTCTATTTGGGAGTCCCGTGGCCAGGTTCAGAACTTCATCTACTCAAAGATCATGCTCTGGGTGGCCCTGGACCGTGGCATTCGTCTGGCAGAGAAGCGCACTAGTCTCCCCTGTCCCGACCGCATCCAATGGATGATGATTCGCGACGAGCTCTATGATGAGATTATGGAAAAAGGCTACAATCCGGACCGGGGCCACTTCTGCCAAAGCTATGAGGGCCGAGAAGTGCTGGATGCATCAATCTTGATCGCGCCGCTAGTCTTCTTCGTCGCGCCTAATGACCCGCGTTTCATCAGTACCTTGAAGCAGATTCTAAAAAGCCCGGAGAACGAGGGACTGTGCAGTGCCAAAATGATCTTCCGATACGACCATGTTAAAGCTAACGATGGTATCTTGTTCAGCATCTTACCTCACCGACTCATTACTGACGTCCGTGTTTCACAGGCCTGACCGGAAGCGAGGGTGTCTTTGTCATGGTTACCTTCTGGCTGGTTGAAGCCATGGCTCGAGTAAGTATTCCCTTTCTTAGTTCACTAACACAGACTTACTCTCCGTGTATAGGCTGCCAGATACGACGTCGCGATTCCCAATATCTGGAAGCTCGCGCTCTCTCACTTCGACAACGCCTTGTCCTATGCGAACCACCTTGGCATGTTTTCTGAAGAAGTGGCGACCTCGGGTGAACAGATGGGTAATACTCCCCAGGCATTCAGCCATCTGTCCTGTATCAGTGCCGCCATGAACCTGGAGAAGCAGGACTGAGAGTGAGCGTGGATCAGACTGTAGACCGTGGGTTGAACCCATCCCGAAAATTGTTTTGTGCAATTCTGCGATCTCGAATAGAAGGAGTTAGTACGCGAGTATGACTTTCGATTATTCACTCTTATTTCTAGTCCTGTCGTCCATTGGAGAGTGCTCTAAAGACCCTGAATGGTGCTTAGGCAGCTATGAAAGGTGCCTTATATAACTGGAATAGGAGCCAGTACTGTTTCTCTACACTCTTTGAATCCGAAATGGCTAAATTTATATCATGTATATCTTCATAACGAACTAGTTAACTACTCCCAGTAGCAAGGCAATTACGTAACCCCTCCTCCGTGATCCACGGGGCGTCGGGGCGATCCGCTCTCTCTCCACTTAATTTATTGCTTCCCCAGTCCCCTTCCTCTCTTCCCCTCAAACCACAGAGCCTCCCTGAATTTTGGACTATTGACATGCCACTATTTGCTAAATCTTGCCCCGGTTCTGTGCTCTCGCGTTAGAGGCCTTCCCATCTCATGGCGTGTGCGGGCTCGGACCGGACTGATCGCCCCGGCTCCGATCTCGCGCCATCGTCGGATGAGGAGGGTTTTGTCTCCAGTCAAAGCACTGCCTCTGCGGAACCTGATGGCCTCGCTAAACACCATCTCTCGACTGCTCTCGGCAAGCTGCATCTGCAACGGACGGATTCGAGCTGCAGCTCTGATGAACACAACCCCATTCGGATCTCGACACCGGGCACTGGAGCTTCAATGGAGGCCACAACGGATACGGAGACGAGAAAGAGACCAATGCAGCTTCTGGGGTTGCCATTGGATGTCCTCAGGTACATCGTAAAAGAGGTGAAGAGCTTTCCCGTCGCGCCGAAACGCTTCGATTATTCCCGTGCCTTAGGATTAAAGCTGACAGTTGTGATATGTGATAGGTTACGCACACGAATGACCTCACTTCGCTAGCTTTGACGTGCTCTGCCCTTCATTCTCTCACAGTTCCGCATATGTACTCCCGCTTCGACATTGTCTGGCCTGAATCGCTCAACCCAATTACCGACGATTATGCCGGAGTGGATGCCTTGTCATATGGTTTATCGACTCTGGTCATGGGAGAAGATGTGTTTCATCAACCTCCACCACCCTCTTACGATAGGTCGACGTATGCATGTTCACACTGCGGCTGTGATGACTATGGGCATCGATCCTCCCAGGCGCGTGAATCTGGATCCGGGCTTCCACCGCGACGAGGAAACTATTACGCGCAGTACACTCGCACGTTCTCCATCGGAAATGGTCCTCTCAGCTGGGTTCAGGAATACTCAGTGAATAGAGAGGTGGGCAAGATGCTGGGCACACTGGTTGCCTTGGCTGTAGCACGGATGATCAACCTCGAGGCGTTCGTCTGGGACATGCCAACGGGGGTAGTCCGGGAAATCTGGCTCGCGCTTGCGTCACTTGCAGACCGACCAGGTCACCGTTGTCGCCTGGAACGCATCTGGGTCCGTTGGCACGATAACTCGGAGAATCTTCTACGCGTGTCCGATGCGACGCTTTCGACAACACCACCCGCAAGCCGTTCACTACAGAAATACAAGCATGTGGAACACCCTTCTCTGTCTGTACTTCCGCCGCTCAAAAGTGTGGCGGTTCTTGACATAGATGAACCGGCCTATGTGGAGGAGCTGGGTGTTCTCATCGAACGATCTCGCCGTTGTCTTATTGAACTGCGAATCGGCATTGCCTTAAAGGCCCATATGGCTAACTGGCTAACTTGTAAAAATGAGCCTGATCTTCTCTGGGGGCCCTTGATGAGCTGGCCGAAGCCTGGTGGGATTCTCACTGTTCTTTCCTGGCGTGCGCTCAAGACTCAACGGGATGAAAATGTCACAGTCTCCTCGGATGCTGGCTTGGCATCATCGGATTCCTCAGGGCCAGTACCTCAAGACCCAGCCAAAAATGGGGCTTCTACCCAAACGACAAGCTTATCGCCAGGTCCCAATCTGTCCGACGGGGTGCCATACCCAGCATGCTCTCATTCGCCACCTACACGACCCCAATTGCAAGATTATTTCGCTCAGCCTAATGACGAGAAGCTGAACCTTGAAGTCCTTGAACTGGAGCGTGTCCCTCTCTCCATTCCAACGCTTCTGCCAAGTCTGGACTGGACTCGTCTTACCACTCTTACCTTGATGCGATGCGAGGATCATGAGAACCTCTGGAGAGCACTTCGTCGAAAGTATGCACCACCAGCGATGATGCCATTGAAGCGGCCACAAAACGGAAACCAGCGTGGGCCAAACTCCAGCATACCTAACATGCGGGAATACTCCCTTAAAATCAAACATTTGCGAACTGACACCGTTTCTCCATATCTCATCCTATTCATCAAAGATACGCTGGCACCAAATACCCTGGAAAGCATCTACTTGAATGAAGGACCAGGCTATGACTCATCCGTTCCTATTGAGGCCATCTACAAGCACGTTCTTCGAAAACACCGTCTAAGCCTGCGAAAGGTTTCGATTGATGCCTCTGAACGGTTCGGGAGGTCAGATGATCGGCACGGCAACGTGGACACTATGAGCAGTCGCTGGCATAAGTGGATGTTCAACCACGAAATGGTCTCGTTCGTGACAAGCGGGCGAATGCCACAGCTGAGGGAGCTGGGAATGGCAATGCATTATCGGGACTGGGTACGACGACAGTTTCCCTACTAATTTCATATTACCCGACAAGCTAACTTCTCGAAGCACTATTTCCTCCAGAGACTTCCGCATATGCCCCAGCTCCGCGCCTTGTACCTGCTCAACATCAGCCGCAGCTTGCACCGCGATCTCAGAGAGCTTGCATTGCAGGTCCTCGACATCGTCAGCATCCGCCCAGAGCTGAAGATCACGTACATAGGCCTCGAGACGAAGTGCTATCAGATCCTGGAAGCAGCCTCCAACGGAAGGAATGAGTTCAACGGTCCTCGAATGAATGATCACTCTACAATGAACGGAGATGACTCAGTCTTCGATCCCACCGACCTGACAGATGATGACGACGATGACCAAGACGCAGGAGACCAAGACCCCGACCTCCTCTCCAGTGACCTCTCGGATGATGACTACGACGCTGAACTAGAAGAAAGCATGTCCCGCGCTCGGTTCAAGCTTCAGGAAATTCTCTTTTACGACGATAAGATATCCATTTTCAAGGCGCGCCATGGTGTGATTTGATAGGGGTTTGCTCTCTTTTTCTGCTTTCAATTTAGCACATGCAGGCATGGGAAATCTACGGAGTCGTGGCCTTTGAGTTTGTTCTATGATACCACGTGGACGTTAGTTAGGTTTGGGATTATGCATCCGTGATGCCTCTTACAGATTAGCTATCTATTTGACTGGCTTTGTAAATTGTCCTTTGATGACCTGCTTTAGATTTTGTTTACGTTGTGTAATGTGTCGATAGAATATTCAAATCTTATAAATTAACAAGAATATCCATGCCAGGCTGACGCGATACCCACGTGCGATCAGATTAAATCCTCGCATATCAGACGCCTACCGAGCCCGAAGATGACCCAAAAGAACCAAATACCGGGTTTGCTCGCCATCACATCGATTCCAATTTATACGGAACCTTATATGGAGGTATGCAGGTCTTGACTGCTTCAACTGAGAAGATGGTGAGTGAGTTTCGCAGACAGTGTGCCGTACATAACTAGGTCTTTGCACACATACTTGGCTTCGACTTAGGTTGATAGACAAGCGCCACTCATACATATCCAATCATGTTTTGATAATGCCCCATGCTATCAAATTAAGAGATGAACTCCCGCTATGCTCAAAAATACAAAACGATTTATCATATCATACATGGTATTCCAGATGTTCATTCAAGAGCTCAACCTCGATGGCACGCCTGCGTGCCCGCTCGTGCTCGTTCGAGTTATCCTTGAAGACGTAGTCCATCTGTTCGAGAGTGCGGCCCTTGGTCTCCGGAACGAAGAAATAGGTCCAGATACCGGAGAGGACACAGAAGACGGCGAAGAAGACATAGGCGCCGTATCCTGTGTCTTCAATCAGGGGCGGAGTGATGAGACCAATAACAAAGTTGTTGAGCCAGTTGGAGCAAGTTGAGAGGGCGACACCCTTGGCGCGCAGTGAGGAGGGGAAGATTTCTGTAGGTTTGTTAGCACTTTATATTAAACAGTTAGGATTGAAACGTACCAGATGGTAGGGCCCAAGGAACGGGACCCCAGGAGGCACCAAAGGCAACCATGTAGAACAGCAGGAAGGCTGCACTGACCCAGCCCATGGTCTGGTAAGCCGACCAGTCATAGCTATATTTAGCGACAAGGACGGCGATGATAATGTGCGAGATGGCCATGCCAACGGATCCGCCCAGTAATAGCTTGCGACGACCCAGAGTATCCATGGTCCATACGCTGGTTGTGACACCGATCAATTGGAGGCAATTGAGAACACCGGACATGATGAGCTGCATGTTGTTGTCAAAGCCCATGGTGCCGAACAGAGTGGGAGAGTAGTAGATCAGAGCGTTGATCCCCACAAACTGTTGGAAGAACATGATCATGATACCGACGTGAGTTCTGCGCCAGCAGCCATTCCTGAAGCAATCGGCCCAAGAAGCTATTTCCAGCAGGAATGCGTTCTTAGATCCGCCGCCCTGCAGATTGGGGTGCTTGTCGGCATTCATCTGCTGGTGGAAGCGCACCTCGGCTTGGATATCCATGTACTCCTGACGCACACGTCTATCGGAGGCTGGAAGGCTGCGCAGCTTGGCTAGACTCTGCAGGGCTTCTTCGTTGCGGCCTTTGGAGGCTAGCCAACGAGGCGAAAAAGGGAGAACGATGACGCCAGCTGCGAGAATAAAGCCCGGAATCATCTGCAGGAGGAAGGGAAGTCGCCAGGACCATTCGCCGGCCATATATCGTGTGCCAAACGTGATCCAGTACGCGATCACAATACCCAGCACAATGCACCACTCTTCAAGAACGAGAAGAGTACCGCGGCACTCTGGGGGACCTAATAGAAGTGAAAATATAAGCAATTGGTCTTTCGATAGGGAATAGATGCCGCCTACTGATCTCCGAGATGTATAGCGGTGCAACCATGGACAGCATGCCAATTCCAAAACCACCGACAAAGCGCGCAAATGTCAACATGCCATACTCCACAGCAGCAGTCTGTAGAATTGAACCGACGGTGAAGATACCGACAGCCACGAGAATGGAATACCGACGGGAGATCTTGTCTGCAATCCAGCCCTGATTGAGGGCACCGATCAATGCACCCAGCTCGATCATTGCCGTCAACAAGCCCTTCCAGAACCCAGAGCCAGCGCCTCCAACCCGCGGAAATTCCCCCAGGAACTGGTCCATGACCAGGATAACAGACACGACACCTTGATCATAACCAAAAATCAAGCCACCCAGCGTGGAGCAGACCGCACACATGAGGACAAATGGGCTCAACATAAGGCCCTTGATGCCCGGTGGGCCATAGGGCTCACGGTCCGTGGTGACATCCTCCGCATGATGAGAGAAGCCTTCCACGGAGGGGCCATCAGACGAAAGCTCCTTGGCGACATCCAACTTTTCAGCCATTTCTAAATTGAGCAAAGAATAAATGGAGAAATGATTCGTCTTGGTGTAACCAGGAGACAATTCATCGAACAAGAGCTTGGCCGGCAATATTTATACACCTGGGAAGCAGGGCATCCCGGCTTCCCCTCCCTTTTCCTCACTGATGCACCGTACTACGGCCTATGCTCCCAAAAGGCTAATTATGATTGAACGCCATAACAAAGACCGGGGAAGCGGGTCCCCCCAGACACCGGATGACGGCAATGGGCGGTTTATGGACCCCGATGGGTGGGTAACCGCATCAGGAAGAATACTAAGGAGATCAGCATCTAAGGTTGCGGCGTGGGGGAAACACGGGGGCTTTGGTAGTAATCGCGTGCAGCAGATTGGACTTTCGAGGGCGGCTATTGGTACATTTAACCATCTTCTGCGGTCGAAAGTGGAGTCTTGATGCTTCTGGGATCTGGGGAATCCTTGTTACGACTTGAAAATATCAGTCGGAGTGAGGTAGTATTCACTGTCATTCTACAAGATCATAATGTGCATTGTTTTTCAAGCAGACAAGTAGACAATCAATGAAGTATACAAATATCCCATACTCGCCCATATCGGCTGAAAACGCCAAGATTCGCCAATTCGGGGCGTGAGATGCGTGAGAATGGGCCCTCGGCTTCACTCCGAGAGTTGTGCCTACCAGTCTTCGTTGGATATAAGTGTTATTCTTCGCATGGCGCCCAGGGCCAAAACAAATTCTATTCAAGCCGGTTGGCGTCGGAATAGCTTGACTTTGAATGAACCGATGATGGCATCCCGCGGCTAGACGGGTGATATGCCCTTCTGACGTCCCTCTCTAAGCTACGTACATATGTACTTCGTACATTAGATGACAGTCCCCACGGGGAAACTAGGATTTAACTGTTTCCACTCGGAATTCTCCACGATTCATTTTCAGGCAACTCCGCTTAGGGTGGAGCAGTTTAGGCCTCACGGAACCCGTTCACCGAACATACCCCCGACTTCCTGCTCAGTTCCCGTCTTCAGCGGATTCCTGTTTCCGAACGACGTCACCCTCCCCTGTCCCTCTTACCTCAACAATCATGGCTTCCTTTGTGGAAGAGCTATGGTCCAGCGTCTTCACGCCGGGCCCCACCCCAACACTGTTAATCGCGACCAACGTCAGCTTCGCCGCTCTCCAACTCGTCCTCTTTATCCTCCTCCTCGCCACGTACAGCCTACACTTTGTCGCGCTGTCTGTCATATCCGCGGGCCTGTGGTACTCGATCAACTGGTTCGCGCAGGAAGTGCGTGCCGCCCAACTAGCTCAGGAAGCAGAGAAAAAGCAGGACCCCGCACCCGACAGGAACAAGGAGGGCGACAGCGACACGGAGACCGAAAGCCTCGGCAAGCCTTCTGCCGCCGCCACCGGTAGCGCACCCTCGTCACGACTGCAGCCTACCGAACGCGATCCCAAGAAGCGGCTCAGTTCGAGCGGATATAGCTCTGGTAACGGAAGCACCGACAGCGAGTGGGAGAAGGTCGAGGATTAACAGGCCTGGTCTATACGAAGACTACCGCTGCGGACTACATGCTCTCTTTTTAAAGCTCCTTGGCTGTATCTTCGACGGCCTACCGTGTCGCCTCGTTCGTCTCGTCTCGTCGCACATGCCGATATTCTTTCGGCACCTTTGTTGTTTTTTGCCGATTTTGGTTGATGCCCCAGTCAAGTTCAATACCCTCTTTGTAACACTCTATGTACTAGATTAGATAGAGCCCATATGAATCTATATAGCAAGATGTTGAAATGGACTCTTCAATATAGTCTTCACTGTGATCCGCGCAGACTCACACCGAGCCATGGCGGCCTGAGGTTCTCCAACGGGTCAAGCTGGGTGCTCAAACTATGCGACTTCCAAGGTTGTGGATTCGCCGCTTAAGTGAAACTAACGCTGGCTTTTGGGCGTTAAGGTAACCCATGAATCTAGACGCAAAGATACAGATCGAGAGTAAAATAACCAGCTTGATAAATAATTAAAAGGTCATATGCTATCTGCCATGGTAAGAAAATCGCATCGACATTCATACTTCGACCGGTACACGTGACCACGCGCCGACTTCCAATGTCAACCCCAACACTGATCAATCAACAGCATACAGCTCGCGTGCTCGAACGGTCGGGCATCACAGTCTTGATGTCACAATGCTAAAGCTTCCCTGATCATAATGCTATCCACAGTTCCCCTCAATGTGGGACGCAGACGCGTGTTCGGCTCCGTCTTCTCCCCCGCATCGCTCGAAGCTCGGCCACCGTTCGCATCCAGTCTCGATCACAACCAAACACCGTTGGCGTCATTCCAATCGAATGACTCCTTCTCAACTATAAAGACCGGATCTCAGGGGACTGCGTTCTCACCTGCCCAACAAGAACCACTCGCGGACCGAGAAGCCTGGGATCAAGCGTGGTCTGTGGCAACCGCCTTTCTGTCTGTGCCCAATGGCGGGTTTGCGCCAATCTATGAATCCAGGGAAACCGACGGAAATGAGACATTGAAGGATTGGGACAGACTCAGCCCTCCATCCAAGGAGACTGGTGAGGCGCTGGCGTATTTAACAGCCGCAGCTCAAAACAGCAGGTCTTCTGCAGGTGCGACGAAACCGAAGGATCTGATTAGTTGGTATGGAGACGAAATACGGAGACATTTCCTGACAAACCTTCGTGGCGGGCTCTGCGAGGTATGGACCTATGGACTCAGGGTGACGTCTGCCCGCCAACTCGGTACTGATACGTTATACAGCTTTTGCGAAATCCCGAGAAACACGGTCTGTTGCGAACGATTGTCGACTGCTTACAACTTGCACGTCGGATCTACTTAGCGCCTATCGTACACTACCTACTCCCGTTACTACCAACATCCGAGCAAGCACGAGTGTTGACTCAGTTGCAACGAGGCTTCCACACTGTTGTCTCATACTCTCTTCCTTGGTCAGAGATTTCGGAGCTTCTAGCTGAAGATCTCGCACAAGAATCTCTCGTTATCCTGGGAATTGATACCTTGCTCGAAGATCCAAAGTCGGACGAAAGCAGCCAGGATGGCATGGACATGGACCGACAGTACTCCATCTCGTATGAGGATTGGACGCAGGAAAGCACAGAAGCTCGAGCACACATGATGATGGAGGGCGAGCAAGAAAATGTCACAATGGCTCGGGATCGGCTGCTGGCTTTCCTCAATGGCTTGCAACTCGTCGGACTTGGTGGTGACAAGGCCCAGAAGGTCTTTGCCGGTGTGATGAACATTATGATGACTGAGTTTGTGCGCGCGGCGTACACTAGAAAATGGGAAACACCGACGTCGGCTACTCAACACCTACGGCATTGGATTGAAAATGTTTTTGCGCGCCTTGCTGTGCAGGTTCTTGCTATCATTCACACGCCGCCTTCGGGAAATCAAACGGTCGGTGTTCTGGATGTGAGCTTTGGGGAGGTGGAAAAGTGGCAAGAAATTGGTATTGCTCGTCTGGGAGCCCTGCGAACCAGTGAGCTCTTCGATGTCATTGTGGAGTGGCCTGCGAGCAGTGGCGCTGTTGAGGATTTGCGACACTTTACAACGCATCCGGCGGCACGAGCCTATGTCACGCAGTCATTTATTGCAAGTCTGAATCAGCGATTGCTGCACCCTGGTGCCTCAACTGTCGAGATCTTGCAGTTGTACATTTCAATTATCCGGGCCTTCCACCTGTTGGACCCGAAGGGTGTTCTTCTAGATCGCATTGCTCGGCCAATTCGACGATATCTGAGAGACCGCGATGATACCGTGAAGGTGATTGTCAGCGGCTTGCTTGCTGAGCCACCGACTGCTCATCGACAGGCCCTGCCTTCCAGTGGCGACACCTTGGTGGAGCTGTCGACGGAGTTGGCCAAGGCACACCAACTCTCCTTGCAGAGTAATACGAGCGAGCTGGACTGGGATGATATGAACTGGATGCCTGACCCAATCGACGCTGCGCCCGACTATCGAAAGTCAAAGAGTTTCGACGTCATTGACAGTCTTATCAGCCTGTTCGAGTCCAAAGAAACCTTTGTGAAAGAACTGCAAACCCTTCTTGTCGACCGTCTATTGCAAAAGCGCGATGATTACGACCAGGAGGTCTCTGTCTTGGAGCTCCTCAAGGTTAGATTCGGCGATTCGGCATTGCAGGCGTGTGAAGTCATGCTCAAGGATATATCCGACTCCCGGCGCGTCGATTCCAGCGTACGTAAAGATCAAGGTCTATCCAAGCCGCCATCACGCATGCGCTCCAAGCGCTCAGCACAAGTCCACGTCCCCGAACTGCACGCAAAGATCCTGTCTCGCTTCTTCTGGCCAGAAATCCAAGATCAAGAATTCAAAGTCCCCGACGAGATCGCATACCTGCAGCAGCGATACTCCGCAGGCTTCGAGGGTCTCAAAAACTTACGCAAACTTACCTGGCGCAACGGCCTGGGTCAAGTCACCGTCGAACTGGAGCTAGGCGACCGCTCCTTCGTCGACGAGGTCTCGACCTGGCAAGCCACCGTCATCTACGCCTTCCAGTCTGACGAGGAGGATATCACAAAGACGATCTCCGACCTCGCCTCCGAACTCAACATGGCCCCCGCTCTCGTCCGCAGTGCCTGTCTCTTCTGGGTGAGCAAGCGCATCCTTAGCGAAGTGCATCGCGATACCTTCCGCGTACTTGAGTACCTCCCCAACGAAGAGGAGCAACAGGGCACAGCGGGTGAAGCCGGCGCCGGCGCCGAAGGACCCGTCAGTCCATCCGTAGACACGGCCAATGCCGCCGCCGCTGCCGAGGCAGCAGCAGCGGCGGCCGCGAAGGAAACCGCTGAGGCGGCGGCATTAGAGAAGATGAATCTGTACTGGCAGTTCATCCTGGGTATGCTCACCAACCAGGGAGCCATGCCTCTGCAGCGTATCGTCATGATGCTGAAGATTGTCGTCCCTGGTGGGTTTCCATTCAGCAATGAAGAGCTGCGGGATTTCTTAGCTGGGATGGTGTCCAAGGGGAAGCTGGAGATTGTGAGTGGTGGCAATTATAAGGTTGTGCATTAGGCGCTTATGGCTTTCGCATGGGTTCGGCGTCGAGGCTCGACTTGTGGTCTGTACTTGTATACCCTGGATGAATGATGAGTTTATTTGATATCACGCGTCTTCGTAGTTTGCTTTTTTCCGAGTCTAACAACTCAAAGGCTACATGGGCCCAGCAAATAAGACGAAGAGGAATAAGCATTGCGACAGAAAATGCAAGCCAAGGCCAGGACTAACAGAATCTCTTAGTCAATACCTCCAGCAACCATCACCAGTTCCATTAATAGACACTGTTGCATGCTCTACTCTACATTTACACCGACCGCTCTCATGTGAAAAAAAAAATATTTAATTTAAGAAATTTTAACCATAAAATAGGTATCACCAAAAAGAAAACACCGTCAACACATAACTCATAAACCCCATTACTCTGCATCAAGAGGAGCAACCGGCGGCTGATCATCAACCTGAATACCACCCCTCTTCTTCTCATTGCTATCCCAGAAAGGCAACTTCCAACCACCCTCATGCTCGGGAGTCGCCAACCAAAGACGCATCAAATGGCGTCTCGGCGTAGGAGGCGCATGATCCGTATACGCAGTCCGCGCATGCAAAACATGCGAATTAGCCAGGAACTGGATATCACCCACATCCAAAATCATATGCAGACTGAGACGGTTGCAAGTGTCCTCGAGTACCTGCAGAGCCTCTTTCTGGGCATCGGACATGGGGGGAATGATTCCGGAGTCGGAGAAGCGGCTCAATGAGCGCACGTAATAGGGATCCCACTTTGTGTAGACGCGGGGGTTTTCGCCGCGCTCGAGGTAAATGACGCTTGTTCGGATGAATTCTTCTTGTCCCTTGCTAGTTTCGCCTTTACGGTCGAAGTACCAGATTGGTTCGGTTAGGGTCTTTAGGACGTCGGGGCGTTCGACGGCTAGGGTGTTGTAGACGTGGTGGGAGGAGACGATGTCGGATTCGCCGCCTTCGAGGGCTCTGTGGATGCAGAGGAGGCCGACAATGTCGGAGTCATCGGCGTGGAAGAATTGGCTAGGGTGTTGGTTAGCTGGAGTGTTGGTTGGAATCTAAGGGTAGGGACGTACCGAGCGTTTGTGCGGTAGATGCGCACTTTGTCAATCTGGGTTGCGTCTTCGCCGAGATCCTTGACGTGGCCTAGGACGTGGCCGCGGCTGTTTTGGCTGACGAAGTAGCCCAGGTAGGTGCCCAGACCCATGTATGCCACGGCGGACTTGTGGTTGCCCCATTTGTGGACAGGGAAGCCCTTGAATAAAATGAAGCCTTTGCCGTCAATGATGTCCAGGCGCAGGGTTTCCAGGTAGTCTGCCAGCTTTGGGAGACGGAAGTTGCTCTACGATATGTTAGTCGGGTATTCGGTTGTTTCCTTTACTGTGTAACTCACCTTGGAGATGCCAGTCAGAGGGGTCTTGGATGCGAGGAAGGCATCAGCAGCAGTGCTCAGCTCCTCCACCTGCTCAGGAGTGAAAGTGTGTGTCCACTTCTCGGGGTTCTCGCGGTAGTCCTCGGCCTTCCATACTGTAGGGCCGGTGATCTGACGGGGGAACTTGTCAAAGGGGCGGATGTGGTCGTAAAGCGGAGGGTGCTGGCCGGTGGTCTTCAAGCCATCGGGGAAGATGTCTACCGGGGCAGACAATTGATGAGGCGCCGTTGGCAGAGAATCCGTCAGAGCGGGAGCCATGATGTTTAGGTACTTTTGTGAGAGTGGGCTTGAAATAAAGAACAGCAATGAAGCTAGTGAGACCGGGTTATCCGAGCCTATTTATATTCCAAGATGTGCGTCTACCAGCCGAAGCGGCGTGCACGTATAAGATGTCGTTATACTTCGCAGTGAGGAATCCAGTGGATGGAATGACGTGCGAGGTGCGCTATCCCCGCTCTGATAGGATAGCGACATGTATAGGCTTCACGGAATAAGACCGCCGTTACGGTTCCTGTATGGAGAAGAATAGCGATATGTGTTGTGCGTTGGGTTGATTGGAGCTTTGGTCGTGGATGGCGCAATTTGCGGGGGTCGATGTTGTGATGACCACAGCCGATCGCGAATTGGCTCGGTACCATCCTCAAGTACGATCACTGTATGCTTGGATCTTGCAATGACGACCATTCGTAGATACGGATCTGCAGATTTTCTGTGCCATTGAAAGGGATATGAGGACAAAAATAGCGAGGTTACCCCAGGGTGAGGTTGGTGAGACTGGTGAGATTAGGTTGGATTAAGGATCGCGCAGTGGGAAGCACAATGACATCCGAGGTTCGAAGGTGCTTTGACGGAGATCTTCTCCCGGGTTACTCGGCCGACAGCATCCTTGATATCGAACTCCTCGTCGTGACCGATCCTTGGCGCGCGATTTGCCATTGCGGACTATACAGTTTAGGGAGTTGACTAGAACAGACCTGCAAGGTCATCCATTCGAGTTCATAGAGGTAAGTGCACTTGAAGTGACTCTACACCTAATCCCTCCAAAGCTAGACAGAGCCGTGACTATGACTATGAAATATGACTATGCTAACCTCCCAATGGCAAACACATAAGAAGGCACCATGTGCTCGTTCATGCTCGATAGAGATGAACCAACATCTTTATAGCCGCAATTATCAATTCGAACAAGCACTGACACGAGAGTGCAAGCCGATGTTTATAGTTATTGCAGAGTAATCCATTACTACAGCGCTTGGCACTTAACTGCAGCGATGATCACAGACAAGGATTCGGTTTCCCGTTTGGGCCACGCTCTCCACCAGATTACTCACGAAAATCCTTTATCGGGATCCGAATCACACCCAATCAGTCGCGTTGAACATGGACATTCGACGTTCAACAACTCCCGAGGTCCTCTTTCTTTCGAGTATCATTCCGCCACACTGTCTTTGAACTGCCTTGATATCTGTTCATATCGGCACTAATCTTTCGGAATCTACATAGCTTCTGCATATGGCCAACCGCCTCCATGTCGCCGTGCTAGACACGGACGTTCCCTGCTTATCTGTATACGCCCAGCGCGGTCTCTACAGTTCCCAATTTCGTGTTCTTCTCCAAAATGCTGCAGAGCGTTTGAACAAAAGTGCAGACATCCAGCTGCAAAACGGGCCCCTAGCAGTGCACGTCACAGCCTTTGATGCGGTGGGAGGCACACTGCCACCTCTGGAATGCCTGCGCACTAGTCCACGATCCTTAGAACCGAACGGCGGGCCGTTCGATGCAATCGATGCGATCTTAATCACCGGGTCTGCGTACTCGGCATACGATCCCTATCTGTGGATCGTGCAACTTCAATCTTTCATTCAGACGGTGCATGCCAATTACCCTCTGGTAAAGATCTTCGGCTCCTGCTTCGGCCACCAAATCATCGCGCAGGCCTTACTGTCGGGATCTGCACCGACAGCACCTGCAGCAAACTCGACATTCCATGTCGAGCATTCGCCGCAGGGTTTTGAATTTGGTATCCAGCCCATCACTCTGGACCCATCATTCACGGCATACTTTCCTGCTCTGGCGTCGCGATCCCCCTTCCGCATCCAGTTGATCCATGGCGACCAAGTGGTCCCAACTCCCGAGGCTGCAGCTGCGGCTGCTGCTGGTAATACGCAAGTATCGCTACCAGTTCCATGGATGAACATCGGCAGCAGCGCCGCATGCCCCATCCAGGGTCTCTATAATCCAGGCCGGGTTCTCTCCTACCAGGGCCACTTTGAATTCGACACATTCGTCAACCGCGAGCTGTGCCAGGAATTTGGCCGGCGCGCAAACTGGTCCGCGACAGCCGTGGCCTCATACGTGGAACAGATCGAGCGCTCGCTCGTTCCGGGACAAGATGATAATGACGATTCCAAAGCTGCAGCGGAAGCAGTGCTGCTGTTCTTTGCCGGCGAAGATCAGCCATCTACATTGACCTCCATTGCACCCAACGGGTTGATTACACCTCCGCTTGACTCCCCGGCTGGTGGAGCGAGGCTGATGTATAGCTGAAGCGGTAAGGACATGAGACGATGCTTGTTTCAAACGCATCCTTCAAATTCAGCCTCGCCAATTGCGTCCATACATATGGTCCAGATGGAAGCTATCCCGGCAAGGGCTTCAAGTCCGCCTGTCTCAAAACATCATTCTTTTCAAATTCAAGGCCCCTGGGTAGTGGCGATTTAATTAAGTTGCCTGAAGAATTACGATAGATTCGCATGGTGGGTGCATGGCGAAGCCGGTATGCCAGTCTGCAGGGAGAAAGGTGGCACATAATGCATAGTAATCAATACCTACGCGATAGAAACCTCTATAGCATCAAGCTACAATACAGACCAACCCCTAAGGGACAATATCCGACCTGCCCGAAATGATAACGAGCTAGAAAAAATCAATACCGCCCTAAGCGCTCCAGCTCCAACTCCACTGCGACATCCCCGCCCGTTTCGGGCCTCCACCCACGATAACGGGGAAAAGAGCACCTTGGACCTTCTAGAACAGAAACCGTGTACCAGGGTAGCGGAACTCTAGACAAGGGTACCACAGGTACAGGGGAACAGAATTTTCTTTTTTCGATAATGCCCCTCCTGCACGAGCATCCACATCCGGGATGGCACCCTTGCCGCAACGGCTGCAGACCAATGGAGTCGCAGGTAATTGGAACTTTGAGGCCCACAACTTTGAGGCGATATCCAATCAGGCTGCTTTGGGATGCTCTTCATCGGCATGTGCGTGGGGTCGGTTATACCATGTACCGCTTAGTATTACGGGTTACGCCCGCTTTAAAGTTGGAGCTGGGGAGCTCGCTTGCGATTGTACGAGATTCTCGGAATGGGCACTGATTTCTAGTTTAATTCCTACTTAAGTTCCGAGATTTCACGAGTCTTAGTACTTCATCTCGGTCTATACCTGGATACCTAGGTAGGTAGTGAGAAAAGTATAGGAGCCTTGGTATTGTCGCCACGCTGCAACACTGGAACTTGGTACTTGTCAAGAGTTCCTTTTCCTGGTTTATAACTAGATAGTTAGTTAACTAGTTAGACTTTGCATCTGATTATGGATCAAGAGATGTATCTCACTTAGAAATATCTATTAGTACTCTATACCTACTCCTTAAAATTGTGGGATTCTTATCGTGTGGGTAAATACGTACAGTAACGTTTAGTAAATTCGCCACCCGGAGCTCCCCTCCTTCATTCAGGAGCTTCTGGAATTTCGAGCTTCGAGAGCTGGGGAGAGCTTCGGAGGGGCCGCTGATAGCGCTATCGCCCACAATCTATCGCATTATCGCTATATCCTGTCCCTGGCCCTATACTGTAGTCTATATCCGTCTTTCCCTATCTAGGAATGTCTGAGCTAGAAAAATATCTTCCAGCTGATCAGACTTCCGTTCCACCGGGCTTTCCGAAGTCTCGAGTCTAAGACTGTAAAAATGACCGTACGCAGCCCCAAGCTCAGGGGTGGATAAGATAGTCGGCTCTATGCAGGCCGGGGACTCGATGCATGAACCGGCTTAGCTTACCCAAAACCTGTACAAAGAAATTTAGGAAAAGAAAAACTTATAGGAAGTAAAAATGAAAAGAAAAGAAAAGAGCCAACAAGAAAACTGGATCGCGGGGAGGTCAGTCCTGTAATTACGGTAATACCTAATACACCAGTCTACACCACGCAGCAACCGACGGATCGAATCCCTCGAAAGTACTTCGATGACTGTATGAGCCGCTTTCTCTTCCTTTTCTTAATTCTCCCCATTCTTACATCTCCCCCGAGCATGCCAATCCCGGCTTTCTTCAGCCCTTTTCTTAACCGTGCTCTTTCGTCCATTTCCTTATCGTATTCCACTTTCATCCCTATCTCCCACCCCTCTCCTCCACGAGGGACATATGCACCATGCCTCCTCGAAGCTCGTTGACCGGCTCCTTCTCGGTCACTGACGCCAACAACGAAGTGGTCTGTCCTTTAAAGAATAACGACGGCTCCAATTGTCGCAAGCGATGTCTAGGAGTGAGTCGCCTCTTTCCCCCCAAACCCCTCCTCTCTCTCAAAGACCTCCCCACCACCCCGGCCAAAATCGCAAGCTCGACGGCGAATTACCTCTGCCCTAAAAAAGAAAAAGGAATATCCGTAAGCTGTGCTCTAATCTAGCTGGTCCACAGGAAAAGCGTTATCGCTCCATGCAGGAGCATATCCGACGTGCGCATCCGAATCACTACATCCCGAAGCTCCCGGCTACCGAAGAGAGCTTCCTACTGATGGTCAACACCCCGCCTGAGCAACGTGCCCAGCTGTCGCCTCCAGAACCTGTTCAGCCGCGGCGCCCTCGCGGTCAGTTTACTTGCGATTTTTACAACCCTCCGGCATTGCTGACGGCCACCCACAGATGTGGCGGATAGGGACATCTATGTAGCTGACGCCAGTTCCCCGGCGACACCGCGAGCTCTCGACGAACCCGGCCCCGCCGCAGCCACGGCCGCCGTCGCCCTGGCGCAACTGCACCACCATCGTCTCGCCTCCGACTGGGATACTGACATGGTATGTTGCGCCGTCATGACCTACTGGACTGTACTTACCTCGGCCTGCCCAGGAAACACACTCCGACACCGATCTACATCAGGGCCGCATGCGCTCCTCTATTGAACTGCCCTCGCTGCGCGACCACTTCAAGCAAGAATCCCTGGCCCCGTTCTCGGCGCCTCGCCCGCGGGAACTCCTTCCGTCTATTCTTAACCATTCGCCTCCCGGTCGCTCAACCACGCTACCACCGATCCAGCGAAGAGATCACAAGCTTTCCCGGCCGCGCAAATCCTCCATTACGCAATCGGCCCGAAAACCTAAGTACGATCGCCTGAAATCAAAGGAATTTGGTCGGCGCCCGAGTCTCAGCGACCGTAAAGCCCTCTCTGCTGAGCCGCAGACCGCGGCATGGGCGCAAGGCAAGCGTTGGGAGGATCTGATTGAAGCAGCAACCTCGGCGACCGAAGCCGACGATGAACCGTACTCTGAAGTGAGTGTTTGCTTTGTCAAGCAGTCGACATATGTTTTCCCCAAACATGCGACTAACATGGGCCCCAGGCTGGTCGATCTCCCACGATCGCCCCGCTGCTCGGTAATGTGACGTCCGCTCCATCGGGACCCAAGAATCGATCTTCCCTCCCACCAGCTTTCCAATCGGGTCAGGCGCTCCCGCCTCTCAATCGACAATTTCCACCACATTCATATGCTGCTTCGCCACTGCACAAGTCACTTACACCGCCGCCATTTGAAGGCCCACGCGGTCGCGATAGTGACCTGGAACCATTCCCATCAATTGAATCGTCACTAGACTCCATGTCCTCGGCGTCGGGAAAGAACTTTCCCTCGGCATCGTCAGGCATCGCCCGATCTATAAATTCTGATTCAAGTCCAGTCATGAATCTCATCCCACCCGTCTCTCAGCGCCCGCACCACCGTTTCTCGAACCCGACTCCCTCATCATTCCGCAATAAAGAGATTCAAATTTACTGCGCCAATTGCAAGCGTGCATGGGCGCTCAATGAGAGCTATGCCTGTACTGAATGCATCTGTGGTGTCTGTCGTGAGTGTGTAGGCATGTTCATCACGAGTCCGCCAGCTCAATTTCGAAGTCCGGGCAATGCTGTTCTGAACAGTATCACTTCCGCGCCGACAAGTTATCCCGCCGCGAGAGGGTGTCCGCGGTGCCGGACGGTGGGCGGAAAGTGGAAAGCTTTCCAGCTGGACTTTAAGTGATCGATGAGCTTGCTCATGCTCTTACGGATGTAATGACTAACGCTTGATATAATCTCGGTGCGGGCCCCCGATCAAAACGAACAAAGCTGGTCTTTTTCACCCTTTCCTTCTCCATGGGCTGTGGGCATTGGGATGGGTTCATGTGTTTACGTGTATGTTTCTTGGACATGAGTTATGCACTTATTATGACTTTCCATCTTTTTATACTGCTATTTTCATGTTTCATGTTCCACCACTTCCATAGAAAGAGTCCGGTACGCACATATACCACTCGAAAAATATACAAATCACTCATCCCAAATAACACTACTCAACCCCTCCGCCGAACCAACCTTTCCCGGCTCTCCAACCTCCAAAGTTGCGACCTTCTCCCCAAGATCCCCCGTCTCCGGATCCCGGCGCACAATGACCACATTCGCGCTCGCCTGATTCCCAATAGCAACCAGATCGCCCGCCCTATTAATCGCAAAAGTCCTCGGCACCTTTCCAAACGCATCTGTCTTGTTCCTCAAACCAACCGATCCATTCTTAGACCGATCCAAGGTAACCATCGAATCCGAAGGCTTGAATCCCTGATCACTGCGAATAGAAACGTAAAACGTATCCCCAACCATACGAATCTCCGCCGGAGTCGCCCCCTCAGGCATCTTATTCCCAGTATACGGAACAAGCGTCTCCTCCTTCTTCAGATCCAAACATCCAGAGCGCACATAGGCCACATCAAAAGCCATCATGGTACCACCGATTTCGTTAACGAGGTACAACATCGTCTTGCCAACAGCCGCAACCTGTCTCTGGTGCGTTATCCGTCCAGACTGGCCGAACTGCGTGTCCTTGTTTCTATCGTCTGCCCAGAACACGCCGTGTCGGGGTCCACTGCCGAATGTGACGTTCACGGCGGGACATTCCTGCAAATGGCCGTCGGAGGCAGAGATGGAGTAGATGCGAAGTAAGTCGGCGCCCAGGTCTGGGGAGATCAGGAAGGAGCCTGTTGGGTCGAGGAAGACTTCGTGGGGATGGGGTGAGTCTTGTTGAGCCACGGCGCCTGGATGGTCCATGTGGAAGTGGAAGGCTTGTTTCCGAGGCGCGTTTGGTTCTAGCGGGAGATTGTAGGTTGAGACTGCAGAGCCCTCGCTGTTTTTGCGTTAGTTTATACGTTCATTTATTGCGGGAATTGGTGATTGGGAAGGATTTCTTACTAGTGCGCGATAGCGAGATACTTATCTCCCTTGCCATTCTCGTAAATGACGGAGTTCACACCACCGCCGATTGTCTTGGTTGAGGCGATTTCGTGTAGCTTGCCGTTTGGTAGGGCGTGGTAGGCTGTTAGGGAGCCGTGGGTTGAGGGGTCGGCGGTGCCGTCTTCGTCGGAGCAGTATAGCACACGCGTCTCCGAGTCGAAGGTTAGCCAGCTGGGCATCTTGCCGCATGTTTTAAGCGTGTCTGTGATTGAGAGCTTATCGCCGTCTAGAGTCAGCGTGTACACATTGCCGTTGTAGTGTGTTGCCCAGAGGCGTGCTGGGTGTGTAGCGGCGCATGCGAGGCCGAGTGAGGCGAGGAGCGTTGTGTGTGAGAGGCGCATTTTGGATATTATGCGCCTAGTAATAAACTGGGAGTGGATGGGAGGGGATCAATTCATGGGGCGCCCTTGTATATGAGTGCTGGACGCGACACGCGGGGATAATCAGCAGCGGAGCTCGGAGACATGGTTAATTTCTCCCCTGCAGTGGCTTTACAGTGACGGATGCCCAGCCCTTGTCTGCGTGGGATGACTGGAATGGATCGACGGGGTTTCTGCATGTCTAGTGGAGATGGTGGAGTCGAGGGGGTTGGGAGTCAAGGGGCAAACAAGTACGTTGATTCAGGGTTGCAATGGGCTGGATATACAGAGTATAGAGTACTCCCTTGGTTAATAATGAGGCTAGGGCCAATATGTTGATTTACATGTTGGCTTTGTCTGGAGTCTCCTTGATATACTCCACCGTTGCAGGCCTAGGGTTAAGTAGGTAGTACCTAAGGTACTTATTATCGTCCTGCCGACATCGGGACTTCGTCCATTTTGGATAGACTATTTTTTGCTCCGTAGTGGGGGTCGAGATTATAAAGTGATTCTTGTTCATTGTCTGTTATAGTCACTTGGGCCGTAGGTATGGCTATGTGGAGTGGTGAGATCTGGTGACAATGAACTATATACCATTGCCTTTGACATTTTATAATTAGAGGTAAATGTTTTCTGACGCAAAATGTCAACACTTATAAGAGTTTATCAGGGTGCAATAGAGTGTCATCCCACGTTTACGGCGTCGGATCGGGTAAACTCCGGCGTGGGGTTATCGTTTCGTACTCCACAATCATGTTCGCCTTACCTTGCTTAGGCTTAGCTTATTGACTCGACTCCGCTGGCTGAGGTCGACAACATCCTCGTCAACGCCATAGCATCCTCAAATGATTCCTAGCGACAAGGCTTTTAGGGAGCATTTGCAATGCACTCACTTAACTAAGCATACAAGGCAAATTGCCAGTAGCGACACTGAAATTTACAAGGCTAGGAAAAGGCCAGCTACATGAGCTACAGGTAAGCGTCGGGTACGTCAGGTAAAAGAATATGTAGTTGAGGATTTCCATGCGATCCCTGCCGTCTTTAGATATCGCATACCCAGTCACCCCGAGGAGTCAGATTCTGAGTCGGCGTTGCCTGTGATGCAACACTGCACAAGTACAGGAAGCATTGTTTTGCAGACACCACCACCCGGATGTTGTCTCTGGGATCCGGCTGGTTCTGCACGGCTTTCGCATACTCGTCATCCCGGAAGACTACCCGCGAATACTCCGCACCCCAGACATTGTTTGTCTGTACCTGCCGCAAAAAAATTGTCTGGTTGTACGTCGTAAGGAACCCGTATTCACACTGTGCATCTCTCATATATCGAAGAGGCTGTGCGAGTAGTAGGCGTAGATGCGATTCCTCTACTTCGTGCAGGCCATGGTCTGGGATCCAGAAGGCCTTTACTTCGCCAATCGACATGACGGTCCAGGTTCTGTCCAGAAGAGCAATGTCCGGCTCTCCTGAAATCCTTGGGGTTTTGGGACGCCCTGCTTTCCAGCAGGAGAATTTGATATCGATTCCGAAGGCCCGCAGTATTCCCCCGAGAACTGTTCCGACGCATTGCATAAAGCGGCCCTGAACGCCATTCTCTTGCCCGACGGCCACAAACTCCTCGATGGCTTCTTTATCTTGTTTTGATCGTCCAATATAATATATTGGACGACTGACTGGAGGTAACCCAGAGCAAAACCGCTCCACATCTTCAGGAAAGGTGGACCATTCAGATAGAGATTTTTCGTAGCGAAGCCTATGCAGAGCGCTAGATTTTGTATGGTGAGGGCCGGTGATGAGTCTTGGAAGAGGGCCTTGGAGAACTTCAAGCGTTCGAACCTGTCTTCCAGATTGGAGAACTTTTTCACGCCGTTTTTTGGCCATTTTCACGCTGGGATCGGCAGCGGTTAGCGATTGGTTCTCATTCGAACGCGTTATTGTCACCCGAATAATACTTACTGGATGAAATAAGCTGGGGCTTATTGAAGTAAATTGACATTGGGCGAAGGGCGGCCAGGGTGAGGGGAGGTGAGGTAGATGAAGGAGTAGGGAGGAGGAATTCATATTCAGTCCTGGTGGGAAGGAGAGGTAATTTCCTCGCTTCCTCTAGCCTCATGGCATGTGACGCTGATTCCTGGAAACTTCCATTAAGGTGGGATTTCTACTAAGCTTAAGATATGACTTGACTCTTTGATATAGGTGGTGTTTAGGTAGCCTAGCTTCAAGCTTACTTAACCTTCTAACGTATTCGGTAAGCGAGTGACGCATGTAAGCGAGTAACGTACCTACTATTATAGACATGCGACTGCATTGAGTCGGATACGCCCAACCGCATTGATTCAGCAATATGTTGATCTACGTTGTTGGCTTTATCTAGAGTCTACTTTATATAATAGAGCCTACTGTTGCAGACTGAGGGTTAAGTAGTATGATTGTCCTGTCGACATCGGGACTTCGTCTGTTTTGGATAGACAACTTCGTCCTCCGTAGTAGTGGGCGATCCAGCACTCTTGTTCATTGTCTGTCATAGTCACTTGAGGGCGCAGGTATCCTGGGCCATTGTAAAAGTGTCCGGGATATACCCCATCACCCCATCACCTACTCCTCTTATACAGAAATTAAGTATCGTTATATAGGAAGCTCATAGGGTGGTGTTCCCACCCCATCACCTATTCTCCTTATAACGAAATTAAATATCGGGAAAGCGGCCATCACCAGTTTCCCCACCGGGCTAAACCGAACAAATGGCTTCAGGGTTTAGAATGCTCCTCAAACGCCTCACGCAACTGTATATCATATTGTGCGGTAAATTCTTCTAAGTTTTGGCCGCGTTGGCACTCCGTACTCGGGGAAACAATCTTCCTTCTCCAGCGCCAAGACACTGCCTATGCCTATTACATATCGGCTGGTCGAGTGGTAATTACTTCGTAGCAAACGCCTGAAAACCGACTAGTAGCTCTACATACCGCCTTTAACTTGCTCGTTGAAACTGTTGAAACCCCACTTTCTATCCACTCCGTCCACTCCACTTCATCTACTCTATCTACTCCATCTATTATACCTACTCCATCTATTCCTATTTTCACAATGTCGGATTCGGACTCGGACTCAGAAATAGGATACCTTGAGCCTTTCCAAGGGGAGACGATCACTATCCGCGGCGGGGGAGACTGGTTTCTCGACAAGTACCTTACTGGGAGATCTTACCAGAGGAGGCAGCAAGTTACCGACCTTGGGCCCAGTTTTGCTGTTGCCAAATTTGCCTGCCACCTCAAAGGTGACGAGAGCAAGCAGGGTTTTTTCCGGATGTATCGACAAATTCCCTTTCGTGCTACTGAGAGAAAGAGCGTCGAAGAGAGAAGCAGCCAGGCCGTAAAAGCACCGAAAAAGCATTCGGAGCATCAGGCACTGCTAGACCTCCAGAACTGCGATGGGGTAACTAAACTGCTTGCCTACGAGATGGGAGAACAAAGTGCCGATGGGATGGTTCCTGGGGGCTATTTTATTCACTTTGTCTGGGCCAAAGAACCTGGACAACCCCTCGACCGGGAGCGGTTCTGGGGCTTCAACAAGGAGAAGCGCACAGAGATCCGGGAGAAATTCCGGGACGCCTATCGGTATGTAATTTTATCCCCCTCTGCTGACTTAACACTAATAGAAAAAAAAGGAGTATGATCTCGTTCGGGTGGATGCCCCTCAATGCTGGCCTGCAAAAGATCATCTATGATGAGGATACGAAGACCCTGTATGTGATACCTGTCTAGGAGCAAATTGTTATTGACTAATGGTTTGAAGGAGAATCTCAGGCTTCACGGGTGCACTCCGCGTCGAGCGTGAGAAGCCATGGAAGGATGATACGTATGCAGCGTGGCACTTGGTTAGCCTTCAGTCTGCTCGCAAAACTGGATGGCGAGAGCGCCCTGAAGAGTGGACCTGGTAGATGAAGAGTATCGGTGAAGGTCTTTTGCTCTGCTCTAGAGCTATGTGGTGATCGCAGAGAACTAATACTTTTTCTTTTGCTTTAAAACTAATAATTTTGCTTTCAAACTAATAATGTTGATAGAGGTCACGTGACCCTCTTCGTTTGCAGCTTACTGAGAGGGCTCGCCCAGATAGTTTTTCCCTTCTTCATGACTTTCTCTTCTTCTTGCTCCTTTTCCTAGTAGGCCAGTCGTCAGCTCCCGACAAATAATATTATTCCGGTTACCCCTAGCCTCGCAGCTTCACAAGGCGACGCCCTATCACGAACCTGTTTTCGATACCGACACAGAAAACAAAACGATTGAGCACCGCGCTTGCCTTTGCAGCTGAGCAGTCCAACGCGGGTTCATCGTATAGGTATGAATCCAGAGAGGTAAACGCTGCCTGCAGGTTTATTCATCGGGTCGGTAATAAAGGCCTGAAATTCAATGAGGTCGGAATAAGGTGAAGCTGAGGTGCAGAGATGGTCGCGAAGATGCCATCCCGATATGGTAAAGTACGGAGCTAATCAGGTACTATGATGTCATTCATGCCTGAGGTTGAATTTCGTTATGAGGAGAGTAAATGGGGTGATAGAGTGGGAATAATACCCCATAAGCTTCCCTTATAACGATATTCAATTTTGTTATAAGAAGAGTAGGTGAGAGGTAAAGGAAAGGGTAGGAGTAGTACCATCTAATACTCCCTCTATGCTCCCCTCTTGCTCTCTTTTATTTGTTCTCTTAAATGACACCCCTACGTAAGTACATAATGCGTTATCAAATAGATAAATTTCATTTCGACTAATAGATATAATGAATGAATAAAAATAAAATCCATATTCTCATTGGTAGGGCCAGAATTTTGCATGTAATTCCCGTTGGTGCTCGTTCTCAGTTAAGTTAATGAATTCCTGTCTGAAGTAATTGTTCAACTCCATAGCACGTTCATAATATTCTAGACGACCCATACCGCCCAATAGAATGAACACATCTTCTTGAAGCTGGCGAAGGATTGTGGAAATCCCCTCCAGCATCTCCATCTCAGACTGGTGTTGTAAAAGCTTTTGTTCAGTAAAATTAATTGGACACGGTGCTTCATCATGTCCCATGCCGTCCGAGCGTGCTACAGCAGCGATCAAGGAGTTGTGTAGAGAGAATAAGTCTCCTCGGTTCCAGCATTCAGACACCATGGGTATACGATTTGCCTTGACTTGAAGTGAGGGGTTGGAGAGGACTTTCCACCGGACAGGAGGATCACTTTCTTCAACGGCATTGTAGTAATGGTTCAAAGGTCTCCTCTCATGCTTCCCCTGACTATTTTGCGATGAGGCGGACAACTCAAGCATTTGTGGGTACCGCAGTTGCAGAGATATCGGGCTAACACAAGCCTGCTGCCAATCGATTATGCAGGTGAATCTCGTCCGCCTTGCTTAGATTCACCATCTCTACCGTGGTCAAGGCATATTGCCGGCTTGATTGAAAGAGACGTAAAAAAATAATTCTGCGTAACGCCATGGCTCGTAAACACATCCAGGGGCAAAATACCCTCAAAACGCTCGCTGAACATAGAAGTATAGATGATAATCAGATAACCTTGGGCAGGGATAACCACGGAAACCTCCAGCGCCAGCAGAAACGTAACGTCCACAAGGATTGGGTATCAGTAGAAAACGTGAATACCTTCGCTAGCCTGCCCGATTTCCCAGTACCTGGAGGTAAAACTGGAGGAAAGAGAGGGCTATGATCGCGCACCACACACAAACAAAAACCAAGCCCTTTTTGAAATTTTGGAAATCTCGGAAGTCGTAGAGATAGGAGATAGTCGTACAACGTAAGACGTCGAGATAAGTCGTGAAAGAATAATAATACAACGAAGGAAACAAGCCCACGGGGTCCGTGTTGGAATCAGACGCGGCTGAACTGCGTCCACACGGCGCTCAGCCAGCCGGCCGGGATACCGATTTCAGAGGGCACATTCAGCGGAAGAGACCATTCGCCTCCATCTAGGAAGGCGAGGACATCGTCACCGCCGAGGCTGGTTGACAGAAGGCTTGTGTCGGGGCCTTCGGTTGAGGTAAGAGGTGGGGAGGGGGCTAGGCCAACTGGGCCTGGGGGTGGAAGGACGGGGACGCTTTGTGTGGCTGCGTTGATTGAGGGGAGAGATTGGGTGTATGGGGTTGGCGGGATCGAGGGGCGGGGTGGGAGCCATGAGTTGATGGGTTGGAGGCGGTTGCTTGTTGCTGTGAGGTAATGGGATGGGGATTGCGTTGTTGCTGTGATGGAGGGCAGGTTTGGTGGGGAGGAGGTGTACATCGGCCCATCCGGGTGGTGCTGTTGCAGGGATGGCAGCGAGTAGGGTGATTGGGATGGCATGGCTCGGCTATTGGGGAGAGGTAGACTTGGGCGGCGGTCTCCCTCGTGGCCTGGTAGGGGCATACCGGGGCTGTTGACTGGTATCCATGACTCGCGACGACCACCGGCACCGTCCAGGGGCTGGTCGCCAGTATCTCCCAATTCGCTCTTCACGGCGTTGCTACCAGCGTCGCTGGGGATACGCTCGGGCATCAGCTCCCCAGTCATAGCAATGACAGTACTTTCGTCCTCCCCAGTCTCGAGCTGGTCTTCAATAGAGCCAAAATCAAGGAAGAGTTTCTCAAGAAGCTTGAACTCCTCCAAGCCGCCTCCACCCTCGCGGATTGCGCGAACACCGTTAGTCATGCCATGTTCAGACGTATCAGAAATGCTGTCCATGCGATTACGAGAGTAACGACGGTAGTCACGCTTGACCTTGGAAAAGTAGCTGTGCAGACGGTTCAGGGTGCGGAACCAGCCCACAGCCATCTTCAGACGCGGACGCATCTCTCGTAAAATATCCAGAGCCTTGCGAGCCTGCGCTACACCGGGCTGGTGGCTGTCATGGCTGGCAGGCGGAGGCCTAGAACCCATCAGACCATCAAGATCCATGTGCGAGAAATGTGTGCTATAGACACCGATAAAAGCAGCGTTGTAAACAGCGAATCCGACAAGAGGGTTCTCAACAAGAGCCCCGCGGCCTTGGCAGGTGGCCACAAGGTCGATCATTTGTCGAGCCGCTTTGAAGAGCTCGCGGGCACTGTCACGCCAGAAAGTATCGGACGGGCCGCTGACCTTGTCCGAGGGGAACAGCGGCTCGTCCAACGGACCCACAGGCTCACTGCATCGAAGTGGTAAGAAGGGAATATAAGCACGGTGCAAAACAATGACGGACAGGAAGTAGACCACATGCATCACAGTATACGAGGCCAGCGTGGTCTTGTACATGATGTGGGTGTCAGTATTTCGCGGTGAATATTGCAGGTTGCGAGACAGGCTGTCCTGGAACTCGTTCAATTGCATGCGCAGAGATGCAAATCGTGAGTCGGGATGCCACGGCGGGTGTTGCTCGGTTCCTCGACCTCCAGCGCAGGACCACTTCGCAATGCTACCCCAGATGCGAGTAATCCGAATGACCCGGCTGAGCACAGACTCCTCTGCACCGACCTCCCACCGATCGATATCGTCCTCGCTGGAGTCCTTTCGGCGTGAGATGGGGGACCACGACTTGCCATCCGACGTTCCATTGGCAGCCGGCAGCTTCTCATCACTGAAGCCGCCTAGACTTTGACGAATGCTGGGGATTTGAACGCCCTGAGAGCCAAAGCTTTGCGGGCGGCGCACGGTTGGCTCACTCAGTCGGGCCGTCCGTACACGCTCGCCAAAAGCAAACGCATTATCACTCGGAAGTTGGATTCCAAGCTCCTTGACACGAATCATGCGCGGTCGATATTTCCCACTGCTCAGACACCGGTCAAGAATAAAGCAGGCCCAAAAGGTCCGGCGCTTAGTCTCTTGTGAGATGATATCGTCGGAGGTCTGCTCCTTGGTTTCGGCCCGCCGCGGCAAGCCGAAGTGATCCTCGGACCGAAATCCAGGCGAGAAGCGAGACATCTCGCGAGGAGGGAAGTCGTTCTCCAATTCAAATGGTAGGCCCATAGCCTGTGCAAGTCGTATCGCCATGCCGACATAAACCCAGGCGCTCTTTCCGCGGCACATGCCCCACTCATGTAGAGCGAGCATCAGTAGCGCCTGCACTCGCGCGAGGTCGGGCACCGCGAGACTTGCGCCATCAAGGCCGGCCAGCCGGCTGCGCAAAGCCGTCGCATAAAAATCAGACGCGGCAAGAGGGTTTGAGGAATGACCAGGCGAGGAAGGTGAGTGGTAGGCGACCAACGGAGGGTGAAAACGAGCCGTTAGGGCCAGCACGCCCAGCGGGATAAGCGAAGTCGATTGATCTGACTTGGGTGCCGTGCGCACAGGTTCTTGCCCATCAATCGAGACGGGCGCGGGTGTAGAGAGTTGCCGAATCTGACCGAGGAAGGTAGCAGGGTGGAGGAAGGGTAAAAGAGTAGCGAAATGTGACTGGAACAAATCGAAGACATCTTCCCAGACCTTAGCCGTGAGGATGGATGAATCGAGCACATCGAGACCGGCCTTGGGACCAGCAGCGGCGCCCGCGATCCCGGCCACTTTGCGCGAGCGCACTCGTTTGGGACCGTCCCACTCGCCATTCCGGTCCTCGCCGTCTACCAGAGCCTCCAGATTTCGTTTGGCGCCGCTTACACCGATCGCCGGGGTTGGATAGACGCAGTCTCGACCGGAGGATTCGCAGGCGCGGCAGGTGGTGTCGATGCCGGCATTGACGCACTTGATCTTACTGCGCCGGCATCGAGCGCAGGCAATGCTGGACCGCATATTTATAGCAGCAGACGCACCGTCTGCGTTGCGGACGAAGACTCAGGTTTACTGAAGGTAGTTTGCAATATTGGTTTTTCCATTCGACGTTGGCGAAACCGGGGAAAGGAGGTGAGAGTTGAGAGTTACTTGTCAGGCGGCAATCTTCAGGTGCTAACGTTCCTCAGGTTCCTTGGCTTGTGGGGGAGGGAGAAAGTTAGTACTATATCCTAGTATACCATACTTTTAAGCAGTATAAGCAAGAGGCATTACAAACAAAGGTACTTACTGTCAGGGATGCGCAGCACTGAGAATCCGGGGAAGCAGAAGGGAGGGGGGGAAAGGTGAGTAAGAGTGTACCTGGGGGAAGAAGGCGGGAATAGGCGGAGTGTGGGGGAAAAAGCCAAAGAGTCGGGGCACCGGACCGGGAATGCGAATTAAGTCGGGAGGGAACGGAGGTCGAGAACACCGATGAGAAAAGGGAAAAAAAAAAAAAAAGAAAAAAAGGAAAGACAAAAAAAGGGTAAAAAGGGTAAAAAGTCAAAGAAAAAGATGGAGCCGAAAAAGCCGCTGGGGTGAAATTGCGGAGGTCCAACTATGTAAGGAGTGGATCCCCCTTTCCGGCTGCCGAAGCTGGAACTAGAAGTAGAAGTTAGAAGTACTTAGGAACTTAGGAAGATGTGTGTAGCCTCAAGGTAGAAGGTGATAGTATAACCACAACTATTACTTCACTCTATGTTGCTTATTCCTTAAAATACTATGCCGAAACTTATGATCCTAGAGTCCGACTATACAGTACCGAACACACCAGCAACCAACCGTGTGGAACAGGTCAAACTGTGGTCACACATCTACTTCCTGACCGGCTGGAATCCCAATGATGATCCGGTCATTTTCCGTCATCGGGGGGTTTTGTCTCTCGTTACTAGGATCTCCCCGTCTCAGTGTCCTTCCTTTCTTGCTGTCTGCCCGATCGGCAATTGTGCTTCCCGGATGCAAATCAGACGTGCCGTCACGGGAACTCCAAAATTGGTCAAGCGAGAAGTTCGGAGAGTACAGCAAGAGCAACGATGGTTGGAGAACAGAACAAGGGTAGAGCAACCGAGCATTCCCTAGGGAAGGACCCAAGAGTGCATATAGGGTTTACCCACATGGTCGAGGGGAATACATCCCGAGCTCGAAAGTCCGTGATTCCTCGGGTATTCCGATCCCCCATTTCGTACCAATCGATGAGCGTTCCTGAGTCCCCGGGGCACCCCGCGGGGAGACTGCACGATCCACGATTGATCCTCCTTCCTACACTCCGGAAGTTACATCAGTGCATACACTAGCTCGTCTGCATCGCCGTAACCCGTTGATTCTTGCGGCCTCCGTACCGTCACGCCCGTGCCCCAGCTTCTGCCACTCGGTAGTTTGACCGAATACCACCAAATGCATCACCGAATCAAACAAACCGAGGCCGAATTGCAGACATATATCGCTGCATTGCGGATGCAAATACAACGAATTGAGCGTACAGCAATTTGCCAACTGACAACTCATACATCCCCCACGGCAGTCCGCGTTTCGGCCCCGTCCGACCTCCTTGATTGGCCCCCAACGTCCGAGGCGCCAGCGAACCGACCCCGGGCAACCCCGCATTTTCTCAATTCGCATTAGGTAAAGTCGGCTCTATCCCGAATTTCTTCTTACTTTCCTTCCTGGTATACCTTATGTTCTCAATCGGGGATAGTAGAGCACTGAATTAATGCGTTCCATTCGATCCGTGGATTCTCCATTCGATCTCATCCTTGCCCCATCCCCGGACCTCAGAACCCCCGTCGAATCAGCGATCACCGAATGATCCCAACTCGTCATGTGGCCCGCTGACGGGATATTTCTTTTACATACCTTGTGTCAAAGCCCGGTGGAGTCCCTTTAACTTTCCCCGGTGGGTATTCGGAGCAGGTACCAAAGACCAGTGCGGAGTGGCTTCAGAGGGAAATTCAAGCAGCGCGCTCGTGTCCCCAAGCCACCTCAGTAGCACTTCACGTCCACCATTTGCAACCATGGCAAAGAAAATGCTACATTTCTACCCACTTTCATTTGTCTGCCATTTAGATTCCCTACAATCCCCGGGGGACCGTGTCCCGTGTCCTGCCTCGCTCCATTTGTCGTCATTCCTTTTATTTTCCTTGGCTTGGGGGCTATTTTTCCCACTGGCAAATGATCGGGCAACCCGAGCCCGGGAAGCAGGAAAATCCCTTCCACCTCGACATTAATAAGAAGAAATCCCACGCTGAGGCAATTCCCCAATTTCCCTGGCCCACTCTAGTACCAATTCCTAACCACGAACCGCCATCAAAACAACCTTTTTGCCGAACAACGGGTTTCCTTGCCGCGCTCCGGACTACCGAATCGGTCCAGCATAGACTCTTCGGCCCCGATGAGCTCATACATGACCTACACCCTGCACCAAACAGGGCACCGAACAATAACAATCACAGTAAACAAAATCGGGTCCTGATCCTGCTGATCATTTACCTAGTCCGAAGCAGAAAATATACGATCGGGATCTCCCACAGTGTCCTAACTCTGGAGCCGTGTCGGACCGATCATGCCGTAAATCCCACAAATAGCCAACCACCAAGTAAGCACATCCATCAGAATGATGACCCCACGAAGAAACTCGTAAATGAGGAATCGTCGGCCCGAGGAATGCGTAGCATCGAACAATTAATGTTCCTTCGTAGTACTTCGTAGGTTATTGGGTTCCCCACATCGGTTCGGGTAAAACAACACCAGGCAGGGATCCCGATTCCGAATCGGTCTGTCAATTGCCGTGCACGTTCATCAACGGGTGTTCCAAGGTCTTTGTTTTGTGTCCGATTTATCCAAAGACGTGGAGAAATATCACCATGTATAAATACAATGCACTGCAAAATGCACGATTGAATAATGTGCCATACTCCCGAGATCAGGTCTAGTCTCGGCTCTAGTTAGGGCTTACGTTCGATCGGCTTTAGCTGGGTCTAGAATGCTCCCAAGACGACTAGGACTAGGTTCGGACACGGTAAAAATATGACTGCATACGGCTTTATTCTAGGCTTGCTACTCTGGGATTCTAGACTGTTTGGTCCGCTATCCGCCCATGTGGGGAAGTCATCTCCCGGCTTTTGGTGTGGATTGTGGCGCGTTGCTGACCTGCCCCGAGGATTGGCCCGATACAAATCCGAGGATTATCCCTTTAGCCTGGGGTTTATCCTGTGGCTTTTGGCGAGTGCTCGTGATGGGATTGGGAGGTAGGAGTGCAGGTGGGAGGCCAGGTGGTAAGTACTGGTAAATACTCCAATTTGAGCACGTGGTTCTCGAAGAATGGCCTTTGTGTCTACCTAGATAGTTTTGAATTTTAGCCCCCGAGCTCTTGCCTGGAGATCCGTGGACATCCATGTGAAGCGGCATTCGAACTGGAAAGCTAGAATCACTACCAGTGGCTCCCTTCCCTCATTCAATGACATCCAAGCTTTCATCATAGTGTCTTTGGAAATGCGATATGCCTGAGCCCAGCAGTTGGTAGGCACGTCCAGCCATGAAAGCGGACCAAATAGCAACAGACTCGGCAGATTGTAGCGAACAAGAGATTTGTAGAAATCTCGTAATGCGGAATAACGCCGCCAATGTGCACTTGGAGGGTGAATGGGTTGACATTACGAATGTGCCGATAATAGAAAATAAAAGGGTCGATTCAAGGCAACGAACCCTGTAATCGGATGAGTTAATTTTCAAAGCGTTATCCATGCTGTTCTGTGCTCGACAAACCGGTCTTGTCAGATGAGTTATTCGCCTCAAAGCGCAAACTGCGTTATCTAGACCATCTGCCCCGTTGCTCAAGTGTGTCCCAGATATTCGAATCATTTGTCCTATGACTGACTTGAGCGTATCCATTGGATTAGCCGCCAGCCGAGTGGTTGTGAAAGGAAACCGAGCAACATCTCGGGAATACCGGTAGGTGATGACATCTTTTCCGTTCAGGCCAACTGGATACATTGCAGGAAAGCTGAATTATCTTATTTACACAACGCTCATAGCAACATAGTCAAGGTGCTTTTAACAAAGCATCACTTGTCAAAGATATAATCCTGAAGCTGTCGAATCGCCGAGCTTAATCCCCATGGGATAATCAAGATGACTGGTATAAACTGCAGTTGCCAGCCCTAATGGCCGAGATGATAGTAACTTTTGCAGATCTCTCAGAGACTCCCAGTCAGAATGAAAGATCTCGACAGGCAATTCCAATGTCCATTTGAGGCAGTTTTGGCTCAAGGGCTCTTTACTTAATCGCCTCGATGCAACGATAGTCACCACGGATCTTGAGGAAAGGACGGGCTATCGATTTGGCAAAGGGCCATGAAAATGAAAGAAACATTACATCGTAGCTATTCTCAAAGATATCACACAACCGAAGATATAGTACACAGGGGAATAAGAAGATAGAAGGAAAGAAAACCCAAGATACGAGCAAGTAGAGTTGATCAAATGAACCTGTAACATGAAATTAGCATCTCAATCACCTTGTAAACTGAATCAGACCTAACATACCAAGCGGCGATAGCGATAATCAGATACATCATCATAAGCAAGACACCCTCAAGCCAGTGAGACTTGCCATCAGCAATAAGGTAGTTGACCAGGAGAACGGCCACAAAGAGAACAATAATCTGAAATGGATCAAAGTTGAGTGTCTGCTCTTGTTAGTATCAATTCATTTAGGTAGGATTGGGAGTGTGTAGTACCATGCCATCCACGCCTATAATCCAACCCAGAACAACACTAAAAGGCAAGACTAATAGTGCAATCTGCATACTTGATCCAACTGCCACACCAATCGCAAGATCCATCTTATCCTTGCAGGCGACCGTTACGGCAGTAGCGTGCTCCGCCGCGTTACCGACAATAGGAAGGAGGATTAGACCGACGAAGGTCTTGCCGATGTTGCCCGTTGCGGTCAACGCGTCAATAGATTCGACCTTTCCAATTAGCTTATGTCAATTAGCCAGAACACGCTGTGACTTACCATGAATTCAGCACAAACAGCCACAAGCGCAGTCGAGATACCAAGTGTAATCAACGCAACCAGGATAGTCAGCTGCGGCTCGTCGGCCTGGTCATCGGGATCCTGAAGCTGGACCAGCTGTGCATTCTCACCGCCCACGGCTGCCGCGCTCATTTTACCGATCTGGGCAATTCCGCGGTTGGCGTCGCCTTCGCCGATCCGTTGGCGTCGTTTTTCGACCTTCGGACTAGGGCGGTTGTACATGTCGACGTGGGATTTCAGCTGGAAGAAGAGATAGCAGCCGTAGGTGATTAGGAGGAGGACGCTGGTTCCTCGGGAAAGAGGGGCGGTTTTGTCCACGTTTGCTAGTTGAGATGGTTAGTATGGTCGAGAGTCGGAACAATATGACTGAAGTGGAACTCACCGGTAGTAGACCACCTGTGGAACGCAGTGGGGATGATCAAACTGCCCACAGCCAGCGCAAGGAGACTAGCTGCAGTCTGCGCGACAACCACATTGAAATGCTGCTCCATACGGTTAACGCCACCGAAGAAGAAACACATCCCCATCACAAGCAGCAAGTTCGAAAGCATGCTGCCAATCAACGAGGTCTGCACAATCAGAACCTCCTTTTTGACCAGCGCAATGATAGCGACGATCAACTCGACCGCGTTACCAAACGAGGCGTTCAACAATCCACCAATCGTCTCACCCGTGCGTAGGGCAATCTCCTCCGTCGCGTAACTCAGCATCGCAGCGAGGGGAATAATCGCAATAAAATTGACCACGAAAATGGCAATGGGATTCGCCTTGACAACATACAGCGCAATACCAGCCGGCGCAGCCAGGATCAGGACATTGATCCAGGAGTTCAAGATCGTTGCGCGCAGCTGCGACGCCACAGTGAATTTGGGCGTATTGATAGACTTCTCATCCTCGGATTCATGCTCTGACGACATACGCCCAAACTTCCAGGCGTGTCGATTGCGCGGTTTGGCGGGGTCCTCAGTGCTCCTGGACACGTTGATAGGCTCATGGCTTGCGGTAGACGGGTCCGGGCCGTTGGTATACTGGTCGCTGCCCGCAGACATGGGCGGGAGCGTGCTCGAGTATTCGGGGCCGCTGATATCCCTGGTGAAATCGCGTCGACGATCAGTGTCGTGGGCCAGGTCGCCCAGGCTACGGGAAGCGGGAGGGTTGTTTTGCAGTTCCACGTCTGTGGATCGGGTGCGCTGGGGTTGTCTGCGGAACTTCTTGAATGGATTGTGCGACGGCTTATCGTCTTCATCGTACCAGGCCAGATGGCTGGCCTGACGGCGATAGATATCTAGTACGGTGTGAGTATACGGGCTTGTATTCGAAGGAACGGTATATAGGAAGAACTCACGCATTAAGGCGGGGTATTACTTGGGTGTTTGGGTGATACTACTGAACAAGTTCAAGTGAGAATAATCTAGATGCTAATGAGTACTTGAAGTGCAAGATCAGGCCGCTGCCTAACTCGGGCCTCCGCCACCACAGCCTCACGGCGGCCCTGCGCAAGCGCGTGGACCAGAGGAATACGTACATGGAGTTGAAGGTGGTCCAATAGACCTGACCCATACGACTGGCACTGGTGGAGAGGCGAGAGACGCGAGTACGGTAGCGTCGTGGCACAGCCTCAGGTGCAGCCACAGGATGCTTTTAGGGGCGGACACTAGGGATGATTCAAAGAACTTTGGGACTCTTGAAGATGCGTTTTTCGTTTTTTCTCTTTTTTCTCCTGTCTGCAAACGCGCAAGGGGTGGAAATGGAGGTGGTCAAGCAAGGAGCAAGGAACGGCAGAATCAACAAAAGCGAATGGACAGTTCACGATTGAACAGAAATTTGGGGAGAAAATAAAGGAGAAAGACAGAACAAGTGATTTTCTCAAAGTTTGTCGGTGTTGAACACAGCCACGCAGGGGGACGATCGCAAAAAATGCTGTGGAGATTTGAAGCTTGGCGTATAGGTGCCTTTCGCCGCGCTATCTGTTTGGCAATTGTCTATATCACTCTAAACTAATTAATTAGTTTGTAAATTGGCTGGTTTCCTTTCATTTCCTTGGGCTGGTGAAAAGCCGTGTGTTGGCCAAGTTGGAAGATGAAACGCAACCTGAGAAACAAGAAAATCCGAGACTCGGCAAAAGCTTTGGCTTGCTTGGCATCTTGGCTCATCGTCACTGGCTTTCTTCACGATGAATTCAAAATGTTGAGGTCACTCAGCATCGATAATCCGGGATTCCCCAGTGAGCAGCCTGTTGACATATTGACATTGGACACCGTGACACGGAGATGTTTGCGTGTTTCGATCGGACACGAATCGAATGGCCCGTGCTGGCACAGGAAAGCGATCAACTTGTTGCACACAATTCGCTCGATCTGGTTTTTTTTTTTTTTTTTTTCTTTTTTTGAATAAATCAGTTATTATGAAATGATGACCGTATACGGGACACAAGGACGAGGTTATGAGGTTGGACTTGGATGGCGCTGCGTCATTGGCTTGTGGTGATCTGTCCAAGACGGGGATAGAAAGGTCAGAGTCATCAAAGTCGGTGAGGGTCTTCCATGCAATGCCCGGTTTGGGTAATCTGTAGGCCACGTTAGCTCCTGTGGTTAATGTTGTTGGGGTTAGCGCCTGTCAGGAGGACTGGGCTTAGAGCGCGAAAGGTTTCAGAAAAGCTGAAGGATTGGGGATGGGAGGACCACAACCTTATAAGGCTGAATTAAGGCACCTGGGCACCTGAGCAATCACCAATCGATTATTCCCCTAAGCCGCGCGCCTCGGTTCACCCAGGTTGTGTTTTGTTATTGTTGCTGCCTGGCGCTTCTAACTATATTTAGATAGTTTGTTGGCATTTGATCCCTCTTCCTGCAGATTAATACGAATGACACTACGTATTCGGCATTTGAGCTCACGCCTAATCTATCCTTCCGTCTGATTCTGACAAAAGTACCAGGTTAGGAGCTTACTGGATTCTTAGCCATGAATCGGGCAGCTACATAGTTCGAGGCAGTGAGTGAGAATATGGAAAGCACTTTTTCGAGGTTGTCTTGGAAATATAGACCTTCCCACACTGGTCTAATCTCAGTTGGAATTCCAAGCCATGTCTTCGCCGGTTAAATTAAGACTAAGTAACTTCTGCTTTCTTTCCACCGGCCTACTTTCTGGATCATCTCAAGGGAGGACCTACGCTGTCTGGAATGATCTTCCATACTACTTACGTACTACTTACTGCCTCTCAGCAGTAAACTCGTAAGAAGCAAAGTACGATAAGCCGACCTTCGATCCTGATCTAAAGCAATGTATGGATCTCTTCCAGAACCCTGAGCGACCCCCCTATACGGAGTACATCGATAATACCGTGCAGGCAGACATATACGTCACATCGGCACGGCTCCATAAAAAGGAGAGGAGACCTTCGAAGCTTCTCGCCCAGACTATTGACGCTAAAAAGCTTGATCACCAAAACGGACCACCCGATTTTACGGCTGGCCAACCACTCCGAACTAGGGGTGTCTGTGCCGAGATACAGGCTCCATCGATATGTGTGCTCGCCCCATCCGGCCCGCGTTGATAGTCAGGGGAAGCCCGCCAAGTTGGATCGTCTTTCCGTAGGCACAGTGTAACGAGAGAGTTACAATAACGCAAGATCGCGCATCAACAACACCACCGCCACCACCACCAACTATGTATGTGCTCTCTACTCCGTAAATTAATCTGGCGTGCCGTCCTCGGGTTCCATGGCGGACGCGAGACGGGACTGCATCCCCGGCCCCACCCAGCAATAATTAATTGCCACACTGATTTTCGATTTCGCTGGCTATCACTGGCCGAGTTGGTAACCCTTTTTTTGGAATACATACACGGACCACCAGGGTGGTGTCGGAAATGAAAAGTGTCTGCCTGACGTAGATTGGAATGCGACACGCCACATGTCGAATTGAGCCTGTACGACAGGTTTGCAAAAGACGGTGGCTGGTCAGAAGCATACGCCTATCTCAGATAGGGTACAGATCTTACCGAGCCGGTTCCCTAGATATCACCGCAGGAGTACTTCCAGTAAGATGAAAATAGATGATGGTGAAACAATGAGATTCCAGTCGACATCATATCGGAACACGGATCGCCCTTGGCGAAACAAGCTTTTTTGCCTGGAGTCCAGAGGTAAAGGGATGATACATATGTATGTACTCCATACTGTGAACCGTGTCAGAATTAAACTACAGTACAGTAGGCCGCATTCCTGGCAGAACGAGGCGCTTTTGTCCTTTTTATTTTTGTTTTGGTGTGTTTTGGGCCGAAAACTTGGTGTAGGCTCGCAACACTGGCCAGTCAGAATCCAGGATCCGAGTATCTATCTCTTCTGGAACTGGGGACCAGTGGACCATGGACGGTTTACTAGCGAGATACAAAGGTGGGGAAGTTGTCTCAGGGGCATCGCGGATAAGAAAAGGTCATTGGCCGAGGAATCGAATACTCCATAAAAGCCCGAAACAGTGGAGCTTTTAGCGCCCTTTAAACACCAATCAATATGAAGTCGAGTCTCACAACATCCTTTGTGCTGGATCTGTTTATTGTATGGGCCTCTGGCAGGATACATACTCCAGTGATATGCGCACCCACCAACACAGCCCGCTTGATGATGCGTCGGTCGCGCCATCGAAAATAGAAAATGGAAAAGGGAAAAGAAGGAAAAGGAAAAAGGTACATGGCTTCCCAGCGTCATCCAGCGCATCCCAGATGTACCGAAGTACCCGGCCAAAGGGGGACACACTCTGGGACCCTTTGTAATCCACTTTCCTCTCCCCTACCAGGCCCAATCACTATTATTCCCCTTCCTCCCCCCTCTCTTTTTCCTTTCTTTCTTTCTTCATCGCTTTCGGTCGTTTATACTATAGTCGTTCATTCCTTCCCTTCGTTTTCTCACACTCGCTTACGATGAAATACTCCATTCTCGCCGGCCTGTCCCTCTTGGGATCGGCTATGGCCTCTGTGCCCTCCATTGAAATTAAGGGCAAGAAGTTCTTCTACTCCAACAACGGCACCGAGTTCTACATCCGTGGTGTCGCCTACCAGGCCGACTACAGCTCCCGTAATGGCGGCTCCGGCGGTAACAATGACTACGTTGACCCGCTGGCCGATGCCGAGAGCTGCAAGCGCGATATCCCCTATCTGGTCGGCCTCCGAACCAATGTCGTCCGCACCTACGCTGTCGACCCAACCCAAAACCACGACGAGTGCATGAGCGCCCTGGCCGATGCGGGTATCTATGTCATCACTGATCTGTCCGCGCCCGACGAGTCCATTATCCAGCAAGACCCTTCGTGGAACGCCGACCTCTTCACCCGCTACTCCCAGGTCGTTGATGCATTCGCCAAGTACCCCAACGTCATCGGTTTCTTTGCCGGTAACGAGGTCGCTAACGCGGTCAAAAACACCGACGCCATGGCCTACGTCAAGGCCGCCGTTCGTGACCTGAAGTCCTACATCAAGGAGAAGAACTACCGCTCTTCCCTCGCAATTGGTTACGCTACTGACGATGATGCCACTGTCCGTGACAACATTGCCAAGTACCTGGTCTGCGATGACGCCAGCGACTCCATTGACATGTTCGGTTACAACATCTACGAGTGGTGCGGTGACTCTAGCTACAAGACCTCCGGTTACCAGGCCCGCACTGAGGAGTTCAAGGACTACCCCGTGCCCGCTTTCTTCTCCGAGTACGGCTGCAACAACCCTCGCCCTCGTAAGTTCACCGACGTGCCCGTCCTGTTCGGTCCCCAGATGGACGACGTCTGGAGCGGTGGTATCGTCTACATGTACTTCGACACCGGCAACGACTACGGTCTGGTCTCGACCAATGGCAACTCCGTCTCCACCCTGCCCGACTACAGCAACCTGTCCAAGCAGATGCAGTCCGCCACGCCTAGCGGTGTGAACAGCGCCAGCTACTCCGTCTCGACCACCGTCGGCCAGGCTTGCCCCACCGTCGGCTCCGACTGGCTCGCCGCTAGCAAGCTCCCTCCCTCGCCCAACGCCGACCTGTGTGAGTGCATGTTCAGCTCCCTGGACTGCGTCCCCGTCGACGATATCTCCGACAAGCAGTACACCGAGACCTTCTCCTACCTCGGCGGCACGGATGGAGTCCTCGACGGTGTTACCGGCAACGGTACCGAGGGTACCTACGGCACCTATTCCATGTGCAACAAGACCCAGCGTCTCGCATTCGCCATGAACCGCTACTACGAGATGAATGGCAAGTCTTCGAAGGCCTGCGGCTTCAACGGCGCCGCCAAGCAGGTCTCCGGTTCCTCGGCCTCTGGTGCCTGCGCTTCCCAGATGAAGCAGGCTGGTGCCGCTGGCACTGGCACCATCGCTGGCAGCCTTGCTGCCTCCAATGGTGCTGCCTCTGGTGCTGGCGCTGGCGCTACCTCCACCTCTAAGGGAGCCGCCGCCGCTTTCGTTGGTCCCCAGGCTGTGCACGTTGGCTCGTGGCACGCCGGTGCCTACTTGGTTGCCGCTGTGGCCTCCGGTGCCTTTATGATTATGCTGTAAGCCAGGTATAGAAAATTGGCTCTATACGGTATAAATTTTTGTGTATTTGGTGTCCTAAGGCACGTCATTGGTGGCTTGTTTGACCTGGGCTACCAGCGCGTGCCTTTTCTTGGGCCCGTCCTCTTTAAACCTGTTCATATATAATTTGGTTCCTAAATGCAAGCAGGTGTTTCCTATTACCAATTTTTTTTTTCTTTCTCTGCATGGTCCTTTGTTCAAGCTGTTTGGAAATTGGACTTGGCGTGTTTTTTAGTTTTAACTTCGACGTATGTAGTCTTAAGCTTCTTCCGTACTCAAAGGTCTTTATCCATATAATCGCTTCACTATCATTATCATAGAATTAAGCCATGTGTTATACGCCAGAATGAAAAGTAACTGTATGCATTATCAGAAATAATTACCCTAGACAGAAGAGAGCGAGAGGGTTCCCCGGAGGACTATGTAACAACGTGAGGGACACGCTTATCCCGATTCGGTTAGCCACCTCCCTGCCCTCGTGACATGCCAGCCCTAGGTCCTACATGGCAAACAATGTCGGACATGTCGGCATTATACGCAAAGTCTGGTTTTTAGAACTTACCATGTATCAGACAAACGTCATTCTTATAGATATCTTATTTTCCTCTTAGTTTACTGTTACACTAGCCTTGTGGATAGTCCCGTCGCTCAACTATTGCCCTAAATTAAAGTTCCAAGGTTATGTAGCCCATTAACAGAACACTGCTAAGTATTCACGTTTGTATGTAGAAACCTAGAGACATAACTGTATAATTTCCTTTAGGGACGGTGTATTATGGTTTCTATAAGCCTTGAATGTCATATTAGGATTCTATTGCATGTCCTCTATGCAATCTTTTCACAATCTTAGTGATCTAACACTCTACAGCATAAGTCTCCGGCCGTCTGGCACTTAGCACTCTGATATAACCATTTATACATCCCGGTTTTCTTTTTCAAGGCTCGCTTGAGATCTCTGCCAAAGCTATTTAGAGTTAATTAGAGGACGGAAGAACGATGCACACGAAGTTTGCTAACCAGAATAGCAAGGAAGTCTTTACCAATAATTGTTCTTCTTAATATATGCAGCTGCTGATGTATTGCAAATCCAAAGCAGGCAGTTAAGTTTCTTTTTCAATCACGTCTTACCTAGGTACTTTGTCCGGTGGTATATCACAGCAGAGCAGGGCTACGCCAGAACTAGATGTTCGCGATATGGCTTATAGAGCCATGCGTAGGAACCAAGTCGGCATTTCAAGCAGCGAGGTGCCCGTATGCCCTCAAAGGCGTGTTCATATATAATTCTCATCGTGATTGAACCCCTAAGGTATAGTCGCACGATGACCGGAGCCTGATAACATCAATAATCTGTAATGACAATAATGTAAACCAAGGGCCGGAGCCTAGGGGACCTTCCAAAGGTCGCGCGAGTCATCTCACCGTCGATTAGTCGCCAGGTCGCCTCATTGGCCGAGGCGGACCCCGCGTAACGATGCGATGAGTCGTGAATGAGATATCCCGCTTTGGCGACTCTGACTTCCTCGGTCTCCCCATCTCCCCATCTCACCTATTCCCGTCCCACCTTGCATCCAAGTACTCTCAACAGCCTGAAGCAATGCCTGAATCAATGCATAAACGCCGTCGCTTTGGCAAAGGAAGTCGAGAACAAGAACGATGGAGGCATGAAAGGGACGAGAGGCTTTCACTTCTTGAAACTCCAGTCCAGGGAGACAACCCGACAACTTCAGTCCAGACAGTCCCAGGAGAGGGCACTGCCACCCCTGCCCAGACAGACAGCACTGCCACTCCAGTCCCGAGGCCGGGGCTCTGGTCGGGAATCGCAAGCCAGAGACATAGAGATCCCAACACAACTCCAGTCCCGCAAGAGGGCAACACAACCCCAACCCCGAGGCTCTGGATGGCAACCCCAATCCCGAGCGAGGGCAACGTAACCTCAATCCCGAGCCTCTGGACGCCAAGCCGAAACCAGAGAGATGGAGATGACAGTCAAACTTCAGTCCAGAGAGGGGCCATTGCACCTCGAATGCAAAGAGAGAGTATCGCGACTCCAGTCCCTAAAGAGGGCACCGCAACTCCTGTCCAGAGAGACGGAGAAGGCAATGAAAATCCGGTCCAAAGACGCGGCACCCCAAGTCCATTCCCGATAGACCCCATCCCACCCTCCATCCCGATGACCGCTAGGGCGAGCCCAATTGACAGAGACTTGGATAAAACCCCAACCCAAGCAGACTACACCCCAGCTTCGACCCCGGAGAAGTGCACGGCCTCATATGAGAATGACTTGCTCTCGGCCTTCACCAAGCTGCTGGAGAGTATGAAACTGCTTCAAAAGCCCGTGACCCTCCTGGACGAGATCGATTACGCCTTCATGAAAGCCAAGCTTGACGGCCGCGCAGCCTTCATCCCGTATGTCGTCTGTGGATTCCCCAACAAGGAAGCGCCCCACAAGATCATGCTTGAAATGCAGCGGGCAGGCGCAGGTGAGCACTCATCCTAGTGTAAAAGTTGCTTGGTAGGACACTTGCTGACATTGACCTCGAACAGACATGATTGAAGTTGGAGCCCCATTCGTCGATCCCTGTCTGGACAACTCGATCCATCGCGGTATCTGCAAGAGAGCGATGGCAACGATGGATGCATCTGATTTCCTCTCGGTGGCAGCTACTGTTGCACAGGCACGAGAGGCGGGATTGAAGATCCCCGTGATCGCCAGGGTTCATTCGATGATGGTGCGCCAGAGTGTTGCGAATGACATTGCATGGCAGAGTGCCCACAAGTACATCCGCATCAACGGGATCATTTGTCCCGACGCGACCTGGGCGCAGGTGAAAGAACTGGGTGAAGCCTGCAGGGCTCACAGGTATGTGGATCTGATATTAGACACGATGACGAGAGAAGCTGACACATTCTTTTATCCAGTGTGGCATTCATGCCGCACATTACCCCCGAGCTGCCCGACGACGTGGTGAAGAAGCTGTGCAGCATGTCCAACGGGGCAGTTTACATCGCGGCGGGCCCTTTTCTCGCGGACGAGGACCAAGGGTTGAGCAGCGCGCTGCTCCGAGTCCTTGACCAGGTGCAAAACCGAGCCAAGGAGTTCGATGGTTGGCGCCTGCTGGAGTTGGGCAGGGCCGATTACCCAGCTTGCCTCCAGATGGAGGGTAAGGCTGAAGGTCTCGTCCTTGCCTACTCCAGTCTGAGCGCCACCATCCGAGCGATCGACAGCGCGCTGACTCGCCATCGTCATGAAGACCCCGTCTTCATGACCGACCCCTTGGTCATCGGGAAATGGCTGCATGACATCTGCATGACAGCCAAGCCCCTTGGCCTGAAGCATCTGGGACAGTACGTGAAGGAGGTGATGGAAAACCAGCGAAGAGCCAAAGTGAGCTTTTGCTCACTTTAGGCTCGCTGGTGCCCTTTATGTACTTCCCAGATGCTTCAGTGCGAGTGGGTTGGGGTGTGTCAGGGGTAGTCAGGAGTGAAAGGACAGGAGTGAGAGAACACGGAGTCGGATGACTCAGAGTTATTGTTCTTAGTCTTAACAACGATGGTCCTCCTTCCATCGTAATATCATCACCGAATTTTTCTTTTCTTTTAAATGTACAGTGAGACCAATATCTATTGCTTCTAAGCGTAAAAATCGCAGCATGCAAGGGATAAGTGAACATACACGTGACAACATCGCAACTCTAATCCAGCACTGCAACTCTAGTACAGAGGATATAGATTACATTGCCCAGGTCTACCGGGCCAGTGAATCCAGCAAGTTGAATAAACTTTAGCAACTCTAGTCAAGAAGCTTCTTGCCTTCCTCGCTAGAAGCCAGGCTAGCAAACTGTATTCCCCGAATAGCATGCCCCTTCCACATAAGAAGCACGACGAAGAAGTAAGAAAAGACAGCAAAGAAAGCCATCATACCGTATACCCAGCCCACATTCACCGCCGCGACCCAAGAATTAATATAGAAGCTGATGGTCAACCCATATACTATACGATAAGCACCGATCACGATACCTGCTTCAGCAGGATACTTGGTAAAGCACTCGACGACGTAGTTGACCGTAACGGGCACACTAGCCAGGGATCCAATGGTAACCAGAAACACAGCCAGCGCAAGGACCATATAATGCAAATGATACTGCAGTGCAGCGCCGAAGATTCCAAGACCGATCGGGTTGATGATTAGACTTGGAATCCAGAGGACGTGAAGACGGTACTCGGGCTTCCATACTCCATTGTTATAGCGTCGTGCCAGAGCGAGTGGGATGCGGTCATTTAGGTAGTGTCCGAGGAACTGCACGACGATAATACCGATCCAGTGGCAGAAGGTAAAGGCAGCGTTTTGCTTGAGCGTGAAGCCGTACCCACCTGCCGCGACAGGTTTCTGGAGCCAGACTGGTGTTAAGGCATTGACACCGACGTAGAATCCGAATGAAATTAGAGTGAAAATGCCCATGATGATCGTCACTGGGCAAATTCCAATAAGGAAGGGAGTGATACCGACTTTGGCCTGGGAGTAGTGTTAGAAACATCGTCTAGAGGAAGTCGGAAGACATACAGTTTCTTTCCAAGTAGTCGGCATGACGACACTCTGTCCAAAAAAGAAAGTCGCAAACCGATTGGCGACCAGTCCTCGCGGAACCTTAGGGTTATTATCCAAGTATGTGCGGTCAAATCCGGTCTCTTCAAGTAATAGGAAACAGCAAATAAGCGTGAATCCTAAGAGACCAACAGTCCACCAGAACTCCACGGGGAAGAACAAATTAGCCGAGATAAACCCGGAGAAAGTCGGACCAGCAATAGTACCAAAGAGGAATGCCATATGCAAAGCAGTAAAAGCCCGGCCACGCTGATGTAAGAAGAAAAGATCGGTGACGATGCGCGGACCCAGGACCGTGGGGACAGCACCGAAGAAGCCAGCAAAGAGCCGCGAAATGATATACGGGATGTAGTCGTCAGAGTGGGTCATAACGGCGGCCCAGACCTGACAGACTAGTGTACATAGTATGCACCAGAAGATCACCGAGCTTCGGCCCAGGATGTGTGAGATGGGAGCGAAGAAGAATGGGCCAGCGGCCATGCCTGCTAATGCGGCGGAGTTCTGGATAATGTTAGGCGAGTCCGTATCAACCTAAATGATTCTCATGACATACCGCGTAGGACTGTTGCACCTTCGACTTATGATACAACTTCTCCTGATCCACAAGGTTGAGCTGCCCGGACAAAGGGGCAACAGCACCGGAGAAGGAAGCAAGGCATAGCACGGCGAGAATGACATATTTCTGCCTCAATGACCAGTTCTAGTTTATAGTTAGAAGCTGCCTAGATACTCCGCAAGAAACGTTTAAGTCCCAGGACCAGGGTTGGATACCAGAGGATCTCGAGGCTGGGTACTAGGCTGGGGGATCAAGACGAGTTGATCGTGGTCGTCATTTGTGTGTTGGGCAGGCAACTCAACGTCTGTAGGCTCTTTAATGCCCATGTTTAACATAGAGCAAGGTCTGATGGATGGGTGACGACTGACGAGTCAAGCATTACACCCCAACGCTAAGTGACGGTAAATTGGGCGCCAAAAACGGCTACATTTGACGCCATTTTAAGCGTCCTATTTACCAGAATATTAGTCATCGAATCATCACGTGGTTTATTTCGACCCACTTTTATATAGTTATACACATGGCTGCTTAGGGATCAACTCACCCTTCACTCAGGGTGCTTAGGGCAGACAATTAGGCATGTCGTTATGGCATGTCCTCTCTGTAATCCGTATGTAGCCGCTCAATACAAAAATAGAAAGGCTCTTTTGTTAGGTGCTAAACCACCTCAAGCCTTCTTTTCTAATATTTAAAGGGTCTTCCCCCCGTCAACTCTCAGATCCTGCTCTATGTAAGTCATCATAAGGATTTCAGAATGTTATAGATGATCCCGCGTCTGTTGTGGCCACGCAAACCCCGAGTTTTGCATTTTACCGGTTTCGGCCACGACGATAACCGCACGCATGTGACCACACAATAGAGCTAGCTCCATATGCTACCTCAAGCAAACTCCCAGGAGTTGGCCTTAAACAACATATAACATGGGGACTTTAAAGAGGGTAGCTAGTTCAGGTCTTCGCGAGCACTGGATAATCCCGCAGGTACGATGATCCGAAGAGTCGCAATGTCCCGTGACAACAAAGATACGGATTTAAAGACCAGTCAGTCCCCGCCCATCCCTGGTCTTGACTTTTTCCTTTGCAACAACACCCAGTGAGCTGCATCGGTTCTATTTTACCCTTCTACTATTTCCATTTGCCATGGAAGTCCAGTCTCCGTCGAATGTTCCTGCTTTCGCGCAATTACCTCAAATCCCAATTCGATCGCCTATTGAGGTCATCGAGAATCTGCGTTCTGTGTACGCTGAGAAGCACGTCGAAAAGTTCCGAGATCTCCTAGACTCGCTTCATTTGGACATCCCATTTGACATACATGACTTGGATACAATCATGGTTGATGCGATTAGGTGGGATGATACATACTTCACTATGGAGCTTCTTTCCCATGGACTGCCCCTAGCTCCTGATTATGCCTTGGAAGCAGCAAAGTCAAAGGCGAAGAAGGTTCTTGAAATCTTTTTCGAGCACGGCTGGGATATCAACAATCCAGTAAGTGAAGCTTAGCCGCTGCTACTTAGGTAAATATAAAACCTCCTACAAATTATGGTCTAATATAGCTAAATCCTATCTAGTTTTGTGACTACAGACCAGGAAATAGTAATCTGGCTACTAGATCATGGAGCGGATCCGAATCAGAGATGTGAGATCGATTTGACTCCACTTTCTTACGCTATAAAGTATGCCCCTATCTCAAACATTAAGCTCTTGCTAGGCCGCGGAGGCTATATCCATCAAGGCCAGCTTCTTTTTCACGCTCTTGAACGGAAATCGGAAATCATCGAAGTTTTGCAGCTCCTTCTTACAGAAGGCGCTTCGCTCAATACTACGATGTATCAGAATCATTATCCTTCCTGGAGACTTTACTTCTTTATGGGACTTGGTACTGTTTTACACAAGGCAGCAGAACTTGGAAATGTTGAAGTTGTTAGATTTTTGGTTCGTGAAGGGATAGATCAGAGCATAAAAGACGCAAATGGTCGCACCGCATTGGAGTGTGCCAAGGTGCTCGACAAAGTCGAAGTTGTGAAAGTGCTTGAGGGTGCACCTAGCCATTGAAACTGACTGCAAATGAACATGGTGCTGCAGCCAGAAAATCGGATAATCTTTTATTGTGCATTCATTCTTGTACGTAATAGTAACCTGCAACCTACTGAAAATGAGACTACGTGGTGAGTATCGTTATTTTGTAGCTTGTACTGTGTTATTCAGATGCTGCATTGCATTAGCAGTAGGGGAAGACTCTTCTAGTGCGCGAGCTGCTTTCAGGGCTTATGCCTAACAGAACTATGATCCTGGTCAGGATATTAGAGAGGAGAGGCCCACTAACATCATGCATGCATTAGCGGTATTTGAAACATCCAGCATCGAAACCTGCGCATTGCCTGTGCTGGTTCATGTGCAGTTACTCCTATTTATCAAAATGAAGGCCTGGGTGGACCTAGCAGGTGTACAGGGTTTGACTCTGCACCCCTGTCCCATCCAATGGCTTGCTTGAGCTGTATACATCCCATCCTCTTTCTAATACGTCTCCAGCCATTTTTGAGCCGCCGATCACAGTCCCATATCGGCCAGAGCCACAACAAACCGGGCTTAGCTGAGATAGCATTATTACGTGTCATGGGCTCGAAAGCTTTCAATCGTCTTGTCAGCCGCTTGTAATCAAGAACCTGTTGTCTAGATTTCCGAATATTTGGCATATAACCTTTGCCCCTTCTACTGTAGACCTGGAGGAACCGAGACTTCCATACTACCTTCCGTTGCCTCGCCTCTAAACTCTGTTCCATTCACGCTGGAAACCTCACTAAAGCCTACTACCATCTTTTCCATTCTCTCACTTCTCCTTGGATATACCGGAGAAGACTAAAGTATTTCATAAGAGACAGACTCCTCACAGTCCCCTGTCTTTCCGAAATTGCTTGAACTTTTTTTTCGGGTAGTGTGAATGTTCGTGGGAAAACCGACCGCCATGGATCCGCACGCAGCTCTTAAGCTGCTGGGGCACCTGCATATTTGCAGCCTAGTTTTACTATTTTCCCTCTTCATCGTTGCCTCTTTTGCCAGTAATTCTGGCTCAGAGAGAAGAACCAAGAAGCGTGACCAGTCCCGTTTGGTTTCTGGTATCCGTTCGTGTTAGCAGGAGCTCTCGCGAACTGTAAAGCGACTTTTCAAATGGCTCTCCGTCGTAATGGTCATCATATACCTTGCAGATGCAGTATCTCATTTGTCGGCTACCGCTATAAAACCCGAGAGGTTGTGGAATGAGCGGTCGGTGTCTGATCATGAAACCAGTCGAGGCTAACGAATTAGGGGACGTCGAAGCCTGGCATGTATATTCCGGAGAGTGCCATAACTAATTATAGGCAATAACTATGGGCATTTGTCAAAAAGGTGAACTTCGGCTACAAAGCCGATCCCGTTGTCACCGCAACTCCACTCTCGGCGAAAAGTTCGAAAAGGCCGAACTGCAGCACTTTTCACATGGACAATCTGATCTACTTGGGCTATGAAGCCCTGATAAGGCCGTAGTTCTCTCCAAGGAAGAAAAATATCAGAGAATGAATTTCCAAGCTGTTTATGAAGTATGGAGCCGGCTCTAATTACGTATAGATACCTCCACGTCGAAACTAAATGCGTAGACGTTGCACTACAAGCATCGCAAAACAGCCTTTTAAAGCGGGAGTGGGTCTCCAACCATCGGCAACAGATTCAATTCACCGAGGGTGCCCGAAATACAAAAATGCCCGATTAGCATGACATTTGTGATTCTGATTCCAAGCTGCATTTTCATAGGGAAAAAAAGTCATGATATACCCGACAATACCTTGAACTCTAAATCTAATCCCCCACAGTCATTTATACTGAACATGGCTCCGCCAGACCTCGAGTGTCAAAAGCCGGAGCCACGACTGGACTCGGAGAATTCCTATCACAGCTTCGACACAGGCTCAAATACGCCAAAGCCCAAGATACAGAATGGCCACAGCATCCCAATATGGCGAAAATGTCTCATCTTATTCATCGTCAGCTGGATGACTCTGGCAGTCACCTTCTCCAGTACCTCGCTGCTGCCCGCCACGCCCGAGATCGCAACGGAGTTCTCGACCTCCACGGAAATTCTCAATGTCATCAATGCAGGCGTGTTGATTGGAATGGGCTTTTCGTCATTTATCTGGGGGCCCATTACCAATGTGTTTGGGCGCAGAGCTGCCTACAATGCGGCTATCGTCGTCCTCTGTGGTTGTTCCGCTGGTACGGCGGCGTCCATTAACCTACACATGTTCATTGCGATGCGCTTGCTTAGCGGCTTCACGGGGACTTTCTTCATGGTTGCTGGACAGACTATTATTTCCGATATCTTTGAACCGGTGTGGCTTATCCATTTCCCCTTTCCCAAATCCAACGGACATTGATGTCGGGTTTTAGGTTGTGCGCGGTACAGCAGTGGGTTTCTTTATGGTGGGATCTGTCAGTGGACCGGCGATTGGTATGTTTCTCGGTTGACCTTGTCTCGGTTATATACACGGACAACTGACAGTATTAGGACCTTGCATTGGCGGAATTATCGTTACATTTTCTCAATGGCGCATCATCTACTGGCTCCAGTTCGGCATGACTGCACTTGGTCTGGTACTTTCCCTTCTTTTCGTGCCAACAATCAACAACAAGGATGAAATCGAAGCAGCAACGCAGCCGCGAAGCGTCCGCTCAGTCTTGAGCATGTTCAATCCTCTTCGCATTTTCAAACCGTTCATCTACCCAAACATCTTCCTCTGTGTAGGTCTATGTCCATGGATCTAAATTTTCAATAGCTTACTAGAACAGCACTTTACATGCGGTCTCCTCGCAACATTCCAATACGGAATCCTCACATCTGCTCGCTCAATCTTCAACCCCCGCTTCAATCTAACCACTCCCCTCGTTAGCGGTCTTTTCTATCTTTCCCCCGGAATGGGTTTCCTCATCGGAAGTGTGCTGGGTGGCAGGCTTTCAGACCGCGCCGTGAAGAAGTGGATCGTCAAGCGTAACGGCGTGCGTCTCCCTCAAGATCGCCTGAACAGTGGTCTCATCACTCTGTTCCTTGTGCTCCCTGGCGCGACTCTGGTCTATGCATGGACGCTTGAGGAGGGTGTGGGTGGTATGCCGGTACCGGTTATCAGCGCTTTCTTCGCTGGTGTGGGGTTGTTGGGCACGTTCAATGGGTTGAACACGTATTCAGCTGGTGGGTTGTCAAATGCATTCCGTTGATTTGTGCATTCGCTGACGGATCGCAGAGGTGATGCCGCATATTCGCTCAGAAGTGATTAGCGGCAAGTATGTCGTGCAGCTTAGCTTTGCCGCTGGGGCGACGGCGGCCGTCGAGCCTTTGATTAACTCTATTGGTGTTGGCTGGACATTTACAATTTGTGAGTTGTTTTTCGATGTAAAAACGATAATATACTGCTTCTAACATTTAGCTCTAGGTGTTTTCTTTGCTCTTCTCGGTGGTGTCTTTGTCTTCTTAATCGTGAGATGGGGACTTGATATGCAGCGATGGGCGGAACAAAAGTTTGGCCTTGATGCCACAGCCTAATCATGATGACAATCTTGTATTTGCATTTGCATTTGCATTTTTTCTTCATTGCATATATACTGCATGATATAATATATGGACATAGACATGACTGATGAACGTTTGGAAAACGAATGATGATGGCCTGAAGCACGACACATACACCCAAGTGTTAATCACTATTTGGGACTAAAAAAGGGTAATATCTAGGTACCTAGTCTCAAGCTTAGTATCTCTTAACTGATATTCGAACATGAGTCAGTGCAGCCATGCAGGAAATCGGAATTGCAACCTTCGACAGGACACGCCGAGGCTCGGCAAGATGTCGTGTCCACCGACCGCTTCCCGGATACTTCTCACCTTCTGCATTGGCCATTGCTGATAAGCGCAGTGATTGTCAGAATAGAGACGGGGTACGTACCACATGGTGGAGAGACGGGTCGGATGGTCCAAAGGTGGCGACTGCGTACCTCGCCCTTCTCGGTACGAAGTCCTCGACCCATGGCCGACTCTTCCCATACTCCTTGGTCCATGCTTTTTGCTCCTCCCGGATCTTGTCCCAAACGCCTTCGCGCGGGCGAGGGCCAAGGACCATGTGTCCCGCAAACCAAACGGTAACTTTATCGAGATCTATCTGCAGTTTTCCTTCGCGGTAAGCGGAAAGAACGGCATGGACATTCCGGATGTCTTCTTCAGGTACTAGGCCTGGCATAACGGGTGGCGGGTGTTACACTACAGATGCTTAGTCATCCAACTAGCTTTAGTTCCAGTCTGTCCCTAGTTCCAATGGATCATCTTTACACATCCCCAACCATGCAACAGCGGGGGTCCATTCCGGTACTGGTACTTAAGTGCCTTTATCCTCCATAGCACAGTAGGATCGAGATGTTGAGGGCTCATCGGGGTCAATACTAATTATATAATTAGTAGCCAAATCAGACATAAGGCGGGATCCTTGCGGAGGTCCTGGTGGCTTATCCCTCTCTATCTCCTTCAACAGCTGGTGGCATAGGTCGACGTTGACTCCACGGGCGATAGACTCGTGGAGCCGCTTGATGGTTTGCGCACGGTGTCTAATATATGGTTAATCTCACATATACATATTTGGGGTAGACAATACCATGCTCGGAAAATTTAATGTCAAAGATGGCCTTCTCAACTTCGGACTTTGGGTACCGCTGAAGCATTTCCTCAACGGTCATTTGTTGCATGGGCGTAGCCTCGGCTGCCTGATCCGGGTCCCGGTTCGACATCGTCAGACGGGGGACGAAGGGCGGTGGCGTTTGGTGCGCGGTATGTTGGGGGAGATTGACACCTGCAGGACTTGGTACATATCTATAGGTTTGGCGCGTACGTATGCCTTGAAAATAAGGCAGCAGAGTTTGACCATAATCTCGAGCAGATCAAAGTGTCTCTGGATGCGTATGGGCAGAGGGGAGGTTGTTCCGAAGCACCTCCAGCTGCTCCACTATCGGTGTCAAGTCTAGCGTCTACGTTGCCGGTGTCGCGGATGTTGCTTGCGATGTCGGAGAATGAGTTACTCGGCTGGAGTATGCGCAGAGGGAGACGATGGCGGGATATACGATGGAGATGGCGTTTTTGGAGCCGATGATGTAGGAATTCTTGGCCCAGTCGGATGTAGACCTGGGGTTGCATCCTGTTGATACGTTTTTGAATGAGGCGGAGAATCTTTATACGTGTCATGAGTTGTAGGTGGGATGATGGTTGGGGATAAGGAATTAGGTATAGAAGTTATATGTGAATACCATCTGGACCCGGGTTATGATACTGGTGGTATTGGTTATGATAGGCTGTGGCTTAGTTCGGGGGTTAGATCGGAGCGAGCATAAGCTGGATGGGTGAAGTAGAAGAGTTACTGAGTTCCAAGGTTATTGACGGGCAGTTATCATGCCCACAGGGACGGAAGCCCGGGTTTCCTATGAGTGCCTTTGCGAGACGATCACTTATCTAAAGTCGGCCGAATGGATTGAAAGGTTGGAATCCAGAAATTCAAGTTAACAGTGGCATAGACGTGAGGCGAACCCCAGAATAGATATACCAAAGAACGCGCGAATGAACGCTGGATATGCATATACTTCCAATGCTCATTCCGCGGGTGATGTCCAACTGTACAATTCAAGACGCTGGGTCAAGTGCACAGACCTGCAAGACCACATCCTCGGAATTAACATATTCAAAAAGAGGCAATGTGAGTAGGAATGATGATATCAATACGATGCATCACGATATCATCCAGACCAGCGAAGCCGCCGCAGAAGCGGTATGGGGGCATCCGCTGTCACTAGATGGATACGTGAGTGCGGATCGGGCCAGATTCAGTGTCAGAAATCAATGTCCAAGGCGAATCTCAAGCCGTGTCGGGATATAATGTCTCTACAGACAAGCCAGGCTCGCTGTGAGGACCCATCCTTGGTGGACATCTCGCGCAGCCACCGGGCAGCCTTCCTGACCTGCTTCGCAAGAACTGCAGCCTCGGGGTTTCCCGGCAGTGTCCGGGTGAAAAGTTCGATCAGAAGAACAGTGGTAGACTGCATGACGTAGTGTAAGACACACCACCAGGGAGAGATGCTGTAGAGCCAGGATGCATCGGCTTCGTCGGGAAGGATGTCAAGCATCTGGGATGCCACTCGCACGCACATGGCTGCCATTTTATCGCATATTGATTCCGGTGATCCGGTGGCAGGTGTGTTTGTGAGGTGGCGGAGACATGGCTGGGTGATGACGAGCTTAGTAGTGTAGAAACGGAAGGCGAGACAGGCGCGCTGGCGCACGAAAGGAAGACCGGTGTTCAATTCTGCAAAGCTGAATTCCGCCGGAAGACGGGCGAGCCAGTTGTCGACATGGTTGTTGAAGGAATTGATCGCCAGCTCCATCTCCCCCCATGATCGTCGCGCAACCCCAGGAGCGTATAAGGCCTCGATGGCCTGCCGCATTATAAACGCCAAGTCCACTTCGTACAAGAAGTAGAGCGAGATGTTTGGCGTCACTTTGTCTGATTCATGGTTGGCGGAAGAAGCGCGATCCATCGAGGCATTGCCGAACCCAGAAGTGTCGCGAGAGGAAAGAAGGGAGCTCGTTAGGTATGTTCGGATGTCCTGGTCGGTGATGAGCTGTACAACTTCTTCGTCCCAGAAATCCTCCTCTGGATAGGGAATTGGAAGAGGTGTGGTGCAGAACACCTCATCAGAGCTGGGCGGACGCCCGGTTATCACGCACAGTACCGTATCCAACACGAACAACGCCCACCACACGCGATACCGAGTCTCCTTGGAAAAGTGGGCAATACTGTCGCTGTCGCTACGAAGGTTGAGACCCATTGCCACCGCGGATCGAATCGCAATCCCAATGATTCTCCATGACCTGAGAAGGGAGAACAGCGGTTAGTTGGGACCCAGCTGCGACGAGTCGAGATAAAGAGAGGAGACGGACCGATTGACTTGGCCAGTGGAAATGAGGTAGAAGGCAGCCAGCCCTTCGACCTGCACCTGCTGTAAATTGGGGTGATCCAGCAGAGCCACATTGCCGATACTCAGCCGCCATGCCCGCGTAAAATACACTAAATGACCATCAGAATTCACGAGGGGTTGACTGTCTGCAAGCAGCGAGTATTTCGCCGCGATGGCAAAGATCAGATTCAGCACTGCAAGCCACCTTTTCCCAGGGCGCACATTCGCATTGGAATAGAAAGACCGGTACTGGCTCAGAAAAATCTCCTTGCCGACGATAGGAAAGGAGTGATGCACTGCTTGGAAGTAGTTGTCGACCAGCTTGTCAGCAAGGTCTTGCGGAGGCCGTTGCATTGGGTCCAATTTGATGAGGATCGAGATCTCGCAGTCGTCTTGAAAGTAGTTCAGGGACGAAATGGATGGCCGATCGGAACTATCGCCGGCGGAAGTTGCGCTTTCCTGATCCAGGTCTCGCTTGAGTCTGTACAGCCATGCCATCTCGGAATGCTCGCCCACAAATCCCATTGCCTGAATCTTTTCATCACGGTTGAAATCCTCCTCGGTGTGATCAATCGTCAAGGGATGGCCCGAGGGCCCGGCCTCCGGATGAGGCCCAGAAGAACTGGAGGTCTGAGCATTCTTTGAAGTAAGATATTAGGGGAAAGGTCGGGTAAACTAAAGGGAATGCTCATGCTCGTTGGAGGAAGGCAGCCTGGGAGGTGGACTCACTCTGACTGATGGGCCTACTAGTGTCCGATCAACAAGTTGAGCCGATGGAGAATCAAGCCTCGGGTAGAGCTCTCGCAGTAGAGTTTGGTAGGTATTGACTTGCGTGGAGAGATCATCCAGTTGCCTAAAGCCCAGTTAGAAAGACGAGCGAGAATGAACCAACGTGTCCACGCACTTGAGCAGTTTCTCCCGCTTCCGATCACCATATGAGCAAGGCATTCCCGCATCCTGGCATCGTTGACAAGAGGGGCGATGACCGCTGCACTTAGCCTTTTGCTCTCGACAGTTCTCGCATGCACGGCTGACTCGGCCACTATTGGCAGTCCAGGTACTGGGATAGGAAGTCCGGGGGATGGCAACTTTCGCATTTCCAGGTGGATTGCCGGAGTTTGGAGGGTCATCACGACCAGGGAATCGGTCGGTATTGGCAGAAAAGCCAAGAGGAAATGGCTGTGACTGTGCGAGAGTCCAGTCATAGAAGGGTGCTGATTCATTTACGTTGTCCGGGATGTCTGAGTCCTCCGGAATCAACGGGCAAAAAGGAAAGTTGTCACTCATCGTGCAAAGGAGTGACTCGCTCGCATAGTGAGTGGGGAAGGATACGGAGAGCGCTTTGCGAGCCTAGTGGGTTTGACAAGCCCTAACGAGGGGCTGAAACTGCGCATATCTTTTTTTTTTGGCTGGTCCCGATCCACGGTACTATGCCGGGTATTCTTAAAAAAGAAAAAGAAAAAGAAAAAGAGAAAAAGAAAAAGAAAAAGCCAATGTGCTGTATAGCAAAACGAAGCCGAAATTGGGTTGGGCCCGCGAAACCAAGAGCTGTGGTATGTCGGATGTCAGAGCCGCAATGTTTTGCCACCCAACATTGTCTCCGTTTTTCCAACACTAAAGGAATTGCATCCACAAATTGGGTATTGTTGCGGGCAGTCACTTTGATGTCGAGCTCCGAACCTTTTTTCTTCCTTTTTCCGGCTTTTTTCTCTTTTCTTTCCCCCGGTGGAATCTGTGCTCGATCAGCATGCAACAGGTGTATATGGTATAGGCAGTGATTGCTTATCATGTCCTTGTAGTTCGAATAAACCTGCGAGGGGCCAGACCGGCCATAATGACTGTATTACAGCGCTATCAAGGTACGTAGATCGGTAACCAAAGACATGTTATCGTGGCCCGGAAATAAGATGACGAGAGTGGCTCCTCGATTGATTTTTCGTGCTCTGTCAGAACCGGGGACTGTGCAGGCCCTCGTAGATCCCACTGGTCGAACATGAAACAGGTCCTGAGCTGGGTATGACTTGAGAGCAAGCACGGTTTCCTTTAGTTGTGGGAGGATCGATAGACATCTAGAGTCAGTGAGCACGGCGGATTTCTCGATCAGTATTGGCATGGTCACTAGTTCCGCTGCCTTTCCCCCCTTTGGGCGGTTAGGTTAACCGAGAGATGGGATGGCAGCTCGCAACTTTGTCCGTGGACTCTCCTTTTAGCAACGCATGATACGGCAACATTCGAGTTCGCCCTTTCTGCCCCCGTTAGTTTCTTACCTTGACCTCCCAAGGTCCGCAAAAACAGAGTTCCTTTTACTCTCAACAACGCGAAATGTCAAGAACCCGACCAAATCACGATTAGCAAACAACAGTCTCGAGAGAAGAACCCGACTCCGACACCGAGTGCTGGATACCATCGATAGTTCGAATGGCGAGTCTGCTCAATGGGCAAATTGGGTTACATCTTCTCCGAAAATACAAGCTCGTGATCTGGTTGGGAGAGAACAGTGGCACAGCCAGGAATCGAGCACTTCAGATACTGTGGCAGTCGACGGCGGCCAGTAATAAGTTCTGGCGATGGTATCTAATAACACATGCAGCTTTTGGCAGCGAAGATCAATGAGATCTAGGGAAGCCCAGGAAGACAGGAAGAAACACAAGGCACAAGGGTGAGAATCCCCCGTCGACACGTGTTGTTGAGTCTACCGGTAAGTCAGCTGAAGCCTTGAGTTATCAGTAACAACATGCCGGTTAATGTCAAGATGATCCATGTCCTTCCTGACCTCGCGATAAGCCCGGGCCGTCCTTGCTGCATCGCGACGGCCACTGCCACGACTGCCACGAAGACGATAACACCACCCGAACAGCCTGACTGGACAACTTGGTCGCACATTTTGGATGGTGGCCTCCTGGGAAAGACAAGATTCTTCCTCTTGGAGATACTTTGTTCCCAGGTTGGCGGACTGTAACATCCGACCTTCCCCAAAGACTTCCCAAGCACCGAGCCAGCATCCTTTCAAACCGCCAGCACACCCGCTCAGATAACTTCGAACACGGTCGAACACCCGTTAGAATGAAGATGAAGATGCATTATTAGAATGAGGCATGAGAAGGCGGACTCTCGTCAGGTTTGCACCATCCAGCTTTGGCTAATACTGCGCTGCTTTTGTCCAAGTGGGAACTTCCAGCGACGAGATGCAATGTTGTTACAGCCTTCAGCAGTATTGTCTTCCCATGATCTCGAGGCACGCAATACCAGGAAATTGTGGTAGATTCCCACGATTTCATGAGCATTCAGATGAATGGACAATCTCACCATGGCTTTGATACAATGGGACACTGGGCAACTTGGACAAGCTCGAAAAGCAGGCGAGCTGCAAGAAACAGATGAGAAGCAACGACAATCAGAAGGTGGACGCTCCGTGGAACGGCAATCGCAATGCCTAGTCATGATCGTGAACCTTTGCACGAGTACTGCATTAGAGTTTCCGGCTTGGAAATCCGCCACCTGAACCTCTCCTGACAGAGATGGCGACACGGCGACATACCATACAGCCATCGACTGTGTGGTAGCTTGCCTAATCTTGGAAACCTTCATCCAGGTGTGACCATGCAGATCGTCGGGTTACCTTTGCTGGCTCTTGTTGGCGCTGCAGCGATTCGGGCATCCATTGGAGTGGCAGAGTCTCTGTTTGTGCCTAGGCCAGAGCTCCATGGTCCAAATCAACTCACCTCTTCAGTGACTCGGGTTGTATCAGAGCGTGGGTTCTGCCATATCGACATCCAAAGATCAACCCTGTGGCCAGGACAAGGTCTTGTCTGGATGCGACCGGGTGGATCCAAGGCTTGAGCTGGTACCATGACAGAGGCGCCTTGTTTGGTCCATTTTCAAAGGATGACTGCTCTCAGTGCCCTGAAAGTGCAGATGGACAGAAGGTAGGGGAAATATTTGAGCAGGGGAATGTGATTTCATTTTCAATGTGGACGTGTAGTTGGATCGCCGCCCGGAAAAGGATTTCGCAAGGTTGTCGGAGCCTAATGGGCCATAGCTTAGGCTAGAACCCTATTGGAGCCCGGGGAAGGTTACCTCTCGTCTCCATCATTAATTGAAAGGAGCCTATGGATCACGATCTGTCAATGTTGAGTGTTAAGGGAGCTAGAGATGAAGCCCGGGTTGCTTTGCACCGAGCACCTGGTTCGATGGGGCGCATAGTCTGTGAACTACGCTGCAACCAAACAGAAACAAAGAATCCACGGGCTTTGCGGGATTCGATTCACGGGATTCACAGGATTCACGGGCTTCATGGTTGGTCACTTCCTCGACATCTGAAACCCACAGTCACCCCTTGGCCATGTCCTGAGTCGAGACTCGCATCGTCTGACTGATGCGCCCTGCTGTCTCCTTTCCTTCGCATCGTGCCTTTGGCTCTCATCCCACCCTTTGCAAAGGTCCCCGTCAACTTTGACTACAGACCACCCGTTTGAGTTCTGCGGATAAGCGATGGTCGATTATGCTAATTTCATATAGGTTGGCTTATAATGGCTGATGCCTTTCTTCACGGTCCATGCAGGCTGTATTACCATTGCAGCCACACCTATCTAAGCCCTCAATGGTGATACGAAGAACTTCTGCATTGCCTGGGATATACCCAGGTAGGCTATTGCTTGAAAGTGACATGGACAATATTTCTGCACCCTTTCTCCTGAGGTAGGCAAAATAGGTATCATGGTACCCCCGGGGTCTTCAATTCATCAATCTCTAAGGCTTCTGTATCCCATGATTGTATCATATCGACATTAGATACCTAGGTAGTACTAGAACCAAGGATAACCCGGTAAATGGTCAACATCCTATAAAATCAGAGCGAATACAGAAGTGGAGACCGGATACCTGTTCTGTCTGTGGGACAAATCTCTTATGTACATATATGGTTCGGATAAATGAAATATCCGAATACCCATATACCTTATCGGCACCAATCACGTGACGTACAATGATATCTTATCGGTCATCCTGGATCCGCATCCTCAGTCCAATTGCGAAAGCTCCGGGGAAGCTCTCAATTTCCCCCTGCAATGCACGGGGACTGAAAAACATGTCTCTGCGCGGGCCCATGCGGCAGTCCCACCTGAGGCAGGTGAGTGCTGCGAGCTTGGAGACCCTCTCGACTATCCGCCCTCTTGATGCATCCCAACGCGAACATAGCTTCACGCCCAATGAGCGCACCGTCCGACTGTCCTCCAGCTTGATCCGGCACCAATGCACGTTGTGGGTTCACGATGAGATGTTTTCACGCGATGAGATTCTCCTTAATCCATCGGCCTTTGGCGAAACGAGAGTTCAGGTCGGCGATGTGGTGGAGATTCTGCCTATACGGGCGGCTGGAGATACGGCCCACTCCGCATTGAAGCCAGATGCAGCTATGAAGACGTCTCGCGAATCACACGGTGATATCAACTCGTCGTCACAATCGGACACCACCTCGAAGTTCAAGGCACCTCTGCAAAACCGCTGTTTGTTCGTGGTCAAGCCCCTCCCGCAAGATATCAAGACGCGCCATCCGAGGCTAGAGATCTCCGTGACCAACAGCGTGGCCAATATCTTTGGCTTCAAAAATAGGACACAGGTCTTGCTGTCAATAGTTGATCGGGAGCAATGTGCCGCGTCCCATGTGGATATTTCTTTCCGCGATCAGTACATGGTTCGATCTGACATGTGGAGGCTAGTCATGTCGGAGCTTGTTGACAGGATCATTTACAAGGGACAGAAAATCACCTTCATGGGGAGCGTCAAGGCGACTGTCAAAAACATCTTCATCCGGGAGAAGAAGGTTCTGTCTGGGTACTTTTCACCAAACACTATCCCCGTATTCCGCAGCGAGTCGGCCAAATATGTCCTATTCATTCAAATATCACGAGAAATGTGGGATTTTGACTCTGAAGGTTCAGGAGATATCCTTTTCAGCCGGGTGATCAACGGCTTCTTGCCAGAGCTTTTCAAACGTTGGGCCGGTTCCGATGCAAAGCATTTGGTTACTATTGTGCTTTTCACCCGTGTCGAGTACGATGCGTCTATCCATCCAAGTCTGGCCAAACTGGATGCCGGGACTTCGAATAATAGCTCAGGTCCAAACAACGTTCCAACTCGAGATTTCTATCGCGTCGTAGTGAACGACATGGCTAGTGGCCACTGGACTACAATTTTGGACGAGCTGAAAAAGAATTTCCGAACTTTCCTTCGGGATGTCTCCATCCTAAAAACAGATGATCTGGATGCCGCAGCCGGGAGCGGAGTCAAGATTCCTTCCAAGCCTCATACTGCGACTATTGCCGGACGACCCAGCACAGCTCTGCGCGGCAATATTCTTGAAGCCATCCACCTTGCTTCTGCCCATTTGGCCTTTGATCACATCGATCGAGATATGGTCCACACGGGCACATCCATCATCGTCATTACTCCCGGGAGTGGCGTGTTTGAAGTCTCCTATGAGTCCCTAGCCTCGACGACGGAAGCGCTGGCAAACCGTGGTATAGCCATTGATCTGGTCTGTCTGAGTCCGATGCCTCTTCATTCAGTGCCTTTGTTCAAATACCGAGATCCCGCGGAACTATATTCGGGTAATACGACAAGCGCATGCAATACCCCCAAGGGGAACACGTCGCCAGAGGTGCACCATTCAATATCAAGTCTTGTCAGCAGAACTTCCTATTTGTCTCCAAGTTCCTATCTCTCCGCTACGCGAATGGGAGAGCGGGGGAATCTTCGATCGAGGGATTGGAGCTACGGTATTCCTCACTGGCTTGATATCTCCTATTGGAGCCCTGAAACGTATCGAGAAGCGCGGCGAATTCTGAAAAACGACCCCAACGCTCCGATCCCGTTTACCGTCACTCGACCATCCAAAGCCTTTACTCCACGGGTTCGCATGTACGAGATTCAAATGATGGGAGTCATGGAGAGCGAGCAATCGAACATCTCTATTCCCTACCTCCTTGAAGGAAATACCATGTCACGGCTTCGTGAATGGCCTAGGCCTAATCCGATTGTCCACGCCCCGCCGAGGACTCGATTCGCCCCGTCTTCACTGAAGGCACATTACAGTGATAGCCGTCGACCGGAGCCGTTTCTAGAAAGCGTCGCGGACCAGAACGAGATTCAGGCCAGTGGACAGCCAAAGTCACGCAAATCCGTGATGACATGGATGGATCAGTACGATGACAACGTTTTCTCTATAAGACCGAAGCGTCGTCAACTCCAGAGACCCAAACCCAAACGTCTGAGTGAGCCCGAGGTTCAGGCTGCCGGGGCCCATGAACGGATGTCTGCACGATCAATCTTGCACCTGCGAGAGCAAGAAATGGGCGGCAATGAACGCACTCAGTCTTTGCTTCCACGCAGACTTGATGGATCTATATCCGCTTCTAAAAGCCCCGTCTCCGTCTCCTCAAAGAGTCCGTCACCGAACAACCCCTCAATAAAGTCCGCAGCGGCTCCCAAGAGCTCGAGGATCTCAAGGACAATCAGCTTTGCTCTGCGTGGCTTGAGTGCTACTCCTCCCCGGGCTCAAGCAAGCACAGGCGTTCATGTCGAGAATGCCAACGCATTACCAATGTCGAATCAACGCCCCTCTGGCGGGACGTTTTCCGACACGAAAAGCATTACCTCCCTGAGCCTCTCAGAATCCACGTCGACGCCTACTATTGTTGATCCATCGTCAAGACCATCCACTCCTCCGAAAGTTTCCATGGATTCAAAGGTGACACCTTCGAAACCAATCTCTATCAGAGGCCCACTCAAAAAGCTTGAGACTGAGGGACTGCCCGAGCGTGGTGGCGGAGCTCAAGGCTCGCTTCCTACGTCCACGGCCGAGGCTCCATTCAATGAAGAAGGTCGTGAAGAAGGACCGGGTCGGCCAAACGATCACAAAATCGGGATCACGCTCAACCATGGCTCCCGCGACGCATCTGTGAGAAGCTCACCAAGCAAAGCGCTGTCTCCGTGGGTAAGATCTGTCAACCCTTGTAATACCCCGAAGGATGTGTTGCGCAATACCAGCTGGTTTGGTCGTTGGCAACATGCATACCCGCGCCCTCCACACGTCGCTGTGGTCAAGTGGAAGAGTCTGAAATCGCCTGCGGTCCTACCCTTGACGACAGAGGAGTTTCCCACGGCCAGTGAGCTTGCCTCTGACTATCTGCAAACGCCATACCGCGTCTTTCCAAATGACGATGCGGACGGGTATGAGGCACCCAAAACACGCGGGATCCTACTACGCGAGATGATCTCGCTTCGATTGTCCCATGGTTTCCAAATCGTCGTTGGGAAAACCGTTGCTGAAGTCTCAGCTCAGCCTGCGCTTGGGTCATTGAATGTCTTCGACACCCGAGGACTCGAGCGTGATGGTGTCACTGTCTTCCTCTCCAAAGGCAACGCCATTCACCGTCTTATCTGCGTGCACGGGGGGGAAATCGAGGTGACTCGCTTCACACATCAGACAGCCGCCACGCTTGCATCTTGCAAGAGGGCTAATCTCACCCTCTATCAGCCGGCTATGAAAACAATTCTTAATCCCGAGTACGAAGTGAAAGACATCAAGCTGGATCCCACTGCGGAGGAATACAACTGGAACTACGCCGACAATTACGTAGCTGGCCACAGGGATTACTTACACAATCCAGCACAGCAGCTACATTTTTGGCGGGTGCGATATGTGTTGATCCCGATGCAACTGCATCCTAATTCACGGCGGCATCTGCAGCCCTTCAATGAGGATAATGAAGAGGAAATTCATTTGTTGGGTATCAGCCAGCTGACCCATATCTGGCAACGTCACAAGTACGTGTCGCCCGAGGAGAAGCGTTTCGACACGTCAACAAAGAAGCGAGATCAAAATCCACTCAATATCATGTACCAGACCCGCAATCCATCCGAGGTTGTCGCGGCCGAACTTGACCGGGTGCTGCTCACCGATCCGAGGCTCGACAATCCACCCGCCCAGCTGTTACCCGAGTCCGAGCTTCTCGAAAGATCCAGCGTCAATCTGTCCTCGCTCGCGCAGATGATTCAGGGAGAGAAGGGTGTGCGGATGATGGACCGCCGCTGGCATTGGAGATTGCACTACAACTGTTTCATTGGTTTCGAGTTCACGACGTGGCTTCTGCAAAACTTCCGGGACATCGACACCCGTGAAGAGGCCGTCGAATTCGGCAACGAATTGATGAAGCATGACTTGTTCCAGCACGTTGAGAAGAGACACAATTTCCGGGACGGCAACTATTTCTATCAGATCTGCCCTGATTATCGTACCACACGTCCAGAATCTCGTGGCAGCTGGTTCCCGCAGCTCGGGAAGTCAACACCCTCGACCCCTGCCCCAGGAAATGTGAAAGACTCTCCTTCCAGTTTGCACACCCACTCCGACGACGCGGACGAGCGCATCCCGCCCACGCCGACCACGCCGTCCAAGACAAAGAACAAGGTCGCTATCCTGCTGTCTAAATCGCTCAAGTACGACGTGGACAACCGCAAGCGCTCGAACCGGCCCGAAGTCATAGACCTCCACTATGACCGGCTACACAACCCCGAGAACTGTTTCCACATCGAACTCAGCTGGATGAACACAACACCCAAGCTAATCGAAGACGCCGTCCTCTCGTGGGCCTCCACAGCAGAGAAATTCGGTCTCAAGCTGGTCCAAGTCCCAATCGCAGAAGCTTTCGCCATCGACAAAACCCAACCATTCCGCAAACCCTACAGGATCAAACTAAAAGTCCCACCCCCCAAAGGACCAGTCCACACAGTCTTCAACAACGCCTCCTTCGCCCAAGCCGGGCCCCCAGACACACTTTACTACCAAAAAAGCCTGCTCCGCAAGTTCGACTTTGTCCTAGACTTCGAAGCAGCAACCGCCTTCCCAGCCGACGTCGAAGTCTCCTTCTCCTGGGGAAAACCCGACTACAAATACCCCCAGTTCATCCACCGAACAGGCAGCATCCTAGCCCAAATAGCCGACGAAGGCGACTTCCTCCTCCTAGCCAATCGACTCGTCAGCACACGTAGTGTAGCAAGTCGCGACACAGGCCGCTACGATCACAGCCGAGAGTATCGCACCTCACCTCGTCTGTCACCGCTCACAAGACCAATTCCCGAAACGGGCAGTCCCATATCTCTGGGACCCACAAATATTGACTCCGCGAACCTCTACCGCGCCCCAGAACATATTCTCGCCGGTCTAGTGGACTTCTGCAATGACGCCGCACAACTGGAACAATTCTACAGCGAGAACCACGCTCGCCCAGTCTCAAACAAGGTCGAACCTGCCGCTCACCTAGATGTGTCCATCCCGTCCCTCGAGCTACCTGCCAGCGTAGTGAGTCACCATATCTCGCCACCGGCAGGCTTCCCATCTAGGATTACGCGGGAGTCAAGGGAGACATGGGACGGGTTGATGTCGCCGCGCGCGAGGGCGAGAGGTGACAGTCTTATAGGGAGTCCTCGGAGTCCAAGGAGTGGGGGGTTACGTCCTCTTATCTGAGTGATGTGCCAAGGTGATTTTGGAATACCATGTACACAGATGTCTTTGTAGCTGACCATACTGTGATGATTAATATTTACGAGACATTGTGCGGGATATTTTGTTGAAAATCCTGTCACTCTTTATCAAAGCACCTATAGTGGTCCAGGTTATTAATCCGACACGTAATAGATTGTATACAGAGCTTCATTACTTCTGTCAACTAAATCAAGAACCCTATCAATCATCCTTCTTATTTCGTCTTCTCTCTGTTTCCAAGGTTTCACTGTCTAACATGGCAGAATTTGTAGATACAAATAAGTACAGTTCAACATTTCCGCCCACACATTTCAAGATGTCACTCCAATCTCCCAAAGCCAATCACTCCGGCACCGACTCAGGCCTAACCTGACCAGCCTCCATTCCCTTCCGGCCCTGACTCGGCACAAAGGTAACCCTCTGACCCTCCGTCAACAGCTTGTAACCAGGGGTTTCAATAGCCCTGAAGTGTACAAAGTAATCCTGGCTAGCACCATCTGCGGTCAAGAAGCCGTATCCCTTCTCTTCGTTGAACCATTTGCAGGTTCCCGATATACGGTCTCCGTCTGACATTGTTGCTGGGCTAAAGGTGGACAAATAATTAGTTAGATGAGCTTAGTTGTGAAAGATATAGAATACTTACATTTTTAAAATAGATGGTTAGAATTTGGAGGAGTGGTTTTGCGAGGTTGATTTCTTCAAGGGCGGGGGTGTCTTGGGAATTTTATATCGCGGTAAACCGGGGTCGCTAATACTACAGGGCTATAGGGCCCAGGCCCTACCACGTGCATTTTTAATAGGGGGGTTTTTTTGGTAACTTTGTCTTGAAACGTTTACATTTTTATGCTTGTGGCTCCCAAATTATTCCCAGTAATGGGACTTTCTGAGAGGATTGCAACGCACTCACTGAACTAAGCATACAAAGACAATTGTCAGTAGCGACATGGAAAATGATGAGGTTTACCCTTGGAGGATGATGGTGAATCCGAGCTACATTGCATGTATACCACTAAGATGCAAAGCAGCTCTGAGAAATGAATTGATATACGGTCCGAAACGTCGAGGTGGTATTAAATGGGTTTTGATACGTAGATTCGGAGGCTGGGAAGGTTCGGCCCGATCGAGACTAGCGCGTCCCACGTAGATTAGATTTTAGATTTCGCCTCCGGATTTAGATCATCTATATTGGTGATCTATGTATATCCTTAACAGATTGGAAGCTATTTCAAATTTGTAAAGTCTATCAAATTGATGCTAAGTGCTATCAAAGATGTAGGCTTGAGCAAGACTGGGTATCATAAACAAGGCGCTGCATGGATGCAGGGAAATAAATGCCAGAGAGTGTTAGGGTTGCAATCCCCTATGCCCTCGAAAAACCAAATGGCCAAATATTAAAAGATCGTATGGATAATGAAAAAGGCGAAAGCTGGATCACCAAGCTTCTTCAACATCGAGAAGCCATTTTCGGATGCCTTCGCGTAGAGTGTTGTCAGCACCGGCCATGGCTCTTCTCCGCTCTCGGTCAGCGATTCCGAGCTCGCTATCCACATCCTCGCGGCAATGTTCTGCAGTGACAAGACGAACAACTTCTTCCAAGGCACCGAGCACCATTTTGCGACACTCGCCGCGGGGAACTTCGACTGGAGGGTGCTCTTCACCACGGGTTGTCTTTTGGCCCTTATCCTCGCCTCTGCGAGCACGAGAGGGAGACGGAGCTCGCGAATGCGCGAGAGATGAATAGCCACTCTGACCGAGAACTCGCTCAACCGCATCGACTAAAATGTTATCAAGGTCCATGACTGGTTCTTCGACGAATCTTTCTTCCACAAACCAGGAATCCGGTCCCTCGCTGGGACCATCAGGGACCTTGCTCGAACCGAAAAAGCCCGGGGATTGAGAGACGGAAGGAGTACGGCTGGAGTTGAGAGCACTGGCTGGTGATGGAGGAGTGGGGCTCTGCCCATAACCACTGTGGCCCACGATAATCTTACGTCTCAATCGGAGACGCTTGACGCTTGAACTCCGAGTATCTGCGATCAGCGTCGTCGCAACGTCCACCCATCTCTCGGAACCGTCCACATCGGGCGTGGCAGGAATGTACGGGGAGGGCTCAGCTCGCATCGCGCGTTTGATATCCGCTTCAAGGGCGGCATAGGGCCGAACCGCTTGCAGGGAGAAATCCTCATGGAAAAGCTTCAGCCAACCAGCTACGTGGGTGCTGGGTCCGTCGCTGTCTCTCATCGAACCGTGGAAGCCGGAGCCACTGCTGTGCGTTGACGCAATCGCGTCTGCACTAGTCACTGATGTTCGGGCCTTCTTGGGGGAAGCAATGGTCGAATCCCCCGAGGAAGAAAGCGACAGGAAACCAGGAAGCGGGATATCAACATCGACCACACCTTCCTCTTCTCGAACGAACAGTCTCAGATGAGATTCACGGGCGTGGCTCGTGACGGAGGATAGTCCCGGTGAGTCCTCCTCCGAGCCGTGAGACGCGGCTAATGCAGTTGGAATTGAAATATTACCACTGGGCGCGGTCACTTGACGATCCTGTGTTTCGTCCTCACTCACTTCCTTTACCATTTGACTCAAGGTGGGCGCGCCACGTGTGGGTCGACCAGCGATTGTGGACACAGATCGCTCGCGAGCTGCTGCAGATGAATACGTGTCACTGCCATCAGTGGATGATTCTTGTCTCGAACTCCAGAGTCCGGAGAAAAGGCCACCCCATCGGCCTCCTGCAGATGGGACACTGCCATTTGAGCTCATTATTGAGCTATCACTTCGTTGCAGGCTCTTCAACAAGTTCTCTGATGCCAGGCTCTCATTGGCATCGACTGCACTGCCTTCGGAGCGCCCTTGGTCAGAGCTAGTTTGCTGTGAGGTAAAATGCGGCACCGGGACGGTGCTACTCTGGGTCGTCATGGAAGTGGTGGCCCCACTCGTGTTCTGCGCCCGGATGTCTTTGGTCTGAATGGCTGGCCCCAGTGTTCTGATTGAACGAGCATCTGATCCCCTGCGGGCCGGGATTGGCTGGGGCGTAACGGCTGTATCGGTTCCCTCGGATGACCGCTGCGCCGTATCCTGTGACGAAAGACTCATTGAGCGACGGTGATATTCATACTCTCCGGTATTCATCCTTTGGGCACGAGATCGTCGTTCAATTGCTCTTCGAAGAGACTCCTGTCGGAGAATAGGCACGCCGGGCGGACTGTGTGAGACGGCCCGCACGGAAGCCGATGTGCCAGGCCTATGTGGCGACGGGAGAGGCTCCAGGCGCTGTTTAGATGGGAGAAAAGCAGAGAGCAGAAAGACCAAACGGCGAGCAGCCATCTTGTCCGGGCAAACAATCACAGTTCGTTGGGTGAGAATGGGATCCGAATCCTGCTGAGCCTTTTGCTGTTGATTATGCCGGCGGCGATACCATTCTGGACCCAGAGTATGCAGCCACTCAGTATGATTGCCCAGAAACGCCGTCAGCAACACGAGGAAGAAAAAGTTCTGTTCCTTATCTCCGAGGCCGCGAACAATGGATCGACCTTCCTCCCGCCATACACCCCACCGACTTTGGCCGGTCACGACATATGGAGTCTGGAGAGCCAAGCCAATTCGGCGAGTGCTGCGAATAGCTTCTTCCTTCAGTTTGGAGTTCACGGACAGAATGTTGGCGGGCAGATGCACGATGGTTTGATTAGTTCGCTGCATGTTGGGAGGCTTGGCCGGTTTCGGGTGGGGCCCAGATAAAGAGTCCACTTTCCTCAGAAGGAATAGAATCTCATTGCGAGCGAGTCTCTCCAAGTGAGATAAAGTGCGGGTAATGACATCCCAGTGGTCAACCAGTAGATCCAGGCGCTCGTCCAAGCTCGCAGGAGGAGAAGCTGATGAGAGGCTGTCTTCGAACAATGTTGCAGGCCATCGATAGTCCGAGTCCAGCGAGCTAGACAGCCCCGCTCGATGAACATCTGGACCCAATGTACTGAACCTTGACATGGGCCGTTGCGCATTACGTGCCAGCAACGGAACCTGGATAGTAATCGCAACAGCGTACATGGGCGTTTTCTTCTCTTTAATCTTCTTCCGTTGCTTAGAAACATCCGGGAAGGGAAAGCCCATTTCGGGCAAAGAGTCTTGGTAGAGAGAATTAGCGTAGTCATGTCGCTCAGCCGACGCTTCGGCACCTTCTGGGAGGTTGACGCTAAACATGCGAGTGACAAGAACCGTTACTTTAGATGGTGGCTTGCCATCTGATCCTCGGCCTGTCTCCATCAGGCCTGGGCTCCCAGTGGTATAGGAGCGGCCAAGTGGGCTGCGGGCAGCAGGTGACACACTGATCACCGTTGAAGGATCATCATCAGCAGATATGATGTGCATCTTAGTGGACGAGCCACGGTAGCTGAAGGCACTGCTGCCGAATATGCAGTTGAGAAGACCAGTATCATTGGAGTCAGCCGCATGCCGGGAGTGGCCGGATTCATGCCATGTTCCAGATGGTGCAAGCGTGGAGCTGCGGCATCGAGCACGAGACAGGGCACCGGGGCTTGCAGGTGTTGACCTGCGTGGATCTGCAGCGGCAGACAGGGGACTGGATTCGCCCACAGAGGGCTGGTTCGGGAAATTCCTGCGAGTGCCACGCGAAAGACTGGATACAGCACGAGTATGTCTGGGGCCTGATTGCTCTCCACCTTGCGAATCAATTCCGAGTCCAGCCGAAGGAGAATCTGAGGAAGCACGGGTGTCGAGCAGGACGCATGCATCGCGGTCTCCCAAGGCATTCTGAGCCACGATTACTCGGAAGTCCTTCAAGGAGTCTAATTCCATTCCACCACGGTCATCATAAGCACCTGCGGTTGATGCGTTCGGGGAGTGAAATGTTGTCTGTAGTGGATAGGCATGGGCATTGGATCGGCGGAGGAGGCTGGCGTCGGGGAAAAGAAGGCCGGAGGTGTGCTCCTCCTCGGTCACGGATTCTAGGGGTGTGGCTTGATTTCGAGAGGAGTATGCTGCCGGATTCAAGCTCGAGGCAGCAGTGCTCAAGAGTCTGCCCAACATGGTGAGGGACCTCGGGCGGGTTCCCGCCGTTGGAAGGTGCTCAGGAGTGTCAAGAGTAAGTAAAGAGGGAAAGTAACTCAAGTCAAAACACGAGAGTCCGTGATGGGTAGCAGACAGCTAGACAGGACTAGACTGCATCTACCCATTGCTTAATTCCACTGGACAGGAACCATCATTTGGCTTGATGGAGCGTGTACGAGGGGCTGAAAGGTGGGATGTGCAGCACCAGGTGGGGGAAGAGGGTCACAATTGGGAATTGGTCAGCGGAGACCCCACAAAAGAATTGGAAACTGCACAGCAAAGAAAAAAGAAGTTGTTGAAGAAGAAGAGTGGGGAGTGGGATGTAGAAAGAAAGGGTGGAGAGGAAAGGGCGGTGAAAGATGAACAACGAAACAACAGCACGAGGACACATGATCTCAGCCTCAAAAGTGATATTTGACATGTGCTCTTCCTCTCTTACGGCTTGTGGCCTAATTCGAGAAACCTATATGCATTATTGTATCATGATCGTACTTAGTACATCGGACTAATCACATCATGCTTTCGACTGCCGCTTGACCTTGTCCACCAGCCGCTTGAGATCTTCACTTCCTGCCTCTTTAGATGCCTTCTTCTGCTTCTGCTTCTTGCGATCCCGGCTCTCGGGTGTGACCTCGATCTCACCATCATCCCGGGTTCGCCGGCGCTTACGACCTTCGTCGAGTAGGGCCTTCATGCCGGAAGTCGCCTTGAACCGGGGATTGGTCGGATCGATGGCAAACTCGTGGCTGTCGTACAGGCGCGTGAAACGAGGATCAGCCACGTCCACGTGAAAGTCATCTGTAACCACAGGCTCCTTGTTCTTTGCTTTGCCCTTGCCCTTGCCCTTCCGTCTCGCCTGTTTCTCTGCCTTTTCAACTTCGTTCATGTCGAAGTGCTTAATGTCCGCCTTCTTGTCATCCACCATGAGAAGCTCAAGTTCGGCGCGCTGAGCAGCGGAAGCAGCTTCTTCGGCAGCGCGTTCTTCACGCTTCTTGCGCTTCTCCTCCTTGCGACGCGCGGCAGAGGCGGCCTTGCCGTCGGGATCTTCGAAGAATGGATCGTTGAAGCCCATGTCTTCCTCCGCGTCTTGTGGCGCCTCAGTCGCGGGAGGCATGTGATCTTGATCCTCAGCATGCTTGTCCTCGGCAGATGCGCCCTCTGTTATACCCTTGAGCTTCTCCTTTCGTCTCTTCTTGCGCTCACGCTCCTTCCGCACGTACTTGTCAATCGTGCTTTCTTCGATCTCTGGCTCGTTTTCAAAAATGCTATCCTTGCCGTGGCCACCGGCAAGACCGGATGTAAACGTAACTTCCATCTCGCCAACGGGACCAGCCGACTTGGAGGAGCGAGTAGGTTCCGTACTAAGACCAAGTAACGCGCGCATGCGCTGTCTCTCAGCCTCGCGCTTCGAAAGCTTGCTGGTTGTGCCATCACCGGTGGTGTTGTCCACCACTTCCACCCCTCCATCTTCTTCGTCCTCATTCTCGGAGCTGTCGCTTCCGAGGTAGGCTTTCAAGTCATTCTCGTCGATATCTTGTCGCGAACCGCGGAAAGCCCGAGCCTGAGCTTCCTTGCGTGACTTGTCGTCCGCATCCCACGTCAATTTGACTTTGCTGTGTTGTAGAGCATCTGTCACGAATTCGTTGGGCTTGTAACCATCGGGGATTCGGGTGCAATCGTCTCGAGGCTTATCGTCATCGAAATCGGTGTCATCGGGTACGAAGCGAAGGTCGAAGAAATTGGCGCTAGACAGATACTCTGCGCCATCCACAAGATCGTAGACATGCTTGGCAGCATCTTTGGAAGAAAATGTGAGGATAGCGTAGTAGTAGCGCAGCCGTTCAAGCTGGTACTTTCGCAACTTTGTGGAGTTGAACTCCTCTCCGTCGTCGCTCTTCAGCATTGACTTTTTGATTTCCTCCTCTTCCTCATCGGAGTCAAGCTCTTCTTCCTCGTCCTCGCTCGCATCGTTTTTCGAAGATGCGAAGATCTCCTTCGGGGGCCCTTCGGTTTCTTCTCGCTCCATGCGTTCCTTTCCAAATTCACTGGGGTAAATCGCGACCTTCATGACACGGCCTCCAGTCGGGAGGAAGCTGGAGAAGACGGCCATCAGGTCTGCGGCCCGAATGTTATCCCAGTCGAGGTTCACGACGGCTATCCGTTCTGTGACCTCCCCCAGCGGAACATTGGGCTGCTGCTTGTCTGGGAATTCGAGCTCCTCCTCATCCTCCTCGGCTTCCTCCTCGTCCTCCTCTCCACTAGAGCTTTCTTCATCGGATGAAGACTCGGAGAAACCACCATCACGTGCGGGATCAAATGAGCGTCCCTCAACCCGTTTTAGCTCCTTCTCCACTTCATCATCATCGGCAATGCTGGCTTTGTCGTCGTCTTCGGCCTCCTCATCCTCATCGTCGTCAATCTGGTAGAACTTCTTGAGCTGCTTCTTGGTATCATCACGCGCCAACTTGCGTCCGTATCGGTCGACAGCGGCATTGCGGGAGAAGTCCTTGTCGTCAAGCATGTGCGCAAAGCGCTTGTCGAGTTTGACATGGGTCTGGCGCTTGCTGGGGAGGCGGTAACGAGGGTCACTCTGGATACTGGCAAATCGGGGATCGGCTATTTAGGTTGATAGTCAGTAATCATGACCCTCTTCTCGATCTGAAGTTGGGATACGAGCAATGCTCAATACATACTGATCACCGGAGCGGCTCCGCCAGCCTTCTTGGACTTCTTCTTGTCCTGGCCTGCCATCGTGATCTCCAATGCTGCCTCCCAGAACCTGGAGGGCACAAGTAACAAAATTTGAAGATAAGAACTGAAAAAGCAATCTTGAAATGGGCAGAATGAAATGCTTGCGCTGGACCGCGGACAAATTTCTTTTTTTTCTGCCGGCGTTTTGAGGCGGTGACACAGCACGTGCCATTTTCCAAAAACGCTAAGACTACACCTGCTGAGGTTAGAAGCCTCTTCAATTGGCCCATTGATGATGTTTAGTTCCAAGGTTACTCCTTGTGACTGTATATCCTGCTGGAGAAAGAGACTGTAAAATATCCATATGTTCATTATTTGCGTGTATTTGCAAGAAGCACCTGGGCAATGCACGTTGACAGTGCGCTATATATGCAATAGTATATCAAGCTACGAATGATTGGGGGAAAACTAGCACCCGAAGTATCGCTTCTCTATCCACCGCGGCTCTAAGTCCGCTTCAATGCGTCCAACAACGACATTGATTTTGGGGAACACGGCAGTCAACCGCTTGAGACCCGTCTCTCCCGCGGCGCAGGTAACGAAGACAATTCTCTCTTCTTGCACACCGTGGTCAACCAAGACGCGCACAGCCATCAGTGCAGCTCCTCCGCTGGACATCTGGACGTCGAGAAGCATAACCATAGAGTGCTCCTCAATTCGTTGCGGTAGTTTCAAGTAATGCAGCTCCGGTTCGGCGCTGTTCTCGTCCGTCTGGATCAGGACCCGACCGGTGATGCAATCAGGGATGGTTCGCTTAAGCGCAGTCTCTAGACACGAGCCTCCACGTAGGATAGCAACTGCCGAGACAGTTCCTTCTGGTTTCAGACCCATGTACTCGTTTCCTTGCGGCGTCTTGACATTCGTCGAAAGATACGGCATCATATCCAGGGCCCTAGAGAAGGTAAGCATAGAAACGGAGCCACGTGGGAAATGATACCATACTTTTCAATTAGAATCGATGCAATTCGGTCAAAGTAGAACACAAAATCCACGTCCTCCGTCTCGGGACTTTGCAAAATGGTGTGCATTCCCTGGAATTGCGGCGTCGAAGGCAGCACGTGCACGTTCGGGGGCAGCTCCACTTTGGCTGCGACCAACCCAAGCTTGCGAAGCGTTTCGGTATGCTCTTCAGACTTTTCCTGGAGCATGCGTTGGATGTGCTTGACCACCATATCTGACCTCGTTAGCAGGCGAAGAGCTGGAATCGTTGAGGGAATGTACCGATGGCGGTTGTATTCTCAATGCCACGAGGGATAATGATGTCTGACGCAGGCATTAGATTACCCAGTGCAAATATTGAAGGACATGGACCAACCCGAGATGCCACGCTGAGGCGACACATATTTGGTACAGGACGGCTTCACAAACGTGAACCACTGTTTGATGATACCATCAATGTCTCGGCCGCGTTCGCGAACATCCCGAAGGACTAGGATATATATAAGTCAGTAGAAGACAGACTACAAGCAAGTAAAAATCACGCACCTCTTCGACCCAAGCAGACATCCATGTCGGCCTCAACGAAGATCTGAATAACATATCAGCGGTATTCCACAAACCCAGGGGAAGTGACCTTACCTTGACATCGAGCATCTCGGTAATTCTAGGGTCGTGAAGCGCAAGAATGCCCTCTAATATCAATACTCGAGGCGAGTAGAGTGTAGTCGTGTGGGGCTGACGCTGGTGATCGGCGAATGAGTAGACCGGGATATGGGCTTTCTTCCTTTTGACAGAGTCCGGTCAGATGAAATACAACGTAAAAGCACAGGCAATGGAGAATTACCCTTGCTTCAGATCTTTGAGGGTGTCCACCAGAAGATCGAAGTCAATCGACTCCGGGCAGTCGAAATCATATTCATTTGCATGCGCTCTGCGATGCTCTTCGGGGGTCAAAGTCTTGTAGAAGGAATCCTGCCCGACTGCATATTAGAACCGTGTCCCACAGCACGGGTTTGTCGCATATCGCACCATCACAAGAATCACGACCCAGGGCAGGTTCAACGACTTGACAATCTCCATGGCCACCGAGGTCTTTCCAGATCCGGAACTGCCAGCGATGCCGATGATGCTCAGGTCCTTCCATGGTGGAGAGTACTGGAACTCCGTGGAGAGTGCGTAGAAAGGAGATATCGACTCCATGTCTACGGTAATTTCCTCCTCACACCATCGAGTACCAGAAAGAAGAGACGAAACGAGAGGAGGTACTTCGTTTATCGTGGTTATCACAGGTGAAGCGATAGATCGGGCTTAGCGCGTGGCTGTTCGCTTCGCGGCTGACATAATCGCTTAAGTCATTTTCTTTTCTTTCTTTTCTGCACTTCTTCTCTTCTTCTTCTCTCACTCCAGGGCTCTCCTCGCTCCACGTCTCTGCCTTCTCCCCATGGCTGTTGACTTCCCAATCGCCCTTCGGTTTTACGGCTAGTGGCTTTGTACCATGGCCGCTAATCTTGTATGACTCCTCGGCGTGTTCTCACCCGTGGTTGCTGGCTTTTAACACCGCACAGATGTCTCGCACTCCCTCGACGACCACGCCGACATGGCATCAGTTCGAGCGGAAGGTCGAAGAGGTCAAGCCATCCAAGACGTGAGTCGCCTCCCTTATACCCTCATCCCCCGCTGCCCTCACCGGCCATTGCTGGCCGTTTGTGATATGATGCACCTTAAATCAAGTTGGGAATCTCTCTGAAAACACTTAAGGAGAACAGAATATGACTTGTCTACCTGATCCACTGCCATCTCATGTCATTGATATCTTTTTGAATTGTTTCTTGGTGACGATTCGCTAATATTATGTTGCAGTGATATCAACTACTTGGTCATGGACTACCTCATCACCAATGGCTACCCTGCTGCTGCTAATAAGTTTGCGGTTGAGGCCAACATTCAACTTCGAACGGATCTGGAGACCATTCAGGAGCGGGTTGACATTAGGACTGCCATTCATTCTGGAAACATTCAGCTAGCGATCGAGAAGATCAACGAGTTGAACCCTCAGGTAAGGAAAAGAAGTCCTACACATTGCACATTTCTCTTCCCCTCTTGCTTTTATGATTATTTGTTTCATGCACCACTCCTACATACCCTTCGGGGAGTTGCGGAAAGACAAACATCTTCAGTCCTCAGTATGAACAGCAACCAGAAAATTCAAATTGCAGCATCACACAGTTTTGTCTTGAATGATTGCTAACGCTATTTGACAGATTCTCGATGAAGACCCATCCCTGCACTTTGCACTCCTGCGCCTGCAATTGGTAGAACTAATCCGCAACTGCACATCCACTCCAGATGGGGACATCAGTCCAGCGCTCGAGTTCGCGACCTCGCAGCTAGCCCCGCGAGCCCCAACAAACCCGCAGTTCCTGGAAGATCTGGAGCGGACACTAGCGCTGCTCATTTACCCTAATGACAACCTTTCTCCGTCCCTGGCTGCTTTGCTAGACCCGGATCTCCGTAAAGATATCGCGACGCAAGTCAACGAGGCAATCCTGCAGAACCAGGGCTCCCGTAAAGAGGCGCGCCTGCGAAACCTTGTCAAGCTGCGTGCGTTTGCTGAAAACAAGGCCCGCGAGGCTAAGAAGGATATCCCAGACAAACTGGATATTGGCTTGGTCGGCGATTCTTACGGGGGCAGCCAACCTAGTAATACTAATGACTCCCACAATGGTTCTAGCCACAATGGCACCGGCGACACCGTCATGGCTAACAGTGGTGACATTGACGAGTATATTATGTGATTATCAGTGTTCCAGCCTTTTGCATGCTGTTGTCGGATGTCTCGGCTGTCTCTTGTCACCAGTTGGACAACAGCCACTTTTCTTTTCTGTTTGTTTAGCGAGGCGCTTTGGGGGCACTCTTATCTTAACGGTGTTCTGGTGAAATCCCCTGGGAGGGTCTCCGGCGTTAGGTCTTCAATACAATACATAAATTTTGCGGGCATGTCTGTCTGCTCTTTCATTTGCATTATATTCTATCCCATAGTTGGTTGATTTTCTAGGATTCTGTGACTATGGGGTGGGAATTTCGGTAGTAAATTTGTTCAGAGCCAGCCGACCTAATACTACTTACACCACAAGTAGACTGATGCAGGCACAGAAAGAAACCACAAGGGAAACAAATGTACATCCCCGACTCAAACCATGCAAAGACTGAAGAAGATAGAAACAAATAATGCTTTACGAGCATCTCTTGAACCAGCAAAGAAATTAGATAAACAGGAAGGGCAGACAAGACAACCTGTATCCACATCTTGTTCAACTATATTCTCAGTCAAGACTTCATCGAGTAGAGTAGTGAGAATGATCGAAGTGTAAATCCTTAGTAGCTCATCAGATCTGTTCACGAGACACGTTAGCCCAAGCAACATCCTTCTAGAGAAATGAAACTCACCTCTTCCGAAGAGGGCACGCTTAGCCCAGTCCATGGCCAGCAGACATCTCGTGCGGAAGCTGACACTCTCAGCGAAGTAGATACTGCGCCAGAGATACATAGCAACCACACCTCCACTGAAGCTCATACCGCCAAAGTCGAAGACAGCGGCGTTGCTAATATACGCCAAGCTACCCAGATGTGTATATTTGAAGGCTTTGTAGACCGCCTCGTCCAGGTCACCATAATCGATTTCGTTGGCCTTGAGACCGGGCAAAGCAGCCGCGATCTTTGTCAGCTTGCGGCCAAGGTACACGCCCTGCTGGTTGGCGCGCTGGGCGGTGGCGGGCAGGGAGGTGAGCTTGATATCGATCTGGTGAAGAAGCTCGGACAGCTCGCCGTAGTCGAGGGTGCCGGAGTGGTCCTTGTCATACTGCATGAAGAGGCGGTCCAGGCGGCGAAGATGGTTGGCGGCTTGCGGGAATCGCTTCTTGACTCGGGTGGCGACGTCGCGCCATTCGGAGAAGGTTAGGTGCACCTTTTCGGGGTCCTGGCCCTTCTCCCAGGCGATGGTGCGGAGGAATCTGATGATGTTTTGGGCGACGTTATTCTGCACTGTGGAGCAGTCGCCGATGGCGTAGACGTCTCCCAGGGGTGCACCGATTATGCGCAAATGTGTGTCCGTTTCCACTGCGTGCTTATTGTGTTGTCCCTCCAACTTTTTGCAGAGGGTATCGCAAATCGGGGCGCGTGCTAAATCGAAGTTAGTTGAAAGTAATCTCTGGAGGGGGTTTGCCGACGCGACGTACCAACTCCAGTGGACCAGAGACAGAATCCCGTTGGAACCTCCTTGATAATCTCTTTGCCGTCTTCCACCTGGCTGAAGAGAACACGGTCCTTCCTGACCTCCTTCACACGGGCATTGGTCAGCACCTCGATGCCGTCACGAGTGAAGCGACCCTGCATAACATTAGAAGAAAGCTCTAGTTGAATATCAAGAAGCCCGGAAACATACCTCGGCATATTTCGACAGTGCCTCATCGTAGGTATTCAAGATGTGTGACCGGCTCTGAATGATGTGAACAGAGACCTCATTCCGAACAATCTTCGGGAAAGAATAGAGCAGGTCCTCATTGAGCAGATCGAACAATTCAGCAGCAAACTCGACACCCGTCGGGCCACCACCACAGACGACAAATGAGAGCAAGCGTTTGCGCTCCTCGTCAGTGGTGGTGGGAAGACAGGCAAGTTCCATGTTGTCCAATACCTTGTTTTTGATTTCGCGGGCGTCATCGATGCTTTTCAGAAAGTTGCAGTACTCCAGGCCCTTGACACCATGCGGGTTCGTGATGCAGCCTAAGAGATAATCATCGTTAGTTCATTGCGTGCCTACTTGCACATGGGGTATAGAGCATGGAGTAGAGAGCTCTATACGTCAAGACCTACCAACACCGACAACAAGCTTATCATAAGGGAGATAAAAGCTCCTCCTGACCCCATCGTTATCCAATTGGGAAACCTCGACGAGCTTCTCCGAGAACTCTACATCTGTAGCCTCAGCCTTCAAGAAATGACCACCAACACGCTCAATAACCCGACGAATAGGTTCCACCAAAGACTTCAGACCCAGAGTGCCTACTGTAGCAGAAGGCAACATAGGCGTAAACAAGAAGTAGTTGGTAGGCGAAACGACTGTAACATGGTAATCACCAGGGTTGAGATTCTTCAGCAGTGCAACACTACCCCATCCCGTACCCAGAATCACTAAGCGCGGCTTGTCTTTCTGCTCAATCCTCCATTCCGAGTCATAGTCACTAATAAGGACATCGGCAATGGGCAGATTCTTGGGGCCACCGATACGCGGGTTCAGCGCCAATTCGGAAACCGGGATATCTTGTGAGATGAAACCTTCACGGTAGGTGCTAGCATCGTAGAGAAAGAAAGCGACGATGACGACGCCGGTACCGACCACGAGAAGGCCACAGGAAGCGAGTAACTTGTAAATGATGTTCACGACTCTAGATCGGCGTGCATGCGCGACTTTTGCTGTAGTAGTGACATCGGACTTGGAACGAATCGAGATCAATGCATTGGGAACTGGGCCGAGGGGACGCCGTTGCAGAGGTCGGGTGGTGAGATGCAAGGCGCGAGAAAGAGGGGATCTCGCAGTTACAAAGGACCTTGATTCCAGTCTTCCTGACAGAGACGCAATTGACTGTAGCGCGAGGCCGCCCGGACGCCCCCGGAGCAGCGCTGCGCTCATGGTGAGTGGACGGACGCAAGAGCAAATCAGCAAATGCCAAGCGAGACGCTGCTGGTCAAAGCCCGTTGCTATGCAAGAAAAAAAGAGAAACGTGACTTGGGAAGAACTGAATACAACAAGAGAATGGCTACTAAAGAAGTGGGCGGAGGGAAATGTCAAATGCGACTAGTACTAACATTGCGCTGGACGACCGCAACGTCATTGGAGGTCACGTGATGTCGGCGTGTGACCGGAAAGTCGGCACGTCAAGCAAGTTTCTATTTCTACTTTCTATACTTTATCTCGGTGTAGGAACAAGGAAAGATACTAACCTAGAATGTGTTTCTATTGTCATATTTCCTCATAAGACAACGGAAATAAAGTGCCCGAGCAAGCCGACCTAACAGCCCTAAGCAAATGAACCCACCCCTTCCTTATCTTGCGCCGCCGCATGCATAATGAAGTTCAAGTAAATAATGTACCCACCCCTTCTGGGTTTAGAATAGAAAAAAGCCGGTCCCCATAAATACAAAAGGGAATATAGATCAACTCCCTCCTCTCCAGATATGCAGAATAGAGAGCAAAAGTCGAAAAAAAAAAAAAAAAAAAAGTAAAAACGGATATCGGTTTAAGTCATCCTGAGACGATCGGCGATCAATCCCAGCCGTCCGGCTCGGCACTAAGCTTCTTGCCAACGGAGCCTTTCCGGCCCTTGGGTCGCTTGTTGAGCCCAATGCTAGAGACAGAGCTCTTGCGCTTTCGGGGCCCACCGATGCTAGAAGCCATATCATCAAGATCGCCCGGTGAGTCGAGATCACCATCAGCATCGTCGTCGCGGTCCACCTTAAATTCCTCGTCGATCGCCAGTAAAGTGGAAAACTCGCGACACTTGTTCAGCATAGCTTCCTCGCTGTTCATAGAAGCCATGTTTCGGATAACGGCTTCCCAGAACTTGTCACCAGTCACACCGTGCACCTTGGTCGCAGTCTTGTTGAGCTCCTTAGTGACAGGCTTGCCGTCCTTGTCCTTGGTGTGAGAATGGACCGCATATAGGCGTCGCAGATACGTTCGTGCTTCCCAGAGCATCGACAGGGATGCAGCAGCAGCGGCCAATCGTCGGAGAGTGAGGGGGTCGACCTGCTGTGGTGCGCTTTGCAGCATCGGCATTTGCATCTGCATCATCTGCATTTGCAGCTCGGGAGTAAGCCCCGCCATGCCATCAGGGGTCTCGACCACTGGTGGCCCGATGGGAGTAGGGAAGATATCCGTCTCAATGGCGTGGGCAATGACCGTGCCGGTCGACGACACAATCCGTTCCATAGCAGCAATGGTGGGTACCAGCTCAGCAAGCTGCCCATAGTCGAAGTAAGCAAGGTTTTGGGAAATGAAGCGTGCTAGCAAAAGATGTTCTGGGGGGTCTCCTTCAACGACGAGTTTCTTCGGATCGAAGTTAACCTTTGCGCAAAGATTCGAAAGGAACTTCTTCTGGTAGCGGCTGTTGCTGATCTTGATAATCTCGAATAATGGCGCCAACTTCGAAACGTAGGGTCGAGCGGTCGCACCGTTCGAGTCACCCACAACATCACGCTGGTAGTAGAAGGCCTCCTGCACCGACCGCATGTACTCTCGTTCGAACATTGATTCATATTGCTGGTGGAGCTGCTTGTGAGTGTCGAAAGCAACCTTGGAAATTGCTGGTACTGTCGACGTCTCTAAAGAAACAAGAACACCGGCGCATTCTTTGGGATGCACCAACCCTTGCCGATTGATACTTGCAATAAGCTCAATGGCAGTAAGCGAATAGGCATCCTGTCGCGACTGTGCCACTTGAACCATGTTTTTGAGAAAGTGTTGAGCGATCAATGCAGCTGCGCCATCGTTATCACTGGCTTTCAGGGAGCCTGCCAACCGGGTGGAGTCATCCTGGGAGTCTGCGCCCGTGGTTTGCATATTCTTCTCAGACTTGCCCTCGTGCATGGCGAAAAAGTCCGAGAACGAGCGAAGAACGATGTTGTGCAATGCTGATGAATCTTCCTCAAAAACCTGAAGAAAGGTCTTCCGTGAGGGTTCGCGTCCAAACTGGGCTGGCCAGGATTGGCAAATGGATCCCAAACTCTCGAGGGCCATGACTCTAAGCTCAAAGGGCTGATTGGAATACGTGAACGGAAGGATTGAGTCCACCATAAGATCAGCCACAGTTTTGCCGCCCCAGGTCGGAAACTGGGCCTTGAAGTGACTGGCATAACTTTCAAGGTCACAGTGACGGCCGACGCAGCCTGCAATACGAATGTAGCTTTTGGCTCGATTCGCAACCTGGGAATTTTTCTCCGCTGACAGGTCAATGCTCTTGTACTGGTGCAGAGGCTTCAGCACGGAGACCGTCAACTTGACCAGTCTGTCTGTGTTCTTCAAAACGCCGTTGATTGTCCACAAACAGGCCATGACTTCGTTGAGCTCCGAACGAGCCAGCTTGGCAACGCTCTTGAAAAGGTCGTTCTGCACCTCCTTGAGGAGAGTGTTGTGCGATGAGGATATTTCAGGTAATACGCAGCGGTAGATAACGACCACGGATCGGAAGATAAAGAGATCATCCGCGGTGGCAAGATGACCGATGTATGGATGCAAAGCCTCCAATTGATCCGGTGTGAACAGTTTCGCGTCCGACTTGGCAAATACGGTGATCGTCTGGAGGAGAGCTTGCTGAAATTCTTTCCCGGAGGCATCTGCGTCTTCAACCAGTCTTTGGAACATGATGGACACCATGGATTTGCAGACCTTGAAGTTCATCGGCGCGGACTTGGACTTATCGGAAAGCACAGCTTTCAGACAAGTGCTGAGAGAAGAAAGCGCAGTGTCACTGCGTTGGACAAGACCGACAATCAAGCCGACCTGCTCTCCAAGAGCCATCTTTAGCTTTGGTCCGTCAGAAATGGAATCGATAGACTCGTGGAAAGGAACCAGCCATATCTCCTCAAAAGTCTGACGAGCCGCCGTGGCCACAGTGTCCTCGTGGTCGCCAGTACGTTGGAGAAAGCTGTCGAGAACGGCCAGCTTCAATTCTTGCCGATGCGTCTTGTGGTAAAGCTCTTTGAGGAGGCCGATGCAGCGTTTCCGAACACCAGCGGTTTGGTCAGCCGCGCAAGCGAGGATACTGCGACAGCCTTCTTCTTCAAGCTTCGGCCTAAGCGCGATACATTTCGCAATCAAGGATAAGGCAGAGTCACGGACCATAGGTGAGGCATCCGTTGTGCAACGAAGAATCAGGCGCATGACTGCCGCATCTCGATCGAGGAGATTGGGATCTTTCTCCAGCATGTAGATAACACTCTTCAAGCTTCGACTGCGGACCTTGGCTTGGTCGCTGCCGATTGAATTCAAGAGTACCTTGAGAATCGTGTCGAGAGCCTTGCCAAAGCTTGAGTTCAAGACCGTCAAAACATAGGCAAACCGCCCATGAACGTTGGAGATTGCGTCAAATTGTTTGTGAGTCTCGAGCCAGCGAGAATCAGAGAACGATCTCGAGAGAAGAACCACCAATTCATCAGTCATATGGTCATGGGCCAATTCCTCCTTGTTCTCGGTGTTGTAGTATAGGTTGCACACAGTCTTTGCCCAATGAGCCAGGTAGTAGCCACGTGCACTGGCTAGCTGCGAATTGTCGAAGTTTCTCTCTTGTGAAAGATATTCGAGCGCCATCCTGTATGGACCCCTTGGAGCTACCAAGTCTTGCGGATGCAATGCCCTGGAGGAAAAGTCCTCAAATTGCTGCTTCAGTTCATCCGTGAGGCCACCTTCAGAGTCTTCCAAGGCAGGGAGCATGTGCTGGGCAGTCGCTATCAAGTCTGAAATGGCAGAGCCCATCCACCCCAGAAGCTCGAGCGCCATGCTCTTTGCTGTGGCCGGGCTTTTGTCGAGATCCGCGATACCAACCATTTGCGATGCCATGATTCGGAGAAGAAGTTCAGCGGCGGGCCAATCGGTGGACCCAAGGACGTTGATCAGGTCTTCGGTGAAAAGGTCAAGAATGTTTCGGTAGGGTTGATCGCCGCTCTTGGTCGATGTCATGGCACGTTGGACTATAAACTTGACGATATATTGCGCACTACGCACCGCATTGTCGTATAATCTGTTGACTTTGGCCGCCAAGCGTTCCAAGGATTCGTCCAACTCTTCATCATCATCCGAGTCTGCATTATTCTTATCTTCGCCATCGCCCATCAATTCATCATCGTCGCCATCGGTCTGAGCTTGCAGACGACGCTTGGTCTTCGATGACCTGGGTGTTTCCAAAGCAGTGGTTTGCACGAGCTGAAGTACAAGTGCAGTAAGAAGCTGGATGTTTTTGCCATCTGCGAGTTTGAATTGTCTCGCACTTTGGCGTGTAGAGGGAAGCTTCTCTAATGAGCCGAGAATTTCATCCAAGATGTACGGACGCTGTTCGGTATATTTGGAGAAGATCTTCGCAAGGACGTCCATTGCTCCACGTCTTGCTGGCTCAAACTTTTGATATCCGATGGTGGAATCTTTATCATTGTAGGCATTTTCGACGAAGATCAACTTGGCAGCAAAGAATTCTGCAGCTGTGACTGTTCTTTCTGGTATTTCAATCCGAGTCAAGAAGTCTGCAAAAAGAGCAAGCACCTTCTTACTTTGATGAATCAGGCTTCCGATAATTCGCTTCTGGCTCGAGTAGAAAGAAAAATACTCAGAGTCTTTGCCACCAGACCGTGCCTCGACGGCTGGGATAATGCAGTGGTCAAAAACCTGGTTCAGCACGGTTGGGATGGCCTCAATGAGATCTTCTGGGCAAAGGTCTCGTTCAGTTTGACGGCTAGACATCGTTTGGAGAAGAGTTCCAATGGCGAACAGAGCATTGAGCACATCCTCGACTTTGCCTCCCCATTCCTGAGCTTCAGTCTCACTTGATGGGTCCTTCAAACTGAGATCTGCAGCCTGAGCAGCCACTATGGGCTTTTCACAGAGTTTTTGGATTCGGTTCAGATAATCCGCCGGGATGTCCTGTAGCCTGCCGAACCCAGTCACTTTCCGTATAGCTTTCTGGATCCGGTTATGAGCATCAGTGGATAGTAGGGCTCCGTGCACTTCCACTGATCTTGCGTTCACGAATATAGGGTTCGCTCTGTCAGGAGTTGGAGCAACCGATCCATCTGGCTCGATCTGATCCTCGGCTTCTAATACTTCGAGAAGAAGGTCTTGCAGTTTCAGCAGAGCATCATCTGCTTCCGCCTTCTGATCCTTCAAACACACGGCTGTCATGGTGCTGTAACCCTCGGCATTCACTTTTGGCTTCCTGGGTTGGTTATATTTCGAAGGCATGGGTTGGACCGGAATGACCACGGATATTTGGCTGGACGAAGGAGACTGCTGATAAGAAGCTGAAATGGATCGATTCACCTGGACTGTCTGCTGGTTCCTGGCAGCTGGGGGCTTCGAAATCGATCTCTTCTTCTCAGTTTTGACTTTGGGCGAGGACGTATGAGGATCTGAGACTGGTCAGCGAATGGTCCAGACTCCCTCCAAATCATTTCAAGCTCACTCACATCTGAATGCTATATCTGTAGAATCGAGCATCATGCGCGCAAAGGCGCCGAGCTGGTTTCGACTATTCGGAGGGTCGTCGATATCATTCGGACGTAAAGGTTGGCTACGGCCGAGGATAGGAGGAAGCTTGAAGTTGCTTTGAGACAAAAAGTTGTCAGTGAAAGTTGAGCTAGCGGGGTCAAAGAATCCTTACAATTCAGTCAACTGCTCCCCATCCAGCAATTGTTGGAGGTATTCCCGCGACGTCTCCAGGCGATTTGACTCGTCCTGCCCTGACTGAATCTCCTCGTCTAGCTCGCTCAACGTGTTGCGACCAACTTGAAGGACATGGTTTATCGAAGTTGTATTGGACGGCCGGCCTACATCAGGGTGGATGACGCAGTCTATAAATGGAAGTAATAGTCAGATACTCTTCCGCAGTTATTCTGGGGCTTTCATGGAACGGCAAACCTAAACCAAAGACAGGAGCGCTGGACATGGATGAGTACTGCAGCGCCTCATCCACGGATAGCGACCGGGACTGATTCTGAAGAGACACGCTGGAGCCAGAGGCTTGCTGCGGCTGCGAAGGGCCATTTATGACGAGCTTGAGAGCCGAACGTCCATTTTGATCCATGATGGCGGTTACCAGTCGAAAAGGGAAGGCACTAGTATCAGGAGGGAGGACCTGCTCGGGGGCAGCGTCATGACAACCGGCGTGAGCATTTATGGAATGCTTCACGTATTGGCTCTCTACCTAGGCAGTCGAGATGCAAAAAGTGAAGGGTGAGCTCACAATGAATGTATCTTCATCACTTTCCACCGGAGCCTCAAACTGCCGCAATTCACCGCCCGGCTCATGCGGCCAAAAAAAAAAGTCTCCAACTGCGGTCCACTTTGAACTTTGACATTGATCAGCTTACTGTTTTTGTGCACTAATATACCTCTATTGGCGAGCTTTCTACATCATCAACTTCACCGGCAAAATGTCTGTCATAGGTTCCTTGATCTTCTGCACCGACTGTGGCAATCTACTGCGAGAGTCCACCGGAGATGCAAATGCGACTCTACTCTGCACAGTTTGCGGAGCCCGGAACAAGGGTATGTTTTTGAATTGATCTTTCAGATGGCATTCTCTGGTCTTGTATGAGCTAAGTGTACTTCAGATATTGTCCCTGACACCATCATCTCGGAATCGAAGCCCTCCGCATTCCCCTCAGCACTGAGAGCCAAGCGATCTGCAGTCCAGACCCTGTCCGCCGAAGACCGGAAAACAGAGGCCGTCACGGAAAGGCTCTGCGAAAGGTGCGGTCGCAATGAGATGTTCTTTACCACTGTCCAGCTACGCAGTGCGGACGAAGGAAGTACTGTGTTCTATCGGTGTGTTTGCGGTTACAAGTATGGCATCCCATTTCCCATCCCATCAAGTAACAACATACTAATATTTCACTACAGGGAAACCTCGAACAACTGAGCGGAGAAAAGTGAATTTACAGAGAAAAAATATGTCTATATGTTGGCTGTATAACAGGGCGGGATAAGAGTATCAGAATAACGACGTCACGACATTTTTCATTTTTCATTCAGAGGTCCCATCATGCTGCAGGAACTGCAGTGGCGTTACCGTCCGGTACCAGCGCATATTCAACTTGGCCACTCTTCTCGAACTCTGCCATGTCAAGGGCCACAATCACACTATCCCGCACCACCTGCTCGGGGTCGTTCAGGAAACTCTTCAGGGTGTCCTCAACACCCTCCTCGTCACCCAAACTACCAAGGGCCTCAGCAGCCTCATGTCGCACCATACCCTGCTCCTTGAGATCGCCGAGACATTCTGTGAGGCAAGGGATCGAGGCTGGGTGGCAGAGCTGTCCGAAGACGAAGGCGACTTCATGGCGGAATAGAGCCGAGGGGTCCTTGAGGCCCTTAGCCAAGGCGTTCACGGCGTCAACTGCTGTGGGAAGGTCGGGCGGCGAAGCGAGGTCTCGGAGGCCAAACATGGCACGGTATCTTTGGAAGAGAGGGAGCTTGGTGTTGAGTAGTGTCCTCTCCAGATCCGGAATGGAGGCCTCGCTAGCCTGCAGCGGCATGGGGGGAGCGGGATCAATAGACGTGAAGTCACTAGTTTTGAACACATACATTAGCATTGCGCATACAACGCACCACGTATACCGTAGTGCTGCAGTAAACCATACCTGGGCTTCAATTTTTCAACCTTCTTCTCTTCGGAGTTCTCCCAGAGGATGCGATCGACCGCAATATCGCAGGTCTCTCGAATAATCTCCAACTCGTTCTCGTCATCTCGCAGCTTTTTCAAAATGTCCAAGCTGTCATCATAACCCAGGGCGCCAAGAGCCTCCGCGGCTTCGTGACGGCACATCGCATCCTCCTCGACATCCTTCACGACCTTCTGCAGGTATGAGACAGAGTCATGGTTGCGGGTCTGGCCGAGGCAGTACGCAAGCTCATGCTTAAGCAGAGCCGAGCGCGATGTGAATCCAGCGGCGATTGCCTGAATGGCTGGAAGGCTCTGCTCGGTCGGCGGTTGCAGGCATGCAAGGTGCTTGAGGGAGAAGAGGGCGCGGAAGCGGCGAGCGAGGGGTTCGGATTCGGAGGTGAGGACCTTGCGGAGGGTGAGGACTGTCTCGTCGACGTCGGCGACCTCGGTCGAGAGAGACATTGTGTATCTAGAGGAAGGGAATTCAACAGCAAAATGGTTAAATGGTTTCGTGAAGGGTTTGAGAGCGCAATCTTTTTGATCTTATCGTGAATTTTTAGAGTGGGGTGGGCGGGGCTACGCCGATTCGGATGTGGTTGGTCCGCGCAAATTCTACTTTCTATACTTTCGCGTGGTATTTCTCTCCTCTTCGCGGTCATGTTAGAGCTGGGTAGTATTTTGAGCTATTATGCTGTTCAATCACGTACATTTATCAAGATTCCGCAATCTACATCACCTGGGCAGCTGCTAGGGCAGAAATCACGAAGACCACATGTCATAATCAACAACTATGTCACGGAAAAACTATACAGAGCATCTCCCCATTTGAATGACAGCTCGGATAGCTCGCGGCTAAGACCGATACCACTTTGTATCAGGAGTTTAGGGCTTTTAAAGACCCTGGGACAACATCACACCTCTGATGGCATAGAAGTTGAGCACCTTGCCCGAGGGGCCGATGCCAGTGACGCCTTTACAGTAGCGGCTGCTGCATCGATAATTAGCCGCTTGGATGCACTTGAGACATGATAATAACGTTTTGCTTCTCCTTTACGAACAGCTGCCGGAGCGTTGACCTCGATAGATCATATTGCAGCAGAGCGTGGGGCCTTTCATCTCGCCATCCTGGTCGTCGAGGCTGGTATTGGTAAGCCAGTGAAGCCACGATATGGATTGATGGCTTCGAACCTCCTGAGTAGAGGTCAGCACTGCGCCAAATTATATCTCGCTTTTACGGCGGAGACCTGAACCATTTCGACTGTATCGTATCTTAGCTACATCTTTCTGTTGGTTCAAGGCGTTCCCGAGAGCCAGGTTGCTGTAGATCACGTTTTGCTGCTTCATGGAAAGTTGGATTTACTACTGTCCATGCATGGATGACAAGAGCGAATCGGGCGTCCAACTGTCGTCCACAAAAAAGGTCGACTGTGCAGCCTGCGTACGGCACAGCATGTTTAGAAGACACTTTTCCACCCCAAGCCCGGCTTCCAAGCTCAAGTGACTCAGTACCTCCACCATTCTTCTGATGTAATCAACCTTTTGGGGTCCGTCAAGGTGGCGCTCCACCAAGTGGCGGACTAAAAATGGACGCAGGTTACCCACGGAGGCTTGCCAAAGGCTCCGAGAGTTGGCTAGAGCTTCTTCTAACGTGGTCAAACCGTAGGAGGGAATTGGGAAGTTCATGGGGCCGCGGGGTGAAGATGATATCGAGTCTTGCATCATGATACAGATAGAGAACAGGCAAGTCAGCCTGTCATAGTCTGATGCGGTCATTTCCGAGCCAGGTGAGGTGTTCTTATTTGCATGATAAGCTTGAAAATCATCGCGGAGAAGAGTAACGGCGTCATAAATGGATGGGTAAGCTGATAGGCCTCGGACATAGAAGCGTGAGGAGAACCCCATGAAAGTGCGCATGTCTTGGATAAACGATATCAGCCAAAGACAGCGTACTTTTTGGATATCCATAGTCAGGTCCAGTGAAAAGGCGTGAGCAGATGGCTCCGAGATTTCGGAGATGTTATTGGTAGACTCAAACCAGGACGGCTTGGACATGAGAGAAACACTGCATCAATCAGTATAAGATCGAGATAAGGAGGGAAATTTAAGACCCACAGGTAGACAACAAGCTCCAGACGCCAGTTACCATGCAGCTCACCAATTCCACCTTTAGCTTCAATCATCTTGTGGAGACCTGAGCGGTGGATATTCCATTCTTCGGCCGTACCCCAGTATCTCTGTTCATGAATTAGGTCCCGCCTCATGAGGGATGCCGGTGCATGCACTAGCATTAGCGTGGATTATAATTACCTCGAATGTGAGAAGTCGGATGACTGCCGCGAATGCATCATAGCTGAGAGCTTTTTCGGGGTCGGAGAGCCACTCGTGGAGTATTCTCACGGCCTCGGTTTTGAATTCTAAGGCGGCGGATGAGTTTGTTTCTCTCAGTGGACTCATCCCCGCATAGAGCTGGGATAGGTGAGCTGCAGAGTGGGCCATAACAGCGTTGAAAGATGACGCGTTGGACAGATCCAATGGAAACCAAACGTCCTTCATTGGATTGAATGTCGGAATATCCAATTCCTCAAACATCATGGTAGCATGGGTTCCAATCCCTGTAAACCAATGAGATTGATTTCAGACCCCCGAATAGCAGGGCGTGAACGTACAGTGATGCAGTAACTTGTGATGCTGGGGCGTCAATTCTACCGGGAATTGTTGGAAAGGGTCAAGTCTTGAAGTTGACAGAGCATGGCTCATTCCATTTAAGAGTTGTACGGCAATACCAAGCGGTTTATCTTGGCTGTGCCGGTACAGTTCCAATTCACTGGAAATAGCCTCCGAATGCTTAGCCGGCGAGGTCTGAGAGCCAGAGCTTCGGGGTGAATTGTCTCGGCTGGCAAGATCCCTGGGTTTTTGAACTCGGTCTGCAGAACATGACGGAGTGGGTAAGAGTTTTGGCTGAGTTCTTTTGTTTTTCTCACTGTTTTTGCGGCTGTGTCGCTGTCGCCAGTGCTCACGCATCGCATGGCTTCTGGCGTCCGCTTGGTTGTTCACTGACACAAAGGCAAACCGGGGAGCATCGTCGCGAGGCATGCTCCTTCCGGAATGAGACTCGCTGGAGCTATTGCCTGACGACATTGCAGAAGCCCAAGCGATTGGACAATAGGTTCTGTGGATATATAAGAGTGAGAAATAGGATGGTGCGAAGAACCTTGTAATGCTGATCTATTGGACGTCCCAGTTGAAGCAGGTACATTAAGAGTGCATTCATTGAAAGTCGCACTCGACGTATCTGCATCCAAAAACCCCTACAACTGAAGCCATCCACGGGTTAGATGCATGGAGATAAAATTGGGCCAGAACCTGGACGTGCATACAACTGCTGAAGGAGATAGAGGAGATGTCGGAAGCGGTGAGGTCTTATGTCAGGCATTATATCACCGCTTCCGATCCGTTTACCAGCTCCTTTATTAATTTAGGATCTATTAATTTCCTGATTAGTGTTGACCCCGATGAGCCTGAACATCTCGATGCTGCTGTGCTGTGGAGGATCAAGTTATTCAAATGCCAGTATTGGAATTGCTGGCACCCACTATTCATGATGCCAGGTCTGGCACCCTCAAGCGACGCTTCATTGTCGTATGCTCGGGGGTATTTCTGGGCAAATCCCGCGCGATCTATGGCGGCCCTATAACAAAGATCAGCTTCCGATGAACTTCTTATCATGTCGGTCATTGACTCACTTATTTGCTACATACGGAGACGCCTCCGCAGCATGAGTACACTGCTCCATACGTGAAGAGAACCGTCGCGTGGACAAATATGATGAAAGACAAGTACGAAGGCCTAAACTAGTAGTCCTACATAATAAAATCGACCCTACAAGGGAAACACTAGTTGGGCGTCAAACTATGCCTACTAACGACTATACAAGAGCTATCAAGGCCGGTAGTGAGTAGGACTGCCAGTTGGGCGATCGTACTCATCTCTTATCATATTCGTCCATGGGACGGGTCTCTTACATGTCGACCTATGTGGTCATGCTGGGGAGGCGTCTTCGTATATACGGAGTTTGCCCGGCCTTAAAATTCGGGAGGAGCAACAAGCATGGACAAAGGTGTATAGGAACAGTCGGCCATAGGTCGAGGACTTAGTACCGGCAAGGGCGAGTGTACGCAATCGCCACCATAGCACGGCTAGTTTGGCACTCTCGGAGATCTCCTGACCTTGAAGGGTTCCAAACGATCTACAGCAGACCCCTGGCTGCACGTCTCTCGTAGCGATCATCAGGGGATGGACTATATATTTGTTTACGTGGATAACGTGCTGGTCGCAGCATCAACTGCCAACCTCCTCGAGCGCACCAAGCGCTATCCCCGAAAGCGTCGGGCAAGGGCTAGCAGAGCGGGATAGGTTCTCTCATGCACGCCATGAACATGTCGAGGCCTGATATCGCCTACGACCTCTCTGTCGTCTCTCTCGCTTCCTCCTAGACCCTGGCGATACTTATACGGCTCTACAACCCGTGAATAACTATCTCCACCACTGGAGCGATTTCCGGATCACCTACCGAGCTGTCGACCCTTGTACCCTCGATGATGCCGCGATTCCCACGATCACTGGCAATAATGGAGATAAAAACGGAATTCTGAGGGGTTGCGTAGATCATACGCGTCATGCCCGGGTCTGGAGCCGGAAGAGCCGCACGGGCTACGTGTTTTTCATCGCCTAGGCCTGTCGCCGCCAAATCTTATATAGCATACCCATGTGACACGAGTCAACGCAGAGGAAGAACTGTCCTCGGATGTGCCGAGTAAGGACCGTTGGGCTCAGCTGCTCCAACTCACTGCTGCATTAGCTAGGTAGATACGGCTTACAGGGTCAAATGGCATTCGATCTACAACAAACTAAGAGATGTCGACCATTGATCGTCTCGGCTTCGATCCCGGCTGTAGTTGTGACCGTTTCATCCCTCTCGCCGTACCCGGCTATCGATACGGCCGGAATGTGCTGACGTTCATGACGCCAGTGGGGCAGCACACACGTCTTTTGGCAAAGGGCTCTTGGACCATGGACTTTCTGATGCGCTTCGACAATAGACCAATCGACGTCGATCCAATTCTAGCTTATCTGAGTCGGACATGCCCGTTGTAGTGTGGCAGTGATGATGCAATACTTTATGCGGAAGAGACGGATGGAGAACTCAAATAGTACTACCCGTTAAGGGTAGAGTAAATTGTCATTGCTACCTAAGCTCTATATGCAGGGTACCTATTTAACTCACGGAGGTAGCTTTTAATTCATTTGAATCTTTTCAGAAGGCCTCAATTTCACAGGAGCACCAGCTCTGGAGCCCATCATGTCCGCTGACAAGTACTACACTCTTGCCGAAGGTCTGCAATAATAAAACGGTTGCCGGAGTTTTACATACTGACTTTGAAAAAGGCTGTCCCTTTGCAAGCAGCAGCACTTCTTTGCTGCTGCGAAATGGACAAGGTGCTGGCCTCGGTCTGCTTCAGGATACTCAGCTCATCGAGACTCTCGCGCATTTCTCTCGTGAGAGAATCCCGGAGCGGTAAGAGTGACACATTTTCGGTATGCGAAGTCTAGCTGACAACAGAACTTGCCTAGCGTCGTGCACGCCAAAGCAATTGGGTAAGTCAATCCGAGTATGTTTATCCTATATAAGCGAACTAACCCATATCTCCACCCATAGAGCATACGGAGAATTCGAAGCGGAGGCCGACTGCTCCGATATCACATGCGCCAGCTTTCTCAACAAGGCTGGGAAAAAGACTCCGCTTCTTCTCAGAGTCTCCACTGTTGGCCCGGAGTCGGGCTCTGCTGATACATCACGAGATGTACATGGCTGGGCAATGAAGATGTATACCGATGAAGGCAATCTAGACTGGGTCTTCAACAATACCGTGAGCAAGCTCCGTGAACCTGTAATAAGGCAAATATGTGCTAATATCTAGGAAGCCGGTCTTCTTCGTTCGGGATCCTATCAAGTTCCCCTCCATGAACCGCTCTCACAAGAGACATCCGCGGTCTCACCTTCCCGATCCGAACATGGTACGTGGCAGTTGACTAAATCAATTCATACACTATAACTAGCTAACTTGGCACTTAGTTCTGGGAGTATGCATATCCATCGAAGTTGTACGCATTACGTACTGATATTTTCTAGCTTCCACGTTGGGAACCCGGAAGGAATTCATCAGATCCTGATTCTCTTCAGCGATCGGGGAACACCTCGGTCAGTTCGCTTTCTGAACGCCTATAGTGGCCACACCTACAAGTTCACCAAAGCAGTAAGACAAAATAAAATTACATGATATAGCATCAGCTAACTCCCGCATCAGGATGGTTCTTTCAAATACATCAAGATCCACATAAAGACCCGACAGGGTGTCCAGAACCTCAGCCGTGATGAAGCAACCAGAATTGCCGGCGCGGATCCTGATTACATGATTCGGGATATGTTTCATGCTATTGAGAGAAAAGAATATCCTTCCTGGGACGTCTTTGTCCAGGTTATGGATCCTACCGAGGCCGAGAAGTACCGGTGGAATATCTTCGATATGACCAAAGTCTGGTCACACAAAGACTACCCACTAAGGAAGATTGGCAAGATGACCCTTAATCGCAACGTGAGTTATCAAGTTCTCTTTCTGTGTGTTAGAAGACTCTAACCATGCATATCAGCCCAACAACTATTTCGCCGACATTGAACAGGCAGCCTTTTCCCCGTCTACTATGGTGCCGGGCTTTGCGCCTTCTGCCGATCCCGGTCAGTCAGCTTTTATCACATCATTTGAGACTTAGCCACTGATTACTCTCATTCTAGTCCTCCAAGCCCGTCTATTCGCCTACCCTGACGCTGCACGCTACCGACTCGGCGTCAACTACCAACAAATCCCCACCAACGCAGCCAAGGCCCCAGTGTACTGCCCCTTCGAGCGAGACGGTGCGATGAGAGTCGATGGCAACTACGGCGGCGATCCAAACTACGTCAACTCGTCTCTCCAACCGACCAGGTTCTACCAAGAGGTCAAAGGCGTCAACCCCAAGGCCTTGGCCCTGCATACGGAGCACGAAAAATGGGTCGGCGAAATTACAGCCTACAGTAGCCCTATCACTGACGACGATTTCGTCCAGCCTGCTGCTTTGTGGGATGTCCTTGGCCGTGAGCCTGGTCATCAGGAGAGAGTCATTGAAAACCTTGTTGGGAGTATTAGGGAGGTTAGATCGCCCGATCTGCGTAATAAAGTTTATGGTTTGTTTATACTTCATTTTGAGATTGTGAGGGCAGTTATACTGACTTGTCTGCAGCGCTGTTTGGTCGTGTCAATAAGGATCTCGGGGCTAGGCTTAAGATGGAGACTGAGGCTGATCTCGAATAGTGATCTTGTTGGCGTTCTCTTTGGTGTAATTCGGTTTTGTGAAAATGCAAGTTTGGCTAGGAATAATGAAATGTTTGGACTGCGAGTTAGTCTCGGTATTAAGCACTTTAAGTTCAACATCTGGGGCTCTTCAACACACAAGGACAATGATTTGAAAGGTTCGTATTGTGACTGTGTCGAATCAATTTGGGCATGGCTTAGACAACAAAGTTCTGCTATTAAGGACTAATAAATGTCATGGGTGCTTAACTTGACGTTTACATGCCCATCCTTGCGTCTCGATCAATTGCTCAAACGAACAGTGTATTCGGGTTTCCCCGCGAGCAACCTAAAAAGAGCCTGCGGCGCGCCTGGCCACAAAATATCCAATTGTGGCAATACTACTAGTCCAATACAATTAGTTGAGGGATCTTCCGCATAGATAATTACCCTACCGAAAGATACGACAAAATAGACTTTCTCTCCATATCTAGCGTGCATCGCTCCAGATCTCGATCGATGACGCGCTCATTGTCCCAGCGGCCTATTGTGTCTTACTGCAGTGTTATCTAAAGCTTTATTCGATGATGCAATTTGGATGGTTAGATTTCACCTCTTATTATATCTAAGCTTTCATTTCTCGCCCTTTCATTCGGTCCATCTATCAATACCATCAAACACTTAAGTATATATAAAGAGGTTTTCTTTTTGTGAATCACAGATATCATGGCCGATAGTGAGTGCTTCCAGTCACTTTTTCACTGCTTGTTCTTAAGATTGATCATTGCAGAGCCGAATCCCATCCAGGAGCATGAACATGAGAGTTTCTTCGAGAGAATCCTCCATCACCATGGTGGCAACAAGGGCAAGGATGACCACAATGACAAGGAAAGCCAGCAACCCCAGGGCAAGCAGGAGGGCGAGATGGACAAGCTAAAGGACTATTTTCACGAGGATAAGCAGCTGGAGGAGGAGGGCCACGAGTATGGTGACTTGATGTAATTGGTCCACTGAAGAGATCGGGATGAACAATTGAAGATATTGAACGTTATCATTTCGGAAATGGTTCTTGTCGGAGGTACCGTCCCACCAAGGACAGTCCGTTCTATACACCCTTGATATCCGTAAAGGAAGACCTCTTCCAAATGCACCGCCAAGCTCGAACTTGAAAGCGGGATCAAGTCCATGAAACGGAAAGTCCCAATTCGCTCTCAATGCCTAGGAGATCTAATCATTGTATGGAATGAACTTCACATTGATGAAAAGAAAAACAAGCAGGTATGTACATAATACACGAGAAAAGCGCACTCATTTGGTCTTGATGTGCTTGAGCTTCTTAGGCTCGTGCGAGAAGTTGTTCGCATAAGACTTCGGAACGAACCGGCGGTCGTTCGGTTCCTGGACAAAGTATTCGTAGCCCTGCTTCTGGGCAAAGGCGATGGCATCTTCCTTCGACTTGAACTTGATGTTGGTGCCCTGCATGCTATCCGCAGATGACTGCCAGCCCATCAGCGGGTTCTCCCAACGGTGGCCCTTCTGCAGGATATCCCAGTCCATCCGCCAGTGGTGTCCGTGCCAGTGGCCAGACTGAGTCGCAGGCTTTGTGGGACGGTAGATACTGCGCGCATCGAATGTTAGTTCATATATGCTGAGATGTTGTTCGGGTTTCGGCTTACCGGACAATGCGGGCCTGGAGGTCGGTAGGAGCGCCAGAGAGAACAGCGGCGGGCAGGGAGGGTCCAGGCTCACTGCCGTCCATCACACGCTTGGGCACCGGGGAGAAGGTTCTAGGAAAATAGTATTAGCGAAAGGGTTTGCAGCGGTGGCAAGGCAGGGAACCATACGAGGTGCCGTGGTCAATGGTGGCTTCGTAGTCCGGCTGGTGACGAGTCATTGCCTCAGCAGGGCCCTCGTTGCTGATCAAGGAGCTGCTCGAATGGGTCGTTGTAGGAGCCTCGGACGGGTCGGTCTTGATGCCAGGAGTAAACTTGGAGACAAAGCGGACATTGACGGGAGCGACCAGGCGAGTCGCCCGGAGACCAGCAGCACCTCCAATTCTGAAGAGCGACATTGTGTGTAGTGGAAGGAGTGGGGTGGGATGGAGGCAACAGTAGTCAAGAGGAGGTGTTCATCGTCAATCGCAGAGTGAAGGTCACGGCACATCCGAAAGGGGTTTAGCGCACCTTGGGCTCATCCGACCACCCGCTTCCCGGCCAAAGGTTCTCTTCCTCCTGTATCATCTGTCTACCCCAGTTCACTTGCGCTGCGAATCACCGTAAGTTGTCTCTGATGGGTTCCATGGATTTTGCTGGACCGGGGCTGCCTTCACTACGACGAAATTCTAACACCTTCCAACTAGACAAGATGAGCTACATCGTTCGCCGTGGTCTCTCGACCCTGATCCCTCCCAAGGTACGAACATTCAATTGACGCATCAAACGGCTGTCGCATGCCTTTTCTTATGATACTAATCATTATTATAGATCGCCTCCCCCAACGTGAGTTACCCGGAACACCTCGTACCTACTGTCGCTCCCTACACCCCTCCCGGCCCCGTGCCTTCCCGAAGTCTTTTTTCGTGCGGGCTAAAGACGACATATCACACCCTTTTCACCCCGAACGATCGCTAACCCACATATAAAGGCCATTGGTGCTGCCCAGGATGCTGCCCGCATGGAGCGCGTTGTGAACTTCTACGCCGGTCTACCCCGTGGTCCTGCCCCCCAGGCCAAGGCCACCGGTCTCATCGGCCGCTACCAGGCCCGCTACTTCAGTGGCAAGAACGCCTCTGGTCTCCGTAAGTATTGGACTGACTCGAAACTGGAATGATGCAGAAACTAATTCGAACAGCCCTGGTCCACGCCATCGGCGGTATCCTGATCCTCGGCTACAGCATGGAGTACTACTTCCACCTGCGTGAGTATCCCATAACTTATGTCATTTTCTACAAGATTTATTGACTGTTGGATAGGCCACCACAAGAACCACCCTCACTAAATCTTTGCTTTTTGATTGAATGAGAGGAGGAATTGATGTATATGCGTCCTCTGACCTAGAGCAAAGCAGTGTCAGAATTAGAGAGACTTTGAATCTCAGTGTTTCATTATCACGTACTTTCACTGGTCATAGCTTCTATACAGCACCTTAGAAGTGTTCCAAATATCAATCTTTGTGGCTTGTCGGGTCTCCACCCTCAGTTGCTTGCACCTGCATTACCAAGCGGCACCATCCTAGGTCAAATAGAGGCTCAAATGAAAGTATACTGAGCCTATCTAATACTTATCCAGCCAACAGTCGGTGAATGCTGTGACCCAGGGACGCCTAAAGTACGTAGTTGCGGGTGAAGGTCTCAGCTAGGACCGGGACCGCACTAACCGAAAACAGCCTACCCTCAGCTTCAAACCCGAGATCATCTCAACGAAGCCAACACTCCCATCCATCACCGCACCCACCTCTACCCCTTTCACGATCCTCTCCCCCCTATCCTGGGAGTTCTTGGGCTTGCGGATTTTCTCACGTGTCTTTCTAGACCCGCCTTTTACCTCTGCGAACCTTGTCATCATCGCAGCTCCTGGGAGTTGGCCGCCCAACTTCCACCTTCCCGGTTGTGGAATCCCGATTTTCCAGGGTGCAACCAGTCAAGCGAGCAGTTCTATCGTGGCGACTCTTGGAATCTGACAACAGGTACGCTGTTCGCCCTGTCGCTTACTATGCCAGTTTGAGCGGCTGCCCACTCGCTCTCCGCATTTCCATCCCCTCAGGGTATTTTCAAGCGCTGTTCTGACAAATGTCGCCTTCCTTGGTCCCTGTAGTCTCGAGAATTGTTATGGCAGAGCAGAGCAGCCGCGATGTGGTAGATCAGACCCTGTCGGGCGGCGAGCCTTTGCCTTCCGACGTTCCTGCGAGCACCAACGACAAGCAACCTGCTGAAGGGGACGCGGGGGAGACCAAACATGTCGCAACGACTTCCACATCGCAAATACCTTCTGATCGACACAATGAGACCAGAGATACACCAGGCCCTCCAGCCGAGAAGTTGGGTGACAAGGATGCCGGAAGCTCTTCGACGGTACGGTCTTCTTCGTCGCTGGAATATTGGATAACGGAATAGCTGAACTGGTTGCAGAATTCTCCGAAGCAGAGCGCCGGGCTGGTTGCTTCGAGGGCCCTCGAACTGAACGGATTAGCTTCCGCGTCGGATGGCGGCGACGACACGGCTTCACAAGGAGGTTCGGAGTCCGACGCCAGTCGGACAGATGGTCGCCATCACACGCGCACTGGGTCAGTGAAGAAGCCAACAACTTTCAAGCCGGTTTCTTTTGCGAAATTCTCGGTGCCAAAAGCACCAGGGACGGCTGCCCCACCCAAGGCGCCTGAGAAAGGTATTTCTTTGTTTGATGGCTACCGTTTTAAGCATGCTTCTGACATTTTCCAACATTAGCGCCATCAATTCCCACGACTCCCCTCGGTACTCCGCAACCTACTGCGCGGCCGCGCCTAGTTCCGAAATCGTCGGCTGCTATGCGAGATTCGTTGTCAAAGACGAGTGCAGGCGCAAACCCCGGTGGATCAGGTCCGGACCCGAATCAAGTCTGGAATAAGAACCGGCGTATGTATTTTACTGCAATAGGTGCATCTAGTACCAGAACTGACCCATGGATTTTGATATAGCTGTCCAACCGACACCCGCGAAGCACTTGACGGACGAGGAGTTGAAACAGCAGTATGGAATCCACATGACATCTCGAATCCAAGAAGACGGTGGTGGATCGGAGGCTAAATGGGCCGATATTGACGATGATGAGGACGACTGGGCTCCGGAGACAATTGAGTGGACTGACGGCACCAAGGTCACCCTCACCCATAATGAACCACAACCACCTCCAGAGGTACCTCAAGAAGAACGGAGGGAGGCGCCAATGCCGGAGCCGACGGCAGTGAGAGACGTTTCTAAGATCGCTGCCCCGAAGCCAACTACTTCCGTGGGGCCAAACCCTACTGTACTGAGGCTTGGAGCCAATGTGGAGCGGCAGGCGAAAGCAGCGAGCATTTCGTCGAAAGGGACGAACGACAGACTTCCTTCAGGTTCTACGAGTCCAGCACCCCCAAGCAAATCTCCCTGGGCTTCGTTACCTCCGGTCGAGAGAGTGTCGCCTGTAAATCCCGCCGCCAACGTCCCGCAATCGCGTCCTCCCGTGCACCACCCCCACCGAGACGATGCTCGCCATGCCCCGTTGCCTCCACAGGAGATCGCAGCGGATGATTTCAATCGCACTTGGCGAGAAACCGCACCGAATGCGCCTCGCGAGTTATACAACTCTCGGTCTGGTCGGTACGAGCCAGTAGCGGAACCCAGAAAGCCATCATATCGACATGATCAAGGCCCTCGGGCTCCTTCTGTGTTACAGCGACCTGGTCATGATGCAAATGGGCCGGCCGAACCCTCGGCGGCATTCCAGGCTCAACGGTCGAGCCACCAAGATGGCGGCATAGGCTGGAACCGTCATCGTGCGTCTTCGAATGCCAGTGGAGGAAGTGGAGGATTTGATCGCCGGATGTCTTTCGGTCGAGCAGATGTGCCTCCGAGGTATGAAGGCCGACGGAGCTCTCAGGTAAATGGCATGGTCGACCCAGCGTTAATGGGCCGCGAGCGAGGCCATGCCCATGAGCAGCATGCCGCACCTGGGTTGGGTGCGCAGCCGCACGCACATCCGAATCAGGTCTCGCCTGCTGGGCAGCAGCCTGCACCGTCAGCTGTGCCGGAAGCACCTCAAGAGGATCCTCTTGTTGTCCAGGAGCGTATCATGAAGGAGAAGCGACTCGAGGCTAGGCAACGTCGAATGCAGCAAGAAGAGAAGGAGAAGGCGGAGCGGGACGAGCGAATTCGTCAGAAGCTCGCAGCCTTGGGTCCGGCACCAGACAAACAGCGCAGGAACAGCATTGAAAGTCGCAAGACCCACGCCACTACCGCGCCAGCCCCAGCTACGATCAGCTCTCCTCCGAAGCCGCCTGTTCCCGAACCCACTGGAGCGCCGAAGCAGTATGGCATGATGAAGGTGCATCATCCTGATAGCGTGAAGAAGCTTGTTGCTGCAAATGAAAGAGACCGCGCGGCTGAGAAGCCGCACACAGAGAAGACATCGCCTCGCATGCGCCGTGGTCTCTCACCCCACCGCGAGCCGAGACGCGAATCAGTGGCTCCGGCCAATCTAAACCAGCAACCCGAGGCGAGCCCGCAGGATTCAAATGCTGATGAGCACGGCGCCCAGTGGCGTGGAAATCTGAACGTCTCGGGCTCATCGTATGCTCCGTGGTCAACCAACCCCAATCTTGGAACGACGTCACCGTCAGTCAAGAATCCTTGGAAACCTTTGATCAGCGATAGAACACTGGGCAACGGTATCTTTGACCAAAGCCTCGGTGGCTTCCCATCACGAGAAATCCCTCTGCGGGGCCAACTGGGTCTCGATCAAGCCATTATGCCTCCTCAGGCTCTTTCAGGTCCCCCGGATCCAGCCTCAATCTCCGCGCTGCCTTCGCCCGAAACCCGGAATGCATCCTATGACACTCTTAGTCCTATTGGCCGTCCTGGTCCAATTGGGCCTCCGAGCTCGCAACAATCCCAATGGCAACAAGACTCTCGTAACCCAGGTGGTTTAGGCGCGTGGAATAACTTCCACAAACTCACAGCCCAGCGGGAACACGAGGAGGCCGAGAAATACCGCAATGATTTCAATGCCAATCGTGACACTCGACCAAGTGGCGCTCCTGTCGCTTTCAACGAGACTTGGTCTCAGGTGCGGTCGGAGAACGATTCTGGTCAGCGTCATGTCATCGGAGTCTCTCAGGGAGTCGTCACCAAGAACGGCTCGCCCACCAACCCGTTGACCGGTCTTGATGCACCTGTGGATGGTCTGCCAGCATTTTCAGATACCCACGCCCGTCCTCTTGTCAGCATGCCTGCGCGTAGCTCACGATTCTTCCCGCATGTCACTGAGCAAACTAAACGGCCAGTTGAGAAGGCTGATTATCAACGAAGCCCTTCTCCTCCGCCTCCAGAAGAAATCTGGAGCCATCCTGTCTATTTCGGCGGCTCGGGTCGACCATTGGTTCACCTCCCCAACCCTAAGCCTGTGGTCAAGTTGCCGCCCAAGGCTCTGGCTGCACAAGCTGCACCAGCTGCTCCGCCCACCTTTGCGTCTATGGCAGCAGCTCCTCCACGGCCTCAAATGCCGGCCTCGACCGCGATGTCCTGGCAGGAAAAGATCAATGGGCTCTTTGGCAAGAAAACCCCGGTCGAGAAGAAGAGCGCATTGGCTGTTGCCTCTGCGACGAAGGAACCTCTGGATGTCCAATTGCCCGTCGCAGTAGTGCCAGTGTCTTTCCCAAGCATCGAGCAAGGGTATCCGTCAGGAGACGGCGACCTTGCGGTCCGACAAGTGGAGGAGCAAGATGACATTTTCGAAGATCGTGAGCCAGGGTCGCTCCCAGGCGTCCGTGTCCCGAACATGGCACCACCAGCCGCATGGCGCGCTGCTCCAGCGCCCTCACAGTCTCGGCTCCGCGCAAAGAATCTGAAGACGATGCAGGTCCATAGTGTTGAGCCATTCTGGGTCGGAATCGGCGATAAGGATCATTCCGGTAACATTCGAGCCTTGGTCCGCCTTCCCGGCGCGCTCGCCGCGAAAACCATCAGCCTTCCTAAGAAAGCTGGCGGCCCTAACTCGAATTCGAGCCTGAACCCCAACTCGCGACACCGCAGCTCACCCAACTTCAAGCCCCGCAAGGGCACCAAGCCCCGCGAGGCCTCTGGGGGAAAGGAGGGGGTGAAGAAGCCATCTGCATCTCAGCAGGGCAGTGGCCCTTCATCCTCGCCACGGACTGCATCATGGGGTCAACGCCAGGGCTCTCGTTAAGGAATCTGTTTCCTCACTTTTCGGGATTTTCAACAGAAGCAAAGGCATCGAAAATTCTCGCCTTAGATCTTCACTGATCTATGGAATCCCCTTCCACCCTTCCTGTGGCCATTTCATGTTCCCTCGTCTCCAAGCCACAATGGCAGGCGGGCTGCAGGAGGAAACAGTCACAGATCTCACTTTCCATCCATACCATCACCTCCGCAACATGTTTTCTTCATGTTATGTACTTTTCTTTTCCATTCTCCGTGTCCGCCAGGCTGCGTGAGCTGCAGGTTCCCGGTTGCGGAAGGCAAGGAACACCAGAGATGCCAAGTGGAAAGCATCGTGGATATTCTGTTTCAGCGTATCTTCTTTTTGTCTCTTGGAAACCTCCTATTTCTATCCCTCACGCCCCATGAAGCTGTCAGCCTAGCTGATTGCTCTGTTTCGCGCTGGCCAGGCCCTCCTTGCCCTATTCAATCCTACTCGCCCTGTATCATGCAGCCTCCTCAATTCATATCAGTCGATTGTGAATCCTTAATCTTGGTCTCAACTGTAGATTGTACATTGTACCTTTCGCCTTTCATTACTAGCTTCAGTCTATTGTTGTAGCCATATCCACTATTCCACTAGAAGAATTAGGGCGAGGTAGAGTGGGCATTGGCGCTCCTTACGAGTTGAGATGATTGCTATCAATTAATATCATTTAGGATGTATTCAAGGCAGGAGAGTTAATATACAAAAAGAAAAGGAGGTATCAAGTGAAAATCCCAAATCAACCAAAACACCACCACATTGCCGTAATCCCGAACACCATTAAATAATACTACCAAAACGCTGCAGGTTCTTTGATCTCATGCGTCTCATTATCGGACGTCCATGCCACTACCGCTAAACAAGCAGAGCAAGCCGCGAATCCTTAGAAGCCACATCGGGGACACATAAAGAGCGTTCCCCTTACCAGTTCCAGGTTCGGCTGGAGGCAGTGAACACAGGGGGCTTCCATTGGAGAGCAGCGGGATCGATCTTGCGCGCGCCTTTTACTTTCTCTTTCTCTAGGCGCTTCTTATGCTCGTTGACTGCGTAGTCGGTGAGGACGATGACCCAGTTTCCTTTCTGCCAGTTTGTTAGCCAGTTGAATGCGTTTTCAAATAATGAAAGCAGACTTACATGATATCGGAGCATGTTAAAGACGACCAAAGTCTCATGGACATCCTTCTCAGTCATAGATGTGAGAACGGCAAGTTCATTTTCACTCATCGCCTCGCGGCCCGGCTCCATCAGCAACTCGACGAGTGTCTCCCGCCAGTACTGGCGATAACTCATAAGACCCAAGTCAGAGAGCGGCTTTTCGGGGGATCCAAGCTTGCCTTCCCGCTTGCTAAGCTCGTAGCTGAAGGCCATGAGCAGACGGCCAAATCCGCGGCGCTGGTACTGAGGCAGCGTCAGGATACAGGCCAGGTTGTAACCCTCCGCAGAATCCTTTTCCTTGGAGAAGTAGCCGACAAGATGGCAGCCAAATTCGTCACGGGTGCACATGCAGTAGAACAGGAAAGGATCGACGTCGTAGTAGAGGGTCTTGTGGTCGAGGAAGAGCTTGCTGAGAAGACACAGGTTTCGGCACCAGGTGCGCTGGCGGCGGCCGTCGACCTCGAAGAATGAGATATTGTCGTCACGGTAGATTTCGTTTCCCGGGGGATGAACCAAGGTGCACTTGGCACGGTGACGCTCAAAGGCACGCTGGTTGTCAAAGTAGCTGAGACAGAATTCGTCGATGTAGACCATGTCCACGTCGGAAAATTGATCAGGGTACGGAGAGAAGTACCACGGCTCAATTTCGAACTTTCCCATTTGGAGGCGAGTCAAGTTCCGTACTCGGTGGATCTCCGTTGGGTTTTGGGTCATACTGCCCCCTGTACGCAGGCGCTCGATCTCCTCTTCGCGAGTGATCACCTCGCCCGAGGTGGTTTTGACCACCTCGTCCTCTTTCGGCGTCACTTCTGCTCCAGCATCTGCCATCTCGATGTCTTCTGATTCAGCCTTGGGTGTCCCGACGGTTGATACCGCCTCGGACCCGACGAGCGATGTACCGCCAGGTGTATCAAGGGTGCGATTCTCTTTGCCGCCGGCCTTGGATGGCCGTGGGGCTTTACCGACGTTCATATTCTTGCCGCCCAGCGCATCAGGAGTTCCCGACACATCGCGACTGCCGGGTCGAGCGTTCTTGAGGACATTCTTGCTAGGTGCCTTATTGCCGGTAGACTTTTTCTTGTCTGGCTTCTCGGGCTGCGGCCATTCGACCTCTTTGGAGAGGTCAATGCGGGAAGCATTAATCCATTCTAGTGACATTGATTAGAATTCGGACCATGCTTAAGAGTATGTCGCAAGACTCACCATCAAGACGCTTGTTGAAGTCGACATAATGCACGCTTTGGTGTACAAGTTAGCATAATTACCAACAAGCTATTGCTATTAAATCAAACATACTAGAAGGAAGGGCCATCCTTGCGCTGTCGAATCGACAATATTTCCGCCTTGCGCAATTCTCCATCCTGAAAGCCGTAGTCAGTAATGATATCACGTGATAGTTCAGACTCTGCGCGACACCGACCTTCTGCACCATTGCCTTCACACCGATTCTATCGCTCCAGTCAGTATATGCGACCGATGAAAGTGGGCCCTGGCACTGCAGTGCTCATAATTTCCCATCCACCACGAGATCTAAACTTACCTGATGGTGTTGAGAGTGGCGAACCCCCTCTCTACTGGGTCGGGAGTCCCCATCGGCTCGCCGTGGGAATCTCGGACGCCCATCGTGATCGACTGTGCGATGACACGGGCACCCAAGCACACTGATTAGATGAAATACGATGGATTGGATGCGATGTGCGATGATGAGAGGTTGATGGTGAAGGCGGAAGGAGGTGATCGCGCCGTGTTATGTAAGCGTCCGGATACTGCAACACTGAGATCAAGAACGTTCAATGGACGACAAGTTATAACAAGCATGATAATCATGATAAAAACACTCCATGGTGATGCTGCGGAGATAGTCCTTCAGAAGGGACTACCTCGACCTAAGAAGTAACTAAAGCAAAAACAACAGAAAATATAAAAACATACAACAGCAGGGATTCGCTGGTGGTCACCCACCCAACTACTAACCTGCCGGCGTGCCAATAGTCGGGTGGGTGTCGCCCGGGTGAGATAGGGTGAGTGCGCTATAGACAGGGTGAGAATCGGGGTGAGAATCATACACTGACCCTCTTCTTGGCTGAGCTAGTAATGTAAATCATTGGACTGTCTAGTTCCTCTTGAAACTCTCGGTGTCTTGGCATCTGCACATTACTTGAACTGGAAGCGCAAAGAAGTTCGCTGTCCCAGACACTCCTACCTCACTAGCCAGGAAGGTTTACAACGGATTACAAAACAAGTACACGCTGATTTACACACTTCACACATACATATGGGTAAAAAGTTTGTCCAATGAGAAGTCACTGTGTGACCCTTCGGCTGAACCTTCAGGTTACCATTGGGTAAGATTATCCCACGGTCAATCAGCTTATCAGCACGTGATACCCGAGCTCATTCAGATCTCAGCCCCTTCCCTTCAACAACCGATATTCCAAGTATGCCGTCTGATTTACACCTTATGGATGATATCACTCCACCTGGGAGCTTCCTGAACCCTCCCCTCACGCCACCGCCGACGGAAAAGAAAAAAATTGTCGAGAAGTGCTCAAGCAGTTTTAGACTGTTTAGAACTCCATCGTGTAGGTCAAAGGCCAGCACAGCCTTGGTGGCGGCACCGGCTCGTTCAGGACGATTATACAGAAGTGTTGCGTGTGCTAGATGGTGACGAATCTCTTCGAGGTTACGTGGAAGACAAAGTAAGGTGAGTACTGCTAATCTTCAGGTCTATTCAAAGCATCTTGTTCAGTTGTATTCTAGGCTCGACTACGACCCTTTCCGGTCCTGTGTGACTATCCGAATGCCAACTCCTCTCCATGACATTTTTTGTGCCAGGGTAGTATCTGAAATTTTGACCCAATTGGGGAGATTTCAAAATAGTGATAAACCCTTCGCTGATTTTGCGAGGAAGGTAGATCATAGATCTACTACCCGAATTTGGTTACCGAACGATACAAAAAGTGGAGAGCAGACTCGTTCCGAACGGAGCCCAGATGCATCATTCAAGCACGAGCAGGCAAAATACCCCGGTGTTATCATAGAAGTGTGCTATTCGCAAAAATTTCGCGCTGCTGCGGACTTGGCGGATGATTACATCGGATAGTATTGGTCTCGGTGCTGAGCCTCGATCCCCCGATTTTGGTCCGTGCGACTTGGAACCGGCGGTTATCGCTGGTCAGCTCCCACAAGATGTCGATTCTGGAAACCATATCCTGACCAGAGAGCTTCCGAGCATTGAAACAATCGATCCTGCAATTCTGAATGATCATGCCTGTCCAGGTGTGGGGCAGATCCAAGCAGCGGAAACTATCTCCGGCATCGCAACATGTCAAGACAGAAGTCCCTCGGAGTGCTCTCACTTTCCGAATCAAGATCCGCCTCTTCAATGCAGACGACAAAATGCAAAGGGAACGGCGGATCCTAATCGCCAGTCCACAAAAATAAATAAACGTTCGAGTGTCGGGAAGAGATGTTCAAAAATTGGTGCTGGCCGGTCCAGTAGTTGTCGCAACAGCGTTTCGTTTCCTACCGTTCGTGCTCAATTCTCGGCCCTTCCAGTCGAAGACCGGCTACAGTTCCTATCCTGGCTGTTTGAGAGTGCTCTATCACACTACGTTTCTACACGTCCCAACATAGATGTCGCCTCTGTATCAAGATGCGCCTCGAGTCAACATGGAGACATGACTTACGACTGTGATCAATCGAGCTCAAACACCGAACTAGTTGATGCGCAACAGCCTCCTTCGAGAAAAGGCTTACCGTGGTCCATGGAAGAAAACTTTTTATTGGTCAGCCTCCGGGAAGAACAGAATCTTGCTTGGTCGGAGGTGACGAGACTGTTTGCACAGAAATTCCCCGGAAGGAGCAAAGGGTCTCTACAGGTGTACTGGAGTACGACGCTCAAGAAACAGCGGCTCTGTTTGGCGGATGTCGCGTAGAAAATGCCACTTTGCCATACTCTCCCGAGACTATCAAAAGACTCTTCTACAACGAGAACAGGTTTACCATGGTCTAATGAGGAGGCTTGTATCTTGGTCTTAGGGACGAACAAAAGCTGGCCTGGTAGGAGGTGACGGAACGATTGAATTGAGAATTTCCCAGACTGTATAAACGGGCCATATGAGTGAACTAGAACACGACACGCAAGAAAACATAGGCACTAAGTCTCAAATTTTCAATTGGCATGGTGGTTCTTTCTACTTGTTTGCTTCTGGCGACACCAGTATGTTTCAATTATATATTTCGATCACTTGTTGGAGTTGATGATCATTTCCGTAGCGTTCCAATGCGTGTGCTTTCCAAGTCTCCCAATGGAAATCACCAGTGATGCCCATAGCTCCTAGAAGTCCGGCAAAGAGCCCAAGGAATCCCTCCCAATCTGCGAGGTCGTAGCCGCAACAAAATCGAAATCTGTGGATGAGCCGGCTATTCCTGACAATCATTCCGAGATCCGGATGCCCTTTTGCTTCAAAACACTCTGCAAAAAACGTTTCGTCTTCACCAATGGAGTTTTTACCCGCGTAGAAATCCGCAACGGGGAGCAGGACGATCGGTGAATTGAACGCTCCTGACTTGGAATCTGTATGCGCCCACTCCCAGTCGATGATTCCGGTGATATTAAATTCCTCGTCGACAAGTATTTGGTCCCCCTTCTCGTCCGCATGCTTCAAGTAGAACTTCCCGTCGTCCAGATGACTTTGAGAGCAAGCCTCCGGGACTTTGTCCAAGAGAAACCGATGAATCAAAAACGCATCGACTGCCCGGTCGACGTACGACTCCTGCCGAATGATTAAATCCAAAATTAATTGGATATGTGCGCTAAAGTACTCCCCAGTAGAGCAGAAAGGGCCGAGCGCTTTCATCTGGTGACCATGAAAGTCTGTCAAGGACTCTCGAGCAAATGGTCCAATTTCATGAGATCCAGGATGGTACATAGAGCCCGTCATATCGAAAGGATGAGCCTTTAGCTCAATATAGATGTCTGCAAGCTGACTTGTCACTTTTTTTCTTTGCTCAGGAGTAGCAAGAGACCAGCGTAAGGAACTTCCAGGTAGCTTCTCCATTAGGATGTATCCAACGCCAACAGGGTTCGTTTCACAAAAATTGAAGTCGAAAACTTTCGGAACTGGGACATGAGTTTCACTAAGAAACTGGAGGGTTGAGACCTCGCTGCGCAGAATATAATCTCGTAGCTCTGCTGGCGGCGAAGTGGCGTTTGACCTTCGAATACGCGCCAGCCAACTGATTCCATCATCGAATGATATCTCGATGTGATAATTCATTCCCCCCATAACTGAGCTTCGTGTTGATCTATCATATCTAAGGTCTTGCGGAATGGAACAAGTAAGGCCTCCCCTAAGAGCTGAGGCTCGAGAAAGGAGCGCAGAAATGTTGATTTTATCAACAAGTTTGACGATCTCCTCCTGTTCAGCTTTCCTGGCGGCGGGGTCGTATTCAGCCTCTTCCTGTCCGCAGGAATCAGCATAGCCTATGACGCCCTAATTTTTGACATACCTCCCATCTTGGACAGGTGTGGTGATTTGGCTCTAGATGTTTCGCACAACGATGACGATTGCATAGAACACATTCCCCGTATATGCGAACAGAGGATTTGTTGCAATTTTGAATGTCACATAGCCACATCGTCATTTGCCAATTTGCCTATCTCTCAAGACAGCAGAAATAGAAAATGCGACCGGGACTGCTATTTATGTGTTCAGCCCTTATGGCATGTATCGCGTGAATTTCTATTGAGTCTGCTGAGAAGAAACTGGATTGTGAAGCACACCGCCAATTTGACACGTGGCGCCTGCGGAGACTTCCAAGAGCTCTGACCTGCTAGCGTTTTCGCCCAGCTAAAGCCCGTAGTTTCTTTATTATTGAGAAAAGCCGCTGATTCGAGTGTTACGTACTGAGCAGCTGATGTGATATAAGCCGCATGAAAACGCAGTGGCGCTTGGTTGGAAGATTTGATAGGCTATATACCCCTTATTTGTGTAACAATCACGTATAAGAAGCGATAAGACGATGCATCATAAATTGCAAATGTTATCTTACTATAGTTACCGAAAAGTTAAAAGGAGGCCGATTTCAGCAGATCCACAGAATTATTCCTATTCTCACGAATTTCCTCTTCACAATTCCCTACTTGCTACGTCGATTAACTATTGATATTTCTTGTACCGTTTTCGGTTGAGATCAACAAGAATACCGAGTCCTACGATCAGATACGTGAAAGAAGGCTACACTAGCTAGGTAGAGAGTAGGTCGAGATATTGTACTGCCTATAGTATAGTATCCTTAATAAGCTAACTCTTATCGGTACTAACCTATGCTCTATACCAGAATAAGAACTAAAATAAAAGCATTCGACGGATGAAAACCTAGAAACAATCTGAAGCTCTCCGTGAAACATGTTTCTAGGCTTATTGCTGCCTTTTCTATTTACTATTCATCTTTCGTATCCTATACCTACTCCAACCATCCTCCTATCGTTGTGAACCTTGAAGTCACTGCGGTCAAGAAATTTAGTAAGAGTATTCGTTAATTTTATTTGCTTGCGCTAATTCCATAATAACTTCTCTATACTGTCGTTGTATATAAGCCACATCCCGCGTAGCCGGGCTAAGTAGGCGAGCCTATAAGGTTTTGTTAGTTCACGAGCGTTTCGTAACGAACTACCGAGAGCAGAGTATACTTCCTTGGACCAAAGCGAGCCTTATCCAAAGACTTTATGATGCCGAAGAGGATTTCCGTAAAAAGCATCTATATTGTTCAGAAATCGATTTTGGCCTAAGGAAGGATTAGGGCTTTCCGTCCTTCTTTGCGCCCTTTCAAGTTGCATCACCGCCGACCATTTCCTAGGTCTTAGTAAAATCCTCCTTGCCTTTAGGCTGGTTGAATTTCGCCGCGTTGCAATAGTGGCTAGCTAAGCCGCAGTAACATAAGGCTGCCGAATAGGGGGGAATAGATTTTACGTAGGGCCCTTTCCCCCCTCCCTAACAACCAAAACAGCAATAGCCAACAGCCGCTGGTTACTTGCGTTCGGTCACCTTGGGCAGCAAGATGAGGCTGAAGTAAGTCTGCGCTTATTACTTGAAGTCTGGGTTGGGTGCGGTTTTGTCATGTCTGCCACATCAGCCCTCCCAGGTCTAATTATTCCAAGTCCACTCCGTAATTGTCATAAATTCCTCTTCGAGCCACAATGAAGCTGTTTACATCACCACTCCCTGTCTGTCCCAGAACAAAGAGATTCTCTTGGTACAATCCTCAGCCATTAGGCAAAATCTTTTAGGACCACTCCGCAGATTCAGATGATCACTAGAATGCATTGAAGATGATGTTGCCGCGCACCATAATCATCTCTGAGGAGGCATGCTATTGTCCTCTTTATCCTTATAGGGCCAATTACGCCAACAGATCTCCTGTTGGTCCGCCTCTGCTTGCCTAAGCATTTCCAATCGAAACTGGCGGTTGCCCTCCACTGCCCTCTCAAAGTTGTCCGGCTCGGTCCCGCCTTCCAGATCGATATTGAGGTGTTCTCTAACCCGCGACAAGAGCTATTCAGACTCGTTCTATTCTTGCGATTCCGCTATAGTAGCCTCTCGTTCTTCTTCGCTAAACACAACCGGACAAGCTACCGAGGTAATTTTGCTCTATACCGATAGTATCGTTATGCCTACTAACGTAGCACGTAGGTTAATTACGTCTATATCCTAGGGATACCCTATCTAGCGAAGGAGATACTACTATATTCCGAGATAAGGAATTTTCAACATATTTAAGTGTTCCTCTTTATATATACCTATCGCCGCTATATAGTAGAGGTTGGCCTCTTCTAAGCGAAATATAGCTTTGATTTGTCTCTATTCGTCGATACCTATCTTATCGAAATCATCGGGGAGGGATAGAATCTCTAGGCTTTAAGGCTAAGAGGAGTCGTGCTCACAAAACGTAGGATACCCTACTTATATAAAGCGTAGTAATATTGTGGTATCCTACTAGTCAATAATACTAATAATTTTAGATGATCTAGGAGCCAATAAAATGTTGCTTAGGCTCAAATCGGGGTGTCTTAGCGTCGGAGAAGTTCGCAACGCCGCCTACCTACTCTAAAGCCTATAGTTCATCGAGGACACGCATCCTTACTTTACCGACCGGCCACATTAAAGAAACAATGCTTTAGCTTATCAACAAACTCGCCGACTATGCTATTATCACTAATAACGAGCTCGCTCAACACGCCCGATAGCTACACGTAAACGACGCCGCCTACTAGAGCGAGGGCAACGACGCTAAGGACAACAGTGCCGACGACGACGACGCCCAGTCGCATCAGTCGGAAGACGATTTTCAGGACTTCGAAGACCCGGCCATGGATAATGCTTGAGGGCATTCACGAAGCGATAGCTAACCTACTCACTAAGGGCAGTGAGCTTTTCTCGTTCAGGGGAGATGTTACCCCATTACGTTATCCTGTATCAGGTGACCTCCCATCCTACATAGGAGGCAGACTGCTCCTACTTTCATAGCTTAGCAAGAGAATATGAGATCATTTTGATGACCCATCCATAACACTATCCGAAATATATAGGGGATGTTTTTTGTGGCGTTCCTCTGGGGCTTTTTGACCGTTTTTGCTTCTCAGTGAGTTGAGATAAGGAAGAACGAAAAGAAAAGTTATCTTCGATGAGGGCAGTACATTAGCTCCGAATTGATTCATATTCATACCCACAACTAGACCTAAGGTTCCAAGGTTGCACAAGAAACCCAGGAAAGACTATTTCGTACCTAGGTATCTACCTGGGTACTAACCCAAGTATAGAAACAACTATCAACACCTCAGCAACTCCAATGCATTCGGATTATCCACGAAAATGTAAAAACCGTCCTAGTAATGGTACAAAAAGAAGTCTGCAATGGGTCATGACGGAAAGAGCAAAAAATAACGAGTCATATGCCCGACTCAATGCCATCCATTGACGGTAGCCGTGCCGGCAACTAGCTCATCCAGCTCGTCTTTCCGACTCTTATACAATTCCTGCGCCTCGCGCTCCCGCCGCATAATGAAGGACACATCCTCGCGCAATTTTTCCAACCGCCGGGAAATAGCCGCCTCCTCGGAGATTTGAAGAGTGCGGAAGCAGTCAAGGTCATCCTGAACCTTGGGCAGGGCGGTACTGGCCTCCAGGATCTTGGAGCGTAGTGTCTTGGCGCGGTTCTGGTATCCGCCGTAATGCAACGCGAGCTTCTTCTCAAGTTTGTTGCCCTTTTCGGCTGTGACGAGCAGTGATGCTTGCACGTTGTCGAAGACTCCGATCATGCGCTGCTCTTCTTGGAAATCATCCTGTTCTTCCTCGTCGGCGTAGTTGTCCAGGCCTGGCAGAGTTTTGGCGCGGGTCGATGACCAGATATTGTCGAACTTTTCTTGGAACTCTTCTTGTTGCTGCCGTGCTTCTGTCGATGCAATCTCGGCTGCAATGGCAGCTCGGGCTGCATCCATAAATCCGTCATCCAAGTGGCCCAGCTTGGGGCCTTTCCCCTCGATCTTTGCGCCAAGGACGGGATGTTTTCGGGAATCGTGAGCGATGAGGACTGCGGCTTCTCTGGCAATTAGACCCTCAATGGGGTCAGTAACGCGGGCGGCACGCGCAATCAACGCATCGAGATCAAGAACAGCAGGCCGAGGAAGACCACGCTTGTATGCCTGCGACTGGCGTTTGAATTCAGCTTGTGCGGCCTTCTGACGGGCGGCTTCATTTCTACGATCCCGCTCCGCTGCATCCTCCTCACTCAACTCCACGGCTGCGGCGGGTTCGGCCGTTTCAGAGGGAAGCTCTTCGAGTTCCCATTCGGACTCCTTCGGCTTAGGAAGCGCAGAGAGCTTGCTGCGGATTGTCTGACGTATGACATTCTCATGCATCTTGATATCCCGAGGTGTGCTACCAATCAGCTGGCTACCCTCCCGGTTAAGAGCAAAGTGGTCTCGCGGCGTGCGTAGCGGAGTGGCACCCGGCCCAACGCCGCCATGCATGGGAGTTGCACCTACACCGTCGGCCTGTCGGAACGGTGTCGCCATAGGGTTAGGCGTAACGATCTCTTGCCGCCGAGGAGCAATACCGTCGAAGCCCGTCGACGAACCGCCCTCGTGGAGAGGGGTGTTTTCCCCTCCGAGCAGCGAGGATTGTGTTTCGGTCAAAGCTCGGATGTTCTTGATTTCGTTGGCGATGTGATCTTCCTCGGGTGCTGCTCGTGGTGTTCGAATGGGTGTTCCGCCGACAATTGATCCATAGTTTCCAATAAGTCCGCGGGTGGTTTCTTCATCGCCACTCATCCGGCTGGCCTTGTCTCCAGCCATACCCATCTTGATAATATCCTCCATCTCGCTTTCACTGACTTGAGGCGCGGGCAGATTCAAAGCCCTCCGCTTGCTGCTCTGCTCCGCTTCACGGATCTTTTGCATCTGACCTGCTCGCGCAGCAGCAGCGAAGGCTTCCGAGTTGCTGTTCTTGTCGCCCTTGCGCTTCTTGCGTTCCGCATCTTCATCCTGTTCACCCTTTCGCTTGTTGGCCAGCTGCTGCTTGCGGGGATCAAACATTTCCCGTTGGCGTTCATTTAGGGTCTTCTCCTCGGTCGTATCATAAAATCCAGGGGCGGCCGGCTTCTCGAATGGAATGTCTGCGTTGTAATCCATCTGGCCGGGCTTCCGAGTGACAACCTTCACGTTGATACCGGCGTGCTTCAATTCGCGGCGCTTTTGCAACACCGCTAGCCGACGCGATTCTTCCAGTTGCCGCTCTCGTGCCTTTCGCTTCGCCTTTTTACCCTGTGTGTTGGCGAGACGCGCACGGGCTTCACTGAGCATCTCCTTCTCATCCTCGTCGAGATCAATTGTATCAGGACGCGCCGGCTTAGATTCGGGGTCTGGATCCAGCTCGCCGGGGCGTAGGCGGCGGACATCGTCCGCGCTGGGTGCGGCCGACTCTCCACCCTCGGGTCCTCCTAACCCGAGTTCATCGTTCTCACGGGCCTCCGCCTCGTCCAAGAGCTTCTGGTAACGTTCTAGACACTGCGTTGCAGTGCGTCCGACGATGGGGGCAATCGTGCGCCATTGTGTGGGCATCAACTTAGCCAGGTGCAACAGCTTCTCATCCTCCTCTCGCGACCATTCGACCTTGCGAATACCGGGATCTAGCCATTCGACCCATCGCGCTTTGCATTGCTTTGGCGTCTTTCGAGCAAGGAGAGAGGACACTCGAGCCCATTGGTTGAGACCATACTTGGATACCTGTTATCGGTCAGCATTCGCGAAATCTATCAGAAGTGAGTTGGGGGGCTTGGTGAATAACGTACGGCTGCACGAAGCACCTCATCCTCAATATTGGTCCTGAAGATATGTTAGCAGAGATCACTAGGAAGATGCAAGTAACGGGAGGTCTCACCAGACACCTCCTTTGACGACAGGCATGGCGCGCAATCGGACACCGCGCCCCGTTGTATCGCAAAGTGTAACAGATAAACCGCAAGTTTACCAGGGGGAAGAAGGTGAATGAGAAACCGGGGTAGAAGCCGACGCGCAACGGGTGAATGACGAAGCTGGAAGAAAAGCGACTTCGCCAAGTCCGAGGTGTGCCTTCACCGCCCGCACTGGCCGCCCGCGCGTTAGTAAGCACGTCCAGATTTTTTGGTTTTGATTTTCGGTTTCTGCGCAGGAAAAAGAAAAAAGATAAGACCGCCAACCATGTCGTCCAAACTGGATGCCCCCCAACAATTGAAGCAGCCTTCTCGCAAAGGCAAGAAGGCCTGGCGCAAGAATGTCGACGTCACTGATGTGCAGGAGGGCCTGCGTAACCTGAAGGACGAAGAGATCAAAGGGTAATTTCACCGTCTATATCTACATGTTAAATTGTGTCGCTGACCTTAGACTAGTGGCGTTGTATCCGAGAAGCCATCAGAAGAGCTGTTCACATTCGACACTACTGGATCGCAAGACGTGCGGAAAACCATCACCAAGAAACACAAACCGCTCAAGGCCGATGAGATTATTGCTCAACGATCCGCGATCCCTGCTCTCGACTCTCGCAAGCGTTTCAGCTCCAATGTCACTGACGGCGTCATTGAGCCAAAGACCAAAAAGCACAAGAAGGACTGGGTCAGCAACAAGGAATTGCAGCGCTTGAAGCAAGCGGCGAAAGATGCAGACATCAGCAAGAAGGGCGAAAATGAGATTTACGACCCCTGGGCGGATGAGGTCGACAACTCGGTCGCTGTCGAGGATCCCCGTTTCGACTTTTTGGAGAAGCCAAAGCCCAAGGTCGCCCCCGAGACCTTGAAACAACCGCCGATCTCTCTTGCCGCCAACGGAAAGCCCATCCCCTCGGTACGAGTGCCCCACGGTGGCGTCAGCTACAACCCTCAATTCGAAGAATGGGATCGTCTCATTCAGGAGTACGGTCAGGAGGCCGTCGAAGCTGAGAAGCGTCGCCTCGAGGAGGAATTGAAAGAGCAGGAGAAGCAGCGCCTAATAGAGGCGGCCCAGGGTGACGACGGCGAAGTCAAGTCCGACGACGAGAGTGCATGGGAGGGCTTCGAAAGTGAATACGAGAAGCCCGAGTGGTTGAACAAAAAGAGGCCGGAGAGAAAGTCCAAGACCCAGCGCAACAAGATTAAGCGGCGCAAGGAAGCCGAGAGGCAGGTGAAATGGGAAGCTCAGAAGGCAAAGAAAGAGGCACAGATGGAGAAGGTGCAAGAGCTTGCTGAGCGGGCCGATCAGCCTGCAAACGATTCCGATGCCGATGATTCGGACGAGGGAGATGAGACGAGGCTGCGGCGCAAGCCTTTTGGTGGCAAGCTTGCGTAAGTTTGGTTGCTCTGGACTATATGTGCTTTTGCTAATGATGTTTACAGTCCCCCGGAAAAGCCGTTGGAACTTGTGCTTCCCGATGAACTGCAGGATTCTCTCCGTCTATTGAAGCCCGAGGGCAACCTGTTAGACGATCGTTTCCGGACGTTGATTGTCCAGGGCAGGCTCGAGTCTCGTAAGCCTGTGAGCCAGGCTGCAAAAGCTAAGAGAAAGATTACGGAGAAATGGATGTCCAAGGACTTCCAGGTCCCTGGCCTCTACTGATTTTCGTTTCTGCTGTTATTCAAAAATGGCGTGCATGGGTTTTCGGACATGGACATACATCGCGGTCAAAAGCATTTGAACTGTTCCATAATTATCTGGGCCAAATATGAATTAACCACAAAATTCCAAATGAGATGACTTGTATGAGTTATTGATCGTAATATTCCAAGTAGACTTGTACTCACTTGATATTGCCACTCTCGGAAGGCGGTGTCGGTCTCCGAGGCCCTCTTTTTGCCGTCAAAAAAAGTTCATTTCCAGGTCATTCACCTCCGACGATGTCTTAGCTTTTGCAGGCATTAACACATTCGGAATGGATACAAGCGGACTTTCCAGTAACTGGAAGAAGCTACAGGCGACACTCAAAAGGGGAAGCTCCTCGACCTCGACCTCGTCGGCAAAGAAACGCAAAGCCTCGGACCGCGACTCTGGACATGGCACAGTGAAGAAACAAAAGTCCGAGAAAGAACGTACAAAGACACAAGATACCAAGACACTCTATAAGCGGAAGAGGATGTCTGATGGAGCTGAAGTTGTGGCCAAAGCCATCAATGCAAACTCGGCCAATCCTGCTTTACGGAGGAAATCCAGCGCCAGCGTCTCTGCGCAAACCGAGACTGGATTGCGCAGTGCAAAAGTTAACGAGGGTCGTTCTCCGACGTAAGTGTTGCGATCTTGAGCATATTCCTTTGCGCTTTACTGGTCACATTACTTACATGATACCAGCGCCGAGATCGGGAAATATATTGCAATGGATTGCGAGATGGTAGGCGTCGGACCGAACCCAGACAATGACTCGGTGCTTGCCCGAGTCAGTATCGTCAACTTCAACGGCGACCAAGTCTACGATTCATACGTGCGACCCAAGGAAATGGTGACAGACTGGAGGACGCACGTCAGCGGCATTGCCCCCAAGCACATGGTAGAGGCACGAACCTTCGAGCAAGCCCAGAAAGAAGTTGCTGAAATTATGGACGGCCGTATCCTCGTTGGTCATGCCGTGAGCAATGACCTCGACGCTCTACTTATCGGCCACCCAAAGCGGGACATCAGAGACACCAGCAAACACCCCGAATACAGGAAGATTGCTGGCGGCGGCTCACCACGACTGAAAATGCTTGCTGAGCACTTTCTCGGGATCAAGATTCAGGAAGGCGCGCATTCCAGTGTGGAAGATGCGCGGGCGACGATGGCTTTGTATCGCCGTGAGAAGGATTCGTTCGAGCGTGAGCACCTGAAGAAGTGGCCGATCAGAAACGCCCCTGAACATAAGGAGAGGGGAGACGCTCCGAAGAAAAAGAATAAGAAGAAGAAGAAGAAGTCTGGCAAAAAGTGATCGTCCAAGGGTGGAGGCATTTCTTGAGACGAGCAAAGAACTGTATCTATTGTAGTGAGCTGCTTTGTATACCCCAAATTTGCATTCAATTGGAATAAATCCTACATCTACATGATTTTATAATGACCATAGGGAGTAGATTCTGAGGAAATGGTAGTTTGAGATAAGTCTTTGCCCAGCGTAGTTCATGTCTGCCCGCTTTTACTTAACGCGGCAATGCGACGCGCCGCGACTTGACACCGCCAAAATTCACCACCATTTCCACATCAGCACAACGAGCATTGTAACCACCCATTGAACTTGTAATTGGAACTATCAATTTCTGTCAAGGTTTGTTGTTCGCCCAGTCTCAAAAACATCCTCAAATCCGGTCTGAACCCTCGAATCCACATCCACGCAGTGCCATCCCATCCTGCGATCAAACACAATGCCAGACATGTTCACCTTCCAGAGCCCAAAACCGGCTGCGCAATCAGTCAATGATTGCACCCCGCGATGTACGCCGAACATCCTCCCCTGCCGGATCCATCACGATGGTCCGATCGACTCTACAGACCGCTTCTGGACTCCCTCGACAAACGCGACAGGTACACAGCCTTTACCTATACAGACAACCCTCCTATATACCACGATATGCCTAATGACTTTGTCAACCTCCAGATAATACCCAGTCAGCACACTACCGCGGCCGCAAACTTCGAGGCCGTCGCGTTGCAATCCCAGAGGGATATACAGGGATCGTCGCGACACCCACAGACCGCGTATCTCAAAGACCAGTCAAGGACGCATCGGCAGAAGACGATGTGGCCGAGCTTGAGGAGCCGGTCAAGATTCTCGAGATGCAGGGTACATTCGATGACATGATCGTATGGGGGCATGAGGTTCTTCCCGCGGCAGATGATCCGTATGTCAAGGGCGTGGAGGAGTGGGTGCGGTTTGCTGAGACGGTATGGACATCTACTGGTCACTATATGTGATTATTCCTCCTGGGATCATAATCTGACCAATTTATAGATGCATGGGACCCCTGCGCCTGCGAATGGTAATTAGGAGTGACGAGGAATAGTTGGATGTGTCGAGTGGCAGAGATACCCATTGAGATGTGGCTCAGGCTATGATGGCGTTTATATTGGATGGCTTGTCGAATTTTTCTTATAATTATTGCTGGTAGATTCAATCTGAGAACTAAGACCTTAGAAAGGAATACTCGATACTCAATTGTAGCATTGGAATTTCTGTACAGATCAATGTCAATAGATCTTACCGATGCCTCATTTCCGAAACAAATCTAGAAAAATCTGCACGGATCAAATACCCCTACTACTGACTGTCTCTATCGCGAATATACCAACTCTCATCAAGGCATTTGGCCTGCACACAATCCCAACTCTATACACCCCGCGATAAGCTCTGACCGCCCGCCAAATACCGATAACGATGGATTTCCCATCTCGTCTGAATAACTACTTTTCTTGACAAGTCGAAAGCTGTGCAAAATGGCGGAAGAATCAAAGAACAAAAAGGCAGCCACAGAGGAATTGATCGCCAAATTCCAAGTCAGCAAGCTGTTGAAGCAAGGTAAGCCCACCAAGCACCAAACCCCGCGATCAAGAAGCTCACAATGATCCCCAGATCAGCATGGGCGACGAATCACTCTGCTGGGCACAATTGACGGCGAGCAGGGTATCCTAATTGCTGAGCGCACTGCATTTTCGACAGAATCCCTCTCAGTCCTCAAAGCCTTCCACGCAGCCATCACAAAGGTCAACAACCTCGGCGACAACGACATCTACCGGTGGTACCTCGCATCTTCAAACGGTAGCACAGACGGAGCCTCCGAAACCCAACAAGACCTCAAGCTCAACCTCATCTGGCCATGCACAGCACAGCACATCAAGAAATACTCCGACCAGCAGCTCCGCATGGTCACCGAGACGCCGGAGATCTACGCGCAGCACGTGCGACCCTTCATGCAAGCCAAGCGCGAAGAGGGCCGTCTAAACTGGGTGTTTAATATCCTAGAGGGGCGCACTGAGCAAGAGGATGTCATAATGCGAGATGATGGGCACGGTCCCGGAGACGCGTTCTTGATGCTGCCGGATCTGAACTGGGACCGGAAAACTATGAACTCGTTGCATTTGCTGGCTCTGGTGCATAGAAGGGATATTTGGAGTCTGAGGGATTTGAAGAAAAAGCATGTGCCCTGGTTGCGGTATCTTCGGCAGCGGGTGCTTGAGGCGACGGTTTCGATGTATCCTGATCTGGAACAAGATCAGCTCAAGCTCTATGTTCATTGTATGGATTTTCCCTTTTTTTTCTTTGATTTTGGGGAATGGATTGCTGATGGGCTTTGACAGATCAACCGACTTACTACCACTTTCATATTCACGTTGTCAATGTCATGCTGGAGGCTGGTGCTACGCAGGCTACTGGTAAGGCCTTTGGTTTGGAAAACATTATCTCTCAGCTGGAGACGATGGCTGGTGATGACAATGCTAGCATGAGGGATGTTAGCTTGACTTATTACCTCGGCGAGGCGAGTGAGTTGTGGACGGATATATTCGCGCCGCTGAAGCAGGAAAATAAGCCGGTGAGCCAGTAAAGGAGAGACCATTTTCAAAATTCTGAGTATGAACAAGCTCCATGGAGACACTTAGAGAATAAACAAAGAGTAGGACCAAACGTACAATAGCTTATTTTGTACTCGAGAATGACGACCAAGGACTTAGCCAAGCTTTCCCTGTCATGCATAATTCATCGGAGATTGTAGAAAATTTTAGTTCTCTCGGCTTTCGTTAAACATCCTGTTCAGACTAGGCGACGATCAAAGTGGATATCTCACTCTCGTATAGTTAAGTATCACCTGGCATTGTCTTGACACTCGGATACCTACAGAAAATACTACTAGAGCAGGAAAGACATAGAAACTTTTCAGTAATATACAGTCATTTCTTCCTATTGAACGTCCATATCAAGTCCCTTGGGCCCAGTGCCCACTTACGCTATGCTTAGTGAGTGCTCACTGATTCCTCAATGACCATTAGTGAGCACACCCTGATTCATGCTGCCTGGCAGCTATCCGAGCTGGTTCTGGGGTCATGATGTAATTGGCAACTGGGATATTTTCGAAGCGGAGCAAGCAAATGGGTCTATAGCCTAAAAATGGATCCAAAGATTCATCGTGGTTCTATCGTACTCTGTGTTTGGCCATTTGAAACTTGTTTTTTAGACATGGGCCCTTGTTCCGCAGTCTTCCGTCGAAGGAAGCGATGCCTCGAGTATCATAAATGACAAAGTCAAAAGATTTTCATTGTCTCCCCCAGCATCTATAGATACTTTGACTAGCTTCAAATATTACACAACATCACCAAGCACACTGAATATTATAGCTTCCGATAGACCAATAAACTCCCTTCGCGTTATGGGCAGATAGACATCGAGAGACTTCTAGTATAGGCGGACAGAAGCGGACGCACTGCTGCTCACAGGGGTGGAAGACGAGCCACCCAAAGGAGTGGAAGAGCTTCCGGCGACAGCACTGGAGGTAATGTTCGCCTCCAGAGGGCCGATCTTGAGAGCACCGCATGGGTTCTTCGGCGGAGAGACGCAGCCGTGCAAGTAAGTTCCCAAGCTACCAGTCGAGTTGCCAGGCTTGAGAACCTGCGTGGGGGCGTACGCGGAGACCAACGAGTTGGAGCTGGCGGCGAACATGGAGGAGTTCAGACGGCTGCCAATGTAGGTAGCCTGGGCACTGTGCTGAGCGGCAAGACGAGCCAGGAGGAAAGAAACCTCGGGCGATTCGGTGTAGCCAGCAACACCGATGAAAGCGCCAGTGAGGGTGGACTCAAACTGGTACGCGTATTGGACGAATGAATGAATGCTGCTGACGGAGGGATAGGTGTATTGGCATGTGGGCTTGTTGAAGTTGGGAGCCTTGGAGCTAAGCTCTCTCACGGCCTCGATAGTCAAGTTGCCGGCGTGCTCGATACCGCGCAGGTTGGCCAGAACCTTCGAAGTGCTGGTACTGTTTGAAACCGAGGAGGCAACAGTCGAGTTAAGTGCAACTGAGGCGTAGAAGTTGTTGAGGAAATTGGAAATGGCCCAGGTGTACTGGAGGATCTGAGTATCTCCAGAAGAAAGAGCACAGCCGGTGGATGAGCTGCTCGCGGCGGAGGAAGAACTGCTCTGGGCAGAGGTCAGAGCACCTCCTGCCGCCAAAAGCCAGGTGATCTGAGATCCGAAGCGCATGATGTTATCGAATGGATGTTTCTCAACAAGAAGGGCTCTGGAAGATGATAGCTTTTTGACAGCAGATGGAGAAAACCAAGGTAATGCTAGTTCTTATAGCATGAGGATTCCAAGGTTGCATGGCGTGTGGTGATGTCTTCGTTGCTGCTTAGTTGGCAGTCAATTCATCATACCAGGGAGACTTCATCACGGAAGACGCATGCAGCGATAGACCCATTTCCCATAGGATCCGTTTCGCCTGTCTTCTTCACGAACTATGCCGACCCTTGGGTTTGCATTGAAGCTTATTTACCCGAGCGGTCTAGAATGCCTCGAGAATCGCCTCTATAACAATTAGCGTAGTATCAGACATTATGCAGTCTTTCGGCATAGATCAACGAGGAAATTAAATGAGAGAACCCGTTGTGGTGCTTGGAAAGTTCAATATCTTTTTAAGTATAAAGTTGTGTTAGTATCATATTGGATGTGGCGTTGCTATAGTTGCCGACGTCATCGCTAACGATCTGCGTCACGACTTCCCCGTCGCAGTCCTGTTCACCACACCCAAAAGCTGGAATTGGATGATAAAATTCAGTTTGATTCTTCAACAGGTCCTAGAAATACCCTAGGAAAAAAGAGTGACGTTTATAGTGCACCATCCCTGTACTTAGGTGTATGAAGATCGCCACATGTGCTTTCGCCAGTCTAAGCGACGACCTGCATGGGCTCGGATAATTTTTGCTTCTCGCTTTCCGTACTATTTAAATATGGATGGTGCTCTTCAAGCCCACAGGAGGGTACGGTTAGCTAGGTGAATGGGCTTAACGTAGAACATTGAACTTCTAAGCATATGGCGAATCTTTGAGCCTTTGAATTATTCCTTACTCTTTCGTTCGATGATCTTATGTGAAACGAACAAGTCTGGGGGAGGTATGAGTGTTGGTAGTGTACTTGGAGAGTCTAAATCTGCTAATGAATTAACCGAGTCCACTAGTTAGTCCTGCGACTTTTAAGTGAAAGTAGGCGCCAATCAAAGACCGGACATCCCATGATTGTACTGTACTTAGGTCCATAGCATCGTCTTGGCGATCGGAGATCTTCGGTGATCTGTGTCGTGCCCACTGCTTAACCCTATTCGTGCGGGACTGAGATGCTAGACTGGTATAGCTTCTGATCTAGTGCGCCACTTGTCTCTCTTGGCATTTTGGTATGGTCAACATGCTTTAATAACCAGTGGGCCTAATATCCCTATCAGATCTGATCGATCCACCCCGACGGTAGAAGTAATTCTGTCCAGCCGCAGTCCTGTCTATCTTTTCCTTAAATAACTCCCAGTAACCCTAGAAGTCGAGGGCAGACATCCTATTATACCTCAGACTCCGTGAACATAATGACCGGTACCAATGATGTGCCCATGCTGGGCAAGGGTGTATACAACTCCCAGCAACAGCTACAGCGTGAGGCGATGCTGAAAGTCCTGCCTATGCTAGAGAAATCTGCGCAGGAACTCAGCAGCCGGCCAACCTCTACAGAGAAACCGCTGATCATCGTCGAGTATGGCGCCGCACAAGGAAGTAATTCGTGAGTGATACTCTCTCTATACCTGCACCGTTCTCCACTAACCATCTTTCTACTAGAATCGAGCCCATGCAAACAATCATTAATAACATACCGGGCCAAAAACCCCAACTCCTCTTCAATGACCGCCCAAACAACGACTTCAACACCCTCTCCACAACAATAACAGAATGGACCAACACCCTCCGAAACACACCTTATATAGGAATGATTCCAGGAAGCTTCTACAATTCCCTCCTCCCCGCCAAATCCGTCGATCTCGCCTTCTGTCTCACGTGTCTCCAACATTTGAGCAGCGTACCAGCCACTCACGACGAGAACCTCCTCCCACTTCCTGATGCAGACAAACGCCTACAAAGCCAAGCACACAACGACCTACTCATTTTCCTCCAACACCGAGCGGTAGAGGTCAAATCCGGAAGCTCGCTGATCATCTGTTTCCCAAGCACATCACCTTCAGGACACCGCAATCTAAGCGGGCTCGTCGCATCATGCTACGGAGCAATCAGGGAAATGGCCGAAGACGGCCGAATCTCTCGAGAAGTCGTCTCTGCATTCCAGGAGCCTGTGTATGATCGTTCTATGGAAGATGTGCTCAAGTCGCTTGTTGAAGTTAGCGAGCTATGGAGCACTCGAGAGGTCTTTGAAGAGTGGGTGTCGCATCCGGCTATTGAAAAGCTGAAGAAGGCGAAAGAGGCCAATGGTGGGGAGGATTATGAGGCTAGTGTTGAGTATGCGGATACGGTTATTGAGTGGTTAATGGCTGTTATTGGGGGCTATTTTTATAAGGCGCTTAGGGTTGGTGATGAGGAGGGGTATACGGAGGAAAGAGCGGATGCGCTTTATAGGGCGTTTTTCACGAGGGTTAAGGAGTTGTTTGTTTTGAATCATAGGGATGAGTTGGTCTCTATGTCGTTTATCTTTGTTTGGTTGCAGCGGTCTTAGGACCTGTTTTTGATGGGTAATGGCTAAAGGCCATGCTGCTGCTTCGAAACTTCCAAGGTTGGCAGGAGGACCGTTCAATGGGAGCGGGATCGTGTACTGCAGGCATATAACGATCAAGCATAAGATACATGTCTTCCGGATACATCCTAACTTCTAGGTATATAAGTTGGTGGCACAATTCAAGTAAATCCAAATCCAAAGGCCATAAACACCGTCTTCACATCCAATTCCGGGGTCACGCCGGATTCTTTTCATGCTCGAAACCCCCACAGAAAACAAAACGCCGAGCGCCTCGAAAATGAAGCATAACAACACAGAAACCCAAGAGACAGAGAAAGATCCATCTTTATCACTCCTCGAATTTCCGCTTGACACCATTCCCGTTCATTGAGGACATGCCGCGCGGCTTGCCCTCGCCAGATACCATAGCCTGGCGCTTCTTCCAGGCGTTTTTAATAGCGGGAGCAATGCGGATAAGGTCTTCTTCTGTGACGCGGTCTTCGATACTCTCGAGGACCTTTTCAACAGTGGAAATGTGATTCGCATCGTTTTTATCGTCACGGAGGCGGTGGAAGCGCCAGTGGCCTTGTTCGTCTTTGAAGCATTCAACGATGGAATCGTCGAGAGGGACGCCTAGCGCTTTGAGATCTTCCCATTCTGTCGGGGTGATATGCATCTCGCCGAAATGGCGGTATTCGCCTGCATTAAGCATGACGAATAAATGGCAGATAGGAAGGGCGTCATAGTCCGGATAAGGGGCGGAAATGCCGTCGGCCTCGTCGTCGGTGTCGGGCTCCAGGACGGGGAACTCAAGGCGCATGCGGAAGTCGACTGTGTTCTCGGATGGAGGCTTCCATTTCAGAATATGTTCGTCTGTGCCGATGCGGTAGGGCGTGCTGCGGCAGGTGAAGATCAGGCCGTCGTTTCCGTGAATTTGTTTTACTGAGGGGATAATCTCGCGGAACATCATCTCGATGCCGTAGCTGAACTGTGTGGACTTGTCTTCGACTATGAATGGTCGGTGCGCCTTTTCCTCGGGGAATTTGCGGTACATAGCCCGGTATGGTTCCAGCACCTTCGCCTTGAAATAGGCGAGTCGCTTATCGAGTGTGCGGTGCATCAGACTCTGTCCGTCAAGCACTAGACAGTCAAAGACGAGGAACTTGAGCTGATGCGTGCCGTCCGGGTAGGTGTCATTGACCAGCTCACCGTCCACCAGGGTGTCGACGTGGAATGATTGGAAAGTGTCGTCGTCAGGGAGGGGAAAGTGCAGCCCCGGTACGAAGCGATATTCGTTCTTCCGATCGATCAAGTAGTGAATCTCGGGGGTATCGGAGTCCGGGTCCCCTCGCGCAAAGTACATTAGGCATCGAATCCCGTCTGTCTTCTCGCAGACATAGTAATCCTCTCTTTGCAACTCGGTCAGATGTTTCGACGAGAAACTGACGGGTTGCGCGCCGGGGAAATTGAGATTGTTGCGGCCGAGGAGAGCGGCTACTTCGCGACGGAACTGGTCTGCGAGGTCATATTCTGCTTTGATGCCTATCGCGTCGAGGTCGGGCACGGAGTGACTCATGGTGTAGGTAGGGAGGGAAAGGAATGGGTAGGGTCGTAGGGAGCTCGTGAACGATATTTAGCGATCCGAAGACTGCCTCGAGGAGCTCTGGGAGGATCAGGGAGCCTTGAAGAGGTCAGTCAATGTGGATTGTCGGCGCAGGCGAAGGGCGCACGCCCACGCGATGAATTAAAAGCTGTGTTCGGCTTTGGAGGTGAGTTCGATGTGAGAAAAGCTCGACTGAGCAGTCAGATCAGGCTTGCGACATGGTTGAGGGTCAGACAATGATCGGCAGAGCTGGGAATAGATGGCCTTACTGCCTGTCAATGTCACGTGATATACGGATTGACCGAGGCAGTTGACTGCTCTGAAACAAGCTACCTTAGAAGTTGGATATATCTAGGCAAGCCTTGGAGTTATACACTGACACGGAACTAAAATAAAGAACAATGACAAAAATACATTGCAAAATAGTCACTGAGTGAAATACATCACCAGCCGGGGTATCATATCATCACCGAAAGAAAACAGAACCAGCCTGTTTCAAGCCCTTCTCAGCCATAAAAACAGGACGAGCGGAAGGGTATGCATCAGATCCTGCGCCCTCAAAAGCCAGCATCAGCACCTTGAAGAAGGCCGAAGAAAGGCCAAGCAACAGATCCGAGAGAGAGTCGTTAAATCGTCACTAATTGCAAGCAACTCACGAAGCCACTGCCACTGGAGCCTTGCGCGTGCCCTGTACCGAGGCTTTCCTGGACCCGTCGGCATCTCCGGAGTCTGCGCTGGGAAGCATTGGGGATGAGGATGCATCCATGTTGGGATCAAAGGGTTGGAATATACTTCCTCCGAACAGGGGCTGGTTCTCTTCTGTGGAAAAAAGTCCACCGCCTCCTCGTCCGCCAATGGCGTGTAGCATCTGTTCTTTGATACGTACGTAGCGGTACTTGGTTTTGGAGCTGATAAGGGTGTGTTCAGCCAGAGGCTGTGGCCTGGAGCGCGCGATGGCAGCCATAACCAGGTCGCGCTCCTCGTCGGAGTCGACTGGGCCGTTGGTCTCAATATCCTCTTGGAGCGGTGCATTGGCATCGATGGCAGCCTCTGTAGGAAAATTCAGCGTTAGCAGTCTGTAGTGGTAAGATGTCCTTGAGGAAAGTCATACTCTGCTGACGAGCCTGGTTCTTCTTCTGGTACTGCTGGAGCAACATATCATAGGGTAGAGAGCGGCCAGGCACCGCGCGCTTAGCACCCATAGAGTGGCTCTTGCAAGTCAAAGAGCGAGCACATTGAGCGCCATTGGGCAACGTAACACCGCACTGTTTCTCAACATCCACAGGACCCTTAGACTTTGCCGTCTTAGCCTTGGGCTCATCCTTCTTCTTCTTTTTCTTAGGCTCCTTGTCATCCTCATCGGCCTTGCGCTTCTTGCCCTTCTTGTTGTCCTCGGTAGCCTTGACGGCGCTCTTCTTCGCGCTTTTCTGGGCCGTCACCATGTCCTCGCCAGCATCCGCTTTGTCACGAACCTCGTCGTCGTCACCAGCCTTGGCCCGGTTGGCCGCGTCGCGTGCTTCTTTCTTCTTGCGCGCTTTCTCTTGCTTCGCCTTTAGGCAACCGCGGATGTGCTCCGGCGCGGTTGATTTCAGCACCGGTCGTTTGCAATGTTTGCAGATAACCGTCTCCAGCAGGTCCTCCTGGTGCGGTTTACCGGTTGGAAACGAGGCCGCGATCTTGTCATCCAGCTTGGGGAGAGGTGAGGAAGTGGGTGATGTATCGATGGGACCGTCCTTTGTATCTGTAAAGATGTAAGCGATAAGCTCTGACAAAGGAAATTAACGCCATGGGCAGTGCTTACCATCCGTCTTCTTCTTCGCCGAAACCTTGGACGTCTTTTTGACCTTCATCTTCCCCGGCTTGGTATCCTTATCAGTAAATTTATAGCCCGACGCATCAACTAGGCTACCTGATGCTGTCACGCGACCAAAGAATTAGCTTTTTGTCCGATATAGACCTTTTGTCCGCTGTTATTTTATCCTAGCGCAGCGTCATGTGTCGTGCTCGAGAGGATTCGTTTGCGCTTACCTCGACCGGAATTACCGTTCGTCGCCATGGTGAGCACAAGGTATAGAGGCCCTGAGACAGAGATATGCTCACTGGCACTATTCGATGGGATTTTGTCGTGCCAGCGTGGATCAGATCTGTTCGTGTTCACATTGGACTCCGGAGTCGACGTCGGGCTGGGGCTCCGCATTTGGTTCGAGTCACGTGCGTGTCTACGTTCGAAGAGGCAACACAACTAGATTACAATTTTGGATTAAACTAAAGGTTATAACTGATTTCACTTACGTGGTCTGTTCATAGATTAAAGGAATTTCCTATTATTGTTGATCAAATACGCCAGATGAAAGGGTAGCAGGACACTACTAGTCATCGATATTGAACAAGGTGACCTAGGAACACGCCCAGAACATTGTAATGTTGTACATGATCTTCATGAACTTCACTTTTCGAGCTTCGCAAAGCAGAGCGAGCTATTCGTCCCTCCAAAGCCAAAGCTATTTGTCAAAGCGACATTAATCTGCCGCTGCTGTGCATGATGTGGTGCATAATTGCAGTCGAACCCATCCGCCAAGCGATTCAAATTAATGGTAGGCGGCATAACACCCTAGGAAGACCGTCAGTATTATTGGATCTCTTCATGTTTCTTGGAACCACTCACGTCCTTAATAGCAAGGATACTAAACACCGCCTCCACGGCGCCCGCGCCGCCGAGAAGATGTCCGACAGCACCCTTGGTGCTGCTCACATTGACGTCTGCTGCCTTCTGCTTGCCATTCGGACCTAGGAGAAGGGACTTGATAGCGGCATTTTCAGCAGAATCACCGACGACTGTTGAAGTTGCATGCGCATTGACATAGTCGACGGCTGCTGGGGGTAACTGGGCTTGCTTCAGTGCCTTTTTCATTGCCATGTAAGCGCCCTCGCCGTTTTCTTTGGGGGCTGTCATGTGGTGTGCATCACTGGAACAGGCGTATCCCTTGAGCTCGGCGTAGATGCTTGCGCCCCTAGCCCGAGCATGTTCCAATTCCTGCATTTCGTACATTAGTACCTTGAGCAAGATCAGTGCTAGTTGTCTACGTACCTCGAGAATGAGCACGGCTGCACCTTCACCGACAACGAAGCCGCGTCGATCTGCATCGAACGGTCGAGACGCCTTTTCCGGGGCATCGTTGAAGTCTGTGGCTAGACTACGCGCTCGAGCGAAGCCGCCGATGGCCAGTGGATGGATACACGATTCAGCACCGCCGGCAACCATCACATCGGCGTCGCCACATGCAATGAAGCGGCCTGCATCACCGATGGAGTGGGCGCCAGTCGTGCAGGCAGTCGTTGCTGCATGGTTGGGACCCTAATCGAGTGAGCCAAAGACCAAAGCTCAAAAGGATAGAACATACCATGAATCCATATTTCATAGAAATGTGTCCAGCGCCCAGATTGATGAGCAACTTGGGTACAAACAACGGGTTCACTTTCTTGTAGCCCTATCGGACAGGTAAGCAGGTAGAATACCATATCCATAGATGTCTCACGTACGCCTTTCTCATATGCGACGACCGTGTCATAGATCTCATCAAAATTCCCAATTCCAGAGCCGAGACAAACGCCCTATACATGTCAGACACCTTTCAACAGCAAAGTTATCACGCATCATACCGTAGCTTCTCTCTGCTCAAAAGGATCAGGCTTCCATCCAGCATCCTCCAAGGCTTCTTCCGTAGCAGCCATGGCATACTGTGCAAACATGGCCATCTTGCGCTCCTCCTATAATCCCACGTCAATAAACACATACAGCTTCACTCGCGAGCATTCAAGGAAAAGAAAGACTCACACCACGACTTAACCACTCCGAAGCCATCCATCCACCCTCATCCCTGCTCCCCTTCGGTACAACAGCCGCAATCTGACATGGCTGCTCCTTGAACCTCGCATCCCGATGACTCACATTAACAATCCCGCAATGACCCTCCAACAAGCGGCTCCAAGTGCGACGAACACCTGCGCATCACACCAGAGATAGTTAGCTCATCTCTCGCCGAATAAGCGCAACAGTTCTCTCATGGCCTTCTGTTTTGAGTCAAGCTCCGTCATGACGCTCCCCGAGCTGGCGATGCCGTCATTGGCTGTCAAGACTTTCCCCATCCGGTGGTGCAAGTGGAGACGCGGCAAGTTTTTTTTCTTTTTTTGACGTTGCTCGAGCTACCGTGCAGAAGTCCGGGGTGATAAACTTGCTGAGTGCGACACTTGCATTGGGGATTTGAGGGCATTAAGGGCATAAGGGCATGATGGTCATAGAAGGGGTATAGCAGGGGGTTAACAACTCACCAACGCCTAGCGGAGTCACCGCTCCTAAACCTGTCACGACGACACGACGCATGGCATAGCTTCTGTGATAGAGTAGAGTAGAGAGAGTAAAAAGAGAGCAAAAGGATCCAAGAAGGGAAAGTCCTCACGACTTGGGACCGCGGAATGGCTCGGGCGGAGGTTTGGCGGGGCCGAATCTGCTCGTCTTTCCCTTTCAGTTGATTAGTTGATTAGATAGGGCTGATTAGGAAGTTCGGAGGAGAAAATGGAAAAATAGAGACCTATATATGCCTAAGCCTACCAATTCCTTCTTTTCACATACATTTCCTCAGTCATGCCCGCCTGGAAGTCTCTAGTGAGCCTGCTGGCGCTGGCCAGCAGCGCTGCATCCTGCGCTCACCACGGCGACACCGAAGTTGTCCCCGAGCACGAGCGCGAGGAACTGCTGAAGAAATGGGATCAAGAGGTATGACTCGATTTCCTTCATCCATAACCTGCAATCCCTGGAATAGTACTAACCAATGCAGTGGTCTTTCACCGGCATTGCCAGCTTTGCCCACCTCAAGCCCGTCAAGTGTCTCATCGAGCCTACAGAGAACTATGACATTGCCGTGATCGGCGCACCCTTCGACACAGCCGTCAGCTACAGACCCGGTGCCCGCTTCGGTCCCCGCGCCATCCGCGCTGCATCCGCGCGCCAAATGGCAGGCACAAGCTATAACACCCGCGCAGGTATCAACCCATACCAGTCCTGGGCCAAGATCACCGACTGCGGCGACATCCCCATCACGCCGTTTGACAACGGGCTCGCTGAGCGCCAGATGTACGAAGCCTTCCTGGAGCTAGGCAGTCGCAAGACGGTCAACAAGGCACCCAAGGGCGATGGTATCGGCGCCGGACACCCTAAGCTGGTTACGCTGGGTGGCGACCATAGTATTGCGCTGCCGGCGCTGCGTGCTCTGCACAAGATCTACCAGAAGCCTATTACGGTGCTGCACTTCGATGCGCACCTTGATACTTGGAATCCCGTGCGCTACTCGGCATACTGGCAGAGCGAGCAGACACAGTTCAACCATGGAAGTATGTTCCACAAGGCTAGTCGCGAGGGATTGATTTGCAATGCCACCTCTGCGCACGCGGGTTTGCGTACTCGTCTGACTGGTGTTGACGCGGGTGATTATATCAACCCTGGACCCGAGCAGGGCTTTATTCGTATTCACGCGGACGATATCGATGAGCTTGGTCCGATGGGTGTGGTGGATACTATTATCCAGCGGACTGGTCTGGATCCAGAGCAGCCGGTTTATCTGTCTGTGGATATTGATGTGTTGGATCCCGCGACTGCGCCTGGAACTGGTACCCCCGAGCCGGGTGGTTGGACTACGCGCGAGTTCATTCGGATTCTGCGTGGACTTGAGAAGTTGAATCTGGTTGGTGCGGATATTGTGGAGGTGTCGCCGGCTTATGATAACAAGGGTGAGACTACTGCTCTTGCGGCGGCGCAGGTTGTGTTTGAGATCATTACTAGCATGGTTAAGTCTGGCGTTGATGAGAATTTGGGTGGGTGGTATGGTCACCTCAAGGGTGAGGGTGCTGTTGTTGGTGAGGCTGAGGAAAAGGTTGCCAAGGATGAGCTTTAAGCTTGATGCTTGGAGGCTCTTGAGATTTGTAGTATATAGAATATGAGACACGATTGTAGAAGAACGAATGAAATGCCACACGACATCAAATTGCCTATCATTCAAGTAGCGATCCCAGTACCGGAGCTTGGACTGTCGTGTTTGGGGTGATATAAAATTAAGTGATCCATGGCTCTCGGCTGATTCCCCAGTGATTATCGAAGAAGTTCCGATCCCATTCATCAGCTCATTAGAATCCCGTCTACGATGGAATCGTAGTCATAGACCATGTGAATTTGAGACCTCTGTCTGCAGCATTCTAAGATCCAGAATGGGTTTGCTCTCGGATAAAGCTGCATGAGCACAGAGACCGCAGAAAATAAAACACAAATGCTTGTAGACGGAAAATCCGTGAAGATGGCAATAACACGCATGCAAAGATAGCACCGGATCTGAAGGAACGGGTACAGCAAACTTGAGAGATCCGAAGGCGCGAAGCCGAGGACGAGAAGAGAGAAACGGGGAGAAGAAACAAGGATGGAAATCATCGGCCAGCCAAAAACACGACGCCCTGACGTCCAACGCCTAGAGAGACGAGAAAGGTTGAAAGCACGGGAAGAGGGGAATACGAAGAACGGGAAGAATCGGGTGTCGGGTGTTGGGAATGTCAGAAAAACGAGAAGGGGAGGAGACGGGTCGAAACTCGCGGTCGCTGTCGTGAAGGAGAGGATTCGGGGATCAGGAGATCGGGGGGTATGGGAGGGAGCAAATAGTCGAGGATTCGCGGCTCGGATGGGCGACAGATGGCGCAGCCGAGCGAAGCCAAATTGAAGAGAAAGGGGAGCAGAGGGGCAGAAGTAATCGAGGAGTCGGAAAAGTCGAAACTGGAATACTGCGCAGACCGGGGGAGCTTGATCGAGAACACGAGGCAAACCGAGCCGTTACGAACACGGACATGGTCGAAACAATTCAGTAAGCAACGCTAGCTCATAACAAAGCTCCTTTTTCCGTCCGCATGTAAATATCCCAGTAAGTCGGTCCGGCTAAATAGTTTGCCCCCAGAAAAGCGAGAAAAAAAACAGGTTCATTCCGTCGTATCTGTAGAGCAGATTGTGTCAATCAGCACATCCCGTAATTCACCGATAAATAGTCAAACATACCTGTAAAAATGTCCAGGAAGAGGGTTTACAGCAAGCGACAGCGACTGGACTTCTTCTTGGGTGCCGGCTCGAGAGCGGCGACGATGGCCTGTGCAAGGCGAGTTAGCGGTGTAGAACAAGGAGACGGAGTCGAAACCCCTCTCAAAGCGCCCGGGAGCGGCGCAAACATGGGACATTTCATACCTCATCAAAGACATCCTTCAGCTTGTACTGCGTCAGAGCAGAGCACTCGACGTACTTAACTGCGCCGAGCTCCTTGGCCATGCGGTCACCGTCTTCCTTGCGGATGGGCTGCATCTTCTGGCGGGCCAGCTTCTCACGGACAGTGGGGTCGTCGCGCAAATCGGTCTGGGTGCCGACAATGAGGCAGGGGACGCCGGGGCAGTGGTGGTGCACTTCGGGAAACCATTTCTCACGAACGTTCTCGAACGAGGCAGGTGAGGTCACGGAGAAGCAGACCAGGAAGACGTCGGTCTGCGGGTACGACAGCGGGCGCAGGCGGTCGTAGTCCTCCTGACCAGCAGTATCGAAGAGACCGAGGGTATAGGGTTCATCACCGATCCTGGGAGGGTAGAATTAGACGCGGCCTGCTTTCGGGAGTGTGGTTTTTGTGACGAGGCTTTTTCCAGACGGGGCTTTGCTGCGGGCCTGGGAGGAGGGAAGCGGAATCGGTGAACCTACATCACAGTCACGGCATAGTTGTCAAACACAGTAGGCACATATTCCGAAGGGAATTTGTTGGTCGTGTAGGAGATGAGCAGGCAGGTCTTTCCTACAGCACCGTCCCCCACCACAACACACCTAGAGAATCGGGGTTAGTCCCAGAGAGGGGGGATTCGGCAATGAGGGGGACACATACTTGATAGTAGCGACAACCATTCTGAGTAGGAGCAGAAAGGATGATGATGAACGTAGATAGGAGGGAGTTGGAAAAGAGGGGGGTTGGAAGAAAGTTGCGAGTGTGGGAGAACAAAAAGGGAGAAGAGCTGTGGTCTGGATTGAATGGGGCAACCCGCAGAGAGTATGGAGTCTAGACGGCCGCTTTTCTAGTCTTGTCGGATACACGGGTTATTTTTTTCTTTTTGTTTTGTTCCTTAGTTCTTAGTCTGTTCACACTTCCTCCCATTTTATTGTTTTATCCTCTTTTACTCCAGATGTCAATTATTCAAAGGTTAACAATTTCCACAAGTCCACGGTATCAAAGAAGGACTCGATGTGACGGTATCGGCTACGCGCTATGGTCCACAAATTAGACCATAACAGTCGGATATTCATAGTTTCTCGTTCCTTCTTCCTTTATGATTCAGACGTTACATCGTTCGAGTCTAGACTAGATATAGTGGATATAATCCGGACATAAAATAAAGAAGATGTAAAGCTCCACTGATCGCTTCCCGAGGTCAAAGGTACTTTTAATTACCCAGCTACAGCTAACCGCGAACACCCCGGAATACTCCTCAGTTCAGGCTTAAACTTGAAAGAATGACCCCCAAGGCCATAGGGACACCCCAGCCTCATCTCATTCTCTAACGACTGGCCCCTTTCCGCGCCCCTATATCCACTACTTAGCCCCTAACCCCAAGCTCTGAAAGAGCCACATGAGCCTTCATCCTGTAACGAGCGGGTCAAACCCGAGGAACTAATCTCGATTTCGGCCCCTGGTTTCACCTCCTGGCCAACTTGACCCTTCTTGGACAGAGTAGGTACCTACCTATACAACTTCACAGTGATCCGTAGCCTAGACCTCTAAGGTCTCCGCTAAGATTGGGTCTTGGGTCTTGGCATGGGTCTAGCCTGAAATGACCCGCTTAAGGTGAAGAGTGCTACGGAGTATGTCTGCATGCGATATGCAGGTACATGCATGGCTACCTGTCGTCTGCCTTGAGGTAGTCAAATTATCTTGAGAAACTAGGGCTTAGATGAGGCGGAAGGCCCTTGGGCCTTTTGTAGGGGTCCCTAGGGTCTGTTGCGGCGAGTGTACATTTTATTTGGGTAGTGCTGCATGGATTTGAATCCGGACTTGATGGTTTGATATTAGATAGAGCTGGCTTGCTAGAAAGAAATCAGGTAAGCCGGCATCTCTACGCAGCATGTCGCATATACAAGACCTTTTTTCTTCGAAACAAGAGAACTACACTAAAAGGCCTTACCAAAATAGGTGTGCACCTTTCTACTCGAATGGCAGAATCAGGTGATTCCTTAGTGACATTTTTCGACTAATCCCTTAGAACAACCGCCTTGAAAGAAACCTCAAGCCAGATACCATGAATGTATCGAAATAGACACACCAAATCGACCCACGACCCAAAATTTAGTATGAAACAAAGAAACCTCCTGTTTAGAACGTTTTAAAGCTAGGCTTCAGCCTCATCCGCCCGACGACTGCTAGAAGTTCATTGAAGTCGCACTCAGCGGGGTACTGGGATCAATGGATCCAATAAGGATGCTGACGTTTGGAGATATTACTACCGGACAAGCTGGAATGGTTGAAAGAAAATCGGCCTTTGTGTCAGTGTTCGTGCCCAATGTTCTCATCAAAGGCATCTGCCAGCAATGTCGCGATTGCGACTCGAATCAGATACTTTCCTGGTGCACGGCAAGTGGCCTGCAATAGAATGTTCTTAATTCAGATTTCATACCAGACTGGTGTTGATTTGCTGCCATCTGGGCAGGTGCGCAGGCCTACATTCTATAATACCATGACATGTCCTACAACACCCAAATTCTAATGTGAATACATAATGAGAAAGTCAATTGCCGTCTATGGTGGCCAAAAGCTCGAAATATGTATCTACATACAACGCCAGATGCAAATGGACGCCATCGATCAGAGCCGCATCGAATAGATGATGAAGATCGAAGCACAATTTCATAGAAATCAGGGATAACGCCGGCTTGCTGGTTTTGTGGAATGCAACGCAAAATATAATCAGATCGTACACTCGTTACTTTTCATAGAACACAGAGCGAGCCTAAGTTCGCTTGTGGTGGGTGTCGGAGTTGGGATCCTCCAATGGGAGAGGTGTTGCTTCTTCGGAGTTATCATCGTGGCTTCCGGGGGCCATCTTGTTATGTTAGAGTGGAAATGGGAGCGTTTGAGGGTATGTGGGTGGTGCTCACCTTGTCGAGTTTGTAATCTACCATTGCGAGACTGAGCGGGATCAGTGGTAAGGTCACGATTATGGCTAGGAATAGGAGCCTGTTCATGGTCTCCTGGTAGGCGCGGTTGATAGCCACGCGAGTCGGAGTGCCGAACTCGTAGGACAGGGCTTTAGTCAGCTTTCCGAAGATTTCGCCGGCTTCGGATTTGGTCTCTTCTGGTAGATACTGCTGCAGCTTCTTTGGGATCTGGCTGGACCATACCGCTCCGGAGATGGCCGCGCCGACGGCGCCGCCCATTTCCATGGAGGTCAGGAACATCGCAGTGGCGGCAGCAACCTCCTGGTGGCTTGCCGATGCTTGGACGCCTAACTGAACGGGCACGTTGACCAGACCACCGCCGCAGCCGACCATGATCTGGGTGCCTAGCACTTGCATGTGAGAGGCACCTTCGCCACGGCACATGAGCATGAGGGCCAGACCGCTCATGTAAACAACGCAGCCGATTGTCACGAAGATTCGGTAGCGGCGGGTATATTTAATCAGAAGAGAGACGCTGAATGCAGCGATGGTGGATGTAAAGGAGAAGGTCTGGGTGACGCGACCGGCGGTGGCCACATCGTACCCTTGGACGACCTGCAGGTAGGAATATAAATAGGGTTGGACGGAGAAGTAGAATGCCACTAAAGGCGGTTAGGTTAGTATGTGGTCAGCGGGAGAAGATCAAATCACATACTAAAATACCAGAATGCCAATGCACAGCCCGCCAGAGCAGTCCGTTGCTTAAGGAGGTGCAATGAGAGCAAGGGTTTGGGTGCCAGTTTCTTCGAGGATTCCCAGTGTGGCAAGGCGCACAAGCACAGGACACCAACAACGATCATCACAATGATACTCGTGTTCTTCCACCCACCGTTGGCGCCGGCCGCCAGTGTCAACGGCACCAAGAGTAAAGTGACAGCGGCAGAGAGCAGTGTTAAACCGCCAACATCCAGATCATACCAGGTCCGTCGAACGATGCCAACAAAGCTGGTCTTTCTCTGCTTGTGCCTGGACTCCTTGATCAAATGTAGTCTTCGAGCCTTGCGCTGGTTGAAAAGCAGAGTAAGAGCCAATGGCAGGAAAGCTGCGGGCAAGATAATCGCCCACATGCCGTAGCCCCATCGCCACGAGGATGTTTTGAGCACAGCACCTGCAATGGTCGGACCGATCCAGACAGTGACCAAAAAGGGGAACTCGGGCAGCAATGCCAAGAAAGCACGGTTTAGCAGGTCACTGCTGTCGGCGATGAACACCTGCTGGAGAATCTGCAAGCCCGTCGAGCCGGCTGAATAGAAGATCTGGGCGGAAGCGTAAGTTTGCACGTTGGTGGAGGCGGCCATCTGCACATAGCCTAAGACGTAAATCAAAATACTGAGACAAAAGGCTTCGAAACGACCGAAGACGTCAGCGACCTTGGCCATGGGCGGCTTGATAACAGCTGCGAGAGTATTAGCGGGTTATATTCTATTGGCCTTCTGTCGGCGTAGCACGACAGACACAGCTCTTACCATTGACTACATTCTGGACGACGAGGACCGTCGAGATCAACGAGTGTTTGCTGAAGGCACTGGTGGCATATGCCGACAAGGACATCACAGTCTGGCCTTCCAGGGATGTGCAGAATGCCATGAGGAATATACTTTGCGGCAAATTAGCGGGGTGTGATATGGGCAGGGACGGTGCTCCACACGAACCTGATGTAGGCAACCATCAAAGATCGAGTTGTCCAAGTCATATTAATCGCCTCGATTTTCCGAACCCCTTCCTGCGTCTCGTCCGGAGTCGAGAGGCCGCTCGACTCTCCCTGCGTATCATACTCCTCCGTCAATAATTGGTCTCTTTCGGCGTCCATATTACTGTCCTGCTCGATCGTACCGTACGACGGGCCAGAGCGATGGTCGATAAGAGGCATCTCCGTCGCGTGCAGGGTAACGTCGGCGGAAGGTATCAGAGAGCACAGCGAGGATGGATAGAGTGTCCATACGAAGGCCGGGAGAGATTCAGATTGGTAGGGAATCACAGAAGAAGCGGCGATCCGGGCTAGAAGGGGGAAATAAAATAACCGGCAAATGAATCATCGATAGAAAAGAAAAATAAAAAATAAAAAAATAAAAATAAAATAAAAATTTCATGCAACCTCAGCGTGACAAGCGACGGATGTATCATATAAAAGGGGAATGGGCCCTGCTTGACTAAACACTGCTTGGGCAACGATCCGAGAGATGAGAGGGTCCCGTTGACTAGCTGAATCAGTCGGGTTCACCTCGCGACAAGGAAAAAGCAAGCAGATGGGACGGCAAATCAGCGGGACGATCAGAGGAAAAGATGAGAGAAAAAAGATGGGGCGCAGCAAGGCGTAGAGGTAATAGGGAAGGGAAAAGCGAGGCAAGCGCGGTAATCAAGAATGCGGCATGAAAATGGCTATGCTATAAGTAGCAGGATGGCGGGCAGACAACGAAGGGTAGATCCGCCGATGGGAGCCACTATGGCCACTAAGACCACTATGGAGGAGAAGAATGGAGGGGAATCCCCGGCTCCGAGTGGTAATAGGCCGAGTCGGAAGGTCAGGCGGCACCAGCGTGAAGAGTGGATGAAACCGAGCCTTGATCGTCGGTCGCACTTATGCACGTCGACAGAGATGAGTTGCCAGGTGCGATTTGGGCTCTGCGGGCCCCAGCATTCCGGCTGCAACAAAGCTAGTTCAGTTCGTGGGTGTGAGGGACAAGTGCGAGGATCAGGTTCATCAACTGAGGAGTCGAGTCAGAGTGAGGGTGAGATTGAGATGCAGAGGCAGAATGAGGGGTGATAGTGAGATTATCAGTGGCAGTTATTCGAAAAGTGGACCCAAAGATGTCACGGACACGGAGTAGACGGAAGCGGGCTTCGCGTAGAGATGTGGTCTGACATTCGCCTTCCTCGCCACATACTCTGTAAATCAGATATGATAGATCGATAAGATGCTGGCAAGGGCCTTGTTTGGTCGGTTGGAACCGAAAAATCATCCCTGGTCTTTGTCGGTGGGGCGTCCATTAATGGAGCCATTATGACGGGGATTGAATCTCCAACATTGTCATCTTACTGTACCTGCTGTCTTTCCATAGCAGTCAATAGATTAGACAGGTGGATAGCTATGGATCGATAGAAAAATCAACCTCCGACGTGATACCCGTGTATGGCATTGCCAGTTCCAGTCCCAGAGCACGTGGGACCTTAATTTGCATCGAATCGGATATTTCCTCGGTGGATCTCTGATTACACTGACTCTTCCTTAACTTCTAGACGGTAGGACTGTGCTATACTACTGTAGATCCCATGAGTACCACAAGGGTCAGTTGATCTCCACAGTGCGGATGATCATCTTGTGTACCCCCTCGTCTAGAGTGCCCTGCATGTCTATCGTTGATACGGTCTGGCCCTGGCTCTTGTGCCTGGTGATTGCGGTGGATTTTTATGTTTTTAGCATCATCACGGGTCTTAACATGTATACCTCATTTCTGATTCGTTCCCTAAACCCAAGGCTGCTATACTTTAGATTTGTTTTAGATACTCATTCCACCCATCTACTCCGTCCTTGATTTCAAATCTACGATCAAATGTCCAAAGTTGACCTCCAACTCCCCGCCCTCCGTTGCCGGCCGAGCCGCATACACACCAACCCAACACTCCTCCACATTCTCCTCCTGGAAGATCCAGGTTACCTCCCGGATAGGCGACTTCTGCACACCCTCGACCAGGTAAATCCACAGACTGTCGTCCGCCTCTCTGACCATCTCCAGCGTTGCTGCTCCGCCGCCAGAGGGCACGGGAAACAGGCCCCAGTCTGACCAGCGGTCTTTGGCGACGGCGCTGAGGTGAGGCTTGCCGTGGATAAGCTCAATGCCAGCCTTAACCCACTTGTGGCTGCCGTCCTTATTGCGCAGGACGATTATCAAACCGCCCTGGTCATACTTGTACTTCCACTGGGCTTTGAAGGCAACGCGCACCCGCTTGAAAGACTGGAGGGGGACCGGCCGGTACAGAATGGGGGCCGTGAAGCTGTGGGTGTCCGGGGGCTTGGACCAGATGTCTGTTGATTGGTGTGCTTTTATTGAGAATTCTGGCTGGGGAGACCCATCGCCCGGGACATCTTCGTTGGAGTTGGCGAAGATGAATTGAGACATGAGGAGGTCGAAGGTGGAGATGATCTTCTATGTATAGATCGGATCACGCGACGGATCACAGTAAGATCGTAGACACCCAGATAAGCAAAAAGAAGAAAGAAAATAGTATTCAGGATAAGGAATAAGAAGAATATTCGAGAGAGAAGTCTGACCGGAAGTCTGCCTTGTCACACAAAGTATGGCTACGTCACGAAACCGGAAACTGTGAGATGACACTTTGAGCTTCCCAACAGATGGGGCGCAGCCATTTGGCCTAACTAAGGTGTAGTCTAATGTCTATGAAGCAGCATAACTAACTACACAAGGAATCAGGGACCAATACACTTTAGATGTCTGTACTAATGCATCCTGCGTGCATCCCTATAGGGTCTCATTATCTTTTACCTACCCACCACGCCCCCCAAAACACCCCTGCCTTGGAAATTGGGTGTCTACATTTTCTGCCGCCCCAATGCCCCGCCCCAGTCCCTCTGATTTCTTAAGGTGTCTGATTTTTGCATGCAGCCAAGTAAAGCTATAGGTTTTAACACCATTAAATCACTCATTTTCTCACTCATCTTTTTCCGTATAATTGAGCCCTCTATATGCATATCTATTGAATATACTTTAATTATGAGTATTCAGTACCTCGTGGCCTCGCTAACTGCTCCGTAATAGCCCTCCATCGCTCGCTGCGACTGTGCCGCGCTCTACGCCCCCTACGCCCTTTATGAACCTTACTACCCTCTAAATCATGGTAACTAGCCTATTCCCTACAACCGGGACCGGTGATTTAGGCAAAATCAGTGCAAAAATCGTGTGTGCAAGATAGTTGTAGAAGGAGTTGGAAGCGGTAGGTAAGTATAAAGATAATGAGATCCTGCCTATATCTCCGAGCCTCTGCCCAGGTGGCTCTCTAAGTCTCTCTCTTTCCCTTGCCCTTCCCCATATTTAGAATAACTCACCCATATCTAAATATCTTGTTCTGCTAACTAACACAAATGACACACGACGTTTCCGACTACTCCTAGTCTCTGTAACTGAGCTGCAAGCGAGAGCAAAGGAGCTGGGGGTTTCGACTTTCCCATTCTAACCTTCCAAGACTAGACAAATATCCCAGCAGCTATATGAATTAGCTCTGTACATATACATGCGATTTTCCATTTTTCTCTGACCGCCATTTTACCGATGTATCGCTCAAGACGTTCCGGTCCATCTCCATATTCGATTATGTGATCTACGCTGACATAAGATCTACGGTGTCAGATCAAAGGCGAGACAGCATTAGGGGCTCGTCCCGTTGACACATGAGCCGGTAGATGATGGCATCATCTACCCAATTCACCATCCAATCTCCAGGGATATCGTACAGGTAAACGGAGTCTTGGGAATGGGCTGAAAGAGCTCCCATCCAACCTGCCACCTTCGCCATGTCGTCCCGTCTGTTACACCCGGACGAGTACGAGCTGCGCTCGCGCTCATCAGTCGACTCCGACGACACTTTCGACCTCGACGAAGCTGATTTCGAATCCCAACTCCATCCCGCTTTGAGACTAGGCGCGCGCAGACCCTGGCTGCCCCGGATATTCCAGTCCTTCCCCGGATACGGCCGTCTGAAGACCAATTCGAGACCAGTCCTTGCGAGCTCATCGTGCCCGGCTTGTTTCCGCCGCTTTGCCTTTCGTCGAAGATGTTGTTATCTTCATGTTATCTTTGGCATCCTCTTCGCCCTCGTCTTGCTGACTTCTATTTTTCGACCGTCCTATACCCGCCCGCCGGCGCACTACGCGGCGCTACGGAAGTCCGTGTTGGAGAAGAGCTATACTGGGAGAGGGAACCCTCGCAATGAGAAGGTCTTTATTGCAGCCAGTCTATATGACCGCGGTGGCGAGCTCGCCGGGGGTCAATGGGGTATGCAACTTTTGGAGTTGATTGATCTATTAGGTGATCAGAATGTCTTTGTGAGCATCTATGAGAATGACAGCGGGGAGAAGGGACAAAGCGCGTTGCGGGAACTGGAGCAGCAGATTCGGTCGCCCAAGGCGATTGTGTTCGAGGAGCATCTCGACTTCAAGACCCTGCCGTCTGTGACAATACCCGGTGGAGAGAAACGCGTCAAGCGCATCGAATATCTGGCCCAAGTCCGAAACAAGGCACTGAAGCCTCTTGAAGAGAACCCCGTCATTCAGTACGACAAGCTGCTTTACTTGAATGATATCCTATTCGACCCCATGGACGCGGTGCAGTTACTCTTCTCAACAAACGCCAACGCAGATGGCGTATCCCAATACCGTGCTGCATGTGCGGTCGACTTTGACAATCCCTTCAAATTTTATGACACCTACGCAACTCGCGATCTCCAGGGATATAGCATGGGCCTTCCTTTCTTTCCTTGGTTCTCCACAGCCGGCAACGGGGAGAGTCGCCGAGATGTTCTGGCAGGCAGTGATGCTGTCCGGGTGCGTAGTTGCTGGGGTGGAATGGTGGCGTTTGACGCCAAGTACTTCCAACCATCGCCATCCACTAGCACTAACCCTGTCTGCTTCCGTTCCGGGCAAGATCTCTTCTGGGAAGCTTCTGAGTGTTGCTTGATCCATGCCGATATACAGGATCCACAAACCAATGTCGAAGACATCACCGACACCCGCATCTACATGAACCCATATGTTCGTGTTGCATATGACCGTCGTACATTGTCCTGGTTGGGAGTCACTCGCCGATTCGAGAAGCTTTACTCGTTCCTGCATAACTTGGGCAACCATCTCGTCGGACTTCCATGGTATAACCCTCGACGCACAGAAGTCCCTGGACAACATGTACAGGAAACCGTTTGGGTACCTGATCCCAACCAGGATGGAAGTGGCTCCTTCCAAACACTTGATCGAGTGGCTGGGAACGATGGCTATTGTGGTCGTCGTGGTCTTCAGGTTATTGTGGAAGACCGTCAGCCCGGACAGAAGGGCTGGGAAAACATACCCATTCCATCTGGCTGATGTGCGATGTCAACGGGGATCAAACTGCTGTATATCAGGCCTATCTTGTTCGTGTTTGCCCTTCTGGTATGCAAGCTAGGGCTAGGATGTGGTCTGCCGATGCACAAGTAGTCTGCCGATGCACAAGTAGTCTGCCGCTCTGATTTCATATACTTCTGCAGTTATAGGATCTCTCGACAATTAACTATGTTGGTTGCAAGTACTTGTTGTAAGTACCCTACGCTCAGGAGCGATCTGACTACTGCGGTGCCACCAACTATATTGGAGGCGCATGTCGAAATATGGTACCTCCGAACTAGGTACCACCAATCTATGAGTCGCCGCTTAGTCGTCGTCACATGTCGAATAAGGTACTCCCATACCAGGTAGCGACGACGTCGTCGCCCCTCCGACGAGCTATTTAACCTCACTTCTTCACGCATTATCTTTCATCCTCCTTCCTTTCCACCCTCTCTCGTCTCCGTACACGTGACTTTTTCATACTACGATTCGCACGTCTTCGCTTCTTTCTTGTATCATGGATACATTTCTTGTATTCTTTACGGACTGGTTGCTGCCAGAGTATCCGGACGGGTACCTGCTTGCAACTTTCGTTTATCACTTTTTCTTTGTTCTGGCTGTTGCCAACTTTTTGCGTTCCATCATGGTTCACTTGGCTGGCACCAGCACTGGCTGGCTCCCCATCAGCAAGGAGCGTCTGCAGGAGCTTGTCGCCGCTCAGGAGAGCATTTACTCCGTTATCTCTGACTACTGCGAAAAGAAAGGAAGATCCCTGGAAGAATCCATCCACGCTGTCCCTGGTGTCAGCATCTTTCGTCCGGACCCTGACAGGAAGCCCATGGTAAACTATTCATTCGTCACTGTAAGTGTGGACCCTGATCCTGCTGTTCTCATTCTCCTGCCCACATCGCAAGGATGCCCGAGTCCACTCTGTTCATCCTCGCCCACCCTATGCTACCTCTTCCCACTCTTGATAGAAGTATGTACTGACCTTCGAGTCCAGGAACATTCCATGTCCAATGGAGACTTTCATCGCAGTTACTCTGGTTCCACTGGCTCTAGTTCCATCAACCCCGAGGCGGCCGCCTTTTCTCCAGGAGATCCCCCTGTTTTCAGGGGAGTCCGCACCCCCGAAGAGTTCATGGCCTCCCTCCGTGCTGCGCAAGCTCGTCGCCGCGCCAGCGCTGCCATCCCTGCTCGACGAATCGTTTTTGGAAATCTTCCCGAGGGTACCAGTGTCTCTGACGTTCTCTGCATAGTGCACGGCGGTGCCGTGGAGCGTGCCTGGAGCGTTGTTGAGGGAGAAGTCATCGTCCAATTCATTGACGATGGCGCCTGTGCCCGATACTACGCCATCCACTCTGCCGGCATCCTAGTTCATGGCAACCATGTCATTACTGTTGCGCAACCTGACAACACCGATCCACTCACTCCTCGTCAGCGTGAGCGCATTATGTCTGGTGTCACTCGTCTCGTCAGTATCTCTGGCATTGTGAACGAGGCTTTCGTCAACCTCTGCACCATCACCAAAGGATACGAAATTGATCATATTCTCCTGGCTGATTGTGACCGCGTTAGCCGTCCTCCCCTTACATTTGAAGGAAAAGAAACTGACAAGTCATCTATAGCCTGGCATCTCTTACGTTTTTTTCCGCAACATTACCCATGCCTGGGACTTCAAGATTCACGCGGAGGAGGATGTTGATAACTGGGGCGACTGTGTCTTTGACTACATTCCTGACCCGTGAGTTGCCATTTCACCCCCGACTTTTCTATTCATTGCAAGATTACTGATCAACCCCGATGTGCAGCTGCCTGGTTGCCCGTGGCTTCCACGAGAACAACCTCGAGACCCGCTTTTGCGATGCTGTCACCCTCGACAACAACTAAACCACGTGACGTCACGTGCACCCGAGTGGATTTGAGAATGCGAGACCTGAGAGCTCGTAACATTTCCCTGGGATCTTTCCGAGTGGTCGGTTCTTGACGGGTGGTTTGAGAAGAGGACGTTTCCATTCTCTTTTCATGGTTCTCTTTGTTTTCGTTTGCTTGCCAGCCATTTGGCTGTGCCATTTGTCAATTCATACTCCAACCTATCGGGGACAGAAGACGATTTACTACGGTAGATCTGACATTGTTTTACTTGATGGTTACAGAATTGACTTTGAATATCATTATCATCCGTCCCAGTGGACAACTTAAGCTGCAGCTGGTACATTAAGGGATTTAATGCTCCGACTTAACCGATTTATTTGGCCAGCACACCTAGATCGTATAATATGCCGGTCCAGAAACTCCGAGTTTATAATGAATCAGCTAACATGGCGTAAATATACAGTACCAGCCCTGGCTCCGAATAATAGCCTCCATGGAGTGCGACATAGTCTCGGATAGGCGCTTCAGATGTCACAATCAATCATAGATGCATCCTGCACAGAAGCTACTAGAATCTCGTTCTACACGCGACTCAAGTAGGCTGCGATATGGCGATGAGAGTGGATCCATAAGGGCGTAAAACTCTCGTGTCACTGCAACTATCCCTGTCCTCCTCTACTGTAGGCCGAATTTCTCAGTATGTACGAATCCACCATCGTGACAACTTGACATTAACCGCCTATCAGCAGAGGGAATGCACCCAACCAATCTCTCCCCAGTCAGCCCTCTCCGATGATCAGTTCATCGCATCTCCTCCGATTGCCTAGCACGGAAACACTCGGCCGTTCAAGGGGCGCCCCTCTTGCTTAATTGGTCTCTAGCTGCATATCCGGCTGCTAGCGTGGGTGGGGATCGTGCTTCTAGCCCATAACGGACTAGCGGAGTTCATAGGGACTTGGGTTGTGTGCCGCACGGTATAAGGACTAGACTTTGTTGGTTTAGGTTTAGGCTTGGTTTAAGTAAGTGAGGTTTTCAGTCGAGAGTATCTCTGCTGAGAAGTCAGTGCAAATTGCATTGAGCCGAGTACAAGCCATGCCATTACGCATTAAACGCATAACAAGCACGAAAAACATTCCCCCAAATGCCACTGACATCGTAAAGTCCAGGACTCGAGCCCTCGAAAGTATCAACACCTAATACCGCCAACCCACAACCACCAGCTAAAGCCAACACAACTGTGACGCGCTACCGACCTCCCTTCCCGAGTACACAAGTAGAGAGAATAGGGGATCCCATAACGCGGGCCGATGGCATTAGTGGAACGAACTTGCGTGCGTTGCCGATGCTGGTGTAAAGGACTCCTGAGAGATAAGGTGCCCTTACTAAAGTAGTTTGTTATTCGTGATCTACGGTTTGTTTGGTGCGGTGCGATCCTACTCTAGTGCAATCGAGTCATGTGGTGCAATGCGTGTACGAGGTAGGCTTGAACAATGCTATTGTATTTATTTCTCTGTCTCTGGTTTGGGTAGTTACATAGGTATCTATAGAGTAACTTAGACATGCAAATTGGCCCGGATATCTAAAGTCAAATGCTCAACTTTCCGATCCCGATCGATCACATTTTTCAGGAAGCTCTTAGCTCGCCTGCCCCAGTGATTGAGGAACGCGGAGGGGCAATTTTGTAGTGATTTGCACTAAAGGGTACCGTATTTAGGTAATTGAAATCTCTCCAATAGCGGGCCCGAGGTCTGTTTCCGTAGAATACATATTGTTGGTGTGTTGATGCTCGTGTCACCGAGTCGGAATCAAGGCAGCTTTGACCCGGAGTGGGCTGGTGGATTCCAAGATTGCTGTGGATCTGGTTCTTGTCGGCTAGGGAGATCATCGTCTGAGGGATTTGGGCAATTCTCAAGTCAGTTGACGGTCTCGGTTGGAAACCGATCGGATTCGCTTATTTCAACTTTACGGAGAGGTATTGCCGAAGATATAATTTGGTCTACTCTGTACTATTCGGTAGTGTATGCTTACCTTTCCAATTCTTGTCGGTGCGGGCCTAGATGAGGGCGAGACTAAGACTAGGCGTAGATTGGCTTGTATGGCTGTATTCATCCACTATGTACTCGATTAGAATTGACCCTAAGCCTCAATGTTTGTCCATAGGCGGATGGATTCTTTCATGGGTATAAGGGATAATCAGACTGGGAATACCTCCAAGACTCGACCCCGGAGTCTATGAGCCTCATGATACATTGAACAACGAGGTAAACACTCTTAACTCCCCGACATTGCTGTCATATAGCCTATATGTAGTCGAACAGGGTACCAAGGCATCAAATCAACCTTGGAAAAAAGCAGATGACCACCCAACCCAAAGCAAAACAAAACTTCAATGAGGTATCTTGAAAACGCAAAAAGCCTCCCCGTAAACGCAAAAAAAAAGAAATCACGCCCGCCGCTGATGCTGTCTCTGCATCTGCAACGCCGTATCACGATCCTCCCTCATCCATGGATACCAAACATTAGCCCACTCAATAACGCCAAACCTCGGCGCCCCCTCTTGTCCCAAACTCGCTCCCTCCCTTAGGAACTCCCCATCTCTCATGCGTCTCTGCTCGCGCAGCGTAGGACACTTCTTCTCCTTGATAAAGCGATAGAACTTGCACTGGATGCCCTGGAACCCACGTCTCTGACGACTGGGAAACTGTTTATTGAAACTCTCTCGCACCTCCTTCCACTCCTGACATAGGTCGACCCGGTGGTACCAGATAAAGTACATTTCTTCTTCCTCGTACTTGGGCCGCGGGGCACGCCGGCGATCGGCGTTGGTGGAGGATGATGATGAGACTGAGTCGTAGCGCTCGCGCGGCTGGTAGGTGTCTGGGCTTGAAGGGGCGGAGCCTGGGCGATAGGATAGGAACATGTGATGGTGGTGGTGGTGATGCATGCTTTGGTTGGAGTTGCTGGAGGCGTGCGTCGTTGCTGTTGAGGTTGCGCCTGGACTTGCGTCGTGGTAGCCTTGGTAGTGCCAATAGCCTGGGCTTGGGGGGTAGCTTGGAGATTGGTTGGGGTTCGTTTGGCATGGTGAGCTTGAGTTGTAGTCTCGTTCCACGGAGTCGGTAGGTGGGTTTAGAAGGGAGTCAATTTTCATGCGGCTCTGTCGTGATGGGGGGATGTATGTTTCTGTGCGGGTGTCCATGGTGGTGTTTTATAGATGTTGCGTCGAGGATGTTGTGGAACTTGAATCTCGTCAAGTCCGAGTAAAGTAGATCAAACAGATTCAGATCTCAAGACGCAGGCGTTATCGAATTGACTGAATGGAGATCGACTGGAAATTAGAGTGTAGAGTGTAGAGTGTAGAATGTATGTGATTGTATGAGATAGAGTGGAGGGGGCATAGACCCGTCAAGGTAAATAGGAAGGGAAGTTTATAGATCAATGTAAGAAATCTAAGAAGATCATCTGGAACAGCTGGTCTTAAATGAGATAGGAAAATCGATTGCGAAATTAGTCGGCGCAGACTAACGTTGGGTGCAGTGTACCAAATATACGGGTCGAGTTGGTTGTCTGCTCCTTCGTATAGCTTGTACCGCGGATACAAGGCTGGGGCGAAGGGCTAACATGGGAGTGGATTGAGGGGGGAAACCACAGTGACTCGATAAAATAAAATCAGTAAAATAAATAAGTAACCGGTGAATGGTACGGGGTCTGGGACCTAGCATTCTTCCTATTCGCCGAATAAATTGATATTCCAAATTCTTTGAAAATAAAATCACTGGTGGCAATTCTCCTTTGGATCGGGTGATTTTCCAATTTTTCTAGTAAGATTTCTTTCGGTGATCGGTCACTTTAGGTAGGAATTCTTTGTTAGAAGACGCGGCAATTTCAATTTCAGGGTGGAACGTGCGCTATGGCCCAATCTTTCAGCAGATCGTTTTTATTTTCTTGTATTGGCAAAAATAACAAATGTGGGGACATGTATTACATGCAATTGATTCTATTCGCCATCGTATACGAGGCCCATCGGCGTCTAGCGGTGGCCCGAGCAGGAACAGATTGGGCCTGCAAATGCCCAGCATAGCCTCCCCAAAAAGATAACCATGCAGATTCAACCCTCGCGTGCCACTGTTTCAAAAGCCCACACTTGATATTAAAAAGGTTCATATGATCCTGACAAGTGGGTTTAGACGCTCTGACCATAGCTTTGAAGAACCTTCTTCTCGGGTTCCAGTAGATACGGAGTAGAGAGAAGTGGTAGCCTCGCACGTCCTCACGGGAAAAAACCAACAGACAAGCGCGGCGTCTATTAGAAGATTCCGAGTCACCTGTTGCAACGCACGCCATGGCCTTGGGACCTGTCCACGAATGAAATGGACGAACTAATGCAGGCTCAATTTGTGCACGGTCAAGTGGAACCCTCGTTGCGTCTGCCAACGCATCTGCAGGAGAGAATCAGTGTAGTATACCAGGAGCAGTCGAAGGGGTTCAAACTGACAATGATACATACCGCTGGACACACAGAAAAATGGCGCGAATCGGTGGAGAAGGTGACTTCCTCCGAGATATAGCGAGCCATGGTCCAGCCGCGGGGACAGTCTACCATCTCTAGCATATCGGTCTTCCGGGCACAGTCAATTCCAAATGAATAATTCCGGATTGGTCTCCCCACAGAGTCGAAATCAGGTCAAAGCTCAACTGGGTCTCTTTGAACCGCGTGATGTCAGTGAGATCGTCGGTCATCTGCAACGGCTTTCTACAGGGACAAGATTTCCTTCAGGCAGGGATTTTGATTCGATAACCGTGGTGGTGAAAAAGCCTGTGCTTTCAAAGATAACCCCGGGTGAGATAGGTGACTTCTGGAAGTGTCGCCCTGGCATACTACGCCCAATTTGGTAGGTCCACGAGGGTAGGCCCCGGGGTTGGAGAAATTCCCTTTGACGGACTGAAGCTCTCGGTTCTGTCCAGATCAGATCAGATCAACATGGCTCCATACAGACCTGCAACCCCCGGTTCTTTGTCACGGTGAACTAACGCATAGCCGCAGTCCGCTGTAGTCATGTGATGCTGGACTCTCACCGAGTCCTTCTCGCTTTGACCGCATTTCAATGGACTTTGAGTGTGTATTTCCGGCAATACTCCCGGTATTCTCTGCTTCCTAGTCTGTTTCCGTGGATCCTGGATCCCTCGGGCCAGAATCTCAATCACATTCGTTACGAGTCATGTCGTGCATGTTGCATCCCGATCCTGACGCCAACGGCCAACCATCAGTAAGGGGCTGGACCAGGGTGGAACGTGGAGAAATTCAGTCATTCACCAATCAATCATTTAATTGCCATCGTGTTCTTTTTTGTGATGGGCTGAAGACTCTGCTGCACCGATGCGTCTGTGGATCGACCTTCCTTACGGAGTACACCTGCGTCTTCTCCAACAGTGGATCGATTCTCTTTGTCTCGGTCGTTAATCCCGATTCATTTTCATCGGACTCGATCCTGTTGGATTAAAACAAGTAGAACAGGTTAAAAGAATAGAGGGGATAGGCAGAACAGGGGAGTCACGCAGGACAGGGGTTGATTTGGAATCATCAGAAAGGCCGACATCCGCTAGCGATAGCCGCCGCTGCAGGTCGGTACCGGCCGTTTTCCCCTGAGGGGGGCACAATTTATGGGGACCTGAATACAACACAACGTAAGATGCCCATCTACATACCGACATACATAGATAAGGCATCCAAGACTGCGTTGGAAATGGGATGACCCGTGAAAACAAAGACCGAAAGGATTTCATTGACTTGGCAACTCGTCATTGCATCCAGTTGGACCCGACCCCTGTAACTGTTGCGCAGTGACTGCGTAACAGTGCAGAGCTAAGGAGGGGCCGACTCGGTCCTCCCCACATGAAAGCGCGGACGTTCTCCATCACTTCCTATATCCACTACTCGACCTAGTCGCCTAGTTGTACCTGCCTAAAATTATCCCCAGTGCTTAGCGTACTCTAAGTTACAGTACATGTACATATTCTGTATTACGGATTCAACCCTGCATGGGTCCCTGCAAATTCGAACCCGGTCTCCAAATTGCGCCGAACTGTCACTTCTAGTGCCCTCGGCCATCCGGGGTGTCCGGGCTGTCTAAATATTTGCTGGCTAACTGGTTCGTGTAGCCCTAGCTATCATGTACAATTGCGCAAACCTGAGTGAAAACACAATTAGTCAGAAGGTAATTAACCGGTTAAAAGGGAGATCAAAAGTTATTCGTGAGCAAGGTCTAATCTGATCTCACATTCACCAAAATGGTTCCCTGATAATCATTCCATAAACAGGAACAGGGAGACCAGAAAACGATTAGTCTAAACAAGCGAGTCATAAACCGACCTCGATACGGCCGAAAGGCTGCCGTCGGCACCGACAACGGCCGTGACTTTCAGCCTCATATGTATCTACTAAGGGTAGCGGTCGGCAAAAATCATGCAGCCAAAAACGGGGTCGTGAAACGGTGATACCTATGTACATACGTAGCAAGGCTCCATTTCTCGGACCCCACTTCGCACCCACTGCTTATTCTGGACTAGTGGCTATACTAAGTATAATCTATGTGGCTCAGAGTTCTGCAGCCAGATCCAAGCTTACTCTCTCTCTACGTGCTGTGACTAGTGCCAGAATTAGCGGATTGCATTTCTGGCATTTCCTCAGAAATCGCAAGTCATTTACACCGTAGTACCCAACCACCCATCCGACACTAACACGGAACCACCAGAGAAAAAGGCAAAAGGACTGTTTACCCACTTCAGTCGGACGGAAGGACGGAACGTGGAGACGTGCGGATGCTCAGGATTTCGACCCGCTTCTGCAAGATCGACTCGTCAGGAAATACCAGATAAGCGAAGCGCCAAATCAGAATATACGAAATCGGCCAGGGCGATTGTCCACTACGGATAATTTTCCTCAGGGATTCACCTAACTGTGGGCTTCTCCACTGCCAGCGGATCTGGATCTTCAGCCTTCCGTGGCGGAGCTCGTGTTGTATAAACTTCAGTGAAAACTTACTGGTCCACGTCTGACTAGGTATTGAGGTGGGTAAGGAGCCAAAGTACATACATATGAAGGTTTACACCGGCGACACTTCGGCATTATCATTCTACTGTGGATGGAATCCGTGCCTCGCTAATGACTGCATCTACCCAAAGTTAGAAAGGAGTACAGCCCACGCGTCAAGCCATCAAGGCTGGATCACCTGATGAGTATTCAATCGAGATCGTGATTTCTTCACGTACAAGGTTCAAGGTTCAGGGTCAACGACGGCATGTTTGTTTCTACTCCGCATTGAGCAGTGTAGTCTTCAGCAGGCCTGACGGAGTACTGGTCTCATTCACGTCTGATGAACCACTGCCAGTAACAATGCATCGCCATACTACAATTTTCTCCTTTTCTCTTCCCTCAGCATAAGCGAGAATCAACCACTCCGTCCGCCAGAGAATGAGAGTGGAATACGCCAAGAATCATGCCATCCCGGGATTATTTCGCTTCTATCGTGGTATTCTCCTCATCTCCTTTGGAATAAGCTCATTACCCTCATCAGGCGTCCAGCACCGGCCCAACAGGCCGTGGACTATTTTCGTCACCGTGATGTGACTTGTTCCTCCACTTTGACGAAAGTGTTTCGGATGTCGTCAGACCGATGATCCTGTCTACCAGGCCCCTGTAGGTCAAGAGCACACATAGTACCCTAGCATACGGTCATCTCTCTACTCGGTAGGTGAGATACAAATCAGTCTCAACGTGGGGGGTTTACAATGGCACTCATAGTCAGGCGGGTCAACACCCAATCAGACAGCCCACAGGCACTGACGACGACAGTCCCAGAACCAAACTAATGCTTGAACAGTCACACCCCCGCCAGGGCCCCGGGATGGTAGCCTCGGACTAACTGCGAGATACATTCAAAGCATCAGTTCTCGTTTCATAGTTATACTCGAGCATGAGGATTCAAATGACTTAGTGACAGCTCGAATAGCCCGTTGTAGTAGGTCGTCCGTTTCTGCACGGAATGAATATCATCGCATGATTCCCGAGGTAATCTAAAAGTGGATACAGTAACCTTACTGTACTACAGACCATGTTTCGGTCATCTCTAGCAACTTACTACGATTGTGAATGATGGCTCCCCCAAACCCCGACCAGTGGATCCTACCGGACTCCGTACCTAGGTACGGAGTTACTCCATGCATCTCCAGTTTCACGGTGATCTCCGACCATAACAGAGAAACACACGAATGATGTTTACGATCGCCAGATCTAATCCTAGATATGACGTTATACCTTCATCATGGCCTCCTTTGTGTTGATATTTCAAAATTACTTGTAAACAGCCAGAGCGAGATTCGGCGCAACCACAATCGTCGTCACAGCCGCGTGATGCCAAGGATACGTACTGTATTTATGGAGTAAGTTACCGTTATATCATAAATACAGTACACACAAACCCATGCATTAGCACAGGTACATATATATAACTACAAAAGAAAAACACTGCAGAGCCGCACTTTCCTAATCCAGGTCTACACACAGATTGACCCATGTAGACCAACAAGAAGATCCAGCACAACAAAGAACTAGTTTAGTTTGCCTCGAGTATGAAGTAAAAGTAGCCGACAGAAAGACCCCGTTCTGTTGGATGCAAACCATGGAACGGGTCCCTCCGATGGGTTTCTTCAGCTGAGTCAGGCGGGATCCTTCCGAGTCATGATATTTATTCGCTGTTTATACTCTGTAGATCGTTCTTCTATTTTGGGGGAAAATTGCCTCCATCTACAGGTTGGTTACAGCCCTGTGCTGCAAGACTCGGCGTTCACCTACAGCTGTGCTGCGTAATATGAGCACGCGAGTCAGGCAGGTGCTAGCGCGGACCAATCAGGTTGGGTAGGCGTTAATCGCTCGGGTCGCTTCACGGGATAGATCGGCTGCATGGTGCAGAGCAAACTGTTTTGGGCTATGCAGGATGACGGATTTGTATCCAAAACCGGACGAGGGATGGGCCAATGGCTGGGTTTGAACGGTGTTGGTGTTGGTTTTGGGTTGTTTGTTGCTTATTTTTGTGGTGGTATTGTGTATAGGTGGGTGGAGGATTATTTCAGGGTTGCAGTGCAGAAGTCCTAACTAGGTAGGTCGGAATTTTATTGCCATCCTTCCTCGCTAGGGCTTCTGATCTATGTAGATGTAGACTCTTCTGTCGATTTGTTCCAAATAGCATAGATCTCTTTCCAGTTGTAGATTGCTATGCTTTTCTTTCATCACCGATAATAACCGATATTTCTTCAACCCCGCATCTTCCACACGTGGCATGTGGCTGTCCATACCGGGCCATCTCCCGGATCGAGGCTTTGCTGGCTCCAGGGAACCAAGGATATTCCAAGAAAAAAGGGGGAAGGGGAGGGGAGAGACCCAGGTGACTAGACCGCTCGGGGGGAGTTGCTAAGGATCGGCATGTAAATAGACCAGATGTAAGTGCGAGGTGGTGTCTGTCATAGGGCTAGAGGTCTCCAAATAAAGACCAGAAGCAGCAGGGAGCCAGCCACGGGGGGAAAGTGCACGACGACAGGGCCCGCAGAACCTCCCAATGACTCGCGACTCTGCCTTGCCACGGCCCTGATACACCCGTGTCGCCAACAAAGCCACGACCAGGACCCGTGCAAGGTCTGCGCGATTTTCACATTTATCATGGCCACCCCTACACAGCAAAACTCCCAATCAGAAGTCCTCGTCGGAATCCATGCCGCCATAGCGTCGTTGATACCCATATCCAGATCCAAACTGCGCGCCACCTTCGCTGTCGGAATAATCAACATCGAACTCCTCGTCATCGGACATGGCTTGGCGGTATTTGCTGTAAATGGCAGTCGGATCGTCATTCTCATCTTCAGATGAGAGTTCTTCATCAGGGTAATCATTGGCTGGGTTATTCTCGGCTGTCACCGGTCAGTATATCCTTTATTTCCTTTCTTTGTTTTCCGTCGATGATAACGGATGATAACGGCATCACGGGCCACTGAGAAGGAAGGCAATTAACTCACCATTGGAGTCGGCGTCCTCGCTATCCCATTCCTCCTCGTCATCTTCGATAAAATGTTCCCAAACTTCTTCGTCTTCAGCGGTGATGACAATGACACCAATGCCCCGATTGGCCGCCTCAAGCTGCTTCATCTGCTGATCGGACTCGAATTCAGACAGCGGGTTCGTAAGCATATCGGATTCCGCCAATGGCCGACGAATGTAGACATCGTAGACGTAGTCGTCATCGTTTTCCTCCGTCCGAGCAGGAACATCCTCCATATGCGACTCTGTCGACGGTTGTTGCCACGCACGAGGCTGCTTCGGCAACCGCGGCTGAACCTTCAACGGCTTCGGCGCAGAAACACTCGAATACTGAGACGGTTGCACAGGTGGGACAGAATCCTCAGCCAGGTCAACATCCATGTCCTGCTCCATCTCTAGCGCAACCTGCTCGAACTCGCGTGCAAGTCGCTCGGATTCTTCATCCCAGGTACTCTGCTTCGCCTGTGCGGACTTTTCAAACGTATCGGAGAGATTCTGCTTCGCTGCTGAGATGGCGCTCTGCCGCTCTTCTCTCCACCGCTTCTCGGCCTGGTTTACCACGGGCCGTTTCCTGGGTTTGATGGGTGACACGTTTACCATGTCTGTAGCTTCGGCGTCTTTCCCATCCTGTGACCGCTCGACCAGGTCTGCAACCATCGAAGCCTGTCGGGAATGCGGTTTACGCCGTAGCTGTTCAACAAGAACGGCCACTCGTGGCGCAGCGCCGTCCCCCCGACGCTTCTGAATACCACCCGAGTTACGAAGAGAGCCCAAGCTAGTGCTAATAGACCTAGAGATCTGGAAACGTCGCACTGAAGCGCGGTTGGGTGACGGAGCAGAAGGGCTCTGCTCCCCCAGTCCTCTGACTAGAGAAACTCCGCTAGGCACTTGCGGTGCAGGCTGAAGAGCAGGAGTGGGTTGCAAAGCGCGCTTACGCTTCTCCTCGGCCTCTTTTTGCGCAGCGGCTTGCCGTTGCGCGTCGCGGATCTCTGCACCTGGAGAGGTAGCTCGCACTGTAGGCACACCACTGGAAGAAATAGATGGCACGGTGCGATGCTTAGGAGCATGCAAGCTGCTCACAGAGCGGGGACTGCGCAGAAGTCTCTGCGCGGCTGGGTGCGCCGATGCCGAGGCGGAATCATTTTCGACATCCTTGCTGCTGATCGTGACGCGCTGGAAGACAAAGTCGGTGAAGCGACGCTTCGTCTGATGCAACGCAGATTGGATGTCTGAAGAGTCTGTTAGTGGGTATGCCTCGGAATCGAGCAGGTAGAACTGCCAGTGAGGGAACGAGGGGTTTATTCAAGAGTGCCAGATTTGGATAACGGCCATGAGACGGAGCAGCGTGAACATGCAGATAGGACTATCTATACAGGGGAGTTGAAAAATGTAGACAAATTCCTTGTTGAAGGCTTGGTCTAGACCGTGGGGTAAGAACAAGGGTGAAAAATGGGGAGTTCGTACACAGGGTTTCCACGGGCTCCTCCTCGCGACGGCGCTTGATATTAATTTGCTCTGGCGGTAGAGCCATTCTGAATGCGCCTGGGGAAGTTGATGATGGCAGCTGGAAACGAAGCTTTGGTGGAAGAAGAGGCCGCTTGTTACGTCGAGATCGGGTTTAGTGGGCGGCACGTGATATCAGATCTCCAGATCTCGTTCTTCAGTCCAGATTGAACTTGTCCCTTTTTAAGCGCACTATTCGACTACGATGCGATGGAGAGGGCTGTTAGAGCTATTTCGTCAACTCATTTCATTCCCCTCTGTGAACCTTCCTAATTACACATCTGCAGCTCAAAATGCCCGTCCCGACCTAACCGTCGAGGCGGGCGTGAGTAAGAAAATGGGTATTTCCAGTGGACCGTACCATCCGATGCAACCACCCAACTGCATGAAAGTTCAAACGAAAGCGAAAAAGCAGCAGGGGCCGATATCCACGAGACAAAGAGGCAGAGCCCAAGTCTTGCCCAATCATGGGTGATTGCTGCCAGCCCAGGGTTCAAGAACCAAGTTGGAGTGCTCTTTGTAACTCGGAGGAATCGTGGAAAAAGAAGCAAAGTAGAAGCCCGTAGCCAGTTAGCAATACAAAGTGATAAGGAGAAGGGATTAAAGGGTGAAGTGGTCAAGGGCGGAGGAAAGATGCTTGGCCCTTGAGCATTGGAGCCAAAACACAAAAAAAGCAAAGTCGAAAATAGCAATGGCAAGGAGAATGGTGTGAAAGAAGGTATTAAGACCAATACAAGAAACGAAGTCAATGAGAAAATGGCGTCACAATCAAATAAAACTATGTGTCAAAAAAAGAAAAAGGGGAAAGAAGGGGAAATGCCATTAAGTTCACCAAGGGTAATGAGTCAGATTATATATCTCCAAGGGAGAGGTTTTTATTTGGCACCAATCTCCTCTTCAGCCCAGCCAGGCAGGGAGTTTTCGTTCTGAATGGCCAAGCCAAAGCCAGAGTGGTTCAATCCACCAAGGCCGGACGAGAAGCTCGAGAAGCTGCTCTGGGGCTGGTGTGCCGCACCGGTGCGGATGTGATGGCCGACGACCGGTCCAAAGGGCTCCTGGGAGAAGGAAGGCAGGCTAACGGCACGGGAGTGTTGAGCACGAGGCACACTCAGGCTGCTAGTGCTGGCGGTGGAGTGGTGGCCAGGACCAGAGCCGGTACCTACGCTCAGATAGCCATTGCCGGAGGACTTGTGCGAGTGCATCGGTGCGTTCATGCTTCCGTTGGAAAGATCACCGTTGCTGGTGCCGTTGTAAAAAGACTGCTGCTGCGAGGCCTGAGACTGGGCTTGCAGACCAGCCAGGGCCATGGGGTCGCCGAGTTGGTTCTCCTGATCCTGCGCTTGCTGAGTAGACATCTGGTTGAGGTACATGGTCAGCGGGTTGTTTGACCCCACGTTCAGGGCACCCGAAGGAGAAGACACGTTCTGCAGCGGGTGACGGTGCTGTTGGCCATTCTGGGAGCCAGTGGAGCCCGGCGCGGGTGAGAGGGCAGGGCGGCTTGGGCTCGACTGGGAGCCCGACTGGCTGAGGTTCTGCTGGAATCCGTTCAAGGCGGGCGAAGGCGACTGAGGGCCTTCCATGCCAGCGCCGTTGCGGTTCTGCTGTTGGTTTCCACCCTGGTTTCCAGCCTGGCGTGGCGGGTTTCCGCAGCGGTCCTTGCCAAAGTTGATCTTGAACCGTCGGTATTCCTCCCTGTTGCGCATACCCTCGATCGCCTTGATGGCGTTGGCAATGTTGGTGAAGTTGACGAATGCGCAGCTCTTCTCGCGTAGAGTGTTGACCAACTCAATCTCACCGTACTCTGAGAAGTCCTGACGCAGGCGCTCCTCGGTCCAGGCCTCATCCAGATTACCAATGTAGACGTTGCGAGAGGCGCCACCGCTGACAGCCAGCGCGATGGCGGGCGGCAGAGGACCGGAGTGCTTGCCCCAGCCAATCTTCAGGCGTCGGTTGTGGATCATCAGGCCCTGGAGGTTGCTCAAAGCGTAGAAAGAGGCGGCCGAGGTAGGGTCGATAAAGGTGACGAAGCAGATGTGCTTGTCAGGGATGTAGCGGATGTGATGCAAAAGACCTCCACGCACAACGTTGCAGATTTCCTCAATAGTGGTTTCGGGGTGAATGTTTCCAAGATAAATGGTTCGGTTGCCAAGGTTGTTGACACCGCCAGCAGTCGTGGCCACGGCGGCCGCAGCGACGGATTGCTGAGCGAGAGCGTTCGAAATGAGATCGCGATCGGCCGAGTTGAGCACATGCGCGTAACCGGGTGCGATACCCAGGAACTGGGCCGCATTTTGCTGCTGGGTCTTGGATACGTACGCGCAGCGGTCCTTGCCGTAAAAGACGCGCTTCGGCGCCTGCCACTGCGGTTCCTGGGGAAGCTGAGTGACGGCCTTCATCGCGTTACTGATGGATAGGAAGTGCACAAAACCAATGGCCTTCTCCTTGACGATCTTGACGGTGTCGATAGGCCCAAACTTGCCTAGCTCCTCGCGCAGGTTGTCCTCCACGGTCTCCTCTGGCAGATTTCCGAGGTAAACATTCCGCGACGCGCCCGATTGCTGAACGGCCAGGGCCACGGATGTAGGGACCTGGGAGGGCTTACCCCAACCCACCTTGATGTCATTCCCCTTGATCGCCAGCTTCTTCAAGATGGCATCGGAGTGGAAGTGAGTGGCGGAGCTGCTGTCCAGGAAAGAGATAAAGGCGCAGTTCTTATCGGGCAGGAGGCGCACCGACTCGATCTGACCGCTACGCACATGGTTCAGGATTTCCTCTGCGCTTGTTTCAGCGGGGATGTTTCCCAAGTACACTGTGCGACTGGTCCCTGACAGCATTCCGGGTGTGACCGAGGCCGCTGGGCTGCCCAAGGCCGCGTTCCCGAAGCCACCCAGTCCATTGATGGGTGACTGGGGACCACTCAGCATCGACCCGCCTAGTCCTTCGGTCGACAGCATCCCGGGGTATAAGCCTGAGTTGTGGTGCATGCCCTGGGTCGGGCTGCCCATGTGGTTCTGGGAGTTATGCGAGTGTCCATTGCCGTTGGCTTGCGGGAAACCACCAAAGTTGGCGAACTGGGGCGAGTGAAAGGCGGACGGGGTTCCGGGCTGAAAGGGGCTGCCGACCAACAACTGCGAAGGGAGGAGGGGAGTAAAGTTCATATCGAAGCCGGCACCGGAGGACATATCGGCGGTCTGGCCGGCGGCGGCAGTATTTATGGCAGGGATATTTGCGCGACGGGCTCTTAAGGAGTTGGGGTTGTTCGAGTTGTAGGCGCCGTGTGAAAAGCCCGTATCGTATTTAGGAATCAGATGAGAATTGTTTGGGATGCCTGATGCATCCGAAGCTTGCATGGCGAGGTGAAGTTCTCCAGAGACCAAATCGGTGTTCCCTCGAAAGCAGAGAGAAGACCAAACAGGGGATGAAAGAAGCCCCGAAGACTCGAATGGCCTGAATTGGAGGTAAGGGGAATATCAAATCACAACATTCAGGGGGACCAACTCGCTACAGCCGTAAAGATTCCAAAGTGAGGAAAGAGGTTCGAGTTCGGCGACAAGATCAAATGGAAAACGTGTCTAGAAGGATAGAAATGTCAATTGGAATGTGCATCACGGGGAGAGTGGATAGGGATGGCACTGACTGGCTAAACCTTTCAGGAAGGGGAATGTTCGTGTATATACGAGGTTCATGCACCAACCAGAAGGAAAGGTAAGGCGCAGAGCCGAAAGAGAAATAAAAAAGCACTAAGATGTGTCATTAGCTAAAAAAGGATAAGTGGGATGGCAAGGAAAAAGAAATAGGGGGAAAAGAAAAGGGAAAAAAAAGAAGTGGAGTGAGATCAGAATCAGATAGGGGTGGATGATAGGAAGAGTTAGGAATAGAGAATAGGGGGGAGTGGAGGGGAGTGGGGAGAACTTACAGTGAGTGACTAGAATAGAAAGGTAAAACGAGCGGAGAAAAGTGAGAAGAAGAATGAAAGGCAAGGAAGTGAATCCAGGCAAGGTATGAAGGGAAGAGGTGAAAGGGGGGAGAAGAGAGGAAGAGGAAGGAAAAGAGGGAAGATCACAACGAGCAGAAGTTATGGAGAAAGGAGGTCCAAGGGGTACTAAACCCACTACGGTGGTTACCTCATAGTAGAATACTACAAGTAACTAACTATGGGAGTAGATTCATGCTTGTGATTAGTTTGGGCTAGAAATATCAAATATCTAGGAAATAATAGTTCAAGATTTGTACGGCTTTCAGCCCTTTCTCCAGGTAAACACTAAACGCGTCCCTAAGTTCCGTGGCTCCTGCAGAACTGGATCAGGCCCCACCAATCATCGGGCCCCTTGCAAATGCCGTGGAGTTCAGGAACAGTTGATTCTTGTATAATCTTATCCCGTGACCTTTATTCATGAAATTGTATAGCTATATGGGCTAAGGAACAAATTCAAAGAATTGTCTTAAAGAGCCATACTGCTATACTTCCTAGGGAGATAAATGTACGGAGTACATTTGATTGAGAATATTATGGCCAACCATGGATACTATCAACTATACTAATCCAAAACTGTACTTTAGCACACTTCACTACACATCTCCCGTCCAAAGTAGTACTAGTCGTGTATAGTGTGTAGGTACCGTGGACACCGAGAGTCAGTGGCTGCCTCAGGCACCCGCGGGGAACCACATCTGCTATCAGCGGAAATTTACCCCTCCACGACTGCGACTGTGCGATTCTTTCTTTGGGCCATTGACCGCAAGATAAGATTTTGGACTGGTATGTCTCCCACACCGTTCTAACTGGAGGTTGGCGCTATGCACACTCCCTTTATCTCCCCCAGCCCATCCTGATATATATGACTCACATGTGAGACGCACTATTAATTTGTCGCTCATCCTCACAGAACCTACCGCCCCAACAAACCCTCTTCTCCAGTCAATTGGCCGATTGGACCCAGTCCTTGCAGAGGCAGACTTGTCCATCATGGCACCATCTATCTATATTGATGAGGACGTCGGCCACGACAACGATACCGCGACCGGCTCCGAGACCGCTCCCTACAAGACCCTCTTGCACGCCTTTGTGCAGCATGCGCCCACCACCGAGGGTATCCAGTACCTCACCCGCAAGTCCCAAACCGATGCCCCCGGCGAAGATGTCGACCCCGCCGCCAAGCTGGAGTGGAAGCCCGCTACCAAGTCCGCCATGAAGAGGGCTACCAACCTGTACGAGCAGCGCAAGAAGAAGGCCGCCAAGGAGCAGGAGCTGGCTATCCGTGAAAAGGCCGAGGCCGACAAGCGCCAGAAGGTTCTCGAAGAGGCGAAGAAGGTGGTCATCAAGGAGGACGCCTCGCTGCCCAAGCCCGTGCGCATTCGTCTGGATGTCACCGACCCGGCCATTGTCAAGCTGCGCGCCCCCGGCTCTGACGAGCCTGGCACCCGTGTCCGCGTTCTGGGTCGTGTCCACCGTGCGCGCACCCAGAAGGATGTCGTTTTCATCACCCTGGGCGACGGCTACGGCTACCTCCAGTGCATTCTGACCGGCGACATGGTCAAGACTTACGACATCATGACCCTGACCCTCGAGACTTCCATGATCATTCACGGTGAGATGCGCGCCCTCCCGGCCGGAGCCCACGCTCCCAACGGCCGTGAGTTGCATGCCGACTTCTTCACCATCATCGGCCGTGCTGCCGGTGACAAAGAGGCCATCACCACCCGTGTCGCCCCCGACGCCGATCCTCAGACCCTGTACGACAACCGCCACCTGGTGCTGCGCGGCGAGACATCTTCCTCCGTAATGAAGGTGCGCGCAGCCGTTTTGCGGGCCTTCCGCAAGACATTCGAGGAGAGCCGCATGCTGGAGGTGACCCCTCCCGCAATGGTGCAGACCCAGGTGGAGGGTGGCAGCACACTATTCGGCTTTGACTACTATGGCGAGAACGCCTACCTCACCCAGTCTTCGCAGCTGTACCTGGAGACCTGCCTTCCGTCCCTGGGCGACGTATACTGTGTCTGCCCATCCTTCCGCGCCGAAAAGTCTCTGACCCGCCGCCATCTGTCCGAGTATACGCACATCGAAGCTGAGCTGGACTTTATCCTCTTCTCAGACTTGTTGGATCACCTGGAGGACGTGATCTGCCGCGTCATCGACTACACGCTCGCCGATCCCGAGATCGCTGGCTACATCAAAACCCTCAACCCTGACTTCAAGCCTCCCAGCCGTCCCTTCCGCCGCATGAAGTACTCCGATGCTATTGACTGGCTGCGCGAACACGACATTCCCAACGAAGAGGGCCAGCCTCACACCTTCGGTGATGACATCGCCGAGGCTGCTGAGCGCAAGATGACCGATATCATCAACCAGCCTATCTTCCTCACCCACTTCCCTGCCGAGATCAAGGCCTTTTACATGAAGAAGGACCCCGAGGATCGCCGCGTCACAGAGAGTGTCGACGTTCTCATGCCCGGTGTCGGCGAGATCGTCGGTGGTAGTATGCGTATGGATGACTGGGACGAGCTGATGGCCGCCTACAAGCACGAGGGCATGGACCCCAACCCCTACTACTGGTACACTGACCAGCGCAAGTAAGTTCACCTAACATTTTCCCCTAAGGAATGTACATCCTAACTCTGAATAGGTATGGTACCTCCCCCCACGGCGGCTACGGTCTCGGTCTGGAGCGTTTCCTAGCCTGGCTGTGCGCTCGGTATACTGTGCGTGATTGCTCGCTGTATCCCCGTTTCACGGGCCGTTGCACCCCGTAAAAAGAGAACGCATTGGTTATGAGTATGAGTATGATTGGATTGCATTGAAGATATATGAGATTTAAAATAGGATCCGTGGTTAGAATTCAGCGAAGATTCCAAAGGTTTTCCTTTCTATTCCCCGGGGCTATTTAACTAGAAAAAGCCTTTGAAGAGTCCACTTTCAAGGTTTTCACCAAACAGAAAAAGGACCATAGAACTGCCCTGTCCGGATCGAGGGACATGTTCGCGTATAGGTCCAGCATGGCATCCTTGCCCAGAGTACCTCGGTAGGGATCTTATCCTACACACCAGGCTTCTCGGCTGCGATGCGCAAGGGCTGGGCATGGCATGTTGGAAACCACATCATACCTGGGTTGGTGCTTGGGTCTGCTTTTCGGGGCATGTCCGGTCGGGTGGTGTCTGGAGATGGTGATGGGACTTGGAGTGAGAAGCCGATGGTACTGGTGGTTACTTCTCTGGAACACACCGATGCGTCGGGTTAGTTGAGAAGGATGCTGGAGAAGGGATAGGAGGATGATGTTGAGTGCTTGTGATCAGGGCTTGCAAGATTATGTTGTAGACCTGCTCCTGGTAGCCATTAGAACCACTGAGACTCTTAAGATCGGGTCGTGTTCTTGAAGTAGGTGTTGGAGAGTCCGTTCTGAAATCTGTGAAATCTGTGAGATTGCTAGTCTCTTCTCTTGAGATCGCCCAAGAACAAGGGCTGAAGGGTGCTCCAGTGGCCGTGATACTATCGCTCCGATGACACGGAGATAGAATCCGAACCAACTTACAGGTCCACAAGTGCCATTCCACTTGTCAGCTTTAAAAAAAGCGCATCATGGGCCTGCACATAGTGACCCAGAGCCCGTTGTTCTGTTCATCAGGAAGACAAGCAGGTCCTGTCATGAACTCCGTCGGACTTGGTTCATCAACTCGATTTCGTCCCTTTTCACACTGACGTCTGATTCACTGCCAATGCTTTGCATGTCATCTCTACATCAGCACGGTCCGAGGGTCTAAAGGCTGCATTCTCCATGGCGCACTTATTTCCAACCAAGCTCGAATCAACATCACGCTGTCCAAGCACAAGCTCTTCCCTTTCTCTGATGCTGCCGGCTTCAAGATTTAGACAGACCATGGTTGCAAACACGTCGCCGACACTGTCCTCAGGCGTTCTGCCCGGAGCCATACGGGGTAAATGACGCTACGGCGATCTTGAAGAGGAAGAATATATCAAATGAGCATTGGCGAGGTGTGAAGCCTTGCTAGAGATGGAAACCGCGGAACCCAATCTGCGCTATTTCCGCCCCGATTCGCACCCATCTCCAGTGTTTCTCGTTCCAAATCCTATAAGGCTGGAACCTGCATCCTGCAACTCAGAATCTCAACCCTGATCCTAAACTCTCGCTCCGTGAGCCATTGTGTCCTGCGTGCTCTCATGACCGCCTTCCCCCTCCCCGTCGGAAGGTCTCTTATAGACCCAGGGAAGGGTATCATGTCGACTTAGATGGGCCCGCTGCTCTCGGCTTGGCTGTTGGGTAGCTGTTCGATGAGGTCGAGAATCTGGCGATGAGAGGCGCCCGAGCGGATGGCGGAAATCACGCGTGACACCGACTCTTCTTCGCTGCGTGAGATGACGCCTAATAGCTGGCCGAGAAGGAGGTTGTAGTGCTGCAGCTCAGCCTCTATGACTTCTGGAGATGCATTCTGATTCTGGTTGTCTGCTGCGGTTGCTCCAATGCTGTTGGTACCGGGTCAGCTTTCGCTTCAAGAACAAGGACGTACTCATCGTGAGACCACGGGGAGATGGTTGAAAGGAAGGGAAAGCATCACATGACCACGCGGGCTGGAAGACTGGAGCTGCTTACCTTGATGCTGCCGACGAGGCTGCTTCTTTGAGGCTGTCTTCGGCCGGGCCTCCCTGGCTGCCAATGTCGCGGGCTCCGAATCCTGCTGACATAGTTAGGTATTGGGGGATGATCCGCTGGCCGTAGCGATGCTACAGAGATCAAGGAATTCGAATTATAGCAGGGATGCCCGTATGAAGTGATGCGGGACTGGATCGAGGGCGATGTATGCTTTCGGGGTTGGACCCTTGCAAGTGTCTTGCAAGCGCCTTCATGCCGAAGACGGTCAGTACTGGGTCAGAGGATGGAGATGATGGAAATGATGGAAAATGATGAATCTAGAGGACAAATGGGATTCTGAAGCAAGATAGGACACGCAGACGCAGAGGCCCGCGAGGGTGGGAGAAGGAGAAAGGGGCCGGCCATACAGTTATTGAGTTGAGATGCGTTGTATTCCGGCTAGCTTGTCCCGGAGTCGAACACGGATGAAACTACGTTGAAAGGCTCAGATAAAGAGAGAGGAGAAAATGTAGGGAGGCAAGAGAGACTGGTGGCAAGGTGATCGTTTTGTACCCTCCCCCAAAAACCAGTTTACCGTTCTCGAGTCGAGTCGATATTCGACCAACAACCTGGCGTCGTCGTCGCAACAGGGAACGGACTAGTCCGTGTGCCCCTTGAGCTGCTTATTTAGCAGGTCTGCTCTCGTATGACCATAAAACCAGGAGTATAGTTGCAGGTGGCACCGCCACTGTTATATAAGAGCTAGGTCTAAAATAGAAGGTACTCCACATAATGTTATATTTCACTCTATAACCAAACTTACCATCTCAACATTTCCACACTTTCTTACACAAAGGTCGAAATATTCAAGTACTTACTACATATTATACTACCGCCTACTTTCCTATGTAATAAGCTAGTCTATTAGCGATATCGAGCTAATAGTACCGCCGGTCGCCTACATTCGTATAATAATCTAGTAAAATAGTCGAGTACGCATAGCCTCAAGTCCTTGGTAATACAGCTGTTGTAGCCCTAAAATTGTTAGGTCAGCTCGCCGCCGACTAATCTAGAGATCGCCATTGAAATCCAAATCGGGTTGGTCAATGGCGAGGCCCCGCTTAGTCAGTGGAGACATTATCATGGAAGATGCTGTGCAACTGCGGAAGAAACCGGAGTTCCTGTCCTTGCGAGTCGACAAGGTGTCATCTATGTTTTCGCTTTTGTCTGGGTGGCCTTTATTCCGCTGCGGTCGCTGGTCTCACGAAACGGAGATGAAAGCTTGGACATAAACGATTCTCAAAGCTGTTCAAGGTCGTTGCTCGCCTCGAGCTTGGTGTGGCAAAGTCGACAACGTGTCGATGTGCCTTCTTGTACCCGAAGCTAATTCAACTGCTGAATCGTGCAATGTCGCAAGCCTTGAATTACTTCTTGTCGAAAGGTCCGGGGTATGATAAGGGAAAAATGGATCGTGTGCTGGAGCGTTGACTCTTCTGCGTTGATGTCTAGGTAGTGGGTGCTGGTTAGCCTCATTTTTTGGGGCGCAGCATCGTTCATCCGTCTTCTTACGTCAGGGTTCTTTTGGGAACGGTCTTGGAAATGATTGCTTATGGGCTTCCGATGGAGGAACTGGTGGCAAAACAAGTCTGCCTGCATCATCCCTTGAGGCTAATTCAACCGCCGGGTCGGACAGTCTCGCAAGCCTGAGAGACACCATTGTCGAAAGGTCCGCGGTATGACGAGGGAGGGATGGATTGAGTGCCGGAGCGTTGACTATTCTGCATTGATGTCCTGCGAGAGTGGACGCTTCACTGGTCAGCATCATTCGAATGCCAGCATCCATCATCTCTTTCCATGTCCCTTGCGAAATGATTCTTGTGGTTCTTCGATGGAAGCCGGGTGGCAAAAGACGTTCGCTGGTCGTGAGCGAGATTGTTCTGAAGGGGGTCTGCCAGTGATTCGATGCTGTTGTGTTGGCAACTGAGATCCACATCGCGGTCGCTTATTATCCTCATGGCAAGCCAAGTCGCATAAAAGGATGCCATCAGAGTGAGCTGGAATAAGCAGTGGGATGCGGTTAATGATGATGGCCTTCATCATGGGTAGGGGGTGTTGAAGCTGGGATGGTGACTGAGAAAGCCTACTTTCCCTCTCTGATGATGACTACACCGGCCTCACGAAACGTACTTTCGAATTTCGCCCAATCATGAAAATCTTGAAAGAAACATCGAGATTTTCCGTACCCAGGGCTTGCCTTGTCTGATAAAGGACAAGCAGACCCTGTCCAAAGACCATCATCCAAACAACAAAACATCCAGACCATCGGTTCTCGTTCAGAAGAAACAGAGCACCGGGAGACAACCCAGATGTTTTACGAGGCAAAGCAAGGAATACAAGAAAAGACCAAACCCGGCACTGATACCAGCATCCGATGAGGAAAGGAGCTGGCAAGGTCATTGGGGCCATGACTCCACCTCACAAGTGTATTGAGTATCACAGTTCCATTCATCTCCCCGAGGTTTCTGTGTCGGGCAAATTGAAATTTCATGCAGATCTCTCAATTCAGGATCCTGCTTTGCTGGGACTTGGTTCGCAAATTGCATTTGCAGTTGGGATGATGCACCTTCTCCAAGAGGACAAGGGAATCTTTCAACAATCCCGACGGAGAAGGAGAATCGCAGCGTTAAGGGAAGATTTATCTCTGACCGAATGTCTGGCTCATTATGGCGTACCTATGAATCTACTATGAGCCCATACTTACAGAACCAATTGATCAGTCAAGCACTGGATTTCTGAATTATTTAGTAAACATTTCAACCTAACTATCTTAGTCTCACATGTCGTCCTGCCTTTTCTCTTCAATGATCGTCTCTTACCTAATTCGCAGCCATGCATACTAACCGATACTGTATGAGCTTACTTGAATACTAGGCTTTTTCCTCCCTGGTATGGTACTATGTAATCGTAAGACAGCGTTTAATGCGAAACACTCCGCATATCGTTCACGGCTTCTAATTGGTTAAGTACTCTCTGGATGCGGTAACTATCTGCTCACTTTGAAATAACTTAGCCTCCCTTGCCACCTACTGGTGAGTACAGTGAGTGTTCTTGAGTTTGAGTTCATGATTTTACCGCCTAATTTTTACCGCCCTTATTACCTTCACCGCCCACTTCGTCTACCTGGCTTTTAGAAGCGCGTTTTGTAGTTTATCATGCTATTACTTGACAATTAATTATTTCTATGTTATGCTCAGAGCTAAAGAGTAGTATATGAGTTATTAAAAGAGTTTTGCATTTAAATAGCAGATGATTCAGAGTGTTTGTGGCGGCAGAAAATGGGGCAGAAAATAGGCGGACTCAAACTTATGAAACCCCACTGTATAATACTTCCTGCTTCATTGAAGCTCCCAAGTGTGACAGTTTCTCATCCAGCCCGCCATGGACGGTCTGCCTCCACCAGACTTCCCTCCTGTCCATCCGAGCGAATATCCTCAAATTCCAACTCGAACGCCACCAGCGGCTCTTAAGAAATTGCATGCTTCTTGCGTCAGTCGTGATATCCAGAAATTCCGAGAAATTCGTGACTCGCAAAGCTCCTCATCGGAGGACTTTGATATATGCGACTCCTAACTCCTATGCGATAATGATTGAAGCCGTCAAGCTAGATGATTTACCGTTCATCGAAGAGCTCGTTGATCGCGGCTTACCCATGGATTCACTCTATGCATTGGAAGCCATCAAGGTGAAGGGGAAGGATGCTCTGGAAGTTTTCCTTCAAAATAGATGGAATATCAATCAGCCCATAAGCGAGCGTGAACCTCCCGTACTAGTTTAAGACTCGTCCCAGAAACCTAATCCGTGTCATCAGAGATACCCTTATAACATTTCTTCAGCTATGCTATTGCAGACGAGGAGATGGCAGCTTGGCTCCTTGATCATGGAGCTGATCCCAATCGACAATGCGTTATTGATCTCACCCCTCTTTCTCTTGCTGTTAAGAGCGCTCCAATATCAGTCATCCAGCTCATGCGCAGTCCTAGCGGAGATGCTCGAAAATGCCAACTCCTCCATCACGCAATTGAACGGCATTCAGATAACATTGCGGTCTTAAGACTCTTCATCGAAAATGGGGCAAATATCAATTCAACCATGTACGAGGATTATTATCCTTCTCGGGCGTTATTCTGCTTTATGGCTCTTGGAACGGCACTGCACCCAAAGGAATATGCCGAGAGGCCTCGCTCCTGTTTTGAACTATGAGGCTAAGATGGGTAATATCGATCGCATTCGATATCTTCTCTCGCTTGGCGCCAACGTTAACCACCAGGATTCTACGCCGACACAACTTTGGTTGTGCCAAGCAGCGCAGAATGCTTATCCGGATGTGACTAGGCTTTTGCTTGACGCCGGTGCGAATCTGAACGCAATCGAGCCGTGGGGCGGAACCACTTGCACACGAGGAATGTCTGCCAGAACTCCCTTGAAATGTGCCATCAAAAGTGAAAAGCATAGTGAAATGATCGTTGCACTGTTGATTGCACGCGGGGCTCGCCCGATATAGGAAGACTTACATTATGCAGTCTTAAGCGGATCTTTCGGGATACAGGAGCTCCTGAAGCCTGCTGCATCTACGCCACCCTCGCGTGGGACTGTGCCTTCGCACCTGTAGCTCAATTTGGCATGTACGGAGCGCATTGTATATATTTTAATTATTTCGCTTGCTCATTTGGCCAATTTCAGTAGTGTCTGATGGGATCCAGGTCACGGCAATATTTTCTAGTAGATACGCCCCGCTCGTCTAATATAATGCATGTCCTCAAATATGGAGCTGTATCCAATTTTGCATTGATTCCTGCTGAAATGGAACAGATCCAGCTAACGTAAATAAGAATTTCGAGCCAACACGGTTGCGGAAACAGTATGTTTACATCGCGCTGTCCCTCTAAGTCTTTAGCCAGGAACTAGGAGAAGAATTAGTCCTAACTGACTAGTTTACTCCAGGCTATTGCCGCTTCCAGAAAGCTTTGACGGTGAGATCTAGGTTTGCTAATATAGCCTCACCTCTTTCTCATCACCCAGCACTGGCTTCCTATAGGTTTCTCTGAGCTAGGTTTCTCTGAGCTAGGTTTCTCTCAGGATGTTATTATCCGCCAACTCTATGTTAAATATGTAATGCTCAGCGAAAACATCCATGCGTCTTAGATTGAAAGATGTATTAGGTACGTATAGTCTATATTTAATTGCTAAATGATATTATCATGATTCACTCTTGCTCTTTATTTTCTTTCTGATTTTTGGCGACTCTTGACTTCGAGGACCATCAGAGACATGCAGACCAGACTACACTCATTGGACCCAAGGGGATTGCATTAATCTCACTAGATTCTAATCTCACTGATGCAGACATGGTCCTAACAACGTCCCCCTGCCTACTTTGCTAAGCCCGGTACTGACTCTCCTTTCATCCACCTCTTCCACTTTCCGACGGTATTTAATCAGTCAACTATCTTCAAAGTAGCATTCCGACGCGCACTCCAAATCTCGTCACCCGCCTTTAGCGGGTTCGCACCATCCTCCGCAATAACCAGGTGCTCGCTGCCATCCTCTGTCTTAATTGTCCTGAGCCGTGCCGCTGGAGTGTTGTAGCCCGGATCAAGCTTAAGCCCACGGCCAGCAATGCTCCTCTTGCCGTCGATGAAGTTACCAGTAGGGTCCAGGAAGAATTCACCGCCGTCGTTCGTGCAGGATGGGTTGTCCTCACAGTAGGAACTAGGACTATGATTTAGCAAAGCTTCTGCATGGAGAGGGGGAGGTTAGAAACGTACGCTCCCTTCCAGTTCTCAATGGTGATGCCAAACTTGTCGCCGTTGTTTATGGTGCCGTAGAAGGCGCTAAGCTGGCCACCCTCGCCTGCGGTATTATGCATTAGTGGACTGGACTCAAGTCTGTCCCGGAAGAGAGTGGACATACTGCTATTCTCCGACGAATCGACGCACCGCAGGCGTGCTCCGGATCCACCCTCCTGCGTACTGGCAAAGGGGAACTCATCACAGGAGTTGCCAAATTTTGAGTACGACAGGCTGGAGTCGCTGCAGGGGGTTTTGCTGCACCCAGATGCCTGTCTCCGGCCGGGGCGTTTGGTCTTATCCGAGTCATAGGTAAACTGTTGGCCTGCGCCGCCCCGGCACTGTGCGTAGAAACAGTAGTTCTGGCATGTTCCCAGGGCGTTGGTGCAGTCCCAGTCGAATGTCGCTGCGTTAACGGTCCAGGCCAAGGCCGTAAGGGCAACGGAGACAAATAGACGCATGGCTAGAGATCTGGAGTGATGAATGACTTTTTGATTGATGTTAGACTGTGGATGTGATCCTGGAGGGAAACGAGTATGTCTTGGATTGCATGTACTATGCCTTTGGTTGAAGATGAAGATGGCATGCTCAAGAGCGGTTTATATAGTTTTCTGGTCATTGTTCATGCCTAGGTATGCGAACCGGGATTTTGGGTCGGTGCATACGGCCCCCAAAGTGAACCTTGGAGTTCTCGTCGAGAGCCGGTAAGTTACCCTGCACTGCCCTTCCCAAACCATGCCTGATGCTCGTGCTGTAAGCACTAGATCTGCGGAGACTCGTCATTGGGTTGCATTGCACTTACCCCAAGTAGTGTACAGCCGCAGGAAATGAAGCGGACATCGGTCTATCACAGATACTATAGGCTTGCTGGCTTCTGGGCCCACAGGCTGACTGGACTACGCCCGAGACAACAAGGAAATCACAGGTCTAGGCACCTGAGGCCTGGACAGGGTAGCCAATCCTGATCCCAACACAAGCTAAGAGCGCAAAAGGAACCGGGAGGGTGGCAGAGCGAACAGCCGTAACCATACAATGCCTTTATCTTAGGCTGGAATATAGGACGTGCTCCGAATAGCGCACCTTTGCCTCTTCACACAATATGTTTGATAACATGCAAATGTACCGTTGGACGAGTCAATGGCCGAGATCTTGCGGCATATCTCCTTCCGGTTCTCATCTAGTATGTCTCAGATGAATTGGAAAAAAAAGCTTCTGCTTGAGAAAAAAAAATATTAAAAGTAAAGAATAAAAAGGAAGACGCAACATGTTGCGGGAGGATATAGCAAAACAGACGTTTCGGCCAATGACTGTATATAGAGAACGGCATGAGGCAAGTTTCAGGCCGGCCATCAGCCTTATTCTTCGCCCCATAACTGGAACCGCTAATGCAGCTCCATCACGGCTGTCACGTAACAACCGGTTAGGCTGACAGCGTCTTACCACCCCCGCAGCGCCTCCAAGTCTCCATCTAACACCTCCATCCTCCCTTCCCTTCCTAAATCAACAGCAGACACCGCAAGGGACAAGTCAGTCACAATGAGCCTTATTCCCATCATCTGCACCCACGAGGTGTCATCTTCTGTACGGAACCCTCTCGGACCCTGGGTGGAAGCTTACCTTAACTGACAGTGATAGGCTCTCACATCTGTCCTATCGACAGCATACGATGCTTCAAGCAAAATTGACTCACCTCCGAGCCTTATCCTTGTCACGACAGCCGACGCGGCCGAACTCCAGAAGTACACAAAGGACTCTGTCACCAAGCCGCCGGTTGAGTCCCTCCAGTATCCTTTCCTCGGTTGGGACATAGGCAAGATCGCCCAGTTTCTTCAAAAGAACGCAGCGGAGACCGTACTAGATTATACTACGTTCCTTGTCGCCGACGAGAAAACTGCCTCGGATGAGGATACCCTGCTCCTTGTTTACAATATTGGAGATTTGCAGGAGAGTATACGGCTCTCTGCTGGCTATGCCAATTCTCAGGGGTTGTCGGTCTCAGTTGCGACCACGGATGTTGGCGAGTTGCGGAGCCTGGCGGATGATGATGGGGTGTACAGAGGGGGTCCACACCACCCGCCGCCACAAAAGGGTGGTAGGGCACCTAGGAAGCAGCTGTAAATACGATCGTGTGTTCACATCGTGCACAATACTGCTATAGCTGCAGAAGGACTCAAGCTAGGGAATCAATGTAACCGCCCAACAACTGTGGCAGATTCACTAGGACCAACCGCAGCCCGAGAGTATAGTAATCCTCAAATAGGCTGCAGCCTGCAGGTTGCCAATAGCCTACCCAGGCCTGCGAGTCTATATATACAAGCGTTCTGCGATGGCACGATATCTCAGCTTCTTGTACACTCAGGGGCTTCGGCCATCTGTGACGTAGTTAGTGATCAGCTATGTGTCAAGTCATGGATTATCGCAAGCTCGGATAGAGACTCTCATTATTCGACTATTATCATTGATCATATCCAAAAATCACCAAGTAACCCAAGGTACCGAAAGGGCCAAGACTTGATGGGCTAACGGCTGAAAATACTAGGACTACCACATGATGAGCTCCCATCAACGCTCGCAGCATCAAGAGTAAGAGGCTGATCTGAACCAGCCTTTCTGCTGTTTTATGTCGCCTGTCCCAAGCTTTCCTAAAGTGCGTCGTGTGGTGGTAACGTGGTACAACGGCTGTCAGTATATCGCTTTACTTACCGGCGGCTGGTTATGGTAAGTTTGTTTTCAAATTTTAGATTTGTCTCAGCAATCGCAGACATGTTCACCAGCCGTGTGTGACGTGCGTGGTGGCGAATGAGTGAGGCAAATTCCTGGTTCACTTTTTACTTTTTCAGTTTTATTTCTGATGCGAAGGATTATTTGGTGTTTGTGAGAGAGCAGACTGAATGGATGTGGAAAATCTATAGAATCTATTGTAGGTAAGTGGTAAGTTGTCATGATCTTGCTCGAGTTTGATTCTATGAAGTCTTATGTCAGAGCTTTATGGTTTGATCATTGATCAAACACTAAGCTTTCCATTCAGTCATGTCGTAGGGATAGAGATGATGGTGCTACAGAGCAGTCAGCGAGATCACAGGAATCATGACTGCCATTATGATCAATAGAGATGTATGTAGAGGGCTTCATTGTACGAAAAATGAGTGATTTAGTAGGGTTAAAACCTACAGTTTTACTATGGAAGCCAAAATGCACCTTCGATTATGCGGCAGAAAAGGTGGACACCTAATTTCTGAGGCAAAGGGGGTAGAATTAGTGCAGTCCTAAAAAGACAAGAAGACTCTTGCGACCTACGAATACATCACATGCCTAGAAGGACACCTCTTCAACCACCCGGGGAGTCTCCAGTGGCTTTCAGGCATATGGATCAATCAAGTATACTGTGTAGCTCACAGGCCATGAAATATTGTATAATGCCGGAAAATGCGTGTCCTCTCCGACCTGGGCACCCTCGTAGCATACCATCAAGATGGTCTGTATACAACCCGCATTCCATACGCGCGAAACCAAAAATGCATCCACGACCGCACCCAAACACAGCCCCTTGCCAGACATAGCGAGCTATTTGACCATCGCTACAGAAATCCCTAAGCTTCCTTCCCCCCCATCAACGCCAACCGCCAACCCGCCAACACTCGGATCTATACACTTATCGCCAAACAACCCACGAGGACTCCATCATGCACTTCAGCACCGTCCTCACCCTCTCAACCTCCCTGCTAGCAGCACAGGTCTCAGCGCAAATCGAGGAGGCACAAAACAACCCGATTAACCCAATGGCCATCCACAACCCAAACCTCTACTCCAGGCCCACTGCAAATGCTAATCCCAGCATCCCAGCCTACATGGCCCCCATGGTATCCTCCATGGCCTCCGCAATGGCTGCAACCATGGCGCCTATGCCCGCGTCGACACCCTCGTCCACGGGGATGCACCACGCCCCAATGGCATGGGCCGATCCAATGGCACCACACTCAAACCTACCAACGTACTCCGATGTGCCAATGTACTCCCAAGGCTCAATGTACTCGCATCTAGCCATGTCCTCTTCTACCCCTTACCACTCCACGCCCTACTCCCACGGCTCGATGCTCACAAAGGCCTCTTCAACCCCGTTGAGCTCGAGGCCTACCCCTGCCCCTACGCACGCATTCAACCAACCCCAGCACCCGCCTTTCCACCCTGCACTCGCGCACTCGCAGCCAGGTGAGGGCGGTATCGCGCCCATTCAGCCCATGGCGCCGGGTACGAATGTCGCGCCTGTGCAGTTGAATCAGCAGCATGGTGCTGACGAGGGGAATGCGTTCTGTATTGGACTGTGTTATCCTAGTGAGGAAGCGGCTCAGTGTCAGAGGCCTCAGGTGCGATTATTCTTTTCTTTGCTTCGGATACGTGCTAACTGTTACAGACTTCGCCTGTTTATCGACAGGCTCACGGGTGCTGGACTTGTTGCTTTACCGCTGGTGATTTCTAGATTTGTGGACTGCGCTGAGTTGGATTGGGAAGTGTATTTTGTACTTGGTGCGTTCTTAGGATAACGTTAGACGGATTGGTGAGATCTACAAGGGTTTATTGTCTCGGTTTCTGGCTTTTGTGTTTCTGTCTGTATTTCGGATTTAAGCTCAAAGGTTGCCGTTGCTTTGCTTCAAGTGCATTTGCGTACAGGTGATTGTTTCTTCTGTAAGGACATGGTTGTATATTCAGTGTGGTAGGGTGCGTGTTAGCTGGTTCGAGCTATGCTATGTCTCAGTCCTTTCCCGCGTATCTCCTGGTAATCCAACATTATCAGGATCCCACCTCCATTGCTTGACGAGTTTTATTCAGTAGATCCACAATCTCGGCCCGTTCACTAACCACCTGCATCTACTATATACCTCTACCCTAGAGCCCGAGGCTTTAGATTTACCTTGAACAAGGCGCATTGGCATTTCAAGGTTGGGTAGATTTATCTTGATGACCAGGCGATGTGGAACCGATTTGCTCTCCCAAAGTGATAAGAGTACGTAACGTGTTACGCATGTTCTTCACGAGAGCGTGATTCGCTTTCTGGAGGTTGAGGGACAGTCGGCATGTCAGGTGCGTGCTCTTGTGAGGATCTTGAATAAATAGAAGATATTGATCTCAAGTGCTCATACACTTGGAAGACTTGCGTCAAGGTCTAGACCATTTCTGTTTTCGAGGTTCCAAGGTTGCCTCCGGCCCCCGAGGTTAAGAGTGGGTGCGGAGGTCGGGATCGTTGGTATAGACATTGCATGTATATTCCATCCGCCCGGCAACCTCGGATTTTGACCAAGCAACATTGAACTCCGCAAGTGCAGGCTAGTTCTGTATCTAGGAGATTTTGCATCATGGAAGTTCTCATTTCATTTCAGATTAAAAATAATGTCTAATTGCTAAGCTTTGGAACCAAGAGATCAAAAAGTTGTATCTGAGCAAAATCCTTCCTCATCACTCATAACCCTCACCAGGCCATCCGAATGTAAGAAGCAAACATGAGAAGTAAATGCGACTCGAATCCAAAGCTCTATTCAAATTCAAGCTTCCTGGGCCCGTGCCTGCACAGACCTAATCATGTCGATGGGCCTCGACTTCTCACAGGCATCTTCCCAGACAGCACTGCTAGCCGGGAAGATGGAGCCAGAATCAGACATCTCGACGGCGACGATGTCAGGCGTTGTCGCGATGTGCGGCACCACCAGCTCAACGCCTTTGGTCGCGGCGCTGGACGGGAAGGAAGGTTTGTGCCGGGGTGGCAGAGGTCGGCGGTTGGTTTCGTACATGCTGCCCAGGTAGTCGGAGGCGGTGCTGCTGTAGGAGGAGGCCATAGAGGGAGTGTTGGTTAGGGATGGAGCGGGGGTGCCGCCGACTAGTGCGGGCAGGCTGGTGGTGCTGCGGTGGGACCGCCGGGCAAGCAGGGTCTCGTCGCCGCCGTGGAACCGGGAGAGGTAGTTCCAGGCCTCGGATGAGGCGAGCGAGCTACCGGCGCCGAGTATTACAGGCTTCCATTCAGTGGGGTCAAGATCTGTTCGGGATTCGTGGGCCTCGGTGGGTCCCCTGATGGATGGGATTGGGTTGGATGGGACTCGGGTTGGAGTCATGGGAGGCACGATGGTTCGTGGGGAGAGAGGCGGAGATGTGGGTGGAGTGGTGGTGTTCATTGAAGACATGTTGGTCATAGAAGGCATAGAGGCGGAGAGTGGTTTGCAAGAGTCTTTGCGACGGCAACTAAAGAGAGAGAGGCGTTAGTTGAGATGCCTTCACTATAAACGGGATATCAGACGAAATAACGCACCTTTCACTGCAGTATAAGACAGTGTTGCTAGGGACGGTGATTTGTCTTTCACACATAGCGCTGTTGATGGCGTTAGCATCGATTTAAAACAAGATTGACCGGACTGGGGGCAGGGCCAATGACGGCAACAGGCATGCAGGGAAAGACCCAGTCTCCCCCTGGGAGAGATAAGGATTGAAAACATACCAAAAATTGAGGAAACTGGCAGCCATATCAAAGTCGGCTCCGTCGTCCCTGTTCTTACCCACACCCTTGGAGTGAGAGTGACCAGATCCTAGCTTGGAGATGGACAGGCTCACGCCGGAAGTACCTCGTCGATGTAGGACCGGACGAGAGGACTTGGGCTTGGAGGCATGAGGAGAGGAAGGGGAACGACGATGGGAAGTAGATTGAGTCATATGGGATGGCGGTGAAGCCCTTTTGGCTTCAAAATGCCTCACACAATCTTATCTTCAGGCCGGGTGTGGAGCACGAGGGATTTGAAGATTTGAAAGAATGGATTGGTGTTGCATGCAATGTTGCGGTCAAGAGAAAGAAAAAACGGGTCGGTGCAGGATCGTTAACTTCTGGAAGGCAAATATGTATGTTCTCCAGGAAACCCGGGGGAATGAAGCTGATAAGAGGTCAGTCAGTTGTGTCACTCGGGACGGCGACGGTTATCCATCCCCGCTGAATGGGGAGAGATAAGGTCGGGTTTCAACCAGTGGCTGATAAGAGTCTTTGACATACTCGGGAATGAAACTATAAACTAAGATTGAAATCTTAGTGGACAATGGAGATGATTGATGAGTTGATGTGGTTAATATGCTGGTGTCAAAGAGAAGAAAGTAAGAAAGGAGGGGACACTAGAAGTATAAATAAAAAAGGAAGACGTGGAGGACTAGCACACCATGACCACCGAAGAGTTCTAGACTCGATGGGACGATCTACGGGTCGTCTCCCCCACTTACAAATATGGTAACCTCGGGACGTGTGGGTGAATCCGGCCGGAGTAAGTACGGAGTACACGCAATGAATGTCTAGACTGGCTGACTCATACCATTTCCGGTTTCATTTTCTATAATTATCTCAGGACTATCTCTATTCTGTTACAATGGATGTGGTTCGATTATATTCATCCTACTGTATTCATCCTATTTCTCCCTTTCACCTAGAGAAGAATATCCGACGGTACCTTATCTTAGTTCAAAGATCTAGGCCTAGATCCGAGCGCCAATGCGATATGCTCTGCAGCCTGCAGCCTAACTTCCAGGTTTTATCTACACTAGCGTGGACGGAGGGGTCGGATCTGGCCTGATCGCACCATCCCCAGATCCATTGCCCTAGTGGACCTGGCCATTGCCATTCTCACACGAATGACGCCATAAATGTCTCTGAGCCCGATCATGAATAAAATAAAATAAAAAGTAACAATAGTATAACAAATAAAAAGAACAATAAAGTTATTAAAAGATGGAACTGGTTCAAGGTGAAGAGGGTGGACCTTCCACCCCTTCTTGTCCCACCATGACACATCCTTGACACGTAGAGTGTTGGCCGTGCACAACCGGGCTTTATGTTCTAGATCGTCATGGTGGGTTAAGAGGTTTTATTGGTGTTGGTGAGATGCTCTAGCCGCTAGAATGGTTTGTTATCGTCACGAGATTCATCGTGCTAGTTGGAGATCTTCAGTCTGTGTTTCGGGTCCGTGGAGTCAATGGGGAAGCTGGAGAAAGGACTGCTCTCGCGCTAGATTATAGTCATAGCTAAGCATAATAATAATAGTAATGGAGTCGATCTTTCTGGGGCAGTGAAGTCATTGACACTCTGTGGATACAGTGGATAATGGCGTGCGGGATATGAGACTATCGTGTGAGCGGTCTCGATAGAGACAAACTCGAAGAATTTTCACAGATGAGTATACATACACGTCAGAAGACCACTTGGTTGTCCTTATGGTCCACGGTGAACTGACTCCCGCCGCCCTCCGTTCCGAACCCCGGGCCACTGCCGCCGTCGACCTTGGATTGGATCGTGACATCCGTCGGGGGACCCTCCGGGGAGTGTATACATCATCAACCATCAAACCCCGTCGCAGGTGAAAGTCCGAATCGATGATCACATTGTGGAGCCGCTCCGAGCTTGTTCCGGTACATTGTTTGGATCTGATTAGGTATCTATAATGACATATCGTACACTTCATTCGCTTTAACTAGCCTGGTCCACCTCCATCGTTCCAGCCGTGGCTGTTCCATTTGGAGCATTCTTCGCCGAGTCCTTCGAGGCCGACTCAACCTCTGGGCCTTTGGTCTCGGTCTTTTCCATCGTTGGTTTACCCAAGAAACGATCGGGGACACCGCGCGCTGCGGTGTCTGCAGCGCCAACAAAGCAGCCTAGCATCGAACTCCAAATGTACCCTTGTGACAACATCTTTTGAATTTGCCCATATGCGTAGGAATTGGCGTAAGGAAGCGACGTCTCTGGATCACGATATCGAGATGGTAATGAGGTGATGACACAAAGGGATGACGAGATTTCTGTGATGGATTAGTTTTTGCTCCTTTGTCTGTCGTATGCATAATAACTTACTGGTCAAGCGAGGCGGCTTTCTGGCGTTGAAGTATATGCTGTACTTCTTACTATGTGCTGTCTTGTCGTCGAAATTCTCGAGGATCGTGAGGTTGCGGCCCGTGTGCTCGATGACCGGCGGGAGTGGCGGCACCTCTGGCTGTGCTGGCAAGCCATTCATTTCATGTGACTGAAGAGGTGCTGGCAGGGCCGATCCCGGTTGGGGGCCCTGGATAACATTCATCTCGGGTGGCGCGGTGTGCAGGGGAGCTGCATCGGCCGGAATCACGAGAGGGGCTCGAGAGCTCAATGGTGAGGTTGCAGGTGCAGGCGCTGGCGGAAGTGTAACTCCCATTGTACTTGGTCCGATGCTGGTCTGAGAGACCTCCCCTGAAACTGTTGGTGTGTCGGCACTTGTGGCGGTCGGTGGATTTGGTTGATTAGGGGCCGGTCGCTGCAACGCCTCGGTCTCGACATTGGCTTGTGGAGGGCTCTGATCCACGTCCATGGCATCGACGTCCCTGGAGGGTATTTCCCTCAATTTTGGACTTGGTGATTTATTGGTGGCGGGACTGTCAGATTTTCGAGGCGCCGGGATTTCCACGACGGGTATTGGATACTTATTAAAGGGCTTGGCTGTGGAAACAGGGATCTCTGCGGGGGTATCGGCAGACTTATTCTCATCCTTTCCAGTAGAATCGGCCGCTGGATGGCTTCCAGTAGCTTGATCGTCCGGTTTGGCGTCTCCGACCGTGCTAGGTGCTGGAGGCGCCGGTGCAGTTGGAGCCGGGATGACCACCGAGACTAGGGAACTTGGAGAAGCCTTCTGATCAGATGGCAGGACAGCAGCGGATTGGCCGTTTGCCATCGGAGCCAGAGCACCTTCAGGGTGAGCAGGAATGTCCAAAGGCAACTGCTCCTCCTTCTTTTTCTTCTTGGGATCATCTTTCTCCGATTTGGACTTCTCCGGCTTCGCTTTGATATCGGCCTTGCCCACTCGCGTGAGTCGGCCATTTACCCATGTGGCCAGTCCGCTCCAGTAGGATATGACAGGGCCATCGAGGCGGCGGTTCTGCAGCGCCTCGATCTTGGCCTTTCGCTCCTGCGCTCTCCTTTTCTCCGCTGCTTCCCACCGATTCACACTCTTGCTGTTGAGTCGTTCGATCCTGGCTGCTTCCGCAAGGTGATCCTCTTGAGTCATTTGCTTGGGCTTCAAATGGGCCTTTCGCTTCTCCGCCTCCTTCATTGTAGCGATAATGCGAATGCGCTTCTCCTGGCTGTCCTTGAGGCGCGCATGGGTGACTTCCTTGTTTTCCATAGTCTGCCTGCGAGACGAGGTTCGTGTAGGGCCATCTTCTAGCGTAGGGAGCCAGGAGATACGCTCCGACTTCTTTTTGGGACGGGGAGGAGGCACGGCGGAGACGGCGGTCGGATCGATTTTGACGCGCTTGCGTAGTGTCTGGAATCGAAGGTCATTCTGCGCTCGGCGTTTCTTGCGCTCTTCCTTCTGGAGTTGCTTTTCACCCTCCAGGTCGTTTGGCGCGTTCGGACCTTGGTCATCATCCTCGTCCGAGGACGAGTCCAGTCTCATATCCTCTTCCTCCGCTGCCTCTGCATCTTCTGCAAATTCATTATCGTCCTCCACCTCCTCGAATAGTAGTGCAAGGTCATCGTCTGCGGCCGCTTCGAGGAGCGCCGACATGTGAAGTCCGGCGGTGCTTCGCTTTGCGCGCCCAGAAATCAAAGTCTGCACTGGCTCCTCTGTCTCCTGGACCTCCTCCTCCTCCTCCTCTGAAGAAGACTGGAGCCCTGGATAAGGGTCATCTTTTAGGGTGTCGGCCATGGCGCAACTCTTGAGAGTCCGGGGAAGTGAGGATCGATCGCGTCGTGGTCGTAAGACAGTAGGCGGACTTGTGGCAACCCACGGCTGCAAAGGAATAGAATATAGTGTGAGAGAGCCCTTGGCCAGTTCGGATATCTCAGGTAGGCCAGTGTCTACCGAAGGGACACGACTAGGAAAGTTGAAGCAAGATTCTAAAGCGTCGCGCTAATGCGAGGATCGTGTGGCTTGTTCCTGTGGCGTGTGCTGCCTGAGTGCCTCGGGCAGAAATAAAGCTAGTTCACCAACTACTGTACTTAGTTATCTTAATCTGTTCATCTTCGCGATGCTCTTACACTTTGTCCGGTCGATCGCTAGACATAGATGTTTCATCAATTTACATCCACTTACCCGTGAGCATTGCAGCCTACACGCCTTGCCCACTCTCCGGGGCTTCCGTGCCGCCAAAGCCGAAACATCCCTCCGAAGCTTAGCCGACATGGTCCGAATCAACGAACAGAAGCAAGAGAAGCCAATACGTTCATCTGTTGATCTACAAAGTGAGAATGGCACATAGCTCGACCATTACGGGTATAGGTCTCTGAACCGGCACCACCAGGACCAGGACCAAGTCTACAGTAGGACCAGGACACGTACCTGACCCATCCCTTGCGCACCTCCCAAACAGTCTTTGGGCGCGGTTTCGGGACAGCAGGATGGGGTCCCTTGCATTGGCAATTGCATCACTCGCTTCCCTATGCACAGATTGAGTCGTTCTTCTACACCATGACTGTGCAGTCTAACTGGAAAAGACATGACGCATGGGAATGCGGGGCTTCGGTTCGTTTCCACGCTTGGTTCCTACCGGGCATGCCATAAACACGCCTCGTCCATGACAGGAACAGCACTACCTGTAGACTGAAGGGAATGCCGGGGTCTGTAGTGGTTTTTATGAGAGGTCTCAATGCTTTTCAGTCAGGGATTCCCCTGAATATCAGATGGTGTCCAGGCAGACTCGAATCTTCGTCTCCAGAGCAATGACATCGATGGGGCTGGGTGCTGTCATCTACGGCCTAGTTATGTAGTCACATACTCAATGCAAGATAGGTTCTATAGACAACAAGTACGGCAATAGAAGCAGAACAGATCTATAATTACTAAACCATAGATCCGAAAGCCGAGTGGCCAAAGACAATTGGATTGTGGATGTGAAGCTGAAGAGGAGCCTCTCCACCAACCACATCCCCTCGAACATCCGCCCAAACACCTTTTCTCCTTCTTTCCACCCTACCTATCTACTCCTCCCCTTGTCTTGTATTCCTCACTTCTCCTTCCTATTTTCCCTTCCTGCATTATTATTTTGCTCTCAGTTAGTGATTTCCCCCATATCAGCCTTGGAGGTCTTTGCTTCCTTTTCGCCTCCCGGAGCTGCGCAAACTAACCCGCCTTCCAGCCACCTCGATCCCTTCGGACCCGGTCATCCTCTCGCTGTGCTTTTATTCCTCACTTGACGCTCCTTTTTGTGTGTCAGGACTTCCTTTGATGCATCTCTCCTTTTACAGCTTCTCTTGACGACCGATCCTGCTGAATCGAGGTTCTCTCCGACTGTTTCCAACGCGGACCGCCACATTTACAGACGGCGAAGCGCTAGGATTCTGCCATCATAGTATTATTCGGTCAGTCTTGGGACAAATTTCAACCGGGCGCCGTTTATATGCACATCTCTTTTTTTCTCTCTTTTTCTTAAACACTGTCTTGAAGCGCTTTGTCGACCCCTCTCCCGTTTCTGCGTCCCCGGAAACGTAGGGCCTCAATCACTGACATCAAAGTCCTTTGATTGCAACAGGACGTGATATTTTATTAGCCCGACATCCCCGGAACCATCGGAGTTCGTATACAGCCTTCGATTCGATTCCAGCATATGCTGCTTACGACGCACGACCGCTTCTAAGCAAGAAATCTACACTTTGAGTCTTTGACTCTGTCGGTCCCTTCTGGCACCTGCATTGGGTTATTGGAGTGAAAGGGAAATAGAGTACTGCCTTCCAGAGAGGCAGAAGGAGCTAATCGATAATGTTACCGGTTTCGCGCCCAGAGGGTCAGATGAACTTCAACTACATTCCGACTGCTCAGCCCATGTCCGGTACATCGACGGGGCGGAGCTCTCCCAGTGACGCTGGGTCCTCAAAGTCGCCGTTCGGCCCTGCTGGCTCGATTGGTGGTGCGAGGATGGGGGCTGGCTCCCCTTCTCACGAGTTGGGGACACGTCTATACCCGAAGCGGTAAGTAGCTTTGCAATAACCTGTAATCTGGCACGGGTCTGACGTTGGGATTCGTGTTTATATAGGGCTCGTGAAATCCAAGCGCAAGAAGGCATCTCTCCCAGCATTTGGGGTCCTCCGACGAGCGGCCATTCAACCCCGCTCCGTGAGAATATCCCCGAATCGCCCAGCCAGGACACCTTTCCCGATTTGATTCCTACGAACAATGGTCCGATTGGCGGCTCGGGTCGCAGGGCTCGAGCGGGTACTGTGCCCTCGCGATTCCCTCCCATGGGCACACTAAACGAGGTTGACCTCCAGCAGCCGTTCATGCCCCAGACCTCCCGACCAACGCCGTCCACTAGCCCTTTCCGACCCCCAGGTATCTCTGCCATGGATTCGAGCGCCAATGTCGTGACCTCGGCCGGTGTGCCCAACCAGAATACACTGTCCCGTCTTCGAGCTGGCTCGATGCCGCAGAGGAGCAGCTTGCTAGGGTCTGGCAGCAATCCCTTCGGTCCATCATTGTTCTCTTCGGGTTGGCCAACCGGCCGTGAGCGAGCGACAACCTTGACCAGTATTCGGTCTTCTGAAGGCCTTGCCTCGCCAAGCCAATCGTCATTCTCCGGGCATGGTCTCGCCGATTCCGATGTGAAGACGCTGGATTACCTGGGCCTTGCAGAAACTCCTCAGCAGGCACGGGCGAGTTTGGTACGACCCTCGATGGAGGTGCTGATGCAACAACAGCAGCAGCAGCAACAGGCTCAGCTGCCACCGCTCCTGGCAGAGCTGGCGATGATGAAGAACAATAATCGATTCCGATCATACTCGGTCAATGCGAAGGAGAAATACGCAGATGATGAGGACCTGGAGTATGAGAGCCGTTATTCTCAAATCCCTTCGGGCACGCTCACGCCCTCTGCGGCTGCTACCGCTGCTCAACTTGCTGCCACACAAGCCCAGATCCATCAGCACAACCTTGCGGTTCAGGCGTTTGCCAGCCACGCCTCTGTCAGCCGGCCCCGAGCTCGGACTGCCGGCATTCTGGAGGCTCCCCCTCAGCGATCTTCTATCCGTAACTACCTCGCAACGCCCTCACGTCTCGATAACAGCTTCAGTGCCGCCGATTTGCAGATCACTGAGAACGGTGAATACGATGAACTCTCGGAGGCAGTTCAAATGATGGGGCTTGGAGGTGGCGCCCCTGCAATTGGTGTGCGCCACCCCGGGGATATGGCAGATGAGAACAACCAGGATGGTCCCACTCGGGCTCTGTGGATTGGCAGTATTCCCGTATCGACCACCGTGACTTCTTTAGAGGCCATCTTCGGCATGTACGGCAAGATCGAGTCTACCCGCGTGCTGACCCACAAGAACTGCGGTTTCGTCAACTTTGAGCGTATCGAGTCCGCTGTGCAGGCGAAGTCGTTGCTCAATGGCAAGGAGATCTTCCCAGGCGCAGGACCTGTCAGAATTGGCTATGCCAAGGTTCCTGGCACTTCGGCAAGCGGTACTCCCGGTGCCAATGGCATTCAATCGTCTCCCACTCCCGACTCAAACTTCAAGTCCAACTTTGCATCTGATGGTGTGACACAGACAGATATGTTCGCGGTCGTTCCCCAGATTCCGGCCCTGGTTGACCTACTGCCCGAGATGGTGGAGATTGTCCGGGAGTTTGGCGCCACCGAAGATGATTTGCACAACATAACCAACACCATTCAAAGCGCTATCGGCTTCGAAGCATACGAGGATGAGATCCCGGCGGTTACTGAGCCCAGTCAAACCCGCATGTTTGACGCTCCTCGCCTGCGCGATATTCGCAAGCGCATTGACAACGGTGCCTGTTCCATCCAAGAGATTGAAGAGACTGCTAGTGCTATGCTCCCTGAGATTGCCGAGCTGTCTTCAGATTACCTGGGTAACACCGTTGTCCAGAAGCTGTTTGAGTTCTGCTCCGAGTCTACCAAGGAACAGATGCTCTCGCACATTGCACCCCATCTCGCCGAGATCGGTGTACACAAGAACGGCACTTGGGCCGCTCAGAAGATCATCGACGTTTCGAAGACATCAGCCCAGATGAACATGATTGTTGATGCCCTTCGACCCTACACGGTGCCGCTCTTCCTGGACCAGTATGGAAACTACGTCCTACAGTGCTGCCTGCGATTCGGCACACCCTTTAATGACTTTATCTTTGAGTCCATGCTGAGCCGAATGTGGGAAATTTCCCAGGGACGATTTGGCGCCAGAGCGATGCGAGCCTGCTTGGAAAGCCACCACGCCTCCAAGGACCAGCAACGGACGCTTGCGGCTGCCATCGCTCTTCACAGCGTGCAGCTGGCCACCAACGCCAATGGAGCTCTGTTGCTGACCTGGTTCCTCGATACTTGTACATTCCCCCACCGCCGAACCGTTCTTGCACCCCGGCTTGTGCCCCATCTCGTACATCTGTGCACTCACAAGGTTGCCTACCTTACTGTGCTCAAGGTTATCAACCAGCGTAACGAGCCTGAAGCTCGGGACATTGTTCTCAAGGCTCTCTTCTTTAGCCCTGGTGATGAAGTCTTGGAGAAGATTCTCAGTGACCAAACATCTGGCGCGACGTTGATCTTCAAGGTCTTGACCACTCCATTCTTTGATGAGTCCATGCGATCTGAAGTGGTGAAGAACGTCTCGAAGGTCCTTACTAAACTGAAGGCCTCTCCGAGCCAAGGCTACAAGCGTCTGATGGATGAAGTTGGTCTGTCTTCGCGTGGCAGCGGTCGGGAGCACCATGGCCGTGAGCATGGAGCGAGCCACTCTTCTACACCCGAGAAGTCGCAGCACCGCCATTCTTCTCGGCACGGAAGCACAAACTTCCCCTCGCAGCCGTCTCTGGAGCGACAGTACAGCGGCCAATTTGCTCCCAACATGCTTGGCCAGTCCGACAGCTCGCGACCCATTTCAGCCGACCAGGGCAACGCCTCTCTCGACGTATATACTAACGGCATCAATGGTCTTAACGGGTTTGGACTGGGCGGTATCAATGGTGCCGGATTCCAGGACCACGGTCTGCCTCTCACCCCACAACAACTGCAGTACCAGAACTACCTCGCTGCTCAGGCCCGAGGTGTCTCCCCCGCCGGAGGCATGTACCCGGGCATGCCGGGTGCCAATTTCGGGTATCCTGCAGGAACCTCGGTCGACAATCTCCGCTCCATGCAGAACCAACAGGCCTCCCCGCTATCCGGGCATGCACAAATGAGCCCCAGCCCGATGCTCGGCCAGTCCAACTACCCCCAGCAGCAGTTCAGCCCGGTGGTCAACCCTGCGCAGATGTACCAGTACCCGCCGCAGTTTTATCCCCAGGGACAGCCTGTGCAGGGCCAACCCGGGGGCCGACGAGGCCGGGTGAGTGGGCATCAGTGAGAACATCTCCCTGGGTACATGGCTAACGCAGGCCCAGCGCTGATCTTTGCGTATGATTCTTTTAATCGGATCTTTTCCCGTCTTCCATCTACCTGTATAAATTCATTTTCTCGTTCTCTTTCCTTTTCTTGGCCATCTTATCATGGAGATCCAGCGGGTTATTTAGTGGATTTTGATGATGGGGGTTTTTTTTTCTCCCTTTCTTCGCTCTTGTGGACGCTGGTTCGCCGCTGCGAGTGGAGGCGGGAATAGATGGGGTACTTAAAAAGTTGGTGTCGAGGTGACACGTCCATGTATCTTCATGAAGAAGCGTTTCAAATGACCATATATCTGACCTTTGATCTTTGGTTTTGAGGTTGTGTCTCTTGCGGGGAAATGGACGAGCTCAATAGTGTTTTGGAATGTAAAAAAGTCCGAGGTTGAACTCGTGTTGTATTTTATTTGACTCCACTCAAGCTTAAGCTTCCCGCCATGGAACTTCCTCTCTAAATTTAACCACCAAGTCTCCCAACAATGAAGATATCGCTGTAATGACCAGCCCCGCGGATCCATCAATCCTCTTTCACAGTGACAATAACACTGCCTTCATCATCGACATTCCAACTTCAATCGCCCAAGCGCAAGAATTCAACTCCATCATATCCGAGCCCAGAGACGGCACAAGATCACTGGACTCAGAGCCGGGGATAAAGAAACACCTCCTCTCGTCCCCGCCACTTGAGTCACCTTACCCGACATCCTGCGAGCCCAAGACTGGGGCTGCGCGCGCCAGGCTACTCGAGCGGGTTCCGCTGAGCGAGAGGCACTTCCATGATGAGATCCAGCCTCTGCTTCGGAGCGTGCTGCAAGCTCTCCAAGATGGATACCCTTCTGCTAGGCGGTGGTGTCTTCCAAGATGTGTCTGTGACGAGGAAGGAACCCGTACTAGAAAACGGGGACTCGAATCTGATCATTTTGCCCCGAGGAAACGACCGAGTGGATTGCCCATAGACTCTTCTACGTCCAAAATGGCCTTGAACGAGCGTACTTTCATCTCTACTCGACCGCCAGTGATTCTGTCATCAACCTCTATCAATGCGTTCGAGTCGACATCGGAGCTCGACGGAGTTGTGAAAAATCCGTCTTCTCAGTCTGCTTTTCTAACGGTCAATTCGAATGACGAAGGGATTGAAAGTGCTTCGGAGTATATTGTCCCGTCGGGATCGCATTTTATACTCTGCACAATCCCCTTGTCAGAACAAGACTCCCTTTCCCTTGAATCTCCCATTCCCGGACTCTCTCCAGACCAATCTTTCAATCTGATCGTATTCGACCCGCCCTGGCCTAATCGTTCCGTTCGACGCAGCGGCCACTACCATACACACCCCTACGAACTCCTCACCCAACGAATACGAGATATTCTGCATGTCCACGCATACCACCAACCCAACACACCAATAGATGCAGCCACAATTGATCTTTCAGAAAATACCCACCAGCCATCTCTCGCAGCCATCTGGACCACAAACTCCGAAAAATCCCGCCAAACAGCCTACGAAGCACTAACCAGCACCGGCTTCACCATCTACGAAGAATGGATCTGGATCAAGGTTACAGCCAATGGACAGCCAATTTCACCACTAAATGGCATCTGGAGAAAACCGTACGAAATCTTGGTCATCGGTCGACGAGGGACCGTGACTGAGATCGGTGCATGCAATGAGTCACGGAAAACCGGATGCCGAGTTGATCTGCCCAAGAGACGAGTTATTGCTGCAGTGCCGGATCTTCACTCGCGTAAGCCGAACTTGAAAGCCGTGTTTGAGAAGGTCTTTTTTACCTCGTCAAGGGTGGAGCGATATACTGCTCTCGAGGTCTTTGCGCGTAGCTTGACGGCCGGATGGTGGGCGGTCGGTAATGAAGTACTGAAATTCAATGCGCGTGAGTGTTGGGTTGAGGCATGAAGCCGAGAAGCCGAGAAGCATGTCTATGGTGCCTTACTTACTATGATATCCCCACACGTATAAAGTTAGCAATCAATTAACTTCGGCCTTCAATTTGATCAACCTAAATTCAGTTATCACAGAACTCGGCCGCGACTGACAACAATTTTCAGCACTTGCGATGAATATGTTGGTATAGCCGTGAGAACCAAAGAGAGAAAAGACTACGAGCACCCCACTTAGAGACCATATATAACCCACTCGTGGCCCTATTTCCTTTTTCCCCATTAGCCTCGCAATCGCAGTCTCGACTTTTCCGATCTGTCCAGTTTCACCTTCGCGTTAGCTGCATTTTGGGCGAACACGACCAGGGGAAAGGCCCGAGGTCAGTCTCACTGTCGACGAGCAGCCTAGATACTCTTCGCGCGCAAAATGCTTCAGCTCCACTTTCCAGGAGTGTCTGTTCGTCCTGATAGCCATCGGCCAACAATCTTTCTATTAGGGCTACATCGTCGGTGTAACAGCGTCTATAAGCTCACAATTGGATATGAACTGCTGAAATTACATAGATAAATGCCGGGGCCTCGTAAATACCTAGGTACTTGGCATGATATTTCCCAATCCAATATCGCATTATTATCTCCTTCCATTTCAGACCTCACTAACTTTATCCCCACAGTCTAAGCAACGGTGCCTTCCTCCTCACATTCGTAAGTATAGCAAATCTTAGTCCCTTCGTTGAGTTTAGCCTCTTCATTCCATTTCGACATTTTCACAAAGCTAGGTCACAGGCATAGGAACTGAAGTTTGCCCAGGGACGAGACTCATATAGAGATGATAGAGCCAAACATTCAATTGCAAACAACGAGAGCTGGTAGGAGGCCCTCGGATACGCGCGCATTCCAGAATGAAAAACACGATATCACAATCCTGTAGATATGTTGATGTAGCATATGCTATCTGGCTCCGCGGGATTTCTCCATACTGGTCGATTTCTCTTGGATATTGAAGATACCAGGGAAGCGGCTCCTCGTCCTCTGGAGGGACATGTCCGTGCCAGATTAGTCCTTCTTCAGGTAGAGGGTGAAGATAGAACGTAATGTTAAAATCACAGCAAGGGAAGACCAAGTCGCATATTCGTAAATGGTCTTTCATTGGTTGGACTCTTACTTCGGTGTATGCCGGACCATTAATAACCTTTCCATCTTTCTCCACAAATCCAATACACGATCGAGGAGGTTGCTGAAATAACATTTTTTGCCAACTTACCCCTTTCTGGAGAAAGCGTCTATCGCTCTGAGCATCGATCTGAGGTATCTTCGCCCCTCCCTCTACCGGAGGTGGTCTCCGTGAACGTGCCTGTCTTGCGCAAAACCATGGCCAAATACATTGCCCTAGTAACGGGTTGCGAATGCCCGGCGTCCCGCGTGGTAGGGTATATCTGACGGGCTTGAAGAACAGGGCGGCCTGTAAGTCGCGCGAATGCTTAATCAGCTTGTACCATTTGCGGCAGACTCTTTGAGCGGACGTAAGTAGAGTGCGTATGTCAGTTTCAAGTAGGATCAGTTCTAGGAGTTCGGTGATTAGGAAAATGTTATGTGGCTCTGATGGAGCCATGGATGATTCAAAAGGTGAGATTTGAGGACGGTAGTTGAAGGATAGTTATGAGAAACAGACGGTCCAGGAGACGGGTTTCAATGACGGAACCATCAGGGAGACGTTCGGTTTCCTCTACTATGATGTCGGGCAAGTTCTTACCTAGTAAGGCTTAGTCGCCTTAGTTTAGGTGGCGCTAGCCTCGTTAGTTATGGTCTTTCGTATTATCAAATCCTCGCTAGGACTCTTTAAGAAAGCGGTATAAAATGAGTCTGTAGCAAACATTGGTGTCCCCATCAACTCTTTGTAACTAACTAACAAATACTGGCATAAGGCAGAAGAAGAATTGGTATCCCAGACATCAAATCTGTGGTATGTATATGTATCATCACGATATCCATTAAAATGTCCTTTTAGAGGTCTCAAGGTATGACAGCAGCGGGTCTTGAGGCAGCATCAGCTTTGAAAAGCGGTGCTCCTGGGATATCTTCTGCTCATAATTCTTAAGGCGTGTTACTACCAAGACCAGACTTTCAGAAAAAGGAGAGAGAGTCTTTGTTGTGCTTCATACTAGGGAGACCGGGTCTTATAGTGATCTCGCTCAAATCTTACGTGCTTGAATCCGAGCCTAATTCTCCGACTACCCGGGGCGAAGCTGATTGGTCTTCAGCTTGGCCGGCCAGCTCGGATCGTGACAAAACTACAACAATATGAGCAAAAGTCCATTGAACCTGTCAGCGAAATATTGGACGAAGAATAAAGTAATCACCTCCATTCTGTTCGTTAACGAATGTATCGAAACAAAGATAAAGATGCAGAGAAATAAACACTATGATGATTCGATCATACCCCGAAAAAAGGAAACGGCGAAGTATTCATGAGCCTTTTGAAAAGGGCAAGGATAAGGAAAGGCAAACACAACGGAGACAAAAACAAGGCAGCATCACAGCACCACTACCTACATGCCTCCCATGGCGGCATCGTCGCCGGCCGAGCTACTGAATCCCCGCGTCTGGAAGGTACCCTCCCGGGTATGTGTCGGAGATTGTTCCGACGCCTTCTTCATAGTTTGAACAAGGAGACCAACTATGCGTCTATTCTCCCCCTCGATCTGGTCCCATGTGGACATCGAAGTACACCACTTTAGATGTTAGATAACAGTAATATCAAAAGGAGATAAGGTGCTCTTTGACTTACCTTACCGCTATGGTCGATGCGGTAGAAAAGGAACTTGATACTATCGTCGCAATACCGTAGACAGTTGTGTCTACCTTCCCACGCTCCTTGCGGCCGGCGTGAACGAGACCTAGAAATTGCATTAGCGATGCTTTTAGTATGATACCAATGACTTACCTACATAGGCGAGCACTTGTCGCTTACCCTTCCCAATCTCGTCAGCAAAAATCGCCTCCACGATGACTGGGTTTGTCTCCAGATCTGCCTACGCTCCGTACCAAAGCGCGTAGTCCGGTCGCGTAGAATCTTCTTCTCGGCGTTGATACTGACCTCCATATGGAATGGGGTCTCATAACCCTAGGACACCTGATCTCCTCGGATCAACCCGCTATCTTCCTTGACCCAGCCTAGGATCAAGCATAATATGACGTCGAGGCGTGTGCGTACTAAACACGGTTTACGATTAATTTAGAGGAATAGCGTTAGATTGATTACCTTCTCTATCTATTACGAACTAGTTGGCAGGATAGTAAGCCTATCGATTAGGTAAGGCACGACTGTCTAAATGCTATAGGTAACTCTTGAGAGGAGGCAGAAGCAATATATTGTAATAAGAATAGAGACTAATTCTTAAAGAGAATTATAGCTAAGAGATAGGACGCCTCCTTTTATTAAAGGGGGCTAACATAATATTATACGGTAGGGAAAGAAACATAAGCGAAGCGGGGGCGTAACGGTAGCGAATCGTTATTAGCTAGATACGTATAACAAAGAATTCGGGAATACCTTTAAAGAAGCTTATCCCGTAATAATTATACTTCTTCCCCCCAACGCCTAACCCTAGGCGTCGTAGATTATATAATATTTTTGCAAACAAAGAAATCAAAATATATACCCTAAATTAGTAGGCCTAATACGCGTTCTCTTACTTCTCTCTTTTATCCTTCTTCTATCTATTATAATACTATATATCCCCGCGTATTATTACTATTTCTTCTATTCTTCTACCTCGTATTAATTACTATTCGCTATCGTTTTGCCTAGCTAAAATAAGTACTAAGGCTAGAGAAGTTGTCGTCTCGCTTAACGAGACTAAAGAGTATAAAAATAGGGAGGAAGACGAGGGTTCTACGTCTATTAACGCCTCTAATAACGAGGAGTTCCCTAAGATAATTAGGGTTATTTCGCTAAAGGGTCGCCGCCTTTGCTATACGAATCCGCTAGCGTATTTATATTTCTAGTATATAGCGTATATTCGCTCGAACGCTACTAGTTTTAACCCCGCTAAAGGTCTACCTTTCGAGGTTTAGTACGTCCTCGACGCTATTAAATCGGTTCTATACTAGTAGTATTCCGAAAGGCGTAATAAGTACTTTCTAGTATATTTCGCCGCCTTTTTCTTAGCTCTTCCTTATACTAATATAGTATAGGCCCTAACGGGGATCCTCGGAGATCTCTACGACGTTAGTAAGCTTTTACGCTAGACTACCGAGAAAATCGGTCGATCATCTACCCGCGGAGTGAGCCATATCAATAAATATGCAAATTTGAAGTTCAACACCTAGTTGCGTTTTAGAGCCATCACTAAGCAGACAGACAACAGGCAGACCCAGCGTAGCCTTGAAACGACTGTCATATTGAGCATAGGAGAAAACCCACTCAAGATCCAGTCTATGTCGTTGTTGTTGGTAGGTCAACTCGTTGGACTATGCGGCCGGCGTAGAGAACTCTAACTTTACGCCTAGGCAATCGCGGATCTAGAAAGTCTACGCTAATCAAGCAAGTACGAATCATCTCATCAGTTGGATTTACAACTAGTAAACGCTATCAAGCGCGAGAAGCAATATGCAAAGATTTCCTAGACGCTTTCAAAGAAGCACTTAATATTATGAAAAGCCATAGAGTTGAATTTAAAAGTGAGAGAGCGAAAGTAAGTACTAATCAATGCTTACACAAATACATACTAATTCTGGCATCACGTCAGATCGCAGTTGACCTAATCTGCCAAACAGACGACTATTATTGTTCAAAGACGTGCCTTTTGGATTGGAAAGTCTATAACGATATAAAGACTGTCTAGAAAGATGGTAGCTTTCGCGGAATACTGTTTCAGAGAACCTATATTCCTTGTCACTACGCGTTACTCTGGTAGTGTTGCTCGGCCTATATACGATTTCGATAAAAGCGATGATTAGTAACAGAAGCAGTTTTCGTCAATATCTCGACGTCATGTGTGAGTTGCGCTAGGTTCCTAGTAACAAAGACGTCCTCCGTGCAATATATAGGACACCAAGAGCAACTACCGCGAATCCGGGATCCCTCAATCTTCAAATAATAGATTTGAGCGGAGTATAGTAGCAGAGGTTAATTCATTGCTTTAAACGTTCGCCTTATATGCTCTTTTTGGTAGCGCTATCCGAATATAATCATTATCATACTCAACATCCAGAAATCGTGCGTTTAACTTTGTCAGCCGTTGAAAGAGTATATCTGACTTAGCTAGAACTATTTACGTAAAGCAATAGCGCATTTTGACTCATTGGTAAATGCCGAGAGTTTCAGAAATAAACCAATTATTTTGTTTCTGAATAAACACGACAAATTTGCCGACAAATTGGCCGCTTCGCCGGTTTCCGAACACTTTGCCAATTATACTAGTCTCGGTACTGACTTAGAAGCTGTTACAATATTCTTTACTAAGCAGTTTCGATAGCTCAACCGCACGGAAAAACGTCAAGTATACGTCCATCGTACAAATACCACCAATGCAAAGTCAGTAAGACTAGGAATAGCTCATGTGATAGACGATATTTGCTTGGAAAGTGTTCGATCTGTGGTCTCGGACACGGCGTTCCTTACATCGCCAGACTAAACTCCAACCTCTGCTTAATATGACCATTTTAATATATGCGATGAATATACCTACATTGACTTTCCTGTTCCCAATGGTGCTGAAGGTGAGAAATTACCAAAGAAAAGGAGAAAGAGAAAGAGCGAATGTCAAGTCAAAACGCTATTTCTTTGTGTGCGCCGGTTGGGAGAACCACGACTCTTATACGGCTTGCGCTTTGTTCAAACCGTTTCATTTTACAGCTCCATCCCTGAATTTCTGCATGGCCTATGTCCAGAACCTCTGGAGTGCGTTGTCGCACAAGTGGGGCTGGCGGCTATTACATAAATTCGGGATTTAAATTCGGCCATGGTTGGACAATCATGTGGGGAAGTCTGGGGAAGCTAGAATGTGCGAGGTCGCACACTGGAAACTGGAAAAGTACGCACACTTGAAAAGTAAACACATGCACCGTCCCACAGCGACGCAACAATTACGATAATCATCCGGACTATCTGATACATTGTTCAGTGATTGATTTACGATACATTTTGCCAGGTACTTACGAATAGGGTGTACTCTTCTTCATGAGCTACCAGTCAATTGACGATGAAAACAGTAGCTTAGAGCTTGTGTAGTCGAGCTTATGGTAAAATGTGATAGTCATCTTGTATTACCAAGAAAACGGGATATTTGAGCATGTTCACTACCACAGTAACAGTAATTTCCATTCATTAGTTAGGTTCGCCTTACTTGCCTAGTCTTTCTCCGTTTGAAAAGCACTTTACTTGACTGTGAGTAATGACATACTTGCCATACTATAGGCTTTCCATTTGTCCGACGTAGCATCCGGTTAAGCGGCTCTCCTGTCTAGTAGGTTAGTCGATCTTAGGACCGCAATCTCTCTAATACCTCATTTTAGGGTGGAGGATGTGAGAGAACGTTATTTCATTGGTTAGATCTGGAATCTCATGCATTGGAGTGACGCCAGATTCAAGAGTATATAAAGGGCGTCAGAATTTTGCCAAAGTTTTTTGATTCTGGATATCTATGTTCAGTATTCTGAAAAGTCGTTTTTTCTCCCCTTTGACTTCATAACAAATATGGGTTCTAAAGCCAACATTGTCAGCGTCTTGCTGCTGCTCTTGTGGAGTGCAGACAACACAGCAGCGGATTCACCCCTTGGTGATATTGTCAGCGCTGTTCGGAAATTTACTGGAGGTCTGGCCCCGGTTGTCGATCTCGACTATGGCAAATTTCAAGGAGTTGGAGATAACATAACTGGAACATACAACTATCTTGGTAAGTATCCCATTCGTCTGTCAAGTAATCCCTTTAATTATGTCGATGGTCCTAATGGCCCGTTATTTTGACTAGGAATACCTTACGCCCATGCACCTCGCTTTGCTCTGTCCACCCCAATCACAGAGCCTTTGCCAGGCATACAGGATGTTACTGATTACGGACCAGCTTGCCCCCAGCATGAAGTTACCTCTGCCCTCGCGCCTAATGATCTTGGACTTGGAGCTTTCGCTGGTTCCATAGAGGCTTTGCTTTCTCGGCCGGTCCTCCGCGAATCTGAAGACTGCCTCAATATCAACGTGCAGGTTCCAAAGAATATCCCGGAAGGTACAAAACTGCCGGTTGTCCACTGGATGTAAGTACTTATGTGATATCCTACTTGTCCTATGGATGCTAATGTTATCCTGCTCTGGACAGCCATGGAGGTGCCTTTGAGACTGGATCAAATGCTGCGTTCTTGTCTCCACTCAACGCAGTCCCTGGAATTTCCTACCAGGGGGCAGAGATTGTGCGACGGAGTGTAGAGATTGGCCTTCCTGTTATTTACGTGTCGTCCAATTACCGTCTCAATTCTTTTGGGTTCAGTGCCTCAGAAGAGCTAGCTAAGGAAGGTCTGCTCAATCTTGGACTTAAAGATCAGCGATTGGCGATGAAATGGGTGAAGCAGCACATTTCCAAGGTCAGTGATTGGCTTCTCTTGCTTTCATGGATTTAGACCATTACCAGCCATGATGTTTGGCAAGGCTAATGTGACGCTGGATTATAGTTTGGCGGAGATCCAGATCAAATTACACTCTGGGGAGAGTCCGCTGGGGCATGGTCCGTCAGTACCCATCTCGTGGTCAACGATGGTGATAATGAAGGTCTCTTTCGAGGGGTAATCGCCCAGTCCGGTGGCCCGATCAAGGTTCAAGGCCCGGAGCGTCAGCAGCCAATTTTCGACCGCATGGTATCGAGTACAGGATGCACAACTGCTTCGGAGAAGATCGCATGCCTCAGGGACGCTTCGTATGAGAGTATATACTCTTCAGTTCAGGAGGAACGTAAGTTGCTTCGATCTTCTTGTAACGGAGTATGTTGCTGACAGATAATCCGCGAGGCTAGCCTACTTTGTTGGATACCATAGCCTCCAATCCACGTGGGCTCCACGACCTGATGGTACTTTCTTGAAAAAAAGCCCTCATACTCTAGTCGAAGAAGGCAAAATCGCAAATGTGTCGCTGATTATAGGCGACATGAAGGATGAAGGCACGCTGTTTTCGCTTGTTAATAGCCTCAACACGACAACTACAGACCACTTCAAAGACTACTTCAAGTCAGTTTGGTGGCCGATGGCGACTACCGAGGAAATAGACCGCCTCGCTGAGCTATACCCACAGGATCCGACTGCAGGTTCTCCATTCGACACCGGAATATTGAACTCCATCGCACCTCAGTATAAGCGCATTGCCGCCTTGACAGGTGATTACAGCTTTGAAGCGCAGCGACGACAGCTTCTAAGCAATGCGCCAGGTCCGAAGTGGACCTACCAGACAGATAACAGTCTTATCGACCTCCCACTGCCCCACATCCTAGGAGACAACATACTCAACATTCCCGCCCTAGGGTCTTTCCACGGAAGTGATATCTTCTTCTACGACTATGGAACGTTGCCAGTGCCCAATTCCAAGAATATCATGGATACGACCATCTCATTTGTTTCGACCTTGGATCCCAATAACCATGGCAGATCCGGGTTGGCGAAGTGGCCTGAATATACGTCCTCTACTAAAGAAATGTATCATTTTATCGAGTCGGGGCCCGGAGTGATTACGGACACATACCGTGAGGATCAGATGGCCTACATTAACCGCCACGCAGACTCCTTCTTGATTTAAGGATTCCCGGATCAACAAGATTAGGGTAGGCTGCCATCTCGGAATTTTATTGGTTGCCACACTCTTGTCTATTCTGATCTCGGCCTAGTCAGACCATGTAAGCTCTAATATTACTATCTATTTTATGCCGAACTTCTTTTTTAATAGAGCTGAGTCGGAATCTTCAATACCCCGCTAGGCGGAGATTCAGGACTGTAGTTCTTTTTCCTAGCCAAGAGGCTATTTAGATAGTATAGAGAAGTCGGAGCGAAACCAGGTTGGGCGGGTGGAGGGTAGAGGACACATCCTGTCAAGGCTTCAACTGCACTGCTACTGCTGGCACGCTCGGTAGGAACGCAAGGTGGGAGGATAGATAAGGGGGAAATAGAATTCGGGGCTTCACCGAGCCAGACCATGTAGTAGATCAGCGAGCCGGCATGAGAGCCAAGTACCTCCGTCAAGCCCAGCGGAGTCCCACGGCGCTGGGCACACCCAGAAGTGCGCAACCTCCAACATCTCTAAGTTTTCGAATATTCACTTTTATCCTTTGCCAAGTTTCGGCTCCTGAATGTGCCGCACACGGCAAGCGCGATGGGCCGCCATTGGCGCACTTCACGTCGGTCGGACCTGGATGCGCGCATGCGAGTGAAAGTGGTTCGTCGCTAAGTCGGCTGATCCCCCGCACCAGGATCGGGTCAGCTGAGCAGAGTGTGGGGAGAGAGTTGGTAAAGGGGGAACAGAACTTTACTAGCGTTATCCGTTTCATTCGACACCCGCTTCTTCCTAGTTCCCAAGGCATCAATTGCTGGATCAGCGAAAAGGAGCCCCTTTACCCTAGTTAATCTTTGGTAGTTATTCGTTCGGTAATCCTTTGTTTGCACGTGCTTCACTCTTGCCTACGCATGACGCCAGTGCCTCTTGCTCGGCACAGGGTTAAAAACCTTCCCCGCACATGTCTTACTGGCCGAGGGAACAGAGTTCATGACGATGGACTCTGGTTGGGCGTGCCCGTGCGAATCATGGTTCCAGAGACGAACCCTTGGGACTGGAGAGCAGTGATTGTAATGTAACGAGCGGCCCACTTCCTCGTCCCCGGTGGCATGCCGCGCATCATGTTGTCGGAAAGGTAAGGACGACCACTGCAATAGTGCCGTAAACCACCAAGGATGATACTAGTGGGAATGGAGATGAAAACGATGATGATTTGATTACCGATCGATCATTAGTTTTGGAGAGAGAAACAATACAGGGGAAGAATTGGCAGGGGCCTTGTGGGCCTACTTCACTGCCCTTATGATATAAGCCGGTTCTCGTCGGCAAAACGGATGAGAACTATGTAAAATGCAATTTTAGCCCTCGGCGTTCGCTCGATCGATCAAACAAACACTGTCTCCACACCGGATAATCCAGTGCACTGAATATCTTGCCATGGTTGCCCTTGGCACCAAGCAGCTTCAGCTAAAAAGTGGGGATCCATATCCGATGGGTCCCCGGAGGTAATTGAAAATTACCGGCTGTACGGAGCCACGAGGAAGAGCCCCATGGCCCCATGCCATGATCAGCCCCTGGCAGAAACGAATATGAAAATTACCTACGGGAAAAGACACTCGGTAATCTCGTAGCCACGGTAATCTACCCAGTAGGGAAACAGAGAAGCCATTATGAACTCCACTTCAGCAGCGATGCCGTTGGCTCCCATTGGTCCCTGCTCCCCCAACTATTGCCTTCCCCCAGGTCCCTGTTTTCCAGTTGGTCTTCATCCTTAACTCCGTGCTTGGGCGGCGTCGTAGCTCGTATCACTCTTACACCTGTTCTGTTTTGTTCTGCTGTGCTGTGTCGTACCGGATTGCCCTACTTATAACCATAGTCTGTGCCTAGAGGCGTTTGTTTCTCCAGGACTGTTCATACTGGATCGCCTTTCCTCAAATGTCGCCTCCGTCGCGTCAGTCGAGCCTGCTGAAACTTCAAAAGACATATACTGATATCGAGCCAAGCCTTAACCCTGTCCTCGGCAACTGCATGATTCGTTTATGCAATTGCTACAATGGAAGATGAACGCCGTGTAGCGCCTTGGGCGTCAGGTCGGGTCTTGACCCAAGCGCAAAGGGAGAGAAAACGGGAGAGGAACCGTTTATCACGCAAGCGCGCAGCTGATCGCGCCAAGGATCGCACAGCCATATTGGAGGAGAGTGTGCGGAGCGTGCACAGGGCATTGGAGGAGATCGGGCATTTCGGACAACAGCCTCTTTTGGAACAGAACCTACAATGCCCTACCTTAGCGCCCTCGGGCTGCCCAAGACCCGGTAAGTCTCTGGTATTCTGATATATTTATATTGTCCAAGCTGTGTGTTCAAGCGTAGTTTGGATCGACAAGGATTTATGATCTCTGACGATAACACAGAATCTCTGCCCCCGGTAACGATTAATAATCCGGATGGCCAACTGGTACAGGGGCTTGCTGATTTTCATCAGTCTCCAACATCATCTTGCTTCCAGACGATCCCTTGCTCTGTTGCTGTTCAAGCAACCCCCACACAAAGCCCTACTGATATGGTCGGAGGAAATTACACTTGGCCTACAGGGTATGGTGTCAGTCCGCAGGCAGAAACAGACGAATTCTTCAACACCCTTTTATCCTCTGCGCTTGACGGCGCGGTTAGCAATATTTGCAAGGATAAAGAGATCAACGAGGACTTGCTGAGCCGGGTCGTCTTGGGAGAAGGGTGGAATACCCTGTTTAATCGAATGGGCCCAGTTTTTTGTCCTTTGTTGGCCGTGTTGCGGTATTTGGATGAAGCAGCATTACAAGAGTGTCGCCCGATCGACCGTCTGGCTCTACTACATGCCGTACACGCAATGTATCTCGTAAGTTCCCAAATATCGCTATACTGCAGAAAGAAACGCTAATGTAATGGCCTTGGCAGTCTTTTATCGTCAACGGAACGAGCCCTCAGCAAGAACTACCACAATGGTATCGCTATAGGTACGTTGGCATAGGCCTATTAGTACCGCATGCCGTGCTTCTACAAATTGTGAAGGTTTTGCTGAGCCAGCGTGGTATATATAGACCAACTCAACTCTTACTAGACCATAGTCTTATCGTTGACTTCGTTATCTGGTATGCAAATACAGGCCTATTTCTATCTTCAGTTCGGCTAACTCTGCTCTGATTTTACAGGCCTGGCATGCGAGAGCGGCTTGTCCTGCTAGGTGATTTGACTGCCCTGCCAGGACTTTGGCGCTCCTATGTAAAACATTTCCGCTTCCATTGGCCAGGCCGGCTAGAGGACGCATTTGAGATCAACCGCGGTAGTAGGTACAGACTCTCTGGGGAGTTCCACAGCAGATTCCACGATATTTACAATTGGCGGATGAACACCGGCTTTTTTACTACCTTTCCCGCATTTGTTGATGATATCTTGCCAACTCAAACTATTCCACAGTATATCACTCTTTGGCCAGAAGCCCGTTTATTGCGTGAGGAAGATAAACGAAGAGTCGCAGAACAGGCAGCTATACAGGACTAGTATAACCTACGACAGGTTGACATTCGAGTCACAGGAATTCTTATACTTTGATGGAAAGGAATTATTCAAGAAGGCTTTTCTCTATCCCTATGACTGTCAATGTACCGACGACACCGGGTTTCTGCGAGATGTATTCTCTCTGAGCTTGGTGTATGATTTTGCAAGAACTCGACAGTTAGTTAACCTGGTTGAGGTAATGAAATGCGTTCTCGTAATAGACGCTTCATGCCACTCTCAGGATTCTCCCCATAGCTTGAACAGTTTATTTAAAATGGTGTTGTAGAGGCCTTCCCGTCATCTACGAGGATTCCCTGCCCTTTGCCGCTACGGGGTATCTTCCAGTCCAATTATAATCGGGTAACAAGCCCAATGGCTCACCAAGATTAGCACACTCTTCTTCGGATCAGGAGGGTCTAGAAGCATCTCTTGGTGCGAAATTATTCGACTCAGATAAGTGGTATGTCAATGCGCAGCAAGAAAGCCTGGAGAGAGTGAGCAAGGACCTGGGGATTCCCTTGGACGTGCTCATATAGATATTGAAGTTAAGAGTGAAGCTCTAGATATACGTGTCGGCAATCCGTATTCTTGCTCCAGCCTTTCTCGTTCCCAGTCCTCATCGAGCCTCTCTCGTTCCTGTATTGACCTAGCCAAGTTTTCGGAAAACTGTCGTCGTGCTTCATCGTCTCTATCTTCGATACTGCTTCTACTTCTCACGAAGTACACGGACGGGGAGTAGTCTCTAGCAGGGACTTGGCTTTCATGTTCCGGGCCTTCATGATCTGAGGCGCTGCCTTCGGGCCTGGAAGTATGCACCTATTAGGGTAGATATTAGGATCGATGACTAGGAGCTTACAGAGGTAGAAGGCCTCAATTAGCTAGTAATAGGCGTAGAAGTAGAGGACTAGCTTGTTGCAGATGTTGCAGACGTCGTGCTTATACTAGCAGAACCATATTTACTATCTACCTTAATGTTACGAACTAGTTGGCAGGATAGTAAGCCTATCGATTAGGTAAGGCACGGCTATCTAAATACTATAGGTGACTCTTAAGAGGAGGCAGAGGCAATATATTGTAATAAGAATAGAGACTAATTCTTAAAGAGAATTATAGCTAAGAGATAGGACGCCTCCTTTTATTAAAGGGGGCTAACATAATATTATACGGTAGGGAAGAAACATAAGCGAAGCGGGGGCGTAGCGGTAGCGAATCGTTATTAGCTAGGCACGTATAACAAGAATTCGGGAATAGCTTCAAAGAAGCTTATCCCGTAACAACAATATACAAATCGTCAACGTTTATGACGGGTTTCTCTCCAACGGATATATCGAGATTGTAACGTGTAACGAGGTTCTCTTTTATGTACTGCCGCTCCTTTGTTAGAAAGTGAAAATAATAGGAAGGCAATAATTACCTATATTATTGATGTCCTGGCAGTATTTTGCATAAAGGCTACGTCCTACGGCTTTGCGATAGAGCTGGCACCATTGCCTCTAAAGCTCGTGTAGACTGCTAAACTTCTTGATCTTGAAGTTATCAAGTATCTACTCTAGAAAGATCATGATATCCTCTTTCCGTGCCGCAACGAGAAACTGGAGAGGATCTTCCCCTAAGTAATCGCAGTGTCTGGATCTATCAGCCTTACCCTAAGGTTAAACTTTAAATAGGGTATTACCTGATCCACCGTCTTTTGATATTATCAATATTGTTCTTGGTTGAAACAGCATGTCGTTTCTAGACGATGCCTTTCTCAAGTTGTTGACGACGTCGTCGATAATACTCGGGGTTAGGCGCTTGCTTCTTCTTATTCACAGACAAGTCAAGAATAGACATGGCCTTAGGTAGAAATAGCCTCAATCAAAAGGAGGAAGAGGAAGAGGAAGAAGAAGAAGAAAAAAAAGAATAGTAGTGAGGCCACGGACTAGGAAGAGAATAGGAAACGAAAGCGGTAATGACTGAGACCTAGGAGAAACCCGGTGATTGAGAAAAATTAAAGCACCTGGATCTTTAGGACGAAGTACATAGAACAGGAGCTAAGAGTTGACGGGGTGGGGGTAGGCTCTTTAAATATTAGAAAAGAAGGCTTGAGGTGGTTCAGCACCTAACAAAAGGGCCTTTCTATTTTTGTAATGAGCGGCTATAAGCGGATGACGGAGAAGACAGGCCATAACGACATGCCTGATGGTGTGCCCTGAGTACCCTAAGTGAAGGGTGAGCTGATCCCTGAGCACTCATGGTTGCTCAGGGAGCGCTCCCTGAGCACTTAGTGAGCACACTTTAAAAGTGGGCCGAAACAAATCACGTGAGGTTTGAATGACTAATATTCTGGTAAATAGGACGCTTAAAATGGCGTCAAAAGTAGCCGTTTTCGGCGCCCAATTTACCGTCACTTAGCGTTGTGGTGTAGTCTATTCATCAATATCACCGATAGGGATGCCTCATAGTGCATCCGGTAAGTACGCCGAGAGGCATAGCTATTGGTAGAAGACATATTTGGTGCTACAGAAACAGGTATTAGCGATAATTAATATTAATGATATACTAGCAGAAATATTGGTAATGTCGGTTGATACGGCTCAATAGGTCTAGAGAGAAATAACCAGAGAGGTGTAGGAAGATAGATAAAATAGATATAGTGGAAGATGTTTATAGAGGTCAGATAAATATTACTAGATTTAGGAAGGCTATTCGTGGCATAAGTAAAAAGCGTTCGTGGATGTATCATCGCCCCGGAACGAGGTACGAGAGCCAGGGGAAAACCAGAGAGCTACGCTTCCAGATGCTACCTTAAGCTCCTGAACCGCAACCCCTTTCGAATAATAACACAGGCCCCCTAATCAAAAACAGGCCCCAGACTAACAAGACTAAACCTCAAGTCCGGATTCCCGCCAGCCGCCTCTGTACTCAAAAACCTCCTAACCCCCATCCCAAGCGCCTTCTCACTCAACGCATCCTCATCCCCAAGATACCCCCTAGCCAAAGGTCCCTTCCTCCGTCCATCAAGCTCCCAAAGCATCCCATCTGTCCCCTTCACAAACGCAACGAAATGCAAATCAACACTATCCTCCGCCTCCGGCGCCGCTGTATCGCCCAGCTTCGCTGCATCCGCGTGCGCGCTTTCAAGCGCCTTACTTTCGTAGAGAAGATCTGCCCGCGCGACAGGTGCAAGGTTCTCGGCTTCGCGGAGCAAGTTGTCCAGATCTGAGCCTGGTGTAATGTGTCGACGGGGTTCGCCGTTTGAGACGGCGTGCAGGAGGCCAATTAGACCACAGGCATTGCGGATTGTTTGCTTGAACCAGATTACTGGTTCGGAGGGGCCGGTGCCGGTGTATTCGGGGAGGGTGCTGTCTTCGGCTGTGCGGGATGCTTCGTAGGTGTTGCTGACTGGGAAGACGAGGAGAAGGGCGTGGGAGGGGCGAGGGATGAAGGCTAGGAGGTCTGGCTCGTCGATTGAGAATACGTCTGTGAAGCCGAGGGTCGGTGGAAGGCCGAGTTGGTGTACTAGGTGGGACATTACTTCGGGGTTGTTTTCTAGGGTTGTTAGTTTTTGTTTTGGGAGAGAGAGGGATGAATGTACCGAGGGGCACAAAGGCCTTTTGAGTGTTTGGAACATCTGGTAAGCCAGACATTGTGAAGAGCGTAAGATTTGTGTAGAGGGGAGTGTGTGGAGGGGAGAAGTTGAAGCTGAAGTTTAGAGTAAAAGTGGCGGATGTTGCGGTGATGTTCTGATGTTCCCCACACGAGCTTTAGTCACCTCAGGCAGAACTCCAGGCATACACAATTTAGGACCAATCATATTACTCGCTGTTCTCCCGCCTCCCTGACCGCCAAAGCCTGGGGGCCAGTTGTGGCTTCAACGCCGAATGAGGTTATTCAGAACGCATATGGGGAAGAAATGTGGATACTCGGGCACCGATGAGCACCCCTGCCAGTGCTTTCGGAGTCTCTTCTTATTTCTAGACTGTCACTTGCTTCAATGCTGGCTATATCCATCCCAATGAGGTGACACGTGCTTGTATCACTACAACACCAGACTCGTGCTATACCCCTTGCTTCCCAGATCCGTCACCCTTTCCATGTGCTTCATATCTTGTGTTGGCAAAGGTAATGAGGTTGATGGTAGGCGCGTATGGCGAATCTGCTCATAGGTCGGCTAGCGAGCACGGTAGCAAATCAATAGGATCAGACAGGCCTATTGAGCAGATCATTTCATGCAAACATTGGAAGTGTGGTTGTGGCGCGGGGAACCGTTGTTGTTTTCTCTTTATCCTCCGCTTCGGTCCCAATCTTTCCGAATAGGAAACCCGACACCTTAATTTTCACTACAATCTCCCCGGCCATGTAGGGTCAAAGTCCTCTCAATGATAAGCTTTCCAAAAGTCAAAGGATGATCAGCAGGCTGTTTCGACTTTTTACTTGTAGCTAGTTGCGACTCATTGTATCTAAAGAAAGTACGTGTGTTCATCCCTCTTTATATCATAGTGTTACCATTGATTTGTTTTCTTCTCGTAGTAAGCGCCGATAGATGATGTGATAAGGTATACCAATGACAACAATTAGCCTTTCTAGCCTTTCAAATTATAAGCGCCTACCTAATCTTATCTTATTCTTTGCATATGGTTGGTAGGGGTAATTTCTGGTTCCTCGTTGGTAGCAAAATTCTAGCATTCAAGGGTCGCTAAACATATCAATATACTAACTTGCCAAGTTATGAAGTAGTAGTGCCAGAGACAAAGGGGGAAAGATGTTAGCTTTAGTGTTACCAGGGTTTGGCTATGTCGACTTTAAAGTCTCCAACGGCTCATTTTGGGCTTTGATGGTATCACGTTCTGCCCGATAAGGGTGTTGCTCAAAGTGAGGTTAACGAACCTGTTTATAAGAGACCCCTTGGGTGCCACGATAAGCACCGCTTAACACAACTTTTGTTCTCAACTCCTCCAACCCTTAGCAAACAAACGCACAACATGTCGGAGGTTCACTCCAAGCTACCTGAGAGTGTCATTTCGGTCGCCGGCCATGATGCCATTGATGAGAAAATTGCTGCCGACGTGATAACAACCACAGATGATGCCAAAGTCACCACCTCATCCTTTTCAGGAGCAGGTGATAACGGAGACGTCGTGATCGTCACTGGCGCTGATGCGGCTACCTACCTACTCCCAATGCGGGACGATGGTGATCCAGCTTTGACATTTCGAAGTCTCGTTTTAGCCTCAGGTCTCGCATGCTTCCAGGCGGTCATGAATCAGATTTATAATGTATGTAAATCAATGTTCTGCTTGACCTCCCTTTGCTTCAGCTAACGTGTAGATGTGCAGTTCAAACCGACCCAAATTACCATCCAAGGAACGTTCATCGTCCTCGTCTCATACTTTGTTGGAAGAGCATGGGCCAAGTTTCTTCCCCGCGGAGATAAATTCGCGGCTCGATGGAGGGCGCGAGGTCAGGACCAGAGCAAGCTTCCCATGTACATTGCTATCCTGAAATTCTTCAACAATGGGCCGTGGACACTGAAGGAACACGCAATTTGCTCCATCACTGCCACAAGTGCTTCAGCCGCCGCCGAAGCCTCACAGGTATTTGCAGCGCAGGAGCTCTTTTACGACATGTCACTCAGTCCGGCAACTGTTATCTTGGGAACCATCTCCATCGGCATGTTTGGCTATGGACTTTGTGGACTTATGCGTCCCATCACGGTCTGGCATGTTGATGCCGTTTACTGGAGTTCTTTGCCTACCGTCAAAGTTCTCCAAGGGCTTCATTGGCAGGACCTGAAGAATTCGAAGCCGCTAAGATATTTCTGGTATTCTTTTGCCGCCATGTCTCTCCATTCCGGTAAGTGTCACTGAAAATATGTATTTTGACCACTTCACTAACGTATACTGGTGTATGAAGTGTCTGGCTTCCATGAAGGCCACTGGAAGCAAGGCTGCAATCCTTACTAACATCTTCGGTGGGGCTAGCAACAATGAAGGCTTAGGTCTTTTTTCTTTTTCTTTTGACTGGCAATACGTAAGAAGCCAAAGTCAGCATTGATTGAATAGCGGAACTGACTATTCTAGATCACCTCTTTCCAAACCTCTCTCCCTCTCCCACTGCAAGCTCATCAAGCTGCGGGATTTGTTGTCTGTTTCATTGCTATGCTCGGCATCTATTACGGAAACGGCTGGAACTCGAGATCGCTCCCATTCATGTCGACAAAGCTTCTCCAGGCTAATGGAAAGCCATATCCCACTACTAAGGTTTTTGCGGGCGGTGTTCTAGATGAAGCAGCCCTAATCAAGTACGGCCTGCCAAAACTGGCCGGCGCGTTTGCGTTTGCTATGTTTATGGCCAATGCTGCTGTAAGTATCAAACCCCTGAACCTTTTGTATTCCAGTTCCAGTTCCGTTCATAAGCTAATCATCTTCAAGATCGGCACCCTTATTGTTCATTGCTTCCTCTTTTGGGGTAAGGATATCTACAAAGCGTTCAAAAAGGCAAGGGAAGGTCGTTATGATGACCCACACCATACACATATGACCAAGCACTACAAGGAAGCCCCTTGGTGGTGGTACGTGGTGGTGCTTGTCATCAGCTTCGTTCTAGGTCTTATTGTCGTGCTCAAAGAGGGTATTACCCTCCCGGTCTGGGCATATATTGTTTCGCTACTAATCGGAACCATCGTGGCACCCTTTGTGAGTCGTTGTTAAATTTCAATGTTTGCAGAGCAGCACTAACCTGTCACAGAGTACTATCCTGTTCTCTCGTTATGGCAACGGCATTGCGACTAACAACCTGTCAAAAATGCTCGCGGGTCTTATGATTCCTGGACGCCCGGTCGGCAATATGTACTTTGCTGCTTGGTCGCATAGTGTTATTGCTAATGCGGTCAGCCTGTCCAATGATCTGAAAATGGGTGAATACCGTAAGTGGCTCCCCCTTTAGCCCAGACCCGACCTAACCTAGAGGATCTAGTCAAAATTCCGCCGCGGGTTATGTTCCTGACTCAGATCTGGGGCACTGTGCTTGGCGGGTTTATCAACTACGCTGTTATGATCTCTATCGTGAGACAGAACAAAGCAATCCTCGTTGACGGCAATGGCAACTCTAGCTGGAGCGGTGCAACCCTGCAAGCATACAACAGCAACGCGACCGCCTGGGCACTGGCTTCCTATCTTTACAAGGTTGGCGGCCAGTATGCAATGGTACCTCTCGGTATCGTTATTGGCGTGGGTGCCGTCATCGTCCACCGCATCTTTTACCAGGTAGCAATCCTGGTACACTTTTTCTCTACAAGATCACTAACCTATCTTTTATAGTTTGTTCCCAAAATCCGCGGTTTCGACGTTGCCGATATCAACATGCCACAATTCATTCAATACGCTGGCTTTATACCATACAACCAGAGCCAGACCTGTGTCATCTTCAGCTGGACCGTCATCGGGCTCTACGTCCAGTACTATCTCCGCAATTACCACCCACGCATCTTCAAGGACTATTCATACTTGGTAACCGGCGCCTTCGATGGGGCTAGTTTGACCGTGCTGTTTATCCTCTCCTTTGCGGTGTTCGGTGCCGGAGGTCCTGCACACCCCTTCCCGTCATGGTGGGGTAATAACTCTAATGGGAACTATGATCTCTGCCCCGTATCTCATTAATTCTAACTCTGATACGCTGAGGTCGGATCTTCAATGTTGCTATCAAGTTGCTCACATAGGAGAGTGATCTATCGATATACGGTGCATTGCACGAATTGAAAGATGAAGATAACAAGCCCATCAGCGACATTTTCCATTGCATGAACTCAAGGATAAAAATAGCAAACTCATCGGTATCTGGTATCTACTTCCGCGTAGAACATCTCAGCTTTCACTAACCTATGTCATCAACTTAGGAGACATTTTTAGGCGACCAAGGAGGAATTCGAACAGATTTCGCTCCGGTGATCCCTTTGATGTCGGTGTAGAGGTCTCGGATATCAGTCATGTACCCAATATCGCCTCGTGGGCGCCCTGCAAACAGAAGCCCAACTACCTGCCCCTGTGAGCCATACACAAACGAACCGGAATCCCCCTTCCCACAGAACGGTTGGCTCTCATCTGACGTGACGACGGCGTGTTCATACGTCGCGATCTCTCTGTAGCCAAGGGCAGTGGAGGGAAGCTCCTCATGAAATAGATGGACTTCTCTGAGTCCATTGACTACGCCCTTGGTTACCTTCGTCGACCTTCCGGACTTGTAGACCTTGGCACTTCCGTTCAAGATTGCGTCAAATATAAAGGATTCTGTTTCCGTGAAGCCCAGGACGTGAACAATGTCAGGGTGATCGTAATCGAAAGGCTACAATTCAAGCGTCAGTAACCGAATAAACAAACTGATGAGGAAAGGAAGATGTGTATGTGCCTTGTTCCCTTTCAGTGTCCCATCTTCCTCCCTCTCAATGCGATCTTTGCGGACTTCAATCAAGGCCCAATCCATAATGCATCGGCGCTCCTTCAAAGAGGTGCCCTTTCGAAGAGATGAATACTCAGATCGATGCAGTCCACTGCCTGCGAACACGGGTCCAAGCTCGTTGTTATCACGGAGAGCTTGAAAGTTGTCCTTTTTCTCGGTATATCTCGCTATTTGCCTCAGGGCTGTCTCATACTGACGGCTGCCATCCTCGGTAATGGTGCCATTCTCCGCGGCCACCTTCCACGCCTCGAACCCTCCGTCCTTGATATCACTGATCTCGTGATCAAGTTTTGCCATTGTTCTCGTGATGTCATCCGTTGACGGATGCTCCGCTCTCAGAATGAAATGGGCCACATCTTGGGCTGTTGGGTGGTTTGGACGAACGGGCTCGTATTCCCACCTTTTGAAAGCTGTAATTTTTGATCAGCAAGGCGTGAGTCATAGAGGATAGAGTCAACTGTACTAACCTTCTTGTGCGCCCTTTACTGTCAACAGATTGTCTCGGCGTCCTTCTGGCGCGAAAACGCTGTGGAAGCACGTCAAAGCATATTGTCTGGGCTTGGGGTCACCGGGAAACTCCAATTCAATGAATCCGCCTAGGGTCGAAGACCCTGCGGAACTGTTGCAGATCCCTATGCTCATTCCGGGAACCGGTTTGGTTTCAGAAGAAACTGAGTAGGGCAATAGCGGGCTCATGACATAAGGCTCACATGAACTTTCCTGAAAAAGAATGTCGACATCATGCTCTTCAGCCTCCGCGAGTATGCCTTGAATACGCCGAGTAGCAGTGACAAAAGAATCCCCGACTGCAGCGACTCCGACGCTAATAATGATTGTCACTCGGTTCTTCATTGGATCAGGGTCATATCCATGACGCCAGCATGAGATTCCGTTCCAGTGCTTCATATCTAAGGAGCGGTCCCTAAGGATGTTTTCGCAGATGGCGTCCCACTTGCTGAATACTGAATGATTGCTCTCGACAGGCAGGTAGCGTGGGGGGTGGGTAAGTCTGTCATCGATGATTTCAACGGAAATCGTCGGAAACTCACTGACAAATTTCTGGTGGATCTCTTTCGCAGCCACAACCCATTCGTCATTCCTGTTGACTGACTCTGGAGTCATCACCACAAGGATTGTGGGGATAGGCTCGGGTTCAGGGTAGATCTTTGAGAGTCTTCCAATAGGAAGGATTTCCGTGTATGGCATATTGTGGCGCAAAAGAATTGTCACGGTCTCACGCTCGATGCGAAGGCCATCACGAATGAAACTCCCGGTGATGAATCGACATTTTGCCGGAAGAGAGCACAGAATAGGACCCCCTGCCCGATGTGGGCCGCTTAGAAAACCGTCACCACAGTCTCTAAGGTGGCTGCTCATGATGGACGTAGCCGGGCTTAAGGACGACGACCAGAAGTTTAGGGAGTGTGTCCCTGCACGACTGGCTGACGATGATGAAGACGGCAACGATGACATGGTGCAAGTAGCAGTGGATCTCGACTTGAAAGAAGAAGTGACTGTAATGAAGCCGAGTGGAAGTTTAGAGGTGAGAGGAAGCAAGAGAAATCGGGAGTTGGATATTCAGCGATAAGTAAAAGCGAAGTGAGGTGGAACGAAGCTGAGGCTGAGAGAAGTAGGGTAAACCGGGAGTTGAACACTTAGGGATGAGTAGAAATCAAGAAGTGTGGTGAAATAAAGTGAAGCGAAAGAAAGTAAGAGAGTGAGAGTGGTAAGTAGAAGGAAGTAAAGCTTCCAAATCGAATTAGGCATAGAAGGCTTAGCTCACTAGACCAAAACTCCTTACCGTACTCGCGTAATTTCTGTAAGCGTTAGCTATAGCCACGTGACACGCTTGCCTTATGGAAGGAACGAAAAATGGGACAAGATAGAAATCACAAGAAAGATGAGAGGAGCGTTCAGAATGTGACGAGGCTAACAAGCCGGCCCTGGTGATGCCAGAGCAGAGGCCAGCCAGCAATAGTGCTGGTAAGCCATGAGAACCCTATGAGATCTGTGGCCTGATCTAATAGGAGGAGTAATGTTGAGAGCCTTGATACGTGAGCATCGGCAAGGTGCTCTGAGGAAGGTTGTCGACGCGTGAGAGCCAATAGGTGAATGTGGATGATCATCGATGAGCGATAATTTTCTAGGTAGTGATAATATTTGTCAATATGAGTATCGACGGCGAGTGTCAACATATAGGGGGAGAGGTTAGATTACCCTGTACCTAGGAGATGAATCGATGGAGAGATGGATCGATGCGTGATGGAGGTAGAAAGGCCATGTCCCTTACGACACGACTCACACTCCTGGCCAGACGGGGCCTGAACCCCGGACCTTCCCGGTATTCTTGTTGGCTTCCATCTCATTCCCGCCACCTTTCTCCCTATTTTGAAAAATCTTCAACGGATCCAGCGCGAGGGAGAATCGACATTCCAGAAGTGGGTCTTGCCAGGCCGTAACGCTGGTAACGACAGGATCAAGATACCACCACCGGCATACGCTCGAACGCCAGGGTTTGTCTTTCTCCTCGCTCCTATCACAAAAGATGGGAGTGATGGTGTTAAACTGGACCACAACTTCCCAGAGACTATTGAGCTCCTAAAACTGGAAACTCAAACTGGTCTCGATCGTGGCCAGTGCCAGGGACTCCTCGCTGCTCTCACGCGGGAATATGCCCTCATTCCAGGCTCACCGGGTACTGGAAAGTCCTATGTGGGTGTCAAGCTTGTTCAGATCCTCCTCGACGTCAAGGAAAAAGCAAAGCTAGGCCTAATTCTTGTGATGTGAGTACTCTCCAAGGCTTTTTATATATTTGCTCATTCAGACTACAGATGCTACACCAATCATGCCTTGGATCAATTCTTGAAGCACCTCCTTGATGTCGGTAGCAAGAAGATCATACGCATTGGCGGTCGCAGTCAAGCCACTGGACTCGGAGGCAAGAACCTTCGCGATGTCAGCAATGACATCGGGAAGACGAGAGTAGAGTCACAAACCCTCGGTAAGACTTACAGCGAGCTCGAAACCTACATGGCGATGGCCGACCACTCCATGCAGCCTCTACACCAGACTCGAAAGGGCCCGACCTAGACCGGGATACAGTATTTTCTTCATTGCAAATGGCCCATGATACACACACAGCTGCAACGAACAGATTCCGAAGGATACACAACTGTCACTCGTGACCCCTTACTCAGTTGGCTAGGAGGAAAATCGAGGAATTTCCGCCAAGCCGATAATGAGAATGAGGTTGAAGATGTACACTTGGAAAACCTAACACTCATTGCCGAACAAAATATCCATCAGCTCTCGATCCCCGAGCGCCGGACACTTGCAAAGAGCTGGTTCAAGGAGTGGCGTGAAAATGAAGCTGCCTCCCTTTTTGAAGCCCTTGATCATGCTGGAACGCTTCGTGGAGGCATAAACGCAGCCCATGAAGACTAAGCTTCTATGACAAGAAGATGTGGAGACAGGACCTCGGATGATCTGAGGGTACAATATTTATTCCTCTAGACTATTTTAGGAATGATCAACAATGCAGATTCCATGACCTGCCCAATGTTAAAATTGGCTGATTGAGGCGCCAAAGAGGCTACATAGTTATGTTGCAAGTGAAGTATCGACTAACGAGTTCCACCCGACACAGTAAAATCAGCTACGAAAATGGACTCCAGACGGTCCAGGTACAGGTGCAGCAAGAGGACTAGTCTTGTTGTATTTCTGTCTTCGTACATGAATATAAAACTTTACGATGGCCAATAAAAGACATGAAACAAGGGCATCTCTTCAATGCACATCTACCGCTTCTTGATGCTGACATCGATGTTGCCGATAGCCCATGCGGCAAAGAAGACAGACACTAAGCCAGCGAAGATGGTAAGCGGCTTGCGCAGGGCATCCATCAATGTATGGTCGTAGGTCACCTGAACGTGGATTAGCATCGTGATACAAACTTAGGATTGTAAAACATACCAACAGCTGCGCGTCGCGCGCTTCATCGGTCAGGCTGTCAGCCTCCAGGGTCAACGTAGTCCGACCGAGGGTGTCCATATAGGTCTTGATAGTAGAGAGGCTGGCATGAATGTGGTTCGCACCGGGCAGACCGTTGCTGTTGGACCCCTCGAGAATCTGGTAGCGAGCATTGTGCGCACCTTCGGGCAGAATAACGCGAACAACAACGCGCTCGTACTGGATACCCTCGGCAACCTTAGGGCCCTGGAGGAAAGGCACCTTAAGAACGTACGAGTCGGCACGCTTGACCTGGCGCAGAAACCGCCCCAGGTCGTTGTTCCAGCCCACTTTGAAGCTGTAATTCCAGCCACCGAAAATCGGGTAGCGAGGCTTCAGCTCCAAGTTGGCGGCGGTCCTGCCGTTGCCGGGGCGGTATTTGCTGGTCGACACGTTGCCGATGTCGTCGGTGAAGTAAGGGTCGACGGAGCCGGGCTGCAGAGGGTATGTGATCTCGCGCACGGCGGAGGTCGGTGCCTTCTGGTAGCTGGAGAATGTCCACTCTACACGCGAGAATTGGTTGGCCAGCTCCGAGCCGTTGTTGCGCAGCCAGTATCGCTCCTCAGTGGCCAGGTTGCCGCCCCAGTGCGAGACTTCCACATCGCGCTCCAGGAGATGGGCGGTGATCACGGGGTTGGTAAACTCGTAGCGGACGCTGATCGGGTACTCGGTGCCGGGGGCTACCTTGGCCGTCTCGTACGGTCCATAGGTATAGGTGGCGCCCTTGCGCTCCGGGTCGGCACCGGACTTGAGACCTGATGTCTCAGTGTAGTCGGGCACGTTGGTGCTGGGGAACTTGAGCTTGGTCTTTTGTGTTACGGTCTGGTAGGCCGAAGGGACGTAGGCGGAGAAGCTGTAGGTGAGGTATTGCTTGTCGCCCTGCTGAATGACGGCGAGGCGCGGGGCTAAAGAGTTCAACACGGAGTAGGAGATTCCGAGAGTAATTTGTGATTTCGGGGCTAAGGGTTCGGGGAAGTGAACCGCGAAGTACTGGCTGCCACTGTTGGAATTGGAGAGTTAGCGATGAACACGCGACATGCCTAGCCCATCCAAAAGCCATTGGAACATCCAATTGACACATACCTAGAGGACACAGCTTCAGTCGCATCCACCTCAAATCTTCCCTTGTCGGTCGCCTTCTTATCCCGAACTTCAAAGCCGCCTACACGGTCAAACACCTCCGAAGGGAAGGGGATATAATAGTCGCTCTGCGGTTGCTTGTCGACATTCTCCACGACGACATTGATAGTCTCGCGGACATAGCTCTTCTCCAGATTGGTGCTCCGAACCAAATTGGTGTTCTTGAAGACCTGTGGGGGCTTGAAGTCCGATGGGAGGGCAAGCTTGGTCGGAGTGCTGATGTTGGATGCGGCGGCCAGGCTGGGCACAAGTAGCCCGAGGACCGAGGCTGTGAAGAACCTCATGTTGACTGAGGATATCACGCCAGAGAACAGGTTCTCCGATTAAGGAACCTAAAAAAGCAGAAAGGCGAAGCGGGGAATGATCGGTGATTTTGAACGGACGAAGCTGATGAGGTGTCCCCATGTATACGCAATACGGCGAGCGTAGCGGCCACAGAGCGCACTCCGCGGTCTTATCGATAACAGCTTCTCCTCATTTCTCTTCGATCTACATTTCCTCTCTCTGCATCTGCATCTCCCTCGTTGCACAATGTTCGCTTCGAGGATTGCTATCCGGTCTGGTTGTTGGAGGGCAGCACGACTTCCCAGTGCTCGCCGTCTGCATGACCTTCATAAACACCCTCAGAGCAAGTTCTTGAAGGTAGCAGAAGAAGTCCGTGATGCCGTCGCGACAGGGAAGCCGGTCGTTGCACTTGAGACCACCATCTATACTCATGGTGAGTACTATAAGAGACATGTGCTGCAGCTCACTGTTGGATGTCAAGGGGGACAAATATAGCTAATCTAGCTCCAGGTTTCCCATACCCCGACAACATCGCTCTGGCGTCGCTATTGGAATCTGTCGTTCGAGTGAATGGCGGTGTTCCTGCGACTGTCGGTGTGCTCGGGGGTATTGCCCGAGTTGGTATGAGCGCAGAAGATATTATAGAGCTGGCCTCTTCAGCGGAGAATAAGTCCGCCTTGAAGGTTTCCCGCCGTGATTTGGGTTATATCTGCGGCATGGTATGAATTGACCAAGTCACCAATAGAACTAAAGCTAATGCATTACCAGGGCTTGGCTGGGAAACGTATTCATGGCGGAACGACGATCTCTGGCACGATGATTCTCGCGGAACTTGCAGGGATCAAGATCTTCGGAACCGGTGGCCTTGGTAAGTTATTCGCTAAATGGCGTAGACAATATCTAAGTCTATATACAGGTGGCGTCCACCGCGGAGGAGAGAATTCGATGGATATTTCTGGTAATCAATGCATTCTCCAAGATATCTGCTCAAAAGCTAATCACTCCTTCAGCCGATCTGACAGAGCTGGGCCGAACACCGGTGACGGTCATTAGCTCCGGATGCAAAAGCTTCCTAGATATACCTCGTACACTCGAATACCTTGAGACAAAAGGTGTCTGCGTTGGTACTTTTGCCGATGGACGTGAGGGATCCGTCGATTTCCCTGCATTTTTCACGCGAGACAGCGGTTTCCGCAGCCCGCGGACTATCCAGAACGAGGCTGAAGCCGCTGCCATCATCTGTAAGTATACCCTATTTTACACCTCAACAGCTTGATTGACATGTATAGATGCGCAATCTAAACTTCCCGTCTTGTCTGGCATCCACTTCGCCAACCCAGTGCCCCTGGAGGCATCGGTCTCAAAGCCCGAGATGGATCGCATCATTGAAGAGGCTGTCCGTCTCGCCGATGTAGAGGGCTACCATGGTAGTGATAACACGCCATTCATTCTGGCTAAGATTAAAGAGCTGAGTGGTGGGAAGAGTGTGATTGCCAACCGGGCTCTGATTGAAAGCAACGTCCAGCGTGCTACGCGAGTCGCCGTGGAGCTTGCCAAGCTCGAGGAACAGGACCGAGGGTCTGCGGGTCGGTGAGTTAGCCTTTCTAGATACTGAAATATATTCAATGCTAAGTTTGGAGATCTTCTTCGGCATAGACACATGCCCGCAATCCCGACTGTTGCTCAATCAGATCACGATACCCTCAACCCCCAAGAAACGCCTAAGCCTGCCAACTCCGCATCTTCCCAGCAGGTCGAAAAGGTAGATGTCATGGTTGCCGGCTCACTTGCCATCGATCTGTCCTGCGACTTCGCACCATTCAGCAATAAACAGGCCCAGGTCGCCCCTGTGCCTCACACATCCAACCCAGCCGTCATCGGTCAAAGCCTGGGAGGTGTAGGCCACAACGTCGCCCTCGCAGCCAACTACGTCGGTAGTGACGTCCTCTTCTGCAGTGTCGTAGCCGACGATTTAAGCGGCCGCGCAGCACTAGCATCCCTCGAAAAAGAAGGCCTCAGCACCGCAGGCGTACAAATCCTCCCTGCAACACCGGAGACACGCACCGCACAATACATCGCCATCAACGATGCCAAAAAGGACCTCGTCATCGCCATGGCCGATATGGGCATCGTGGAACTCCCCGAGCATCAGCTCGACTTTGAAGGCTTCTGGGAACCCTTACTCGCACGCACCAAGCCCGCATGGGTCGTCGTCGATGCCAACTGGCGCCCAGAGGTCTTGAAGAAGTGGAGCACTATTGCTCATAAGCACAACTGCCGCGTGGCATTCGAGCCTGTCTCGGTCGCGAAATCCCGCCGTCTGTTTAGCCGTGATGCCACCGGCGCAGGCGCGGCGATCGGCCCCGACCAAACAGTTCCCAACCACGCCATCAGTCTGGCATGTCCGAACCGCCTCGAGCTGACTTCCATGTACACCGCCGCGCGGGAGATGGACCTCTTCGAGTCCCAGGGTTGGTGGAGTATCATCGATGCAATGAATATGTCTCCAACAGGCTCGCGCGAGCGTCTCGTTTATATGACATCCGCTGCGCTGGTCGACGAGGGTATTCCCCAACAATCAATTCAGCTCCTTCCTTTTATTCCCTGCATCATCACGAAGCTCGGTGAAGCTGGCGCTCTCCTGACGCAACTCCTACCTCCCGGTGACCCCCGCCTCACGGACCCGGAATATGCGCCGTATATTCTCGCTCGCGCGCCGGCATCTGATGCGCCTTTCGGTGGTGTTTATATGCGTTTGTTCCCTCCGGCTGCTACGTTGAGTCCTGAGGATGTGGTTAGTGTTAATGGTGCTGGTGATACCCTGCTCGGTGTTGCGGTGGCTGGTTTGGCGAAGGGTAGTGAGGCTGCGCGCATCGAGGATGTTCTTCCCGTTGCCCAGGAAGCTAGTCGGAGGTCTTTGATGAGTGCTGGTGGTGTCAGTCAGGAGTTGGTTGGCCTGCGGGGTACTAGAGGGTTTTAGGTGGGTAAATCTGTTGAGTGAAGGCGTCCTCTGATATTCAAGCCTAGCACCATGCATATATCGAGCGGATAATCTTGTTCCTCTATACCAAGTACTTGTGCATTTCCTGCTTGGTGTTATCGACATTGGTCCTCTATTTCCGTATAACTCTACGTGTAAAAGACCGCTTCTCATATAATATGTGTATTCAATTGACTATACAACTAATGATAAATTTATACAGCCTTTTTATGCCTTTACAAAGTCCGTTGCACTCATCGCTACACAGGCTAGAGTATTAGGTAAATACGGCAACTCATGATAGTTTATAGTCAATCGTTTATTCCCAGACGCAGTCTTGTAACAACTAGTTAAGCTACCTCGCCGTCGAGGTCTCTTTACCCAGATTATAAACTTCTCAACCCACATTCGTCTTCGGCAGAAGTTGCGGATCCAACAATCCAGCTTGTGCAAGCACATCAGCCTGGTCCCAGTACAAAGTCTGTTTAACAATCTTGTCTGCACAGAAACTAGCCACCACAATAATGACAGTCCGGATTTCACGATTCGTAGGTGCAACACCAGGCAAGAGCCAAGGAATCTGCGCAGTATGACGAAAAGTGAACGAGATCTCATCAACAATCTGATCTGTACCCACGGTGCGCGACAATAGACGAATATGTTGGCTAGGCGGACCAGCAGGAATAAACGTCTCTGCAAAGAAAGACTTCAAAGTCTGAGGATTAGACCCTATAATGAAATCAGCCCTGTCCCTAAGCCTTGTACAAAGTAGAAAATAACCAAACTCACCACCAGCCTTGGTAGGAACACACTGCACAGCAGGACCTTCTCCCAGATGCATATCCATTCCCCTCATATTCCCCTCATGAGCACCCTTACTAACCATCATATCCAATAAACCATCCGAGTCACCCTTCTCCTTCCCCTCCAAACCAGCCATAACCCGTTCCCAATATTCCTCCCAAACAGTCTCAATATCCACAACCGGCCAATTCCCTCCAACCCCAAAAACCCGCTTCAAACACCCAACCACTCGACTCCACGCCAACTGTGAACTAACCCCATCATCCCCACCCTCACCATTCCGTTGGGCAAATCCAGCCTTAGACTCCGGGTACGCATACACATAGCACCGATGTCGTTTTTTAGATGTCGTCTCCCCCTCGCCCGCAGCTACAATCCACGGCCAGCATGTACAGCGCTTCGCCACATGACCCGGTAAATGGATCTGGATGGGGATATATGATGTTGACGAACCAGGATCGAAAATCAAGTCTGTCTTGCAGCATGCTGGGATCTGCTCTTCACCCTCGTGGTAGTCTCTTGTCCATTGGTCCGCGGATGTGAGAGGGTAATATGCGATTAGTGCACAGAGACGCGGGAATGGGTTCGTGCCGCTGGTTACTACATGGTGCATGCCGAGGAGGTAATATGCTGGACGGCTGTATGCTGCTTTTCTTTTAGCGAACCGGGGCTTGGAGATATAGTTGAAGATGATATAGTTGAAGCATACCGACAATGGCGAATCTCTCCCCTTCTTCCAACTCATCTTCCTTTGCGTGGACGGCGTTCTCAAGAGCCTTGCGATCCCGTTCGGAGTCATCACTGCTCATGAACCCGATGAAGTTAACTGTGAAACCTTCGGCTTGGAGCCGGTGCGTGATGCGCGGGTCGAAGTCGGCTTGGTCGGATATCAAGAGTAGGTGTCGATGGACCGGTTCATCTGCCGGTGCTTGGCCGAGTCGTTTTGATGAGCTTGCGCTTAATCTGCGATCTGATGTGTCTCCGTGTGAAGTGGGTTGTTTTGTACCACCGTCTGCTGCGGCGCTGGTTGCGCGCCGGGCGAGGCGGGAAAAGACGTTGACCATTTTGTTGTCACTGGGTGATTTATTCGGATGGAAGGGGTGGGGTTTTAAATGTTTTATTTGCCGAGAGATCCGGCATTGGGTTTTCTTGGATTATATGCGACAACAGGATAATGAATGCCGAATGCCAATGCTTAGCGTTTCTTGGGAATGACGTCGATGAGTCTGGTAAGATAGTCAAACCGAGTGTAGAGTTCGGAGCATTGGGAATAGATCCGTTCCCTAGAAAGCTCTAATTTGGTTCATGCTGCTATGAATGCTCTATTTTCTATATCAACTCCTGTCTAGAATGTAACCAACCACTTCCGGTCCGCGTTAACCTGCTCCGTCGCCTTTCCATCATCAACCAGATACCGCTGATACGCCTCGCGCAAGAGACTCTGTCGCGCGACTTCGCAGTCTACACGAATATCCTCGATCAGCGCATCCATCGACACGTAGTCATATTCAGGCCGGATGTAACCCAGAATCAGGAGGTTAAGCTTGGTTCCGTAGAAATCGGGAATCCGGTTGAATTTCGGCTGGGCGACGGCCGTTGGGGAGGGAGATGTCAGAGGGGGCATGACATGGATTTCCTGGGAGGGTGAGAATGTGTCCAAGATATATTCGTCCAGGCTGTATGTATATGGGCTCCGGAGGGGAGTGGGTTGCGATGCTACGTACCACTGATCGCACGGTATTCTTATAGAATGGGTTATATCCAATGCTCAACACTGCTGGGAGGAGTGTTGATGACTCTTTTTCCTTCGAGTCGTTCTCGTGCTCGTAGCTCTTGGGGTCAAGTGCTACTACGCCGTAGTATACGCCCGTCTCGAGGTCGGGGTGTTTCTCGGATAGATCGTCGGCTGGGATATTGGCTGTGGGGATCCCTAGCTTTAGGTAGGAGTCAGCAGGTATACATGCATATAGGAGAGCTGGAAAGAGTGTGTTTGAGTGCATACATCCTTGCTCCCCCGCCCAAAGCCCTTAATCACCGGCCCGGATAAGCGTACAGGGAACGGAGCTTCGGGTCCTGCATCAGGTCCAGCAACGGGATCGCGGGGCTTGTCGGGGCGCATTGCAATGCTTTCTTTTGTGCAAAGGACTGGTGGAGTGGGAGTCACAAAGGCCGAGGTGAGACGCGAGATTGTGCGAGTGACTGGAGGGGTTCGTCGGGAGGTGGGCTCTGTCAAACGGGCGCGGATATTAGAATCCAGATATTGTGCTCTGTGGGTTCAGGCTGTATGGCAGAAGATGAGCAGTGACTCCATATATAGCCTAGGAGTTGTCGGATGCGACAATGGCTCTGAAGCCGAAGCCGAAGTGATGAGCAATCGCAATCGCGGGGCTATCGATAAGCAGTCGCATCCAAGACATAGCACCCGTTTTTATGATGCATTTACTTCTTAGTACAAGTCCGATAGGTAATGATCTATGCACAAGATACCTCTTCAAGTCGGTTGCAAAAACCATGAACCTTGGAACAACCACTACGACTAATGAACACCCAAAGTACCAATGGCATTAGTTTTCATAAAGTAATCCCAGCCCATAGATATCATTTTTATCCCTTTTGAGCGCCGCAAAGCATAAAATATCAACGACGCCCGGTCGAGGCCGGAGCTACAACCACCGACAATATGTACGAAGAAGGGCAGAACCAGGTCAAAGGCCGGGGAATCATAGCCCCAGGAACAGGAAACAAAGGATATATACCAGAACAAGAGTCGGCGAGAAACTAAAAGGATCAGGCTTGGGCCTGGGGGTATGAAGAGAAATGGTCAATTAAGAAGAAACATGAAGAGGACGGTAAAACCCGATCAAATGCACGGGGATCAAATGCATGGGAGGAACTGCGATTATTAGTAAAGTTCTCGCATCAGAAGGAAACTGAGGCACTCACATTCATCACGAGAAGCATTGGAATGTCGAATACATCACGCTTGACTGTCCAGCAGTACGCGCATTCGACCTTGCCGTCCTTGAATCCTAGCTGGTTCATGCCAGCTTCGCCGGCAATCCCGCCCTTGCGGAGATGGTTGTTCCACTTGGCCTCGTCGGACTGCGCGACCTCCATGTCTTCCTTGGTTTTGTACTTGAGTAGCTTGCACCGCGTCATGACGCTACCACGGGAATCGCCGAACGCTAACCGTGCAAAGTCCTCATAGAACTCCACAACGCTGTCGTCGTCTAAAAGCTCGGCCAGGAAAACGGGTTGCGGGCGCCCGCCTGTGTTTTCTAATGTTGAGCTGCGCGGAGTGAAGCTGCCTCGTGACGGGGTACCTGATGTAGCTGATGAGCCTGTGTTGACGTTCATGTTCGGCTCCTTCCCCAAGAGTACGTCCTTCTTCCACCCAGTTAGGATGCTGAACTCTTTGCCTACCGCGGCAATCTCTCCAGTGCGGCGACAGACGATGGTCGGTGTACCGCAGGCATTGATAAAGTCTTCATATTCGAATAGTGTCCGCTGGAAGCATTTCTCCATGAATATTAGATCATCTCGATTCAAGGTTTTGGTGGTAGCGATGAACGACGGCCGGATAGATGCGAGCGCCTTGGCAATCCGGACGGTCTTTTGCGGTGTGAAACGGCGCTGGATAAAGGCAGTGAGGTTGTGGAAGCCATTCGTATAACCGTACGGCTCCTTCACACTCTCATAGATTGCGGACGGGTTGCGATGACGTCGCTTCGGCGCCAGCTGGAAGCTCTGCTGCTTCAAGCTTGGCGTGGTGATCATCGGTCGCGTACCATTGGGAGCAAGTGTATTTGACTTGGCGGCTGCCGCATTGAACCCTGCTTCATCAAAGCCTGGATTCGCATTCGCCACATGCGGACTGGTCGCGGAGCCTGGGCTGGCAAAATTCGCAGGACCGCTCTCGATGGCAAATGCATGCGGTGCATCTGCTTTCATGTGGCCGGGCAGCATCCCATTTTGCCCATATACGCCTCCGACGTTCACGTGCGGGCCCGAGGTCTGCCCGGTCGGCCACTCATTAAGTAAAGGATCGCCGAACATGAAAGGCTGATTCCCCGGACTTTCCCCAAAACCGGGAGCTGGCGTGGAGAACTGGGCTGACCCACTGCGGCCGATCGACCCTCGCTGCGTTTGCGTTGCCGAATCAGTAGGTGAATCGCCGGCTCCAGTAGCCATGTGACCAAGCATGCCGAACTCGAGAGCGCCATAGCGGTTCTCGAAGTTCATGCTCGATAAATCAAAATTGAAGAGGGCCGGATCGCTGGGATCAAAGAACGGTCCTGCAAACGGGTTCTGCGACTGGCGGGTATCGCCTGAGAGAGCAGTGGTCGTGGTGGGCTGCTGATTCACCGTGGACGATAAGCTAGAGTTCCGATCATTGCCATTGTTCTTCAGATTGAAAGTAGGCGAAACGGGAGACTGGGTGGTGAAAGGACTCTGGCTCATAGGCGATTCCTGATACATGTTGTAGGATCCCGGCTGCGGCTGAGCTCGTTGCTGGGGCGTGGGGTAGAAATTGTTGGTGTTGGGTGCTTGCTGTTGTGGAACATTCGCATTGCCATTTCGAGAGCCAGACAGATTGTTGCGGAGCGTATCGCTGTAGAAAGTGTTTTGGTTGTTGTCGCTAGCCACGCCGGGCATTAGTGCGCCGTCCGGGGCATCGTGGAGATACTTGGCCTTCTTGCGAACACCATCATGGCATGCATCCTGCAAACCACGCTTAATACAGCGCTGACAGGGTCGCTCGTCACCTAGGAAGAATATGCATGTCAGTTTGGTTCACTTTACTCGGCGCAGAACGCAGTGCCGATCAAAATGCATACCACATGTCAAATGAGCTCGCTGACAGGCAAAGCACGCTCGCCGCGCCTTCTTCCGTCGCGGTCGAGACGGATCCTTGGCGTTGGCAGCTTTACGACCATTCCCAGCCTTGCCGCCATTCGTCTGGTCCTTGCCGGAGTCCATGGGCTCTGAGTGCTCGGTGATATCGGCGGAATCGCGATCCCCGCCACTCCGGTCGGACGTCGGGGAGCCGCTCAATTTAACTTTGTTCATTTCGTCATGTATTCCCGAATGCAGGAAACTTCACGGGCACGCCCAAAAGTGTCGCAGTTCTACAATTTGATAAATCGAAGGGCTCACAGTGCGCCTTCGCTTTTCCGCGATCTCAAGGTCCCGAGGTTGTAGAGCTGGGATCATCCGCGCACACTTTTGATCTCGGCGAAAAGGATCCACGTGTTGGCGCAATCCTGACAGCTACCAAGAAAAGGTCGGTCGCAAATATTTTCCGGGACTCGTCAAGCTCCTAATTCCACCTGTATTGCCAGTGAAGGAAAATTCGGCGGCTCCAGAGTCGTTGAATCGTATAGTCGCGCGTTCCGCGACTACAGCGGGGGAACGGAAGGAAGGCGTGCGGTCGAGTCACGGGTGTAACGAGGCACGATCGAGTCGAGGTAAGCCGTTTCGCCGGGGATCTGAGGCATTGAAGGAAGTCGTAAAGACCGATAGGAATAGGAAGCAACGCGACAGGCGAAGGAAGAGGTAAATGCCGCAACTGTGCTCGGACGCAGCTGAATTCGGAGTGGAGAGGGCAGACTTGGTCGGCTGCGGGGAAGAGCCGGGAATCGAATAGATGGTGAGGGGAGGAAAGAGAGCTTCAGACCAACAGCGGGGAAAAAGATGTAGATTTAGGGGCCCAAAGAAATGCGCGGGGAGAGGAAGAAGGTTATTCGTAAAGTGGCTATCGATCAGGCTGTTCCCGTGACTGAGGCCTAAGCATATAGTCAGGACTCCAACCGAGCTGATTCAATGATTGCGAGGAGAACCGGTAACTCGTGTGTAAAAGAGACCGGGGTTACTTCTAACCTTGGATTTTAATTCTAATCCTTCTTTTTTTTTGGTTTTGAATTACTGGTGAATGTGGATTGTGCACATTCTTTTTCACCATGGAGCTGGGTATACTTCGAGTGAGCCATTTTTATGTTTCGCCCCCAGTCTTTTGAACTAACCAGAATAAAACTGGGAAGAACTTGGTAGCTAAGGAGAATACGAACCTTCTAACAATATATGCGGTATTTCCGGTCCTTCATAGCTGATATCTGTATATGCTTGTACTCTGAAGCGCGAAACGAATACCCGTAACTTCTAGCGCGTTGTACCGTAACCGTAGTTGTACCCTTGATTGGGCCGCAAAGCTGCGCCATCCCCCGCGGGCAGTTGCGCACGTGTGGAAAGATGATCCCTACGCAATAGTCATTGTCTCTGTTCTACTTTTAACCAAGTTTCTTTGACTCGCAGCCACCTTTTCCCCGCACGTCTAATCTGACGATTCCTTTGATCTCCGGAGCCGCATTCCGTTGTCCCGACTCTTCCCGAAGCTGCGCGTTTCGGTCGTGCCTCGGCTAGAGGCAAACTGGTATGCCTGAATGCCTGGAGAAAAGTGATCGGCTTTCAGGTTGGGAGCACATGATGCTCGTATGCTTAGCATCTGGCCTGGTCGTGTTAGAGGATTGGGCTCTGGGCCAATGATGCCAAATGCCGGGAATAGGTGGGCTATCCGGACTTTTTGATCTAGTAGAATCAAACTATATTCGCGTAACGACTAGTTTGAATGGAAAGGTGGAAACGGACAGCTTCCGGCTTAAGATGTGTACAATCTTCAACTGTATTTTGTGATTATCTCTGTCATCTGCATTGCAATTCCAGCTGTACGTGGGACAGCAGCGTTGAGCCATCATCCTGGTGACGGACCGAGCGTCATTGAGCTTCGAGATCTCAACATCTGGTCCGGATAGAGTCACCGGGTCGCAGAATGCTAGCCGGTCACTCGCAAGGTAAGAAGTCCTCGCACCCATAGCGAATAAGAGGGCCCATCAACAGCACTGCAGCTGCCCCTCTGGAACCGTGCAGCCAAGAGTAAAAGCTCCCCGGATTAGAATATGTATGGTATATGATCATATGCAAAGCTGCTTGGTCCATGAGACTACGGTCACATCTGCTGAGTCGCAAAGCGACTCTTCTTGCGAATGCGAACCCCGTACCTGAAGAAGATGTACCTAACGAAAATCAAATATCAGCAAACTATTCAAACAAAGAACCATTCAGAAAGATCCCATGTAAATTATGGGACCTGGCTCCGCTTGCAGCTGGAAGTTTGAGCTCGCCTGAGGTTTGCCATGCAGGGGGAAAGGGAATTTTGAGACCATAGCGCTGGCGATCAGGTTTGGCAAAATCAGGAAACGTCGAATCACAACTTACGGGAAAGGGGCCATGGCAAGGGTCAGAAAAGCCAGTAGTGAGGTCGCCCAATGGTAACCCAGATTGTTGTACACTGCGCGGCCGTTAGTTAGCCCTCGACATAATTCCTATTAGCAGAATGTGACGCAAAACGGCTAGAGACACGACGCATCCTGTCTGCAACGGGGATCCTCTGTGCATGCAGAGCATGACCTTCGATCCCTGCTCGTGGGATGGAAATAGCTCAGAGACAAACTTACTTTGAATCCCAAACAGGGGGAATATGCCTCCAAACGTTGACCGAGCGAAGCTGTTCGCTGCTAGTGCACTGGCTGCGAAGGTGGGATAGGCATCGACTAGGAAGGTGAAGACGCCCGAGTAGACCAGGATAGTCCTAGTAGTGACACGGTCCCATTAGCATCAACTGATTCAGGAACCGGCTAAAGGAAGATCAGGTGTACTTACCCTGCACCAAATACTGCACTGCCGATGATGGGGGCAATCCAGTGTACGTCAGGATAGATTGTCCAGGCGAAGATGAACAGCCCAATTGTCACCAGGGGTCCACCCAGGATTGCTAAGAATAATAAATCAGATCTCACTCACGTCTTGAAAAGGCGCAAAACTTACCTGGAGGCAACCGCCACTCGGGCTGAAACTCGTCCGGCTTATTACTGGCCTTCTGGTAGTCTCGTTCCAGACGAGCATAGTTTCGCCGCCAAAATGGATCTGACAGGATGGCGATGACCATGCCGACAAAGAGACCCAGGAAGCAGAGACCTCGCTGCCATATTGACATGCCGTACACGGATTCGAAGACCAATTGGAATGCTCCGAAGAAAAGGTACAGAATACCCAATAGGATGGCCGAAAAGATACACAGATTCAGGCACATAGGCTCGAGTGCCAAGAGGAGAAGAGGGCGATACATGGATCGCAAGACTGTCTGCGCCACCGATCGATGCATTTTTTCGATCGGGGCGATCCATCGGTCATCTCCGGTCTCCTTGCGGAGTCTCTGCGCCTTACGCCTCAAGAGTCTACCTAGGTCAGTACGTGCGAAGCAACACTATAGCTCGAGGAAAATCCATACACTGGATGATATGTCTCGGGAACAAGGAAAACCATTGAGACGAGCAAGATGCCAGTCCAGATAAGAAGGACATAGAATGTCCAGCGCCTACGGGGGTTAATTTTGACACTTGTTGCAAAGGGTAAAGAACATACCAGGTGGTAAATGCATTGATAAAGCCACCGACCCTATCACACCGTTAGTTTTGTGAAAATAGATTCGAGGTGAAGTGAACTTACAGAGGGCCGAGTTCGGGTCCAACGAATGGACTCGCAGTATAAAGCATCATCGGGAAGGCAAGCTCATGTCGATCAAATAGATCACCCACAGTGCCACCAGCAACACTAAGGAATGCACTTCCTACCAGTCCATTAAAGAAACGACCCACGATCATAGTCTGGGTATTCTGCGCCACCGCGCAGGGAATGATCCAGATAAGGAACAGTGAAAACGAGACGATGTAGATGTTCCTTCGACCATAGAACTGTTCATGTTCAGCTGTTCATGCTCTTCTCAATAAGCGATCGACCATACCTCTGATAAAGGACTGAGGAAGAGCGGTCCAATTCCTATATCAATGTCAATGGGAACCCCAAACATTAGATCCAACACAGTGACGAACCAAGACCCCAAATAAAAAACGACAATCCCAATGTCGCAACTTCCCGCGAGCAACCAAACTCTTTCATCAATTGATCGTATGTCGTGGTATACATCGACGACGTGCAAGTCCTATCCAAGTAAGTATCAACCCAAATGACAACCCATACCCCAAAACATTGGAGGGTACAAGGTATACTCACACACAAAGCGACCCGGTCGAAACGATAATAACAATCAACCACTTCCGCGCCTTATTCATATTCCTGGGATTCATCGGATCATTCTCCTCCCACCCAACAACATACCCCGTCTCCCCATCCGAAACAGCTTCAACATCCTCCTGCCCCTCAAGTCCGTCACCACCGCCTATACTAACCCCATCATTCAACGACCAGCTCCGCTCAATCGATCGCGAAGCATTCGACCGCTGCTTCTGCAGGCCGCGCTCGTGCGTTGCGGGGCACTCAATCGGCGCAAACGTCCCATCCTCTTCTTCTTTGCTTCCTTCCAGCTTGTCTGGACTTTTCTCCTCCTGTGATAGGCGTGGATTATTGGAAGGGACCGGATTTTCCTTCTCGGCGCGAATGCCGGAGGGTGAGGTTGACCGCACGGACATGGTTGTTCTGTGTTTGTCGGGCCATGCGGTGTCGGGATTCGTGACGGGAGTCAATGGCAAGAGATTGAAATTGAAGGAGACCTTCAGCTTCCTTGGTATACCTCCTGAATGGTAAATTCGAGTTGCAGGGGCGCCTGTTAATCGGTTATCGCTAGTTCAAGGCTAGCTTTTTACCCACCTCGGCTCAATGGCGAATGATATCATTTCCGAAGCTAACCCCGAATTTTGGACAAGTGACCCCTTTTGATGCTTACCACCGATAGCTTTATCCAGCAACAGGAATTGTTAATCTCATGTGTTTACTATCAATTACTCTAAGGGCTATACGTCGCCGGAAAAAAAGCAAAATAGGGCTGGGTGTGACGGTTCTGGCTCAGACATTAGTATCCGATTCGCCGGGTCTTTGCTGTGCTACATGGGTTGCACAGTAAAGCTTCTTAAGGTTGGGCAAAGCTTTGGTTCTCGAGGTCTAAAAATACTCTCCGGAATATTTTTTTTGACTATGGATCAACTAAATGACGATGACAACCGCCTTGCGCAGCCAAGCACTGTCATATTGCACGTGGCAGCTTCCACGTGGAGATGACCTGCATTGTGACGATGCAAGAATTCGAGTAGGTCTAAGTTACTCGGATGAGATGGATGAGCCAGCTGTATCACATTGATATGTTCATTATCTAGTTGCTAGCACTACTACGGTAAACCCGTTTAACAATGTCACTCCAGTAAGAACATCCCCATCAGAAAAGCAATCCCCATAGCCCCGTTTCTCCAAGCCTTCCAGAACTCCAGATAGTCATCCAAACACGGTGCTACCTCAGTAATTATCGGATCTTCCAGAAACCCATAGACCTTCCCAAACTCAGCTATACATGAAGGGAAAGTGCGCCAGTATATCCCGGTTTTTCTAACAAGCAATCATCTTCATCTCCGTCTACAAAGCCTGGGTCAGCTGGCTGGCGGTACCGGCAGCATTCTCCTCGGCCCATGAGCCCCAGAGAGCCTGCTTGCCCTTGATCTTGAGAGGAGAACCGATAGACTTTGTGCCCTGCTCGACCTTGACGGCGTCCTTGGTGGCCAGCACCAGGACCTCGAAGAACATCTTGGTCGCGTCGGCCTTCGTGGCACGATCCTCAGGAAGCAGATCCTGGAAAAGCACGCCCTTCTTTTGTTCAGAGTCACCCAGTTGCTCGCGCAGGACATGTACAGCATGCTTGGTGCCCACAGAAACGGCCTCATTGTCGACAGGGCGAATGGTATCATCCAGGTCCTCCAGGGGTTGGGCATCGCCCTCATCGCCGAAGTGCATATCCTGAATACCATCGTCTCCGGGGAAGTCAATCTCCGAGTGCTGGTTCAGGGTGGCGTCGAGGGCGATGCCCTCGTCAACGGGGGCAATGACATCATCGTCACCGAGTTCCAAGGCAGGGATATCAGCAGCAGCCACGTCCATATCGGAAATCCCGCTGTCGCGCTTGCGCTTCAGCTCACCAGACTTCTTGACTGAGTCCAGAGAAAGAAGTCCACGCAGCTCAGGGGCCCAACCACGACCGCGCTCCTCGCCGAAGATGCTTGAAACGAAGTCACCGTTCTGTTGCCGAGTCATCAGAGTGAGGAGAACTGGGTCGCGGGGGAGGAAGGCAGTGGGCTTCAGGATTTCAGAGCGATCGGCCTGCTGGGCCTTGACCTGACTGTTCGAGATAGTTACCTGCTCGTCCATTTCGATCAACTTCTGACGTTTGGAGCGCTGGTTTTGCTGCGCTTGTGCTTCAGGGGTAGCAGACACGTCACGGTTGAATGCTTCCTCGAGCTGGTGCATCTGGGTGGACCCAGCATCCGAGAGAGGACTCTCCGATTCACGGGCGAACCGGTTCTCTTCGGCGCGAGGAGTCAGGCCACCAAAGTCGTCATCACCCGCAAAGTTCATTGGGCCCTCGGCGAGGGGGTCGTTCAAGTTGTCGTTTCCATCCAGGTCCATCTTGTCCAGTGGGGCATCATCTTCTCCGATATCAAGATCGATGTCATTGTCAATGAGCTTTCCGGAATCACTGAACATATCTTCTTCCATCGGACGAGCCGGGGGAGCGTCTCGACCAATTTCCATGGTGGTATCCATTCCCAGAGGAATCTCATCCTCACCCAAGTCGAGATCGACCAGACTGGGGTCCTCGAGACGGGCGGGCTCTTGAGAGACCGAACGACGGAGAGTACTATCAGGCAGGAGCTGGCTGCCAAAATCCATGGTGCCCGGCCGCTTTCCACTTGATTCCAAGTTCAGGTTCTGAGGGAACAGTAGCGATGTGTCAAGGTTGGTGAAGAGATCGGTTTCAGTCAGCACATCGGGAAGGGTAATGCCACCCGGAGCGACAACCGTGCTCGTCAAGTCATTGTTGTTTGTGAGACGGAAAGCCTAATTATATTGTTAATTGATGATCAAGTCGAACAAAAGAAAGTTGAGTCCATACCATTTTTATCTTCATCAAAGCCTCATTGCAATCATCCAAAAGGTAACGCGCCTTGCGACTGTAAATTCGCACGACACCCAGCAACAGCTGGCCACTGAGTCGTAGAGCCATGGGCGCCTGGCCTTGGTCGACAATGGCGCTAACACTACTCTCAATGTCGGACTGGAGAATGTGCGACTTGGACAGCTTGCGCTCGATGTTGGCCGATAGCCAGACGCGGGCCAGCGGCCCCGTCTTGGAGAGAAGAGTTTCGGAGTAGAACATGGCGCGTATTCAAAGTGTAACTATACACAGGCAAGGTTGCCCAGGCGGTGGAAAGACGCAACCCGCCCGGCGCGGGGTGCAGAGTGACAGGAAGCTTGACGCGCTGAACTGAAAACAAATACCCGAGGGTGGCTGTACACGTCCAAGCAGAATAGGCGAAGGCGACAAGGTCGCGACCAAAAGAGACCAAGATTAAAGATATGTCGCGTTGGAGTCACGTCCTTGATGCGCGAGGGATGGGTCTCAGAAAAGAAAACGGGGGATGCGCGTCGGGTGGGAATCAGGCAGTCAGGTGCACTTTCTCCTCAGTGATGCCTGCTCATGTAATCGAAGGGGGCTGGGAAACGAGGAATGTTTGGCGCTAACCCAATGCGTAAGTTCCGGATAATATTTAATGCGGGGACTCGCTGGAACTAACCCAATCGGGTAAAGCATCATCATGGGACTTGGCTGTTTCCATTCGCATTCGACCTCTCTGATAATCTCCTGTCAATTTGTTGCTCTTTGTGCTGCTTGACTCAAGCTCATCTTTTTCTCTTTGTTGTTTTCTTCCGGTGGTTGTCTTAAATCGTCGATCTTCCGGCCGCATTCCCACTCAGTTCTATCCGCCCGTCTAGCCCCCAGTTTTGAAGCTGCTGCCAGATCGCATCTTGGAAAAGAACGTCCCTCCATAAACCACCCCCCACCCCTCAAGTCTGATCCGGGCGGGATGCAAATTGTTCTACACTAGATTTGACGCCTCTTTTTTCTTTGTTCAAGTTTCTTCCCTTTCCGTCAAAGCATGAGAGATGTCAAGGTCGACACCTGCGCTACCTCTGCATAATGCACACGTCGAGTCTCCGCGGCCCCCGTCCACCAATCCACTAGGTGCGCGACAAGATGCACCTTCTTCGGTAAGTGTGAACATCCTGCATGCTCTATCTGTTCTCAATGCTTGGGTCTTTGCTCGGCCAACCTCTCAATTAGAATCCCACCGCTAACACGCCGAATCTGTTGCCCCAGACGTCGACCTCTACATACTCATGGCTCGAGCCTCATGAAACCGCCGAGCGCCTACAAACTTCTTTGCAACATGGTTTAACCCCCGCCGAAGCAGAAATTCGTCTCGCGCGGGAGGGCCCTAATGAACTTCCCCACGAGGAGCCAGAACCCTTATGGCTCCGCTTTCTCAAGCAGTTCAAGGAAACCCTCATTCTCCTTCTCCTCGCATCAGCCGGAATCTCCTTCATTATGGGCAACCTTGATGATGCCCTCAGCATTACACTCGCAGTCACAATCGTTGTGTCGGTCGGATTCGTTCAGGAGTACCGGTCGGAGAAGTCCCTCGAAGCGCTAAGTCGTCTTGTTCCGCATTATGCCCACCTCATTCGTCACCTTCCGGGAGCAGATTCTGGGGCGGAGAATGTCCCTCTCGCGGGGCCTGGGGTGGAGTTGCGGGAACTCAGAAGCAAGAGCCCGGGTACAGCGCCATCTGCGATAAAAGCGTCCACAACTGTCCCCGCAAGTGACCTTGTCCCCGGTGACATGGTGCTCTTCTCTACGGGTGACCGCATCCCTGCCGATATTAGAATCACGTCCGCAACAGACCTCTCGATCGATGAATCAAATCTGACTGGCGAGAACGAACCAGTGGTGAAGTTTGCCGCAGCCCTTCGCGGTACACATGGCGGAAAAGTCCAGGCCTTGGAGGCTACCAGCCCTCCTCGATCCCCCTTCTACGATGCTCCGGCTACTGGCGCCGTCGGTGCCGACATTCGCCTGAATGAACAGCACAACATCGCTTTCATGGGGACTCTGGTCCGTTCGGGCTATGGTCAAGGTATTGTTATCTCCACGGGTGCCAGGACGGAGTTTGGAGCTATTTCGGCTTCTTTGCAGGAGATCGAGAGTCCTCGGACTCCGTTGCAGTTATCCATGGACCGCCTTGGCCAAGAATTAAGTTGGGTCTCATTCGGTGTCATTGGTTTGATCATGTTCATTGGCCTCTTGGAAGGTCGTAAACTCCTGGAAATGTTTACGATCAGTGTTTCGCTCGCTGTTGCAGCCATCCCAGAAGGATTGCCCATCATTGTGACTGTCACTCTCGCTCTTGGTGTGCTCAGGATGGCCAAGAGGGGAGCGATCATGCGAAGACTCCCCAGCGTTGAGACACTTGGCTCGGTCAACGTTGTCTGCAGTGACAAGACTGGGACGCTTACGCTCAACCACATGACGATTACCAAGATGTGGCATTTTGACAGCCCTGAGCCTTTTGAGATTCAGCGGGATATGACTTCAGTGCTCTCGCCTGGGCCAGCTGCTCGTACTATACTCCGAGTTGGAAATATTGCGAACAATGCTCGCCTGTCCCGCATGCATGCCAACTCACCGGCCACTGCGTCCTCCGCCGCAGTACTTTCTTCGACCGTTGATAGAAACTCGAATGCTGTAAAGAGCCGTTGGGTCGGTCAGCCTACCGATGTTGCCATCCTGGATCTTCTTGATACTCTGGGCGACGACGACGTCCGCGAACGGATCAGTGCTCGGGTCTCTGAGACTCCGTTTAGCTCTGAGCGAAAATGGATGGGTGTGATCATTGGTGGTGGTAGCCCTGGTGATTCAACTGTTGCCTATATTAAAGGCGCTCTTGAACAGGTTCTCGCTCGGTCGGACACTTATCTGACCAAGGATGGCCGGGAGGTTATCTTGGACGAGCCTAGGCGCCAGATCATCCGGGATGCTGCAGAGCATATGGCAAGCGAAGGCCTCCGAGTTCTCGCCTTTGCTAGCGGCGCTGTTCGAGACTCATATAGAGGTAGGCGAGGATTTGGCAGTCGTTCTGGAACTCCCATGTCCAACTCTAGCAGCCCGGTCAACGATGACGATCGTTATAATGGATTGACCTTCGCCGGACTGGTGGGTATGAACGACCCCCCTCGCAGGGATGTGCACAAATCTATTCGTCGTCTGATGTCCGGCGGAGTTCGGGTCATCATGATCACTGGTGATGCTGAGACAACCGCCGTGGCCATTGCGAAGAAACTGGGAATGCCGGTCAGCGGGGCTCCGGGTTCCCGATCAGTCATCCGCGGTGATGAACTTGACCACATGAGCACCGCTGAGCTGTCCCAAGCGATAGCAACTACCTCGATCTTTGCTCGCACGAGTCCGGATCACAAGATGAAGATTGTCCGGGCCCTTCAATCCCGCGGAGATGTCGTGGCCATGACTGGTGACGGTGTCAATGATGCACCGGCTTTGAAGAAGGCTGACATTGGCATTTCTATGGGCAAGCTGGGCACCGATGTTGCCAAGGAGGCAGCGGATATGATTCTGACAGATGACGACTTCTCGACTATTTTGCGAGCAATCGAGCAGGGCAAGGGAATCTTCTACAACATCCAGAACTTCGTTACGTTCCAGCTTAGTACCAGCGTGGCTGCGCTCAGTCTTGTGCTGGTCAGCACTACCCTTGGCTTCGAGAATCCGCTGAATGCCATGCAGATTCTGTGGATCAGTAAGTTTTCTCTTTTTCGTGTCCGATCTTTTCCAATCTTCTAACTTCATTCTAGACATTCTCATGGACGGGCCACCTGCCCAATCCCTTGGCGTCGAACCAGTCGACCCGTCCATCATGAATCGGCCTCCACGCCCCAAGACAGCACGGGTCCTGACAAGGCCCCTCATCCAACGAGTCCTCACCTCCGCCATGGTCATCATGCTTGGCACACTAGCAGTCTACATCCATGAGATGGGAGACATCGACGATGGCACGCCCTTAGGCAAACGCACCCGCGTCGTCACCGCCCACGACACCACTATGACCTTCACCTGCTTCGTTCTCTTTGACATGTTCAACGCCCTGACCTGCCGCAGCGAGGGCAAGTCTATTCTGCGCGGCCAAATCTCACTATTTGGAAATAAGATGTTCAACTACTGTGTTCTTGGCTCGTTGGCTGGCCAGGCCTGTGTCATTTACCTGCCCTTCCTGCAGCGTGTCTTTCAGACTGAGCCTCTGAGCTTCAGCGCGCTCTTCAAGCTCTTCTGCCTTGCTAGCTCTGTGTTCTGGATCGATGAGGGCCGCAAGTACCTCAATGCTGTTCGTCTCCAGCGCGGTCTGGGCGCTGGGTACAGTGCTAATGTCTGATATGCTTTCCTAGCGGCATTGGATGAATTTCCAGTGAATGTGTGTAACCTACGTGATTGGGTTGATATCCCCTATACATAATAGATGCTTTATGCCGATGAAAATGTGTTTACGTTAGTTTTATTAGCGATTATCGGTACCTAGGTAGATAATATGTGGAATCCACGCACATGTTCCAATGTGGTTTATATAGCCCGTACCCAATTTGATTGCCAAGCAAGCCCTTGATTCTAAAGCCCTGTGTGTATTTGTTCTATACTTTAGCTGTATGGTATTTGATACCCTTTACCGGTATGATGATAGCTAACCAAGAAGACTACTTAACGTTTCCTCTTCACAAGCAAGAGAAGAGAGAGCTCTCTCCCTATTCCTACCAAAACAGGTCGCAAAAATACCAAAAATTGACCGACGCAGGGGTCGAACCTGCAATCTCTTGATTCGTAGTCAAGCGCCTTGCCATTGGGCCAGCCGGCCTACTTGTTGGAGAAATGGACAGAGTTCTGTATTGTGAGTGGGGGCGTGGGCCTACCGGGCGGGGCTATAGGGACGGGTGAGGGTCAAAATGCGCAAGCAAGTACGGGCATAGAGATATAAAGTGCCTCATGATTTTATAAGGACATAGAAAGAAACTCAGGCAAGTCTGGTACTTTTCGATTCTACTCGAGACTTATTACCAATCAGTTAGATTGCTGCAAACCCATTCTTGTCATAGAGTGCGATCGTTTCGAGCCCCTCTAGCCTATTTCCTCTACCTATGACCCTACTTCACCTCTGAGTTTTACAACCCCTACTTCTTTCTAGTTAAACAGTTGAGTGAGGCTACAGTCCAAACTTATCACGTCTAGTGCCAATTCAGGGTGAATCGTAATTTCCGTATACAACAGAATTTGCGCTCGTGTCTGTCAAACTCGATATCCGGAACATACCTTCGGAAGAGAGCGGTGATTTCTTGTTCTGGCACGCTGAGTTCGGCATCTTTGTCCAGAAGAGCGTCTTGAGGGCTTATTTCTTGGAGTTAGACATGAAACTTGAAGAGTTCTGGAGGACAATTAGCGAGATCAAGAGAAGCGCTGGTTCTCCAAGCGAGGGCGAGGGTTCTGAAAAGTGGACAGGTACATAACGTTAATCACTACCGAGTCGATCAAACTACCGAGCCGATTACCCCATGAGATGACGATTGCAAAAAGGGGCATTTAATGTGGTGTTCTGCGGTGACCGTCTTGGTAGTGATTAACGTTATGTAGGTAACAGAAAGAAGGCTGCTTGGAAGTTCTTTAATGACTTCAAATGTTCCAATGCCGACGGGATGGAAGCAAAAAGTGCCTTGGGTGCTAGGATATATGCCTGTGTATCTCTAAGAAGATAGAGGACAGGTAAGGCAATATTGGAACCACAGATCTTTGATTGGCGAACAGGCCCATGAAGTGAGACTTGCGATCTGCGTATGGACGCGCGGTGTCGATCCAGCTCCCCTCTGCCTCAAATGTCAAATTGGTTTCAGACAATGCATGTCAGAGCGAAGATACATCCCGTGACGCCACCCGCGGGGGAAGTGAGCTTGAGCGGTTAGCCTAAAGAATACTGGAGTTCCTAGTTACATGGTTATGTAGCTAGACTATGTACTATCGAGGGCTGATCAGTCCCCACTTAGCTAACTACGGAATTGATAGGGGCTTTATTCTATTTCGATCTTACCGGGCCTAGTCTATAGGGGCTTATCTAGTGCCCTGCTGTGGTTGTTCTAGAAGAAGCATGTTCACTGAAGGTCTCATGGACCCACTTCACGAGGGTTCATATTGAGCGATAAGCAAGATAAGTAGACTATTGCACTAGATAGGTCACATGTCACACGAGTAGCCAGCCCTAGTAAATCCTGGTACCTAACAGAGAGGGTATACACAGTCGGACTACATCCAGGTTATCGCACCGGTGATATCTTCCGAACGGCAAAAAGAGCCTCCTTGTGAAACCATATAAACCCATGGGCAACCCCCCGGGCAAATATTCCATGTCCAAACTGCTCAGCTTAGTGTTGTACTACAATTGAGGCTGCGATAAGGCCCAGACCTATCCGCGGCCGAAGCAGACCCGGCCCCACGGGAGCGGATCGATGACAATTACTCTGCTCCGAGTGGCGGCATGCACGTACATAGAAGCGATGATTCACCCGATATAACTCCAGGGATCAATTCTACAGACTTCAAGTTCGCTATATGCTCGATTTAAAAAGAATCGACGAAAATTGTCTCGGACTCACTCCAGGCTCAACCCGATCATGGGCCCCGAGTTCGGCAGGAAATAGTGAATCCTGAACATTCCGAGCCGGGAAAACCCGGTAGGGCGGCAAAGGGCTTATCTGTCGCCAATTACAGGCCGATCGAACATCATGGAGCTAAACCCAATGCGACGGGAGCTGAGTACCCACTCGTGGACTTTTCCGAGCCTAAATTGTGCTAATCCATTTAAGTAAGCGAAAGTCACTGAACGCTCGGTGGCAATCTTTATCTGTAGCCTATCAGAGTCCCGATAAGCGGCGGTCACTCGTCCAATTGCCTTCCTCGGATAGCACATAGTCTTTTTCACGCTTTTATCGAGTATTTTCTTTGCATTCCAATGAATGAGTACTCCGTACTGAACCTAGGGACAGGATCAGGATCAATCAAGATCACGTTTAGAATGATAAGATAATGCATTTGGAGTAGATATAAACGAGCGTATAAGTATATATAGGGTGCATCGTCTGCACAGAAATGGAGTTCGTCTCCGTAACTCCATCTCCATAATTTCCCCGGGTAAGAAGGTACGGAGTTGCTTACAGTTAGACGGTTTCGGGGCTGAGACTTCGGGATCCATGGAAGTCGAAAAATACTGCCTCGTTGCCACCTGTGCGGCCATCGGAGCCGGGACGAATAGAGTCGCGTTTCATGATGATGCAGATGAAAGAGCTGATTATATCCCTAGACAAGAATACTATTGTCTTTCGTTCTTATTCTGCACTTTTGACCGGGTATATTCTTCAGTTTCTTCAGTTTGAAGATTTGGTCGATCATTGTGAACTATACTTAACTTAGGGTTTCACTCTCACAGGTTTTATCGCGGTGGAGCTGACACTTGATTATCCCATTGCTATTGTCATAATCATTCTTCCTTCTTCCTTCATCCAACAGCCTTCACACTTCTCCGATTTTTAACGACTTAACGGCGCCTCCCCCGGGTTCCGGTTTTATTCTCCTTCTCGAAATTGTCTAGTCTTCAATTTCATTTGGTCCCGCCTTTTCTATCTTGGCCAACCTGGATTTTTTTCTTTTCCCTTTCCCAGGTCCGATTTTAGGCCTCAAGTGGAGACTGTCGATCCGACTTATCTCTGCATTTCTGGACGCAACGTTTTCCAGTCTTTTTTATAGTCTCCTTCCCCCGTGGCGACTTTTCGTTTCTCCACACGGTGCTATTCAATTATCCAACTTCCAACTTTCGCCCCCCAAGGCGATTGCGGGTTCCTACGCTCTTTCGCTCTTTCGCAACACTCACACACTCCTGCATACCAATCCCTCTCGACGCACGCGAGCTCTCACGAGCTCTGATTCCTCATCATGTCGGCGTTTAACGGGAAAGCCCCGTACGCCCCGGACTACGCATCCTACAACTGGATTGGTTCTCCTTCGGATTACAAGCTCTCGACCAACACGGATCTGGGCGGTGATTCCCGTACGTGCCTTCCCAGGCCCTTGACTGATTTTTCCTTACTCATCGGATTCTTTTACAGGCACCGAAAACTTGAACAAATGGTTCCAATCCGGTGACCAGGCCTACATTATCGTGGCCTCCGCTATGGTCCTGGTCATGGTTCCCGGTCTCGGTTTCCTATACTCCGGTCTTGCTCGCCGAAAGTCCGCCCTGAGCATGATCTGGGCCTGTATGGCTTCATTCTCTGTCATTACCTTCCAATGGTACTTCTGGGGTTACTCTCTGGCTTTCTCCCCGACCGCGACCAATGGATATATCGGAAACCTGCGCAACTTTGGCTTGATGAAGACCCTGGCTGATCCCAGCCCTGGTTCGCCTTTGATTCCTGGTCTTCTCTACGCTTTCTATCAGGTACTTTTTTTCAGCTCTGTATGAAACAATGGTTGAATTTACCGTCTGATTCGTGTTTTAGATGCAATTCTGCGGCGTTACTGCAGCTATCGTCATGGGAGCTGTCGCTGAGCGCGGTCGCCTTCTCCCAGCTATGGTCTTTACTTTCATATGGGCCACGATCGTCTACTGCCCTTTGGCCTGCTGGGCCTGGAACGTCAACGGCTGGGCGTACAAGTACGGTGTTATGGATTACGCCGGTGGCGGGCCCGTTGAGATTGGCTCCGGTTTCACTGCCCTGGCCTATTCTATGGTCCTCGGTCGCCGGCAGGAACGCATGATGCTCAACTTCCGCCCTCACAACGTCTCCCTCATCCTTCTCGGCACCGTCTTCCTCTGGTTCGGCTGGCTCGGCTTCAACGGTGGTTCTTCCTTCGGCGCCAACATGCGCGCTACCATGGCTTCCTGGAACACCAATTTGACTGCTGCTTTTGGCGCCATCACTTGGGTTCTACTCGATTGGCGCCTCGCTCGCAAGTGGTCCATGGTCGGCTGGTGTTCCGGTACCATCTCCGGCCTCGTCGCTGCTACCCCCGCATCTGGTTTTATCACTCCCTGGGCTAGTGTGATCCTGGGTGTTGTCACCGGCATCGTTTGCAACTACTCCACCAAGATCAAGTACTGGATCCGTATTGACGACTCTATGGATGTGTTAGCCGAGCACGGCATTGCCGGAATCGTCGGTCTGATCTTCAACGCTCTCTTCGGTGACGACTCCATTGTCGGCCTGGACGGCGTCAACACCGGTACCGGTGTCGGTGGCTGGGTCATTCACAACTACAAGCAGCTGTACATTCAAATCGCCTATATCGTTGCAACCGCCGCTTATTCCTTTGTCATGTCCACCATCATCGCCTACGGCATCAACGCCATCCCTGGCCTTAACCTGCGCGCCTCCGAGGAAGCCGAGCTCCTCGGTATGGATGACGACCAGCTCGGCGAGTTCGCCTACGATTACGTCGAGGTCCGCCGTGACTACCTCGCCTGGACCCCCCAGAAGCACGACCAGCATGAGGATGGCCACGAGATCCCAGCCGAGCAGCGCTACGGTATCGGCGCGCACTCCGAGATGTTGTGCGCACCCAGTGGCGTGATGCTCGAGGGCCACCCGCCTAATGGGGAGAGCTCTCGTGCTGGCAGTGAGGGTGATGGGGGCATGCAGGAAGTGAAGATTGCTCCTGCTCCTCGCCAGGTTGCTGAGAACCAACTTCCCCACACCCAGAACGAGCCCGTTGTGTACGAGAAGACGGAGAACTAAACAACCCCGTTTCTCCTTCCTTTGCATGACCTTCAGCATCTCTTCAGCCTTTATATTTCTATTCGCATTGTTCGATATCCCTTGAGCGTGTTTCTTTCTTTTTTCTCTGGAAGCCTGGGGCTTTTTCACCATGTATAACCTATCCGTTTTACCATCTTACAACCTCATCTTTCGAAACTACTACAATCTCATTGCTTCCCCAAGACCTCTTTCGTGAGGTCCACCAGAAAAGCAACTGCTTCTTCACTGGACTGGTCTGGCGTTTTGTTTGTTTTCTGGCTCGGTCCGGTGTCCTTACCGTTTTCCCTGAGGTCGGTGTATATAACTTTGTCTTTACCGCAATGGAGCAGCTATGGCTATGCGGATTTTCAATACCTGTTGTGCAGTGCAGTATAGACAACTCTTATTAAAACTCTCTCAAACAGCTTTCTTGTAGATTTGGCCTACAGTTATTTGCGAAATGGCTTTCGCCCAGCTCAGACTCGCTCTCCCAGATTCCGAAGCTAAGATCCATGACGCCAGACATAGTTAGATCCCCACACACCCCTGTCACTGACCCTTGGTTTGTACAGTACCAAACGGCAACATGATGACTTCCCCGCAAGCTCTCGAATATGACACCCGCTGAGTTACAATCCTCAGTTACCATCTTCAGTTACCATCTCCAGTTACCATCTTCAGTTACCATCTTCAGTTACCACCGTACTCTTCCTGATACCTTCATCGTGCACAAAACTCCGGATGATCACCTGCCTTAAAATTGAGTCTAACCTCCATATAAATACTAGTTTTGGGTATTCGCGAGCATAACTAGTTATAACTAGTTACTATCGTAGTTGGTTGTTAGTTTTGATTATCTCAGGTTCTATAACCCTCTTTCTATTATCTCTCAAAATAATTACCATATTTTGATACCATCGAGAAAAAATACCAGCAGCCTATATAGTTGATCTCCTCTTGCCACTTCTTGGCTTTCATTTTCCGTATTAGTGCTCAGTACTTGCCGCTTTTTGCTCACTGAGTACAACTGAGCACGCCCCTAGGTATTACATAATCATTAGCCTCGGTCAGGGCGATTGATAAATCCACGAACGCACCTTGCTAAATCCACGAATACCCAGACCGCCTTCTTAATTAGGCCTAGTAATATTTATCTGACCTCCATAACCATCTTCCAATGAACACATGTTTATGAAGGTGTATACTGGGCGTATTATGCATTTTGGGAATGCAGCGACCTCCCGGGCGGAGGGCGCGCATTCATTTCTCAAAAAGCATATCGGCGGTAGGGCTGGTGATTTGCTTGCTGTCTTTTACAGCATATCCAATGCTATTGGCTTTCAGATTGATCGGGTTCGGTCTCATACGCGGGGGGATGATATCCATACGCTTGTGTTCACCCAAAAATGGCTATATCAGGTGGTTAAGAAGCATATCACGCGGTATAGGCTTCGCTTAATCAATGGGCAGCACCTGCTAGTTATCTAGGCTACTCCACAAGCGCCTTTATCGGTCTGTACTGGTCAATAGACGATGATATATGGTCTCCCATGCGCCCATCGGCTTTATGGCTTAACAAGGGAGAAACAGCCTATATCCATGGCTGATATTCATCCATTCTGGAGGATTGGCCTTATTGTGCCCTAATCCGACCAAACTACATAGTATATGGTTACATTTATACGTATATTTACTGCTCTTTATTGTAGTTCCAGTATCAATTATTAGCCTTCCCTTTCTGGCGGAGAAAAAGCGAATTTGTTCTATCAAGAGGCTGTTCCCGTTTATGCATGGCATTGAATGGTTTATGTGGTCAGATACCATAGGGCGGCTTTGGAGCGCAAAGTGAATCGCTAAAGATAGCAGGCGGCGGTGGATAGCCAAGCTTACCGCCTTTTTGGCCCTATAGTAAGTTACAAATGAATGCTGACTAAACTATAATCCACCTTATTATAATTATAGTTACTCCTATGGGCAAGGGGCCATCTTACGCTCTCAATTTCTCTCATAATCACAGATAGGAAAACGGATTTTCAAAATACGCCTGTATACATTGCTTCTAAACCTCCCCCATTTCTTCTCTCCTCCTCTCTTCAGTTGAACCCTACCCACAATATCATTGGGCGCGGCTCGAACGCGACTACGCGTGACCACAACATCAAGCCTACGGACGCGGGCCAAGAATTCATATTCAACCAAGGGCTCTGACCCAGGCTTAGGCTTATTCTCGAACTTGAGGAGATATATGATGGTTGCCGGTGTGGTGGGTACACTAGGCCTTTGGTGGTTGGTAAATACTCGCGACGATGCGACTCGCGGCGATGCGCCACATTTTGAAACCCCTCCAGCTAAGCACTAGAGCGTTAAGCTAGGTCCTCTAAAGACCAAGTAACGCGTATCATATCACAAGAAGTATATTCATTTATGGTCAGAAACGTTGCCAGCGTTAGCAGATATAATAGTGCTCAATTAGCTTCCAATAGCCCATGCGAGGACCAGTTCACCCATAGTAAACTTCCTTCACCATAGAGAGGAGGCAACCAATGGATGGCCTAGGGTGTCTTTTGATGGTCATTCGGGTCTGCAAACATCAGAATTGCTAAAGAAGCAACTCCTGCCTTTCGTCCGACATAGCTTGAGTCAAATGAAGCCAACCTCAACCGAAAACCCCGTACTAGATGAGTTGGTGCAGCGCGCTATTATAAAAGGGTTTGTGAACCTCGATGATTCCATCGTCAAAACCTGTTCTTAATTTCTATCGTCTGCAACCGAGCTTTGAAGATTCGACACCTGTGGGGCTTGGCGGTATAGAACATTCACACCCAGACTTTTCATACCATTCAAGAGGGTAATCTGGCATAGGATGAGCTGGTAAGGGGAGAAGATTTATCGAATGTCCTGATAATCTTTCGGGTGATGATGAGGTTTTGTTTCGGCTGAAAGCAGGTGAGCATTAACCAAAAATACCTGGTATTCCCTGATACTTACAATGGATACTTTTGGATGTTCCCCCACGCACACAACATGGCCTCTTTCTGCGCCATTTCATGATCTGATAAAGGATCCACCGACTCTAAGAGAAGGGAATTGAAGGTTCCATCTTTTCCGTCTAATATCCACTGCATGCAAAACTCAAACAACCTTGGATAGAAGCCCGCAGATGCCCAATCGATAAGGCACAGGGAGCCATCTTCTTGCCATATAATGTTTCGAGGTGCAATATCCAGATGACAGAGCACGAGATCACAGCCCTGTAAATCTAAGTTCGGGTTGTGCGCGAAAAGCCGGCTATTAAACCACTCCTCCATCCGTCCGAGACTGTCAAAAACGAGGTCTTCTGTTTCAGGAAATAGAAGGCCACGACAAGCACCTCCATAAAATGATCCAGGGATGTTATATCGCAAAGTTGCGAAGTGACCAAGCACGCTGGCAACCCTCTGTATGGCGCTCACATCATCTAAAGGATCAATGACCTTTCCTTTCATAAACTCCATCACAATATAGCCCCAGCCTTGCTCGTCAAGAAAGAAATCATACACACGCGGGATACGAACTATGCGGCTGTCCACAAGTTCATGCGCTATCCTTTGATTTTCGAATTCTTCTCTGGTCACATCTGGGCCACATTTAACGACTTGATGATCAGAGATTTTGATAATCCGTTTGCCGTATTGGCTAACAACATTGCCAGGCAACGGGTTTGCACAAGAAGCGATCACTGAGGCACGTTGCGAGTCTTCGGGAAGCGACATGCTTTAAGAATGAAAGAATTATTGGGGGAGGGGGGGGGTAGATAGATTGGGAGCAAAAAATTATAGGAGAACGCAGGTCTGGGACTTCAAGCCGGTTATAAAGATAACAAGACAATGTCTGGTCTTGCTGAGCATAAGAAATAAACTTGGCGTAGAGCGGTGTAAAAAGGGGCCGAAGAACGTAGGGATTGGTACCGTCTTTGATGACATAATTTAGGCACCCTGTTTGAATTTCCGAGTCCGTACGGCTTACATGTTTATTGCTATCCAATCAGTGAAACTAACTTTTGTCTTGAAACAAGGGCCCTAGATTCGTTGGCAGTTGCAGGGTTCGTAAGATATCCGCTAGTGATAGCGGCTCTAATGCTTTATCTAAAAAAGCAGATACGTCAATATTCGCTTAGGTCCCCTACCTCCTAAGTCCAATATAAATTCTACTAAGGGATCCATAAACTCCTGTCACCAAATCGAAGAACTCTACGCAGAGAATATCACAATACCTTTTATTGCATAAGTATTCTTCCAATGCCGTCACATCTACTGTCTTCGCAAGTAGTGCAGGCGGACACCACGCCAGTCACCCACCTCCGTGTGGTGGTACACACCCTTGGTGTAGCCGGCCCAAACACCAGCGATAATCACTGGTCCATCTACCTGCTCCACCCTGATGGTAGATCATCCACTCGCATCAACATGAGAGCTGAGTTTGGTGATCCGACCGGGATCCTCGATTGGACCAGACATGGATACATCCAAACCACCTCTGCCATCAAGTACTGGGACTTCCTAGTTGCTGCAGGGGTCACTGTATTATTCTTTGCACGTGTCATATACCAGCTTTGCCGGGATAGATACGATATGTCCGGGGGAGGCTCTGGCTGCCGGTGGTGGGTGTAAGTTCAGAAAGACACTCAAGTGTAGTTCCAATCTAAGTTATTCGGGTAGGTACAACATTATGTCCGACATGGCTCAGAAGAATTATATCGATCAGAATGCCGCCCGTGACATTTGGCCTAACTTATTATATCTGTACCACACCAAAAAGGAGCCGACCGTATTACGTATGGTTCAAGGGGAGTTTGTTTAGCATTCCCGGTCCGCGTAGGTAGAATTTGACACTCGTTGTCATAGTGAAATACAATGTCCATTGTATACACAAAGTGGTGATAAGCCTAATTTCTCTGATGCAAATTCGTTCTTCGCATTCAATTCCTACACGTAAATGAGACGGGTTTTAGCACTCCACTCGAGCGGCCGTGACTTTACGTGTAGCTTTTCCTGCTAATCCCTAACAATATATCTGAAACTCGTGCTTATTACGCCTTCTATGTCAGAAGCACGGAAAATATCCTTTCAAACACTGGTCATATCATCCCTCTATCCAGATACAGTTATTCCCGTGATTTAGCTTACGTTTTGATGCTAAACGGGATATATATGAAATTTCAACCAGACGATAAGCTATAATGAGTTTATTCTCATTGATCTAAAAATGGCCACGCCTTCATCCCAATACAAGCAACCCCAAAGTCGTTTTAGCAATAAGTGACACCTAGATTCTAGGCAGAGTAAGATAATCATACATCGCAAATCATTAAAGCCAGTAAAGTGTAGTAAACGTTATATCATCCAAGTTGTCAGCAAGGTAAAACTCCAACAAGCGAGCAAACGCCAATACGACAGAAGAAGAGCTCCTTAAGGCGCCAGGACTTGGTAGCTTCTTCTACAATAAATATATCAATGAACTTCGTACAATTGTGCCTACTTTCCCCAACCCGCAGATTCATAGTGTTACCTCAAATTGCTTCGGAGACCATAAGCTACTTAGTATTCTAATAGCTATTCCCACGCTATTGATATAACTTAGCCCCACTAATAGTAGAGATTGGTGAAAAATATGATCTAAAGGGAATAGTACTAGAGGCTTTGATCCGCGAGTTCTAGGAAGAGACCAAGCTAGAAGTTTTGGTTATATATAACGAAGTGCCCGAGGTTGATATATTTTGTACGCCGAATAGCAAATAATAGATTGCCTAAGTTCACTTCCTACTTTTAGTCAAACCGATACGTAGATCTTTCTACGGCAAAAGATTCGGCATCGAGTTAGACCCTAAAGAGCATCAAAATTTTATTTAGGCCAATAGCAAGCTTAATGTTCTAGATATAATTAAAGAGCTAGCAAAATAATGACTTTAAGCAATCCTAGTATAAAGCGGTAATAATTAGTCTACTATGGAGATAAGACTATTCTTATGAAATCTTTCCTAGTAAAACTATAGTTTAGAGATTCAATCTTCTCGATGATTTTATCCGCTATTAATGATTTTTAGATCTACTATTTTGCGTTTAGCTCTCCTACCCTAGAACGAAAAGAGGTATTAATCTAGACTTATACTAAAGATTTTTATCCGATCCTCTAGTACGACGCTTATTTATAGTTTCTCTTCGAGGCTACTAAAGAGTCGCTTTATATATAACAAACCCGATTTTATTACTAGTCGCCTATTTTTACTAAGTCGTCCTTAGGTAGAATAAATATACTAACGGATAAACTCCTTAATAAGCTAGTAATCTAGAGCTTTAGAGCCGATACTATTTCTATAGCCTCTTATTCCGTTTTGTTTAAGGAAGCTATATCTAACCTTTTGATTTCACTTTTTGCAGATGACCCACGACCGATTCATGGATCTAGACAACAGCACCCAGGCTCTAGACCAGTACAATGATTCAAATGATCCTACGTATTATAGTTACGAGGAACCTTACTCCTTCTAAAGTTCTACGTATTATAGGTATATTATCTTAGTTCTAGGTAATCTTTTGTCTTTATCTCGGATAGTATCTTTATCCGTATACGCTCCGAAAACGTATTCGCTTTTTTCTAATCGTCTACGGCGTTTCTCTTTAGCGATATTATCTTGCTAAGCAAAGAAGAGTTTTCTACTTATGATTAAGCTATTGCCGAGAGAAATAATAGGATAAAAGTAGAAACCTAGAGTAATAAAGAAGAAGGTAAAGACAAAATTTTTTAGGTAGTATAGCAATAGGATAGACTTCCAATTTATATATAAGCTTTCCGTACGGGCAAGGGCAACCCTAGATAAACAATTAATATTCTCCTACTATACTACCTAATATATATTAAGCCTATACCTTCCTTTTTTGCGTTATCTTATTCTAACAAGTAATCTAAGGGGTAGGGGTAAAATTAGAGGATAGAGTACTTTTAGAAATAGGCATAGTTAGGGCTATCAAAAAGTACTTCACAAAATAAATAGCATTATAGGGCCGAGTGCTCTTTTGGGACGGAATAAGCGTAAGCTAAGTACATAATAGATAAGCCCGGACTAAGGTTTACTTAGTAAGCCTAACTCTAAGCGCCCTTATAAAAGCGGCGGCAGCCAAGATAGGAAAGCCCCACCCGGCATAGAAAAAACACTACGTAGAGGTACCTATGTAGTAGCTTATATGAAAAATGTCGAATCGCATTCTACGTAAAAGCAGACCGAATCATTCTTTTATGTTGGGTAAATGTGCTACGAGTATATCCAAATTCTTTAGATAAAAAGTGGCCCTTCTGCATTTTTGTGCACCTGGGAATACGGTGAGAACATCCATTGAGAAGGGCATGTCACCACAATGTAATTCTATTTCAATTCCAATGTATGCAATGCAGAACAAAAGCCAAACCACTATCTATACAATCCACAATATCATATAACCCCTTTAGACATCCTCATCACCCTCTCCTCACCATCGCCCTAACACGCACCCTCTCCTCCCGGCTCAACTTATCCACAACCTCAGCCGCCTCTCCACCACGCACAACCTCGTCCCATTCATCCTCATCCATACCCATGACCAGCGTCATCTGTAGACACCTTGCAAATGTTTCCCGGTGTTTATATCTACCGGGAGCCCCAGACCCATGCCCAACATCCACAGCAGCACTAGCCAGGCCCGCAATATCCCGCTCAAGACGCGCCGCGCCAAGCGGGTTGATCCGGCCCTGGTACGACCACAAGCGCTTCTCCAGGAGACGCACAAAGTATGCGACTGTCACTGTGAGCAGACGGTCGAAGGCTTGGGCTGTTAGGATACGCGATAATGGAACGAGGAGCTCGGTCCAGCCTGCTGCGAAACGAGGTCGGACAAGTTCTTTGCTGCCCTCGTGGCCTTGGTACTCGTCTTGCACGTCAGTTGGGGATTCGATGGAGTCGTGGGGTTGGTATTCGATGTCGCGGAAGGCGTCGGCGAGGATGGGGCGGAGTCGGTGCTTGATTACGTTGTTGAATACGACTTGGATGCCATCGGATAAGAGGTCGTTGACTTTGGATTCAAAGGAGGCGTCCAGTGAATGCAGGGTTTGGGCGACGCGGAGTGCTGATGCTGGGGCTGGGAAGAGAGCGCGTAGATGGTCGGTCACTAATGCGGGTTGATTTGTGTCGCCTGTGACTGGGAGATATGGTTTCGAGCCGCTGTTGTTCTGCACGATTCGTCGGATATAGTCTACTGCGATGTCGAGGTTGTTGATTTGCACTAGGAATGAGATGATCTGCTGCTCTGGGGGTTGTCCGCCCTGTACGGCGGCCCGTGGGTAGCATTCGTCGCGCATCTTGCGCTGTGTCATGCCGATGAAGTCGGAGCCGAGGACACGAGACAGCGTGGGGACAACGTTGGTCACCACTGCTTCTTGGGAGGTGGCGAGAGATTGCTGGATCACCTTGTTCACAATATACATGATATCGTCCACGGCCGAGGTGATGAAGGGAGGGTCCGCCCTGAGTGGTGTTTGGAGGTTCAAGTTCAATCCCGAGGGCGACTCGTCCAGTTGGAAGGCCTTCTCTACAGACCGACGGATGAAGAATGTTGTCATTGCATTGAATGGGGACACCAGACGGTCATTGATCTTATGTGTCAGGGGTGCCTCTTGCAAGAACCTGGGCATTGTATATCTACTGTCATCATCGCTTTCGTCATTTGCAGGGGCCTGTGTCTTCGTCAGTAAGGGTCATTCAATGTGAGCAACGCACTTACATTGCATGTATCTGCCAGGAATCGGCAGTAAAGCGACCATCGACCAAGCATAATAGCCATCTCACTCAGGATACCGTCAATTTCCTTCATGTCCACCCCTTCATCCTCGGTGGCTGCATTCGCGCCAGTGGCCGGAGACTGTGTGCGAGCTGGGCCCGTACGCTGTGCCGGGAGAAAACTCTGCACCAAGAAAGTGAAGGCATATGACTTGATGTCCATAAGTTTGCGATCGACATGCCTCTCATCACTCCAGGTGTCCAAAATGATACCGCCCTGCACGTCGGCCTCAACCTGTAGCCGTTCAATGACTCGCCCCATCTTCCGCGGGCCGTAGTGCCGTTCAACCAGCCCGCCATGTCCATCAATGATCTGGGCGATATGTTCAAATAGCTTAGTCAACGCATTGGCGTAGAAGAACCCGTCCTTATGTGCGTTAGTGCTGGCATTCAGATTTCCACGGGCCCGGGCTGCTACACCCTGACAGACGTAGCGACCATAGACATCCAATCCAACCTCAGATCGGCCAATGAGGGGGAAGAGCTTGAAAAAGCGAGTAATCTTGGCTCCGTCGTTTTCCTTCACGGCCTTGTCGAACTCGCGCAGGAACAACCCGCACAGCGACTCGGCCGCGTTGTCCAGCGTCACGCTCGGCGGGTCAGGAACCTCGGCCGTCGGCACCATCTCAGCTGCAAATGCTCCATTGACCACAGTCGGTGGAACCTGCGCTGCGCGGTGCAAGTAGCTGGCCGCGGTTTCCCAGTCCTGGGAGGCACCCATTGACCCCGCAACGCCCAATGCACACGCCTTGAGCTCTGCCACCTGCTCCACCACCTCTAGTGTCGCCTTCACCCGAGCCTGCTCGAGGTCTAATCGGCGCACGGCGCTCGATATTCGTTCAGCGGTCCCGGCAGCCTCGGAGAGCATGCCATGGCTGATCGATCGCGTGGTGCTGGTCTGGGCACCGATATTGGCGCGCATGAGATCCAATCGACCTAGTTCTCGGGAAAGGTCCTTCTGCGAGGTCACTAGGGCATCGAGGCGGGCTGTTACCGACGCTTCTTGATTATGGAGGCGGGACAACGCGGCCTTGATCTCGGCCACGGAGCTAGCGTTGAAGATGTCGGTTCGCGGGGAAGCTTCACCGGGGCCCGATGGTCCCGGAGATGAAGAGGATACATGGCCATTGGCTGTGGCCATTTCGGACAAAGCCATGCTGGAGTACACGGAGAGTAAATTGTTGATGCCAAAATACGCCAAGTTGCAGCCCCCAGCGGGCGGTGAAGGGCCCGGCTCTCTTTTTTCTAATCGATTGGAGCTTGTGCTACTTTGATGTCAGACATAGATGCTATATTGAATCAGCAAAGAATGATCTTGCATTAATGAATCTTTCAAGTGATTCAAACTATTAGATCCTTTGTCTGTAAACAGATAAAAAGACCTGTGCGACTGAGCGAAGAAACGTCATTCTTCTCCCACTCTCACTGCTACTTCTCACTTTACTTTGCCACCTCCAACCACATTCGACATTGATCCATCTACGTTCTGCTCTTCCAGACCAAGTCACGATCAAGCCTTCATAGTGGGACGCCGTCACAGACCCCGACATCAAAAGCCTCGTCCCGGGCGCCCTCATCGCATCATGGGCAACGAAGCGTCCGTGGTGGATGATGCTACTCGCCCGTCGGTGTTAGAAGCTCGCAACATCGAGGCAGTGGCCAAATACATCAAGAAAAACAATGTCCAGAAAATTGTGGTCATGGTTCGTTAACTTATTCGTCCCGGTATGTGCAGAAAGCTAACCATGACACAGGTGGGAGCGGGAATCAGCACTTCAGCAGGCATCCCGGATTTCCGATCACCAGAGACGGGACTCTATGCCAATCTGGCCATGCTAGACTTGGAAGAGCCTGAAGATGTATTCGACATTAGCTTCTTCAGGAAAAACCCGAAGCCGTTCTACGCCTTGGCGCGTGAACTCTACCCTGGGCGCTATCGCCCAACCATTGCCCACACATTTATTAAATTACTGCACGATAAGGGTCTGCTGTTGAAGCATTTTACGCAGAATATCGACTGTCTTGAGCGCCAGGCTGGCGTACCCGGAGACAAGATCGTTGAAGCCCATGGCAGCTTCGCGACACAGCGCTGTATTGACTGCAAGGCGCCTTATCCAGATGATGAGATGCATGAAAATGTTGAGAGCGGCAAGGTGCCGCACTGCAAAGAGTGTGGCGGACTGGTCAAGCCCGACATAGTCTTCTTCGGTGAAGCCCTTCCAGAGATTTTCTTTTCGAACCACTCGCTGCCGGAACAGGCGGATCTCTGCATTGTAATGGGGACCAGCCTGACTGTCCAGCCATTTGCCAGTCTCCCATCACTGTGCAGCCGTGGCGTGCCCCGTGTGCTTATCAACCTGGATCGTGTTGGCAGTCTTGGAGCACGTCCGGACGATGTCCTTCTACTGGGTGATATTGATGCAGGTGTGAGGAAGTTTGCTAAAGCTATGAGCTGGGACGAAGAACTGGAGATGCTTTGGGAGAAAACCAACCCGGATCTCAAATCGCGCGAGGCCGAGGATGCCCCTCCGCAGACACGTGATGAGCGGCTCCAGGGTGAGGTAGATCGCCTCACGGAGGAAGTTGAGCATTCGCTAGAGTTAACGAGTGCATATGAGAAGCGTGTACGAGAACGGTTAGGAGAAGCGAGCTCGAATGATTCGATTGAATCAGGGTTGGCGCATGTGTTTCCACACCTGGCGCGTAAACCCCGTTGAATCGTTAAAGTGGGAGCTCACACCGCCCTTGTATGGTTACAGGGATATTTTCTTATATTCCAGGGAAAAAGTGACAATGAAACTGATTAACTATAACAGATGAAGTAAGCTGTAACAAGAGCAGATCGTGAGACCTGATTTGTTGGAATCTCGATAGAGCAACGAAAAGCCAGGATCGGAAGTTGCTAAAGTTGACCGCAGCCAAATCAAGGCGATCGCTGCCCCACGTTTCTTCCTTCATATCGTCATTCCCCCCTCCTACTCTTTACTCTCTACTCTTTGCACTCCCTACACTCTCGTTATACCCTCCAAATACTTTCATCATGGTCGGACTTGGTCCTAAGCAACCGCCTTCCCGCAAAGGTGAGCTTGATTGGCTCCTACAAGCTGTCATTCATTAATCGCTTCCTAGGGTCGGTGCATGAGCTGCCGCAAAATCTTTTGCAGCACATCCAGAGGTTTGAAGAAGTTTTTACTGTCGACACCGCGAAGCTCAAGGAGGTCGTGAACCACTTCGTCAAGGAGCTTGAAAAAGGTACGTTCGCCGTGCCCGCCGTTTCTGCTTCGAGGAGCTAACAATAACATAGGTCTAACTGTCGAGGGCGGCAACATTGTGAGACCCAGCACATCCTGATGCATACAATACAGAGACTGACCGGACCCTGTAGCCCATGAACGTCACCTGGGTTTTGGGTTTCCCCGATGGCGAAGAACAGGGCACATTCCTCGCCCTGGACATGGGCGGCACAAACCTGCGCGTTTGCGAGATTACCCTTACCGACAAGAAGGGCGCCTTTGATATCACACAGTCGAAATATAAGATGCCGGAAGAGCTCCGCACCGGTACCGCCGCGGAGCTGTGGGAGTACATCGCCGACTGTCTACAGCAATTCATCGAGTTCCACCACGAGAATGGAAACCTGACCAAGCTGCCCCTGGGTTTCACCTTCTCCTACCCTGCTACCCAGGACTACATCGACCACGGTGTTCTGCAGCGCTGGACTAAGGGCTTCGACATTGACGGTGTCGAGGGCCAGGATGTTGTTCCTCCTCTGGAGGCCATTTTGAAGAAGCGGGTATGCCTACCAGTGCTCTATTCACTTTTCTTGTTCACGGACTCGATACTAACTCGAATGTTTTAGGGCCTGCCCATTAAAGTTGCTGCCCTCATCAACGATACCACTGGTACCCTTATCGCTTCTTCTTACACCGACCCCGAGATGAAGATCGGCTGCATTTTCGGCACCGGTGTCAACGCCGCATACATGGAAGATGTTGGCTCCGTGCCCAAGCTCGCTCACATGGGTCTCCCCGCCGATACGCCCATCGCCATCAACTGTGAATACGGTGCCTTTGACAACGAGCGCGTGGTGCTCCCCCTCACCAAGTTCGACGAAATCATTGACCGCGACTCGCCCCGCCCCGGCCAGCAGGCCTTCGAGAAGATGACCTCCGGTCTGTACCTGGGTGAGATTTTCCGCCTGGCTCTCAAGGACCTGCTCGAGTCCGAGCCCGGCACCATTTTCAACGGCCAGAACACCGAGAAGCTGAACAAGCCTTATCTGCTGGACGCCTCCTTCCTCGCCGCCATCGAGGAGGACCCCTACGGCAACTTGTCCGAGACTGCGGACCTTTTCCACAACCAGCTCGGCATCCGTCCCACCCAACCCGAGCTGGAGATGATCCGTCGCCTGGCCGAGCTGATCGGTACTCGCGCTGCTCGTCTGTCTGCATGCGGTGTCGCTGCCATCTGCACCAAGAAGAACATCGAGTCCTGCCACGTCGGCGCTGACGGTTCTGTCTTCACCAAATATCCCCACTTCAAGGCCCGTGGTGCTCAGGCTCTGCGCGAGATCCTTGACTGGGCTCCTAACGAGAAGGACAAGGTTTCCATCATGGCTGCCGAGGACGGTTCCGGTGTCGGTGCTGCTTTGATTGCCGCTTTGACCTTGAAGCGTGCCAAGGCTGGTAACCTGGCAGGTATCCGCAACTTTGATGACATGAAGGACCTTTTGTGAGCATTTCCGGATCCATAGTTAACAAATTTAAAAAGAATCTACAAGTTACATGAAAGAACTGGCGCGCATTGATCTTTGTTTTTGAGCACTATGCCCCGAGGAATTACAGCACAGATTTAAATAAGCTACGTGACATCAGTTAGTTATAATTCTTAGAGATGCGGGATAAATCTATTTATAAGATGGTTGGAGATCCCGATTTACGAGAACCGAGAAGTGACGTAATACGCGTGCTTCGGGATGCCGAACAGATTAAGGATCTTAGGATTGCGGACTTTTTACGCCAACATTGTACGTATCTCCCAGCAAAGGGCCTGATAATTCAGCACACATTCTGTGCAGCTAGACATCACTCTACATATGATCCAAGGTCCTACACTGTATGATAGACCCTTTGTGTCCGATAAAAGAATGATTAATGCTGTGCTGCTAGATAGCATCAACTACTCGAATAGGATGGAAGAGAGGTTCATCCGAAGGATATCCTCGAAAAAAAAATGATATAATCAAATAAATTCAGATAGATTCCGATGCTTGTACAATCTAGTTTCTGAGGCCATATTACAGGCAGAAAAACGAGAGAATCACAATCACGGCCTGGATTTGGCATAATGTGCGGGCTGGCATTTAAACCCCGCAATATCACCATATCGGATGAGAGAAAAGGTTGATCGATCGCAAGAATGCAGAAAACTGAGTCATATATGAGACCTTCCATGTTGAACTAGATGCAGCTAGACCATACATTATGACCAATGCAGATAGTCTGGAATCTCGTCAATATCAATCATTAATAGGTCGAATGATAATGCATCAATGCATTGGTTAATACACCAAAATCCCGACAGTATCTTTAGTATCACATAGTTGAACAGTCATAGATCTGATCATGCCCTAGCAAAGTGGAAAGACCCCAGACCCAAGCACTCCAAAACCATGTCCCTTACCATCAAATACTTCAAACACCAATTCAACAGACTGTAGATGAAAAGCCAAATAACAATTGATAGACATCTAGAGGCACCAGCACGAAAAGTTTCCGAAACAGAGATAAAAACAGGTTTAACCACCAACTTTAAAACACGCAATCGCCGATCGATGTCGTGATCTTGTTCAAGAATATGTATGAGATTGCATATCCCAACCACTCACCCCCGGCCATCTCTCGATTGCCACTATTATAATATGTTGGTGTATGGGCATAAAAGGCAACGATTGGGTGTATTATCGGCGCCAGTCCTGTACAGGACTAACCCCAACTCAACTTCTTTCACCAACTGCCTGGGGGACCATCTCGGGAACCGAGGACTCGCAAACAAAGAAGTCTGTTTTTGTGGCATTTTACATAGCAAAATACTCTGATGGAGGGAGTTAGTTAACACGAATATTCCCCCCTGAGTCACAGAAAAGCTACACACCAAATCATCCAAATTTCATTTCCATACCAGCTTTCAGTTCCCTCTATTCATCCAGGCATATAATCCTCAACATAACACACACGCTATTTTCCTTGGCATTGGGACATAATTACCAGAGATGCTTCCCCAGGCTGCTCTTATATCCCTGGCGCTACAGGCCAGTATCATCCACGCCGACCTCTCGGCTCGAGGCAGCCCTCTCAGTGACGCGACATTCGACTACGTGGTCGTGGGTGGGGGCACAGGCGGGATTGTTGTGGCGACTCGACTTGCGCAAACTGGATCTAATGTTGCCCTAGTTGAAGCAGGAGGACTCTACGAGTCTGAGTCTCTGGCTGCAATTCCTGCGGCCGATGTGATTCCCTGTGGCTCGGATCCGGATACACAGTCTGCTGTGGATTGGGGATTTGTTACAAAGGGTCAGCCAGGAGCAAATGGTCGATCTATTCATTATGCACGTGGGAAATGTCTTGGGGGATCGTGAGTACTTGAGCCCAATGATTATTTGCATACCTGGGACTGACGCGTTCTATAGATCTGCACTGAACTTTATGATATACCAACGGTAAATATTACCGAATAGCTCATAGTTTACGCCAGCTTACCTCAATTGCGCAGACCAACTCGTGACTCGATGCAGCAGTGGGCCGATGCGGTCAACGATAGCAGTTATACTTTCGATGAAGTTCTTCCATACTACAAGCAGAGTGTTCAGTTTACACCACCCAACACTCAAATCCGCGCATCTAACGCCACTGCTACCTATAACAAGACTGCATTCGAGGAAAATGGTGGCCCGTTGCAAGTGTCTTATGCCAACTACGCTATGCCCTTTTCCTCCTGGATGAAGCTCGGCATGGAAGCTATCGGTATTAAAGAGAAGGATGATTTTAATTCGGGCTCTTTGATCGGAGCACAGTACTGCACATCAACAATTGATCCTTCCAATGAGCTTCGCAGCAGTTCTCAGGCTTCGTTTTTGACCAAGATCACGCCGTCGACTTTGACAACGTATAGCAATACACTGGCAAAGAAGGTCATTTTTAATAACCAGAAGAAAGCAATTGGCGTGGAGGTGAACGGACTTCTTGGAAACACTGTCACTCTACACGCGTCCAAAGAGGTGATTATCTCTGCCGGAGCTTTCCAGTCACCGCAGCTTCTGATGGTTTCTGGTGTCGGCCCTTCTGATATGCTGAAAGAGCATGGAATCAAAGTTGTCGCCGACCGACCTGGCGTTGGTCAGAATATGTGGGATCATCCATTCTTCGCTCCTACATATCGAGTGCAGGTGGACACTGCCACAAACGTCGCCAATGACATTCTTTACGATGCTGGAAGCGTTGTCGGTGAATTCCTGAAGACCGGTCCGCTCACCAACCCAATTGCGGATTACCTGGCTTGGGAGAAAATTCCCCAATTCCTTCGCTCACAGTTTTCGCAGAGCTCACAGAATTCTTTGAAGCAATTCCCAAGTGATTGGCCTGAAGCCGAGGTAAGATTGACTCAAGTCAGCAAAGGCGCCCGCTAACAATTATCGCGACAGTACATCTCCGGTGCAGGATACATTGGCAATGTCTCCAACCTTCTAAAAGACCAGCCCAAGGACGGGTACCAGTATGCCTCAATCCTGGGAGTTCTAGTCGCACCTCAAGCTCGCGGCAACATCACCCTCAAATCCGCCGATACATCAGATCTGCCAGTAATCAACCCCAACTGGCTGGATAATGATGCAGACCAAGAAGTCGCCATCTCCATGTTCAAGCGAATACGGCAGGCATTCCAGAGCGAGGCTATGACGCCAGTGGTAATTGGCAAGGAGTATTACCCCGGTGAGGAAGTTCAGAGTGATGCCGACATCTTGGAGTTCATCAAGAACAATGTGATGACATTGTGGCATCCTGCCTGTACTTGCAAAATGGGAATTTCCGATGATGAGATGGCGGTTGTTGACTCGCAAGCCCGGGTTTACGGCGTTCAAGGTCTGCGTGTGGTTGATGCCAGCGCGTTTCCATTCCTTCCACCTGGCCATCCCCAGTCGACAGTTTGTAAGTCTTTTTCTCTTTTGATGTTTGCCGCGAACTTTGTTCTAACCTCGGACAGATATGCTTGCAGAGAAGGTTTCAGCTGCTATTATCCAGGATTCTTAGTGGCCGAGGCTACTCTCTGGGCTCCTTTGCAGCTCTAGAGCTGTGTTTCACATTTGGTAGGACATTTTTCCTGTATTTCAATCTGCTAAGCCGATTCACGGGGTACTGAATAATTGAGATTGACGTATATTAAAGAACTTTATTTCTTTGCAGATTTGCTTTGCTTTTAGGCTAAGGATACTTTTATAAATATTCTTTTACCAGAGGGTCAAAAAAGAAGAAGGCCATCCCCTCGTCGGAGTCCGCTCTGAAGGGCCCCAATGATGATGGAGTTGGCTTGATTCAAACCCTGGCCTTCCAATAGTATTGCCTGGTTTGGGTACCGGCTTAACCATAGGTAATTCTGGAGGGACGGTTGAAAAACAAACAATTTACAGAGATATAAGGGAGCAGCAGTCCTATTTCCCCAACTCTGGGGTAAGCACAGTGGGTCCCGCGGCGGAGCCTCGACGAATGAGAGACGGCAAAAGGCGAAATAACAATGTAAAGATGGAAATACATATTTGAATCTATACAGAGGGCTTAATTATACGCAAAGAGAGTGGTTTAATAGAGTTAAAACCTGCAGTTTTACTATCGAAACAAGAACTTGGAAACTATGTAGGGAAGGAAATAGACACCTTAGAAATAGGGTCGATTTATGCCAAATGGAAACCTGATTGCTGAGGTTGGGGGAGTTGAACTACCCCAACCCCATTATAACGGACATTTTCCTGTATTTAAACCTGCCAACCCAATATATAATTTGTGATTTGATGTATTCACCTATCCAATCCATCTTCAGACTGATTCAAAGCTACCTAGGTACTATATTATTCTAGCTTCGGAAACACTTGATGTTAAACTCAAAAACAAACCAACCGACAATCTCAAAACGTAACTTTATACACCCGAATCCATTTGCACAACATCGGCCTTCTTATCATATGCATCCCACGGCCGACAAATATCCTGAAGCTCTTTGTAATCAATCAACGGCTTGATCTCGTCATACCGTTCAATAAACTGCAACGCAAACCCTGCCTCAAGATGCCACCCAATATGACAGTGCATCAACCACGCACCGGGGTTATTAGTCTGCCAAGCTAGAAGGAGATATCCATTTATAGGCAACATGGCTGTATCTCGACGAGGCGGATTCTTGGTAACCATCGATCCATTCCAAATACCCGTTCCTTGAGCCAAAACTGAGAAATCATGTCCGTGTAAATGGATCGGATGCGTGATGGCGCGAGGGGTGGTGATCATGAAGTATACCCATTCATCCTTGAACGGTAGCTCGATGACCCCACTTGAATCTGTAAAATGCATTTGGTTGTTGTAAACTTGCTTGAGTGTTGGGTTCTCCCATAGAACCAACATCGAGGTGCTGTTTAGTTCCCAGCGGAAAACTCCAGTTGCGTTGGTCAGCGTCACGTTCTCGGTTTTATCCCAGACTGGTGCCGCTACATCTTTTGCAAGGTATGGAACGAGGTCAGTCATGGGAATATCGAGGCAGTTCGGGTCTGCTGTGTATCCGACGGTGTTTGGTGTCTGAGGAGAACTGCCGTAGTACATTATGCCTCGGATGTTGCTTGGTTGGGCATTCTCTGAGCAGACACTTCCAGGTACGGCTCGTATCCAAAAGTTTTCAGCCACTGATGCTTGGTTTGCTTCGACGATGATATCATAACGTTGGCCTAGAAGGGGTGGTTAGCTGATTCCTATGAGGGCATGAAGGGCAACAGAGACGAACCCATTCCAATATACACAATGTTCGTGGTGAACGGTTTGATCGGCACAAGGTCCATTGCAATAACAGTCAAGTTGTGATTGTCGATCATGAAACTCCAATGCGTGTCAATAGCTGCGTTGACAAGTCGTAGCCGGTACGAGCTACCCTGGTCCACTTTCATGGTGAAACGCGAACCACGGGTTGAATTTGTGCCTGTTCCGAGCACGTTCGTCCCATTGATCAACCCGTTATCTAAGGTTAATGGGCCAAGTACCTGTTCTGTATCATACAACTCATCGACTGTTGCGTGTGTCCAATCATTGAGGATCAGAGATCCCTTGTCGATGTTATAGTTTGCAGTGGCCGGCCCATTAATAATGATACCACCAAAGACACCCTCCCAGGCTTGCAACCCGATATGAGAGTGATACCAAGAAGAGCCATATTGAACAGCTCGCCATCTGTATGTCATAGTTTTGCCAGGAGTAAGAGGACACTGCGTGATAGAGACCACACCGTCATTCTGGTTGGTGTAGTTCTGACGTATACCGTGCCAGTGAATGCTAGAGCCATTTCGTGCTTTTTCTAGATGATTGGTGACATGAATGACCACCCAATCACCCCAGTTTGCAATGACCGTAGGCCCTGGGATAGTTCCATTCACAGCCATGACCGGGCGTGGAAAACCATCTGGGGCGATGGTGACCTCGTCAATGTCGAACCAATATTCGCGAGTTTCGCCAGTGTAAGGCACTACATTTTCGTAATCCGTGTCGATGCTGTAGTTGCACCAGGCGGCTCTGTTGTTTGGCGTGTTGCCCGGGCAAGCTGTCGCGGATGGTTTTGGTACAGAGGTGCTTTGTGTCCTTGTCATGAATGACGGGAGGATTCCCTTAGGTAACCCGGTAGGTAGGATTCCTTTAGGCAACCCAGTGGGAAGGATTCCTGTAGGGAACCCAGAAGGAAGTATTCCGATAGGAATTATCCCAGAGGGTATCTGGGCATAGGCAGTGCCGGCACTGAGAGCCTGCGCCAGAAAAGCGAGGCTTTGTAGTTTCATAATGACTGAACCGTCCACCACAAGCTCTGGAGGTAGAATGAAGCTATCGCCTAAATAGAGTGTTCTTCTCCAGATTATGAGAGAAAACTTGGATGCGAGACGTCTGATCCGGACCAATTGTCCAGTTATATAGATATCTCCCTAGTTCAACAGGACAGACTCCATACTCAAGGATCGTTCATTTCCTAAGGCAAGGTATCTTTGGCGATTACTAGGATATGCTGGTCTTTTCTGCAATTGAGGCTGTAAGCTGCAAGCAAGCCCGAATCACGAGATATCGTCTGATCGAGGATACAGAAAGCCTTATGTAATATATCAGTTTCAGCAGGGACTCGGGCTCATTTGGAGGCCTGTTCGACGTATTGAGTGGACAGGTGTCAAGCCACTTCGAGTTGGAACATGAACGCCTATGGCTTATCGGGTCATGAGGTGTCTTCTCGTCATTATTTTGGTAGCCTGGGTAAACTATTGGTGTCCCTGTCCAATCATCACGTTGTGTAGCACTGCAGGGTTCCCGATGCCTGGTTGTGATCGTGATTTCAGGTCCCCAGTGGAGGGCCCACGATCTGGTGTTCCGATCACCGATGCAACTATAATATGCTCAATTATATGAAACGGCAAGAACTCTGACCCGATACTCCGGGTGTGGTGAGATTGAGTTGCATTAACGTGGGACAGGGCCTTGCCTCGTGTTGTGGCGGGTCTGTATGACCATCACAATTCAAATCGGGCCGGCTAAAGGGGCAGTGTACAAGTAATACTTAAGCAAACCATCCTGGTCATCTATATACGCGTCGAGGTAATGCCTCCTCTTCAACGATGTCAGCGTCATAGGGCCTTACAATGGATGCGAAGCAGGGAACCCGTCAAGATTCGAACCCAGGAAGATGAAGACGTAAGATGTAAGCCTGCATGGAACCCTTGGTAAATTGAGCACACGTGGTTATTCAGCTCATAATTGATTATAAATTTACTAGGCTTTGCGTTTTGGAGTAAAACTAGGCACCAGAGAGATATAATGGAAGGTGCCGGTGGCCTGCTTCCGTCTTATTTTAGGCCTCCCAGAGAACTTATGGTATCCAAAGAACAGTGACCAAATCTCAAAGAAATCACGAATATGATCTTCAATTTTATTCTACCTGCCTTCGTGGCAGTCTTTGCGCTTTTGTGTTCGGCGAAGCAACTGGAAGAGCGGCAGATCTCCGGGAATTCCTTCAATCTGTATGCATACGGCGAAGGCATCAACGGGCTACAGGTCTTCTATGCAGATGGTTTGCCTCCTAGTCTTTTATCAACACTTGATAGCTAACACTTTCGCTCTATAGGTCAAGCTCAAATTGGTGACATGTCGCTGTCCAACGCATCCAATAAAGTCCCCATGTATGGTAAGCATTCATCTACTTCCGCAGGAACATGCCAGACAGTATTCATCCTTTTTTACAGTGACCTACTCCAACAACAAACCCAGTACTTGGGTTGCCCATGTCAACAACACGCAATCCTCCCAACTTGCTTTCGCAGCAACCGGCACCACCTCCTCCACGACCAACCTTCTGTGCCTAAAGAAGGGCAACACGGTGACCAACCCTGTTGCATTCACTGGAATGGACGCGATCACTAGCTTGAGCTCAGACAGTGGCACAATCACAGATGTCTGGTCGCTGTACGGTGCATACGTGTTGCTGTCCCAGCCCAATGGAAACTTTTACGCCAAATCGACCGGCCAGAATGGATGGTGGCAGCTCATGTGGAGTACATCTCAGAGGGCGGCCTCGGAGGCTACTCCGCTTGCCCTAAAGACCAACCCACCGGTTTTCTCTTAGAGCTAGGCGACCTGAATGTCGAGGGAAACAGAAAAGGGGAGTCTAAGGCGACCCAGTGGCTATATGATTAAAGTGGTCTGATCGCAAGAAGTCAGCCTCTCGTTGTTGTGATTTTTGGAATCTGTAGAATTTTGATGCAGTCACTTTTGTTATTTTACTCATTTATGGGTGATGTAGCTGCCGTGGAACAGTGCTCTAACGGCAAATTTGGCGCAGCTGCTAACTATATTTGGCGGCCGCTTAATGTTAGATCGGAGCCTGAGGCATACCTAGGTAGTACTTTTCGTCCAAGCCCATGTATTTTGCAGTACAGCCTCATATTTATCCGTAGCGGCTACTAGAGAAAAGTGAGCCGTGTTACGAGTCACAAGCTTGGTCCTTTTCTAGATTTGGCCTAGTAGGGCAATGGGCATCTGCCAATACGATTGGGGCAAACCAACTCATCTGTGAACGTGAAGCTTGGAAGTGACTGATCACGCTGATACTAACTATTCAGCGCCTCTTAGTCAGATAAGTGAGCGTAACTAAGAAGCGCGTATTGAGACTTATGTTTGTGGCGATGCCACGCAAACCTTCATGCCATCATCATCGTCGACGCTTTTATAGGGTTGTTCACTATATATGCTGCTGTATGCATGAGAAGTATTCTCAAAATGGTTGTAGTGAGACGCATGGGTGATCTTAATGCAATAAGAAGAGTAAAGGATATCGCGCATTTTTCGGAAAAATTCGTAAGAGTGATAATCACTCTGCCATGTCGAGTATTAGAGCAATTACAAACCCCGAATGGCTAGAGATCGAAAGAAAAGAAGAGAAAAATAACAACATACATCGTCAAAATACAAGACGTGTTGCTACATGATAAGATTCAAAAGCTTCACATCAACACAATAACAGAAAGGAAGACGGCAAAGGCAATGCCAATGACGTTGAGGGCGCCCACGCGGGAGGCAGCACCAGTCCAAACAGGCGAGGAACCCTCCTGCGTGACGCTGGGAGAGGCCGATCCCTGAGAATAGCTGCTGGTCGAGGCGTTGAAAGCAAATGTTGGAGTCTGGCTAGCCGGACGCACGCCTCCGCTTCCACCGACCAGTCCCTTGGAGGTAGGGAAGCTGGAGACCACAATGCTGGGGCTATTGGAAACATGCTGGGACTGCTGACCAGAGCCAGAGCCAGAGCCAGAGCCAGGCGTGCCTGTAGCGGTGGGAACGGTGTGAACGGAAGTATAACGCATGGTCAGAGTCACACTTGACCCAGTCGGGCTGCACTCCTTGCAGAAGCTAACAGTAGTGGTGGTCCAAATCTCGGTAATAGGGGCAACGGTGGTCTGGGTAGACGCCGCAGTGAGGGTGGCCTCAGGCAAGGTGAGAGTCACGGTGGTAGGAGTCGCCGCACAAGCGGTGCAGACAGCAGTTGTGGTGTACCACCCCTCAGGAACCGCAGCCGTAGTAGTCGCCAAGCCAGCGCCGCCAGTGGCAGTGGCATAGGGGCACCAAGTGGTAGTGTACATCAGCGTGATCGTGGTGAAGCCAGTCGGGCAGATGGAGGTGTAAGACGTGACAACAACGGTAGTGGTGGTATGTGGCTGGGTAGAAGGTGTAGGAGTGATAGACGGGGATCCACTGATGATTGAGGTGACCGTCGAAATTGATCCACTTCCAGTTGGGGCCGGCTGAGAAGTAGACTCAGTTGCTGTGGAGGTTGTCTGACCAGGCGAGACTGTAACAGTGGTGGTCGATGGAATACCGGACTTGGAGGTTGACACTTGGGTAGAGGTAGACTCTGAGGCGGACTCCGAGACAGATCTAGAGACGGAAGTCGAGCCAGAAACTGACGTGGTTAATGGAGTGCTAGTCGCTAAGATCGAAGAAGACTGCGAAGTTGACTGCTCTCCAGCGGGTGTGGAAACACCGGAAGAAGTCGGGGTAAGCGAGCTTTGAGACGGGCTTGGAATTCCAGTGGGATTAGTACCAGATCCAGTAGATGACGGATCTCCACCGCTCAGAGGGGTTCCGGTAGGGCTCGGGAGACCCGAAGAAGGCACAGATCCGGAGGGAATGACAGTGGACACCACGGAAGTAGACACGGAAGTACCAGGCTGAGAGCTGGGGGTGTAAGGGATGCTTGAAGAGGCAGCTCCCGAGCTGGAGGGCGACGCGGAGGCGGACGGAGTAACAATGGAGACAGTGCCACCAGGAACAGACACAATGGGAGTGCTGGTACTAGATGGGGAGCTGGACGGGCGAACAGTAGAGACAGTGCCACCAGGGACGGACACAATGGGAGTGCTGGTACCAGATGTCGAGCTGGAAGGGCTAACTATAGAGACAGTGCCACCAGGAACAGACACAACGGGAGTGCTGGTACCAGAATGGGAGCTGGACGGGGTAACAGTAGACGAGACAGTACTACTAGTAGAAACAGACACATGGGGAGTGCTTGAAGAGGCAGTTCCCGATCTGGAAGATGACGGGGAGCTGGACGGGGAGCCAGATGGAGTAACAGTAGACGAGACAGTGCTACTAGGAACAGACACATGGGGAGTGCTTGAAGAGGCAGTTCCCGATCTGGAAGATGACGGGGAGCTGGACGGGGAGCCAGATGGAGTAACAGTAGACGAGACAGTGCTACCAGGAACAGACACATGGGAACTGCTGGTACCGGATGGGGAGCTGGTAGGCGTCCGTGAGCTGGTGACTGGTGTCGAGGTCGGGACAACTGTCGGGATAACGGTCGGTGTAGACGTAGGCCAGGTCACACCAGCAGCTCTCATGAGGAGGAACTTCATCCAGTCCGAGTAGGTCTTGTTGAAAATCTTGTTGTTCTCCGAAAATGTAGCTTCCCAAAGCATGATACCTCCAAAGGTGTCGGGGTACTTATTCATGTACTCGTCCACCAGAGGCCAGACATTGCTAGGGCTGATGTAGTAGCCTGGGCTCGCTGCTCCCTCGGCTGCTGGAAGACCGACAAACAATTTGGCATCGGGATTTGCGCTCTTCTTGATTTCCGAGACCCAGGAATCAAAATTGAATTGTCCAGTGCCTTCGACATAGTTTGCCGCAGAGCAACCATCGGTGTTGTAGAACTGCACCCAGATAAAGTCGAATCCGGCATTGAGGATAGCATCACCCAGCTGCGGATCAGGGATAGAGCACTGTGGCGCTGCCGACAGGTAGAACTTGCGGTCGGGGTATTCCTGGAAGTGTTGTCTAAACCGCTTGACCATGGCGGCGTATCCTGGAGAAGTCAGCAAGTGATAATATCAACATGAGAAGGGGCATAATCAATATGTACCATCGTTGCCGTTGTGCTCAATATCAAAGTCAAATCCATCGACGGAGGAATTCTGGAACGGACGAGGATACTGGGACATCTCCTCATTCAATGGACCAAATGAGTACCACAAGAAGTCGGCGAAGCTCTCGGCAACCGTGTCAGTGAGACCAATAGGCCAGGCAGAGTCACCCCCAAGAGAGAGCAAAACGGTCTTCCCCATAGCCTTGCAGACTGGAAGATCTTCCCAGATCTGGTGGCATCCACTGAGCAGCTGTGTGTTAACGTCCAAACCTAGCGGGCCCGGCGTGGTGTATACATTTCCATCGCACTGATTACCGAAGTTGGTGCCGGGATAACCTCCAGCAACAAAAGGGAAAACGTTCACAAAGGCCAAGTTAATGATGTCCATCGACGTCTCCTGACAGAAGTGGGCAAGACGTTGCTGGTTGGCACCTTGGCCCTAATCAGGGGAGTTAGTAGTTTGAAAGCTAGAGTCTGTGACATCAGAGTACTTACCCAGTAGACGGCGACATTCGTTTTCGAGTCTACGTCCAAAGCTGCCGAGGCTGGAATGAGAGCAGAGAGCACTGCAGCAGTGGCGAGAGCCTTGAACTGCACCATCTTGAGGGCTGTGAAAGAACGACAGAATTTGGAAAAGAACGAGAACGGCAGATGCAAAAGAGGGAAAAGACCGGAAGGCAGATTGCCGTAAGTGCAAGCGAATGGACGCAGACAGACGTCTGCTAGTCTGTTGCTCGAAAAGAGTGTGAGGGAAGTTCAAGACTTCAGGGGAGGGGGAGGAGAGTCACATAAAATGGATACGACAGATTACTACTCGAGCCCCCGGGGGAGTCCAATGCTACGCACAAAACCACCGGCTAATGTGAATGCTGGCATAAGTTCGAATGTCGCCAATGGCGTGCCAAAACCCGTATTCTACAGTGAACCTAGCTACCTTTGTCCTAGGTAATCTCCTCTACTCGGCCACTCCACATCGTCACGTTCATCGAATGGGATTCAGGAAGTGTGATCTTATCCAACATGCGCAGCCTTGCCATAAAGATCAAGAATCGAGAGCGAAGCCATGACTGATTCTAGGACGTTCCCGCCCCCAATTTGCAAGAGCCCGAGTAAGCGACGAGTGAACATGTCCTGAATTTGGAGAATTGCCACAGGAATCGGACAGGTACCGGATTGGAGTCGACGCCGGACCATAGTCCAAGCGCTCTTGGCATCATAGTCAAGAGCCGCATGAAGGAGACATGGGACCAACCAGAAATAGGCCCAGGGTCCGAGCAATCGATCCAGGAACGGAGCGAGCTAACCCGATCTGATCCTGTCTTAACGTCCGGCGTGCTCCGTTTACTCAATGGGTCGGCATCAGGCTAAGCAACGCTAAGATGGTCTCAGACCCACCTGGAGGGGTTGAGTCAAAAGCGAAGGGTCCATTTCCGTTCTCTCGGATTTGCAGGCTCAGCGAGTACTTCCATTTTGCAAAAGGAACAATCACTGACTGGTCTCCCGCTCACATGTCCACAAATCATGAGCACAAAGAAACCGTAGATATGAGGACAGTAACTAATGAAAGTGGGAGATTGTAAGCGAGGGCAGCCTTTTACCAAGGATAGCTAGTCAGGTACACCAATCACAGCACTCATCGGGCAACTCCGGGAACGCCAACCGGATCAGCGCACCGATTCTAGCTTAGACAAGAAGTCTCTGGTGTCTTAGTTATCTCTCCCTACCCAACAGGGACGACCCTTCTCTGCAACGCCAAAAATTGCCTGATCGATCGGATCGGTTAGCGTGTGGCTCTTTCTCTAACTTCCCCACCAGTGACAGCGATGAGGCTGCTCCCGTATCCCTAATAGTCTATGAAGTTCAATTGATTGACATTGCGGCGGTCCAAGTGTAAATCCGTAAAAGAGGTCTTTCAGGAGCGGAGCCTCGGACTCCACGTTCATCTGCCGGTACTCCGTGGCCGTAGGGCTAGCGGGAAACTAAGTTCATCACCGCCGCATGCCAAGAGCCTTAGGGAGGATACAACCAGGTTATCTTAGCTATCGATTAGCCTAGACCAGATTGGCCCCCAAACTGGCCTCGGGGTCACGGGGCATCGGTCAATAGTGCATCGTCGCAATATGACACATGAACTTCATACTAGATGATATACGTTAGGTCTAATAATCAGCTCATTCAATCACTTGTAAATTATTACGGTACCAGTCCTCTGTGTGTCAAGCTTCCATTCTCGGGAAACACTTGTTGCCATCTTCAGAAGTGTGCACTCTCCTACAGCCATGGTAGAATGAACCTATACATCCATACTACGGAGTAAGTCGGGGTGACGGCGAAAAGACCACGAATGTGCGTGGTCTTTTGAGGGAAAATCGTGGTCTTTTCACCTAGCGCTCACGTTGGATGATCAAATACAGCACTAACAAAGTTAGGTTTAGCGCCTTACAGGAGTAATCATCCATCACACATCGCCATCCCCGGTGTGTACACTCTAGGTAAAAGATATAAAGGATGTCTAAGCCCTCATTCAGATGTTATCCCTAAATAATTTTATAGCGTCAAGGTCGCCTTTCTACTTTCTGACAACAGTGGACGGCTCCGCCCGCAAAATGCCCAAAAAAAGTGAAGCCAAGCATGATGAAACTGACTGGATGTTATTTATCCAACAAGAAGATCCTGAAGTTAACGCAGATCTTGCCGATTCCACGTTGAATTCCGTGAAGCACATTGATCGCAACTTTAAACGGTATAATAGTCCTTATCTCCCTTCATTAAATCATCTCCCGGATATGACTGACTGATAAACATAGTTTTGTCCAACGCCTTACCCCACCAGATCCTTAACATTGGCTTAGGAATATAAGACTTAGAATTATTGAAGGTTTTCTCCGCTGGTATCTCGACGGGCACAATGTCGTATACCAATCAACATTTCTCGTCTTTGCGAGATACTTCAGAGTTTACTGGTGCCGAGAAATGCACCGCGAGTTCCCTTATAGTATTGGTCGATAAATGACAATGGTAAGCACTTCAATATTTTGATTGAGATTTCAAAGACACCTAATAATTGAAGCTGGTGTGTACCACTCTGAGCGACGAGTATGAGCTTGACATGGGGGCCAAAACCCAACCGGCTTGCAACATCGACGATCTGTTGTTTTCGACATATCACCTGCTTGTTGCCTGTGCTATGGCATTCCCCACCTTTCGGTGCCAATCCCAGCTAAGCACGTTGCGAAAGATGATAACTTCAACCTCGGCGCGACCGGGAACTTTGGTCGAGTCTTCCGGATATATGAGTAATGATGCACTGAAATGGAAAGATATTGAGCTGTGTATGGTAAAGAACCCGGAAGATCCCAAGTGCTGGGTCCTCCTTATGAGAGTCACTCATAGACTAAACAAGGGCAAGAGGAACAAAGGCGTACCGTAAGAACATTTTTCTTTTTCTTTTTGGATGCGCTGAGTTCTAATTCAAAGTAGGCCCATCTTTACCTATACCGAGCGAAACGATAACTTAGGACTTTGTGTTATCTAGGATATCATCGAATACGCCTTCCTTGACGATGCCTTTGCTAGCGAGCATATCAAGCGCCCGAGAGATATTTGGAGCCTTACGAAGGTGCCAAAGCATCGTCTAAGCACCCCAATTTACTTTAAGGAGAGTGTTAAAGATATTCCTGTTTTTAGAAGAGCTATGCAAAATAACGAGGGAGTCTAGACCCACGGATCCTCAACATGCCTTACAGTATAGTAAAGTGGCTGAATACGAGAAGTCATCTAGTGGTTCCGCTGGTTATAAGGAAAAAGGAACTCTTTACAAATACCGCAAGGGTGCTGCGGCAAACTTGAGTACGGACGCTCGAACCTTAGTTGTTCCCCCGGTGATGTGAACTGACTTTGTAAAGGGCATCTAGACGAACATTCACGAAACGCCATAATGGGCCACCGAAGAAGCGGTACATTTGCCTACTATGTCTCTGTCAGGGATGATACTCAGTCGGCATTTATGGAAACGCTAGCCAGAGACGCTTTACTTAAGCTTGCTTCCAATTCTAGCCTTACGCGTGATGCTTCTACGCCACAATATCTATTAGACAAAGAGAGGGAATACATTGAAATAGACCCGGAGCTCAATAAGCTAAAGAGCTAGTGCAAAATCTTTCGCTATAAGCTTATCGCGGAATATTATTAGCTAACAAAAGCCCGGAAGGCTAATCCTACTCGTTATGATCGATATCGCAGACTTCAAAATCAAGCCAGAGCTAAGTTGAAAAAACTTCACATAGACGCGAAAGAATATATATACCGCGGTTTTTTCGAAAACGTTGGGAATCGTATTATCGAGCAAAACTACCAAGGCATTCCCGTGGAATTTAAGCCAGACATATCACACATATAGCCCGAACGAAAGGTCCTCGCGGACCTTGAATTCAAAAATAGAGATGTGAATACTGTCGATGATGCAGAACTAGTCGAAGACCGTATTCGGTCGCTAGAATTGCGACTCGAGCTTTACCAGCGCAACATACCTAAGCCACTAAGGAAACGAGTCAAGTTTGGGACCACTACCAAAAAGCCCGACCGACCGCTATTCATGACGAAAAGCTCAACTGGTCCTGAGTGTCCTGTGTGCTTGGGATGTATATCTATACATCAATCAGCGAGGCAGTTTGCGTACGCTCGCAAGAACGTGTTACAAAAGCACTTCAAAACTTATAAGCTTCCTCGTATTTTTCCGAAAGGTCGTCAGTGTGATATACCTGGCTGTGCAGAGTTTCTGTTTACTCTTCCGCAATATATGTTGCACCAAGCTGAATGCCATAAGATAATACTTCAAAGCAGTTCTCGAGCTTATTTTCTATTTATCAATTTGCCGCTTGACAGTGATGGCCATCAATGGAACACCTAGAATGCGTCGGAATCACTATGCAGACAACTTGCTACTGCATAATTTGAAAAAAAGGAGAACTTTTATACATTCATATAAGAAGAATAGCTCTAGACCATAAAGGCAATAGGCATTTCCATTAGGCTAGTCCAGATTGCAAAGACTATTCACTTGTCTTGGGTTGAAACAAGGCAAGGCAATTTCGTTGTCTGTTGTAGCTGGAGTCAGCTAGGATTTGAAAATACTCTTATTTCTCCTCCCGTGGAAAACGAAATAGGGCCTATTTTGGCACATAGTAAAGACCTTATTTGGTAAGAATGTTTTGAGAGAAAAGGCATCATCGACAACTTAAGCATACCATCGGTCGTCAAGATCTTCGATCCACTTATATGCTTGATTTGCGGTTTCCGCTCGAAAAAACAGCACCTCACTCGTGGCTATGTCAAAGAATATAACCCCATTGTAAGGAGGAAGTTTTGTAAATACTGCGTAGAAATCGTTAGGTGTTATGCTGACAGTATATTTGCAAACAATAGGCGTTATTTCCGAAGTCTGAGTGACTTGATTTGATTGGGCTGGAGCAAGGTTTTGCATAATGGGGAGCGAGTGACTTAAGACCTCCGTACCAAGGCCAGTGGACTGAAGAAAAGCCAGAGTAGGTTGATAACTCTCCACCATTCCGGTATCCTCGGTGGTCTGATTTAAATCTCTCGGTGGATCTCTAGCATTGAAATTTTGATCACCTGCGTTCTGTTCCGGCATTCGCTCCATGTCAGTCATATGGAGGCCAGGAAAGAAAGATCGAAAAGTATCCCGGTTGACTGCAAAGGATGTCATGTTCTCTTGGATGGTATGATCGGGCGAGTAAATATGCTTTAAGAATAAATACTTTTGATCCAGGAAAAAACTATCGGTATCTATCATTCCACAGCGGCGCTTAAGACTCCAATTCTTAGATCTATCGTAAGTCTAAGCTGGAACCGGTATTGTAGCGACTCGTGGAGGCATAGAGTCAAGGAACGAGGTGACTTTGATGCTCTACTCGGATATTTGATTTTCTTCGTACTCAAAAAGCCCAGGGGGGCGGAGACGTCTAAGAAGACTTCGAATAGCAATTCTCACCAGCACCAGCACCAGCACCCACCTGACTAAAAACTAAGCGATAACTGATCAAGAAATTAGAGGGAGCCCGATTTGTTGTTCGGCGAGGCAAATTAGACTCAAAAATTGATGATTGTTTGAAATTTAAATAAGCGACAAATTACAAAAAAGAATGTCGGTGAAATGTCAAGTGATAGGGAAAAATTAATCAAAAAGTAATCCAACATCGAATCGGCAACTGAATATGAGTAAATTTCTCTCATTCTAACAACCGTTTTCCTGTACCTAGGAGTTATCCCTCTGGAGTGGGCCGCCTGCATGCTTTGCCTTCGCCACCCACTCCCCCACGCCTGCAATGGCCTCAAAGGGTGAATTTTTCCTCACCAAGAGGAAGGATAAAACATCAGCGGGGCTAAAGATTTGATCTGGCACCCTGGCAGCGAAGTCTTCTGCCAGCATCTCGATCCTCTCGTCGATGGATTCCTTCGCAGACTGGTTGCTAGTCGGCGTCTGCTTAAAAACCGTGTGGAAGAGCTGGGCAGAGATTTTCTTATCGGCAAGGCTGAAATGCACTTTTTTATCCGTGTGACCAGGCCGAATAAGTGCTGGATCTAGACGTTCAATATGATTTGTCGTCATGATAAGAACACGGCCCTCTTGAGATGACACCCCATCAAGAACATTGAGAAGACCCGACAATGTAACTGCAGAGCTTGGCTTATTCTCTTGGTCGTTATCAGCATTAGTTCTGCGTCCCGTGCCGGCGGCATCCACGTCTTCAAGGAGAACGACACAGTGCGGTGGAAGCTCAGCAAATAGCTTCATTAGCTTACTGTCGGAGATACCTAACAGCGGAAGGGTATAAATATCCAATTCAAATTCTCCCCCCAATGACAGGCTAAAGCTTGATTTGCCAGTTCCAGGAGGCCCAAACAGAAGGTACCCTCTCTGGTATGGGATGCCCCGTTCAGCATACCACTTCTGTGTGTCTGTATTCAGAAAGTCCTTCATATCCTCCAAGACCTCATCCTGGATTTGCTTGTCCATGATGACCGTCGATATGGACCGTATCGGTCTCAACCGGGTCTTCTTCCAGTCCCCTTCTCGGTGCTCAAAGACAGTGATCTTTTTGTCAATGTTATGGAGATAATTTCCTCGACACTCTTCAACGAGCTCTTTGAGAATTGTTGGGTGACGACCAATGGAGTAAATGCAAATGTCTTCTCGGTTGTCCTTGACCGCGCAGTGGAGAATGAGCAGACGTCCATTGTACCAGAAAGGAAAAGACCCGTCCCATGGAGAGAAGGTCAAATTCTTTTTCTTGCCTTGATTTTGGATGCTCGTTCTTTGTGGAGACCTCACACGGGCGATCAGTGAGTGGGCATTGTGGAGAAAAGGTTGGGAGGAGATCCAGTCGAGCAGAATGTCGTACGCCTCGTCATAGTAAGAGACATGCAGCGTTGAAGCTTCGAATTGTCAGATCCATATCTCCACATAACGGGACATCTGCTTACTGAAGTGGTTTCTCACTAGGTCCCAAATATAGCGGATAGCATAGCGAGTGAAAAAGATTACCATACCCAAAGTACAAAAAAGTCGAGTATAACTGTTCATGTTACCGGCAAGCAGCTGTTGTGCGGAGGAAGATGCAACGCTAAAGCCGGGAAAGAGGATGTCTATAACAGACATTTGGGGAGCACCGTGTGTGGAGCTGCCTCCACTGATGGTATTCATTGTGAGTGGGGAAGGCTCAAAGATATGATGTGTGTAGTTTAGAGATGCTGAGAAGGGCATTTCGCTTCCTTATATAACTTTCTCGCCAACCCCTGTCCCTTTCCAGGAGTTTCGAAAGCATTTCGATGCCAATTGTGAGCTTTGCTTTTTTTTTTTTTGGCTTCAAGGCAGGAAAATGTGAGGCTAGGTCTCGTGGACTGCAGATTGCATGAAACCAAAGTTCGATTTAGAACGCATTGAGACGCGCACAACCAATCACTTGACACGAACGCTAGGTAGATCTTCCTGTTTTGTGTTTGTATTCGTAGATGTAGTGAGCAGCTCATGTATAAGACCATCTTTTTGTTATCCGAAAGTATCATTTGTGGCTTTTCCAGCTTCATGATTAGCTGTAGACGCTGCTACCAACTTCTGAGGACTGGTAAAAAAATGTACGACCCAGAAATTGGCCGAAAGGCAAATTTTCAGAAATACAGCTTCCCATTATGAAATCAAACTCTCCCCTTTCGTATGATCCTGCGATTTCAGACAATGAATGTAGCATATAAGATGGGTGGTTGCATACGTCTTCCAATATTCGTCATCGATAGTTCATTTCTCAAACTAGAAGATATTCTCGCGCTGTTATGCAAGTTCTGTTCATTGACTGGAAGTTGGAGATTCGGTAGTTGGTCTATTAAAAGTCAGCTTTATCAATATGAGGAGGTTGTTAGCACCCACTTATCGGAAAGCTGGCTTGAGCTGTAGGATGTGCAGCATCTATGCCATTGGTAGCCGGCACTGGTTGTCCCGCGTCTGCACTGGCTTGAATGGGCTCTTTCATTCTTCGACGGTAGTGACCATGACGCTCAGAGATTTTCACTGTTCGTTTATCAGAACTAGACCACCATTTGACCACAGTTTTTGAATGATAAGAAGAGTTTTGTAGCCTACCGCGAAGTGTTTCGAATTCAGGGCTCATTGGTCTTTCATCTCTGAGTTCGTTCATGATATCCAGGATTTCTTCAGGCCACTCTTCCGATTGCTCTTGTTTCAACTGGGCGATTATTGCTTCGAAAATTTCTGGAACTGGTTCGGTCCACGTTTTGGTTGGATATCCGATAGATAATGCGATGATGCTGTCAGGATATTCGTTGCATAAGTCACGAATGATGTTGATCCTTTCGGTAGTCGTCGAAATCAAATATTTTGTGCTTTTGCTTCTGTACTCTGTCTCCCTAGCTGGGCCAAAGATCAGCCTAAGATTCGCCCTTATCGTCCGCGAAGAACCCAGCTCTTGGGTGCCTAATATTATTCTTTTCCGTGAGTCTGCTTTTGTCTGGAGCTCATGTATTTTGCTGTGTTGATGTTGATGTTGCTGGTGCATGATGGCGGCAGCTTTAGTGTCACGTTGGATCTTGTTGATGGCATCAATCAGCTTTAACCCCCATTTAACAATCTCATCGGCCTGCATTATTGCAAGTTTCGGTGATTTCGCAAGATGTACAGACATCATTTCGAATCTTTTCGCCTGATCTTTCAAGGCTAATATGGCATGTGCGCCAAAAACGTTTCTCGTCGCCATCGCAAAGACGTCGATTCAGCTAAAATTAAGTCCAGGAATTGAACACGAAAGAATTACTCAAGATCCAGAAATTAAGTTTCAATGACCGGGAGGTGTCAGGCTTTAATAACTTCATTTCATTTTCCGAAAGCTAAAATTTCCATGAATGTCCCAGAAGTTGTCTCTTATGATCATGTGAATGATTGGTAGCCACCAGCGGGGGCGGCCAAAGCGCGAATCATGCAGCCTGCCCCGACCGACGCTCGGTCGTGTAAACTACAGTAAGATACGTGATCTTCATTCGCGTAATTCAACTGAGTTTCTGTGACGCGTGGTACGCCTTGCAGGTTCAGGTAGCTGACCTTTTCATAATTAATAATTCATGAAAGTGGCCAAAGGTCCGGGCAGAGTCCAATCAAAAGGCTCGAAGATCCCGTGACACCCACCGCCGAGGGTTATAAAAGGCCCTGCTCACCCACCTCATTCTCATCTCTTTACATCCATCATCAGTTAGCTGCATCAATCCCGTTTGACCCATTATAAAATTTGTTGGAAAGCGGTGAGGCCCTATGACGGGCAGTATCTCACCGCTTCCCACCTTCACCAGCTTCCATATAGCTAGGTGTTTAGGCATAGCTAGATTCTCCCCTCTCTAGGAGTTTTTGCCTTCCTTCGTTTCTTGTTCGTAGGCTTGAGCCATTACTCTCAAGAAAATTTTAACAGTCATGGAGGTCCATATTCTGTCAGGAAACTCGTCTACCCTCTCACAGTTACCAAGCGTTCCAATACGGTCGCCCATTGAGATTGTCAATAATTTACGCTTGGTGTATGATCAGAAACAGATTGAAACCTTTCAGAATATGTTGGACTCACTTGTCTCAGACGACAAATTCGACATACTTGATTTGGATACAATCATGATAGATGCGATTAAACATGATGATGCGCAATTCGCCGAGGCGCTTCTTTCCCATGGACTACCCTTGCACCCTGATTACGCTTTGGAAGCAGCGAAGTGGAAGGCAAAGAATGTCCTTGAAGCGCTTTTCAAGAACGGCTGGAATGTCAACAAGCCAATAAGTGACGCACAGCCCCCGGTACTTGGGTAAGAATCTCTTTCCTACAAAAGCTGAACCGCGTAACTGAGTCATCTCTAGTTTCGTGGCCCAGGACCAAGACATGGTGTCATGGCTACTCAGGCATGGGGCTGATCCGAATCAAAAATGTCTGATTGACTTGACACCACTTTCTTATGCTGTTCACTACGCACCTATCTCAAATATTAAACTCTTTCTTGGCAATGGAGGCGACACACAACAAGGCCAGCTTCTATTCCACGCGCTGGATAGGGAAGCTGAAGTAATTGAAGTCTTAACACTTCTTCTTAAGGAAGGTGCTCCATTGAATGCGACGATGTATCAGAATCATCCCTTCTCCTGGTCTCTTTACGCTTTTATGGGACTTGGTACTATTTTACACAAGGCGACAGAGCTTGGAAAGGTTGATGTTGTACGATTCCTGGTTCATGAAGGGGTAGACTTGAGCATTAAAGATGCAAATGGTGACACCGCTTTGGATTGTGCCAGGAGACTAAGCAAAAATGAAGTTGTGCAATTACTCGAGGACTCAATCGATCATTAATCTTGAAGGATGGTGTTTTTGGAAAAATTGAAAGAACATTTTCAGATCTGATGCAATTCATGTAATACTTCCTCTCCGGCTGCACGGAAGACTTTGATTTTCCTTCAAGAGTTCGTCCTCGTCGGGTAGTAAACGGGTCGCACACGCTGATGATTCCTTGTTGCTGGGCTGCGAAATGTGCCCTGTTTTCTCTAAGCCCTCCTCGTGCGCGGGAGCTTTTGTTGATCCATGCGGGAAAGAAGGTTGCCTATCTTCCTAGGAAGATACACGAGTAGACAACTCTGGATAGGAACGTTTGCCGTGTGAGAAAGCCTCTCACGGGAATCGAAGCGAGCTTGGGGATGGTTTAGAGCTGATCTGGACTTTGAGTAAAATTTTCTTGTTCTGAAGATACTAAATTCGAATTTGAATTTGCTATCAAATGATTGTAAAGTGTGAATACACAAAGAAAGGAGATTGCCATCAAAGTCTGCGTCTTTTTGACAGTCGCTTCGATCGTCTCAACGTAGTGATATCTTCATGTGATAGTTTCCGTTTCATCCCTGCAACACGGGGTCCACGCGGCGAGATCTGGCCATTGTAAAAACAATCCTCAGCCCTTGTTCGATCTGTAACAGAGTCGTCAATGGTACTCATGAAAGGCTTTGTAAGTTCACAGTCGGCGATGCTGGGTGCTTCAGGCAGACAAATATTGCCACTCATGGTTAGTTCGCATTCTAAAAGGCATTATTATAAGTTTTGAAGAGCTTAGAGATCAAACTGACCAGTGCTAGCATGCGTGATGTTCTCGTTGCTTACAGCCGCAAGGGTAACACAACTCGGCAAGCTCTGCGAATCGGGGGGAAGAGTCATTTCCGGTACCTTGCCATCCGTATGAAGACATTTCGGAAAGATTGCCCACGATGAATGTCTACGGGGTTCTGACAGGCTTCTGATCCAACCGGCGCGCTGACTGAAGCGCTTGCGCCATCACTCGCAGATGCAGGGAAGGCTCTGTCGATCAAGTTTTCCCAGAACTCCGGTGTAGTCATGATCTCTGTGTCGGCATCATAGTCAAGTAGATCTGAAGCCCTTCCCCCCCCCCCCCCCTACTAAAAATTATTTCTCGTATTCGAGTCTTGCATAAATCAGTCACCAGATCGTCGAATACTGTTTGATCTTGGTCACCTGACCGCCATGTAGATGGTCTCATATCTTTGTACTACGTTATCTTCTCTTCAACGCTTCGTCATCTTTGAGACTTGTTACGACCTTTAACTAACTAGAGCTAGCCTTCCTATGAACCTCGAATTACCCTAGTGAACAACAGACACGTGATCTCGAACCATGTGACCTGGAAGAGTGAGGTGGACTAACCGTATCGGGACTAGTTTGGGTACTAGGCCTAATTAGGTCTGTTTCGACCAAAACAACCGCGTGCCCGAATCTGTAGAAGTCCGACCCCCTCACTTCTTCTTCTCTTCAATTTGGTTTTTTTTTTTTTTTTTTTTTTTTGAGAATGCACATGATTCTTTTCAAAAGGCGTGTAAGATCTCAGAACAAGGTTCAGGTCTTTTCCCGGAGCCAAACGAGTACTTCCCCGCACGCAGTGAAGTCATTATCACATAATTAAGCTTTCCCAGAGTTACTCTTGCAATTAACCTCAAGATCTATCCTTCATCTCCATTGACACATCTCAATCAACCCCATCAATCCAAACTTTGTATCAAGATCAGCCTGCAATGCCACCATGGTCTTCGCTGCTCTACAGCGCATCTACACAGGCTTCATTAACCCCCCTCCAGCTCAAAAGCGGGATGACGCCATCCGCTTCGGACTCCTCGGAGCATCCAACATTGCGTGAGGCTAGACTACTGGATTCTCTGGATATCTCTAACGCACGGCTCTAGTCCTATTGCCTTGATTAAACCAGCCCAAGCGCACTCGGAGGTCATCATCGCTGCCGTTGCAGCCAGAGATCGCAGTCGCGGAGAGGCGTATGCTAAAAAGCACGATATCCCTATCGTCCATTCCTCTTATGAAGGTAATGTATCCACTACCTTTTGATGTACGATGAAGCCACAAGAACCTTTTTGTAATGTGTCATAAGATTTGCTCAACGACCCCACCATCGACGCCGTCTACATTGCTGTCCCCAACAGCCTACACTTCGAATGGGCCTTGCGCGCTATCAACGCCCGCAAACACGTCCTATTGGAAAAGCCCGCATGTTCAAATGCCGAAGAGGCAAAGACACTTTTCAACCACCCGTTGCTTGCAGCGCCCAGTGCTCCTGTTATCCTAGAAGCATTTCACTACCGCTTCCATCCCGCATGGCAGACATTTCTTTCCCTCGTTCACGACGACAATGTTGGCCCAGTAAAACACGTGTTTGCACAACAATATTTTCCCAAGGGTCTATTATTCTCCAACGACGATATTCGCTGGCAATATAAGCTTTCTGGTGGTGCACTGATGGATTTCGGTACATATCCCTTAAACTGCCTGCGCCAGGTTTTACGCGAGGAGCCAGTGGAAGTCTTGCAGGCACAAGGGAGGGTTGCTTCTTCTAAATCGGGCAAGGCTGAAGACCAGCTTGTTGAAGAGGCGATCACAGCAACATACAAGACAGAAAGCGGTAAGACGGCGCGTCTCGTCGCTGATTTAGCTACTTCATCGTCTTGGGTAAAGTCACTCCCAGGATTTGGTTGGCCGAAATGCGAAGTCGAATTGGAAGAGAAAGACGTCGGGAGTTCCGGTGGTGAAATCCGTTCCGTCAAGCGGAAGGTCACGATCTGGAACCATCTCATGCCTAGTATCTATCATCGAATTGATGTGGAAGACACGCACGCTATCCGCCGTGATGGGAAACCGGTCAAGACATGGAGCGAGACTCAACATCTAAAAGCCTATTCTTGGTCATCTGAGGACAGAAGAGGGGTTACTGGCGAAGACTGGTGGACTACCTATTCTTATCAGCTACATGAGTTTGTGAACAAGGTAAAGCGGCGCGATGGTTCTGGGGTTTGGGTCGATGGCGAGGACACTATCAAACAGATGGAGGCCATCGACCGAACATATGAAAAGGCTGGGATGAAAAAGCGGCCGACGAGCACGTTCGAGCTGTGAGATGTTCATCTCGATTATCTACACGGCACGTTGGATGTCGAGTATCGATAGCAATGTCGTGAACGTTGACATTGATACATTCGGATTTCTCTCCTCTCGTATTGTTTTAAATTTCTTGTCTATCATATGTAACTAATTCTATAGTCTTGCTTTATCATTCACAGTACTCGAAGTTTACCGAGGGTACTCTGCTTTCACGATTTTGATAAGTTCCCATGACAGTAGACGCTCTAGATGCTCTCACTCCGCAACCTCAACAATCAACTTCGTACAAGTCACCCCCCGAAGCAGTTTGTCCAACCCAGAATTGACAGCCCCCAAGCCCTTTCCCACGATGCTCGGCTCCGGACTCGGCCTGATGATCCCCTTGGCCAGGCTCTCCCTTAGCCACGTCCCGAACCAGTATCGGAACTGCACTAGTCTCTCCCCTTCCACCATCGACGGCATCACAAACATCGTTTCTATCCCGTCGACAACCTCCGCATCCAGAGGAACCACGGGTGCCGACCCGATCTTCGCCATATTCCCTTCTCGGTCTGCTCCAAGGAATGCCTTCAGCACAGCCTGACATGGCGCCAGCTGCCCGGTAGCAAGAAAACAATGACGAATCACTAACCCGTCCTCCTTAGCCGCCGAAACAACCGCACCCACAACGTGTGACTCTTTATAGTCGAACACGCGGTCTGCGCCCAGTGAACCTACATAACTCTTATTCGCCGATCCGGCCGTAGCGTACACGGCTGCGAAAGGAGAGTTGGGATCTTCCCGTAGCAGCCGGGCTGTTTGTACGCCCATAGTGCCAACGCTGGAGGATGCACCCCAGATTAGGAGAGCTTCTGTCTTCTCTTTATTCTTTTGTTTCCCTTCGTTGGGGCCAATAGAGACTGGAGTAGAAGCAGTGGCTTCTCCCCGGGGGATCCCCATCATATCCCATGCATTAAGGGGTACCTCGACGGCGACGGGCAAGGTTGCCGCGTGGTTCCAGGATATTCCCTCTGGAAGAGGCACGGCATGCTGCCAGGGGACGAGGCACCGCTCCTGAAATGCGCCGTAGTCTGGATGGCAGGTTTTCCAGAAAGAGGCGGCGTAGGCAGCGACGCGGGTACCTGGTCGGAAGGAGGGGGTTGGATCATTGTCGGTAGCATTGGTGGGGACGTTATCGCCGATCTCGAGGACTAACCCCGCCATGTCGAAGCCAATGACCGTTGGGTACGTGGGTATGAAGAGGCCTTGGTCACGCATGTAGGCGTCTGCCGGGTTGAGGGCTACAGATTTGACAGCGATGAGGAGCTCGTCCGGTCCTGGCTTTGGGGTTGGGCGGGTTTGGAGCTCCAAGGGTTGGCCTTTGGCCGGGGAGACGGCGGCGAGGTGGGTGGGCATTTTGGACTCTTTTCATAGGTAAAGAGGTTTTCGAGGTGAAGGATCATATGTGGACAGAGTCTGGTGTTCAAGTCAAGGTATCATTCTTATCCTAGGCCATTGAGGAACAACCTTCTTATACAATTGATGTAGGGCCCGTCCAGTGCAACCTATAGATAGGGTGGGCCCTTAGGATAGAACTCGCAGCCAATCAGAAGCCTCTGCATCCGAGGAATAGCTAGCGTAGAATGCATGCTTCCAAAATGAGGTTAGCGTATGAGTGCCTGTGACGATGCGAAAATAGTGTCGACTCCATGACTCCTTGGATGACCGTGACCGCCTCCACGTGAAACGAATCTCTTCGGCATTGGACCCATTTCGAGCTCGGGAAAATCCCTCGCAGGCAAGCTGCGCAAGTATGGCCTCGACTTGTCCAGAGGTTTGGGAGCGTAGGACTCTACGGAGGTCGAGATTTGGCTGCCGAAATTGCAAGCTCAGAAAAGTCAAGGTGGGTGACTGTCGGGCTATCCTAGACTGGTGCTGACTGACCGAATTTCTGGGCCTCTTAGTGCGACGAAGGCAAACCATATTGCACGAGATGTAGTTCATTTGGGGTATTATGCAACTTCATGTCTAATATTCCCGACCTACAACCCATTGCCGCGGACACAGTGAGGCCATTGATAGTTCAAGGAAAAGCAAAACTTCAACCCCCTGTCGGCAGTGCTGTTTGGACGTCTGACAAATCCACGTTCTATCAACTAAACGCGAAGTGTCAAGACTTCATCACCCGGTATCTTGGACGAAGTCTCATTACCCCAGATGACCCTAATATGATATACGTTAATCGCGAGCTCCTGAGACTAGCCTTTGCCGTAAGTATTACCTAGATATTGCATTGATTCTGTCACCATCACACAGGATCGAAGCGGGATTATACGTTGTGGGCTGAGCTCGACTAACATATGGCTTACAGTACCCTTTCTTAATGCACGCCTCTCTAGCTGTGGCACTTACATATGACCGCCATCTCAATAGTTCATTAGGCTCTCGCCGCAGTCTAGAAGAGTGCTATCACTGGGCTCAAAGCACAACCCTTCTCAATAGGCGGTTAAGGGAACCGATTGAAGCGAAAGATAGGGATCCAATCTGGGGCACTGCGGCTGCTCTGGCGATCTTGACCTTCTCGTCCCCTGATGCAAGCACGCCGGAAGAATCGTGGCCTTTACAGTCCTCTGATCACTGCGATTTGGACTGGTTATATATGAGCAAGGGTAAAATGTCACTGTGGCACATAGTGAACCCGCTCCGACCAGACAGTCTTTTCCGCGTTATGGCGGCGACCTTTGCTCAGATGTCTTCACCTTTGCCAGAGAGGGGCATAGATGGGATACCAAGGGCCTTGGCTGCCATGTGTCAACTGAAGGACTCATCTACGGCAAAAAGCAACCCGTATTTCTGTGCTGCCCACGCAGTATCCCAGATCCTGGACCTCCCGGATGTCACAACGGGTCCAACTCAACTCTTCACGCGCAGTATCTATGGTTCTTTTGAAGACTTGCTCCGGAGAAGGGACCCTGTGGCGCTTTTGTTGCTGTATCTATGGTACCGCAAAGCAAGTCGCAGTATATGGTGGATTGAACTCAGAGCTAGAGTGGAATGTCCTTCTATTTGCTCGTACCTACGGCTATATCACAGAGGGGATGCTGCGGTACAGGCATTCCTTCCGAGAGGTGCTCTCGCCGATAGATGGAATTAGATAGGCTTTCAAAGTTGATTCCAAGAGAAGAGCAACCTTGGGCCCGGTGAACAGCAGCGCACGGGACTTCGCGTAGTTATGCTACCGTGAAATAGGAATTATACAGATTAGAACGGATGAGACCGCTTTCCAATAAGCAAGTATTTCGAGCCGAAGCCCTGGAGGCTTAGACAGGGACTGATTCCTACATTCGTGATAAACCACCTTCATCCGACGAACGAAAAGTTCGCACAGTAAGTCAATCGTTCATTGGAAGTCCGCGTAGATCGTTGACAAAATGAAAGCAGGTCGCAATGAAAAGCACGTGCAAGGTTCCCTTCAGTCGCCAAGAATAGGACCTCTGGTAACTGCTGCAACAGAGCGGTCGTCCTCGGTGCTGATGAGTCGAACATCGTAATGATTGACCCTCCGAGCGCGGACTTCGCAATTGCCGTGGGAGGTGTGGTCAGACATGCGAGTATACAAGCTCTGCTAAAATCCGAGTGTTAAATAAAACACATTTTGCTATGCTTGTGATATGGGTGCAGGTATAAAGCTAATATAATTCAGAAATTCGAACACAAAGGTAAAAAGAACCCCAATCTTCCTGTGATGCAAATTAGGGTAGAACGACAATCAGACAATCTAATTGAGCGTCAAGGTCCACAGTCTTCGTGAGCTGAATGTAGGTCCCTGGTGTAAGGACTTCGCCGTCAACCTGCACGTCCCCAGGCAGAGGGAAGAATAACAATGTCCGATCATCTTTATCGGGTTTCTCAATCGAAGCCTTTCCGTATATCCGCAACAGCAAGGCAAAATGGCCCTGATCCAATTAGCAACATTTCCACATTAAATCTTTAAAAGTGAATTGGTCTTTCACCCTTATTGTAGCATATCCTAGCTTCTCCAACGATCAAGTAGATTCCCTCCAAATAATGACCATGGAGGCGATACTTCAGTAAGAGTGTGAGATCATCCGAATTAATGTAATGCCCCACCTCTTGATTTCGGCTATGGAAGAACCAATATCCGATGGAGCGTGACACTAGATGTGAAGGTTCACTTTCAGACCAAGATAAAACTGGAGAAACTGACTCGGAATTTCTCTTTCCTAGGTTCGCGCTACCGAAGAAGTCCAGATTCAGTGAAGCACGTGACCGAATGTCACGGGAGAGCCATCCGAATGCGTTTTCGCTCTTGACGCTGTGGTTCAAACAACTTCCTCTTCGTTGCTCTCGACTGCCTCTTTTTCAAACCAGGGTCCAGTCTCACGTCATCGAAGTCGATGATGAGAATCCGCTTCAACTCTGAATTCCACAGCATATTTCCGTCATGGAGGTCGCCATGCACCACCCCGAGGGAACGGATCTCGTTCTTAGATCGTCGAAGCTCATGATCAAGATCCGCAGGAAACTCCGATTTACCTATTTTCTCGCCGCCCCAAGACATAAGTAGCATATGTCGAATCTCACTCGCCCCGTGGAGGAAATAAGGCATAGCCAGATCGATTGTTCCCAGGAAGACTGGTACCGCTGATCCTTGCACTTTCCGGAGGATACGGTATATCATAGCTTCCTTGGACACCTCTTCCCAGAGTCGGTCTGTAGTCCCCTTTCCAACAACTGTGTAGCCATATCGTACGCAAACAATCTTGAAAGGTGCCCCAGATGTCCATGTCCCACAATTACCGAAAGGTATGCAATAATGATCGAGGTCTTTATTCAACTGCTGATTGAGCTGTTGGACCAAGACCTCTGTTGTAATGGGATGCCGTTCATCTTTTTGACACTTTCTATGCCTGTCTACGTTTGGGCAATTGTCATCTAGCAAGCCGCCCCGTTGAAGCCCAAGTAAGCAGCGTTGGGTGCAAAATTGCATAGTGTGTTGTCGACGGGTGCCACTTCGATCATTGCTAAAACGTCTGGACCTTGTTGGTTGATTAGGAGGGGAGGATGTGACGCTGCTGAGAGTCCGCTTTCGGCTAGCATTAGGCGCCATTTGATTTGAATCCGAATCGTCGGAAGACTGATCTGGACGAGGAATGGTTTGCGAGGGTGCGCAACTAGACAGAGGCTGTGTACGCCGTTGTGGTGTGGGCGATGGTATAGGTGACGAAGGTAGCCATTCAGAACCAGAGCCTTCGGTGCTAGTATGAGGAGATCCTGTATAATCCGAGCCAGGTGGCGCTCGTAGCAGCTCGTCATCAGGTATTCGCGACCGTACAAGGTCAAGGGTGGTCTCCCAAGTATTCAGCTGACCCATTGCACTAGTGCGCCAAGCATGATCGCGGATGGCAGTAAGAGAACTCATCAGAGAAAGACAAAGCACCCTAGCAATAGCTGTTCTTGGTTGTCGATAGCTGTTATCATCATTTCCATCAATTTCCATATTAGGCTCGCATAGGAAGTAAAGCAGCGTGTCCGGTTCATCCTGAGGTATTCGGAAGAGTACCAGAGCAAGACCGTTGGTCACATAGGAGACTTCGAGGCCATGCCACAGCATAGCGTGATATTCTTGGGTAAGAGCTGACCCAACAATCTGCTCTGCATTATATTTCAACTTCCCAGCTTTATCGGTTGGTATCTCGTTGCGTTGCACCACATCATTCCAGAAATCCATCCTTGGCTGAAGACCCACACGCAGATTTTCAACGGTCAGTTTACGAGGGGGCTTGTATTCCACCGTCATGAGCAGGGAATTTTTGTCGTCAGCTCGGTGGATACAGAACTGGTCAGGTCGTGGTCGGTATTTTGTTGATGAGCTGTCTTCATCGTCGAGAGTAACGTAATTCTGAGCTGCATCTTCTAGGCTATTGGTATGGCTCTCGAACCAGACGCCATTACCAAGACGAAACCGCCGCCGGGCTTCGGGTATTTTGCAGAGTTCAGAAATGATATGTCGCACATGATTTTCAACGGCTACCCTTTCATAAGTTTCAAGGTCCCGTTCACTGCTTAGCGGACTATCCAACGAGTCGGCGAGGCCTTCCAGGCGCGCAACTATCGAAAATAATTGGGAAGGATGGTCACTCGTTGCTTGGAGGTAGCTACAAACCGAGTCGTATATTTCTCGCTACGCATCTGCACAATCCGTCCATGGAAGAAGGCGAGCAGGGCAATATTTCCCTTGAGGGGCGGGGATCTTCCCCTTTGTTGAACGAGACGGAGTTCGTACACGTAAAGGGCGGGAGAGTAAGTTATGGCAGGTTCGAAGATATTCTAGCAAAGAAGTCTTCCGAGTGAACTGCCTGTTTTGTTTTTCGGCTTGTCGTCTCCCTTCCTCAGCTTGTCGTCTCTCTTCCTCGGCTTGTCGTCTCTCTTCCTCGGCTTGTCGTCTCTCTTCCTCGGCCTGTCTCCGCAGCTTAGTTTCTCTCTCGAAAAGTTCTTTGTAATTGGGTGGGCTGCTTTGATCCATGGAGCTTTTCAAAAGTATTGTAGTGGTGTTGTTTTCGAATCGATACCGCCCCGAGTTGCGAAGGAGTTTGGGGCCCGAGTTCGGGATCGGACAAACTGACAGGCCGAGGCCTCCGATCATGTAAGCTTCAATCGCTCTAGAAGATCGAGGGGAACCAATCGTTCTGTACAGTCTGTGCGATAACCATGGGTGATTCTCACCCGGGCGGCAGACTATTGGCCTCGGACAAGCCACACGTTAGTAGTTGAGTGGGTGACCCCCAGCGAATCCCTGCTGTTGTATGTTTTGTTTTTCCTGTTGTTTTTGCTTTATCTCTGTTTTTATCTGTTGGGTTTATCTTGCCGCCCTGGTATTCCGACTCCCTCTCGAAGAGAAGGAAAAGGAGAACTTCTTGTCATTTGCAAAGATGCTTGCTTGGCTTCCAGAAGAGAGAAAGATGGCTCGTGGACTGATGGAGCACCCATTCCTTCGACTACCAAATGAAAATTAAGGGCTAGGCAAAGAAAAATAAGGAGGAGTCGACATGTTCAAGCTTGTATCATGAGGAGCTGGCTAGACCGGCCCCAAGGACCGGGGTGAGATCCTAGTATGAGAAAAATGTCATATCACACCCAGACAACCTTCCTCGCATCGAATGTCTCCGTGCTTTTGCTCCAAGGAAGCACATATCCCCGTTGGTTACTCACAACCCTGATGCCCTTCTCTTTGAACTCCGTTGTATAGTGCGTATGGCCAAATACCCAAAGTTTAACACCATCCCATTTCTCCGACAAGAGATCTGTTCCAAAGGCAGCACTCCAGGGATTCTGGGCATGCTGGGGACTCGAAGTGTGTTGGAGAGAGGGCGCATGATGCGTCACAACCACAATAGACCGAGCGTCCCTTTTCTGGGTGACCTTTCCATTCTCTTGATGGATAGCTTGTACTTCATGTCGTAACCAGGACAGATCGGATTCGTGAGCCGCGTTATGTTGATCAATCGCCCAACCCTCGATTTTCTTAAAATCTTGAATTTTGGATTGGACGATCTCTCTTGCTTCTGATGGGATCAGGGACCATAGCGTGCAGCCGAGAATCGTCACACATGTGCCCGGAATATCGTATCGTCGTTGACAAAGCAGAACGAGTCTCCCATTCAAACATGGTTCTTGCTCGAGTTGTCTAGCTTTCTCGAGCCCCGATTGAAAAGATTCATTGTAGAATTCATGATTGCCGAGAACGAGGAATACTATTTCAAAGTTGGTGGTTTGTTTTTGAAGGAAACCAAGATATTCACTGTAATCTTGTAGACGTCCGATGTCGCCTGCTAGAATAAGGTGCTTTGATGCTACGGGCACTTCAAAGGAGGAGTACTGTTGGTTGATTTCGAGATGAAGATCGGAAAGTGTCTGGAATGATGTTGAGGACCCCTTGAAGAAGGACAGGATGGACTGGAGTGTCATGTCACTCCAAGGAACGGTTATTCTTCTGGTAGAAGGTAGAAGACAGGAGAAGTTGGAATCGCATTGAGAATGAGAAACATAGTGGCGGCGCTAAAGTGTCACAAACCAGGTGATTTGCAGGTCAGATGATCCGCCCCCTTGTCGATGTTTTATATGACCAATCAAGGTTGTAAAGACTCTATAAGCATGTTCCTTTTTTTTGGTGCGCGTCGTTCAGGACAGCAAATTCTGCATGACGCGACTAGTTAGGCTCTAGGTATTATGTTAATAGAACTTCAATCAAGATCCGCTTGGGCAGCATCGCGGGACTGATGCGCTAGAACTATCACACGAGAAACAAAGAGTACTGTATTTAAGGGAAGGCTTATAGAAATGATCGAATAAGCTTGAAGAAAAGGAAAATATACGAGTTCTCTTGGGAAATTCAAACGCCTAACTCAGCGCCCAAAACAAAGAAAATTCAATCCAGCAACAAGTTGAGTCATGTCTAGACATTCGAGAGAAAAAAGGAGACCAGATCAGATAAGTAAAGTCGAGTGCGAAGGAACGTCCAGACTTTGGCCTGAACTAGAACAAAAGAAAATAAAAAGTCCGAGGCAAGCGAGGAAAAACCAAGACCGGATTCGAAGGGTGAATAAAAGACCCATACAACACGAAAAACCACACATAACTCCACAGCCATTCTGGCTCAAAAATACAAGACGCCTTGAACACCAAATGAACTCCGATTCGCCATACCCAGCTCCTGATATTATATCCTGAATAAACCGTTGCGTTGGTGAAAATAATTTGAAAAAAGAGTATGAACGACTCTCTAGCCACGGGTAGAGCGTTTCCGCAGGCCAAATTCCTCTTCTTGAAGCTCCCGGATCAGACGAAGACTTTCTGCGTCGGTATTCTCTTCGTCGACGAGGTGCTTCACATGCTTGCTTGTTTGATTGGGGGATAACGAAGATGCCATGTGACGTTCGAAACGCTTCTCGACCATCGGTGAGCTTTTCTTCGTATGGGATGACGAAGGACGTGATGACGGCTTCTTGGCAGATGCCGGCAGCGGGCCAGGGGTAGTCTGGTGCATGGTGGATGGTGCCGGCCGACTAGCTGGTTTAGGAGCACGAGACGATGTTGTTGTATCCGGCGCGAACCGCTCGCCATGTCGGGGTTGACGGGAAGAGTGACAAGAGCTGGAGTTCGGGGTGTGGAGTGTCGGGACTTCACTTTCAACAGACGTCAATGCCTCGCCATCCTGTACCACATCCATGTCGTCGGCCAGCGACGTGGGTGGAGAAACCAAAGACGTGGTCGGTTTTGACGAAGCAGACATGGAAATGGGATCTTTCGCATCAACCGATTCGGCATGAAAGACAGGCGGCGATGCATAGGTCAGGCCAAGAGCCGTCTCGCCCTCTCTGTTAGGCTGTACTGGAAGCTGATTTGACGGGCCGAAGCTGACAGCATCAGGATCATAAGCCGTAACGGAAACAGCCTGCATTACTGAACCCTTGTCGTCGTTTTGGCTGAAGTACCCTGAATGCGCAACAGGAGACGTGCTCTCCTGCTTTGTTTTCTTCGTTACAGGCACACCAGCGTCTTCTCCATTAGGCCGTGGTCGTTTCGCGGAAGCGGTGCCTCGAGGTTTCGATCGTTCTTGTGCCTTAACAGGGTCTATCCTACCATACTCGTCATGGATACAACGGCGCTATCCTTCAAGTCAGTAAGCAAGTCCATTATGGGTAGTACGGGGCTACCAACCTTGCTCTTTCGACAGTCATCACACGCCTTGCTTCGTCCCTTTTTCCCGCCGGCCCCATCGGGGCTGAGATCACCGAGTCGATTGGCGGCCGCTGTAGAAGTACCCATGACTGCCGACTGAAATTTGCCTGATCCATCAAACTGATCTAAGCCGACAACACCATTGCCTTGGAAACCAGCCTGGGAAGCGATCGCTGCCAGAGAATTGAGTGCAGAAACTGCATCCTGAGCCAAAGAAGAAGGGGTGCTCATGCCTGATGCCGATCCAAATCCGTTGATTGCCATTTGTCGGCTGAGCATCTGGTCATTCGGCTCGTCCTTGTGGCGGCACCGGATACGTCGTCGACGACAGGCGTCACAGGCAACACGCTTCGGCCCAAGCCCAGAGCCGCGTTGGGCAGGTCGTGGTTTAGGTGTGGAAATATCTTGTGCAGCAAAGTCGGGAAGGAAAACGGCTGGCGCCGGTGTTTCACTTTCGGAGGGCTCATAGATGACACTACTAATCGGGGGAAGCGGAGTTGCGGCGGATTCCTCGGACGGTCGTTGGACTGCTTGTCTTTCAGCATAGGTGCGCTGACTGTCCACGTTGCGTTCGGACCGGCGGCTAGGCCTCCCGGCAGACTTCTTTTCGTCCAGAGATACTTTAGGGTTGCTTTCGATAACGCCAGGATGAGTCCATTGAGGTGCTTTTTCATTCCCGCGTTTCCATGCAACCCAAATGCCGAACCTCCTAATCATATCAACTGGGTCCGCAATACACTTCGGGATCGAGCGTTTGACCGCGTTGCGCGCGTCCATCGAGACGCCATCAACAAGATAGGAACCTGCAATGAGAGCTGTCCGCAGGAGGTACTTGGTCAACTCCGGCAAGCCTTCAAGCTCGGCCTGGGAATAGAACCGTGCATTGTAGTAAGGAGAGCCGACGGGTTCTTGGTTGGTCCGCTCCCCAAACTCGTAATATATGGGGTAATGTCGACGGAACCGATAGTTGTCGTCGTGTGCGAAAGCCTCCAGCACATCCTGGGGGATGGGGTCATCCTCCAGGTACCTCAATGCCGTGTACCACTGAACCTTCTGGAAGAAAGGATACCTGAACTTCCTGGGCACTTTGGTTTCCTTCTCAATGTTAAGCACCTTGATCTGCATCCCATAGTTCATTCTTGTGAGGAAGTTGCCCCCGATCACCAGACTGTCCTGCGGAGTCCACACGGCGTGAATCCACCCCGAGGGAATCAACATGGTGTCCCCCTCTGAGAGATCAACGCGATAGCACTCCTTGGTCTGGTTACCAAGGAAGATTGAATCCTGGGCGGGAGAATTGCACCATTCCTCATACTTCTTCAAGTGCTTGTCCTTCGGGGGGATGAAGAAGAAAGTCTTGCTGCCCTTGAGGATGTGATAATACACCGACGAGCCGCCAAAATCGATATGGAAGTCGGTATAGCAGTCAGCGACAGACATCAAGCAATAAAACTGGACTTTGGGGAAGTCTCCAAGCGCCTTGAGCTCCTCGGGCCACACGGCATCTTGCAGATCCAGGTCGCGCACGACCTTGGGCCGCTTGATGAGCCTGCCCAACCTGCTTTGAGACACTTCAAGACTGATGACGTTCCGAACCACCTTAGTGGAATCGTTGCTTTCGTAGTAATCGGCCCACTTCTGCATATTCCACCTCTTGTCCTCTCCCTGTTGCGACTTGACATCAATCACTTCAACCCTCTCCTCCGGGCCGTACAATTCGGCTACGGCCCGGACGGTGAGCCCTTCAGGGATGACCATGTCTAGCTGGTCCTGACCACAGTCGACTGTTTCCTCAAGGTCCGTCTCTTGTTCAGAAATGTGGTCGAGTAGGTCATCGAACATTTCCTGCGACGAAGCCTCTTTCACAAGATCTTCGAAATGAGCGTCGACTTTAGGAACCGGCTCGCGATTATTCCAACAGGCAGGAATCACTACTGGTTCTGTCCATCCGTTGCCGCGCTCGAAGTATTCAGCCGTGACTAGCTCAGGTCTCATTCGAGGGAAGTTCTCTGGGGTAAACTGAATTCTCCCTTGGCGAATGGGCTCCAGATAGTGGTGTTCCAAGGAATCCGTGGCTGCCTTGACAAGACCCTGGTTGAGACCGGCGTAGTCGATTGCCGTACGGGCGCGCGAGGACTTGCGCACAAAGGTCGTCTGGCCGTGGACTGGCCGGCAATCGCGGCAGATAAACTTGTCGACAGTGCGAATTTCTCGGTCATTTTTGAATCCGGCACAAACGATATGAAACCACCGCTTGCATCCATCACAACCAATCCACGTATCTTCATCCTTCTCCTCCGTTTCAACAGGAATTCTCACCAGATGGCATGCGGCACAGCTTGCCTGGTTCGAACCACCGTCCTCCTCTTCGACCTTCGGAACAGGATCGATCGATTTGTGGAGCACATGAGATTCTCGAGTAGCGGCAGATCGACGGTGGCCGTACCCAGAATGGCGAGATGTTTCTGCTGATGAGTCCCATAGATTGTCTTCATGCTCATCTTCCCATGCAATGGGAGGTAATGTCCCTGAGCTGGTCGTTGGGCGTACACCACTGATCACAGGGCGTGAAAGAAATGTTGATCCATCCGAACGAGACCTCATGCGCGATGGAGCATGATCATCGGGGTGATACAAAGATTTTGCATCCTCCGGACCACCATAGTTCCCACTGGCAAAGCCGACCCGACTGTGCCTCATCCCATCCCATCCATAATGGTGATAAGTTTCGTCAATGCTGACTCGCTTGGTATGGCTGCCGGGTTGGAAATTGGTTGGTCTGGCGAGGTTGAGCAAAAGCTCCGCATCGGTGGTCATGCTATCCTGGATATTCGGGTGAGGTGCATCCAAGGTTGCTCCCCGAGAACGGTATGGAGACGGAATCCGCTCCGAGCGTGGGCGTTTCGCGGGCCGTTCGGAGTCGGCAGGTTCGGGGGGGAATAAGGGCATCGTCGATCGGGAATTAGGGGAAAGTGAGTGATTTGAAAGTGGCGCAAAGGTAGGGCTGGTTGCGAGAGCGATCGTCGCGAGGGTATCAATGGTCGAGTTCGACCGACCATGGCCCGACCGACGAGATGAACTCCCATCCACAGGGGCACTCCGATGGGGACTTGACGGGCCCTGGTCGTGATCAAAGCTCGCAGCCCGAGTGATGCCGCGCCCGGGTCTTGGTGCTCGGAATTCGGCGGTGGACGGTGTGATGGGTTCGACAGCGCGTCGCGGAGGGGATGGGGTGCGGTACTGCGGCGGGCGCTCGCCCAGCGGAGGCAGGAAAGACGCCGCGCTCATCATTTTCACTCAGATAGTGAGAACAGAGAGGGGAAAAAAGTTGGAGGGGTCGGACGCGAAGTTTTGCAATTGCGGCAGGTGGGTGCAAAGCGGGGATGTTGGACCACACGGACTAGCGAGAGGCCGTCGCAGAGGAAAGGAAAGTCATTCCTGGAAAAGGGACATGCGCACGAGAGGCCGCGAGATGCACCGAGATGTTCGATGGCCGATTGAAGACGGACGGCGTGGGCGAAGGGGGCGAGTCGCGGAGCGGCTCGAGTTGAGGGGATTCTGGAGTCGAGCGGCGGGAGGACAAAGGCGCCGAGGAGTCGCGGCGCAGCCCGCGGGCAGGAAAAGAGGCGGATCGAGTGCAATCCAGTCAGCAGGAATGGAATCCTGCGAACTGGATAACGAGCGGAGGTCGTGCGAATGGATGGAGCGCTCTGTGGGAGGAGGGGAAGGATGAGCGCAAGGCGTAGTAGGCGAAGAGGGAGCGGGAAGTCGACTGGGTCAGGTATGTACGCAGGATCGCTGTGACTGACGAAGTGTTTTCACACCTTGAGTTCTTTCGTGAAATCAATGTCAGCGCTCAGACGGTGAAAAAGTGGCCCGCGATCGATTGTCTCTGGAGAAAAAAGGTGAAGGGCGAAAGACGGCCTCGAATGCCCCGAAGCTTCAGTTGCGACGAGAGCGTCGCCGCTGAGCTGTATCGTTGATACAGTCCGGTCCTGTATGTAATGAAAGTTGTACATAGGTCATGTGAGCTAATTTGTAGCATACGGTAATCCTTAGGTCATGCTGCACGCATCTGGTACACGCTAAACCTCATGGGATGCCAAGCCAACTCGTGCTTTCTGCATCTCCGTGTCTGGCACTCAGTTGCTTTTGCTTTTGCTTCTCCTTCTCCTTCTCCCACTGCCCTCGATACCCCGGGTATCTCGCTCTCCATTTCAATCTTCGCACCACCTCTTTTTAGATCCCATTTGTCCTGAGAATGAGCCGGAAGCTCGCCCCCGAAGCAAATCGGTATGTGCGCATTTCTTTTTGCCCCTCCTGGTCTCAGTGACCAACTCCAACATGGAGCGTCATTCGTGTTCGATCTGAGATACCTGGGTGTACACGAATGCTAATTTTCATTTTTGTGATAGGATTCTCTTCGTCAAGAACCTCAAGTACGTTATCTCAGTCACCTATCGCCCCGCCGTCGACGCTCGACGCGGTCTCTTGCATCATGATACCTGCAGTCGAATAGAAGACCACTGACTTTGTCCTGCTAGCTACAACGTAACAGCGGACCAGCTGTTCGACCTCTTTGGCAAGTTCGGGCCCATCCGGTAAAGCAACCCGTGCTCCCTCCCATTCGCTGGTTGTTCCGCCGCTGACATTTGATTTCTCTTTCCCTGTCGATAGGCAAATTCGCCAGGGTATCGCCAATAACTCGAAGGGTACCGCATTTGTGGTTTACGAGGACGTGCACGACGCCAAGCAGGCATGCGATAAGCTCAATGGCTTCAACTTCCAGAACAGATACCTGGTTGGTACGTATAACGGAAGGAATCGAGCCAACGATGGATTTGGAAGCTGATGGGATGTGCGCGCAGTCTTGTATCACCAGCCGGAAAAGATGCTCCGTTCGAAAGAAGATCTCGCGGAAAGACAAGAAAATCTCGAACGACTTAAACAGCAGCATGGGATAGAGTAATGTGTGATGACCTTCGACTCTTATGATGCCCTCTGCTAGCATATAGCTGCGCATGGTATTGCAACGGCTCTCCAATTCTATCGATTCGGGTTGGTTGAGGGGTTTCCGGCGTTTCTATTCCCTGGGTTTTCTTTTCACGATTCATATCAACGGTGCTCTTGAGTGGATGAGGATGGAGGATTGGATGCTTCTCTGTCATCGATCCGGGAGCTCCCCGCATGATGAAGCTCCGCGGAAGATATTTTTCTTCAATGTTTATTCTATTTTTATCGCTCATCCTACCAGGCGATCAATAACAATAGCCGCTTTGCTCAAAACACGACCCGTGTTTCTGCTTGTTTAGTCTGCGTAGTATCGCCGATCAGTGAGGTTGCGGCGTGACGGAGGTTACAGTTGGCAGGACATGGGATCAATACCAATGTAGGGCCTAAAGCTCGCGCTGCGCAAAGGATGTGACTGCGGGATTATACGTATTTTCGATAGCCCTGGGTTTCAATCATTTTACTGTGGGTTCTAGGATCTAGCTATCTGTTTTCACTTTTGAGGGTTGGGCTATTTTGGAATATGTCAATTGACTGTTTACCTAGGTAAGTCAATGTAAACTATGGTCTAAGCGGTTAAGCTCAGAGTACTAAGAGTACCCACTGGGCTGAAGAGAAATGGGGTCCTATTCTTGGCGGGGGCCGTTCACGATCAATTCCATCTAGAAAGAACATTAACTAGAGCAGACTCTAAGTAGACTACCTCTATATGTAGTGCTTGGTTTATATGATTGTTTCAGACCTCTCGAAAAGTAAGCATCGTTCTTATAAGAAAAGCGAGGTTCCGAAGTACCCCCAAGGCAACCTAGGATGAGAAGGGTAAGATAATTGATATGAGGATTTTTGTAAAGCCTCACGGCCTATGTCTCCTTCTGTCTTGAGTCCTACCTAATGTCCTCTTGAGTCCTATCTAATGGCCAAATGAAAAGCGGCCTTTCCACACTCGTCTCCTATGTATAGTCCAGGAACAGTCTCCCATGCGAGAAATCTAAAAAGCCGCTCAAAAACTAATCCTATGCCATACACAGATTCTCCGATTCAGAGTGATGCGATATTGCATCGCAATACAGATGGTGTTCGTTTTGTATATAAGAGTCCAGACGCTGTGGCGAGGGTGGAATCATATCTGCCCCACTTACCGCCTCCGCTTCCAAGGCAGCTCAACGACGTCGGGCATTCACAATTTGCGATCCTCCCATCTTCGAAAACCGTTATCCCTATCCCTTGTCTAGACCCCTGTCTGAGGGACACAGAAACTCAGCTTACCCTAGTATGTCACACATATGACATACGCCCTCCGCGATCCATAAGACGGCTGGTCCAGCGTAACACCCAGACCTAGTCCTCTCAGCACAGGTCGCATCTGTCTCTTCTGCGGTCGATCAGTCATCCCGCAACCGATACTACAGTGATAGACACATCGCCCGTAATGTCGCTGGCTAGTATCGCTGTTGCATCCCCTCCTTCCCCGTCGCCTTCCTCGCACATGCTATACTATCATGGAGAGGGCCAAGGCAGAGACGAAAATGGTGAATGCAAGCTTCTTGGGCCATTCTCTCTCCTCATTCAGGCTGCTTTGGGGGCTCTGGCACTACTGTCTCTGGTCTACAAGCGATGGAGAGAACGGCCACAGCGGCCGGTGAAGGTGTGGGCCTTTGATGTTTCGAAACAGGTATTTGGCTCGACTATGCTTCACGTGGCGAATCTTGTCATTTCCATGTTCTCGGCTGGTCAGCTCGAGATACAGAAGATTTACCGACCAAACCCTTGCTCGGTTTACTTACTGAACCTGGGTATTGACGTGAGTTTCTGCCTTGTTCTCGTGGAGAAGTGCGATCGCTAACAAGTCTACCAGACTACCCTCGGTATTCCGATTCTAATTCTCGTCCTGCGCATTCTAAACTTCTTTGCATCTTACACCCCTCTCGCAAACCCTCCAGAATCGATCGAGTCCGGAAACTATGGTCATCCGCCGCGCGCTACGTGGTGGCTTAAGCAATCCATCATCTACTTCATGGGACTCTTCAGCATGAAAATCATTGTCTTCTTCATTATCGACCTGCTGCCCTTCATCATAAAGATTGGCGACTGGGCTTTGCAATGGACAGAAGGCAACACTGCCCTGCAGATTGCCTTCGTCATGCTTCTGTTCCCACTGCTTATGAACGCCATCCAATATTATATCATCGACTCCTTCATCAAAAAGCCGCTTTCTTATGACCTTTACGTCGCGAGCGACATCATCCACAATCCCGATGATGTTCACCGGCGAGAAGCGCTTCTTGCTGGTCTCGATGAGGCTTACTCCACTGACTCCGGTGATGAAGAATCAGCACCTGGGAAAGACACACCGTCACAGCCCAAGGTTGTTGCAGAGGCTCTCCACAAGCCTGAAGGGCAACTCACTGAAGATCATTCTCCGGTTCCACCCTACGAACCTCCTTCCTCCAGCAGCAGTCGTAGCGAGCCAGATGGGAAACCAAAACCTGACGCGTGAGCCTCACGATCAATGAACTACTATTTGCTTTGACGGCGTTATGGGACTTTGCGACCGCTCTCACCGATGATTCCTTTATGAAATGAACATGTACATGAATATTTAGCTCTCGAATACGGAGTACGGATATAAACTTACTCTAAACCTCAGAACTTGGTTGGATATATTTGCCACTGGAATTGCTAAACACCTGGGCAGCCCTGACACATACCTAGGCTTATTTTGTAGGGTTACATTGCTAATACAAGCCCTTCATCTGAATAGTAATTTCCAAAGTTGCCTCCAAGCAACCCAAATGGATTAACTAGACGGAAATAAGAGTGGTTACGAATCACCACTTACGCCCGGAGTTCACACCCGCTTCTCATATTGTGGCCTCAGGCACAATAAATTGGACCGCCTTCTACACCGCCCGTATCTGCCGGCATTGCAAAAATCAAAGCGAAAAATATTCTGATCCCGCCAAAGCAAGCTTCCGAAAGCCGATAGCAGCGGAGGATTGACTTTCGAGGGAAATTTGACAGGGTCCATTCGATCTGCACATACGGAGCTATCATAATGGCCACCGCTGGGTTGAAGCAAAAGAGCAAGCGGACGACCGCTCGGTCTCCGTTCGAAAGTACCGCCATGAACCAGCACCATGTGGACGAAGACATTGACATGGACGACGAAACGAGCTCGGACGAGGAAAGTATTCCCGAGGCGGATGAAGCGGAAAAGAAGCTGGAGCGTATGCTTTTTGGTGACGATGCCGGCTTTATGGACGCGTTGAAAAACCAGCAAGAGCGGGCTGATGCTATGCAGCTCACTCTGTATAGTGACGAGGAGAATGGGAACGATGATGAAGGCGCAGAGGGTGAAGATGACGGAGACATGGATAACATGGCTGATGCGGATGTATGTGACCCCCATCTCAAGCCTGTACGGCATCACCATCCATGAGCTAGTACTGACAATCCTTCGTTTCTGAAGCTCTTTTTCCTCGACTCCGGCGATGCGCCTGCTCCTACAGAGATCACATCTCCAGAGACCCCCTCCGATGCCGAGGACTCCGAGGGAGACGCTCCTGCCGTATGGCACGACAGCGACGACGAGCGAATTGCCGTATCGTTAGCAGGCCAGGCCAGGCTGCGCAAGTTGCGAGTGGCTGAGTCGGAGGACATTGTCAGCGGCAAGGAATACGTTCGGCGACTGCGCAGGCAATTCCAGCGTCTGCACCCAACCCCCGAATGGGCAAACCCAGAACTCACGGCCAAGCGCCGGAAGATGAACTCAGACGACTCGGATGCGGACAGTGATTTACAGATGGACTCGGATGATGAGGAGGAACAACTGTCCCTGCAGCCCCTGGCCAAGCTGCTTCAGAATGCTACCGACTTGACTCGCATTGAAGACAATGCTCGCTCAGGCGGGAAACGCAAGTTGCGACAGGAGGTACTTGATATCCAGCGATTGAAGGATGTCGGAAAGACGCAACCGGTAAGATCTTTCCAGATGCGACAACATGCGAAGCATAACAACTAACATACCTATCTAGTCCTCGGTCGACTCGCTCACCTTCCATCCTCACTATCCGCTCTTGCTCTCCTCTGGACCTGCATCGACACTCTTCCTGCACCACGTCTCTCCTTCAGCGCCGGCGCCGAACCCGCTTCTGACCTCGTTGCACATCAAACGCACGCCGCTTCATACTTCTACCTTCGCCCCACCGGGAGGTAACAAAATCTTTGCCTCTGGCCGCCGGCGCTACTTCCACATTTGGGACCTGGACACCGGCAAGGTGGACAAGGTCAATGGCCCCGCAGACCGGAAAAATGAACAGAAATCCATGGAGCGCTTCAAGCTCTCACCCTGTGGCCGGTACGTCGGTCTGGTCGGCAGCTCTCGTAAGGGCGGCGGTGTCATCAACGTCCTGAACTCCGGGACTGCGCAGTGGATCGCGCAGGTCCGCGTCGATGGCCGTGGTGGTGTCGCCGACTTTGCCTGGTGGTCCGATGGTGAGGGCATGACCGTTGCCAGCAAGAATGGTGAGATTTCCGAGTGGGACGGCAAGCAGCGTCGCGTGGTCGCCCGTTGGCTTGATGCCGGTGCCGTCGGCACTACCGTCCTTAGTCTGGGTGGCCGCTCGGGCCGCACCCAGCTCGGTGGTGATCGCTGGGTCGCTATTGGAAGTTCCAGCGGCGTTGTCAATGTCTACGACCGTCGTGACTGGGCTGCCGCCTATGCCAATGCTTCCGCTGCTGAGAAGGATGGCAAACAGGCTGGTGTCCCGCGCAACCCGAACCCAGCCCGCGCTTTGGACCAGCTTACTACCCCAATTAGCCATTTGGTCTTTGCTCCTGATGGTCAGATGCTGGTTATGGCGAGCCGGTGGAAGCGCGATGCCCTGCGTCTTGGTATGTGGATTCTTGCTTTCTCGTATCTTTACCGAAGCTCATTTACTAACATCTTCTTTAGTCCACCTCCCCTCTTGCACCGTATACCGCAACTGGCCTACCTCCAACACGCCCTTGGGCCGTATCTCGTCGGTGGCTATCTCGCCCAATTCCGAGCAGTTGGCTGTGGGTAATGAGCAGGGTCGTATTCGACTCTGGGAGATCAGAGGGTAGAGTCTACTCGGTTGCATTGTTGCGTTGTTGTTTGGCAGTGATTTTATATCCGCTGTTCTCCCATTTTGTATATCTGGCGTACCTGATCAGCATGCTCCTCATTAGTTAGTCTGGGAAGCGCTCGAATATGATGTCCCTGGCATGATTTTACCCTGAGATCATGTTCTGAATAATCTATTCAATCTACGTACATAAAATCCAAACAAGATTGGAAGTTACAAAAACAGTGCTTCTATCACAGTGTATTTGTATGCATCATCTTTTTTATGGTTTAGTAGAAATCCTAAAATTCAAATCAAATAAGCAGACCAGATGAAATACGCCAAACGCTCGAATCAAAGAGATAGCACCGCGTGCGTTCAAGGTTAGAGTCATGATATCGTGCATCTGAGGCTCAGCAAAGGGACCGCTCGGTGGATCCTAAACAGGGTCTAAATGTCAAAATGCAGGAAAAAGGTCAAGGGGGTATATATCAAATCAAAGCAAAATCATGGTATACGCAACGCCTCGAAGTCACTCGCCAAAACCGACAGAGTCCCAGCGCGGGGCTCGTACATCTTCTCCAATCCAATCTTTGACCACGCAGGTCGCATGGTCTGGACCTTGACACACCTTGACACGGTCGAGATGCTTGAATTTCGGTCCAAGTGGCCCGTTCACGTAGTGGTATTGACCAGCGAATCGGTATTGTCGTGAGTCACCTAGTGGATAGAACTTGTCGCCCCAGTGGCCGCGGAAATGGAACCACTCTGTTGGTGCGGCGGGGCTGTAGGTGGATGCGCGTAGGGTATCGTTGTCAAAGTCGTAAGTATATGCATGGGAGTTGAGCACGGGATCCCATAACGGGCCCCGATCGGTCACGTCGTGTAGAAGTCCCCATGGCAGGATGTACTCGTGCACCCCAGCCGTGGCGTACATGGCATGACTTCCCTCGGCGGAGTAGATGACCGGCTGCGATACGTTAGCAATTGGTATAGAGAAAAGGGAGATCGGGAGCCGTTGACTCACCCGCTTTCCGATCTTTTCCACGGCTTCATATCGATAGGCGTCACCGGCCGCGTGGGCACTGAAGAAGAGGGCCTTTGGCTGGCCGTGGTGGAATCGGACGAGGCAATGCTCCCAATCACCAACATGGTTGCCGAACCGCACGTTGACGACCGTGTTGCCCAGATTGAAGCTGTAGAAGAAGAACCAGTAGGCATCCACCACGCCGTTGCCTTTATCCATCACGAGCAGGATTGCAGGAGCATCGCTGCGGCCCCCCGCCCCTTCTGTGGGCGTGCCTTGGACAGGTTCCTGGATCTCTTTACCACCATAGCGTTTGCGCAGCTCCTGTCTCAGCAATCGATGCGCTTGCAAGGATTCCTGGTCTAGATCTTCGCCTTCTGAGTGTCTCAGATCAAACCACTCGGCACGGTCCTCTTCGGTGTCACCGGGGATCTTTCCATCTACTCGACCGTCCCAGTCGGCCCATGCTTCCTTCTTCTCTTCATCAGACTCTGGAATATTCCTCTCACCCTCGAGCCAAGGGGGTCGGGTCTGCACATCGTCATTGCTGGTCAAGAATACCTGGCTACCCGTTTTCCATTGGTTGAGCTCATTGAGGTTCTCTAGAGTGGGATGGTCCCATTGGGCCTGTATAGGGATGTAATTGAGCATGGGAGTAGTGTGGTAAAGATGTTCGGCGATGTCTCCGGGCCAAAACTGTTCCCCGGAATAGAGATGGACGAGTGGGGCATAGTCAAAAACATAGTCGGGGATCTCCCGCCGAGCCCACTCCTCGGCATCCCACTCGGATTGATTACTGGCCCCGCTAAACCAGTAGGATCGCCACGGCTCCGATTCGGTATCGTTGGATTCATGCCATTTTTCCGGGTTGCGCCGGCCAAAGCTTTCCTCGGCCGTTTGGAGATGTGCTGCGCCGCAGACGCCGAGCCAGCGGCAGCTCTTACGGTCGAACCAGGACCGCGAACTCGCGACCCAGCTCCGTTCGTCTTTGTCCTCCTCATACCAGATAAAGGATTCTGGATTGAGGGCCCGGGTGAGGCTATTGACGGATACATACACGATTAGAGTCGACAGAGCAACAATGGTAGCCTTGGCCTTGCGACCCATCTGCTGAAGCAAATCGGCATAGGCTGCCCGTGCTGGTAACCGAGAGTCAGGATGCTCACGGACTGACAGGGCAGTCTCTAAAACTCCGGTTGAGACCGGATAATCAATGCACTGGGGCGAGGACAAGGCTGTCGGGCATGCCGCAGGGTCGTTGGGATCGGGTCCTATGGAATGAGATACAACGAGGGAAACAAGCAGGGCAAGCTGCAGGAAGGATGAGAGACCTATAAAGCAAGATTTTTGTGGTCAGTCACAAGTCTTGCCGGAGTTTCCGATCCCAGCGAAGGCGAGCCCCTCCCGCGAACAGGGCAAAAGTCAGGGGAAAAAAAAAGGAAAAAAAAAAGGGAAAAAAGGTTCTCGAACAAGTCAGACCGGGAACGTGCGGGAATGGATATCGATGACCCAAGCCGGATGCGATCGCCATAGGCCCCCGATAGCTTTGCATGGAACTATGCAGGGCGGAAGACTCGGATAACTTACGGAGACATGATGCCGCCATTCTTCCTCTCCCTTTGGGTAAAGCGGGAGGGGCTGAAGTCATAAGGCTGAGCTGGAGGATGTTTTAGTTATGTACACTAGTTACGCAAGTACAAGGATGAACTGAAATGTTCACCCATGAAAATGTCAGACCTGCAATGGCTTTAGAATTGACTCATATGATAGATTCAACTCTCACCCCGAAAATATAGGGACCAAATCCATGGACAGGACCCGCGACAACTACAAATAACCCAACTCAAACTCACCGCAAGCGGGAACCCCTCATCTCGGTCTCACCGCTTGCATATGCTGACTCATCTGCCCTATCTTATCGTCGCAACTAAAGTTTTGATGTTATGTTGATAATTGGAGATCCCCTTGCAAAGCATGGATAGCCATATGGATCCGGGCTCGGATGAGGAGTACGAGTACGAGTATCATGACTCGGAGACGGAGGTGATATCTACCCTGTCCTGTCGACTTTGCACCTACTGACCCTTGCTAGACCTTCTATTTGAACCTGGACCTAAGCTCTCACCATGGCCCTATCCGCCCTCCACGACGGCGTCAGGGTGACCTCACCTCCTCCAATGAGGCTCCCAATGCAGCGGACGATGCACCTGATACTAATACAGGTGCCGATGCCTTCACGCTTCTCGAGAGTGCAGAATCTGAGACTCGAAGTAGCGAGCGAATCCAGATTCTCGGTCTCCACACGACCAACCCGATCGTCTCGTACCACAACCAAATCTTCAGCTGTTCCTGGGCCGACCAAATTGGTACCGAGCTAATCTTTTCCCACCCGGACTCGGATCCAGATCCGGACCATACGCCTCTGCGACGAGGCCCGGCTTTCGACCTCGTCGCCGCCAACAGCGTGAAGATCCTCGGTCGCAAGGCGAACATCACCTCCAGCTCTGGACCCGGATTGGTTCAGGATCCTGGGATGTCTGGACATCCAGAACCCACACCTGAGAATCCTTCCTCTCAGGTGGCCGGTAACACGGGTGTGCCCCGGCGTGTGTTGCCCCAAACGTACCAGACGCATTTCCTCCAGCAACTGCAGAATATCAAGGCTACAAAGGGCGAGACGGATACCGTGCGCACTATAGTGAGCACTCGGCGCAATGTGAATCTCGCAGAGCGTCTGAGCGGATGGGCCCGCACTGACGCCCAAGTCGCCGAAGTCAACCGGCTCCAGCAGCTAGCTTTGGAAGGAGACGGAGAGGCACTGGCGACTTTGGAACAGTTAATACGTGAACACCTTCAGCCAGACGAGAGTTGAGTTGCCATATCAAGCTTCCGGAACTCGGAACCGGCCTTGGCCCTGATCTGCTTGACTCAACCAATTGCCCCGGTCGCGGGTATTCGGCCCACCGCGACAATGGCGGTATGATTTCATTTTATTTTTACGTCACGTGTAAAACACAGGGCCGAGGCCATCGCTGGCTAAGCATCTACGCCGGGACCCTGCATATTCTCGCAGCCTGTTCGTTTTTCGCAGCCACATTAATATCTTCGATATCTTCGATATGCCACCAAGACAATTCTCCGTTTCCACGGAACGCTTGATGATTCCCCTCACCCGCGCCGCCGGACAGGGGGAGGCGCCGGGTCCCACACCTTGTACCGATCACAACTTAGCGCACATGCTAAGATGAACCCATTCGTCTGGTGTGTGATTATAACGTCATCCCCATCTCCTTTATGACGTGCCCGTTGAATCGTCCCTTCTGCCGTCCAACTCGGCCCAAGCGCTCACCCGTACGACCGATCTCCTGCACTACTGTGTCTGCGGGTCTCTTTCTACGAAGACTTCTACAAGCTTGTGCCACCTTGGGTTTCCCCGGCGTGTGACGTCGTGATCGGCAGGCCTTCTTCACACCTAGAAGGCAGGTGTCGAGGGGCTCTATTGTGTCGCGACACGTCTGGTCTTGTGCTGGTGTACAACATCCCCAAAACTTGTATACTTATCTATACTCCCGAGGTCGAGGAATTTGCATCTCTATCTCAGTCCCTGCATGTCGGCTCGTACTTTTGCCCAAGATAAGCTATCACATTAGTGTACCAATACATCGGGATATCCCAAGATCAAAGTAATACAGAATTATTTGTATTCCTAGTCCAGGGAATTAATTCAAGACCGAATCTCCAGAACCCCCCGACCTTTTATGTATCCCGTTCCCAGATTCATCGTAACGGAAGAAAAAAAAAAAAAAAAAAAAAAAAAATACAATGCCTCGCACCCCGCAAGGCCCATTCAAACGCCAGTAATCGCTATGTGGCTCGAATTGAGAACAAACAGCCATGAGAAATGAGAGGTGTATCGCTCGTAAGTGAAAACACGAGAAAAAAGTGGTATAAGAGCAAGAGCTGGGATCGTTTACTCCAGACTCATACTGGGTACCTTGGAGTGCGTTTTGCCAGGCTTGCCATTGCTGTCGATGGCGAAGGAGACGGGTGATGGTGGTGGAGCGGGAGGTAGCTCGTCAATGAAGTTGTGGTGCAGCTTGGCTGGCTGGTTGGTGGCTGTCATGATGGCGCGAGTGATGTTCTCGGAGTAGGCGGCGAATGATTCGGCGGTTGTTGGGGGAGGGAGGTGAGTTGTGGTGGTTGAGATGGAGGCCATGGTGAAGATTGGTGGTTTTTTATGTTGTGGATGCCGGGGTTATGGATATCTCGGCAGATGGAGGATGGAGAATTGGATGTGATGTGTGATTCAGGAGCTATCGTTGATTTAGAGTCAGTACTTGTGTTACGGTCTTGTAGATATGTTATATTATAGTTCCTTCCCGAAACTGCCCGATGTTGTCGGCGGGATCCGGTGATCGGATATGGGGTAGAGATATGGTGTAAAAGTGCTCGGGTGGGGATAAACTCACAGGGAATCGAAAGTTCCCGATGCTCTGGTGTAATGGACAACCAGCTTAGTAAGGAGAATGTAGTGAGGAAAAAGTGATGGTTGAAGAGAGAGGTTGAAGATATGCGGAAGATGAAGCTCTAGTATATGAGTAAGATAAAAGGTGGAAGGTGCCAATGGTGACGCGGTGAAGTATTGTACTGCGCAGGACCCAAGGGCTTATCGAGAGTGACAGAGTAAAAGGCAGATTGAAATCTCCTTCTCCTGGATGTATGGCTAGTTATACGGGGTACTCCTCGCGCCTCCTTTATTCATCGGAGACTTTGCTAGACCGAAAAAGAAAAAAAAATAGAAAGAAGCAAAAAAACCAGTGGAGTAAGCTACATGCCTGGGGAAGAAACCAGAAGTACGAGTATCGGATACAAACTACAGCACATCACAGTAAAAAGGAAAATAAAAGAAAAAACCAAAAACCACCGTGGAGACGCCAAGTCGCTATCGCTTCATTCTCAAAACGGAGCATCGAATCACAGGGATGGGACATAGACATTCCCGTCTTCCCCGGGGGAGACTGACGCGTTGCGAGTTGTGGGGAAGATGGGTTGCACAGGGGCAAGTTGAATGAGATGGATCAGCTCTTTTCGAGTGGAAATGAGTGCAACACTAGCTCTAGAACAGGGCGGCTCCGGGGAAGACCGGCATCGATGCCGGTACAAATCAGATCGGTTTTACGGCCCTTTTTCTATTTTCCTGGCGGCTTTCCACATGGAAACTGCGCCCAGGCCTCTCAGGGCCTTTGCACCGGAGAGTCAGCGTCAGAGTCACCCAGGTTGCCGAGAATTCTCCTTATCCGACACGAGATACTCCGTAGATCGTCCCAACAACCAGACTGTCGGGCTACTCTACACTTTCGAACTTTTATGTAGTATGGTATCTCGAATGATCACTGCAAGGTCAAGACACTTAGACCTTGGAACTCACATCTTAGGATCCGTGGGCAGACACAGGGAACAATGAAAGTGTAAGGGGCGACAAAACAAGTTGTAGCGGAATATTGGAATGGCGGTGGGCGATTCATGTTTGAGCCGGCCTCGGTTCTCTCGGAAGTTGGTTCGCAAGCTCATCCCACGATCTACAGGAGGCGTCTCCACACCTACGCTAATTCCCCGGATTTAAGGGGCCTCAGGTAGCCCGCATCACTATTTATCAACTATTGACTGTTGATACCCGCCCTTGTTTTCCGGGGATAAAGGGGCATACCAGAAAAGGATAAACTCTCCTTGCCCCCCCGGGGCTCCGGGTTCTGCACATTATCTGGGAAACCCCTTCGATCGATATCCACTAGTGTATTTGCTAATGGTGTCCGCCTGGGATCAAATCAGGCGAGCTTTTCGCCGCCAATGGAGGCACGTCATGCGCGTGCGATGATGAGTTGGCGTTTCTGCAGACGCGTGATAGATGACCGATCAGGTACACTCGCTCATTCGCCCTGCCATGGCGTGATAGCAACAATCGTACCTAAGGTAGGTACATAGCTCACCTGTACTGGTTCGCAGGCATTCCAGACCGCTTCGAACCATGGACCTTGGGCATACATCCTCCAAGCCGCGAAACGGGGCGAAGGCTGGGATGTACGCAGGGGATATGCCCCCGAGGTGTCCGGCTTACGCAGATACCCGGTCTCAAGAGGAATGTCCTGGAGATCTGAGTTCCAGGACCGTGCGAACAAGGACGGAACTATACGAGGTTGCCGTTGCGTTGTCCTATATTGCCCAGTACCAGCTGTACTCGTCTGTGCCCATCTAGGTCAACCTAGGTGTCAGCCGACCAATTCCTGGATTCGGCGTGAAAACTGGTCCGAGGATCCCCCTTGAGCTCACCCCTGAGTATGGATCATTGCATGGGGGAGACAATAGAGGACGAAGGATCACGTTCCAGTCTTGAATACGTTCTATGGTTCCAAACTCCTGCCTCAGGCACATCATCGGAAAAACAGATTTTACCTCAGACGAAAGCCATTAGCTCATCCTCATCCTCATCCTCATCCCCATCCCCATCCCCATCCCTCGGAAGCCTCTCCCAATCGCAGTGGCGCCGAGAGGCCGGTATCACGTAAGGCCCCGCCGGTCCTTGGGGTTGCAGAATCTGTCGGACTCTTGAAGAGGTCCAAACGAAGCTATGGGGCTCGCCATGATTCGATGCTGTGCGGAACGTGCAAAATGGCTGGATCGCAGTAGCGCCCACTAGTCCTCTTTACCCCGCAACTCACGGCGATCCAGGTACCAGAGCCCCTCCGGTTTGGCGATGTCGCCGGCTCGGCGTGGTCATTCAGTGCGTAATAACCTTGGCTATACATCCCCAATGGCGAGTATCCCCCGGTGTAGGTGCAATTGAGGCATTTAGTGGTTTCAAAACCGGTCCAAGGCCGCGCCATGACACATCGCATTCCACTGTAATCACCTCATCTCTAGTGAACTGGAAGTAATAGCAATCGGCCCAATGCAGTTGACATGCTCGGGTGACCTTTTTCTCTACTTTCTTTATTCTATTCATTTTTAGACCAAAGTATGTCTTGAATAAGTCGCCTGAGCGGGAGAAAATGAGAAAATCCAGAGCGGCCATAGCTTATTATTTCCCAAGGACTTTAGCATAGTTGAGGTTGAGCATGGAATAAAGGTCTCAGTCGCACAATTGAACTCCAGTGAGGCAATTTATTTGTCTATTTTCGGCCCGCATGACGCAGCGGGATTTTTTTCCTGCCGGCTTTGCCTTCGGATAGAGGGGCGATGGCTGCCAATCGGTGCCAGCTCTTAGTCACGCTTGGCCTAAGAGGGAGAAGAGGAGGAATGAGCGTTGGGTCGAGTGGAGCAGCTCTGCGGATCAAGGGCATTCGAGACCGCTGGTCACGATGGAGTCATGGATAGACCGCCGCCTAGCATCGGTTATGACTGGCTATGGCACCGCGTTGTGTCAGAGAAACTCGGTCTCTTTTGAGTCTTTTGGTCCTCTCTGGCCCATTCTGGTCTTTGTATGGCAGTATTTAATAAACCTGGGATTCCCCGGATTTCACTCCTCGAATCATAATAAGCATCTAGCACGATTCGACGGTAGATGGCATCGGTGAGTGTCCCTCCTTGCTTGTTATCGTTGTTTGCTACAAGATCTCCCACTCTTTGATGACTTCAGAGATAAGCTGCGTTTCTTCTTTGTCCACGTGCCACGAGCTGACCACGGTTCCCTCACAGACTTCTTTTTCTTCCTTCTTCCTTCTTGTTTAGAGTCTCTTAAAAGATACATCATGTCATCTCCCGCGCCAATTACTCCCCCATCGGAGTCCGTCAATGGCGCCTCGCAGCCTTCCCGGCCTCAGCCCAAGATCTTTAACAGCCACGATGGGAGCCCCGGTACAGGGACGCCGATCGGTTTCCAGCGGTACCCCCAAAACAAGCAGCTGGACCATGTCGTCGGGCAGGCCCTGCGGCAACCGTCCCCTCAGCCCACGCATCTGGCCATTCCCGGCACCCCGGGCTACAACCCGCATCGGATTCTGTCCGAGGAGGACCCCGGTTACATTGCCGCCACCTTCGAGGGCAAGCAGAAGCAGATGGAGCAGGGTACGTGAAAACTACATTTCCGAGCGTCAATTCATGAAGCTAATGTGTATCGCAGTGATGGATCAATTGGAGGAGAAGGGCTTCTTCCCCAGTGACTTTGTCGTCTCCGAGACTACCTGGTTCTACAACATGCTTGGCATCGACGACACCTACTTCCAGACCGAGACGGTGGATGCCATTGTGACCCAGATCCTCTCCCTCTACGCTGCCAAGGTCGCCGCCTATGCGCGCGATGATAAGCAGTTGGAGATCCGTCTGGACAAGGAGGCCGAAGACCATGCGGTCTACATTGACACCAGCCGGCCCGGTGTGTCCACCGTGAACGGTCCCCGCTACGAGCAGCGGATTGACGCAAAGTATATCAACACCTCGCGGGGTCCTGACAGCTACCGCGTGGAGACCTTCCGCTCTCCTACTACCCTCCCCGGTGATAATGGCCAGCAGCTGCGCTGCTACTTCGTGTACAAGTGCCAGTTTGCCAACCCCAACCCGTCTCCAGATGAGACCAACATCAATATCATCGGTGAGAAGCGGTTCCTGCAGAAGGCTACCCCCAACACCAAGGCCATCTACCAGGAGATCATCTCCACTGCCGTTGGCCGCCACGGTCCGGTCATTGAGATGTTCGAGATTGAGGGCAGTCGGGAAAAGCGCCTGGTGATGGCCTACCGCCAGGGCTCCGCCATGGGTCTGTTCAGCGCTCTGTCTGATCTGTACCACTATTATCGCTTGACTAGTTCGCGCAAGTACCTGGAGAACTTCTCCAACGGTATTACTGTCATCTCCCTCTATCTGCGTCCCTCAGAGCAGACCGAGATTTCGGCCAAGTACCCCCCGATCGAGGCTGCCATCCACCAGATCATGAAGGAGGCCTCGCTCCTCTACTGCATTCCCCAGAACCGATTCCAGGGACACTTTGCCACCGGCCGCCTCAGTCTGCAGGAGACCATTTACGCTCACTGCGCCTGGGTGTTTGTGCAGCAGTTCCTCAACCGCCTGGGCTCCGAATATACCTCCTTGTCTGCCTTGCTCGACACCAGCAACAGCGTCCATGCCGAACTGCTGTCGAAGATCAAGAAGCGTCTGCGCACGGAAACTTTTACTGCCGACTACATCTTTGAGATCATCAACAACTACCCCGAGCTCATTCACAAGCTTTATCTGGACTTCGCCAACACCCACTATGTACAGACCCAGGGTCCCTCCGGCGATGACTTCCTGCCCACTCTCAGTTACCTGCGTCTGCAGGTGGATGAGGTGTTGGACGACAAGAAGCTGAAAGCGCTCATTCGCAGCACCGCCGCCAACGAGCACGATGAGATGGTTATGACTTCGTTCCGTGTCTTCAATAACTCCATCCTCAAAACCAACTTTTTCACCACTACCAAGGTGGCCTTGAGCTTCCGCTTAAAGCCGGACTTCTTGCCTGAGCACGAGTACCCCCAGCCCCTGTATGGCATGTTCCTGGTTATCAGCTCCGAGTTCCGTGGCTTCCACTTGCGCTTCCGTGACATTGCTCGCGGTGGTATTCGTATTGTCAAGAGTCGCAACAAGGAAGCCTATGCCATCAACGCTCGCTCCATGTTCGACGAGAACTACAACTTGGCCAACACCCAGCAGCGCAAGAACAAAGACATTCCAGAAGGCGGTGCCAAGGGTGTCATCCTCTTGGATGTGGATCACCAGGACAAGGCGCGGGTCGCCTTTGAAAAGTACATCGATAGTATCATGGATCTGCTGTTGCCCCCTCTCACCCCTGGTATCAAGGATCCCATCGTCGATCTGCACGGCCAGGACGAGATCCTCTTCATGGGTCCTGATGAGAATACTGCTGAGTTGGTTGACTGGGCCACCGAGCACGCCCGCAACCGTGGTGCCCCGTGGTGGAAGTCATTCTTCACCGGCAAGAGCCCTAAGCTTGGTGGTATCCCCCACGACACCTACGGCATGACCACCCTCTCGGTCCGCCAGTACGTGCTCGGCATCTACCGCAAGCTGAACATTGATCCCTCCACTATGCGCAAGCTGCAGACCGGTGGTCCCGACGGTGATCTTGGATCCAACGAGATTTTGCTGTCCAATGAAAAGCACACGGCTATCGTTGATGGTTCCGGTGTCATCGTCGATCCCCAAGGTCTTAATCACGACGAGCTGCTTCGCCTGGCCAAGAAGCGTGTGATGATCTCCGAGTTCGACTTGTCGAAGCTGTCCCCCGAGGGGTATCGTGTGCTGGTTGACGAAAAGAACGTCAAGCTGCCCAGCGGTGAGGTCGTTGCCAACGGCATGATCTTCCGTAACACCTTCCATCTCCGTCATCATGAGAAGTTCGACGTGTTCGTGCCCTGCGGTGGTCGTCCCGAGTCCATCGACCTGTCCACCGTGGGCAAGCTGATCCAGGACAACAAGTGTGTTATTCCCTACATCGTGGAGGGTGCCAACCTGTTCATCACTCAGGATGCCAAGCTGCGCCTGGAGAAGGCCGGCTGCATTCTGTTCAAGGATGCCTCGGCTAACAAGGGTGGCGTGACCTCCTCGTCCCTGGAGGTTCTGGCTTCTCTGTCCTTCAACGACACGGAGTTCGTCCAGAACATGTGTGTTGCCGAGGACGGCACGGTTCCCGAGTTCTACCAGGCCTACGTCAAGCAGGTCCAGGAGATCATCAAGAAGAACGCCAATCTCGAATTCGAGGCCATCTGGCGCGAGCACGAACAGACCGGTGTGCTACGCAGTGTGCTGAGTGACCGTCTCAGTGTCGCCATTACCAAGCTGGACGAGGAGCTCCAGCAGACCGAGCTCTGGGACAACGTTGCCCTTCGGCGCTCGGTCCTGAGCGATGCCCTGCCGGGCCTTCTTTTGGACAAGATCGGCCTCGACAACATTTTGGAACGGGTATGTTTTGCAATCTGCTTGTTTCTTTCTTTTCCTGGTAAAGGTGCTAATCGGTTTCAAGGTACCCGAAAGTTACCTCCGTGCTATCTTCGGTAGCCACCTGGCCAGTCGTTTCGTGTACGAATTCGGCAACAACCCTAGCCAATTCGCCTTCTTTGACTTGTGAGTGTCTACCCGGTGTATCCCCAAATCCGTCACTAACAATTTTCCCAGCATGACCAAGCGCCTGTCTAAGCTCCAATTGTAGAGTTTCTTAGACCTTTTCACTTTTCATATTTTTGTTTTTCAATGCCGGATTCCCTGAAATGCCCCTGTCACAACTGGCGGGGCTCAAATGATATACTTAATACGGGACGAGACCGTTCCTGATGATGAATGTATGGTTTAGAAAAGTTGTTGGATTTCCAATTCCATTAGCAGTGAGATGCCTCGATTGACGGGGGCTTTGAAACATGATCTATGAGTAATGCAGATGCAGATGATAAATTATCCTACTCCTCGGGTTACCTCGGGGTTAAGAGATACACACTAAAGTACTCGAACACGGTACTCGTGCCGTACAAACTCCGCGATAATCAATACTATAATGACAACCTTTCCTCAATTAGCATCTCCTGATACCGAGGAAAGTAGAATAACTCACCAGCACAAGGTCCACACCCTCCGCAACTTCCACCTCCCACTTCGGCATCGGCCCAGACAGATTATAGTCCATGACCTTATCCTGCCGAATATGAATGACCTTTCTCTCCCCCATCATCACAACCGTAAGCTGGGAATTCAGCTGCGCGACCTTCAGCTCCACCTTAGGATCAACACCCCCTTCAGACCATCGTCGCTGATGTGCTAACGGCGCCGGCGCCGGCTCCCTGGGCGGCTCAACCGCCTCCAGCAAATCTCGCAACGAATGATTCGCTCCTCGAACCGACTCATAAGTCGGAGGATGATAGTTCTGTCTCCCACCTTTCGAGAAAGGACTCTCTGAACTATCGCTCTCCCCACCCTGGTTCCTACTCTCTGCTAATACTGTACTATACGGCGGCGGCGTATACGGCGGTGGAGCTTCCCTCTCCATATCCTCCTCATCACGCAACCCACGAAGTCGCCCAACAAGCGCATTCGTAAATCGTATCCCCATCTTCGTCCCTATCGTCCACCGCATATCCACATTAAGTAACTCGTCGCCGATCCCACCAGCCCGTTTGACAGACCACTGCCCTTTCCACCATATCCGCCGTAACTCCAGCAGTGGTCGTCCCGCTGCGTCGCGGATCTCGCGCTGGAGCGAGTTACTCCAGAACTTGCCCGTTACCGTATACAGGAGCGTATTGCGGCGGGGACTGCATATCGGCTCGTCGCGGCGTAGCTGGGTGATTGTGAAGTCTCGGCCGGAGAGGGTGTTCTCGCGCGTGATGCTTAGCGTGGTGGGGGTGTTGGTTAGTCGGTCCGGCGCGGGTGAGAGAAGGTGGGTGCGGAGGAGGGCGATTGGGTGGTCGGGGGATTGGAGTGCGAGGGGAGGCATTGCGCATTGTTTGCAGGGGGTCTATTACTCGTAGAGGGACGAGCCCTGGAGGGTTACTGGGTGGTTATAGGGAGGAGAGAGGCGGGGTGAGGGGAGGCTTGGCGGTCTTTTGCAACTGGAGCGGTTTAATCGCGCTTAGGCTGCGATTTGGAGTTTTATTGTTTACTTTGGTATATTATCTGTAGGTACTTTGTTGGGTGTATCTTGGTGGTAGTAGAGAGTCTATATGATTTGGCATATATGTACTGTTTTATACGTCCAAGTAGGTAAATACATACCTGGATATGACCAGGTGGATTATAGCCGAGGTCCTCCGGACTTCTGCCACATGGCTAAACGTATGATATAACTAGTTATATAAGTGCATATCTCTTAATGAGACGTTTCAGCACTATATCAGCCACAGAGAGCAAAGCTATAGAGCTATCCGGTCTTGGCTATGTGAGTTATATACGACCTTGACGTACCTACAAAGTGAAGATCATGATGTACCCAACCCCAACCCACTTTGTGGCGATTGGTCCAATCGTTATTCGAGGCCAACCAGAATCCAGACCACGGAGACCATGCTCTCCTGTATGTTTATGAGCATTGGCCGAGATCTGCTCTTTGTGTCAATGTGGGTCAGGTCCAGAACCAGTCTCATCTAATTCAAAGTCCCACAACCGACCCGAGCACCGAGGAAATTGCATGACTTCGGAAATAAAACTGTGTCACTAGCGTCTTTTAGCGGTTGTTGAGAAGCTTGTACATATTTTTATGAACACAATGATCAGGCCTTCATAGTTCGTTCAGTCCTTTCTGATCATGGATCGAATGGACTGAACTGTGTCCAGTCCACTTGGCAATCCAATTCTTCCCCCCATTTCTTCTTGGTCAAAGACCGTCGCGAGAAGTGTTTCGGTCCATGACTTCAACCCGCATTACCGACGTGGGTCTTATGGATTCCCGCCTCTGGAATCAAAACCTCCCGTCTCCTGCTATTTTTCTTCTTCCCCGGTAGTGGGGTGCTTCTAAATGTCCGACTCGAACGAGAACTTCTCGTCCCCTCACCAACCCTCCGAGAATTCCACGGAGGAGGAGGACCGGGAGAAGATTCAGCATACCGCCGGTCTCGACCCTGAGAATCCTGAAACAGACTGTCGGGATGAGGTTATTAAGAAACCAAGTACTTCTATCCCCGAGCGGTGGAGGACTGCCAGCCAGCGCATTCGACAAAGAACCGCCACGATAGCAGACAAAATGGGCCGTCCACATGAGAGACAAGCGGAGGGCGTGGATGCGTCTTGGTCACCAGAATACTACGGGGCAACGGACGACCTGAAAAGCTTCCAGGCTCGCCAGGCCGGGGATGAGGAGGATCGCCTTCACGGCAGCGATCATCACTCGCAGGCTCAGCATCTGTTGAGACAGCTGGGTTTGCCACATGTCGTCGGGCCTCGTCGTGATACGCAGGAACTGCGCTCTGGTGCGACGAGTCCCGGCGAAAGTGGAGCCTCAACCCCCGTTAACGGAGGTCTCCTCTCACACTTGCTCCGAGCCTATGCCAACAACGTGGGCCATGCTGCGAGCAGAGTCAGCGTGGCTTCGAGTGTGTCGGACACGGATCCTGAAACAGAGACCATCCCAGCACCGACCCCCGGACAGACCACGCCGAATGGGACGAATACACCCAATGGGAAGAAAGAGAAGGTCAAATGGTATAAAGATGGTTCCCACGATGACAGCAAGGCCCACCTTCCTATGCTGCACAAACACAGAAGGAAAGGGTCCGGTCACCACTTCACCTCTTCTCTGATCCAGGCCTCGATGGATATGGGTCGGGTCGGTGTGCCTGGTGCGCAAGGCCCGGGAACCATGAATTACAAGGAGCTGAAGAAGCAGAAGCGCAAGAGTGCCAAGGATGTCAAGCTGAAGGTGCACATTGCCGCTATTCTAGCCCGCCAGCAATATATCATGCAGCTTTGTCGTGCTCTGATGAAGTATGGTGCCCCGACTCACCGTCTTGAGGAGTACATGATGATGACCTCCAATGTACTAGAGATCAAGGCGCAGTTCATGTACATCCCAGGCTGCATGTTCATGTCCTTCGATGACCCTTTGACGCGCACGGCCGAAGTGAAGATTATTCGTGTCGTTCAGGGCTTGGACCTATCTCGACTAGCAGAGACTCACAACGTCTATAAGAATGTGGTGCACGACGTGATTAGTGTCGAGGATGCCACCAACGATCTAGATCAGATCATGCAGAGAAAACCACTATACAATCGTTGGACCAAGGTCCTATTGACCGGCCTCAGCAGTGTCGCTGTCGGCCCTTACTCCTTTTCTGCCCGTCCTATCGACCTTCCTATCATCTTCCTTTTGGGCTCCCTGGTCGGATTCATGCAACACATCCTTGCCCCTTCATCTGCCACATACTCGAATGTCCTGGAGGTATCGGCAGCCATCTTGACCTCATTTCTGGCCCGTGCCTTTGGAAGCATCAAACATAATGGCGAGCACGTCTTCTGCTATGCCGCCCTGACCGAATCATCCATTGCCATGATTCTACCCGGCTTCTCAGTCCTCAGCAGTAGTCTGGAACTACAATCCCACCAGATGAACGCCGGTTCCATCCGCCTGGTCTTCACCATCATCTACTCCCTCTTCCTCGGCTACGGCGTCACCGTCGGCACCACGATCTACGGCGTAATGGACCACAACGCCACTACAGAATCAACATGCCCCAACGCGAGCGCCGATTGGGGCAACGAATACATCCAGCATTTCCCCTGGGTCGCGATATTCTGTTTCTTCGCCGCCCTTAACAACCAGGCCAAGTTAAAACAGATCCCCGTCACTGTGTTTATGGGTGTCTGTGGCTACGTGACCAACTACTTTAGTAGCAAGAAACTCGGCTCCGGTCAAGTCTCCAACACCGTCGGTGCTTTTACTATCGGTCTTCTCGCCAATCTGTACAGCCGTCTGTGGCACGGTCATGCCGCGGCCGCTATCATTCCTGGTATATTCACTCTTGTACCTTCTGGTCTCGCCTCCAGTGGCTCCATCATCTCCGGTCTGGAATATGCCGAGGCTGTCGCGTCTAACAACGCCACCGCTATCAAAAACGCTAATTCTGGAAGCTCTCTAACTGCACTCGGTTATGGAATGATCCAGACTGCCATTGGTATCTCTGTCGGTCTTTTCATTTCGGCGTTGATTGTGTATCCGCATGGGAAAAAGCGGAGTGGTATTTTCAGCTTGTAAAGCTCTTTTCACGTGGAATTTCAATCGGTATATATTGGAGCGAATCGGTTATACATAATGCATCTACGACATCATGTTTGCAATATTTGGCAATTGCACAGATCTCAATCCATTCTTCTTAATTGATTATCTTCCAAGCAGTGCCAAGTATTATATAGTTGTCAGAAGCGGTGAGGTCTTACATCAGGCAGTATCTCACCGCCCCGATCCGTTTGCCAGCTTCCATATGTAGGTCTAGTTTGTGTTCGCGAGATTCTTCCTTCCTCAAGACTTTCGTCTTCTTGATTTTTCCCCTGAGTAGCCTTGTTCTGAGTGTTCCTAGTCCCCTCAACATAAATACTTGTAGCGAAGCGTGTACTAGCGTCACTTGCTGGTTGCGGTGGATGGGATGAAGATGATTCGAGTGGTTCTTTCGTTCTTGGTTGAGGAGGGTAAGTGTCAAGGTGAGGGTAGAGTGGAGGTAGTAGGAAGTAGATAATAGGAGTAGAGGGTAGGGACTGTATCCAATTACCTGGGAACTTATGATCTCGCCTTGGATTCCGTGGGCCGTAAATGTCATTCACGTATACTTCAAAGGTTGATATGATGCGAGTAATGTACAGTTCAGAACTATCGATTCACCTATACCGATATCTCGTTCGAGATGCCATCAAATTTGGGCCCCTCTTCATGCTCGCTGCGCTCCATCGTGGCCAGATGCGCCCACAGCTCGGGGTATTTTTCCCTTGCCCACTTCTCCACCTGGTCCTTCCAATAGTCGTACGGAATGGCATTGTAGAACAATCCAATCCTGGTCAAGTTAGCCAGTGAACACAGATATATCAACGGGTCAAAGCCTCACTCACGTCGTGCTTGTAGGAGGAACCCCGGTCTCGGTTTGCATCGCGTCAATCGCAGCCGTAGCCAAGTCAAATTCACACTGCGCGGCTAACGCTTCAATGTATGCGCTGTAAATTTGCCGATCGACCTCAACTCCCACTTTCTTGACTTTCTTCAGCATCTTCAGCGCCTCCTCCACGCCATTGTTGTGCTTCTCGCAGACCTTGAAAAAGATTCCGATGGTCTTGTGTGAGGGCCCTTCGTCGGACTGCAGGATCTGGCGGAAGATCTCCATGCTCTGCTCTGGCATGTCGCAGGCGGCATAGGCCAGCATCAGCCCGTTCTGAATCCGAGTGTTAAGGTTCACCTCCAGGTCGAGCTTCAACATGTTATGCACGAGCTCCAGACTGGTCGCATCGGCATTTCGGGCAATTCCTTGGAAACACCGAGCGTAGGTATCCGGCTTAGGACGGCGCCTTGGATCTTCTGCCTGGCGCATGTGTCCGAATACCAGCGCGGCAAGGTCACTGCGCTTGCGCTCGAAGAAACTGCACATTATCTCGGTTCGTACACTGACACCGGTGTGGGGGAATGCGAGTTTGAAGAGCTCGTATACATCCCACACATCTTGGTCCTTTTGGCTGGTGTCAAGGATAAAGTCTGTGATTGCATTCCGGATGAAATTCTTTCCTTCGTCATCGTAGGTGCCCAGTCGAGGACGAAGCAACTCAGAAACGGCCTCCCAGTCATGGCGATAAAGCAGCATACGCGTCAATGCGGCGACAGTTGTATGGCCCAGACGCACATTATCCTGGAACAGGGGATCGAGAAGAGACGAAATGCGCTGGAACAGTGCATCCCTTCGCTCTGAGAGACAAAGCATGGTGATCAGCTTGTTACAGAGGGGCAGGTTTTCGCTTAGCAGGAAACTGAGATCGATTCGCTGCTCGAGCAACTCAAGGGCCTGCTCAACAGCACCGGCTTGGATGTAGGATTCCAACTGCAATAGATGGGTATGTTGGTCCGGAACCAGACCCCACTGCTCTGCCAGTCGAACAAAGCCAGGGGTGAGTCCAGGGTTCTGCGAAACATTTGCATGCTGAACGAGGTTGTTCACATCCGCGATAGTGATGGCATCCTTGATCTGAGCATCAGATGCAGTCCAGGAGTTGACCTTTTCTGCAAGCGAAGATGCAGTACTACCATGTGCCGCCTCCCAAAGCAAAGTGATGCCTACAGTCGCAGGCAACGGCCCCGGAGGAAGTGAACGGAAGATTGGCTCTGCCCACTCGGTCTCGGAATTCAGAATTGCATATTTGATGACAGCTTTCTTGGCGGCCATGGAAGGCTCAAGGTCGCCTGTTATAGGGCACTCATAGGCCATCTGGACAGCCTTGAATTGACCCTGTTCGATGAGAAGGTTGATGAGCTCCTTGTGAGAGGCTTGATTAAACTTCAAACCATATGTAGTAAATTCTCGAGTAATGTTCCGCAGTTGGCGATTGTCATCGTTCAAAGCAAAGCCCTTCATGACGTTCAACCATGGAGACGGCTTCGCCCCCCGAAATCGGCCGCCGAACTTGATGATGACAAGTCGCGCCTCTGCGGGGCAGCCATTGCTTGCCAGCAAATTGATGTAGGCCAAAAGAGCGGGCCGGCTGACTGAATCGGGACCAAATCCATGATCGGCACGGAGCTCTGCATAGACATAGCGAGCGATTTTGAGGATAGTAGCGCGCGCCTCGGGGAGACACTCTGCCTCCTGGAATACATAGAGCATTCTCTCGAGGCTCTCGACAGAGAAGACATCCTGCAACTCTCCATCATCCACCTCGTCCTGTTGCGCCTTCAGATGTTTCCATGTGATAGACAACAGCCGAGCCTGGAATTGGTTGATGACACCTGGGTCCTCCACTCTCGTAGCAAAGAAAAGTTGGAATGCCTTTGCAATTGTTTCGCTCGGGGGAGCCCTGCTCTTGTCCTCGAGAGATCGCTTGAGATCGGTCATGGCTTGTAGACCCTGCTCTGAGGTCAATGTCGCCGGTTGCCCTTCTCCCGTCGCGGTGGTCGGTTTGAGATTGAAGGCGAATAGAGTTCGTCGCGGCACATTTTGGAAGACAGGGACCCAGGGGGGTCGTACTCGAACGGGGGAAATGGTATGCAGCAATTGATTTCGGTGGCACTTCGAAAAACGGAGTGGTTCGTTATTGATGATGGCCCGAAAGACCCGTCGCGTCAGATGAGACTGCATGATGGGCAGTGAGACCCGCTGCTCTCACTCTAAGGAGAGAACCAATGTAGGTGAGATGGGTGTAGAGTAGAGGAGCTTCGATGCTTTGCAGAGTTTCGCGACACGGAGGTGGTCCAAGTCTTGGCATCGGCACCCGCGAAAAAAGATCCGCTCCGATCCTGGCCTCCTCCACATTTGCACGACACACGACACCCTGGGGTTTGTCTATCGCAATGTCTCTGAATCTTTTTTCATCTCCACTGCTGCACAGCGTCGCTAATGCCGTGCCATCGGCTTGTCGCTGGAGCTCGACGGCGGCGATGAGCGCCTTCACCTCTCAACGAGCCTCATCTTCACAAAGTACGTGGAAAGCCCGGACTTCGACACCATCCCATACTTGATTATGAGCCGAGCGCTCCTCGACATGGACTCAAAGCTGATGGATTGCACTAGCCCCGAAAGTCCAGTACCGACGCCGGTTACCGAACCGCTTGCGATTCCTCGAGGACCAGAAGGCACAGGGAGAGAGCCGAGCACTAGAGAGGTTCCATTTCCGCGAGTGGAAGGCCGGTGACATCTACGCTCCGCACGATCTCAGTCCGGCCGAGATGAAGAAATGGGGCAAGCGCAAGAGTCCCTCCAGAGATGCTTTTGATGCTCTAGATCTGAACCCATTGGACCTTTACAAGGTATGTCCTGCTGTATAGAGGAATGGAGAAAGAAGCCAGGAAGAAGAAGAAATAGGATCACGACAGGATGAACAATTGCTAATCTTGTGTGTACCCGACTCCAGAACTTCTCCGTCATGTCCGAGTACGTGACTACTCTGGGCCGCATTCGAAACCGAGAAGAGACTGGTCTGCGACCTGTCAACCAGCGCAAGATTGCAAAGGCGATTCGCAGAGCTATGGGCCTCGGCCTCATGCCATCTGTTCACCGACACCCCGAGATCCTGGCAACGGAACTCCGGGCTAGGCTTGAGGGTGGCAGATTCTAAGGAGATATTGTCTTGTGCTTATAGCAGACCATCGAGACCGGGTATGGCGTTTTGTACAAACCAACGAGCTCTCTTTGAGGGACACACCGACACACTCATGTATTATTACACTCAGCGCAGATCCACCTATTTCATTGCCAGAATCCTTATTCACGTAGCTAGAGGTAGTTCTTTTCTCCTAAGTAATTTCCTCGTAAAATATGTCCTCAAATATGTCCCATGGGTTGGGGCTATACGGAGTACCCAAGTAGAAACTGACGTGTGCTGAGGTGAAACGGTTCCCCGCCAAAGTTTGAGTAGAGTTGCCTGGACCACCCGACTAAGTCAGGGCCATAAACAACTTCCTCTTCCTCTTCCTCCCTCCACTCTACTCTGTCACACCTTGGACATACCTAGCCCCATGTCAATCACGAACGGTATGGTCTATGGGCACTCTAGAACTTTCAATTGATTTGACTGACGCTCTCGCAGAGTCCATCTGGGCTGCAAGCCCCTCCACCAGCCGCGGCCAGCCCACCCAGCTTTCGTCTGATGCCAAGGGTGAACGACTTGCCTATGCAGTATGGTCTATCCCGCCAATTCTCTTCCAATGACAGCTCCTGACACGTAACCACAGTCCAACAAATCCATCTTCCTACGTTCTATCGACGACCCCGCAGTCGCCAGACAGTACACCGAACACAAGGCTCAAACGACCGTCGCCCGCTTCTCTCCCTCCGGATTCTACGTTGCCAGCGGTGATGCCACTGGTACTGTGAGAGTCTGGGATTGTGTAGGCGAGGGAATCACCAAGGGCGAATACAGCATTGTCAATGGCCGCATCAACGACCTAGCCTGGGACGGCGATTCGCAGCGCATTATTGCCGTCGGTGATGGAAAGCAGCGATATGGACACTGCATAACCTGGGACAGTGGAAACACCGTCGGAGAGATCTACGGCCACACGCAACAGATCAACTCGGTGTCCATCAGACAGCAGAGACCCCTCCGCGCCGCTACCGCTGGTGACGATAAGAAGCTGGTCTTCTATCATGGAGCGCCTTTCAAGTTCAACATGGGAGTTCCGGACAAGCACACAAATTATATCTACGGTGTTGGATTCAGCCCAGATGGTTCGACCTTGGTCAGTGTGGGTGGAGACCGAAAGATCTGGCTTTACGACGGCAAGACAGGAGAGACCAAGGCTCAGATTGGCGAAGGAGAACACAATGGCAGTATCTTTGGCGTCTCTTGGTCGAAGGACTCTCGGAAGTTTGTGACTGCTAGCGCTGACCGAACCGTCAAGATCTGGGATGTGGAAGCTGGCAAGTCAACACAGAGCTGGACTCTGGGTGAGGAGGGTGCCATGGCTGTCCGTGACCAGCAAGTCGGTGTTGTCTGGCCCCCGGGCAGATCTGACAACCTCCTCATCAGTTTGTCGCTCAGTGGTGACCTGAACTATCTGGTTGAAGGCACCCCCGAGCCCCGGCAGGTTGTCCAGGGCCACCAGAAGAGCATTACCTCCATGAACCAGTCCACCCTCAACGAGAAGGAGACTTTGTGGACCGGTAGCTTTGAGGGTCGCGTCTGCAGCTGGGACGTTGGTTCTGGCACTGTCGGCGAGATCGAGGGAGAGGGGCATCCCGGTTACATTGCTGGCCTCGCCCCAACTTCGGAGGGCGCGGGAAGAATCTACAGTGTCGGCTGGGACGACACGATTCGCTCCATTGATGCTGGCGCCAAGACATACACTGGCAGTTCCACCAAGCTCACAGGTCAACCTAAAGGCGCTGCCGCAGGTGATTCGACTCTCTTGGTCGCGGCCGCCGAGGCAGTTGAGATTTTCCAGGATGGTAAGAAGACTGGAGAATACAAAACCAAATTTTCCGTGACCAATGTTGCGGCTCACGGAGCACTTGCAGCCGTTGGCGGCGAGGACGGATCGGTCCAAATCTGCAGCGTCTCTAGCTCGAGCTTGTCGCCTCAGACAGACATCAAGGCCTCTCGTAACCAGGTGTCTACACTCGCCTTCTCTCCGGATGCTTCGCTTTTGGCGGTTGGCGATCAACGAGGGCGCGTCCTGGTCTACAAGGTCGCCGATGGTAGCCTGGTCACAGATCGATGGACCGCCCACACGGCACGCATCACATCGCTCGCCTGGAACAAGGACGGTACTCACGTGGTGAGTGGATCATTGGATACCAACATCTTCGTCTGGGGCTTAGCCAACCCTGGCGACTGGCTGGAGCTCAAGAACGCCCACAAGGAGGGTGTCAATTGCGTGGCGTGGATCGCCGGAAGCTCCAAGATCGCATCGGCAGGCGCTGATGCTGCAGTGAAGTTGTGGAAAGTGGAAGGCTTGAAATAAACCTCTTGAATTATTGTAGCTGAAATGAAATGATGTTTAGATGAAATTGAAGTTTGAGTTGGGAAGTATGCGCAGTAGTAGAACGAGAACGAGTAAACAAAAGAAATCAAGTGCGTGGGGAAGGCGGAGCAAGGATGTGACCACAAGAGTTGTCTGTGCCAATTGCATCCACAGCGCTTCTGCATCCCTGCACATTCTTGCCCAAATCTCAATTAAGGCAGGCAAAGTCAAAAGTCACAAACCTAAAATGAGGTCCTCGTCATGATCGTGCAACACGCCTGGACGTGAGATGACATTGACGATGTCACCTGAAGCTCCGAGTAGCTCCCGGCGGCCATGGCGCCCAAAGGTATGTTAACCATTCACAACAGCCCAGACTCGCACAATAACCATGAAATCTCAGCTGACAACGGATGCAGCTTCGAAATGCAACATTTGTCCTCCCCCAAACCGGTCAACGTCTGAAAGGCCTCGTGAGCCTGCGCAACTCCGCACAAACAACAGTCTTCAATGACGACAATAGCCGCGAGGAACGGCGCGGGCTGCTTACGGGCGAGATCGAGACACACTATGGATTGTTTACTTGGCTATGGATAAGATTGCGAGAGCTATGGATATCGGTGTACCGGTTTATCGTCTCCGAGCCGGGTATTGGAGTCTTGAAATGCGGATTGGCATATCTTCTAGGTTCGCTTGCGACCTTCATTCCTACCATTTCTTCTTTCCTCGGCCATCAAGATGGAAAGCATATGGTGGCTACAGTCACCGTGTACTTTCACCCGGCGAGATCTCAGGGTAGCATGTTCCGCGCCTTGATCTGCGCGTTGCTCGCCTTCTGTTACTCTTCCTTTCTCTCAATCACAAGTATGCTGGTTGAGAACTTCTTTCAGGATACTCTGGAAATGACTACAGCTGGACATGCCATTGTCCTCATCGTATTCTGCGGTGGTGGGCTGGGCTTCGTTGGTTGGATCAAGCAGCGACTCGGTGATCCCCTCGTCAACGTCGCCTGCTCACTCACGGCCCTTTCGACAATCACTATTTTGACCAAAGAAGGTGCCGTCCAGAGCGGAGATCTCTCTCTTCGCAAGATCTCTCAGGTTCTGAAGATGGTCATCATGGGTGTGGTGTTTGCTATGCTCGTATCATTTTTGATCTTCCCCATTTCTGCGCGGAAGAAACTTCGCGCGAACTTGGTCACTGCTACAGATACATTGGCCACGATGCTAGCCATCATAACCGAGAGCTTCCTAAGCGGGTCTGAGGAAGAGCTTACGTCGGCTGAATTTATTGAAGCTGAAGCGAAACACCGAAAGGCCTACAGCCAACTCGATAAGCTAGTTCGAGAAGCCAAGCTGGAGCATTACGCGGTGGGCACTGAACGAGAGTATCGCTTGGAGAAGAAGCTTGTTCGCTGGGTGCAGGACATCACGCATAATATGGGAGGATTACGCAGTGCAGCCTCTTTGCAGTTCAGTCTTATTCGAGAAACGATTGCTCGGGAGTCTGGCTCTTCGGAAGGGACACTAGCTAACCCAATTGAATACTTTGCAAGTCTCGGGCGTTCCTGGTCATATCACGATGGATCCTTCCTGGAGCCCATTGATGAACGCCCCGAGGAAGAACTGTCTCCAACAGGCAGCTCGCACACTCCAGTTCCGGATGGCAATACAGAAGCAGATAACGATGCACCTGCCCTTCCGGCTGATGTTTTCACGCTATTTATCTCTCATCTGGGCCCATCTATGGTAAGCCTTTTTCTCTTGCTTTTCTTTTGCTTTTCTCTTACTTTCTCCTGATTTTGTGTTATTTCTCTTCTACTTGCCCGAAGCTTGTCGAATCCTAGAGACTGATTGGGAACAGCGATCATTAGCTTTTACATTGAAGGAGATCTTCCGGGAGATCCCCTTTGGCCCTGCTCCAGACTACAATGTGTCAGTGAACAGTCGACTCAGAACGAGCCTTGCTCGTGCTCTTGAACTTTATCGGGAGTCAAGGGAAAAGACTCTCAAGTCCCTCTACCAGCAGACAGCTGCAATGAAATTCAAGAACCAAGAAGCCGAAGCAGATCTGGAAGAAGTATCCGCTAGCTGCGGTCACTTCAGTTTCTCGCTTTTGGAATTTGGAGAACAGCTCCATGAGTTGTTGGGTATTCTGGATGAGCTGCAACTCGAAGCTGAAGAGAGGCCCGGTGGTCGATCTTATAGCTGGATGAAGTTTTGGCAGGCCAAACAGACGGAGCCTATTGAACCTGGTGTGTACTTTCTGTCCTAGCATTACCCTGTCTTTCACTGTACCTGTACTGATTCCTCAAGATTCTCTATTTATCGGTCCTGTCAGCGGCCGGCAACGACACCCATCCGGCCCTTTCAGTTCTGATGACAGGGTGTCTGCTGCAGTTCGAGGTCGTCTGCATCCGACCTCCGAGAACAGCGTGAAAGAAAGACTGGGCTACCGTCTCTGGAAATCACTGAAGTGTTTTCGGCGGGACGACACCAAATATGCAATCAAGGTGGGGGCAGGAGCTGCACTCTATGCCCTGCCTGCCTTTCTCCCTTCCACTCGCCCATTTTACCAGCATTGGAGAGGTGAGTGGGGATTGCTGTCATACATGCTGGTCTGCTCAATGACAATCGGGGCTTCAAATACTACGGGATATGCCCGATTCCTCGGTACGTGTCTTGGGGCCCTTTGCGCGATTCTGGCTTGGTATGTCACGAGTGGGAACGTCTTCGGTCTTGCATTTTTAGGTTGGTTGATGGCCACCTGGACGGCGTGGATTACCATTGTCCGTGGCAATGGGCCCATGGGACGGTTTATCATGCTCACGTACAATCTGTCCGTCCTTTACGCCTATTCGCTCGCCCAAAAGGAAGCAGATGATGGCCAGGACGAAGGTGGCCAGCACCCGATCATCTCTGAAATCGCCCTTCATCGAGTCGTTGCGGTGTTATCCGGCTGTGTCTGGGGAATTATCATCACGCGCTTGATTTGGCCGATCAGCGCACGAGAACGACTTAAAGATGGTCTCAGCATCCTCTGGCTTCGGATGAGTCTTGTGTGGAAGCGTGACCCACTGTCTGCCATGGCAAAGAACGGCCGCTCTGCCATGTGCATGACTGCCCGGGAGAAGCTCGAGCTTGAACGATATCTAACCCGGTTGGGATCGCTTCTGACCGCTGCGAGCTCTGAATTTGAATTGCGGATGGCATTCCCAGAGTCTGCATACGCCACTATCATTCGACGCACACGAGACATGGTGAATGCCTTTCATGCGATGAATCTAGAGCTCATGAAGAGCGAAACAGCCACCGAGGGTGAAATCAGTCTCCTTCGCTATACCGCTATAGAACGGCAACAGCTTTCTGCTCGCATTAGCCATCTGCTGACCGGTAAGTGATGGTGATCTCTCGATTGATTATCGAACCATGCTCAGACAGTCACAGTGATGGCATCGTCCATGAAACTCGAATATCCATTGAGCGACGTGCTTCCCAGCATCGACCACGCTCGCGACAGACTTCTTGCCCGCATCTATCGTTATCGCCAGGATCACGAAGCATCTCGTCTGACGACTGATGAAGATAGCGCGCTACTGTATGCATATAGTGAGTCTACCTTTTCCCCCTTTTGGAAGTTCGTCGGCTGACGAGAGATCAGTCTTGGTGACTGGCCAGTTGTCGAAGGAGATTAATGAAATAATCACCGAGATTGGACAGCTATTCGGAGTCCTGAGTGAAGATGTAGTGCAGCTAGTGTAGAAATGAAAGATAAAAGTATAGAAATTCGAGTACAACGAAGTATCATGTACGTCTGATATTGTTCAACATGTTTCGGGGTGATGAATCCGTTTCTGGCGGGGAACCAGCAACCGGAACCTCCAACCTCCTGCCTTCCACACCTTTCATCATCAAACTCCATTCACCCCATCTCCTTCTTTATCCGACATTGCTCGATCGGAATCTCTGCACTCTTGATGTGTAGTCCCTCTCGTCAGCCGCCCTTCGGCCTCGCCTCGCGCTCCTAGTCCAGCCATGCAGATCGATCCGGCCGCCCTGAGTCGGACTGACTCGGCCTCAAATCCGGCAAAGGGTGTGGCGCCTAATGCTTCAGCAACACAAAAGTCATCGAGGGCTCTCATCTCGGTTCCGCGACTCGATCTGGAGCATGCCTACACCGAGCTGAAGGCCGCCATCGGAGACAAGTGGGCCGAGTACAAGGAGGCCACAGCCCTTTTCTTACTAGGTATGAGTCGCTGCGCATGCAATTCCGTGCCATCCTGTACATTTCCTGGCTTTTTCCTATTCTGTTTGCGACGAATTGACTCGGATCTGGGCTGACCTCCTGACCTCCTGCCGATTCTAGGACACTACAACCAGAACGAATACGCGTCGCGAGTCGACTATATAATATGCGCCGATCCCAAAATTGAACATCTCCACAATAACTTCGTGTGCGCGATCCTCGGGAATCTGACTCGAGACCTCCCCGACCATGGCGTTGCCAACTGGGTCTCGGCGAATGATAAGCCTTCGATGGTGTCCAAGCCGGTCTCGGGCGATGCCGCGGAGCAGAGACTAAAAACGGAAGTGATGCAGCTACCTCCGAGAGACCGTCGGCGAATCAAGGCAATTCCAGAGGTATGCGCTGGTGATTGTGGCTGTAGAAATTGGACAATGATGCTAATGCTTAGCAGCGCGATCCCAGCGATGTGGCACCCACCGAGCTGGAGGCATATCATCTTGCCAAACAGATCAAGCTTCCGAGTCAGGTCCCGGCGAGTGCGGGTGGTTTGAACAAGACCAGTAAGACACCATCACCTTTGCGGCGTACACATGGACAGCGATACCGCATCGCGCGCGCCCGTTTAAACCCAAAGACGATCTAACCTGTGTTAAACTTGCAGATTGGGAACTGGAAATTCGAAAACGATATGCGCAACCCCTCGCTGCAGAGACGGGCGAGTTCCCCGACGCCGAATCTATCCATGCCCGCATGGTCCCCATGTGTTACGAAGAATCACTTCCTAGCGGCGCCGGTCTGCCATGCGCCGAGTTTATGGCAATTGCAACCGAAACATTTGTGAAGGAGGTCTTGTCCTCGGTGTTCTCGCGCACCCGTTCCAATGGTCCGTCAGGCACGATCAATGGCGTGATGATGCGGAAATATCGAGCGCAACTTGAACGAGAAGAGCTCGCATACACCCGCGGTGAAATCGCAAAGGATACGGCAACCGGTTTGCTTCCCGTGGAGGCCAAAGAAGCCGCCGTTCGAAGACCACTCGGGGTTAGGGATCTACGGCTGACCCTGGAGCTCAGTGGCAGCGTCCTCGGTCATATGCCATTGATCATCGACCAGATCACGGGTGGTTACCTAGAAGATGAACTTGAAACAGAGAAGCAAGAACGTCTGGAGAACGGCGTGAGCGAACCGCATGAGATCAAGGCCACCGAAGACGAGATGGACCTGGACGAAGTCGATGATTCTCTATCAGAGTGGGAAGGAGGCACTGCCGCAGATCGCGAACAGTTGAGTTCCCTGCTTGACGAGTGTCTGTCGATGGCTGCATGAGCTTTGATACCCCTTTTTCATGTCCCGGTTTGATACTGTCAAACTACATGATTCTTTTTTTTCCTCTTTTGGTTTCCTGACTTCGCGATCTGGGGGCGGCAGGATCACGGCGTCTGGGATTTCTTTCGTCTCTTTTATGCATCTGGTCCCGGAGTTTCTTGTTTATGAAGATCTATCGTGGCTGTCCGGTCTGGACTGCTTTATGTCCCCTTTTTATTTATTCCCTTGGGGCCTATGCTGAGCCCTACAATGTACAGTATCTACTCACGGACAAGGTGCAAGGAGATTGTTTTGCAACCCAAAAAAGCAGAACCGATGGCGATGGCCTCTACCGGGCGTGGAGAGGTCAAGCTTGTTCGATACCCATGAATTCAAATCGTTATCCTTGACTTTTCTCCCGTATATCTTTTAAATTAGGTACGGAGTCATGATTCGTAGATCGAGAACGGACCAGGTCTGGTAAATAGAAATTGGATTCCTCCATATCCAGGAAAACGCCTCCTATGGTACATCGTGATAAAATCAGCTAATAATATTTGCGACGATCTTCAAAATATCTTCCGTCGACTTGTGCGCGTTGGCCGGGTCCTTGGCCACAGACTGCCAGACCTCGCCGTGCTTGGGCTCCATTGAAATGCACTTGGATATCACGTCGGATCGTTTTTCCTGTGCGTCGATGTTAGCAAACTCCCCTCCAAGTCCAATCGAGCAGATAACGAACCTCTGTTCCATGTTGCAACAAGAACTTGTAGTACCAAGCCCACCCGTCGCCGTAGTCGCTGTCCGAAACAATCGCCTTTTCGAACCAGGTCATCGCCTTCTCTAGTCGACGCTCGCCCCAGAAGATGCGCGCCACCGTGATGAAGAGAATAGGATCGTTGTCTACCTTCTTAATTGCCTCCAAGCTGCGTGCCTTGCGCTGTGCGCGCGGCTCGAGGTGCCAGATGCTCTCGCTCCAGAGCAATCCAGATGCAGGAGCCTCTTGAAGAGCCCGCGCCATCAGAACCTTGGCCTGGGCGATGTTGTTCGCGCGACGTTCCACCCGCACACTTTCCGTCCAGAGCTCGGCGCTCTTGGGGACCGCAAGACGAGCTCGATCAAGAACAGAGCGTGCACGAACAACGGCACCTGCTTTCTCTTCCAGTCGCGAGGCTAGCAGCCACAGGGGAACGGATTTGGGGCAGGCTCGGGTGCCGGTTCCATATGCCTCGCGGGCTTGTGGGAACTTGTTTTGGGCCTCGTATATCTGACCCTTCATCATCCAGAGCTTGTCAGCCTTTGGATACAGCTGCAGGCCCTGGTTGACGAGATCCAATGCGTCATCGTCGTTGCCTAATTGCCGCTCGAAAGCAACACTCTTGACCCACACGCGGTCTGTGCCGGCTTCGCGACGAGCAGTAGCCAGTAGTTCTCGCGCTTGGTCGGTCTGTTTGGCATCCGCCTCGAGTTTGACGGCAGCAAGCCAGATATCTTCGTTGTTGGGGTTCTGGTGGAAGGCACGGCCGAGGACTCGTCGAGCATCGTCGATTTCTCCAGACTGCCACTTCTCCTTGGCAAGCTGCAACCAAAGCTCCTCGCTCTGGGGGCATGCTTCAACGGCTTTCTCGAGAACCTGCCAAAGAGCCTCTTTGTCGCCATGGTTGCGCTCCAGGTCCGCCGCAGCGAGCCAAGTAGACCGGCGATTGACAAAGACTCGTAGCGCATATGCGTAGATGGCACGAGCGGTCTCGTACTTGCCCCGGGCAATGCTAGACTTCGCATCGTCCATCCAAATATCTTTCCGGTCATCATCTTCATCCAGGCCCCATCCCAGCGTCTCGCGAATGATAGCGCCGCAGGTGAGGATGGCACCTTCTTCCTCGCATCGCTGGGCCTCTTCAATCCATTCCTCTCGCTTCAACATCGCGTTCTCTCTGGCGAGGGACTGCACGGCACGCTTCATGACATTGACCTTTTCAAAGGTGCCCATCTGTTCCTGAAGACGAGCTGCAGCGATCCAGATTTCGTGGCTAGTGGGGACCGCCTTGCGTGCAGCGTTCAAGACCTTCTGGGCGTTTTCAGGTGTCTCCAGTCGAGCAAGAGCCAACCACAATTCCACCGACAAAGGGATCATCTCCACGGCCTTTGCCAGCATAAGGCGCGCGTCTGCGGGATCTTCCTCCAGGTTGACAGCTTCTTTCCAAATCTGGACTGATTGAGGGATGTGCAAAATGGCTTGTCTGAGCACATTCTTCTTGGCCCGCGAATCTGTCTCCAGTTTCATAGCTTCGATCCAAAGTTTTGTAGAGCGGTCATTGTTCTTAATGGCATTCGCCGCAATAACCTTGGCATTGTGGCCTTCGTTAAGACGGATGTTTTCCATCCATGCATCCTCACTCTTTGGGCATAGCTCACATCCTTTAGCCATGATATTTCTGGCTGCAACGATTCGACCTGCAAGCTCCTCAAGACGCGCAAGAGCGATCCACCCCGGGGCGTGTTTGGGATTGGTCTTGGTGACGGATTCCAGCAAGATTCGGACTCGCTTGATATCGCCTACTTCGACTTCGCCGGCCTTGACTTCTGACTGAGTCAGACTGGTGAGATAGCCCTTGGGATCGATACTGGTGGCACTTCCCGAGGCCTCTGCGGTTGATCCAAGCGCAGCTTGGTCCAGCCTGACCTTGAGAACTTTGTCACGCGCCGCACCGATGTCCGCAAAATTCGTGATGGTGCCATCGCCATCTCCTCCATCGGCTGCACCGTCTTCAGCAACGGTTGTGTTGAACTGTGCCGAATCTCGGGCACCTGCAATAACACTGTCCGGTACGGCGTAGAATCTCTGGCGACTGTTCTGCTTCTCTCGTCGGTTCTTGCCCGTCAGGTCACCCACTTCGGGCAGGTTGGCCCAATCCTCCTCGGAGACCGCAGCTAGGGAACGTTTTAAATCTGCAAACTGCTGCTGAATCTTGGGGTTCTTTCGTTCGTATTCTTCGCGTTCTTGTTGCTCTCGAGCTTCCCTGTAGGTGGCGAACGATTCAAGTCGGTATTCTATCCAAACAACCGGGGCTTGGCCCGATGAACAAGATATCTCTTGAAAGAGGGATGCGCAAGGGGACAGTACTAACCTTCGAATTCTCCGGCGCCTATCCATCTTCTCGTCCACCTCCTGGTAGATGCGATCCGCTTCATCATCTTCCTGATCGAACTGCCCGTAGGCAAATAGACCCGTCTCATTATCAGGATCTTGGAAACGCTCATCTTCCTCATCTTCTTTGTCTTCTTTGCCTCCTTTTTCGCGTGACTTATCGCCGTAAGCAGTGGGCGCAGCGGCTCCGAGCGCGGCAGCTCGTTTCGTCAATGCGGCCTGGATCTGTTCAGGTGTCGGGCCTTCGCGCGCGGGTCCCAGGTCAGAGCGCGTGGTGAAGCCAGTCGCACCACGACCCAGACCGGCGACATAGTTCTCCGGCGCCTGCTGGCTGAGAAAATCCTTGCGTCCGGACGCCATGATGGGGCATGAAGCTGTGACGAGAGTTGGAGAGAGTTGAAGGGCGGGCCCCGCATAAAAGTAAATCCGAATCCGACAATCTTATCGCGGGAAAAAAAGTTGCCCTTGCCCACAGTGACATCGCCGAGTTTACCTTGGTGTGCTAATTTCTTTGCTTTCTGAGAGATTTGTCGTAGAGCTTAGTCTTCCGACAAACTCCATTTAACATGCCGAAAGTTAAGCCACAGAAGCGCAACAGTGCGCGGGATGATGCCGTCGCAAAGACCAAGGCTGCCCACAGTATCTTTAAGATGAACACAGATATCGGCCAGCACGTCTTGAAGAACCCCGGTATCGCCGAGCAGTGAGTACTTCCTGCATCAAACAATTGAACTTTCACTGATCACCATATAGAATCGTCAACAAAGCCGAGCTCAAGCAGAGCGATGTGGTCCTCGAAATCGGTCCCGGTACTGGAAACTTGACGGCGAAGATTCTGGAGAAGGCCAAGAAGACTATCGCGGTGGAACTAGACCCTCGAATGGCGGCCGAAGTCACCAAGCGTTTCCAAGGCACTCCAGCCCAAAAACGCCTGGAAGTGATCCTCGGAGATGTTATGAAGACCGAGCTTCCATACTTCGACGTTTGCATTAGCAACACTCCTTACCAGGTACGTGCCATGTCTGATCTGCGGGACACAAGTTTCTAATTCTCTACAGATCTCTTCTCCTCTCACATTCAAACTCCTGGCTACATTGCCCGCACCTCGTACCTGTATTCTCATGTACGTTTCATGCATTGTGATGCGATTCATTCGGCATGTGCTAACATACAGTCCCTACAGGTTCCAGCGGGAATTCGCTTTGCGTTTATTCGCCAAACCCGGTGATAAACTATACAGTCGACTCTCCGTCAACGCCCAAATGTGGGCGAAGATCGATCACATCATGAAGGTTGGGAAGAACAACTTCAAGCCCCCGCCATTGGTCGAGTCGAGCGTCATCCGTATGGTCCCGAAGGTGCCAAGGCCACAGATCAACTACGACGAATGGGATGGGCTTTTGCGCATCGCATTCGTGCGCAAGAACAAGACCCTGCGAGCCAGTTTCATCGGCACTCCCAGCATCATGAACATTCTCGAATCGAACTATCGCACCTGGTGTGCTCAGAATGACATTCCGGTGGAGGACGGTCCGGTGGAAGATGCCGATGGCGACGCTATGGATATGGGCCAGGAACAAGCAGTTGAGGAGGACCCCGATGAGGCTATGGAGATGGACGATGATGACGTCCCCGATTTCTTCAAGGAAGAGACCAACAACCGCCTCCAGGAGGCACTCAAGAAGCCCTCGCGGAAGAGGCGAGGAAAGGTGGCAGAGTTGGTGCGCGAGAAGGTGCGCCAGGTCCTCGAGGATGAAACTGGCCTTGCCGATAGGCGTGCGAGAATGTGTGATGAGAATGATTTCTTGAAGATGCTCTGGGCCTTCAACCAGAAGGGAATCCATTTCAGCTGATCGAAGCCATGTCTCCAGGGGCGCCAAAAACAAAATAAGGATTGGAGTCCGAATTGGAATGATGAATTATGATTACTATCAATAAAAGATACCATTTTCAGGCGGTTCACCAGCTGCTCGGAGGTGCGCACGGGAGTCTTGAAATAGGCTCTGCCAGATGAACGCTTCACTTAGCAAGAGCTCGATATCTTTCTCGGTCCAGTCCTTCGTAGGCAATGCTTGGAGAAACATCATGATTTCCTGTGCGGAAGTTAGTCTCATGAGCACACAGGATGTATATAGCACAAAAAGGCGCTTACCTGGAAATCCATCTTCAGGAGCTGATCCGTCCATTTGACCAAAAATGCAGCACAGACGTAAAGATGAAATCGTGAGAAGCCCTGCTCCTCAGCCTGGAACAGCCGTTAGCATCGAGTTAAAGTGTAAGTATCCATCGAAAGACATACCATGTACGTATCCCACATGCGTATCGTGTTCTTAATATTCATTTCGCGCATGAGCAAGCAATTCATCCATCGGAAACTAAATTGCATGAACTCTACGCCCTCTTGCTCAAGATGTTTGGCAAGGGCGGAGTCAATGCGCACAGTCAAATCTCGCAGGGCTCGGACCTGTCGGTGGATGCCAGGCTGAGCATAAATGTAGTTGTCTTGAATGCCGTCAAGAAGCTTCGTTATACACCAGAACGTATCGGCTTCAACTGCATCCAGGACGCTTCGCGGAAGCTGGCCCGGGTCCATGCCTTCTTCGACATTCAGATCGGTGATATAGACGCCCAAGAACACTTGGAAAAAAGGCGTGACCAAGTCGTTGATACCTTGCACGTAGCCACTGGCCGGGTGTCGAATAGCCCACACATATAGAATGCGCTCTAGAGAACGTTGTGTAGCTTCATAACCATACAGCGGAAGATGGGGACTCGTGCGCGGGACATCTATGCTGATTTGGTGCCAGACTGCCTCGTCCAGGCCCCTTCCGCGTCCTGTACTCGAGGCAGGAGGGTTTGCCGCTGCGGCTCCGCTGCCCCGATCAAAGGCCTGCCGTACTCCGTCGAGGTACTCCTTGCGTTTTCTCTCGAGCGTCGATATACGTCGTTCACTATTCGTGGGAAGATAGCCGAGGAGAAGCTGCCAGGTCATCGGCCGAACCTCTTCTGGAACGCCAGACCATGCCAAGTCCCGCAATTCGGTTATGGACACCGTGCTCGCCTGCAAAATGCGCTTGAATTTGTTTATCCGTGATATACGGCTCGAATGCATCTCTCTCTCCTTCGGTGTAGCATTGATGGGTGGTGCAGTGTGATTGATGAGATTCAAGGCATTTGCAGGATCTAGGCATTAATGTCAGTGTCTTTGTGGCCCCGAGATCTCGAATAGCATCTATACCTTGCAGGATATCTTTGTATTGTGGCCTTAGTATCTTTCCTTCTCCTTTTCGTGCCGTTGGGTACATCGGAGCACCACGTTCCTCCGCAATGTCTGAGCTATTGGCCCGCTGTCTGTTGGCCTCGAGACTGAATCCCAGGGAGGAAGGGAAGGCCCCAATCGATCCGCCTGGATCAGTGTCCTTGGTTTTCAAAGTGGATGATTTCTTCCTTCTCATACTGGCAAGGCTTGGAAGCCCAAATTCATCCTCATCATCGTCGAATACAATCTCATCGTCATCGTCGTCATCATCATCATCTTCTTCAGCGGGATCACGACTCCACTCATCCATTCCTTGAGTCATGATTCCCGAGTATGGCTTTCCACGAGGGGGCGAAGCGACCACATTATTCCCAGTCCGGTGAGCTAGCTGCGATGCAGGGTATGGGGCGTTGCTCGAGGAAGATCGAGGTGGTGTTCTAGGGCGCGAGCCGGATGATGGACTTCTACCAGCGGGATGCTCGTCAGTATGCCATATCAGAAGACAATTGGTTCAAAAACAAGTCCGAGTGATGGGATAACAGACTGTAGAATATTGGCGTGGGAGTATGAAGCACCGACTACCGTATTCTGGCCGTAGATCTTCGACTGAGACTGAGTCAAGGATGTGTTTCGGCCGGCCCAAAACGGAGATTCTGCGCGTCTTTAATAACAGTCAGTGTTCATTGTCGCGGTGCAGATATCGGCGGGCATTGGGTATTGAACATACTCGGAATTATCTACCAGAGCATCAGGATTAGCTCTAAATAGTAAGGAAGCTGCGAAGGGGTATACTAACCAACCTGGACCATTTCCTGCGTTGATCGTCAGTTCAAATGTCATCATATCAGTCTCTGGATGGCCCTAAACCCACCTGCTGCCCCTTTTTGTTCGCCATGATTGTGGACGTGACCTTAATGGGGTTCGACTGCGGGGCGGCCCTTGCAATGACGGTGTTTCACTCCTCCGGGGGCCCTGTAGCAATCGCGAAACTCAGAACTCAGTAATACATGTCGCCGCAATCTTTCAGAGCAAATCGCAATTCTTAGAATCCGTGCCGACTGTGGAGTTGAGGTATACTTCAAAGGTCAGTTTGATGCAGACGTAGCTTAACTTAATGATCTGACCCGTGCGTATGTAAGCCACTTCCTCCGCTTTTCCTCCCTTGGCTTCTTCACTCCACTCCCTCCTTTTCCCCTACGAATATCCGACGGAGTTTCTGGATTTCTCTGTTTCCGCTTCTCACTCTTCTCTTATTTTTCTGTATTGCCATTGCCCCCCTCACCCCGTGTCGCGAATCCCTCATCAACATGGCCGAGCCGGAAGAACTCGAGGAAGATCTCTTCGCTGATCTGTATGCCCCTTACCAAAATTTACCTTCAAGACCATCCGAACTTACAATTTGATCACTCAGTTATGACGCCGATGAATCGACCAATCGCGCACCTTCTGCTGCAGAGGCCGCAAAGCCTGCCGAACCCGCTGTCTCAGCAGTCAAGACAGAGCCTACAAGAGATGCGCCTATCCAGAGCTACGAGGAGTCACATGTTGATACATACCCTGCACAAGCCCCTTCTCAGACGGGCTATGGCATGGGATATCAGAACGGTCACGATGGCGCCTCCGCCACCCCTGCGGCGGCTCCCGCGGATAACGACAGTTATGGAACGGGAATCAAGGAAGATGGGTAAGTGAAATGTGCCCCTTTGTTTCATGTTTGTTCTATTCCATCAATTGTCTGCATATACCTGGTCATGCTTCTTCTTTGGGGGGCGCCTGGCGTCAGCTGCTATTTACGCAAATGCCTGGTGAGGACTCGGGCATGGTTTCGGCATTTCTCTGCGATTCCATATCTATGAGATATTTACGGAAGAACTGCGACCACTGGTGCAAGCATACAACTTCAATTATGGAAGCCGATGAGTGTACAAGCTCAAATGCGCTCGGTGTCTATGCACAACCTCGTCAACGACTCACCAAAACTCTCTCGGTGCTACGGTTTCCACGAATCACTGGCAACCATCTCCCATGGCAAGAAGATCAAGCAGAAACAGAAGACCGAGCAGATGAGTCGGGGGACCACTTGGCTAAGGGCAGTTGGTCGACTCGGTGACAACCGAGTATGAGAGGAGATCAGAACCTGCCGCGAACGATTGTTGTGAGCCACCATATATAGTACAGCGGATACTATATAGCTTCTTGTCGATATACGTTGATAGAGCAGAGCAAGAAGTAGCAACGATATTGTCTGATGGGAGGCAAGCCATCGCTGTCTAGCTTGGAACTCTGTTAGACAGGTGTTCTCCTCATCGGGGACAGAGACAGTCAGACAGTGACAATTCACTTATTTCGCCTGAACTTCTCGCTACATCCTCCATCTCGACTACAACGTTGGAACATGAAGGCTACGATGGGAAGCATGGCCAATTTTCGGATCGAAGCTCATGTAAACCAAGTGGGCTTGCGCTGGGATCGGAAAATGGGACACCGCGCCGTCACCGTACAGCACCGAGATCCAACAGCCTGCCCTTGAAGAACATGGGCCCCAGACAGATCAGCATTTAGCTGTATTCGTGAATAGCAGCTTAGCGCCACCGGCTCCATAGCCAGAGCACTCACATTTTGCCCTAACATTCATGCTTTGGTCTTTATTATTCGTTTCATCCTTTTGGTTTTATGCAGTCGTTGGCACTTGTATTTGGAGGTACATGAATTCCGGTTGAGGCTAATCCCTTTGGTTAGGAAAATGTTTATCGGTGGCTTGAACTGGGAGACAACAGATCGTATGTACTCGGTCTATGGGAGAGGGTCGATATCAGGTCTAACAGATGCATAGAATCTCTTCGGGACTATTTCTCTCAGTTCGGTGATGTTCAAGAATGCACTGTCATGAGGGACAGCGCTACTGGCCGTTCGCGTGGCTTTGGTTTCTTGACCTTCCGGGATCCTAAGACGGTGAACACGGTGATGGTAAAGGAGCATTACCTAGATGGCAAGATTGTAAGATTACTCGAAGATGAGCTAGAGGCGTGGAGTCCCCGGCTAACTCAAATAATAAGATCGATCCCAAACGTGCCATTCCTCGCGATGAACAGGAGAAGACTAGCAAAATCTTCGTCGGCGGTGTAAGCCAAGAGGCAACCGAGCAGGACTTCAAGCAGTTCTTCATGCAATTCGGCCGTGTGATCGATGCAACTCTCATGATCGACAAGGACACTGGACGTCCCCGTGGATTCGGTTTCGTGACTTTCGACAGCGAAGCGGCCGTCGAGAACGCCCTCTCTCGGCCACTTGAGATCTTGGGCAAGCCCATCGAGGTGAAAAAGGCTCAGCCCCGTGGCAATTTGAGAGATGAGGACCGAGGCCGTCGCGGTGGCCGCGAGAACTTCCGCGACATGGGCCATGGAGACGGAGCGCAGCAGCAGGGAGGACAGCAAGGCATGGCCGGTGGCATGACACCCCAGATGATGGCCCAGTACTGGCAGCGAATGCAGCAATACTTCGCCATGATGCAGCAGCAGATGGCCGTCGCCGCAGCCTCGGGCCAAGCTGGCATGAATCCCGCCATGATGCAGATGAACCCTGCCATGATGCAACAAATGCAACAAATGCAACAGATGCAACAGATGCAGATGAAGCAGCAGATGGCTGGTGCCAACCAGCAACAGGGCGGCATGAGTCCCAACCCTCAAAGCCCCGGTTCTCAACAGAACATGCAGAATATGATGAACCCCATGATGCAGCAGATGCAAAGCCAGCCCCAGGGTAGCAGCGGCGGTGTCAGCCCCGGTCCCAGTGCCAACTACAGCCGATCTGGCAGTGCTGCCGGTGCTAACGCCCCCGGCGGCCCCGGCTACAATGCCCAGGAACAAATCGCCTTCGAGCAGCAAAAGTACGAGCATCAGCAGGTTCGCCGCGCCATGGAGAACCGTGCCTTCTCACCCTACCAGCAGGGTGGCCCGACCTCATGGGAGGGCATGTACGACGAGGTGCCTCAGCCTAATATCCCTACTGGACCCCAAGGTGTGGCTCGCAGTGGCAGCATGGGACGTGGTATGTGACATGTTCATGCCGTATTATCGACTCCAGCTAACTTTTTACGCAGAGGGATCAACTCCCCAGCCGAGCGCTGCTCCAGCCAACGCCCCTACAGGGCCCCGAAATGCCGGCAAGCCCGGTGCTAACTATCGTGGCGGCGGTCGTGGAGGCCAATCTCGTGGTTACCATCCTTACTCTCGTTAAACAGTGGGCTTGGGAGGTATACTTTCGTTTTCTCTTCTGTTCGTCAAGGGACATGTGGCAAAAACTTTTCCTTTTCCGACGATAATTCCTGTGGTTGTTCGTTCTTTTCTTCCTCATCATGAGTAGGCGAGAGTTGTAGGTTGCGGCTTCCAGGGGTCCTAGGGAGTTGATCAACCGTTAACAGAAAGAACGTGGTGGTTAACTCGATTTTATTCTCAGAGTTCTTCAAGAACAAAATCATTGAAGAGAATTCGCGTGAAGTATTCCAAGGTTCCTAGAGCATGTAGATGCTACTCCAGCAAGTGTAGTTTGATCACTGAGTAGACCAGGTGGGCTCTTTTCTACAGCAATAGATGCCTCGATGCGGCAGGATGCGATTACTTATGGTATAGGTATCAAGGGACTCGGAGTCTCAGAACAACTTGCTTTGTAGTCGGTATCTATCACATCACATGTATACAAACTAGAAAATTCTCTCAGAAACATCCAACAAGAAGGTGGATATGCAGGAAGCAAATTAAGGAGAAGGTCGAGTATGTCGAGACGTGTGCGCGCGCGAGAGAGAGAGAGAGGATGTTATGGCACAAAATCCAAAGACAATCAAGAAATCCGTCCAGCATTCAAACACGCTTAACAAAATTTAGACAGAAGAATGTTGCGGCAGTAGCACCGGTGCCTCATGAGAAACATGGAGGAAAGAACGTAAAGAAAGACAATGTCATCAGATCGACGGCGCTTCAATACGCCATGCCGTAGCCTGGCTTGGTCGGCTGATGGCCATCCAGTGACGGGCTGCGACGACCACTGTGCCGGGATTCCTGGCTCGAGCTGCGGGCGTGTGCTACCCCGTAGTCGGCATACACCAGACGTTCTTTGCTGCCGGTGGAATCAGATCGGCGAGGGCGGTCCCGATACGCCTCGTACGGCCCGGTGAAGTTGAACTTGCTCATCTCAGTGAAGTCCCTCTTTGGAGGGCGCTCGATCAACAGAGACTCTCGTGCATCCAAGGGGGTGAGGTCGTCGAGGTCGCGGTTGGCTTTCTCGGCTTCCTTTCTACGTCTGGCATGAGGATTCTCGCGGACGCATGCGATAACGGCATTAACAGCAATGAGGATGGCGAGCACGCCGGTTAGGGTGGACTGGAGCACAATGAGGACGATACCGGTCACTGTTTTGGTGGTTTGGGTGACCCCAAGTTCCTCCACAAAGACTAACACACAGGCCACTGACAGGACCCGCACGACCTGGATGGTGATGTTAATCCCCATGGACGCTTTGGTGGCATAGGGACGGTTCCATAGGAGTAGGATCAGTAGGAGGGCCTCAACAATCAATTGACCAACACCTTGCGCCATGCCGTGGCCTTGGGCACCGGCAATGATACAGCCCTTGGCCAGAGCATACACAATCATCGGCACGAACAGCCACCAGTAGTCTTTCTTGTAACTGTCATAGAAAAGACTGTATTTGCGCCAGGTCTCCTTGTTCTCGTAAAGAGAAGCGACATCACCCTCGGCCTGCTTATACTTGCGGGCCATGTAGAAGATGCGCCATCCAAAGAAGGCCAGCACAGATGTGAAAACAACGAGCGTCACTGCAGCCAACAGCTTGGCCCCCCATGAATCACCATTTCGGAGCTGGTAGACACAGTACAGTACCCAGATGCTGTACAGGACGAGAATCATGTTGGTAATGGTGCGAGCCATGATACCCCAGTAGTCCTTGCGGAAATTGGATAACTTGTCGGGAAAATTGCCGTACAGTGCCCATACTTCGAGGATAATCTTCAAAAGCAGAATTCCGACGACGACGACAGCGACGACAATGGCGAATATCAGGAGAACAGTCATGAAGACATTGGCGGAGGGAATCATAGCCTCCTCTGCGGCATGCTTGATCCCAGTAACCGAAAATAGATCGCTCGAAGAGCTGTTTGAAGAGCTCGAGTCGGTTGAATCCATGGAGCGGGGCAGGAGGTCGACGGCACGAAGCATCAAGTTCAAGCTCCGCTTGGTCGCCGAGCTGCTGTTTGATGACGAGCCACTCAAGCTGGTTAGGTAGACATAATTGTCCTGGGTCAGGTTGCCGCCGGTGGCTTTTCGGAAAGAATCAATCGAGTTCTGCATGCCTCCCCAGGAAATCAAGCCGGTGCTCCAGGCGAAGTTCTTGGTGAAGCTGGTGTAGACGGCAGGGTAGCTGACACTCAGCATGCCGTTGGTGGCCATGGTGTGGAACCAACCCATCACGTCACCGAAGCCCGGGCTAGATGATGCGTGGACACCGGGATGACCGACTGCACCGACTGCAGATACGCCGCTCAGTGCAAGAGCGCCCGCCGCGATACCGGCCGAGGTCCAGGCCACGCCCTTCATACTCGTGGACTTGCCGTTGGACAGCTGGGATTCGACGCATGCTACATCCTCATCGCTGTCCTTGGACTTCAGATTCAATGTGGCCTGTCCGTCCAAATCGGGGATATTGAAGGCGATAGAAGGGATTTGACTAGCGTAGTTGTCCGGGATAGCGATGCTTCCATTGGCCGAGAAGGGGCCAGAGGGGACTAAGGTGAGTCAGGGTCAGCCAGTTGGGTACGGCGCAGAATGGATAAGGCGAATACTCACCAGGGCAAAGCCTGTCCACATGGATCTCGTCACCACAGGGGTCGAAAGTCTTGCTGTAGAGTTGATTGCCATAGGCAGTCACCGTCAAGGAGGCGATGATATTCTGTCGCTTCGAGTTGGTACCAGCCAGATCGAAGACGACTCCTTTGGTAGAACGAGTGTAGCTGACATCGAGTTTGGTGATCTTAATGTCGGTGTTGGCCTCGCACAGATTGAAACCCTTGGTGCTCAGGGTGTCGGCCGCCAGCGCCTGGGGTACCATACCCAGGCCCAGGAGGGCCCAGATGGTCTTTCGCATTGTAGGTCACTAGTCAAGATGAACGGAGCGCAAGAATATCGACGGACTAAAAAGAGTGTACGGTGCCCAAGGGGCAAGGAGGGGGTGGTAGGGAGTGTTTCAATCGCGTGATATCAGGATCAACCTGCAGAAGGAAAGGAGATGAAATCAGGGAATGACAAGATCGCGGGATGCGAAAAGAGAGAGGGTATATAGCAAAGAATGACTTGAAGAGAGCGAGAGCGAGAGCAAGAGCAAAGAGTGAGAGATGTAACAGATCAAGTTCCGACAAAGTCTCGACCGAAATGGAGAACATTTGCCCCTGACCAGATTGATTGGCCCCGTTCGTGTTTCACAAGTCTAGACTCGTTCAAATCAAATCTGGTTAAGCGTTTATTGCTATTATTATATCTCGCGAGTTCACATTGAGAGCCCCTGGGAGTTATACATAAATGTCTGTACGGAGTGATGAGAATGTATTTGCTTCACCTTTCGACTTCCAACTCGACTTTCGACTCTTTATCTGTAAACAACCGAGTGGAGCACGGCCCGGCCACACTGAGCCATGGTTAACACATATTTAATACGGAGTAACTAATGGAGTTAATTGTTAACTAGTTAACTAATGGTCGATGGTCAATGGTTAATCCAAGTTCTGCTCAGAATGTCCTATACTCCACTCTGCACTTACACTTGCGCTGCACACTCCCTACAGAACTCGCCACATACTACGCGTCGATCGATCTTACGTTCTACGTACAGTAGACGCTGTGGATCTGCCCAGATCTCGACATGGGCCCCTCTAGACGATGCTATTTGTACACAGACCCAGAAATGAATTACCAATTACCCAATTAACCTGAGACAGAGGGTGCAACAATGTGGATCTAGTGCTTCCTACTCTACACGTCCACGGATATTAATTCCATGCGAGTATGAGCCCTATCATGTCATTAATCACATATTATGCATTATATTACACAGATACGACCCATCAGGACGACCCATTCATCTGACGCAGCACTCCACACACAACCTGAACGATTGAGGACCCGGATACATTATACCTTACACGAATCGAAGAACCTAGGAACCTTGGAATGAATCATGGAGCTTACGCAGTATTCTCATACTTTTCGAAACTACCCGAGGCTTATTGGTATTTTCCGTAAGTTATTTCTGCCCGGGCTTGCTCTGCATCTCTCGCATCGCAGCCCGCGCACTCCGACTGCCCCCCAGCTTGGGTCCTTTGGGCACTTCAGCGCTATCCGGCTTGGTAGTGCGAGTCTTGGGAGCTTTGCGACGGGCCTGGATCGCATCCATGAACTCTCGCCGGAACTGCTCCGCAATTCGATCGTCTGCAGCTTGATCATCATGCTGAAGTTCATCCTCTGGTTCGTCATAGACTTCCACTGAAGACTTGGTGTTAGCATCGCGAAGATAATGTTTTGGAAGGAATGTTTGGAGGGCATGCGTACATTTGCTTTCACGCAACACTTGCTCCACCAGCCGATCTCGTTCGATGTCGGCGCTGGTACGTCTTTTGCGGTTGCGCCACGGTTTCTCACTCGGTCCTGGGCGATCCTGCGTAGCGGGTTCTCCGGGGGTTGGTGACTCTTCGTCCCCTACCAATTGTCGAGTAGCTGCTTCTGTGCGCGCAATGTTTCGTAACTTGGCCTCCTGGCCGAGATCGATCTCATGTAGTCTGCCTAGCGATGCGGGCTCGCGCTCGGGCTGCGGCTGCCCAGGTATTGCCTGGCCACCGGTGGGTTCTTGTGATGTCGGCCGCTCGGCAGCATCGTTCTCTGGGAGCGGGCTGCGATGGTAACGTTTAGCCATCTGGGAATCTATATAGGCCATCCTTATCTTGTTAGTCTGCATTTGCCCCAGTACTGCGCATAGAGGAGTCCTCGTACATATGCCTATCCACATCCACCGTCTGGCCAGTATGTCCCGTGAACCGATCACCCATGTCTTGAACAGTCTCTTTTTCATGATCTCTCGTCGGCCCTAGCGCTGTCTGCCGACTATCGTCTTTGCCTGATCCAGATGTGGCGGAAAATGCAATGCCACCTTTTCGAGTCCTATGCGGTCGCCGAAGGCGGACGACGCCTGTAGATTCTGTATCTTCGTCGCCGTCTGGGGAAGACTGAGATCCAGACGTGCGATCATCCTTTATATTGCTGTCGGCGACTCGGTCACCGGCGGTAGTATCCTCGGAGTTGTCGTCTGGGCGCCGCCGTACAAACTTCCGCCGTTTCGCAGAGCGAAACAAGGATTCGGGAGCGATATCATCGGTATCCATTGTATTCATGATATTTGATACCGATACTGATACCTGGTATCTGGTATCTTGGGGTAAATTGAAGACGTGGAGAAAGAAAGAAGAATTGAAGGTGAGAGATCATCTGCCGGATCCAATCAGTCTCCGCCCAAGCTCCCGCGCCGAAAAGACCGCCCTTCTCCCTTCTCCCTTTGTCCTCCGCGTATGGTATCGGTTTGAATTGTCAACTTCCTCGCATTGAATTCTGTTCTTCTTGAATTCCTGCGCCGTCACCATGAATCCTTCCAATCCGCCCCAAGCTGGCGAGTATGGTGGAGGTACGTGCTTTGCGCGATGCGACGCCCTTCCCTCTCGATCCCCTCAGTTCTTCTCAATCGAGGAAATATGACGTGCCGGTGCGAAAGAATACTAATGTTCGTTGTGTTCACATCCAGATGAAGTCTCTGCCATTGTTCTCGACCCCGGCTACTCAACTACTCGCGCTGGCTTCGCTGGTGAAGACGCCCCCAAGTCCCTGATCCCAACATACTACGGAAAATACAATGCCGACGGCCAAGAAAAGCTCATCTTCGGCGACGACATATTCGTTACCCCGCGACCCGGTCTGTCCATCCACAATCCGATCAACAAGGATGGCATTGTCGAGGATTGGGATATGGCCGAAAAGGTGTGGGAGTATTCTTTCACCTCACGACTTACTGGCGCGAAGGCCGGTAACCCCCTTCACAACGGCTTGAACGATGTCTCCAACGATGAGCTGCCCACGGATATGGAGGTGGAGTCGGACGAGAAGCCTCTGGCCGACAGTCCATTGTTGATGACCGAGCCTGGCTGGAACCCTGTCAAGGCTCGCGAAAAGACCATCGAGATTGCGATGGAGAAATGGGGCACTCCTGCCTTTTACCTGGCACGAAACGGTGTGCTTGCAGCGTAGGTCTCGCTATATACCCTCTGTTTACAACTTGCATTGTGCCTAACACGGTTCCTCTTCAGATTCGCGGCCGGGAAAGCCTCCGCCCTCGTGGTTGACATTGGCGCATCGAACATTTCTATTACCCCTGTTCACGACGGCATGATCCTCAAGCGAGGTGTCCAGCACTCCCCACTGGGCGGCGACTACATTTCATCCCAGATCCGCGCATTGTTCAAGAAAAACTCCCCGCAACCCATCACCATCACGCCGCACTACTTGATCTCTTCGAAGACTGCCGTCGAAGCTGGCCAGCCACCCCAGGCCAAGTACAAGACATTCCCTGCCGATAAGGCACCAGACGCTTCGTACCGCTCTCTTCTCGAGGAGCGGACACTGTCGGAGTTCAAGGAGTGTGTGGTTCAGGTTTGGCCTGGCCCGAACAAGCTCTCTGCCACCGGACCCACTGGGGTCCCCAACGAGGAGATGGCTCGCAGCTCTCCCGGCCGTCCGTTCGAGTTCCCTGATGGGTATAATCAGCTGTTTGGAGTGGATCGCTTCCGCGTGGTGGAATCCTTGTTCGATGCGAAGGCTGCCATTCCCGATCCCGACTCAATCTTCCCTGTCCCAACGCAGGCGCAAACTCTTCCAGAGCTGATTAAGGCATCCCTGGGTGGTGTTGATGTGGACATTCGGCCCCATCTTTTGAACAATGTCGTTGTGACCGGTGCATCCAGCCTGCTCTACGGCTTCACCGATCGTTTGAACCACGAACTGATGCAGCTCTTCCCCGGACCACGCGTGCGCATCTCGGCCCCCGGAAACACCGCCGAGCGACGATTCGGCTCCTGGATTGGTGGCAGTATCCTGGCCAGTCTGGGTACCTTCCACCAAATGTGGATCTCCAAGAAGGAATACGAGGAACATGGTGCAAATATCGTAGAGAAGCGCTGCAAATGATCCCGGGGCGTTTTCAACTTTTTGTTCCGCCATAGGCTCACGTGTTATGAAGTGGTCCCGGCTATATTGGTTTATGTTTGGGCGTTTACTGCTTGGGCGCTTTGCCAGGGCTTGCGTATGCGGATTAGGCTCGGCCATGAAGGTCTGAAAAATGAATGCTAGATTTCCCTTTCCGTTTTAGGGTTGTACGATTAATCTTACCGAGATTCGCTGATCTGGATATCAATTTCTGGTTTTGCAAGAAGAAAAGAACTCCGCATTTTTAGAACGTAGATATAGTGTCTCCAAATATTCAGAGGGGGAGGGACAGGTAACGAGTCCGGAGTAGGTAAATAAATGGGCATTTGTATAGGCTCTAATAAGACCTTAGCAGATATCGATATCCATGAATGCTTCGATGGACTGTTGAGGTCTTCAAGCCCGCGGGCACCCACAACATAATTTCTTAACCCTATTTTATCGCAGAGAAACATGACATGACCGATAAATATTAAGGTAAAAAGCAAAAGACAATGATAGCTATGATTACATGCAGGTGGTCAGAAACGTGGTGATGGTAAATGTTCGGATCAAAAGATATATAAAGAACAATGTTTAATTCGGATGAATAAGTAGGTTCTTCACAATGATTAAAAAAGCCAGACAGATCAGGCATCTATAGGCCGGATAGACTGGCCTATGGGTAGGTCATGGACAGAAGGGCCGGCCTTTCTGTCTATGGACGGCGTATTGTGATGTCAATGCCGACGCCCCCGGATGCCCAGAGTTAGTTAGGGCATCTGTATGGCTTATGCATCATATGTCAACACCCACAAGAGGTTGCTATATCAAGAGATACACAATGAATTGATAAAGAAGCTTTCCAGACGGTCCAAGCCCATCATGCTTTCGCGCAATCGACTGTTCGAGGTCTATATACAGTAGCCGCCTGCGAAAAGTCAGCCTTGATCAAACAACGAAACCCATCAAATATGTAACTAACCGGCGGTATTGATGGCGGCATCGGAGGCGGCAGGGCTGGTAATGCTGTGATGATTGAACCGGCAATTGAACCGGTATCACCACCCACGTCGGAAGTCTCCTCGCCCTCCTGGGCAACAGTCAATTCTTCATCCAGGGCCATCTGTACAGAAAGGACATGGATCCGAGGCGACATTTCGGGTTTTTGTTTGAACGAGTACGTATTTAGGAACTGGGGCTCCTGTGCCCACGACATCTGTTTTTCCAATTCGGTACCGGACGGGGCTCGCAAGTTGTTTGATGATTTGGCTCGGAAGATGCTGCTAGGCCACTCTTTGGTCTTTATGACTGTCCGGCCGCAGCAGTCTGCCTTGGAGGTAATATTTTCCCAGGCTTCGACCACGCGGTCTGTCTTCAGGAACTGAGATATTTGATCCTTCATGGTTTCGCTGCTATCGGGAGGCTGTGAGACTTGTTGCCGAGGACGTGGGGGTGATTTTGCCGTGAATTGCTGGGTCCGAGGACGGCCGTTTGCCCACATTGCCTTTAACTGTTCTATCGAAGCGCTGCGAGATTTGAGTGTCTGTGCTGGCGCTGTGAAAGGCCGATCCTGAGGCAGATCAGTCTTTTCACTGACGGATCGTTTGGAAAGGAAGGGTTTGGACAATCGGTTCGTGAGTCTTCTCGGCGTTCGAGGAGGAGTTGCACCAGAGTCACCCGAGTCACATCCTCCCACCAAAGCGCTACATGACTTCGCTCGATTAATGACCCTTGGAAGGGCGCTCTCCCTCTTAGTGTCTTTGGCGCCGTCAGGATGTGTGTCGCCTTTTTCTGCCGGTGTATTCACTGCTTGAGAGGCTGGTCGAGGGGTCTCAGGCTTCAAGAGAGGATCGCGTGGTAAGGGCTTATCGCGCAAACGCGCACCTGGAGGACCCGATCTTTTCAAAAAGAGCCTCTGTGAGACAGACTTGGTTCGAGCCGGGCCTCCGTTGGCCGTTTTGATCATGGACCGCACATCCTTCCTGCTAGCCACCCCGACGCGCCGTTGCATCTCAGTGACTGCAAATGCCAATTGACCAAGCGCCTTGGAAAGAGCCGTCCCGCGTCGACGGAGCTTGGACAGGGCATCGACCCAGCCCTCCATGTTTCCCTTCATGGCCTCGTAGAAGAGTTTGAGGCGATCCGATTCAAAGCAGCCTTCATCCGCCAGCTGGCGTATGTAATGCCACAAGGCTCCCATTGCCTCCTTGCCCTTCTGAAGATCCCTAAGCGAATCCGTAATGGCGAGTGTAAATCTGTCGACGGCATGTTCGATCTGATCATTATAGGCCACTAGCGATAGTCGAAAATTCCGATCTTGCAACATTTCATCGAACATATCGAGGTTGGCCAGGGGGAGACTCAAATATTGTATCCGAGTGCGCACATCCAGGTGGATGATCGAGAAGTCCTCCGTGGTTCTCTGTAGGAACCCATCCAGCTCATCGACGTGGCCCTGGAGAATCTTCATCACGTCGATATCGGATTTGGCAAGCCGCTTGGCCAGGAGATGGACACCAAACACCATCTGGGAGACCAGCTTCCAGAAAGGATGGTATCTACATCCGAGTCAATACCAACAAAATCCAAACAGAGCCGAGACACTTCGATTCTCACCTTTCTGCATCCCTCTGGCGCCATTTCCGCCCGCACAGCCGTTCATACTCATCGTTCTCCAACAAATCACGCCGACGTGTCTGTGCATCGATATCGACGGCCCACTCCTCTGCCAGGCCCTCGTTCGCCTCTAAGATAGACTCTTCAAATGGACCCTGGAGCTGAGGAATTGGGTGGCTTGGGTAAGACGCAAGTTGTGTATCCGCGACTGCAGAACAGGCCGGCTGTTCCTCGGAGTCGACTCTGGCATCTGTAGCAATTGTATTGTCCATGTCCAATGCCGCCATGAGGTCTTCGCACAAAACTGTGACCCAGCTTATCGTGTCGATTCAACCCCTCTTCAAGTATACACAAGTCGTGAAGAATCAATTGCTTCAGTAGCGGTGCATGACCTGCCAATTAAAGCTTATGCCAGCATCCATCGGGACGCAGTCGGGTATAAAATCGCGATCGGGACTGGCCTTATAGGGTGTTCATTCTGCGGCTTCGAGGATGGCTGGCTAGGCAGATGAATCAACACGCAAGGACCCCAGTATACTGTAACGCTGTTAGAAAGGCTGGTGCGATCGCAGAGACTAAGACATCCGATACGGTTCGAAACCGAACCCGTGGTGGCGGGGACGATGAAAGAAGGTGAAACACGCGGGGTCGAGTCTCCAATACTATTTCGTATTGATAGAAATTAAAAGAAACAAGAGAAACGAAGAATCAAGAAAATGGGGGGCGCCCAAACAGAACAGGGCCGAAATGAACGGTCGGAGAAGATGCCGGGAAAGAATTTAATTTGGCTTCCGATTCAAGGTGGATCTCACAGGGGGGGTTTGACACCGGCCTCTCCCATGTCCTTTTCATGAATCCACTTTCCTCGAACCAAAGACAATGGAACAAAGTGACGATCGGGCCTCGGCCCCTACATCTGTACATAGTACTGCACCACGCCTTCCGGAAGGAGCCCCGTTCAGGCTGAATATATGACGATCGCCATTTGATTCCCCACCGATTAGCTGACCTGCCACGTTCTGGGCCCTGACCACCGGCATTCACCTTCCATGGCACTCCGTACTAGTTCTTCACTGGCTTCCGTGCTGAGTCTGCTCTTCCTCTGCAAAGATGGGATCCCAGAAATTCGTCGGCAACGACAGGTCCAGGAACTCTCCAAATAATGTGTCGATGTCCGCAAACCCGTGCATCGATGTATCTAGCTCGCTCGTCGCTGCTAGGGGGCTCCCCATCGGCAGTTCGGGGCCGGATTCCATAAGCGCCGCGGCGGAATCAACCTCGTTCTCTCCCAGGACCGGATCTTTATTCATAATTGGGAGTTCAGTGGCCACCGAGCTGGTCGTAGCCATGCCGGTAGTAGGTTGCGGGATTGGAAGCTCTGATGTAGGGTGCCGTTGATGCTCATGGTCAATCTGGTGTAATGCTTTTTGTCCCAGGCGAGCCATTGCCTCGGCAGAATACCACTGTGGACTGAGATCCTCCAGCAGCGAACAGCATGCTTCCAGGCTAGCCTTGGCCCGGTCAAAATGGGTAACCAGCTTGCTGGACCGAAGTTGTCGGTAGGAAACACTCATGGATAATGTAATCGCATAGGGTACAATCGGGAGAGGTGGTAGATTGCCCGCACATTCTGATGTGACGATGGAATGAATGCGAATGGCTGCGAGGACCTGGCGGATAGATGAGACTTTGCTGCCATCAAGGCCCTCGGTCAGTTTATGTCGACAGGATAAAATTGCCACGCAGTGATAATATAGCTCCAGGAGCCCTACCTCGGCAGTTAGCTTCCACAGCATTGAGGGTTGATACAAGCCCCGGGACAAACATACCTAAAGTCGCATAGTCTAGATCTTCCTGGGCGTTTCTTCCCACAATGTCCTCAAAGGCAGGGAACCCCTCCTCCCACCCGCTGGTGATCCCCGCAGAGGGTCGGTAAAAGGAAATGACAGTTGCAAGAAGGTCGGAGATGGCCAGCCACACCCCAAATGCGCCACGGCCCTGGGTCTGGACATCGGGTTTTGCAACCCCGATGTCCCGGTCAGCCAGGAGCACCGGACGCCCACCTATGCTTGCATGCATCTTGTCTAACGTCCACATACACCAGAATAACTTCCCAAGGGGGTCTGCAGATGCTCGGTCCGGCCGGTCAAGATGCAAACCTACCGTTTGGGCCTGGTGGATGGCCTGGCAGAGATGAAGGGATGCAGCCTCGGCTCCTTCGTATCCTTCACAATGCAGAGACATCAATGCCCATATACGAATGCGAGTTAAGCGATCGGTCTCTAGTTCTGCATCCATGGCAGCGACGAGTCCCTTGTAGATCTCACTACAGAATCGACGTGGGGTCCGCACCGGCCCATTCTCCGTCAGACGAAGGTGAGGAGCGGCGGCGGCGTCTTTGGCTGCGACAAGACAGATGGCTCTCTCAAGAAACACCGAGTCTAGGCCTTCCGCCTGGTCACCTAGGAAGACGTCACCTTCGACAAGAGGAACGATGTGATTGATCTTTGAGAGGTAGATGGCCGTTAGTGGCTCCCGAGTCGTGAGTGGAAGTGGGCCACACGCTTGCATTGCAGACGCATAACGTTGATGTAGAACGGACGCCATCGTCTGGCTAGATCCTCTAGGCAGAGGCTCCGTGTCAGAGACCATACGCTTTTTACGCGCGCTGCCTGCATTCTCTGTGGCTGGCGAGCTGATCCAGAGTCCAATGCGGCCTCGAAGAGGGTTGCTGGTCGGCTCATTTAACCTTTCTCGAATGACAGCTTCCGGATTCAGGTCACCCACAAATCGCTCAGTGCTGGAAAATGATGGCAACGCCACATCCGCAGATGCAGTTTTTGTCCGGGTCGGACCACAAGAACGAGAAGACCGATTCCCTACATCACCACCAGTGGACGCGTTCGAGGGAATGCCTCTGGGTTTGCGGGGCAACTGATCATTCAAAAGTTCGGGGTGGGCCGTCAGATGTCGACATCGTTTCTATAACATCCTCAGCGGTGGCCCAAGCGTTGTACCGCGTCCGCATACCTTTCTTCGTTGGCAAGCAGGACAAGCTCGCAAGGCCCGAGTCCTACTCCGCGACTGAGGAGTATCCGCGAGCCAAGTGAGCTCCATTGGGTAGAAGACACGTGCTACATTCACATTGTACTGCAGGTCTTGACGGGGCCGTGAGGAAGCTTGCAGTGGTCTTTATCGATAAGTCGGGCGGAGCGGAGCACATACGCACCGCGCAAGTGCCCCAGAACGGCCCTAGGTCCATTTATTCGGCCTCAACAATATATATGCCCTGGCGTACCTATGCATGTCGTTCTACCTATGACTGCTTCTTCCTTTTGGAGTTCCATCCATGGGTGGACTTTAAATCATTTATAGTGTCCTCCCAAAGCCTGTCATGACATTATGATTGATTTTCCCCCGGAAATGTAGTATCCTGCGTTTAGCTAGGTCGATCTAGAAGGAGCTCCCTGCCTATAGGATGTTTTGCCTTTAGTACTCGCCAAGCCGCAGAGATCCCGAGGGAGACACGACGTGTTTAAGTAAGGCAAGAGAATAGCTGGATGACTTATTTCTTACACATCATCCTTTGTGTCAATTGTCTTTTCGTAAGTACGATTCATATCCAGTTTCAGGCCAATCAGCTTATATCACGACCCTCCACGTGCTCAGTTCTGCAGTCTGCATATCTGTCACAGGCTCAGCCACATAATGCAGCCGTTGCATGTGTTCACCCATGCCAGGCTAAGCGTTTTAGGTTAGGCCAGTACATTCACCTTTAGCTAGGTAGGCTACGTACGTATATTGTAGGCAAATTCAATCAATTAGCAATAGTTCGCTATAGGGAACGCAACGCCGCCAGCTGACAAAAATATATGCATATGAAGTACAGTATTTAGCAACCGGAATGCATAGAAGATACATCATCTTGCAGAGGCATAGATATATCGTTTTTTTTTATATATTACCGCCTTAAGCGAAAGAAATTAGGCTAACCCCCCTTCTCAAAGGGAGCTCCGGGAGCTATATAAAGCGGACATAGACCACCTCGAACTCGCTTGTTTTTGTACATTTCCACAGTACACAAAAAAGACAGAATCTAAAAAATCCATCTGAGCCCATCGACACCGCGCAATGACTATTGAGACGATTGATTGTGGGAGTGGGACCTCCACTACATCGAGAGTTCCTTACGACTTGAAGAAACGGTTAGAGCAACCTATTGAAAAACCATGTTTGGCTCATGCTTACTATTTCTAGTTTCAATCAATTCCCACTCCGAAAAGCCACTTTATTTACACCTGTAAAACGTGAATTCGTTATCACTTTCGCCCTTTGTCGGAACAATTTCCTAACCAACCTATCAGCCTTTTTAGGAGGGTTGATCCCAAGGCTGATCAATGCCCCGGTGGCTTTCAATACGGCGGTTGTCGTATTCCTACGTGTGTCGATGATAGCCTTCATATGGGCCTATGCCGTTGATATCGTAAATACAACGACATCTGTGGAAGAGGACAGAATCAATAAACCTCATCGACCAATTCCCGCCGGTCTTATTACTCTCAGGCAGTCCCAAGCGCGCTGGGCTCTTAGCTGGTGCTTTGCCCCTTGGGCTGTAGCTGTTCTTGGAGGCAAATCGGCTGCACTTTGGATGATCGTTTGGCAAATCTGGCTCACGATCTTTTATGCATGGCCTACTTATCGTCATTGGTCGTCGAAAAACCTGATGACGACCGGTGCTCTTTTGATCTTACATCGCCTCCTTAATTCAGCCCTTCAAGATATTCCGAAGTGGAAACTTGGTCCATATCCAGAAATCTGGATTTCTCTATGGAGTCTGGGTACTATTCACCTCCAAGACTTCCGTGATATCGAAGGTGACCGTACTACACATGTCAGCACATTACCGATTATTCTTTCCGATCAAGGCCAGAAAAGACTCCGGGCAGCCACTGCGTCTTTTTTGATAGCGGCAAGTATCGGAAGTGCTTACTGGATGCGACTTCAAAATCTCTCTGCATACTTTTCGGGGGCTTTGTTCCATTTAAGCTCCCTTGTATTGGCCTTCTACACGATCACATCCAGTTCGAAATATCAAAATCGCGTGATGTACAGGTGGTGGACGGTTGCCATGCTTTGCATAATTATTCATGTTTTCGATGTTTATTTGTTGAGTCGGCCAATTCAGCAGCAGCATTGAGCGAGGGAGTTTCATTGAGGACAAAACACCATCTTTGTCCATAATGCTGACTATGTGTATGTACTGAAGAATGGACCTCGGGGAACCTTGGTTGTCTGTCGAGGTCTGGTCCATGGTGAAATTGGCGGTAATGGGAGGATTATCCAAAGCTTCAAGCGGGGTCATGAAGAATATACAATGCCAGTATTTTTGATCACCTCGAGCTCAGCAATGTAGTCATCGAGCTGGGCGTGAGAGATACCATGCGAAATATTCAGCTAATCTAGCACACGCTATGCATCAAAAATACTTTGTATTATAATAGCTTTATATGCTTTATCTCGCGTGTGGATATGCAGCGAGGAAATCAAGCTTCCAAGGTTGTCAATATGGTGCCGGCCCCAGTGAATCCAGCCCTGGATAAGCTGAGATCTGATCATCTATGGAACGCGAACCGGACCTCTTAATCCGGCACTAGCAGTCTAAAGGGCAATTAAAGTCGTCGAAATACCTAGCCGCTGCCCAGTTGTCCCACGATCATAGCATGGTCAAGGAATTTGTCTACACCATAGTCAAGGATGAAAACACCCACAATCAATGCTGCGGCATTGACATAGTGCTGATTTGATTCTACCGGTCCGGATATCATTTCTTGTTGGTTAGATCAACGCCGAGAGCGCCTTTCGCCTTTGTTGATGAAGCTGGCAGAAGCCCGCGAGAAGATCGAACAAATCAACAACTCAACATACAGAAAATTGGAACGGGATCTGTTTATGCAAAATACAATGCCTGATTCAATCCGTGCTCGAAGGCTTTTCCTTCTCCGCCTCCAAAAGAGCCTCAAGAGCGTCTGCATCATCATTAAACTCCTCTTCTGTAGGGCCAACTGCTGCATTTTCTTTGCCTGGACATAGATCTGCAGCTTTGGCTGTCGGTGACGAGGCGACAATAGAAACTGTAGACGAAGCCTCCTTGATTGAGGGTGAAGGGGACGTGGGCTTCCGAGTCGGCACTAGACTCCAATCAATGATTCCGTCCTCTCCGTACCGCGATGCTAGCCAATTGTTGCATTTCCTGAAATGTCCGTTCTCAAACTGTAATCATTATAGTTAGTATGCTTTCGTGACGATGAAGCATAATACAGTTGAGTCCAGCCAACGACAACGACAACGATATAAATCCACTTACGAATCCTCTATGCGCACTCAGCGGACTGGGGTGCACTGATTGTAGTACGCAATGCTTTTGTCTGTTGACTTTTGCCACTCGGGTTCCAGCGGGGGTACCCCATGCCAGGAAGACCACTCCATTTGTTCGCACCCGGGCAACCAGATCGATTGCTTTTTGGGTGAATCTCTCCCATCCTTTATTCGAGTGGCTATTTGCCTGATGCGCACGGACTGTGAGGCAGGTATTGAGCATCAAAACACCGCGGTCGGCCCAGGGAGTGAGAAGTCCGCCATTATTCGGCGGGATCTGAAAGTCTGGATAGTCCCTCTTGATTCCCTTGTAGATGTTGACCAGTGATGGTGGAGCTCGAGTCGGAGGTCGCACAGAGAACGCCAAGCCGTGAGCCTGATTGTCATTGTGGTACGGGTCTTGACCAATGATGACGACTTTCACATTGTGCAAGGGGGTGTGTCGGGACCTGGATATCTTAGTATACGGGATAGGTACGACAGACTCGAAACCGGCCTACCAAGAATAGACATCCTTCTCCGGAGGAAAGATCTTGACGTTGGAATCCTTCTCCTTCTTGAGAAAGCGCTTTAGATTCAAGAACTCAGTAGTCACCACCTCATCCTTGAGATGGGCAAGCCAGCTTTCGTCCAAAGTATCGATCTCCAGCTGCAGCAGCTCCTTCTGCTCTGCTGTGAGAGACGCCACCCATTTGTCCTTGTTAAAAGAGGTCGACCGGTCGGGAAGCAAGCCCGTTGCCTGAGTGGAACCGTGGGCCTTTGGCTTGGGGGGTCCAAAGAAGGACGTGATGCTGGCGCTTTTGAGCTTTTTGCTGTCTGTCGCTGAGGAGGACAGGTGGTCCGCGTTCCGCTTCAGTGCCGGGCTAACCATGGTGAAGCGGGGAGAGAATAGACGGGGCCGGGAAAGAAGCGATATCATGCAACATGAAGTCCGAGGACAGTCAATCGGAAAAGGAAAGGTAGAGAAACGGGTGACCTCAGGGTGCGCTTTCGATGGAAGTTGCACGGATTGAATGACGCGGGTCGCGAAACGCGTCGTAGATTAGATAAGGTGAAGCTGTCCCGATTGGGAGGAATGGATCAGATCTATTGCGTCGGATTGCGTTCCGTGTCTACAAACGCATACAACTCTCCTTAACTAGTCTTCGCTACGAAGGGCTTACAGAATAGCAGCACAGATCACTCAATGGATCCATTCCAAATTGGTCATACACAGATACAAGAGACAAAAAGAAGATCCAAACGACCCAAGTTTACAGCTCGTCGTGAGCCTCCTTGTCGGAAGGAGCAGGAGTCTCGGCGGCCTTGGACTCCGAAGCAGTGACATCGGCACCTTCCTCGGCCTTCTTGGCGCCTTCAGCCAGGCCGTCCACCTCGTACTTGCCGTTCTCCTTGATGAACGTAACGAGGTCCTCGACGGTGCGCGAGCCGGCGTATTCGACAGGCTCATCCTTCTTACCAGCAGGGTAGAGCTTGATAGTGGGGAACCCAGTGATGGAGTCAGGCACGTCGTTGGCAGTAGCGTCAATCTTGGCAACCACGACCTTGTCGGCCACGTCGCTGTACAGAGAGGCGAGTTCCTCATACTTGGGAGCAAGACTAGAAGAACGAGTTAAGCTTATGTATCGGACGGTGGGCGGGAGAAAGTGAACTTACGACTTGCAGTGTCCGCACCAAGGGGCGTAGAACTCGACGAGGACATCCTTCTCGTTGTCGATGACAACCTCCTGGTAGTTGCGGCCCACAACCACGGTGACGGGGCCTTCCTGGGTCTCGGGGATGGGCTCGGACTTGATGCTAGGCTCAACCTTGCCGTCGAGGACATTCTTGATGAACTTGCCGACCTCCTTGGCATCAAGCTTCTTAGACTGGTCGTAGGGGTACTTGGCATTCTTGACAGTCTCCTGGATGGCGAAGGCAGGGAACTTCTCGGGCTCGAGGTTCAGGTTGCTGGCGTGGGCACCGAAGAGCTTGGCGTCAAGGGTGACAATGTTGATGGCTCCACGGTGCTTCTCGGCGATGGGACGGAAGTCCTCAGCGAACTTCTCGCGCTCCTCGGCAGTCTCGGCGAAGATATACCCCAATGGGATACCGGCCTATCGAGTAGAACATGTATATTAGCTTTTGGTCCAGAAAGTCCATTGGGAGCTTCCCATCACGTACCGCCATGTATTTGGAGTAGGTCTCAGGGCCAAGTTCGCCGACCAGAGGAGTGCTGGCGGTCTTCACCCACTTCAGAATGGCGTCCTCTTCAAGCTTGCCGTCGTAGACAGCCTTCTTCTCATCGAAATCCTTGTAAAGGACAACCGAGGGCTGCTTCACACCCTCGGCCTTGGCGAGGGCGGCGTCATTGGAGGCACCGAAAAGGTACGTATCCCTTTGGGACTCGGCCAGCGAGGTGAAGCTCTTGTTGGCGGCCTTGTCATCGGGGGACACGTAGCCGACAATAACGATCTTATCCATGGTCTTGAAGTCCTCCAGATTCTCCTCGGTCACGCTGGAAACGGCGGGCATCGACTGCTTGGTCATGTATGAGACAATCCTACAGTGAAAACACGCCTGTCAGCAGATGATCGTGGGCGCGTCGTGAAGGGCCGAAAAAGACATACGATTCAGTCTGGCGGGCACCGCCATAGGGCTTGTGCGAGTCTGTACCACGGAAGACCTTCAGGGTCGGGTATCCATCAACCTCATAGCTCCGGCACAGATCCTCCTCAGCGGTGCAGTCCACCTTGACTAAGGGGATGTTCTTGCTCTTCAGCTCCGTCGCGGCCTCCTCGTACTTGGGGGCCAAAGCCTTGCAGTGGCCACACCACGGGGCAAAGAACTCAGCGAGAACTAGGTCATGTTCCTTGACGAAGTCATCAAAGGTATCCTTGGTCAAGGAAATGACATTGCTGTCCGCAGCATCAGCGGGCTCCGCAGCGGAGACAGCCGCAGTAGCCCCTAAAAGGCCCAGAACCAAAGGTGTAAATGACCGCATGGTGATGGGTATAAAGAGCAAGGTGTATTTAAGAAGATACAGGAGTGGAGGGGGGAGGAAAGTGTATTAAAAAGCAACTGGGGACCGCTCAAAAGTTGAGGACAGTTTGTTCTTTGCGGCTATGGTCAAGTGGAGCTGGAGCTGCTATGCAGGGAAAAGCAAGGGGACACCATACCCTGGACCCGCCCTGTGTTCAGGTACCCGCCCTTTCAGCACTTTTGATATGAACACGCAGGTACTGACTACAAAGCTACAGGGCTACCGGGGAGATTTGATTTTGGCCACGTCTCCCACTCGTGGGGAGTTACACAAAACTGATTACTGTGACTCTGAATGCTTGGCAAAATATCACCGTGTACTACTTATTAAGATGCTCGTGCTTCAACTACTGTTACTATGGAATACATAACTAGAATGATTATTATCTGTCAATATTGGCATCCGATTTGAGTCTCCTCTGCCCCCCACAAAGCTATCTATTAATAGCAAAATGACAAAGCTACAGAGCTGCTGAAGTCACACTTGATTGAGTCGGCCGAGTGGAAATGGCCCCATACCCAGGTCCTTCGGGAAGATGATCCAGTTCGGCCCCCAGCGCTAGAGCATCCCGTTTTCCACGGTCCACATCTACGAGTAGCATAAGAGGCAACGGGAGGAATATCAGAATGGCCAGAAACGCAAATGCGGGTCGGATCTCGCCGTATCGATCTGTAATAGCGCCGACGATCGCGGGGCCGAACACGCTTGATCCCTTATCGGTAATTGCGTAAAGAGCGTAAAATGCCGCTTCATATCCCGGCGGGATGAGCTCCGCGAAGAAGCTTCGGCAATACGACGATAGTCCACCCATCACGAGTCCATAGACGGCCCCCAACGGGTACATCTCCCAAGGCTGCTGGAGGCCAATACCCAGGCGCTGCACGGAAGGAAGATAGCCGAGAATCCCGTAGATGGGAATCAGTTCGAATAAAATGATACAGGCAATGATCGTCTGGGAGGCTCGAAGATGAAGCAGACTCGACATATAACTCCAGGAGAACGCCCCAAAGACTCCGGCAATCATGACAATCACGTTGATCAGCCCAAGAGCTGCGGGCTTCATGTCCAGCTCGGTTTTCGCAAACAAAACGGCGGTTCCGCTGACGGTGGCAATTCCATCGCTGAGGAGAAACCAGGCAGCCAAAAAGAGCAATATATCCTTGAGATGTCTTGCGCGCATCGCAGTCTTCCCAAGTGACTTCCAGGCATATATCATGTACGCCGTCCAGGAGTGAAGCGGTTTTCCATCGCGTCCCAGAAGGGGCGGTCCAGGTCGAGCTCGCAGCCATAGAGTTGCTGGTATGGTAAAGATAAACCACCACAATCCGATCAAAAATAAAACGAGACGAAGAGAGAACGTTGTCTGTTTGACTGTCATCACCACGACAATGCAAATGAGTTGAAGGGTCACTGCGCCGATATAGCCAATACCGATTCCGAAGGAAGATATCCTTGTAGAAAGAGTGAGCTCCAGTGAGGTCACGGCTGTGATATCGATCCCACGGTCCTCCCTATCTGAACCAAGCAAAGGCGTGGAGTCGTCGGGATTCGCTTGGGCATCGTGTCTAGTAGGAGAAGTGTCTCCATTGAGTGCATCGACACTATCCCGTGGTAGATGCGCTCCTCCATTTTTCTCGAGAACCAAAGGATGATGGCGCACAAGAACTGGCAAGAAAGAGTTTAGAAGGACAAAAGACGCACCGAAGCAGGTATTTGCAACGATGGCCAGAAACCCGCCGAGAAGATAGACCTGGGGTACCACGGCAAGAAATAACATAGTCGCAACAGAGCCGATAAAAGCAAATAGGACTAGAAGTCTCTTGCGATAGTTCCCATGATCGGCGGCGCCAGACATGGATATAATGAGAATGGCCTGGACGAAGACGCTCAGGGAAAATGTGTACAAAGCAAAACTCGCCGTGTTGATCTCTGAGCCGAGTAAGTAGATAACGCACTGGCCCACGCCAGATCCTTGGACTTCATACTCGGTTGGATGAGATATCTGCTTGGAAGGATTCCAAGTTGGGCTACAGGGGGTGGTCTTATCAGATAGAAGAACACCGCGATCCCGTGCCATTTGCTCCAGGGTAATCGGGAGAAAAGAGCCTGGACAAGCAAGGTTAGAATGAGGTTCAAGTGTTGCAACATAATCAAAGTCGACACGCGAGGAGCGTACATACCCATGGCGCATACTGTGAAGACCTCGGCCGCCCAGCCGTAGCAGTACCAGCCGGCCAGCTCCTTTCTGCTTGTTGGGCGAGGATCATCTCCTGGAAATTGAGGGAGTTGGCCAGCGGCCTCTTCCTCTTCAACTCGAGACATCGTCGTGGTCCCCGAGCTCGATCTACTTACTAGGCAAGTGGATCCTGAACAGCTCGAGAGCTCGGGAGATCGTGGTGAGGTCATATACAGGGCTGGCATTGTAACACAATTACAGTGTTACGGCACTGACTGGGGTGATAAATACAGTCCCCTGACAATACTTACATAACCAGGCACGAAGGCACCAAAGAATCCAGGCGGTGCGTGCGCATCGCGCGCTTTCACAATTCCATCTTAGGCCTCGCCCTTCATCATTCCTAGCCAACCCTCCCCTCCGTTCAATCTCTTAATTCTCTGTACCTTGAACTGGATTGCTGTGGTCCTCGCGACACCAGTGTGAGCCTCTCCACCTTCTTCCTCTCCTACCACCTCGCACCGTCTCCTATCGTCCCTCCGGAGCCAGGCGCAACGGCATCCGGCCTGCCGCCCTGAGACAGCTCGCTCGCCCACGGTCTCCCTGGTTACTTGTTTTATTCGTCGCCTTGTCGACGCTCGAATTCAGCTTTCTCTCTTCCACGTGGATTCCCTTGATTATGACCACGGCCATTGTTTTTCACGGCCAGTGATACGCATGGCACTGGGCTGAGAACCTCTTTCTCACGCCTGGGCTTTACTTTCGGCTTCACTTCCTACCATCCGCGCCAGCTGATTTGAGGCTAGGACTGTGACTGAAGCTGGTTGCGTGTTCCGTGCCGTGCAGAGGGCCCAGGAGGGGAAGGCTCAACAAGGACCGACACGCCCCGACGAGCCTATTGGATTAGACATGCCCGGCGTCGTCATGGACAATGCCAATGTCGAGGGATCTGTACAAAGGCCGGGTCTGAATGAGGCTACAAACGGCGCACCCGGGAACAATGACAAATACGGTCAACTCTCTGCTTCCATGAACGGGCCGGTCCATGTGAATGGTGCAGGCAGAGGGGCCGATACCGTGACCCAATACTCTAAGGCGGCAACCCAAATTGCAGGAGATAATGCACTAGCACCCTTCGAACTACCACACATCACACAAGGGTTCTTCCCCTTCGCAACACTCATCAATCGAGCAGTGCAGCAGTGCTGGAATGATCTTTCTGAGTTGATCACCGGGTTAGCTACGATCCAAGTCTCCTCTGACGGTTCGGCTGCGCCAATTACGAATGGGAAGTTACCGGGTAACCAGTCTTCTGAGAATATTCACAAGAAACTGCGGATCCTGGATTTTGCGCATGCAAAAAGAGCCGAGTTTATCAAGCTCCTGGTTCTTTCGCAATGGAGCCGACGGGCCGCAGAGGTTAGCAGGCTCATTGATATACAAAATTTCATCCGTACGCGACACCAAGCATATGATTCCGCACTTCAATACGTTGGCGAAGTGAAGCGAGACCTCGTTCGGGCACAAGTAGCCAACCCGGATCTGAAAACGGCTTTAGAGGTGCTTTCAAGGGGTCGAGTGGCATCTCTACCAGATGTAAGTCCTTGTTTTCAATCAGCTTTTTCAAAGGCACATCTCTAACGCTCCCTGTTCTAGTTAGGCTATAAGCCCCCCAAAGCTCTGACTGCACGCGCAACGCTTAAGAAGCTGCATAAGATCAACCGCATAATCAGCGTTCGGCTGGTATCACACGACCAAGTACCACGGCCACTGCGGAATTATCGCGTTCATGATGGCCGGGTCACGTTCACGATCCCCGGAGAATTCGAGCTCGATCTTTCGGTGGCAGAGGAGGCAAAAACCTCACAGTTCTTCTTTGTGGACATTCGTTTCCTCTTTTCTCCTTCGTCCCCAATTCCAAAAGGTCGTATCTTCAACGAGCTCGATGCCAAGGTCAACGACCTTCTTCGCACCGAAGGCCCGATGGAATGTTTTAACTTTTTGCATGGGTTGGTCTTGACAAATAAGATAAATATCCTCTTCAGACAAGCCGGGGATCTTGTACGAGGCTTGTGGTCTGAGGCTCTGCGCATTGAGCTGCTGCATCGGACTCTGGTCGTTCAATATTGGCCAATGCGGACAGGACCAAAAAGTTGGCTGGAGATCGGTGTTCAGAGAGGCCCACGCAGCAACTATTCCCAGGAAGCTGGAGACCAAGTGCCATGTCTTGGTCTTCGCTGGATGCGAGACGGCCAACGAACGAACAGCGATGCTGTTCAGTTCGATTCGGACACGCTGTCCATGGAAAGTGTTCTGCGAAGCGTTATCGCATTACACACATCGCATCTCCTCGTGACTGCGTATACCGCCCTGAAAAAGTACAATCTTTTCTCCAGTCACGCGCTGTCTTTGCGTGCGCAACTATCTCCGACGGAGCCAGGGGATTGCTATCTCGACATTCAATTGACAACCTCCCGGTACCTTCGGGTTTCTGTCGAGCCTCTGTCAGGGACGGTCACGCTATCCGGTACATCAAGCGCCTTGGAGCGCCCGGAGGGCGAACGAGCTCCCAATAAATCGGCAATCGAGGAATTGCTTTCTCGCGTCACGCGTCTTAGATGCCTCACTGCGGTAGACGAAACAGAATCTGGCACAAAGGCGCTTGGCCTTGAAAATGTCAACCAGAGAGGCCTGGGGCTTGACGTCCGTCGACTGTTCCCTTCCAGTGTATTGCGCTCCGCATTCTTCACTCATCAGCTTTGGGATCGCCGCTGGGTCGCTGCTGCGACAAGCAGCATGGATGGCGATAGCTGGTGGTTGGTCCAACTTCACCCGGCCCACACAACTCGCGATGCGGCGTACGCTGTTCACGATGTCAACGCCGGCTTCCCGCTAGCCCATGCAGTCAGCAACACCTTGATGGCTCAACAAGGACCAAGTGATTTCACCGCCTGCGCAGAGCTAGTGTATGGCCTGACGGGGATGCTGGCAATCTACGCCAATGCACGGTGCTTAGCAGACTTGCCTAATGCCCACTTTTATCCACCGCTGGAGAAATTGCAATTGGGGCCTGACCTTCAAGTCCCGGACATTTTCTTGCAGTATAAGTTGTCCACAATTCCGCCCGCTTTTCGAATAGCATTGCCCTCAGTGCTCGAGCGAGGATCCTATCTGCAGGATACTGTCCGTCTTTCGTTCCATGGGATCGACCGCCAATGTCAGTCGGCAGTCCTCATGGCATATGGCACTCTGCGATTCCGCATAAAATCTCTTGTCCCACTTGTCTCTAAGATGGACCCTTCACTGCTCCTGCAAGACAAAGGTGGAGGTTTTGCGCTTCGCCTGCTTGTACCGGCTGGTCACTCCGTTATTCTTGGCCTGTTTGAGCGCTTACAGCGACTTGAATGTGTCATATCCATCCTTCAATCTCTCATACAGAAGGGGATGGAGCCTCGATCATTGTCGCTGTCCCAGATCTCATTCTCTTACGGTCCAGATAAGAAGCTCTCCGGCCGCTTCGACATCGATGTTTCGGGCCCCTCATTATCGACCTACGTCGATGTTCCTCAAGCCTTGTCGAAAGCCGATCCCCTCTTCCAGCTCTTGTTGCGGGTCAGGTTCGACAGCCCTAGCCCTCACCGTCGCATTTCGGAGTCACTTACGGTGGCTTTGAACCATCGCTTCTCGGAATCAGGCGTCGACTCCATCCTCGGTTATATGTCGGATACATTTCCGCTTCTGCACTGCTTCGATCAGATTACCCTCAAGCCAGCACAGACAGAATCCTCCTTGGTGCATGTTACCGTGAGGACACCCACATCCTTCCAAGTCCATTATCCTCGCCTGAACTCTCGTTTCCGACTGTCCGCTCGCCCACGGCAGGGCCGCTCGGTATGGGTTTTGGAGGACTCGAACCGATCTGCCTCGCCTGATCGCAGTCAAATAATCGCCGCGGTGCGGGAGAAGGTCTACAACTCCAAAGGCGATGGTTGGCAGGGCCTTGGAGATGGTGCCATATCTAACATTGACAAAGTAGGAGGTCTTCTTTCCAGGCTCCACGAGTGTATGAGCGCTTGTCATCTCGTGCCCATCAAACAGGACGTGGAAGGGAAACGAGAGCAGCCTCCTTCGGGCCCGCCGCGTCCACAGGGAGGTCCGATGCCCCCGAAACCAGCTAAGGCCTCGCCCCAGAAGGGCGGGATGGGCAAGGCCGACATCATCATGATTGATTAGCACTGTGATTACCCCAGTGCTCTCCAAAAGAGCCCTTCTACCATCGTCTCCAGAATTCTTGATTCTTCACGGTGGAGAACGGTCTTCTCTTCACGACTGTATTCCTAGACTCTCAATGCGACACGCATATCTCATGCATTCTTGCTCAAATCTTCTCAAATTCTTCTTTTTCTACAGATTACAGTCGTAGCATCGTTGCTTAGGCTTGCATGCTCTTTCCATCAAGTCCCGATAGCCTGCATAGGCAGCTAGTGATTAATATCGTTCTTCCTTGACCTTCCCTCTGTTCCGCAACAAATCATACTCAACCCATCTCACAATCGGTGTCCCGCCTTCAGGCAACAATCTACCAGGGTTCATGACATGGCAGCCCTCATAGGTCATGCAGAAAGGTGCGGCCTCGGAGTCCGCCAGGATGAGGGCCGTGGGCAATGGGTAGAGCTGCACGGAAGAAGCATGATCCCATAGAACAGGCCGTAGTGGAAGCGGGAACGGGGAAGTTGTCCCTTGATCCAGAACGGTCTTTACCAGTTTGCGAGCCATCAAAGCCGCGGGTGACACGCCGTCAGCCTTGGTATTACTGGCCTGATCTAGCTCTGGTGCAATGGATCCGGCATCGCTCGTCGGGCCATCCGTCTCATGCATAGTGATGTCGGCGTCGTAATCGTCAGGCATGGTGTTTATTGCTGTCCGTCGAAGTCGGCTCGAGATATCATCACGGAAAATGGCAATGTCATGCACGGGTCCAAACCATGAAAGACGTGCCGGGTTGGATGTCCATACAGCTTCGCCAATTGGTTCCGAAGTCTTGGCTCTGTCAAGCTCTGAGTTTGCGGTTGCAAAAGCACGTCTAATTCGAGAGGTGAATAGCTCTGGAATCCGCTGTCGTGGAATGGTTGAAGCAGCACCCGCCGAGAATGCAGATGCCCATGGGTCATTGTCGCCAGGGACGAAGACGAAGGTCGAGTGCTGCAGCAATGCAGGATACTCGGCTAGGACCACAGCGAGAGAGTCGAAGTATTCTTTGTACTCGATACTCCCAGCCCGCCCGCCTCCGTTGATGATCGCCTTTTGTGCGAAATTGCCTATCAAAACAAAGGTTTGAGGGCGCTCGGGGAGGGCCAAATCATTGTAGCTGCTGAAGACCTTCCGGAGAGCGTCGAGGGTTCTCATGTTGTCCAGATTTACCTCACTCATCACCGCGATCTTGATTCGGACCGTGGTTTCCAGGGCCTCCTGTTCGCCTCGCAGGCATTTTTCTTGGATTCTCCTCATGCGCGCCCCTTGTGCACGTTCGCTGCCGGTTCCCAAGAAGTCCACCCATCCGAATCCACCGCTGGAGCTGAGCTCGTTGCTACCCTGGCGGGTGCTCGTTCCCAATGAAATATCTCTGCGCTCACAGGGAGGGCCACATATCGACACACCGATGAAGTGTCCTCCAATGGCTCCACCAACCCCGGTATTTCCTCCCAGGACAGATCCTTTGACCATCTCTTCCTCCTCGTAAACTCCATCAACGAGCACGATCATACCTGGCGCGAACCATGCACCGTCTTCAGGAATCATACGCGCATGACTCAAATCCAACGCCACGCTTCCAGTCAAGTCCACGAGAGACAGATCTCCGGTGGGAGAGTTGGCCAGTAATCCTAGGAGGAGATGTGAGGTTCCACTTCGGCCCAGTAGGTTCGCAATCGGTGTCAACTTGTACGACTGCTGAGTCGCAAGGTTCGATGATGAACGCTGCAGTGAAGGAACGCCTGCAACACCTAAAGAGCTTTGGAATGATTCGTTGCGAAGCAGGCGCTGGTACACCAGGTTGTAGCGATCCCTGAAGAGTGCGGTTTTGTGAGAAGCTGGTGGAAACAACGTGGGTTTGGACTTGATGGCTTCGAAATATTTCTTGTCGACGTTGTACGTCAAGCGAGGCAGATCAAAAGCCTCGATGACCTTGAGCCAATGGCGCGAGTGAAGAGATTGTTGAGATCCGTCTTCCCCTGCATCTCCCGATCTCGTGAAGGATCCTTGTGCGTGATCGTTGCTCGTGTCAAGTCGCCCGGCATCCACGCCAATATTCAACTTTGTAGACCCGTCCTGGTTGATTTTTCCGGCGATGACTCTCCCGCCACTCATGCTGCCCTCCAGTGTCTGCAAAATAGCTTTCAACGATGCCCCTTTCCCTTCTTCAACGATCACGCCGCCCCCGGCTCTCTTCCAGATCTTAGCGATCTCATCGAGAACTTTCTCCGCCAGACCTTCTTCCCTCCAACCCGAGCCACAGTTCTTACCCACAAATACTGCTAGTGTCTGCAGTGCCGGTGACGAGATAGTGAGGTTATTTTTGCGTGTGAAGGTGCGGAAGGCCACCGGTCGAAGAGTAGAAGGAGGGAGTAGGATGGGCAAGATGGAAGTCTTGGTGGGAGGAGCATGGCCTTTCGGCATTCGAAATGGGCGCGCCGGTGTCCCAAATGCGGGCGACGAGGAGGGAATCGGGTCTGCAGCACCTAGTTTGAAGCGATCTGTATGTCGCGGGGTGGATGTTGGATCCATGATATCGTATAGTCTCTGAGGTCTCCGCGAGCTCACTCCAGGTTTATATCAGTGATGATGAATGAAAATACAATTGAAAAAAGCAAGTGAAAAGTGATAGTTAGCGGACCAAAAAGCGTTGCGTTGTCAATTGGTCGAGTTGCAGGTCAAAACTGAAGGCCAAAGTGAGACGCGTGACACGCAACGCGACCGCGCCGAATTTCCGCGCTTATCGTCTATCGCTACCACTTTGCGCCCTTGTTGCTTCCATTTCTCTTGTCTTCCCCAACCCCATCCATCTCTCCCTCTCTCGCACTCACTATGGCTGAAGTAAATCAACCGACGCAGGCCCCCGAGGCTACGCAAGACAAGCGCGTCCAGTTGGACGATCTCATCGCACGCGCTGCGGCCAAAGATGCGATAAAAGACCACAATTCCGCTTCGGAGCTCTATTCGCAGGCCACCGAACTCCAAGCCGAGCTCAACGGTGAGCTATCGCCAGAGAACGCCGACTTGCTCTACGCCTACGGAAAGTCATTATACAATGTCGCTGTGAGCAAGAGTGATGTGCTAGGATCCAAGGTGGCCGGAGAGCCACAGGCCCAGGGCGCTCCTTCAACAAATGCGAGCTCTGCCAGCTCAACTGGTGCTGGTGAGAACTTGGTCAAAGATGCTATCTCGAACGCTGTGACCAAGAAGGCTCCCTCTGTCAAAGAGAGTGCACAGTCAGAAGCCGCACCGTCCAAGCCCTTTTTCCAGTTTACTGGCGACGATAATCTCGTCGAGTCTGATTCGGAGGATGAGAGCGGCGAGGCTGACGGAGAGGAGGAAGAAGATGACTTTGCCAATGCCTTTGAGGTCCTGGATTTGGCGCGCATTCTCTATATCAAGAAGCTCGAGGCTGCGGAGGGGAGCAACAACGCAAAGGGCAAATCAGCCGAGCTACCGGCAGACGTGAAACACATCAAGGAACGACTTGCCGATACCTATGACCTCCAAGCTGAGATCTCCTTGGAAGCGGAGAGGTTCTCCGACGCAGTGACTGATTTGAGAACCGCTCTCGACCTTCGATACGCGCTGTTCCCATTCGAAGACCCCTCGGTCGCCGAATGCCATTTCAAGCTGTCTCTTGCTTTGGAGTTTGCGTCTGTTTCGCAGCATGGAGATGACGATGACGAGAAAGAAAAGACCGTGGACGAGGAGATGCGAAAGGAGGCTGCAACTCACATGGAGCGTGCCATTGAGAGTTGCAAGGTCCGAATGGCTCAGGAAGAGAAGAAGCTAGAAGTGGACAAGGATATGGATGAGGACAAAGTGACTGTCACAAAGCGAAAGATCGCGAATGTCAAGGAGATCATCGACGACATGGAGCAGAGGGTAAGCCTCTCTAGTCCCTTCATCTATAGAACCTCGTTCTCTTGGCTAACGTATCCTACAGTTGATTGATCTTCGACGATCCCCGGTAGCCATCGAACAAAACGATCAGGCAAACGAAGCCATGCTGAAAGGCATCCTCGGCCAGATTGTCGGTCAGTCCCCAACTGATCAGAAAGCACGTCTGGACGCAGCCAGTAAAGGAGCAACGGACCTCTCGTCTTTGGTCCGGCGAAAATCTAGCAAGCCCGCTCAGCAACAGGCGACGGCATCCAAACGGCCCGCGGAGGATGAACCAGCGGAGGGAGAGACGAAACGCGCACGCGTGGATGATGCGTGATACGTCAGCCATCTCACGTATCTTTTTTTATGGCGTTCCTGGAGCACTTTTAGTAAATCCGGACCGGTTCTTTAGCATTTCAAAAGCATCTATACCACTCGAACATTCTTCAACATCTTTTCGGTTCTTCCTCTATCATTAAAATAAAAGCCTACAGTGTCTAAACACTGATCATAAGAATATATTGTGCACGGAACTGGGGTTATCACTGGGTATCACATCACTAAGCAGCAAGAAAAAGAATACAAACAGCAGCATGTTCCCATATCACAAATCATGACATTCCAAACATAGCAGGTCGCCGCTCAATCTTGCGACTTCTGCGTCGACTAGCCAGCCCTGGACTCCAAATACCCGCAAAGAGATCCTCGCACTCGTCCTCATCCTGACTGTCAAATTCCAGTTCCGCCTCTGGCTCAACTGCAGCCCGCCGTTCTTGTGTGAGGGTCTCATCCGGAGATTCCCAGCAAGAAGACGCAGCGATCTTCTTCGTCTCCAGAATAAATCTCCCCACCTTGTATCGCTGCGACTCCTCCTCAGCCGCAACATACTTCCAACCTAGCACACTCCCGCAGAATACGCAGCTGACATCGCTGACGGTGTGAGCACCCGTGACCAGCTGGCGTGGTACAGGATGCTGTAAAACAGTGTTGGGAAGGGTAGATGTGGGGGAAGAAGATGCGCAGACTGATACCGCGCTGGCGACTGGTTCTGCGGAGACGAGATATGCTCGACCGTGGCGACCTGTGAAGCCTTTGCTGATGATTTGCGATGTCAAGCAGAGGTGTGAGGCGCATTCGGCACAGCGGAGGTAGGAGATGTGGCCATCCAAGTACTTATCGGCGGGGTTGGGGGAGTTTGAGCGGGGAGGAGACCTCGTGTTCCTTTTACCGGGGAATGAGGGGAGGAGAAAGCGAGGGAAAGGAATCGAACGTTTAGCCTTGTCTTTTGTCATATTTTCACGGGTTCGAGATCTGTGGAGGGACAAGGTCAGAGGAGAGGGAGTCGGGGATATTTATATTTGTAGATCAAGAGGGTATTGACGTAAACGTAAACTAAACTTAATCTGGAAATTACAGTTTAACTAGAAATAACTAATCATTCAGCCATGGATCCTGAAGTAGCTCCTTCGCTGTCTTCCTATCTTCAGGTCGCCACTGAAGCATCCCTCTCATGAAAGCTATAAACATCTCCTTATTCTTTCCGTCGAGGAACTCTTCCGACAGCTCCAGACTGGCCCCCGTCGGGATTTCCATGTCCTGTTTCCATTTCCCTGTAAGAAGGTCTTCGTAAGCCTTTGCCAAGTGCACTGAGAAAATAATACTTACCATCGCTTGTAAAGAATTCATGGCTTCGTTTCCCACGTTGGAGCATATCTAAAGGAGGTGGCCCTAGGAAACCCATAACTTCTGCAAGATGCGCCCGGGTCGAATACCCTTTGCCATCAGGGTCATTTCCGTAGAAAAGATGTCTCCCCTCAAACAAATCCCACACCTATGATTCCTCGGCGGTTAGTACTGATGACGGGAGAGAGGAGCGAATAGGTAGAGCATACCATGGCACCAACATTCCATATATCAACCGGGTAGCTCCAATCAGTCTTCAGCATTACTTCCGGTGATCTGTAAACATTTGGCTGTGCATCGTGGTTCCTCCTCTCATCTCCTCGTACAGCAGATCCAAAATCACTCAAAACTGCTCGGCCAAATACCTTTGGCAAGTCAAAACGTCGCGATGCATAGACCGGCAAACCATTGACCATTTTGCGGGGTGAAGGGCTCTTCAGCTCAGCTTGGGTAAAACTTTCAAGGATGGACTTGTCTTCTATTTCTTGGAGAATATTATCGCTCTTGATGTCTATAGGAAAATAGGTTAGGGTAACACGTTTTCACAAAGTCTCATGGATATGTATTACCTGTATGGACAAGCTTGCATTCAGTGTGTAGGTAGTCAAGTGCAAGAAATATTTGCATAAGACCAGATTTGAGGAGATCTTCAGTAAATCGATGGTTGGGGTTACGGTAAAGGAGGTCCCGGAAGCTCTCCCACATCGGGGTCTGAACAAGACACGAATGGTTACCCCTTGAACAGGGGATCGTGAAGACATCAAGTGCTTTCCTGATAGAGCATGACCAGGGTGCCGTGAACTCTCTTGGTTTAGTTGCTTATGATCTGAAACTCTGCCTGATTATCTTCGTCGCGAGTGTAAATTTTGAGTGTCACATATCGATGGCCTCTGATTGTTTCAGTGGGTCAGTGTTTTATTGAGATAAGTGGATTTGCCATGACTTACTCAAGATCGCGAGCTAGCCATACGGTCGAAGTTGTCCCAAAACCAAGTTTACCGATAACCTGGTATCTGGAAGTAAGCACTTCGCCGATATTAGCAGGATAATATTGTCCCTGTTTGAATTGCTCAAATCGTTCCTCTTCAAGTACCTCCGAGGGAGGAACGGTCTCGTAACCGCCGGTGGGAAATATAATAGGAGGGGAGGGAGGCTTTCGAAGCGCCTTTGTGGCCCATCTTATGATATTAGCCATGTTGGGCATGTAGAAGGAGAAGAGGCTGGTTTTAGTGAGGCAGGGAGAATGTACAATCAAGGTAATGTGAGTTTAACAAGTCAAATAACTAGTTAATCTAGTTAAGGGAATGTCCGTTGATGATGACTAACGGTGCTAGGGGTGCAAAATAATGATGGTGCTGGACGGCTCAAAGATACGGGTGGAAAGGCTCAAAGATACGGGTGGAAAGGCGGCCGTTTCTGGCGTCAAAAGCTGTCATTTTCGGCGTCGATTTCAAAGGTCCTCATAGTTGTAGAATGTTTTAGGTGGCACTTGCTCTGTGGACTCGTAGATCAAAGCTGGTCTTGTCTGACATTTGAGGTCATCGTCACAGCTTATTTTATTGTTCCACTCTTCTACTGTCGCATTCTTGAACTATGAATAGGAAGTCAAAAGTACAAAATACACATGCTAAACAATTTACTGTAGATTGAAAGAAGTAGTAGACGCTGGGCATAAAAGAAGGCGTACTTTGAGACAGCTCAAGTAGAAAGAAAGAGAAAATAATGAATCCGCCACTGGTCCAGACTCAGTGGAGTCGTATTCGGTGTGCCGAGGTTTATACTTCGGCAACCAAGAAGAGCCATTCCGTGCTAAGTGGAGGACCCAAGTCACTCCCCGTCGTCCACGGCTCCAAGGTGGTGAGGTTAAAGCCACACCATCCGAGGCTCCGAACAAGCTCCATTCCATCCGCGTGCTGTGAACGCTTGACACAGGCTACGATCTGAGAACAGCCAAAGGCATCGTTCCCCGCCAGTTCGAAAAGAGCGATCAACCTACAAGAGTTACGAGTGTCAGTCTATTATCCTCCACAGGTAAGGCATGCCAGCCGAGAATAACGACGAACACTTACCCGGATTTGAGGTCGTGTCCAAGAGCACTGTCTTCGAAGAATACGAATAAAGTTCGCTCTCCGTGCATATCCGTCACAAACCCACGATAGATTGCGTCGCCTGTGTAGTCCCACATTTCTATCCATCGCTGGATTCGATCGTGCCTGGGTTCGTGACCAGACTGGATATTTTGAAACGTACCCAACCCCAGTGACTCCTGTCTCGCGTCAATCCCCTCACCAAGGAATGTCGTGAACAGTTTGTCACAGAAGAGTCTCTCACACTCTTCCGGGATGGTGTGCGTCGCCTCCCCCTTATACTCGGGCCAGTGGGACCCGGACCCGGACCAGCTTCGTTCAGCGCTGGGAGCGGGACACTCGAGGGGAGGGCTTACGATGGATGATTTAGGCCCCGAAGGGACCTCAGGGATACCACTGTGCTCCTGGTGAGGTGTATGAGCATCGACGACCCGACAAGGCTCAAGTGAGAGTGAGAGTGAGATTGAGAGGGAGAATAAGACTTACCGGCGCCCAGAGTAGTGCAGTAGTGGAAACCGTGGACCTTGGAAGTGGTCGAGTCGACGGAGTAGCAGCTGGCCAGGGCCGTAGAGTCATGATCGAGAAACCGGTTCATTTGATTGGAATTATTACTGTGGTTATTCACGTATTTCGCCATATTGGATTTGATTAAGTTGGTTTTCGTCGGAGTTGACAGAGGCAGGATGGGGAAGTGAACATATGATGATGCGGTGAGTCGGTAATTGAGGGATGCGTTGGGCTTGGGTTGATCTACGGGTGAAATTTCCTAGTCACCTGACATGACACGTGGGTCCTACAAAGTAAAAACAATCCCAGGATGTTGATCTTTTCATATTGATTTCTGCCTAAAAATGAAAAAGCAAACGAGCTACATGTCCGACGGGTTCGAAAATGGTGAATTGGAAATCACCCATTGGCCTGCTTAGTAGCACTCGTCTAGAAATACATATCGTGATTCTGAAAATGCAGTCCTCCCGGGGTATGTAAAAAGACACAGGAGCGAGATCCATATGCAAATAGCAAAAGGAAAAGGAAAAAAAAAAATAAAAAGGAAGGAAATGCAGACATAAGGATGAAACCCGCTCTAAAGAATAAAAAGAAACCCTTATACACACCAAAGGCCATAACGCCAAATCCCATGGACCGTCGATGCATCACAATTCCCGGTAGTCACTCGGACGCACCCTTCGATTCCGCGCTTGATGACGTTGCGGGTTCACCGGCTGACGGAAGTATGGCGAGTCCTCCTCGCGGGAATAGGGGCCCCCAAATGCAGTCCGCTGTTGGTTGGAAAAGCTGTTCATACCCGGGGCCTGGAACCCGGGATTCTGCATCTGTGCAGCCATCTGAGCCATGGGAAACATCGGCATGGACGGATCCCCATTGAACATGTTGGGGAACCCATTTGATTGATCGCCATACATTCCAGCCTGGAGCGGACTGAAAGGCATATTCATCGGATTCCATCCAGGGCCCATGGCATTGGGAAAGCCATTGGCCATGGCCATCGGGTTCATGAATCCCATGGTATCGTTGCCGAACCCGGATTCGGAGAAAGGCGGCATCATGCCAAACCCTCCGAAAGGCATTGGAGGGCTGAATGGCATAGCAGCGCCAGTCGAGGCCTCCTTGACATTGCTTTCGGTAGTGGGAGTATCGGACGGTTCTTCTCCCTTCTGCTTCTTTGCCGCATTACCGGAGCTGTCGCCGTCTACTCCGGAGCCCGGGTCAGCTTCGGCCGGTCGCTTCTTTGACTGAGAGGATGCATCTGCATCAACCGTCTCTTGATGGGAAGGGGATCGCTCCTTGGAGTCGGCTTCCTTGGGCTCGTCGAGGTCAGTATTTCCGTTGACCGGTACGTCATCCTGGCCTGCAGACTGCCTTTCCTTCTCTTTCTTTGCCTCTGCCATCTCCGCCTCGTATGTCTTGATTTTGGCAGCTGCCTCCTCATCAGGGGTAAGGTTATCGAGCAAAACGCCCTCAGTAGAACAACCCGGGCAGACAAAGTCACTTTCAATCAAAGCATTTGAAATACAATCATTGCAATATGTCCTCTGGCAACACGGTGTCTTTGTTGGCTCTAAGAACATTCTCTTGTCAATCGGGCATTCCAGTCCCCGAGCCTGCAGTGCCTTGCTTTCCTCCGCCGCGGCGGCTTCAGCAGCAGCAGCGGCAGATGCCTTGGCCTTTTCCTGATACAGTTCCCAAGCCGCCTTGTCCGGCTTTGCAATGACGAAATCACCATCCGCATTTACCATGACCCCTGTATTCCTCGCGTCATCAGTAGAGCCATCGGGGGCCAGGCCTTCTGGCTTTTCAACCTTCGTCTGGAGCGATCGGGGGATGCCGGTGGACCGTTTTACCCTATATTTCCCGTCGAACTTGGGGTCGTTGTTTGTGGGACATGCTTGAATCCAGTGGCCTTTCTCTCTGCAGCGGTAACATAGATAACCGGGAGGAGGGGGGTGATCAGGGACATTGACCGGCTTTCCTCTACCACGACCGAATAGCACAGGAGTCGCACTGTGAACCGTTAGTACGCAGGCCCGGGATAATCTCTACGGCATGGTGCTTACTTGGCCATCTCCTGCTGTTGCTCTTGCCATTGACTGGCCTGCAGATTGAAGAGTGCATTGATCTTTTCTTCCTCGGTCTGTGCGTTGTTGAGTTCCAGGACATTGTTGTTGATACTGCCGGTTCCGGGGACTGCACGAGTGGTCGACGGCTCGGTGCGAGAAGCGTTGCGGGCGTTGACGGGCATTTTACCGGAGACATAGCGGGCAGCACCGCCTTTTCCTGGGCGAGCTGCGGGCAATCGGCGGGCTATAACGGAGGTGGAGCGGGGAATTATAGTGGTGTCATCGTCGTACTCTGCACATGGTTAATTTAGTACCGAATGGGAAAGTTGCGCAACCTACCTTCTTTGGTGTCCTCATTGTAGATGGACAGCTCAAAGTCAGACCCGTCACCCAATCTACTCTGGCTGATGATCTCTCGCTTCAGCTCGAAGACAGAAATACCGGTGCCATCGAAAGTTACCCGAGAAGGCTCTTTCTGGGACTTGAATTTGAAATGAACAGATGATGACATTGTATTGAACTGTGTGTGTGCACCGGATGGCCTTGAACTCGGACCGCAAACTTAAGGGGCACCACAATCACAGATATACAGAAGACGGGTTTGGGGGCAGGAGAGGAATTGCGATGAAATTGGGGGGAGAGGGTAAGAGATAAGAGAGCCGTGAGAGGGATGAGCAAAAGTAGGAGGGCAACAGATCCCAACAAGGGATATGAGAAGACAAAGAGTATTTAGGGAAGGATTGCGAGGTTGATAGTCTCCCAAAATCTATCAACGATGAGGCAAGATGATAGATTGGGAATGAAGCTTTCTCTTGAACACTGAACGGTGAGCAGTCACTGTATACAGATGGAAGAGCAAGCTGAGAATACAATTGTCGAATAAAAAACTCGCCTGGCAAGAAAGAGAAAGGAGTTTCAAGAAAGATCCGATCCTTTGACCTGTTCAATTTGCAGGGCCACCTTCCTCACCTGAAGTCAGACCTACGGTCTGGCCTCGTCTTAGACCAGATATCAATCCAAAGGGAATTATATTGTCAGGCTCGTGTGTTGAGCCTAAGCAAGGCGACCGAGACCGAGTGTCGGATGGTCCGCACCGTTGGAAAAGGGATGGGATATGAGGTGTCGGAGTCGGAGGGGGGAAGATGCGAAGAGGAAGTCAAGTGGCCAGAGGCGACGGGAGAAAAGTCAAATGACACCGCTCGCTCACACCGCCTTGGTTATGTCATCGAGGGGCAACTCCGGAAAAGGAGTTGTCTCTATGTCCGATGTTCTACATTCTTTTTTATATACCCCATGATCCTATGGTATAATATTCGAAGTCTATGTCTATGTCACAGAATGACAAATGCATCGTCGAACTTCTCGGAACCGTCAGATTTCGGCTTCGAATTGGCGCACCAGGAATCCCTTTACTTGGAGGTGATCTTTAACCTGGCTCACTGTATATTCCCCCCGGTGGAACTGGGATAATGTTAGCTGGCTGCTCTTTTGTTCTTGCCTTTTTCCTAGGCGTCGGTGGTTTAGGTGCACACTTACCATGCCTGCACCCAATGCTGCATCTGTGGTGGTCTTGCTGAATACCTCTGCAAAGTGGTCCGGTACGCCAGCTCCGCTAGAAGCAATGACGGGAATTTTGATTGCCGCTTTGACATCGTTGATCAATTCCAAGTCGAATCCACTGTTGCTGCCATCCTTGTCAATGCAGTTCAAAAGGATTTCTCCAGCGCCCATGGCCTCGACGGCCTGCACCAATTGTCGAACATCCATGTCCCGGGTTTCCCGGCCGCCTTTGACAGTGCATTGGTACCAGCAGAGACTTTGACCAGCGGCATTAGGATACGCGGTCTTGAGGGTGTGGTGGTCGGTGTCCTCGGGTCGATCCACGTAGACCCGCTTGGGGTCCACGCTCACTACCACGGCCTGCTTTCCGTAGGCATTGGAAATGGTTTCGATCGCGGTAAGACCACTCAGTTTCTTACCAGCCCGGTAGTAGTCCTCGGCAGCAAAGACAGCATCTGATCCAATGCTGACCTTGTCAGCACCAGACTTGAAATACATCGTTGCGACATCAAGCGCGGAGACATGAGTACCATCGGTGTCGACCGTGTCTCTGATGCCTCCGCCAATGGTCAACGGCACAAAAATGGTCTCCGATGCCCTTCGCAAGATCTCGAGCATGGGAGTGTCCGCCAGCGGGCAGTTCCGGAAAGAAGTGATGTTCAGGAAGGTAACTTCATCTGCCCCTTGCTCGTAGTACTTCTTCGCCATGTCGACGGGTTTCCCTAGATTTCGAACCTGGCCACCCGCATCCATACCACTCTTCTCTCGCACATCATACTGATCACCCTTGGTCACAACCAAGTCACCTGCGTCGTTTGTCCGGACATCAAGGCAGGCAATGACTCGGCGGGTCAGCCCGTCTCTCTTGTCGGCAATCTGATCCCGCGAGAGGGATTGGAATTGCTCCCCATTCAAGAAGGCGCGAATTGCCCGAAGACCAGCCACGCCACTCTTTTCGGGATGAAATTGTGTGCCAAAAATATTTTCTCGACTGACCGCGCCGATAAATTCCTCCTCGCCATAGGTGGCAGTGGCGACGGACCAGCCATCCTTCTCAAGAACGCCCGGGTTGTAAGGGGCCGCGTAGGAGTGAACGTAGTAGTACTTGCTAGTCGGCATCAGACCGTAGAAGCTCCGCTCTTTGGATGCAAGTTCGGTGTTCATGGCCGAGTTCCATCCGATATGTGGCACGCTCTTGGACTCGTCATTGAATTTCTGGATGCGCATGGGAATCAGACCCAGTCCGGGAACCTTGTCATCCTCCTCAGATCCCTGGAAGAGGGCCTGCAGGCCAACGCAAATACCCATAAAGGGTTTGCCCGCCTCGATGTGCTGCCGAATCGGACCCAAAAAGCCGCCTTTTTCGAGCTGGGAGAGGCAGTGGCCAAAGTGACCGACGCCGGGGAGAATCAGTTTCTACAATTAATAGAATCAGCATAGATATTCGAAATTGACTTCCGCTTCTGACTGACGTACATCCGCATTCTTCACATCTTCGGGGGTCTTGATCCATTCCACTTCGTATCCAACCTGGTTGATCGCATTGACCAAGGAACGGATGTTCCCCGCGACATAGTCAAGAAGGTGAACAGTGGGCATGGCTAGGATCCTGCAGCCAGATTGTCTGCGGCAGAATTGAGAAAGGGTTGTCCAGCCTAGAGGGGCAATTCGGAGTCATCGCAAGCCCCTCCAAAATTTACTCCCCGCTGAGTCACGGCTGGTGTTTTCTGCCAGCAGAATCCTTTGCGGGCGGGCACCGCCTGTTCATGGCATCTTCAACGTCGACGAGACTACACGTTATCGGTTAATCTACGTTCTTGGTTTTCATATTGGATGATGGTAGATCTGCCATTTGGGGGATTCTCGTTGACTACACTTTCCTCATCGACTCTCTGTCGAATGTAACTATCCCATCTCAATTATATTAGCACTAAAATGACCACAAAGGAGTTGAACAGTTCTATATTCTACTATCATTGGAGTCTATCGGGTCATACCTGCCAACCAAAATGATCAAGAGACGGAAAGCGGCGAGAAACTAGTCGTGAACCGGGCTGTGGACATCTTGTCTCAAGTGGCGGCTGTTCCGACAGACCCCTGCAAATAGATCAGTCCATTCGATGGCTGAAAAGAAAGTGATTAGCACTGGTCTCGGGACAAGGACTGAGTGTGACGATTTACCGGGCTGAATTGTCGCAGGCGAACCCCTGCAGCTTCAAGAATGGCAGCGCTCTAAACGACAGCGTCAGCGAAAGTCCATCAGAAACAGCTGGTAGAAAACATACGTCCTTGTCCATGTTGTATCCCTGTGAGTAAACAACTTCGGAAATTCCAACCTGGGCAATTTTAACGGTACAGGTCAAACAGGGACATCTGGAACCGCACAAAGACAGTCAGTAATTATCTCCTTCTTTGTCAGACTCAAGCGTAGTCGGACGTACGTATCACAATAGAGGATTGCACCCTCTCGGATCCGCTCTCTACCAGCTTCCAACAAGGCATTTTCCTCGGCATGGAGACAAAGGCAGGTGGAGAGACCCACACCACCGCCATCGCCACGGTTGCAACGTGGACCTGTAGTACACACCCAGTAAGCAGTGAATCTATGGAGATAGGAATGTGTCTTCGTACATCCACCTTCGTTGCAGTTTGTCAAATGTCGAGGAGTTCCGTTGTAGCCCGTACTGATGACTCGACGTTCTCGAACGAGCACGCACCCTACTCTTCGTTTCATACAGTTGCTTCTTTGTGCTGCAAGAGATGCTAGTTGCATGAAGTATTGATCCCAGTTAGGTCGTAGTCGTTGTTCATCTGCCAAGTCCAGCGCCTGGAGAGATTGATGAAGTTCCTTCAAGGACGAGGAAGAGTTGAATAGGCGCATGTGGGCCCTGTCGGTCAGGTACACGCGCCCGATGTCTTTTTCATAAAGATGTCGGTCATTCCACAGTACGAACTTCTCTAGATCGGGTGGGTCCAGTTGTCTTCGCCGGCATCTACACACACCGGAATGAGTTGGGTCACTCTGGAGTATATTCGGAGGACGAACCGGTCGGAGAATCGTTTCCAGCGGAGACTTACGGGGGCGTCAACGCTCACGAGAAGAAAAAAGGGGCGCAAGAGAAAGCGGTCGAGCACCTCTCCGTTCGCAATATCGGTTGTCACCCAGCGTTCTTGCCATCGTTTCGTCGCGAAATCCAAAAGGGAATCGGCGGTATCAAACACGAATTCGGACTGCGCCTCGCCGGTTTTACTGAAGTCCGAAGTCTGTAACCTGAGATCGTCATCCGGTTCGTCGGTGATATGATGAGGCGATCTGCTAGATAGTTCGAGAAGTTGGAAACCCTGGTGCTGGATCAGGTATTCGGCAATCGCATGTTTACCCGCGCAAATGCCTTTTGATTGTGGTGTAGGGTTAGAGCCGGGGCTTCATAAGAGGAAGAGGGGTTCGTGGGTTTCCTAACCTCCGCATAGACCGACTAGCATTCTGATGATCCACGATAGAATAAAACGAAGGGGAAAAGATAAAAAAAGGTTTCACACTGTCACCTGTCGCCGGTCACACGCGTGGGGCAAAAGATCACTTTTAGCTTTCCCGCGTTCGCGTTTCCCATAAATCGATGGTTCGCGATTACATCACACCCCACTTCTTCTTTGATTTCGACATCGATATACTGTAGAGACAAAGATGCAGTACACACCATTTGCCTCTGATATCGAGCTGCCTTTTTACACGGCTCTGGCTTCTCACAAAATTAACCATGACAAGCTAGATGACTCCGCCCGCTCCGTTCTGGGTCTGTATGAGATCCGCTCTACAGATGCTGCGAATGCCTCCTGTCGAATGCAGATACACGGAAATGCTCTGACTAGTAGCGAGTAAGGCCACACGAACCTCTTGGCTGTCACTTTAAGCTGATCAAGTTGAATAGAGCGCCGGCGAACTATTATCGCGCCGAGGGCATGATCAAGAATGTCAATACCATCGAGGACTACCGCAATATGGATAAGGCGCAGATGATCATCCAAGCCGGTAAAACGGTAAGAAGCAACTGATTCAGCCCAATATGATTATGATTTAATGGGACCGTATGTGCCTTGCAGATCTGGGATGCCATCAATGACGGCACGATCTTCTCCTGTCCCTCCTTGCTAGCATCCTTCATCATCCTGTCCTTCGCAGACCTCAAAAAATACCGGTTCTACTACTGGTTTGGATTTCCCGCCATTCACTCTGATCCGGCATGGGTGCCCGTGGACTCAGCTGCTTCCACGCTCGAGTCCCGACAAAGCGAGAATCCCGACATGCCCGGGGCCGAATATCTATCTTCTCGTGACAGTGCCGCCCTCGTAGATGCCGTGCAAACTTGGAGTTATGGTGTGGATGATCGTCAACGAGGATTCTTCTTGGCCCGCAAACAACCGAAGACACTGGACCAGTCTGCACATAGCAACTGGCAGGTAGCTTCACTTTCGGAATACGAAAATGGCTTCTTCACAGGTACTCCGCTCGAGCATCGCTATGTCTGCTTTGCAGATCCGTCCAATTATGAGAATGCACCAGGTTGGATGTTGCGGAATTTGCTGGTGTTGGTCAAACAGCGCTGGGGTCTTGACCGGGTTCAGATTCTACGGTATCGCGACGTTCAGTCGAAGCGTGATCAAGGTCGCAGCGCAGTGATTCGATTGGAATCGAAATCAGACCCGGCATCCAGCACGACAAAAGCACACCAAACGGTGGGCCAGTTACCAAAGATCACTGGCTGGGAGCGCAACCCCACCGGGAAATTGTCGGGGAGAATCGTCAGTCTGACAGAGTACATGGATCCCACAAGGTATCGTTCCCGAGAAAAAAGCAATCGATTCTCTATGAAGACTGACATTCTACCTATAGACTGGCGGATCAATCAGTCGACCTTAACCTCAAGCTTATGAAATGGCGGATCAGTCCGACGTTGGATCTCGAGAAGATCAAGCATACCAAATGTCTCCTACTTGGAGCTGGTACCCTAGGGAGCTATGTTGCCCGGAATCTATTGGTATGTACACTCCTTCTAGCTCCGGACCGCTTGGATTGCTAATTGCCAATCCAGGGCTGGGGTGTGAAGAAAATTACATTTGTGGACAGCGGGACCGTTTCCTTCTCCAATCCCGTTCGGCAGCCGCTCTTCAATTTCGCCGACTGTTTGAATGGCGGGGCACCGAAAGCATATCGTGCAGCTCAGGCCTTGACTGATATCTATCCCGGTGTCGAAACGGCAGGCCATGTTCTTTCGGTTCCCATGGTAGGCCATCCCACCGTGGATGAGGATGCGACAAGAACCGATTTCGAAGCCCTACAAGCTTTGATACAGGAACATGATGCTATATTCCTTCTTATGGATACTCGGGAATCGCGTTGGTTACCCACTGTCATGGGGAAAGCTGCTGGAAAGATTGTCATGAATGCAGCTTTGGGATTTGATTCCTATGTGGTGATGCGCCACGGCGTTACAGGGACCGGAGCAATGCCCGCAGATCTCGGATGCTATTTCTGTAATGACGTTGTGGCACCGGCTAATGTAAGATTCGTTCTGAGGCCCTGGGAACAGAAAGCTAACAGCCGCAGTCTGTCAAAGATCAAACTCTTGATCAGCAGTGCACCGTCACTCGTCCCGGAGTAGCTGCCATAGCCTCTGCACTTTTGGTTGAATTGCTCGTTTCAGTTCTGCAGCACCCACAGGGCGCTGGTGCCCCGGCTCCTTTGAAAGGAAGTGATGAGCGCGGGGATCATCCCCTAGGGCTTGTGCCTCATCAGATTCGAGGATTCCTTGCGAAGTTTGAAAATATTACAGTCACCGGCAAGAGCTATACGTGCTGTAGTGCGTGCTCGGAAAAGGTGACGGCAGCGTACGAAGAACAAGGTTGGGAGTTCGTACGAAGGGCCCTCAGTGAAAGCGGGTACGTGGAGGAATTAAGCGGGCTCAAAGAGGTACGCAGACACCCAATTTCATCAGACTCTCATGGCCCTAACATCAAGTCAGGTCCAGGAGAAAGCCGAGGCTGCTTTGGCAGACGTGGAGTGGGAAGAGGCCTCCGACAATGAAGCCGAAATTTTGTAGGGGCTCCATATGGCAGTTTGTGCGTTGCTGGGCGCTGAATGCATCCGGTCTCACTCATGATCGGCGGTCAAGGCCAACAAAGAATGCCTCTTTGGATTCCTAAGAATTGCTATTAGCCCGTTATCCCCGCGGCAAATCACAAAAGGGCAAGACCCTACACTGCGAGATGATTCCGGTTTAAGTCGGTGAACTTTCTGAAACAAATTTCGGAGCTGTTGCTCCAATTCTTTGTCCTCCGCTCCCTGGTAGAATTTACAGACAAAATGTCCCCCATCCTTGAGAACATTCGAACTGAAGCGTAGAGCAGCATTGCAAAGGTCCTGCTCACTGGTCAGTAAGGCGTATTGCCAAAAATGATGGGAAATAATCGGAGTCCTTACCATGCTACCCGCATGATCTCTGAAATTATTCCCGCTGGTATTCATCATCCTGCGATAAGGATCACTTAGACTTCGTTTCCAGAAACCAGATGTCTGATACCAGGGTTCGCACATATCGCTAAGGACCACATCCACCGTTCTTTCAAGCTTCTCGTCCGTTTGGGCTGGTTCCGTGGCCATCGCAGATTCTAGCAGACTACCGGTATCATCGATGACACCGGCTTGTCGGGGCCTGCCTCTGTTTGGATTGCGCAGAAATTCCTGGATGTATGACTGGATCTCGGGTGCGAGGAAATTGCCCTGGATTGTCGAAACTCCTTTCGGCGGCTGGGCTGGGATGATATCGACGCCGAGGACTCGCCCGTGCGGCTGAGTTCGGTTCACGGCGACCTGAAGAGAGCGTCAGATCATCTTCAATCGGATCAGAAGTACAGAACAACCTGTGACCATGAGCCCGGCGCATAGCCCTGAAGTTTGACGAATCAGCTACGGTTACGGAATCTCGTGCTCTGCAGGGAACGGTGCGCATACCAAGTCGACGACTGTCTGGCCGCTCTTGAAAATGCGATACTTTTCGTCGATCTATTATAGACCTATGAGAAAATGCCGAAGATACATCAATTGGGCGCAGATTGCGGTACCTGTAACAGCTTAAACGCAGCTCGGCTTTTTAAACCTTGTACGGCAGCCTCTCTCGTGAACTGGTCCTTGTGCTGACGAGCCTGCCATCGCTTCGAAGACGACAGCCGTATTTGGCCAAGGATGCCGAGGCTAGGCGGCCCTCGAAGCCGTATAGAGAAAAGTGCAAACATGAAGTGTTGTTAAGGGTGATGAAGTGTTATGAGAGCTCCAGTACTCATCCACTCAGTGATATTCTTTCTGACTAATCACATTATGGCCTTACAGACCAGGCTGCAACCTTCAAACAGCCTACTCTTATCGGGGACGGGGGTGTCCATTTTAAAGGCACTCTGCCGAGATGAGGGTCCCTGCCTGCTGGAGTGTAGTCAAAGCGCGAAGGATTTAAAAAGCTGAAGGATAATTTCTTTCATCCGCAACAACTATTTACGAACAGCGTGAAACATCCCCACAAATGAGAGAGGACTACACCGAGTGGGAATGATTCTCCCATCCTGACCCAGACGAGGAAGACCCCCGACTCTGGACGAATACGAACTCTGCAAGAATTTGCAGAGCGCTACAGTACTCCCGATGCTATTCCAGCAGATAACGCTGCTCGCAATCTAATATCACTGACTGACGAGGACCGCGTTGTATATAAGCGCCAGAGTAATGTCGTGGACAAAGGCGAACGCGTTTCCTGGATATTATGGGGTGCCGGTACCGAGATGCCGCGCTATCAGCCTGCTATTCTTAAGTTGGTAGAGGCTATTCGTGTACTTCCCGAACTATATAGAACCGAGGAGTAGAGATGAAAGCCACGATTGCACCCGAGATGATTGATTTATGGAATCTAGACTCATGTGTATGCTATGGTTCCCTCTTCTGAAATTGCTAGGCATATTATGTTCAGATTTGTGGGAAAGAAAGATCTGTCTCTACTCGAAGAAGTAAAATTGCGTGGTTGCAGTCTATAGGAGGGAGACTCAGCGTTCTCGGTGGAGAGAAGGGAATTTTGGAAAAAGCGGCTGCAATGGACAAGTGGGCAAAGTGAGCTAATGGAAAGGACGCGAGCTGATGCCCGGAAGCTTGTGCAACTTATGCAAGAAATTGAGCAGCAATCCGGTGGGTCAGGCTTAGCGCAAACATGCTAACTATGGCTACTTTCAATAATGTCGAGAGGAAAACGATGGGAAGGTAAACAGGCGATGGATATAAGACCTCGAGTCCGTGCCAAGCTTCATCTACCTCCCAAACTACTAAATAGTTTTAGTGCTTAAACACTATGTGTAGTCAAGGCAGAGAGATGTTTGATTACATTCAAAGTTATTAGAATCGCTTGCGATCGCGCTTGAGGGGAGAAAACCCCCCTCCGCCAAATGCAACGGGTCCCCGGTCACCAGTTGAGGTGCTGGGCATAGCGGTTGTTGCTAGCACCGAGTGACGACCTGCTCCAAGGCCGACCTTTCGGCCCGGTTTTATGCTCTCCAGCATGTCGTCTTCTTCCTCTTCCTCGAATAGACTTAGATCACGTTGAGCACCGAGCTTCCGCTTCTTTGGCTTGGCCTGTCTCTTTTCAATAAATGGATCATCAGAGTTGTCGGAATCATTGGCAAGTTCTTTGCCACTGAGACCTTTGCCCGCTTTCTTGGATCCATTCACCGGTGCCGGTGCGGCTGGCTTTCCCTCTCGAGCTTTTGGTTTAGGTTTTCCTACTTTCGTTTTAGGAAAAGAGACCTGAGTGGCACCAGATCTGTCATTCAGGGCGGCATCATTGCCACTCGGCTTGTCGATAGCCCGGGCCGGGCGGAATGAAGCATTAGATTCATCCAATGTCACGTCCATTGGATCTTCTTCCGCCTCCGAGCTACTTGGTGATTCTGTCGGGCCACCGGTACGGTTCAAGAAGGGCGTGATAGAAAACGCTGATTTGTCGCCGGGCAATGCGGATTTCTTTTGGATCTTTTCCTTCACTCGAACGGCCCCGGGTGTTGCAATTGTCACGCCATTATGATAGTCCGCACTGGGGCCAGGGCCCTGGAGGGGAACGGCTCGTGATCGTGACTCGGTACCATCGCCTTCGCTGTTCCTGACATTTCTCCTTCTTTGCTGCAACTCCTGCTGGGTCTCTTGTAGCTTGTCCTTGGCCGATCGCAGCTGTTGCTTCAGCGTCTCAATCTTTCCCTCGAGCACCGACCGTTGGCTATCCCATTCCATATTTTGCTGTCGGTTGTCGCGTTCGTGTTGTTGCTTTGCGCGCAATTCTCTAGTGAGTTCGCTCTGTAACTCATCAATTCGACCAGAGAGCTTGTCGATCTCGGCTGCCTGCTGAGCGCTTTTCGCCCGTGTACGTTCATGGGCATGTTTTTCATTCTCCAACTGAACTTCCAAAGCATTCAGTTGTCGCTCCATCTCATGTCTCTCCGCAACCAATGCCTGATGGGAGTTATTCTGGGACTTGAGTCCTTCAATCTCGGATTTGAGATGAGAAATTTCGCGGGAGAGTTGGACCTTTTCCGTAAGGAGGGTGCTGTAACCGGTCGAAGTAGTGTTCAAGGTTGAGAGTTCGCCCTGCTGCTGTTTAGACCGTGACCTCTATATTATAGGTCAGGCGAAACGGAAACCTACCTTCAGCTTCTCAATCTCATTTGAGGAGGTTTGCGCCTGTAGATCTAGGCGATCAATCTCCTGGTAAGCTTCATCCAGTTGAATGCGTGCCTCTGGTTCCGCCTGCGTAGATACAAGTAATCTCTCATGGGCTCCATCGAGCTGCGATCGCAACGCTTCAATCTCGAATTGAAGCAACAACTGCTCCATGCGCCGAGCGCGATCTTTTTCGGCATCAAGAAGACGTGCGGAATCCGCAAGAACCCTTTCGTATTCTTTCTCAAGGCGGACTGTTTTGATAGACATATCGTACTAAATCAGTGAGATTGAGATCCTGTAGGAGGAGATGACAACAAACATACGTCCAGCAAGGATGCTTCGGTAGCCTCCCCCATGGTGACTGGGTGGGCGAGCAATTGTTTGAGAACCGAAGACTGAGGAGTGAATGCTGCAGATCAAACACTTAAACAAGTCGGCGCGAAGTCGGGGAAACGCGTCGGGGCGGGGGGGACCTTACGTAAGGGGCCACCTAACGGTTTAAGCTACGTACCTCAATTGGACTTTCAAGCTCTTTCACTTCAAAGCTTCTGGAATGCCAAAATGAAGCCCTGGGCTACTCTTTTTCTCCTCTTTTCGGTCATTTCCGGCGTGCTCGCCGCGAAACCCGCGAAGCACTCCGACACATTTGAGAGATTCCAATCCCTCTCCCGCTCCGGGCCAGTCGATCTGGACAGCGCCTCGTTCAAGGAGCTGACGAGCGCGCCCCGGGATTACTATGCGGCCGTCATTCTGACTGCAATTGATGCTCGCTACGGCTGTATCATGTGTCGGGAATTCGACTCTGAATGGGATCTCATCTCCCGGAGCTGGAACAAAGGCACTAAGCCCGACGGGTTGAAGGTCGTCTTCGGCACCCTGGACTTTGACCACGGCAAAGATGTTTTCCAAAAGGTGCCTTTTGAATCGATATTCTACTGGCTCATAATAGATGGCTGACCCAAGTTATGCAATAGCTTCTGCTTCAGACTGCCCCAGTTCTTCTCCTCTTCCCCCCAACCGTGGGACCCTTCGCCAAGGTGGATGCAGAGCCTGCGAGGTTTGATTTCACAGGGTAAGCGGAAGTCCGTAACGTTGATGCCAAAGCCCATCACTCATTGTATACTTCCTTCTAGCCCAATTTCCGCTGACCAGATTTACTCGTGGATCGGTCGTCACCTCCCGGAAGGACCCAGGCCTCCGTTGATTCGACCGGTCAACTATATGCGCATTGCTTCTGCAATCACCATTCTGATGGGTGCTATCACCCTATTCACGGTTCTGTCACCCTACGTGTTACCAATTATCCAGAACCGGAACCTGTGGGCTGCAGTCAGCTTGATTGCCATTCTCCTCTTTACTAGTGGTCAGATGTTCAACCATATTCGAAAGGTACCCTATGTTGCAGGTGATGGCCACGGCGGTATCAGCTACTTTGCTGGTGGGTTCCAGAACCAATTCGGCATGGAAACGCAAATTATCGCCGCTATCTGTAAGTGAAACCCCAGTCTTTGGAAGACCCCGTCGTGTTCCTGGGTCTAATCTACTTGCGATGCAGATGCTGTCCTATCATTTGCCACAATCGCGCTTGCGGTGAAGGTTCCCCGGATGGAGGACGTCAAGGGACAGCAATTGGCGGTGTTGATTTGGGGAGCTGTTCTCTTTGGGACGTACAGCCTCCTTCTCAGTGTTTTCAAGGCCAAGAATGGTGGCTACCCTTTCTATCTTCCTCCATTCTAGGTCTCATTTTGGCCATTCCGGGATCCATTCATGGTATTATCTCGCGAGCTTTACTGAAGTCACGATCTTTCTATGTATTCAAGCGAGGAAACAAAAGTGGTGGCTTGAACGGGCTGGTTTGACCATCGACTATTCCATGCATGTCGCCGGCGACACTTTTAGCCCATTGTATACTTGTAGAACAAATAAAACGCGCATTTCTTCAAGGCCTCAGCATCTCGAGTGTACATGAAAGTATTTACCAGGTAGTTAGTTACCATCCTATGTCCTATGGTTATGAAGCACACTGAGGTAGGAGTACGTAAGCAGTCAATGCATCCGAGGCACTAGTACGCATCTGTATACATTACTCGCCGGTCACTTTGATTCCGATCACCGCGTGTCCTCGAGTTGAAGCTGAAGCGGAGGTGACTGCATCGACTTGCCTTGGGTCACTCTGATCTCTTCTGGTCCCTCCGTGTCAATCGACAATGCTGCCGCCCAACGAGGCCCGCGTCGGTAACGCCGTGGCATCATCTGCCACGGGCACGACGTTCTTGATTCTGATTCAATTGGCATCCAGAGTCTTCACTTTTGCCTCGAATCAACTCATCTTGCGGACCCTTTCGCCAATCGTGCTGGGCATTGCTGCCCAGCTTGAGCTCTATCAGGTGTCAATTTTGTATTTCTCTCGCGAGAGCATCCGACTGGCGATTCAAAGACAGCCTTTGGTCCAGGCCCCCACGTCGAGCAGGAAGGGCTCAAAGCCGGCCGAGTCCGAGTCTGCCCCTCGATATGAACAATCAGAGGCCTCCCAATCTGTGGTGAACGTGTCCTATTTGAGCCTGCTTCTGGGGGTTCCATCTGCAATCGTATTCACCATGCTCTATGAGCGGTTCGCACCGAGGCAAGCACTGGGAACTCCCTTCTTCAGAGAAAGTGTACTTGTAACGGGACTGGCTTCATTTATGGAACTCAGTATTGAGCCATTCTTCGCGGTCGTTCAGCAGCACATGTGGTATGAAAAGCGTGCAGCTGTAGAGATGCCGGCGGCCTTTCTCAGGAGTCTTACGACGTGTTGCGCTTTCTTATATGCATCCCGAACCAGTCAAGACGCAGGGGCTCTACCTTTTGCACTGGGCCATTTGACTTACTCAAGCGCTCTCATATTTGGCTATTGCTTTTTCTTGCTCGGAGCTGCAGATGAAAGGCGCTTCTCTTTTCTCCCCGCGCGTATACGATCCAGGTAGAGTGAAACCCCTCGAGCCTTTAACACATTATAGCATTGCTAACACCGCACAGCAATGTGTCCGAATATTTTCTGGGTCGATTTTCTCGTCGTATCACTTCAATCGCTGCCAGTGTTTCTCTGCAATCACTGGTAAAACATCTCCTCACACAGGGCGATTCCATGATGCTTGCGGCCATGTCTAGCCTGGAAGATCAGGGTATCTACTCACTGGCATCAAACTACGGAGGCCTAATTGCCCGCATCATTTTTCAGCCGCTTGAGGAAAGCAGCCGAAATCTGTTTTCCACGCTCCTCAGCCCCGACAATAGTGGAAAGAGGGATAAGCAGCATATTCATCTTGCCAAAGACCACCTTGTTGACCTTCTGCGCGCTTATCAGATTCTGGCTGTCCTGGTCTTTCCGCTTGGTCCAGTCATGGTACCACAGGTGCTACAAATTTTGGGGGGTCGTCAATGGGCCTCCCCGAAAGTCGGCGATTTGCTCTCACTGTATTGCTATTACGTCCCGTTTCTGGCCTTTAACGGAATCACTGAAGCATTCGTATCATCCGCAGCTAACCCGCGGGAAATCCGGAAGCAGACAGCTTGGATGGGTGCTTTCTCTGCATGCTATGCTCTAGCAGCCTACCTATTCCTGGAAATTGGATCCATGGGTGCCTATGGGCTCGTGCTGGCCAACATCGTGAACATGATAGTCCGTACTCTGTGGAGCTACAACTTTATCCGCTCATATCTTCGGCGACATGGAGACGGCCTCGTTCTTGGCGATCTGAGCATCCGACCAGCCAGCTACATTCTCGGGGTTATCGCTACGGCAACACTGGCTTCCCCGGCACTGTCAGTATCGAGTTTGGGTATCACCTCGGCAATTTCATTAAGTGGTGTCTATTGTCTTCTGGTGTAAGTCAACGATCGAATCCGGAACAAATCCCTCAACTAGCACCTCACAGACTAACAAATTCAAAAGATTTTATGCGGAACGACAATACATAACGGGGCATTTGATGAGACTGCGTCAGCTTGTATCGTCTCGTGACAAAGGCTCTAAGACCGAATAGCTTCTATATCACAAATCAATCGTCGAATGTAATCTTCGTCGCCTTCTTGTTCGTGTCGACATCCTTGAAAAACGCGCCATATGCGCCGTGTTGCTTCTTCTTGACGGTAGTGCCAAACTTCATCAAATCTTCTGGCACATTCTGCTTTGCGGCCTTGAGGACGTTGATCAACCTATACTAGTCAGCATGATTTCAATGTCTTGAGTGCAAGGCGCTATTAAGGAACCACTTACCCGCCGGAAAGTGCCTTGTCCTGTTCCGTGAAAAAGGTGATGGCATGACCCTCAGCCCCAGCGCGCCCAGTCCGTCCGATACGGTGCACGTAGTCCTCAACAGTGAGAGGGAAGGTGACGTTGATCACCAACATCACAGCCGGAATATCCAGGCCACGAGCGGCTACGTCGGTTGCAACGAGAACGGTGGCCGCGCCGCTCTTGAAAGCATCAAGGTTGCGGAATCGCTCTGTCTGGTTCAAGTCACCGTGGATTCCAGCAACCTTGAATCCCTTCATCTTGATGAGTCTTTCCACTCGAACTGCCTCTTTCTTGTATAAACAAAACACCAAGACCTTGTCGGGGTTCTTATTCCCCTTCTGCGACCGATTCAGGAGCTGAATGAGTCTTCCCTCCTTGTCCTGGCCATTCATCACTTCAACCTCTTGCTTAATTCTCGTATTCGCACGAGGGTCTGCTGAAGGGTCTCCGCCAATGGTGACTGTCACTGGAGAGCTCATGAAGCTTGCGGCCAGATCCCGAACCGAGCGGGGCCAAGTAGCGGTGAACATGACAGTCTGTCTCCTAGAGACTGGCATAGGCGCGATGATGTCTTTGATATCTTGCTCAAATCCCTTGTCCAACATACGATCAGCCTCGTCCAGAACGAGATACTTCACCTTCCCAAGGTTCACAGATCCGTCGTTCTGAAGATCCTTCAAACGACCGGGAGTGGCAACGACAATGGCGGCCGTCTTGAGGGCTTCACGCTGTTCATCCTTCCTCACACCACCATAGATACAAGTCACGCCGGCCTTCACCGCGTCGGCGAACTTGGCGAGCTGATCATAGATTTGCATAGCAAGTTCCCGAGTTGGCGAGATGATGACCGTAGTAGGGTGATAAGGCTTCCTGCTCCGCTTGGATTCCACCAACTTATTGAGACACGGCAGACCAAACGCCAAGGTTTTACCGCTGCCAGTCTCTGCGATGCCAATAACGTCACGGCCGGCAAACAGAAGCGGCCAGGTCACCGCCTGGATCGGCGTAGGCGCGGGAAATGACTTCAAAGGGGCGTACAAATTATCGTCGCAGGGAGGCAGATAGTCGAAGGAAATGAGCGGGCGGAACTTGGAGGCCTCGGGTAAAGGATCGGTGACTTTGATGATTTTCTCCTCAAGGAACTGATCAATCTGAGACTGAGGGAGATCAGTGAGGGCAGCATTTTGGGTGTAGGTTGCCTTATCCCCGGAGCTGCCATTCTCCTTGTCCACAGAGGTCGTCTCTTTGGCGGAGTGCTTGTCGGATTTCGACTTTTTCTTTGCCCGCAGCTCAGTTGGCTCGGTATTGTGGCTTCTCTTGCCCATTGCGAAGAACCTTTTTGCTCTTGAAGAGCCGTAAAAAAGGAATAAATGTGCTGGCCAACAATGGCAAGGATACTGCAATTGAAGAGACCGACGGTATCGATCGCAGAAAAAAATTGGGAAAATAAAATGTATTGCCATTTCTCACCGCTGGTGCCGCCTGGAGGGCCGACCCACATTACTTAGCCGCGCAGTCCCTGCCTATGTATACTCCCAAGGTGACAGTTGACAATGTACTATAGTTACCTCAATGCCGCTACGTAGGTACGTATCTAGATAAAGATGCTCTCGATTAAGTAAAGTACCTCAAATATGACGATAGATTTCCCCATGCGTAATTTAACGCTACTTCTGGGATAACAAAATGAAAACATTCCGGTTCAGATAATAATCATAGCCATGCACGATGCAGTGGACAGGTCAAGGGAATCCGAGATTGCAGTTTGGAAAAGTCTGACTTTAGCTCTTCTGAAAATTATTCCAGAGAGTAGGAGCTAATGATACTGGCCAGGCGCGACGCCTCTTCGGAGTAGTTGATCGGCTTGGACGACGATACTTGGTATCGAACACTGTATTACAGTCAGCTCGGGTCTAGGGGCTTTACGTACTCAAAAAACCCGGGGGGGGAAGAAGGGGGTTCGCTGTTTACCGTTGCTGATCACCAAATGTGTCGATCTTCGCCCGGCACCGGAAGCTCCAGGTCCGACAGTTAGCTTCCTGGAAGACTTCGCCAAAAGCAGTGGGGTCGTCCTCTCGAAGCTGCATGAGATTGTCGGCAGAAGTCCCCATGATCAGTCGACCAGTATCGTCAAAGCAGCTGAGCCAGAGTTGGCCGGTATGATCGCTCACACTAAGCGGCATGATGTAGCGATATTCCGGCTTGGGGTGAGTTTTGTCACACATTTCGCATCTCCACTGACCGGGCTCCAGCTCGGTCACCTTCTTGTTGCAACCTTCAGACAGACAAGCAGGGTAGCACCAGGTAGAATCCTGCTTGATGTAGACGACAGTTGCTTTGAGCGAGAAGTAGTCCACCTGGTCAGACATGCCCAGCTGTTCCTCACGAACTTGTGCGACGGTCTTGAATGAATCTGGCCTCATGCTGGAGTTGGTTGCATTCGACAAGGATGCATGGGATGTGAAAGCCTCCGTTCGTCCCTGTGCATCAAACCAACCCTTGAGTCGATGGGCTTCTCCAATATCCGGGTCAACAGTCATTGAGCCGGAGCTCAACAGGCTCAGACTCCGTCCACCGAAATCAGAAACCTTGACACCTTTGAAAGCAACAACAGACTCCGGAGGTACATTGAAATCGACGGCCGTGGCGCCCCAAATAGTCAAGCGGACCGAGAATCCAGTGTTATCAACGAGGCTGAGCTCGCGCTTGTCATAAGGCTTGCCAGTTCCCTTGGACACGATTTGAGATGTCTCGGCCACTTCTTTGAGAATACCAATCACATCGGTGGTTGTGTCTTTCTCCACGGATTGCAAATCCCCTATGGTAGTGAAATTGAAGCGAATTTGAGGGACGTCGTTTTGATCCTCCGCCTATCATCTAGTGTGAGTCTATGACAGCAACAAGCTTCCTCAAGAACTGCACTTACCTTCTCTACCAGAGTATCCCGCTCGAACGTAAGCTCGTAGTCATTGTTGAGATTGGTGAACTGCTTCTTCGCAATCTGCACACGACAAGGACTGGAGATATAGTAGACACTGCCTTCTTGGAAAAGATCATAGAGCATGTCGCATTGATCATTGAAGCCGGTCGCACGAATTTCGCCACTATCATCAAGCAGATTGACGCTGAATAGCTTTCCTTCTCCATTCTTGTTGTGCCAGGTTTTAATATTGGACTTGCTTGTGCAGCGGGCCTTGATGGTCCATTTGTTCGAGTAGGGAGAGATGGCTTCGATGGGGTAAATCGTGGCATGGGCAGAGGTGGAAGGTCCTCGCATCGACTGTGCTCGATTGGTTTGTTGTGCTGCCGCACCCGGAGGCTTGGAGCCATAGAACCCGTTGCTGGAGATCGTGGTAGGTTGGGCCCTCTCTTCCTCTTCGGCTTTGACTTCCAGGGGTCTGGGTTCTCCAATTTTTTCTGTCTCGCCAAGTTCTTTCAAAACCTCAAGGTCCAGAATAATCAGGATCCTAAATATATCAGCACACAGGGAGGTCGACATAATATATGCATGGTGGGTTCGCTCACTTCTTGCCCTTCACGGCATTTGCTTGGAATGACTTGAGGCGAACGAAACATCCCTTTCGCAGGGAGCCATCAGTCACCACATGATTGGCTTCTGCTGGCAATGTTAGCAAGCTAAAACATGTCTGTATGGCTGGCTCAACATACGGGTCGCAAGCATAGTCTGGACATAGTTTGCAATATCACTGAAGACGGCACGGTAGCGTTCTGGGCCGCCTGGCTGAGGTGGCAGCGGCTTGACCTGGACACATTGGACAATCGGCTCACGAACTTGGGCCTTGCTTTCGTCAAATATGGCACTAACGTTACAGTCAAGGATTAGATATTGCTCAGTTGAAGCACAAAGGATCGTCGAGGTGCTGGTGCTAGGGACGAACGACCTACCTAAGAGCACCGACGGTGATCTGAGAAGCTGCGTCTGCTGCCATGATGGCTGCTTCTGATAAATACAACAGACAAGAAGATACCTCGAAAGAAGAGGCAAGTGCGAGGGTAATGCACCGGGATGGGAGACCCGCGACGCGTGAACCAGGAAATAACGCGTTAAGTGGCGGGCTTGTCACGTGATATTTACACCTCAGGCATCAAGATGTGAGATACCCCACGTCATTATGTAATGCTAGGCCCCACTCAGGCAGCTCCTTCCTTGTCCCACCTTTTTTCCTTGCTATAGTCAACTTTCCTTCTCTCTGTTCTCCTACACAGTTCGTGCTGCAAATCTTCTGAGTCTCGTTAAATGACCCGCGATATGGTATCCTGTGTCCATTCGGGTGCTTCAGGTTGGTGAGAGCATTACAAACCTTCGGGGGAACTGACCTGTTGACGATGCGGAATAGAGCTTAGCCCACCGGGGCCCTCTCAGGCTGTTTACCGGGAAGACTGCACTCAGTGCTTTGACTCTATTGTATGTTCCTTGACTTTGTTTGTACAATCTGTCTAATACCAGCATTTTGCAGGATAATGACTCGGGTCTGAACGTGTGTCTCCACTGCTTCAATGGTGGCTGTACTGGGGACAGGGACCATGGCTTGCTTCACTACAAGCGTTTTGGACACCCGCTGGCACTGAATATTAGGAGGACCCCGAAGAAAGTTCAGGTAAGGTTGGACCTACAGTGCTATCTGCATGTTCTGACTCCTTTGCTCATGGGACAACAGCGCGATGAGCCTCCGCCGAAGATTTCAAAGCTTGCGATCACCGCCGAAACAGAGGAGGATCGATACGACATTGTGACATCAGTAACATGCTACTCGTGTCCTCAGCAAGATGTGGACAAAACGAGCGGCAATCTGCCCTCGGTAATACAAGGCATCATGAACGCAATGACATTCTCGAAAAGAGAAGAGGTCAAGGCGTGGGAGCAAGAGTTCGTCCCGTGTGAGCATACTTTATGTCTGGTTCAGCAGGAGATCGAGGATGCAGATAGCAAAGGTACCGGCTCCCTAGACGTGGAATTTTAACAGGTTACTAATGAATACCTGCAGATTCTAGCCAATGCTCAGCTTGTGAATTGAAGGAGAACCTATGGATTTGTCTGGAATGCGGGAATATTGGCTGTGGAAGAAGCCAATTTGGCGGTAGCCCGGGGAACTCACATGCTCTTGCTCATGCAGACTCCGCATCTCACGGCGTTGCTGTCAAACTAGGTTCCATTACAGCAGAGGGCTCGGCAGACGTCTATTGCTACAAGTGCAATGAGGAGCGAACGGACCCGGAGCTTGCCAATCATCTTGCGCACTGGGGAATCTACTTGGCAGGACGTGAAAAGACGGAGAAAAGCTTGATGGAGATGCAGGTAGAACATAATCTGCAGTGGGAGTTCTCCATGACCACTGAGGATGGCCGCGAACTATCCCCAGTCTTTGGCCCCGGGCTCACCGGGCTAACCAATCTTGGAAACAGCTGTTATCTGTCGAGTATCGTGCAATGCATCTTCTCGACACCCGGCTTTGCAGAGCGCTACTATCATCCTACCGAGGAGCCGCCGCTGTGTCAGACCCCGGCACAGGATCTAGAAACCCAACTGAGGAAGCTTGCAGATGGCATCCTCTCCGGTCGGTACTCTCGGCCGGACTCACGCGTTGTTGCCGCCCCGCATACCCCGGAGGTTCCTCATCAAAAGGGGCTGGCGCCAACAATGTTCAAATACCTTATTGGACAGGGTCACGAGGAATTTGCAACAATGAGACAGCAGGATGCTTTCGAGTTTCTTCTGCATGTTTTCAAGTCCGTTAGCCTCTCGAAGCACCAGGGCATGTTCAATCCTGTCCAACATTTCAGATTTCAGGTTGAACAGCGTCTCCAATGCTTGGGCTGCAAGAAGGTCCGCTACAAGGTCGACGAGCAAGATAACGTCTCTGTTGCAGTCCCTGCACGCCGCATGTCAAGCGACTCTAGTCGCTTTGAACCAGTGACTCTGTCGGAGTGTCTGGACATATTCACAGCGGAGGAGGTCGTTGAGCTCATTTGCCCTGCCTGCGGTAGCCGTGATGGGTTTTCAAAGCGCTCTTGCTTCAAAACACTTCCGCGCGAACTGGCTATAAATGCCCGTCGCTTTGAGCTGGTCAACTGGGTTCCAACAAAGCTCGATATTCCAGTGGTTGTTGACGACGAGCCACTTGACTTTGGGCGCTATTTAGCTATGGAGCATGATGCCAACGAGGAACTTTTGCCAGAAGTGAGTGATAGTGTCACCTTCGTGCCCAATCCCGGGGTCCTTGATCAGTTGTTGAGTATGGGATTCCCTGCCGCGAGGTGCGAGAAAGCTCTGCATGCAACCGGGAACTCTGATCCCGAGGCCGCTATGAACTGGTTGTTTGCTCATATGGAAGACCCGGACATCGATGAGCCACTGGTTTTGGATCAATCTACATCTGGATACAAAGATGCTGAGCAGGATGAGGGAAAGATAATGCAGCTCGGCGAGATGGGCATCGAGGCCGCTCGAGCCCGACGAGCTTTGGCTGCAACTGAGGGCGATGTAAATCGTGCTCTAGACTGGGTCTTCAGCCACCCCGAAGAAGAAGCGGAGGATACTCAGACGGACAGTGATGCTCAACCTGCACCTGGCTATGACAGCAAACCGGCATCTTATCAACTGCGATCTATTGTCTGCCACAAAGGTACATCTGTCCATGCAGGGTAAGTTTCTCCCACTGTCATTTTTTGGTTTGTGACTAACAGATCCAAGGCATTATGTGGCTTTCATTCGCAAGACATTGCCCGGCCAGGATGGGCTGTCGTGGGTCCTGTTCAACGATGAAAAGGTCGTGAAGTATGAGGATATTGACGAGATGAAGAAGACTGCCTATGTGTACTTCTTCACTCGGGTTTAGGCTCACTGGGTCCACTATTAGAGGAAGGCTTCTAGCTTTTGTCCTCTCTTTTGTCATACAAAACAACCCGTGCTGTTTCTTTTTATGGGCACTATGGGTATTATTCGAGTGCTTTCCACCTACAGTAGACTAGACTAGCCTATGGTAGCTAATCACACAAAAAGGATCTAAACAATTTTCTGTGCGAGACGCAAAGAACCAATTTTACTCATCCGGTGTCTGCCGGTCCAAGTGAGAACACAGCCCAGAAACGATAGGAAATAACGCAGCTTCTAGCTGAGCGGGACTCCCTAAAAGTTGAACGGAGCCCACAAAATGTAGGGCCTACGATAACGTATCCCTGGCATGTAGACACATTTCATAATATAGCTTTGTGTGACTATCTTGCGCATGGAGAGAAGGCTAGCCCTAAGGAGGCCGGCGGGATCAAGAATTATGCGACTAATCCCGAACTAAACTGTGGGTGAAGAGTAGTCCTAGTCTTGCCAAAAAGCTAGATATTGCTATCCAATAAATCGCTTATACTTCCGGAGCACATCAACAAGATGACCTATCTATTACCAGCACCCAAACACTCCCTTATCCATAAATGCAATGCCAGACCCATCATGTTCTCACCCAGTGACCAGCACTGCTCCTCATACAGTCATATCACTCCTTTTTCGCATGAACAGAAGGCGACTTCAAGAACCCGAAGACCCCAACCGCCACAACACACATCGCCACACCACCAACAGTATATGCTGCCTCCCGACCAGCCCACCAGAACAGTGTACAGAACAAGATAGGCCCAGTCGCGCGTCCAGCTTGTCCCCAGCCGCGCAGACGGCCCATCACCGCGCCACGATCAGCGTCCCGGGCCTCAAAGCTACCCAAACTGTTCAGACTAGTGACGACTGTAGCGGTTGTCACGGCCAGAAGTCCGCCTGCAGCGTAGAGTCCTCTGGGTGTGGAGACGTGTGCCAGGCAGAAGAATGACAATGCGCAAGCGACTACGCCAACGCGCATAGTCATCAGCGGAGGCAGGCGACGGACGACTGTCCCTTGAAGAAGGGATGCAATGAGGCCCATCAAGGATAGTAGACGGCCGTTCAGCGCGGCGGTGCTCGTGGTTGAGCCGGCGTATAGTGTGGCTGTCAGGAACGGTAGAGAGAACTCCAAACCGGAGAAGGGGAGGAGGAAGAGGAAGTGAATGCCATTGAGGAGAGCCGGGTTATTGGTATATTCACGCGGTGCCATTGACTTAGACTGGCCCGGTTCCTTAGAAGTCTTTCCCTTCGACGGACCATCACTCTCCTCCTGTTTAAGCTTAGTGAGACGCGGATGCGTCTCAGGTAAGCAAGCCCATAAATAACCCGTCTCGAGGAGAATCAACACTAGCGAGACGAGCGCAGCGGTAATAAACGGATTCGCAGCGACGATCTCAACGGTGCTCAGACCGGCGCCGAGTAACGGTCCGAAAGTGAAGGCGACGCTGAAGCAAGCTCCGACGAGGGCCATAGACGCGCCACGACGCGTTTCATCAGTCACATCCGCGACTATAGCATTGGCCAGTTGTACATTGGCCTCGCTGAGACCGCCGACAACTCGGCTGGCTAGGAAAGTGCGAAAGTCTGTAGCGGACACCCAGAGCGCGACACTAGCCACGTTCCCAACCATTGCTGTCAGCAGGGCGCGGCGGCGGCCATAGCGATCGGAGAGCTGGCCAATGACTGGCGCAACGAAAGCCTGGAGCAGGGAGAATAAGGAGCCCAGGGCGCCGCCGAGGAGGACAATGTCATAGCGGGAGTCGATGGGACGGGCAAAGGCGTTCTTGTAGGCGTTTAGGTAGTGGAAGATACGATTGAGAAGGGAGTTCGGAGAGGGATCTTGAGCGCGGTAGAAGGATAAAAGGGAGGGGAAGAGCGGGAGGATAAAGGTGAAGGAGATCTGGTGGGTTGATTAGCATGCGGTGGGAAGAAGGATGAGGGATCAGCTTTGCGCACCAGATCCAGCAACAGCGAGATCATCAACACCTTGAGCACCTGCTTACGTTGGGCACCAGCGATGGCCATATTGTTTTGCCGGCGCCGGAGAAAAGAAGTGGAAGTAGTTGAGAAAGGAAGTCATTAGAAATGATCGAATTCCGAAGTAAACGTCGACATAACACGTCCCTAGGTGGGCCCTCCCTTCGGGCGACGTCACTGCATTCACTTTACTATTCGAACTTCCACCAAGAAATAATAGTAGAATACATTGATATTTAACGTTTCCGTAAGTCTGGGAATATGCACGCTCGAAGCAAAATCAATGGCCACTTTTCGCAGTCCGGAAAAGAAAATTCGTTGCGTTCGTGATCCATACTAGACCAGCATAGACACGGCATAGATCGATAGCGCAGATGGAAATGGGCAATTGATCGGCTCAATTACTCCTGCGGTGCTGGTGTCGCAGGGGAGCCATTGGCACCGCCGCGTCGACCACGACCATGTCCACCCCGACCTCGGCTGTCACGGCCACCTCGACCGCGTCCACGAGAGCCGTCTCCACGGCCACGGCCACCGCGTCCGCGACCACGTCCGTTGGGCTGACCTTTGCCTGCACTAGCATCGTCGGTAGTCGCGTTGTGGGTATCGGTGTTTGCAAGGGTGGCCTGGAGACCATTGTCGGTCTCAGCGGGGTCACGGGGAACCTCCACCCAGCCGTCCGTAGTAGCCGACGAGGTCATAGCGTTAGGACGATAGGTATTTTCGGCCACCTGGTTGCCACCATTGGAGACCAAGGTCTGGGACGGGGGCACATTGGAGTCGCTCTGAACATCGGCACCAGACGCGGCCGCCGCAGCGCTGACAGAGGGGTCTTGGAGTTCGGTGAGACCAGCGTTGGTCATGGTAGGGTCGGAGACGGGGGCACTCTCGGTGGAAGGTTCGATGGATTCAGTCTCAGCGGGGGCGTACTTGTTGGAGGCCTGCTTGACATCTCCGTCTGAAGGAGAATTAGCGCGCGAACTGACTCGAAAAGGTAAAGGTACTCACAAGAGAACTCCAGGTCCGGCCCCTCGACAGAAGGCACCTTCTCGTCCGCACCATCGATCAACTTGATCATGGAATTAACTGCATCCTGGTTCCCGGCGTACACCTGGAAGAGCACGCCCTCGAGAGCGCGACTCTCAAGGGACTCTGTCTCGCCTGCGCGACGGGAATTGGCCGCCGCGCACAGGAACTTACTGAGGGTGAGCAACTTCTGGCGTAGCTCCCTCATAGCAGCCTCTGTTGTATCGGCGACAGCGTTTGCGCGCACGACCTGCAGCTCCTCCTGGTGGGCCTTCTCCAGAGCAGTCTTTTGGCTAGTCAAGCGCGCTTCGTATTGGGCAGCAAACTCCTTGTAATGAGCAACTTGCTCCTCAATCTGCGCAATCTGAGCCTGAAGGGCAGGCTTCTTCAGTGCCTGAGCCTTCTGGTCAACATTGATCTTCTTTTCTGCCACAAGCTCATCGAGAGATTTGCCGGGGTTCTCAGCGATCACGGCGTCAGTCTTTGCGGTAGCGTTCTAGAGAGAGTCATACGTTAGCAATCTCGAAAAGACCAAAAGCTCAAGACTGAGCCACATACCAGCTTCTTCACCGCGTTGCGGAGGCTCCTAGAAGCGCAATCAGTTTAGCTTTCCCTAGGACACGATGCGATCGCAATACCCACTTTTGCAATTCCTTCAAGTAAGCAGGCTCGGTACCATTCACACCAAGCTCGGAAGTCTCAGCCTCAACCTTGGAGGTGCTCGAAGCTCGGGAGTTGTGCTTTTTGTTCTTGGTATCGGGTTTCTGGGAGGTGGTGGAGGCGGGAGCCATGATGAAGGAATGTGGGTGACACAGCTTCAAAAGTTAAAACGGGAAGTGTGTAGGAAAGTGAGAGGACAGGACAAAACCGCGCGGGGTTCGGATCGGTGAAGGGAATGATGGGTGGGGGAAAGAAGGAGGAGATCCAGCTTAGGTGTAGAAGAATCGATGTGGGTGGAAGTCACCCGAACCCTGTGAGTGGCCCACATGGCCTTTATAGACTACGCTCCGCCATATAGCTCTATGACTTTGAGACTATTTCACTTGGAGATGCACCTTCTGTTCATTTCCTGGGTATCATAATCATTCTGTACGCCTATACACCATAACCAAGTAAACCGGTCCGAGACACGCGACCATTCGCATTCCCTTCAAGTAACTAAGACCAAAATGCATTGCAGCTATGATCACCCCTGGAACTTGCGCAGTGTTTTCTAGATCGAAGTCAGGTATATTCCAATGTGAGTAAAGCCGCCATAAGCGATCAAAGACGTACCTCGGTGACCTTGCGGACTGAATTCGCGGAGATATTCTTTTCACCTGACTTTCGTGATTGGATCGATGACTCGCGCATCAATCTGATGTTCATTTAGCATGTCGGTCTAGCTCAGTAAAGAGCTCGGTGAGCGCGCAATGGTTGTCACCGAGTAAAAGGGATTGGAGAGAGGTTCGGATCGTACTCTTGCATGAATAACATGTAATCAAGAAAAATCTGCGTCAGGCAAAGCCGCTGTCAATATTGTAGCTCAGGGCGCGTGTGCTGGATGAGAGTTAGGCGTACCAGGATATCAGCATTCTTGCTCACGCTCTTGTTGGAGTGGGCCTTGACAATGCGCTTGACGGTACCGCGGGGATAGAGCTTCTGCGTGGCGGCCATGGTATCAGGCTGTGTTATGTTGTGTTGCTGTCGAGCATTGAGAGCGTTGTTTACTTCCGAGCGCTTGAAGATGAGTGTGGGGGAAATACGCTTATGTAACACATCTCCGCAAAACAAAACTTCCAGATTAAAGTCCATTCAATGTTCAGGGATATCTATAGGGCTATGGTACAATTATTTCACTCTATTAAAGTCGGCGACGGAGGATGCGCCAGGCTGTGATAGCTGCTGCAGAGCCAATGGCTATGCGCCAGGCAAGGAAGACGTAGATCGCCACTCGCAGGCGCTGATAGTATCCCCGCAACAACGTTCCCACCGCATATGAAGTTCCATCCGACATCCGATCAGTGGGTCCATAGTACGTTCCGACTCCGAGACCACCAATTCCAACTTCATTAGGATCATGGGTGGATTTGATCGGGGTGACTGGCAGCGCAGCAGTCTCACTATCTGACGCGGTGTCGCTAAGACGGGACCCCATTTTCACCTGCAGCATATTGCGCTTCCGCAAGTGGTATGTCAAAATGCTACAGATGAAGCGCAGATCAGGCGCTGTGAATGTCGGGTACTTCCATAATTGCACGGCAGTATGAGGAGGAAGCATATCCAAGAAATCCGCCAGAATGCCCAGCGTCAACCCCCAGAGGAGCAGCGGCCGATTCCTATCACCGGAATCGGCCTGGTTACTCAAGCACCATGATGCAAATCGCCCTACCAATGTTGGCCTCTCACTCTGGCCATCGGGGATAAATCCCGGGGTCGAGATGCAGTGCTGACTCTCCGATGGGACCAATTGAATGGCCGAGAACTGCATCCACCCCATCAAAGACCGAATCGCAACACGGCTCAGAAAACCGCCTTGTCGGGCAAAGCGCTGTGACATATCCACATATTCCACGGTACGAAGAGATGGGGATAGGAGGGCTCGGAGAGAGACCCAATGTGTCGATGCCACCTCGGTGGGCTGTAGCTTGAGTGTCGGGAAGTCGCTTCGGGTAGTGAGGAAAATGAACGGGCAGAGAACCATCAACCTAGATAGAACGTGTTAGCATGACAGGAGGCACCTCCGAGAGGTCCACATACGGTACAGAGCCCCAGCTGGTAGTGACCACGCGCTCGGGGAGATTGCCCACATCGATGCAGTCTTCTGAAGTCAGGTCAAATCCAATTTCTTCGGATGCTTCTCTGATTGCCGCTGCTCTATCATCCTCATCCTCTGGGTCTCGCTTCCCGCCCGGCAGCGCGACATGGCCAGTCCAGCGGTCACCAACTCGAGCTGCGCGCTTGATGAATAGAACCTCCGGCTCGCCATGCTGGACCCAGGGTCGTGAAAAAAACTCAATCAAGCGGTCCTCCACCGGTAGAGAAGAGTCCAGAGTCTCATCGGAGCTCGGCCAATGTTCATAGTTCGGGCGCACTCGGAGGATCAGGGCAACAGAGGCGCGTTTATTGCAAGCGGGAGGGTTTGGGACATGAGGGAAGGGGCGACGGTGAAGATTAAATAGGACATCATGCAGATGATTAGACAGTTCCAAAGGCATGACTTAGATATGCGACGATGTACACAAAGTACGGAGATCCCTGGAATCGGCGGAGAATCCACTGGTATCAACGGAACAACGAATTTCCAGACAGCTGCGGATGCCGGTCATTGACAGTCACTGATTGGTCTGTGAACGCAAATAGTTCACGACGCAGCTAAACCAGAGCCCGGCGCACGTGCTCGAAACGAGGTAGCTCGATCTAATCTGTTCCCAGTTGTTACACAAAAGCTACACAAGTTTTTGTCTCGGACTTGTTGACCGTTGCTCTTCCCTCTGTCTCCTCGCCTGTACATCAGTAGCTACGCTACACAACCTCGTTTCCATCTGGCCTAACCCCACGGCTGAGCCACCATACCATGCGCTTCGGCAAGACGCTCCGTCATGCCGTGTACCCTCCTTGGAAGGGCAACTACATCGACTATGGCAAGCTCAAGACCCTTCTTCGAGAGGATGACGTCAACGGTGAAGATGCTAGTGACTCCGAGGACAGCCAATGGACCGAACAAGACGAGGAGACATTCGTTCAGGAACTGCTAAACGTACAGCTCGACAAGGTCAATTCATTCCAGACCCAGACCTCCCAGCAACTCCGTGAGCGCACCTCCGCCTGCGAGGCCAAGCTGCGCCAATTAGCTCCAGCCTCTGAGCAGCAAGGTCAGGCCCCGGAGGGACAGGAGAGGCGCACCATTGCCTCCGAGGTCCTGCAGGAACTGGAAGGCATCACCAAGGAGGTCAGTGAGCTGGAAAAGTACAGCCGCATCAACTTCACCGGTTTTCTGAAGGCCGCCAAGAAACATGACCGTAAGCGGGGCGCTCGGTACAAGGTGAAGCCGTTGCTGCAGGTCCGCCTGTCCCAACTGCCATTCAACTCGGAAGACTATTCGCCTCTTGTGCATCGCTTGTCGGTGATGTACGCCTTTGTGCGCGAAGCCTTGAGCCAGGATGTCGTGCAGACTAAGGAATCAGAGCGCCTCCATGACCGTGATGTCTACTCCTCTTTCAAGTTCTGGGTGCACTCGGACAATGTACTTGAGGTCAAGACTTTTATCCTCCGTCGCCTGCCTGTGCTCATCTACAATCCGGGGACTTCCAAGAATATTGATACCATGCCCGACGACCCCACCATCACCTCCCTTTACTTCGACAACCCTCACTTCAGTCTCTACAACCAAAAGGTCGAACGTGCCACCGAAGCGGGATCTCTTAGATTGCGGTGGACCGGCCAGCTGCGGGACAAGCCGTCCATCTTTCTGGAGAAGAAGATCGTCGGCGAGGACGACAGCAGTCGCGAGGTCAAGGTGCAGCTGAAGGAGAAGCACGTTAAGGAGTTCCTAGATGGCGAATATCATCTGGACAAAAAGGTTCATCGCATGGAAGATATGGGCCATGGAGAGTCGACCGAGGCCGGTCTCCTCAAGAAAGATGTGGAGGAGCTTCAATCATTCATCAAGGAGAACGATCTGCAACCCATGCTCCGCGCCAACTACACTCGCACCGCTTTCCAGATCCCTGGCGATGACCGCATCCGTATTTCCCTCGACACCAACCTGGCCCTCATTCGTGAGGATGTCCTTGACAGTGAGCGCCCGTGCCGCGACCCCTCCGAGTGGCACCGTACAGACCTGGACAATGCCGCCATGACTTACCCCTTCAGCGACATCCGAACTGGCGAGATCTCTCGCTTCCCACATGCTCTGCTGGAGATCAAGCTGCGCGGCAAGGCCCATGATGTCGAGTGGGTGAATGAGCTCATGGCTTCTCATTTAGTCAAGGAGGCACCGCGATTTTCCAAATTTGTCCATGGTGTCGCCCAATTGTTTGAGGATCACGTCAACAGCTTTCCCTTCTGGCTTAGCGAGCTGGAGAATGACATTCGTCGGGACCCGGAGACTGCCTTCCTCGAAGAGCAAGAGCGATTAGCGAAGTGTGCGGAGGAAGATATCGCTGTTGGCAGCTTCCTGGGTGGCACAGGAAATCCAAGCACGCATCGCTTGGCCGGATCCCCTCTCAACAGATGGAATGCTCTCCAAGATCGCGGCAACCGCCGCAGACCCTCTGCAGTCAGCGAAGTGCACCACAATCCTCGTATCCTCTCCTTTCATCAGCCTCATCACCGCGACATGGAGGCCCCGGCCGACGCCGTATCAGAAACTGAGGAGACTCCGGAGCCAGGACAGTCCCGCATCACCTCTATACTGCAATATATGGGTCTCAACAAGCCGAAATGGATGGGGCAGGAGACCGTCTCCCTGCCACCCGGTGTGCGGGATCCGGGAGTCTGGCTTAAAGATACCGGCCCGGTGCGTGTGGAAAGCAAGGTCTGGCTCGCCAACCAACGTACATTCATCAAGTGGCTGCACATCAGTATTCTGCTGTCGAGTCTGTCTCTGGGTCTCTACAACGCTGCCGGCAAGCACAACCGCGTGGCCCAAGCCCTGGCCGTCGTCTACACATTCTTCGCCCTTTTCTCTGCCGCCTGGGGCTGGTACATGTATGAGAAGCGTGCTCGCCTCATCCGCCAGCGCAGCGGAAAGGACCTGGACAACATTACTGGCCCTCTCGTTGTGTGCATTGGCTTGGCTGTTGCTCTGGTCCTCAACTTTGCCTTCAAGGTCGGTATTTTCCTTTACGTTTCCAAGACCCTTGTCCACTAACATACTGAACAGTACAGCACTATGCTGGAGCATTCTCGGGGCAACCACCCTGGAGCCCCTGTCCACTCCAAGCCCACTGTCTTGAACGCAGGCTCGTGGCAGTCAGTTAGTGCTCAGCAAGTTTTGTAAACCGGATATTCTCACGGCCAAGTCCCCTCATGGAGGCGTTGATGATTGTTTTTTCTATGGTCGCCACCGTAAATAGGCTTTTGGTCATGACCTAGTTGTTGCGGCTTCCGTTTCTTTTTGCATTTGTGGAGCCATGCCCAGGTGGTATATGTATTATGAATCGCTCGCAATAATGGTATTACTTAAGCCCTGGAGCCTGCCCAGGTGTTACCGTTTCTGTTCCTGTTTCTCTGCCATCTACACACTTTGGTAGGTAACTAGATATAATAATTTCATGACGAGGTAGCTCCACACGTCCCGCTACCGGATCCTCTAGCCCTCAGATAATCTACTTCCCAAAGTTGATCTTACTCAAGTCCCACAATAGATTAGATAATTGGGACTCTGTGAAAGCGAGAAGCGGTAGAATTTAATATGTATAGAGTCTAAACAAACCTAGGGCACATCGATATAGGTTTAAGGTGAGAAATAATAGATGAGGAAAGACAGAAAAGCAGTCATCGTAATATTAGTTTACATGAACCAGAACCCAAGGCAAGACATCCAGAACAAAAAACCCGATAATATCTAGTCAATCAATAATTCCCATAACGTACCACACCCAAGTAATATGACATAACTTTACCTTCCCAGGCCCAAGTGCATCAAACAACAGCCAGAGCCAGGGCAGCAGCAGCACCGCCAGCAACCCAGCGCGCATTGCCCGTCATCTTGGGCATAGCAGCATTGGTAGACTCAGTCCGGCTGGCAGTTGCAGTAGCAGTATTACTGCCCGAAGCAGTGCTAGTAGAAGTGACAGCAGAGCCAGTCGAAGTACCGGTAGAAGTAGCCGTAGAAGCCGAGACAGAAGCAGCAGTGGAAGCAGAAACACCATCAGTCTGAGTAGCAGTAACGTGGACAGGCATGAATCCACCAAAAGGAAGAGAAGCGACGTCAAAATCCACGCTGGTAGACGTAGTAGTACCATCACTGTAAATGGTCCACAGGCAGTTGGCGTGCGTGGTACCCTGGAGCTTGCAGGATTGGGAAACGGTCCTGCGAGGTGTTAACGAAGCACAGGGTGCGATTTGTGTGGATACGTACTCGGTTTCATAGCTGAAGCCCCCAATCATAGAAGAGGAATCCTCGATGATGGTGTATCCATTAGGGGCGAGACCGCAGTCACTGGGGTCTTCTCCGGCAGGGCAGTTCAGTAGATAGGTAGTCATGGAGCCTTGCTAAAGGTAGCATGTCAGTATTAGCCATTCAAGGTAATTTCAGTTTGAATATGAAGGAATTCCATACCGAGCCTAGAATTTTGGCTTCGAGGGACTGTGTGTCGAATCCAGGAAGGAAAAGAGAGACAGTGCTATCGGCGGCTACGACGGTGGCGGCAGCCAGCAGAGCGAGGGATTGGATATGCATATTGATGAATTAAACAGTATATAACAAGATAAGATCCAGGAAATGACTGTTGGTATGGTATTAACAAGAAGAGAAAAAAGATCGTAGATACTTAGAGAACAAGGGGGAAACGCCCCCAAATTAAATATTGAGAACTCTTTCAACTGTTGGCAAAATGGACATCTGCCAAGACCCTAAAAGCTTGGGTTTGCAGTCAGTATCATTATCCGGGATTACTATTGGGTGGTAATTGTGAACAGGTCGAAGGATGGAAGAAGTCTAACTCAAACGGGGATCGCGTAGGGATATCGGCCAACCTAGGCCCGTATACTCCGGATCTTCGATTCCGGAGAGTACAAAGATATGGTATAGTGATAAGAGGATGTGTTATTTACCTAGGTATGAGAAGGAATATAGTGGTTTTCTGATCTTCTCTCACGCTTTGCACATGAGGCTGTTTGGACCTTTTTTTTGCATACAGAGTACCATGGTTATCGACGTTGACCGTAGGGACACGAGCCTCCTCGGTCTAATATTTTTACGCTTAGCACTAAGAATAACCCTAAAAATAAAGCGATTGCATACATAACTCGTTAACTAATTAAACAGCACGCAGTGGATCTCATGCTGACAAATTAACCGTTGATTCCGCGATGTACCGCGTTATACTTGAAGTACAAGTTGCACCTCGGCACCAGACTTCCCCTCACCAACCACCCACCATGACCAACTTCAATATACAAATCATCTCCGACACCGTGTGCCCTGTGAGATACCTCTACAAACCCCTGAAAAAGCTCTTCCCAACTAACAAAATCCCAGTGGTGCTATGTCGGCTACCGCCGTCTATCGCGCGCAATAGTCGCTCACCAGAGCAGCTACCCGAACGATACCTTCAACCTAAGCTGGAAAGCCTTCTACCTGAATCCAGCATCAGCCCAATTCCCAGGCTGGAACAAACAAGAGTGGTACAGCAGGAAGTTTGGGACTGAGCGGGCAGTCGCCATGTTCAAGCGATTGGCTGCAGTGGGCGAGGGGGAGGGAATAGCGTTTAAATTTGGAGGGAATACGGGATTGACGCGAGACTCGCACCGACTTTTGTGGTATGCAGCTCAAGAGGAAGCGAAGCAGGGTGCTTCGTCGGGGGAGATTGGGGGACTGCAGACTCGGGTTGTGGAGAAGTTGTTCGCGGCTTATTTCGAGAACGAGAAGAATATTACGGATCCACGGGTTTTGCTGGAGACTGGTGTTGAGGCGGGCTTGAATCGGGAGGCTGTTGAGAAGTTGCTTGATTCTGAAGAAGGCGGGGCTGAGGTTGATTCGGAGGCAAAGGCGGCGGCGAGAAGGTTAGTTACTGGGGTGCCCTATTTCATGGTGCAGGGAAAGTATGCGGTGGAGGGTGCGGATGAGCCGGAGACTTTCTTGGAGATCTTTAAGAAAGTGAAAGACGAGGAGGAGTAGAGTATTCATCATGTATTAACCCAATTCTATGTCCCGTTTCTGCAATGATGACGATGACTACTAAGATAGTGATATTGTGTATTTTTAACTCCTCCAAGGTCCACGGGTTTTGGCAGAACCGTTAGCAAATAAAGCAAATGCCTACGCCACGTCCATCAATGCCCATATGTATCGGTGTCGGGAAATCGTCTGATGAAGCTATCTCATGTAGCATCTTGATAGGTCATCACTTTCGAACATCAACCTCATAAGAGAGATCCGTATCACGAGGCGAGCAAAAAACAGTAAAACAGAACGAACTCCCCATCATGCATCGAGTGCTGTATTGCCCGCCACGGAAAAAAGCAAATTAAAAAAAAGAAATTAGAGGAGAGGTTCATCATGATGACACAAAACATGCGGGATGGGGCAGGAATTCACAAGGCCCCAGGGACAAGATGATAGGAAATGAAGAGATAATCATGTGCAGCAATGGATATTCACGATGAGGAGCCGCAGCCATTCTGATATTGCGAAAAGGTCATCACAGTTCATGGTAATTCATAAAAGCGAGCAAATTGCCCCAAGACATAGGGGAGTAGTGACCTCACTCGGTGGGGTCGGCTTCGCCAACTTGATGCAACTCATAGTTCGGGAGGTAGTCGAACCAGTCAGACTCCGGATTGTAGCGATAAGCCTTGAATTCGACACCATAAGGCTTGGGCTCCAGCATGTAAAGCATCCCCATGGGGACATCGAGGTTGGCGACCTCGTCGCGCTTCAGACCACGGAAGTAAGCGAGCAGAACTCGGGCAGTAGACCGGTGGCTGACCAAAAGAACATGATCGGTGGTGCGCTCGACCTCGACGATGACGGCCCGGAGACGGTTGATGATGTCCAGATAACCTTCACCACCGGGGCCCGGATACCGGTAAAACAGCTTATCCTTCTTACGATGGGCGTACTCCTCGGGGTACTGCTCCTGGATCTCCTTGTAAGTCATACCCTCCATCTTCCCAGAGTGAAGCTCATCAAGCATGCGCATCTGCTTGATATCGTATTCGTCCTCGTTGAAGTTTTCGACGGTTTGTATGGACCGTTGCATCATCGAAGACCACACGCAGAAGTTACGCGGCCGGTCACGAGGAATGTACGATGGGTTGGGAGGGGTGCTGTCCCCAGGTCGTGGCGGGAAATTCCTCAACAAGTCCTTCTGGCGCTGGTGCAACTCCCACTGATTTCGTTGGTGATCGATAAAGCGAGTCAGAGCCTTGGCATAACGCTTGCCGTTCTCACTCAGGGGCGAATCCCCGCCGATGCTGCCAGCCACATCGTCCTGGCTTTCGCCATGCCGCGTGATCCAAATCTGTCGGGGTGACAGATTGAAATTGAGTAGGTAGTAGACAACCTGGGAAGATAGGAAACCGTGTGTCTGATGAGAGACCATCTTGCGACCGACATCAATCATTTGAATATAGGCCATGTTGTGTTTCTCTTCGTATTCGCCCAATGGCACATACGAGTTCTCATAAAGAGCCACACGCTTCTTGAAGTCCTCCAGAGCAGTCTCTGGGTCCTGGCCCTTGTAGTCAGGACCGGAAAGCTTCAGGCGCATGTTCGCCTCCAGCAAGTCCTGGTCCACACAGCTGCTTTCCAGGAAGAGAATGTTCAGCTCGTCGCCGGCTCGCTTGCGGATATGGTCCACGATAGCCTTGCGACGTTCCATGGTGCTGTTGGTGGCATCGAGAATACCAACGCTGCCGCCTCGCTCCAATATGTACTCCAGCAGCTCGTCAAGGGTGTCCAGCGCCACCTGCTCTCGAAGCTTGACAGCGCGCTGGTTTTGAGGGTCAAAGAAATTGGCAGTCTGCTCCATGGGTTCCGGGGAAGCTTCCTTGATAGCTTCGTCGTCTTGAGACTGACCCGGGCCTGCGTCGATGGATGGCATCACGGTGCTTTCATTCTGCGAAATTTGGTCCTCCGGATCCCGGCCATTCACGAGGATCTTGGTAGGAACAACCGGGGGTGGCAGAGGTACGTCATCACTCTCGTCTGGTGTTGCAGTCTCATTCTGGTTCATACTGTTTCCGACGCTGACACTCAGCCGGCGCACGGAGTCAACGAGGTCCTTATGCACATTTTTCGGGCTCTTGTCCTGGCCAACATCGAACTTGGCCGGCGAGGGGGACTTGCCCGCTGCCACGCGACGGCGTTCGCCAACGTTGAAAATTTCGGTATCGTGCTGAAGCCAGTTTAAGTAGCGAGCCAGTTTCTTGGTGATGTAACTTTTGCCTCGAGCTGGAAGGCCGACCATAACGATGACCAGCTTGGCACCGACATCACGTTGAGCAATACGGCCATCCGGGGAGACCTTCGATTTGGTCAGGCCGGGAATATCAAGAGTGGTTGCCCGAATTCGGCTAGGGGTTCCGGATGAACCAGTTCTGCAAAGAATCAGCAAGGTTAGACAAGGTCTAGAAGCTGATCAAGGAAAAATAAAAAATAAAAAAAATTAAGATTAAAAATTAGCAGCAATCACGCGACGAGAAAATGCGGCTCAGCCGCATATGGGGAAGCAGGAGGGTCCGGGATGTGCCATGTAGATTACCCCATAGCAGGTGGGCAAGACATGATCCGGAGCACATCCCATGCTCATAGGTCCGGATAAGATGGACCTTTTTGACAAGAATCCAGGCACTAGGGAACGGACGACTCAAGAAGCAGGGACTTACATCTGTGGAGACGGAGGTGCGGTAGAAACCGGAGTGTCAGTCAGGACGGTCCCGACTCCGCCCTTGGGCGCCTGCGATGTTTTGTGGGCATCGGAATGCAGGTCATTTCCTAGCGCTCGCCCGACCACGGTCTTCGGAGGAGGCATCAGAGCTCCATCTTTAGCCGGGCCGGAGCTAGACTCATTCAAATTGAAACCGTTGGGCCGGTTCATATTCCTCTGATCGCCCTGAGCTGCAGAGTCTGGCTTGTTCGACATCATCGCCGACCGCGCGATACTGGAATGCTGCGCCATCCACGGCAGGGAAATCTTGGCTGTCTGTGATAGTATTCAGGTTGATTTAAAAGTCTCTCGAGAATTTGGAGGTTGAGCTGGCCGATGGGGGGTGTTCTCGAGGGTTCGAAAGTGGGAGGAGCCGGAAAAAGTGAACGGGACGGATGACTCAACTCCGAAAACAACGTCACTGCGAACGCCGTCAACGCTTTTCAGTGTAGAGACACCACAGATGGGTTTCGTCAAATCGGGAGTCTCAGTTTTGGTGCTTCGCGGGATACTTTTGTTCTGCGCAAGGATTTGACAGGATTCGGAGCCTCGATCGGGATCAGGCAGACACGGGTCCTCCCAAACAGGGTACCTGAAGAGAGAGAACGTGCTTATTTGATAGATAGCGAGCTACGCAGTGAAAGAGAAGTGAAGACAAGATATAGGTCTGTCAGGAACAGCCCTGGTAGATGAAGTCACAGCTCTCTTTTGATCGTCGAGCCCACTTGGTGGATCACTAGGCTGGTGTTGCCGTCGATGTATGATGTCAAAGTGAGCGACTTTATGCAAGTAGATCAGGGAAAAAAAATAGCAGCTGGATTGGGGCTCTATATACGCGTCGGGCTAGGAGGTGCAAGGTCTGGCAAATCTATGGATGCATACTGCCTTTACCTCCAGCCCAGAATGCTTGGCTCGACGCATCCCAATGCCAGGTCGAATCCCCCACGATGGATCAATCACAGCTTCATCCTTTGCAAAACCCATGCCGTGTGATGCCAGCTTAATCCCGAAATACAGTTCCACTGCAATCGACCTCCCGGTAGTGGTCGATATCTACGAATCCTGGTCGACCATGGTCCGTTAGGGATGTCCAAGATTCTTGGCCGATCAACAGACTCGGATCCGGACGTCTCGGTACGCCTTGTGTAACATAGGCTTCACCGCTCGGGCCAGTCCTCCCTTCCGCGGGACATACTCGGCATCCTTGGCGGGTCTCGGTCCTCAGCACAGCAGCCCGGACTCCGGGGGGTTAAGATGATCGATCGTCTGCTGCCGCCCGCCGCCAAGGCGATAATCAATCCGGTGGCATGGTACAGAAGCCTCGGCGCTTGGCGGTAACGCAGGGGGTCGCACACATTGCCCAGGAGAGATACGGAGTGGACGGTCGCATCTTGGCTTATCAAGACTGCAGATTCAGAGTCAGACCGATCAAGCACGCGTATGCCGCGATACTCAGCGCGGTCAGGACCACCACGGCATTCCCACTAGTCCGGAACTTGTGACGATGAATACCATCATCCCCAAGCTCTGAGAAGAACTGTCGGTTTCCCTGCGAGCGGCGGAACAGGCCGATTATGAGGACACCGGTACCGTAAATAGCAAACAGGGCTCCGATACTGTAGAACTCGGCGGTGAAAATCTTCAGGACGACGAGGGCGAAGGAGAACTGAGAGAGGGCAGTGCGCACGTAAGCACCTTCGAAGGTTCGCTGGGCGGCGCGGACTTCGACTATTTCGTCCGAAGTCAGCACTGCCGAGCGAGCTCGGTGCATTCGCAGGTGATAGCGATCAGCTGCCCTTCGCTGGATCAATCAGTGAGGGATTATGACGCAGAGAGCAGGAGCAGGAGCAGGGACAAGAGGAAAGAAAGCAGATTGTGAGTAGCATACCTCAAACATGGTGACAACGCGGGACACAGAGATCCCAGTCAAATTCGAGAGGAATCCAAGTTAGTTCAAGTTGACGCGGACATGCAACTCGGACGCGTGACCGGGTCTCACGTGGCCTCAACATGCGCTTTGGCAGCTTTGACTTTTTGTGACATTCGTGACTCCTCATTTGGAGATGTTGGGCAATGGAGACCAACTTACAGAGCAACGAATATCAACTGGCACCTGAGTCGTGTAAAAACATCGGCCCATTTCCCCACCAATGACGTGGTGGTCTTTCTAATACTCCAGACGCTCGGCTATCGAATTTACCCAACGTAGCCTTTCAATCGCCGCCTTCCCCACACTTCGACATGATGGCGCCTTCTCCGAACAGTGCGCCTTTTCCCCCGGATTCTTCAATTCTTCCTTCATCCTTCTCTGGACTGTGTGATCGAGACCCGTATGCTACGTTAAACCTCGCTTCTTCAGAATGGCCAAGGTATTCGATGCAGCAGAAGGTATGTTCTCCGCACGTATCCCCGAGGCTCGAGACTGACTCCAGTCCCACAGTCGCAAAGCACAACACCCACGAGAGCTGCTGGGTCATTCTATACGGAAAGGTCTACGATGTAAGATCCGCTATCCCCAATGTCCGGCGCAGTGGAAATTGACAATGACGTATGTTAGGTGACCGACTTTCTATCTGAACACCCCGGTGGCGCAAAGATCATCCTGAAGCTTTCGGGCAAAGACGCCACTGAGGAATATGACCCTATTCACCCTCCAGGCACCCTGGAGAACGAACTCAAGCCCGAATGCTATCTGGGAACTGTGGATCCAAGCACATTAGCAAAGGAAGAGGCCCCAGCAGAGCCCCAGGAGCCGGCACATGGCCCGCCTCCGGTGGAGACTTTCCTCAACTTGGACGAAATCGAGGAGGCGGCTAGCAAGCAAGTGAACAAGAAAGCTTGGGCATACTATTATTCGGCATCAGACGACGTGTTCTCTAAGCGCTTCAACAACGAGGTGTACAAATCCATTCTTCTGCGGCCGAGAGTCTTTGTCGATTGCACAACATGTGATCTGGACACATCTATTCTGGGACACAGGCTGGGTATCCCCATCTATGTCTCCCCGGCAGCCATGGCCCGTCTCGGACATCCTGCCGGTGAGGCTGGCATTGCTGAGGCGTGCCGTAGCTTTGGCGCAATGCAGATCATCTCGAACAATGCTTCCATGACCCCGGAACAGATTGTCAAGGACGCATCTCCTGATCAGGTCTTTGGCTGGCAGATTTATGTTCAAGTTGATCGGAAGAAGAGCGAGACGATGCTTGCGCGTATCAACAAGCTCAAAAATATCAAGTTCATCGTGCTCACTCTAGACGCCCCTGTTCCAGGCAAGCGTGAAGACGACGAGCGCAACAGCATGGCAGGAGCTTCAACAGCTGTGCCGAGCGGCGTGAAGGCTGCAGAGCGCACCGCTGATGACACACCCGATGTTTCTGGGGGATCAGGTGGCGTTGGCCAGCAGCTTTTTGCTGGCACGGATCCTTCTTTGACATGGCAGGAGACTCTGCCGTGGCTTGCCAAGCACACAGATCTCCCCATCGTCCTGAAGGGTTTGCAAACTCACGAGGACGCATATCTCGCATCGCTACACAGACCACAGGTCAAGGGCATTATCTTATCTAACCACGGTGGGCGCGCTGCGGACACCGCGCCGCCAGCCGTGCACACTCTGCTGGAGATCCGCAAATACTGCCCCGAGGTCTTTGACAGACTTGAGGTCTACGTGGATGGCGGTATTAAGCGTGGTACAGATGTCGTCAAGGCTCTCTGTCTGGGTGCTAAGGCTGTAGGCATTGGCCGTGGTGCTCTCTGGGGTCTTGCTGCTGGCGGTGTGGATGGTGTCCGCAGGACGTTGCAGAGTATGTTTCACGTGGTATTTGAGTTTTATATATCAACCGCGCTTACTTTTCTGAACAGTTCTCGCCGACGAGAGCAAGACTGCTATGCGGCTGCTAGGCGTGGAGACGGTTGATAAGCTGGGCATGCAACATGTAGGCACACTGCATCCTTTATTTCATGATCATACACTGACTATTTCTCAGATCAACACCCGCACGGTCGAGCATCAAATTTACGACGGTCCTTCCGGTCTAGACTCACTACGAGACGTTTTCCGAGCGAAGCTTTAGATGCAAGCGTGAATCTTTCCAGCCCATAGATACTACTAGGTTGTATTGTTCTTTTCTACATATAATACCATCTACGAAGATTCTTGATTTCAACTCTTGGGGGATTCTCTCACTTGATCTAAACACTATATAGAAAGCCCCCCCGCCAACGTTGGAAAAGTCTACATCTACGCTTTGTGAAATGTCGGAGAACCTTGGAAATCGAATAAGCCGAGGTGATCCCCAAGCTAGTTTGAACACCGCCCAGTCAGACTCCCAACATTCCACATCATGCTCCCCGTCCTCAAGAATCGGAATGCTTCCACCCGCTACCATGTTGCAATGCCAGGGCCGTGCGTGTAATAAAAAGGGCTACGCGCCCTACCGTCACCCCCTACTGGCCATACAGACTAGAATGACAGCAAAGAATTCACACAATTTGTCATGAGCTCGGTTACGAGATCAGAAACAAAGACATGTGAACGGATGGTGTACCATTGTAGTAGCAGAACGAAGTAACTAAGCTAGAGAGGGTGGGGGGGCGGCGGAGCGGTGGAGAGATAGAGAGCCAGAAAGGAATATGCAGTCATTGATGCATTGGTGCCTCGGGGTGTAGACATGCATACCTAAACCCATACATAGAGTTCTGAGGATGTGTCATACATAGTTATGCCTCCTCCTCAACCATGTCCGACCAGTTGCGAGGGCTCTCTCCGCCGGTCTCCTCACGTGCTATGACGGTATACCGCCCCAGCAACTGATGGGCCCCAGCCCGGGGTGACTGGTTCCCTGCGGAAGTCACCGCCTGGGACCCATCAGTCACTAAGGCGTCCGCCATAGGCGTGTCCTCGTTGACATCGGGGGGCTCTATGTTAAAGTTGGCATATCGTCATCACGATTTTCTGATCTTGCGGGTGTAGATTGATTAAACGGAGGGTCTAGGAGTACGCTATATCGCCCCCGACCCCGGCCATGAATCGATGAGCCTTGACCAAAAGCATACCTCGACCAGGGCTAGGTTTGATATGCGCATTCCCGTTGCCATAGAGTGTTGAATCAATCCGCTGTGGAAGAGAACAATCTAGAGATATAAAGAAATAAAACTTACGTTTTGGGGAACCACCGGCGGCAGCGGTGGGGTGGGAGGGTTTGTGGCTATTTCGACTAGGTTAGCATATCCACCAATTTATAGAGCTAGGTTGAGAGAACTCACGCTTGGGGCCCTTGCCCTTGCCGTGGTGGCTTTGGTTGCGAACCCTCTTCTTCTTCTTCTTGGCCTTCTCCTTGGCCCGTTTTCTCTTCTTCCGGGCTAGCTGCTATATCAATCACGTATATCAATATACTATTTTCCGACCATAAGAATATAATGCGTAGATATCGTAGAACTTACCGCGTCGGTAAGGGCATAGGCCGCGGAGGCCCTATAAGGGCGGGAGAGGACCGACGCTGAGTTGGCGATGGCCACGGCACGTATGGCCACGTAGTCATAATCCCCGCTGTAGAGAATAAGAGAGAAGACGAAAATAAAAGAAAAATAAGAATAATAAGAATACCTGTAGTATATATAGCTATATAGTTCTTAAGGGATAATCCCCTATATAGAGACTAAGAGGGAAATAAAAGGAAAGTAAGAAGAAAGTAAGAGGAAAATAAGGAAATAAGAAGAAAATTAAAAAAAAATAAAAATAAAGGGAGAGTAAGACGAAAGTAAGAGGGAAAGAAGAACTATAAGTATTGTAAACCTCGCTAGGAATCGCCTTATTCGACTGCTATAGATCCGCTATTGAACTTGCTAATAGATATAAGCTAGGGAGATATATTTAGGTCTTAATACTAGTGGTTATATGGTTTGAAATAACAAAGCAATCCTTTTCTAGAGTAAAGTCGAAAGTTTACGTCGAAGAGCTCGAGGAGTTTATAAGCTCGGACCTAGAGAGACAGTAGCCAGAGGATAGAGACAGAGATATACTAGCTAAGCCCAAAGAAGGTTACGTTGATATAAAGACATTCAGAAAGTGGCGTCTACGACACTTTGACATTACCGATGACTCTACTAGTCCTTAACCGAAGACAGATAGAGACAAAGTCAACAATAGTTCGGAACGGAGTTGCCTAAGACCACTAGGACCTTGCCTTATTTATCACAGACGCCCCGAAAACCCCTATCTTTGTTCATCAAACTACAAAGGCCGTTTCATAACCTAATGCTACCGTCATGCCCCGAGAATTCTATGAAAAGCACCGTATTCCCATCGATTTCATCAGAACATCTACGGCCCTTTCAACCCAAACCCTCAGGATATTTTTATCCACGAAGACAGCAGCCAGTCCATCCGCCTGGTTAATCTACCCTCTACCCGCCCAGCTAAACAACCCTCCAGCCTAGCTGGCGTAGCTGGACCCCAAGCACAAGCTCGTGTCTATGTACACGTCTTTCTGCAACCCGAGTTGTCGAAATAGTTCCCAGATTTGGTCCGTCTAGCAGACAAAATCAACGACGCCGTCGATACTCTCAACGAGGTTCAGCGCATTGATTGGGGTTTGAGCGATCCCAAGACGCAAGAGATACTGCGCTCTATAGTGACAGAGGTCACGGATAGTAGGGAAATAGACTGAAGATTCTCGGCATGATGGATTTATAGTATCTCTAGTAAAAACCTGTTGGTTATCTTTGGTAACCATGGAACCCCAAGACGCTTTTTGTAGCCACTAATAATTCTCGAAAGCCCAACATTACTATCAGGAACATAGCGCTTGAGAAGTTATATTTTCGAAGAAAATAGCTATATAGTGATTATTGAACTGGCATCAATATACAATTCGTCTCGGGTGGGTCCATACGCTAGGACATTCATAGTCAGCAGTCATTATCGAAAGCAGCGCTACGAAGACATAAGTGCGATAAGTACCTAGGTGTGTTACAGAACATGGTTTCTAAAATGAAACATTATCAGTTACGTGTAATTTGGGTAAAAAGAACGGAGAAGGTTGCTAACCGAGTCCACAAAAATCTGACCAGACTGGGGCTCGATCCCAGGACCTTATCGGTGTTAACGATACGTGATAACCAACTACACCATCCGGCCGCATATTGTCAATTTGTTTCGAAAATAACAACAAATTCGTAAAGTATAAAAAAGTAGTAGATTTGGGTCAAAAAGCTATGATGAAAGAACTATGTCTAAAAGACAACTTATCCCACATCATATTGTGCTTTTTGTTCTAGGTTTCCCGTGATTCCATAAAAGATCCTCCTTGAGAGGAACGCGTCTTAGACTCGTCCAATAGTAGATGGAATAGCGACAGTATTTCCTTCTCTCGCCATAGGTAGTGCCTACTGGCAACCGTTCTAGTGCTCACCCCCTCGCCGCTTTTGCTCCCTGAGTAGAATTGAGGCACGCCTCTGACCGGCCTGGACTAATCAGTGATTCGGTATCTTCGGTAGACGATCACTCCATGGGCGACTTGCGAACACCTACATTACTTATGAGTGGTTCAAAATAGGAAAGATCGATAATGGAATAATTGCTATATCTGTCGATGCCCAGGGCAGGTTGAACAAAGACGGTATGTTTTGAAGTCCGCTACCTAGTGCTTATGGAACTCGTGATGGGAGGCCCGGGGAAAATACTGATTTGATTTATGCTCAGTCTTTATTGTAAGGCTATCTAATGGAAACTTCTATCGAAATAATTCTACTTAGTTAAGCATGTGCTTAGGAACCTTGAAGTGGCGCTTTTTTGATGTCTCTTAGATGACACTTGCTCTGTGGCAATGCCATATGCTCATGATATTAATTTACACCATCTGCTCGACTCCTCAAAGATTTCACGCGTACTTAGTGCCTCAGCCACCGATCCATCTGGAGCAGGCGTTCCGGGTCCGCCTGGCTTCATCAAGCCCATGCAGTACATGCGCCATAAGTCCCAGATGAAAAGACCCCAGCTTGTGGAACTCTCGAATCTTTTCCAATCCAGGTGTTGGTGGCCCATGGTTCTTTGTACGTTCCCGCAAGAATACCTCCTTCCGATAGAAGCTGCTGATAAAACCACGTGAAGCATGCCTGGCAGACCTGTGCCATTTGGTGTTGATCTCTGAATTCTCCGGGAAAGGTTGCATTGACCACACCGAGCCATTAGGAATGTTGGGTGTCTGCAGTGATCCAAAGAATGGAGCGACGTAGTCAAACTTATCAGTGCTATTCGTGGCATGAGCCTCTGGCACTGGTTCGTCGACTGGGGAGTGACACAAAGCCCCGAGCTCTCTCAGAGAGTCTGAAACACATTGTATCTCATCTGAGCTGGCCGGTAATAGGGATCCAACCTCGAACGCGTCGGGAAGATATGATCTATATGTTTTGATCATTTGGATCTCTGCTTCAGACCGGCCCCAGCCGCCCCAATATTCTCCAAATAGCGATTTCACAGGATCTGGTCCTGTGGCATGGTACAAGTCTGATACCAATTGAAGACACCACAGCGCTTGATAAACACGAAACTCTTCAACCCATGACGGGTGCGCCAGGCCTTGTTCTCTCCGGTGGGGCAGTACATCCCACTGAGCAAGTAATTCAGGGGTGCATGCTTGGTCAAGCCTTTTTAAAAGATTCGTTAAGCGTTGGCAAGCTGTATATTGCACTTGTGCTGCTATACGAATCGTGTCGCGGGCCACAGTCTCTGATTCAGAACAGAATTCGGCAAGCGTAGTACGTCCGTGGAAAGTTTCGAGCAAATTGTCCAAAGACGAGTACTTGGCTGACGGTGCCCGAACGAGTGCGACAAGGTGAAAAGGGCGAGTCAGGTCCAACGCTTTACCCTGGCAGGAAGCCTGAACGGCCGGGGTGATATGTAAATAGTGGTAGAGAACACTTCCATCGCTTGCGGTAATGCTTCAAGCGAATTTTCGAGAGCGTAAAAGTCTGGGAGTTGGGATAAGATTTGGAGATTTGTCTCCGCAGGGAGCTTTTCAGTGGTGTTCATTGTCATCTTGAATAGCTATCTGCTAGTTATTGTGGATTGGCTGAATAAAGCTGTTATCTAATTCGCAACTGCACTATTAATCAATACATACGACCATAGGGTGTGGAAAACAGGGCTTCCCGTCCGCTCAGCCGTACTTAAGCCACACGCCGGCAGGTTAGTAGTTGGGTGGGTGACCACCAGCGAATCCCTGCTGTTGTACGTTTTTATATTTTCTGCTTTTTGTCTTTTTTTTATTTATAAGGTTTACCTTGCCGCCCTAGTATTGGGACTCCCCTTGGTTATTCGAACCGCCATGTTCCTAATTGTAGGTCTAGTTCCCAAAAACTCCCCAGTCGCCTTGTCCCCAAGTCGATTTGAGCTTCCAGTGCTTAATCTTCCACAGTCCGTCTCCGGCATCCTTGACAAGGTCCATCCAGTAGAGGGCACCAGCGAGTAATGGAACAGTGTCTGGCTTCATGCCCTCTCCACCGCGGTAGTGTTGAGCGAGAGCTGAACATGTCACTTCAGCTTTCGAGTCACCATCCAGGATGTTGATACGCAGGTTGGTGATGAAGTGAGTGGTGTCCATCTTGGAGACAGAAGCATAGCATTGGGTAACTATGGCGTCCAAGCCGTTCATTATGGTGCCGTTGAGCTCAAAGATGGCATCACTGGTAAAGGCAGACTTAAAGAGAGTTTCGTTGTCTGTGTCAAAGGCGAGCACACAGCGGTAGACGGCGTCAGCGATGGCCTCGCGGCCGCCCAGGGCAGGTGTCAGAGTAACAGGAAGCGAGGGAATCGACATGACGGCTCAGATTGGATTAGACTAGATTGGAAAAGAGATGTGCAAGGCTGTGTACACAGTACACGAGGCTTGATGGACGGGGTTTGGTTTGGTTTATGTGATTTGATGATGGCCATGCATGAAGAATCTAGAGAACTTATGCTAGTAGACCCGCGCCAGATGGATACAAGCCCACTTACCTCCGGTGCCTTATCTCCGGCAGGTGGCGTTAACGGGGTTAATAGGAGCATATGATAAACTGGCGATCTCCGAATAAGTTATAGTCCGAACTGCTTCCTATGTAGAGTAAAGCTTAGCAATGCTTAGGATCAGCTGTCGACGCCGCCGAACAGAAACCCTAGAACAAAAAGAAAGGTTCCGAATATGTCGCAATTCCTAGGTACATACCTACTTTATGTATCTTTTGGATCAGAACACCTATCTAATGCTAGTATCTCCTACAGCCGAGACCCACTGCAATCTTCTAGAGCTATCCACTACGGTAGGCGATAGGTGTCAATGTATCATATTTATTTTTCTCTATAGTTGTTTCACCGTACTACGGCAGGCGACAGAGAGCAAATATTTTCGCTACTTTAAATATTTCACTGACGCCTTCCTACTATCTGTCTACCTCTAGGGTCAGAGCACTAAGGTTCTAAGGGAAGAATTGACGTTCCACTTTCTGCTTACTTTCTATAACCCCGAAGGTTAACTAGAGCACGATTTGATATCTATTTCTCTAACTAGTTATCTCTTACTTTGCCCTTACTTTACCTTTGTTTTTCTCTTACTTTACCTTTATTTTGCCCTTACTTTGCTCTTTGTTTTGCATAGTTCCTTATATCCTTCTATCTTCCGTAACATATATACTATGTAGTCTGTTTAGCGTGTAGGACCTTAAAAAATAATTATTATACTTTGGTATCTATCGCCCGCCGTACTATCCACATAATAAAATCGCCTATATATGTTGCAAGCATTATTCCGGTTTACGCTTTAAGCGCTACTAATACGGCAATCAAGTATTTGCTATTCTTCCGTGAAGTGTAACTGCTATATTCAGCCTAATATAGCTTATTCAATCTCTATAAGAGTACATGAATCACGATGGGATTAGAAGCCGAGCCTAATGGCGTTCACTATTGGGTTGGCCTCTGTGTCCAACCTAGAAGAATAGGTATAACGTAGGACGACTTTAGGCCAATTTATTAAGTTTAGTATTCTCATATCTTAACTAAAACAATTGTCTAACGCGACGAGGATTAGTCATGGTTGGAAGTCGTGGCGGATCAGCGTTACGGTCGCCACTATGTACATCACTAACTAGTTAATAGAGGGGTTCCTAGTTAATGGAGGGGTTCCCAAAAATTGTAAGCTAAGAACATATGAAACCAATCTCAACTTCTCAAGGTACTTCTCGGAATTCTATGAAAAAGACAGAGTCATAATGTCATCTACTGAGCATCAGAGAACCCTTCTCAGAGAATGGTTCCCCCACACAACGAAACCATTCATCGCTAGTGCGCCGATGCTCGGATTCGCCGATTGCCGCTTAGCAACAGCAGTGACAAGAGCCGGAGGTCTGGGTACGTCAACAAGCCGACTCTCGTAATCTACAATATCCGAGTCATCCATTAATACAATCCAGGCTTCATCGGAGGTGCATTTGACTTCAGCCGGTCATCATCTCAGCTGACCAAGCTAGATGGAGAATTGACCAGAGCACGATCCGAACTGGAAATTGCCGATTCAAACACTTTACCAATTGGCGCTGGATTTATTACATTCGAGCCGGCGGGGTTTGAAGAGAATGTCATCCCTCTTCTCGAGAAGCATCGAGTCGCTGCCGTGTGGTTATCATTCCCGAAGTCGGATGACGACCATGGGCCTCTTATCAGTGCTATTCGTGAAATGAGGACGAAGACGGAGTGGCCGGTTAAGGTCTTTGTGCAGGTTGGAACAGTACAGGGTGCTGCGATGGCGGCGGAACAGGGTGCGGATGTTATCATTGTGCAGGGAACTGATGCTGGAGGACATCAGTGGGCGAGGGGTGCCAGTCTTATGTCGCTTTTGCCTGACGTGAGAGGAAGTTTGGGAAGTGTTTATAATGTGGCTATTTTGGCGGCTGGCGGGGTTGTTGATGGTAGGAATTGTGTTGCTGCTTTGGGACTTGGTGGGTGATCTATATCGATATGGGTGGTTATTCACGTGCTAACTCTGACTAGGAGCGGATGGGATTGTTATGGGGACGAGGGTAAGATGTTCAAGAACATTTTGGTGTGCAGAGGTTTCTAACAGATCGCAGTTCGTTGCAACCGAGGAGTGTCCAGCTCCATCCTGTATCAAAGACTCGATCGTGAAAGCCCAAGATGGCGCTGTCTCAACTGTCAAGTCTATCCGACATGACATCTTTCAATCTACCGATGTCTTTCCGAGACAATATGATGGTAGAGCTCTGGTTGGGATCAGTTGGACTGATACACAAAGCGGAGTCAGTGATGAAGAAGTCATTCGGCGATATAATGAGGCAATCAAGCAAGGAGAGGACCATCGACGAACTGTTTGGGCGTGAGTGACCATCTTCTATGAATGGAATGGTTACTAAAGGCTTTCTCTAGCGGTGCAAGTGTCGGGTCGATATCTTCGATACTCTCTGTAGGCGATTTGATGGAACAGGTTCAACAGGAGGTGAAGTTGACTACTGCGAGCATCATGGGGTGTATCTAGTCCGAGTGGCTGTTATAATAGGGCTCATGGAAACTCCTTTTTTAAGGATGGGGTTTGATACAACGTTACAGACCTCGGAGTCCTGGAGTTGCTAAATTATGGACTACAAGTTATATCTCCGCAGCTAGACACCCAATCACTACTTCAAGTACCTCAATATAGGATACATATCAAGTCGAGGTTGAGGCTATCAACACTACAGAAGCCCAATTAGGAAACCCACCTCACCCCCCTCTTTACCCCATTTTCAGAACTTCACATTCCACGCTTCTCTTCACCTCAACATCACGCCCTTCGTTTTGAACCACAGCCCATTCCCGTTCAGTATCGGGGGATTCACAATTCACCGGCACTTTTGGTCCTCAGCTCCCAAGCTGAGGTCTTGGTGTCCCATTCCAAGCTCTCGGCCGCCTTTCATCCCGCGACACTGGTTTATCCGTCCGCGTCTGCAACAGACGCCAGGAAACCCGTGCTTTCGACCTTACATTCCTTCTCTTCCGACCTCCGATTACTCTGCCATACCATACACGACTCTCTCCGAGGAGCGAGCCGAGTCAATGAACGAGAGTACTCCCTCGCCCAGCCCGGCGCCCGTGCCGAAAGCTTCATCTCGCCCGAAACCATCTCCCTCGCCGACCGCCGGTACAAAGCGCAAGCGCACCGCCGGTACCAAATACTATGCCGTCAAGAATGGGTTCAAGCCGGGCCTCTACTACTCGTGGAATGACTGTCTCGCTCAAATAACGGGATTCAAGGGAGCTATCTGTAAGTCCTCTCGCGGGTATTTGGCGCATGTCGGTGGCTTCCTTTCTGTACTGAGACTAATCTGAGCGCGTCCTATAGTTCAATCATTCCCTACATACGAAGAAGCGAACGCGTTTCTGAACGGCGTCAAGCTTCCGTCGAACGATGCCTCCGCAACCGAGAACACCAGATTTTACGGGATACAGCGAGGTCGAGTCCCAGGTGTATACACAGACTGGTCGAAGGCTCAGGAGCAGATTCGGGGGTTTACGCGGCCGCGATATCGGAAGTTCTCGACTCGAGAAGAGGCAGAGGAGTTCGTTAAGCTAGGAGGAGAAAAGCCAACATCCGCGGTCGGATTCGGCGACGCTCAAACAACTATCGTGACTCCTGGCATGATGACCGAGAACGCAAAGGATGCAGACGGTGTCGAGTTTGTCCCAGGCGATGGTCCCCTACCACACGGAGCAGAGGATGGCTTTGACCCCAACCTGCTGCTAGACCCAACTACCGGCAAGGTGGTGTACAAGACGACCCAGCAAAAGACAGTCACGAAGACTCGGGCGGCAGGTATTCCGGAAATGTTGAGAATATACACGGATGGCAGTTCACTGCGGAATGGTACCAGATTGGCATCCGCCGGTGTGGGAGTATACTTCGGGCCAGCAGACTCAAGGTTTGTTTCTAATGAGTCTATCTTAGCAGGAGACATTCTGACTGACCTCGATTATCCCAGCAGGAATGTGTCGGAGCCATTGAAGGGTGCTCGCCAAACGAATCAGCGCGCAGAACTGACTGCCATTCTTCGGGCCATTGACATTGCGCCCCGCCATCGTGATGTGACAATCTTCACCGATAGTCGGTACGCGATCGATTGTGTGACAGTATGGTTCATGAACTGGCGCCGCAATAATTGGATGACCAAAGACAAAAAACCGGTTGAGAACCGCGACCTGATCGAGTCAATTCTGGTAAAGATCGAGGAGCGTCACGAGCTCAAGGTTAAGACCCTATTTGAATGGATTAAGGGACATAATAAAGATCCCGGTAATGAGGCTGCGGACCGCCTGGCGGTTAATGGAGCCCAGCGGGGTGTGCAGGAGAAGGCCGAGGCGCTGGAAACCGGTCAAGTGCCGGACGAAGTATTCGAGGATGATTTCTGAGCATATCTTATGAGATTCATGATAATGGTACATGTTACATGTTACCTGGAACATTGCTATTGATAGCCGTCTAGGATATAAGGTCATTTGCGTAGTACTTCGTACACTTCAATTCTACAATTCATACCTGATGCCAAGAGTCAAGCCCCGACGACTCACCGCAAATCGCCAAGATCAACCTTCCCTCGTCAACACCCGCTGTTCTTGCCCCCTCAATTTGCTCACTCTACTGCTCTGAGGATACTTAGATATCTACTGAGATTTTCTCTCCTGTATACCGCAGCAACCGTGGCTTCATCTCTGTGGCAGTTTCTACAAACTTCACGCATGGTTGCCTTGCATTCCACCCGACTCCTCAATACTATGATTCGATAACATTTGCTGGTCCTTTTTACTGTTTAGATTTCCTACGAACCGTTTTGACCTTTTCGGGTCATCTCGACTCACATCCTATCGACTCTTTGGTCGATTCAACTTGACCGAGTCACTCACCCGATCCCGCGCCCAGAGGCTAACCGCCGAGATGCCGACGCTAGCGCTGATCAACTTTAACATTGTCTGCGCGACCCTCGGAGGCTTTATTTCCCTTTTTGGGCTAGTCTCCTACCTCTGCAAGGAGCGATTCTATCTCTCCGAAGCATGTAAGTCATTCCAATGCAGTCTCAGCCCTACATGTTCTGACCCACATAAGTGATCTCGCTCTTGGCCGGAGTCGCATTCTCTCCTCATGCAGCCAATTTTATCAGGCCCGAGGACTATGCCCTGCATGACGAGGTGAATCTCGAGACCATCACCTTGCACTTCACCCGCCTCGTTCTGGGTGTGCAGCTGGTCTTGGCCGGAGTGCAGCTCCCCAAGCGATATCTTCAGATTGAATGGCGGAGCCTGTCGCTGCTGCTAGGGCCTGGAATGGCTGCCATGTGGATGTGCAGTAGTCTGATTGTCTGGGCCATGGTTCCCAACTTCAAGTTCCTCCACGCTCTGATTGTTGGCGCCTGCGTGACCCCGACTGATCCGGTGCTGTCCAACTCCATTGTTAAGGGCAAGTTTGCGGACAAGCATGTCCCGCGCCCACTGCAGCGGATTATCGTCGCGGAGTCTGGCGCCAATGACGGCCTTGGCTACCCGTTCCTGTTCTTCGGTATTTACATCCTTAAGTACACTGGGATGGGTGGCCAGGGATTCGGTGGCGGCGCTGGTAAAGCGATGGCGATGTGGTTTGTGGAAACCTGGGTGTATACTATCATTCTGAGTATCCTCTACGGCGCCGTGGTCGGGTGGTTGTCCAGGAAGCTGCTTCACTGGGCGGAGGAAAAGCGCTATGTTGATCGAGAGAGCTTCTTGGTGTTTGCCATTGCTCTTGCGGTGAGTTCCTATAACGAATTTGGATACAGAACATTGACTAATTTGAATATAGCTGTTCGTTTTAGGTACCTGCGGTCTGATCGGCACCGACGACCTTCTGGCATGTTTCATTGCAGGCAATGTGTTTACGCAAGAGTGAGTCTATTCTTAAAATTGGGTGAGACGTCAAACTGACGATTGCAGCGACTGGTTCCGCCTCGAGACAATGGATGACTCTCTTCAACCGACCATCGACATGCTCCTCAACTTGTCAGTATTCATGTGGTTTGGCGCGGTCTGCCCATGGGCGTCTTTCCTTCACAACGACATCATCCCCATCTACAGACTCATCTTCCTGGGTATTCTCATCTTGTTGGTTCGCCGCATGCCAATAATTTTCGCTATGCACAAGTACATTCAACAAATCGAGCATTTCCAACAGGCTGCATTCGTGGGCTTCTTCGGCCCTATCGGCGTCGGTGCCATCTTCTACCTCTCGATCAGCCGCGAATTCCTACGGGAAATTACAGTCGACGGAAATGTGCGAGAGGACGCACAGGAAGTCATGGACGCAGTGAACATCGTGGTGTGGTTCCTGGTAGTCTGCAGTATCGTGAGTATCCCCTGGGTCCTAAAATAACTCTCAGCTGACATGATCCGATCCAGATTGTGCACGGAATGTCAGTGCCTATCGGCAAAGCCGGTTATCATCTCCCACGCACCATTTCCAGCGCCATCAGCACCAGCACCATCATGGAGCCAGAACCAGTAGCCATCTCCAGCATCCGTCACACCCACAGCACGGCAATGCCTCCTTCAGACAATGAAGTATCCAGCTATCGCGGTCGCAAGCGCGGTTCACGCGAATCTCCGCAACCTTCGGCGTTCCGAATTGGACGCACGCCTATTCGTCCCCGCTCTCCTTCCGACCAGCCTAGCTCTGGACAACCTGATGAACCGGAGAGACCGGTCAACCTGGTTACCCATGACCATGTTACCGGTGTCAATCAAGACCGCCAGGCTCCAAACAGTCCTGTCTGAAGAGAGGATGTTCTTGGTGGAATAGTCAAGCACACACTCTGGCTCTGGAGTATTTACCTCCCTTATATCCTCGGCATCTGAGCTTTTCGTTTTTATCTTTGATCTTTCGGGTTCTCGATTTCGGTGGCATTTGAGGCATTTGAGGAATATGAAACATTTGAAGCATGGGGCATATGAGCAGTGGGGGAAGGGGAGGAAGTGGGGAAAGTACAGTGCATATACGTACCACTTTTGCATCTGCAAATAACAATGACCGTCTCTCAGTCCACAGCTGCAAATTCAGGTAGATGGAGGATATCTACAGATCTACTTCAACTTGACAACCCCAAAGTAAAACGCCATGCATTCATACAGATACCAACTGCCAAAGCAGAAGATACAAAACTAAAGAAATAGAGCCTTTCAGACTCGAGACTACCCATACACACAAGCCAAAGCATTCACCCTGGAGGCGATTAGCAATTAACAAGGAATTGAAGCCCACGACCGAAAGAAACAAATCATTAATGTCATAGATCTCACTCAGAGACGATGATTTGAAATCCAGATTCCGAGGCAAAATAACAGCAATGCATAATCCATAAAGGCATTTCGTTTCCCACTATGTTTTTGATTTTACCTTCTGAAGTCATGCGGATATCGTTACACATCATGCAGAAAGGCAAACTGGCGACTCCGGTGTGCGTAGAATGAGAATATCGTAAGAAATGTAATCGATAGAGCAAAACAAAAGCGGCTTACGCGTTCATACCGCGCGCACGATGCGTCAGGGGAATGATCATGCGGAGGAGCGGGTCTTGCGGGTTGCGGCTAGCAACATCCATGTACAAGTCGTTCAGGCGCTCGCTCAGCATCTGCATGATCCTAGGCGTGACATCACGTATCTCGGGGTCCTGGAAAGTATCATGTTAGCGAAATAATGTTAGGTAGGTATGCGAGGGGGAAACATACGGCAAAGTTCATGTTGTTGAGAACCACGTTGACCCAGTTGAGACGCTGGGCAACGCTCGTCTGGAGAGATGAGGTAACAGCCACACCCACAGAGAGGATGAGCATAGCAGACAGATGGGTCAGATAATCCGGTCTCAAGTGGATGAAAACGTGGTCAAAGAGATCGGCCTGCTGGTTCGACTGGATCCACTTCATCGTGGCATCCTCGAGGCGACCGGCACTGATGAGCCTCGAGATATCTGCCGCTTCAGTCGGGTCCGCAAGAAGGGACCGAACCGCGGCAGCGGGATTCTGAGGCGCACCACTCTTAGGCCTAGACGGAGGCTGGGCCTGAGGCTGAGGCTGAGGCATTGGCGGAGCGAGGTTGACAATTTCCTCGGGAGTTGGGCGTCCCAATGCGGACCGATGATTGTGGGTCGGCTCAGACTGGCGAGTCTGGTTCGCGGCCAGCGAGGCCACGGTAGTGGAAAAACCGCGCAGCATGGTAGCCATCTCCTCGAGTTTAGCGCTGTCGCTCTGACGCTGGGCCTCATAGTGCCTGATCTGCGCCTGGAAGTGTCTCTCGATGTCAGCCTCGATCTTCTTGGTGCTGAGGCTCAGATTCTCAACCAAGGGAGCAATCGAACCCTGCACGGCCTTCGAAATCTCGGTCTCAAGACGGGGAGCCAAGTTTTGTGCAACAGAGTCCGAAACGGTTTTCACCACAGCCTGCTGCTGCATAGCATGGGTGACCGCCTTGGGAAGGGCCTGGCGTAGCTCATCCTTGAACAAGCTTCCAAGCTGCTGAGTGACAATACTGTTCACCTGTTTGGCGACCGCGATAGCAGCGGTCTGGCTGATGGCAGGGACAGCCTCGGTTTGGATGCTATGCGAGACGATGCGGGCAAGGTTCTTCTCGACATTTTCGGACAGAGTGCTGGAGACCAGACGGAGCACTTGGTCCTGCTTGCCAGACGAAGCAGCATCCCAGCTGCGACGCTCATCGTCAAAGCGGCGGTAGAGGCCTTCAAACTCTTGACCAAGGGTCTTGTTAAACTCGGTGGAGACAGTGCTTTGCAGAGTCTCCAAGTGCTTGTTCAGAGCATCACCTGAGATACCAGCACCGGGCAGGCTCGAAACAAGACCACCGGGAGCTGCACTTTCCGCAGCCCGAGTCGCAGCCAATGCAGCATTCGATGAAGCAAGTGATTCGGTCTCCTTGGTGGGAAGAGGCTCGACACCTGCCGAGGCAGTGGGCTCCTTGGCCTTCACTGTCGCCTCGGAGGCAGAAACCTTCTTTTTCTTTTTCTTTTCGGGCTTCTCAACACTACCAGTCGCTGCAGACTCAGCCTGTTCCTCCACGGTCTTCTTCTTGGCAGACTTGGTGGGAGACGCGTTGCGAGAGGGTACAATACCAGCAGTGGATTCCACGCCGTCAGTCTTCTTCACTGTGTCCTTCACGGTGGCGGCTCGGGAAGGAGTGGTGGATGCAGCGTCGCCGTTCACAGACGGCTCATCTGTTACGTAGCTCGGGAAAGTCTGAAGGTCACTGATTTCAATCGTGCCTTCCGACAGTCCGTCAATAGGGCGAATGACCTTGTTGTCCGAGGTCCATCCCAGGTCCTCCTTTCTGATGTTCAGGCAGGTCACACCACGCGAGTGCATCACATACAGCTCAAACAGACCGGTCTCCTCAGCACTGCGCTTATCCGTAGCAGATTTGCTGGTGACAGAAAGAAGCTCCAAGCTTCTCAACTGGCCCTTGGCGCCAAGGGAGATCTCACGGATTCCGCTCAGACAGGCAGTTGATTCGGGCTTAGGCAAGTTGCCGTCCTTCTCAGTGGCGGCCTTGATGAAGTCTGCTTGCGACATCACCGGCAGGTTGTACCGCGGCGCAGACAGGTGGACGAAGTAAATCGAGTTGCGTGTGGGGTGGCCAACCACAATGATACCAGATAATGGGTGATAAGCAACGCTGCAAATCGCGTCCGACTCGTTCTCATGAGGGAACTTCACTTCCTCCACAGCCTTACCCAGCCCAATATCCCAGAGCTGCAAGGTGTGGTTCTGCTTGAGTCCAACCAGCACGTAACGAAGAGCCGTAGACTTGGAGTAGGCGCGAAGCTTGTCAAGGAACAGCACCGAAGTGGGCCAGGACTTCTCTGCGGGTGAGCCAGTCACGAACGTGTTCAATGGAACTCGAACTTCATTCGCAACAGGCCCCTCGGCGAAGGATGGATTGTCTAGAACATCCCTAATGTCCCAGAAACGCAGACGGCCCGTTTTGTCCAGAGAGGCAATGACGGTATCATCGTCACTGAAGGCAAAGTCCTTTCCGGCCTTGCCGGTGGAGATTTTCAGAGCACGCTCCTTGAGGAACTTCTCGGTGTTGACCGTGCGCTGGGCCCCGGACACACCGTAGTTGGGGTTCATGGCAGCACGAGGAGAAACAACGTAGATGTTCTTCCCGCGGCCAATAGCGAACAGATCGGCGTGGCGAGTGCTTCGCTTGGCCCGCGTTTTCAGCTGACCGCCAGAAGTGTTCTCGTCCGAGGCGGGGAAAGGCGGGAAAATGAGACTCTCGCGTTCCAAAGCATCTAGCTCGAATAGATCTTTTCCTTGGCCGGAGATCAAAGCCCAGTAGACAGCGCCGCTGACCCCAATGCCAAAGAGCGCCTGCACGTCAGACTGGCTGGTCGTGGAGGCAGAAGTACACAGCGCGACGTTAAATACGCGATCGCGAGCAGAGCGGAAGACCTGTCGGTCAGTTCCGTCGTCTTGACGAATGATTCTGATACCTCCGGTCTTTGCCAGGGCATAAACAATATAATCAGAGGTAGCAGCAGTCAAGGAGCGGTCAAGCTGATCAAACTCCTTCTTGAGGCGTGCGATATCCATAATGTCATCGTCTCGGAAGGTCACAAGCTTTCCAGATTGCGGCTTCACGGTGATGGAAATGAACGGCCGCAAGGGGAAGTTGTGGACAGAGACAACGCGCTCCTCTTCCTTCTCAGCACTATCTTCCGCACTTTCCCAACTATCAGCTAGAGCATCGGCATTTTCATTCCCGCTCTGGCCAACAGGGGTGAAAGAAGTGTCAGCCTCGACCTGTTTGGCGGATTCAGCAGGCTTTTCCAAACCAGCTTCCTCCTTGGCCTCGGCAGCAGTCTCGCGTAAGTGATCGGCGATGCCCGAAAGAAACGCTTCGGTAGACTCCTCCTTCACGGCGGGAGCTTCCCTCTCCAATTCCACTGTGGGCTTGCCTTCACTTCCGCTAAGAGATCGGCCAATTTGATCGACAAAACGACCTACGACCTCATTGAGTGCCTTCTTCTGATGATCTTCCAAGGGCGGCGACTTGCTCCGCTTAGGCCGCGGGACTTCGAGAACAGTGGAAGGTTCAATATTCGCGCTGACATTGATCTTTTGTGTCTTTGTCGCTTCCACTGCAGGAGCCTCGTCAGCAGAGGTGGGCTGTGGGGACTGTTTGCGAGGAGAAATGGCAGCCAATTGATCGAAGGGATTGACATAGGTGAACATGGACTCCTTGGTACCTGGGGATACGACCGTTTCCGGCTTTCCAGGTCCTTTGGGGCTAGCTTCCACAATCTCAACAATTTCCTTAGGCTCGACCTTGACTGAATCAAGAGGAGCAGTCTGGGTAGTTGGCACCAGGGATGGTGCGTCGGCGACATTGGCAACGGGCTGGGAACGGTTGAGGAGGCGGAGCAGCATATCCTGCGTGTTTTCACTCGGGCCGTCTGGCTGAGCAGAGGGTACCTCCGCGGGGGCAGGAGGCGTGGGCACAGTGGCACCGGCCTGCTTGCCAAGGAGAGAGGCGACAAAGTCCGAAGCGGAAGTGTTTCGTCCGTGGGGCGAGGTCGTCTCTTGCGCTGAGGCAGAGTGAGGCTGCTCAGGAGCCGTAGAGGGGGCTGGCTGGGGGGCCGCACCCTGACCCTGGCTAAATCTCAGAAGACTGAGTAGGTCTACAGGACGGTCTTGGTTGGCCATCTGCGGTGGCGGCTGCTGAGGCCAGTCATTGCGAGGAGTGGGCCCATTCGGGCTGAGAATATCGGAGCCTCGATGAGGTGGACTATTCACCGGGGCGGGACTCTGCATGTTCGATGAAACCGAGGGATGGTGGTAGCCATGCGGCTGAGGATGGGAATAGCCCTGTCCGTCGTAGGATTGCTGAGGGTGAGGGGGAAACATTCCCGGCTGGTAGAGCTGCTGGGGACGCTGCTGATAATAATCCTGGCCGAGGCCATTGGGGGGCGATGGACGCCCCCGAATACTGGCAAGGAGAGTCTGGAGATCGTTCGGGGTAGACATTTCTGCCGTGCGCCGTAGAGAATAGGCGACCTCCGCACGAAAACCAAGCTTTTCGAGCTCTCAGAAGCTCTCAGTCGAGAAGAGGATATCGAAAAGTGACAATCAATGTATCAAGGCGTATGAGAGCAAATAGATTGAATGATTTACGAAACGAAGAATGAGGTTGTGGAAAGGGAAGAGAATGTGAAAGAAAGAAGGATGAGGTCAAATCTTGGAGAAGCAAAATGCAGGGTGGCTGGTGCGTGGCTCAAAGGCGGTGATCGCCTTTCGTCACTTTCCTTTCCTTCCTACCTTTTACTCGTCAACGAGAGTTTCTGATCAATACAAGTACCCGAGGCCTTTTGTTTGCTTCCAGGTATACGAACATCCCCTGCAAACGATTTTCAGCCAGTCCGAGCCGCCCGGACTGGCTTCCACCATGTTCTGTCTCCGGAGGTAAGACGAGCCTAAAACCCCCCAAGACATAACATCAACATCTACATCAGAATACCACAGAAGCGGACTCTCTCTGACATGGATCACTCTTTCTACAGCTGGCTACCTCTACTCTTTATTCCAACCAACGCCTCGCCCCTCTTCATCATCTCCTTCATCGCCCTCACCTACATAATCCACCGACCCTGCATCTACTGCTCTGCGCTTTTGCTCATCCTTTTCGTCTCCTCCTGCCACTGGTCAGACCGGTGCATCTTCGACCTACGCAGCAACTGGTTTGCGCCACGGTATACCCCCGAATCAAGCGAGTATGGCTTCGTCTCCGGAAACGGCACAGTCGCCGCCCCACTACCGGGCGACAGCCTAGTCGGCTTCGTCTTCGATACGTTCAACACGACTGCCAAGGCACTGGCTGGCGCTGCCCTTGAAGGTGCTCAGCAGCGCCTCGGTGTGGAATCTGGGCCGGTTGAATGGACTGGCGTGGGCCTGGAATGGTTGCGGAGTCTGCTAGGGCGGCGGGAGTGGACGCTTCCCTGCGTGGATGTGAAGGTGCGGTTATAGATTGATCAAGCGAAAAGTCTTTCAATTCTTGGAGCTGGCATATGCTTTTTGGTTTTGCCTTCGAGCGGTTCTTTTAAGAACCCGAGGGATCATCGTGCTTATCATTCTGCGGTATGAAGCTACATTACACGTTGATACAAAGGCTGCATGTCAGCTCGACGTACAAAACGGATATTGACAATGGATTTGCATTTACCGGAACTCAGTCAACGGAACGGCTGGAACTTGTCTCTCATAACACTGTACATAGACCGGATAATGTCTGACGCCTGAACCTTTCCCTTGGCCCTTGCTCGAGGTCAATTATAAGACCCACGCTACGAATTAGTGTTTAGTTGTGGGGATGCACAGTTTGCAACCCACGGGCATCTCGGTTTCTGATCTAGGTATACAAGCTATCCAGGGTTTACCTACTTATCATCCCGTCATAGTCGCATCCGTAGGCAAGCATAGCCTATGAATCCATGCAAATTTAGGTGTCAGCGATCGAGATAGCAGTATATTATTGCATACCTAGGTCCAAGAATGCTAACACCTTCGGAGTCAACTATCATGAGGAGACCGCACGACAACCCGACAGATAGGTATCCATTGTAAACTACATGCCCGGGCACATAAACTTTATTCTGATGCCGCAATGCATGGAAAGGTGCAAGATATAGATTCAAATTATTATTATCTATACCAGAGCCAGTGGAACCCTAGCAAGCAAAACATTTGAAACAAAAGACGCAATATCCCTGAGTATAACCTTAAGCTAAAATACCCCTGGAAACTCTTATAGCAATGACTACATCACACCAGAACCCGCTTGATAGAACCCCACGCTAATCTCCAGGGTGAGGAGTAGGAATCTGCGGAATCACTGTTATGGTGGTCGTCAAAAAGCCCGGCGTAGTAGAACTAGCCGTGAAACTAGGCCTTAGGTTATCAGAAAGCGAATGCGTTGGATTCCCCGACGCTGTCACACAGATACCGAGAGCAGTCAGGAAGTTCATGATGGATGGGATGCAGGCGGCGCACGAGCATATCTGGAAGGAATTAAGCATTGGTGTTACATATCTCACATCAAAAGGCAGGTATACCTCGGTCAAGCCGCCGGAAAGACATTTCTGTAGTGCAGTGGTATCTCTGCTGCTGGCGGCGGAAACTACACAGGTGATTGTGCCGGAGAGACCGATACAGGCGGGTAGGTTGCAGGTTGGGGGCATTTGTTCGAGAGCGAGGCGGTTTCTTTCCAGTTCTAGATTGGTTAGTTGGTATGGAGTAGGAATACGGCAAGGTGATGAGATCGTACGAGTTAAGTTGTCGTTTCCGTGTTCGTGTCCGTTGTGCGAGGCTATGGCACTAGATGTCAAGCCCCAGGCGAGGAGGGCGGCGAGTTTGATGCGCATGTTGAATGTGACGCTTCTTAACTAGTTTGATGTGAAGCCCACAACTGAAGAGATAGGTTAAGGGGCTTGCGATGGTAGAACTAGCGGGCTATTTATTTGCACTTGGAGTGGCTCGGCATCGAATCGTAGCTCAGGGGTCCAGCGTTGACAAGTGACTCTTGGGATGGTTGTCATACCCACCGAACGGATACATGAAGAACCTGGTGAGCTGCGCTAGGACAGGGTCACACCGGGTCACATCGAGGTCGCTGCTTGTCCTTCGAACTGTACTTCAGAGTTCGACCAGGCAGTCTGCTAGTTTGAGGAGAAAAGAAGATAGGTAATTGATTATGGAACAGGATCATTATAATGTAAGTACAAGACAAGACGGAGAGGTATCTGACAATAAAGCACAGAGAAAGCATGCCGACGACAAGGTGACCGATCCGATTACAGGTCACAACAGCAGCAGCAAGATTCGGGAGAGATCGAAGGCACGTAGAGGAAGGAGACAAAGATAGTAAATCGTGAAACATGACCCGGAATGTGGTATCACAACGTAAAAGGTTCAGTCCATCGTTGACAGACCTGTCACCAGCAGAAGTAGAGCTGAACGCTAGAGTCCGAAGAACAGATATGGGATGTATGTAAAATAATCTGCACGCGAGAAACTTGAGAGACATGCGAGCCGCGAGATAAGCATAGTAAATTAGTTGTATCCGCCGCCGGTGGGCAGGGGCCAGTCGTCTTCCGTAATACTACTCCAGAAAGTCCAGATCCCGCCAACGGCAAGAAGAGTGAAAAGGGTCTCGAACAAGGCACCGTTGATCTTGTTGGACGAGGCTTCGCACAGATGGACGCTGATCACGTACTGGAAGATCTGGCCAATGGCGAATAGGAGGGTTGCACCCGTGAGATAGACTGTTACAGATGCATTAGTTGACATCCCTTCGAACTTGTGGAATGCACACATACTCAATGGTCGGAACTCGCCCAGCACCCGCAAAACCAGCACGGCCTCGAGAACATAAAACAGGAACAGGCAGACCAACGGAAAGAGCTGGTACAAGACGTAAAGTCCGATATTCCGGTTCTCGCCCGTTTGGCTATGTTGGAAATGGCCAGTCCAGTCGAATGCGGTGTCGAGGGCAATGTAGCCAGTACCGATAAAAAGCACAATGGCAGATGCAGCGATCAAGCCAATCGAGGCCGGAGTGCCATCGTCGAGTAGTTGGAAGCCCACCACCGCGTTCATGAGAAGAATCCAGCACGTTGCAGTAATTGCCGCCAAATGAACAGCTGAGAACCCCTAATTTCATAGGATTAGAACCTTGGGACAAAATCGAACACCACCGAATTCTCACCTTTCGCACTGCATCATCAAGCGGAAAGCCACCCACGGTGAAAATCTCACAGATCTCAATAACGATGAAACCGAGCAGGAACAATTGCATCTCACTAGAGCCACAACGTCAGTCTTCAACTCAAGAAAAATGCCATGTCCGACCCTAAGACCCGGAAGGGAAAAGCTTACCGGCGCCCGACGGCGGCGTGCTTCCTGTCCGACCTCCATATCAGGCCCACCGAAACCAGGATAGCAATGAAAGCCAGTAGAATCGAGCCTATTCCCGTATTAGCGCTCATCTCCGTAGACTTTCGCGCATAGGTCATTACCTAGGTTGGCAAGGTAGCGATCGCCGGAGAGTTTAATGCCGTGGAGCGCGCATCCACCGAACCCGTTGGGGGGTTCGTCGTGTTTGAAGAGCTGTTACGAGGGACGACACAGTCAGATTTGAGATCGGAAAGAATTGACTGAGGAGGTCGTTCACGTACATTGCAGACTGGCAGTGTCGAATCGCGACAAAAGTCCTGTCATACCCGAGGGTGAAGGTCAGCGATCCGAGGCTGGAGCGAGGTGTGCATTCCAGAATCTCAAAGATTCCAGGAATCCAGGGTGAGCATTGCAGTGAACTCACGTGAAAATTGCCGAATTGTGTCGAACCCATGGCGATGTGCGATTACGGTCGCGATGACCGGGGCGAAAGCGGCGGATTGGATAAGGCTGGAGAGGACTTGGGGACTGGGGCCTAGAAGAGTCCCCTGACCCGCGCTTGAACACGATCGCAAGGGATAGTGAATGAGGAAGTGAGAAGGGGAAAAAGAGAATGGATTCCCAATGTAAAGTGACCAGAGTGGAAGAGAGAAAGACGGAGGCAAAGGCTACGGGGGATGAGAATGAGAATGAGAATGAGAAGTGAGTGTGGGCTCGAACAGGGAATGACGGACGCTAGTGCTAGACTTGGCCCAAGGCGTATACTGAAGACGACTGAAAAATGGTCTTTAGCTCTCAAGACTCTTATTTTCTTATTCCGAATTATGATTGTGCCTGAGTCCTTTAACTTGTCATCCATGGAACTGGAATTCGTTAGCAAGTGGCAACGGCCATGTCGTCCATGGTTCAGGGCTGCTATTCTTAGTATTATTATGTGCATCAAGTTGCAACGTGAGGAGTCTGCAGTAAAAGTAGCACAAACTCCCCGCACTCCGAGTATCCTTTTTTTTAATAATTTCTAGTGGCCTAACGCGATAGGTATCCAGGAATAGTGGACACCTGCACAGTTGATCGTCCCCTAAGGGGACTCGGCAGCATGGGCCATCGTCCAGCCTCTCCGCCCTTGCGCTTCTGCATGGGCTCGGGAAACCCCCGTCGACTGGGTGACGGCAACCTCACGACTTAGTACTTGCATGGGCCTTGAAATGATATGATATCCCTTGAAACAACTTCATCTGCTCATCCTTGCAATCCATCGCACTATCGAAGTCTGTTCCCCTTTTCCGCCTCTGTGCTACCTGAATCCTGATCTCCGAGTTACCAGACGATCTCAATTGTAAAGGATAAACCTAGCAAATATCCTCAACAACCAACTTCTTCCCATCATGCTCGCCCAAGTCCAGTTTCAGAGTACGACCAAACAGCTCCAACAACATCTCAAAGCAAACTTTGGTGATAGCCGGATCATATCGGCCCTTGCTGAGCTCATCGCGGATAAAAGCATCTGGCCTATGTCAGCTTCATTCACTATCGAAGGCTAGCAGCTTATCCTCGCGCCCGGGAGCAGGGATCCTTGGGATGTGGAAAACTCTAAACCCAAGAAGAACTTACGCTGTGCCCAGGCAACCTCGTAGAAACTGAACAGCACCCCTTGTTCATGCAGGGTCTTGCGAATCAAATCGCGGCCTTCAGGTGGGACGTGGTTATCATTCTTGCCGAAAATCTAGTTCAATTATATCAGACAATGCTTGTATATTAGAGCCCGAAAGCCCCGGGTTAAGTGCCTTGGGTAAGAGAAAAACATACCATCAACAACTCGCCCTCGATATCGCCCGCCCTCTGCAGACTATCATCATTCTTGCCATGGGCTAGGGTCTTGCTGTGTATATCCGTGGCAAAGTAGCACACCGCGGCTTTAACCCGGCTATCTAGCGCACATCGGTATGCCAGATGGCCGCCGAGACACATGCCCGTGGCGCCGACTCGGCCATTGCAGGTGTCGAGTGAGAGCAGGTAGTCGACGCAGAGGCGGGCGTCTTCGTCATAAGCGGCCAGTTTCTATCGGAAATGGTTAGCAGAGCGTGGTTCTGGAGGATAATGGGGTGTATATCGCTTCAGGGAAAGGGATTTTGGAACACGACAAAAGGAGTATATATAAGTAGTTGTTCGTGACGTACTTTGGTGATTTTCCACTTGTTGCCGTTGTCCGTATCCTCGGCGTCGTACTTCAAGGGCTCTGGCCCTGTAAACTCGTGGTAGCTGGACGGGGCTGCGCAGATATAGCCCTGGCCTGCAATCTGCCGGGCAAAGCGTGCGACGGGACCCGTTACTGTGGGTGATTGCGTTAGGACTGTTCTGATGTCCTATGACGTCCGTGTGCCAGCTGGGGAGCTCCCACCTTGGTAGATCTCGCTGAAGACGACCACGCCTGGGAACCGCGCTTTGGGGTAGCCCGGGATTGTAGGGTGAAATACATAGATGCCTGGGAATTGTTAGTCCTGGTATCATGACAATTGAAACTTGACAGTCGCGAGAGATGGACGTGGGGAGTAGCTGGCGGTTGCTAGGCGGGGAGGGGATATACATACGCATCGACCCCTGGCCGTCTGCTGTAGTGGGAACATCGTGGGTGGATTCTTGAATGAGCATGATGCAAATTATTCCAAAATATTACACCACGGACAATGACTCGCGAAAGCTATGAAGCTGGAGCAATTGACGCAGATGCGGGCTCGCGAAACAGTTTATCGATAAGGCCGCGGGGCCAGTCATGTGGACGCTGACAAAGTCGGACTGCAATTCAAATCCAAGGTAACATAACTAGTTGCAGATTTGAATGGTACTTTTTTGATTTCATTGACAGTATCTGGATTGAGATGGAAAAAATCGAAAACCCCGAGGGATTCGGTGAATAATATACACGGAACAGAATGTTAAATGGCCACATCAAGGCGCAGAGGCTTCGAAGCAACGGCACCAAGGCAAGAATTATGAAGAAAGTATCTCGAGTCGTGGCGAAGTAAGCATATCCCAAAAGAGTGACCACAGACATTTTGGTGGGCTGTCAGGAAATAATGACCTCAGAGCCCCTGTGCAGGAATTGAAACGGAGTAGAAGGGGTTGATTAATGTGCGGCCATTAGAAGACATACTGTTCCTAGTTGTTAGTGTTGCCTTATCGGTTTTCAGAGACAGAAACTCACGGGAATGAACAGGTAGGGGACCTGGCGCTCGTACTCGAGCCAGGTCTCACCGTACTTGGTGCGACACCGCTGGATATCACGCAGAGCACGGTGGGAGATCATGCAGGCGAAGAAGAGCGGGTAGAACCAAGGGAAGGGGCTCGAGAAACCAGTGATCAGGCCCCAGTTCAGAGCGAAGTAGAGGTCGCAAGTGTAGTGAATCTTGCGAGCCTTGCCATCTGTAACCAAAACATTAGTATCCATGCTGCGAGAGCTTTGCATCGGAATACACTTACACCACCCATCAATAAGAATCTTAGAACCGTTGGCAGAGGTCAGAGTCTTGGGGTTCTCCACGGTCTGCCACGGCAGCTGAGGGAAAGTGTTACGGGCGACCAGGGTGCCGCGCTCCTGCTGACGGAAGCGGTTCTTCTGACTGTTGGTGGTGTCCCAGACCCAGTAGACAAACAGGTACGCGACGTAGAGGAAAGCGAGGAAGAAGCGGTTCCAGTGGTACTCGCTGGGGTCGTGGTTGGCCAGGTAAATGGTGCAGTGGCAGTAGCTCAGAGGCACACCGGCCAAGTTCCAGAAGATGAGCATGAAGCCCCACTTCTCGTAGTACATATCCCTAACGAAGGTGAGCTTGGGTCCGCTGTGTGATTCAACAGCGAAACTTACCAGGTAGACACAATGCACTCCTCACCCTTGGAGCAGGCGTTGGCGTACAGGAAGTGCGCCATGACAAGGAACATGACCTCACCGGACACATATCCGTAAACTTCCCACTGACGAGCGGCAGCACCCATAGACAGAAACAGCAGGATGAACCAAGGCAGGCGCACTTCGAAGAACATCTTGAAGTCGAGAATTCCGAACATGCGCGGATTAAGCTCGGCACCCATGAAGAAGTCATAGATGGGAGATCCAGTCATACGGTGCTGCGCGCCGCGATACAGAGCCGAGAAGTAGGCCACGAAAGAGACCAGGAAGCCCGACAGAATGGCGACGCTGAGAAGAGGACCAAACTCATCGATGATGGTGTAAAGCTTGAAAAGACCGGTGAAGTGCAGAGCCAATGCCAGCACAATGCTAGTGTAGAACGACCAAACAGCCGAACAGTAGTAAGGCAGCTGCTTGCCACCCAGGTGCGGGAGCGGACGTCCCGAGACAGAGACACCGGGTAGAAGTACGTAGCAGGCACCCTCGAAGAGGAAGAACACCCAATAGATGGTCCAAGCCTTAAGCGACGGGAAAGCGCCAGTGTACACCAATTGACCCATGTGAGCGAAGAACTCCGAGAAGCTTTGCCCCTCCTCACGCGTCGGGAATTTGCCATCGTAATAGGTCGCGCCAATCCACATGTAGTACATGAGCATTGGGAAACAAATCATCATAGATAGCACACCCAGAGAACCACCGAACTCGTAGTGCCCACTGTAGTCGATCTTGGGGTCGAGTCCCTCCACCCAGCCGTCCACGATGCGCGCTTTGGACTCGGCCTTGGTTTTCGGAGAGGCCACCTTGCCATTTGTCGCGGGCTTCGCCGGAGATTCATCCTCTTCATCCTTGATCTTACCAGACGTGCGACGACGAGTGGAGGACTTGGATCTGGGTGCAGACGAATCGGAGCCATCGTTCTCACTCATGTCAAAAGCCGTGCACTTACGGGTCGAACGACGGCCGGGAGTCTCGATATAACCGGGGCGATCCATTTTCCTGAAGTGCGCGAAAACGGTGCAAATTAGTTGGGAGGTCCTGAACAGATCGAAAGGGCGGAATTGCAGGGGGCATCATATAGCGACGGGAGGGTGCATCGCAAGCAACATTCGGGCGGGAATCACCTACTTGGGGGTTTTCCCTGTTTGGGAGCGCGTGAGAGTCATGATCGCCTAATCGGAGAACCGGGATCCGATAGGAATTGGGACGTTGTGGAGGAAAAAGAAGGGAGAGAGGGTCGATGGGAAAGGAAGAACAGGGGAAAACAAGGCCATGTTTACACTTTATGTACCTGACGTGCACACTTCCGCCCGCTGGAGTATGCGCGGGTACGGCAAAAATACCGCCCTGGGCCATTTTGATTATTTGTTACCTGCGGAATACATTACAGCTCAGTCTTTTCCCCACAGTTGTCCTTCGCCATCGACTTCTTCGGTCTGCTACAGTAGGGGATGTGGACAGTCTTGCTGTCTACGTAGCTAGGTACATATCTAGGAATGGTCTCGTGATTTTCTCATGTCTAGATCAGTCTGCTGTGCTAGCTTGCACTAAGAGTTATTTACTTTTTGTTTCCCTTTCTTTCTTTTTTAGATTAACCCTGCAGCGTCGATCTCTGTGCCAAGCTTTTCGTTCGCTGTACGAGTCCCAACTGCGCCCAACCTTGGAAGCTTACTTTAAGAGTCTGACTGGGTATCAAATTAAATTCTATACGGCCTTGCTGAGACAAATTTCTATTGTATGTTTATTTTCGGTCAGATACGCGCACTTAGATTCAAAATAATTGGGACTGGAATGTGGGCCCCAGGAGCAGAGTTGAACAACCCGAATAGTCCGGTCAAAATCAAATACCTATACGATGCAATGGCAATGACAATGGGAACAATAGGCATATACGTTTCCATGCCGTATGATCAATGAGCTTCCTGGCTACTCTGCCAGGGGCTATGCGCCTCGGTGGCTGTTGGTTGACATCAATGTGATCTTGCTTTTCTTCTTTTTCTTGCCACTCATTGGCATAGATGGGCCGGAGGGTTGAGCTTCAGCGGCGGACTGAGCTATGGCTGCGGATTCTTGCTGTGCTAGCAACTCATCCTCCCAGCCTTGCAGCCATCCATCGTTCGGAGTGTTACTCCGATCTTCGAGAGTTGGAGAAATTGACGACACAGCCGTGGTTCCCCAAACGGTGCGTGATCCTGGAGGGCTATTTGAGGGGGAACCCAACGCCCCAAATTGAGAAGATGCACGAGGAGGAGAAGCAGAGGAAGCACCGGCATCAAACAAGGCGGGGTCATGGCCACTAGACAGTGGTTGGAAATCTCGTGCAGAGAATGGAGCTTCGCTGGCACCGCCGATACTGGGCCGCTTGCGCCTTGCAGCAGCCCATCGTTTATCGTCCTCTTCCTTTTCAGCGCGAATACGATCCTTCTCCTCGCGAGCTTCTTTCTCGCGATTGCGTTTTCGCCTCCTATCAGTCTCGGAGCGGAAACGATTGAGGACTTCTGGTACGACCACGTCCCTCCAATCGCATTCAAGGAAGCTGACTTCACAGCCATAGGGAAGGTGGCCCAGATATTTCACTCGCTTACGGAGCTCGTCATCAACCATATGACTAGAGATGTGCTCCACCCGTGGTAAAATAGTCGCTGGGAAATCAGCATATTCGTTGAATGCTGCCTTGAGAATTCGAATGTCAAGAGATGACAGGTAGAACTGAGGCAAAGCCTGATAGAAGTAGTAGGGTTGGTCGGATGGCTGGGAGACTTGTGGCTCTTTGCCCTTGCTCTTGCGCTTGGATTTGGTGTTTGATTCGGATGATATCCTGGTCTTACCCAATGTCCCTGAGAGGTGCTCCACTTCATCTGACACGACGGGGATTGATGAAGATTCTGGCACCGGCTGCGCTGTATCCATGTTGGACCCAGGCACCGGCTCGGCCGAAGCTTCGCTGATAGATGGGATCGCGACCTCGGGCGTGTCGACTGTGGAGGTCATCGTCTCCACAACTAGCTCTTTGACGGCCTTATTGGGTTGTCGTGAGACATCCGGCGGATTGCCAGTCCCCTTGAGCTTTTCTTTAGCACCATTGATAGCGCCAATCGCCTTCCGGGTCCAGGTGTTCTCATCCCCAAACAGCAACTCATCCTCGACGGCTTGCTGGCGCAAGTCTTCGATTTCAGCATCGTATTGAGACGTCATGTAGTCTTCCCCACCCTTCATGATTCGAGCGTAGTCCGCAACCTCCGCCACGTGATACCATGGGACGTCCTGTCCAGCACCGAGAGCCTCGGCACCATCACGAGGCAAGGCGAGCGTACTGCCGGATTCCCTCTTGACCAACCTTAGTACAACATCTCCACCCTCGACGGGAAGATCACCTTCCTGGCCGCGGAACCATCGGACAGGGCGAGTCTCAGACAAGTATATCGTGTCCCAGCAGATTGGGCATTTCTTCCACCGAGCCTTTTTCTCTGGGACTGGGTTTTCATCATCAGAGGATGCATGCATATATCGAATGAGACAAGGTAGACAAAATATATGACCGCAGCGAGCCATTCGTGGAGCGACTGGCATAGACAGACAAATCGGACAGCTAGCAGCTTGAGTCTGAGCAGACACAAGTACTTGGAGAACTGAATCCCAGTCCAGGTGGACATCGGCGTTGGCCGCCTGTGCATGGTAACTGCGATCGGGCGATACAATGAACCGATAGTTTGCGTGAACATAGCGGGCCTTGTCCACCGCATGATATCCAGACCCTGCTCCCCATGACTGATAGCGGCGCGTATTGCGTGGCGGTGGTTGATACTGAGGACGAGGGGGAAGAGAAAAGTTCATCAAGTGGGTGATGGACGTCTGTCCCTTGCGGCTATTTGTTGATCTCATGACGGCCTGAATAGAGAGGATGGTAGGGTCAGCGGGCGATGGTCCTTTGGAGCGAGTGCTGGAGCACCCACCGATTCGCTGTACTCGTCATCATCTAGCAGTCGGGGTTTCCTTTGATGCTTGTGTTGACTTTTCCGGCCCTGTGTATTCCTCGCTGTGGGCGAGTTCCTTGAAGATGAACCAGCGCCAAAACTTCCGGAGCCTCCGGCACGTCGCTGAGAACCGCTGTCGGTTGAAGCTGTCGAGTAGAATGTAGACGTGGCCGAGGTATTCAAAATATTTATCGCTTTGGAGGGAGCCTGGTTCTGTCCTGCATTGAACGACATCTCCAAAAAATCGCTTATCAAACCGGGCAGCTTATCTTTTGAGACCAGGGGTACACAAAAGATTGACAATCGCCTGAATCAGTGAACGAGGGGCTCTCTAGGACCTGGATATACCCAGCACCTGACAAGGTGAGCTGCCAATGAGGTAAGATCAGCAGGACCTGAGCCATGCACGACAGGCTCAGTGTCTGTCTAAAAGGCTTGGTGAATAAAGATAGACGAAGCCCCGAGAGGCCATCTAAGAATAAGGAAAGCGTTCGGGGACGCTGGCCGTTCAGAAGTGGTTGAGGAGGGGCGGGCATGACATCGCCGGCACGTGTAGCGCTGACTCAGAACCAGCTGATTCAGCACATTCACTTCAGCTTCGCTTCAGAAGACGTGAATGAGGGACGGCCTGTCTCTCCTCCCATTCAGTCCACAGGCCTTTCCTCGCCTGGCCACCAACCACATTTTCTTTACTTCTAGATTTAGTTGTTAAGGTACTTGATATTTTGCCCCTCTATCCGTCTTGTTGCGCATTGCGAATGCTCACCTATCCTCGCCCTCTAGTCATTGAGCTCGACTGATTCCGCTGTACCAGCCATCCCGTGAACTTCCTACCACGATATACCCAAGAGGCCAATATGGCTGCATAAGTGCGCCTGAGGCTTCCGATTTTGCGCTTAGATCGAATCCTTCCGCGCATGGCTTCCATTGACGCAACGTGTGGCTCAACCGTGAAAGGCAACTTTTCAGTGGAGTCTCAAGATGAATCACCATCTGCCTGCTATGCACCACGGGCAACCGCCGATGCCCCCGTCGAGGCGGCAGCAAGAATTTACTTACAACCCCGGTCCTCCCAACATGCGTTCTCCCCAGTATATGAATTACCCACCGCACATGAATGGACACATGCCTCCTACATATTCACCACAGCAGTTCTCTCCTTCTCCGTGGTACCCCCCTACGGTGCCATACGGTCATATGCAAATGCCCCCTCGTCACTATCAGCCTGCACCTTATGGACCGATGCTTGTCTCATCTTACCCTCACTCACAGCCCATCATGGCGCCCAGCCACCTCCCCCCTCACACTATACCGATGCAACCACGAACATCAACTCCTTTGCAGCCAACCATGTCCCCGTCACTTCCAGCACCTCCTATTCAGCCTGAAATACAGGATCACCCTATTCTTCCTGTCCAGCCCCCTCAGCACTACCCCATCGCGTCACCGCAACCACGGTGGGAGCCGAAGGTCATCCCAGAGCCAAAGCCTGTCTTTGTGGCACCCGTGAGTTCTATTCCAAACTGGACTGATAACTTTATTTTGCATGCCAATCTGACTCTAAATGTAGGTCCCCTGGCTTTCTGTTCCCGAACTGCCTTTCCCAGCTCGGGCTCCAAGCCGACGCTTGAAAACCCGAGCCATGCCGGCATCTGTTGAGTTTCCCAAGAGAGATGGCCAGTGCATTATCGGTGAGAAGAAGGGGGAGCTTGACGAAGGCAAACCGGAGGAAACAGCTGCTCAAGCTGCTTCAGAGCCCCAAACACCTACTGGCTCCATTCCTCGGTCTGACACAAACTCTACCCACCCTACCACCCCGTCTTCTACCGCAAAACTCCCATCCCAGCATACTGATTCACGACCTGCTATTCCTCTGGCCCCTGTTGTCCCAGTGGTTCCGAACGCGCCTGGAACACCACGTCATCAGACCACAGACACTGCCAGTTCTACCTCGGAAACGCCTAAGTCGACTGCAGTCAATACCACGGAGGATGACTCAAAAGCAGCTTCTATCGCTGAGCCTCCTAAACCAGCGGCTGCAACATCGTGGGCTGGCTTGTTTGGCACAAAGCCCGCAGGCCGCCAGGCTGCATCTACCGCTTCAACTGAGCCGAATCCATTGGCTGTGCGGAAGAGCGAAACCCTTGCAGACGTTCTCAGCAGCCTTGGTGAAGATGTCACCCAGTACAGCGATAAAATTGCTTTCCTCGAGCCTCGGGGACTTGTCAACACTGGCAACATGTGCTACATGAATTCTGTCCTGCAAATCCTTGTCTCTTGTGTTCCTTTCCACCAGTTCCTTGACCATGTTGGTCATCGTGCTGCGCACAGCTTCCAGACCGATATGCCTTTGATCGATGCTTTGATCATGTTCATGAGAGAATTCCGTGTCATCGACGCTGCGACTTCGGAAGAGCAGTTGAAGATGCGATTGAAGCCTAATGAGCTGGAGCAGTATGGCGAGGCCTTCGTTCCTGAGTTTGTTTATGAAATGATTCGTCAGCTGCCGCGTTTCAGAGACATGCGGCGTGGTCACCAACAAGATGCTCAAGAATTCCTGGGCTTCCTCCTTGAAGAACTGCACGAAGAATGTGATCGTGCTGCCAAGCATGCTTCCAAGTCTAAAAATGCGCAGGATGCGGGCGATGGCGCTGCTGATGGGTGGCTCGAGGTTGGCCACAAGCAAAAGGCAGCAGTTACTCAATCCTCTGGGGCCATTTCCACCGAGTCGCCGGTTACCAGAATCTTCGGAGGCAAGCTGCGATCAGAGTTCAAGGTGCCAGGCAATAAGACCTCAGTCACCATGGAGCCCTATCAACCGCTGCAGCTGGACATCGGAGCACCTGACGTTCATAACATCATCGATGCGCTGAAGGGACTGACCAAGCCCGAGAGTATCCAGGGAGATTTCAACTCATCGCGTGGCCCCAGCGTCACTGCTACCAAGCAAATGTTCATTGAGACGTTGCCCCCAGTTCTCATCCTTCACCTCAAGCGCTTCCAGTATGACAGTCTGACTGGAGCAACCCAGAAAATCTGGAAGAAGGTTGGATACCCACTCGACCTGGAGATTCCGCGCGAGGTTTTCCCCGCGCACCAACGCAATGCCCTGGCGGCCAAGGGTGGCCCGCCTAAGTACCGTCTCATGGGTGTCATTTACCACCACGGAAAGAACGCCAGCGGTGGTCATTATACGGTTGATGTTAGGCGTCAGGATGGTCGTGAGTGGATTCGTTTGGATGATACTGTTATCCGCCGCGTTCGCAGCGAAGACGTGGCAGAGGCTGGCGGCGAGGAAGACCCCAAGGTGCTTGCTGCGGCTCTCGAGCAGCACAAGCAGGACAAGGTTCCTCGCAACAACATCTTTGACCACATCGACCAGGATGAACTGGAGTCCGCTGACAGCGAGAGGGGCTGGAGCCAGGTCAATGGGAATAGCTCTGGCGGACACGCGGGCAAGAAGTCCGCCAATGGAGTAACTCCCTCCCCTCAAACCTCATCTGGAGTACGCACTCCGCTTGGGAGATATGGTAGTCGGGATAATCGAGTGGCCTATCTGCTGTTCTACCAGCGCATGGCTTGAACTTGCCTATTTGAGCGCTCACTGATTGATCTCACCAAACTACATCACCTCTCGAGCCTTTCTACCAAGCTGATGAATACCCGAATGATTTTACCTTTCCGACGTTGTTTTATTTCGACTGCATCATACCCCTAGTGACATGAAACGGTGTCACTTCCATTGATCCCATGCATTCTTTGCACTCGCAGGCTGTTTGACCCTGCTTCGATCGATACATATCGCATCCTGCCCGGCTTGCGACCTACACATTTATATGTGCCGACGGCTTGCTCCCCCGGGATGTTGATCGGCAGACTTGGATCGGAAATGCAGGCCCAAGTTGGGTATGGCGGACTCGACCCTTGACATGGTTCCATCCGATCGGCCCCCCACAGGCTATTTCAACTTGCATCTATGGTGTCAAGGACACCATACTATCCCCTTCTCTACAAACCCCTACCTACCTCTCATCCCATTTTTCCTCTGCTTCTATCTTGCATGTTCACCCGACTTCCGAATTCTGAACATTCTCGTGTTAACCTAAGCACCAATACGTCAACTTCTTTTGGCCCTCCATTTCCTGGGTTGTATCTTATGGGATGCCGAACCGGTTTATACCCCTTTTCCATTTTCACGTGGATACATTCCCGACCAGTTTTGGTGTCTTCGTCTGCAGGGCGAGGCACCAGCGGTGTGATCTGAAATTTTCTTTTGCATATCTTTTCTCTTTACTTTGCTGAATCATTTTGATCTGTGGCGTGGATGGGAGATCTATGACGAGCCATGAATTTCCTTGTCTGTCCTCCCTTGCCATGGAGTGCGGGAGTTTGAGGTGCTGCGGTGGTGGCTGCGGTGACTAGTGATTTTGAGGAAGGGAGATGTTGCAGCAGCGCTGAGTTGTGCTGATAAAGTGGCTATGTACTGGCGCGAGATATGAAGTTGATGGAGAATACCTAGGTATAGGAGGACATGGAGCACGATAGACGGATGTTAATTTATCCGAATGCATAAGACAAGGCAAGTAGGTCATCACCGACTCTCAATGTAGTAAGCTTTGTGAGATGATCGTGTATTTTTCTTATAGAAACTAGCCAAGACGGACTCGGTGACTAGTTAAGCACCCGAGCTGTTTAACTAGTTACATAATTAACACTCAATGTGGAAAGATGAGTATATAGGAAAAGTTGAACCTTGCACATGCTTTTTTCGTTACGGATGACATTCACTGACGTATTTTTGGTGGGCTAAAATCAAAGAACCCTCGCACTTCTAACTCTCACTTTTTCTCTTCCACCTTAAAACTTCACATCACTCAAGCTCCCTTGTACCTTCCCTAGAACAATACTTCATCATGCAACATCTTCCATCCTCTGGGCTTGACCCCCTCTTTGAGTCTGAGACTTCCTCCAATGTCTCTGATCCCCTCCCCGACTTCGAGTAGTTCCTCTCAGAGCCCAACAATCTTGTGACTGTTATCCCGGCCGCATAGTTTCAGAAACCGAACGACTTCATATCCAAGCTCTCTTTGCTTCACCTAGCTACGAACCATCAGGATCTTGAACTCTTTTTTACCGATGTGGAGTCCGAGCTAGGGATTTCAGTATTTGGAGCTCTTAACGAGGTCGAGCGGGTTCGGTATGTTAGACCTGAGGCTCTTAGGCTCAAACTAATTTCTTTTACTCTATTAGCAAAACCTAGGACAGCAAGCACCACACACTACGAATTCGTGCGGTGCCTACTGAAATACACGATTGCCATACCGGCTAGATGGCACGCGTAGCACATAAATGGCACACATACGGATTTATCACCGAGGATGATAGCACAAAGATACTTGAGGGACTTTAAGTCGGCACGAGTATATCTAGCTTAAGTTCTTACTAAGTCCTACTTAGAACGACAAATCACTTTCTGATTCTAATTACTTTACTTTCTGATTCTAATCACTTTCTGATTCTAATCACTTTCTGATTCTGATTCCTTTTTAGTATAAATTACTAGTCTTCCTATATCTTCCTTGAACTTTCTACCTACAACGCTGTTTACCTCTATAGCCGACATTAAGAAAAATTACCGCTAAGACGTCTCCCCTTCATCGAGCTATCACAATATCCTAGCTTACATACCTAAATAGCACTCTACTTCACCTATGGCCAATACTCCAGCTCAAGAAAAGAGCCGGATTTCTTCCTGAGAAGTGAGAACCAGCGCAATTCGCCTCTGCTTCCAACACTTGCCATTGAATCGGGGTGGAGTGAGAATCTGCCGCTACTGCGTAGGGATACGAACATTTTGCTCCGCGGAGGGAATGGGGCGATCAAAGTCGTTCTCATCGTGAAGTGTCGATGAAGGGCATAGAACCGAGTCGCAGGTGACGTGGAAGTTTGGATGAACGACAAGAATAAAGTCCCTGAGCTCCAACAGCGTGAAGTAAGTTTGAGAGTGCATGACAATATGTAGTTCATGGCTAACAATCGGTTTCATGAAGGTCATCTTCCTAGCGCCATTCCCTCCCACGAACACATAGGTTCTTCATCTTCATCATCGGGACATATTTGGCCCGAATAGAATCGGAAATTCACCGTTGCCCCTCGCCCTTGATCCTTTGCGCGTTCTCGCTACCCGGGCTCTCGATAAGATGGGCCTGTCACCCGCTTGATGTTATCACAGTTACATGGTCACCGTCCATATTTTTACCCCTAGCTAGTTCTCGTTTACATCTTCGCTAAGTAGTTTTTAGCTGCTCTAACTTCGCTTCATCGTAGTTGAGTAGGCCAAGTAGATCATGGGCAATACAGTGTGGAGTTGGAGACATTCTACAATAAGATTAATCAACAATAAAAATATGTCATGCAAATGCGCTGTCCACGATCATGATACATAGTACATCCTCAATCTCAAGCATGGAAAGCCACACCCACATGCCCATCCACACCGTCGGTCTTCTCCACAAACTCGAAACCCAGAGACCGCCAGTTCAACTCCTTGCGCCAATGGAGTCCATAGTACAAGCGCTCATCTTCCGTTCCGGTAGCCTCTACAGAGTCATTGCGACCAGCATCGTCTTCATCGGCGGTCGGTGCAATCGCAGGCTCTGAGGCAAGGCCACCGCTCTTTATTCGGCCGGCGCGAGGGAAGATGACGGCACGGAAGCGTGATAGAAGCATGCCCATTGAGCAGCAGAGGCAGGGCTCATGGGAGATGTAGACGTCGAGGTCTGTGCAGAGGTAGCCGCCCTGGGCACGGGTGCGGATTCGAGAGGATGGGGGTATTGTTACGTCGGAGAATGGGTCAGAGGGCCAGGCGATTGTTGGGTCGGTGAGAGCTGTGGTGGAAGGGGGAGGGGCGGGAAGAGGCTCTGACGAAGTAGATAGGGTGGATTCGATGCCGGCATTTACCGCAGCGCGAGACTCGGGGTTTGGTTCGTCATGCTTTCTCTTTTTCGGCGACAGGGGCCCGGGAGGAGGTGAAGGTGCGTCGCTGTCATACAAGAAGTAGGACTCGAGCGGGCTGAGCTGAGTCGACAGTTGCGGATCCGTCGCAACAATAGCCGGAGGGGTGAATGTCGACATGCCTGCTTCATGGATGGCATCTTCTCGGCGACGGCGGGCAACAAGCTCGGTAGCACGCATTAGGGCATGGAGATCAGGCCCACCCTCTAAATCGGCGTCATATGTCGTGCTGGCCGGGTTGGGCGCAACACCGGGGTGGAGATCTGCCTGCGAGGGAGCACCAGCTTCCCCGCGGCCATACCTAGCATCACCAGCGACTGCAACGACAGCTTCCATCCATCGGTCTCTAGGGTTCCAGTCTGCACCCCAGGAGACGGCGTCAATATGCGTTTCAATGGCCGGGTCGACGATCACCGCACCGACGCCACGGCCGCGGCCAGATTGCTTTGACTCTTCGGCAACTTTGCGCGCAAGGGAGAGGTAATAGCCCGCTTGCGTGCTGATATGTTCCTGGGCACGGTTTAGGATCTGAGGAGGGGGTGCGATGGTTGCGCGCGGGGCAGCGGCATTGAAGACGACAGGCCAAAGATTGCTACTCCACTTTTCGGCTTGGGTGAGATTGAATGGGGGCTGAATGGGGACTTTGGTAGGAATGAGGTTGATTCTTGGAGTTGTAGGTTCGGGAGAAGAGGCATCTGGAGGTGTATTTCTAGCTGAGGGGGAAGAGACAGGGGCGAATGGGGCGAGCACTGCTTGCACTTTATCAAGGTCGGGAACGGGGGGCGAGATCAGCACGAAGATTGTCTGTGCTGGTGTCTTCGAGAATGATCCGTTTTCCTCAATTGCTGCTTGGAGTGGTGCCGGGAGTGTATCCCACTTGGCGAATCGTCGCAGATGGCCCAGGGAGAAGGATGGATCACGGGGAAAGGCCGAATCGAGAGCCCTAGAGGAAGAAAGAGATTAGTACTCTGTGTGATAAGTGCTTGTGATTAGCATACTTGACAACTTTAGAGGCACATTTCACATTAACCTCGGCGACATAGGCATCGGCTGTATACGGAGTTAGCTGTCGCATGCAACGAGCGTGATCTGGCGCGAGGGACATACTAAATTCCTCAGGCGGCCGGGTTTCTTGAACCGTCCGGATAGGAATCACTTCTCCCTCCAGAGGCCGCAGAGCCTCAATAGCTTCCTTGATCTGCATGCCGAATGGCGTGAAGCTGAGGTCGTGCTTCGACGCGAGAAGGACGTTCCGGGTTGGAGTGAGTGGAAGAGAACTGAGATTAATGAGCGCGCAACATGACGAGGTAATCAGGCTGCGCGAGATGTCAATGCGCAAATACCGAGTACAAGTGACGCAGCGAAGTTCAAGATTTCAGTCCCGCTGATGCCCTAGTCCCCGCGCCCTATGCCCTAACTACCCGATATGGCTATCTCCCGACCCTACCTAGGTATGTATGTACATACTCCGTATTAGTCTACGTAGTACTACTTGCCCATGGGTCATCACATCTACACTGTTACTTAGGTACTTACTGGATATACAAGGAGATCTAAAACATTAAAAACCATGGAAGTAGTGATATTTCATTAATAGGTAGCACGTCATCCCGTGAGATATTAAAACGCCATCAATCAAATGTTAATCGCTGAAATGATGAGCCACCTGATGAGATGTATGCTAGGATAGATTGCTCTAAGACACCGCACTATCTCATATGGATGTTGTCCCAATATCCATATCTCGGATATGGTCGGTCCATCGAACAACGCCTTGAATGCAAAGATAATGGTTCATTAAGATCGCGCTGCGAGGAAGTCCGGCGGGGGGTGGTAGGTCGGGAGAGGTTTTTCCAAGGGTAACTCGAGGCCAGCACAAGTCAAGCCCTGAAAATCTGAAGAAATGGGATGGGAGACGTGGTGAAGAGGTGCACAGCACTCCCATTACCATCTTTTTTTTTTTTTTATGAGGGAGCGGCTGCAGAGGTTGTTGAGGCGCTGTTGGTGGGTGGGGTGCGATCGATCTCGTAGCCATCACATCGTTCAATCAGACTCTTGTAGTAATCCACCAGGACTTCCGGCTGTGGCACGATTCGCCACTGCGTTCGGAATAGGAACTCCAGCTCCAGCATGGCCAACTCGGTCATACTGATTCCACCTACGCGTGCGTACGTCTTGTTGGTCCAAAAGCTATCACTGAGCCCTTTACTGGCGACAGTTGCGCTGGTAATCAAGAAACGGTGTATGGTCAAACTGGAGACGGTGAAGGCAGGGTAGAGGGCGCAGAGACGATCGATGTAGTAGACCATGCTGAGGAGAATCGGGGGCGACAGAGTCGCGTGGGTCGTCAAGCGCCGCATATAATCCAGCACCGAGATCCGGGGAGGTGATCGAGAGTGAAAGCGGGTCAGCCGGCCTTGGTTCAGGGGGATCTGGTCGTTGAAGCGAATCAGCTCCAGGAGCATGCTGGAAATTAGCACGACCAGATCATGGGGATCGGCGTCCTCGTACTGGGCGGGCAGGATCTTGACTGCGGCGTTGGAGGATCGCAGCCGTTTGGCCTGCGAGGCCTGCATATCCTGCGCCGGCGTCGCATCAGGTGTGTGATGATCGATCTGGCTACTGCGCTTGTTGGAACCCGAAGTATCCGGAGCGGGCATGGAAGAAGTGGCGGAGGGAGTGGGTGGGGGATTCGCGGAAGCGCTTGCGGCGGACACAGCGGGAGGAGTGGAAGAATTGGCCAAGGCCTCTTTGGGGGTGAGAGTGAGACTGGCAGCCATTGCTGCGGGAGTGTGTTTCCGTAGATCTGCAGGAGAGACAGGAGAGGCAGGATCGACGGTATGGCGATTCAAGGCCGACCGGAGCTCCTCAATGGCCAAGCGCGACGAGCGTGGGCTATTGAATTGCGGAGTGGACTCATAGTGGGCACCTGCCTGGTGAGGAGAGCGCAAGGCTGCCTGAGAAGGCGAGGGGGAAGATGCCAACATGGTCTAGCGGGGCGCAGGGAGGAATGCTGGTGTTTGGACGAAAGCCGTTCGGATTGCAGGATAGCACCACGTGGGCACACGAGTTCAACGGGGCACTGACGCTGCGGTACTGCGGTACTGCGTTGACGCTGGTGCACGGCCTCATTCTCACTCAGATTAGGGGGGACGATAAAGGAGACCGGGGGATCGAGATCGGATCCTGGGGTCTCTAACGCAACGTGGAGGTATCAAACCCATCTAATTTAGGAATGGAAGAGGGTGTGTGAAGGGGAGGAGAAGCAAACGGAAAATCCTGCTTCGCTATGAGGTAATTTACATTTAATACACTGCACTGACCCTAGTGCTTCAATTGGCCACCATAGGTAGGTGTATCCACTTACTGGCTATAACGGGTTAAAAGTCGGCACCCATAACGTTACGTGACAATACGAAGTATGAGCACAGGCCGTGGAGTCACCTGATTAAAACGTGATTGTGGCTTGCATGTGACTAGGCAGCAGGGACCCGTATGCTGATTGGTGGGTTCTTATCCCCCGTGACGCCCTTTGACACCTTACACACCACGTGACTCACCGCATCTGGTTTGTTGCCTAAGGCATAAGGTTACATAACCACCAGCTCATCCGAGTGCGGAGTCACTCCAAATCGGAGCTATCCTGGTGGATGACTAGTGTCTGAGAGATGCGCCAAGTAAGGCCTTGCCGCGAGATTGACCGAGGCAACACTAACCAGCTATTCAGGTAATTCTGTCGTTGAATTCGAAGTAGTTGTACACGGGACCCCTCCGCAACTCGCTGAATCCGGACTGGTGCACCGTCGTCCTCTATCATCGAAGGGCTTTATCAAATCACGTTCACGTTCCAAACACTCCCGTGACCTCCCAGAACAGTCCGATAACTGAATCTCATAATTGACACCGTTTCGTCCGAACTCGTGCTTTATTGGAGACCTCCCAGCGGGAGGCGGTGGTCCTCGGACAATGACACGACCCGCTGCTCCACCGATACTCTTACAGCTACAGAGCTCGGAGTCCGTCTCCGAGCAGGTGGCTTCCCTGCGGACTCTGAAAAATGAGTTGATCGGTCATGATCAGCGTAAGGAAGCCTATGTCGCCAGGGGAATCATTCCTGTGCTGGCACAGGTGCTTGCGCTGCGCCGGCCCGGGAAAGCTGCAGCTGCAGAGTCAAACGAATCCACATCAAGCCAAGCCGGATCCTACGAAACGCAAGACGAATCTGAGGCTTGCCTCCAAGCACTTCTCATCGTCGGAAGTTTGGCACATGGTATGTCCCCAAATGATCTTTCTATAAATCAGTATCTGACAGTATTGAACTAGGTGGCCCAGCCTTCCTCGCGCCAATCTTCGCCAGCGACATTCTTCCCACCCTCCTGACCATCCTATCTTCTTCGAATTGCCCATCGACCTTCACTCTTCCGATTCTCCGACTTCTGAACACAATTGCAGACAGATTGCCCTTACAGAGTCAAGAGCAATGGCCTCGGGATACACGCCTGGCAGATCTGGTTTTCTCGTCAGAGCACATCAGCGCTCTGGCACAAATTGTTGCTCAAGACTACAGCACTACCCGCACCCAGGCCTGTATTGAATTAGCAGCTTCCTTGATTGGGAAAATATGCACAGAAGAGATCCATAAGACGGCGCTAGCGGAATGCGGGGTGTTGGATGCTCTGGCTCTCAAAGTTGCATCTTTCGTTGTGTCTCAAGGCTTCGTTCTTCCCGGCGCCGAGGATCATCTGCAGGAGCCTGGTGCATTGGGGCATATTCCACCACCTGCCCCGTTGTCTGCACGGCTAGCACCTATTCTTCGTGCTGTGACAGCGATCATTGAACAGTCCAAGTGGAGAGCAGAGCATTTTCTTTCCTCTCCCGCAATTTTGACCGTTTTCCCGAGACAGGTTCCAGAGTTTGCTCCGACTGATATTAGGAAAGCTCCCTGGGGGTCTACCTACCTTTCGGGGTCTGCAGTGCCGCGCCATCATGGTGGAAACCCAGTCGATAGCCTGCTTCCATCGGTGCCTCTTGCGCAGGCCAAATCATCCCCCAGCTCGGCCAACTTTCCGCCACTCGGCAACCCAGGCTCACAACGTCGTAGTAGCCACTCTTTTCCAACTTCCTTTTCGCTGGCCGAAGCACCCACCCCGGGAGAAGATGAGAACTCCATTGTGCCATGGTTACTGTGCATAACTCGCTCGGAAAGTGGCATGGTGCGACTCATGGCTGCCCGTCTAGTGACAGTTCTCTTCCGCCTGGGACTTGCGAAGAAGCACCGTGTCCCCATGTTTGGTTACCTGCTGGTTCCAATCCTCATTCGGATGCTGGACAAGGACTTCCAATTGCCGCGAGAGAATGGTGTCAGTGATGATGGACTTATCACAGCGATCCAGCGCTTGAAGGAGGAGGCTCCGGCTGTGCTAGCCAACCTGGTGATGGATGACCAGGAGCTACAGAGGCATGCGGTGGAAGGAGGTGCCCTTAAGCGGCTATCGCAACTTCTGAAAGAGACCTACAATCCCGTTTCAGAAAGCTCACGTCCGATGTGGTACTCGGAGGGAGACAGCCCAGCCCCTGATCTCGAGTCAATGGCGCCTGAGTCCCGGCTTGGACCCCCTGGATATTCTCCTACATTGTGTCATGTCATGCGATTTCGTGAAAGTATCCTGAAGGCACTGGCGGCCCTAGTGCCATTCAAAGACGAATATCGCAAAGCGGTCTGTGAGAACGGCGTGGTTCCATATATCATCGACTCCCTCAAGCCACGACCAAGCGACGCACCGGCTGATGCTGTGTCGATGCCCAGGAATACAGCTGCGGATGGCAACCCAACTCCTACGCTCCTGGCTGCCTGTGGCGCCGCTCGGATGTTGACACGGTCTGTCAGCGTGTTGAGAACCAGTCTCATTGATGCTGGAGTGGCTCAGCCGCTGTTCGTGCTGATTCGGCACCACGACTTAGAAGTGCAGATTGCGGCTACGGCAGCAATTTGTAACCTGGCATTGGATTTCAGTCCGATGAAGGAGGCAAGTTTCCTTTTTTTCTTTATTTTTTTATTTTTTCCCCCCTCTCGACATCACATATATTCTAACTCTAACCAGGCGATCATCTCTGCCGACATCATCCCGACATTGTGCGAGCATGCTCATTCATCCAACACCAAGCTGAGAATTGAATCATTATGGGCGCTCAAGCATGTTGTGTACAACACCCCAAACGACATCAAAATGAAGGTCGTGGAAGCATTGGGTCCCGCGTGGATCCGCCAGGTTATCAGTCAAGACACCGTCAGCGCCTTGAGCAGACGAGAAATAGAAGACGATACAGACCAAGTCTCGGCAATTGCCATGGGCCGAGCTAATTCTGCTGGTGAACAGGTTGACATTCTCAATCCCATGGAGGATGTCGGTGAGTCGTCCGAGGACTCCAAAATGACCGATACCATGCCACCTTCGAAGATGAGCTTGGACATGTTCATCCCAGATGCTAGGCGACGGCGGAGACTAGTTTTGCACGGCAGCCTGGAGCAGTCTACCCAGTCTCGGCAAGATGACATCGCTGTCCAAGAACAGACATTCGACTTGTTGCGGAACATCATCTGCGGTGCAGGCGCGAATGAGATGATCGACTATCTCTTCAAGGAAATCGGAGAGGACGAACTGCTGGATGCGCTGGCTGATAAGCTGCGCCCACGTACAATCCACCTCCCGCACCGCCGAGAATCCCCCAGTGGGTCTCTGCATGTCCCCAATGAGATCCTGATCTCGGCCAGTGCAATGATCATCCACATAGCCGCGGGCCTTCCACGGCACCGAGCTGTGCTCATGAACCACGACAATCTGCTACGGTCGCTCGTGGACTACTTCAATCACTCTCACCGAGACGTGCGGGCCAACTGCGTGTGGGTGGTGATCAACCTAATTTACGAAGAGGACCAGAGCGACCATGAGGGATGTCGGACACGAGCCTCGAGACTCAAGACGCTCGGGGTCACTGACAGATTGGCTAGTCTTCAAGACGACTCGGACCTGGATATCAAAGAGCGCACAAAGACGGCAGTGCATCTGCTGAACTCGCTTCTGGCGTCATAGTACAGGTACACCATCTGTTGTATGTGAATGGGACGGGGGCGTTTTTTCATTCGAAATGTGCATAAGCCATATCTTGGTACAATTACAATTCCAAAAACTGTTTAGATAGCGAGTCTCCCATTTTCACATTCCCTTAAAGCTCATCTAGTTAACTTAGGGACCGCCATGAAGCTGTTTAATCAGGGCTTATCGCATATTTGGTGGAGAAACAACGTCATAGATCTGCGAAACTTCAAACAATCCTGTCACGCCCACATCCCTACATTAACGAACACACTCCAATGATCCAATCCAACCTCTCCAACTCCCCCTACAACACAATTAAATCAAACCAGAATGTCTCCCGTCCCAGAAGCAATCCTACGCGCCCTCTCCCTCCCGGACTCCTCAAAAGTACATCTCTCCGGCCTAGGCTCCGGCTTTACAAGCACAGGCGCAATCCGCGCGCAAATTCCAACAGATAATGGAGCCTCAGAAGAACGCCGATACTTCGTGAAAACCTCAGCAGACGGCAAAGCCGCCTCAGAAATGTTCCAAGGCGAATACGCATCCCTCAACGCGATCGCCTCCTCTGTGCCAGGCTTCTGCCCACGCGCCCTAGCCTGGGGCGCCGTTGATGAAGAAAACAGCACACCAAAGAAATTCTTCCTAGCGACCGAGTTCCTGGATCTAGGTGGCGCGGGCCGCAGCAACGACGACGCAATAACACCTACAAGCTTGGCGTATCGTCTTGGGAAACTACATACTACGCCAGCGCCTCCAGATCCGGACACTGGACGGCGCAGATTCGGATTCCCTGTTCCGACTTTCTGCGGGGATACGAAGCAGCCTAATAAGTTCCATGATAGTTGGGCCGATTTCTACGCTAATGAGCGGCTCCTTACTGTCCTTGCGACGAGCGAAACGCGCAATGGGCGTGATGCGGGGTTGCGGGAGCTCGTTGAACAGACGGCCAAGCGGGTTGTACCGCGGTTACTAGGTGATGATCATTTAGGGTACAACTCGTCTGGTGAAGGGAAGGGCATTGAGCCTGTTGTTGTGCATGGGGATTTGTGGAGTGGGAATGCGGATTGGGGGAAGATTGTGGGAAATGGTGGGGATGAGAAGCCTGGGGCTGTGGTTTATGATGCTTGTGCGGTTTATGGACATAGTGAGTTTGAGTTGGGGATTATGCATATGTTTGGTGGATTCGGGTCGAGATTCTTTGAACAGTATCATCGGGTTGTGCCGAAAACTGAGCCTGTTGAAGAGTATGATGACCGTGTGCGGTTGTATGAACTGTGAGTTTTTTGGGTTCTATGCGGGTTGGATTGAAATGGAGTGCTAATTGAGTCTTAGGTATCATCACTTGAATCATCATGCTATTTTTGGTGGTGGGTATCGCTCAGGCGCGGTGTCGATTATGCAAAAATTGATTAAGAAGTATGGGGATGGGAAGTAAATGTCATAGATTGAATGGAATCCATAGCCAACTACAGGTAGCCGTGGAAGCCGATCAATATGGCACATAACCAACGACGATATCTGATCAGTACAATGTCTCGGCACCAGACATCGGGGGATATTTGTATACTGGGATTCTACCAGATGTCTACCGATCTATCTATCACCTGGGCACCTAACTAGTTACATCTGCTGGGCTCAGAATGCTCAGACTCCGGCTGAGCAGCAGGAAACAGAACTGGGAGTATTCAGGAATAATGCAAACTTGGCATATCAGAAAACCACGTAAGAACGCGCTAGAAAATTCGACGCTCGGTGAGAGAGTCACCATAGCACTCCGCTTCACCCACGACCTATACGCTAGTTCGAGAAAAGAGCCAGATTTCTTTACAAGGATAGACGACCAGCGCAATCCGCCTATGCTTCTAACCCTCGCTATCAGACCCATCCTATCGAGAGCCCTGGTAGCCACAACGCGGAAAGAACAAAGATCAAGGGCTAAAGGTGAATTTCCAATTTGGCTCCAGATGAATATATCCCGATGGTAAATATAAAGAGCCTACGTGTTTATAGATGAGAATGGTGCTAGGAAGATGGTCTTCATGAAATCGGTTAACCTAAGTCAGAGAGACGCGTCAAGACATACCGAGCTGGCTGAACCTCATCTAGAGCTTCAAATGAGAGTTCCGATTTAAAGTCGTCCAGATTCTGAAACTGTTCTGCCCCCCAAAACAAGAGTCACAACATCGTTGGACTCGAAGAGGGTGAAGTTTTCCATGATGAAGGGTTGTTATAGGGAGGGTGCGAAGGAACTTGAGAAATGAGACGGAATTCCTAGATTGGAGGGAGAGAGGTTTAAGACGCAAAGGTCGTCATCCACAACAAAATGCCCGCCACCGGTATTGACGTTCAAGGTTTAACTTTTCCTACTCATTTTTCCACATCGAGAGTCGGTGATGACCGACTTGTCTCGTCTCATACATTCGGATAAATTAACATCCGCTTATCACACGTGATCACTTATCGATATCGAGACTGATTGACCTTCAACTTCGCATCCTACGACTCCCCCAGGGCCATTGCCTGCCGCTTCCCCTTGGTCGCACCTGGTACCCCGTTACAGCAATGTCACGCGAGAGAGACATGCATGTGCCACGCACAGACTCAGACTCGGTCATGCCGGGGCTCCCAGACATCCACCCGTCATTCATCCAGGTGGCCAAGCCTTATGTCTTTGAGCAGACGATCCAGGACTGCATTAAGGCCATGGGTGTGAATCCCATACGAGAGGAGTCACTGCGTTTACAGGGTGTCTTGTGGATTGATAACGTGCGCAAAGTGCTCCACCTGTATGTTCAATATGTCCACTTGAGAGAATCAAGTGCACAGGCAGTACTAATTGAATTTACAGTCCTGTTCGCACTTTTAATACGGCTGTGATTTATTACCACCGCTTTCGGTTGTCGCATCCAGATAGTGAGTACAACTTTATGGTGTGTTGAATCTTCCTAAGGGTTTGAATTTCTTCTGATGTTGTGCAGGATGCCGCGGCTGCGGCTCTATTCACCGCATGCAAGATTGAGGACACTCTGAAAAAGTCGCGGGAGATTGTCTGCGCGGCATACAACCTTAAATTGCCACCCTCGGAGCATCTCTCTCCTGATAGTCAGGTATTCTGACATTCTAAGCTTGAAACTTCTAGATTGATGGCTAACTTTTCTGCCAGGTATTTGAAACCAAGGCACGCGAAATTATCGGTCTCGAAAGGCTCATGCTTGAATCGTCTGGCTTCGACTTCCGTACACGCCACCCCCAAAAGACCCTGGCCAAGCTTACCCAGCGTCATAAGCTGCCCAGAGAGTCTGAAGTATCCGAGCTAGCTTACCGCATCTCACTGGATCTCTACCGGACATTTGCACCAGTCAAGCAAACAACGTCAACCATGGCCTTTAGCTGTCTTGAACTCGCAGGACGGCTCCTGGACCAGCGCATCGACACAGTGGAATCAGGAACGGATTATAATGAGTGGAACACAAGCCGCCCCGAAATCATGGGTAAGTTATCCATTATCTGCGAACTTGCCCACCATTAACAAAAACAGAAACCATGTTTGACATCCTGGAACTCTACACCCACCACCGCTCCTCAACATCCGTAGGACCGCACTTTCCAGCAGACCGCTTCTTGACCGTCCGCATCCCACTCAACCAAGAAGCAAGCGAACAACACATCCCACGGTACGCGAACTGGATGGACCGCCGACACCAGCTCAAGGACGTTGGAAATGCCCAGAATAGCACCCTCCCTAAAGATGCAGACATCCAGCGACCCAACCACCCGTTGATGCCAACTGCAGCTAACGGTGACCGGTTCCGCACATCTGACCGTGCTAAGGACGCCGCTGTGCGGTTCATGCTCGACCACGACATCGCAGACTGCGAGAAGAGGCAGGTTGCGGAGTATTTCAGAGTGGAAATGGAAGAATACGAGGTGGATGAGTGAGTGGATTGGCTTTGGGATTTGTGTATGCTACGCTCGGTATGGAGTCATTTGGAGCCCGGTGGTATGGCTGGTCAATGCTCGTTTTGTGATACCCTCCCAGTTTTTCATTGGGAATATATAGTTCAATCTTTTTAGAAAATCTGTGCATCTTACCTGCTTCGATGATCCACGCGAAGCTCTGCTACGGAGCAGCATCTGTTAAACTGACTGTCAGCGATAACTTAGACAATATTGGCCTGCTGAGCAGAGGTAAGCAGGGTGAAAAGTGCAAATGAAGACTGTTTTCTTTGAGACATAGCTAGGTAGATATTTGCGTATCAGGGCTCCTTGCCAAGTCTGATCTTATGCATGGCTAGGTTGGTGCAATTACACACCTTGGGTAAGATAGGCCCAGCAACCTATAGTTGGCACAATGTAAGCGCTAACAAACTAACGATGAAGCCGAATGGCGATTTCCTTGATACTTCGTCTGAAATAGATCGTATGTTGGTAGAACAAGTCAATTTTGAACATGCTTGGTATATATTTGAATCGATCCTCAAGTACCAGATTGAAACCCATCGCCACGCCTCCTCAGTAACGATACCTAAATCCCCGTGTCTTCCAATCCGTGATATCCTCATAATAATTCGACACCAGCCGGACTTGATTCACCATATCCACTACATTATTCGAGTGACCAACATCTAGTACTTTCCCATTACCAACAGCGCCAGCATTTCCGGCACTGCCCTCAAAACCTTCCTCACGGACACGTCGAGCATTTATCCACTGAAGGTAAAAGCGTAGAATCAGTGCAAACAATATTGCCAGTGCATAGCAAATCATAATAGTACGGAAAGCGGTGTTGTAGGTCGGTTCTTCCCTCCTGAGAAAAAACTGGGGTCCAGAGATGTTTCCCGCACAGTAAGCTAGGAAGAGCATCGCTGTGACGGTCATCTTCTTGGTGACGCCACGGTAATTGGCCTGCACTAATGACATCGCAAGCGGCATCGCCGCTGGCCCAGTTGACAGGAGAAAATATCCAAATAACTGGACACCCGGGACGACATGCGCACGGGAATAGATAATCGCGCTCCCGACGACACAAGGTAGCACAGCAGCAACAATTAGTAGGCAATTCACTTGGCGGAAGCGACCCGCAAGCCAGCCCGTTCCAGCAATTGCGGCAATAGTGATGATGGAGTAAGGGATGTTGATCAGTGTCGACTGTAGACTCGTGAAGCCAAACGAGACAATGACGAGATTGGCAAAGTTCTGAGTGCCTCCGTTCGGAATTTGTGTCAATAGTTCCAGGGCGAAGATTAACCAGGTCTTAGGGTCCATAAGACACTCGACGACTTGATCCCATTTCCAAGCTGTCTTTTCAGTTGTACCTGTACCGGCAATAAGAACCCTGTGGGTTGCAAACTGGCGCTCTTCTTCCGATAGGAACTTTGCTTTTGAGATCGAGTCCGGCAGGAATATCCAGACTGCGAAGCCCCAAATAAATGTTGCGACGCCGAGAACAATGAACATCCACCTCCACGAGCCAACATGGTCCTTTACATGACCCAGGCCGTAGGCTATAAGGCTGGCAGCAATGCCTCCGAAGCTCTAAAAGTAGGTGAGTATCATTTGCAAACTTGAGTGAGGTCGACTTGCACATACATTGCCTGCAAACCAAAATCCAGTTCTCGTGGGGATTTCATCACGAGTATACCAGCTCGATGTGATAAACATGAATGCCGGAGTAATGGTCGCTTCGGCAACACCCAGTAAGAAACGAACTGTCATTAGACCGCCAAAGTTGGTGCATGCCGCGGTGAGAGCTACCACGGCGCCCCAAAATAGAGTATTGGCCGTTAAGTACTTCCCAGTGGGCAAACGAGCAATGAGCAAAGTAGTCGGATATGACCATCCTAGGTAGCCAAAATAGAAAATAGAAGAGATCCAGCTGTACTGTTGGCCAACTAGACCCTGGTCTTGACGTTAGCCTTGTTTCTCATTATTCTGACGAAGACCTCACCGTATCATGAGATATCCCAAATACTGATGCGCTGGACAAGATGGTTTTGTCCATAAAGTTAAGCATGTAAGTGGTAAACATCAGCGGCACCAATCGCATGTCGATCTTTCTCAGCACTCTTCTCCCCAGAGTGTGGTCCGTTCCCTGCAACAGGGCAGCTTCGGGAGCTGTACTAGTCTCAGCTTCAGCCATGCTGAAACATAGAGAGAGGAAGAGGGAACTGGTTACTGGAATTCCCCTCTTCTTATTGTCATGTGGGTCGTGATAGTCGTGGTAGTAGTTTGTACCATTCTTATCTTTCCCCGCATCTCCATTGGTTTAACCGACTCCTGCATGTTATCGCCGAGGATTTCTCTACCCAAAATTATTGGAGAGATTATACACTAGCTTCGTAAAGGCTAATGGAACTATCACATTTAGTGAATTCTAGGACTTGCAGGCGAACTGTCCCGTCTCATGGAACTTATCGGTCAAGTTTCTCGTGTACTCATCATCTATATTCACCACTTTTTCACTTCTGCATCATCTTCTCCAAGGCACAAGGCACAAGGCATAATGAACGGCCTCTCCATCTCCCCTTTCATAGCTGAGCTACCAAAGGTAGAACTCCACGTCCACATCGAAGGCACCCTCACCCCAGCCCTACGATGGAAGCTAGCACACCGCAACAATATAACTATACCCTACGCCACCTTCGAAGACCTCAAAGCTTCATACGCCGTGACCTTAAACCACCGCCCCGAAATAAACCACCAGCCCGGCATTCCAACATTCCTCGAGGCGTACTTCACAGGGTGTGAAGTTCTCCGCACCGAAACCGACTTCTATGACCTCGCCATGGCGTATCTCCGTCGCTGCGCGGAAATGAACGTACGCTACACCGAACCTTTCTTCGACATTCAGGCACACACGCGTCGCGGGGTTCCTGGCCCCGCGGTTCTCAATGGGTACTTACGCGCGCAACACGACGCAGTGGAGCAGTTTGGTGTTAATTCACGCTGGATTATGTGTTTTCTGCGCGACGAGCCTGTGGACCAGGGGCTGGCTGCATACCGTGAGGCGAGACCGTGGGCTGCGGGTGCAGTTGAGGGAGGTAAGGGGCTATTTCATGCAGTGGGACTGGCGAGTAATGCATACGAGAGGCCGCCGATGCTTTTTGAAGAAGGATTTGCGCTTGCTCGAGCGGATGGCTTGCATGTCACTATGCATTGTGATTTTGGGCAGAAGGATACGCATGCGCATATGACTGAGGCGATCTTTCAAGTATGTTCTGGTCGGGGGTCGGAGCGTATTGATCATGGACTGGATGCTGAGGATCAAGAGCAGCTGTGGCGGGGTTTGATTGATAGGAATATTGGGCTGACGTTGTGTCCCCATGCTTATCATCGAAGAACTGCGACTGAGGTATTGTTTCCTAAGGTTCGGAGGTTGTGGGAGAGGGGTGTCAAGATATGCATCAATAGTGATGACCCGACCTTGATGCATGATGTTTGGATTGATGGTAATATGCAAAAGGTTTATACATACTGCGAGTGCAGCAAGGCTGAGATGGTGCAGTTGGTAAGGAATGCAGTCGATATGTGCTGGGCAGAGGATCATGTTAAAAGGGAGATTCACAAGGAGCTTGATGGCATTGATACAAGGTTGGCCTCTCGCGGCCGATAAACTCCTAGGGTTCTATGTCTGTGTTGTCAAGTATGTACTTCACTCTCCTATGTCGATAACGGGGACTAATCAAGGCTGCCAAGCAGCCTCGTATTATAGGTCCTACAAAATGGAGAGACATATCACCTCTCTCGGTTATTCTGGCGCTTGCGGGCCTCCTGGGGCTCTGGGAGGTATCGAGCTGCAACCGATAAGCCAGAAGCAAGCACGATCAGGAGTACCCAGATAGCATAGCCACCCAACAGCTGTGTCCGCGCCCCAATTGCAAAGAGAGTGGTGAATAGGGCCGGGCAGAAAGCCCTCAGACCACTGATGCCAGTCAAAGCCAGCGCGTTCAACGTACCCAGGACCCTCGGCGAGGGCGAGACGTCGTTAACGGCGAGCTGGATCGCCGTGAAGCTCATGCTGACTCCACAGCCGACGGCAAGTGCCGTCGGAGCGAGGACCCAAAAAGCTTTGACGGACGCCTCGGTCCCAATTCGCAAGAGGGCACCGGAAAGGGCACAGCAAAGGAAGAACCACGGATAAGCAAGGGCACAGACGCGTATCACCCCTTTCGTACCGATCTTTCGCTGCAACGCCGGGAAAACCAAGAGGAGCCATGCAGCTTGAGCGGCACCATTCAGACCCATCATCAGCGAGATTTGCAGGGTCGTGAAACCGCACCCTCCGAGGCGCACGGGGGTGAACCACCAGACAGGGACAATGGCCGTGAAGGCAAAGGCGAGGGTCATAATGTGCCCGTATGTGTAGAGGACCATGGCCACCCCTGGCGATTTCAAAAGTTCCCACGTCGAGAGGTCACCACGCCGGGCTGGCGCGTCGGATCTTGCATCTTCGGCGTGATCCGCCGGCTCCTTCTTCAACGTCTCTTGGACAAAACAAGCGGTAGATATGGCTGCGGTCCCTCCGACCAGCGCTACCACCAGGCTAGAGAGCGCGTAAGGGTAGTCCTTCAAGAAGCGGACACCTCCAAAAGCGCCCGGGTACTGACCCACCGGGTTGGCGAGGGCACCCCCCAGCAGAGGCCCCAGGAAGATGCCAATGTTTCCGCTAAAGGCGAACCAGCTGAATGCCCTCGCCTGGGTCTTGGGCGTGCTGTGCTCAGCCACCATAGTGCGGATAGTGACGATAGACCCAGAAAAGACGCCGGCAAGGCATCTCAACAAGATCATCTGCGGGATAGACTTTGCCATGCCAAAAAGGCCCGTGGCGAAGCTAACACCAATCAATGAGAAGACCAAGACGGGTTTGCGCCCGAGACGGTCGGCTGCTCGGCCCCAGAATATCATGACGATAGCCTGCGTCAGGGAAAATAATGATTCGATGAGTCCGCTGTAGAATCCGATATCGGCATCCGCGATACTTCCGTTGTCCTGAATCATCTGATTGACGTAGGGGAAAATGGAGAAAAAGGCCAAAGGCTCAATCACCCGCGCATAGCAGAGAAGCAGGACCTGGACCTTGGGCAGAGGCTTTTCCTCATCCTCGTTGTCAGAGACGTCGTCATGGCCATCTGGCGCTGGCAAACTGCTGCGCACCTCGCCGTCTATAGCGGTGCCGGATCCCAGGAGGGCTGTAGTCTCATCAACATGACCATCTTTCCTGTCTTGGGAAGCGGCATCCCGGCCGAGGTGCTGTCTGTCTGATCCCGGCGTGATGGCCACCATGACTGGACATAGAAGCCGAGTGTTCTGGGGGTGGAGATAAAAGGAGAAGTGGGCTGCCCTTCTACCTTGATTGAATATCTTTATATGTCCAATGTCAATGAGCTGACCAGGCACCAGTTGGATAATCGGAGATAGGTAAACCCGATCACACCTTACCGTACATTACCATTGGTACTGCCTTAGGATCTGTAATGTGTGGTAATTTATGAAATATCTAGTCATACGTTACGCTATCAAACCCAGCTTCCTATATATTCTTCTCCAGTTGTCATTGTTATCCCTAGCGCGCGTGTCATACGGATACCCTTCGCCAAGACTGAAACCTTCAGTCGTACTCATAGACCGAACATGGCATTTGCACATTGTGAGTGTACTGTTTCGGGATAGATTGTTTGGCGAGAAGGTTTTGCTTTGAGGTGAAATATCTGCCTAGTCTGCTAGACGAGATAAGTACCGAGACACAGAGCACCCATAGCTGCTCTCACCTCGCTTCACCGTGGTGGACTAGAATCGGGTTCATCAAGTAGATCATGGGCGATATAGTGTGAAGTCAGTGGCTAGATGTGGCTTAGCGCGAGGCCTGTTAATGTGCGTTCTCGGGCCGAAGATCTCGTCGACTTGCGCCCCAAGTCTGACATCCAACCGAATTAGCTTCAAATCGAGTGAAACATTTCTCCCTCCAATCCTTTTCACGAGTTTCGGTTATCCATCCACGCCTTCTATCCACCAGAGATCCACATCCTACATCTAATCGCGATCTTTCGTACCCACGCTACGATGGGATTACGGAGACCGCCCTGGTTCCGAGACAATCATCATCAGGCTACACGACCCAAGTTCGTGGAACTGAGATCTTCAAAATGGTTCATCACATTTGTCATTTCGTTCGCCTCCGCCACAGATATCTTCATGTACAGCCTAATCGTGCCAGTCACACCAACCGCACTACGAGATAGAGTGGGCATTCCTCAAAAGAACATACAGGCCTGGACATCCATTCTCATGGGCTTGTTCTCAGCATCCATGTTGGCCTTTTCACCTTTTGTCGGATACATCACTGATCAATTCGAATCCCGGCGGTGGCCTTACATGCTCGGTTTGGCTGCACTGGGTGTAGCAACGGCCTTGCTATCCATTGGAACGAGTATTGAACTTTGGATCGCTGGACGGTTGTTCCAGGGAGCTGCGGGTGCAGTCGTTTGGGTAGTGGGGATTGCTTTACTGGCTGATACTGTTGGTCGGGATGGTCTCGGTCGGGCTATCGGGTATATGTCGATGGCTACGAGTGTTGGAACACTGACTGGGCCTCTTCTCGGTGGTCTTCTCTACGAACATTGTGGATATAGCTCTGTCTTTGGTCTTGCGTTTGCATTGATCGGGCTTGATATATGTCTACGGTGGATGCTGATTGAGAGAAGACATGCCATTAAATGGCTTGCACCGGAGATGAGGCCACTTGTGGCTACGGAGAATGAATCAGAAGGAGGGACAAACTCGCCTTTACAGAGCGTACTAGAACGTGTTGGCTTTCTCTTCAGCTCGTCCCGTCTACTGGTGGCACTTTGGGGAAACTTTGTCGTTGCACTATTTCTAACCTCATTCGATAGTGTCCTTCCACTATTTGTGCAAGAGACATTTGGATGGCAGCAAAGTGGTCAGGGATTGATCTTCGTTCCGCTTATTGTACCCCATGTCCTGGATCCGGTAACTGGGTTTGTTATCGACAGGTTCCCGCGATCTTGTCGCTATATTACTGCGGGCGCGTTCTTTACTTTGGCGCCCCTACTGGTTCTTCTTCATCTTGTGACGGACAACTCCATGTATCACAAGATCATACTTTGTTCCCTTCTTGGTCTCATTGGTCTCTGCTTGGCAGCGGTATTGCCGCCGCTTGATGTAGAGACATTTAATGTCGTGGAGGAAAAGGAAGAGCAGAGACCTGGTGCTTTTGGTCCAGGTGGAGCTACGGCACTGGCCTTTGGGTTAGCAAACATGGCCTTTTCTGCTGGCAGTCTTATTGGACCTTTCTTTGCTGGCTTTATCCGTCAAGAGGCTGGCTGGAGAACCATGAGCTGGGCATTGGGGTTGGTGGCTGGGCTGTCAGCTATTCCTATCATGCTTTTCGTGGGTGGCTGGATTTTGAGCGAGCCTGTACGGTTACATGAGGATCTAGACGCAGACATTGTTACTGATCCTTAGACTCGCCGTGGAAAGAGCCCTTTGCACATGTGTGCAACATCCGACTGGTGATATGACAAAAGTAATATCAAGATTCATAATAGTATCACGAACTCCGATACACTCAAACAACATCCCGAGTCGGTTGAGCTGATAGACTACATTACCGTGCGCCGCCCGCGGGGTAGCAAATGCTGGGAAGATGAAATCAGCTTCAACGTCTGGATTATAACTATGTACACATTTACAGCCCGTTTGTGCTGCCACATATCCCAGCAAAGAGCAGAGCTATCGCAGGAAAAAGCCCAGCCATCCCCATCAGGTGTTGTCCTTCAATATCTGCATGCACCGAGGAGACTGAATTGTCTCCACACCCACGGGGTATCTCAGCAATCTCGGACCCCTTCAGTAATCGAAAGCATAATCGTCAAGTCGGTGATCAATCCAGACCCCAGATCCAATAGGCAGAAGAACATGAATAGAAAATAGCGGACCAAACAAGGTAACCAAAACAGCCATGAATGTAACTTAAAGATCATCTCCGTACCTCAAGCACGAACCTGGAACCTCAGTCGAGTTCAGTTGAAGACCCTGCTAATCGTCCAGTTTTTGGCAGAATGAATTCATTGCAGTGTTGAAATGCGGAGTGGACAGGTGAATATCATATTATGCAGGGCATGTATGAGTTGCTTTCATGCATGGCACTCGGGAAAGACGCAGGGGCATCCCCAGAGAAGCAATGAGAGGCGGGGAGATCAAAACGGCAGAATCCGGAATTTAGCAAGGCGAGAAGCACGAGGCTGGACGGCGTACTCGGGATGGAAGCGAACAAAAAGGTAAAGAGAGTCGTGATTTTTGTTTTATGGGGGTCCGGACCAAATCAACTCATCGGCGCTTGAGCTCAGTAGCAAGGCAGTTAAGGAGCTGTGAACATTAATAACTGATCAAGAGGATAGAAAAAACTATGTCGAATACATACCGATTCAGTAGCAGCGCCTTGGTTGACGAGATATTTGCTGAGGCCACGCACAACGTCGATTTGCTCCTCGGGAGTCAGGCCATTAATGGCGACCTCAATCACGTCACCCACGCTAGCCTTATACACAGCAATGAAGCTGTGATAGTACATGTAGGCGAAGAAACCCATAATGAACTGGCAGTCCATGCGGTCGGTGATACCACCGTGGCCCGGGATCGACTCGCCGAAGTCCTTGATCTTGAAGGTACGCTTCAGACCGGATGCAAAGAAACCCCCAAACGGAGCGATAAGAGAGGCGAATGTAGCGAAGCTGAGGATGTGGAACTGGATAGGGGCGATGAAGAAAGTTTTGTCTATGCCGAACACATCGAGCGAGTAAGGCTGCGGGACAAACACCTTATTGGGCACACACTCAAGGCCAGTCAGGACGTTCGCACCCAGATCATTGACAGGGCAGATGAAGTACTTGTAGCGCATCAGCCAGTTGGTCATGAAATAACCGAAAATGATGGTGCAAATCCACGCGCCGATGAAGCCCTCGACGGTCTTCTTAGGAGACAGTTGGATCAGCTGAGTGCGTCCAAAAGTGATACCGCAGACATAAGCGAAGATGTCATTGGTGATGACAAGTGCAGCGGGGAGGAAGAACCAAATCATGCCCTCGAAAATGTTGTTCATCACAAAGTGAGCTTGAACCACAATCAGGTACAGCGCCATATGGGTCCAGGCAAACTGGGTGAACTGGAATCTATAGTGTCCCTTTTGCAGCGATCCGACAAAGAACACGAAGCCTGACTGTCTCAGTACAAACTTTCAACATTAAAGATAGCCGGTGTCACCACTTACCCATGACGTAGAGAGTAAAGCTGATGAAGCGGTGATGAGTCGCCAGAGGCAGCAGAACCTTATCCACGAGCAGAATGTGCTTGAAATAGTAGATGACGCTCTCTCCGTAAAGGAAGTACATAGTCGTTGCAAGAAAGTACCAGTTCAGGGACTTGGTGAAGCGAAGGTTCTTCTCCTTGCTGGGGACGTTGGCGATGGCAATAACTTCCTTGAACGAGATGATCTGAACGGCAGTCACAATGCCGATGATGTAGATGTGGCCCGAGAACATGGCGATGAAAAAGCCGGCAATCATCACGAAGGTCCATATCGTCCGGGTAATGAAGGTCTGTTTCTTCTTCTCGTATTCGGATTGGGTGGTTTTCTGCGGGACCAACGGAAGGAGTCAGTGATCAGTTACAACGGCTCCATCGAGACTCAAGCTCACCTCTTCAGGGATTGTGGTCGGCTGAGAGACGCGGCCGTTGCTGGCGTTGGATGGTTCCGAGACTACATCGCTGACATCGGACGACACGCTCGCCCGCCGCTCACCTTTTTGGTGATTGAACCTAATATTGCGACGAGGCATGATGGACGATAAAGACTTGGGGAGAAAAGGGGGGGAGGGGGTCGTTGAAACTCTCAAAAAGCAGAGAAGGAGTGGAGTGGAGCGAAGTGAGCTCATGTGAAATCCGAAAGCGGTCAGCTTCCGTCAGCACGAGTTGCGATTTCTTGGACGCGCCTCGATAACTGCGACTCGTTTGATTCTTCTCCACAATATGGTCCTTGCGCTGAACTTTTTGCCTACTCTTTAACTCTACTCGTGAAATTGTACTCTAATTCATGGCGGGGGCATGGAAGACAACGACGATGACTACTTCTCCGACGACTTCGATTCCCTGCCTCCAGGTACCTTGTATCAGCTAGAGCAGAACGCCTTCCAGTCCACTCAGGCGCCCGCGATACAGCAGCATGATCAGTCAATCATAAATGGACCCGTCCAACGGCGTCCGTCTGCGCACGCATTGACGAGCTTGAAACCGCCGCCGCGTTTACACACAGGGTTGACAAACGACTACAATACTCTGGAGGTGGGAGAATTGGAGGCGGAGGTCCACGACAATGTGGATGGACAGTCATTACTTCCACAAGGCCATCAAGTCCTGGTCGCGGACAATGGGTGGCCTGTCAGTGGCGGAATGGGTGATGTGATGGAGGTGGATGACGACTATGGCCAGGCAAATACCTACGAGATGAACGCACGCCTGGAGCAGGTAGGAAATGACTTGCAGGTTTTCCATTGGGTTTCAATGGCTGATGCACACTCTCTAGATGGAGCAAGAACGAGAACAAATACGACGCCAACTCGCCGAGGCAAAAATGCTGGCAGAGACGAAAGCTGGAGAAATAGCCATCATCCGGTCAAAACAGACAAGAATGGTTGAAGAGTATGACCGTCGATTAATGGCTCTACAAAAGTCCATGGCAGACGAGGCGGCCAAGCACAAGAGAGAGGTAGAGGCGGCAATGTCAGAGGGGAAGAAGTTAGCGGCAGAGAACCTCTTCCTGCAGCACGATCTAGCCGAGGAAACACATCAGCTGCGCAACTATAAAACCAAGCACCGAGCTGAAGAAAAGGCTCCTCCAGTGACGCCCAGAAAGTCCCGAGTACTACCTTTCCGCGATGGATTCGACGATGACGAGATTGCAGCCGTGTCGCCCAGCAAGTCAGCGGCACGGTCGAAAAGAGCCACGCCCACAGTACCTGGTAAACGGAAACGACAAGCAAGCGTGGATAGTCTGGTTCCATTACAATTGAGTCCAGCAGGAGAAATGATGGTCGTTGACCAACCTGGCGATACCGACGAGCCTTCACTTGAAGCAGAGAATAATTTACCAAAGACGAATGGCCGTGATCATCAACTTATGAAACGCCTTCTCAGCCACCGCTTGTTCCCTGGCCAGCAAACCGATCTCGAAGCATTGACCAACCTTGCCTTTCCCTCGGAGCCGCACCGACCTCTGTCTAACATCATCATAGATGAGTTAGCCAAGCTAGACCTCGGCAGCTATGTGCTGGAATACATGTACATTATCGGGCCGCTATGGCAGCGGGCATTGACTGAGCGGTTTTACGACCCGGTGTCTCGGTTTGCATCCATCACCCGATACGTCTTCATGATGGATCATGTTCCTGTCGTAGATCTAGTTGCCCCTTTGGCCGGTGTTCTTCAGGACTCTGTCGAGGTCAACGCGGTACCCCGATTCCGCTACTCCCCAGCTGCACGAGAAAAAGCACGAGTGGTTCGACAGACACCACAGGCTGACTTGCAACCTGCTGTTGATTCCACCGAAGCTTTACGCTTGCTATACCATATGGCGTGCGAACTCTTGCACGACAAAGGCGCACTTGAGAGTCTCTGGAAGCGTATAAGGCATACCTTCATCCTTGTGATGTTGCACGGCTCCCAGTCACTGAAGGACATCGTACTCATTTTACAACTTTTATCAACCAGCATTCGACCAGAATCATTCGGCCCTATCATGCCTTCCGAGCAAGAGCAGGCAGATGTACAACGGTACATAGTAGATCGTCTCACCCACATGTTGAGTGAACCCTCACAACCAGACGAGGGCATGGAGCCTTACACTGCTTACGATATCTGCGCCATGCGGTTGGAGGTCTTGCTCTTGCTGGAGACGCTATCGTCCAACCCAGCAGCTCCAGGTCAAGATCACGGCAGTAGCATCATCGCCGCCCACCCCAATGCACTACCCCGATTGTTCCGGTGCATGCACGACGAGCTAGATGCACTGTACTCATTTCCGCCTGAGCACGATCTACGGGTGGCCTTGGTCAATGGACTGATGCGACTAATTTTTGGGGTGATGCGACGCCACGGGCGATTCATCAACATGCAAGAGAAGCTTGCCTGTGTTCCAGGAACCAAGCAGAAGCATCTCGTGGTGCTGACCCGCCTGGCCTTCTGTGAGGGGTCCGTTCTCGAGGCTGGCATTGATGATGAGACTGTCGACATGGCGCATGAGCTGCTGGAGGAATGGACGAATCCGCAAGAAGCTGAGTCATTGGCAGAAGCATTTCCGAGTTCGCGGCGGGATTGAGGGAGTATTGTGTACGAGGATATTTGCATGTTGACCTGGCGCGTTTATGGACTTTGGAGTTGATATAGCATGTTTCCACGAGTTTACGAGTCCAAGATACCATTATATATCAAAATTATATTACACTTTAAGTTTGAGTTGGAAATCCCAGGTGGGAGTACCTAGGTAACGAGAGTAAAGAATGTTGGAAATCCCGCTACGGCCAAAAGGCCTACATGTAGGTGCCGAGGATCGTCTTAGACATATACTCAACGAAGAAGACTTTGGTCGGAACACCATATATATCCCCGAGACACTCATTGCAGGGACCTCGAAAACATCGCCCGAGACACCAGGCCTTAAGTGGAGCCCCTGTAGATATCGTTCAGCATCGCCTGGGAGTGGAATCCATTCCAAGCTTGAAGCACTTGATAAGTAAGGGTATGTACAAGTAGTTAGCATTCGAGAACGGTTTTCCCCTCAGACTCACGCTTTCTTTTCCCCAGGACCTGTCCATACCCGAAACCACGCCATTCCATAACAACCCCTGCTCAGTATTTCGGTGTCTACAGTGACGGATCCTAGAAGTGGGACCCTTCACCACCCTAGCAGCGCTGCTACGTAGATATTATCTCGCGTTTCTGCGTTTACCCCCAATCCCGCTCAAATTGCTATTATCTTGATATCTACGGAGTACCGATGGCGTACGTGGGCCAGAGCTTACTCCTGCGCTACGTGAGCGTATGTGTGAGCTTCATAATGCTGCCGAATGGGGATATAAGCGAATTCAGGAGCGGTATCCTTTCGTCCCTCTCTCTACGTTCGATACTCTTATCAAAAAGGACCGCGAGAGAATTGGCGGCGTCACGAAAGCGCGTACCGAACGCCCTAAGAAGCTAGACGAAGCTGACCAAGAGAAATTACTTGCTGCTATCGCTAAGAACCAGAAGATTACCTGCAAGGATATATACTTGCTGAGGTGTCGCATAAAGTCAAGCTATTTTTCCACGAAATCTCGTTTTTTCTAATATTTCTTTAAGAAAAATAGCGCTACTCGTGGCGGCAATATTAACGGAATCTTCGCGGACGCGCTTCAACGCCGAAGATGGACTGCTAATATCGTCACTTTATGCCCAAGAACTAGGGCCATGTTTGTTGCCCTGAAGTGCTCGGTAGCTATCGTTTACTATGCCACAACGCGTAGAGGCTATTATTGAGAGACAGGACTGGGTGGGATGCGCCATATTAGCAGGGTCCGAAGAAATTCATTTGAGTTTTTGGGCTGGCAAAATAGTACGTAATCTAGGCGCTGGGTGCAAAATCCTGACGCGTCTCGGTTGTCGCGACGCTGTACTGACAGAATACCAGTATGCTTCATCATTCAAAAGAGCACTGACGGCAAGGTGTTCAAAACATCTATGCATAGACAAATTTACTGTGTTATGTGGCAGATCCATATTCTCTTCTCCAAGCGCGAGTCGCTGACTCAGGACATGATGAAAAGATAGGTCCACTGAGTGGAAGGTGCCAAAGAATACGCCTGTCAATGACCCGAAGGCCGTTGAACAGACTGTTCCGCCGCGATGTGCAATGCAGGGACCAATCTGTGGTGGACCGCCATGTTGACCGCAGCCACCCAAACAAGGTAAGTATGAAGAAGAAAAAAAGAAGAGGAAGTTACGGGGAAGGCGAGGTATTTATAGGGGAGGCTATGGCGCTAGTGCTAAGCGAGATATGCTATGACCAATAGAAGCTCCTGGAAGTAATGGGCGGTGATATCCGGCAGAACCAGCGAAAGGTCATGTGATTCTTGCCCATTACCGTCACGTGATATGCGGAAGTTTTGGGAGACCAGCATCCACCAGCAACACCAGGCGAGGAACCACCAACACCCCCAGCGTTGCGTCCACTCACTCGCCACAATGCGGAACAGGGCCAGCACTTCATTAGCCAAGGCTGTATGTTCAATTAACCCCAAGTCCTCTACCCCTTCGCACATAGTAACTGTTACGTCTCGCAGAAAATCCGTCAATCATGGAGCAAGTACAACTTGTATAACCTGTCACGATTCCGTACGCCGGCCACCGCCAGTCGCACATTCTTCCAACAAAAATGGACCGCCAAGGCCCTTGCCCGCGCTTACCACGGTGAGCAGGTCCGCGAAGGCCAGTGGAAGCGCATGTTCTCCAAGCGCATTCGCAGCGTCATCCCCATGTACCCCCAAGATCTGGCAGCAGATGATGGATCCAAGGCGTCAGCCGGTCGTGGATCTGGACTTGCGAAGCGTGGCGAGGAGAATGTGCGTCTCACTCCCTATACTCAGATGGCGTTCGCTCCCCTGGAGCGACGATTGGATGTTGCAATCTTTCGTGCTCTGTTCGCCAGCAGCACTCGGCAGGCTCGGCAGTTTGTTATTCACGGCGCCGTTACAGTTAATGGACACAAGGTATGAGTCCGGTGATTACCGCGGGACACGTATCGCATCTGCTAACATACTCGGCTTCATAGATGAGACACCCTAGCTACCTCCTCAATCCCGGTGATCTCTTCCAAGTCGACCCCGAGCGTGTGATGTTTGCAACGGGTGCCCCCAAGACCAAGTTCGAGAGACGTGAAGCCCGCCAACTCAAGCAGAAGGCGGAGGATGGCGAGGGCGAGACGGAAGAGAACAAGTCGGATGGCGCCGAGGTGAAGGAGGAAAAGCCCGAGAATGCGAAAGATACCCTCAAGGCATTGATGGCGCAGGCCAAGACCATCATGTCGAAGGACAAGGACGTCCTCCCGGCCAAGCGCAAGCAGGAGCTGCGTGGGTTCCAGAAGGCTGTGCGCCGTGTTCTGTCCCGTACTGAAACAAGCACTGTCCTCACCGACAACTTGGAATCCCAGTTCTCAGAATTGACTCTGCTGCTGAAGGCCAAACGCGCTGAGAAGAAGCCCGAGAAGTCAAAGAAGGATAAGGAGGAGTCGACCGAAGAGACAGCTGTGGCCCAGGAATCAGAAGGTGCCAGTGATAAGCTCTCCGAGGCATTCAAGTCCGCTGTCGAGGGCGGCGAGGTCGATACCTCCGAGCTCACCGACGAAGAGTTTGACATCCTCAAGCGCGCCCTCACCCAAATGCGTGACAACCCCATCGACCACACCAAGCCCTACGCCACGCCCTGGCGCCCACGCGACTACATGTCCGCATTCGCCTTCATCCCCCGCTACCTCGAAGTCAACCAGAACATCTGTGCCGCCGTGTACCTACGCCACCCCGTGGCCCGGCCCGGGTCCGCCGAAGTGCCCACACCCTTCGGCGAGGCAGTCATGACCCCGGCCTATGGCTGGTACCTGAAGAGACGATGGTAGAGAAGGTGCGACATCTTCTCTATCCAAGGTTCTCCATTGTTTCCATTACCGTTTCACCCATTTCAACGAGTGTATTACTGGGTTTGTATCTTTTCTACTCTGCGTGCATATTCTCTCTGGTGCTCATACGGGAATCCCTTTCACTGGGATCATGCTGACCATGGTGTTGGTGCCTTTTTTGTTTCTTGTTGGGCTCCTGCCCCTCTGTACCACCATAGCCCATGCTGTAAATGGATATATCAAATGCCTACAAACCTGAACTTACTCGTAACACAATCCTCCACCGGGACGCTAGGAATTCTAAGCGCTAAGCACCCAGTTGAGCAGAGATCTTTAATTAGCCCCTCGGTGTTGTATCCTTTTTTGGGGCACTTCTATGGTACTCCCCGGTGAACACACTACTACACTACAATATGAGCTTCAGCTTCAGCCTTGGATGTTTCATAAAAATCCTCAGGCTTGCAGACAACCTACGAGGCTGTTTTGCACAGGCACCGAAAGAGTATAAAGCTGTCACTGAAGAATACAATTGAAACAATTACTCAACAGAAACTTTGCTAACTTAACACCTCGATTAATAGTCGAGTCTCCTCTTTAATAATGCAATTCAATCTTATTCGACAATTTGCAAAAAATATACCTAGGCAGCTAGTGAATCTCCAACGCAAGTGAGAAATAGATCGAGGTGGTACATAGAAGACCCGCAATCCCGTGAAAATTACCACCTGCTCAAAATTGCAGACACGAACCCAGATTTGCATTTCTCCCCTCCCCGTGATCGACAATATCAGGGCACTCGTGACATTGTACCACGTATTATCCATTCAATTCCCCTAGCGAGTTCCTCGTTATCAGCTTCATCCAGCTTTTGCAACTAGCCAGCTTCAAGTTTGCCCTCGCGCGAACTGCGGCCCCTCCGCCGTATCAACCATTCCCGCGGACTGGATACCATCGCCAATGGTACTGGCCCAGCAGGAATATTTGCAATCAGCATATCATTCTCCTCTACTTGACTTGGCCAGTCTTTCCACAGGCTTGCGTCAACGGTGGAGCCCCAACTCGCCGTCTGTTTCTGTGGTGGTAAGGAATCCGGGAAATAATACCGTTCCGGAAGGCAGCGAGGCGCCCATCGAGAACAGAAGACAAGATAGTGTTGATGGCTTGCTCGCTGAAAAGGATCTTTATTACGCGCCGATGACCGTTGGATCGACTCGAACAGAGACGAACGGCCCGGACATGTTAACGTCCACGAATGCGCGAGGTACTAAACGGGGTCGTGAAGTCGAAGTTGGGAATGAGGGGGATACACCGCGGAAACATGGAAAGAGGCTTACAACCAAAGAAGAAGTATCACTCTTCGAGCTTTGCAATCGACATGCGGACACTTTTGGCAGGCGCAGTGACATCTGCAACTGGTGGAAAACCATTGCCGCAGAGTTTACAAGAGTTCATGGACGTCCGTACTCATGGCACTCAGTGCGGCGCAAAGTGGAACTCGGCACGAAACAGCGCATCAAATTTCTAGAAGACCAGCGACAGCGACAGCAGGACTTTTCCGGCCCCAATCCAGTCCAAGATCCGATGAACCCGCAGTGGTGCGCGGCTCTTGATTCCTGGATCCCGAGCTGGCAGCGCTGGGAAGAGGCCGAGTCGCAGCGTATCTCGAAACGAGATGAGATGATTCGGAAGCGCTCACATAGTAAGCCGCAGCCAGAGCTCGGCGAGGATGTGGAAGATTCATTCCACGATGGCATAACCTCGCCTGGCGATGCTATCCCACTCACGAATCATACTGCAACCCCAACCGCGCCTATTCTAGCTGCAAATCCATTCGACCTTCCTTCCAACTCGATTTCCGCGCCCGTCAAACTACCGCCGGGTTTCGAAAACATGTTCTCCAATACTCAGCCCACGATACCCATACCACATGCGCCTGCACCCGTCCCCACATCACCATCTACAGGCTCCAGCCAAACGAGCAAACGCATGGTCAGCGCCGTGATCGAAACACTGGGCAAACTCAACAAGCACCTCGATGGAGCTTCAAGAGACGGAAGTACTGATGCACGTTCTTCGCCCGTGATCTCAGCATTAATCCAAGCCGCGACTGAGTCAGAAGTTCAGAACAGCTCATCAACACCAGACATTGATCGCATCAAAGAGGAACTTCGACAGGACTTGCGAGCCGAGATGCGCCGAGAGCGCGCTGCCCTGGAAGAAAGGTTGGATTCTGTGCAGAGAACACAAGAGATGATTCTTGAGATGTTGAGGCAGAGGTCTGCATGATGCCGTTGTGAGAGCTACTGATATCTCTGCTTATTGTTTTTGCTTTGAGGCACTGCTGTGCTGGTAGCCATCTATTTTCCCGTTTCAACATGATACCCAGAATACGCAAGGCGTTTTACATTTACAGCGAGGGTTTTGAATGAATTTGCATGAATGTATTCAAGTGCAGACTTCTACAACAGTCTATTGCTCTGATGTATCCTCGACCATCTAGTTCGCAATGTCTGAACAAGTATCCAAGGAATGCAATTCTATATCTACTCTCTTGCCTATCGGCAATACGAAGTCACTTCGCCTTTCGCTCCATTCTCTTCACAACTATTCATAAAATCAGCATCGCCCTTAAACCCAAAAAACTTCGTATACGTACCTTCCTGGATAACTAATCCACCTCTTGGAGGTACTACGCAACTCATCATCAAAATGCCCAAAGTATCCCGAACCTTCTTCCCACGAGTACAAATATCCATCTTCTCGCTTATATTCGCACCGCACCTTCCGGGGCCTATTCGCATCAGCATCAACACACCAAGCAAGAGAAATTTTCAGAACCCAAAGTATCACTAAACAAAAACTTCTTCTTCATAACCTCTTCCCCACCCTGAGTCCTCGGGTAAACAAAATCATACACATTATACCGACACTCATCATCCTTCAAATGATCGAGAAACTTCTGCCATTCGGATTCACTCCATCTCCCTGCGTCAGGGTCGTGGAGGCCGGTTTCCTTTACGATAATTTTGTCGCCTTCAGGACTGTAGTGGTATGTTGCGTATTTTAGGGAGCCGTCACGTACGGCGTTGTAGGCTTCGACTGGGTCGGTGGGTACGGGGTCTGGGGCTGCCATTGTATCACGGATAAACGAGGTAGTGGAAACTCAGGGGATGGAGGTTTATGTTGCGTGATTGTCGGTTATGAAGTGGGATTACTAGTGTGTTCGTCATATCTTGCTGGATTTGGGGTCTGTTGCCACTATTGGTCCTGTCCCCTCTATTCGAACTGTGGAAGAGTGGAGGTGAAGCTCGGAAAGAGATTGGGGAAATGGAGCATCTTGAAGATCAGTGGGCCGATACAAAGTTTAAAGGCCGAGAGCTCCAGCGACACATCTACATACAACCCTTACGACAGGAACACAATCCGAGATGATGGCAATTGCTCTATATAAGAGAAACAAAACATAAGAAAGAGTACCTGAGGTAGTCATCGGCTAAATTACAGATAATGGTAGATAGGAACAAGGATGCACTACTCGAGTCTCAAAGGCCTCGAGTTCACTCAAACAAACATGTCTTTAAAAAGAAGCCGGACTTCAGCCCGTACCGTGATGCAGTCTAGTAGTAGAAGGTCTCATCGACGGTACGGCCACGCATCCAGCGGGGCTCGGAACCACGGACGTAGATGTCCTCGAAGAGGATGCGGGAGGTGTTGTCGGGGACAGCCATCTGCTCAGCCTTGGCGACCTCGGCGTCGACGTAGGCGCGGGCGGCCTTGTCGATACTCTTGAGCTCCTCCTCGGAGGTGACGCCCCACTCGATCATCTTCTGCTTGAGACCGGCGATGGGGTCGTTGGTCGAACGCATGCGCTGGATCTCCTCACGGCTGCGGTAGGTGGTACCGGGGTCGGACATGGAGTGACCACCGTAGCGGTAGGTGACGTACTCCAAGACGAGCGGGCCCTTACCGGAGATAGCGTACTCCTTGCTGTACTGCACGGCGGCCTTGGTGGCCAGGACGTCCATGGCGTTGACCTTCAGACCGGGGATGTACTGGCCACGCTTGTAGTACTCGGTCAGGGCGGAGGAGCGGGCGGCGGAGGTACCCATGCCGTACTTGTTGTCTACAGGAGAGTGTTAGATGAGCTTGAATTGCGCGCCCGGAGAGGGCGGAGAAGATGGTGATACGCACTCTCACAGCCGAACAGAACGGGGAGATTCCACAGCTTGGCCATGTTGAAGGCTTCGAAGACCTGACCCTGGTTGGAGGCACCGTCACCGTACAGGACGATGGAGGTGTTGGGCTGCTCGTTGTACTGCTGGGCAAAAGCCAGACCGGCACCGACGGGAACCTGGGCGCCGACGATACCGTTACCACCGTAGAAGTTCTCGGCGAACATGTGCATAGAGCCACCCTTGCCGTAGGCGATACCCTCGCGACGGCCCAGCAGCTCACCGATGATCGACTTGACGGTACCGCCGCGCATCAAAGCGAAACCGTGGCAACGGTAGGCGGTAATAATCTTGTCCTGGCGGGTGATAGCATGCTCAATACCGACAGCGACGGCTTCTTGACCGGTCGACAGATGGCAGAAACCACGGATCTTCTTCTCTTTATACAGGCGGTCGGCGGCCATCTCCATGCGACTGATGAAAGAAAATCTACGGTCAGAGAGAAGCTCAAGACATCGAGAGTAAGACTGGCGCATACCGAATGGAGACCATGTCGTGGTACATCTGCTTCAGCTCCTTCTTGGTCGTCTCCAGAGTGTACGGAGGCGGGTCGAGCTCGTAGGTCTCGTAGCTCTCGTCGGAGAGGCGGACGGTAAAGGGCTTGTCATCCTCCTATTCAGCGCAATCACCAGTGTCAGCACTGCAGGTTCCTAGGTTCTCCGGCGACTTTTAAGTTTTCCGAAAGGGTCTCAACAAACCTGCGGGATGTTCTCCGCGTGCGCAGAGGCGGCGTCGGTGGTGACGGTACGACGGGCAAGAGGGGCGAACTGACGCCGAAGGGGCGCAGCCTGGCGGGCCGCAGTACGGAAGAGCATGGTGCAACAAATGAGCCCAATTGAAGATGGAGTGGATGGGAGGGAGATAGCGATACTTTTCCGCCAGATGTTGGGAACTCAAGATTTCCGATTACTTAAGCGCTTCCCGTTCGGGGCCCGGTGTGTACACTGCAAACAGGGCAAAACTTGGAGTCATCTTGGAGATAAGTGTTTTCTAACTATATCCTGGAGAGCACAGTAAAATGATCTCCGTCACGGATTGGGATTACAGATGGGACACTCGCTGTGATGACCCAACTTTGAGATAGATCATCTACCATCTTGGCTATGTAAGCTTCGATTGCAGGATCCCACCCCTTTTCCTAGTTCTAAAGCCCTTCATCAATATGCTACTAGATTGCTCTACAAGATACCAAATCCGTCCCCCCAAACCAGGATAGGTGTTCCATCAAGATCGCCAGCTAGAAAGTCCCTGTAATGCTGGCTACTGGAAGATTGGAATCAACCAGCGACTTCTTCGAGTCACCACATATCTCAAGGTCCAGTCAAGAATCCTTTCGTTTAAGCCTATTTTTAGCTAGGGGATAACTAATAGGATATACACATATCGACAGAAACAGACGAATTCGCACCTGAACGTGAGGACTAAGACGCATAGTTGCAGTCTTGAGATATCCTGATTCACCTCATCTTGGGGGGTTGATCAAACCCAACAGTCCCTCTAATCAAGCAGTGGAAGCTACAGGGGCATCACAGAATAACTGGACTATCATGCCGCACTGCACGAGCTGACAATAGCATTATTCGAAGGCCACTATGTGCCGGCCCACCCCTCCGCATCCCAGAGAAGTGTCAAGCCATCTGGAAATGCAACCCCTAGGATACTAAGATGGGAATCTCCAGGAACTAGTGTCACCTGCCATGAACTAAAGGGAAGCGAGATCACCCCTCGTCCAAAACAAGAAACCTCCCCCCAGGCATGAATATAAATACCTCCTTGTTCTTCCTTCTCCAATTCAGTCATTTTGTTAAATGCACCTGTTTACTAACTACAGAAGGCTGCTCGTAACATACAACTAAAGACTTTTCACTATGTATATGCTTTCCCTGCTTTCCCCATCCCCATGAAGGTACCTTTGATGACCCGCTCTAATCTTCAGCGGATCAAGAAGGTATCCCAAAGGGTTGAGGAATCGTGTGAACAAGCACTTCCAAGATGGCCCTCTCGTAGCGTAGTCGTAATGTTAGCTGTTCTATATCACTCCCTTGATAATGTTACTTGTTCTAATATGCCTTGCAGTAATCAACTACACCTCACTTCGAAGGCATCGTGTAGTCTCCTGATGCATTTCTAAGTTGACGAGTACCTTTTTGTACACCGAGAATACGAAGAAATAGGTGAGAATACCGGTCCCTTTGATCAATGATAACACAAATGATTCGCTCAAAAGTCTCCTTCCACCTACGTACAACCTATGATTAAACGTACCCGCGATCGAACAACTCCGTAGGCGAAGTTGCAAAGAAGGTTAGATATTATGACACGGTCATGCGACTCTTCCTTGTCTTGTTGACATAGCTCTACCTCTCGATCGGAATACTACCCATAGAAGCTTAGCCTGTGTCCGGCAAGATTGGTGGCTTGAAACCTGAGGTGAGGGGAGGTATAAGATACCTGAGAAGCTGGTACTGGATACCTAGAAACTAGGAGGATACTAGGTAGTAAATAATGTTTATTTACGGTTCCGCATACGCTTTATTGTGTTCTGATGGTTTGTTTAACTTGAGGGCACGTAAGCACAAGAACATAAACATCTAAAGCGCCAAGATAATTACATATTTGAAGCTAAGCCAGCATGGTACGCGGTCACAGTGACTGCTTGGACACTCTTCCCTGTGTGATGTAAGATTTGACCCTATTTCGTAATATTCGAAAAGGGACCTTGATTGCTGCTTCCCTTCATCATCGACTTGGAAAGCGCGAACTTTGTTTCTCGCCTGTAAACCGTTTCCTTTCTTCTAGTACTCATGTTCACATGGTTCTGGGCACATCACTGGAATCTGTTAGGTAGAGAATTCGAGAGAAAGGCCTTATTATATATCTATGGATCTGTGTAGAAGGACTCGGGAGGAGAAAGAGAACTCGAGCAGTACATGGTTCCCATTGTTCCAGGGCCCGGGGCTAACGATTAATTTTCCATAGCCAACATTTGAACCTTTCAGTTTGTGCACTTTTCCGAGGCTACCTATAATGCCGAATTACCCTCTAGGGCTTGTTGAAATGTAGGAATATCTGGTGGACAGGGAACTGTTCGGTTAATGCTACGGAAGCTGCGAGAGAGCTATTGTCTAGATATGCTATGGATGGACTTTCCCAGGCTCCTGACAGTCCAATGCATCGTAAGTATTACTCAATTGGCAGTTTAACCGAGTGTTCAACACTGACTCGACATGTCGTACTTTTGCTGTAATATGCGGCCCCTCCCGACTGGTGCGATTGAGTGAGCCCATATGATTGGCGCCGCTCCACTGATGTCTGGGTGAGGCGTTTGACCAGGGAACTGGGTAAATCCGACTGGTTCTGGGGGAGTGTATGTAGGGAATGCAATGCATCCCATTCTCAAAAGGGATCTGTTGCATGTTCCAGTTCAGCATCTACTTTCTTATCATCACATGCGATGAATCCAAGTGACCCCGCATCGAATTGACAGATCATTTCTTTGACAGCAAGTGTCAAGGGGCATAATTGCAGACCCTACTTTGTAGTTGGGAATGGAACGAATCAAGCCAAGACAAAACTAACACCATTTGTCTTAGCGGCCCTCTACTCGGGTCCGGGCTAGAGTCCGTACAATACCAAGTTGGAACACCCAAAGCTAAGCCTACTTCAGATCCACGGCAAATACCAACGATAACAAGTGTCATGTCGGTCCACCGGAAACATGAGCCGCAGCTAAGCTGGTCTGGGCTCTTCCTACAGTAACGCTCTGGATCTCGTGTCTTTCCTACACAGGATTCGTATGGAATCTCAAAACGACCACGGAGTAGACGATCGCGGCTTTGCCCACTCGTTTAGGACCCATCCAGCCGTTTCACCAGTGGCAGTTCCTTTTAAGCGAGCGATGCGACACTGGCCCCACAGGAGCTTCAGACATGCGTTTCAGCATACCGACGATGACGGCATCACAGAGGACTCTGGCGCACCTACTCCGTGTATCTTTCTGCAACAGGATAATAGCCTAGACCCGTCGCGCTTACCAGCCCAAGTCATGCAGATACAGACGCCGCGTTGCCCAGTATGTACAAGTCATCGTGGACCCGGTGCATGTCGAGGCATGCACTTATGTCCGCCATCCGATAAAGACCCACATACTACACGCGGGCGTTTTATTTCCGAAAATTAAGCGCAGCAGATAAATGCCTGACTTGATATACGTACTACATACGTACATTCATAAAGTTCTGGCAAGCACAGTCCGGGTACGGAGTACGAGGCCGATCAACTGACTGAAACACCGGCCCGCGGTCACCCCTGAATACCCACGGCACTAGATAACTTACACACATAGTTAGACGCACAGGAACAATCTGATACTCTCATGATACGTACAGATACCGGTGGAGTCCCGATAGGATGTGCCAATGTCCCGGCTCCACAAGCCTTCAACGGCGATGATCATAGTGCACCGCGTTACCGAAATTTGGGGCCAGGCGCTAAGATGAGGATTATCATGATTTCCAGTTTTTTTACCTTACGCACGTAAGTACTTGTTCTCGCAGGATCCAGGAGGTGGCTCGAAGCTAGCGATGGGGACTCGAACTGACTTTCGGGGTCGCGATGCGGCATTTAATTTGAGTAGGGCCAACTTGATAGCTCTTCAGGGGTGAGAACCGCGTGGTTGACATCTGTATTTGCTGTACGGAGGATTCGATACGGAGTACATAGGGAGACGTATGACAGAAAGGAGAAAGGAGCACGAGTGGACCTATGGCCAGTGGCCGCATGTGCAGGATCAATGTTATTCTCGGACTTTCATTGATAGATCCGGACGGAGTACGAAGTACGGAGTACTGTGGACAGGTCGACTCATCCCTTGGCGACCAGACTCGGACCATACACTGATACCTCAAAGAAAGTTCATATCTCGTAGCCTAGCATAAATACATACACAATGAAGCAATGCCGATCCAGTACTGAAATTTGAGGTTCGGGGAGGCACTAAGGAAGCCCCCGAAAGAAAAGGCTAGGAGGATCACCCTGCACGCGACATTGATCCTGCCCACCTGGAATGGCACTTACGGGCGAAAGATTGAGACAGTGATATGCAAATAATTTCAATTCTCCGGGCGTTCAGCTCCTATTGTCAGCGCCAGCACTAAAGAAGTGGAGAGGTGGAGAAGGGATTGGCACGATAGCGCGGCGAAAAACAAGACATAGGTCTGCAGGCGAAGGTGCAGAAAGGGGTCTCTGTGATCTAGGGCCTCTCGCCGGTCTAGGTCTACTGTACACTCGGTGCTCTTTTGCGGAGAGTGAGATGACCGTGAGACCCGTGATGATCGCCATCTTGCCTCCGGAGCTCATTCCAAGAACGCTGTGGGCCGAGTCCAATGGGAAGGGGTGGTAGAAACCCAGAAAATTGAGGCGAAAAGCTTAAAATGTGAGCATGGAAATTAACCGACTTTCCGCGACATCTAGTGACAGGAAACGCTTGTATGATCGACGGGGTTGCCAGGGGGCCCAGTATATGAAGTCCGTTAGCCAATGAAGGTGAATGCAAGGGCTTAGTCAGCATATAGCAGGTGGCGGATTTGGGGTTCAGTGGCCAACATGGTGTCCCTGGATACAAAAGCTGGTCAATAGGGGAAGATTGGAGATCCCGAGAGATCCCACGAAGATCCAAGACCGGAAGGGTCTTTCTTGAAAATCATCGGCACCAAGGGTGATCCAGGTACTTAAATATGTGCTGGCGATAGCGATGGTCTGACACGGAGGTCCGGATAACCCGAAGTGTTGCATTTTCCTCCTATGTACCCGATTTCCGATATCCTCCCGGTTTACGGTGAACCGTGGATACTAGCAAGGGGCTATAGCTACCCCGCAGCTCATGTTGATATCCTATGCCATAGGACACACAATGGCATCATGGGACATTCAACTCGGGCGTAGCAGATGGGGGGGGGGGGGAATTGGGGATCCACGTAAAAAGCAGAGTTCATCACCTTCCCGTTCCAGGGCGTCGCATTGAGTGTCCACTTTACTTACTGTACATACATAGAGAACGAACTTTGTGGTCCACTTTCTACTAATAGCTAGTTATGTACTAACTAGCAGTATATTTAGTACACTGCACTACTGTACTGCAGTGCTGCAAGGGAATTAACCACGTTTTTCTCCGGATGGAACATTCTTTCATTTTTCGACTACCCTCATAACCTGGGCGACCCACGCAAGTCTAATTAATAGTACACACACCACCCGTGGCTCAGCCATTTGCCACTCCTCCATGTTCGGTAGTAATGTGGATCCCACGATCGGATTCCTCCTTTCTCCAGACGCGGTGCCTGGTCCATGATCTGCCCTTTCTCTTTCTTAAATCATATTTTTTTGTCCGAGAGCCCTAGGAGACTAGTAGTACTTCGGACTAGTAAAGCCGCCGGCGTAATTATTCCCCTCCTTCTCATCCAATCTTCTCTATCTTTTCAATTCCCCCTAAACCGTTCTCTTCCTAACCCCTGTCGCTCCTTGATTCTTACATGGTTACACCATCTTACCCATTTTACTGTACACTTTTATACCACTAGTCCACTTCGCGATAGTGTACGATCTGTCTTTCTGCACCCGTCGCTCCTTACGCTCTGGGCCCCTGGGAGCTTTCTTTATTACACCTTTTCTGATTTATTTTTTATTTTCTACTTTTTCATTCTTTAGGTTTTGGGGCGTCTTGTCTTCTCCTCTCGCCTTTCTTTCTTGTCCCTAAAACCCCCCCACTCCCTATTCATCTTCGGCCTGGTTTCTGGTTTCTGTTTCTGGGAAAATCCCCCATGTGGAAACCTCGACACTCACCCAGATCGGATTCCAAGTCTGGGAACGAATCAAACCATCTTCATCTACCTGATATCGGCTTCTTGGGGCGATCCAGGAAGAAGAACCTTGCTACGCGTGAGTATCATATCCAATCCGGTCTTCCAATCTGAGACCTCTCTACGATGTTCTAGATGCTCTTTCTCAAACCCGCCCCTGAAGACGTTCTTGTTCTTTCCTTTGCGTTCTAATCTTCTGATTAATTTGCATCCAGCGTCAGCGTTGTTACCCCCGCATTACTAACGCAACTTCTGGTGAGGTACAGAATTACAATCACGGCCGGATTCGCCGTCCCGCTCCACGCTGCGGTCCTTTCGTTCATTTACTCGAGGCAAAGACCGTCCTGAGAGTACATTGTCGAACTACACCGACCTCACGGCAACTCGTCCACGCGCTCCCTCAACCATTGCGGACTCTATTAACTCCGAATACCCTGAATATATCCAACAGCCGGCTCACTCGCACCGCTCGCGCATGTCTTTCAATTCGAGATCGGGAAATCCTATGACAGGCCCAATGGAGGTCGACCGCACTCGCACCCGGAGGGAGAGGACCTTTATCGGCGCCGAATGCGCCGTCTGTGAGGAGCCACTGGAACATACGCTGCGGGGTGAACGTATTCTCCAGCTGTCATGCAGCCATGTGTCCCACGAAGCATGCTTCTACGAGTATATTCGTGAATTCGAAGCGCAATATTGTCCCACGTGCAATTCCCCCTTAGGGCTTGATACGAGTCGCGGTGGAAATGTGTTGGATATTGGTTAGTTGCACCGTACGGCACATTGGATCGTCAGCCACTGACCGATCATATTCAGAGAAAATTAGCAACATTGTCCGCTCGGCGACTATGAGCGACACCGCTACGACACGCAGCGGCATGACGACTCCGAATCCGTGGGATCAGCCGTCTGGTCGTCGACCACCCAGTGATCTCGGCAGCCGGTTCCTCCCGCCGCCGTCAACTTATAGCCGACAAGATAGCCGACGAGACAGTCGCGACACTACCAACCAGCGCGAACGCGTGGAGCGCTTGACGGTAGCCTCTCACCCCCACCAACCACATTCTCGAAACAGCAGCGCGGCAGGTTCTGCCGGCGAGTATAATGAGAGTCAGCATACAAGCAGTGGACGACGCCACGACTATGATGTTCAGGCCATGGAGTCGGACGTGAGCCCCCGCCCCGGCTTGACAAAGAACCCCATCCCCTCCCCGATCGTGACTGTGCGAAGCGAATTCCCCACCATGAGCCGATCCCGCCAGCAACAATCCCTCACTTGCCTGATCACGGTGGAAGTCCCAGAGGGCAATTGGCGTCCGGACTCGGAGGACCTCCGACAAGCGCTGGGCGGCCAGCGGCTGCTTGATGAGCCGTATTCCGCGCGGCTTGGTGGCTCGCAGGATGCCCGTTCTCTTCAGTGCGAACAGGCGGAGAACTTGGATGACGTTGCTGAGGAGTTGCGAAACCGGGTTGACAACTGGCATGGACTCGAGTTTAACCGGTTTGGCAAGCTGCGCTTGCACGGACAAATGCGTGTGGGCAAGGACCGGGAATCATGGCAAGAGTTGGATTGTTATCTGTTCGGGGAGATGCTTATTTGCATCAAGGAAAAGAAAATTGCCGATGCTCATCAGTATGACGATCGTTCCGGCAAGCGCAAGACAGCGCGATGCTCTCTCAAGGGCTCTATTCTGATCAAGAAGCACTTGAAGGCCATTGAGGCTTCCTCTGACGAACCGGTTCTCACTTTGAACTTATCGGTTAGCGAGCTTCCTTGCTTCTTCCTTCGCTTCCAGAACCGGACCCAGCTTGAAACGTGGCGTCGTGCTTTGATGGACCTCCACCCGGTCGAGACTCTGACTCGCGGGAGCGACTATGACTTGGACAACTCGGGTGCTGAGGAGGATGATTACCGGACCAACCGCATCCAACGACAGGCTTCTCTCAACTCGTCCTACGGTGCGGGCAAGTCGAACAACACAGCCATTACCGACTATACCAACCTGGAAATCGAGGCTCCTTCGATAGATTCATTCCACATCCCTCTTGATATCGTCGTCGTCATCCCGGTTTCCTCATCGATGCAGGGCCTCAAGATCACCCTTCTGCGGGATGCCCTCAAGTTCCTCGTTCTGAACCTCGGTCCCCGAGACCGGATGGGTCTGGTAACATTCGGCTCAAGTGGTGGCGGTGTGCCCCTCGTGGGCATGACTACCAAGTCATGGAATGGATGGAACAAGATCCTTGACTCAATTCGACCCGTCGGCCAGAAGAGTCTCCGTGCCGATGTGGTGGAGGGGGCCAATGTGGCCATGGACCTCTTGATGCAGCGCAAGTTCACCAACCCGGTCTCCAACATTCTTTTGATCAGCGATTCATCCACCTCAGACCCCGAAAGTGTCGATTTTGTCGTCTCTCGCGCGGAAGCCGCCAAGGTCAACATCCACTCCTTCGGACTTGGTTTGACGCACAAGCCCGACACTATGATCGAGCTTTCGACCCGCACCAAGGGGTCATATCTTTACGTCAAGGATTGGATGATGTTGCGTGAGTGCGTTGCTGGTTGCCTGGGTGCCTTGCAAACTATTTCCCACCAGAACGTCAAGCTGAAGCTCCGCCTGCCGGAAGGTTCGCCCGCCAAGTTTGTTAAGATCAGCGGTGCCCTTCATACGACCAAGCGTGCCACTGGACGAGACGCCGAGGCTGCTCTGGGGGATCTTCGATTTGGTGATAAGCGCGATGTCTTGGTGCAGCTGGTCATCCAGCCGGACAATGCTACGCAGGACAACGTGCCCCAGGATCCATGGGAGAGCTTGGTGTCAGGACTGGAGGCGCTCGGTGGTGGACTGGATGGAGAGGAACAGCGTGTAATGAGCGTTGAGGAGGTCCCGTTGATCCAGGCCGACTTGACCTACGGTGATCTTCTTCGTGATGGACATCTAACTCATTCGCCTCGCCCATCTCTTCTTGCCATTACTATGCTCCCGCCCAACCCCAAAGCCAGAGGCCAACGGCCTGCCACTCCTCCCATCCCCCCTCATCCCTCCATCGTCCAGCGCCGCATGGAACTGCTTACATCCGACATGCTCACGCGGGCACTCACTCTTGTTTCTCGCGGTCAACAAGACCGTGCGCAGCACCTGCTGAACGAGACCCGCAGTATCCTCAAGGGTCTCGGCAAAGGCGGCCTGCCGCCTCTTCCTCCAGGCGCCTCCCGGCCCTCGGGAACCAGCGACTCGGGCAGTCGAGTCGACACCCCGGGCTCCACCTCACCCAACATGTCAGCCTTCGGAGACAGCCATGCATCCTCGGTTTCCGACGCAGCCACCATTACGCCCGCGTCCGCAGTCGACGCTCAGACCATGTTCGCCTTGAACGCAGACCTGGACTCTGCCCTAGAGTGGATCAATCATCCCGCCGTATTCGGGCGCGACTCACGAAAGGCCGTGCTCCAAAGCATCGGCGTGATCTCTTCGCAACGCGCCTACACCTACCGCACACCCTCCGAGGCCCATTGGGCGCAACGAATCTCCGGGGTCCGCCGGCTGACCGACCGGTCCAAAGACTGGCGCGAGATGGGCGACGATGCATTGACCGAAGAGTAGACTCTTCAACCTTCCCCCTTTCAGTTTTCCGGTATTTTGGCATTATCTCCGTACACTTTGTGGAGTCAGCTCATGACTTATTAACCTCCGTTCATATTCCTCGTATTCTCCTCATGCCCATTGTCATTTTTTCGCCCTATGATACCACTTTGTTCCCACCATGACTGCGCGACATGATACCAGGGGCTTCGTTTTTAATGTGCTTTCAATGCTACCTTTGGATTGGTGCCTTGTTGATACATCTGTTTCTCTACAATTGCTCTGGCGGTCTTGGGGATGGTGTGCGGATGGGGTGGTTTCCTTTTTGGTCTCTTTTACACCTCGGATGCTTGTTATTAAAAATATCTTGTGACGATCTACTGCACTTGTTATATAGCCCTGGAATAATTGATTTCCATTGATAAGAATAAGCATTTCGGATTGATTTCTTGCTCAAGCTTGTGTAGGTATGTAGTTGTGCCTAAACGCCGGAAGTGGCTGCTTATCGCCGTGTGGCTCCGCCACATCAGAAAGTACGCACCTTCATCTTTACTCACCCAGCTCCCATCTCTCGGCCTTGAGACGTTGTAGATACCATGCGAGACCTCCACTGATATGCTCACCAAAACTGCTCTCCGCACTCTCTCCGCGCCTGCGCCCAAGTCGGCGTGGGCGCAACCTTCGTTCGCGCGACAAGCCTTCGTTCCCTTCGCATCGCAGGTTTCGAGCGTAGTCGGATCATCTTCGCCCCAGTCCTCACGTGGGATATCAAGTCTACTGCTTCGACGACGTGCAACACTAGCGCCCTACTCCGTGCCAGGACCCTCTTTCCACACCCGGCGCGCATTCACCTCCGGCCCAAGCTCCCGCTCGCAATACAACCGCTACAATCAATACAACCGCTTCGGCAACAACCGCGGCTCTCTATTCTTCTTCCTAATTCAAAATGCCAAACCCCACCATTTCGTTATCCTGGGCCTCGGGGTCTCCGGAATATACCTATACAACACGGACGTCATCTCAGTAAAAAACCTCAATCCCGACCTTCCCACTCGAAAGAGTTTCTGACTTGGTACAGGAAACCGGCCGTCGTCGCTTCATCTGTGTTTCACCCGCACAGGAACTTAGATTCGGCGAGGAGGGGTACCGTCAAGCGCTCAATGAGGCGCGCGGCAAGATCTTGCCCGACTATCACCCGCTCACGAAGACGGTGGACCGTGTTTTGAAAAGGTTGATTCCGCTGGCACCAATTGAAGGGGCAGACTGGAAGGTCCATGTTATTAAGGATGATGGGATGGCTAATGCATTCGTCCTGCCTGGGTGAGTTTTTCCACCACTTCTCAGTCGGGAGTCCTAAGGTACTTGGCGGCTTGCTTACTGGGTTCTGGTGCAGAGGGAAGGTATTCGTCTATACTGGCATAATGCCGATCTGCGAAAATGATGATGGTCTGGCAGCAGTCTTAGGACATGAGATTGCGCACGTTGTGGCGCGGCATCCGGCTGAGCGGATGAGCAATAGTTTCCTCACGCTCGGCGCTGTGTTTGCGATTTCGCTTTTGTTTGATGTTTCCGGGCAGCTTTCTTCGTTTATTATCAACCTCATGTATAGTTTGCCGAATTCGCGTTCGCAAGAGGTGAGTTGGTCTCGGTGGTGGAAGTGTTTTGCATTGGCTAATTGTTGCTCTAGGCTGAGGCGGATAACATTGGGCTGAGTATGCAGGGCAACTACGCTACTAGCTTGGGATGCTGACGGTTTGTGCTAGTGATGATGTCCAAGGCCTGCTTCAACCCAGAGGCTGCTGTTCGACTGTGAGTCCGCCTTGATATGTTCGACGATTCAGACTAATGGTGTATAAGATGGGCTCGGATGCAACAGCAAGAGAAGGGGGCACCCCCGCAGTTCATGTCCACCCACCCATCGGTAGGCCTCGTTACTTTTGATTGGTTCATTCAGTTACTGATGTTTGACCAGAGCTATAACAGAGAGGAAGCCATTCGCGGATGGTAAGAATGTTCAACTCCATTTGCCATTGACCAAGAAGTGCTCACGTTCGCAGGCTCGAGAAAGCCGAAACCATCTACCAGGACAATGGCTGTGGCTACATTGGAAGATATAGTAAGATCCTTCGTACTTATTGTGAACTCGGAGGATGAACTGACCGTCTTATAGTGCCGGGCTTCCACGATGCGTCCAAGTCGTATACTACCTTTTAGTAGTGAGGCGATACAACAATAAAAAAGTCTCTCTTGTATCATAGAATTAGCGAAACAATACACATCACTCATGTTTTGCGTAAATAATGTTTAAAACCCGGGAAATAATTTAGATAATTTCCACGCTGGGGTTCCATCGAAGTAGATAGAAAGCGGACTCAACTGGCGAGTTCCCCTCGTGCAAACATCGCAAACGCACCCAACTCCCCCGTCGAGCTCCCAAAAATTCCCCGGCACAAACAGAGGTCATCAACTCTCCCCCTCCACCCCGTCAAATCCAGTCGTATCCCTCGGACACGACCTTTGACAATGTCGCTCTCCCTGCCCGGGCCCTCCCAGGCGGGTCTCTTCAAGGCCGGCTACCAAAGGTAAGAATGCAGAGATGCGATGTGTCCTACCGCACCTCCTTATCTGGCCCACGCCCACTAACGCAATTGCCAGCCACGACGCCGAAGATGGAGCCGTTATCCGTAACATTGAAGCCTGCCAGGCTATCTCGCAGACCGTGCAGACCTCCCTGGGCCCCTATGGCCGCAACAAGATTGTCATCAACCACCTGCAGAAGATGATCCTGACCTCCGATGCTGCTACCATCCTCCGCGAGCTCGATGTTGTGCACCCTGCTGCTAAGCTGCTTGTTATGGCTAGTCAGCAGCAAGATGCTGAGATGGGCGATGGTACCAATATGGTTATTGTCTTTGCGGGCGAGTTGCTCAAGAAGGCGGAGGAGCTTATTCGGATGGGATTGAAGACCAGTGATATTACTTCTGGTTATGAGAAGGCACAGAATTTTGCCTTGAAGGCTCTAGAGGGTATGTTTCGTTGTTTATGATTTGTGGGGGGTTTTGGAATGAGGGTTTACGGTGGATGGCAAGTGCGGTCCCTGGAACAAGTGCTGACTTTTTGGATTTTCGATAGACCTCGAAGTCGACCGGCTCAAGGAGATGCGTTCGGTGCCGGAACTCAGCAAGGCGCTTCGGACAGTCGTGGCGAGCAAGCAGTCCGGTACAGAGGACATCTTGGCTGGATTGGTTGCCGAGGCCGTCCTGGCCGTTCTGCCTAAAAACCCCCTTAACTTCAACGTGGACAACGTGCGGGTCGTCAAGATCATGGGTGGTAGTTTGGAACAGTCTCGTGTGGTGAAGGGTATGGTGTTTGGTCGGGAACCCGATGGCATCGTCAAGCAGGCTCGCAGGGCTAAGGTCGGCGTGTTCAGCTGCCCCATTGACGTTTCCCAGACCGAGACCAAGGGAACTGTTCTGCTGCATAATGCTCAGGAGATGGTGGATTACACCAAGGGCGAGGAGGACCGCTTGGAGGCTGCCATCAAGGAGCTGTATGACTCTGGTCTTCGCGTGGTCGTTGCTGGTTCTACCGTTGGCGATCTTGCCATGCACTACCTCAACCGCTTCAACATCTTGGTCATCAAGATTTTGTCCAAGTTTGAGCTCCGCCGCTTGTGCCGCGTCGTTGGTGCCACCCCTCTGGCACGTCTGGGCGCCCCCATGCCCGACGAGATGGGCCAAGTCGATGTGGTCGAGACTACCGAGATTGGTGGCGACCGTGTCACCATTTTCCGCCAAGAAGACGCCAACGCCGTGACGCGCACTGCCACAATCGTGCTGCGCGGCGCGACCCAGAACCATCTGGAGGACGTCGAGCGTGCCATCGATGACGGCGTGAACGTCGTCAAGGCTATTACCAAGGACCCTCGCCTCGTGCCCGGCGCGGGTGCCACCGAGATCCAGCTGGTGGAGCGCATCTCCGCCTTTTCCGACAAGACGCCCGGTCTGCCCCAGTATGCCATCCGCAAGTACGCCGAGGCATTCGAAGTGATCCCGCGCACTCTCGCGGAGTCCGCTGGTCTGGATGCCACCGAGGTTCTCTCCCGCCTGTACACCGCACACCACCGCCGCGCAACCGAGGAGTCGTCCGGAGAAGAAGAGGAGGGCAGCTCATCCGAGGAGGAGGAGCCCTACTGGACCACCGGTGTTGACCTGGAGGCCAGCACGCCCTCTGGCACTTTGGATACCGTTGAGGAGGGTATTCTCGACCTGATGGCCACGAAGAGCTGGGCCATTCGTCTGGCCAGTGAGTCTGCTCGGACCGTGCTCAGTGTGGACCAAATCATTGTGGCTCGGCAAGCTGGTGGCCCTAAGCCACCGGGGCCGAACCCCAACTGGGATGAGGATTAAATGACTGAAGATGGCTTCGAGACCGTTGGACGGTGATAGATCTCCGTACGATATAACGAAAAAAAAGGTCGCCTTGTGTGCATAGCAAAGTATGATCAATCATCCATACATTTGGTCAATGACTTTGTTTCAATCCAGTATATACGCAGAGGTGGCTAGCTACGTTAGTAGGAAGATATCAAGTGAATTTCCTCTAGGTTGAAGTCGTTTTCTAATAGCCATGTTGACTCCAGAAGGCCATTGTATGCGCTTACATAATTTAGCACGTGACACCGAGATTTTCCCCGAAACTCTTGTCGTTTCTTTTGACTCTTAATCGCGGCCGAGCTATCTCTTCCATTCCCCCCCAATTGTGTATTGATTCTATTTTCCTTTCGACCTCCTCGCCCTCGTCTACGTCATGTCCTTCCCCGCCCAGGCCGCAGTCCGCTGCTGCAGACAATTCTCTGGCTCCGTCCGCCCGTCCTCGTTGCGCATCGCGACTTCATACACAGCCCGCCGCACACCCAACAGCCGACGATGGGAGTCGACCGAGGCCGCGGCTGCTGCTCCTACCAACCCCAAGATCGCACAGATTGTCGACCAGATCAGCACATTGACTCTCCTCGAGACCGCCGACCTGGTGTCTAGCCTGAAGGTTAGTTGGCTCGACCCATGGACTCGCATATACACGCCCTCAATCCGTCAATTAAGACGCTCCCCTCAACTTTCATGACTAGAAATGTTATTTTTCCAGCGAGACTAACACTGTTCCTCGTAGACTCGCCTGAACATCCCCGACCTCCCCGTCGGCGGCTTCGCCGTGGCCGGCGCCGGTGCCCCCGGTGCTGCCGGTGCTGCCGCACCCGCCGAGGAGGAAGAGGCCGCGCCCGCTGCTGCCGAAAAGACACTGTTTAACGTGAAGCTCGAGTCCTTCGAGGCGGCCTCCAAGCCCAAGGTGATCAAGGAGATCAAGAATATGCTGGGACTTTCGCTCGTGGACAGCAAGAAGTTCGTCGAGGGCGCGCCGAAGCTGATGAAGGAGTCTGTGCCGAAGGATGAGGCCGAGAAGATCATCGAGACGCTCAAGGCTATCGGCGCAAAGGTCACTATGGAGTAAAAAGCCGGAGCTTGCTTTGGGAAATTGAGTCGGGTGGACTTGGATGGAGCTGTTTCTAGAATTGCTCTTCTCCTCTCAATTTTCTCCTTGTTTCCTTGCGCGGCTTCGGCACTTGAAAAGGCTGGGATGAACTCGGCTTCAAGGATTTGAGCGTTGTGGCCTGGTCGTGTGAGGGCAAATGTACATTATACGCATTGTGTTATGGACCCCTGGTACAGAGGGCTCGATTGGTTAATTGAATGCATTGAGCAAGTTTAGATGACGTATCCTTCAATTAAAAAACTGCAGTATTGAGTAGAATAATGCTGTTGTGTTTTGTAGACTGAGTTTCCTTCTCCCCGTCAAAGCGGACGAACCACCGACCTCGCCGATTTTCCACCTTTCACCAAACCTCAACCACCACCTGTCACCTACGCCCTCCCTCCTCCCCCATTGCATCCGCAATGGCGAGGCCGACGATAGCTCTGCGCCAATGGATAAAGCTCCGTCAGTCATTATCTCGGACACCCCATACGCCGCTGAACTCGCACGCGAACTTCCTCGCTCCGTCCGCAAATCTTCTCGTCCTCACAAGACACACGCCCAGCTCTAAACGGCTATTCCACAACACACGAGCCCAAAATGCAAAGCGCATACCGCCACCTGCGCCAGAAGCCACGATGAGACGAGATAATAGACAGGGCCCGAAATGGTTTCAAATTCCAAACATGGTAAAGGGATCGGGTGCCATGAATAGAGATGGATTCTTCTTGCACTCTCTTGGCACGATTTTAAATCCCGAACGTGTGCATGCCTGGTACAAAGACCTCCAAGGCACAGCTGGGTACGAGTATGATAACGCTATTCGAGCTGGGGCGTTGCCCAAGGCAATCAGCTTCAAGACGTTCAAGACCGTGAAGATGAAGCTGGCTGATGCGTCGTTCACTGCTCGGCCAAATGCACAGGCAATTCGGGCAATTTCAGTCGGTGAGTGGCTTCGCTTACCTTTGATTGTGGTTTTGTCAAGTGGGTTTAGGTTCTAAGTTTTGCTGACTCTTACAAGACGTCGACACAGTTTTTCGCATTGGATATTGCGCGACCCCCTTTGATCATTATCTTCGAGACTGGATCGTCTCATCGTGTGCGATGGCAAAGGCGCGCATTCCGCTGGTTCTTGTTACGAACAGAGGCATTGACAAGCAGGGCATACCTGTGCGCACTGAGTGGACTACCGCAGTGGAAAAGCTCGCAGCTGAAAAGTTCCCTCCGGCCCTGCTGCTACACGCAAAGATACTTAGCATGCGCGGCCACCACCAGGAAGCTTGCGAGCTTCTTGAGAAGGAGGTGCTTCCATTCACAACTTCCACTCAGCAGCCGCCTCAATTTTTCGAAGACATCACGCTTAGTGGGATCCTTGAGTCGCCGTGGAGATTATATGCGTTGCTTCAGGCACAGTATGACGAGGTTCATGGTTCCCCGGAGGCTCGCAGAAAATCAGACGAGGCGATCAGAATCTCTGCGACGGTCTACCAAGATCCCGATGCAATGGTTGACTATGCCATCGTGATGATGAACGAAAACAATCTGGACCTGTACGAGGAGTACATGTTGAAAGCTGCCACTGCCGGAAACGCAAATGCCTGCATGTTCCTCGCCAACTTCTACTATCTTACCTTCCATGGTAGGTACCCGACCCGCGGCGAGAGAGCGGGTCAGATTGCTAGCCTAGGGGCGGAAACTTCAAATCCCAAGGCGGCGTCATCTGCTTCTCCTGCCAAAGAGCCATCGGCAATGTGGAAGTGGATAACTTCATTCTTCAGACAGTCTATGAAGCGCGAGGAATACCGCAGCCTTGCCTCCGATTGGTACTATCTTGCCTACACCCATGGCAATCGCAGAGCATCGCTGATGATGGCTTTGTTGGCCCGCGAAGATGGAGACTTGGTGAATGGATTAATATTCCTTGAGCAGGCGCAGGCTGAGAAGGACAGGGACTTTGCAGGCAAACTGGAGGCATTGAAGGCAAACTGGAATAACAAGGACTACGTACCGAAGCTGCCGAGGAAGATCCTGGATGTGCAATAACCGCCGTTGGGCTCCGGTGTATATACTTCCTATGACCGTGTACCTATAGCTGTATATCTAAGTGTACTACTAGGATCTCAACATTCCTAGCATTAATGATATCCGTAAATAACCTGTTAAAACTTAATTCGAGTCAATCCTTGACACCGAAGATCCAACACCCCGATCATGTAGTTATGTGCTGTGCATCATCCTCTTCATCCTCATTAGAAATAGAAATACCAAGAGAACCAGCCGCCCTCACCCCCTCCCCCTGATCCATCTTCAAAATCTCCAACAACCGATCCGCCGTAAGATGATCATTCATCGCCTGCATACGATGCGCATACTTCAACCTCCCCCTCTGAAAAATCCACTCCCCACCCTGTTGATCCGCAGGACCCCCCTTCAAAGCCCCCCACCCACGCTTCCACCTCTGCTTAAGATCCTTGAACAAAGCACTAGGAAAAGACTCGTACGAGTACGGCGGAGGATCATTAAACCCATCCCAAGTCCTTTCCATCTTCAATTTCTCATAAATTTTCCCCGACGGATCCGAATATATCGGGAACGCGTCCGAGGTTTCTTCAATGTACGGGCCAATGAGTGTATGATCACCGCAACCGATAATAATCACCTGTGCCGGTTTTGCATGAGCTGGTATTGTGCCGAGGAGGGTTTGTGTGATTTGGCCTGATAAGGAGCGGACGTAGTCTTGGTCGTAGATGCAGAAGAAGTGGCGTACTGAGTAGAAGTTATAGATGTGATGTTTGGCTGGATATACCTCCAATAGGTGATGGACTCACCGAAAATGACTATAGTAGTTACTGAATCACCCTTGCCAGCAACGAGCTCACCGAATCGCACTGGCTCGCCATTCTTGCCTGCGATTTCGAGCTCATAGGTTTCGTGTAGAGTTTCGTCGGATAGGAAAGTTGGGTGCGTTGAGAACTCGGTCATTTCTCATGATGGCGCGTTGCCAATGTAGAAGGTTTGAATCGAGATGATATACTGCAGTATCTGCGAGTATTAAGTAGCCCTAGAATTGGTTTGATGACCTTGTAGTTTATAATATACGGGCGATGACATCATGACATTCCCCGTGACGGCGACTTTTGGCTTTAGGACCGGACAACGTATGCACAATCTGGAGGAGAGGATCTATGAGGTGCAAAGTCACATTTTTATGGGTATTCGTGATACCTGTGGCCATTTTCAGAAAAAAGCCATAGCAAGTCATCACCACGAGAGCTGTAGACGACTGCTGCCAACCATCGAAGTCAAAACATAAGCATCAGTGGCAAGAACATGAGCTTCGCCTATCAGGTCCATGCTTTTTGAACCAAGCATTGGGAGCACTAATGTTACCGATAGCACGTAGGTTAGTAGTGAATGTAACGTGTTCGTGCTAACAACATCGAGTTGTAGGGAGACTAGGTAGTCATAGTTGATGCGCCAGCTTTTTATTGGCCATGTAGTTCGATTAGCTTCTGCGTTACCTTGGTGAGTGAGTGAGTGAGTGCCTTGAATTGATCAATGAGCGCAAGCACGTTGATCCTCGGGGTTGCGCAGCTTCGAGGATCGTGATCAATTCGTTGCGTACTCTAGTCGATCGACTAAGCGTTCTCATTATGTCGAGATTGTCATCAGGGTACGGCCTTCGACGTTTTTGACGATGGTCACACCAGGCATTGTGACGAGCATAATCGCAGCCAACTTCCTGATAATGGAGCGAGCCTAGGAAGATATCGGCAATTTTTCTCCGAAACGAGGTCAAACGACGCAGGATCTAGAATTCAACCGGGATGAATGCAGGAAAATCACGGAGAAGACGAGAGGGTCAATCAAAAGCTAAAAATTGTTTATTTGAAAGCGAAGAGCGCTTTGCAGATAACAATCTCGCAGGGCTTAGGAATACAATCCGATATCTAAAGCGGTTTTAGGGCCTGGCCACTACTAAGGCCAAGTTCTCTGATGATCTTGCCGATGCCGATATTCTTAAGGAAAATCTCGTCGTGCTCCAGCTCGTAGCAAAGGCGCTATAGCACGCTTACGGTATCATGGCAACAAGCACCACAGCACCGGAGCATCCTATCCAACAAGCTACGACTATACAGGCACGACAAAGCATCACGCTTAGGAAGTGGTCCGTCGAAGATGATACTCGATTAATAAAGCTAAGATACTCTCAGAAGCTGCTGTAGAGTCGTATACGCGATTCATTCCCTAGAAGAACACTAACCGCAGTCGAACAACGTTATATCTGGGAGACTAAGCAGAATAGAACCCCCTATAGCGTAAAAGAACACCCAAACCCCTCTGATCAACTTGCGAAGTGCGAATCCAATATTCGAAGGAGTCAGAGGCTAGGCCGAACTTACCAAGCCAAGAAGAGCGATGCCGAGCACCACCGAAGGTATCCCTCACATGCAGTGAACAATTCTAGTGATTCAAACGCAATGAAACTGGATTCTATCGACCCGCGGCTTCGAAACCTCGGTTGAGCTTAAAACGCATCTGCTGAATTCCTAGATGCGGAAATCGAAAATAAAGCCCTAGACCTAAGTAGTAAGAATTTCTCAGCCCGACTGGTCCTACACCATTCTGGGTCAGGAGGTCATACGTACCACAAGACGACAGAGCCATCTTCAAAGAACAGACTTTTAAGTATATGTCCTGACCTGTTGACGTAGAAATCCGAGGAGAGACCCTTGAATACTTGGGACACTGAGCATTCTCTTCTCCTGTAAGTGTCGCGTCCGCTGCAAATCTATATGTTACTCACAGTTGGATGTACAAAGCAGATCAAGAAGTACAAAGGCGCAAGAGATAAAGACTACATTCCCCCATGGAGATGACAATTTTAGGTGGGACTTTTGCATTTTGCGGAACAAGCCATATGAAAAGCACTTATATTGAGTGGCTCTGAGAGTGCACCATGTCTGATAGGGGATTCGGAAGACCCGCAAGAGCCCGGCGTAGAGGACAACCAGTTGTGGCCCATGCGTAATTGTGTCAGTAGGTGAGCTCGGTTCCTAGGTAACTAGGTTTCCGTATAGCCTTCTGGTGTACATACCTAAGTATGTATGTAACAGATCAAGGAGCCTTTCGATCCCTTGCGGGGTAACGGGCCGAGTAAATCTCCACGCGATCGCCAAAACCTTGAGTCTAACCTTAGTTATAATCACTACAATTATGTTAGAGTGAGCAGACGAAAGACAACGACCTGGGAATGGGATTTTTTAGTGGGCTTTGTTTATTTGTTTGATAAACGTAGAATTCTTATATATCTTTTACTATTTTATTTAAGGTCGTACGAGGGGCATTCCCGATCTAGGGGCTGGGCCACCGGGGAGGCCTACTCGAGCAGATGGCACTAGGCAGACCGACTGCTGAATTTCCACAGCGAACCTTTTTCAAAATATGCGACAAGCAAAAGGTCTACCACAACGTTCATATTTTTATCATTGCATCTCGCAATAAACTTCTGCTGCTTTGGAGCAAAGACAAAGACACAGCGCGCCCTGTTTCCCTAGACGGAATATCAGCTTCAGCTAGGGGTGTCGTAGAGTATAAACTAACCGGTGGCCTATACACGACAACGACCTTTTGTGAGACTGTCATGTTGTGGTTGAGGGTTCTAGCGGAAATAAGATGATTGAAGACACGATGTTTTGCAGTTCTTGTATATTAAGAAGCATATAATCAGCGCTTTTGTGTTCTCGTGGTATCTCTTATATCCCCACGGCATTGGCCCGCGCTACTTCTCTAATGGTGGCAAATACGCCACGGCTGGCAATCTGGAATTGGGTATGCACAACAATTTCTACAATTTCTACCGTACTTGTGACAAAGAAAATATGCGTTACCATGTAGTGAGCGATGATCAGCTCCTGGGCAGGATTGCGTAATAAAAGGCCAAGAGACGTATGGACCACCGTGTTACCTTATAGAATGTGAGATATGCATGACCCCTAATCCGATTTGATAACATCCAATTCTTGAACCTGAATATTGTCATTGATTCCCCCGGTATGCGCCTCCTGCAGCCTCACCGAAATAACATAACAAATCAATTGAAGGCTGACCGGTTCATGGACCCCTTACCTTAACCCTGCCCGCCTATAGGTTAGAAAAAGCCTGCCTACATGTATGTCCATGGGCCACGCTAATGCCTAAGGCTACCGAAGAAATGAAATCACCAACAAAGAGACCATATGCTACTTCGTACAAATCTTACACGACGCATACTGCCCAAATGAGGAGAAGAGAAAGATTTATTGTATTCCAATTTGAAATCTTGATATTGCTCCATCTCAAAATACAAACAAATTTAAATATTCCTATCTCATTCATGTATAATATAAGCACCGGACATGGCCACTCATTCAAGCGGGCGTGTAACTTAAACATTTGGTTTTCAATTGGTGGCATAGCAAGGCGACCACGTTTTCAGGCACCGTTCAAAGATCACCTCGATCGAGTCACACTTCAAGATATCGGGCGCATCCTGGAGAGCACGGCGCAGATTCGCCCGACCGTACTCAGCCATTTTTTCATAAACTTCCCAACGAGTTTTATCACCCAACACAGCCTCTTTCAACATTGGGGTAAGAGGTTGAAGGGGGTCGTCTAGGCGTTGAGACAGCGAGTTGACCCAGTCGGTGTAAGAGACGCCCTGCAGCGGGCGGCGCGAGACCCGTTGAAGAATCTCAAAACTGGTGTCGATATCGATCGCATTGGCCGGGTCGGGCTGGATTAGGTTATAGGCCTGGCCGAGGTTGTCCTGCGAGGTGGATATGTGGAGCATGGCATTGACGACGAAGTCCACCGGAACGAACTCCTTGCGCTGGTCAGGCAAACGGGGGAAGAGACCCATGGACATGCAGCTGGTAAACAGACGAGAAACAAAATCGTCCGGGTTGCAGATGCCTGACTGGCTGTGGCCAAGGACGAAGCCCGGCCGATAAATGGCAATGGGGAAACCGTTGTCGATGGCGCTCCAGATGATGGTTTCGGCCACATACTGACTCTGGGAGTAGCCGGTATCATACTGCAAAGCGGCCAAATGTGGTGCCGGTCGTTCGTCCTCGGGCAACATCGTGGCCCCAGTCACAGAGCCTGTCGGCCCATAGGCGGCAATGCTGGAAGAGTAGTGCATGGCCTTGACGCGCTGATGGTTGGCGAATTCTAACATGAACAAAGTTCCCATGATGTTTGCCTTCCGGTGACAGGAGTACGGAGCAACGTAACTGACCTTGGCCCCCAGGTGGAAGATAACACTCGCCCAGGATGCCCAGTGGTCGTATTGGGGCGTGTCGAGCCCGAGTTTAGGGAGAGCAAAATCGCCTGGGACTGCAATGACCATTCGGAGGTCCAGTGAGATTCTGTACTTCTCCGCCGTCGTCTGAATACGGCGTAGGGCAGTTGCCGCGTCCTGTGCCCGCACCAGGCAGACAACTTGGCCAACCTCGGGCCGCTTCACAAGGGCGTCCAACAGGAAGATTCCGACGAAACCCGTGGCTCCCGTAAGAAAGACTCGGCCTTCTTCTGGGCTCTGCCATTGGGGGATTGCAGTGCCTTTTGGTCGCAGAGACTGGCCAAGCCGGGCATCTTGTAGCCAGATCTCCTGCTCGGTCTGGGTCGAGAGATTCTCGCCCTTTAGTTTCAGTCGGGTCACCAGTTGTACCAGCTGCTCGAAGCTTGAGTTCTCATAAAACATGCCAGCCCGCATCGAGACTCCAAGGGCTTTGTTGATCCGAGTGATCATCATGACAGCCATGAGAGAGGTGCCTCCAAGGGCGACGAAATCAGCGGTGGGTACCAGATGCTCCTCCGGCAAACCAAAGACATCCAGCCAGATACGCTCCACCTGGGTCTCTACATCATCCAAATCAATCGAAGCGGTAGCCGCACGAGCACGCGCGCGTTCAATCTGCTCGTACCACTGACGCTCCAGTGCTCTGCGGTCCACCTTGCCGGTCGAGCTCAGGGGCAGGTTGCTGAGTAGTTGGATGCGTGGCACCATCAAATGGGGAAACTGGCTAATATAGGCCCGGAGAATTCCTCCTTCCGTGGAGTCAGGGGTGGTGGGAATGCATAAAGCCAACAGAAATTGGGCCTTATCGACTTTGTCTGGAGTTATCTTAATGGCTACGGCCGCACTAACCAGTCGGGTCTCTAGCAGGGCCGCCTCGAGGGCCTCGAGCTCGACCCGCTGCCCACGAATTTTGACCTGATTGTCTTTTCGACCGAGGTAGAAGTGCACGCCATTGTGGTCGACCCGCATGAGGTCTCCTGTCCGGTACAAATGACCAGGGCCTTGAGTGGTCCGGCTCTTGAGCTGGGGCATGGTCACGAAGGACTGGGCGGTCTTCTCCGGGTTGCTGATATAGCGAAGAGCTACACCGGGCCCCCCTATCAGTAGCTCACCCACTTCTTCCGGCTGAGCTAGATGTCCCTTATCATTGACCAGGAAAGTTTCCACGTTTCCGATCGGTCTGCCGACAGGAATTTCGCCACGTAGGGCTTCCTCATGGGTAATGACATGCCAGAGAGTGTAGACGCTGCACTCCGTTGGGCCATATCCATTGATAATGCGTCTCGGGGGACCGGCCTCGAAGATGCACCGGACGATATCGCAATTGATCGCCTCTCCACCCGTGAGGAGGGTATCCAGCGTGGCAAAAGCATCCGGGTAGGCGAAGGCAGTGACTGTGAGGAGAGACGTGGTGAGCTGCAGCATATCGAGCTTCTCAGTCTTCACGAAGGCTCGCAGTGCCAGAGGGTCGAGCACCGTCTCTGCCGGGATGACCACCATGGTGGCCCCGCGGAGAAGAGTGGTCCAGATCTCCACTAGGGAGCTGTCAAAATGAACGCTGGCGCCATGGCCGACTCGTTGACCGTGACGAATGAAATCGCTCGAGTCTAAGCTCAGATTGATCAGCCCTTGCGCCATTGTCTCCACGGCTTTGGGATTGCCTGTCGTGCCCGAGGTGTGCAGTACGTGAGAGCAGGTTCGAGGGCTGCGGAAGACGGGCTGAAAGCTACCCAGAGCCGTCAGGGGGACCTTGGTATGATCGACTATGGCGTGGCGAAAACCTGGCAATCGGTGCTGTCCCGCCACATTGGAGAGAACTAGCGCTGAGTTCAGATTCTCGAGCACGCTGGCAAGAAAACTATCGGGAAGTTTCTCGTCAAGGGGAACACAGACTCGGCCGGTATATATAACGGCAACTTGACTCAGGACGTGGTCGAGGCCTCGAGGGATGATTATGCCCACCGGGGAAGTATCTCCTGGATTTGCCGCCTGGATCTGGATAGCCAGTGCAAGAGCCGTGTGGTGTAACTCAGCATAGGATAGCCGGTAGGCTCCGTCCTGGATGGCGGTTACAGATCCGTTTTTGTGGATTTGTTGCTGTAAGAGACCAGCCAGACCAACATCTGCCTCGCTAACCATCGTAATAAAGGTGGATGCAGTGAATATTGTGGGCTTGATCAATAACCAAAAAGAAGAAGAAAGTAAAACCGTTCGTTAACAGCCGGCAGGGAGGTATGGGCTGAAACATTATATAGTCGACCGCGTACTCCATGGCACTGGGCGATGATAGATCCACGAACGCATTTACTCAATACACGAATATCCGGACCGCCTTGCTAATTAGGCCTAGTAATATTTATCTGACCTCCATAAACATCATCCACTACATCTATTTTATCTTCCTTCCTACACCTCTCTGGTTCTAGACCTACTAAACTGCATCATCTGATACTATAATATTTCTGCATCATTCCTAGTTAGTATATCATTAACTTCCTTCCTACACTTCTCTGGTTCTAGACCTACTAAACTGCATCATCTGATACTACTATTATTTCTGCATCATTCCTAGTTAGTATATCATTAATATCATTATTATTATTGCCAATACCTATTTCTGTAGCACCGAAAATGTCTTCTACCGATGCACCTATAGCTATGCCTCTCGATATGCCTACCGATGTACTGAGACGCATCCCTATCGGTGATATTTATGAATAGACCCCGTATGGGGCTCTACGGGATGCATCGCCCCTATTGGATGCATCCATAGATGCCCCGACCCCGCATTAGATGTATCTATGATACCCCGGAGCTCCTACCTCCGCCTAAGTAGGTTTTCGTATCTTTTGACGAGCTATGCAGACAATCATAGACAGGATTGCTGTGCCAATGTTGAGACCATATGTGAGTGACTGTACATATCGCTCATCTGCTTCAACCTCTGAAGTAGACATGGTGGCGATGGAAGGTCAGGGTCTCTGTATAGTAGCTGCATGTTTAGCTGTTTCTCTTCGGAGCTATCGAGTGGCGGCGACATTAAGAAACGATCAGCGCTGTCAAAATCGGAGCTATGTACGGAGTATGTAGGTACGTACTAACAATGACAGAGTAACTATATCAATACGAGAACCTAGGGCCGCTCCAAGGATCGTGATTCTGAAGAGTCCAACGCTCCAACCCGTCTTTGGTGGTCTAGACCTACACTAAAGCGCGCACGTTCTCTCTCGGCCGCGTGGAGCTAACTTTTAGCGCCCCCTGTCAATTTCACCCCAGCTTTTCAATTAATCACGTTGCAGAAACAACGGGGGCCTAGAACCAGGCACAAACCTTAAGACGTCGCATTGCGACGCGCCAACCGCGGATTTTGTCACTTGGTAGATCGGGATGATGAGTCTACTTGAGAAGTACTTTTGCAGACTACTTCCTCTTGAGCAAACAGTCGACTACTTGACAGCCTAGAACAGCTTAAGCGAGCAATACGAGATACTCCGTCCATAACTCTTATCCATTTTTGAAAGGCCCAAGCCAAACCCTACCTGGTTGGCGAGGAAGTGGAAAAAGCATCCGACTGGTAGAGTGGAACATTAAGGGGCCCACGGGTGCACACTAGAGAGTAGTCCGTATAAATGATGCTTTTTTCCTTTACGACCTAAGAATGAAACCATTTGACCTATCTATTTCTCTGAACTGCGGGTCTTTACCTCTGAAACATTTCGTCTCAACAAGTGATTGATGGCTTCGTCCAATCAAGACACGGATCAGTTCAAGGTCCTCATTGCTGGTGGAAGTCTCGTAGGGCTTGGCTTGGCTCTAGCTTTCGAGCGCGCTGGAGTTGACTACGAGCTTTTTGAAAAGGGAGACTTCGCACCCCAATTCGGGGCCTCTATCGGACTTCACCCACATACCATAAGAATTCTACAGCAGTTGGGGGTATGGGAAGATATTGAGAAACAGGTTATACCTCTGAAATACCGAAATCATTATGACGGAAACGGTTACTGTTTTGAGCAGTCTCATGTGCTAGTCGACATTGAAGAAATGTAGGTTCATATATGGCTCCAGGGTTTGGCAGATTGTCAGGTCGAATGCTAATTGAGAGAAATATGTCCAGTCTCCAACGTCCCATTATTTTCATGGAACGATGCAAGGCCTTGGAGGTCCTACATATCCATGTGAAAGACAAATCAAAGCTACATGCTCAAACCGCCGTCGTTGGATATGAAGAAACCGCAGAGGGAGTTATCATCGCTACCGACGATGGCGAGCAACATCACGGCCACATCCTTATCGGCGCGGACGGTATCCATAGCAAAGTCCGCAACCTGATGGCCGAAAAAATCAGCGTGATGGATCCGATTCTCGCCAAAGAGATCAACGAGGGTTTGTGCAGGTTCTCTTTGCTTGGTTCAAAGCCTAACTGACATTCTTTTTGGAATACAGCTTTTACGAGCGAGTACAATTGCATCTTTTCTGTTTCTTGGAACGATCCTGAGAAGCCGTTCTTACCTGATGCGATGGTCCACAACGTATACTACGATGACTATTCTGCAATTGCAGCCGCTGGTGTGCCCGGGCTTGTATTTTGGTTCCTTTTCGTCAAGAATCCCGAACTCACAACAACCCCCAACTGCCCACGGTTCGCGGACGAGGATGCAGAGACCTATATCCAGAAGTATGGAAGCTCGTTAGTAGGCCCTGGGTACACTGTGAGGGATCTCTGGGATGCTCGAGTCAAAGCCACAATGGTACCCCTGGAAGAGGGTATCATCAAACGATGGTGTCATAACAGGGTAGTTCTGATGGGTGATTCAGTTCATAAGGTTTGAATCTCCTCTTTGGCATAAACAAGGTAATAGGGCTATCGAACTAATTCTCCCGATCTCGACAGGCTACAGTCAACCCTGGATTAGGTGGTAACTTGGCCTATGAAGGTATCGCTCGTTTCACCAATGGCCTCGTACCTTTACTGAGAGAAAACCCCAAACCATCCCTGAAACAATTGACCGAGGTCTTCAATCAGTATATTACTGGTCAGATGCCTCGAGCGAAAACAGTCGTTGATCTTTCCGGTCGGATTACGCGCTATGAAGCGCAAGATAGTTGGGTTCTCAAATTTTCAGCTCGTCACATTGTTCCATGGGTTAGTGACAGTCTCAAGGCAAAGCTCTATGCCAGTTTCTCAAAAGGTGGCCCATGGTTGGAATATCTCCCATTACCTGCGATGGATGTCAATCTGGCAAAATCCTCCAAAGAGCCCAGCCGGAGCATAGCTCCAAAGCTGATTGCAGGTACAGTCATGGTGGGCGCCGCTGCTATCTTCTGGCAGACATGTCGAGGGCGGGCCTATGACCTCTCTCTTCTAGGTCAGGTAAAAGCCTACCTACTGAGAAATCTTACAGCCTGAGGTGTCAAAACTACCCTTTCAGGTCTACCGCTTTTTCTGCCAGCCGAATTTTGGCACTCACCGCCCTATCGTAATTCTGGAGCATTGAAATATGGACATAATGGACATAATTCTATTTGCTATTAGTTACTACTCGTTAAATCATTTCACAATCACCTATGCACAGGCCATATATCACCAATCTTCCCAGTCCCGGTCAAGCCTATTTCTTCAACAAGACACTCCGCTGACCCGCGACCACAGCCTGTGTGACCTCATCCAAGCAGCCAGCAGCCGCAGCGAAGAAACCAAGGAAAGCCTTGCTGGGTGCCAGGACACGACTCAAGTATTCGGGGTGGAACTGAACACCCACGAACCAGGGGTGATCTTGAATCTCAATGATTTCCATGCGCTCACCCTTCACATCCTTGCCGATGAAAGACAAGCCTGCCTTCTCAAGGTCTTCCACCATCTCGGGGTTAACCTCGTAGCGGTGACGATGGCGCTCGGAAATCTGCGAGACTTCGGGGCCGTACAATGCGCGCAGACGGGACCATTCGGTGCCCTTTTGGAAGATGGAAAGATGCTTGCCCAGGCGCATGGTGCCGCCCATTTGGTCCTTGTTAACCTAAAAGAAAAAACATAATAAGTATCAATCTTGGAAGCTCATCACTGAGCAAGCCGGGACGTACCTCAGGCATGTAGATAATAGCGTGGTTCTCAGCATGGGGATGCAGCTCTTCGCTTCCAGCATCCTCAATGCCTGCCACGTTGCGGGCAAATTCGATGACAGCGAGCTGCATACCGAGACAAACACCGAGGAACGGGACCTTGTTGGTACGTGCCCACTCGATAGCCTTGATCATGCCAGTGGTAGCTCTGGTACCGAAAGCACCCGGGACGAGAACACCAGCCGCAGTGCAAACGGCATGCCAAGCCTTGTGGAAGTTGGCCGGGTTGGTCTGAAGGACCTCATCTTCCAGATGCGACGAGTCAACCCAGATAACTTCGACCTTCTTATGGCAATACATAGACGCATGCTCCAGCGCCTTCGAGACACTAATATAAGCGTCCTTCAGAGCGGTGTACTTGCCAACGAGCGCAATTGAAACAGTATCATGGAGATGATCTTGGCTGCGGGCAAGTTTGACCCAGTCCTTCCACATGTGACTACCCTGCTCGATCAGCTCGGGCGGTCTCTGGACAGATGCAAGGCCGAGGTGCTCCCCAATCGTGTTGATAAGCTTCTGTTTCTCAAGAAGGATCGGAACATGGTAGGTCGTTGTGACGTCGTGGACCGCGACGACTTGCGTAGCGTCCATGGAGCACATGTTCGCAATCTTCTGAATAGTGCCATCCTCGAGCGGCCTCTCGCAGCGACAGGCGATCAAGTCCGGGTTAAGACCAGCACTTCGAACGTCGCTGATGGCTCTTTGCGTCGGCTTGGTCTTTTGCTCGCCGTGGATCACGGGCACATAGGACACATGAATCTGGACGAAGTTTCCCTTGCCCGCGCGTCGTTGGAGCTGACTGATAGCGTGAATGAAGGGCGCGCTCTCGATATCTCCCACTGTACCACCCAGCTCGATGATACACACATCGGGCTCGGCCCCGGACTCGTCAACAGGGATCTTGGCAACGCGCTCGATCCATTCCTGGATGGCGTTGGTGATGTGCGGTACGACCTGAACCGTCTTGCCGAGATAGTGGCCGATACGCTCTCTCTCGATGACCGACTTGTAAATCTTGCCCGTCGTGATGTTGTGATCGCGTGTGAGGGTTGTGAGGAGGTAGCGCTCGTAGTTGCCGAGATCGAGATCCATTTCGCCGCCGTCATCCGTCACGTAGACCTCGCCGTGTCTAGAGGTTCGGAGATAAGTATGCGATACGAATCGCGCAAGCTCAGAGAACGGCACACTCACTCAATCGGTGACATGGTACCTGCATCGATGTTGATGTAGGGGTCGACCTTGATGCTGGTGACAGTCAAACCGGTGGTCTTGAGGAGCAGACCAGTGCTGGAGGCAATGATGCCCTTGCCAACACCGGAAATGACACCTACGCATGGTCAGCGACTCCGCTCATATCCAGGTAGCACAGTCAAATTTACCTCCTGAGACCAAGACATACTTCATTTTTATGCGATTGATCTGCGAATTGCAGAGACAGATAAAAAGAAAATGCGGCGGAGAAAAAGTCGCGCCGCACGCTAAGCCCGATCCAGCGAACCCAGAGTCATGGAGATTTTGAAAACTCCGAAGTGGTGTGTCTATGAGGCTAATTTACAATTATGCAGCTAGTTGTATAGTGGAATTATTCTTGATTGATTCGATCTCTTTGCTTTTTAAGTACAATAAAAGATCAAAAAGCGAGTGGCCTTTTTCTCTAAGCGCGTCTTCGCGTAGATCGAAGTTCCACTGATAATAGATAAGGTGATATGCATACCCCCGCCATACTATGAAGTACACCAAGATTAATGTTAGTTGTCTTCGCAAGTTCAACAAGGTGGTATTGAATTGACTGATAGTGCAAAATGGACAAGGGATGCAGATAGTCTCGATGTCTTGAGAATTTGTGCGACCAATCACGCTCTCCAGGTTATTGGAGGGAACCGAGTAAGGGCGAAGACATGGAAGCAAATGCATCTCAGACTTTTCAGCCTACAGAGCACCATTCTATCTCGGCAGAATGGTTCAGGTTGTATCACACGTCCATTTCATTGCAGATGTTGCGGTGTTCATAGATCCAAGGTGAGCCGCCTTTGGATTTTCTGAAGGCAGAGATTTACTCGCTACCAGCATATAGACAGGCCTTCGAGTAATTTTCAAGTGCCTAGGAGATAATAAATTGTGGAGAGGGCTGGGAAGGACAGAAACTAGCCTACTCTCGGAGGGAATCAGGAGGGGAAAAACTCATGATCATGGAAGAAGCTATCTGGCGCACCCCTCAGCTATATGAGGGCTGGCAAACGCGGGGGCGGTGAGAAACTGCCCGTCATGGGGCTCACCGCTTCCGACAGCTCTCATTCATCACGCCCTAAGCAACTAAACACGAGAGATATGTCCCTTTGTGGTTCTCCGGAGCAGGGGAAAGCAGGGCGAGCCATTGAGTTCGCGAAAAGAAATAGATATCTGTAGATTGCCACATGCGCCAAACATAGTAACCGTTATCACAATGTTTGGGGGCACAACGGGGCACCCCCGCAAGCTAACTTTCCTGGACCGTCGGTTCTGCGACGGTGCCCCGTGGCCGCGGTACCAACTTCATTGTTAATATCCGAAAATTCCGCTAGTTCCAGTCTAGTCACGAAGCTTGTTCAGCTAAGCCTTGAATGTGACATTGAGGCGCCGCTCAGTTAGTCTTGGCCAATAGCATCCTTAATATCCCTAATCTAGTTCTAGTTAGGTCCCGGCTGAACCTGCTCTATTTACCACCCGACACGAACGGACCTCCCTATCAGACCCTTTACCACTGCCGTTGGCTTTTGGAATTGGCTTTCCTAGTATCCACATATCGCGTGACCAATTTAGATGTTCTCTCGCCTCTGGTAACGCGAGGCGGAAGAATCGCGCCAATTCGCCCCCGTAGAAATCGGTCCCACCGGCTGTTTATCCAACAGTATTTGCCAATATGTCGCGATAACTATCTTATATTTGGTCTAATAGGGCCAATAGGATAGGTGATTCGCTTAATTTTACCAACGCTAACGTTCATAATTATTCCGAGTTAGTTTCTAAGTCCGTCTTATCTCTCCCTTCGGCAACGTGTTCGACCTAGAGTCAGTGCGGCGACCCCGTGAATGGACAGCTTACGTTTGAACCTTAATAAAGCCTATTAAGAAAGGTTCTAGAGAACCAGCAGTCTTGGGTTACTTTGTCTATCTTAGCACATAGTATCTATTCGCGTGTTCTTTCTCGACGGTCATTCACCACCTGTCGAGTATCCGCAGGGAATAAGGAATACACAGGGATTAATACTGCCTAGGTATCACGCAAGACCCCAATCCAGTCCATAAAGCTTATCTCAATGAAAACCGGAGTGTGGGCGCCACTGTGCCACTCGTCGCCAATGCAACAACACTAGCGCACGCCTTCGTTCGCTTGTTGACAGCCACATTAGACTAGAACGCAATGCCTTCTCACTGTTAGCCCAATACGGCCACTTCAGCGCGCCGCAGCCAGCTATTTAATAAATTGCTTGCCACCCCAGTGCCGTCCACTACTTTGATCCAAGGTCCTGGGCTTCGATACACTGGTCGAGCAGTTTGCCTATAACCCAGTGATATTGGGACAGACTTCCCTCACGAGTCACACTCGACTTCTACCTTTCATCGTGAGATTGATCTCTTCTCTATCCCCGATGTCTGTTCTGCCCGGCCTCGCGGCCGCCACAGCTCCCACCGAGCAGATGCGCGAATTGGGCGCCGATGGAGAGGATATCCGTAAGATGTCCCTGACGGGCATCCATCCCGGTGTGCGCCAACGCCTCTGGGGCTTAGACGCACGTCTTGACCCTTCTGTAACATTTGAAGAGTTTACATACTGGGCTAAGATTGAGCGTGAAATGGAAAGAGAAGAGTATAACCGCTACAGGGCTATTACCTCTGGCGGAGGCATCATGGGTACCATCAAGAACTACTACACTAGCCATGCCTACGAGGACGCCAAAGTACGGGAAGACCACTCGCGTGCGGTGCAGGTTCACGAGGAGAGCAGCGAGTGGTCTGAAAAGAAGACCCCGGCGGTTACAGACGATGGCACCGTTAGCCCAATCGCACCCGCCGGGACGCACGACTTCGATGCTGATTGGCGTCAGGCTGCAAGAGCCCTGCGAACTGCTGGATGGGGAACTATCTTCTACCTGATCACTACCGACATCCTGGGATGGGGTCAAACCCCCTATGTCTTTTCCAACACCGGTTATGGACTCGGCGTTGGTATCTTCGTCCTGATGGGTCTCGCTGCCGGCGCATCTGGATGGATGATTTGGCATGTCTTCCTTGGTCTCGACTCTTCCCGGTTCCCAGTCTTGAGCTTTGGTGACCCCTTCTTCCGTCTGTTCGGCCCGAGAACTCGTCACTTCATCAACTTTGCCCAAGCGCTCCAGATGTTCCTCACTGTGGCCGTCGTCCTTCTCGGCCAGACTGGTATCATTGCCCAGCTCGCTGGAAACGTCAATCTCTGCTTTATCGTTTGCGGGATAATTTCACTCGTCGTCAGTGTAGCAAGTGGCTACATGCGCTCCTTGAAGCACCTCGGTTGGTTCTGCAATTCCGCAGTATGGATCAACATTGTTTCCTTCATCATCGTGTGAGTTATCAACCTAGCGTCGTATTTACCAGTGCACTGACACGTTGGTTAGTTGCGTTGCCGCAGCAAAGTATGGCCCCGACCCAACCGCCGCCGTCACGACCGGCGTTATGAACAAGGAATGGGCCGTGGCCGGCCATATGGCGCCGCCTAAGACGTTTGCCAATGCCCCGCCGCTCGAGTATCAGCCTACCGACAGGAACCTTTTTGCCGCCAAGTTCAACGGTATCAACAGCATGGTTTGTAAGTTTGGCGGCTTTGTGCTCCTTCAAAAGTCCTTGACTAATGTCCCTGATCAGATGCTTACTCCGGAGCTATCATGTTCATCGCCTTCCTGTCCGAGATGCGCCATCCAATGGACTTCTGGAAGGCCATGCTGCTCGCCCAATCGTTCATCACCTGTGTCTATATCTTCTTCGGTGCTTTTGTAAGCTACTCGAGATCTCCGGCGCATGCCCATATGATAATGCTAACGACGTTTTAGGTCTATGCCTTCTACGGACAGTATGCCTACGTTAGCATCACCCAGTCTGTTAAGCCCATTGGCCTCCAGATTGTTAGCAATGTGCTTGCTCTGATCACCGGCTGGCTCGCTGTCTGTAGGTTTTCGATTTACTTTCCGGCATATATGATTTCCCCATCAGCTAACGGAGGCATCTAGTCCTGTACTTCAACGTTGGAATGAAGACAGTCTACCTTGAGGTGGGTCATGAAATCTTCGGTCTACCTCCGATCTCGACAAAGAAGGGCAAATACCTCTGGTGGGGCCTCGGCCCTCTTTACTGGATTCTCGCCTTTGTGATCTCCATGTCCGTTCCGCAATTCGGCGCCTTCACCAACTTCGTGGGAGGACTGTTCAGTCTGAACTTTACATACTCCCTTTCTGGAGTCATGTGTCTTGCCTATAAGATCCAGCAGAGTGCTAAATTGCCCGGTGAAGGTTTCGATCCTGAGACTGGTGTGACCACTCGCCACGATAACGGATACAAGAGATGGAGCCGTGGCTTCAAAAAGTCCTGGAAGGTCAGCATTCCTGTCCTGATCTTTACTTGTTGCGGTTTTGCTTCGTCTGGCATGGGTACCTGGGCTGCTATCTTGGCTCTTGAGTCAGCTTATGGTCCTGGTGGCTCCGTTCTCACTTCTTGGACTTGCGTCAACCCCTACTATACTGGCTAGAAGTTGGTCTTCGGCCGCATCTTGAATAATCTACTACTGCAGGTTGTGTGCCTTGGTCGCTGTATTTTCTTTCCACAAGGATCTTTGTTCTAGTCATTATTCCTAGAAGCGAATTGTCTACAACACCTTTCAACCCTGTTTGCACCGCTACTTTAATGATATTGATAACTGAAGTAGCGTCCGATTATGAACTCAAACTAGAACGCGAACTAAAATTCAAACTGGTACCCGTACTTATTCTCCTTTTACTGACCAGACTGGTCAAAGCTTCGAGGGAAAAGCGCATGATTTAGTATTACAATGTTCCAATAGAGCAATACCTCGAGTTTGGTTTACATTTTGGTGCAATCTTATAACGTCGCGCTCAAGCTTTGCTTCTATATACATCATCTGTCCTTTCCGTCATGCTATCCATGGCAATTACTCCACGGAAAAGGAAACAAAGGAGAGCATCACACATGCCGCCGGGAATACTCGAAGGAAGATAACATGATCACAGAAACCCCCACCATCTTCATGTCTCATCAAGAAACCTTCCAGAAAAATATATGTAAAATCAAGTTATCAAAGAAAGAAACGCCTCGTCCATCCATCCTCACTAACACAATCCCAAGCAGAACAAGACCGACCTGAAACACTGAACAGGGAGAAAAGAGACAAGCAAAGGTCAATGCCTCTTCCTTCCCTTTCCCTTCCCCTTCCCCCTCGTCTTCAACTCCACAAACCCCAACTCCTTCAACCCCTCCGCCAGAATCGACGAGTCCTGCATCCCCGGGAAATCCTTCGCGGGATAAACACGAAACGGATCCGACCAAGCCTCCGCAAGAATAGGCATCGACTGACCCGTGTCCTCAACCGACCCCCAGTTCATAAGCCGGAACTGAAGCTGATAAACCCCCGCCGAGCGGATCGACAGATCAGCAAAGATAAAAAACGTAGCGGGTTGGTTGAGTTTCGACGCATTGCGGAGGTTGCTTGGTCCAGGCGGGAGGCGAGGACTCAGGTGTTTGGAGGAGGGATGTGTAGGGGCGGAGTTGGGATCTGGATCTGCGTCGACATAAAAGGGGGACATGAAAGCTTTGCCTGAGAGGAGGGGGGTTGAAAAGTCGTCGTCTGCGCGAGCCACACCATCGTGTTCTCTTTCTCGTTCTAGTTCTTGGTCGGTTGGTGTTGGTGCGGATGAGTCTGATACGGGGAATAATAAACAGCCCACTGTGAAGCGGGGGTCTTGGAGGATGTCGCGGTCATCTTGAGATTCGGGGTCGAAGTCTGTTAGGAGGATTTGGACTATTGGGGGTGGGTCGACTGGGCGGCGGTCTCGGTCGCCTGCGCCGCATGCTCGTGCGGCGAGGGGTTGTTGTCGAACGTGGAGATGGTAGCGGGGTTGGGAGAATTTTCTTCGGGGTGGTGGAGGGGGTGATGATTCGGGTTCATGATGGAGGAGTTTGTCGAAGCCGTGAGGCATACTGTAGTTTGGATTCCGCGGTTTTAGATCTTGCATAGTCGCTGGCGCTGGAGTTTCTACAAAGGCCCGAGGGCTCTGCTCTGAGTGGGCTGGGCTCGGCATTGCTGTTGAGCTGCTGCTCTGGCTATGTAATCTCGTGTTAGAACAAATCCTTTTGGTAGTTGAACTGCGCCAGAGGTTTTTTCACATTTTCAACATGAAAGAACTGCGTGAAATCGGCGGCACTGCACGAGCAGGCACGATCGGCAGATCGAGGTAGCTCAAATAACGAGAACAGAAAACAAAAAGAATGAAAAGAAAGGGACTTTACTGGGACTCCAGGTCATATGTCCGCCCCCGACGATTATACTCGCGGCCATGGCTCAACATGGGATTTGACCTTTCTTCGTAGTGATCATAAGAAACCCGCCGCGTATCAGTAACAGGGACATCAAAATGATGCATTCGTAACGGCAATGATTGCGGCATAGACGGATAGTGTATGTAGTCATTATCGGACGAGGGTATATGCCTTGGGTCGGCGCTTCTCTCTGAAAACTGCCCTATTGACGGCAACTGCGGACCGGATGGTGTCGTTAAAAGTGGCCGACTATAACTGATATTTGGAGGTAGGAAGTGTCGAGGCTCTCGTCGTGGGTATGGATGGTATGTTGTAGGCATCTGGCGATGGTATGAGTGAGAGGCCGGGTCGATATATGCCGAGTCGGGTGTGGGATGGCCACATTGTGACGACGGGGTCCTCGACATCTATACAAAAGCAAAAGGCGCTGCTTGTGGGCGACTGTTCGCATTTAAAGCGGTATTCAAACAAGGTTCGGCTCGCGGGCATTGAATTGGGACCCAGGAAGCGGTCAGGTCAGCCACAGCCGAAAGTAATTGACGTCTCAAAAATAGAGATCGTCTTCTTTTCCTTATATGTCAAAGTTCAGACCGTGGGGTATGATGTAAAAAACTGGGAAAAAAAGGATGCATATCCTGGATCTGCCTGCGATCACAAGGCATCTGATGAACTGCAGGTGAATGCAGCCCGTCAACAACCAGGTATCGGAGTGATTTTCAGTTGGCCCGAAGAAAGCTTATCCCTGCAGAGATAGTGTGTTGGGAATTGGGGGTTTCCTTGCTATTTTTCAGCTTCCGGAAAAATGTCAACGCACGTTCGGACTTTCCCCCTCTCGGGTTCCCCCGCGCTCAATCACTCTTAGTAAGTATGACAGGCGACGATAGTGGGCGAGTCTTGAAATCCTTTTAGCATAACATAACCCCATCTTAGCTAGATCCAGCATTGCTATTGGTGCTGAGCATCCAGCATCCACCGAGGTGGAAAGGGAAGAGCCGGGGGAACGGCCCGAGTAGGTATTTGGCAGAAGTCAGTGGGGGCGTCTCCATGGTGGCTGTGCATGGGATTCGGTAAACCAGCTGGACAACAGGGTCCGTTCCTGACAGAAACTAACATCCGAGGAGGAAGGTGGGAAGGTGTCGAGAGACGGTCAACGGATTTTTCACTTTGGAGTGGTTAGCACATACGTGTGATTTAGGATCCTGGACGTGGCTTTTGACTGGTCCCGGCCCTGTTTCGAGGAAATTGTCCCTAGGGGTAAGGATGGGACCACTCAAAGCGTTAAACTATCTATAGACATCTACATGATTGAATACGGGTACATTCAGCGAGCACGAGACTTTTACTGCATGTTTACTCTGTAGGGCCCTCTAAATTAAGGGCCGTGTATCCATGGGACGGTGGAACGGGTCCCAACCTACGACAAAACCTAGTGCCCCGCTTTATTCTCAGCCGAACGTAGCGAACGGGATTTCCGTCGACCGGATCCTGACTGGCGTACTGGCGGATTTGACTAATGTCAAGACTGACTACGGATCATGACGGTATCGGATGGGGGCCGAGTCCAGCCGTGACCCACGGCTAGTCGTTTAAGTCAAGACGATCTTCCTGGAAACCCCACAAAGGTGATCATGACGGCACATCAGTGGCACCCTGTTTACCATGGTAGTGGGAGGTGACAGTAGGGGTCGAATCATGCTCCGTGTGGTGCAGGATGGGCCCCGCATTGGAGTAGAAAGCGCCTGGGAGGCCGGCCTGAACAGTCGGTAAGGCGAGTTTTTCTAGTCGATCGGCATTTCACGGCACAGAATCCTATCATCCCTCAATCGTATCTTGCACGATTGAATGGTTTTCTCCATCGTAACGCTGTCAACGTCTGATCGGCAAAAGGCAGCCATTATGGGGCTTGGAGAAAGCGGACCACGCCTGGATCGTTATTTCACGCCAGCTGTGTCGACGGGTCTCAGTGCCGAGGCAGCGTAGGCAATTTTGCCGAACCTGAGCAATGTCAAAGTCGACATGTCTGGAATAGCTCATAGGCGTAACCCAAGTCCATTCAAGTCCAGCAAATTCTCGGCTACCAACCGGCACGAACGGCCCGTGGCGAGGGTGCTACTGGTAATTGATTCCTCGGCAATATCCACAGTAGACGGATCGTGCGAAAAATTGAAATGCCTTGGCGTCATCGGCTCTGCAAATCAATCCTGGTCCTCTCGGCCGGCAGGCAGCATTTGGTTCCAGACCATGATCGATATCCAGAATTCATTCGAGCCTCACGTAAAGAGGCATTGAGATTCCCACAGAGTTGTGACCAGCCAAAAAAGGGATAAAGCGTAGCCCCTCATTAGGACCGAGTATCGCATCATAGTAGAGAGACTGCAATTGTCTTGTGAGCGAGCCTTGCGGGGCATTCTCCGCTGCGAGCTGCAGAATTAGACTATGCCGCGATGGCCGAGGGAGCTATTATCGGCTCTATAACCGCCAGAATTGAAGTCGACGGGATCTGATAGTGGCGACGGGCTCACGGGGAGGCACAGTCTGGAGACGTCATCTGTCACCAATGAGTCGAAGCACGAGACTTTCAGCTGTCAAAACTGTTGGCTTGTCCACCCTTACTGTCGATCGTCTCCACAGGTCTTCTTCAGCAGGGCTGGTCACCCGGTAAAAAGCCTGAATCGCGTGCGTGCTCTGGATGCTTGGCCTGCGATGGACAAGCCCTTCGGGGTCCGAGCAGGGATGCAAATCAGACCTTGTAGCTGGAGAAGTTGCTAGTTACGGTCAGCTGGTGACTTGTGTCAGGCCCAAACCCCGGCACCAAGACAGAGGTCTATCAAATCCAAGCCTGTAGAGAACAATATCCACACTCATGTACATACTCTAGAAAATAACACATAGCAGGTAGTTTTAACATGTGAGATTGTCACCCGTGTTCGCCACCACGTCTGCTGCGTCTCCCACCGCCGGTCGAGCACATTATTGAAAGGCTAGGTCCATACTTGGATCGACATCCAAATAGTATGGGCCCACAGGATCCCGAGGTACACGATTGGGGGACATGGGGAAAGCATTGGGCACGTTCGAGGGCCGGATGTGCATCACTGCTCCGAATGGGGAATCTAGTGGCGCTACTCCGCGATCGACGATACCGTGGTTCTTCCCAACAAAGAGGGCGATCATCTCACCATGCTGGCGGTCCCATGTCACAATGTATCCCGAGGGCTGCCATTGTTCACCTGGTCCGTGCCGCATATCTAAGGTTCCTAGTTGCATGAGATGCAGCGCTCTTGTCCCTACTTGGGGCACACCATTCGCGATAGCTCTGGCCCTGATAAGTCCGAAAGTTACCGGTGACCATTCTCTCGGACCCCCCGTGGCGTCTGCAAGCGGAGAATCTGAGAACTCTATCGGGGAGAGTTCGACGCACCACCGCAATTGAAGGGTTGGGAACTCAGAGTGAAACCAATTCAGTCGATCAGGGTCAAAGTTGAGACGGGTGGCTATCTCCTGTTCGTTACCCGTCTGCTCAATTAACATTTCCATCAGTAGGCCCAAATCGTTTGCTGACGTGGAAGAACCATGGACACAGAGATTGTGGTAGAGTCGTGCGGGATTATCGTATCCAGCGCAGTCACCATCGATAGTGAGCAAAGGTTGGTCCTTGAAGACTGACCACGCTGATCCTGGAACCGTGCTAATATGACAGTTTTGATCCACTCCCTCTTGGCCATCCTGCCATCGAATACCCAATCTCCGTTCCATGTCTTCCATGCGGACCTCGAGCAACATTTCGTAGTGTTTTCCTTGGACCAAGTCAGGTAGGGCCTCGCCAACAGTAGGATCGTCAAGTAGAGCATGTAGGCCCTGAAACTTCCCAATGTAGGGTAAGTTATCACAGTTGCGCATCGAAATGCCTTCCAGGTATTTGGCAGCTGTTTCTGGCCTCCCAGCCTGTACCAAAGATAGGATGACCTTATAGGCAGTATGGAAAACCTTTTTATCTTTCTTATCAAATACCACCATGAAATGGGCCCATGCTGTGTCTAATGCCTTCACGCTTTGTAATTTGGAGATCAAGCAAAGGTATAAAGCCCAATTCTCGTACTCTTTTTTTGGCTTGCCAAGTAAGCAATCAGCCAATCTGAGCCGGCTTTGGGGTTTGGCTTCTCCTTCACCGGTAATCTCCGCAAGCAAAGGAGTTGTATTGTAATTCGGATCCTCAAAAAGAGCAGAGTCAACCTCCTGGAGGAGCGCCTGTAAGATCAGCTTCGCATTGGTGTGCGAAGTCTTTTTTGGACCGGCCAGTTGATCATAGCGTTGCAGGTACTGCCGAAGAGCGGGGGCTGATAAATTTAAAGCCGCATAGTACATTCCAAGCTCAAGTATTTGAGGCTCTACATCCAGCTTGAGGCGTTGGAGCCTCGTGGTGATGTCGCTCAGAGTCGCAAGTATCTCGACGTATGTGTGATTTCGTTGGCAATGTTCCAGTGCCTTTTCTAGCATCTTGCATTCCCCTTGCCGCAGACCCTCGGATCCTTCATCAACAGTCAATCGCTCAATGACATTTTTCAGTGAAGCCAGATCAGCCACTGATTGAAGACGACGTCTCTCTTCCGAGTGGAACATTGGATTAACACCCTTAAGAGCACACCACAATGCTGGGGGTGGACTATTTGACTTCCATTCTGTGTCGAGGAGCTCAGTTACCTCTTTGCGCAAGTTGGAATTAGGTTCAATTCTGGCGGCGGGCTTTTTCGAGGAAGTCAGAGTAAAGCGGAGTAGCTCTGCGGAGGTCGGCTCATAAGATTGGGCGTCGATGTGGACATTGGCATTGACAGACAAGTACCTGCGGGCCGTTACTGTCAAACCAGAGCCTTTCAAGGTTCGTCGCCCGAGATCTAAAAGTAATCGGCTAGATGGAGCCCCCATCTTGGAATAGAGCACCCAAAGCAATGTGGAGGCAGCACGACCCACGAGTGGAGAAGATAAACATGATAAGGGGCTCGTCTGGGGCAGCATATGGCGGGCGGTGTGGTCGGGCGGTGAGACCGAGGTGTCATCTCGCCAGAGCCTGCGCTTCGTTCCCTTCTCAACACCTGCAACACACCACTGATTTAATATTACACCTGCTTAGCCATGGTCAACACACGAAAGCAGGAGCTCTCTACAGAGGAAGGTTCAAACACCGAACAACCTGAGCAGAGCGAGATTGCCACCAGCGAAGCTGTCACCACATCCGAGCCGAATGACGACAAGAAAGAGTCCGATGCTGCTGCCAAGGCGCAGGATAGGCAAGCAAGATTTAAAGCACTCCAAGCTCGAGCTGTGAGTCTACCTTTTGCTTTGTGACCCGTTCGGTCTTCTCTTAGATCCCGATACTGACTTTACACAGAAATCCGCCGCGGAACGCAACCTGAAAGAAACCGCCGCAGAAACCCAGCGGCTGTCCACTGATCCTGGTTTGATGAACACACTATCGCGCAAGCATGCATTTGCCTCCCACAACCTCCTCAAGGCGGACACGGAAGCCGCAGGTGAAGACTTCGAGCGCAAGCGAGCTTGGGATTGGACCATCGATGAATCCGAGAAGTGGGACCGACGCATAGAGAAGAAGCAGCGACACCGGGACAATGTGGCATTCCAGGATTACACCCAAGACGCGCATAAGGTGTACAAGCGGCAGCTGCGAGAACTCCCGCCCAACCTAGAGGCGTACGAAAAAGAAAAGCTGGCTGCTATCGAGAAGGCTGCTGCCAACGGTGACCTTGAGATTGTCGAGACCGAGGACGGTGAAATGATCGCGATTGATAAAAATGGCAGCTTCTACTCCACTGCGGACAGCGTGGGCTTCACCGACAACAAACCAAACCGTGCTGCTGTGGACAGACTCGTCGGTGATATCCAAAAGGCTGAGGAGGTCCGCTTGAAGAAGCGCAGAGAGCGTCGTGGCAACGAGGAGGAAGACGTCACATACATCAACGAGAAGAACAAGCAGTTCAACCAGAAGTTGGCTCGTTTTTACAACAAGGTATGTTGAAATCACGCCTATGGCTTCTGTAATCACCTGCTAACATACTACCAGTACACCAGCGAGATTCGGGACAGCTTCGAACGCGGTACTATGATCTAATGCGACATGAGGATAGAGATAATATACATTTTTTGGACAGTTTGAGTCTCACGTGGGAAGCTGCAGTCATGATTCGGCCTAGTTTTCGACTCCTTGGTGAAGAAATTATTTCGAGTACGCCCTGCAAAGGGTTGAACGTGGCACACGGTAACTTGGCTGCCTCAAAGCATCGTTTTCCTCCAGGCCTTCGTCGCCAGCGCCTCAATCTGCTTTGTTCCGACGGCACCCTTTGTCGTTGTGTCCTCCAATGCTTCGACCACAGCTTCACCAACAACATCAACCTTCAAGGGCTTCTCCGCCACAACTCCGAGGAAGCCAAGCTTATTACCCAAAAGAGTGTTGAATTCAGAGGCGACCAGACCACCTAGGGCGATCGGCAGCGTGAGCTTCCTGCTAGAATCATACATGAAGCCCGGGCGAATGAAGATGCTTCGAAGGTCAGGAAGAGTGGATGTGATGGTGGCTTCGGCTTCTCTCTTGGTGGTCATGTATCGAGCTGGAAGCATCGGTGCGCCACCCGCAGCGGAGATGTATACGAAATCTGGGACATGTTCGGTCGAGCATTCTTGAGCCAGTGCGATAGCTACATCATGACGAGTTAGCTCTACTCCCGGCTATGAATACCATTAGTTGCGCGATGACGTACCTGAATCTCTGTTCATCAATTCATAAGTAAATTGACCATCCTTTTCTTTTGGCTCCAAAGCTTCGCCTTCCTTCCTTGAGAGTGGGTTCTGGCTTCCCATCTTGGAAGAGCTAAATGCCCGTTGCAACCCACTGATAATTGGCTCTCGTCCTTGTACCACACCCTTGTAATCGGCCTCGAGAAGAATTCCCATGGTATGCACGACGGCAGAAGCACCATTGAGAAATGGCTTGTAGCTTTCAGGCTTAAGCATATCGGCCTTGGCCCATTCTATTGAGCTAGCCCAGCTTGGTCGCTCGGAGGAATCTGTGACAGTATCCCATCGTGGTTCGCCAGAGCGACTGGTGAAATTAGTGTCTCTTGAAGCTGCATTGGGATCGGAAGGAAAAAGAATTACCTTAATGATGTTACCGTCCATCCTCGAGCAGCAGCAGATTTGCAAATTCGGGATCCTGGAGCAGTGTGTAAGTTCCCTGCGCATCGGCGCAGATGCATTCCTGATTTGGATGTGATGCGAACCTAAGAAGCCACTTCCTCCGGCTACAACAAGTCGTTTGGCAGCCATGGCACAACAAGAAGATATGCAGTGATGGAATCCAAGTTGTGTGTAGTTCAATGTCACAGTCTAACACTTAGGTATGGTTGGACACAAGCTATGGGAAGCTCCGGCATGCGTCACTGGGTCACGTGCACGGCAAACGCCTTCTCGTCGCGTCGATTTCGCTCCGCCCTGCGCGCCCCTCCACTGGCCCCATCTTTCTCCAGCTCTGCGAAATGCCCTCTAACCCAGGAAATAAGCGCGTCCGAGTAAGTATCTCATCTTCGTGGCTACGAGGCCTGAACCCAGACTAACATCGCATTGCCAGGGTGTCTCCGTATTTCGACCATTCGGTATGTCCCGATAGCAGACCCGCCCATCATTCGATAACCCTCGATACTAACTCAAACAGTCTTCGGCAGCGAAGCGCAACCCTTTGACCCCGAAAAAAGACCTGCGAATGCGCCAGCCGATCACACCCACCAATGGCGCATATTCGTGAAAGGCGTCAACGACGAAGACATCTCATACTGGCTGAGGAAAGTCCAATTCAAGCTCCATGAGACCTATGCGCAGAATGTGCGCACGATCGAACAGCCGCCCTTTGAGGTTGTCGAGACCGGCTGGGGCGAATTCGAGATCCAAATCAAGCTTTACTTTGTCCCGGAGTCGACCGAAAAGCCGCAAACCCTTTGGCACAGCCTGAAGCTGCATCCCTACGGCCCTGATGCAGAAGGTATGAAGGAACGCCGCGAGGTGGTCGTCAGCCAGAACTACGAGGAAATTATTTTCAATGAGCCCGTCGAGCCATTTTACGAGATCCTCACGAGTGGTCAGGCCAATGGAGCAGTGTCGAGGGGTAAGGGGAAGAACTCCAAGCTTGGCGGTCGCACGGCGGATATTCCTGTGGCCGATAGTGCTAAGAATCCGTACAGTCGGGCCACTGAGAGTAAGGAGCTTGATCGTTTGGCTGAAGCTACGAAGACCGTTGAGCAGATGATCAAAGAGGAGAAGGATCGTCTGGTTGAGCGGGAGAAGAGGCTGGCTGAGTTGCGCGAAACTGAGGGTGTCCCTGCCAACACGAAGAGGAGATGATCCTTGGTCGTTACATCCTGCCCCGACTAGGGCTTGACGTATGTTCGACCTGGCGTTTCCACGGCGGTCCCCTCGTCGGTAGCATTATTCGTCGCGGGACTTTCGGGCGCTCCATATCATCGGCGCTCTCCTTGAATCACCCAATTTTGAGATAAAATCGAGCCATGTTCCCTGCGATCATCACCTTCTGTCTGTGGTCTTGCTTATTCTACAGATTCCGAAGGCTCATGATTGAACGAGGTCAAAAAGCTGCTTGTGGGAAGCTTGGATACTGGCTTCTTTCCCCGGACCACCCGAACTGAAGAGCAAGGACTCGCATTCATGAAAGATGAGTCTCTTCTACACCACGCCCGACATGGGCATCCTTGACTCCTTGAGCGCATGGCACTATCCATCACTTGCATTGAGCGCAACTCTCTCCATGAATGCGTGATTGAGGTTGACAGCGTTTTTCATGACGAGATGGAACTCTACATAGCCTCCATGTCCTAGCCTACAAAGGTTCAAACTAGCAGCTCCGGAGCCAACTGTTCCTCAAATCTAATCAGATCTGAACTCAACTACTTGCACATAAAACATAATCAAGCACAATCAACATCTATTATGAGCAAAGTTGTTAAACATCACGCCCGCGCGACTATCAACAAGCGACCCTAGCAAGCAGCATTTTTCGTAGTATCCCGAGTCTGCTTCAAAAACGGAATCAAACTAGTCCCCCCTGTCCCATAAAGACCCGAAGGCTTAGTACGGTGCAGCCCTGCAACCTGGGAACTCGCTGTGGCAAGATTGACCTTGTCGCCAGCGTGCTCTGCCAGAGGACCACTCCGTGCCGGCATGACAATATACCGCGTGACAATCTGAATATGAGCATCTCTGAATGATCTAAGAGTCATCACAGCTGCATTATAAGCCCCTTTTAGCTCAGGCTCAGCCTCCGCAGATGTAACATAGCTGCGGATGTTGGAGAGATCGGAAAGTTTTTCGAGAAAGTGTCTATGAGGGGCGGGCATATAGTTGCGCATTTCCTTTTAGTGCGTTAGCATTCAACAAATAACAATGTTCCAATCCAGATGCAGTCAAGATCGGATCTTACCTGGATGTATCCAGTCCCAGACTTGATTTCCCCGTTGGCCGAGTGATCAACTCCGAGAAAGATATCAAATGTCTGGATCAACGAGCTCTGTGCATTACTACCACCACTGTATTGATGCCACTCTCCCTTGCCCTCGCCAACATCATAGAACACGCCATTTGGCAGCCCTGCTGCGGTCATGTTCTTGCTTCCAGCGAGGAAAGGCCGCAGCACGTAGAAGAACACGTTTGGGTCATTCTTTTCGTACATACGGGTAAGTGTAGATGTGAGGCCTCGAAGGCCGTCACTGAAGCTATAAAGTAGAGCAGTTAGACGGGTCATGTTGTGGGCTGTTGCAGCGGCAATTGCGTCTAGCATGAGTGAGAGGAGACGGGCGCCCTTTGCTTCGATAGCGACGGAGATGACGATGAACCATTCTTCGTCTTTTGTGCCGGTGAATGAGGTGACTAGGGAGAGGTTGTCTGGGTTTGTGAGGTCTGCTTCTGGGGTTGTTGTGAAGTTCCAGAGAGTGAGCGCTGCGTATGTTGCGCATGGAGGGAGGCCGAGATGGGCTGAAATCTCCAGGAGTGGTTTGGAGATGCAGGGAGGGAGGACCTGGATAAGGGTATTAAGCTTAACGCAATGTTTGAGATCATAGCAGCGAGGTCTTACATCTTTAGGCTTCGCACCGCCCCAAATGTATGCGTGGGTCAGGAATCCCAGAATGGAATATGCACGACGCCACTCTGGTTCAGATCGCAACCACGATGTTGTTAGGATAGGAAGCTTTTCGATCAAGGATCTGATTTGGCCGGTCTTGATGAGAGTTGGGAGCTGAGAGGCCAGTACTTCCCATGAAAAGTAGTAGGAATGAGGGAGCCTTTGCAGAGGCAGGTCTTTCGGGAGGAATCCATGGTCTGCGGAGACGACATAGTGATCAAGAGAGATGTTTAAAGATGGAATCATGATGGAAAGTGATGATATGAAGTAGGTGGAATAGCAGGCAATATAATGTAGTTTACTGACAGGAAACTGGCTGAACAGACGGTGAGTATGTCTCGGCTATCGAAATTAAATAGTCGGTGTTGGTGAATCCTGACCAGTCTTCATGTAGGTGAAGTAACCAGTAATATACAACATGGGTTGTCTGATAGCTTGCATCGGCAGCCATTCATCGACTCGCTGTTGCTATCTTGGAACCCGGATGTGAGGCGGATCACTATCCGTGTCCGGCTTGCTATGTTTGTTTTGTGATATGATGCAACATGGCCTCCGTGTCACCCGAACTCGGAGCTTGTTCTTTGTATGGAACAGAAAATGCGGGAACATTGGAGTTGTGTCATAGGCTTGCATTATGACCGTTGGAGTGATCTACACTTTGCATACTCGAGAAGAGCTCAACATTTAAGTTCCGACTGCATATCACATATGTCACCGAAGCTCACCGCCGAGGTCTAGCCGCCCCTCACTGCATAAGACAAAAGCAAACATGCAGGAGATGCAAGTGATTCGAGCAGCGTTAGTTAGTGTTGAAGGACCTGCATGTACAAAGGACACAATGGCGGCAAAGGCAATCACCGATTATAATAGTGGAGCCGGATAGTAGAGACGGAAGCGGAAGCAGCATCCGGGTGACCATGTTCCAGTTCTCCGATTTAGAAAGCAAGTTATAAAGTGCAGCTGGATTGTGCACTACACCTTACTGCATTTCCTGAATTCCGTCTTTGCCGCCCCGCGGTGTGCGTTACTTGTTGCCCTCCATCACATCCTTCACACCTTATCACACTATCACTATGACCATGACTGTACAGACTACCAAGACCGTCTTCCCCGCTCAGGCAGCGTCGAAGGAATATGCTGCTTCTCTTGATGAGGCAGAACCCCTCACCAAGATGCGGGACGAGTTTATTATTCCGTCCAAGGCCAACCTTGCGAGCAAGAAGCTGGCGAAGCCTGGTATGGAATCGCTTCTGTACTTCGGTCATTGTTTATTCTGACATGTTGAAATTAGGTCTCTCGCCAGAGTCCAGCATCTATTTCTGCGGAAACTCACTGGGTCTCCAGCCCAAGGCTACATCAAAGTACATGGAAGCGCAGCTCGACACATGGGCATCTATTGGTGTCTGCGGGCACTTTACGGACCTTGAGGATTCCCCGCTCTCGCAGTGGCAGTTACTATCCGACCAGGCCGCAGAGTCCATGTGCAAAATTGTGGGGGCTGAGCCGGCAGAAGTAGCTGCGATGGGCACCCTGACTATGAACCTTCATCTGTTGCTGGCTAGTTTCTACAAGCCGACTGAAACTAAGCGCAAAATCCTGATGGACTGGAAGGCGTTCCCCAGTGACCATGTAAGTGCACGTACATACGACATATTGCTTGGGTTAATCTGACATTCCGATAGTACGCCATTGAATCCCAGATCGCATGGCACGGCCTCGATGCCAAGGAGAACATGGTCCTTATCGGTCCTGACGAGGGCCAGTATGAGATCTCCACGGAGAAAATCCTCTCATACATTGATCAGCACGCACATGAGGCTGCTCTCATTCTTATGCCCGGAATCCAGTACTACACGGGCCAGCTTTTCGATATACCGCGAATCACCAAGTACGCGCAAGAGCGTGGGCTTGTCGTGGGCTGGGATCTGGCACACGCTTACGGCAACGTGGAAATCAAGTTACATGAGTGGGATGTTGACTTTGCGGCTTGGTGCACGTACAAGTATGGCAATGCTGGGCCCGGCGCTATGGCTGGTCTCTTTGTGCACGAGCGTCATGGACAGGTTGATTACAGCGACGGCGAGGATAAGCCTAAGTTCCGGCATCGGTTGACCGGCTGGTACGGTGGTGACCGGTCTGTGCGGTTCAAGATGGATAATAGTGAGTTCTGACCTCTGTGAGATCTGGATTAGATGCTGATGTTTCCCCAGAATTCAAGCCTATTCCAGGCGCTGGAGGATTCATGGTCTCCAACCCCTCCGTCATTGACCTAACAACTCTCTGCGCTTCATTGTCTGTTTTCGATAAGACGAGCATGACAGACTTGCGCCAGAAGTCTATCAAGATGACCGCATACCTAGAGTATCTGCTGCTTAAGGATACCACTGATGAGACACGCCAGTTCCAGATTATCACGCCCTCGGATCCCAATGCGCGTGGAGCTCAGCTCAGTCTTCTGTTGAAGCCTGGACTGCTTCACAAGGTAGCCGAGCGGTTGCAAGACGCGGGTATCATTTGTGATAAGCGCGAGCCGGATGTTGTCCGGGTGGCCCCGGTGCCTCTCTACAATACTTTCTCGGAGGTGTGGCAGTTTGTGGAGGTGTTCAAGTCTGCTCTGGCAGCATGAGGGATTTTGCATACGAGATCACATTTTATGACGTACCATAGATTATTTATGCATACACATTATCTGTTTAAAAGTTGCCGATGTTATCCCAGGTATCTCCACCACGAAGAAACTCCTGCCCCTGAGAGAAGAAGTTGGTCGCGAGGATGGAGAAGTCGTTCGTGAGCGTCAACTGTTGTGGTGAAACCAAAGAGCCTGCATGGTAATCATGTGCACCAGAGAAGGCAGCATTGGCGCCGAAACTGGGACCTGTGTAATTGGAAGACCGTTCTTCTCCAATGCGAGTTGGTGCAGGCAAAGGCGAAGTCTGTGACACTTCGGCGGCTACGAGGTGAGCACCTGAATAAAGTGAATCTCCGAACAGTCGCCGCGCGGAGTCAGCATCGCTGTTGGATGAGTATTCCAGGATTTCCCAGAATTTGGACAGATCAATGAGGAGACTCTGGTTGTGTGCCTCTGGGTCAGACTGGTAGGTTGCCGAGACGGCATCTTCCAAATGCTGCAACCTTTGTGCCTATACAGAGCTGTTATTAAACCGAGGATATCCTTGTGAGAAAAGGTCAAAGCCTTACCAAACGAGCCATGTGAGGCCATTTGTCCCCTATTTGCTGCACGAACTTGACACACTTGGAGAACCTGTCGCGCTTCTGCTCGCGGATAGTTACGTTATCCGTGAAACTCAGTTGAAGCTCGATAGTCGCCACGACCGCAGCACTATACCCCAGTAATGGATCAGACACCAGGAACGACTTCTCCTCGAAGTAGTTAATGAAATGGATAATCCAGGTCGTATGTGACGAGATCAGATCGGATGTATGCTGCAGAAAGATTTCAGGGATAGTGCTGCGGAAAGTGCGCAAACTCAAAGACAGAAGCAGGGGGTGGTTCAAAAGGCATAAAATGGTATGATACATGAATTGGTTCAAGAACCATGGGCCCCAGTACTCTCGATGAGCTTGCAGTTCATCCAACGATCTATCGCTGAGGTTGGCCGGTTTGAATCGATGGGTGAGAGGCATGCGCGTCTCGAGATCCATCTGTAGTGCGATGATCTTGGAGTACTCGGAATGAGGTGACCATGGTGGGACATTGCTTGGTTTTCCGCGGAGGCGTACATATCGTGCGGTGCGGGCGAATACTTCGCTCAGCATAATTACGTAGGCCATTATGCCTTGGTCTTGAATATCGCTTCTTCGGACTTCCACTGTTGACGGCCCTGGGGACAGAACGCGGGCTGGCCGGGTTGGACTTTGGGGGAAAGGCGGGCCTCCCACTTCTGGAAAGTCTAAAATGGAGAACTCGCCGCCATGGAGCCGCTTGACAAGACAAATGCTCCAGAGGCATCGTCTGCGCTCTTCGCGGAGGACATTATTTGTCGGGGTGCGGGGTTCGAGGGCAAGATTGGAGCAGTGTGCAAGGTTCATTGCGAGGCTGCTGTGAATGCTTGAACGATGTGTATTACCATCTAATGCAGACCATCAGCCCAATTCACTCAAGCCTTGCTCGGGAACTTACTTGTAAAATCAACCAGACTCAAAAGGCAAAGACACTGTAGCGTTGACAACTCAACAGGACCCTCCGAGACCCGCTTCATGACCAAACCACGCGCTACTTCGGCATAGCTGTTAACCAGTCCTGTCAAATCTCTGGTCCTGTGATATGTCTTCGAGAACCGAAGGGCTAAAGCCAGCATAGCATAGATAATCTCCACTTCACGGGTCTGTAGACTGGCAAGAAAGCTGCTCCTGTGAAAGAGAGGAAGAGGCTGAGACTCGCAATACACCAGATATAGCTCTGCTATAGATGTGATTTCCTCCCATGATGGGAGAACAATGCATGAGCTGGGTTCAGAATGTGTCGACGGCTCCTTTGCAGCTGATCGCTCGTCTCTGGAATTGGCACCAGCAGGGATTCAGTAAGCTGGAGTGTCAACGTGGGGTTCAATGTCCATACCCTAGGTGGTCAAGTACAGCTTCCAGTTTGTCTTCTAGTCTGTGTAATCTGCCTTCCTGTGGTGATGTCGGGTCAATACGTGGACAGAGTACTGTACTCTGAGAGAGAAAAGGGGCTAACCAGTGTGTGCGATGTTGGCAACCCAGGGGCACTCGGCCTGGGCTCCTCTGCGGATTGCAGTGGACGACGTCTCTCATCTGCATAGACACATGGCTGGCCTAGTCTTGCACACAAAGCACAAACTGGCTGCTCTCCAGGGCATTTCGCTTTTTTCCGCCTACAGTATTCGTTAGCCAGGTCGAGTGTCACGAACAAATGGCATTCAGATCTGACCTGCAAGGCTCACAGGCCTGTCGAACACGCTTGGCAGGCCGTTCGGCGTATGTTGAGTCTGCTTCGTCCATAATCCAAAGGCTGAATCACAATCTTAATGGACATGGTCATGTGGGGTTCTGTGGAAAATGAGGATACATATGAGGGCTTGTATTTACATCTCGAGAAAGATTCGGACTATGCTGATCCACAAACAAAGCCCCCTGTAACATTTAGGCCCCGAGGATGAGTTACCCCCATCAGAAATAAGAAATAATGCTTTCTCTCATTCAATCGTCTTGAAACAAAAGTCACTGTCTAGGCTGCTGACTAAGGAATTTGACGTCCACCGGTTCTGAGCAGATGCGATGGGAAGCGGGCGAGGTTGTCTTGTCTTTTATCTATTGTAAAAGATGCTGACTACTTAAGAGAAAGATCCAAGATATTGCCTCTCCGACTGGTGAATTAGGGCGCCTTCTAGTGTTAGAGACGCGACACGCAACGTTTCAATTGCTTCGAGGTGAGCTAAGCCAATGACAGGCTAATCAAAGTAAGCTACGACGAGCCCGGCTGACCAGACTGGCTCAAACTACGACTCTAGAAGTGATTTTAAATAGCTTGAAAAGGCAACAATCTTCGGTAGGAGCTTGAATTGGTTTCTGTACAGCCCAAACCAACTGCTTGCAAACCCATCTAACCCACAACCGGAGTAGAAATACACCGCCAAATAGAGTCAATCCGGCACAGCAGTTTCAAATGCCAAGGCCTATCGAAGGGTGGCGTTTAGATCCAGGTCTTGTGGCCCTGTTAACAAAGTCAGTATACGCGGGCGCGATATCCCCAGTAGCGGGGGCCCTCGGTCGATAGCGAGGGAGCAGAAAAGGGTAGACTAACGAGGACCATGCGGCACATGGCATAGGTGGTAGCTAGAAATGAGTCGAGTCAGTTCCCCGGTCGTGGCATGTTCAATTTGAAAGCAAAGTGCTCAACTCACCAGCACCGAGGCCGTAGACGGAGATCAGGTAGGGGTACATTATGTAACCGCTGCGGGAGGTCTGTTCAGCGAGGTTGATGTTAGATTTGTGCCATTGAACAACTCAGAACGCGGGTTCTGCGATTCGGACTGACCTTCCACCATTGACGCTTGCCGTCGTGGTGCTGGAACAGACGCTGGTAGTAGGGGACACGGTTCTCACGGTACATGAAACTAGAAGCAGAATGCAAATCAGTAACCGTCATTCATATACTAGGCCAAGCGATCGTCTCCGTCAGAGTGTCAATTGCAATTGCATGATTGCAGACACACTCAAGGACAGGTGAACCGAAATTCGGTCGCAGTCGCACTCGCAATCGCACTCGAGGGGCAAATGGCCGTGGTAGCAGGCGCAAGATTCGAGGGAGACGTACCCGGCCATGCGAGGCACAGTGCGGAACATTTTGGCGGTTAGAGAGGAGAGACGAGGATCTGGTGGGGAGGAGGTGAAAGGCCGTGGCACGATGTCGTCGAGTTCGGGAGAGCTGCCCAGTCACATGACTTCCCTCTTCCTTCCGTGCTGAGTCAGGCTTCCCAAAAGGTCGAAATAAGTGTGCCATCATTGGATCTTGACTTGAAGGATGCTCGACGAGCACCTCCTCCTCTGTGTGCCCGATGCGACCGGCTCTTCTTCGACTCCTGAAGAGGCCGTCCGCCCTCTCGATTCTTGATTCTCTTGCAGCGACCCCGATCGGAATCGAGCAGTTGGAGTCCAGATACACGCGTCTGCGGCGCCAGTCGCAATGCGCTCGGGGGGTTCCTCTCGATGAGACCGAGGGGAGCTCATCTCGACAAGAGTCTGGGAACCCAATGCAGACGGGGGGTGAAGGACGGCCCTTCAGCTTTCCCGTCTACGAGATTGAACCATCGAGCGAACCCCATTCCTCGGAAATTTTACGTGCAGACAATTCAGATCGAAACGATTCTGCGGAGCGCTTAAAAAGTTCCCTGCGGCTACAATTGACGCAACTGGAGTTTGAATCGGATATCGGACACACGAAAGACATTGGGACACGACTCGTGGATAGCTCTGCGCATCGGCACGACTTCGAGCTTTGGGAGGAACTGCTACGGTTTCGCCAGCGTCATTATGGTGACAAAGGCACACAAGATATCTGGGATGGCTTGACCGTCCGCTTGGATGGTGTAAAGCTTCCTGTGGCAGGAGAACGGGCGGACTTCTTTTGGCAAAGCTTTGTGAACCTGGGCCTGAAGCGACCTCTGTTCCTCAACCATGTGGTGGAATATGCAATCAATATATGGGAAGATCAAAATGTTTGCTGGGACAAACTCTACCGAAGCGTCGTGGGTGGTCTTCTTAACCAGGGGATGCAGGAACAGGCCGTGGTGTGGCACCGAAAGCTTCAAGCATGCGGTCTTGCCCGCGCGGATGAGCTGGTCCACGTCCTCCCGCACGCCATTCGTTCAAAATACCTTTCCACCGGCATGGAACAACAAAGTCATCTCCGAAGGCTATCTCCGTTTAAAAGACTCTCGACTTTCCGGCGCATGCTCCTCCATATTCCAGGTCATCAAATATATGGTCCTGTCATTTCGACCCTTTTACAACTAGGATATGGAGAATATGCCGTCACGATTCACCAACATCTAGTGGGACACGGAGACCATCCAAAAACCTTCGATGAACTACAGCCCTTGATGGAGTATGTAAAGAATTTCGGATTTCGGAAGGATTTCCATCGCATTGAAAGCTATGCGAGAGATCGGTTTGAAGAAGAAATGGCAACCGCCGAGCGAGAGATGCAAACCTCCCACAAGACAGTTCGGGGAGATAACAAAGGAGGCGTTGCCGAAACAAAGCCCTTCAAGAATGACATAGGAGCCCGGCTTTTTGCGACACGGGGCCTCAATTTCGACATGATACTTGGTGCACTGAAGATGCTCGGCGTATCAGCAATCGGGCCTCAAACCGTACGTGAGATGGCCATCCGAGCCCACGGTGGTCAGGATATTCTGGAAAAAATCAAGATGCTCCGGAAATCCGGCATCTCCATCCACGACACCGTGTTTACGCGTCTGATACAGAAACTAGCTGCGCAAAACCGTGATATCCTTCTTTCCGATCTGTTGCGCAGTGATCAGCACCCTGATGCCTTCGAGGATACTGAGATGCAGGAGTCACTACTCGTCTCATACTACATAGCTCGTGATTCACGCCAATACAACATGTCTTTGGCAGTCCTAGCAGAGCTATTTCCCGATGCCCCGGATCTGCTAGACGTCCATTTCCGCAAACACATCGCAGCTGGGGAATTGGACGCCGCCTCCAAAGTGGTAGATGAGCTGGTCCTGCGTGGAAGAACCCTCACCGAGGACAGCGTGGATTACATGGCAGCAAAGGTGTTGAGACCTCGCCGAATGAACCGTCGACCACCGCTCGGTAAGCTGATATCGCCTGCAGATGAGGTCATGTTCATTTTCAAGATCTTGCAGCGTGTGGTCCCCGCAGGAGTCTATGTCAGTACCTCGTTCTGGGTAGAGTTGCTGAAGCGGCTTGGCATGTCAAATGAATGGGATGGGCTTCGAGAATGTTGTCTGTGGCTAGTCCGTGAATATTCTCACAAAGCTCAATCCCAGTCGGGGAAAGCCTGGGGCCCCTCACATCTCACCACGGCTCCAGCTCCCGGACGAGACGGTCAGATGGTTAATCTCATCTTCGCACCGGCGATGCAGCAAGCCATCGTCCATTGGGGCTTCTCACTCCGCGTGACCGAAGAGACCCAGTCAAAACTCACTTACACGCATCCCATGACGGGGGCCAAGCTTATTCCTTGGACCCGGGGCATCTGCCTTCTTCTGGAGCTGGAGCAAGCTGGTCTTGGACTCCGGACGCGTGAAATTCGCCGCGCGGCTCGGTCTCGGCTGGCGATGCTATTCAGCCGGTGGTGCCCTTCCCAGCGACGCATGAACCGTATGCTACGACGGAACAATCCTTACGGTCTGGAACGAGTAACGATGGATATCCTTCGCGCCTGGGGTAGCTCCACCCTGTTCAACGGACTGGAAGTTTCGCAGCCCGGGCGGCTGGTAAATCCACCGCGGACGAAATTTTCGAGACGACGCACTGCGCGAGTGAGACTAGCACGGACTGTGCCGCCGTGATCTTATGTACATTCTATACCCGTTTTATATAACCGACATCAAACTAAAAATCCAGGGCTGACCTGTGATCGCCACTGCATCAGTAGAAGCTCCGAAAACAGCAGCACTCGTCAGCACTTCACAGCCATTCTGAGCATGCGTAATCTACCTAATACAATTTCTAGGTCTACTATCCATGGATTTTAGCAATAACTTCAACAAATAAGAATTAGACGAGGCAAAATACTTAAAAGACAAACCAATGAAAAGTGATGAAGATCCACCGATCTAAAGATAGTTGAGACGGCAACGCGGCCTGGACCCGCAATGGATCGTCACTTAGACTCTAAACATTCCATGACAGTCTCTTATTCTTTCTGTTCTCCCTCTGTTCGCATCCATTCTATACATATTTTATACCAAGATGAGAGCCTTCAATTTGCTGGCTTTGGCCCTGTCGCCCGCGGCCTTCGCCAACCCTCTTAACGTGCGCGCGACAGCATGCAACAATTCGCCCGACTTGTGCTCCAAGTCCTACGGCGAGATCACCCACCTCGGTGCCCACGACAGTCCCTTCGTGCGCGACTCTAGTACTAGCGACTCCATCGCTGGTGACCAGTATGTTTCAGTCTGAATCTTGTCGCAACCCCATTCTGACCCTTTCCTCGCGCGCAGATACTATGATACCCCCACACAACTGGATGCTGGCGTCCGGCTGGTTACTGCTCAAGTACACAACAGCAACTCGGAATGGCGCCTATGCCATACAAGCTGCGACCTGCTCGATGCAGGCCTGTTGAGCGACTGGCTAGGAGACATCAAGAAGTGGATGGACGACAACCCCAATGAAGGTTTGTTTACTCGAAACACGAAAATGCCGGGAACGCAAAGACTAACACTCTCTACAGTCGTCACAGTACTACTAGTCAATTCAGACGGCGCATCCGCCTCAGACCTAAACACCGAGTTCGAGACAGCCAACATCACCTCCTACGCCTACCAGCCGACCTCACTAGACTCGGCACCAACCTCCTGGCCAACTCTCCAATCAATGATCGACGACGGCAAGCGCCTCGTCGTCTTCGTCGCCTCCCTCACAACCAGCCCCAGCTATCCATACCTCATGGACGAATTCACCTTTGTCTGGGAGAACCCGTACGACGTAAGCTCGGCCTCGAACTTTTCCTGCGTCCCCGAGCGTCCCTCGTCCGTCGCCGGCTCCGCCTCAACCGCCCTTTCCTCCAACCGCCTCCCGCTGATGAATCACTTCCTGTACTCGAGCGATCTCTCCTCCTTCGGAATCGAGTACCCGAACGCGAGCTACGTGGCCACCACCAACGCGGCGTCCGGCGGCGTGGGCAACCTCGGCAGCACGGCGACCAAGTGCAAGGCCGCGTGGGGTGGCCGCCAGCCAACATTCATCTTGGTGGATTTCTTCAACCGGGGTCCTGCGATCGAGACCGTCGATAATTTGAATAACGTCTCCAATGCCGTTGGCCGCACATCGCTCACCACCTCCGCCGGGGGCTCGTCGAGCGACGGATCCACAGTCAACAACGTGTTCAAGGGCCTGGTTGAACTAGCCGAGGCCGCGGCAGCCGGTTCTACCCCAAGCACAGGGAACTGGATTTGGGTTGGTGGGAACTGGGGCAGTGTGCTCGGAGGAGGAATCTCCCTCTAGAGACGAGCCACTCTTGTGCCTTTTGTTTTATCATGCAGCGTTCTCGTTTCTCGGACATTCCTTGGGAGCCCACGAGTCTTGTATCCACAAGACCCAGGCCGATACATAGAGCATGGATTAGGATCTGGATAGGAATTGGGGTATCCGGTATACTGGGTTCGGCCCCTAAAAGGAACCCCGGCGTTATGGCTACTTTTGATTTTGAGCTGGAATGAGCAACGACGTCCTGTACTTTGTACTAGAAAATGGATATTCAACCTTGAATCAATCAATACATTCATGACTTGTAGCATGTGCCGTTCTTCTACTGAGGGTCCTTGCCTAGCAACTGCCGCACCTTGTTCACCTTATCCTCGGCAGTCTGCAGCTTATCCGTCCTGAACGGAACCGACCAGTCGTTAGTACAATTCTGATATCGTGTAGGCTCTTTTGCTTAATAAAAAGAAAAGAAAGATAGAAAAACGAAGATAGCTCACCTCGACCCAACCCGGATATCTGTCTGAATCCGCACGATGCCCTGCTGATGGAGGAGGGTATGCGCTTGCCCGATGACCTGGTGCACTCGGTCCCATGTGCCTTCTGTATGTGACACGAGGGGTCAACTCTCGTCAGCTGTGTTTGGATAGTAGTGATATAAGGTGGTTCGGTCGTAAGACCAGACCCGGCCCGCATGACCTCAGGTACATTATGCACCTATATAGGCGGCTGTGAAGAAGAATACGTACCCAAGGTCGTCCCCGTTGAATGCATGGTGTATTTAACTCCCGATTGCTCGATCAGGCGTTGCACGTCAGCGATTTGCGCCGAGACTGAGGCTGACGCTGTTCCCATCTGGTGGTCTGTGAGTGGGTGCAGATGATGACTACCGAGGTAGAGATGTGCTTACTGGAATCAAACAGAAATCTGCGGTGCACTTTTCGGGGGTTGGAAGGTCAGTGTATGCCATCGTGGGTGGTTGAAGGTGAGATGTTGAAGGTGAGATGTGGATGGCGGGGTGGAGATGACAGTAACAGAAATGGCGACTGTCCTGTCAATGACAATTTAGACCGAACTACATGTGTAACTCATTCTCATAGGGCTGAACTCGATCTGTTCCTGCTTTATCGGCTCATTCCTCGCTAACTAACTAATTAATCGCATTGTCTTCCAAAGGTTTTACTTTCCCTTCACCCATTGTCATTCCAAGTCTCTGATTGGACCGGAATGATCGCCTCCAGGGACAACGCCACTGCTGTTATCAACCTCCACCACTGGCACTAAACCCTGTATGCCAGCCGGGGTTCACCTTTCAACGTTCTAGACGGCGAACTGCGACCGTCTGGTAGCCTTCGTGTTCGTCTTCATCTTCGACTTCATCACTTGTCACTCGTCCGATTCATCGCCACGTTGCAGTTTGATAACCGCGTTCCCCAACTCTCCACGCTACTCGCTCAGCTCGAACCCACCCGAAACTGAATTAGTTTTAGCTTTAACACTGGACGCATGCACAACAGATCGGCCCAGTAGCTTGTACTCGCGTGCCCAATCGCGGTCAACCGCCTCGACCGCTCATCCCCAAATTCCCCAATGAATCATCCCGGGGCTCTGGAAATCGACTCCGTGGCTCTGGACTCCCTCTGACCCCGTCAAAAGCAAGTCATGCTCCTGGAGATCTCCGCATCCCGCCTAGCATCATTCCCCACGAATGACAAAACCCAGTCTTCTTGAACTCCCGGCGGGAGTTCAACTCGTGTATCTTGCCGAGGGCGGCGCAAATGTAATCTATCGCTTCGTCTCGGCGCCGGTCAAATCCCACAGGAAAGACCCCAAGATGCCGCTGCCAGTTGTGATCGACAGTCCAGACAATCGCGCCGTGTCAGCCTCATTTAGAGGCAAACTGCTCCGTCTGCGCAAAGAAACCGCCGCAGACCTATCCTACAAAGAAATCGTCCACAACTTCAACAATACCGTGCGACCCCTCTTCAACCCAGAAGAGCTGGTCGACCAGACACTCATCCATCTACCGGAAGGATTAATCCAGCGCTGCAATGAGCTTCTCCGCATGGATGAACTCAACGGCAAACGACCGAAAAAGCGACATGGCGGGTACTTGTGCTTGAACGAGCCGTTCGGTCTACTGATCACCGACATGACGACCTTCGATGATCCTAGCGCCACACTAGCCGAACTGAAGCCAAAATGGCTAACGCAGTCCCCTTCAGCACCTGGCTCCGCGCACAGATGCCGGACATGCGCATTAAGAGAGATGAAGAATCATGAAGCACGGAGACTAGGACAGAAAGAGCAGCGATCTTTTTGTCCGCTGGATCTCGTGTCCGATCGCTTCGACAACGTCCTGCGTGCGACCAGTTTCATTAAAGGATGCAACGATCGAACTCGACTCGCGTACATCTTGCACCGCAATCCTACCCTACAGAAGCTACAGTCTCTGCAGAAATCTCGGCGAGAAGTCGGTCTGCTTGGTCCACCGCCGCATTCTCGGGAGGTGTCTCTTGATATGACGCTCCGAGACTGTACAATGTTTATCAAGGTATGTCCGTGTATCTCCTCGCTCGCTCTTACTTTGACTAATCTGGACAGATTCCACGGGATGAATTATCCCCGGTGGAGATCCGGCTCGGTGATCTTGATCTGAAGACGGGCGCCGGAGGCAAAGCCAAGTACTGGCGAGACCTCGAAAACACCTTGATTGACGGGGGCTGGTATCGCGGGTCCAACAGTCAAGGGCCTAGCGAGTGCGCATTGTCTCAACGTCAATGACACAATGGTCTATAAGTTTTATACCGGTTTGATATTATGACCCAACCGACGAATTCTCTTTTTGCATGTCGATATGACGGGAGGTTGTCTGTACAATATTCTATTAATGTTAACAGTAGTTTTTAATGAATTGGGCGGTTCTAGTTATCGCCTCGAGGCATACTAAGTATTGCTTTGTTGACTCCACGGTTGTTTATGGTTCGGGTTTTCAGAGCTTCGGAGCTTGGACATATCTTCAAATCAAAATAGAGACATTATCATTGACGCATATCGAGTTAACCCCAACATTCAAACCCGGAATATCAGCAAATCCGACTAAGCCACTAGTAGACATACACCATAGTTATACAGTAACATCCAGAACCCAAAGTATTATACACCAAAAGAAAGCAATACCCGCACCTTTCTCATCCCATATAACCTCTAAATAGTAGGATAAGCAGCAGGCTGCGACGCAGGCTGGCTGTACTCGCTCGACGGCATAGCGCGGGTAAACTCATCCAAAGGACCAGGCTCGGCACGCAGATTCAGCTTCTTGTTATTCAGAAGACCGCCAAGCACTCCGGAGTCACTGGGAGTAGCGGAGGAAGTGGGTTTCACGGACGAGCTCAATGTCGATGGAGTGGAGTATGAGCTTGGAGTTGGCGTCGCGGAGTTTGATACCATGGACGAGGTGCCAGTAGGGGTGTTTGACTGCGGTCCCATGGAGTTTAAGGTATTGGAGGATGACTCGGGAGCCATGGATTGGTTGGGGTTGGGGATAGCGCCATATTGGCCCTGAGCGGCGACGGGGCCGCTGAGGACGGCGAGGAGGGAGGCTGTGAGGACGGTTTTGAGGTACATTTTTGGAGTAACTGTTTCGATGAATGGTAACCGGTGCTTTGGGATGAATGAATGCTAAGTAGAGTTCTGGAAGGAGCAGGCGTTTTGTATTTGGCTTTGACTTGTTGATCTTCTTCGATCCTATAGTTGATCCGGGCCCTTGCTTGGATAAAAGGTCATAGAGTTAGGGATTGATGTTTGAGATTTGATGTCTCATATAACCTTAAACACCAAGGGATGTTTGAAATTGAGATCTACTGGGAGATTGCATAACTACTCTCTATGTATCTTAAGAGATGGGAATATAGGTAACTCAAATGACACCGACCACGCTACTACCGCATTGTCTCCTGGGCACAGTCCCCGGGCGGGAGGACTGTTCCGATGCTGTCTGTATGAGGTCCGATCTGAAGTTCACATCCATCGATCAATTACCTCCTGGTTCCACGGTGTGAACGAGCTCTTCCCGGAGGAAGCCCTGATTCGGCGGTATTGGCCTCATTTGGAGGTTGCAGAATGTCGCGGCAATGTGTAAGCGATGAATGTTTTTCCCTTTTCCCTGAGTCGGCCTTGCCACTACCGAATGCAATCTCTAGCAGTGCAAAGGGCTTGACTCTTGATTCTAATAAAGAAACTTTGTATAATTCCATTAGAGATACTCGTCTTGCTCAGCTGGATGCACCTTCTTCCCGATTTTCATCCAGTCTCTTAGCGACCGTAGGACTGTTACAAATGGGACTCGGCCATCGAATTACGCATCCACTGGATACTAGTATATTCCCTTATGCCGTAGGCCAGGGCGCCCTTGGGGTTGAGGTAAGCACGGCCCTTCCAAGCTGGTCCGCCATGTGGACCATAAGTCGTCACGATGGCGCGGGATGGCGAAGCGAGCGATGCTTTGAAGCCTCCAGGGAGGATGCTCGTCCCCAGTCGGCGTGCAGTCTTCTCTAGAGCCCCTAGAAAAGGAAGAAAATGGATTGACAGAGGATTCACAATAAGGCCGTGATGGTAGCAGCGGCAACCTTAGCTTGCGAGCTATGGTTCTTCATATAGAAGGAACGTCGGAGATTGTTGCTGAGGACGTGGCCACCGTCCGATGCGACGAAGATGCCGAACAACTGGTGTGTCCGTCGGGAACATGCTTCTTGCCAAGGGTGCGCGGAGCCCCGCCGTGACGGCTGCGATACAGGGATCGGGCGATGTCTCGAAGAGCATCCGCTCCTGTACGGCATCCACCAGCACCATCCCGCAGAGGCCCGCGGGCGGCAAGAACTCCCCCGCGAGAATTTCGCTCCAGGAATGACCGACCACTAGGTACGGGGGTGACAGGGCCGCGGCGGCGAGTAGCCGAGACAGCTCACCCACAATTGTTACTGAGTCCGGCTCGGCGGTAGGGCATGCTTCTCTCTGACCGTAGCCAGTCCGCTCATACAGCAGCATGGATGCCTCATTCTCGAGATGTCGACACACCGCGCTCCGTTCTAGCGCGCTGCTAGTGATGCCGGTAAGGACCACTACAAGCGGAGCGCCGGGCTGCCGAGGAATACCTCACGATGCGTAGCTCAAGCAGTGGGTTCCGATGTGGACGGTATGTTGGGAGTGTTCCATGGTAGAAAGAGAAGGTTGGGGAGGTGGGGAAGGCGATATAACTTTAAACGTCTGGGGTTCGAGATTAAGGTCTACCGGGAGATCGCATATCTCACTCGGACCGTCCTATGTGCTCAAGTAGGACATAAACCCCTGACGAAGTAATGCAAACGCAGATTAAGCAGGTTTAATACGGTCCAAAAACGACTTGGTTGAAGTGCCTAGAATGGCATACGTACTCCTCGGCTACTGCATCAAGCATGAAACCTGGCTTCACTCGCCTGCTGACGACGAGGAATACCCGAGCAGAAATGACTTCATCTTTTACATGGCCTAAAGCGACAATCTCCACGTAAAACTCATTAGCAGACAGATATCCCCAAAAAGCAGCAATGGCTTCTGTGTATACTCTGGGTCACCAATTGCCTCACAAACCCCTTGCGTGGTAGGGATGGGTGCAAGCCACCATGCCGGTCAGTGTTACACATGTGTCGAGGTGACAGAACTCATATTTGATCTCATTGGAGATACTACCTAGCGCATAGAGCTTAGCTCTCTATTGCATTAGCCATGTTTTTGTATATTTCAGGTCGGGGCCGGACATCAAGCTGCGAACCGGCTCGGGGCTTTGAATAGAGGCAGAGCTGTGAACAGATGCGGAGCCCTCGGTACATGTAATATCTGAAAAGCTTCCTCCTGCGTTGATCCATTCGTGTTGATAGGTTTCACATTCTTCCGGTGGATACCCATCCCCCATTGACAGTGACCCACTGAAAGGCAGTTCTTGTAGCATTTTCGGAAGCTGTTTCTTGCAAGTCTTCCGAAACAAGGGAAGAATTGCACAATTGCTGAGACTCGTCCAAAACATTCATAGACGTTGTCAGAGATTCCAAGGGCCCGTAAAGGCTAGACCCAAGGCTGCATCCATCATCGCGAAGTGAACCATCCGCTTCGCCAAGACCAGTGGTGATAATCTAAATGATGGCTGCTACCACACCGATCATGCGCTCAAGCTTGCAACGGCATTGCATCAATTGCATCTCACCGAATGGCTTCCAATGGGTCAGGGGTGGACTTGGATATTCTCCCGTCAGATAAAGAAGCCTCCAGATAGTTGCTCTGGACATAGGGCCTTGAGAAATGGACTGGTTGTGTCCTGAAATTCCGTATAAAGCTCTGCAACCAAACTGACCATGCAGCAGCATCCAGATCCAGGACTGATGTGAAGAATGAATGACATCAGACCTGTCAAAGTTGCCCCCAAGAGAAAAGAGGCAACAGAAGGCCGACGAGCAGCACAAGCCGTAAGAAGAGACCGATGATAAGCCTGTTCATCACCATCCATGCCTGGATTCTGCCTAAGCATCTCGTAGATAGGGTGGAGCCAAGCATGTACTAGATTGCAAGTGATGTTTGGCTCCCAAAATGCACCGCACATGTTCGACACAATCCCTCGAGGGTGGCAGCTCAATGTGATGTTGCGAGCTATTGAGTCCCAAAAATACATAAAGCGAGCCTCGAAAGTTTCAGAAGCTTGAGAGGGCAAATGACCTAGATGGCTCCATCGGAGTCCAAATGGGAGGCTAAAGAAATTGTGAATGGGGAACATTGATGCCACTACAACAGACACAACTCATCTTGACGTTGTGGAGACGGCAACAGTCAGCGAGCATAACATTAGCGCGGAAGGCTGACGGAGGGAAAAATCCTGCAGTTTGTGCATCTCGTTCTTTTCGAGTGCAGATGAATACCTGCTCCGCTAATCCAATGGCCCATCTCTGAAGCGACCTCAGCTATCCAGCCCCTGCCTTGCGCTAGAATTGCTTGCCACCATCTAATTGTATCGTTGTCGACATCGCCAATTTCGACTCCTATCTGGTCTGGGGAGCCTAATACCGAGGTCGGATTTTCCTTGTCGATGACAGGGGCAGCACTCCCAGCAGAGAGTGAATCACTTTCACTCGCTCCTTGAAGCTCGACAAGCCGTTTTGATAAGATGTAAGTCACAGCAGCGATAATTGAAAGGGTTATAGGCTTCCTCGAATACTTCCGAAAGACTTCGGAGTTGAGAAAGACGGGGTCTCTCGCGCCAATAGTGAGTGAGAAATCTTCGGTTGTCTTCGAACTTCCGCTAAGTTCACAATCTTCTCTGCCACTGGTTTTCCAATTCGAATGACCAAATACAAGTAATTGATCGCCGTCGACTGATTTCTCCACGTGTTTCGTACCACACGAACGTGAATCGTCTGGTATGGCTGGCACTCGATCCAACGCGCCCAGGAAATCAAAGCAAGAATCCGGGGTAATTTGTGCAACATCAGAGCATGCGGGAGCCTGAAGCCATGTTTTCTGGCCGATGCTAAGGACCCGTGAAATTTGATAGCAATCCGCCCGGATGGAATCATGGATGGTCTATACCAAAGTAAGCCGGATAGTCAAACTAATATGCGGTGCACCAGGATCAGAATACCTACAGATGATTTGACATACTCGATCCCCTGCAAACATAAGCCGAATGGAAGTCAATGAAGTCAACTGTGATGTGATTAAAGTGTATTCGCTTGTCTTCCAAGTAGATTTCGTTGGAGAGGTGATCATTGTGCATATCAAGAAGAGGCGGGGAATCGATGAGAATACGACACTATTTCACCATGTACAGACTTGACCGCCTCCATAAATAGCCCTGTTCGTGCAGTAGAGCAAGCCGGTAGCCAATAAAGACTGATTCCAGCAATACGATCACACTTTAACTCTGGGAGACCTGACTCAACCGGTCCCTGAACGTAGGCCGTTGACGGAACAGCTCCACCAAAGGCAAGAAAAGCTTGCGTGCCACACCAGAATCCCTCCTCTGGGCTTCATTATCGGCCCTGAGCTCATCCCACGAGACCCATTCCCACCCAAAACATTTCTCCGGTTCAAGATTCTGATCGGTCGTCAGCAGAATAGTTCTAGCACAAATAAGGGGAAATCAAAAGCAAAAAGCAACATATGCTGCACTCACCTGAGGCTGAGCTCCAGCATCGACCATCCCAGCCATGAAAATGGTGATATAATGCTTGTTCTCGCTCTCGAAGACACTGTTGACAGCAGTCAGGAATTGCAGGTTGTGGATCTGCAGACCTGTTTCCTCGAGCAGTTCGCGTGCCGCGCATATCTCGAAGGATTCGCCGAATTCAAGGTGTCCGCCTGGTAAGGCCCATGTCCCTGCGAGGATGAGAATATCAGAAGCCTTCACCTTATGCGATGGAATTTGGTGCTGTGTAGAGATGGAGAGATTGTGGCTCGTGGAGTAACCGACTTACCAGCACCGTGGCTTCCCTTTCGCTCTCCGAGGAGGAACTTGCCCTCGGAATTTATGGCAAAGACGCCAACTCCGACCTTGGGCTCCATGTGAATCGAGAACAGAATCCGTTGGTCCGTAGATGTGCGATAGGTGTCAAGGTTTACCTGCGAGGCAGCAAGGGTTTGTGGGGCAACGCGGGATCTCACGATCGGCAACAAAAGTAGAAACCAAGCATCAGAATCCACGGACCAGCTGGAGATGCGTCCTCCAAAAGTAGTTCCTCCACGATCGCCTGTGGCATGTTCCGGAGCAAATAACGCCCCGGAGTCCCCTAGAAGGCTTTCCAGATTCATCTTTCATGATCTGGGATGCAGCTGGACCCCCATGAGAATTCCGTTGCCAAGCAAATCCCAGGATCTGGATACAAAGTGGTAGTAGAGATATCGACAATCCCGGCGGCTAGCTCTAGGAGTTAGGATCTTTAATCCGGTGTTTCTAGTGGTAAAGAGTTATCATCAATATCCCCTCGAATGCCACAATTCCACTCATGGTAAATCTGCTTTGGGAATATGGTAAAATCCCTTCTGTCCTCTTCAACATACAATTCGATCTTCCGCAAGTCCACATGAAATACCGTCGACGGTAACGGGCTCTCTTTTGTCTCATGATCTTCGAAGCCCTTTTCCCTATATGCCGTCAGCAACATCCCCCTCCTCGAATTCAATCCACTCGAATCTCCTGGAACACCCGACTGCCGCAAGACATCGAGCGTGATTTCACTCGCGGTTTATGGTTAGAGCACAATTTTAATATCTACTTTTCTCTCTTTTATTTTTTTATTTTGCCTCAGTTTGCCCTTACTTTCCTCTTTGTCTTATATATCTTCTTATATCCTTCTATCTTACATAGTATGAGTCCCTTTAGTACGTGGGCTTAAAAACAATTATGACACTTTACCTATTGCCTACTATATATAGTAGCTCAGCCATGCCTATGGATCTTCTTCGCTTACTCTTAAGCTTTGATCTATTTAAAGATAGCTCTGGCCTTATCTGTCTTTTCCTACTTGGTCTTATTCTCTCCAAAGTTCAATGAAGAGATTAAGTCCTAGGCTTTGCCTAGGTAACGAAGGTTGCTATTCTAATATCTCAACCGAAGACTACGAACCATGTCAGGGAATTGGACTAGCCTACCAGAAGGCAAAGCGAGGTATGGGAAAGACTTGATTGATAGTCTTCGATAGACTTGTACTCTAACATCTCCTAGATCATTTTCGCTAACTCTACCATTATATTCCAGACAGATCATCTATTTCCTTACCAATAAGCGAACGCTCGGCCGAACATTCTCCACTACGTTGCATGGGCCAATCTATGACGACATTCTCCGCTCAGCTTGGGTGAAAACAGTGAAAACAGGGGTAGGGCCTGCCCTAGCTCCTTGACCGTATTTAAGTGGAATTCACAGATAGTTCTCTCCTTCCCGACTCGCTCTCAAGAAGAAACTGCCATAATGCTGGGCAAATCACTTTCCGATGATTTTCTTCTCATCTCGCCCTGGCACTAGGAGCAGCACTTTCTACACTAACAAACTGCGATCGAAGCTACCGTCGATGCTTGTCTGACCTCCCGAGACTCGCTTAATCCCATATCAAGGTCGCAACGCGAAGGTATACCAATGTCTGGAAAACATATCCGTGATGGTCCCCGCCACCTCCGCACTGGTGGGACCGCTCCACTGGTTCAGGTAAGGAATCCCTGTCCACTTCACACTACACCTACACCCTTGCGACTGTATCGCAGCTCGGTGATGATACCCATCCTTTCCATTTTGCCTCTGAACAACTTTGGAGAAACCTACATACCTTTTATGTTTCAAGACGGGTCTCTGAGCAGCTTGAACCTTTTTATCATTCCATCATGTTGGCTTATTTTGTGACCAATCACTAATTGCGTGGTTTGATCAGGTTTACATTCTCTACTCTCGCTGCCGACCCTTGATTTGAATCTCGAATGCAGTTCTCTCAGTGTGTCTTAAGGTGGGAGGCATTCGCCCGAAATTTGAAAAGAGACCAGTCAATAAGCCACGTAGTTTAATTCTTTTACTTCTACATGAATGTCCATCGCAAATCAAAATGGAGACAGCCTCAGAAAAGCAGCTTTATGAAGCCTGAAAGTATTACAGGAGGGCCTGAGATAACATGCTCAGATCCCCCGAAGAGGAAGATAGCTGTTATACCTCAAAGGGACAATTGGATACTCTCGAATCATTATTAAATAATGGACGTATGGGCTAAAGTACATAAATACAGATCAGGTATTCCAATGTGGAAGGGCTACTTTCTATGCTCTACAGAGCAACAGCAAGACCCAGCAGGCTGATCGCCCCGGCGAAGCTCATGGCAATGCTGCCAGTCGCGATGGGAGCACCGCCGGTGGAGGTCGAGGACGCGGCGGTGGAGGAAGGAGAGACAGAGCCGGAGGCGGCGGTAGAAGTAGAGGTAGAGACAGACGAAGTAGATGCTGCAGTAGTCTGGACAGCAACGGAGCCAGTCGAGCCAGAGGTAGTGGAGGCAGAGTCTGTGGCGGCAGAGGGGGCAGAGGTGGCAGAGGCAGAGGCAGTGGTAGTGGCATCAGTCAGGCCAAGCTCACCGGCGGAAGTAGCCCAAGCCTTGACGCTGGCAGGCAGCTGGTTATACCAAGCGGGCATCGTGCCCGCCTCGATCTCGCTGTTGATGGAGGACAGCGAAGCCGGATCGGCGAGATCAGCGTACCATGACGCGGGAACGGCGGTCGCCAGAACAGTCAGGATGGAGTTGGGGATGCTGCTGAGGGCGGCTGCGGCACTGTCAGCGTCGAATTCAGGGTTGGTGATGTAGGAGTCACTGGTCTCCTGGGGAGCCGGGGCAGCCAAGGCCAGAGTAGAGAAGAAAAGAGCGGCGAGGATCTTGGACTGCATTGTAACGAGCGTATGGAAATTATTAGTTTAGGAAAGGGGAATCGGGAGGAGATATTTAAACCCCATCAGCATGGCAAAACAGCCTCATTTCATTTCTTTTTGTCTTACAGGGTCCAAGACGAATCCCAAAGGCAAAGCCAGGGCCGCTCCAGGCCTGGAACCTTCAGATCTGAATGGGGGCGACGTCGCCAAAATCTGCTGTTTTCTCCACGCGACATCCTTTTGAGGCTTAGCTCTGCGACTAATGGACGCCATGATCCAGAAATCTCTTTCGAGAGGCCTTGCCAGCGGACCATCCATGGCAAAGTTCCCAGTGTGGACTATTTATAGTCTTGTACTAGTTGAATTCTATCGTGGATTCTATCGGCGACGCCGGTATCGTGGGTTTTCACTTCGTTGCAGAATGTGGGGTTAATCTATGCAATCTTCAGGAGAACATTTGGAGGGGAAATAGAAAAACAAGAGAAATGAGCAGAAAGACAAATATCAGACCAATAACTGATGAATCTAGAATTTACATTGCTGAGAATCAGATTCTCTGATCCGACGCGCATTTCTAAGCTGATGAAAAATGGTAAATCCGGAAATCCGACCTCGGATATAAGAATCGTATAACACGCACGCGCCGTCGCAATGCTCAACACCGAATTTCTCGAATTTCTCAACCATAGCCAGACAACGCCGAAGAGTTATCGATTCTATCAGAGTTGATCCCACTTTATAAAGGAGATATATCTACCTAAAAGGACCACCCACCACGACAATGGCAGCGCGCATCCTTCGACCATCCAATCTCCACAAGATCACCCGCACACTTAGCTCCACAGGGACACATCAATACTTATCAGCCTCGCGCATTTCACCCCTCCGACCATTCTCGACCTCATACCGCCAAAACACACCCAATGCCGTGACCGACGCATTCGTCCAGGCGACTCAGTCCCGCCGCACCATCTACAAGCTGGGCAAGAACAGCCCCGTGCCCGACTCCAAGGTCGAAGAGCTGGTTCATGCCGCTATTCTGAATGTGCCCAGCTCGTTCAACACCCAGTCGACCCGTCTGGTTGTTGTTCTGCGGGAAGAGCACGAGAAACTCTGGGATATCGCCATTGAGGCCTTTGGCGGACTTGTTGCGAGTGGCGCTGTTCCCGAGGAGATGTTTAAGAGCCAGACTCTGCCGAAGTTGCAGGCGTTCAAGGCTGCTCTTGGAACTGTACGTTTGCCCCTTTCCTTTTAGAAAAGGAAATCGAGCAACAGAACTGACAAGTCCCAGGTCCTCTTCTACGAAGACCCAGCACACATCAAGAGCTTCCAGGAGAAATTCCCGATATTCGCAGACAAGTTCGAGCCTTGGGCCGACCACTCCAACGCCATGCACCAGTACTTCCGTACGTCCATCTTTTCCCCTGGGAATTTCCTCATGCTAACAAAGACACAGTCTGGACGGCCTTGGAATCCGTCGGCTTCGGTGCCAACCTGCAGCACTATAACCCTCTGATCGACGCCAAGGTCGCTCAGCAGTGGAGTCTGCCCACCGAGTGGCAGCTAGTTGCACAGCTGGTCTTCGGTAGCCCCGAAGCCGAGGCTGGCGAAAAGACGCAGAAGCCTATTGAGGAGCGGGTGAAGATCTTCGGCAAGCTATAGATTGGAAGACGGATTGGTGGATTTCCTTTGTTTGTGCTATAGCGTGATAGAATCTGTATGTAGATTAGATCTGTATGGCATTGTCGGTGTGGGCATAAAACCGATGAATTTGGCTTCGGGTAATTAGTGATTCTATACTTTAGGGGTTATTGGACTTATTAACGCTACCTGATTCGTTCACTGCCTGCGTCCCTGCCCTGCCCTTGGTGACTGCGGGAAATCATAGGAATCATCCAGGTGGCTCTTGGCTGGCATCAGGACAGCCCATTGGGCGTAACAAGAGGATAGGGCATGGAATGGGGCAGCGAAGAAGGATTTAACATTTGCAAAGAAAGATGACATTCTAGCTTCATGAAGACCGTCACAAGGAGAAGGGCGAAAGGGTGCGGGTGATGGTAGAGGTTGTGACGCATGAACTCGGTCAAGGTTCGACTCGATCAGGACTAGCGCAACTCACCTGTATCAGGACACTTCATACTTGTACTTAGCAAGTTGAAGTTCTTTCGGCGATTAAGTCAAGCGACCTCGGCGGGATTCGAGCATTTCTGCTATTTCCTATGTTGCCCTGTTTCCATCACTTTCGGCAATCAACTGCCTTGACCAAGGTCCTGTCCCCGATTTATCACTAGGTGCATGGAAAGTAATTGCGGAGATTCGCCTCGGTGATGATTTTGGGTTGCTGCATTCTGGAGTCTCGAACCCACCTAGCGACAAGACGTCTGTTAGGCACTTCAAAGACTCTGGCCCTAAGTTGATTAATGTCTTAAAGCCAATCTTGAATAACTCCAGGGTTGCAATAACACTAATGTACATATATTGATGCTAGGAAACCCGCCTGCATGGGTATTTGCCATTTCCAAGGTTGTTCCTCGATATAAAAGTCTTGTATGGGACCAATCAAAGTCTTTGTACGAATCGCGATATTATGCACGCCATGCAGAAACGGCCATGGGCATTGAATATTATTCAACGCAAGAAAAGACTATCTACAGAGAGTAGAAGCAGCCGTGATCCCTCACACACCCTCCCACTCCTCCCACTCCTCCCACCCCAATCCTCAACGACCCTGTCGATACCAAAACTCCCGCGGCTCCCCGAGGCACTCACCAACAGTAACCACTGCGAAGCATTAGCCCAAGAACACAAAAACCAACCACACCCTCAAGAAAGGACATACTCTTCAGCCCCCTCCTGTTAATCTCCGCCACCATATTATCCACCAACACTTCAACAGTCGTCTGATGGCTATCATGCGCCAACACAATCGTCCCCCCGGCATTGAGCTCCGACTTGAACTTCTCGAAACTGCGCCAGCTCAGACCGGGGTCATCATTCTCGTAGTCCTTCGTATCGACACTGGCGCCAATAACCCTGTACCCCAACTCCGCCATGGCAGCCAAAGACACGCCGTCGTATTGGAGGAATGGGAAGCGCATGTATGTTGGGTAGAATCCTAGCAGGCGGGAGAATGTATTTTCGAGGGAGGTCATTTGCTCGACGATTCCAGCATAAGGAAGTGAGGGCAGGGAGAGATGGCCCCATCTAAACGGAACGGGTTAGCAGGTTCGGATTTGGTCTTGGGTTGGGGATGGACGGACGAGTGGGAGCCGATTTGGTGGCCTTCATTCAGGGCTCGGTAGATGAGGTGTGGGAATGCATCGATGCTGCCTTTGTTCACGCCGTTTAGGAAAAAGGTTGCTACTGCACCGTGGGCGGATAGTGTGTCCAGCATCTGGGCTGTGTAGATGTAGGGGCCGTCATCGAATGTTAGGGCCACTGTGCCGGGGACCATGCATTGGTTGAGGATTGCGCCGGTTGGCAGTTGGGTAGAGTGGATGTTGTGGAGGTCGCTTGCATTGGAGGTTGTACGGAGCTCATGCTGGGGCCTGGGGATCACGGCTGCTGAGGATATGGTGGCCAAAAGAATGACTATGGTCAGGAGGGCGAGCAACATGATTATAAGGAATGGAATGAGCTGCTCGTGTAGCAAGAATAACTATGTGAGGATAGTAGCTGATGGTAAGTTGTTTTGGAGTAGGAGTAGCAGTGCTTTCAGTGTTGGACTCGGGGCAAGTGCGGCATCGCCGCTGCCTACGACTGGAACAATGGCATTGGCCAGGGTCGACGGATGTACTATTAACGTGTCAAATTAACATTGAAGACATTTCAGCCACACCGCGTATCTATTCCCTCCGCATATGAATACATCCAAGGGTTAAAAGGTATCAAAAAAGGAGTAAGACAATTTCCCCTCGCATTCAGCTTCACCACTTCAAGGCTTGCGGATGGAAGGGAAATGAATGTTAATGTTTCCAAAATCCCATGTCCCACAGCTTAGGCACGACGGGTTTGCTTCTTCTGGGAACGGCGTTGTTCCTTCTGGGTCTCGCGGTCCAGGAATTTGCGCTGCTCATCTGCGGTCATGCCACGCAGAATACGTTCGCGCTCCTCCTTCTTGACCTTCTCGGCGGCCAGCTTACGCTCCTCGGCCTTCTCCTCCTCCTCGATACGCCGCAGCTTCTTGACCTCCTGGTCGCGGACGTTGCGGAGCTTGCGCAGAACCTCGCCACGGAAGTGGGCGGAGGCAACGAGCTTATCGGCGAGACGCAGGAACTGGTTGAAGAGGGGCAGGGTCGCAGTGTAGGCGGAGGCGAGGTTGACAGAAAGCTGGATACGCTTCCTGGGAACAGTCTCATCGATCCTATCGGAGGTTAGAGGCGGCAGGTACCAATGTCGTGCGGTAAACTTACTTTGTAGGCTTGTCAACGGGCTGGTCGGTCGCAATCAGGTACTCAAAGTCATGGCCAGCCTGCTCAATAGCCTGGATAAGGTCCGGGGTGAGCAGAGTGTCGGTGATCTCGGCACTCTCAGACATGACAGTGACCCAGGAGGGAAGCTTGGGGTGATCCTTGGAGAAAGTGAGGGAGGCATCGTAGCGATCAGTGCGGAACTTGTGCATGTGGCTCTTGTGAACAACAGCCCAGATGAAGCCATCGTAGGTCGAGTTGTTCACCTTCAGAGACGAGGTATCCTTGCCAAGAACAGGAACCAGATCCTTCTCCTTGCCGTCGAAAGTGTATATAATAGCCTCGTATTTCTCAGCGGGGGTCTCCCAGCTCTCGAAGAAGAAGCTGCAGGCGTACTCCATGAAGTAAATGATAGGGTTGTAGCGCTTGGGCATCTTGAGCGAAATATCCAAAAAAGCCACGTTCTGGCGTCCAGTCGCATATGTGGAGAACTCGTTGGCAGCCTTCTCCTTCAGCTTCTTTTCCGGGTTGGCCAGCTCCACGGTGACGGAGTCGCTGTCCTCGGAGTGCGCCACGCCATCGAAGCCAACGACGGCGAATTCCTTCTCGAGGGCCGGAACGTGAGCCTGGGCCCACTCTTTCGCCTTGCGACGGTTCCTGCGCGTGCCCCAGACATGGAAGAGGAGGATGACCAGGACGAAAGGCATAATCAATGCCTCCTGCATGAAGTCGCGGGGCGAAGTGCGCTCCCAGACCCGGTACCATGCCGTGAATGGCACAGCACCGGTGCTTGATGCCTGAGCAGTAGTCGAGTCGGCAACAATGGAGGCAGGCGACGGGTTCGGGGCCTCGACGAAATCAGCAAAGTCTATGGAAGAACAGCGTTAGATCATCGCGCACAGCAGCAATTGGGGTGTAAATGGTAGCTTACCATCGTCAGGGTTGGCAGGCCCAGAGGACGAGCCGAACACGTTCTTGAACATGCCCGCCATGGTTGTGAGGGAGACAATAAGGTGGCTGGAAGGGAAAGGAGGTTGAGAGAATCGGTGCGGAGCTAAGCTGCTTCTAGCGCCCCACGGGACTTCTCCAGTTTTTTGTGCCTTCGAGCCGCACAATTTACGATATGACAGCACACAGCACCACTTTATAATAAGAAAAAATCAGTCCAATTCATGTTCCTGCCCTAGGTTCCGAATCCAAATACCCCAATTCCAACCCCGAGTCCAAGACTATACACAATATACTCGAGTGAGTGTGGTATCTAGCGAAAAAGAACAGAAAGACGCCAAACCAGAGGCCAGGAACCCAGTTTTGTACAATCCCGCTTCCAAACAAAGATAAATAAAAGGTCGTAAGAGTCATTAAACACCGAGATTTGCTCGAGAGAAGAGAAAAACAAAGGAGACAAGAGGTGAGAGGTCCCAATTTTAGTGACCGTAGGCCGGCGGAGCGTCATCCTGGACACGGGACCAGAAGTTGCTGCATGCATTACCGGTCATCATATTCTCGTCGCGCATGCGACGGGCAATTTCACCGGCCAGTCGCTCCACGAGGAGAGAGTCGACTGGTTCTTCGACGTTGTTTTCCTTGGTAAATGGGAGAACTGTGGCGGGCAGTGGTGGGCGGGAAGGTCCTGCTTCAGCCTCTTTATTAGAGTAGGCACCGTGCATGGTCGCACGGGGAGTGGCTTCCACGTCCTCTTTTCTAGAAGGGCGAATGGTTTCTAGGGAGTAGGAGAGGTCTCCAGTTTCATGAGCACCCTGGCGCTGCTTCGGACGAGAGAGGCTCGCCCGGTGGCGTTCAGGGATCGAAGGCAGGAGAGAGTCGGTCTCTGGCCCCAGCGGAGGGGTAACAGGGTCATCCGCCTGTTCGCTAACGATGGGTAGTGGAGCGGAGTAGATGGATGGAGGGCTGCTAGTTTCCATCATTGAGCTGTCGTCGCTCACACTCATGGCATCATCAGTCGTCTTAGGGCGACGCATGTCCACCACGCGCCTCTTCCGCCTCCGAGAATGAGCTTTCGAGTGACGTCCAGCCCCCAGATTCAAGCCGTAACCGGTGAACGAGTGACCTCCCAGAGAAGGGCGGCTTTGCAGAGAAGCGTTGCTAGCCGTCTCGTGAAGCGATGACGACATACTGCCAACATGGGAATGTGTTCGGGAGAGCGTGGGGCTCAAGGGAGAAATGACGCTGGAAGGTACTTCGCTGGGGTCGGAGGGAGAAGTCCATGCCCGGTACACCACTTCATTGATGGAGGGCGTAAATAGCGATAGGGTCCGTTGCGAATCTGTCAGAGCGGCGAGGCGAAGTAGGTTCTTCTGCGAGAAGAGGGAGTGCGTCTCGACGGAGGAGTCTAATGAAAGAGAGGCGATTTCCGTTTCGTTCAACGCATTTCCAAGCGAATCAACAGGGTCTTGCGGAGGGCTAGCTAAAGGATCTTGGCCAGGGCCCTCGCTTGATACCGCTTCCGTATTATCGGTCTCGTTCTGCGCCTCGTCACCCATGCGATATTCCGGAACCCACAGGCGAAGGGACAAGCGATGAATGATAGCGGGCAGCTCATCCATGAATAATATCCGTAGTTGGGCCTCGATTTCTTTCTGGAGGAAGTCGCGTACGAATGGAATCGAATCGAAGGTCGACGATACCTTGAGTGACTCGAGGGGATCGTTGCGGAAGACCACTGTAATGCCCTTTTGTTTAGAGAAGACGAGGATCACAAAGCCGGATAGCTTAAAATCGGAGAGCGTAATTTGGAGAGGGATGGTGAGTGGCGTGCTAGAGGCGCGCCGTTAGCCAAAACCGATAAAAAGGAAGAAACCTTGTGAACGCGTGAGCACTACAGGAGGAACTTACGCAGCGGCGAGAGGTTGCGGCGATGCGAAAGCAGGCCTCGTGACAAGATAGGTATTGAGAGGATTTGCCTGGACTCGAGTCTTGAGAGTCAGGAAGGCGTCGCCGGAATAAGACATCTTGAAGATGCCGCGAAAGCGATCCTCGGCGAGGTCACCGATCTCCAGGATCTCCAGGTCGGGGGGCATGGAGCCCAGGTTGAGCTCGGTGACGATAATATCATCGACGATAATGGGGGGCTTGGGGGATTTATTGAGCGCAGCAGTAAGCAGTTCTTGGGCACGCGAATAAAAACTCGCGTCCGCCATCAAAGGCGACCAGTTGAAGTTGAACGCCATGCCCGCGCATTGGGAGAGAGTGCAGAAACAAGCAAACGTAGGGTGAAGGTAAAAGTGCAGAGGCGAGAAGGTGTGGACGGCGAGGTCAGGAGGAACGTGGAAACGTGAAAATCCTAAAAGCGAGCCCTCCCGAGGTCGCGTGCCCGGACCACTTTGCTTTTTGATTTTTTACATATTTTGTTCTCCCTAGATCTTATTTATTGCATTATTTTCGCCTTATTTGATTATTATTCTCTTCGTCTATAATATGCTGTTCCGAAATAGAATCCGCGATCTCACTAACGTTGTTGTTCATGGGTAACGTCACTCCAGGCACTTGCATGTCATCCCGACCCGCTCCGAGTACAATTCCCACCTTTGGCCTCTCTGGGCCATTCACGACTCTCTCCAGCGCCCGCTGCCGCATAAGTCTAAGCGCTACGCCCTGCTAAGCACCCACTCGCCCCGGGGAAGGGGGTCTCGACGCGACAAAACCAAACAACGGTCGATGTCGCACTATGTGTCGACACCGGGCCAGAAACGGCCTGGTCTTTGTAGATCCGAGGCTACTCCTGAGTCCAGCCCACGTTCTGTCTCATGTGTCTAAAGAGAGGGGTCCTCGGTTTCTGATTGATCAATGATTGGAGTAAGGGGAAATGCTCCGTTTATGGCCGTTTATGCATGTCTGACGTTCACGTTCGACACTGCTTCATATGTTGCATTGGGCCTGAGAGCCCCATTCGACGAAAATGGTAATCAACACTACAACGTCGCCAAGATTTTATTTCTTCGTCTAGGGGAACATTACATGCAATGGGATACGCTTTGGGTAATTAACATGGACCGTCTTTCGATCTGATAGAGTATTCTGGAATGCCGGTGCACGCACCAGAAGGTTCTATATCATTTATTGCTGGGATTGTCCCTAGGATAACAATAGCATCGGACCCGAGAATAATATTATGGGACTGACTTTCCATTGTGCCGTATCATTCCAGGGTTCCATAAGTACAAGAGCGGAAACTTTGCCCTGGGAGCTTGTATGTACCTGGCCGGAAGACGAAGGCACAACCATCTCCAGCTTGCACGAAAAGTAAAAGCTACTCTCAAATCATGTCCTTGGTATAATTTGCAATGGCAATTCTGACATCTAATTGACATCGCTAGACAAAGTAAAGGAGCCAGCGGCGTAGGGAGTAAAGGGAGTATAACTGCGGCCTGTGATTGGTCACAACCGTAAGAATGGCTCACCAGAGCAACGATCGCTAAACCATTTTGGGATAAATGTCAATACTGTTTCGCATCCCACTCTTCACTCCTTCTATCCGTTGTCCTCCATCGCGATTCTTGTTTACCGGCGGCCAACACTCCTTACAGCTAATTATACGAAGAGAGGCCCCACGATACCACCGGGGCCATGTCCGCGCACTCATTTTCCCCATTTGCGGATCACGCGACACCAATGCAGCGAAAAACCTCAACCAGGGCCGCCACCCAGCGCAGGGTCTACGGCAAGCGACGAAGCAATGCTGCCAGAGCTGTCTTTGAGGTGAAGAGTCCCGCAAAGGAGGCCCCACCGCCACCCACAAAACCAGATGATACTGTCGAAGCCATACAATCAAAGTTGGCCGAAATAACCATTCGAGAGGAATCAGTATCTCTGCCAGCAGAAGCAGAGGACACAGGAGAAGAGAGCCAGCCGGATGATAAGGATGCTACACCCAAGCCATTAAGCCCAGCTTCCCACCAGTCCGACAATCCAAGCCCACAGACCTTCCCCGAAGATTCCCCCGAGGACCCGAAGCCCAAGCCCTATGAGACAATGCTAGAGGTCAGGATCAGCGCCAAAACCTCGCAACTCACATCATCAAAACCCCCGAAGCCGCCGGTTATTCCCTCGACCGAACGAAGAGCCCCTCGACAAAAGATCCCCATTGGGCGGCGCTCCTCCGGTCTCGTCCACGACACCAAAGCCAATACTTATGTCCGCCCAATCCTCAATGAGGCCTTGTCAGCCGTCGCATCACAGAGTATCCAGAAATTCAGCACATGGGCCTCGCGATCTGCAACCATGTTCCATGTCGCGAAGCTAGCAGAGGGTTCATACGGCGAGGTATACAAGCTGCACCTGCGCGAAGAGAGCTGTCGGCCTGCAGTATCCAAGTCCAAGCTAGCCAAGCTGCAAGCGTACGGTAACGGGGTGTTCAAAGTAGTCCCGCTGCGAGCGCAAAGCGGACCTGGCTCGAAGAAGTTCACCACCATAGATGAAATTGTGTCCGAGGTCAAGATGCTGAAATACCTTGACCCCATTCCTGGGTTTGCAAGGTTTAGGGAGATTCATGTAGTGCAGGGTCGATTCCCCGAGTCTTTCCAAAGTGCTTGGGATCATTATAAAAAGACCAAGGATGACTGCATGAACCCCAACCCGTCTAGCAAGAAGGCGTACCCTGATTCGCAACTGTGGGCTATCCTAGAGATGGATGATGCCGGGTGTGAGCTGGAGAAGTTTAGTTGGGCATCGATCTTCCAGATCTATGATATCTTTTGGGGCGTGGCTATGGCATTGGCGCGCGCTGAAGAGTATGCTCTGTTCGAGGTGGGTCCAGCCAAATTATGATGATCCTTTGCTTAGCGCTTTCTAACAGCTTTTTAGCATCGCGATCTTCACTTGGGCAATGTCTGTATTCGCTCCAATCGACCAGATGGCTCGATGGAACCCCCTACGGATCTAGAAGTTGCTTGTCACCAATCCTCTAGTGGGTTTGGAGCTAGCTCTCTCGAGACAACCATCATCGACTACTCGCTCTCACGCGCTGATCTTCGTCTTGCCGACTTACCTGATGACCCTGAAGGAGTTGTTGAGATTGCTTCGTCGGACCTGGACAAAAAAGAGATCTTCGATGCTATCGGTCGCGATGAGGATGAGATCCTCTTGCGAAACACATATAGGCAGTACGTTACACGCAGAACTTCCCTTTCCCAGAAGTAAATTTTCTAATAGCTGTTGATAGCATGCGCGCAACACTATATACCGGAGACCCCGCAGAGACTGAGAAAACATCTGACATTCCCGGCATTTGGGCAGAATACGCCCCGCGAACGAATTTGGTCTGGCTGCTCTTCATCCTGAAGAACCTTCTCAAGAACCGAAAACCCGAAGTTCCACAATCAGCCGGCCCGGTACAGAGGCAGGCTCTTGCACCCTGCTCTCCTAACAGGAAACTCGAAGGGAGATCTGCTAAGGGCAAGCCGAAAGCCAAAGACCGCGAGGCAGCTGGAGCTTTGGTGAAAGAGCGACAAACCAAGGACCTTTCAGTGCGGGTGTCAAAACTCAAGCAGACACTAGAAGATAGAATGAAGTCTGTCCTTGAGCTTCTGGATATCGAGCATGGTCACGAGGATATGTGCTGTGCTGCTGATTTGGTCGCTTATGCCATGGACTCGCAGTGGCTGGCCGAACAGGACTTTTTCTAGTCCGTACTTTTGCATCTTATTGAATGGCAGGCTGCAAATTCTAGGATGTTGGAGGGGGTGTGCATATATGGGTTACGATATATTTCTTTTGATACCATAGTTTTTTGGGATGATTATTTGGCTTGAGCCATGGGTATAGCGGAGTTGAGCATAGAGGGGATATACATAGCATAAATCTGAGTTACATTTTATTTGGCAAGCAATTCTGAGGTCCCTGGTGACTTCAAGTGAAGCTTTCTGCAGGTCCATGCCGAGGGATGTTGACCCTGGAGCGCTTAGTCATCTACCTGGCCGAGTCCGCAGGAGCACGTCAATTGAAGGTTGACATCTTCAATCCATGCCACCCGCCTTTCTATACATAGATTATACCCCCTGGTCGGATAAATGTACCATAATCTTTAACTGAGCATCCCTGCTAACTGAATGATAGATTGCAAAGCTTAGCACTGGGCCAAGGCATATCCTGGCAAGCATTCAAACAAAGCGGTTGGATATCAGGCACCAAGCCCGTCCTGTAGCTGGAGCCTTACGCCCAGTAATTCGAATGATTGAATGAAGCCAATTGATAAGAAACCGAAAGATTATAATCTCACTACAACCCATAGCCAGCTACATCTGGCCCGATCATCCATCTGAACATCGATTCGTCTCAATTTCAATATCAACCCAGCCATTCGCAGACTACCACCCACCATGCCAATCACCGGGTACATGATACAACCCAGACTCCAACATCTCAAAAGCCAAACTAATAAAAACCAGCGTATACTTCATTCCCTCCCAATCAAACACCACAACCGCCCTGCCAACCCTAACAGAGCGTCTCCGCACCGCCTATCCAGACCAAGACCTGGTCCCCGTCGGCCGCTGGGCCCTCGAACACAAACTCACGCGCGACACTCCAGGCTTACTCCCCGCCTCAGCACAACCTCAACGGCCCCCAAAGCCCCAATATATGCAATTCCTCTCTCTAACCCACTACCCAACACATGGCTTCATCTATACGTCCGAGCCAGCCGATCCCTCTCAGCCACCAGCTTCAGCGCCAACGCCCGGCGCAACGCCTTCGGGGCCTAACCCTAACACTACGGAATCGCCAATGGTCATGACTACCGTGCCGCCAGCGTCGCACGGGACACTATTCCAGCACTTCGTGTACGCGGCACAGCCATTCTGGTGTCATCGGTTAACGATGGCCGTACCGGCGGGTGTTGTTTACGATGTTGGTGATTTCAGAGTGCGCATGGGTGATGTGCGCCAGACGTATCCGACGGCGAGGATCCGGGGGACGGTTGTTGAGATTGAGTGGCGTGGGCCGTCTGTTGTGGAGGGTTTCGGGGCTGGGGAGGATGAGGGGATTGAGGTGGAGTTTGCGGGGGTTGAGGAGGCGGATGTTGATGCTGAGTATGCGGCGACGGCGCAGTTGATTAGGGAGTTTTGGGATCGGTTGAGGTTTGAGGGGGCGAGGGAGTCTATTCTTGTTCCTGGGGTTGGGAAGGAAGTTAAGGAGAAGTTGAAGAGGGGTCGAGGGGGGAAAGAGAGGAAGGAGGGTGAGGAGGTTGTGACGGCGTTGGCTGGGGGCGAGGAGGAGGATCCTGATCCATCGGCCGGGGCGGATGTTGCGAGGCAGTATATGGAGGTATTGAGGTTCAATCGGTAGATTTGGTGACTTGGTGATTTGTATTTAGTAATGGTGGATAGGACATCTGTGCGATTATACATGCATGCCGGGTTCTACTGCAAGCAAAATGGGCAATCAATGAAACAAGTCCATATCCTATACCTCCTAGGTACGATCAAGCCCAAATACCAACAAATCCTCCAAAAAGTGTGAACCGCATTTCAAACAGCGCGCTTGATCATGAAAACATCCAAGCCGTACGGGAGTATCGACTACAGAGACAATGGGAACTGAAATGGAAGAGATGGAAGGGACATAAAAGAAGACATCCTCGTTGGGAAGAAACCGCGACTTCAGCTAAAGATGGAAAAAACATGACGACTATGTGATTATTTTTGCATCATGAGCTGGACGAACTCGTTGTCTGCCGATAGTTAGCATCTGCGATCATGGTCCATGCCGTTTATCACGTACAGTCAATCCGGCCATCGCCATCCTGGTCTGCCTCGCGGATCATCTCATCCACCTCATCGTCAGTCAGCTTCTCGCCGATGGAAGTCATAACGTGACGCAGCTCGGCGGCGGAGATGAAGCCGTTGTTGTCGCGGTCGAACACCTTGAACGCCTCCCGGATTTCCTCCTCGGAATCGGTGTCCTTCATCTTACGGGCCATCATGGTGAGGAACTCTGCGGCGGAGATTAGTATTGTGGGCCCGATCGGCATGGACAGAAAGTATTCATACCGGGGAAGTCAATGGTGCCGTTGTTGTCGGCATCAACCTCGTTGATCATGTCCTGCAACTCAGACTCGGACGGGTTCTGGCCCAAAGAGCGCATGACAGTGCCCAGCTCCTTGGTGGTGATCTGGCCTGTTGGGCATACGTCTCAGTATATTTCTTTATCGCATGTACTTTGCATAGCCAATCGCCAGAGAAAAAAGCGCCCGCGACGAGCTGTCAGGAACGATCGCACTCACCATCGCCATCCTTGTCCTATTGTGGAAAAATGTATCAGCTATGCGGCCTCGGACATCGTGATGAACTGCGTCGGGTCACTTACAAACAGGGAGAAAGCCTCCTTGTACTCAGAGACTTGCTCTTCGGTCAGAGAATCGGCCTAGAAGAGTGCGATGGCGCGGTCAGCACAAGGTCATGTCGGACTGCCCCGCTTTGCGGGGAGTCTTCCAGGCTGTCGAATCCAGGAAGGGGGATAATAGGTGAAGATCATAGCGTACCATTGTGAATGGAGTTGGAATGTGTGAATGGGGAAGTGGAAATGGTGTTGAGGGGTTTACAGGTGAAGGGTGGGGAGAAGGAAAGTTAAGGGGAAAGCCTTACGAGGACTAGGTACATGGCGCCGTACACAAAAATAGCGTGTCTGGCAAGTACCCAGCCACGTTGGCCCCCGCCCTGAAGGCGGTCTGCTATAGTCTGTCCCGCGTACTATCTGGTGGACTTCTATTTCAGGTCCATCAAATGAATCATTTTTACAGTATGGCTTTGCTCTCACTAGAGCATATGCTGGTTGTCTATGCTAATTGTTAACCCAGTCGATGACTCGAGGCCACTCAAAAGCTTGGTTTTGGGACTTGTCCCGCTCTATCCTTGCAACAGTGACCAGCGGGAACTAGCAGCCCTACAGCCAAGACTGCCCCAAACTTGTGCTAGATTAAGCTAGATGCTACCTTAATTGGATTCAGATAAGTCGGCTAAATTCTCGGTTCCTGGCCTCGTAAGCTCAAGGTTCTTAATATGCAACATCTAACCAGTACCTCCCTAAAGGTCGTGCTTGCGCTGACCGAAGAGTGGCTTATATTGTACCACCTCCCTCGCCGTCATATATGATAATAAGTGTCAAAGGAGGCACTTGATATGACCTGATTGTAACATGACATCACAATATCATCTTGGATTGGGAGGAGCTGCGTTTGCCAACTCTTACCTTGCTCATGGCCCACAACTCGAAGCCTATCTTCACCCGGGCGTCATGCTATGCTTACTACGAGGTTCCTATTCGTTTCCCTCTCTTAGCATTGGTAATAACCATATATAATATATATCACGCCATCTAGCGGTGCTTTTCTTCCACTTTGCATATGCTTTTCATGCCCTTCGAAGACGGCATTGTTGACTTTCTGGCAGGCGTATTGTTGGCGCAGCACGTTTCGCACGAGCCTTGGAACTGACCAGATGGCATGCCCATCAGTGCTAGAGAATATTTTGCCACTAATTTAAAGTGGTATCATTAGGTATGGTGTGTATAGCACTAGGCACGAACGCATGGATATATGCATGATATGCGAAGGGGTGAGGGATGCGTCCAACGAGGAGCTTTATCAAACAAAAGTTAGAATACGGGGCGTCTTCGAACTAGAACTCTTGTCAAAAAGACTTTAATAGACCTCCTTGTCTGCCTTCTATCTAGGTAGACAGGACTGACACCATACAAAGAAAAGCAGGAACACAAGTAGACAACAGTATAGTTAACAATGGACGGAATCCGTCTACCATATAACCCGTGGACAGATCTAGCACGTTCAATTCTGCCTGAGCATCAGCTACCGACAACGATAAGCAGTAGAAAGTAAAGAAGAGGTATGTATTGACAATAATTACTTCGAATATCGAATATGTATGCACTACACACTTGGGCCTGGAACCATGGTACATACGTCATACACAAAAATACGGCCCAGATGCGTGGGGCAGACCCATTGGTACCGGGCGGATACAGTACCTTTGACCCTTGCGGGCGGAGAGCTTCCTCAACGCTCGGCTTCATCATCCAACGCCGACCCCAGGCCGAGACCCTCCACGATCGCTGCCTCGAAGACCCGACGTCAGCTGATCATGATATTCACATCTACCTCGATACTTCCTCAATAAACTTCACGCGTTCATCTCCTCGTCGCCCCGGACACGATGTGGCGGGATCGCACCAACCTGTACGTATCCCCAGCAGCTACGTTGACCCATCACAATATCCTAACCGAATGCGCCCGCAAACAGCTACATATCCTACCGACAGTCCTTTGCACACCATCCCTCCAAAAAGCCACGATTCCTCGGCCCCTCCAATGGCTTCGAGCCCTCCGCGCACCCGGAGGAAAGCCGGCGCCTGATCTCCGACGGCGGTTTCGACGATGATGGCGACATGGTGATTGAGATGGACTTGCTTCCACCGCGCTGGGTCGATGTGCAAGAAGAAGTCTCCGAGCACCTGGCAGATATTGCGCAAAAGTCCGCCCAGCTGGACAAGCTGCACCAGAAGCACCTGCTCCCGGGGTTCGGCGATGAGGATGTCCGGAGACAGGACGAGGGCGTAATTGAGCGCCTTACGCAGGAGATCACGCGCAGCTTCCATGACTGCCAGAAGGCTATCAAGCGGATCGAGACTATGGTGCGCGACTCGAAAGAGCAGGGCGGAGTGAGCAGCGGCGAGGAGACGATGGCGAAGAATATCCAGATTTCCTTAGCTGCAAGAGTCCAAGAGGCGAGTGCTCGGTTCCGAAAGAAGCAGAGCACGTACTTGAGGAGTAAGAATCGCCCTCTGCGGACATGGCTCAAGCAGCGCATGGGGGAACTAAGCTAATGAATGATGTGCCGTGCAGAACTACGAGACTTGGAAGGATTCTCAACGCCATTCGATCGCGCACCAACCCCGGTGCAGAACCCATATACCGATCCCTCTTTGATGGAATCCGATGCGGACAAGTCATTCTCGCAGACCATGTTGCAGCAGACATCCCAACGAAAAACGGGCCAGAATGATGCCGCCATCGCGCAGCGCGAGCGCGAGATCAACGACATCGCAAAGGGAATCATTGAGCTATCAGACATATTCCGGGAACTACAGTCCATGATCATTGACCAAGGAACCATGCTAGACCGCATTGACTATAATGTGGAAAGAATGGGCACCGAAGTCAAAGCTGCTAACAAGGAACTCAAAGTGGTACGTTAACAGCTCTCCTCATATATTTGACCATGCATCGCATATTAACTTCTCCAGGCTACAAACTATCAACGACGCACCACCAAGCGCAAAATCATGATATTATTAGCGCTAGTGGTCGTTGGACTGATTATTGTGTTGGTCGTGAAACCTAAACGGTCGAGTGCTCCACCACCTCCTGCAGATGAGTCCTCGAATAATATTCGGTCTCGAATGGCGTTGATGGACCGGGAGAGAAGACACAACTTGTCTAGCCGGTTTGCTCGAGACCGGTGGATGGATCCGGATATACTTCGATGACTTCTTTTCTCTTGCGCATACCCTCCGAACATAGTTAATACGATGGTTGAAGACCTTACCCATGTCGATTTGTATAATTACTGAATTTACATAGGTTGCATAGGTCAACTTGTTAAAGAGCATTAGTTTAAGCCAGTAAATGCAAGGACAGGCTGTGACTGGTGATGTAGCTGACTACAAGGTGGCACGAATAGATAGCAGTCCATTTTGTATTCCATTAAATCACTGGCTTGTTAGAATATCACTTGATGGTATTCGCATTCGAAAGAACAAACTTGGGGCATAAATCACCCAACATGACGGGTGATATAGTGTACCGAGGCAGTAAAGAGTCGAAAAGAAAAATGCAAATTATGCCGCTGTTACTACCTCCCCTGCGAAGCCAGCAGTGCCGCCACATCATCATCCAAATCCCCACCCGCAAACTTCGCATAATCCTCCTCGCCATGACTGGTCTTGCGGCGCTTTGCGGCTGATCCATTCGCACCGATATCGAAGTCATTGTCGCCGCCAGGGGAGAGGTTGGATGGGTCAGGCAACACGGGGACATCGCTGGGCTGGCCAATACCGGGCAGAGAGAATCCCTCGGGCAGAGGCTCTTCTGGCTCATCTGTGAACGGGCCGTGGGTGGCCTGTGAGGGCTCAGCCTTTGGTGAGCCTACGGGAGTGATGGCCTCGACTGGCGGAGGAGTCAATGCTTCAACCTGGGGTCGCCCTGCGTCCTCGCTTTCGGCGCCCTCGTGGTGCGCATCGGGTACATCATGAGTAAGCCCGCGCATAATGGAATCTTCAACTTCGCGCTTCTTGGCGTCTGTCTGCGTCTTCTTCTTGGCAAGTTGCGACGTGAGAGACTCTTCGTTCGCCAGCTCGGAGCGATTAATTGCAAGGAGCTTCTCAAGGCCGTCAATTAGCGTGCGTCGTGACTTGATCACCTCCGAGACGGAGCTCTCGGCGCTGGCTAGGGTCTTCAGTAGGTGACTGAGGCGTGCGGCGTGAACAGGAGGCGGGGGCTGCGGAGTTTGAGGATGATACATCTTCTCGTACTCAGCAGTTGCAGTGTTGACTGGGGTGCTGGAGGTCATGGCAGCTTTGGTAAGCGCGACTTGTAGAGGGACCAGCGGCTGGAGCTCAGATGGCGTAGATCCAGCGGACGAATCCTTGAAGAAAGAGCCGCCAAGGGTTTGTTTCTTAGTGGTGGAGCGGGTATTATCAATTTCTGTTGTACGATTAGTCGGAGTCAGCGCAATGCAGCCAAAAGGACCAAGTAGCAGTTGACTAACCATTCATACGAGTTCTCACGGCTTCCAGGATGGGTGCCTCAAAGACATTGCGATCTTTCCAGACCTTGACGACCCGGCCTAACTTCTCCTGAATATCATTTGAAGCTCCTTTGTATGCGGTTGCGGTAGCCTCTGCGATGATCTGGTTTCTTGTCAGCTTGCGCCTATGTGCACTGGGGCAGTAGCGAGCAACTAACCGGCGAGAACGCAATAAGGAACTCATCTCTTCCTCGCGCTTTTGATTGCTGAGCAACCTCTATTGTTTTATTAGCTGAGGGAGCGAGGCTAAGCTTGTGATGTTTCATGTTCCGTACCATTCGCTAGGTAGATCAGATTGAGTCGCTTCGGAGGTTGGGAGTCACGTATTCTTTGAAGCCAGATCTGTGCAGTCTTTTCGGCATGGCGCCTAGGCGAATGAATCACCGAGTCAGTGTCTTTTCAATGCGGCCGGGAAACGGACATGAGCATACCGGTGAAACATGACCCATTGAGCAACGGTGACAATACTCTCCTGAGTCTCATTCAAAGCTGACAACTTTGCCTTGACGGCATCATCAGTGTAGGCCATCGCGAATTGATGGGATGACCGAGAGATATGTTGGTTTCGGAGAAGGGAGAAGTGAGAAGTAGAGTCGCGACAATCGCGATTGGGAAGAAGTGAGGAGCAGAGGGAGATGGAGAAATTGGGGCAGGCGGAAAGAGGGTGAGGAATATCGGAGCAGAATGCAGACCGAGTCACTACATAAATGGTAAAGTTATTAGAGTAGGTTTGTAGAGACAACAACCCAAGGACACGAATTGAAGCTGTCACTCGCTGAAACCACGAGCTCCTCACCGCCCCTAGAATGGCAGTATACGGGGCTCCGGGGGTTTCGCCGGCAACAACTGTCAACTACTTGCTACTGTCCCTGGACTCTCCGCACATACATCACATTTACAGGATGGCTGACCGATTCCCATCCCTGGAGGATTTCTCTGAGGGTAAGTTTCGCCCACTTGCAGGGGCACTGAGCCCGTCTGCGCAGTCAGCATTACTAACATCACTTTAGGCCAGACCGAAGTCATTGATAGCAATGGTGGCGGTGACGACGACTTCCTTGCCCGTGAACGTGCCGCTCTCGGAGAAGATGCGGATCAATTCGCAACCCCTCAAGACAATGTGGCTGAGGTTGTAGAGGGAGACGATCTACTGGGCGGCGACGAGATCCCTGCGGAGGAACTTGGACAGTTTGAGTCCTCTTTCCCGTCAGTTGAGACACAGGCACAGAATGAGGTACGAATTACCCTGTAATAATGTCAGAGTTCGTTTAGTGCTGACTTGAGTGTTTCTATGCAGCGTGTTGCCCCCGGTGGTACAATCACCGGCTCTGGTTCCCCCTTCCCCTCTTCCGGATATGTGAACCCCAATGAAACGGAAGCAGAGTCCGAGGCAGTTAGGTAAGGAGATCTACAGTTCCAAGGTGGACAGGCGCATGGCCGTCTGTCACACCTCTTGGGCCACCCCCACACTCCACATCAGTCGGCTAATATCTACTGTCCACCGATACAGAGAATGGCGCGAGAAGCGAGACGCTGAGATTGCGCGCCGCGCAGAGATTTCCAATGAGAAGAAGGAAGCAACCGTGAAGAAGGCCCGCGAGGACATTGATGACTTCTACGTCTCCTACAATAACAAGGCAGACAAGCACCGTGCACAGGTCAAGACCGAAGCCGAACAATTCCTGGCCAGCCGCGAGGATACCTCTGCCGGTGGTACCAGCTGGGAGCGCATCGCCAAGTTGGTCGATGTGTCCGGTAAAGGCGCTATGGGTGGTGGCAGCGGCTCGGGCAAGGAGCGTTTCCGCGAGATGTTGATTGACTTGCGGAAGGACCAGGAGGCTCCCGGTGCCAGCGGGGTCTAGGTTGCTCTACTTTCAGGCTACAATTATCGTTGATACCTGGGCTATTGCGAGGCGACTGATTCCCCGGAAATCATGCTCTTTTGCTTCCAAACATCATGCTTTAGTCGCCCGGCCTAGAGGTATTTTGCCCTGCTTCTTTTTTTCGTTTCCACTCCATGCAGCGACATCTTCAGGGGGATTTGTGTAATTTAAGTATTTCAGACCGGTGGCATCGTTAATACCAAGGAATTCTCATGAATGCTAAGTATGCTACCTCCTAACCGAGAGAAGGCGTAGTATCCAACAATGGATGACGGACTTGAGTCGCAATGGTCAGTATGGGACCTGGAGATAGCCGTTCAAAAGGACGACATATCGCGATACAATTCCACATATCACGATACACTTAAGTAGCGGTAATATCCAGAAGCAGGGATATCCCCCTCAGCTATAATTAGCCCGCTATTCTGTACAAATTAAAGACTACACCAGCGTTGATCAATCAAAATATCAATGCATTAGTTAGTTCATCTCAGCGCTTCATAATTATCATCCATGACTATTTCAGTCCAACTCAGTCACATCACCTCCAGGCTCTCCAACCTCCTGAATTTCCTCAAGTTTGCCTTCAGCCTCGATCTCAGCGATCTTCTTTTTGCCCTCTTCCGTGGTACCATCGATAATGCCCTCCTCAAGACTAAGCATGCCTCCCTGGCCAAGCTGCTCGACGACTACCTCTGCGTCCTCAACGGACATATTGCCCAGCACCTTGTTCACCTCGTCGAGAGACTCGGTTGCAAGAGCCTTTTGGAGCTCTGGGGGGAAGGCCTCGAAGACCTTGCGTGCCTCAATTTCGGTCGGGTCCTGACTTCCTGCCGCCGGGATGTTGATGGTGATCTTGGTGTTAGGATCAACGGCGTGCAGCTGGATTTGCTCAACGCCGGCAGGATCATTGCCGGTTTCCTTGCTGAGTTCGGCTGAGCGACTCTTAATTCGGTTGTAAGTGTCTCTCACGTCGTCGTTGAACAGTGTGAATGCGCGGTGTTCCTTATTTGTGATACTATGGATTCAAAGTTAGCTAGATGCTTGAACTTTTGGGCAATTATTGGAACATACCGGCTAAAGAAGAGCTTGATGCCGTCAGGGCCAAGAGATCGGCAGTATTGTAAGAGCAGACCCTGGTGAACGCATTGACGAGCATATTCTTCCTGGCCCTTCATCTGACTGTTGAAGGCCTCTACCAAGAGACCGTCTGTTTCTTTCTCGGCAACAATCTCCGGGTGCTCGGAGATAAACTGCAGATAGGCGCTGTAGTCATTGGGCTTGAGGTGCGCAAACTTCTTTGCCAGCGGGCTAATTTCGACGTTCGCAGGGTCATCATCGTCGCCTTCGTCATTGTTCGGAGCATTGATGGCAGAGCTGCTGGCTGCACCGGGGTTCAGCAGTTCAACGTCTCTCTTTTTGGCCGGCGCAGCAGCCTTCGCCTTCTCAGCAGCTTTGGCCACATGAGATTGGTTAAAGCCTTCGTGCAGCTGATCACTGGTAATCTTGCTGCCCTCTTCCTTCTCGAGCTGTGCAAGCCTCTCAAACAATTGGGTTTGCAGCCCTTGCACCTTGTCCTTGTGTCCCTGCACGCCTTGGATATATGCCTTGAACAGGTTGTCGGGCTTCGATTCCTCAAATTCCTTTTTGACCTGGTCAACCAAAGAGCTCATCATTTGCGAGTATTTCGGCTGTTCGGGCTCGTTCTGGTAGACGCCCTCCGGGGGCGTAGGGGCCTGGTCCTCCGTGGGGTCGCTAGCAAAATCCATGATGGTCTGGAAGATAAACTCATCTGGCGAGGCGGAGGAATCTTCATGCTTCTTGAGAGACTCGAGGAGCTTGTCGATGCGCATGAGCAGACCATCGTTGATGATGCGCTCATACTTCAGGGTCTTGATATCGTGGCGGCGCTGCTCTCGTTGCTGGTGGATTTGAGCCTGCTTGGCACGGATGAACGAACGCTTGTCCACATTGGGATGAACTTCGATATCGGAATCATCGGACAATTCGAGCTGGTCCCACTTGCTGTAGTCAAGGACCATCCTGGCTTATGTCGCGAACGTCGCGAGAAGTTTAGGTAGAGCGGGGTATCAGCGTGATGCAAAGAATGTGGGAGGGTTTCAAGGTGAAAGTACGGAGAGAATCTCTGTGGACTCTGGAACAAATTAATAGAAGAATAATCTGGCCACAACTGCTGAAGATAAAACAATCACAGAAACAAGGACACGCAAAAACAAAAGCATCGAAAGCTCTCGAACAGCTTCCATGGGCGGTCGCTGGCGGCAGAAATGGAGATGAAGTTGCCGACGCACTTGGCTGCATGCGAACCTCATCTCCACATGCTTCGGAGTACAAAGTGTTATGGAGTGCGCCTGCCTTTTTGTTCATATGATGGCCATTCCCGAATTCCGACCTTGACAACTTCGCATACCATCATCGAGAGCATACCAACATTGAGAGTCTGATCGATCTCCGAAGATGCGCAGTCTCCGACTGCCGGCCTGGGCTCCGGGCGTCAGCCCTCGGCTGGTTTTAAGACCCCAGGGTGCCATCCTCCGCGACTTATTCCCGCAGGCAAACCGATCTTTCTCCCATGCCGGCCGACTACACTCGACTGCCTCCGGTGCCCTTCGCAACCGCGCCGTCGGTTCCCGTTCGGCCGAGATTCCTCTCCTGCTTCGCCAGAACAGCACCCAATACAGCCTGTTTATGCCTCGCATTGTTACTCAAGCACGCTTGTTATGTTCATCACCACGCCTTCTCGAAGCGAAACCGCCTAACCCATCTCCGAATACCCCCGAACCTACCAACCGCTCCGTTCCTGAAAAGGAGGAGGAAGACAAAGGATTTGAACTAACCGAGAAAGCAGCGCAAGCCGCTCAGGTCAACCTACGAGCCAAATTGGCCAAGGATGGCGCTTCAAGCAAGAAGTCTGGGTTCGCAGAAATCTGGCGGCTGTTCAAGATTGCGCGACCCGAAGCCAAATATCTCGGGTTCGCATTCTTCTTCTTGCTGATCTCCTCGTCTATCACCATGTCGATTCCTTTCTCAATTGGTAAAATTATGGACACGGCGACGAAGAGCGTGGACGAGGGCGGCAACGAGCTGTTTGGCTTGAGTCTGCCCATGTTTTACAGCGCTCTGGGTGGGATTCTTCTCCTCGGCGCTGGTGCCAACTACGGTCGGATCATCATTCTTCGTATTGTCGGGGAGCGTATTGTCGCTAGATTGCGCTCCAAGCTGTTCCGTCAGACGTTTGTGCAGGATGCCGAGTTCTTTGATGCCAACCGGGTCGGTGATCTGATCTCTCGTCTCAGCTCTGACACTATCATTGTAGGCAAGAGTATCACGCAGAATCTGTCAGACGGTCTGCGTGCTGGTGTCAGTGGTGTGGCCGGCTTTGGTCTTATGGCCTATACCAGTCTGAAGCTGTCCAGTATCTTGGCTTTGTTGCTTCCTCCAATTGGCTTGGGTGCTCTCTTCTATGGACGAGCAATCCGGAATCTCAGTCGCCAGATTCAGAAGAATCTGGGCTCACTCACCAAGATTGCCGAGGAACGCCTGGGCAATGTGAAGACGAGTCAGTCTTTTGCGGGCGAGATCCTTGAAGTCAACCGGTACAACAAGCAAGTACGCAAGATCTTTGACCTCGGGAAGAAGGAATCTTTGATCAGCGCGACGTTCTTCAGCACGGTTAGTATCTGCTCTTATAGCTACGTCTCTCTGGGATTGCTTACTGACTTCTACTAGACTGGATTGATGGGAAATATGACGATTTTGAGTCTGCTCTATGTCGGAGGCGGCATGGTCCAATCCGGTGCCATCAGCATCGGAGAGTTGACCTCTTTCTTAATGTACACTGCTTATGCTGGATCTAGCATGTTCGGCCTTTCGAGCTTCTACTCGGAGCTTATGAAGGGTGTCGGTGCTGCAAGCCGACTCTTCGAACTGCAGGACCGCCAGCCTACCATTCATCCGACCAAGGGTTTGAAGGTGGAGTCCGCGCGTGGTCCTATTCGCTTTGAGAACGTATCCTTCAGCTACCCGACCCGGCCCGCCGTGACCATCTTCAAGGACTTGAACTTTGAGATTCCACAGGGAACTAACGTCGCGATTGTTGGTCCATCTGGAGGCGGCAAATCGACCATTGCGTCTATTCTGCTCCGTTTCTACAGCCCTACCACAGGTAGAGTGCTGATCAATGGAAAGGACATTAATGGCTTCAATGCCAAGTCCCTCCGACGAAAGATCGGTGTGGTTTCACAGGAGCCCGTGCTCTTCTCAGGAACCATCGCCGAGAACATTTCCTATGGCCGACCCCATGCAACTCGTTCTGAGATCATTTCTGCTGCGCGCAAGGCCAATTGCCAGTTCATCAGTGATTTCGTAAGTTCAACTTGATTTGCTATGTCTTGTGTTTACTAACAGCTTCTCTAGCCTGATGGACTTGACACTCATGTCGGAGCCCGTGGTGCGCAATTGTCTGGTGGACAGAAACAACGAATTGCCATTGCCCGTGCCCTGATCAAGAATCCCGATATTCTGATTCTTGATGAAGCCACTTCCGCCCTCGATGCCGAGTCCGAGACTCTGGTCAACAGTGCATTGGCCGCGCTACTGCGTGGTAACAACACAACCATCAGCATTGCTCATCGCCTTTCTACCATTAAGCGTTCAGATACCATTATCGTCCTTGGCAATGACGGCACAGTCGCTGAACAAGGCAGTTACGAAGAGCTCAGCTCTCGTCCGGATGGAGCTTTCACCAAGCTCATGGAATGGCAGATGAGCGGCGGCGAGGCTGCCCAACCTCCGAAACTCAGTGCTGTGCAACCGGAAAAACTCTACGAGTACCAAAGTGAAACGGAGCAGAGCCTCGAAGCCGAGGATGAAGACTTAGATGAACTCAAGCCGGGGAAAAAGGAATAAATGGGTCTTTACTTTTACACACCACCACACCCCAGCGTCAAGCCCTGGAACGCTTTGCATCCACTCAGCTCTTGGATCATCTCTCTTCTCATACTTCTTTAGCATATCTGATTCGCCTGGCGATAGAGTTTCCACTTTTTTCAACCGTGTACAAATCAACCAATATAATGGAATAACTCACTGCAATAGGTCTTCATAAAAGCTTTTATCATATCCAAATGAAGCTGTTTGGATGTAGTTCGCATTCTCCGCAATCTACGATCAGCAAATTAGTCACGCGGATCCCGTCCCCGCTGAATCATCTGAGCTGCAGCCCGGATCCTGGACCTCACTTGCACCTCCACGTCCCAGGAAGAGCTTGTCCTCGACTTTCGGATCGAGGATCTGAAGGACTACATATTCATCAACCATGGACCGTGTCCGCGGACTCATCGCCGAACCGCCGGCCTACGAGCCGCTGGAAGACTCCGCGGAGGACGATGGCGAGGACCATGATTCACGACAACCATCCCGCTTTTCCAGGCTGGAGTATAGCATTTTCTTTCTCCTCGGAGTGGCCATGCTATGGGCCTGGTACGAGTCCCGTCGCCGACCGCATCGGGAATGCACGGGGAGCTTCGAAGCTAACTCGAGCTCAGGAACATGTTCTTAGCCGCATCACCTTATTTCCACAGTCGCTTCGAATCAAATGAATGGGTTGCATCCCACTACCAGTCCTCGATCCTCTCCGTTTCCACAGTCACAAACCTCGGAAGCGCATACATCCTCGCCCGCCTACAGAAGAATGTCTCCTACCCATGGCGCATTACGCTCTCACTGCTTATAAACTGCCTTGTTTTCACGCTGCTGGCCTTTTCCACGGTTGTGATGAAGGATATCTCCGTGCGCGGGTACTTTGCCTTCTTAATGATTATGGTGTTTGGCGCGAGCTTCGCAACGGGTCTCAACCAGAATGGTGTTTTTGCGTACGTTGCAAGCTTTGGTAGGGAGGAGTATATGCAGGCGATTATGAGTGGACAGGGAGTTGCCGGTGTTCTGCCATGCGTTGCGCAGATTGTTTCGGTTCTGGCTGTGCCGAGTAAGGAAAGCGAGGATGGTCCGCCGCAGTCGTCCTCGAAATCGGCCTTTATCTACTTCCTCACTGCTACGGTCGTCTCCATATTCACATTGCTGGCTTTCCTCCATCTTCTCAGACGCCGGCCTGGTGCACAGTTGCAATCATCTGATGAAGATGATGAAGATCTTGATGACCGGACAGGCGATAAGTCGGTTAGCTTGTGGACATTGTTCAGAAAGCTTCAATATCTGGCTATTTCCATCTTCTTGTGCTTCACAGTCACAATGATGTTCTTCCCGGTATTCACCTCGGAGATTCTGTCTGTCAATGACTCGGCAAAGTCCCGAATGTACGATTCGCCCGTCTTCATTCCACTTGCATTCCTCCTCTGGAACGTGGGAGATCTTGGTGGTAGAATGGCTGTGGCTATTCCCCGGTTATCTCTCGCACATCGCCCGCGGATTGCGTTTTTGTTCGCCATTGCGCGTGTCGCATTCCTTCCTCTCTATCTACTCTGCAACATTAACGGCCGAGGAGCTGTCGTGCAGAGTGACTTCTTCTACCTTTTCGTCGTGCAATTGCTTTTCGGCGCAACCAATGGATACTTGGCATCTAGTTGCATGATGGGCGTCAGCTACTGGGTTTCGGAGGATGAGAGAGAGGCCGCGGGTGGGTTCATGGGCATGATGCTCGTGGGTGGATTGACTGCTGGCAGTTTATTGAGTTTCCTTGTCTCCAGCTGATTCCTGTGAACATAGGTCCTGTTGTACCTAGATAACCTTGGAAGATATATAGACTACTATTTATGACTTACGACTGATGACTAACCTTGGCAATCTGGAATCTTTCCTTGTACATACGAGAGTCGATTCATCGGGTTCCCACTCTGAATACCAATTCTTTATACGTACACATGGACCAGACATTTCCGCGTTCTTAGTTATCCTTCGCTGTTTATAGCTCGGAATACTCTAGAATTTGACCTACCTATGCTCGAGTAAAAGACGCGGGTTTCTCGAACAGACTAGACACAGGCGAACAAAGCGTACAGCAGACCCGCAGCAACACCACGCCAGCGCATTCTTTTACTGTCAGTGACGCTAAACATAAAACCGCATTGACAATAAAAAGCACAGCATTTAGATTTGAGCAAGTGCTAGGCCAAAATAGTTAGCCTGGCCCTCGTGGTCATTCATCGGAGAGCCTTGAGCCGAACATATAAAGGCCCTCTCAAACATCCCCCTTAAAGAGTGTTCTAGATACAATCCATTGAGTCCAATGGACCTGAATGCCGCAAATCCCGTCCTTTTATCTAATCTCACAGGAAATACTGTAGATCAAGGCATACATAAGATTAAGCTTGAACGTTTCGTGGGAAGATCCGCAGAGTTCGAATCCTATATACAGGTCAAAATGCAACATTGAACGTGTATAGAGTCCAATTTATAGCGCTCATCGCCCACTCGCCAAATTACAATCTGGATACTTCCCGAGGCATTTGATACAAGTCTGTTTGTGCTCCCATATATCTCCTTCTCTGAATCCGTGGATTCTGCGAATATTTTCAAGCAGCCTTCCTACTCCAAGAATCAATCACATACACCCCGAATTCAAACTCCTGCTCCCTTCCCTTTTTTTACCTCAGTAACTTATCTTTACCTGGAATTTGGATGATTAAAATAATGTCTGGAATCACCTCGCGAAGTTGGTATCCTCCGGACGCTTCGTCACTCTGGATCGTGGCCACCAGCGCCCAGATTCTGGTGAGTGATCTCGAGATGGCCATTATGGCCCTAGACACTATGAAACTGACATTGAGATTGACATATAGCTGGGCGCGTACCTCACAATCTGGACCGTCTACACTTTGTACCTGCACCCGCTCAGCCGATACCCCGGCCCCAAGCTGGCTGCTATCACTCCTTTGGTGCATCTGTTGTGGGATGTCCAGGGTAAACAACACTCAATCATCAAGAAACTTCATGATGAGTATGGTGATGTTGTCCGTATTGCCCCAAACTCACTTGCCTATCGTGCTGCACCTGCTTGGAGGGACATCTACGGCCACCGCAAGAAGGGACACCAAACCTTCCGCAAGGATCCCGCACTCTATGCACCTACACCCAATGGCGTCAATGCAATCATCACGGCCAATGACGAGCAGCACACTCGTATGCGTCGTCTTCTGACCCATGCCTTCTCCAGCAAAGCTCTCGGAGAACAGGAAGGTATCCTGCACATCTATGCGGACATGCTGATCGATAAGCTCAGAGGTGTGTTGGGCGAAGAGCAGTCGCCCGTCGTCGACATGGTACGCTGGTTCAACTACACCACCTTTGATCTGATTGGCGACCTCGCATTTGGCGAACCATTTGGCTGTCTCGCCGAGAACAGGTACCATTGGTGGGTGCTGATCATTCTGGACGCCGTCAAAGCCAGCTCATACCTGAAATTCTTTTGGTTCTATCCCATTCTCCTACCTCTAGTGACGATTTTGGTTCCGCGGCATCTGATGCAGAAACGGACGGACAGCTTCAATTTGAGTGTCGAGAAAGTGCGCCGTCGTCTCAATTCACAGACTACTCGCCCGGATTTCACTTCGTACATCCTCAAGCACAGCAAGAATGGAAGGGGGCTGACTCCTTCGGAGATCGATGCCAATGCTGCTGTGTTCGTGCTGGCTGGTAGTGAGACCACTGCTGCTCTGCTCTCCGGATGCGTTTACTATCTCCTTCGACACCGAGACAAGCACCTTCGGCTAGTAAGTGAGATCCGCGGTACTTTCGACAAGGCATCTGACATTACCTTGTCGGCCATTGCAGAGCTGCCGTATTTGAATGCTGTTTTGTCGGAGACTATGCGTATCTATCCCCCGATTCCGGCTATGCTGCCTCGTGTCGTTCCTAAAGGAGGAGCCTGTGTCAACGGCCAATACGTGCCTGGTGGAGTGAGTTTGCAGCGTATGCTTTGAACCGTTTCAAAAAGCTGACCAGGTTATAGGTATCTGTCTCGATGTCGCTGTACTCCGCCTTCCATTCGGCAGACAACTTCAAGTTCCCGAATGCCTTCCTGCCAGAGCGCTGGCTCGACGGGCCCGATTCTCGCAAGTTCATGTCTGACAAGAAAGAAGCCTTTCAGCCGTTCTCGTACGGACCCCGGAATTGTCTTGGGCAGCAGTAAGCAATGCATAAGGATCAGTTCTCCATTTGATTGCTAATATCCCACTTCTGCAGTCTTGCCAACGCGGAAATGCGGCTGATTCTCACCAAGCTCCTGTACAACTTCGATCTAAAATTGGAAGCCGAATCGGTGGATTGGTCCACTCAGAAATCGTTTTCGCTCTGGAGACGACCTCCTCTGATGGTTCAGCTCAACCGCGCTGGCTCCATGGGATGCGATCCCTTGGCTTAGGCGTGCAAGCTGCAGGGTACTCCTTGTCTATTTCTTCTGTCTCAATAGTCTTCTAGAGGGTATGCTACCGCTGTTGGTGGTGGTAACTGCGGAGTCTTTGAGACTCGGGCTAATGTTTAGTAGAGTGGATCCTCTTGCATGGATTTTCATACGTGTTTCCTGGCATAGAGCCACGAAAAGTTTTGTTTTCTTGGCAATACCTTAAAAAGGAATCGCGAAATAATGATCTTTCTCATCATGTATACTGTCAATGTAGAAAGTGTACGGAGTACGGAGTACGGAGTACCGGATCCATTATATCAGGCTCCCATGGAATGTACTCCGTAGATCTGGTCTCGAGGATCCAAGCTCAAAACAATCGTCTCAAAGCTCAGCCACAGATGGAAGCCAATCAAAGCGCTGGAATTGATTGACCTTCACGATCTAAACCCGATCTGATCAAATTCAGGGGATGTGTGGATCTTGGTTTGACAGCCTATAAACCAAAAAGAGTAACAAATACTCAAAACCCCGTAAATGTCTCGCCTATTTGCAATGTACCTGGTACATTATCAAGTCTAGACCAACGCCAACACCACCGCTAAGAATATCCCGACTGGACCCTACATCGACTCCTTACCTTACACAACCGTGGAGTGGCGTGTATATCGGCCCCTTTACATGCCAGATCTCACCAATCATGGACTTGGCTATGTTTCTTCCGCGAAGGACGCGTGTCAAAGGTTATCAGACTGCTCCCTGACGATCAATGGAGCAAGTCCCTTCCCCATTCTCCCCCATCCCGCGTCTGCTTGACGTGATATCCCACATGGTCACACTCTTTTCTCCATGGCTTTTCTACCAGGCCCCTCTCTGACTGCAGGCAAAGACTTCCAAGCATGAGACCGCGACGGAGCCTTTCCTTTTCTTGCTTTATCGCTTTCGAAGCTGTTTAGCTTGTCCTCTCCTTGCATCTTATGACCGTCGTACCTTCAATTCCTCCATAAAGTCGTTTTTCACCAGCGCCTTCGCAAACCACCTTCATTATGATCTTTAACCGCAAAAGCCGCTCTCTCACGTCTTCAATCCTTCTTCTCGCCGTCGCCTACATCTTCTTGATCCGGCTGCCCTTGGGCCGTCTCCACACATACCAATTATACCACCCGAGGCCCACTCCCGTCTTTAACAGCCACATCTCATCACCCAATGCCATTCATTTAAACGCCTCGACGGAGAGGTACCCCGTCACCTCGTATATTCCTTTACCAACACACCCATCTGCGATTCCCCGCATTCAATATGACTTCCCGCCGGAGTCCAAGCGCGAACGCAAACAACGAGTCAAGAGACAGAAGGCCGTGAAGGAGGCATTTATGCACGCATGGAACGGATATAAATCTCACGCTTGGATGCGTGACGAGGTCTCGCCCAGTAGTGGCAGATACGAAGACTCCTTCAGTGGGTGGGGCGCTACCCTAGTTGATTCTCTAGATGCTCTAGTTATCATGGGACTCGACAAGGAACTTGAAATTGCCCTCGAGGCTCTAGAACATATCGATTTCACCACCACGTTCAGCCACGAGGTCAACGTGTTTGAAATCGTCATCCGATATATGGGCGGTTTCCTCGCAGCTCATGATCTGACCGAGGGCAAGTATCCCATTCTCCTGCAGAAAGCTACGGAGCTGGGCGAAATGATCTTCAACTGCTTCGATACGCATAATCGCATGCCTCAGTCGCGGTGGGATTGGTCCAAGTAAGCCGAAATACTGTCAAACACAATGCACAGATGCTAACAAGTTTTAGATCTGCTCAAGGTGAGGAAATCGAACCATCAGAACGGATGGCCTTGGCAGAGCTGGGCTCTTTCAGCGTAGAATTCACCCGCCTGACTCAAATCACCGGTGATCCCAAGTACTTCGACGCAGTCCAGAGAATCTCGGATGAGCTCGAATGGAGTCAGAACGCCACCAGAATCCCCGGTCTGTGGCCCGTATGGGTCAACGCAGATCAGCTCAAATTCGACATGGGCGAGTTCTCGCTCGGCGGCTGTGCCGATTCGGCCTATGAATATCTCCCCAAGGAGCATATCCTTCTCGGCGGCCAAACAGACCAGTACCGCGATATGTATACCATGGCTATCGAGGCAATCAAGGAGAACCTGCTCTTCCGGACCATGACCAAGGATGAGAGTCGGAAGATCCTGTTCACTGCCGATGTACGCGCCCTTCGAGGCGGCGAGTTGCAGTATGTCCAGCATGTTCAGGATCATTTGAAATGTTTCCTCGGTGGGATGGTCGGCATCGGAGCCAAAGTATTCGACCGATCGGAAGACATGGCTATCGCCCGCGGACTGACGGACGGATGTATCTGGGGCTACGACCAAATGCCCTCCGGTATCATGCCGGAGATCATGAAGGTATCAGCCTGTGAGGATATGGACAACTGCCCCTGGGATGAAGATCGGTGGTACAACGAAGTGATGGCATCGCCCGTCAATACACCAGAGGGGCGCGAAAAAGCCCGAGAGGTCATCGAATTAGAAGGCATCCCACCAGGAGTTCTCAGCTTGCGGGACCCCACATACAAACTCAGGTTTGTTTTCTTCCCGTATTTCCCGTTCTTTTACTAACAATGACCCAGACCCGAAGCCGTCGAGTCCGTCTTCATCATGTACCGAATCACAGGTGACAAGTCCCTGCAGGAAGCCGCGTGGCGCATGTTCCAGAACATCGAAAAGGCGACACGCACCAAGTACGGCCACTCGGCTATCGAGGACGTGCGCACTGCCGTCCCGGAACACACGGACAAGATGGAGAGCTTCTGGCTCGCTGAGACGCTCAAGTATCTGTATCTTATATTTTCCGAGCCCGATCATATCAGCTTGGATGAATACGTCCTGTGAGGGTTTGACTGCATATCTACTATAACGTACACATGCTAATGCATTGTTTACAGGAGCACCGAGGCGCATCCGTTCAAGCGACCTTCTGGATACGTTTGACCGAGATGATCTCCTTTGATTGGATTAGCGTTTACGTATCACCATTACGGAGTAGAGATTGGCGTTCAGGAATTATCATCACGATTATTTGGATCTATACATATCTTCATACCACAAAAACACAGAAATACACAGCACTATATACCATGATACAAAGGACAAAGTCAGGCTAAACGTAGGCCATAGCATCATTCGACACTGTCGACACCCTCTTTGAAGCACCCTCTCCCATCTGTCGCGCCTCATCATACTCATACTGAACCGAGTACTCGACTTCCTTTCGAATAACCATAGTCTCCGGATCACTCTCCGGACGACCATCACTCATCCGTCGACTATGAGGCATAAGCTCAATAGCATCCGCATCCCCATCCAGACTCAACCCTGACTGCCCATCTTTCCCCTTATCCAAGCGTGAAAACTTCTTCTTGCCAGGCTCGCCAAGCGGAAAGATAGAGCGTCTCATCGGAGCCCTTACCTCCTCTCGAACACTCTTTGCACTCCTCTGTCCGTCCTGCACATTCCCAGCACACAACTTCTCCTTCGAGGTCGACCTCGGCTTCCTATCCTTATCCGCCTTCCTCTGGACCCGACAAAGACTCCTGCTCCTGGATCCGGACCCGGAACCTGAATTCGACCCCGACTTGGAGCTCTTCGTCCTCGATCTCGAACCACTATTTTCCAGATTCGAGTCTCCCGCTGTACCATAATTCGTGCTGACAGCCGCCATGAACGGCCGCAGACAGAAGACGCTGCATGCAACGAGGGCATAGTGGACTTCGACTTGGAGCCAGAGGGTTGGTTCGGCGGCGGCGAGGGTGACGTCTGTTTCGGCGAGGGCGGAGTGCAGGGTTGAGATGTGGAGGATGGTGAATATTATAAGACTAGCAGTATATAGTGTGGGTTAGCTTTACTTGAAGGTTCAAATGTTCAAAATCGTTGGTCCACTCACGGGAATCGGAATAGAAACGCGAAGCCGATGGTTAGTTTGCGTTTCACGGACATGAATAGGCCTTTTAAGAGAATCACTGCCAGAAAGAAGATAATGAGTTCAGTGACCACGTCAACGGCTGCGATGAATTGCCAGCGTTTAAACTAATATTCTGCATTAGCATTACCGAGCTCCAATGGGACAGCGACGCAGCTTCATAATATACTTACCAAATTAAGACACTGTCCACCCTCCGTCCTCCACGGACGATTCAATTCACAATTAACCAGCAAGATAAACACAGCCGGAATAAGCCATGCCGTGCACAGCGCTAACGTAGCCCACGAAGCTCTGTTATGAGGTTTTTGAGGCGTAAGACGGAGATAAATAGCGACGACGCAACATTTCGAAAGGTAGATAATAACCAGGGCGAAAACGTCGCTTGTTGCAATTAACTAACTGTTTAGTTTCCACAAACCACCACTGGACAGCCAACTTACGGCCTGGATCTGATTAAGACGGCTATCATCTAGCAGGACAATAGATGTGCCGAAACCGCGCGAACATGCGTAGAAAATCAAGGAAGACTGCACAATCGCAATAATCTGTTGGATCTTAGTACAATTCCCAACCTTGGTTTGTTCTCGACATAGATCATACCGTAGCTCCCAATAATACAAAATCATCTCTCGCAAACGGCGGGATCAGCACAAGTCGAACATAAAGCCTGATCAAAAAGCAGACTAGAGAGATGACCAGCCCCAGAGCAGCGGTGATGATTATCCAGGCTCCATGGTGGTAGTCGTCGACCACCTCGAAAGGAGGGGACTGGCCCGAGGGCACATAAGGGCCCATGATAGGACGGAAATCAGGCCACACGAAGACTCATGAGGCGAAATCTGTGGATGAAATGGGAATTATGAAAGGCCCTTGAATCGAGGCCACTTGAGCTGGGCCTGGAGGATGCACGATGCACCGGAAGTGATCCACCCGGGTATATACAACAGAGCAAATCTTAAATGAGGAAGTATGCAGCCCGAAAGACAGGAAGTGGAAATCGAAACTATCAAGGATTACAGCCCATGTGTCGGCAACCGATAACGGGTCTGGATACTGGCTTCTAGTAAGTAGGTTTCCGGCTTCGCGTCACATCCCTTCTATGGATGTCGGTGTGTATGATACAATACGCTGGGTCTATATTATGGACGGTGGTTCATTGCAGCTCTGATATCGTAGTCTATTGGGTTTTTGGTCTTTTGGTTGGTTTTTAACCCTCACGTCTCGCGCTGAATACATGAGTTACGGCGCCAAGTGGACTGCTGCCATTCTTGCATTGAGGGTGATCTGCAGAGCTATGCACTCGTGGGGTTAAAGGCTGAGCTCCGATAGGGCCATGTGGTTGGTGCCTCAGATGAAATGCGAGGGGTGACACTAGATTGGACTGGGACATTTGTGGCGTTGAATTTCCTGGGGTCGGAGAGGGTCAAGGGGTGATTTGCACAGGGATCCAGGAGTGATACGTCCGAAAGTTCGGAGGTGCCGAGACTGGGATTTGCTTTGCATACGGCTAAGTATACTTGGAGTCAAGTACTCACTCTCGACAAAGTATACCAACCCAATTATTCTCGATAATCGACTAAATCGTCCCTTGAAACAATAATCTGCCACAATGTGAAGACTTCAAAGGTCTACAATGATAACCAGCAAAAGCAAAAAGTTGCCTCCCGATCTCTGCAAGTAACCCCCTTGGCATGCAAGGCGCCGATAGCTTCATCGCCCATTCTTCAACCCTCGACTCATCCAAGGGATAAAACGCAACTCGGGCCTAAGCTCAACACAACGCCCTTGCCCGGCATCAAACAACCGATGTGTCATTTGGCCGGGGATTCCACATGGCGCCAGAATTCCCCTGACCATGCCTTGCTCCCACGCCCTTTCCACGCTCAATGCTAGCTATCCTGCCCTGGCATATGCCTCCACTCTTCTTCAATGACCTTCTTTTTAGACTGAAGGGCCTTCCTTTTAGGACCAGGGGAATTCGAATTCGAATTCGAATTTCGATCTGAATCTGAATCAGATTTGGATTTGGATCTGCCTCGTTTGACTTTTCTTACAATCGGGGGAATTGCATCGTGGAATTGCGTCGCGGACTGCATGCTGTGACCCGGACGAGGCTTGTACTGTGGTCCGTTCATTCCGAAGGCTTTAATATTGAGTGGGGGTTTTTGTGATCTCCTTCGCGATGCCATTTCTCAGATCCAGATCTGGAAACGACTCTCAAATGACTGTTACGGCTAATGACCATGATGAGGAGGATTTTCCCCAGAAGGGGCTCGTTGCGGCGAGGCATATGGGCACGATGGCGGATCAGCGGGATATGCATGCGCTGGGCAGAGTGCAAGTTTTGCGAGTGAGTGGTTGAATTCGAATTCGCTCGCTGGGAATAGAACTGACATTGCACAGAGGAACTTTCGATTTATTTCAATTGTCGGGTTTGGTTGCACGTTGATTTGTACATGGGAGGTTATTTTGACGTTCGTTGATCCTCTCATGCGACTCGGGTCTTAGTGAATGCTAACATGCGAAATAGATTATTATCAGCCGGATTGACTGATGGTGGCACGGCCGGGTTGATATGGGGATTCGTGGGTGTCTCGTTGGGCTTTTCTCTTGTTTATGCCAGTATTGCCGAGATGGCTTCGATGTAAGTTGGGTCGTCCCAGATCATTCCATGTTCTTCTGTGTTGATTGTATACGACAGGGCTCCCACGGCTGGTGGACAGTATCATTGGGTGTCAGAATTTGCACCGAAACGAGCGCAGAAATTCCTCAGCTATATGACAGGTGAGACGGTCTTGACTTGAGGGAAAGATGGAAGTCATATGCTTATAGTGGCTACTGCGCGCAGGTTGGCTATCGGCGATGGGATGGCAGTGCGCCATAGTCTCGATCGCATATCTGGCTGGTACAATCATTCAGGGCCTGATTGTGTTAAACCAGCCAGATTATAATTTCCAGCGCTGGCATGGCACGATGCTGGTGATTGCCATTTCGACCTTTTCCATCATGTTCAACACGTTCCTGGCAAAGAACCTGCCATTTGTGGAAGGGCTGATCTTGATCATCCATGTCATTGGCCTCTTTGTGATTATCATTCCACTGTGGGTACTGGCACCGCGAAATAACCCTCGTGCTGTCTTCACCACCTTTAACAATGGTGGTGGTTGGGATAACGCTGGAACGGCGACACTGGTGGGTCTCTCCACCACTATTACGTCTATGCTGGGCTATGACTGCTCTGTCCACATGTGTAAGTCGAACAACTCCTTGACTATGGTGACTTTTGCTGACCTTTTCAGCCGAGGAAATCAAAGATGCCTCGGAAACTCTCCCCAGAGCTATGATGTCCTCTGTGGCAGTCAATGGAGTGTTGGGGTTCATCATGTTGGTAACGCTGTGTTTTACCCTCGGAGAAGCCGAAGCAGTACTACACAGTGCGACAGGATTTCCTTTTATTCAGATCTTCTACAACACGACGGGCAGCTTAGCAGCCACCAACGCCATGACAGCTGTGCTGGTAGTAACCCTAACAGCCAGCACCATCACCGAAGTCGCGACTGCATCCCGACAATTATGGTCCTTCGCCCGGGATGAAGGCATTCCCTTCTCATCCTTCTTCGCATACGTAGGTTCTGCAACAACTTTCAAAAGAGCCCAGCTGACTGAACCGACAGGTTACACCGGGATGGAACATCCCACTCAACTCCGTGATGGTGTCGCTAGGAGTGACCATCCTCCTGTCAATGATCAACATTGGATCTCAGGTAGCTCTGAATGCCGTCATATCGCTGACGATTACCTCGCTGATGTCGGCGTACATCATGTCGATTGGCTGCGTGCTCCTGAAGCGGCTCCGTGGGGAACCGCTGCCACCTCACCGTTGGTCACTAGGCCGGTTCGGTCTAGCGGTAAATGTCGGGGCGCTGTGTTTCCTACTGCCGGTTTTCGTCTTTGCTTTCTTTCCGCTGTCGACACCTGTGACACGTGAGACCATGAACTGGAGCGTGGCCATGTACGTTGGCGTCATAGGATCGGCGACGATGTATTACTGGGCTAGGGGGCGACATCATTTCATTCCGCCCGTGGCGTTGGTCAAGCGAGAGGAGGGATTTTAGTTTGACCTCGTTGACCTTGTTGACCTCGGTTGTGTTGGGACAAGACTTCACGCTTATTTAACTTGTATGTAGTTGGATGATTATGACATTAATGTGCACCGAATTGAAAAACGTGATCGGTTGACCGGGCATGAATGCCGGATCAAGTACTTCTGGAATACTCCATACCACCAGTGATTTTCCCTCTTCCGAGGTTCCCTGTCGAATGACGTGAATCCTTGGCCACGGGGATTGTTACTCGAATTGAAGATGTCGGAAGCACCCCGGAATACCCAATAATAGTTCGGGATAAAGTTATTGAACGGGACCATTCGACACGTCGAGCACTGCCTAAGACCGGAAGGTGTCACAGCCTGATTGAAGTTATCGTTGTCTCCCTGGTCCAGGAGTTCACGCCGAGGCTCGAGTTACCAGGAGAGAAGGAGCCTCAGCTCAGTTCCCAGCTCCACGGCTGAGACTTGACGGTCGCGGTCAGATCAGACCCAGCTTCAGGGGCACACCCTTGCTCTCCTGGAGCTATCAAGCTAGCAGCATCCACGGTGTTTCTAGAACGACCCACTGATTGTTAACGGCCTATCCACCGCGATCCCAATAGTTAGGAATGGCTGACCCGAGCGACAGGCACAGGGCTCAATCGAGGAAAGTGGAATAACCGGCAGGTCGGAAAGTGGATAAGGTCCATCCCTTTCTTACCTTCTCCTTTCTTGGGGACGAATGAGGGGGAGTAGATGTTCCCGTGTGTGGTGTGACACGCGTTAGTTATCTGATCGATTGATAAGTTTGATCCGGTGTCGGCCCACCTCGGAACCTCCTTTTTTGATTTTCGATCCTTTTCCCTCGGCACACAAGGAAATCCCTGCAAGGATTCCTGTAATAATCATTACGTAGAATTGCAGGGACTGGTTTTGTTGGGATTCGGAAGTTACTCCGCCTTGGAGATACCGTACTACATACAGGACGACAATCTGATTAGATATAGACAGCTAAAGTACCTGCGGAGTAACGGAAGTCGATTAGAGATGAGATGAGATAGAGATAGAGATAGCTTCCTGCAAATGCACTGTCGATCTGGGGGAAATGGATACAATCCCCAAGGTCAGTCAACATCGAGTTCCCCCAGTGGAGAGGAGAGTTCGGTGACGAAGAATGTGGCAAAATCAGATAATGTAATTAATTCCCTGTCCGAAACTGGCGTATCCGCTCCACAGCCGACGTAAATTTCATCTTTCTGTGCTTTGGAGTCCCTTTTCCCTGTGGAACCGATGACATTCTTTCGGTTCCCTATTTTCCCTTTCCCTATTTCTCTTCTTTAAAGCTATACCTACGCCCTCGAGGCCATCCCTATTCACCATCACGTTCCGCGTCCGTCTCGCCCGTCTCCTCCGGCGGCCGTTCCCGATAACCCCTCCACTGGCCCTCGGCTCATTCCGGCACTCTATGGGTATGTTGGAAGACCTACAGCCACTGCTACGGCGAAAACTCACACTTCATTTCTACAGTTCACGCAGTCAGGCCAGTTATGCCGTCGGCAACCATCGCCTCTACGGGGCCTCGCCTCCGCAAGGGCACCTTTCAGGATATCCCCGTCTCATCCACTTCCCACCCCAATAATCCTATTCCCGAAGAGCCTCGTGGAGTACGATCTCTCTCCGTGACAGACACCAGCTTCAATGTCTCGTCCCAAGACAGCTCCGACACGAATGACTCCAGCTCCCCTGCCACACCGATCACGCCACCCGACTCTGATAGCGGAAAAGAGCTTGACGACACCAGTAGCCGCCGCCGAGCCTCGACCGTCCTGATCTCTCAAAATTCGGAGGACATGAGAAGAGTGCTGGAGAATGTCGGCACGGGTGGTACTCAGAAGATCCAGTCTTCGTGCTGTGGTGGAGGTTGCTGCCGAGGACAGAAATTGCAGCCGATTGATGGACCCATCTCCGGCTTCAATTCAATCACTCCTCCTGATAATAAGGCCTTTAGAAGTCTGGGTCTGACTCTGGATTTCCTTACGCTGGATAGCAACCTCTCCAACATTGCCCCACTTCCGGAGAAAACGGTCTCTTTCAAGGCCGCCCTGGCATATACCGCCCATGTCGAACTTGGCCCGGAAGACCACCCTCCCGAGTTTGTGCAACCCCATCCTCCTTACCATGTTTATCGGGCTCCTCTTCATCATGCTCGTGAATTGACTAAGAGGGGCGCGGAGAAGCGCACTTATCACTTTGATATTGATGTTACCGATTACCCTGCTGAGAGCGGTATGGTGGATTTCGTCGTTGGTGGTGCAATTGGCGTGTGCCCGAAGAATAAGCCCGAGGAAGTTGAAGATGTACTGGATCAATTGTGTGTGCCCAAATCGTTGCGAGATAAGAAGGTCCTTATGCGCACAACCAAGGGGCGGTGGCCCACAATCTGGGGTGATGATAAACCCCGCGAGCTCATTACCACAAGACGCGAGGTGCTGAGCTGGTGCTCTGATATCCAGAGTTACCCTCCGACCAAGCCGCTTTTCCGACTGCTGGCAGAGTACAGCAGCGAGGAGAACGAGAAGAAGATCCTGGAGTACCTCTCGTCCGCTCAAGGCCAGGCCGCTTTCTGTGAACTCCGAACCAATTCCCACATCAGCCTTTCCCAGTTGCTGCACGCTTTTCCCTCTTCCAAACCTCCTCTAGACCACCTTCTCTCCGTGCTCAACACTCTGATGCCCCGCTTCTACTCCCTGTCCCAGGACCCTCAGATCTCGTGCCAATTCAAGGGCACTGAATGCCGCCGCCTAATCGAAATCGCCGTGACGGTTGCCGATTCCCAGGATTGGAAGGGCGGTTTCCGCACTGGTGTGGGCTCGGGCTACCTCGAGCAACTCGCCCAACGCGCGATCGCAGCCGAGGAAGCCGGGGAGGAGATCGACGTCCATATCCCCATGTTCCGCGGCCTGATGGCCAACCCGCTCGCTACGCGGTTTGCCTCTGATGGGCCCATGCTTTTGATCGGCGCTGGTGTCGGTATCGCCCCGTTCCGTGGATTCGTCCAGCGTCGTCTGCAGTCTGCCAACTGCGCCAACAAGGTATGGGTGCTCCAAGGCGTGCGTGACTCCCTGCTCGATGAGCTGTATAGCGGTGAATGGGGCGTCCACGAAGACAAGGTCCGCACAGTTGTGCAGAGCCGCCGTGGCGAGAGTCGCTATGTCCAGGAAGAGGTCCGCCACCAGGCTGATCTGGTCTGGTACGTGATTAACGCCCTTGATGGCCGTGTCTTTGTCTGCGGGAGTGGCAAAGGCATGGGCGAGGGTGTCGAGGCTGCTCTCATCGAGGTTGCTATGGCCAAGGGCAACTTGAACTCCGAGGAGGCCGCGCTATTCTGGCAGCGCAAGAAGGAGGCTGGCCAGTACATTGCTGAAACATGGTAATCGATTACCTTGATGCTTCCCAAATGAACGCGTATCTGCCTCTCCCACATTCGACATACCTCGATGAAGCTCTCTACCCCCCACATCGTCAACATGTACATACCATCTTTCCACCTACTGCATCGTCAGGATTTGCATTTTGCGTTCTGCATTGGGCTCGAGGGAGGCCAGCTACAGGGACGCAAACCAGACCCAGCTGGCACCAATCTATCCACCAACCAGCCTTTTTGTTTCTTGTTTTCTTAGCGGGGCGGCTTTTTGATCTATCCTTCCATCGTGCTTGAGTTGTGGGCTTCATGCAGTTCCTACTTGGTTGGTTGTCACCAACACTGGGTCCTTCCGCGCTTGTTATTATTTTTGGTCCGTTCTGGGAGGTTTTCTGTTTCTTTCTATTCAATTTAGAGTCGATTCTCAATCTAACTGATCCTTGACTTTGATTACCCTGGCCACTTTCTCGCCACATTCTCTCCACTCTCTACAACTCATCCTCTCCGATTGACGCATTGCCGTTTCCCCAGAAAATGGTTCCTATAATACAACATCCAAGACCGCCCGGTTAACCGGCCCGGCGATAGTGGCATATCACGTGACATAAAAAGAGTCGAATAACCAGCATCAAATAACAGACTAAAAGGCATACTCCCCTCTCTAACTAACCGTTCAAACCAATCAATCATCTCCCATAACTCCCCTCCCACCCAAAACCAGCTCAATCACCACCAAAGCCGACATCGGTCCTCTGACACTTCCGTGCCCCACATCGATAACATCAAAAGGTGGGGGGATGCAACCAAAGCTCACCACACCAACGCACACAGTCCCCCAGAACAACCAACACAATGCCCAGCCTTCAAGAAAGCAAAATCGGCTTCATCGGTGGAGGCAACATGGCCTCCGCCATCATTGGCGGCCTGACGTCCAAGGGCGTATCCAAGACGAATATCATCGTCTCCGAGCCCTGGGACGTAAACCGCGAAAAGCTCACCTCGACCGGCGTCCAAACAACCACCTCCAACGCCACCGCCGGAGCAGATGCCAACATCGTCATCATCGCCGTCAAGCCGCAGGTTACGAAGAGCGTGTGCGAGGAGCTAGGCGCCAGCTGGGGGGGTCGCGCGACCCTACCGGTTGTCGTGAGCATTGCGGCGGGAATCACGCTGGATTCGCTACAGGGGTGGACAAAGACCAGCGATGGACGGATTCCGCACGTTGTGCGCGTGATGCCGAATACACCGGCGCTTGTTGGGGAGGGTGCGTCTGGGGCGTTTGCGGGTGTTGGAGTGACGGAGCAGGATAAGGAGCTTGTTAATGCGTTGTTGGGAAGTGTGTCCAAGGCTACGGAGTGGGTTGATCGTGAGGAGTTGTTGGATGTTGTTACTGGGTTGTCTGGTTTGTTTTCGTTTCCCTTTTTCTCTGATGTGGTGCAAGATGCTAATTATGTTCAAGGATCCGGTCCGGCTTATTTCTTCGCTATGGTCGAGCACCTCGTTGCTAGTGCTACCTCTCTTGGTCTCTCAAAGGAGCAAGCGACAAGGCTGGCTACGCAGACTTGTCTGGGTGCGGGTAAGATGCTGGTTGAATCGAAGGATGAGCCGAGCCAGCTGCGTAAGAATGTGACCAGTCCCAATGGGACTACTTTTGCGGCGCTGCAGACTTTCGAGAAGGAGGGGTTTAAGGAGATTGTTGATAAGGCTGTTACAGCGGCGACGGAGCGGGCTGCTGAGTTGGGAAAGAAGGCGTGAGGTTGAGCTCTGGGAATGTTGCATTTGTCCTGACTCCTCAGTGATGATGGATATAGACTGGAATAAAGATGGGTCTGGCCAAGGATAGAGCATTCATGAATTGAAAAGTGGCCGTGGATATGTTTCCGCAATAGTTGCAGACTACCAGCAAATCAAAGAAGAAATTTGGTTAAAATAATCAATTAGGGAGAGCCCGCGCTTCCTAACTAGAGAGCTGAACCCACAGCCGCATTGATCTCTTCGAGGCCTGCAAAAGTGTACATGTCTGCCTGTTAGGTGTTGACACCCCGGTGTGGTAAAAGCATCTTTAGCAACTCTTTTCTGATGACAAACATTTTACTATACTTGAATAGCCTCATCTCTCAGTAGATGTCTGGTTCTCAAATTGATCTCTACACTCGGGTGCCGGGTGGCGAGGCGATGTAGGGTTCCAATATCCTTCCAGTTTCAACACATGGAGCTCTAGGTCGATGAACAGACAGGGCTTCCATCATGCCAGGGTCAATGGTTACAAGCCCACCGACGAGGGCATCCTCTTCCCGACAGGTTGAGAAACGGGGTCCCTTCTTGACAGCGGCTGATCGAACCATCATCGCTAGAGAAGCGAATAATCCTCTATTGTCGAAGGATGCCGTTAAATACTTCGGTTCGCTCGTGACGCACCAGCTGGTCAGCCGGAAGACAAGATGTTGGTTTCGGGATAAATCCCACGGTTAGAAAGTGCTTGACTCTGGGTTATGCGTATATAGGGATGCCTCGAGGTAATCTGTTGGTTGTGGATGCTTTTCTTGGAGCCATTTCATAAGGTGTAAAGGGTTGGAAGGAGGGAAGATTGAAGCAGGAGCAGCAAAGCCAAACACCCAATGCTCTGGCTTTCATCCAGTGAACCACGCAGTCGATCCGTCTATGGACCCTCTTCTGTTTGCTACAGCTAGATTGCGTATTCCTCCGAGTCTCAATCTACTGCGTCGTCACTTTCTCGGGATTTTCACTTTTCACAACAGATCCCGGTGTGATCTATCCGGATCAGCTACGCTTAACTTCTATAGATTACTATACTATCACCAAAGAAACACCGAATATTGGTTGCCTATGAACACCGAGTCCTAGGAGGCGTCGTCACAGTTCACCGCCTCAAGATCGACAATGAAGCGGTGTCAAGGTTTGTGACAGTGATCAAACTACATTTAACAGCATGTACATCGTCCCAAAAATGAAATAAGGACTCGGCGTCGTGCATGGACCATTCCCCTCTTACCGTGAACTATGATATGGCAAGGCGGCCAAAGCGGCCCGATCCCGCCCTGTGAATGACCCTGAGAACCTAATCGATCGAGCAATATAACCAACCCCTCAGTAGTTTGCCAGGGACAGATTATAGAAGCGGGGCATGAGGCCCGTGGTTGCGCTAATGATGTCGATAGACTTTCCTAGGGTCAAAACCACATGGAGGTGGGAATCTATGTACGAAGACTCTATCGAAAGGAAGCCAGGAAGTCCGATACTGGAGGTTGGCACGGTCGGCTTCGATGACAGAAGGCAAAGGCCGACTCGTCCTTGCAGTGCAGCCCCTCACATTCCGGCCTGATATTTGGCGAGCGACCGATGCAGCCGATGCAATTGAGATTCGAAGTCCACGAGAACCTAGGAGCCCGAGAACCTGGAAAATGAAAATGAAACTATCGACGGGTGTAATCTTGGTAGAAGCCTAATTATTCCTCTACCTTGTGCTAGGGTGCTAGGGCCTGTCAAGGAGCTCAGACCTCACCGCGTTTCTATAAGTTATGCGGGTCGCTGGATAATGGTTCCTAAAGAACATGAAAACGAGATCATCCTTAGTTGGTCCCAAGTACCGGGAAAGCGACGCGGTGACAAATACCTGACAGTTTCCTGCATGGGATAGCGTTATGCAAGCTGTGTTTGCCATTCCCCGGGCCCGAGAAGCGATCCCCGATCAGAGGGGGTCCTGCGAGATCCGATGATCTGCATCCCTAGTCCATTGCATGCACGATCTCGTCTCGAGTGGTATGGCGATTGTGTCACCTCAATTCTCTACCGTGTCTGGGGTGGCAGGGATCCTGGTGGAGGTTTTTTTTTTCTTCCTTCTTTTGTTTCCACTGGGATTTGTCATCTTTTTTCTTTTTCTCTTTTTCTCCTTTTTTTGGGGCTCGATCTTGAAAAAGCAAACAAAGACAATGACAAATTCTAATGGAAAAAGAAACCGGGGCTACTCCGTAGATCAAGGGTTCGCTTCAACCCCGATCGCCCTGGAATGACGTGACGCCGGACCGGGTGTAGACGGGTAGATCCCGATCCAAGGCTCTCCACGAGGATTCTATTTCCACCCTGGTTCCAAGGATACGTATTATATAGACTTTGTTGAATCCTGTTCAGAGAGGAACTCCTCGACAATCCTCGACTTGATTTTGGACAAGTCTGAACTGGATCGACCCACGTAGGTCGTCTTATGGTGTAGTCGGCCGATATGCATTGCGGAGCCTTTCGGTAATGTCACGGCACACCCGGGACATGATGGGTGTCAAATTGATGGGGTTGACAGGGATTGTCAACTGTCTAAAAAATAAGAATGAGAAAATAAACTAGTTAGATAAAATAAACTAAAACTCAAATAGAACAAAAAGCAGAAACTCATTCTACATCTCAAGGGCGGCTCGTCCTATACCCGACCAGGTGGGTATTCCTATTTTTGCTGCACTCGAATTGGAGATCACGACTCCGCCACTAAGAGGATGTCCGGTAAGTGTCTACTCCGAGCCACAGGCGTACTTCATGGCCAGAACTCGGTGAGGCTGTGACTTGGTGAGATGCGAGCCGCATGACAGATCGAGGCCTAATCAAATCCCGGTTCTTCCACTCCACTGCAGCCCCCTTCTCTTTCGCGCATTTCCCCCTAGCGAAAGATGAGATATCATATGCAGTGGCTCGACGGGATGTTTTCCTTTGCACCTTGACGTCCCTCCTCAGATCAGACACCCAGGGATTCCGGATTCCTCGGCCGTGGCTGAAATCCAGGACCCTGTGGTTCGTGCGTTCATCTGGAAAGAAGTGGAGAACAAGAGTGAAGAATTCTCTCCCGATCTGGACGACATCCCTGTGGCATCGCCAAGCCACGCACCATGGATACCAGCCCCTCCGAGGCCTTTGATCGATCTCCTCCGCCGATCAGGATCGAGCGCCAATGCCCGTCGCGACTAGCCACTAGTTTGCCATAATCCACAGTCCGGGATAAGCTCCTCGGGACTACGATCTACCTGGTAGCCAGTCACGGTCCTCACGGCCCTCATCATTTCACTGCGATGTGGATCCTCTCCAAGGGTGACTCAGGGCTGATCTTTCTATCCTCGGAGACCGCTTTCTGAGTTGACGATGACGATCCACCCACATTTTGTGTCTCTCGTCCGCGAACTCCGGTAATCTTCAATTTTGACACGACTCAAAGTTGACTCCACTCGGACTGAAAAACCAATCTTATGCTCCGATGTTTGATGCGATACTGTAAACTCCAGCCTGTCTCAGGTACGTGATGAATGGCAGAATGCCGTCCACTCGCCACTCTCCACTCTGCCCCCTTCATGTTCGCGGCTGTTGCTGCCGGCATACCCTCCCCCTCTTCCCCAACTTTCTCGGTATGCGGCGACCCCGAAGCACCTGTCTCATTCTCTTTACTCTTTTGAATTACGGAATACACAGGTACACACACACACACACTGATTCTGGACCGTGCCCCATTTATTTTTGACTTCTGAAATCAGATTTCAACGCTGCGGCTGAGGTCCAATTTCCATGACCGACGTTTCTCCGCAAAGCAAAAGGACGAAAAAGGATGTGCAAAATAAGAAAAGCTAAAAAAGAAAGAAAACCGACCTTCGATCAATAGGGAAAGAGTCTCAAGAAAAGAAAAAGCAAAATGAAATTGCGGATCTTGGGGTTGGGAGTGAAAGCAGATAGATGCGCTAGTATGACAGACTACGCTTGACAGGAACTGGAAAGTGAATCCTTGGCACTATCTGTCAAGGACAACCTTAAGGATTTCTCCATAGGGTTCATGATTTGCATCCCCGCTCTGCATGCCTTGAGGATGTTGGTGCTCTGTAGTTTGTGGCTCCCAGTACCCACATGCACGATCGTCATTTTTCTGGGTCATTTTCTTTCCCCCCCCCCCTGTTCTTGCCTTTCCATGGACATGTAACAGCTGAGTGCGTCGTCGTTTTTTTTCCTTTTTCTTCCTTTTTTTAAAATTAAAAAATAAAGATATACAGTGGCCCTGCATTATTTGGACCCCAAAGGAACCCTCATTCCCCAACCTTGCATAATCTTGGTCTGCGATGCCAACGTAAAATCAGCCTAGTCTCCCAGGTTGGTTCATTTATTCCTTTTTTTAACTCACTATCTTTCCTCTTTGCTTTCCCCTCTTTCCGATTTCCATCTAGCTTTCGGGTGGGCTGGTCATTCATCGATCGGAGATCATTTCGATCTATCTGCATCCACCCGCGATTTGTCTGACATCGTGACCTGTATAGTCTTCGATCTACTCATCCCTTCTTAAACCTCTTCGTCTTTATAAATCTCGTCTATGTCCCAGTCCCGGGAGACGGACGAAGATACCGACATGGCCATTTCCTATGCAAGCAGAGCGCCGGCCGGTCCCCCGCAGACGCTTCCATCTTTTCGCGAGGTGAGACAAAGACAACCACCGAAATAGTTACTGCACAATGCTAACCACAGCTATAGCTTCTCCCTCCACACCTCCATGATGAGATCGACTCCTCTTCATATTATACCGCACGCCAGTCACAAGAACGCCCTTCGTCGGGACATGAGATGGCCGATCCCCGATCCATCCCAGGCTACCCAACCAATGCACCCTCCAAAATGCCCTACGACCAGCACCGCGAATATACTACACGCACCGAGCGGCCGCTGGGCGAGCCTGTGGCCATGCGGGGACCCAGTCCCATTCTCCCACCCATCCGAGACCTACAATCCATGCCCGAACGCAAAGGATACCCCGACAGTAGAGTGGCACCTAGATCCGATCCTTTTGCACATGAATACCGTGTCCAACCTGTACCGGGCCCTATGGCAGACCGACGAACCGCCGAGTACCCGCCCGTGATGCACGGCCAACCTGCCGCACCCTACATGCACCCGTCAATGGCCTACCAGGGCGACCCAGAACAGATGTCGCCTTCTATGATGGCACATCCGCAGGCCAATTTCGGAATCATGGGTGAAACCATCGATCCCAAAACCAAGCGGCGCAGGGGCAACCTCCCCAAACCGGTTACAGATATCTTGCGCGCCTGGTTCCACGAGCACCTGGACCATCCATACCCTAGTGAAGAAGACAAGCAGATGTTCATGACGCGGACGGGACTATCGATCAGCCAAGTAAGCCACGAAATTGCCGGTATTTAGGAAAGCGAGCTAATAACAGTCCCAGATCAGCAATTGGTTCATTAATGCGCGGCGGCGACAGTTGCCTGCACTGCGCAACCAAATGCGCAGCGGTGGAGACGGGGACTCGTCGCGCCATTCTCCCTTCAGCGACGTAGATCAGGCACCCGATTTGCCCTCGCCTCACCATTAACATTTGGGCTTTCGACGCCCGACTCACAACACCGAACTGCCTTGACGGCAGTGTGCAGCCGGGCTTCGGTTTGACGCTTTTTTAATCACGGCCTTTAATTTCCTACGTATACGGCATCAACAGCGTTCCTTCGCTTTACGACCGGGAGATTTCTCCCATTTTATTTACGAGCTACGGGGTTGGGTATATGGCACGGGTGGATAGACTGGTATTGGCTTCTTTTCTTCTCTTCTATCTTCTTTTCTTTTTCTTTCTATACGAGATTGCTGGATCTGCTTCACTACACTCTCGACCGAGTCAAGAGTGCCGCGAGATATCATTTTTGATACCCTTTTACTCATTGGACGTTACCAAGCGGGTTGTACCGGAAACAGGGGTCTTTTGGGAAATTCTCTACTGCATTACAATCCTGGACGGCTCTTTTGCCTTTTATTCGAGTCGCATTGCATCTTGCATCCTGCCTTTGACATGGCTGCATTTACGGTGTTCTGGCCACAATGAAAGAAAACAATATTTACAAAGCTACCTCGGTATCACACAATAGATCAAAACATGGAATCAGGTAGAGATGAGATGCACATCACTCCCCACCGAGAACTGACGATCCCGTAATTATTGCACGCATGACGGGAAACGTGGATCCTGCCTTACCAAGCGGCACGGGGGGGACCACAAATTCTGAAGTAATCCCGTCGATCTCGTATCCTGTACGGAGCAAGATGGGTGTTTTTCTGCCCTCTCTTTATAAGCAGCCCTAATCTAGAACCTCGGTAGTTAGTTAACTATGGTGATAAAGGGCGGAAAATACTCGCACCCCGATCCACGGTACTACCTCATCGTCCGTGACAGACGTCGAATCGCAAATATTGGCCCAACCTAAATCTGTCAGACCATGGATTCACTTTCCAATGTTTTCCACTTCGGCACAATCCCGCATTTCCACCTGCCAGTCCAGACCCACATGGATTATGAAAAATTTCAAATCGGGATCGAGATCATCTTTTCATGACGTCGATCTGAACTTTCTCGGGATATTGTCTGCCCCTTTTGACAGCGCTTAAAGTTCGGTTCGTCCGCGCGGTTAATATTATCTACCGTATCTACCGAGGTGACATTTGATTTGAACCCCGTGCCCCGTGCCCCGTGAACTGGCGTGGTTATGGGTTGCCCAATATCTTACCTCGGTATGTATCATCATGCCCGATTTCCATTTTCTATTTTCCATTAACCAGGTGAGCTGTGGTAGAAGTTCGTGTTGAAACTTGGATAAGCTTCACCTTGTTTTTCGTAAATGCGCTCCGATCGGCTATACCAGCCACGTGAACCCTCAACTAAAAGTCAAAGTCAAAAAAAAAAAAAAAAAAAAATCTGATATGATCTACTCCTGGGAAATCCTCGGAGTAGATCTCGTGCGAGTGGATACTAAATTAAGAGCCATGATATGCCGAACCACAGCCAAAATCTTAAACCTTTATTTCAGACGTCTCCGAGACAATTATGCCCGAACTGTGGAGTTACGGATTGTCCCGGAAGCCCTTGTCATTTCCAGCTTTTCAGTTTCACTGGCTATTTCCGTCGACAGACCTGAAGGGAAGAAAAAGCGATACTTTTCGGCTTACTGCCGAGGATCACACATGTCAGGATAGACTTGGTGCCTAACCTTGGACAACACATGCAGTGCAACTTTCACACAATAGAAAAAGAAAATACGAGTACAACGCAGTTCATGCAGGGCTCCGCGCAAACAGGAACAAGAATCCTGTCGCGATGGCTGGGTGTAATCCTCCTGCAAATGCCCGCATAAGCCGATCCATCATATAGCGGTGAATTCAACGCATGACGTTGAGGCAGGAGTACAGTACTGTAGGAGGCTGGTCCAGACCAGTGCGAGCTGTCACTTGGGAAAATGTGAGCTGTCTCATGTCAGGATCGAGCTTATGACGATCGGCTGTAGATCCAGTTCGCAAGGGTGTTTGCCGGTGAGATTAGTCCGCCAATGAGAGTGGGAAGGTGGATTTGTATTTGATTCGGAGGATGCTCCGTGCTCCGTATTTGACGTGTCGTTTGGTTCGAGAGCATGGCTTTTCCTTTTTTGGAATGGCTATCCGATCGTGTTACGTCGATCTCTAATTACTGCGTACAGTATGTACCCCTTTTTTCTGTGGGATCCAAGGTGTTTTTCGGAGTTTGTTTGAAATACTCCGTACCGCGCTACTGCTTGTGCGACCAACGGTTCTGTCAGTGCTCAAAATGAGACTATTGATTTGTGGTGGGGGAGGTTGATTTTTGGGAAGATCGACTAGGACCCATCGGTCTAGAGTAGTTCGTTCAATAGTGTTGTCTAGCCTGGCCAATCCCGGGTGGTAGGGGTATTTGCTTAAGCTTTTTTCTTCTGGAATGTCCTAGGATTGTGGCTTTGATTTGATTAAGTTGATTCAATCATGCTTTCTGGCTCTACTCGCACTGATGTCCTAATATAGATGGTGGCGCGGGAAGCGACGCTCGAGTCTTTTAGATGCAGCAATCAGATACTGAGGTGGAGTAAAAGAACTTCGGTACCGAGTAAACAGTTTAGTTATTTTGGTGTTCCTGGTTAGGTAGATTCATTGCAGACGGATTGCCCGCGGTCTATAGCCTGAGGGCTATATCCCTGAGCGGATATCGTAGCTGTACTAGCCTTCCATCCAAGTCTGTTTCAGGCACTTTTCGTCAAAGTTGTCCGTTCTATCTACTCCGGGAGACAAATATAATCAATTTCCATGAATTGAACCATACTCTCGGCAAACCTAGAGAATCATGTGATATCGTAACATCGGCCGCGGTTGAAAAAGACTGCTGCCCTCAGTGATCCTGGTGGGACGTAGGCGCGCGGTTTTCGGATCTAGGAAATTCTTGGCACCTCTAGGGTGTAAAAGGCATATTCAACCTTCCCGTCCTCGCGAGCTACAATCTCAGTCTCCGTAAGTAACAGGCCTCAGTCAGTTGGTGTAATCGTGTAGGCGGTCTCTGTCTAGGAGAAACGCAGTCTTTCATCGCGGGAGAGCCCTTCGGAGCAACGGCGATGGCTAGATCGCTGGAGGTTGGAAATTCCTGCCGAAGATGTGTGCTGCGGCGGAGGCGCCGTCAAGGTCGTACAGGCTGAAAAGTCCTGATTTCAGGGGTGCGGCGAAGTCCAACTGGGCTGATGTGCGGGGCGTGGGATCATATCTGACCCAGAAGCGGCAGCATCGCCAGAGTTGACGCCCTGCTGCTGGTTGTCCGGCTAAGTTGGCCCAGCATCTCAAATTGATGCAGAGTTCGGGGAAAGTCGAGATTTGGTTCAGGTTGGCTCATAGGTTTAGACCTACCTTGCTTGCGCTTTTTGCTGGTATTCTGCTGAGCTTGTGCCTATGCCTAGGAATCCTGTTCACCGATGCTCCGCCACCACGGAGGCAGGGAAGTTTCATAGCACTTTTCCGTACCTATGTGCTGGGCTCCGCCGAAGCCACTTGAGATGCCTTCTATTCCGCTCGACACCTACGTCTGGAGGACCCCATTACAGTGGAAGGAGCTCACTATTCTTTTCTATTTATTCTTAGGCATCTCTTTGAACTTGACAGATCCTAAGGCTGTCTACCTATGATAGATCGCATCGTTAGGTATTAAATGCATATATCTTCTCTCTTTTTCGCTTTTCTCTTGCTCTCTTCTCTTCTATCTATTACTGTCTTCTCTTTTATCACTTACTCTCTTATCCCTCTTCTCTCTCTCTCTCTCTCTCTCTCTTCTTTCTTTCTATACTTAGTATTCTTGTTTACTACTATATGTATACTTCATGATTTTGAAATAGCGCTATGTGCTATAAGGCTAGAGGCAAGCTATATTACTCCTCGCCCTAAATAGAAAATCTACCCTCAGGCCTGAATATAAATCCCCCTTCCTACTCCCTTATCCACCTCACCCCCTAATCTCGATTTACCTCAAAAAAGCCTTAACTTACTTCATCCGGTAAGTCTTATTCAGTGACAATAACGCGTCCGAATTAGAATCAATCGCTAATCCCTGCCATTGCTTGTAGATTCCAGGGTGGAAATGGCCAGAAAACAGAAGGAAACATAACAATCCGGAAGACGGGTTCGGGGGGCTGAAGTCGCCGAAGGCCCTCATCACACCATATCTAGCGCTCTTCATAGGATTCGCTACGGAGGACCTTTATCCGAATGGGCCACCTTCCCTGAAGATGTGGAGCGGCTCTACAACCTGGTAAGAGGGCCTTATCCTGGGGCGAAGTGAAAGGGGTAGAGTTAAAGGGATCGCTCACTTATACGCTCCCAAATGCCATGAAGGCACCTTTTGGGCGCTTGACCGATTGTCACACGACGCTTAGTCATAGCTTAGTCATAGCATAGCTTATCTGCCAAGCTCTGCATTTAGGAATGTCATCTTCATTATCATGCAAGCTTCCATCACACCGATGGGTTTATAGGATTCCAACGGCCATGTCATTGTCGAACCCGGCGAGGCATTTTGCCGCGTGCCCAACTGCATCATGAATCGGGTAGGTGATTGACAGGCTATCTTCAAGCTCTTGCTAATATCTGCAGGCTGCCCGTGATACTCGAAACCTCCGCGCTCATATCGCAAATCGCACATAATGTCACCGTTTCCAGAAGCCGCACTAGCAATATCTCGATTCCTGAGCGTCAGGCTGTAAGAGGTAAGCTTCTACCATATACCTGGTAGGTGCTTTACCTTACTGATACTATAAAACAGATTGGTATCGGCATCTTAGGGTGGTAGATTTGCGATATAAGTTTTGGTATATATTGGCGGTAGAGGGTAGACATTGCTCCCGTTGTAATATTGCTCAGAGCATGCTTTTCTAAGGAGACGGCGATTCGATTTTCATTGCCTCATAAGCTGAGGCAATGTAGCCTTGGATCCTTCCTCTGTGCAAGGAAGAGGTGGGAGGAAAAGAGAAGATAGAAAGATGAGGGAAGATAAAGACAAAAGATAAATAGATATGGTAGGTGAAGTTGAGACTCGAGGAGAGGGGAAAGTCGACTTGTTAGGAAGAAGGAAGATAATCGAGGGAAGACCTTAAAGTCGGTAAAGTACAAATTAGTTAGTACCTAAACTGCATAAAACTAGTTAACTAAAAAGAAAAAGTATCAAGGGAATCACTTTTGATACAAAAGTGAGACAAAAGTAAGAAGAAAGTAAGGAAAAAGAGTACGATACCCTACGCCGCGAGCGCAAGCCAGCAAATATAGATGACTCTTTTATATGTATAGCTCCAAGCTACATGGTTATGTCAAAACGAAGGTTGAATGCTAATTTAAGGACCATTTGAAAAGCAATATACGGACCGAATTTACTTGCCGTAGATGGTCCCAATAGAGTTGGCAACGGGTCGACTTTCTCATCATCAAACTTCCTAATTCCTACCAATAAGCTATAATCTCCATCTGAGCGTCTTTTGTAGTTCTCTAAGAGAGCACCGAGTGGATTATCTCTATCTATTATATTTTTTATGTTAGACTATATGGTCGGTTTTATTTTCGGGTGATGTAGACCAGCCAAGGAGAAGGGTTTTTGGTAGTGCAAGGCTACATGGCTACCGTTATCCCTGCATTATAATTGTCAATGACATGCATATTTTGAATATAATCTGCTTCCATAGTTTGAAAATGATCAAAGGCCTCTGGTTCATGGACACGACATGATCGTATGATGGCACCAGAGTTCCAAACAAATTACACCGAAATATGGGCATCAATATGATCGATTGCCTGACAAAAGTCACTTTTCTTTCCTGTCTTATCCTATTCTCTGACCCTGAGCTTGTATTTTCTTTCCTCGTCGGGAGACATGTGGAAACCCGATTCCTAAGGCAGGGGGTTCGGAGCATTTATCCGCGTGGGAGTATTGGGAATAGCTTCGGTGTTCTATGACGAGTAGCAGTTCGTATTGCCCCCGCTAATAGCTAATTGAATATGGAAAGCCCCAGGACTTTCTAATTTCTTCTCTAAATCTGGTAGCGAAACCAAATCAAAATTCTTATCTTTGAGACATACACCAGGGACGGCGGGCGGGTTCGCCCGCCTGTCACTATCTGGATGCAGGATTCCTTATCTGCAGTCTTCAAGCACCCCGGTCAGTGGCAATTAGACTGGAAAGGGCTGTAAATCCGAAAAATTGACTGTGCGTCCTCATTTCATCATAGGATTGAATGCGCCCCTGCAGTCACAGACTAAACGGCCTGGCGGACTCCCGTGGCAGCAGAAAAGAAAAAGGAGAAATCTTTTCCGCCAAGGATGAGTAGAGCAGGAATATAGCCTCATCCAATCACGGAGCCCCGTCCCTTCATGTCATACCATAAGAAGAAGGGTACCTGTGTTGGCCAGCGATCATTGGTCCGATCAGCACGACCGAAGCTTGGCTTGTTACATTCGAAGTGATGGCCTGCATAAGCGCACTCGCCAAGCTGTAGCAATCCTCAAATGGTGGCTTGCTTGAGATCATCTATTGACAGCAGGGAAATAGCCTACACTGGCTCTTAACTCGGCCTCCTATCCACATGTTCCAAGTGGGGCGTAGCTTGAAGGTCGATGACTCTATTGATACGAAGAGCGCCAAGGCGCATCGGGCCACTCCATAGGCATTGCTTGAGTCAAGTCAAGACATCAAGTCCAGGATTGGCAGAACCTTGGCAGTCATGGTCTGTCGATCGCATTTCCCCGGGTTAGACATAGGAGACCCTGTTGATCTCGTTGATCTCTTTGATCAGGTCGATCCCGCCGACGAGATCGAGTATGGGGATTTGGCCAACCGAATCTAGTGTGCACAGACTAGATCTCGCGAACCCGCTACTATGTGTAACAGGTTCATGCTCGCTAGGTTCTACTCGATGGAGAATTACCCCGGAATTTATCATTCGGGAGGACAAGGGCTTGATAAGCCACCGACACATCCATGAAACTCTGACCGCTTCTTCGATCGAGGCCCCGTGGTGGAAAACCAGCATTGCGCTACATCTTGAACGGGCAGGCACTTAAGATCTCTGCAGTACATATATTGCGCTGGGAGACTAAGTGGAGCCAAGCTGTGGAGATCAATAAGACGAACCTCGGTCAAATGTTCTATTTTGTCCCGCAAGGCCACCCAGCACCAGTTAGCACTGCGCGATTATAAAAGAGGGACTTTTGATGGCCGTTGTTGCGTTTTGAGCTAACTAGCGAGCTCGTTACGACCCGCCGCCGTAGAGTCTGAATTGACAGGGGTGACGTTGCTAACTGTAGTTGATAACATAACGTATCCCGAGGTACGGAGTAGGTCGAAGACACCCAATTTCCAGGACACCATTCCTACTCGCCAACCCTCAACGACGCTGGACGGTTTGTCAATCGGTACTAATCTTCACAGCACGCCATGGGTGGATATCGAAACTAATTAAGGGATTAGGCTAGTAGAGGGCCCATGCATTACCCGGATATCCGCTGTTAGCCGGGTCTAGAAAGTTACAATGTCACATTGCTTCGAACCCCTGGCCACCAATCACTAATTAACCTGAAAAAGGCGATCAACCCAACCAGATTGCACATACTAACCAGGTGCCCCGAGCCTTACTCTTTTTCTTTTACCTCTTTACGCCGTACTTCCGCTCCTATCCACGACCCACATGATAACGATATCAACTCCACTTCGCATCAATTCAGACGGTGGCAGGAGTTAGGGAATGATCAATTGCCTAGACGGGTAGCGCCAGTATAGAACGGTTCGGAGATATCCGTCCTTCCTAATTCCCTCTTCCATATTTAACTATCGAAAAGCGTAGATAAGAAAGACACGGGGAATCCCACGATACGGCCAAGGCCCAAATAGACCTATTAGGTTTCCAACACATCGGCGAAATTGACCACAAGGGGTAAGAAAAGCAGCCAATACCTGCCTATCAACCCCTCTCCAGGAAGTCTGCAGGAAGGCACGGCCGTTGCTACCTTTCTAGAAGCTTGCTAGACAAGGTTCGGATTGGTGGATGCCTTGCGATTACCCCAGGTCCGCTGCGAGTGGATCACGTACCTGCGCTGGGATCGATATCGTCACTAATCAGAGGCTTGTCGCAATTGGCTACTACCTCGGGCTATCCTATCTGTTATAAGCCTTGCTCTCTCCACCTGGGCCTCAATGATCTCCATAAATTTGAAACTTGAGAAAGGGTCCAACCGTTGATCACTTGTTTTTCTATTTACATCTCAACCCCCTATTCACTCTCTGGGTTACCCGAGTAATAAATGATCCACTAGCAAGGTGCTGATCTGATTCTCGACCACCATGACGCGCACCGAGCCTGCACGTAGCAGCATATCGTGGGAGACCAAAAGTATTGCTGCCACTGATGATGGCAACCGAAATGACTTGGGCGCCCAGGATGCCCGGCCTAGAGGGCGAATCCGTCGGTCGATGACCGCCTGCAATACATGTCGCAAGCTGAAGACCCGTTGCGATGTGGATCCGCGTGGTCATGCCTGCCGTCGCTGCCTTTCACTCAGGTTTGTACTACCTCCGATCTATATTCCCCGGGATAGCTACAAACCTTGTGACTCTCACTGTTGTCCTGTTCGGGAGGCGCCAAAGTCCCCAGCGACGGCAATTCTACATTTAGCCCCCACAATCAACTGGGCATGGCGCTAACTCTTTTGAAAGACTCGAGTGTGAGCTGCCGGAAACCCAAGACCGTTTTTACCAGGACAGTGCGTCAACATGGTCCGAAGCTAATGCTGCTATTCCCTCGATTGAGGAGCGGCTTGTCTCGCTGGAATGCGGCATGGGTGAAATGATACACTTGATGCGGCAGATGGTCAATCAACCATCTAACGCCTCGGGCAGCCCGAACCCTTGTGCAGCCGGGGGCTTGGACGAAGCCTCGAACGAGAATGGCCCGGTGCCCTCGTTCTGCCTCAAGCCCGTACAACTCATCAGGGACCTGCAGAGTGAATGCTTCAACAGGCGAGATAATTTCTCTACCGATGTCGATCTCCTGGACGATGTTGTTTCCCGGGGAATTATAGATGCTAAACTTTCATTGAAGCTGATTGAACTGTGTGTACTCCGTGAACCTTGATGACTTGGCTAACGACATGTACAGCTTTGTGGAGTACTTCAGTCCTTGGGTGTCGATAGATCTCTCGTCTGGCATCCGGCGGACAGATACTCTTCTTTTCAATACTGCCTGCTTGCTAGCTTCTCGATATCTGCCCGGGATGCCCTCAGATACCGTCCACGAAATCTCCCTTCAAGTGCAGCATGCTGTAACCAAAACGCTGTGGCAAAAAGCTCTCTTGTCTAATGACTCTCTTCAAGCATTAGCACTTCTCTGTCTGTATCCTACATCTGGCCACAAAGAAGGATCCATAGACGGCTGGTTGTTGAGCGGGATCTCAATCAACCACGCTTTACTTTCTTTCACTTTCCTCAACCAACCATTTAATAACGGCGTTTTGAACGATGAGATGTTTTCCCACTTACGTCTCTGGAACATATTCTGTCTTACGCATTTACAGTATGTCTATACCAAGCCTATAAACGGACTCTACTAACGAAAATACAGTTCTGCTCTCGGCTATGGCCGTGTCATTAACGTGCAGGCACAATATCTCGACCACTGCGCTCGCATATTAGATCATCCCAGAGCCACTTCCGAAGATGGAAGAATCCTCGCAGAGATTCAACTCTACCGCATTGCACTCAAACTCCAAAATACCCCTCAACGGCTCCGCTTTGCCGAAACCGAATACGAGGAAATCGAGCGCTGGAAAATTGATTGCGCCCATCTACTCAGTATGTCTAAATACCGCCTCTACTCCACGGTTCTAACAGTATCACCAGGCAACGAAAGCCAACTAACCCTCGAACTAAGCCTATGGTTCACCCAGCTCCTCCTGCACCGCACAGCCGCACAACTCCAACCTGAATCCGACCGTCTAGCACCCGAAATTTGCAGCAACGCACGGCTGATCATCTCCCGCTTCCTGCAAGCCCGCTTCTCAGCTGCACCGGGACTAATCGACAATGTATACTATATCCTCGGCTACGCGACCCTCACACTTTGCGACTATAATTCGTCCGACTCAATGATCGACCAAGTGCGCTCATTCCTCTTGCACCTCGCCCCGAATAGCGATCACATTGCGTACAGAATCGCCTACATCGTCAGTGACGTCCAGCGCCGATATTCTGAAGCTTCAGATCAGGCTTCCCCCGGTGCGAACGTCATGAAGAGTACCATCTTTGCGGCTCGTGCTGAGAATATTGATCTGTCGCAGCTTATGCCTGCTGGGTCTATGGAGTCGCTTGTTGAGGGGTATTCGTGCTTTGATCAGCTTATTCCGGCTGGGTATGTATCGCCGCAGCCGGCTTTCCAGACGCAGACTATGTTCCAGCAGCCGCATGTTCTCGGTGGGTCGATGCCTGTGAGTCTGGTGCCGAGGATGATTCATGATTTTTGAGGATAAGGATAATGGTTATGGTGAATTGTTAATGATGGATTTGGGGAATAGCTTCGGTTTTATTTAAGATGCAACGATTTGATCATTCTGTGGGACATTCAGATTCAACCTTGGGACACCTAGATAAAAGAAACCGTCTAGAAAACCAGACCCATTGAACTGGGAGAGAAAATCAGGAAGAATGATAGTTGAAGCAGAAGAGTAAATGGAGACTATATACACCAATATGGCCGCCGGAAGATTGAAGTCCGAGGCCAGACAGACACGAAATATGCGAAAGTTTAGATAATTTAATCGCAAATCGGACCAAATAGCTAAAAAACACCAGATGAGAAGGCCAGCTATAAATCATCTTCAATTCACAACCAATTCCCATATATCTATCCCAAAAACTAACATCCAACCATCGACCCTTCAAGCAACGAAGTAGGATATAAAATCATCGGTTGTCCACCAGCCATAGAAACAGGCACATTCCCACTCTGATCAACAGTAATACTCTGACAAGTAAAAACCTCCGTCAACTCCATCCCAGCCTCGAACCCCGTATTTGCCAGCGAAAGCGTATACTGACTACCACCCTCACCAAGATTAGAGAGAACAGTAATAGTCTGGTTACCTGTATAACCCTTGCGCATAGCAATAGTGGTATCATCTTTGTAAATAGGGTAATTCTACCCGAAATTCTATTAGATACTGTACGTGGGAACAGGGGGTAAAACTCACCTTGTAAGTAAGGTATCCAGAGTCTTTATAAATAGCCTGCGATCTCACGGCGTTTACTTTAGCGATGAGCTTGTATAGAGTGCTGTCGGTGTTGTAGCCTGATAGCCAAGTGGCTTCACGGTTGGAAGGGTCGTTGCCGCCGCTGTAGTGTTGTTCTTGGCCGGCGTAGATGATGGGAATCCCGTCTGCCATGATGGTGAATGTGGCTGCATTTTCGGCGAGGGATATGTCGTTGGTGTATGAGGCGAAGCGAGGATTGTCGTGGTTTTCCACGAATGATCCTAGGAGAGTCGAGTCCTTGCAGGTGGATTTCACGGTGTTGATCATGTTGTAGAGATCGTCCATGTTTCCGCTGGTGGATTCGAAGGCTGCAAGGAGTGGGTAGTACCTGCGAGTTGTTAGCTGTTGAGTTGGGCTGTCGTAGGTTGGAACTGACATTGGATAGTTGAGGATGCCATCCATAACCTCCTGATAGCTGCAAGTGTAGTCCGGGTCACCTTCGAATACTTCGCCGACGCAGTAGACCCCTGCAGCTTCGTTGTAGCCTGGCCAGAAGCTCTTCTGAACATGTTTGACAGTGTCAATGCGCAAACCATCGACTATGTTTAATTAGATGTGGGAATTATTAGGCATAGTGGAGGTCATACTGGAGTAGTTTGAGACAAGTTCGTCAACCCAGTTGTACCAGGTATTCTGCACGGTCTCAGACTCCGTGTCGAGGTCAGGGAGTGAGACGGTCGTGTCACCAAGCCAGCATTCTTCGACGTCCGTCTGGTTGTTGTAGTTGTCGATCTCACAGTAGGGATGGAAGTCCGCCTTGGAGTTGAATGGATCGAAATCATTGTAGTTTACATTGTTCCCTGCACCATTATAGGCCTGTTCGCACGCTTAGAGCTCGGTAACTCCAATCCATATATTTATGGAAACGTACCATGTGGTTGGCCACGACATCAACCATAAGGTACATGCCACGTTCGTGCAAAGCAGAAGCCAGAGACTTGAGATCGTCCGCTGTGCCATAGTTTGGGTTCAAGGAGTAGCTGTATTTGTTAGTCACAGTTTACCAGTGGCCTCGGACCACACTTACATGTCCTGCTGCCAATAGCCATGATACGCATAGCCGTATCCAGTATCACCAGAGATTTGGCCCGTGACAGGGGTAATCCAGATAGCAGTGAAGCCCATTCCCTGTATATAGTCCAGCTGTAGGTACCATCAGCACCCTTCCATAAGATGATAAAACACAGCATAGTAGACGGACCTTCTGTTCAATACCTTTCCAGGTACCACCACAGTAAACCTTGAAGCCGTATCAGCCTCTCATATCAACCATCATTCAGCGAAGAATATACCCTGTCCTCAGTGTCGCATTTAGCACTCGTTGACCCATCGGTTCTCGCAAATCGATCCGTGAGCATGAAATAGATCGACTGCGAGCGCCATTGTGCCGGAGTAGCAGCAACCGCCGAGCTGACTAGGCCTGCGAGCAACGACAGACGCGAGACCAGCATTGTGTTCTAGCGAAAGAAAGAAACGCTGAGAATGAACACGGGAAGACAAAGGCCGTGTTTATATCCAGACTCGAGACAAGCTGTACGGAGCAACCAATACGGACTCGTGGGTGCAGGAGCAATGTATGCACCAGTTAAAGAATAACAGTGAAGATGGGCGCAAGTCCATGCCCATCAGGGAACAAGAACAGAGCGTAGCACTCGGATACAAAGCGTAAAAGAGGATATCCGTCCGCCCTTCAAGAGATTACTCCAATGAAAAGGGCAACTCAAGTCTGTAGATCACTCTCAGCAGCATCCAATCATTCGCCCAGATCGCCATCTCCGTCCAGTTCGCCATTTTGGAGCGTGACGACAGGAACCCCCAGACGCCTAACAATCCCTGGATCGTGTCAGATATATCGCGTGACAAATCAGAGTGCGAGATGCAGTAGACTTTAAATTGTCAGGGCCATGGGGTTGCAATGGGCTGAGGGGCAGGTGTGATTGATGTGGGGTTTCGGGTTTGATGGGCTGATGTGTTTCGCCGAGCTCATCCCTTAAAATAGTGTAAATTACATTCCTGCTTATGTCTTCAAAACTGTGGATTGGACTTTTCTGATTGTAGAAACTTCAAAATATTCGGGCATTAGGGGGTAAACAATAGCTGCATCTGAGGATTTAGATCCGCTTCAAGACTTGATTGACGCATTGGATGCATGTAGACATTTAACGATCGTGGTTAAAGGCCTGGGTTGACTATCCGACTCCCGGAGACCCCGAGTTGTCATTTGGCCTAGGGCTGGGTGTACTGTGAATTGTAATTCGTAGTAAGACTGGCAGATGATAAAAGTGCGTTTACAGTCAATCTATGTGGGAATGATCTTGGTCTATCATTGGTAGTCAAATTATTTTGTACCTACAAGTCACTAGGTCGTTCTTCCTTCGTTTACCACTTCAGAACCCAGTTCTTGCTGAAAGCTCCCTCAGAAGTAGCATTCTGCAGATCATCCACCGACAAGACGTGGGAAGTAGCATTGTACTGCACTGCCGAGTCGGGGATAGCCTTGCCATTGAGGGTCACGCCGTTAGGCTTCTGGGACACACCCAGGACAGTGACCTTCGAAAGTGGGTTGGACTCCTTCCAGTTACCACGAGCCATGGCGCTGAGACTAGAGTGGGTGGCATGGAATTTGACACTGAGAGTAGCGTCGGGCGAGATGCTCACGCCGTCATCGAGGTAGAGCTCGCCAGAGGCAGTGCCCTTACCGGAAAGCGCAGTGAGGAGGGACCATGGAGAGTTCCGGGCGTCGCGGGTGGTGAGAGCAGGCTCCTGCATGGGGAGAATGCTTCCACCACGGACAAACACGGGAATGTGGCCCAGAGGAGCGGGGATGGTGGTGTTGACACCGGGCTGGACATCAACGGCAGTCTGGGTGTACCAGTCGTACCAGACCTCGCCCTGCTTCACTCCGGGGAAGACGCCCTTGGCGGTGTCGACCTGGGGCTCGAGGACTGGGACGACCATGATAGAGGGACCGAGGAGGAATTGGGTGTCGACTGCAGCCAGGGAGGGGTCTTGTGGGAACTCCCATGCCAGTGCGCGCATGACGGTTGATCCGGTGGTGTGTGCCAAGTGGAACAGTGTGTAGAAATACGGCAGGATGGCGTAACGGATCTTCATGGCAGCCTTGGAGGATTCGATGACGGATTCCCATTGGTACGGCTCCTGAGAGATGGCGCCAAGGGTATTGTGGTTTCGGTAGAAGGGGAAGAACGCCGACAGTTGCATCCAGCGGTTGCATAGCTCCTCATCAGTGTTGTCTTGGAATCCACAGGTGTCAACACCAAACATGGGAATACCAAATAGAGAGAAAGACAGCGCCTGGGGGATGGAGAAGAACATGTAGGCCCACTTGGAGAAGTTATCACCTCCCCAGTGGCCTGCCCACTTGCCAGAGCCTGCAAAGGTGGAGCGACCAATGATGAAGGGGCGCTTCTCAGGAGCGACAGCCAGCAGACCATGGTAAGTAGCGTTGAGGATCTGAGTACCAAATAGGTTGTGCACATCGTATTCCTGAACGCCATCCGAGTGGGTTGCATTTGGAGACACAGCGTGCACAGCGAGGTCGTGGCCAGTCTGAACGTGGTTAATCACATATGGAGGGTAGTTGATATCGCGCACGCCTGGGGTGGGAGTAGTGCGCAGGTAATCCGGGGTGGATGAAGAACTGGCAGCACTAGCAGCAGCTTGGCTCGATGATGCTGCCGAAGCCGAAGCCGCCTCGGTCGAGTTGGTGATGTAGAACTTTTCGGGATATTCCAAAACCAGGTTTCCGGGAGTTCCAGGAAGCGAGGTACCCATTATGGGGTTCAAGCTAAGGTTGTGAGACCCGCAACTTCCAACGCAGAAAGATGAGACCTCGCTCATGTCAATCCAGATGCCGTCGAAGGGAATTTTGTCGTGCCAGGTGACAATCTCGTTGGCCCAGAAGGCACCAGCCTTGGGGTGACGCCAGTCAGGGAACACGGTGTATCCGGGCCAGACAGCACCAATGTAAGTGCTTCCATCAGGGTTCTTGATGAAAACATCATCCTTGGCGCCACGGGTGTAGGTATCATAGCTGAAGCTGGGTCAGTAGAATGTCTTCGATAGGAAATGTGCAAACTCACGCATCGGACTCGTTATGCGGGTTCGGGATATACAGAGCGGAGTCAACAATAGGGATATAGTGGCGCCCGCTCTTGTGCAATCTCTCCAGGAATTCTCGTCCTTCGCTGTATGAGTAGCGAACCGGATCATTGTCGAAGTCACGCCAAGTCTTCATGTAATCGATGTCGTTCCTATCCTTGTATCAGCTTGTGTTCCATGAAGGGTCACGATAGGGACCATTGCTCTCGGCTTACCAGATATTTTCGAGGGGAATTTCAAACTTTTCAAAGTTTGCTACGACGTCCTCCACTTGGGACCAGTTGGAGTAACCCCAGCGGCACTGATGAAAGCCAAAGGTGAAGTACTGTTGCATTGCAGGCAGCCCAATGGTACTCATTTGGTAGTTCTTCGTCACCTCAGGCTGAGTTGGGCCTGCGTAAAAGGTCAGGTCGATGCTACCACCCAGCGTGCGCCAGGTGAGGTTCTGAGCTCCAGTGAGGATCTCCTGGCCGTGGGCGTTCCGAAGGAATACACCATGGGAATAGGAGGTGTAGTCCCTGTCGGGATGCGCATCATCGCTCGAAACGGGGGTTCGGTTGCCTTGAACATCGACCTCGTAGTAACGGGTATCTAGGTAGAACGGATGAGTTCCGTAGATGTTCCTACAATCGCGTCAGTGTCAATCCTAGCGCACTATTTCATCAGCCACTTGAAATAACTTACCTATCAATTGGATCCCCAGCATCCGCATTATAGATGGTCAGAGTCGAATTCGGCAAAAGGCGCAGCTGCTGAATGCGCTCTCCCAGGCCGTACAGGTTATAATTATCCGGTAGAGCAGTGATAAATTCAATGAACTGGTTCTGATACACCAGAACGGAGCCCACAGTGTCAAAGAGCACATCTCCAGTAGACTTGCGGGTCACCGTGAAACTGAACGAAGGGTCGTTTGACCACCTGAATTGTAGATTGCTATCATCGCCTGAAAAATTCTTGTCGGCCAAGGGACGGGGCACGTCACGCTCATCGAGTTGGTACCAAGAAGCGTTGGAGGTGTCAACATGACTAGGGGTGATGAGGACATTTAATCGGTCTTTCGCAAGGTACTCGACTGTCAAGTTCAGGGACTCGATATCCGTTCCGTAGGCATTGCAAGCCTGACCAGCCAGCTGCAAGGTCGCCGTGAGCCCGCTAGTAGTGGTCTGTACATCGGATGCCTTATATCCAGGACAAACGGACTGTGTGTCGGTAGCCTGAGGGTCATCGACGTTGGCGATCAAATTCGCACCGACGTCCGCAGAGGCAGGAAGGCTGAACTGATGGTAGGCCGAGCTAGTGGAGGCACTTGGCGAGGGCGCTGAGCTCACGCCATAGACGGCTGGGAGAAGGCAGGCGCCAACCAGGATATCCACAAAGCCAACCATGTTGATCAGAAGGGCGGAAGATACAGCTCTGTAGAGTATCGAGCTCCGTCCACCCTTTTTATAGGAGTGAGCAACAACCTGGTACAATCATAGCACTGCAGAACAGATTTCCAAGATCAAAATACCGGAAACATTCCGGATGGGCAACTTCACAATTTCCGTTGAATTCCCGTAGACAAAGTCACATTCCTCGGAAGTAAGTGGCTGAATGCTTTTGCGGGGGTGAAGTCTTGATGAGTCTGGGATTAAGTACGGGGCCGATCATCAGCGTACCTGCCACTTTTCGTCTGTACTACCCCGAGACTGGTTAAGACCGGTTTGCCTTTACCGAGAAAAGAAGCTCAGGTGAATCACCCACTGCTCTGAGAGTTATGAATCCAGAGTGATTCAGAGTGGTGATTGGCTGATTGCCCGATAAATGCCCGAGCCCCAGATTTCTAGTGGAGACGACTCTCATATAAGACGCAGTCTGGGCAGAAATGCAGAAAGATAGGATAGTATAGTATTTCAGGCTATAGCTAAGGCTATAGCTAATACACTCATAATTGCTTGTGTGAGGATATGGCTTATAAGGAGTTGTGAACCTACAGGTGAAGGCTATGCCGAGTTGATGCGGCACAGGGGAAAAGCGGGGTCAACCTAAGATTTGCAAGGTTCTAGAAAGGCTTCACCGGTGATTGTTTCTCTCTTGTTGAAGTGATGCAATGTCATCCTCGGACTCTGACGAGACGCAAAACCGGCCTCCGGGGAATACTGGGGAACCCCACTCGTGGGAACTTCGGGGATTCTAGTCATTTCTGGCTATTTGTGGCCACTTCGTGTCCAGGTTCAAAGAAAGGTACACCGTACGGCAGACTCCGTCCACTGGGAAAGGCATGATTTTTCTAGTTGAGGATGGGATGATTCTGTCGCTTCCTCGGCTTCCCGAGAGCAAGTAAACTCGGCATCTCAGCCCATCACGAGATGTATCGATTCACCCGGCCCCTTCCAGCGGGTTATCATTATTGGATGGCTACAATGCTAACCTTCGAGAAAGGAGGCCCCGTTAGACTGCGGAGACGGCTCGAGGTCTGTAGCTAAGTGGGCGCTAGCAAGTCCAGGATGAATCTGTAACCCAGAAAATCGCGCATCGCCCCTCCTTCCGGTCGGCCTCGAGACTTGCCGTCGGTGTAATCTGCCTCTGTCGATAGCTGAGCTACCGATAGCTCAATAACATGCATGAGACTTTTGGAAGCTTGATATGCTCTTGTTTATTGGTTCAAACTCAATAATCTAGCCCTTTAACCCAACTTGCAGTCGGGACGTTAGGCACGAATGTCACCTAATATTATACTATACTATGGAGAAACAGGCTATACTACGTAGAAGACGTAGGGGCCTTTGCGGGGTCTCCAGGGGTCTCAACTGACCCCGCGCTTCCCCAGATCTTTCTCTATTTTCTGTTTTTAAGATTCTATCCTTTGCACATCGACTCAACAGCAACCCCTACCATGCACTACACTACTTCACTATCCTGACACTCGACTACAATGGACCTGGTACCGCCATCCCAGCCGACCAAAAAACAGGCATGTGATAATTGTCGCCGGCGCAAAATCAAATGCTCGCGCGAACTGCCCTGCGACAAGTGTCAACGCCTGCTTCTATCCTGTTCGTACAGCGATGTGCTCCGCCGCAAAGGCCCTAAATTCCGGACCCTCTATCCCCTGGCGCCTATCCACCCATTGGCAAACCAAAACGAAAATGCGCAAAAGCAAATTTATACCGAGGCAGCCTATGGGCTAAGCTCGCCCACGTCTTCGGCATTCGCAGTCAACGATGCACAGTATGTGCCACACGACCCCCTGGATTATCTCTCGCAACTCCCTCCTCCAGAACTGGTCTCTTCACCGGACTCGACAGAATCCACGGTGGAATCAGCAAATGGTCGGCCGCTTCCGCACGCTCGCCGTCTCTCGCCGCAGATCTTACTGGCGCATGTCAACGTCTACTTAAAGTACTTGTTCCCGATCATGCCAGTTGTGCGCGGGGAGGAGCTCCGCTTAGATAGTCAGCGGCCAGAATGGCTCTCTCCCCGGCGATATGCATTTTTGGCCTCATTGTGTGCAGCCACGCATATTCAGCTTAAGTTAGACGGCGCTACGCCTGTGCCCGAGCATGTTCATCTGCAGAGCTTGGGGGATGGTCACTCTTTAGTTTCTGGTGAGAAACTCTTATTTGAAGCAGAGCGGGCACGGCAGGAGTGTGATGTTGTGGAGGATATCAGCATTGAGACCCTTCTGACCTCTTTCTTCTTATTTGCCTCCTATGGCAATATGGACAAGCAGAATCATGCATGGTTTTATTTGTGTCAGGCCATCTCGATGGCATTTACACTGGGCCTGCAACGCGAATCAACTTATGCGGGATTCGATGACGAGGAAGCTGAGGAGATGCGACGTGTCTTTTGGCTGCTGTTTATCACAGAAAGGTGAGTATCCCTAACTGCCATCTCTTTCTTTGTTTCCCAGCACTGATTCAACCAAACAGAGGCTACGCTCTGCAGCAATCCAAGCCAGTCATGCTGCGCAGCACTATCCGCAAACCGCAGGTTCTCTGCTCCGAGGACCCGATCCTGGCATACGGCTTCATCAACCTGATCAGTATCTTCGAGAAGCTCACTGCCAGTCTCTACGACTGGGTATCTGCTGGGGGCGGCGACGGACTCTTGGAGAAGCCGCCTACATCCGTGGTCCAATCAAGCCTCTCTAAGCCGATCTCGCTCGATGGAGTCTTCGAAATTCAACAGGTGGATATTCTGATCACTCAGCAGTGGTTGCAGGCAATGATGTGGAAATTGTCCATAAGCCATGCCACGCAACCTGGTACACGAGATGATGGTGTATTGCCATTCCATCTACCAGTACTCGTGGGGAAAGCTGTGATGAGCGTGATCGGAAGTGCATCGCAAGGGGCGGTTGATGCCCACGGAATTGGCATGGTATGTCCCCTTGAAAGAGGCGCACTGTGAAGATGCTCATGAGGTGAATACAGGAGCAGAAACTATTCGATATGGGCTCTTCCGTAGCCGACGTAGCGCACTCCCTTGGATCAAAATCTATGCATCGTCTGGCTGAATCATCTATTGATCCCAGGGAGCTCGTTTGGGGTATTCTACATACACTATCGCAGATCCGAGGCTCGCCCTCTTACCTCTTCCCACCACTTTTAGAGCGCTGCAAAACGCTACTAGGGCTCGACTGCACTATTACCATGGGAAGTTTCTTGCCAACCCTCGGTACACCAATGCCAGAACAGTTCAGTTCATGGGCTGGTGAGCAACACTGGGATATGCTCGCTGCCGGTCAGGATCCCCACGAGATGGGTGAGATGGACGGTGAACAAATCGAGCCGGTGCCCCTTTTGACTGCAGTGAGCGAGGGGGAAGACCTCGCTTTTCGAGACTGTCTTCTGTCTTGAGTTTGCTTGACAACGTATCTTCACGTATGTCTGATTTGTTTGGGTTCGACCATGATACATACCATTGGCGTTATATAGACGGCGGTTTTGTTCGCGATGCACATATTCCGCGACAAGACGTGCTGGGATACCCACATTAAATAGAGAGCTGCAAAGCACTATTTCTAATGCATAGACTCCACCTATTTCGACGTAGCCTCTGTAGGAAACAAGAAAATGCTTGAAATGGACCGAGTGGACGCGGATGGGATCGGCCCATCAAACGGCCTTGGCATGTTTGTCTCGGCTCGGAGATTCCAGTCGCGATATGGATAGCTTCAACTTTCTTCTTCCCAGGTTCAGTCGACACCTACGGCAATTGAGGATGTGCTGATTGATACTCCTGGTATGTCCTAGCTTCGTGTGCAGCCCTGTGACCGAGGAGAGAACTCTGCTGACCGAGACCAACCACCTAGGTCTACGTCCAAATACACGACTTCACAAAGCTCATCCGAGCAATCCTAAACATACTCGGGTGCCTCCACAACCCATACAACGGATCCCGAGTAGAGATTCTCCATCCAGAATTACCATGGCAGCTATACGCCCCCACTCTCTGCCTCTCCGCGCCCTCCGCGCAACACGGGCATCATCATGCCTCCGCCAGATCCCCCTTCTCCCCTCAACCAAGCCATGGAACCCCTCAACGTCACGCTGGCACTCCACATCCTCCGTCTCTCCCGATGAACTCTCCCATTTCTCCGCCCTGGCCAGCTCATGGTGGGACCCAATGGGCCCATCCCGAGTCCTGCACCTGATGAACCCTCTCCGGCACGAATTCATCGCTTCCTGCCTTGCAGACAGCCCACCTCCAGCAATCCAAGACCCCACCTCCAGCACTCCGAACCTCCACTACCTTGATGTGGGCTGCGGCGGTGGTATCTTCGCCGAATCGCTCGCGCGCACAATCCCACTCGACCCCTCCGCCGCCTCCCCAACGCCCACGCGCGCAGCTTCAATGACAGCCGTCGACCCCTCACCAACACTAATTCAGATCGCGCGCGAACACGGCCGGATGGATCCTACGGTAGACGCACACCTGCGCAGTGGCAAGTTCCGGTACCTTAACACCACCCTCGAAGACGTACTATCCACCACGCCAGAAACACCGCAATTCGATATGGTCACGCTCTTTGAAGTAATCGAACACATCGACCCAACAACTACAACACCACAAGCCTTCCTGGCCAACTGTCTTCGAGCCCTGAAACCAGGCGGCTGGCTAATCGGGTCCACTATCTCACGCACGTTCCCATCTTGGATTCTGAACCAGGTTATTGCCGAGGCGCCATGGCCGATTGGTGTTGTTCCTCGTGGAACGCATGAGTGGAGCAAGTTTGTCAACCCGCCGGAGTTGAAGTCGTGGGCGCAGGAGGGGTTGATGCGTGCTGCCGATACGGGGGTTAGTCGTGGTGGCCCGGGGGTTCTCGAGGGGATGCGGTGGAAGTGTGTTGGGACTATTTATGTGCCTGGGTTTGGATGGAAGATTGTGCCTGGGTCTGAGGACTGGGGGAATTATTTCTGGGCTGTGAAGAAGAGTGGTTGAGCCTATAAAGTATTTTTGTACAATAGAATCATTTGATTGTATACTATGCTAGAGGTTTGGTATCTCCATGGCTTGGTCTTGTCCATATAAGTCGTTTCAGTCAGGTCAGTAGTCTTGGGTATGAAGATTACCTAGCCACTCGGCCGCGTTATCGTTAATCTTTTTCTGGGAATACTACGAAAGTTCCTTATTCCCTACTTTGACTACCCTGTGCTTATCCTGCAATAGACACGATCATGACACGGGACCCTGTATATTGGAATGTCTATCAAAACCCATGCTAGGGAGAATAGGGAAGTATGTGAAGCATCAACCTGATGAGCAGCTCTCTTCCACCTCAGCTCCCTCCTACCTGTGGTTTATACAGCACATCACAGGCTTGGTCCTGGATACGATGAGAACCGTCACTTACAAATAAACCACTTATTTGCCCTACAGAAACTGGTCTCCAGGGTCCACTTTATATAACTAGTTCTGGTAGCGTAACAAATTGTTCCTGATTTTAGAGGCACTGCATCTTTACAGTGTTCCCGCCTTTTTGCCTCAGTCGTCGAGGGCCGTTTTCGGGACCTACCCCAGAGTTGGGGAAGTAGGGCTGGCTCCCTTATATCTCAGTAAATTGTTTGTTTTTTTCACCACCCCTCCACAATTACCTCGTGGTTAAGCCGGCAACCAACCCAGGCAATACCACTAGAAGGTCGGGTTCGAATCATGAAGCCAACACCATCATTATTGGGGCCCTTTAGAGATCGGACTCCGACGAGGGATGGCCTTCTCTTTTGCCCTTTCCTTTCTTGACCCTCTCTGATATGTACTTGGATTATTCAAGGTCTGTGATGCTATGTTACTTTGCTTACTCTCTACCCAGAATGGCCGAGATATCATCAAGTCACCAAACAGGGCATAACTGAGATATCCCAAGGTCTCAAGCCAAAATGCAGAAGACCTAAGAGAAGTAAGAGCGTCTAATAAGGTTGAATTTCATTCCAATCATTCAGTCATGATAAAAGGATACCTACTCATACATCGCAAAAGCCCTGGATCGAAAGACAGGCCCTACTTCCTCCCCTTCCCCTTATTCTTCTTCTTCTTCACCTCCGGCTCAGGAACACTAACAGTGCCCTGCACAATATCATCACTCTGCCCCTGCAGCCGCTGACTCCCACTAATAAAGAAAGTAAGATCACGATTCTGCTCCTCCAAATCTGTCTTTTCAGCCTTGAGAGTCCCATTCTCGCGTTGAAGAATCTCGAGTCTTTCCATTAGACTTTGATTCATGGTCTTTTCCTCTCGATAATCTTTCTCCATAGCACGAGCCATGGACTCAAATTTGTCAGCGCGTTTCTCTAACCGAGCTCGATCGCGCTCAAGGCTGGGTATCGTCTCTGAGGATAGGGTGTCGAGTTCTTTCTGCATCTCGACGAGACGGGCCGAGGTGGCCTTCGCTGCCTCTTCGGCTGCTGTGGCTGCTACACTAGCCTGTGATACCTTGTCGGCTGCACGCTCGATGATTTCCTCAAAGTATGCGCGCTGGCTTTCGAGTTGGCTAGTGAGGAGGTGTGTGTATTCGACGCTCATGTTCTCTAGTTTCTCACGCGGCACGGCATCGCCCCAGTCGGGTGGATCGAGGGCGCTGTGGTCTGCTGCGGGGAGTTCGACGAGTTTGCCGTCGGATTTACTCTGGATGATGCGGTGCACGTAGGCGTCGCCCACATAGTCCCATACGCGCTGGGAGTTGAGATCCATGGAAAAGGCGTGTGCCGTCTGCTTCCAGTGTTCAAAGGCGTGTGCGCCGTCGTAGCGGCCGCAGCCGACTGTACCACAGATTAGGCAGGCCCAGAGGTTCTCTTCGGAGTGGCAAACGGCGCACTGGGCAGGATCTTCGTCGGTTTCCGTGGCCACTCCGCCTTTGCGGAAGTCGTCCTGGGTGTAGCGGCATACTGGACAGCCGCTGCCTTTCCACTTTTGGAGACACGTGCAGTGGAAAACGTGCTGGCAGATAATTGTTAACAGACCCGTCGTCTCGTCCATTCGCTCGAGGCAGACAGGGCATGTGGGTAGCTCGATCAGCGCCGGTGTTGGAGGTGCGAGTGGTTTACCGGAAAGCGTCGCTTGCACAGCGGATGGCTCGTTGGGAGAAAAGCCAGATGGAGAGCCAGGCTCGACAACCTGAACCTCAACTGACTTGACAAAGACAACATGGCATGTCTCGGGCTGTAGGCAGTTATGTTAGCTAGGCTCTCAATTTCATCGACTCAAGATACAAACATACCTCCATGCTGTTAAAAACCTTGCCGTTCCACTCCTTCTGCCACTCCTTTGCCCTCCTCCCACTGCGAAACTTGAGCAAAACCATATACCGATTCGCCCTAGGCGTCCTAATCATCCGGAAATGACTAACACAATCCCTCGTCTTCTCTCCCACAAACCCCAGAAAGTCCGATGGTGAAAGATAAGACGGGACCGCAAGGATGCACAACGTGGTACAATCTTCCTCCATGACCGACGTCGATGCCGTAACAGAAACCGGGTACGCCGTTTCCATACCTCGTCCCCGAGCCTGCCCCATACCGGCCCCGCTCATCAGCGGCTGTAAGCCAGCCCGCTGGTCACCAGGCTGCCGAGCGGCGGCAGCGGAGCCCTTGAGGTAGGTCAGGTAGTCATCATCGTTACCGGCGAGATAGGGACTTTCCTGCGCATCGCGGTACAAATGGACGATACCAAAAACGCTATCGGCGATTTCCTGGTCGAGGGGAATATACCGGCCCTTGGTGCGCAGGCCTCCTAGGATGTCGGTGCCGATACCTGCCGCTACAAGGTTGTCACCGGCGTTGGGCACGCTACCGCGCTTTGGGGTGCGTTTTGAAGGATCGTATTCTGGCGCCACCATGTCGATGCACTCGATGACGATGGCGCCGGAGCGAATGTCGGTCTGGACGTCCTTTGTGGTTCGTGTAGGGTTATAGGAAAGCGTGGGGTTGAGTGGGTGCCGTTGCGGAGGAGTGTATTCGATTGAAGAGCCACCGGCTTGTTTCGGACGCCGTTCAAGTGTGAGTTCTTTGCTCGAGGCTTGGCTGTTGCTTTGAGAATCGCTTGCTGCACCTGATGGTGGACTGGAGTTCGAAGGCCGGGATCGCTTCTGGAACGGCAGGAGAGCTTCCCATGCGGATACCGGGGCTAGAGACGAGGCTTTAGATGAGTGCGAGTTGGGCAGTACTTCGAGACGGAGATGGTAGAAGTAAGCGGGCATCCCGGGCGATGGCTCACATGGTTGAGCGCAAGATCATTCTGATGCCTTCAGGTTGATTGCGATAAGGTGATGAGTAAGCACCCCCGGATTGTCGGCGTTGATGAGGCGTCTGGCAGTTGCCACCACTGGAAAAACCATGTTTTGTTTGACCAGTTGTAACGGGTCCCACGCGTTAGTGGCGCAGAGGACCTGATTCTATAGTAGCGGTGATATTGGCCATGGAGCTCGCTCGCCAACAAGTGATTCTCATGGCGCTAGGAACCAAGGCTTTCATGAAATCCGTCGAGATATCTTCTCCTCTCGGCGTAGACGTTAGCTGTGGTCCTGACACAGAGTTCCATAGGGATTTGTAGAGTGATCAGAAAGTGGCGCGCACTGCGCACTTATACAGACTAGAATATTTCAAGTGGCAAACACTACGGGCTACATAGACACCTAAGGTACTGAGTGAAACTACGATGGAAGCCCAAGAGCAAAGAAACGGCAAATTTTGCCACATTCAATTCATAGATGGGAACTATGGAGCCTCAAGGGCGCAGAAGGATAATGCCCATGAAAAACCAAAGGAAAAGAAGCCATAGCTTCAAAACCGACCGAACGCCATGCAGGTCAAGGACCTATTGCAGTCGAAGAGAGAAGTCGTAAATCGGAAGCGATAGGGAGGATGGACGATCACTGGCCGCCACGCAGACGGAGCACCAGGTGAAGAGTGGACTCCTTCTGGATGTTGTAATCGGACAGAGTGCGACCGTCCTCCAGCTGCTTGCCAGCAAAGATCAGACGCTGCTGGTCAGGAGGGATGCCCTCCTTGTCTTGAATCTTGCTCTTGACGTTGTCGATGGTGTCGCTAGATTCAACCTCAAGAGTGATCGTCTTGCCAGTCAGGGTCTTGACGAAGATCTGCATACCACCACGAAGACGGAGGACAAGGTGAAGGGTAGATTCCTTCTGGATGTTGTAGTCTGATAGTGTGCGGCCGTCTTCGAGTTGCTTGCCGGCAAAAATAAGACGCTGCTGGTCCGGGGGGATTCCCTCCTTGTCTTGGATCTTGCTCTTCACGTTGTCGATGGTATCGGAGGACTCGACTTCAAGCGTGATAGTCTTGCCCGTGAGTGTCTTAACGAAGATCTGCATACCACCACGAAGGCGGAGAACAAGGTGAAGGGTAGATTCCTTCTGGATGTTGTAGTCGGATAGAGTACGGCCGTCTTCAAGTTGCTTGCCGGCGAAGATCAGACGCTGCTGGTCAGGGGGGATGCCCTCCTTGTCCTGGATCTTCGACTTGACATTATCGATAGTGTCACTGGACTCGACCTCAAGGGTGATGGTTTTGCCAGTCAGGGTCTTGACAACTGTGGCGAAGTTAGTAGGTGGGTCATAGATTGGCGGTGAAAGGGGAACGTACAGATCTGCATACCACCACGCAAGCGCAGGACGAGGTGCAGGGTTGACTCTTTTTGAATGTTGTAGTCGGATAGAGTACGGCCGTCTTCAAGTTGCTTGCCGGCGAAGATCAGACGCTGCTGGTCTGGAGGAATTCCCTCCTTGTCCTGAATCTTCGACTTGACATTGTCGATGGTGTCGCTGGACTCCACCTCGAGGGTGATAGTCTTTCCTGTCACTGAGAAAGGAGTTAGAAGGCAAGTCAGTTGGTGATGGCGCGCTCCGAGATGCGGAGGCAACCACGATGGTGGGCGAACTCACGGGTCTTCACGAAGATCTGCATGATGACGGGGGTGAATCAGAGAGTGTTGGACGGGCGAGCAGTATGAAAAGGGGTGGTGCAGAGGATAGCAGAGTTGAAGAATGGGAAGGAAAAAGTGGAGGGGGAGAGATTTATGTAGGAGAGGGGGCAAAGACTCTTAGTCAGAGACCGATAAATGGGAAACGACTGGAACCTTAGAGATGCCTGCCGGATGAGTCAAATAAAGAACAGACCAGTCAGTGACGCCACCAGTTAGAATCCTGGTTTGTCGCGCTAAACCAGTCTATCATATGGAGAATTTTGCCTTTTCAGGTTTTTTACGAGATCCCGCCAATCTGGCCTTCTTTCGTTTCTCTCTAATCTACGGAGTACATGGTGATCCGGATGAAGATGGCTGAGACGGCGATGACGTGACTTCCTTATCGCGAAAAGAGGGGGTGGAACCCGAAATGGGGGTACATACTCGGGAAACGGGTCTGAGAGCGATAACTCGGTGAGAGCGATAACTCGGTGGGACAGCTAAGTATAGCGGTGGTCATGTGATTGCGTCACGTGGGCCGAAGGTCAAGTGACACCGGATCCGGCATTGGAAGTCCCGATCTGCACCGCTGTTTACGTCCGTGGTATACAAGGGTTAGAACTTTCAACTAGTATGCATAAAAGCTATATAGACACCCGGTTTGCAAAATGCCCCCTCCCTTGTCGGACGCCGTTTCCCTAGGCACTCCGGAATAAAAGCATTGCGAGTGATCAAAGAATGCGACACAGTTGCTTTCGCCGAGTCAGAGGAGCTCAGGGCGCTGTCGCGGGAGAAAGGAAAAGTTCAAAAGCAACAACACACTCGGCCGTACACAGGTCATAACGTTCGTGATCCTCGTTCATCGCTAGAAAGCTGTGCGAGAGAGATATACCACAAAGACAAATGGCTAGGAAATAAAAGACAGGATGGCTGAAAAAGACGGTCGGTTCTCTGGAACCAATGCAAAAAGGAACACAAATCACTTGAACGGGAATCTCGCTAGGAGACTAGTCATAAAGAGAGGGAAAGACGCGCTCGCGCATCGTCACGACGGAATTCAGCGTAATTCCTTTTCATCCAGGGCATGGGAATTGCATGGGAAAGCACAAACTGGCTGGACTGGAAAGCTCGCTGCGGAAAACACGGTGGTCGTGCATAAACATCATCGTCATCATGCGCATACGCATCATCTGGTCGTCTCTAATTGGCGCGAATCACAAGTCGGGAGACAAATTTATTTGAGAGGCAGTCGAAGTCACCGCGGTTGAATTTGGAATTTGAGCGGCCGCGAAGGTAGCTCTCTGTGAGGGGTATTAGTGGTTGAACCAAATGGGGGGAAACGGGTGGTGAATTCTTACCGTGTTGCTCAACATGCTGGCGGACTTCGGTCATGGTATTGCACACATCCGGGTTGGAGTACAGCAGCTGATGGTGCTTCTGCGAGTCCCACTCAGTGAAGGGAGGCAGCTTCTGTGAGATAGCCTGGAACAGACCGACGATGACGCCAACTGGAGTGGTCTCCATGTCGGTGCAGAACTTGTCGACGGCAGCCTGATCCGGTGTCCGATAGTTGGAGTCGAACTGCATCTCCTCCCACACAGCCAACAAGATGGAAGCCAGGATAAAGATGGTCGGCCAGTTCTTGAGCTTGTCACCGCTATACACGCTGGAGTACAGGGCCGAAAGCTCCTCCAGAACATCCTTTTGGAGCTCACGCCACATGCTCGCCATAGCACACTTGATCTGGAAATTGATCATCACGGGGGCCATGGTCTTGCCACGGAACTTGGAGCCCGGTGCGTGAATCTGACCGAGGAACCCGTCCTCGTCACCCAATCCCTCCACCATGGTAACATGCAGGGTCAAATTGTAGGCAATTATCAGCTTCAGTGCCTTGCGAATAACGGGCAGCTTGGTGCGGTAGTAATAGCGGAAGGCAGTCTTGAGCATCTGCGTCAGGAACGGAGTGCCGTCAAAGTAGTCGTCGACAAACTTCTCAAAAGTCCCGTTGCCGTCAATGTGGCGGTCCAGGTAGTCGGACAACATAGCGTGCGAGATGCCCTCCATACCAGCGGAGAGTTTGGCAGTCTCGACCTCGTATTGCGTCGGCTCGCGGTGCATCGTCTCGACCCAGTCGATGGTGAAGCACTGCTCGTCGCGGACGTAGACTTCGCGAGCGTTGATCGGCAGAACCTGGCCGTAACCATGCGTGATGAAGAGCGTGCGTTCCTGATCCGAGAAGCCCTTGATGTTGCCCACGGAGAAGCCCATCGAGATGTGGCGCTCGTAGTCAGCCTTCCAGTCCTTCATGAAATACCCAATCTCCTTGATGTCAATGCGAGTGCAAGGAACCTGCCACAGCCGAGCGTGTGACGGCTGGCAGCCTGCACAGGGCTCGCCCTTGTCGCAGGTCTTCTTGAGGAACTTGCATCGCAAGCATGCACGCAGCTTCCGGATCTCACTGGCCTGTTTACGCTGGTCGGGCTTGAGAGGGCCCTTTCGCTTGCCGACTCGCTTTTCGGTCTCGGGCTTGCCGGTCTGGGATTGCTTGCGAACCTTGGTCTCAGCGGTCTTGGCGGCGATTGGACTCTTCCGAGACGGTTTCCGACTTGGAGGAGAAGCAGAGGAGTGAGATCCAGATGACCGAGTGGGAGAGGTTGACTTCTTGACGGGGACTGGAATCGGGCGAACCATGGCACTGGGGCTGACAGCAGACGGAGAGCGGGAGCCTGCCGGGGAGTGCTCCTCATTGGCGCGGGGAAACATGGAGCTGCTTATCGGAGAGGTACCGGCCAGGCTCAAAGAAGCATTGTGATGGTGATTGTACGGCAAGTCCATGTTCGTTTCAGAGCTGGGAGAACTGATAGGGTTGGCAATATCCACGAAGCTGCCGTATGAAGTCGAGTAGGAAGACTCTGAGAGACTGCGGTCATGGAGAGTCTGCGTAGGGTTGACAAAGACGCCTTGCTCGGGGAAACCAAAGTCGAGAGAGCGGCGGTGGTCGACTGTGTTCCAGCCATTGTCGCTGCTGGACAGGGAACGGACCTCGAGATAGGTATCCGTAGGCGAACTGCTCTCCAAAACAGGGTGCGGGGCCGAGTGGTAGACATCCGGAAGACCGTTGGGGAAAGCCATCAGATCGGCCTGGAAGTCATGATAGGTGAAAGGCACCATATCTCCGACGGGGGCTGACAAAGACAGGTAGGGACCATCGAGCAGACCGGCGCTCATTTGGCCTTGGGGCGCAGACATCAGATCCACCGGGGAGGACTGCATGGCCATGGCATAGCTCGAGGTAAACTGTGGCGCAGATGACGGGTCCTCGGCCGAATATGGCAGAGGGTGATGCTGGTGCGAGCTGTGGTGTAGTTGCTGAAATTGCCAGTCAACCATGAGGTTGTGGTCATGGGCCACCGACTGTTCCAGAGTGTGACCGCTATTTTGAAGTCGTGACAGATCGTGGCCTTCATCAGCCCGCGAGGGGTCCTGCTCTACCGGTACGGACCATGTTTGCTGGAGATAACCTCTCGAATCATAGTTGACGCCGAGGAGGCCGTCGTTGGGTAAATCGATACTTGACATGGCGTCTTGGATAGCCAAAACGGGGTGTTTAGGTGAGGGAGAAGAGAAGGGAAAGGGCCAGCCTGGATGAAAAGGCCTTCTTCAGAGAGTGACACAGCCGTGGGGGACAGCTGCGAGTGAGGCGGTGGGGAGGACAAAGCAGCGGTGAGCAAGTGATGCGCTAGGGGAGAATCGTGTGGAGGAGTGGAGAGGGCTGGCTATCTCAATTGGAGAAAAGTCCTACTGCCACGCCATGCCATTATTTTAGCCTTGGAGTGTCCTAGTCCCATTCTAGTTCTAGTCTCTCAACGGAGATGAAAGATGGTTCGGATCGGAAGTCCCATGAAGTCCCATGATCTTCCCGTACGGGGAATGCTGACCGGGTAGCCTTCCCATGATGAGATTCTTATTCTTATTCTTATCTAGCTCTATAAGCCATGAAAAGACGTACTCATGTAGTAGACGATGTTTACCTTTTTCCCCATTATCGAGAGGACCGTGGGAGACCGTGGGAATCGATGGCGAGACACACGGGAAGCCAACGGAAATGGAGATCAGTGGAGCTCGGGACGAAGGGAAAGAAAAGGCAAAAAAGGGCAAAAAAAGAGCGGAAAGCGTGGCAATAAAGCCAAGGCCCGTGCTTTTTGGGTGATCTGACATGCGATCGTGAGTTGATAGCCAAATCTTTCCTAATCTGCTCCAATCACCGTGTCCAGTGATGAGCACGACGCCTGTGATTCGTACTTTCCAGGGTCTCCCTAGAAAATGAGGCACTATGCCTCATGGGGATAGCCATGCAGTTGAGGGGAATATCCTTGTCCTTGTTGGAGATGACGCCAATCCAGATCATTGAGGACTCCTCGTTGGCGTTGGAAAAGTCGATAGGTCATGGCCTCGGGCTCGTTCCCTCTTGCAGGCTTGGACCACATGCAGTAAGTAAGGGAGAATAACAAGCCACTGGAGGAGCAGGGAGCAGGGAGCACGATAGACTAAAACTGCGGCACTAGCCACCGTCGCGTGCAGGAGCCCGAAAATCGGATACATCACATTCGATGGCGTGCGACCATTGGCTGTGGATTCCATTTTGCCTGTGACATGCGGAAGATTCATTAGCTGCTGCACACTATCATGCCATGATGCATCCATAGGATGCCTATCCTGTATTAGGCGAGCGTTATGAAGTTGCAGATGTACAACACAACATGTCAAAAGTTGTAGGCGGAAAGACAAAAGGAAAAAAAGAAAGTGGGGAGAACAATATCAACGTCGATTCTTCCATTCAGACAATAGCAACGGCCGTACGCCCCATTCGAGTCTCTACGGATCTGGAGATGTCCTTTGTTACTACAATCTTACCCGTTTAATTCAAAAGGTCCAGTCCATGCCACTCACGGTCGCGGGGAAACACCGCAAAGTTCGATTCCCCTCCACCAACCAACCCGCACAGATAGCGCGCGAACAGAAGCGCCCAAGGAAGCGCCCCGCGAACTCACATCCGGCCGGGAAAATGTCTAGCCAAGAAGCACCCAGGCCGGGGATCCCAGCCCTGTTCACGCAGCCGCCGCCCATCCGCGACCCGCTTGTGACAGAATCGATCGATCTGCAGGACGCGACCCTCGAGAAGTGCTTCCCTTTTCTCAAGGGCATCCATAGTAGTCAAAAGGGCCCCTTCAATGCATGCGGAGTGCCTGCACTCCAGCGTGACGATCATGTAGGCTATCTCTATGATTCCCTGGAAGATTACCCCGCCGGCTTTGTCGCCATGGATGCCAGTCGGCCGTGGATGGTCTACTGGGCCCTGGCGGGGCTGTCCCTTTTGGGGGAGGATGTCACTCGCGTCCGTCAACGGTGAGTTTCATTGCTTGTTTTAATTGCCTATGATTACCTTTTGGTGCTGAGCCGTGCAGCTCCGGGGAATGCATCCGTGGCATCACTAGCATGACACGAGCACTATCTAAAAAAGCATTCGAGACTAATATGACTATAGTGTCATTGAAACACTACGGCCCATGCAGAACCCCACCGGTGGCTTTGGTGGCGGCCATGGCCAAACCTCGCATCTTGCGGGAAGCTATGCGGCCGTTCTCTCGCTGGCTATGGTTGGGGGCGAAGAAGCTTTTGCATTGGTGGATCGTCAGTCAATGTGAGTTATCTCTCCAGGGTTTGGCATGTGCGTCTGACCCGTTTCCTAGGTGGCGATGGCTGGGCCGGTTGAAGCAGGTGGACGGAGGTTTTCGTGTATGTGAAGGCGGGGAAGAGGACGTGCGGTAAGCAAGCTCATGTCTGTGATGCAACTATCTAGGCTCTGACTCGCCATGGCAGTGGTGCATATTGCGCCATGACCATTATCTCGCTTCTAGATTTGCCCCTGGCCCTGCCACCCGATGCGGTAGGTCGATCAGCGGGAATGGAAAACTTTACAGATGAGCTTCCAAATTATCTGGCAAGATGTAAGGCATGTCATTGTTGGTGCTACTGCGTCTGGTGCTGACAGATCTTGTGCGTCCAGGCCAGACCTTTGAGGGTGGTATCTCTGGTAGCCCCGGTGTAGAGGCGCATGGAGCATATGCATTCTGCGCGTTGGCTTGTTTGTCTATTATAGGACCCCCGGAGGAAACTATTGCTAGGTATGAGTTCCTCCTTGATGATTACTATAGTTCTGTGATACTGACTGCTTTGGAGGTGTATGGACCTGCCCCTGCTTCTATCATGGTTATCTGCTCGGCAGAATGCCCCAGAAGGTGGATTCTCCGGGAGAACAAACAAGCTTGTCGATGGCTGCTACAGCCACTGGGTGGGCGGGTGCTGGCCACTGTTGCAGTCTGCAATTGATGGAAAGCCACAGTCCGCCGGTCCTCCCCCGCGAACAGTTGGCAGTCTGTTTAGCCGTGAAGGGCTAGACCGATATATCCTCGGATGCTGTCAGTCTCAGTACGGCGGTCTTCGTGACAAACCGGGCAAGTGAGTATTTCACTGCCCATCCCGGGTGGTTCGCAGATGTAGCTGACCGTGATACCAAGGAGTCCGGATTCCTACCACACCTGCTACGTTTTGACGGGCTTGAGTGCAACACAATACCATCACTATCGCACGACCTCGAGCGTCTCATCCAGGGAGCCATTTGCCTCTGCATTTTCCTGGAAGTCCTCGCCGATCCGGGAGGGCAATGTATTTGAAGAGAGCGATCGACTAGCGGCCTTCCACCCGCTGTATGTCATCCCGCACCAGGCTGCCGAAAGAATGCGACTGTGGTACGAAGCCGAGCCCTTTTGGACTGAGTCGTCATGAGTCGAGCGTCATCAATCATTGAGTGGTGGACATCCACGGCAATACATGAGAAGGGAAGAGCATAGAAGGGAACCGGGAACCGAGAGCAATAAGCGATAAGCAGTAAAAGAATGACCAGCAAAGCCCTAGACAAGCAGTTAGGGTTTCCCGAGCCACGCGGGTGAATTGTCACGACGCAAGGGATCAATTCATCAATTCGGTCTGAGCGGCTGAAAGAGTGCAACATCGGACTCGGAGTTCCATGTATTGTCATTTTTCACTTCAATCTTACCCTACTATCTTGGAGTCAAAGACCTTTGAAGTAATCGTAGATCACTGTTCCCGGTCAGACTGATAAGCTGCAGGAAGCCCAACAGGGCTATATACATCATCAAGACCCAGCACGGGCGCAGATGAATCAATGGCTTTTCCCCCACCGCGAGTGCCAACTCATCACTGCGTCCGAGATGCCTGTCGAGTAACTTTGTCCGTTCGAATCGTTCCGGGGGTGCGTGCATCACAAGTCAGACGCGTTCTGCACAACATTGGGAGTCCTTGGCGCCAATGGCCACTCAGGCCGTGGATTCTTGTGGATTTCTGCGCGTAGAGATGGAAAGAGTTAACAACTAAGCGGCAAACATGTTAGGTCTCTGCGTCTACTGCGGGGCAATCGCCCTCCAAACTTAAATCCGGGGACTTGCGACTTCGAAGACTAGACGACTTGAAGACTCGATATGTCGAAACCTTAAGGACAGGGAGGAAGCTGGAACTTCTGCAGAGCTCAATCTTCTCTCTTGAGCGCCGAATTGCAGGGGGTCAAAAAGCCGGGTCGAGGAAGGCCGGAAGTGTTCTCAATTCGGCTTCATTCGACTGGCAAGCAGCTATGCCAGCGCATCAGTACCTTAAAACCCGCCGAAAAACGGGGACACATCCAATTGCCCCTCTTCTAATTCTAAGAGTATCAAGATGATAGTTGCGGGCTTTTGCCGTTCAGCCCCGGTCCAATCTCTTCCCTGCGTTTCGCATCCATGACATCGAGCCCACCGATACCCTGATACGACCCAGTTTACTTTCTAGCAGGTCGCGTATGCCTAGGTACCCTAAGTTCCAGGCCAAATCCATGATCTAGAGGTGGTGGTATCCGAATGCCGATGTTGTCTTTTTTTGTTCGAATTGGGGGCCATTGGAGGGGGAATGGTTTTTCCTTCAGCTATCTTTACCCCGTTCAGGAGTATGCGACTATTACTGGAACGTCGGATCCTTTGCGCACGAGCTCAAAAAAGGATTTTCGTTTCGATTGCAACCGTTGCCTCTTTCATTGTGTAAGTACACGGGACAACTCACTGTATGACTCTTTGTATCAAATGCCCCACCTGTTTCCATTCAAGTCAGTATAGCTTGAAAAGCAGTCTTTCTGAAAATTTTCATTACTCGACAGTCTTTCCCAGTGTTACGAGAAAGACGTTTGTTTCTTATATTGCGTTTACAGTGGCGTGTCTATTCCAATGTCTTCTTCAAGCTTTTACTGAAGTCCCTCTCTCATCCTCTCGTCCTCAACTTCGCATTTTGCCCCTGCTTCAAAGATCCATTGTGCTTGGCATCTCACCGAAAGTCCTAGCTGTGCTCCCTGTCTAGGCTTACGACAAACTCCGCTACCACCAAGGTACTATTATCGAACGTTGGGCATCACCATCCGCATATCTTAACTGCATCGGCGGCCTCGGCCTCAGCCCTACCCGCCTCCCGTTGCTAGTCAGCCAATCCATTCAATGCTGCTAGGATAGCCATCTCTCGTGAAGTCATCAGTGGACAGCACATCTGCTCTTCTCTTCTCGACCGGTCCAGATCCACGAGATGTACTATATTCTCTACCTGGCGAGTATGTAACCCATCCTGCATTGCATCCAGCCCAACAGCGAGTTCACAAACGGCCATTTCATTCCCGAAATTCCTCCATGCAATTTCCCAGAAATTACCCAATTAACAGACCAAACAGGCCTCTGTCGCCGCCGTCGCTGGCCAGAACCAACCTACGAAGCCTACGCCACAACAGCAGGGTACACATGCGTAGCGCGAGTCAACAACCGCGAATACCAAACGGATACCATCCACGAATCCGAAACATTGGCGCGCGAAAACGCCGCCATGCGCGCATACCTGATCTGCCGCAATTTCTCCGTCAACGACGGCATGTATCCGAGTGGCCACAAACACGGCGGCGCCGTGCAGGGCATCCCGGTTGCCATTGGCACGGGCCGCAAGGCGAGCCGCGATGACGATACTGATACCTCGGTCAGTAGTGGGGGGAGCTGGAGTGGGGGGAGTAGTCCGGAGCAGATGATGAGGTTGGATGCAGAGGGACAGGTTGCTGTTCCTGCTGGTAGAATGCTTGATTATGCGCGGCGGGAGTAGTGGTAGTTCCGCGGGTGAAATTTGGCTTGGACTCACGACTTTACGGCTGATATGATGCTTTTTGCGAGTGTTTTTCTGCGAGCTTTCATAGATGGAAAAATTGTGTTTGTGTTGGACCATGCCTTGATGAATTTGGGGCTCGATGGCTGTGTCTGGGCTAATGGTGCATAGATGGTGGAATTGTATCGAGCTCCCTGTGCTTTCTGAGATTTGCATCATATTGGAGGTCAGCCGTCGATTTAAGATATGCGACTTAGTGTGTGGGTCACTGTCTGCGGATGCTCTGGACTAGTTCGAGTCTTCGATAGTGTGCTTGCTTCGTTGATTACTGAGTGCGATGACGATGTTATGAACTCTTCTCAGATACTTCCGGGATTTGAATATCAGCTAAATATATTCTCTTTGCATTGTTGAGTTTTACTATATAGAGACTATATAGAGATCCGTGGACGCCTGTCCTGCAATTTATATCCCACTAAGTAGTATGCCAAAGAGAAGGCGTACTGGTTTCCTCGATAGCGTTCTACCTCATGAAGTCTGTCTGAAATGCAAGTAGTTCTATACCCAGTACTCTATATGCATTTCCCAGTAGATAAACACATAACATTGCAGTAAATATACAGATAGTCATATGAAGAGGGTAGTAGAAACACCCCATTACAGGTGAGGTGAGCCCCTTTTAATTCACCATTTCCGGTAGAATCTAAAGTACAGATTGGAAAGAATAACTGAGATAACTAGTTAACTATGTACAAGGTTGTATAAGCCTCAAACACAGCCACACAACAGTGTACGCCACATGACGTCATGTCGCCCAAGTCAAGGCAGCGCAACTTGCAAGATGACATCGGGTGTTCTTATCATTGTACCTGGACCTAGAACTTGCCAGTGACCCGATCCAGCCGCGTACGGAGTACCTTCAGCTTCTCCACTATTTTTGAAACGTCTCTGCGTCATGAATTGACCACCACTTACCTCTTCTTCTCCCTTCCTTCTCCCTTCCTTCTCCGAACCATGTCCTCCAGCTTCCTCACCCCACAATAGCCACCACACGGAGTGATACCAAGAACCAACTCAACGATGCGTCACGCGACACGGAGCTACGCGCCCCTCGTGTCAACCGCAAGACATCAGGCGCGTCGTAGTGTTGGAGTACACTCGTTAGCTGGCAGATCAGAGACAATCGCTCTTGGGGGTTATCGACAATTACACCTGCTCTCGAGCAGAAGATTCGAACAGAGCACTACGTCTGGCTGGAAGCTGTCCCCTGCAACGACGTTATGCAGACCGAGTGTGGGGGTTCCTCGGGAGTCGGGAGAGGCCCAAATCCGCTTCTACAGAAAGGCAAATTACGTTGAGAGAATCGGTGATAATAAGAAAACCGAAGACATCCTAGAGGCATTCGAAGTCAGGGATGATGAACCAGACACGAGACCTTCGCGTCAAGTGTTAGGCGCCGGTGGGGAGAAACCACCCACTGAGCACCAGGATGCTAAATGGTCCAAAGAAATGACCAAGGGTAAGAATTACTTCTTGCCAGTGAAAGAGTTCACCAGCTAACCAGAACAGGCAAAATGCTAACGACGCCATCACGGCTCTTCAAATTGATCATTCCTCTAACCACCGTCGACAAGAATCACGACAAAGGTAACCCAGATCTAAGCGAACCACTCCCAGCATACAGCTAACGCAGCAGTAGGAATTGAACCAATCGCCATGCTAGTCCACCCACACCAACCACTCTCATACCTAGAACGCCTAATTCAATCCGAACTTCCCCCAATCGAAGGCGAAAAAGTAAAGTTGCGGCCACCCGCAGTATCATTCATCGCCCTCCAACACGAGGACAACTCAATCAAACCCCGCAAGCGAATTGAAGACGATGTCCACCCAGCCACCAAAAATGGAAATAACCACAGCGAATACCGACCCGCCAGACGCCGCCGATCCCGCGAAGAAGACGCAGAGATCTACAGCTACCCCCGCAAAACAGACTCCAGTCTGGACTCCCTAAACGGGCAACCCGAGCGATTCGTACGGTGGTCCCAGGCCACTGAAGTGGGTGATTTTATCCGGGACGCCGCTCGCGCGCGCGAGTTTATCGTCACGATTGAAGGATCGCCTGAAGGACTAGGGCAGATCCGGGTTGCTGTGCCATCGTTCAACGAACGTACCTATTTCCTCCGTCTTCGGCTGCGGAAACTATCCCGACGAATCCAGGGTATTGCCGAGGTCAAGCATAAATGCGACACGCTAGCACACCGCGGAGCGCAGCGTGTAGCGATAGGCGGGTTCGGCATCCTGTCATTGTGGTGGTATAGCGTGTACAAATTGACCTTTGGAACGTCATTGGGGTGGGATACTATGGAACCAGTGACGTACCTGGTCAGTTTGTCCACGCTTATGGGTGGATACTTGTGGTTCTTGTACCACAATCGGGAGATTTCGTACAAGTCAGCGCTGGATTTTACAGTGAGCGCGCGGCAAAAGAAACTTTATCAGCAGCACAATGTGGATTTGCAGCTTTGGGAGAATCTCGTGGATGAAGGGAAGGCTCTTCGACGGGAGATTAAGAGTATTGCAGCCGAGTATGACGTCGAGTGGAATGAGCGAGCTGATGAGCAAGATGGGAGGGTTACAGAGGCATTGAAACCTAAGAGGGAGGAAAAGGATTTGGAGACGGATCAGAAGGATAAGGATGGTGGAGATGATTAAAGAGGGATATCATTCTGGTCTTATACCAAGTCCATAGCGCTTTCGATTTCCTTTGTATTACCGCATCGTCCGAAAAACCCGGGCAGTAATTTTCATATCCCCAATCAATACTATTAGATTCAAATCAAGCACTAATCACAGTGTACCATTCCGCACGGGATCATAGTACCCTTTCTTCGGCGTCTCCTCCACTTGCTTCTTCGCTATCGCATCACACATATTAGCTCTCATCCAATAGCTCGATCATGTTAAAGAAAATACTCACCATCAGCAACAGCACTATTCTCCCCCTTTCGCCGATTGCGGTTGTTTCGCACATCCCTCGACCGAAATACACTATACAGCAACCACCCAGCAACCCAGTTGGGTCCATACTCGCCGTTCGTACCACCGCAGTCGAAGAACTGTCGTGTGAGTGGACTGGCATTGCGCCAGATTTCCGTGATCGCGAGGCGCTGGTGGTCGGGCCGGATATGGTGCCAGAAGAATGGAGGGCGCGTGGTTGGGTCGGCGCGCACGCTGTCGAGGAGGTGGGAGGTGTCTTGGTTCATGCGGTTGTAGACTATGATTGCTTCGTCCTGGGTATGTTAGTTTTGCGTGTTTGGGAGTGGAATATGTGCTTAGGTATAGAGTAGAGGTGTTATACTTACTCGCATGGCGCGGTAGTATTGTTCGTGCTGTGGTTCATGCGCACTGAGGCCTAGCGCGTGCATGAATTCCTCCTTCGAGACTCGGGGTCCAACGGGTGCCATTGTGATTCCGATGGGCTTGTATATTGTGTATGCACAAGTGTGCTGCTGCTAGGATGTCGTGACACTGGGGCAAGAGTATAACTCGAAGGATTGTTAAGGATGTTGAACGTGAGAATCGTTGAGAATCGTTGAAATGTTTGCGTTGAGTAGGATGCTCTGGTATCCCAAGATCTCGCCCTTTATATCTATCAGTCGATACTCCAGTCCAAATGCCCAACGGCGAGATGGCTAGTGCCGCGGCTGCACGGCCGTTGGGAAAGTCAAGGGTGCAATGCAATCAGATCGGTCTAGCGGGAATGAGCAGGACGAACGGACGACTAGGTCGAGCGTAATGCAATCGAGGGAGTGGGTATCAAAGCGAGAGGTCGAGGCGAAAGACAATGCAGACGAGCTCTGTTCGCATCCATAAACAGAGACATTGGGGCTCTAGTTGAGTGGCGGGAAGAGAATTATCTTAGAATATTGCATAGGGCAGCCCCCCAAAAAGAAAATAAATACAAAATGAAATAAAATCTAGGTCGAAGGAAGAGTGTGGCAGAATTAAGCTTACCTTGTCTCTTGCTGCATTCGGGCATTTGAGTACATGCATCTGCAAGATCGGTGGCTTGTCTTTGGTTGTGATAGTTGTACAAAGTGCCTGCTCGCCCATCGCACACCCGTTGACATCCAACCCCAGATTACTCACATCGGACCAGGGGTTATTTCTACAGAAATGATTTTTGTTCTCTGTGTGGTTGTAAGTGGTGAATACGGAATTGGAGACTCTACCGTAGCGTAACTACGGACTGTACGCCCCCATGAGTATAGAATGGGAAGGAGTCGGAATTCGGCAAACGGAACTCTACTGTAGGATATGAGCTCGATCTGGGGGTAGTACACCCTTTCACCGAGAATGTGGGCTCCGGCTTTCGAAGCAAACGGGTGTCATGAGACATCTATGGATGAGGTCTGGGGTCGAGGACTGAGCGTGAATATGTGACGGCAGGACGCTTTCGAGGGGGACTCCTCGAGATCGAGTCTACTAGCCGAGACAGATAGACGGGAGGTTTATGTAGGCCTGGATGCAGGGGGCTTCGAGCCATGTATACATCTGTGTACAATCGAACATTGGAAGTAGACAAGTAATTGGCGATTGGTGATACATCCAGTAGCTGTATATGCTTTTGTCTGTAGCATTGGGAGAGATAGCCTATTTGGGACCCGTGTCAGAATGAGCCTCGAGTGGACATATCTAATTGACGCGCGTTAATAGCTGCGTGGTAGGGCTACGGGACGCTCTATTTCGAGGATGGTGGAACAACTGTCAATCCCCGATCAATAGGGACTCTCAGTTACTGGAGATGGTCCTAAAATGGCAGGGATCTGTACAGGCCCGCGGCCGCGGAGACTCAGTAGCCATACCGTGTCACGCACCCAGCCGCGCCCTAGACGAGTATCAAATATTGCAATTGGGCAATAAACCAAACGGCTAGCCTGCGTACATCTGTACCGGAAGAGACCCGTCTAAAAGAGCCGTGCAGTGCATCCAAAGCATGCATAGGATGTGCATGAAGTGTGGGGAAATAGCAACGTCGACAATCAAGATCTCGGTAGCCTCGTTTGTACCCCACAGATAACCTAGGCAGCCCGAAAAGGCAGGACACAGAGCCTCCCGCCAAACACTTCAGCAGAAACGAGCGACAAAAGAGCCGAAGTCACAACGTGGACAGATTGAAGTCCGCCCTCCAATCTGACATATACAGATGCACCTCCTGCAACAGGAACATAGATTCATACCCTCGTCATGGCATTCGAAACACAAGAGCCACATGTTCTAAAGCCTTGAACAGAATAAACGGAATGGGAAGAAAAAGCAAGTATCACTGTGGGGAAGCACAGGGGCATAGACGGCGTAACGCAGGCTGCCTGTCCCTTTCGGAGCTTTTTCAGTTTTATTTAACTCAGGCTTAACACTCAGTCACCCATCCAACGCGGATGTCACCGTGATAAACACGAGGCTGCGGCACGTCATTTGCAGCCTCATGGTGTCGAGGCACATTGCCCATGGTTATTCTTCCAGGTTGGGAATCCTCAATATCGCAAGGACTCGCCGTTGACTCCCACGCATGCTCCTGGAATCACCAATTCGGGGGGTCATACCCTATAGGTTAGCAGAATAAGCCGTGGTGCTTGTCATCAAGGGGAAGGGATGTTGCACGGGCTTTCATCCACGACTAACTATGGGATGCAGGTTTCCGAAGATCCGTTTCATATCTCCAAGCTGGCTTATGTAGATGTGGGCTCGGATGGAGATGCAAGATTCCTCGGGGAAGGCGGAAGCCATCGGTACTCCGGTTTTCAACGGGTTAGCGTTTGATGGAGGCTCAAGCGTTGTTCCAGGGGGCTTGGGTCTTCGTTGGCAATTGTGTGGCAGGCTGCTAGTCTGTTGAGCCATGGTGCATTGCGAGTTGGGATGGAGATATGGGAGGATTGAAGAAAGGTGGGGGAATCAGGGGAACATCAGCACCAAGATGGAAAGAAGATCAGGTACTCGGGAAGTCAATCCAGATCGATGGGATGGGATCGTCTGCGCCACGACTCGAAGTCGATTCAAGCTTATGAATGGACTCTTGAGGTGGCTGGAGGAAGCTTTCTGCGCCAATCGTTGCGCTTGGGTGTGGATCGCTGATTGCAGGCATATACTTATGCACGTCTACGCGTTTACTTTTTACTTACTTTCTACCTTCTCCTTTATCCCAGCCTTTGAATGCTCCAGGACTAAGTTGAAATTATCTGCCCTTGCTCAAAAATGTACCGAGAGATAGCCGGGTAGCACTGGATTCTGTCGATATTCTTGAAATGAGTTCCATTTCCCTCTGAAAGTGGAAAAGTGCACTGTCGCGATTCCCCGCTCCTTCAGGCTGAGTCCGCGACAGTCACAGAGCCATGGCGGGTTTTGTATGTACGTCAAGAAAGCAGAAAACAGAACAAAACAAAGGCCCTTGCAATGCTCCATCCGTCGCTAAAAAAGAAAAGCAAACTGCCTGCCGCTTATTTCTTCGTAGGCTCTTCCTTCGTTTCCTTTTCCTCCTTCTTGGGCTCTTCCTTCTTGGGCTCTTCCTCCTTAGGCTCCTCCTTCTTGGTCTCTTCCTTGGACTCTTCCTTCTTGGACTCCTCCTTGGGCTCCTCCTTGGGCTCCTCCTTCTTGGGCTCCTCATCCTTGACCTCCTCGCCGTAGTACCTGCGCAGGAACTTCTCGACCTTGGCATACTCGACCTTGACTTCCTTCAGGGTGGTGTCGATTTTCTTGAGGGAGACCTCCTGGTCGGGCTCGTCTGTAGACCCGGACTCATCCTTTCCGGCGCCGTAGTGCTGGATCTTTTCGCAGGCGTCCTTAACGTTGGTCAAGCCCAGCGTGGCTGACGAGCCCTTCAGAAAGTGACCGAGCTGTGAGAGCTCCTCGAGCTTCTTTTCCTTCCTGTTGGGTATTAAGAGTAGATCCGGTACGGCGGGTCAGGGAACGTACAGTGCGCCCTCCATTTTTTCGAATGTGTTATGGGCTTGCTCAAAGAAACCATAGACGATACCCTTGCTGAAATCACGGTCCTCGTCATCATCCATCTCCAAGATCTGCTCGAAAGTGCTCTCATCGATGAGGTCCTTGACATCAGAGAGCTTGGGGGGAGCACTCTTGGGCTGGAGATCTGGTCAGCATCCGATAGGCCTGGGCAAGGATACAGATGTTGCATACCTCCTCGGCCCTGGTGGTCTCAGTCGGGGCCATGTTGTTGATGTGGAGAGTAGACTGTGAGGAAAGGATCAACCTAGTCCACAGCACGGATTGTCGCTGTCTTGAAATCGAACTCCGGTTGCCCGATCTGACAGTGGGTCCGAATCGAGGAGCTCGACAGGTCTGTTTTAGTTTCAGTCAGCCACAGTTCTCTTCGGAAAATGACACAACATGTGAGGCATATGAAATATCAGATCGGCAGAAATGTAATCCCGGGCTAGGACTACGCCCCGCTTCATTTCTGGACGAAACACTCGAATGTGTCCCTTACAAAGCCAGGGTATATTACAGATCGAAGCAGCAGTGGAAGGCTGAGAGGGGAGGTGATTGAATGGGTGGCAGAGTATGATGCTCAGGGCCAATGCGTAGGTTAGGGGAGACAAGCCAACACCAGGTGGAAGACAGGGTCTTCTTTGAAGTGGACCAAAACAGAACCAAACCGGAAATGGAGGGTACAAAGGGGAATCGGCTTACTGTGCAAGCCGAGGGGACAAGGTTGGGAGAATCGAAGAGAGAGGGGTGAGCAGAGTGGAGGTGAAAGTGTACCGGCCCTGATAAATGAACCCGGCTTGGCCAATTTCGCAGCGCGTATACTCGACCGTCACCGCGGGGCTTCAAGCTGCACCGGAAAGAGACCAGGTCCACACGGGTAGGACAAGGAAAATGGATGCGCGAAAACGAAAATGAAAATGAAAATGAAAATGAATAAAAGATGCCCAACCCAAGCAAAACGAGGGAAGATCAATCGGGTATCGCGTGTAGAGGGAATTTTATGTCCGGGCTAAAATGGACGAGAAGGAGGGGCAGATTTCCCAAAACGCGGATTGGAGTTCATCCCACCTTTTTTTTTTTTTTTTTGTGCAGGTGTGTTGAAGCCCCCAAAGCTTCAAAGTAGCCAGAGATATCCTTAAAGTGGTGATATAGGGACGGAAGCACGAGGTTTAACCACGCCGGCAGAGGACACGCGAAGGGAAGAAGGGGAAAATGAGGTTAGCGAGGAAAGGGGAGGGCGGAGAACGTTGGTTGGGTGGGTAATTGTCGCCGCCCTTCATAAACCGAACAGGCGGAGGACAATGAATCGAATCCCCCCTCTTTCGTAATCTCTTTGTAAATCTATTTGATCAATCTTTTGATCTTGCCTTTGCGATCACTCAACTCGAAAGATGAAGGGTAAAAATGGTTGTTTCTCACTGAAAATGTCTTTGGGGTAAACTGTATACTTGGGAATTATGCGCTAACGCGCCTCAGGGATTATGGCTTTTTCTCTTCTATTCGAGATGTTTTTCTTTTTCTTTTTCGCTTTTATTTTATTTTATTTTTCAAGTAAGCCTACATCATGTCTTTACCTCGCTGTCCAGATCTCCGTATCCCTTTCAAATCTTGCCCCAACCCCATCATCCCAACAGCATCTTCAAACTGAAATATTGACACCTACGGAGGAGATAATGACTAGATCATGACTATTCGGTCATTGTCTACAATTAGCATCAGCCAGTGGAGCGTAACCACGATAACACTCACACTCGGGCCTTTGCTCCACCGGGACCGAGCAACTGAGGATGTGAGATCATCGGGATTCCTTTTTCTAGTGGACACCTGCTGTAAAGTGCACATTTTGGTACATTTATAGTGGGGAAAGGCAAGGGAGAAGGCAAAATACCACGTTACCCAGCAGGAAGAGGACCGACAAAGCGACGGTCTAAACCTACCTGGGCTAGAGATCTGGTAGCGATAGGGAGTGCAGCCGCAAAACGACATCATCGGCGGGGCCCATCCCGTCGCCAGGCACGTCACTCGCTTCTCCAACTGTGACGGTTGGTTCCCATGCCCCGAGCCGCACATGGAATCCACGATAATGCCAATGACAAGGCTAGCGAACACCAGACCTTCCCCACTTGATTATCAATCAGTAGACAAGAGGACGGTCATGTACCCCAAAAGAGGCAGGGGAGTGAGGCTGGTGCTACTGTTTTTCTTTCTTTTTTAATAGACGTAGCCTCGAGAAGGGGGGCAAAATAGGCAAAGTCTCACACAGCAGGAAAAGCAAGAACTGTTCTGGTCAAAGTGCATTAGACCGCAACCGGGAGAACCTGACCCAGTTTGAAGGACGGTCTGGGCCCTCGCCGTCCGAGGCCAACCCCGAAGGAACGTTTCCCTTTCCACCAGGACCGTGTCAGATTATGTCAGATTGCATAGTCGCATGCTTCCTAGAGTGGTCGGTGTGAGCCCGGCATGTAGAAATCTCTCCTTCCCTATGGCGGGCTGGTCAGATAGGGGTTCGCGTTAGCGGGTGCTGGGCCCACGACCTCGGAAGCCGTTATGCTGTCACCGATGACGATGCTGAGGAATGGACATTTTGGCGATATCGTATCCCGGGGTACTGATAGTTGGTATCTCCTCCGATTGAGGGTGTTAACGATCTCCAGGTCTCAGAGAGGCTCAGAGAAAAACCCATCCACCCGCATGCGAAGTCTAGCCGACTCTTGTGTTTATATAGCGAATGGGGCACGCGTGCGCATCGTAGCCTTCTCCTACTCTTTTCGCATGAGGTGGTTCGCGTCAAGTCTGGTCGGCCAATCATATGCCCCAAATATAGCCATTACATCACTGCGGAGCATTCCTCCGGTGCCATGCAGCCGCTGATGTCATTGGTATTGGAAAGATCGTTACAGGTACAACTAAAATTACGCTGCGCTAGATTCGGGTTTATGTTAACCCCGTGCCGTCCTCTCACTCAGTCATGTGCTTCTGGTCATGACCATCTTTTGCAAGGCAACACCCCGACATCATTGCTATGATGTCAGGGCGTAAATGGCTGTGCGACTTGAATACGCCGTACTACGAGGGGTACCTAGGATGTGCGACCACCTGAGCATTCGTACGTTCATCATGAACGTTCACATCCTGAAATCGACAATTCTCGTCAGGGGACGAGCTTACAGCCCTGTCGGCAATATCCAACAGCAACAACATGAGTATCTTTCTCTCTTCCTACGACACCGAGAATGACCTCAATGGCATCGAAATCATTACAATCCCTCCGCATCAGCCTGAGCAGCACCAGTAAACGTTCGGGTTCTGTAACATTTACAGGTTTGCTCTGGTTGACATGGAAGGGTTGTAGGAAGAGATGAGGGTAGGAGGTTTCGGTCCTCATCCCTATAGATGCGTTTGGGCTTGCACCAAACTGGGATCGCACAGATGGCCCAGTCTGATGCTTTTTGACCAATTCTGCGATATATGGTATTGATGACGGGACATTGTACATGGGATATGTATGCATAGCCTTTCAGGGGTCACATGGATAAGGTCCCAATACACCGTTTCGACAGGATGCTGCCCAGTATGCATCGGGTGTCGTGAGATCTTCATGAGTTTTAGACGCCAACGGTCCCCGTCTCCAACAGGGCCAATATCGAACGACCACCGAATGACCAAAGCGGAGCACTTTGCAACAGCAGCATACAACATACAGAATTGGCAACTCGGCCCGCCTATGTTTGCTATCACCATGGCCATCACCATAATGATACGAGGTTACAAGTGAAGTGCCCGCCACTAGTGGACCTGGGGCTTAGATCGTGCGGGAATCACCTGCGGCTATAGCATTCGTCCGCATAGTGTAGTGCAAGGGAAGTCTTCCGGTCGGTCTGTCCAAGCGGTTTGCACCTATAGATAGCCGTACATAGAGATCAACGCAGATCGGATCATCGGTAAATGGGAAGGGTCTGAACTATAACTTCCCCCGGCACAAGTCAGTTCAAGCAAATCAATGAGAATTCCAATAGAACCATCAGATCGACTCCGCAAAACGAAGCTAATCTGTACTTTGACGTGCTGTCTCCTTCCCCACAGCTTCGAGGCGGCTTCTGGAATGCTTATGTAAGCGGCCGAGGCCCCTTCCAGATTCAACAAAGTTGCAGCTCGTGAAATCCCAACAGACTCACCTTGACCCAACCCGGGCTTCAATTGACCCAGACTCTGTGTCTGCATCAATCACCCATCATCACCACACACAACATATACACCCTCAATCAAAACCACAATGTCCTCCGCGCCTACAGGGCTGACAAGAGGCTACCTCTTCACCTACAATGCCCTAAACCTACTCACCTGGGGCACCTGTGTGATCTACACAGCCAGCCTACTCCCCTCTCACATCGCCGACGACAATATCCCCGCCATATTCACTCAAACTTCCAAACCCCTCCTCCTCACGCAATCGCTCGCCATCCTCGAAGTCCTCCACAGCCTGATCCGTCTCGTCCGCGCACCCTTCCTGACAACCGCAATGCAAGTCGCGAGCCGTCTTCTACTAGTCTGGGGAACCATGGCACCCTTCGGCGGCCAGATCGTCGGCAACAAGAGCGGGACGCAATTGGGCGATTACGCGTATCTGGGCTGTGTTGGAGCATGGGGAATAACGGAGATCATTCGCTATGGATTCTTTGCTATCACGCTCTCTGGAAATAGTGTTCCAGAGTGGTGGACTTGGTTGCGGTATAATACTTTTTATGTGCTTTACCCTATCGGGATCTCGAGCGAGTGCACGCTTATTTTCAAGGCTTTGGGCCCGGCTGCGGAGATTACTCCGTTGTTTAGGTGGGCTTTGCTTGCTATTTTGGCTATTTATGTTCCGGGTATGTGTCTGTTTATGGTTGGGTTGGATGTTTTACTGACTGGTTTTAGGTTCTTACGTTCTCTACACATATATGATTGCGCAGCGCCGAAAGGTTCTGAGGGGGAAGAAGCGCGCTGATTAGTGTGAGGGGGTAGGTGCTGTGATGCGCTGGAGTAGAGTGTAAGGAGAGTGTTAGGGATATCGACCTCGGGACGGAGATGAAAATATCGAATACCTGATTGCATAGAATACAGCCTAGGTTCATTGATGGAACCTGGTGAAGAAATCGGTTTACGGAGTCCTGATTTGACGATGATATTACTGGACCATGTTCCAGCTAGCTCTATAGTATTTAGTTGAAGGAAGCATGGACTATGCTGAAACCAGCATTTGAAAAAGATACTGGATATTTGAACATTGTGTATTTTGTTCGCAGCGATGAACGTACATCAGCAGCCGTCCAATTCACCGAACAAATGCAACTACTCTTATAAATCCCGCATAATATCCTGCACAGCCTTTGCGGCGAATTTCTTCCTCTGAGCCTCAGGCAACTCGGCGCTCATATCTAGAACACGGTCAGCACTACACTCAGTCACACGTTGCATCCAACATACCCCGTATAGACTGCATACGCATCATCAGCGCCTCAATAGACTCAACCTTATCCTCCTCATTACCATCCTCCTCGCTATCCTCATGTCCATCCCCACCACGCTCAATAGCCATGCGCAGCCCGAACATCTCACGTTCCAGCTCATTGACTTCCTCCCCAAAGCCACGCGAGTGCGAATTATCACCACTCATAAAGTCCTCAAAATCATCATCCGACCCGAGTTCGTCGGCCTCGAGCGTATCCCCCGAAGCTGTCCAGTCGTGTGTTTCCAAAACTTCTTTGATACGAGGCATGCCCTCGTACTCTATCCCCCATTAGCACCACTCCGGGAAAAGGGGGCCCATCGCAAGCGCATTTTCCACGATAGATTCGAGGATGCAGTGCATGAGGCCGCATTGGAGATGGGGGATGACAATGAGGCTGCGATTGATATTATCCTGGATACATAGGCGGGAAGAGATGCCATAACCCAGTTCACGATAGAATAAACCGCAGCTGCATTGTCGTCCTCGATCCCTAGTGCAGCCTCATGCGCTGAATCCTCAAAGCGAACATGGAAATTGCGCCTGCGATGGAATAAATCAAAAAACACACCTCCGAACTTATTCCTCGTCACTTCACCCTGCTCCGTCGGATCCCATTCAATGACCTCCCACCCAAACAACCCCATATCAAACATCTGATCTTCCCACCACCCAACCGACAATGGCGCCGCATCTTCCCCAAGCCCATCATCCCCGACACCAAGCTCCAGTGCATCCTCATCTTTCGAAGATGCAGCTGGCACACTCTTCCTCGATCCAACCAAAATCAACACCCCCGGAACATCACCCACACCACCGCGCTCCTCATCAATACACGACTTCACAGCCGCAACATCGCGCATTAGCTCGCGGATAGCGCGTACATCCTGACGCTCGATAGGACCCGTATCTTTATCACTCGAGCTTGGCTCGGGAGCCCGCACGCAAACTACCAAAGCACCGACAGCGTCGCGCACGATCTCAGCTTCGGCGCTCAGGAATTCCGTGCACCACTGGCTTGACGTCGTCTCTGTTGTTTCTGTAGAGAGCGGGATTTCATCAACCCATAGTGGGACTTCTGCGGTATAGTATTTTGTTGAGAGGCGGAGGGGGCTGTGTGTTGTGTATCCTGCGAACGAGGTTGTGGTTGGTGTGGTGGAGGGAAGGGTAGATGGTTGCGAGGGTGATGTGTTGGCTGTTTCTTGCTGGGGAGGATCGGTGACTGGTACTCCTGTGAGGGCGTGTAGGAGAGGTGGGATTGTTGTGAGGGATTGGGATGTTGGTGTTAGGATGAGGAGACGGCGGGGGTTGGCGATGTTCTTGATTTTGGGGTTTGAGTCCCCGGGAACCGAGGTGGAGGTCATTGTAGGATGGTTTTCTGATTGTGCTAATCTTTCATAGGACTTTGTGTAGATTTAAGAGAGGGGGTGTTGGTCGAGTCGAGAAATCGTCGGTGGGGTGTAAGAGGGAAGATTGTCCCCGCATAAGCAAAATATCTTGCGGAGATGTGTCGAGTCCGCCTATCGCTATCAGCATGACCTTGCAATTACCACGACATTACACCCCAACGCTAGGCGGGTTCTACATTTTTCACCTACCAGCCTGATTCTAATGCCTTACTTATCACTCTGAGTAGTTTCAACAGATGAGAAATACTCACTACAAAGTGCTAGTCTAAAATAGAGTAGTGAAATGGAGTGATAAAACAATGGTGTGGTGAAATAGCAGGGGGTGGTGAATAGCAGGGTAGGGAAACAGGGGTGGTAAAACATAATTGAGGACAGGCGAAGGCTATCAAAACAGCGCTCACACAGCCCACCAACGCCTACTGGCGCAGCGCTAGACCGGCTTATCAAAGCCTGCGAGCTCTCAATGCATACCACTGCCATCCTCACAAAAGAAATCCATGATTTGCGCGCCGCCAATGAGAAGAAGAAGCAAAAGCGAGCTACATCTAATAAGAAGATTTGTCGCGAAGAAGGCCTATCGATTGGTGAAGCTCGCGAGCTAATATTGAGCTCAAACCAGGCCTCTGAAGCTCAATCTACTGCGCCACGCACGCCACCGCGGTGTAGTGACTGCCAAGAGCTAGGGCATCAAAGAAACCAGTGCCCTAAGCCATTTGATAGGTAGCTTTTGTGTATATAGGAGTTGTGGTAAAAAATAATAATTTACCTCCTATCGAGGAGAGAAATAGAGCTATATACTTACGTAAATAGAGGAGGTTCCTTGACTACCTAGCCTAGGTACTCGTCCCGCACAACTAGATCACCCGGAACTTTAGGATAGACATCCCGTATATATATCTATTCATATGCCAACCTTGCTAGCTCTAGGCCCGCTGGCTATGGAAATTCGGAGTCGGAGTACCCCATACGCAAACGCTATGGTATATGTGGAAGGAGCCTTTGTATCGAGACCAGAGGACCTTCAACTTGAATTTAGAGCGGCCGTTCGTGTGGCGGGGGATGAAAGTGGCCAGAGGGAGTGTGAATACAAGGCGGGATGTAGAGTGGGATCGTCATAGATAAGAGGGCAGAAACCCTTAGACTAATGCTGCTAGAAAATTCTCTTGTATGTCAGGGAATGTAGATTGGAATTTCCAACTATCTATAAGCGTATCTATGCCGGTAGCAGGTTAATATATCTAGATAGATGATATAGGAGGGGGTTGGACATAATGATTTGCTATAAGGTCCATAGGTCACCTAAGGTGCCCTCGCTTCCCGAGGCGGTAGCCTTACCGTCACCAATATCACATTATTCAGAGATACCTAAGTATAATATTTCCAAGGTCACCCCAATCTGGAAAGTCTGATTACAGTCTTGGTGTGCACTGGGTTTGTTTAGACCCAATGGCTCATTCTAAAGGAAACAAGGCCATCAACACAATAAAGAGGTTGTCATATCCATACTCTCAAGGAAGCTTTAGAAAGGAAATGCAAGGGAAGACATCCGTTGATTCAGGTATTCATGAGTGGGAAGATACAGTTCTCGCGGATGAATGCCCCAGCGCAGCAAGACGGAAGCGCGAGAAATTTCCTTAAATCCTTTGAAAACGCAAAAAGCATAAACGCCAACCACTAGAAGCTGCCCGATCTTGAAATTGCGCTCTCATCCCATTATTTCGTTCAAGGTCTCCGTGTTTGACCGCGCGCACGCTGCACGGTGGCCTTACCACGGGCCAAACCGACACCGCGCCCACGCTGGCCTCGTGTACGGAACATGGGGGCGTTCCTGTAGAGAAAAAAGAGAAGTCAGAATTGATGGTCCTCGAACGGTGGAAGTAAAGCCACGCCGATGTAATTGCTCGGACTCTCCACGTACCTCAGCATGTCCGGCACGATGAAGAATCGCACATGGCTACCCCGAATGTAGACCTGGTCAAGATGCGAGACGCGACCATCGCGTGCTGTGACGGTAATGTCCTTGAGCTGGACGTTCATGTTGTCTTCGGCTGTTGAGACGAAACACGTTAGCGAGATTCAACTAGTAGCACGAGTTGAGCGAGACGAGTCGGCCATAACAGACCAATCGTTCTCCCCCGGATTGAAAGTGTATTAACAGTACGCACCTTCCAGCAGCTTCCCCCGGTAGACGACACCGGATGTAATCTCGAGCGTCACGACATGGCCCTGCGAGGACGAGTTAGCGGTCTGCGCACGCGATCCAGCCTATTCCACCTCCAAGCAAAGAATTGTATCCATTCCTCTTGCAGCGGAAACTGCAATGACCCAGCGGAGAGCAAGAACACACCTGCGCTTCGTTCAGGAGCTTGATCGGGATGCCGATCGTGCTGGTGAGCTTGCCCATTTCGACGGCTGAATGTGCGACACGGAAAGGAGGATTCGGCTCAAAGAATGTGCAGAATATCCCAGTAACGATCAAAATCGGCAGATCGTGTTCGAAGAGGGAAAGGCGAGCAGCGGTGGCAGGTGGTGGGACGACGATGGAGTTGGAGGATCGAAAGGTGAGTTTTGCGGCCGAGCTCCTCCTTTCCGCTTTGGGCGACCCGCGCTTTCACAATACTTTACTTCACTCACTTCATTCATGAATCTACGATAACCACACTCGTTACAATCCAAATCAAGGAGAAGATGACAGGCTTACCAAACTCCAACCTCCACGCCTTCAACTTGGCCGTGCAAACTCTTCTCAAACAACCGGCCCAGTTCCTCCCACACCTCACCATCCCAACCTTCACGCATCTCCCCGAAGAACTCGGTCCACACCTGATCAACCACCTAAGTCGGGATAACACACAGTCAGAAAAGAGTCCACGAACACCAACCATCCGCGCCCTGGTCCTAGACAAAGACAACACTCTCTGCGCACCGAAAACAACAACCTTCCCACCACAAATCCTAACAAAACTTCAATCCCTTCGCACATCCCCAACATCCCCCTTTTACCAATCTACAAACCCGCACTCAATCCTCATCGTCTCCAACCGTGCCGGCAGCCACCCTTCATTCGAGCAAGAAGTCCACGAACTCGAATCCCAGCTCGCGCATCTCCAGATCCCAGTATTCAGGCTTCCGGCGGGCACGGGGAAGAAGCCGTTCTGTGGAGATGAGGTTGTAAAGTGGTTCCGGGAGAGGCAAGTAGTGAAGTCGCCGGATGAGATTGCTGTTGTTGGGGATCGATTGGGGACGGATGTACTTATGGCGGGGTTGATGGGGTCTTGGAGTGTTTGGTGTAAGGAGGGTGTTTTTGAGATTGGGGAGGAGGGGAAGCCACGGAGAAATGTGTTGGAGAAGATGGAAGTCTGGATTGAGAGGTATCTTAGGGAGAAAAAGGGGATGAAGGCGCCAGTGCCGAAGGGGTGGGAGTTGTAGTAGGTGCATCGTGGTAAAAGGTGTATGATACATAGAATGATGTCCAGGTGTAGACTAGTTATACTCCGTACATATCTTAATAGAATACAATACCAAACCTACAGAAATGTATAACAAAAAGAAGTATTTGCTTTGGACCCTAGTGTCAATCTCCCTCGTTTACTGCCAGACCAGCGCCATCCGCGCAATGTAGTTGCCCGTTGCCCCGACGGGATATTTCAACCCAGCACAGAACGCCCGAACATCGGTGTCGGCGTCATCAGACCCAAACAGGTGCCGACATGACAATGGAAGCGGATAGACCGACTTCAACCCCATGAGAAGAACCCATCACGGGGAATGCAATCCATGTATATGGGAACCATCTTGAAAGTCACACACACACACACACACACACACACACGCATACACAAAGGAAAGGAAAGAAAAAAGAAGAAAGATCAGATAGGGAGTCGCTGTCCGAGTCGGTCTGTTGGGCATCACCACGTAAAAGAAGATCCTGGCCAGTAAACCAAAAATTCAAAAATGGAAAGCGAGTTGGCCAGGGGCCAAAAAGAAAAAAAAGAAAAAATCAGGAATCAACCAAAACATCCGGGATTCCAGAAAAAGTAAAAAGCAGAAAATCGCTGCAGGACCGGCCCAGAATAGAAAGGTATTAATACAACGCACAAGACAGAAGGGATATATGTCACGCAATAAACAAAAACAGCAACCATGCCATCGGATTTGCTTTCCAGCCGTCACTAGCGAGATATGAGTTGTCCAGGAGACTGGGTCAACAGCCATGTCAAGACAGCGTGTTGTCCCCTGAGACAGTTGGTGACTCTATCCACTGGACAAGGAAGCCTCCGAAGTAGAACCGAGAACCCATCAACATAAGCGCCACAAGCACTCCAAAGGCCGTGAAACGTCAAAGAGACAAGAGAAAAAGAGCTTCAAGATCAACTTCAGGATGACCCAGAGGGCAGGCCCTGCGAGTTTATCTCGTCGAGATTGAGCATGCCGTGGGAGTAATCACCCATCCCAGGAGAAGCATGACCAGACATGCCGTGCATCGGTAGCTCGAAAGTAGGAGCGTCGTGCGAGACCGCATAGTTGAAGTTATGCTTGGGGTACATATCGGTCATGGAAAGACCATCCTCAACAAAGGGAGACTTTTGATCGTGCGCAAAGCCATACATATCCGACGAGGAGTGGGACAGGTCGGAGAGCGGGGGAGAGTGGTTGGCGATCATCGGGTCCGCAGAACTAACGCTAGAGTAGGGCGATGTTGCGTGTGACGCGACAGTCGAAGAGTCCGAAGGCCCAGTTCCAAACGGAACGTTAAACTGAGGCGCCATGCTGGCGACCGGTGTCGAATCACCTTGAGCGGCACTGCTGAACATCGATGGGCTGGCAAAGTCGGACGGCGACGCAGTAGTATTTGCAGACATTGAGTTTGCTCGGAAGTCAAGTCCATATCCATCAGTATCAATGCGCAGGTCCGCGGGTAGAGCGTGTGCTGACTGCGGGACTGGGGCATAGATGCCGGACTCGGTGTGGTGGTTAAACGGAGCCGGCGTCTGCGGCATACGGAATGAGGTCATTGGAGCCTGCAATGCTGAGAAATCCACTGCGACTGGCACCGAGCGGCTTCGCTGGCGCTTGTGTCCACGAGCGGCCGGAGTGTTAAAGCCCAGCTGGTTGTGATCATGATAAGGATTCAAGTAGGCAGCGGGCTGGAAGTGGTTCGGTTGGGAGGCTGGGCGCTGGATAAAGGGCGGCGACATGGCGCCGGGCACGGCAAAGTTGTTGCTGTTGCCATTGTTATACGCTAGGCGTTTTTGGAAGGATTCTAGCGAAACGAGCTTGGCAAGCTGCACGCTCAGGACCTTGGGATGGCCTCCCAGATGATGAACCATAATTTGACTCGCTTGCTGTTCCTCGGTGAAATCACCACATTGATAGAAGCCCCCAGAGTTGGAGGAATCCATGTAGAACAGCGGGGGGCGGTTCAGTTCCACAAACAGACCACCAGGCCGGGGCGGTGCGCCATTCGGCCCAGGGTTCGAGTCTCCAGTCTCCAGGGTGATGTTCTTGATGTGCGCGAAGGGGTACTCGATTTTGTAGCCGGCAGAATCGTTGTTGATATAGTAGGTCATTGAAGCTTTGTCAGGCGAATAGAAGATGACCAAATCCATTGCATTCTGCCCGATGCGACGCCAACTTCCAATCGTCAAAGAACGGCAGGTGAAGTGAGAAATAACTGTGACAAGTCAGTATGTTGGCCAGTTCGCGCCTTCAGGTTGTCGTGTACGTACCGACTTTACCATTCGGGTTAGATTCGTTGCCATACATGCTGGGTGCCCCGTATCCAACTGAGCGCCCAAAGGGATCTCGTGTCCCGGGTTTGGTGGGATCGAATTGCATCGCAAGGTAATGACGCATTGACTCGGGGATCGAGTCGCAGCCCTCGCCAGTCTCAATGCTCTTCTTTGCGAGCATCTTAATTTTGGCGCGACTGTTTCAATCAGCAAGAGATTCTAAGAGTCCAACTCGATCAGACCTACCGATTTTGAAACCAGATCTGAACGGATCGCTCAGTCATATTGATATCCGATGCAATACGCTCTCGGGTGGCCGCAGTTGGGGTGGGGTTCTTGTTGAACTCGACCTCGAGAGTGACCAGCTGGTCCTGCGTTGCCCGTTGGCGTTTGTTGTTCTTCTGCTGTTGAGTAAGGGTGCTCTTGCGCGGCGGACGGCGCGAGGTCGAGCCCGAGGCAGCTGTCGTGGCACTCGAAGTCGACGGAGAAGGGGTGGAGGTTGGGGACGAAGATGATGCCGTGGTGCCCGCGCCCGTCGAGGGGTCGGGAGTTGCTGTCAACGAAGACATATTGCGACACAATCCAGCGGGTAATCGGCCGGAGAAATCAAGTTTGCGAGAACCAGAGGGTATTTTCGTGTAAAACGTATAGCGTATACGTTTCTCTCAAAGAAGCTGATCAATGTGTGACGATCCGGCCGACGAGTGGAGATACTGGTGCAGAAAACGACTGATGGTCTTCAAATCTAGTCTCTCGAAGCAGCGTCAAGCGCGAGAGATCTAGACGAAGGAACAAAAGAACGAACGAAATCGCTCTGGCGTAAGGAGATCGAGTCGCGTTCGCGTTCGATGGCGTCCACGTCAGAAACGGGGGGGTTGGGTGGTAAGGGTCACGTCGCAGAGGCGCCCCGAGCAAAAGAAGGAATAAAAAGAAGGCTGGCCTATGCAGCTCAAATAGAAGAGCGATTGATCCTTGGGGATCGACCGAACGTAGAAAGCGAGGAAGGTCGGACTGAGGGGAATCGCAATACCCGGGTTGAATCGATCAACGGGGTTCGAGATCGGTTGGAGGGAAACCGATCGGAAAAGAAGCGAGAGACGGAGAGAAAGAGTGGTATAGGTCGCCGCTGAAAGAGTGAAACGAACGACCTGGCAAAAGAGAAAAGAATGGGATGGCGTAGAGGGAAAGGAAGACACAAAGTGAAGAGAGAACAAGGAGATCAGGAGATGCTGACTCAGTATGGAGAACCCGAGAAGCGCCCGCGACTATTAGCACCTCGTGGGGCCCTCAATCGCTTACCACCAGCATTAGGGCCTCGACTTTGTGTTTTTTTTACTACGATCTGGTCTGGTCTGGTTTCTGTATCTGCACCTCTTGTGGGTGTGTCCGTTGTGTCTACGTATTAGCGTATCAGCGTGTCTCCGTGCCCTTCCCTTCCCGGTTTCTACTGCCCCTGCATCGGCCTGCATACAAACTGCACGATTTTGAGCTTTTTTGCTGCGCTCCTTACTCGACTCGCATCGCACAGATTACTGTACTACTGTATCAATGTACCACAGCAAGATGGAAGGATTGGAAGAAGCATGGCCACGACCGTGGGCACTGAGGCGTCCCCTCAGCACCAGTCTACTTCTCTCGACCCTCTCGACCATCCATAACCTCAACCGATCGTCGCCAAATTCCGCCGAATGGAAACTACCACGTGAGTTTCGCGGGGATCTGAAACACCGGACTGACTTTTGACGCATCGATTTACCTGTTTCATTGCGTCCGCCTACAATTTCTCATCACCAACCTAGGACAAATCCACAAGAAAAGAGTTTGTTCAGGTCCCTGAAAACCGGTTACCCCTGATTCGATAATACCGCAGCCACGACTCCAGTCCCACCGTCGGACAGCCACGGTTCCAGAGGCTGATCCATCAGATCAGAGCCAATGAGCGTGGAGTTGCATCTGTGACCCATGGAGCCCCGAGTTTGCGGACTGAGAGGGGGAACAGCATTCAGGTACCCGCCCCGGGTACACTTATGATTGGCCTGACGCACCATGACAGGTCATTCCAGACTCCGATGGCGGTGTCGCGTTGGACAGACTCAGCCCCAGACTGACCAGGGTGCAACCTGTCTAGGCCTGACCAGTTAGCGTACCCCCACTATCTTGCCTCCAGGTCAAGTTAGTCGCGGCGCCATTGGCCCGATCGGTCCGAGACGACCAGGGATGACGATGTGTTCTTTGCCTGCAGCGCACGTCGCAAATACGAGTCCGTGCGAGCCTTCCGGAGCATCCGATGTTTTGAATCTTAGAATGGTATAGTGCGAGGCGCGAAACATGGTGCCTTGGAGGCTGTCAGGCTGCACTCCGTCATTTTCTGTCGAATCGAACCAGAAAGGGCCCGGGCAACCAAGGCGTACCACCTCGGGGAGTGGTACGACCACAAAAGGCTCTGGTCCAAAAAAAGAACAAAAGAATTGTGGGCGAACCCACATTCCTCTGGGTGTGGCAGCGCCGCGACCTTGTGTGGGTTCGCCTGACGCGGACTAGTGTGCATCTTCTTGTTGCCAACCACCTCGAGCTGGGATGCCTCGCACCACGACAGCTCGAGGCCCTTTTCTATAGCCATATATGCACACCGTCTTAACCTGCTCTCTTTGTCACTTCATAAACAAGTCAAAATATGGACAGTCCGAGCCAAAGCCTGGACCGTGCGTCGGCGAGAAGCTCTTGTACGATGTTGATCACGCTTGAGATCACCCTAAAATCACACGTAGAGTCTGAGAACACGTGAAATATACGCCGAAAATATGGCCCGAGGCCAGAAACGGCCGCCTTTCCACCCATAACTTCCCATAATTTCGGATAGCGAGCGGCGACTAAAACGACGCCGAAAATGCGTCCCTCTGCAGCTAAATCAAAGTCCCCTCACTTTCCGCCTAGCCCGGTTGAGCGCCTATAAGAAGCTTCGTCCCTCTCTTCTGGTACCTAACAGGCAATTCACAGGTCCGTTGTTTACACTGCACTGGCAAACGTTCTTACGTAGATAAAGTTGCACCTCGAACGTATTGGCGTGATTCTATGAGGCCACATTGGACTACGAGCGTGTCCTCAAAGTTCATCTTGCCACTTCAAGCTCGGTTGGCATTTTGCCGCTGCGATATACTTAGAAACAAGTCCTGTCAAAAAATGAACAGACAACTTTGCTGGTCCATAGCCCTGATCTTCTCGTCTGCATTTAATACCGCAGGACCAGCTGCAGGACCAGCCTGCAATCCGATGGAATCTGTCGATTCCGCCTCGTCGGTAATATCCCAGACCCGTTGCGTAAGCTGCATCGCCATGTTCCGCTGCTGTTCGCGATAGTACTCGGTCATCGAGTCGTGCTTCTGCCGCACCCAAACGCGGTCTTCGAGACTAACAGCCTCTCGGGCAGCAAGATAGAACGGCTGAGGCAGGGACGAGTCTGGTCCACAACCCGTAGACAATTGATCCATGAGGCCGAAGCACGTATGCATCAGATGTTGCACCCGGGGACTGCGGGTCGAATCACGAAACACGCGACGTGCCAGTAACAGATGAGCAGTCCAGTAGAAACACTCAGTGAGAATATCCAGGGGCGGGCGCGCGCAGTCTCCTGGGACCATTCCCCTGAATTCCGAGCCCCAAGAACGAAGGTCACTCTCGACTTGATAAGCCTGTGCGAGGATATCATTGAACGACGCACGATGCTCCAGCCGTTCCTCCACGTCGCATGCCAGATGCGAAATGCGCACTAAAAAGCACATCAGCGGCTGTGGACAGCCGGTCATATTGTGGAATGATGGCTCGGTGTTGTCCCATCGCCCCGGGTCGGGCTGATGAAGTACAAAGTTACGCGGGGCGTACGGTCGTCTTTGCCGGGAGATGGCTAGCATCACATCTACCATGGCGAATCGTTGCACTGCCATGCGTGCAAGCGTACTATGCGGTACCTGGCGGAAGTGATCCAGCGTCTGCATGAGGAATGAGGCGCATTTGACGTGTGGTTCTAGGACCCCGTCTGCCGACTGGGCGACGACAATCCCTTGTAGGACTATCGCTGCGAGGAGCACTTCGTGATCCACATTGCTTGTATCAGTGCCCCCTGTTTCACAGGTCCCGGCTGCATCAATTGCGTGAAGGCTCTGTCCAAGGGTTCTCAGCATTCGTTGCTGACGTTGTGCTGCTGTTAACACGTTCCCGAGACCAAAGTTGAGCATGTGCTCTGTAGCGATGCAGACAATAGTCTCGAGTAAGATTGGCGAAGTTAAAGCCATGAACGATAATTGCCGGTATGGATTGTCGGGGCCATCCAGCGCAGGTACATTCGAGGATACCAGCCTCACGTCTGAAATCCATGGTTAGTACCGTGATCACATATCATTCATACGGCACATACAATATTCCCATGCATGTCTATCCTCTTCGGATTGAAGTATAGCATTTGGAAAAGCAGACGGGGACCTTCCCATCACTCCTATTCCATCCATAAGCCGAGTACTTCTGCGAGGCCGATGTCTTGACACCGTCGGCTGCGTCTGGCGGACCCATTTTAGCCCCGAGGGATATTGGCAGTCCAATTCACGCAGAGAGCAAAAGGAACAGACAGGCCGTTTCTCGTCACATTTATGATGTTTCTTGCGACACCGGAGACAGCCTGTCGCCTCATATTAGTATCTGTACTGATATTTCCTCGACATTTGTCAATACCGGTCTGTGATCGCTGGAATCGATCTCCACGGGTCATCCCGCCAGCACGACAAGCATATGCGCTGATGAACGCTGATTCTTCGGTGACAGCCACGAAGAGTGTTCTCTTATCAAGACGACCCGATCACATGATGACAGAGTGGCCAATAAAAGAGCAGCAGCATCCCGTTTCCTCTCTGGGTTAGGGATATATGAATGAACTGTGTTGCCTTGATTCCATCTACTTGATACCAATCTTCTCTGCAGCTGTGTGCTTGAAGGGTGGCGTCTCATATCTTGGGGCGCTTCGGTGTTACGACTCGTATAACGAATTCATATAGTTCATTTGGTTTGTGAGAAACTAGTGTAGAGTGGAAATAATCAAATTAAGGTTGATCGGTAGCCAAAGAGTATCGATCAGCCCAAGACCTCCTTAACGACACGAGCTGTCCGTTCGACGATCATCTCAATCTCAGAACGCGTGGTATTGTACGGTGGTGCCAAGCAAACGTGATCACCATTGACACCATCTGCTCCGCCATTGCCAGGCATCAGCGAGATAGCATACTCTGGCTTGAGACCAGTCACATGAATAGTCCATGCAAGCTTCTTGGCCGGCGGGTACGGCTCCTTCGTTTCCTTGTTCTGGACAAATTCAAGCTACAGACGGTTAGTAAGGCTTAAAGACATGGCAGGTATAATAAACTTACCGCCCAGAACAGTCCTCTTCCACGGACGTCCCCAACGTGAGGATGGCCATCAAATTCCTCGTGGAGAAGTTGACCGAGGTATTCACCCATCGCGCGAACATTAAGCAGCAGATTGTCTTCCTGGATAATCTGCTGCACTCTGACCGCAGCGGCACAGGACACTGGGTGGCCTTGATACGTCTGACTGTGAGCAAATGCGCCGGTGCCCTTCGTCAGAGTATCGACAACATGCTTGTTCAAGAGTAGTCCGGCAATAGGGGCGTATCCAGCCCCAAGTCCCTTGGCTATGGTCTGCAAATCGGGAATAACATCTTCCTGCTCCCAGGCATGCAGCGTCCCTGTGCGTCCCATACCGGACATGACCTCGTCCAAAATGAACAAGGCTCCATGCCGCTCGCAAACCTCCTTCATTGCTTTGAGATATCCGGGTAGTGGGGGAACACATCCCAAGGTCTTTAAAATCATGTCAGCAAGTTCCTTTCAACACTGGCTTTTTGGGCTTACCGCGCCGGCCATCGTCTCTGCCACGAAAGCACAGACAGTGTCTGGTCCCAACCTCTGGAACTCATCTTCCAATTCCTGGGCAAGCCTGGCAACATAGCTTTCAGTGGTTTCACCAGTTTGCATGCCACGGTAGGGGTAGCAAGGAGAGACATGACTAGTGTTCTTCGCTAGAACCTTCTCGTAAAGTGCCCTGCGGCCAACATGGTGCCCGACCGAAAGTGACCCAAGTGTGTTACCGTGGTATGACTGTCTGCGAGAGATGAAGTTGGCTCGCTGTGGCTGGGGAATAGGCAGCTCCATGAAATATTGAACAGCCATTTTGATTGAAGCTTCTACAGCTTCGGTACCTGAACAATTGATATTATCAGTAATCGAGACGTAACCCCAAGCTCATGGCTTCAACCTACCGGAGCTCACGATGAAAGCCCGCGACATCTTTCCTCCAGTTGAGTCAACCAGAATCTTAGAAAGACTCTCTGCAGCAGTGTTGGTAAAGTAAAGCGAATAGCAGTAAGAGACCTTTAGCAGTTGCTGCACTATAGCTTCATGCACGCGCGAGTCACTGTGGCCAAGACAAGACACGGCAGCGCCGCAGGTGGCGTCCAGTATTTCCAAACCATCCTCAGTGAGGAGGTAGCTTCCCCTGCCCTTGACGATATTGAGAGGTTTCTGACAAAGCTGGTGGTATAGAACGCCGCTGTCTTTGGCGATGTCGTTCTCAAGCGGCTTCTCGGTCGTGGCGGGTGCCACCACTTCGGCTGTATCTGGCTTGTAGTCACCCATAGTGTACGGAATATTTAGGTATCAATAGAGGAAAGTCTCTCGAGGGGATGCTTCAAAGGTTAATACGAAAAGAGATGTACGAAAGAACAAGTAAAAACAATTTGCAACGGGAAGATCCCAGGATATAAATATTGGGAACACTTCAGTGGTCTTGGCTCTGAGCAACCATAATCCCCATAGTCCTAGCTCACTTCCCAAGAGCATTATCTAAATGAAATCCTCGTGATTGGCGGACGACGAAGTAAATGTGAACAGAGAGTAGCTTATCAGTCGAACAGCTAATCCCGAAGAGGAAATCTTTGTCGGACCCACAGCATCGGACTGGGATATTGAAGATCATCGAATCAGAGGTGCGATAAGAGAAACGATTTCAATGTTGCTCCAGCTGCCTCGGGGTACCCAGGTGGTAGACGATATCATCGGGCACATGTTTCATTACGTTGGATTGGCTAGAGAGTCCGAATGCTCAATAGACTTGGAGTTGATTTGACCAGCCATTAAAGCTGCGTATATTTAGTCCGGGCCCCGGGGAGTCCATCTTTATTAGGCAAATATTGAAGAAATGTTGTTCGACTCGAGTGACGTCGGAGACGAATCTTCAGAAAGCACTAGCAAGACAAAACAATTAAAAAAGGGCAAAAACATACAACAGCAGGGATTCGCTGGTGGTCACCCACCCAACTACTAACCTGCCGGCGTGTGGCTTAAGTACGGCTGAGCGGACGGGAAGCCCTGTTCTCCACACCCTATGGTCGTATGTACTAATAATGTCACTTCTGGGGTATATAAGTGTAAATGTTTGATAGACATAGTGAGAACCGAATGACCGGGAAAGACGACCTCGCAATCACTATTTATGTTTGAAGAGTGCTTACTGATACTCAGAACATGCACGTATTATAGGAAAAAGTTGTGACTGGGTATTATTTGTGTCATTCCTCAATTTTCTTAACTGTAAAGAGTTTGCTAGGTATACTTTCCAGCATTTTGAGACAAACCGAAAGTGCGATACATCTATGGAATAGAATCAATCCACAGCAATCCGGAATCTCTGCAAGTCTTTCTTCACGATTTCATCGAAACGTCCTTCAAGCTCACAAACATCCCATTTGCAGGAGAGGAAACGACCATTGAGGGCCTTTCGTTGTCTCTTGGAAGTGCCTGGAGTTGATAACCAGACGCAGAACGCACCAACCAGATCAGGGCTGTCATTCAACACTAAGATTTTGCAAGAATTAATACGGATCCTTCAAACCTTGTATTGCAGTTGAAAAGGAACTGGACATACTCTTCCTGATATTCTCGGGCACGTCATGTTTGATGAATCCGCTCATCATACCGCCTGGGTGCACACTTGCACAGAATAAACCGCGACTTGAATATTGCTCATTGATCATCTCGATCAATCTCGCCTGGGCCGCCTTACTCACACAATAGTGAGCATGACCACCCATCCCAGCAACCGTGGGCGTGGCCATAGAGTTGATCGCGATGAAAGACATAGCATTTGACTGGGTTGACTCGAGCAAAGGCAGCAGATAATGTGCCGCATAAAAGCAGCCAATCGTGTTGACGTCAAATGCAGCCCGGTAGTCATCTGGCGGCTCCTGGGCAACATCAAGTACAATCGGACCCGAGTAGCCCGAATTCACCACGGCAACATCCAGACGCCCGTCAAATTCAGATTTGACGGTCTGTACAATCAATGCGAGATCTTTCTCGGATGTTATGTCGCATTCCGAAAGGACCACTTTGATCGTAGAGCTGATCGATCGAACTTCGTTGGCCGTTTCTTCTAGGCCAGAACGTGTGCGAGCAGCGAGGATGAGACCCGATGCGCCAGCCTGGGCATATGCTCGAGCAAGTCCGCCACCTGCTGCGCCTCTTCCACCAATTATACAAACGACGAAAGGCGAGGGTAGTTTCACGCGTGCCGGATCTATCGCTGGATAGGGCGTGGTGTGAAGTGTGGGAACGAAGTTGCGGCAGTGCTGCGCATTGAGCTGGCTTGGCGTGGGTGTCATCATGATAGTGTATCTTCAAGGTAATGTTAGAAAAAATAACCCATTCTTTAAGAAGACGATTGGGTTATATAACCTTGGAAGCCTTGTGTGAAGTCGAATGCTGCGCGGACTTAACCGGACTTAACCCGGGGACTTGCGACTGAGGTGAGAGAAGAATGGTGAACTTCGGCACATAAAGTTTCGCAAGTACATCGAGAAAGAACTTTGGCAGACATCTAGAAAGGAATTTGAAGGGTATTTAGACAACCGATTCACACGCAATGGGGCGGTCATATACCAAATCAGAAACACGCCGAGAATTTAGAGTTGCAAGAGACGCAACAAATTTCAGAAGGCACACTAAATGACAGGCTCACCTAATACTGTGCAAGGCGTCGTTGAAAACGGTAGCGCTTTACCAGTTGCATAGGCTGGCGGCCATGGTGGTGTAGTTGTCTGGGTGTGTCATCCAACCACCAAAACAGCTGTCAGGGAGCTCTTGGTGATTTGCTGGGTGATTGCAGACATCAACAGCCGGAAGGCAAGCATATCTGCACTGTTGAAGATATTGAAGGGACCGTGTAAGTGGATGGGGAGATGAGCTGTAAGCTTTGCACCTCCTCTTTCCAAGAACTCCAGGTACCGGGGCGAGGGATTTGCGAGTATTATCCATGTCTCAAAGCCGAACTGGCCGACCATGAGGTATCTGGGGACTTAGCATTTTTAGTGCTTGGCTTGTGAATGAAGAATATGCTTACCGTCGCTACATCTTTTAGTCGGGTAAGGTACGATGGCCCGAAGGGAGGACACAAATAGATGCATAGGGGCTGTTCCTTCTTATGAGAGAGATTCAGGTGAGTGAAAGGAAATAGGTGATAGTAAAGAAAGAATTCTCGGAGTGGGAGATGAGTGAAAATGAGGGAAGAGAGGGAAAGGATATGATAAAGTCCGGGGTAAAGGGAATAGTAATAGTGTTAAGAGTTTTCTATTTCCTTAACTCTCACTTTTATACAAAAATTAGATATAGATATAGATATATAGCAGCAAAATGAGCACAATAAGCATAAGATAAGGACTTACTAGGGTTAATCTCGCTTACTTCTAAGCTTACTTATACTCCCCGAGTCTCAGATAGCTCTTACTTCTCCCCTCACTTCTGCCCTTAATATCCTTGTACTTCCTGATATCGTCCGCCTTGTCAGGGGCTACCTTAGCGAGCAAAGCAAGCTCTTTACTTGAGACTCGTCACTCGTACCTATATCTGGCGAGAATCAAGTGGAGGAAATCTGGGGAATAGAGCCCCTCATGATCTTAACCTCCAGGATGAGCGTATTGGAGTACTTCCTGCAGGAAATACGCAGCAAGGTCCTCACATCCGTAGGTATCTGGATAGGCAAGCGACTTCACTTTTGGAAGGATACAGAATGACTGTATAACACAGTTGGTAATGCCAGGGTATGTTGACTTCATACTCTTGACCCCTCTCGGTATGAATATTTTCATTCTTGTTGAGAAAATTCCGGCTAACACTAGAGAGTTCAGACCTTAATAAATTAAGGTACAGCATCCCAAGGACATCCCCAAGGCTATAAAAGAGTCCTTCTGCCCTCGATCCTCTTTCTCCTCACCGTCGCCAAACATATGCTCCTCTTGAAAATTACGGAGGCCTCGCAAGGCACGACCCATCAAGCCGCAGGTTTAGATGGACCAGACGAACATGTTCTATACGGTTGCAGACGCCCCCAACTTCCTTAAAGAATACTGAAAGTGGGTCGCTACTTTCGCTAGACGCCTTGACAAGCACAACGCAACCGAGACTCCCCGTGCTCTCAATATTCACGAGGATGGAACTATTGTTCCTAGGCGTATCTTGTATGTCTGGGAAAACAATGGTTCCATCTTCGTGAATACTGAGATCATTTGGAGAGGTCGGGTTATTTTCGAAAAGATCTCTGGCTTACTGCGGAATTGTTACCAGTTATACCTGATCACAGTTAACGCTCTTGTGAAGGGGGGCTGAAAGAATAGTACAGTCCATTTCCGTGCGAAAACTACGTAAATGCATTTCCGTCATCGTCCAGCCCCACGGAGGAGCCAGCGGTGCTGACTGACACGGTGAGAGAAATTCCAGGCTGGATATCAAAATACACCCGATGGATGCCGGACTACGATATGCAGAACGCACAGGAGGGCATCAAAAAACTCCTAAGATTAAGAAGGAAACAATTGGGTCACAAAGCCTACAGAAATCGCTGAACTATAAATAGTATAGAATTCCAATCTGATCTAATAATTAGGGTCACACAGGCACAGGAGTCCTGTAATCCGAAGGATATCAATTCAACGGAAATGTCACACTATAGCACCATCTGCCACCTCACCTTCTTCCCTTTGATCAGATCCAAAACACCCATAGGTAGGAACTGTTTATCCACGAGATTCAGACCACCAAACTTGGTCAGAAGGTCCTCTGCGTACAAACAAAGAGTCCACTTTGTCTCCGCGTCTAAATGTCCAAGATCGAATTCCCTCTTGGCTTTATTCACTGCAGTTTCCACCGCTTGCGTTTTCTCTGGATAGTTTGAGTGCGGAACATCCATGAAAGTCTGGTACAATTCAAACAACTTGGAGCTTGTGGCTTCACGGAACTTGCTCCACTCATCAAAAGACATGAACTTCTGCATCTCATCTGGCGAGAGCGCTGTCTGCAGGTCATCGGCGTCAATGGAATTTTCCATTTCTTCCCAGGTTCGGCGGCGCATGATTGGGGTCATCTTATCGAATGAGCATTTTTGCGCCTCATACAGTTCACGCTCGGTCTTTATGTATTCGTCCATTAGTTCACGCGGCGACTCGGTCAGACTGTCGCGCAACATGAAGATTGAGACGAATGGGTTTCGCAGACCGAGACCACCAAGCTTCTCAGGAAGAAAGAAAAAGGCGTCTGGAACATCGGAGACGCCGAATTGCGACGAAATCCTTCTTCTTAGATACTCAGTAACAGTGCAACCGGTCTGAGTATGCTCAATCTCGAATATATCCCGATGCATCTTTTTGTACGTGTCGAGAATGGCATCGATATGAGGACGCCCGAAACAAAATGCCGGCTCACCAAAGGTGTTCTTGAAGAAACGCCCAATACAACTGTTCCAGGTACGAACCCATGAAATGACACTGTCGCAGTTATCCAGCTGGGTTTTGAGCTGCTGGACATGTGCATCCACTTGGGAATGATCAATGACCCAGTCTCCAGTCGCCGCATCCAGCATCAAAAAGCCGATTTTAACCGATCCGTGGGGCATTCGGGCTATGATTTCGCTGCGGACTGAGTTTCCCAGACAAACTGATCCAGATTTGCTTTGTTGAACTCAAGGCCCGTGATTTTGGCAAACTTTTGCATTACTTCCCATGCTTGTGCACACTTTTGGGGCTCGCCGGAAAGCCAGATATCGTCATGGAGACGGTATAAAAGCAGCCCTGTCTTTTCGTTGACGGCAAGGTCCATAAAGAAAAGAATCAATTCCCCGAGCAGCTTCTCGGAAGCATGCGCGATCGGGATGCCCCTTCTGCGCTTGCGAGGCCCGACCTTTTCATGTCCTTCGAAGGCGCTGTCCATGTTCAAAGGAGTCTCCAGGTACTTCTGGAAGAACTGAATCCATTCTTGCGGGAATCCGATAAACTGCAAGATGGCAAAGACGGTACTATGCGGAATTGACGTGGCAAACCACTGCAGATCTGACTGAATAACAGCGGCCTCGCCGTAAAAATGGCGACGAAAGAATGTCTCCGTCACAATCTTTCTTAGAAGCTGCTGCTTCACATTCTTTGGCGTTGAATCTCCTTGTTCAGTTCCGGTATCGTCGTCGTCGTCGTCGTCGTACCCACAAACACGACTCACCAGTGTCTCTAGGTCCTCCGGCATGGACGCCAGGAAAAAGGTCTCGACAAAGTCCTCTCTGCGACTATATTCAACGGTAGCGGATCTGTCATTATCGTCATCGCCGATAAAGTATCGGCGTCGATGGCAATCACGAGGCGTCAACTCCGGCCCCTGGCAGAAATTCCACTCCGAATCATCCTGGATGTAATCTTTCAACGTGGCCTTTATCATGCCGCAAAGCTTAACACAGATGTGCTCCACAAAAATTGTTTCCAGAACATCATCATCCATCCAGATTCGGTATTTGCCATTGAGCTGCTGACGAGGAAGTACGGGTACTCCTTCGTCGCCAGCATGCCAGTCCCAGTTCTTCAGGTCAGCGTATCGCATATTGAGAACATCGGCAATTTCAGTCATCGCCACCTTGTTATTGAGGAAATGTTTCAATGTCTCCTGTTTCTCTTCGCTGATTATTTCTTCACTCTGGATACCGCGGATGCAGTCGGACAACGATTGAACGGTGAAAGGGTTTTTTTCCTCCCAGATTTCCGTCAAATCTCTCCTCACATACCCGCGCAAGAGCTCCAAGGCGTTCTTGCTCTTCTCACTTGAGAAAAGCCCGGAAAGGAAGAGGTCAATCTCACTCGGATCTGTGTGATGAGGCTCGAAGACCGTCTTCTCGAATTGATCACAGAGTTGCTGGAGTCTCTGCTTTTGTCGTTCGTCGACAAGTAGGAAATCCTCTTCTTCGGTGGGAATCCCCGCCATATCACCGGTTTGTTTGGATGGTGGATTCATCCATTCGGTCATAAGCCGCGAATACAAATCCGCAAGACTCAGCCTTCGACTATGAGCATCCAGAGTATCGTGCAGGCGTCTTTCGAAGCGTCTAAGCTTCTCTGGAGGGATTGAAGAATCATATCGAGCTTGTTCAACCCAATGCTCGATATTCGAAATGTTGCTGTCTTGACAGGCACCAGGTGCAAGCTCCTTCGTTCCAGCGAGGAGGTGTGCGACCTGATCGCGGAGGTTTGAGTGCTGGGCTGCGGTCGCAAGGGTCTCGGCTTTGCGGGATTCGTATGCGTTGCGTTGTTTCTCGAGCTCATGGATCTTACTCCGAGTCAGTGACTGGAGAGTCCGAGAGAGGTAGGGATCCATTGCAGGCAAAATGAGTGTTTATTGCAAGTCCGCGTCTGTTGAAACAACGTGGGAAGACTAAGAAAAAATTATGATGATTCTAAGGCAATTTCAACCCAGGAACCGGTGGCTGATAGCTCTATTTATATTTCACCTTTTCGCTTCATGTTCTCTAAGCCTCACAAGTACCATTGTATTCGAAGGGGTTCCAAGGCTCCGTTTCCTGCGATCTACAAGATGCTTTAGCGCCATTTGAGGAGAACATGACTCACCGACAATCCTTCTTGCTTGGGATGGACTTGAGCCTCATGTTACGTACTCTGTGAGTATTCCGTGCCCTTTAGGGATTTCTCGAAATCTTTTTCTTTTCGGTCTTTGGGGCAGCTGTTATACCAATAGTAAGCCATTTTGGGGACCTCTTTGAGTGATGTATTATGTAGAGGTAAATTCGAAGTTCTAGTAGATATAATTCGGGCAGAAATCCCAGACATAACCAGCCCGGTCAGGTGATATAAGCAGGACCCGAGATTAGTCATGATTGTCCTCAGTTTCTAGTTTTTAGGTTTCAGTTTTAGCTGGTCCCACTCAGTTGGAACCGCGAACCGTAACCCGCCCCCGCAGCGGGCAAACCCCCCTATTCAAGCTTAAGTCAACCTTCTATTGAAGAGCAAGAAATGGTTAACTTAGGTCGCTCAAGAGGCTGTAAGTCCTGCAGGCGGCTGAGAAAGAAGGTGTGTGTTCTTTCACTATGTTCAGCCGGTAGGACTAACGAGCTATCAGTGTGATGAAACTCAACCGGTATGTCTAAAAATGTCTTGATAGAATTCCATCATTCGGAGAGACCTTCCTGCTCGCCATATTAGTATACTAAATATAAATCAGTCGTGCACGAGATGCGTGAATGCGCGGCGGACTTGTGGCGGGTACGAAAATGAGAGAACCTTCGCAATCCAAGAATACGACGGCGGAAAGAGAGTGGCAATTCCCATTAGGTCTGCCGCAAGAAAGCTATCTCTTCCAATTAGAGAACGATTACCTGGGACAGACACCCTGGCCAAAGACGTCCTTCCACGGGAGGTTCCCGACAGAGATATTGACGATCTTAATCTCCAATCTTTTCTGCACGAATTCTGTATCACGCCGACGGGACCCGCCATTTCCTATGGCTTCCTAAGTGACATAGAGCCAAGACTGCGTCGACTGGGTGAGCAGTCCAGTCTAGCGAAAGCATGCAAGATGGTGGCATTTGCTAGCCGCGGCATCAAGCTTAATCGCCCCGACCTAAAGTCCAAGGCTGAGAATTTGCATCACGATCTGGTTGCATCCTTAGCCGTTGGGCTTCAGCATCATGCTGCAAGGTCCAAGGAAGATGACTCCTTGGTCGTGATGTTTCTTGGGCTTTATGAAGTGAGCTAAACATGTACTTGACAAGCACTGTCACTTGATCTGACCGGATAGATGATTGTCGCCAATGATTCTCGAAGCGGTTTGCACAATGCACATACCAAAGGTCTTGCTGCTCTTCTTAGATTAAAGAACAACCCAATCTCTTTTTTGGAAGCTCTGCGTGACGGCAAGTCACTTGGTCTTCTCAGAAACGACTTCACGGTATGCCCCTATCTTTACCAATGCCGCTTCATACTAACCCGTGACCTGCAGAAAGGCGGACAAGGCGTACTCACCATGCCCAATCCCAAGGCATCGGCCAAATGCTTAGACTCGCTACTTATCGCACTTGCGAGAATTGGAGACCGTGTAAAAGTCACCTCGACAGAAGGCCTTATGGATTGCGACGAAAAAGTCTGGCTCCTGCAAGATGCATTGAAACTTGATCAAGAGTTCGCACAATGGGATGATTCCCAAGACCGAACATACCGACCAAACATAATCGGCCAGGTGAGCAAAACCAGCACAATCTCCGAGAGCAATGTCGGCTACTGGCCTGGAAAAGTGGACATATACGTTGACCGCTACATCGCCGGCATCTGGAACGTCTATCGAGGGGCTCGACTATATCTCTCAGAGCTGATTTCAAGCCTCTCGAATGGCAGTCAAAATCAGTCGATGGACCAGAAACGGGCGCAGAATATGGATCGTCTGGTTCAGGATGTGTTATCCTCTATTCCCTATCACTTGACGGACAACCTGTATGGGTTTTTGAATCAGATTGATAATGGCACCCCTCTAGCGAGCGTCGGAAAGGCTGCATCTGGGCTACTTGTTATGCATCCACTGCATGTCATTTCGAATCTGTCGACTGTGGATCCTGCTGTTCGGCGTTATTTGAAGAAGTGTCTTGTCTGGATTGCTGAACATATGGGAATCAGACAGGCGTCTCTTTTTGCGAAGGTGAGTGATGTATAGTTTACTTCGCAGCCCTTGACTTTCAACGTCAGTACGGATTTACTGATACTTTGTTCTTTTAGTCCTCGATCATCGAAAACGAAGACTTTGCCAGCGGCTGTATGCTTATACTGATTGGAGTGATGGTATAGTAGCAGTAGAAAACAATCGACAGAGGTATCCACAATGAAAAGAGTGACTTTTCTGCTAGAGAAGGAGTAAAATGGACAAATATCACAGACCCCTGTCAATGTCCAGTTGGTGATTCGTGATCTGTCACTGTTGATTTGGAGCAGTTGAAGTCTTGGGGGATTGAGCTCAGAAGCTTTGCCCTGTTTCTGGAGCGGGAGAAGGCGCGGGTTGATACAACTTACCTGTCAAGACGAACTTTTAAAAGCAAGTAATAGGTGCATGTCTGAATGAGCATAGCATGACACCTATAGCTATCACTAGAAGAATGCGGTATTGATTCGCATGGGGTTTCGACGAAGCCCGATCGGTCGAACAATGACGATGTTTCCTAAAGAGCGGTGATTGTGTTATAGGTCTGACTGCTGAAGTGTCCATCTTTGACCTATTAATCCATCGAGGAGCCTTGCTACGACATTGCATAACCCTCGCCATGATCTTTGACCGACTCTTGAGATTCTAACTATGGAGGATGGAACCGTTACATGAGAATGGAGCAGTCTTTTTATAGACAAAGCACCGGCCTTGAGAACACGACGTGTTTCGGACGTGTTTACCAGTCATAGGTGCAGTACCATGCATCATCCCTCTAGAGCCAATAAGAACAGCCTGAGTCAGCGCTAGTAGGTCACATGAGAGGGCCTAACGGTGAGCAAAGTTCTAAGCCTCAAACCACCGCACCGGATATCGAATTCTGCGAATGACGGTGAGTTCTGTGTAGCAAAGGCGCAATGTAAGCTCTCAAGGCGGCACCTGTGGCTTCCGTGGCTTTGAAGCCCCGATCGCGGGAAAGTATATCCGCGCCAAGCTACGGATCCCCCGGGTTCAAGGGACCAAAAAAAAGAACATCCTAGCGTGGGAAATTGATAAATTTGGAACCTGGTTTCCATTACAGATTCCCATTGGCGCACCTCCCGAGGGAAGGCCCACACAATGCAGAAAAGAAGTGACATTGGGCGTCTTACCGAGACATATTACCGAGATCTGCTAAGATCTTCTGAGACCTAACCAACCGCCACTGCTTGACCATGGTCGCCTTGAAACCATTCAAAAAATCGAATCTACCCAGTCCCTGGATATCTGCAGATAAATATCCCATGGTCCGTAGCTTAGAGTCTCCAATTCTCAGCGTTCTATCATTTTATTCAATCTAATTCTACCTTCTTGTTTATCTTTCCATCTACAAAATGAAGTCCTTCTTTGCTCTCGCTGCTTTCGCTGGCGTCGCTCTGGCCCAGAGCGCCCAGATCGGCCTCCCTACCACCGGACAGAACCTTGTAAAAGGTGGCGACGTGATTGTCCAAGTTCAGCGTCCTGTATGTTCCAGTCCTAGCCTAATGCGTGTTATATTGGGATTCTAATGTCAACAGAACTCCCTTACCGGATCCACCGAAATGGCCGTTGCGATCGGCATCTCCTCTTGCGCTTCCACCACCTGCAACCAGGCCGACGAGGTTATGGGAAGCATTCTCTACAATGGAAAATTCAACCCCCAGTACCACGAGTACTACCAGCCTCCCTACCAGAACTTCTCTGTGAAGATCCCCGCCGATTTCACTTCCGGCACTGCCCAGATCAATGTCGCCCACGCTACACTTATCGGGGTAAGTACTATGTACCGAGTCGCAAACGTTGCCCTATAGGTTCTAACGTGAATTATAGGCGGGGCCTTTCCCCTTCCTCGAGGCTCTCAACCGGACTGTTATCGTTGTTTAACGGCATTTCGTCTTTGATCATCATATTTTGACTTTTGAGCCCTTTTGCAAAGAATTTGTATATCTTCTCTTCGTGTTGTACTTTTCACAGGTATCCTTGTCGCAAATAGCCCGAATTCATCTTTGTCAGGACCAGAATAGAACCGAAATCATATTCCAAGGTGTTTACTCTTCATGGCACTGCCAAGGTGGGTAAAGACTGCGTGCAACATAAGGATGTGTTGAGAGCCCTAGGAAGACTGGAACTAGGCCTGCGGGCAGCGAAATGGATAGAAAGAGTCTTGAAGAAAAAAGAAACTAGAGGCGCGAAACTGCTAGTTATAAAGGAGTGACAAACGGAAACAGAAGGCGGCATGATTCTGCCAGCCAATTAAGACCACGTCGTGGCTCACCGCCTCTTTAAAGGAGGGAATGGTAGGATATTTCCCATGTTTGGGCTACTGATACGATACATGTGAGCGAGGATTGTCGAGAAATAAGCAAAGCAAGGTTAGCTGGTTTCAAGTAGAGGGGATGAACATGCACGAACCTCATTTGAGCTCTTGGATTATCCGATTGGGCAATTCCGACAGCACGGAGCCCGTAGTTGCGCTTTTTGCATCATCCTGCATCCGGAGTGGAGCCAATCTGGTAAGGGCGACTAGATCGGTGGGGAAACTAGCCATTGTGAGGATAAAGTGCACAATCCTGTTCTGCTCCACTGGTACTCGCTCAATAGATCGAGGAAATGTAGTATGTCATGTTTTGACATGAAAAGTGGAAGGTTGCGGGCCGCGGAATGAGAACCTTGGGTCCGAACCTCAACTACTGTAGAACAGTGGAATGTACCGGAGCCCCGGATTGTTTAAATCCAGAGTGGCAAGCCGAGAACCTGGAATCTCGGCACAAGAAAACAGCGGGAATGTCGAGCTCCATAAAGTGACAGCAGGAAAGCCCAGTGGAACCGGGCAAACCACTCGCGAACTACTTCAGACTCGGATCTTAGTTTGCCTGGTGGAGATCGCGGTTGCTAGCTCGATCCACTGTTCGTCCAGCATTTAGCGTGATCAGCCCAGTGATACAGTCCTGACGATGTTATGCAGAATTGTGTGGTCACCCAGGAGAACTTTAGTATGTAATTGCGTATGTACATGTCAATCTATCTCCATTTTATACTGCATACAGCGAAATCAGCGAACCAGAATCATGACTATCATACCACATAACCCATCATCATGACTGCGCCATCACTCGCTTCAGTCGAATTTCCAGTCCCTGAGCTCCAGGCGGTAGATCAGCTCCATCGTCATTCTGATCGAAATACAATCGCCAAACCTCGTGCCCATCGTCGATCCCCAGCTCGTGATTTGTCCGGTCGCGAGTGTCATCGTCCGGCAATCGCACAGCCAGCCACCCTTCCCAGCCATCCAAAGTCAAGTACGTCTCATCTTTGGACCAGTCAAAGGGCCCACATACATGGCCCTCAGTATCAGGACGACCACCCCAGCGCAGCTCATGCGTTGCAGCATCCAGAAAAACCCAACGAAGAGTAGGCGTCTCCTCGCCACTGATGGTTACCAAGCCGGATGTGTTACTGGGTGGAAAGTCTGGATGTGTATAGAATCCGCCATTGTAGGGGACCATGGTGGAAGCAGGTTGCTTGGTGATATAGAGCTGCGGTACATCAGCACATCAGCACATCAATTAACTTCCGAAACAGCTGAACTTACTTTCCCATCTCGACCCACTTGCACTGTGGCATTGTGAACCTGTTGCCGCTGCTCCTGCGTGCCCTGATTTAACGAGACTGTAGCCACGAGGTGAGTGCGCGACTTGCGCTTGTCGTTCACTCGATCTTCCTCTTGCTGCCGACTCCCCTGAGTGGCCTCGTTCAGACCAATCATGGTCGGCAGCATAGTCGCTATCATGACGACACCCAGTACCATGGTGATGGGGAAGGCGCAGGTACGATCTCGGAGGTGATTTGAAGAGGTACTTTGTATTGTGGGCGCTTGTAACGGATAAATACAGAGTCTTTCAGCTTTCAGCTTCAGCTCTTGTGGAGACGATCTAAGTGGGTAAGTCCACTTTTATCTCCATGAGTTGCATCACTTTCTGCAACTAAACAGAACGAGCTCGAATAAACATGTTACATATGGACGGTTCATTCGGAGACTCCGCGCTTGCAGATCCGCCTTCACAGCTGGGAAACTTGAAATAACTCACTGCCAAAGTCCCCGATTCAATTCTTTAGTCTCTTTCTCCCACTGATTTCTCTTTTCTCCCCACTTTACTTCTCATAAACCGTCCCAACCGCACCAAAGACTTTCCACAATGGCCGACAGGTATCTTCACATCCTCCAATCCCTCATCCCTTATTTTGACCCTTCCATTGTAACTTGGTTCTTCTACTTTACCTCCCGTTCTTTACCCATGTCCAAAAAGAAGACCAAGAAGAAGCCGAGGCCTCCCCCAAATCCAAATCCAGTCAAACACACGCCATCTCCTGAACCTCAAGCCCTCGCTAACTCTCCTCCGCCTAGTACCACCGCCGTCACCGACCCTCTGCCCAAGGGAAACCGCAAGGGCAACCGGCCTGAGGAGGAGTTGGGCAACGTCACGAACAAGGCTGGTGAGATCGCCAATCTGCCTTCCTCTGGCTTGACCATCCCCGGTGAGACCAAGGGTGACACTGAGGGCAAGGAGAGTCTGAAGATCAAGATCCACCTTAACCTCCATGCCAAGGTCCATCTTGACCTCGATGCTCAGATCTATGGTGATATAGTGATCGGGCTGCTGTAAACATGAATATGAGTACGTATACAGGCAAACGGGCTACAGGTTGAGAAACTAATGCAGAATAGGTGATGGTGGATAGTCTCGGATTGATCGAGCAACAACCAATGTATATACGTGAATCGAATGTGTACTGAATGTTGACGTTTTGACGTTGCTTTTTAATCCCTGCAATTGGTCAGATTCTTATTGAATTTAGCCTCCCTTTCTCCCAACGTCCCCCATCAACCAATCCACCCGGGCATATCCCAAGTTCCCAAGTTCCCATTCTCTGCACTTCAATACCCTACACATCTTTGCGCAGCCGTATTTGAACCATTTCAATCTCAACCGGTCTTGGCAGGCGCGTCCTTCAAATCCCTCCAGGGCTGGTTTGTCACGTAGCCACCTCCATTGAACTCACAATGATACTTGTGCATCGATCCCACATTTTCTGCCTGGGTCAACGCACCCGAGGACATATTCTTCCATTCAAGGCAACATGCCACCACATGCCTTATTCAACAGATGCGCCCGCAAGTCCCGCAAATCAATATGGTGAGTCTGATTTGCACTCTCTGACATAAATCCGACTAAACAAAATCCAAGATTTCGATCCTTACAACTACACAGGCGCCCGCTGGCTCCGCAACGACAATCAACAGCGCCAGCTCCGATACATGAACTTCGACTTCAGCGCGTTAAGCGAGAAAGTCCTTGCCTTGTCAGGCGCAAAATTCACCACGAAATGCGAGAAGATAGAAGGCGGCTCCCATAGAGAGTTCATCTACACATTCGACAACGGGAATCGTACTATAGCACGACTGCCTTTCAAGGTAGCCGGACCACCCAGTCTAACCACCGCATCTGAAGTGGCTACAATCAGATATCGTCAGCCTCACACCGCGTATATCCATGGACCTCGGAACTAACCTCGTACAGTTCAACAACGAACAAACATTCCAATCCCGAGTATCCTCGACTGGAGCGAAGATGCCTCCAATAGCATCGGAAGCGAATACATCATCTCGGAGTATCCGGCCGGCACAAACCTCCACTGGAAATGGCCCGATATGACAGACGACCAGCGAGTAAAATGCATAGAAAACATCTATCAAATACTCAAGGAAGTAGTCGATTTGGAATTTCCCGTGTACGGAAATATCTACTTCGCCAACACATTAACATACCCAACACACGTCCTGGATGATGAATTCTGCATCGGTCCACACTGCGGAGACCGATATTGGGGTTGTGGGACTACCAAGTTCTACCACCATCACGGATCTCCCACGCGAGAACCATGTACGTCCAAGCCTGTTTGCAAAGAAGCCAGAAAAGAAAAGAGGGAAGAGAAAACTAACCCAAACAGGGCAAGACCTACTCGCATACAGCAACGCGCAAATCGACACCGGCCTCGCACGCCTCCCACCAATAAATCCAGACCCGGACTTATACCCCCAACTATCCTACCAAGGCAGCATAACCCAACATATAAAACTCCTCCAATGCGCCCGAAAAGCCCTCCACGCAATATCCACAGACCCACAACTACAAACCCCATCTACACCAACGCTTTTCCCCGATATACAAAAACGCAACATCCTCGTCTCGGAGTCAGATCCATCCATCGTAACAGCTATCCTGGAGTGGAAGCAAGCCGCCATCGAGCCTGCATTCTGGTACGCGAATCTGGTGCCTGATTTTGCGCATCGCGCAGCGGGAAGACCCATTCCTAATGAACCACTTCAGAAGGGAGAAGATGAGGAGGAGTACGAGAGGGATGAACTCTGCGCGAAGACATACAGGGATGTTATGCGGGGTATACCGAAGTTGAATATGCCGAGGGATATGCATGAGAATATCTTTCGACTTTATTGGGTTTGTGTTGGGACTTGGGAAAGGGGATTACCGAGTTTGCATCATGAGTTGATTGAGTTGAGGAAGGATTGGGAGAGGCTTGGGTTCAGTGGAGTTTGTCCGTATCCGGAGCCTAGTGAGGAGGAGATTGAGAGGCATAAGAAGGAGTATGAGGATATGAAAGTGACGCTTGGGTTGAAGCAGTTGCTTTGTGATACGTTGTGTGTGCAGAGTGATGGGTGGTTGGTGGAGGAGAATTGGGATGCTGTGCAAGAGGTTCATAAGGACTTGTATGAGAAGTTTCTTGATGTTGCGAAGAATGTAGAGTTGGAGGAGGGGGAAGAGAGGATGGAGGAGAGGGATGTTAGGGTTATGTGGCCGTTTGATATTCCTGTTTAGTTGGGGTTGGGTTTTGCTGGGATCGTGATCTCTACTCTGTTGACTCTCTCCTCTCGATGTATACTAGTTTGTTGTGGTCTACGTTAGGATATGTTATGCCAAAGATACCTAGGTATGATTGACTTTCTGCATGGGATAGCAAGGGTATGTATGATATGTACCGGGACGTAGGACACATCCCAAATCACTAGTAAAAGCAAAAACACCAGGCGTCCAACGTAGAGGGGGTATCTCAGTCTGCCTCGACTGTGCATAAGGAACGTCATGAATAGAAAAACACCAACCCTTTTGATCATGGCGGGAAGCAAGCATAGAACGCTATGAGGGAATGACGCGATGACAAAAAATCGGAAAGAGGAGCAACTGCCCCCCATATACAAACGATATACATATGAATCATTTCAGGTGGCCTTTGTGGATTGCACCAAAGCCCTTGCTGAATAGTTCGTGAATTTCGACCGAACGGCGAGGCGCGCACGATCCACCCGGTGAAATAGGCGCAGTAGTGTCGGGTAAACTGCTTCCAGTGTGACTGGCGCTAGCACTGGCGCTGAAGTAGCCATCCATCTCGATCTCCCTAGTAACAGGCTTGGACTCGGTCATAACACGAGGCCGAGATAAGAGTTCCTGAACGTGGCGCTCGCGGGCCTCCGTCTCGGCGTTCTCGCGAGCGATTTCGAAGCTGGACTTCTTGGTTCCGTGGTCCCAGCCCTGTTGCAGCTCGGGGGCGGCGGCTTCTTCGAAACGCTTGCGGATGTCGAGGTCCTGTTCGTACTCCTGGAAGATGTCGACGTCCGTGGGGAAGAAGAGGGCGCGGAGGGTGCTGACGGTGATTTCGAAGAGGAGAACCGCGGCGACCGCAATGAGGAGAACGACCCAGAAGAGGAGGTTGTCGCCGACGTGGTGGAGGAAGTTGTCAGGGACATCGTACACCCCCTTTCCGGATTTCATGGTGTAGCGCTCGGAAAGGATCATGTTCCACAGGAACCAGCCACCGACAGAAATGATGATCACGATGAGGGATAGGTAGGTTTTGTTGTGGACTTCGAGGGCTTGCAGCTTGAGGTTGATCACCACTACACAGGCGCTAAATGTGAGGAGGCCCAGGGAGAAGGTGTCGTTGTCACTTGGGTTAATCTGGCACATGCCGAACAGACCATACATGGTGAAGAAGATGATCACGGCTTCGCTGGCTGCCATAAACGTCCAGCCCAGCCACAGGCGGATATTGAAGCCACCGTGTCGCTGGCCTCGGGAGTAGAGCTCGGGCACGGCCAGTAAAGTTGATGCGGCAAGGTCCTTGGTAAAGATACCCAGGAAGATGACAGCAAGCGAGGTGAAGAGAGTGTTGAACATACTCAAACTCCATGGCTCGTACAGACTGGTTCCAGTGTAACCGTTCCAACGCTGGTACAGCGCCTGGGTGAGATAAAACAGCATCTCCTTCCAGAACGTGCCGAGTGTGTACTTGCACGCCCGCATGTAGTTCCATCGCCCGTGAACAAGGAGTAGCTTCAAAAGGAAGCGGAACTGCGCAATCGAGTAGTCTGAGATACGCGCAGCCTGGAGACCCTCCTTGCCGGTGATACCGATACCAACGTGCGCCTCCTGGATCATCGCAATGTCATTGGCACCATCACCAATGGCAAGAGTGATGGCGTCGTCCACATGCGTGCGAATAGACTTCACCAGGAATGCCTTTTGCTTGGGGCTGGCTCGGCAGCAGATGACAGAGTCGACACGAATAGCAAGTTGGAAGAAGCGCTTCATCACAATCTCGTCTGCCTCGATCTTGGTCAGAGTTTGGCCATCAACAACAACCACAGAATGAGCCACGCGGTTGCGAGTGATATCAGCAGTCAATTGAACAATTGTCTCCTCGACATCCCCCTTCTCATGATCCAGAATGGTCAATGTCGAGTAGTCCTTCACCAAGCGGCAGGAGTGGCCAACATTGATCGCAGTTTCACGCTTGTCACCAGTCAACATCCACATCTTGATATTGGCACGCCGGAGCTTTTCAATAGCCTCCGGCACACCCTTCTGCAACTTGTCTTCAATGGCAGTGGCACCCGTCAGCTCGAGCTCCTGCTCAATCTCCTCGCCAACCTGCTCCATCTTCTGCTGACGGTCGACGATACTAGTAGACGCCTCGTGGTAGGCAGCTCTCCAGGAGCTATAGGTGGCCTCGTCTAGGAAGCGGTGACCATAGAGCAAAGTACGCAGTCCATCAGTAGCAAAGTCATTCAGGTGCTGGAAGCATCGCTCAAAGGTAGCCGTCTCGTTCACAACAAGGGCCTCTTCGACTAAATCCTCCTCTTCCTCGCCATTGGTAGAGCTGCCCGAATCGGAGATGGCCGCTGAATTCCGTCCCATCTGTGCAGACGGACGGGGACTGTAATATTCGCTATCAGCCCTTCGCTCGAGAATACCACCATCCGTCTCACGCTCATGCAGCCAGACGTCAATGCTGTCGCGCAAAGCCGAAGCATGTTGACCAGACACGGAGGAGCGGCGACGGTGAAAGCTAGGCCGACCCAGGCTGCTGCGGACACCACTGTCCTTGCGATTGTTGTACTCGCTGTTGCGACGAATCACTTGCTTTGCCTCGGTGGCCTTGCGCTTGCTAACACGGCGTCCAATCTCGGCAGCCTTCTCCTGCGCCAGATCGGCCTTCTTAAGCAGACGCATGAGAGTGGTATCGGCGCCCTTGCAGAAGACACAAATGCGTTGATCAGGCATGCGCACCACAACTGACATGCGCTTCCGGGCACTGGAGAATTCAATCACGTCCATGACTTCGTAAACTTCATCGTGGGCTGCTTCGTCGGGGCCGCTTGGATAGGTGCGAATCGTCAAAGTGTTCCCCTGGCGATCGATTACCAGGTAGCCAAGTTCCTGAGCTGCGAGGACCAGGGCCAACTCGTCGGGTGAGGCAGCCTGGAAAGAGACGTTGCCATTCTCATCTTTTTCTGGAATGCAAGTATGGCATAGAGCGATGGACATGATGAGCAGTTTCGCCTTTCGCGCGAAGAGGGTGTACGGCTTGCGCTGGATATACTCAAGCATGTCAGTAGTCTTGTAAGGCGAATGACGAAGACGGCGAAGCTCCTCGACACCAGCAGAGACATTAGAAGGCCGAGGCATCAGCATCTCAGACGCAGTCGACTTGCGCCCGGAAGCCTTCTTCCCCTTGAGATTGCGCTTCTTGTGGATGAGCTTGGTGTGGTCACCTTCACGGGCAGCTTCCTCTTGAAGATCCGGATCGTGCAACCACGCTGTACCAGCAACGCTCATCTTGCGGAAACGCATCGAGTTGTTGGTCAGGGTACCGGTCTTGTCGGAAAAGATGTAGCTGACTTGACCCAGCTCTTCGTTGATGGTGGATGTGCGGGCTTCCAGGGGGGTGTCGGTTTCTGGGTCGTACATATCGATGTCGTTGAGCAGGAACATCTGGACAACCTTCACGATCTCCATGCTGACATACAGCGAGATGGGGATCATGGTATTGAACATGATGAGGAAGGAGGTGAAGATCGGACCGTAATCCACGCTTGCGTCTGTCAGGTACCAGGAGTAACGTTCCACGTCCTGGGACCAGTACTTGTAGCAAATCGTGCAGACAACGGCCAGGATAACCACAAGAGCCACAATCAGCATCACAACGTGATTGACCTTTGACTGTAGAGAGGGCTTCTTGATACGCGGGTTCTTGTTGGCATTCATGCGAATCTTGCATTCTTCGCCGGTGTAAATCACCATGCCGATCGTTTCATCGGTGTTGCGCAAGATACTTCCCCTGTAGACAATCTCGTTATTGGTCAATGGCAGTTTCTCTTGGCCGTTCACAGTAACATGGCCATCAAACTTGTAGAGATCCAGGTTCGGGTCCTCTACAACAAAGTGAAGTGAATTGCTGGTGATGCCCTCGACCGTAGAGCACACCTTTGAGACTGGCTGGCACGGCTGTTTGTTCTTCAGGTTGGTCTCTCCATCAAGGGCCATGGTCTCAATATAGGCCACGCCATTGGGACCATTTGCATGCAGCAGAACGAAATCAGCCGGAACGGGTTGATCTCGCTCAAGCTTGATGACATCTCCGACCCGGATATCGAGCCACTTGATCTCCACCCAATCTTGGACACCGGTGGCCTGGTCAGGTCGGAGCACCCAGGCAAATCGGTTGTTCTCTTCCTTGTCCAGACGATACCGGCGCCAGTCATCAAAGCCTTCCTTTCCCATGGAGATACCGACGAAAATCAAGAGGGGCACCAGTGTCGTATATGTTCCCGTGGTACTCAGGCCAGGAATCATTTGCAGAATCGCAACAACCAAGAAGTAGAAGTTCGCCAGTTTGGTGAATTGCGCAAACAGCTGTCTGGGGAAGAAACTCCAGAAGCTGTAACGACTGGAACGAATCCAGTTGCCAATGTAAGCCTTGCCGGTGCGCTCATCCACCAATTTATCCACCAACGACGGGTTCAAATCGATATGGCGCCCGTCCTGGGTCGGTGGAATTTCTTTGATGCGTAAGATGATATTCCGCATAGCAGTCATAAAAGCCTCGAGGCGGGTGAAAATCACCGCAGTGGCAGCCTTCCTCTTAAGCCATTCATCCTGTGCCACGGATATATAGTGTTCCTTGAAGAAAGCGCGCTCTGACGGGTCGGACGAAGGGTAGGTCGAGGTTTCTAGGAGGGTAGATCCGATAGTTGCAGTGGGAGCGACCGTCAGCTCGTGCTTCTCGTCAATCGCAACGGGCTCAGCGGCAGTCGGAGCTGGGCCATCTTCTGACACGGGGCCCGGCCCCTTGGCTTCGCCCAGCTCGGCATCAGCGCCATCAGTTTCCGAAGTTGCCTGGATACTTTTGTTGAAAATTGATCGGCGGAGGGAGTAGCCACGATTACGCGAGCGCGAGCGCGCAGGTTCAGCGCCCGTTGGAGAGGTCGGGGAGAGGGGTGAGAGGGTGGCCCCAGGGGTGTTATTGGGGGAAAGAGGAGATGTCGGCGAGTGAGCAGGGGACTGGACAGTTGGAGGTGCCAGCGCCGTGTCGATGGTCAGGCCACGCGAGCTGGGTCGTCGATCCCAGCCCGCCTGTCGCAATTCTTCGACCGGGGCTCGCTCGAAGTCTGTCGAAAAGCGCACATGGTTATGTTGGGAGTTGCGACGCCCGAGGTCGGACATGGTACGCGGAGTGACCAGCGACGGGCGTCTCACGACGTCGTGCTGCTCCGGAGGATTCCCGTCGGAGGAGGACCTGTGGTTGGACATTGCGGGAAATGCTAAATGCTTCGGATCGTACCTGCGCGGCACCCGGTCGATCACTGCACTCCGAGAGATCTATGATCGACTTTCCTTTTAACTTTTTTGAGTTGGATAACCGAAGTAGTCGATTAAAAGGACACTAGAGATAGACAAGGCATCCTCAATCGCTCACCACATGGTCTAGCGGCGAGTTCTCTGACCAAATGAGTGCTGATGAGTGCTGGAGATCGCAAATGAGGGTACGTCCGACGCAAGGACGAGAAACGAGGGGCAGAACTCAGCAAAAGCGGAGTGAAGCGAATAAAGAGTAGAGAGGGATCTCGCAAGTTGCCAGGTCGCGAAGATACAAAGAACAAAGTGTAGGAGGAAACAGACCGGAAGCGGCAAGACGCTAGAAACCAGGAACCGGAGACCAAGAACCAGAAACGGTGCGGTGAGAGGCAAACAGATAACAGAATTAAGTTAAGAATTCAAGAACCCAAGGAAAGAAAAATGGGTCTCCAGCAATCATGAAAATGTCCAGACTCGTTCGTTATGGGGTGTGGAGACCTCAACATGCAATGGTTGAATGGGTTGAAGTGGGTGCAGTGGGTGGTTGCATCGGTTGCATCCACATGGAGGAGCTCTGACTGATTGCGACGACACACAGCCACCGCCGAGTTCTGAGATAAGTTCCTAGTTCCGCATCCATGGTTGAGACATGTTAAAGAGGGCTGTGAACAGGCATCAACAAATTATTGGCCAACCGGCTGCATTCCTTGTTTGCATAGATTTTCCGTTTTGTAAGATCGGTGAGATTGGTGAGATGGGTAAGATGGGTGGCAACCATGGCAACCCTATTTTAGGCGCACGACGTACTTGTCCCACATCGTGTACTTCTACGGTATACAAGGGTGTAAGCGAACTTATGGAGTGCAGATAATACTCCGTACCTACATATACTATTTCTTGGACGGGCCCCAAGGGCGATTCCCGGGTTGGGTCTTGATTTAGGCTTAGGAAACATCTCAAATGCATGTCGACTAAAGTTACCCTAGTCATAACTGTCCCTTTCAATCTACCATCCGAGTCTGCAGAACATGAAAAGAAAGTAAAAGTTCAAAAACACACGCCAAGAATGGAAAAATGGCTATGACGTCAGAGGTCAGTAACGACGTGGTGGCGGCGGAGCATGGCCTTGGTAGGGAGGATAGCCTGATCCACCAGCGGGTGGATACGAGGGTGCGCCATATCCATGTGGTGCCTGGCCATATGCTGGGCCCTGGCTACCCTGGCTGTAGGGCGGCTGCTGAGGGGCCTGGGCCTGGTAGCCCGGCTGCGGGGGATATCCAGCTGGCGGAGCGTTATATCCTCCAAGCGGGCCATGGCTAGGCGGCGCTTGACCGTAGCCACCGTAGCCACCCTGCGGAGGTGGTGGTCCACTAGCACGACTGGCCTTTTCATCCTTGGTATCGTACGACGAATCGATAGCGCCGAGCATAAGCTTCGCGCACTGCAAAGACAATCAGTTTAGGTTCATGAAAGCAAATCAACACGAAGAACGAACCCAAAGCTCGCGTGTCAAATGGACTGGCGGTGATGCTCGGGACATCTCGTCTTGTTCAACCTCGAAGTCTATCGAAGTGTTAGCATAAGCTGAGAGAATTACAGACTAGTGTGCAACATACTCGAAGTGCAGTCAATCAGCTGGCCGATCTGAGGATCCGCGTCCAAGTCCGACAGGAATTCACGTGCCCGCTGGTCGTTGCCTACCTGAGTGAACTGGAAGGAAACAGCACCGCGGCCATATCGAGTTCGCGAAACCTCGTTCACGGCATGCAAAATCACATCGCGTAGAGCACCGTGGGGCTCGCCGGCAGGCTGTCCATCGGTGATAGTGATCACCAGCACGGGCTTATCCAGTCGGTTGGCACGGGCCGGGCCCACGACCATGGGGTCGATGACCTTGTCCTTCAAGCCGGTACCCAGAGGGGTTAATCCGGCAAAGCGCACGCGGGAGACGAGCGTCTCGACATCTGCTGCACTGCGAATTCCATCACCCCGCTCCATGTTGTTCATGAATCGCACAGAGATTCCATCCTGGTCGAAAGTGGATGCGGCAGTGGCCACGATGCCCAGAATCTGTCTCAGCTGCTCCTTCCGGAGTCCCTTTTCTTCGAACTCGATCGATCCACTGTCGTCGACGTAGAGAATCACATCGAACAGGGCCAGTTTCATCACATCGGTGGCCACCTCCATGGGAACGGACCATTCGTTGGTCAACTTGGCAAGCTTTCCGGGTGCATCATTGACGAGGGATTGGACGAGTTGGTCCAGTCTCTCCGGTGGGTAGAAGCTCTGAAGGTTCTTCTCTTGGATGGTGGTAATCAACAACTGGCGATACGCGTTGACTTGTTGAGGAGTGACAGGAGCAGCCTGGGGTGGCGGGCCACCACCGGGCGGTCCCTGCGAAGGTCCAGGATAGCCCTGTCCGCCGGGGTACGGAGAACCCTGGGGCGGGTATGGTGCCTGGCCCTATTTTCCGTTAGCATATATTCAGGTCCTCTCTTTTTTTTTTTTTTTTTGCCAAATCACGAAGCAAAAATAAAACATAGTACACGGGTATACGAGGGCTCATATGTACATAGGGCGGTTGCTGTCCAGGGTACGGAGAGTGCGGCGGCTGCTGTCCAGGGTACGGAGACTGAGGCGGCTGCTGTCCAGCATAGGGCGACTGTGGAAATCCGTAGGGCTGACCCGGAGGGGGCGGCGGGGCAGGACGTGCATAGCCCTGCTGAGATGATGCGGGGAAAGGCGGTTGCTGCGGAGGAGGTCTATTGTAGGGAGCACCACCGGGAGGGGGAGTATTGTAGGACTGGTAGGGTTGAGCAGGTGAGCCGCCGTATTGAGGATAGCCCTGGTTGTAGTAGGGACCCGACATGGTTCCAAGATTGTCCGACGTTGGTGGGGTTTCGAGGGGGATGGAGGGGTAATTTAGAGGGGAAAAAGCAAGACACAAAGCCAGGCAAAAAGATATCACGAAGGGTAGCTTACCGATCCCTGGGGAGGAGGGGATCCTGGATAAGCCTGATACTGCTGTGGCTGTTGCTGCAGAAAGACCGAGTCAATATTTTCCCATGACGTCGCAAGATCAACAGGTGACTTACGGATCCACCAGGCTGCAAGGCAGCCGGAGGGCCTCCGGTGTAGCCTGCAGGAGGTGCTCCTTGGTAGGAGCCTGTGTTGGACATTGTCTGATTCTGGCTTTGGTTCGGGTTCGGGTTCTGACTTTGGATAGCAGCGAGCTTGGAGGCGAACTAGTGGTATATTGAAGTCGGGTCAATACTCTATTCCAAGGGAAAAGTGATACAAGTGGTAAAAGGAAGATACTTACACCCATCTTGTACGTAGGAGGAGATGAGAAGAGGTCAAGAAAAGAAAAAGCGAGAAGTGGATGAGCTGATGACGCCAATTAAACCTCGGAACGCCACGCCAGATCGGGAAAGACTGTGATGTCTGACAGGGCTGTGTTTGTGGAGACATGTGAGAGTATAAAAATAAACTCGGAGGAGTTGAACGACCTTGGCATGCTGAGACCTTGGAAGTATGTACATCTACAGTATAGTACACTCGGTTACTATTTCGAGTATTTGGATAGTCAGTATAGTAAAGTAGCTACTGCATATACAGCTTGTAACTATCAACAATTCGTACCTGGACCCACCAGGCTCCATCAGCTTCCAAAACAAGTGAAAATTAACCTCGCACTTTATACTTCTTGCTCTATGTTTGTATCTACTTACTATTGTCACAGAATACCCATATACCCGTCCGTAACTGACAGGGTCATCCTTATCAGAATTCTGATTACCCCAGCGTCATGATTGAATATGCGTAGTACAAATCGGTAGGCCTATAGGTGCAGGTAAATAGCTTCAGAATCGCTGATTCCTGATTCCGTAAATCTAATGGATCGACCCACGGGTACATTCCGGGGAAGTTCAAGGTCCAACCAAGTCTCCCTTTCAGCGTTGCGGCATTAGACTCCGCTGATGTCACAGTCGAACTGGCACTGTTTTGTGGAATGGACAGCCTGGAAAGTACTAGCTCCTTTATTCTTTTTTTCCTCTTTGAACTAAAGCTTCTTCGTTCTACCTCATATCTCGAACTCTCACTTTCAAGGTCAAGAGAATCTATTTTCACCGTCACCTATCATCCCGGTACATCCCCATACATCGAGCCATCACCCTTGCTACCTTTTTACCTTCGCCACGCATCAAACAAGCCCTCCAAGGCTGAGTGCTCGGATCTCTGCATCCTTGCCATCTAGGCCAACCGATCGACCGTATCTTGTCCCTTGTTACTCACCACCGATGTCGATCCCGGTTCTCCGCCTGGGCATCCTCGGCGCCACCGACGCCGTGGAGTCCACATATCTACCAACTCTAACTACTCTCAGCTCACACTTCAACACCCTCGCCCTCCATTCCAGCAATTATGAAACCGCCCAGAATTGCCAAAAGCTCTTCAACATCCCTATCATCACCACGAACCCCGAAGACGTTTTCAACAACATCGAAGTAGATGTCATCCTCAACCTCTTCCCCTTTGAGCACCATGAGAAATACACCATCGCCGCCCTCGAAGCCGGCAAGCATGTCATGGTCGAAGTACCCCTTAGCATGTCAATCCACTCTCTCCGCCGAATCCGCGACGCAACCAAAAAGGGCCTGGTAGCACGGTCGACCGCCAGTGACAACGCAGGCTCACCACGAGTCTTCGTCGGATGCGCACGCCGCTACGCACCCTGCTACACAGACATCTTCAAGAAAGAGCTCGCGAACATGGATCGTATCCACTATGCACGATGCCGCAACATCGCCGGACCACTCAAGATATCCGCAAGCGAGTACACGAACGGTGTCAACGAGCTGAACGGCAACGGAGTAAACGGTCACATCAACCAAGACGAATTCAATAACCTCCTGGTCGACATCTGGGGCTCCAATGACGACGTCACTCCTGAACGCATCGCCTTCTGTCGCTTCCTGGGTAGCTTGGGATGCCACGATCTATCTCTGATGCGCGAGTCACTGGGATCACCCAATGCCGTCTCCTGCATCTCTATCACGGACCCGTTCTACTCTGCTACCTTCCACTACAGCGATGACTCGGATGCCCGCGGACACCCGTTTACCCTGCTCTACGAGGCCGGCGTGGACGCCCTCCCGCGCTGCGACGCCCATCTCACCGTGTACGGTGCTCGCAAGATGCTCAGCGTGGAGTACGACTTTCCTCACCCCGGCGAAGCGGCCGGCAAGGAGAGATCAGTCAAGGTTGTTGTTGAGGAGGTGGATACGGGCGAAGGGCTGAGTAACGGTCATGGAAATGGAACCAGCAATGGAAACGCAACCGGAGTCGTCCGTTCCCGCGTCAAGAGAACCGAGTACGTGAGTACCTGTGAGGAGGCATATGACCGTGAGCTGCGTGCGTTCCATTCGTATGTCACGGGTGAGAATGGTCCGGAGGTGAAGACGACTCCTGAGGATGCTCTGAACGATCTTCGTCTACTACATATGATCTTCGGACACTATGACCGGCAGTGTGGAACGATTCGCACGCCGCTGGGTTGAGATTTTCATACGGCTTTTACGATGGTGGCTTTTTTGCTGGTCGGAGGAAAAGTGCAGCTCTCGGGATGGATTTGAGGCATGGGAAGGGGAAAATGTAACAGTAATAAGGAGATGCAGTAAGCGGTAATCTATTCTTATGAGCTATCAGGTAGCAATGAACCACTCCACTACCGCTTGCCCTTCTTCTTACTCTTCTTGGCGTTGCCTCCACCTCCACCTCCAGACTTCTGCTGTTGTTGAGCAGCAGGTTCATCTGCCTTCTCGGTGACAACGCCACCCTGGGTACGCTCTGCGGCGCGCTGCTTGTTCTTCTTCCCCTTGGGTCGGTAGGATGAGCGATCGCGCAGAGGCAGCCAGCGCTCAGGGTCAGGCTTCTTGTCCGGATTATAGTCTTTGGGCAGACGAGACTTGCGGACACGTTTTGTGGCCCCGCCTTCCTTGCCCGAGGCGGCACGCTTGCGGGCTCCCGCGAATGCGGCGGCGGCAGCGGCAGCAGATGATGCGGAGGGTGCAATGCCTGCGGACTCCAGGGCAGAAACGTCGATGTCCGTCACGAGATCGCTGACCGCGGGCAGACGGTCGAGCTGCGATTCAACCTGGGAATAGTCCAGCGTAGCCTGGGAGGCAACGTAGCCGGCGAGGGCGACGCGGTCGCTGGAGTCTTGCTGGTACAGGGAGCGGAACAGGTCGCCCGCGGTGGTCAGGTCAGAGGGGTTGTCGGAGTGGAGGAGGGAGGTAGCGGCGGCGCGCAGGAGAGACGCAGGAGGTTCGGGCTTCTTGCGCCAGTGTTCGGCGGCCTGTGCAAGGGTGGATTGGATCTGGAGTTTCCGACCTTCGCGCCGGTACAAAGCGACGAGAACGCTAAGTAAGCCCGGGTTGAATCGAGCGTCCTGGTCAGCTTCAGCGAGACTGCGGCGCGATCGCTCCACCGCGGTGATTGCGGATGTGGTGTTGCCGGCGTTGACATAGATCTGGACCACGGTCAGAAGGAGACCCAGGTCATTAGGCCGTCTTTCCAGAACAGGAACGAGCTGCTTCAAGGCCCTCTGTCCGGTTTCGCCCCGCGCGTGGCCTGCGGCATTGTAGACCGAAAGAAGGTTGGTGCTAGCATCGGTAGAGGGATAGGGGCTCTTTGAGAGCGCCTTGGCTGTTGAACGGATCATGCCGTCGTATTTCTGTACAAGGAGGTCCCCGGCGTATGAGTTTCCATTCAGGGCATTCTTCTGATAATCAAACAGCCGATCGTTGTCAATGGCATCGGGGGTTTCATGGAGGGCCTTGTAGAGGACGAATGGGTTGACCGCGGCCTGGCGAGCCAGGACGATGTTGTTCCGGGCGACCTTCTTTGTAGAGAGTTCTTGAATGCTGGGTGAAGAAGTTAGCTTCGGTCTTCTATGACGTCTCCCATCGACAGACATACTCATCCACGGATATCTCTTTGATAAGCGACTCGGCCTCCTCCATCTTCCCTTGTCGAATCAACACATATAAGTATTGAACTGAGATGGGGAGCAGCTCTGCGGCTTTATCCTCGGGTGACAGATCCTCTGATGTCTGGCAAATGTCTACAAGTCCGTCAGCATCAAGCCTAGCGATCGTTGGATGGGGTCCTTACTCTTCGCGCGGTTGAGCAGCACTTCGGCCTGCGCAAAGGCTCCCTTGGCAATATTCAAGCAGGCCGCATTATATGTCATCTCAAATGATTCCAGATCCTCTCTCGAAGGTCGCTCGTGGCGCACGTATTCCGCCTCGCCTTTCCACTGCAGCTGGGCATCGGTGGCCCACGAGTTGATCCTCAAGTCATTGTCCTCGGGACTGGAAGACTGAGAGAGTTTCTCGTAGATCTCTGCGGCGCGACGGAATTGCTCAGCACGGTAGCTCTGTTCAAAAATAGATATTAACACATGTCCCCAGATGGAGCAAAGGCAGTTCACCATACCACTTGAGCCTTCAAATGGCTGGAACCACGATCAGCGCCCAACCCAGCCACGGCTTCAAGAGCCTCCTCCAACTTCGCGCACTTGTACAGCGCATATGCATGCTCCAATCCAGCCCGCTTCTTCAGTGCATCGCCTCCAGTCTCGAGCACCCGCAGCGCATCTTCATAACGGTCGAGCTTTAATAGAGCGATGACTTTGATGTGTTGGGCGTGTATGTCGCTCTTGGATTTGGCGAGTGTTTCGTTGCAGGACTGGAGGACCTCCTCATGATCGTCAATCGTTGCCCGCTGCAAAAGCGAGCTCAGCGACTGCGCAACCATGGCGGGGTTGCGGCGAGAAAGTCGAGAACAGGAGTTGTCCGCGACAGGTGAAGTCGGTCAGAATAAGATGGCCTCGATACTTGGAATTCAATTGACTTCTGGCAATGGGGTGATCTCCGGTTGATATCTATCTCCACAACGCCAGAGTGTGCGGAAATGTCCTTCCCCATCGGGCAATCCTGCGCACAGGGCCGAATGCCCTGCCGTATAAAGTCACGTGAACGGGCCATGTTTTTAAGCCGGAGGCGGAGAATTGGTCCAACTCAGATCACATCATGACGGCTATAGTTGTTGGGAACCACCAGTAGAGTGGTGAAGCAACCTAAGAATAAGTCAACAGTGGTGTATTAGAGTTGATCCTTGGAATCGTAAGCATTCAATTGGTCCTCACCCAGGGTATTCCAAGCTGAGTACGCTCTTGAATTTACCTTGGTATCTCCAACTGACGCTACCTAACTCTATACATAGTTAACCCTGTAAGTATCTTGCTCTGTCATTCTTTCCAAATCGCATTCTAAATCTCTTGAGTAGCAACCTGCTATAACAAGCACCCTCTGCAGGAGCAGTACGATGCAGTTGAGGGACCTCAAGTAAAACAGCTCCTGGGAGTTACCATCTAACACTATCCTGTTAACTTCCACACACGAGGATAGGCATCAAAGGCGCTCGGTCCAACATTGGCAAGCCCCTCCTAAGCACTAGGAGAAAGATTACATATGGTACCCTAGGGTATGGTGTGAAATGAAACACATAGGGAACAAACATGGAAGCCAAGTCGATGTTGTTTCTTTAGATACCTGGGTATTCGTCAAAGGGGTATAGAGTTTACTACCTAGGTACCTTGTGCCGTGGAAAACAGCATCAATAGTGTTGGCAAGATAGCTAGACCGAGCAGGAATGTGAGCAGTAAGTTTTTCCAATGCCACTATGTGACACCTGTTTTTACGGCCGAATAAAAGCCTCGCCAGGTGATAAGAACCTTGGAATAAGTAGGCTTCTGAGCTGAACCCTGTTTTAAGTGTTTCAGGCTATAGTGTAACAATTGATTGCATTGGGTCTCAAATGCCTAGTAGACTTAGAAAGCCTGGACTCGGCCCCATCATTCCTACGAGGATATTTGAGGCGGTGCACCAACTGCAGCCCCCAATGCGCCTGTTTGCGTAGGGTGCAATGGACGCCTGCCTCCGGGCTTTTCTATATTCAGGCTGGACCCTGAATATCAACGGAGTATTCATGATCCGCTTTGCCGCTAAGGAGACTTCAACTGGGCTCAGGATCTCCCAGAAACCTGCTGGATATCCGTGAGCTGAGCTAGCGGGTCATCGAAGGGGCTGATCGACGTTCAAATCGCCCGAATAAGTACTGGACAAGACACTGAGAATTTTCCTTGCCTCGGAAGGGAATGAGTCTGGCAGGGGAAACCTCTCTAGGAGCCCTAGGAGCGCGAAACTGGATCTCAGGATGGACTTGTGTAGGGTTCCATATGGAGACTTGAACCAGAACAAATCACAGCAGGGCAATGCCAAGGGGACGCGCGGACGTGGAGCCGCACGACGGGATGACGGCGAGTGAGAGAGAGAGTGTTGGTCCGGTCTTGGCAGTCGAGTTTGGAGAGCATCTTGACCAGTGTCGTATCCATACACAAAATAGGCTTGAGCTGTCATAATCCCAAAGTCTGGTTGGCCCTAATTAACACGATAAGGCTAAAGTCCGAGACTTGTAAAAAGCCTTCGAATCCGCAAAATCATTCACACGTGACCTGTACGTCACCCCTTAAGTGCAAAGGCAGAGAGTTGCGCGCCTTTGCCGCTTGGAGTATCCATGGAACCATGATCGTCACTCGTCTTCCCGTCCCCTCTCAGCGACCCGGCTTTCGCTTTTTCCTCTCTTCACCCTCCGCACATATTCCTGCCTCTTTCCCGTCCGCGGGCCTTTGAAAGCTCGTTTGATCTCGGAGCGTCTTTCCGCAATGCGGATGCTACTCGTTGGCCTTCTATAATACGAGTATACGGTCGCCCCAGGATCACCGGTCCCGAATTGATAGGAAGAATATATAAGACGCAACGATGCTGTTCCAGAATCGGGATGGGTGTATCCCGGCCTCATGGGCCTGGAAGAGGATTATGCGGTTCGCCATCATCATTCTTGCCGTCATGGGATTCGCAGCCCTGCTATGGCCCTCCTCCCCACCTCACCAAGCTGCCATGAATGCCTACTCCAACGTGACCATCTCCTCCGACGTTAAATGCGACCTTGATCCCGAAATGCTGCACCGCATCGGCGTGCGTAAGCTGATTTCTTATACCCGCCGCGAGATCGTGGTGGACGTAACTTCGGACCCGCTTCCCGTCCGACAGACGATCGATCAGCCCCTGCTGGACGTGAAGTGGAAGCCTTCGGCTTCAGAGGCCGTGCCTGGACAGTCGCTGGACGGCTGCACTATCCCGACGCCCATGCAGCTTCAGGTTGTCCAACCGCCCAAGACAGCGATTGCTCCGCATATCGACTTTGGTGTCGCCACTACAGTTGGAAGATTGAACGACTCACTCGATCAATTTGCACACTGGGCTGGTTATACGCGCACTCGCATCTTCGCTCTGATTGAGCCCGATGATTCTGATTCAGGTGAAGGGGTTACGCAGGTCAAGGCCAAGGCGGACACCCTGGGAATCAACCTTTTCATCACCGAATCCGAGGATGACTACCTGCACCGGTACTTTGCGCTCATTCCTCTGCTGGAAGAGAACGTGCGGGAGCAGACGCAGTGGGCGTGCATCATCGATGATGACACCTTCTTCCTCTCCATGTCTGCGCTGGTGGATGCACTGAATGAATACGACCATACCAAACCGATGTATATCGGCGGTCTCTCAGAGGGCACCCCGCAGATCGCAGTATTCGGAATTATCGCGTTCGGAGGCGCTGGCGTCTTCATATCGCGGCCCTTGCTATCCGAACTGGCAGTAGTCTACGAAGAATGCGAGCAGATGACATACACCGGCGACCGCCGCATCGGCAACTGCATCTACCAATACACCACCACCCGCATGACGGTCGACCACCGCCTCCATCAGCTGGATTTGATGAAGGATGCATCAGGGTTTTTCGAATCGGGGCGCGAGCCCCCGCTTTCGGTGCACCACTGGAAGTCATGGTTCCAGGCGGACATGCCCAAACTCAGTGTGATCTCCGAGCTGTGCGGCGACACCTGCCTCCTGCGCCAGTGGAAGTTTGCCGACGGCTGGATCCTGACCAACGGGTTTTCGGTCATCAAGTACGGATTCCCACCGGAGCCGGGTGACATCTCGATGGAAATGACATGGGAGCCGCACAACGGCGCTGTTCAGGAATCCTACCTGCACGAGCTGGGCCCTCTTCGCCGCAAGGACGAAATGAAGGAAAGTTATCTTCTTGGAGATGCCGTGGTCGAAGAGAACGGCCGGGTTACTCAGTGGTACGTCAAGCGGGACTCGCCCCTAGGCGACGAAGTGTTAGAATTGTCATGGCGCAAGCGGTGATGTGCTGCTCTGTGATTCCTTTCATTTTGCATGGGCTAGGTGTCTGCTTATATACGCTATATGAGGACTTGGTGGCACTTTATTTCGGTATCTTGTCCTTTCCTCATCTCATCAGTCCGGCGGTTGGTCTTGGGCACTTTGCGTGGGATTGTTGTTTATAGATCGGTGATGCACCCTTTATACACTGTTTAATGGTTGAGGATGATCACACTTAATGTGACTATGGAATAAAAATATGGCTATCTTCCCTGGTAGTAAAATGTCCTGTACTCGACCTGACTCCAGAGCCCCCAACGTTGAGTTTTCTTGAGCCGTCGGGTGAGTAACCTCTTCGGTTGATGCAGGAGTATTATCCGACTGGTTACCTAGGTATATACCTAAATCCTTTGGAAAAAAGATATCTTCCTTCCAGGTGTCAATCTCTATGTCAACGCATCCTCAGTCTCCCTCCCATATACCCATCCTAACATCGACGGAATCAACTACCCCGGATTTCGGCAAACACTGGTACGAGACGCACGCCGAAATGCTTACAACCTGTGGGGACACCAAGTCATCAGTACCCCGCTCGGGGATCGTGGGGGTCTCGTCTCACATATCATTGCATTATTCCACCATCATCGCTGACACTTTACAAATTTCAACCTCTGACGATCTACATCACAGCAATGACACGACATGCAATATACCCCAGTCTGGAAGGCAAAGTCGTGCTCATCACCGGCGGCGCCGAAGGTATAGGCGCGGCAACAGTCGAGCTCTTCGCCCGACAAGGCAGCCGAGTTCTATTCATAGACATATCCGAAGCCTCAGCACAAAAGACAATCGACCACATCATCTCACTATCCCCTGAAGCCTCAGCACACGGCGCGCCCCCAATCATCGCCCCAGTCTTCTACTATTGCGACGTCAGTGACCTCCCTGCACTGCAAGCAACAGTTTCCAAGATACTAGACAAATACGGCATCATCAACGTGCTTGTGAACAACGCCGCCGCAACAGGCATCGGCGCAAGACGATCCACGCAGGAAGTTACAGCCGAGTCATGGGATTCCAGCATCAACGCCAACTTCCGCCATGTGTTCTTCCTTACGCAAGCCGTGGTTCCAGCAATGAAGAGTGTCGCCGGAGGAAGTATTGTCAATTTGGGCTCTATTTCCTGGCGTATTCCAGACCCTGCTCAGCCGGTCTATGCTGCGTGTAAGGCGGCGATTATGGGGTTGACAAGGGTGCAGAGTAAGGAGGTGGGCGCGGCGAATATTCGTGTTAATAGTGTTATGCCTGGAGCTATTGCGACGCGGAGACAGAGGGAGGATGTCCTTACTCCTGAGTATCGGGATACGGTTATGCGGAATCAGAGCTTGCAGAGGGATTTGCTGCCGGGGGAGGTTGCTAAGGTTATTGTTTTTTTGGGGAGTGATGAGGCTAGCGCGGTTACGGGGAGTACATATACCGTGGATGGGGGGTGGTGTAGCGATCCTTGATCTAGGTACTTGGTGAAGTCCATGCAGTAATTGACAATTCCGTCCTGTAACTAACTAGTTAACTAGTTAGGATCGGTCATTTGATAAGCTAGCTGTACTTCCTAAGTGCTAGGTATGTATACTCCTGGAGCACACCTGCATTTCCAACGGCGGGAATTTAGCGCGGTCTCTCATATTAAACTGACTCTTGAGCAATGCCTGGACTAGAACCTGATGATGTACTGCGTACACTTCGCGAATTCATGGCATTTCTGCACCAGACAGTTAGCGTCCAGTTTATCAAACAGCGACTGTTTCTAGACTAACTACGGTGTGCACAGCAGCCACCTCACTGGGAAAGTCGGTGGGAGCTTACTGCACCCATAGTAGGGTGTTTGGGCAGCTACAAAAGTGCTCTTCCGGCCCATGTCATGTTTCCGATCTACGACCTGGGCTATCGAGCTCGGTCGTACAGTGAGGCCCACCGAGGATCCGAAACTTCATACATCCAGTCCGGAGAGCTAGTGGTCCAGGACCTCTATGTGAAACCAGAAAGTACGAGGAAACGAGGATCCCAGACGATCTAACGGCCGTAGATCAGAGGTCGGTGCGCGATCGTGAGAAAGGCCACGATTTTTCCTCTTTGCAGATCAATTAGCGGAAGCGAGAAGAATGATCGTCGCCCAGAGATGATCCAATCTTTCAGGGGAAAAAGGAGCGAAATGAAGCGCATGCTGATCCGAACTATGTAATTTTGGTGGCCCAGTGTTCGATTTCCCCGGTGACATCACGCAGGACAACATATGCCCCTTGGTCCACACGCTGACCAAGTAAGTACCTAGGTAACTAGTTAACTAAGTGTTTCAACCTGTCTCCTTGACTCGACGTTGTCCTTAAATCCCCTGAACAGAAAACAGGGAACTCTGTCAAAGTTGCGGTGCCGGGCACTAATAGTGATCGTGAGACTGATTAACTAGCGTGGACTTTGATACACCAACACGTCGCAGCCACAGACATGTGGTCCTCGTGCATGCTAGGTGTCCGATAGCCCTCCTCGCAGGCCTCCGATCTATGACGATTCAAATATTCGTAACAAGGCTAAATACTGTACGTAGTTACATAGTAAGCTTCCCATTATGTGATGTGTCATTGGAACAAAAGTTGAGACACCTCCACTCAGAATGAAGACCTGTACCCTTTTTCTCCGCTGCATAGGTGCCATTATGAACGGTTGGTCAAGGGGCTATCAGAATGGGAAAGGCACGAGGAGGGAGATCATGACAAAGACCGGAAATGGGTGCGTGGCCGGGCCACCAGCAGGTTGTGCCCAACTACTCCGTACGTATCCTTCCCCTTTTTCCTTCTTTGCGCCCTTTGTCGGGGAATTCCTTGAAATCTCCGGTCGGGCACTAGGCAAGTACATACTGGAAGAATAGCCTCGAAACGGGTCTCGGCAATGCTCATCCCGGTAGTTCACTGGAGTAGGGCTCGGGCAGGATGGAGAACAACGGCGACTTCTACGGCCCTTCGAAAACCTTCTGGTGGCCTTCCAGAAGGTCAGGAGAAGGCTTGGCAGGCCCATCTAGAGCTGATCCGTCAGTCCGCCGTGCCGTGGTGGCAGAGAAGTGGAGTTTCTAGAGGCTGAACTCGGCCAGTGGTCCGTTTAGCGTCCCCGGGAAAGGGGGCAATGGACGAGATAGGAAGTGTAATTACCGGTGCCTATGGGGCTCCACTCGAGTTGGATCGTCCCTGCCCCTTTCGTGGAAACCTTCTAGAAGGAATATCAATTTAGCCTTTGCCCGTCTTGTCGGCTGGTGATAGTGGGGACGGACTATCGAGATGGTCAAATCTCCTTTGTGAGTTGTTGATGATCTGTCGTATACTCCCTCGTGTCAATCTTAAGAGAAAGCATGCATGTCATCATATCTTCCCCTCTTTTTCTCCGACTCCAACTAAAGTGCCCTTACAACAGGGGGTTATACTACTCGATCTAACAATCTGTGGATGCCCGGAACTTCCTCGTTTCATGCAGGGGACATTGGGTCCACATCCGCCCGATCATAGAAAACCTGCGTCATTGTCTAGCAAAGTCTCTCAGTCGTTTCATACTAGCACTGGTGATATCTTAAGTCTGTTGGTCGCGGATGAATGGAGGAATCTAAGGTGCCCAGCCCAGGTGGGCTACTAGGATTTCCAGCGAAATTGCGATTCAGATCGTCGCTATGTTGTATCCACTCTTTTTTTTTCCGCGCAAGGACGGGGAAACGCACGTTGTGGAGCCGGGATACTAACGGGGCTTCTGGCGCGGCCAGGTTTCCTTCTAGCGCACTTCGCTAGGTCCAACTAGAGAAAATAGGGTAAACTAGAATGAGACCATACCTGCAGGGATACGGGTCATCAGGGGAGGAAATAGGAGGTGACGAGTATCTTCAGTAATGGTCTACATGAGTTATACATCTACATATTCGACAGTGAATGGAAACAGAAGCCTGGAAATAAGTTTTCAAAGGAAAAACAATATACTTAACAATCGGCAAAGAAGGAAAAAAAAAAAAAAAAAAAAAAAAAAAAAATCCCAGTTTCTGCCAGGACTTCTAGCTAATCTACTAAATGTAACCAAGTGGAGACAGCGAAGCATCGATTCCTCCAGATGTAAATAATGATGTATGGCAGTGGCACCTACCACACCTAAATAACCCAAGTCATCGTCACCTAATACATCCTAGGATCGTAATCATATTTTCTCCCCTTTCTCACTTTGCTCTTTCACTCACACCCTGCATTCTCGACATTCTCGTTACTTCCTGCGCGACTTCCGGCTGCCCACTGGTTTTCGACTTTCATCGGACTTTTGACCTTTGGACTCGACTTTGTTTTCGCGTTCTCTCCCTCAACTCCCGCTCCGTCCTTTCTTTGACCTGGTACCTGCCTGGAACACCCAACGCCCCGACGCCCGGTATCCTTTGTCCTTATCCTTGGCCGTGCAAAGGTTCGTGCTTGTCTGCAATCCGCGACTTTGACTGCGATTTTCGCCATTTCCCCAGTGTCCGCGTGGCGCGGCTGCCCAACCAGCTGTGCCCTTTGTGAGCGATATTTGCCTCCTTGAGACTTGCGTCCCATCTGTCAAGTCAGGTCAGGTATTGATGTTCGCTTGCCCTTTGCCGTCTTTCTGGAAGCCGTTCTTGCGCTGGGGCCTCCTGCAAGGTCCACGGCTGTGGAGCACCGGAGACGTAAAGACTGCGGACTGCTTCAATATCCGAGCGGCAACTGAGCGGCACTGGAGGATTCGCGTCTTCCAGGGTGATTTTGAGCTGACTGGACTCGTTCGCGATAGGAATCCTGCCCTTCCTTCTCCCTCTCCCTGACGAGCATCCCGATCGCAAGCCGTACTCTCCGGCCTAGCCGGTCGCCATACTTGAAAACTTATTTCTGCTCTCGCAGCAGCCTTCACAAGCAGCGTGACTGAGACAGGACCTTATTTTTGCGTCCTTGAGGAAAAACTACACCGCCAGCGACCGCTTTCGGTCCGGTTCGGCCCCCAGCGCAGAACGCTTCGACAAGGTCGTGAGTCGGATTTGTATCTGAAGACAGCGCTTGCTTTTCCCGGCAGATAGCAGCTACACTTTTGCCTCGACCTGAAACGTACGGCCGCAAACACGCGTCTGCGCGAGGAACCACGCCACTTGACGTGCGCATCAACGCTGAAAACCGTGGACACGAAAAGAACAGGCCTCTGAACGGTTCGCGCGGGACGGGACGCTTGCTGACGCTGTCCACTACCACGGGCACTCAGCTGATCGCTGGGTCGTGTCATGGACTTCACGACCATCCTGAACCGAAAGAACTCTGCCGCAGCAGCTGTCGCCGCAGAAGCACAATTACAGCACCAATATATGCAGAACCAGTTTCACCACAATCCCAATATGAAGCCCGAGCCGGGTGCGTCGGACAACTCTGTCGGTGCATACCCATCTCACGCTGTTCCCCCCGGAATGGACTCGGGGCTTGCAGAGTCCTTCTATTACGCTCAAGCACAAGGTGCCACCCCACGGAACATGGCCTACGTCCCTGGCGGATATGCTGGCGATGTTCAGATGCAGCCGGGGCCTGTTGCCGGCGGGAGAAGTAGTGCTGATGCACCACCCAAGACCTTCCACTGCTCTACTTGCAATAAGGGATTTGCTCGGCGTAGTGATCTCGCGCGACATGGTATGTGCCTCTTTTCTCTGCTCTTCTTGTTGGTATTGACCATATATGACTGTAGAGCGAATCCACACTGGAATCAGACCGCACGCCTGTGACTGGCCTGGCTGTGGAAAGCAGTTTATCCAACGCTCCGCACTGACGGTTCACTCTCGAGTGCACACGGGTGAGAAGCCTCATATGTGTGAGCGATGCGGCAAGGTTTGTATCCCCAATACCTCGAGGTTTGTGCCTTCGGGCTAATGAGTTACTCCATAGCCCTTTAGCGACTCATCCTCACTCGCTCGGCATCGTCGTATCCATTCCGGGAAGCGACCCTACAAGTGTCCGTACGCCAACTGCCAAAAAACCTTCACGCGGCGGACGACTCTGACCCGTCATCAAAACCATCACACCGGCACCATCGAAGAAGCTGCTGCTGAGACCGAAGCCAATCTGCGTCAAAACAAGGAACGTCGCGGCCCTGGCGAAGGGATGTTTTCGGACCACGCGTCTATTCATTCGGCGCCATCGCCTGGCCAATCCATATCGCCTGGTGGTGATCTCCCACCACTGAACATGCATCGCTCGGCCGGTGATTATTACATGGGCAACGGTCCCATTCCCCCTCATGTACGAGGGGACTTTCAACAAGGCAGTCCTCGTGCTTCTCCGACCGCGACTTCTCCGTCTCTCTCTAGTTATGGTAGCGCGCCTCACGCGCGACCTGCCATGACGTCTCACCCCTATGCTCCCCCGCAGCCGCTCGAGCCTCCGGCCAACAATGACCACCGGCCGAACAGTGTCGGCGGGAGCCCGCACATGACCAGCCTCGGTTGGGCCTCGCCGTCTCACGGTAGCATGCCCTCCCCAGGCTCGGCCAACGACTTCACTTACCCCGAGCCGAGCGGTCCAGCATACCCGACTTCGATGCCTCCTCACATGTACTTCCCCAACTCGACTCTCCGCCGCCCTGGCAGCACCGAGCCCGACAACTACGAGACCAAGCCTCGAATGGGCGAGCACACCTGGTCTACACCCGTATGACCTGTGCTCTGGTATTCGAGATTCTGAATTGCTCTCACGGCATTTCCATCACCTTATCATTTCCTATGTTAACATTGTTCTCGTCGCATCCTTCCCTGATTCCCATGGAAACAGATAGCTTTCCATCGTTCTGCTTACTGAGCTGCATTGCTTTTTCGCATCTCTCTACCAAATTTGTATCTATACGGAGGGAACCCTCCACGGAGTCGGGACTGTCCATCATTTTGTTTTTATCGAGTTGTCATCCCTCACTATCCACCTTTTCCTTTGTTTTTTTGCTTGTGGATGACATGGCTTCACCGAGACACGACCGGACGAGGAAACAGCATAGATAGAGCGCGGGAGCAGGGATCTTTTGGGCTAACATTTGTACTGGATATGGGAATAGGTAATGGGGTATTTTCGCTTGGGATATTTGGCCCCTGTGGTGTCTGGTTGGTATCTGGGATTTTGGACTTTGCTCTTGCGTTCGAGAGTTGCATACTGTTTCTTTTTCTTTCCATTTATCCCCTTTCTTTGGTCATCTGTCTCATATACATCTTTTACCCTAATATGCTATTTTGTTGTTTTGCTACTTTATTTCTTTCATTTGCCTGGTCCGGTCTCATTGTTTGTCTTGCCTGTCTTTTTCTTTGTCGCGTCGAATACCACTTTGTAAAGATCGACTTCGATCCCATTATGTACGATAGCTGTGTATAATAGTGTTGCAGCTCATTATATTGTCTATTCCCTGAGACATGTTACAGTAGGATATTCGGGAAGACACCTACATTAGGGGATCTCAAATAGTCCCGCTCCTCAAGTACCTATTCTAGACCTTTCGCAACCGATCACTACTTAGATCAGACAGTACATACATCCGTTTCAGGCCGAACTAGCTTGTCATTCTGGACCCATCTTGGAATTCCCCTAATTCCCCTTAGCCCCTTTAAACGCATCATAAAAATGACTATATGTACTCTCAATGAATGAACCAAACAAGAAAATGACAGGTCAGGGTCCTCACTTTGGCAGCAAAGTAGCAAGCCGCAAAATCCATTCATAAACACAACGATGAAACACACTAACATCGGGGCCTAACTATTTATGGTAATCCCTGGTTAGTTCGACCGAGGTGACAAATGCGCCTCAGTCTAAGCCACGTCTGTGGCGTGGCGGTACGAGCGCTACTGCAATATTTGCGGGATTTTCATGATCTGCAATTTAGTGTGTAGCGGTGGGAATATGGCTGAGTTGTTGCGGAACTTTTGGCAACTTGGGTGGATATTGTATGGGGCTAGTTTAGGTCCGGTAAGGTACTTTGGACACAGCTGTGAGATTCTGTATGCTGAAGGAAAAAGATTTGAAATAGAAGATTTGAAATTGAAATGAGTGATGCGCTCTGCTTATGGAATAAGATAAGACAAAAGGCTCTGCATGGTCGAATACTAAAATTAGACTCTTGTCAGGACTGTCGTCCGAACCAAGTCCTGCATTCAACAAGGCTGTCTCAGTCTCCTACATGCTATGCAGTCATGACCAAAGTTGAGCGTGCTTTGTGAAAATGTCTCTTATTAATACCAATTGGATTCGATCGTTGCCTGCATGGCTGTTTAGTAAGGTTCTCGTGTTGAGGGCTGCGGTGTCAGTGTGGACGGTGGCGTACCCCGCGAAAGGTAGCTCGGTTAGCAGCTCTATATCTGGAAATGCAGCTATATAGGGGTCTTGTATTTGATCATATGTTCCGTCTACGCGCTGGCTATCAAGTGATATCCAGGGATGGTCGTTAGGGGTATATATATAGGTGCGAGGTGCGAGTAGCAGTTGCGGATCAATCTATGAAAAGGGTGAAATTCAGGACTAAATCGAAATGCACTTCTCAAAACCTCTCGCCCTCTTTTTCTCCAACGTTGCCCTGGCTTGTAGGTCCTCCTACTTCCCACTAATCGACCCTACTAAGCGTCGACAGCAGCTAGATGCGGCGAGGCAGACGCCTGTGTTGGCACCGAGTTCTGCGCAACAGCTACCTTTACAACGCCCACTGCTACCACAATCACAACCTGTATTCCGACGCCTACGTGCCTGGGAGTGTACCGTAAGTATAGTGATCTACCCGGCGTCCCATTAGGCTTATCTCTGACTGTGGCCAGAGGACTGTTCGTATCTCGGCCAGCAGATCGGCAACTGCTGCTCGGGCTACTGCGCGGCAAGCAAATGTCGGCCGATTGATAGTCGCTGGCCTGATTGTGAGGAGGATGGATTTCCCTGTCTGGCGGATGAAAATTGCTGTTATGGGAATAAGTGTGTTGGGGGCCGTTGTGCTAAACAATCAAGTTGTCCGGGGAAGCGTGATATTATTTGATGTTCTGTTTTTACGAATTTTATAGGTGCAAATTTCTCCAACTTGATTTCGAGATAAGAATCCTCAGACGCCTTCACCGCAGCCTTCCACAGCTTAGGCCCAACACTACCATATGCAACACCAAGCCATCGAGTTTAATCCACTCAAAAACCCCTCCATCAAATTCATCTTCACGTTCACCATCCCGCCCAGCTCCTTCACTCGACACACCTCTTCCAGATACACCAAACAAACACCGTACAAATCCCAGCCTCCAGAAGCGCCCGCCCCTCCGCAGCCTCAACAGCAATCGTGGCTCAGCCGTAATAATATCTAAATCTTCCAGCTTGCACCCCACCGCGCTTAGCTCGATCACCTCTTTTACTATAGTGGTGAGCTCAGTCAGATTGCCGTAGTCACCCTGCAGGTCCGCCTTTACTTGATGGCTTGCACGGCTAACGTGATGGATTTTAGCGTGGTGAGGTTCAGGACTCGTTGTTTACGTGAGAGTAGATGCGATTGCGAAGGAGGCTGTTGCGACGACTTCGGCAGCGGGAATCGAGGCTAGCTTAAGGCGGCGGGTGCGTCGCGGGCTTTTGTGAGAATTAGTGGGTTGGCTGGTTGGGCGATTTCATAGTGTTACTGAGAATGAATTTATGAATGTTATTGCGGTGGTATTGTTGACTCATTGAGTCTCCGCAGCGAGTATACGATACGGGAATAAAGCCAAGTCCGACTCAAAGTTGCTCCACCGGTACGTTACCGACAGTATTCTACAGGTAGGGTAGGGCCGGAGGCGGTAGGTACTGAAGAATTACGTGCAGAGTCGATGCAAGTCTTACAATGCAGGCCAAGACTAGTTATCGACTGTCTCAGACTATCACGACGCTATGGCTAGTAGTCGGAGCCCACTCGGGCTCAGCAGCAAGGGGATCCAAGTTCCACTCCTCCCCCGAGCCTTCTTGTTGCTACGCTTCCTACATCAATACCCGGATAGATATGAGGAAAATTGAGAAAACATAGCGTGGATCAGATCGACTCAAAAAGGCGGAAATGCATTGTTAAAAGGCCCGGAGTGCCATGGGCTCGGTCGTGCAACGGGGAACAATTAACTATGTATGGTACTTCGATGTAATCGTTTTGTACTCCGTACGTGTACTTCAACTTGGATTAGGTGCAATTTGGGCACGAGTATAAGAGCCGGGTACTGTAACACGATCATACATCAGGGAGCATCGCCGGTCGTACAGTACATTCTGGGCCCCCAGAGCTACCACCGGCGCACAAAATCGAATTAGCCAGACCATAGCGTCGGGAAACTTCGACCACGGGCGACCTTGTTCCGTCATCCTGTTGGATCCGTGCCTGCGTGCATGAACGAGGGGTACTAGCATTCCTTAGCTCCCGATGGCCGTCATATGTAGAGGTTGCGCAGCTTGAAACCCCGTGGTATGTGCATACCAGCGTCAGGATCTGCCTTGGAACTGGTACATAGTATTTATTCCCCGACCTTTAACTGATTAGTTAGTTAACTCCTCAGATAACTAAGGTCTGTAGTAAGGCGACCGGTAACTAATCCCAAAACGTTTCCCGGCAACACCCGTGGATTTACCACTCACGGTCTCCGCCTCCCCTGGGTGGATTCTAGACTCGGGAAGCCCCATTTTTGTCCACGGCTCCAGACAGGTTCTCTCACAGCCGTGCAACTCTTTCTTCTCCAGGTTGACCTGTGGTCTTAGTTCGGCCAACCTTGGGGGTGTACAGCATTACAGCTTGCTCGGACTACTGTAGCTTCGGAGGAAAGGGAAAGGTGTGAGATGGTGAGATGGTAAGATGGGAATACCTACATATGGTAAGATGGTAAGATTGTAATATTGTACGACCCGTACCAAGTAAGATCCGGGCAAAAGAAAGTACTCCCCATAACAGATAGAAACAAAAATAACCCTACTAGTCAGGGACTATAGACCGTAGACAGTAGACCATAGGCTTATCCTCTATTATTGTCGCTATTATGATTCCAACGAAACATAGGCGTCAAAGAGTCAAAGAAACCTGAGACAGGGCGGACCGTGCTTCCGAATGGAGACCAATCCGAGAATCGCCGCGGCCCTACAGAAAAAGAAATGTAAGAAATGTACGGAGTGTTTAGATTGATTCGCGTAGAACAAAAGAGACCTGGAAATCCCAAAAAAAGGGAAAAAGGGAAGGGAAAAAAAGAAAAAAAGGCCTTTTTTCCACGCATCGGGAATCCCCTGTAATTTTACCCAGCTCTCCCCACTCTCCGCTTCGCCTTGCTGTCGCCCTCTCCTCATTCCCTCTCCTACACTTTCACTCTCGTTCTCACTCTCACTCTCTCGCTTTCCTTACCCTCCTACCTCAGTCAACTTTACTTGTCTTTCATTTCCAATATCTTTGCCATTCCTGGCTCCTGTACCGTCCTCGATCTTATGGCGTATGGTGTCGCCTCACTTCCCCGTGCAGTTGGCCGCCTGACCTGCAGCTCTCACGCTGCCATCCGACCCTACTCGCACCTCCGAACCCTCTCTTTCCAATTTTCCTCTCTCACCTTCCACAACCTGTCATGATGCCTGGCCTCGACATCCCTGAGACCGGGCTGCGTCTCCATTCCGGAGAACAGTCCGGGGATTCTGCCTCCAGGCCGGTTCAGATCATGCGGCTGAACCTGCTTCAGAGCACCCTCGATGAGCTGATTCAGAGCCTGCGGAATGAACAACCAGCTCGAGTCCGGCTAGGGAAGCATCCTTCTCTTCACTACACCGGCAACTCTTGCCCCTTCCACACCTACCCCGAAACACACCGGTCCGAGATCTACCATAGCTCATCCGACAACGACAAGCAGAACCTCTACTTTACGGGTGTGCTGAGCCACAGCCTGGAGGTGGAAAAGGCCAAGGAGGCGACTGCATCCACTGATCAGGCCCTGGCCAACCTGGAGGAGAGTCTCAATGCCTTTGAAAGAGGCAAGGAATCCAAGAAGACACACATGATTCAGCATCCGGACGAATTGAAGGCTCTTCGGGCTGCCGGTGGACCTGCTGGTAACCGAGGCCCTAGGAGCAAGGCCGAGCTAGAAAAAGACCGACTGCTTCGCGCGGCTGCCTCCCGATCTCTGACCTCGAGCCCAACCTTGGGAGCCGCCAAGTCTCCAGCTCCCATTCCAACCTCTGCGCCGCTGTCGCAGACCAAAAACAACGCTCGTCTCGAGGCTCTCAAAACACCCTTCATCCACCTTCTCGCCGTTCGTGCTGTCTCCTCCAAATTCCTGGCCCGACAAACGCGCTCCACGATCGATGATTGCACGGTTCTTGCCCAGAAGTACGGAACCGAGAACCGCCTGAACCGCGAGAAATTCAACCTCAAGGACAAGGTCTACAAGGACCTCGATGTGTGGACGTTCCCCTACCCAACCCAGGACGACCGACAAGAGGCAATTGAGAATGCCATTTCAGCTTTCGATCGTATGCGGATCTCCCGTACCGATAAGCTATGGCAAATGCTTCTTCCCAAGGGGGAACGGGGCAAGGGCAAGTGTCTGTCTCGATTGAACCTCAACAATGGCCCTGTGAAGAAGCCAGCTCCGGCACGAGGTCAGTTAGATGGGGGCGACGACTCGGGCAAGGACGATGACAGTACGGGCAATGAGACCGACCGACGCACTGGCCATTCGAAGAAGTCGGAAACCGCTCCTCGATCGACTCCTTCTACCAAGAGATCTCAGGCGGGGAAGGGAGCTGGCAAAGCACCCGCCAAAGCACCAGCCAAGGCCAAGAACGCCAACAATACTACATTGACTGGCCGTGTTACGAAGAAGACTGCTGCCAAGACCCCAGCAAAGCCAGATACCAAGTTCAAGTCTTCGGAGTATGTGCATGACTCTGACGACGAAGATGATGATGATGGCATGATCGATGCTGCTTCGTCTCCACCTGCGCCCACCCAGAGTTCGCAGGACGAAAAGACGGCTCCTCCCAAGACGGCTCAAGCTCCAGTTAAAGCTCCGGCACCGGCCAAGCCCCGTGCGGTCAACAATGCTCCGCCTGCATCGAAATCTACCAAAACTGAGTTATTGACCCCCAAACTCGAATCCTTCCAATCCCGCTCTACTACCTCAGTCTCTTCCAAGCGATCCGCCCCTCGAACCTCCACCTCGCCTCAGAAACCGTCTCCTCTCGGGTCTTCCCCTCCAGCCAATGCATCCGACGCCACCAGTCGCAGCCGCTCCAATAGTCAGAACCAATCCTCCAGCTCGTCCTCCTCTCCACTCATCTCCCAACTTTCTCGTACCAGTAAAGCGACGACTGGAGCCGCTGCCAGACCTTCAAAGCCTGCTGTTTCGACCAATGGTCCCGCCAAGGCTGGGTTCGCTGGGAACCCCTTGAAGCGCAAGGCGGAACCCGAGCGGCTGGATGTGACCCATGCAGCGATGGGACGCACGACCGGCAACCTCGACCACAAGCGACGCCGGACGATCAGCACCTCGAGCGGAGGCAGCACGGGCAGCGCATCTCCACCCTTGAGCCAGGAGCTCCTCTGGCAGCAGCTGCGAGAAAAGTCTCGGACATTCAAGCAGTATTATGCAAAGTACAGCTCCTTGCATAGGACCCTCAAAGCCCAACCCAGCCCATCATCAGCCGATCTGGAGAAACTCCAGCGACAGCATACTCGGCTGGGACGCATGAAAGAAGAGATCTGGAACGAACACGCAAGACTCAATGATGGCATTTCTCGTGATTTCTAACGATACCTCTGCATGGTGCACGACCTCTGGTCGCGCTCACTCACATGGCGAAATCTGAATCCTCAATTTACAAGATCGACAGCTCGGAGTTTTTACGGTCATTTATTCTCCACATATCTATTTTCTATTTTCCTTATTTTCCATCTCATGCATATTCCCCCTTGAACCCCTCTTGTGTATTCCTTCATACCTCTGATTTGTGGCATAGACTTTGCATTCCCACTTGTATTTCCGAGCATCAGTACACACACATTTTTTACCAAAACATCAATGAAATATCCCTATGATGCAGTTTCCACTGCAATTTCCACTCACAACTTCCTCGTATCCGTAGAGTTGATCTACGCCTTACCCCGGATCAGCCAACCAAACATTCCTTGCTGCTAGTGGATTGATGGGTCCAATCCTGGCCCTATGGTTGGCGGGGAAAAACATGTGGCGGAGTCACGGGATCTCGTAATTTTACGCGAAACAAACCAGAAACAATACATTTGTTTACGTCATCCGACCTTCCTTCGTACTAACATGTATTAGGTCTAGTGCCGGTGGGAACTTGGGTAGGTCGTATCTCCCTCCATCTCTGAGTCTCCCAACACAACGAACTTCCCCGTCCAATCCCTCGAGCAATTGAAGCTATCCTTGTCCGAGGAGCGCGACAATGACTCCCCCTTCTCGTGGACGGGGTACCAGTCAGCGAAGTCCGACCGTCCTGGTGAGATTAGCGGCCTCCCCCAAAAAGCAATTACCACCTTCATGCACGGGTTACTGAAACAGATGTACGGAAACTGTAGGTCACTGACTCCCGCGACCAACAATCTGCCTCTACGTCCAGGCGCCGTCGATCCCCCGCGACCCGGTTCATCACCGTCGATAACGTGCTTCAATATGCCTCCGACATTCCCTCCATGCAGCAGCGGCACCCGCCGCCCATTTCCAGATCCCGCCGCCTTGCCTCGGCCACTGGTGGTCTAATCGGCGCGGGTGGTAGCAGTTCTGCTGCGGCTTCAAATGCGACGGGTACTATCGGGCGCCTTGCGGCGCAGCCTCGTCTGCCCCCGCGGACGACTAAGGTTAGCGAAAAGCTGGTGCTTTTGCCTGATACGGGTGCTGTTGGGGAGCCGGATGCTGGTGATGAGGATGTGGGCATGGACGTAGTCGATGAAGAGCTTGTTGAACAGCTGGCCAAAGAGAGAAATGTCGATCCGGAGGTTGTTCGGCAGCAATTGCTGGCGCAGAAGCGACTCAGCGGCGACTTTGGTATCGATAATGATACTGCACCACTCTTGGCCGAAGAAGAGAACCTGCACAGACGGCGTGTTGGGCCTGAGCGTGCGAAGAGCTATGCGGAGCGCTTGCCTAAGGCTCGGCGGACGGAGAAGCTTGCGCGCGTGACGGCGTATTGCACAGCGCAGGCGTACAAGTTGGGGTCTGTGGCGTCCTTTGTTAAGGAGCGGCATGGCGCAAGGACGAAGCTTTATGATGACTGTCTCTACACTGCCTACCACTTGCCTCTTCTGCCTGGGCATGAGGGGTATCGTCTGCGGAGTAGTCCTGTGGTCAAATTCCCTGGTGGAAAGTCGCTACTGGATGAAGAGATTGAGCGGAACGAGCTGCGTGATCACCATGATGATTACATGTATGAGGACGAGGAGCACTCGGTTGGTGGCCGCAATCGCCCTGAGGAAGAGCATCACCATGAAGCGTCTCCACAAGACTCTGGTGAACATGGCTCCATGGAGGAGCATCCTCAGGGATTATTGGGCCGCATTCCCGAGGAAGACAGTCGTGGCCAGGATGACCGGCAAAAAGAATCGGGTGATAATGGTGGACTGCATAGCTCCTCCAAGTCTCCTCCTGATGAAGAACCTCAGTCTGAGCCAGCCCCTCGCCGCCGTCGACACAGTTATGATGATGGTCATGCCTTATCGCGGGAACGGTCTTCTCCGCCAATGCTAACATCGCAACCTCAAGCCCCGGCCCGAACTCTCTATAACGTGGCTGAGATGTTCGTCTTCAGCTACGGCGTGGTAGTCTTTTGGAACTTCACAGAACGACAAGAGAAGGACCTGCTGGCAGATCTAGCATTCGCTACCTCATCCGCGACTGGCACCCCCATCCCGCTAGCCACGATGCCTCTCCAGGAGGAAGATTTCGAAACCGAGGAATTCCACTTCGAGTACTCGACCGAGATCTCCCGCCCGCGCGTCTTCAACGACATGATCACTCTCCGCAGCGGCGACCACATGATCAAGCTCGCCATCAGCCACGGCATCTCACAGAGTACTAAGCTCTGTTTCTTTGAAGAGGTCATGGCCCGCCAAATGGCAGACGCAAAGGATGTTCCACGGCGGCTTGCCATGACAGGTCAATTGGGCATGAAACGCGAAGAAGTCTTCCGTATTCTAGGCCGTCTATTCAAGAGCCGCGTGGAGGTTAATCTCTGTACGTTTTATCTATCTCCCTCAAGCTACTTGATTAACATGCTAATAACCACCTAGCATCAAACATGCTCGACGTCCCAAACTTCTTCTGGGAAAGCGAACCAACCCTCTACCCCCTCTACATCGCCGTACGCGAATACCTCGAAATCAAACCCCGCATCCAAGTCCTCAACGAACGCTGCCGCGTCTTCCTAGACCTCGCAGAAATTCTATCCGACTCCATCGCCGATAACCGCACATCTCGTAGGTTCAACCATGCTCTAAACCCTCCAAATACTAACTAACCCATAACAGACCAAACCTGGATCATCATTATCCTAATCATCATCTCCATCATCATCACCTGCTCAGAGGTCTTCCTCCGCTTTGGCCTACTCCATGCCAGCCAAGGCACATCATCTAGTCCCGCCAGTATCATCGCACGAGCCATGGGCCGCTCATCAGCCCCTTCTCCGTCAAGCTGGTCCTACAACAACGCGAATATCCCGCCTGGATGTGTATGCCCTCCTCTTCCACCGGCAGCTGGGTCAGATGTTGGTGGTTTGAGTGGCATTCGAGGCTTTGGTCTTTGATTTGGTCATTTGCATTTGTGTGCTGTTTCTGTATCTTCTACCTACTTATGGAAATATGGTGTACTGGTGTTTATGGATTGGACTGGACAAATACAACTCTCTTTGGAATATCATTTGTGAAACGGCTTTCAACCCCAGATGCGGTTTTCGAAGCATGCCGTTCCAGTCACCTACCAGCTTAGTTTCTTTCCCGTGCCTCCGATTCTCTCCAGGATGAACTTAGAAGAGGGTCAGGGTGTGATCAGGGTGCTATTAGCCAGAGAAAGTGGACATCATAAGTTCCAGGTTGCAACTCAGAGTCATATAGTAGGGTAGCTTAAGCCACGTCAGGCCCAAGGGTCTGTAGGTAGCCAGAGGGAAGGTCTCTGCGGCCACCTACGGAAGGTACATAGGTATCTGTCAAACCAGGGGACTCAAGCAAGGTGTGCACCTTCTTAGTCGAATGCCAGAATCAGGTGATTTCTTTGACAGTAACTCAGTACTGCCTATTTAAGGCGGTCATCGTCCCTCAACTCTCTCTCTCTCTTCTTCTTTCCCCTCTTTAACTAATCCCACAATGGCTAACCGCACTCCACCTCTGCTTGTCTTTGTTGGTCGGATTAGTATTTTACCGGAACCGCTGGCGAATCGAGCATTAGCCAGACTTCATGAGTCTCTTGAATTCGTCGAACGAGAGCATCATGCGAGCCATGATACACGAGGATGTCGTCCATCCCGTTTTTTGCCACTTATGTCTGGAGCAAACGATGGCTGGCGTCCAGCCTCTACTCCAATGCAGTTCATCGAGGAGATTATCGCTGACGCTCAGTGTGCACAATCTCCTGTGATTCTTGTTATTTCTGGATGGACTGGTCTTACGACCAATTTCCTCACTTTTGACAAAATCTTTGCCCGGTTTGAAAGCGCTGGAGTTGACGTTCAACTCCGCATCTACGCTGGAAACCCACGTCAATGGTTTGACGTAAACCCTCAACAGGTTCGTGCTGTTCATGATCGCACGATTGACCTAGAGGAGGACGACGATGTGGAACTCGATGATTCTACCGAACTCTTCATTGATAACTTCAGCCTAATGCACGCAGCCTACGCGTTGATGTCCGGGGAAGTCCAAGAGGTAAGTCTTCCTATCAAGAGCAAGCTTTGGGTGTATCCTAAAATATTCTACAGCCGATTGAGACCGATCTTCAGCGGCATATGCATCCTGGGTGGGACTATACATCATCGGAAACGTAGGAGAGGTTCCCCCGGGACTCTCCTACTGGTGACGTCCCCTTGATTTGTTTACACCGTCATTCACTATAATGGCGGGAGTATCTTTTGATAACGATTATCTTTGTGTCCGAAAGGACTTGCTAATATTCTTAGACGGGCTCCGTCAGCCCGCCCCAGCGATGTCTCACACCTCAACGTGGTGCTGGGGTCCAGTAGTCTCGCTCCGCGAGATGAAGCCAAGATGAGACCTACATTACCTTCCTTGTTGCAGCCGAGTGCTTCCCTACCCCCATTCGGCCTTCCGATTGACAGACAAGCCGATGCGTCTCAATTGCCTATGACTGATGTCGACCCACCTTCCTTTTCGCGACCATGGCATGTCTGTCGGGAGAGAAGGGTGTGGTGGAAGTTTATGAATTTATGAGGCTGCAGTCGGATGGGGGCATGTCGTGGGAAGTTGCTGAAGCGCAGAAGCCCCGTCTCCAGAGGAGGCCCATCACCCTATGTATTTTTGTTAGACCACATAAAATCGGGGAAAATATAAGATTAATATATGTTATAAATATATATGTAAACTATCTATCCTGGTAATCTTAGATAATTATTCTCAATATTGAGGGCGTAGGGTGTAGAAATAGAACGATTTTATTCATACAGAATCAAAATGCTGCAGAAGATTTCTGCCTGGGGTGTCGAAACTACCATTGATGCCTACCGCCTTTTTCTGCCAGCCTAATTCAGCTTTTGGTACCTACCTCCATATTGTCTGCCATGGTTTAATTTCATTCAAGGTCGACGTGGCGCAGTGGTTACCGCGGCGGCCTGCTAGAGCCTTAACATCTCAGTTCACTGAGGTTTGATCTCTCAAATAGGAGAGCCGTTTCCTTCGGGTTCCTCGGTTCGAATCCGGGCGTCGACGCATTCTTTTTCTTGGCAGAGTACCTATAATACCACATCCATATTCCATGCCATTTTTTTTACAGGATATAGTTTTTGATTCGATGCTTTCCTTGTTGCCAAGTTGCTACACACAATGCCTTTCAAGGCTTGTTCACTGTTTAGAGATGTCCAGGGCCATATCAAAGACTTTGTCTCAGCCGATAGTTATATAGTTTTTTGATAGAGCGTTTTGATAAGTTCTTTGTTGCCGAGGTGCTACTTTCAACTTCGGTTCATTGTTCAAAGATATATCAAAGAGTCTTTTTCTCAACCGAGACAGTCAGTTTCAACTTGCTATCCAAGGACCTTGGAATACTTCGTACGTAGGGTATAAAAGCATTGATTAATCCCGCCTCTGTGGTATCACTTCACATTCACATTCGCATCCGCATTCAGATCCATCAGGACTCTAAGCGCATTCAAATCCGAAGCAACTACGGTATCTGAATACGGTCTCGGAACGGGGCTTTTTGATTCAAGTACCCGCCCCGTCATGGAGCTCCCGCCCGACCTTACTGAGTCACTCATTGCCCATCTTTCCGGCCTGGGGTTCCACGAAGAGCCAGAAAGGTATCCAGATGATTATGTGGTTGTTCATTCTAGAGGGCGCCAGGAGGAAGATCCGGGGCCACGGCTACGGGAGATACAGTATCCCCCAGTTGAGGAACAAGCAAGCCGTCAACCTGTAGAGGCTGAGGCCCGGGGACCATTGGAGTCCATACAGGAGGAGTCAGAGCATAGCTCAGATGATTCCGAACAACCACACCGTCAACATGTAGAGGTTCTGACTCAGGAAGAGCTGGAAGAGCAGCAACAGTCACCGCCACAGGAACAAGAACTCAAATACGGTAAGCGTCAAGAGACAGGAGCACAGCGGCGGCGATGGATAGATGATCCTAGTGAGTCAGACTGCAACATTCCTGTATCAACACTAACCATTGACAAGTTGCGTCTTCTTTTCCAAGTGATGAAACCCAAGAATATCCCGGTGGCATTCACACCACAGGTTCTCGACCTCGGACTTCCTAATGAATGGGATAAGCCTGTCAAAGAATCCGTGTATCGATACTTCTCTGTCTTCCATGACGGCCTTACATGGAAAGGATATACAGGACCGGGCGTCATTTTCATCGATGAAGTCAAAAGGAAAGACGAGTCTGTTCCGCCAATCTCGCAAGTTACCCAGGCATTTTACGAAAAGGACTTTGCCATGTCTACTTTAAGATATGTTTTTGTGACTTATGCGATTAACGCGGATACTTTTGATAACTTTATCAGAAGGCAGTTGTACACCGCGCGCAATAATCTCCAGTGGCCTCCTATGGATAATGACGAGCAGGTTTGGACTTTTGGTACACCGGAGTATGATGCCTTGCTGGGCACCGTGATAGGAAGGTTGGTCGCACATCTCGTTTTGGGTGCATTTGATCGCGGTACTCGACGGATCAGTCAAATTGTCACTTGGCCCACGGAGGACTCGTGTAGTTGTCATATGCGATTTGATATTGAGGTTGTCGAGTGATTTGATTTTTGGTGTTTGAGCTAACTTTTTTTTTTTTTCACTTTAGATTAGAGTGCTAAGATGTCGATTTGAGAACGTTCAAGCTAAATGTTTCATCGGAGAGAATCGTAGAGTAAACTAGTAGACGATTGATGCTGTGCGCTGTCTTTGGAGAAAGGGAAATTTGTTCCTAGTAGGACTGATGCTTGGGTGTCGGCAATAATCATGAATGTTGGGAGATTGAGCATGCCGCAGAGAGGAAGAGGAAAGATCGCCGTCGGATACTAGTGTTACATACATCATAGGAATCATACGACTTTTTTGGCATAAATGAGGGCTTCAATGTGACACCTTAGGACGAAAGCAGATGGATCCAAAATCTCCGTTGAGATGGACATGCAATATAAAACACAAAGACATTATATCAGTACAAGAGCAGGCTTCGGCAAGCCTCAGCACAAGCCCATCCCGTTCCCATTTTTACGATCGTTGCAAATCAACCCTTTATCGTGTCTAAGTCGATTAACCGGTGACCTTGAAGATGGCCTCGGCCAGGCGCTTCACGTTGCCGGATGTGATACCAGCGACGGAGATACGGCCGTCCTTGGTAGCGTAGACGGAGTGCTCCTTGGCCAAAGCATCCATCTGCTCAGGCTTCAGACCGGTGAAGGCGAACATGCCGATCTGGCTGGTGATGTGCGACCAGTCGTGTTTGCTGCCGAGAGCCTCGAGGTTCTTGCGCAGGAGGGAGCGCATCTCGATGATGCGGTCGGCCATGCCCTTGACCTCACCAAGCCACTGCTTGTTCAGGGCGGGGTCGTTCATGATGGTCGAGGCGACGCGAGCACCGTGGATGGGTGGGTTAGAGTAGAAGGGACGAATGAGGATCTTGATCTGAGACTCGACGCGCTTCTTCTCCTCGGCGTCCTCGCAGACGAGCGAGAAGGCACCGACACGCTCTCCATAGAGACCCTGCACATCCTGTTAGTTTATCACATCTCGATCGTATCGGACATATTCCGACGTACCATGTTCTTGGCAAAGGACTGGCACAGAGCAATGTTGTGGCCCTCCTTGACGAAGTGACGGGGAGCAAAGGCATCCTGGTCGGCGTTACCGCTGGCGAAGCCCTGGTAGGCCATGTCGAAGAAGGCGAAGTGGCCCTTTTGCTTCATGACATCGCTAATCTGGCGCCACTGGTCCTGGGTGGGGTCAACACCGGTAGGGTTGTGGGCACAGGCGTGCAGCAGGATGATGCTGTTGTTGGGGGCAGCCTTGATGTCGGCAATCAGGCCCTCAAAGTCCAGACCGATAGTGTCCTTGTTATAGTAGCGGTACTTCTCGACCTCGAGGCCGGAGTCCTTGAAGACGGCGCCGTGGTTGGCCCAGCTGGGGGTAGGAAGGTAGATCTTCTTCGCGCCGGGGTAGAAGCGCTCAAGGAAAGCACCACCGATTCTCAGGGCACCGGTGCCGGAGATGGTCTGAGTGATGACGAGGCGGTCCTCCTTGAGGACGGAAGAATCGGCACCGTAGGCCAACTCGGCGGCGGCTTTAGTGAAGGCAGGAATACCGGTGATGCCGGCGTACTCCTTGTCGCTGCGCGAGGCCACGACCTTGTCCTCGGCGGTGCGGACGGAGGGCAGGACGTAAGGCTTGCCCTGGTCGTCACCTAAACAACGGCAACCCAATTAGTCCGCTTGTCCTAGTCGCCCTTTCTCTATCCCCTTCGAGTTGTACGTACGGTAGGCGCCAACACCGAGGTTGATCTTCTCCTTGAAAGAGTCGGCCTTGAAAGCCTCAGTGATACCGAGAATAGCATCCTAGCATGTCCACTAACGTTAGCATTGCCCCAAAACATTGCACTTGGTGCGCAGAATGATCCGATCCAAACTTACAGGAGGACCCTGGGGAACGTTGGACCAGGCCGAGGCCTGTCTGGCACCAATGACAACGGTGCGCATGTTGGCCTGGCGGGCAGCAGCCGAGCGGCTGGCAACACGCAGAGTGGAGAGCATGATGGCAATGAATGAGGATGAAAGGGAGGAATGGGCAAGACCTGGCTCTAGGAACCGGAATGAAAGAAGGGAAGAATAGGGAGAAGTAAAAAAATGGTCGGAGATGCTGCGGGTGCGGTCTGTTTTGACTCATGCGATAGCTGTACACGGTACTTGATTATATATGGATCCCCACATATTTAAGCAAGTACCAGTACCCTGACAACCCGGGAAGAAATGCGACTCGCGCGGGATTGGCTGCCTCTTCCCTCCGCACAATGCGGATTAGCAACGTGCGGATTAACAAGTTGACCAAGGGTCTTTGTTATTATGTTACTCTGTAGATTAGATGAGATTGTATGTAAAGTTAAGTATAGTATCGAAAAAATAACAACAAAAAGGAGTTTAATTGTCTGTTTATTCAACTCAAGGGATACAATACACCCCAGGCCCTACGCAAAGCACAACGGGAATCTGATTTCCCGGTGAACTGATCGAGGACTCCTCACTCCACCGCCTTTTTCCCCTCACGAGTTGGGGTAAAAAGTTAACTATGATTCACTAGGATCTACAACCTTTCGGAAACTAACGTCCGATTACGATGATTGCTCTACTTCGTACTCGGTAATGGACACTTAATGTACACCATTCTAGGTACTCCATACTCCGTACATCCCTACGAACATGTAACTAAGTGACAGACTCGGTTAAATTGGATATTACCCGATCTCCACATGCGGTGACAGGAGGATCGTCTGATCCCCTGATTATACATAGAACGCGGAGACTCCAGCTTCCAAGGTTGATATGTCAGAAACAGACGGATAAATTGCCTATTCGGGTTGGATATCGTAAAGTTGATCATTTGACTTCTATACAGACATAAAGAGTAGTCGTTTCAGCCCAGTCGCACACCCGCCTGGCGGTTCTTGCGTGCCGTGGCTCCCATGGCATTGTTCATGCCTGTGTGCTGACTGCTGTCCAGGGCACTCATTGATTCGCGCTTCTTCTCCTCTTCGATCTTCTTCAAGCGCTTTTCCGTCTTCATCTTGCCGCTGCCCTTACCGTGGAACTGGTGACTGAGGTGCTTGAAGGCTTCCTTCTGATTCATTGAGCGGCCGTACTCGTCCGTGTATTTGAGCTGTACGTCGGGCTTGTAGTCGCGGTTGAATACCTCTGCCATCTGTCGCGCATCCTGCTGGTCTCGCTGCTTGTTTTCCCAGCGTGCGTATTCTTCGCGCTCGCGGGCGGACATGCGGTCCAGCTTGCCTGATGCACGGTCGCGCTCGCGCTGTGCCCGCGCACGCCGATCAGCCTCTGCTTCGCGGTTCAGCTTTTCTTGTAGGAATTCCTGGCGTTTACGCATGAGCGCGTTGTGACTGGTACTATCGGTCTCCTTCACGATGCCACGCTGTTTCAGCATAGACAGAGTGGCACCAAGGCCCTTGTCCAATGTAGCTTCCTCTTCCAGGCCAGTCCCAGTAAACTCTTGGTGGTCCTGCTTGGATTCCTCGCGCTTGATGCGCTCCTCAAGATCCTCCCCATCCTCAATATCATTGTAGGTCCGCTCCATGTCCACGTCTTCAGGCTCCGCCTCGGGCCCCGGTTGAGCAGCGGCCTCTTCAGCCGGTGTCGCGGTTCGCCGCTCTTCCCGTTCGGGTAATGTAGGTTTCTGGAGAGTGGAAACGAATTCTGAGGTCTCGTCGATCACGAGACCCGGTTCCTCGGCGCCTTCTTCGGGAGTCTCAACCTCCATCGGGGTCTGGGACTCCTCTTCACGAAGTTGTCGAGCAAGGTCTTCCGGGCGCATCTTCTTGCGCTTCTTGAATGCAGCACGGCGCTGGAGTGCCAGTGAAGCTTGTAGGTCATCATCATCCACAAAGGACACATCTTGGTCGATCGGCTTCTTGGGCGCGGGAGCCGGGGCCCCATTTGTCGAGTCAATTTCCATGGAAGTGCCGTTCGATTCGGTCGTAGGAAAAACATCTTCATCATCCATCACAGTCCTCTGTTTTGTCGTCTTGCTCTTCTTCTTCTTTGGCTTCTTGATCTTAACCTCGCTGATATCCATGTAATCGGAAGCTGGAACTTCAGGTTCAAAATCGAGACTAATAGCGCCCTTCTTCAATCGTTCCGAGACCTCCTGTCGCTTGGCTTCGCGTTCCTCTTCAGTCGAGCCCTTGGCATCCAGTGTGAATCTCTTGCGCTTCTTGCCCTCAATCTCCTCATCGTAGTGTGAAAGAATTCCTTGGTTCTCGGCGGTAGGGTCATAGACGGGCTTGCGTTTCTTGAGCTCGTTCCGCTCCTCAGCTCTTTCTTTATCGACCAGATTAACATCCTCGAGCTCGTCACCCTCTTCCTCGTCATCCACTTTGGCGTCTTTGAGGGTAAGAATGTGATCCTCGCCACCCTCGAAGTCGGCGATAGCATGACCGACCTTGACACCAGCCAGGTCTGCGGCAGTATATTCAACAGCCGCAGCGCGCTCCCGTTCCTCCAGTTCCTCGGCAAGCTTGCGCGCGCGCTCCTTCTCGATCTTCTTCGAGCGCTTCTTGCTTTGCATCAACCAGGCCTTGGTATCAAGTTCTGCGCCACCCATCTCTCCAAGCGTGGGTCCTTGTAGTTGCAGATTTCTCTGAGCAATATCGCGCGCCTTCTTGATGGCGGCATTCTTCTCCTCTCGTCTCTTCTTAGCGTCGGCCTCATCCTGAAGTTTCTTCCAGTTTCCGTAACCCAGTGCCTGTCGGGACTCGAGTGTGCTCGCGGGATCTTCCTCTTCGCCAGATGCGCTCGAGTCATCGTCCTTGAAGTCCGGTCCGGTGGCGTCAGGTTCGGCACCTGGAACAGGGAGTGGCTTGAGTCCGAGGGCTACTCGGATCTTGTTGTTCTGCTCGATGGATAGAGCGTCCGCCATTTTGACGGTGTGATCGAGCTCAAAAACGCAAGGGGAGTGGAGATGGGCGGGAGTAGAGCTGTCTTGACAAGTCGCAAGTGTCGACGACCCTGACCCTGATATCAGGTGTTATCATGTGACCAGCGTACTAGCACTGAATCGGGTTAGCGCCACAAATTAGCGCGCATAAATAAGAAGGCTCTTCCCTCCTCTTTTTCCTTTTTTCTTCACCACAACACACCATGGATCTGTGTCCAGATTTCCCGTCCACGGAGCAATCTGTGTTTCGGTTGAGAGCTGGGCAGTTCGACGACTATGGAGCCATACGTTTCCCACATGTATGGCACACTACGGTGTCCTGTCGACAGATCTAAGATTAATGCTCCGCGCCGGGTGTGGCCTGGGTCTTGAGCTCCCTCTGGTGAGCTCGGCCTAGGTCCTGGTTGCGGAGGGCGTCATATTCCTGATCCCTTTGCCGATTGGCCGTTGGCTAGTGAGGCCAGGGAATAACCATGACCAGCCAACATACCTTCGTATTATTCTTAGAATTATCTTAGTATTCGTAGTGAAACAGCAGCTTATTACGGGCTTCCTGATGGGTTCGAACAGTTGTGACAGGCAACCCGTGACACGTATCATAAGACACTTTCGCAGACACTTTCGTGATCGCAAAAATCCTGCAGAGGTTAGATCAGGCCTGTAGCTACATGTCGCATTCCCGAGTTCGGGTCGCATGGTTTGTCATCGTGATCGTCATTGCCTATAACGCAGAGGATAATAGTTTACAGAAGCTTCAAATGCCCCGTCACGCTGTCGACGACGCTCTTGGGGCCCAAGATACCCAATACCGTCCGGCTGCCGCTGGCGATCTGAGTGCGACCTGCATCCTGGATGACGCGCGCGCAGAGTCCCAAGCTCATAGCCTGAGCCTGCAGCAGGAGCAACTCATCCTCCGACTTGGTCTGCAGCGCAATCTTTGCCTGGCCGTTGCGCTCCCACCGGCGCAGAATGTGGGAGTCAGGCGAGTGCGCGTGGTAGTATTTGTAGCAAGCGAGGGTTGCGTGGGAGGCTTGGGCGGCGATTTTGCCTGAGAAAATGCAGAAATAGTCAGTATCGTCATCTTGTCTGGTATGCAAAGAAGATCGTAGAGCTTCATACCCTTGGTCATGCCTAGGTCAGTCCGAACAACCAGCACTAGTTTCACCTCGTCGACATTGCCCGCGAAGCTGGCTAATTCCTCGCCATTGCCTTCGTCCTCTTCATCACTCTCCTCTTCCTCCTCGGAGTCGCTTTCTTCGTCGGACGAGCCCTTGTGAACCTTCACGTCGTAGCCGTTTGGCCAGCCCTGCTTTTCTTTGAACAGGCCGAGCGAAGCACCTTGGCCGATAAAATACCCTGTGACGCCGGCGACAATAGCAGTGGCGATCACGTAGGCGGTCGTTGTGGGATGGACCCGGTCAAGCGACACTGGCGCAGCCATTATGCTTTGAGAAAGTCTGGATAGTGTTGGTGAAGGTGAGTGGGTGATGCACTGCTAAATTATTCCGCGGCGCTGGACACACCTCGCCGTGATGACATATCCTTCGATGTGCATTCAGCCACTGACCCAGGGCTACTAGTTCAACTCTGTAGAATTGAATACATATTACGTTAATCCAATCAATTACAATTGAAATCATTTGGGGCAATTCTTTCTTTTCAATGCCTAATATGTGGCTAGCCTGAGATTTTCAATGATACATATTCCTTCCGAGGCCTTATCGAAGAAAATACTGGCAAGGTTCAAAGCACACCACATCAGGGCTAGGTTAAGTGTGATTATAACTTTTGAATCATGGACAACCTTGGAAGTTGATTAAATTCCTAGGGCCGGAGAAGACACGAATCCATAAACAGTGGCTGCTGCTTCCAACAACTGTCTAAAACGAGGAAATAGAACAAGCCAATCCAAGTGCATTAAACTTCAGCAATAGCCAACCGCTTACTATGTACATGCCAGAAAGAAAGATTATATTCGTCAAAAGCAAGCCTTTAGTTAGCACTTCCCGCAGCAGGAGCAGCAGGACGGCGGTCGTTACCCAAGTTGTTCATACGGCGACCCATGACATTGCGGCTGAAGAAGCTGATACCGATCATGAACAACCAGCTGGGAATAGAGCCGATGGCAAAGATGGCATAGCCAAGGGGCATGAGCAGCTGGTACTTGGCCAGCCAGCCGTCGGTGGGGTGGAAGGCGCCCTCGTACTCAGGGACCTGCTCGAAGTTCCTCTTGGAGTGGATCTGATACAGCTCCTCGGGGGTGACGGTGGTGGTGTTCATGTAGACAACGTGCAGAGGAATGGGCAGACTCCCCTCGCCTTCGGGCAGGGCCTTGGGGATCTGGTAGTAATAGACGGAGGGAGCGCCGGCAGACCAGGCGGCGCAGAGAACGCGGTTTTCTTCGCAGTTCAGTAGACCAAGGTTCGGGGAGGTGGGGTCGGCGGAGAAGAGCAGGACGGATTCCTAGATCATGGTAAGATACTGGATACTGGATACGGAGATGATGCAGACGTGGAGCATAAGCTTACATTGAAGGCCTTCTCGGCATGCTCGCAGCGACCGAAGCAGGTCTTGTTGCCACCGGTGACGAAGATGTACCAGTCCTGCGCATCGGAGGCAGGTTCCAGGATGGACTGCCAGTTGTCGAGGGTCACGGGGGTGACGCGCTTTTCGGAGACCTTCTCGGCCAACTTCACCATGGGTTCAGCCGGCACAGCAGTGGGAATCATGGCCTTGGCCTTGTTGAACCACCCCTGAACACGGTCGGCAAGGGGAATCTGCTCCTGCGCCAGGGCAACGGCAGGGAGGAGGGCGACAAGCGATGATGTGAAACGCATCTTGATGGCTGCGACGCGTAGGTGGGATTAGTTCGGAAGGTGGAAGTGGTATGCGATTAAGCTAGAGGGATCTCTAGACCAAGCATAGGCAGAATCAATTAAGCTTACCTTGATTATTGGAGGTAGATCAATGCAACGGCACCCGAGAGGAATTAGGAGAAGAGGAAAGGACCACAGCTTCTCTACTGTTGGAACGACAGCTGGCCTGAGCGCCCGGCCAACCACAGTCGCGTAATGACACGCGGGGAGACCCGCTTCAATAATCTCGCATTATCGACTGATTTCTTTCCCTTGAATTGGAATGTAGTACTTAACGGTGTTCAACGAGGATCATGTCCACTCTTTGATCTCTTCTACACCTTTGGAGCCACTGAAGTGGGAGTATCGGCGCGAAATCGACATCGACTTATCGGCATCCCCACCTGCACTCTAAATGTGATATGCAGCTGGCCGGGATTTCCCCGATCTTGCGTTGGGTTCCACTAGGCGAACCTCAAGCCCCGAAGACTCAGCCCATGGACCCTCGGAGTAGGAGTCCGGACTTCTGAGGTTCTTCGTTGTCTTTCCGCATCTCTGATCCGAGTGTCTGGGTCTGAATGACCTCTACAGCTGTCAATGTACTCGACAGGTAACTTCTCCCAACCAGAAAAGGAACAGTTCAAAAGTATATCTATACCTTTCAAAGTTCACAGCTAGCACGACCAATGATATCTCCATTGACATGTGGCGTTGAAGCCGGCCACGAGAGCCATTGCATAAACGTTAGCTCAAGTGTGTCTTGTTGATGCGTGGTAGGCTTGGGAGCTGGGTATGCTGAAGGTCATGCTTTCAAGGTGTGTGACAAGTTCTGCCTGCGATGCTATCGTTATCATAAACTGCTCCAGAGTGCAAGGAGTTAGCCTCACTAAACACCTGGACAGGCAACAGTTCAGAAGACACAGCGAATAAATCAAAACGAAAGCAGACATCGGGGCACCTGCAAATCGGCAGTATTTATAAAGTCGTAATTTGCTTAGGGCTTATGCTGAAGACCTCAAGTCTGTAATACTCGGGCCAAATTATGTATGAAGATACCTGGATAGAAGACGAGAATAATCAAGCTTTATCTTTAAGCGCAGAAAGGACTCTTAGGGTCAATTGAAGTATGCGTATGATGCTGCCAATGCCGGCTCTACTGATCAGCCGTATAAAACAGGCGAACGAAGTTGTCAAATTTGATCACTAGGAAGATGGGCACACATCATACTTAAGCATAAGCAGAAAAGTACAAGTTGATTCCCAGAAGACTATTTTGGCTTTGCTGCACCATCCCCCTACGTACCCTCGACCCCATGCAGCACATCGGTACCTCCACGAGTTTTCGCACGCGGTCTGATTTCAAATGATTATTGGCAATTGGAAGGGACAAACCCAGATCTCGTTATTGCCACCAATTTGGTGGGTCTTTCATACTAGAAGAATCACATCATTATATACCTGGAAATCGGTAAATTCCCCCAATTTTTGCACTGACTTATTATCGCTGCTGCCTCAGATAAGCTTTGAACATGTATGATCGACACTGTCTCATGAAAGTAGGGTTGTGAATCCATAACCTAGGTTTAGTCTTGGCCAACCGGCGTAGGGTAAATGGGGATGACGACATTGTCCAGTATAGGGCATCCCATAGACATCCATAGTTCTCTACAGTGCCTTATCTTAAATTTGGGTTAATTGATACGTATAGTATGACCAATTTCAGATTAATCAAGGCATCGGTGAAGTCCACTGCTGCAGGCAAAAAAAAGGTCCTGAAATCAGGCCCCGCCGAGCCGATGTCGGTTCCCCTCCCAAAATGCACAGAATTCAGCACGTAGTCGGCAACTCGCCATTCCTCAATCCAAAAGCAATTGATGCATAGGGTGTAATAAATCAACTATAGTAGATCTCTTTGAGTCATAGTACCGAGAAAATACAGAAATAGTTTCAGCTGCACATACCACATACCACAAACCGGGCAGTGAGCGAACCCGGCGCTCCCCACCCCCGGGCGAAAAATTTCACTTTTTGCCGCCGAGCAAAAGAACGACGATTACTACGCAAAAAGGAACCACACCGCCCACTCCACTTATGACTCTTACTTCCTCTTTCTCTTCAGCCCATAAATATCATCGTTGAACTGACTTGGTCTTTGCACTTGGTCACTTTACTTCACTGCATAATTTTCGAGTGCTATCATCGCTCCCGTCCACCTGCCACTCATTGAACCCCCCCTCCACCCCACTATCCACGCACACAATGTGTCCCGGCGCTGACCCCGAGCCCAATGGGCAAGTCAATGGTCTCAACGGTGCCAATGGTAAGAGATTCAGCCAGCAGATTCAGAAAATGAAGTTTGCATGCTAACACCAGGGACTATCAGGTGAACACCCCGGCTTCACTGGCATCGAGACCCGCCAGAACCCTCACCCTGCTCCCTCCCGCAACCCGTATGGCCACAACGTCGGTGTTACCGACTTCTTGAGCAATGTCTCCCGCTTCCAGATCATCGAGAGCACTCTGCGTGAGGGTGAGCAGTTCGCCAATGCCTTCTTTGACACCGAGAAGAAGATTGAGATTGCCAGGGCTCTGGATGACTTCGGTGTTGACTACGTGAGTCATTGATGAACTTTCGGATGATAATATCAAGTGAGGAAGCCTAACCGTGATTATCCCAATAGATCGAGCTTACCAGCCCTTGCGCTTCCGAGCAGTCGCGTGCTGACTGCGAGGCTATCTGCAAGCTTGGTTTGAAGGCCAAGGTACGTTTAGGCTAACTGCGGTCGTTTTGCTGCATTAGAATCTAATTGTGTATAGATTCTCACTCACATTCGCTGCCACATGGATGATGCCCGTGTAGCCGTCGAGACTGGTGTTGATGGAGTGTAAGTCATTAAGCTTGTTGAGTCTTTTTCGCATTGTTTCTGACCTGACTTCTAGCGATGTCGTGATTGGCACCTCCTCTTACCTCCGTCAGCACTCTCACGGCAAGGACATGACCTACATCAAGAACACCGCCATTGAAGTTATCGAGTTTGTCAAGTCCAAGGGCATTGAGATTCGTTTCTCCAGCGAGGACTCTTTCCGTTCCGACCTGGTTGACCTCCTGTCCATCTACTCCGCCGTCGACAAGGTCGGTGTCCAGCGTGTCGGTATTGCCGACACTGTCGGCTGTGCCTCCCCTCGCCAGGTCTACGAGCTCGTCCGTGTGCTCCGCGGCGTTGTCGGCTGTGACATTGAGACTCACTTCCACAACGACACTGGCTGCGCCATCGCCAATGCCTACTGTGCCCTCGAGGCCGGTGCTACCCACATCGATACCTCCGTTCTCGGTATCGGCGAGCGCAACGGTATCACCCCTCTCGGTGGTCTGATGGCCCGCATGATGGTTGCCGACCCGGAGTACGTCAAGAGCAAGTACAAGCTGGAGAAGATCAAGGACATCGAGGACCTCGTCGCCGAGGCCGTCCAGGTCAACATCCCCTTCAACAACTACATCACCGGTTTCTGTGCCTTCACTCACAAGGCTGGTATCCACGCCAAGGCCATCCTCAACAACCCCAGCACCTACGAAATCATCAACCCTGCCGACTTCGGCATGACCCGCTACGTCCACTTCGCCTCTCGTCTGACCGGCTGGAACGCCATCAAGTCGCGTGCTCAGCAGCTCAACATCGATCTGACTGACACTCAGTGCAAGGAGTGCACCGCCAAGATCAAGGCCCTGGCTGACATTCGTCCCATCGCCGTCGATGACGCCGACTCCGTGATCCGTGCCTACCACCGCAACCTGAAGTCCGGTGAGGACAAGCCTCTGATGGACCTGAGCCCCGAGGAGCAGGCCCAGTTCGCCGCCAAGGAAAAGGAGCTTGCGCTTGAGGCCCAGACCACCAATGTTGCCGTTTAAGCGACATCATATATCCTGTGTTCAATAGCGTGCTTTCGCCAGACCATTCTCGCATTCGTTGCCAGACCCTGGATGCCGTGGAATCTCTGATGATTTGATGTGATTTATGCGTTTGGGACCTTTTTTTCATTTTCATTTTCGTCGGGTTTTTAAAAGTCGTTTTTTGTTTTTCTGAATACCATAAAAGAACGACTGGACTGGTGTTCGGAGAGAGATCTCTCTATGTATATAAGCAAAGGCCAATTGGCTACAGCAATTCAGGAAGCATTCAGATGACTCGATCTCTTTAACGTAGAGTGTTGAGAATACAGGCCAGATGAAGAAACCATGGTGAATTATCAAAGAAGCTTTGGGGGAAACGTATGTGTAATGATACTGGAATGAATTCAGATACTCCTTTTCTGTGACTCGGGAGGGATATTGATCCCCCTTTCTTTAAAGTCTTTTATCTATATAACATGCCCCTAATGTAACTTTCTTTGTTTGCTGTTACTCGGTCCTTTGACGGCTAGTTGTGTGATAACAAAGAGTCGGGCTGGTCTCGATTTTGAGAGTAGCCACCGGCAGCATCCCCATACACCAACATAGAGTACTCTATGGGTATAAGACACTTGTAATTAGACATAGAAGTTGAAGTTATACAGTTCAATCTTGGAAGGTTGTTCATGTGGCAGCCTCGGCAGGCGTTAGCAAAATCCGGGCCCCCGGAGATGGATGCTACCTACTTAACGTCCACTTTCCCGATCGGCGACAGCTCTGCATCATCACACCTCTATCCATAGGGACATAATGAGTTCCACGACTTTCCCTGTCGCCCTGCAGAACAAGCTGCTGGGCTACGGCCGGGCATCCAGTGCCCATTTATCCGCTCTCAATCTGGACCTGTAAGTAAACCCTGCCCCCGCGAAACGTCGATGATCGTCGCTGACCGCAAACGTCCTAGGATCCGCAACATCGTATTCATACTCTTCATTCTCCGCTACACGCGCAAGACCTTCTATTCGCTCCGTGGCTACGGCCTTTTTGGCAGCATTCGCAATCTCTACCTCGCCATTCGCCTGTTCTGTTACTCTATCTTCCTGCGCACCCCCGGCGTCCGAGGCCAAGTCGATAAGCAGGTCTCTACGGCCATCGAGAACCTCGAGTTGAAGCTTGTGCAGAGCGGTCCCGATGTGACTCGGTACCTTACGCTGCCCAAGGACGGCTGGTCTCCGGATCAGATTCGAGAGGAGCTCACTAAGTTGGCTGACTTGAAACATACCCGCTGGGAAGATGGACGAGTGAGCGGTGCGGTATACCATGGTGGTGAGGACCTCTTGAAACTCCAGACGGAAGCTTTTGGTAAATTTGGTGTTGCCAATCCGATCCATCCGGATGTTTTCCCTGGCGTTCGCAAGATGGAAGCCGAGGTGGTTGCTATGGTATGTCGTTCTTTGTGCTCTATGCGCTGCGCGACACTGCTGGGGTTGGACGGCTAATTTTCTCAGGTCTTATCTCTGTTCAATGCTCCCCCAGACGGCGCTGGTGTCACCACCAGTGGTGGCACGGAGTCAATCCTCATGGCCTGCTTGGCGGCCCGGCAAAAGGGCATCTTGGAGCGAGGTATCACGGAGCCGGAAATGTAAGTTCGGCTTTTATCTGCAGGTTGCCGGTTTGTAGTTGACAATATGCAGGATCATTCCGGATACCGCGCACGCTGCCTTCATCAAGGCCTGCAACTACTTCAAAATTAAGCTGCACCGTGTTCCTTGTCCTGGACCCAGTTTCAAGGTGGACGTCAACGCTGTGCGCCGCTTGATCAACCCTAATACAGTCCTCCTTGTGGCCTCAGCGCCCAACTTCCCCCATGGTATCGTCGATGACATCCCCGCCTTGTCGCGCCTTGCAACCAAGTACAAGATTCCTCTCCACGTGGACTGCTGCCTGGGCTCTTTCGTCATTGCTCTCCTTAAGAAGGCTGGCTTCCCCTCTCCTTACGAAGAAGAGGGTGGCTTCGACTTCCGCCAGCCCGGTGTCACTAGTATCAGTGTGGACACTCACAAGTACGGATTTGCCCCTAAGGGCAACTCCGTTGTTCTCTACCGCAACAAGGCCTATCGCAGCAAGCAGTACTTTATCTACCCCGACTGGTCCGGTGGTGTCTATGCCTCGCCTTCCGTGGCCGGTTCTCGCCCCGGTGCGCTGATTGCCGGCTGCTGGACTAGCTTGATGAGCGTTGGTGAGACGGGATACATCAACAGCTGTACGGAGATCATCAATGCCGCGCGCAAGTTTGAATCTGCTATCCGCGAGCACCCCTTGATCTCGCTCCACATGGAGGTGGTGGGTCACCCCATGGTCAGCGTGATCGCTTTCCGTAGCAAGAATGGCGCCATTGACACATACGACATCGCCGACGATCTTTCCGCCAAGGGCTGGCACCTCAATGCCCTGCAGTCTCCAGCGGCTTTGCACTGTGCTTTCACCATTCCCACGGCAAAGGCTGTCGACCAGCTCATCGCCGACGTGGTGGAGGTTATTGAAAAAGAGTTAGAGAAGGCCGAAGAGCGCCTCCGACAAGGCAAGGCCTATATCTTGGAACGCGGCGATACCTCTGCCCTGTACGGTGTGGCTGGAAGCATCCCTGATAAGAGCATTGTGAGCCGTTTGGCAGAAGGCTTCCTTGACACTCTTTACAAAGCCTAAGGGTCCGAGTGTTTCTTTCCTTTCACTATAAACCGCCAGCCACTGCTTACCAGGTATTCTTATACACCACTCCTTAGCCTGCGCGGGTCGATTTCCAAAACAATTGGCGTCTATCACTATCCCAGCGTTTTAATTCAAACTGCACATATCTTTTGCTTCAAGTAATTTGTGTCTGATTGTGGAATGACCTCCGGTATAGTACAGTAGTCGACAAAGTAAGGGACATAGAGTACATGACATGAAAAACAAACCCGCTCCATGCAATAAAATCACAGTCAAAAAACCTGGCCTCGAGAGATCACTATCTCCGGAACAAATGAAAAAAGCAATACCCCAGAATTCTATCCAATTCCCCAGTACCTTGTCAATAATCAAACCAATACCCCATCTTACTGACCAAGCAACTCCCCCCTCTCCTGGTCACTGCTCTTTTCCACGTAATATCCAGGATCGGGTTTCCGCTCGAGGTACACCTGCTGCTTGGTGAGAGCCTGCTCAACCTCCTGGACCGAGACAAGCTCCTTGACTCGCATAATCTGACCGGCCACGGACGGAGACACCGGGTGGAAAACCGTGGCCATGCGCTTCTTGAGGCCGAGGGCCTTGAGGACGTCTGTTGAGCGGCGCGGAAGGCCAATGGCGGAGCGGAGAAGGGTGATTCGGAAATAGCTCATTTTTATTGAGTGCTGGTGGATTTTAAGGCGATGTAATTTGTAATCGGAGGTGGTGTTGAGTTCTTCCAGCCGTCGGTGTTGTGAATTGATCCGAGAAGGAAGTTTCGTTTAAAGCAATCGAAGATTTGATTGTTGCTCAGGGCAACGGGCAACAATTGAATGCAGAACTCCACTCAGAGAGAGATTGGGGATTCCGTGCTGCGCTGCTTCAACGATTACCTTGACAAGTCGATATTTGGCGCGGTTTCGCAAAGTCTCAGGCGGTAGATCACGTGCCGGTTCTGCCGCATCCCGGGGCCGTAGCTCCGCTCTGGAACGCGGGAGACAGTTGGCGATGTAATGAACGTGACTGGACGTGACTGTTCAATCTTGAGTGCTGCTCTTGCACAGCAATTCCCCCTCTAGTCGCATGCCCACATGCCTGGCTTGCCCTAGCATTCACCAGTGGAGCTAGGCTAAGCGCTTCCGAATCCCCCGCGACAAACACCTTACCCTTCCTTGACAGCATACTGTCACTATGTCTCAAGCCGCCAACACCGATGGTACGGTGGCCATGCCCCGCTTGGAGGATATTCTGCGTCACCCTGAGGATCTGGATAAGATCAGTGGTCTCAAAGCCGAGTACCTGCGGAAGAAAGGCGCTGTTGATTCACGACTGCGAGAAGGCTTGCGGGACCAACTGGAGGCAGTGCAGCGCAGTATTGGTATCCTGACCGAAGGCCAGCGCCAAGTATTAAAAACAAAGGATGAATTGCAGGGAATCGACAAGTTGTGCGCCGAATCGCAGCATAGCGTGGAGGACTTTGCGCAGATCGACAAACTTGCCCGGATTCAACGGCACTTTGATGCTACTTTGATGATGAAGAGGGGACTGGAGAACTTTAGCGCCGATATACAGGAGGTGGAGGATATGCTGAAGGAAGACGATGACGACATTGAGAATCAACCAAATCTTCTCCGAGCTCATATGCAGATCTCACGGTTGCGAGACTTCCGCGATGAGGCGATGGATCAGATTCGCAAGGCGAATGACTCGAGCGCCGAGGAGACTTTGACAGAGTACTTCCAAGGGTTGGACTCTGTGATCGATTGGTTTGATGATCACCTCGGCACAGCCTGTATGAACCTGATTCCGCTGGTCCAAGAGGACAACAAGAGTATGGTTGTTCGACTTGCAGTGGTGGTTGCGAATGAAGAGAAGAATGATGAGACCGTCAAGGCCTTGCAAGAGGCCCAAAAAGACCACAAAGACCTGGCAAGCCGCTTCAAGTCAATGAACATCGGTCCCAAGACTGTCCGTGGGTATAAGGAGAAGTTTCTTCAGGCGATTGAGTTCTACGCGTCTAATCAGTTTGAAAAAACCAAGGAGGAGTTCCTCGGAGACCCGGACCTTTTGGAGAAGAGTTTCCGGTGGTATTTCAACGACCTTTTCACGGTCAAACAGGGCATGCAGAACTTGGTGCCCAAAAAATGGAAAATCTACAAGTTATACACCGATACCTATCATCAAATGATGCATGGCTTCCTCGTGGGCATGATTGATGATCCTGAGATCCCCGCCGACAATCTGCTGAAGATCATCCACTGGAGCGACAAATACTACAAGAAGATGAAGAAGCTGGGCTGGACGCCAGCCGAACTTCAACCTAACATTCTGGATGATCGCGAGCCCGAGTTAGTGCGCCAGTGGCAGAGTGTCATCATCGAGGCGGTGGAGGAGTGGATGGACCGCATCTTCGAGGCAGACAAGCGAGGCCTTGTGGAACGACAACCAGACGCCCTGGATACCAATCAAGATGGATACTTCCGCACCAAGACTCTTGCAGACATGTGGCGTATGCTCCACGAGCAGGTAGTGGCGTCTGGAGCATCTGAAAGAGCCGACGTGGTCGAAGGCGTCATCGACGCCATGTTCCGAGCATTGAAGACCCGACTGAGCGCGTGGACGGCCGTAATCGATGAAGAATGTGCCAAGCACAAAGCACCGGGCGGCGACCAGGGCGAGGGTGTGCAGTTACTGCAGGACTGGTTGATCGGAGTGGCGAACGACCAGATTGCCTGCATCGACGATAACGTAGAGACCGGTCAAATGGGCTATTTGACAAGGTTCAAGAACGACGTCGAGCCACTGGTGACACCCAAGTACATGGCCACGCAGGCAAACGCCGAGCTGGAGGCGCTGCGCGACGGCTACGTCGACCTGAGCACGCACTGCCTGGCGCAGTTCGTGGACGTGGTCTTCAATGTGGATCTCAGCACTGTCATTCCGGACCTGCTTACGGCGAAATGGTATGGCGAGTTCGCTGTCAAGCGAATCATCTCCACATTCGAAGACTACATGGCCGACTACACCCCCGTGCTACACCCTTCCCTCGTCGATATCCTGGTCGAAGAGCTATCAGACGAGCTGCTAGTGCGATACCTATCATCCGTTCGCAACAAGGGCGTTAAGTTCCGCCGCCAGCTTGACCCGTTCACCGACAAGTTCAAAGACGACGTCCTCACTGTCTTTGCCTTTTTCCAGAAATACGAGGATTCCTTCGAAGCAACTATCAAGCAGAAGTGGCGTTTGGTCGACTGGCTTGTCCGTTTGCTTGAGGCTGAAAGGGGACCGCCTATTGTTTATGTGTACGAGTCGTTCAAGAACGAGTACTGGGATTTGCAGTTGTCGTGGGTGGAGGCTGTGCTACGCACCCGTGATGACTTTGAGCGTAGCATGATTAGCTCTATCAAGGCTAAGGCTGCCGAGTTGTCTGTCGAACGTGGTATGGAGACTATTATGAGTCGAGTGAGGTGATTCGTTTGTGTTTAGAACGAATCTAGCTTCGAAGCACTATCCCTCTTACGACCGGATAGATTCACAATCTTCGTGAATGCTCCCGCTTTCTCGATGAGTGTCACCTGTACACCTACACACAGGGCTGCTTGACCGAGCGTTCGCCCGATCATCCTTGAGACCCCAACGCTCGATGGACTGCGAAGATACCCATGCACACCGAACAATCTCTGGCCACTTCCAATACCTGGAATTGATGAACTTTAGTGGCACGAGATTGCATCGAACGGTCTTTGGCACCTCAAGCTGGCTTGAGAAGCCCACCACACTGTGGGGATTTAGCAACAGCAATGAATAATACAAATGAATCTTCATCCACACATGGTATCATGATATTGGTAGATTATTCGATCAATATGATATTAAGCATCTAGCTTAGTTTCACTCCCCCATCACTACCCACGCTCCCGGGCCTTGCTGATGTAGAATTCCATGGTGCCTCGAGGCTCCGTTCTGCAATGACAGTATACTTCTCCCCCATCCGTGCATTCAGGATGGCATCTTCAGAATCTAGACTGAGTTTCTTCGCGCCCATTTCACATATACACACACTGTCGATTGGTATGTCTTTTGCCCAAACAAACGGATACTGAGGCGCGGATTCCGCAGATACGATCTTGCCACTGCTAGTCTCATTCTCTGCGACTCCCGTATCCTCGGAGCATGTGGCATTAGTTCCCACACGGGGAATCGTCCGTGCTTCATCAACGTAGTAGTTCCGATACCGAGCTACTATACCTCGAGCATCGAATTCAAGGCGCTTTGATCCGTTCTTTCCTTTCTTGGGATTTGAAGCGCCGGGCTGAGGCTTCGGTCGTCCCCGGATGTAAATTGTGTTCACAACCGTTGCGTGCAAGAGCAAAGGACGTGTTTTTGCATTGCGGACGAGAGCGGCTGTATAGGGGTCCGATGATTCGGGAGCGACTTCAGACTCTATGTGAATTTGTTCATTTTGTACGCCTTTGTTATCATCCTTTTGCTTGACCTTAGTGTCATCTTGTATAAAACCAGCCTCAAGGAACTTGTCCCGCAGCATCAGACAGAATGGATATAGTCGTCCAGTGGGATCCACGGGCGAAGCATGTAGAACAGTCGCAGCGTTTGCTCGTGGCAGGCAATGTAATGACTCGAGAGATACGCACAGGGGATCCAAAGCCCGCGGCGTCTCGCTCGCAGCTTCTGGGGATTCAATATCTCCTGAGTCGTTATCCGTGGATGAACGGACACGGGATTTTTCTCGTGATTTCGAAGCCACTCGCTCCGCCTCGCGCATGAGACTGGCAAGATCAAGCGACTGGAAAAACCGGAGCGCTTCACCTAGACGCTCTTTTGTCGAGAGACTCATGACCCCGAGAGTAAGGTGCAATGTGCCCAAGGGACGTATGGCGCCTTCGGGTACGGTACCCTGCTTAGTCGAGGCATCTGGCAAGCCTGCAACTGACACGGGCGGACAGTCCGCCCTGAAGGTTGCAATTGAGGCCTCTAGCTGGGGTAGAGATGTAGGATTGACTAGTGGGAGACACAGAAAATGCGTTAGGGGCGGGCGCTTCTCTGGTCGTTGGTGTCGAGCGTGTTGTCGAGGCTGTTGTCGAGGCGCGTTGCGTTCAGCTCCCGTCATAGTTGTTGGAGTTGATGCAGAAAACCTGGCGCATGGATGGAAGGGGGATATTGATATATCCAAGGGCCTCCGTGGCCATCGGAGGCTCATTTGGTGGAGAGTTGTGATGGAGTTGTAGTTGACGTTCAAGTGTGGTTGAACTCGCTGTATCAATACCATACAGTCATGAAATCTGACCCAACTTGATATGGCAAACCACATGTGGAGATTATAGGCTATACTACTTGGCTAGAAGCTATAAACTAATTTACTCTCAAATATCTCTTCTTGACCTTCGTCTCGACCGTCTCTACCATGTAGTTTACCATCGGTTTAAAACGCCGTCCATGTATAATCGCAAAAAGTTCTTTGCCACCATTTCATAGAACTCACCGGAAGGATGGCCACAATTACGTAGAAAGGAGGCTTTTGCCTGTCAGAATGCATTGGAAACATGGTATCGTCAAGGTAGATAGTGCAGAATTATGTCAAACTCCCCACTTGAAAGTCGGAGATGAATGTTGCATAGGGTATACAGTAGCTCGACTATGCCAGTTTGGCCTAACTAGTCTTCCTTTTTCCGTCCCTCGAGTACGCGCAACACATCACTAGCGCTATCCTTGTTACCTTTCCTCTTCTTAGGCCCACGCTTGCGCTTCTTCCCGCCACGTTCATCGTCGTCAAAGTCATACAGGACAGTTTCCTCGTCCTCGGCATCTTCGAGTCGGCTACCTCCAAAGCCCATGTCCATATCCGCAGCGTCCATGGCATCGCGCCGCCGAGCTTCCTCGAGGAACTTCTTGTGCCGAAGAGACGCCTCTGGAGACTCGCCTTCGGTGGAGGGAGAGCCCTGTCGGAGAGCTGCTGCTCGCTTGAGCGCGGCCATGATAGTAGGGTCTTTCATGAGAGGGTTGGAGCGATCCTCTGGCTCGGGAACATCGGACGTCGTGCCGGTAGCAAAGTAGTTGCGTGGCTTGGGGGCTGCTTCTTCCGGTTGTTTCTCTTCTTCCTGAGAAGGCTTTTTCTCCTCCTTTGTAGACTTTTCCGTCTTGTCTTCTTCATCGGATGAAGACGCTTCATCCTCTAAGCCAGCAAGCGGGTCATAGTCTGCGCCAACGCCGGCAAAGATATCATCATCCTCTTCCGGAGGAGCGCTGGCAGCTTCCCGGGCAGCGATTTCGGCGGGGACTTCCATGCCCAGGGGTTTCGCAGCCTTGTCCGGCATTGGGAGCGCAGTAGCAGACCCTGTTGAGTCGGTGGGCTTATCAATCCACCGGACCTTGCGTTTCGTATTACCCTCGGCATCAGTTAAAACCAGTACCTCCCGTCGACGACCGGTAGGCTCGTCAATCTCCACAAATCGTCTCTTCTCTGGCTTGCCATCCCCGATCTTTTTGAATCTCGAGCCTAGTGTCGGCTCCGGCGCAGGTGGCGCAGCCGCAGCCCGACTAGCTCTCAGCTCCTTGAGGATCTCATCTCTCGTCTTCTTGCGCGGCGGGGGTGGCGCCATAGTCCCTTTCTTCTTCTCCTTCTGCTTCTTCGGCGCAGCGACGTCCTCCTGGCCTTTTGCCTCCATCAAGCGCTCAAACTCCTCCTCCGCATCCTCTTCCCGCACCGGCTCTTCTGTAGGTTCGGGTTCCGGTTTCTCTGGTGCACGCGACACATCCTCACCAGCTTTCACACGTCGTAAAAGCTCCCAGTCCAGGCCTTTCACCATATGTGTACTGCTGACATCACCACCAATACCTAGCTCGGTCCGCAGCTTGTCGAATGTCGGCTCGTCGATTTGTCCCAGTTTCACCATCTCCTCTAGCGCTTTGATCCGTTTCTCGAGGTCATTCCCGTTTCCTTCGTCTTGTGCATTGCGTAATTGTGCACGGTCTTGGTAGCCGGTTGCTAGTTTGCTTCCCTTCGGCGCGGCGGAGGACTTGAATCGCTTGCTCGGACGCTGGTCGGCCTCGCGGCGCTGTTCGGCGAGTTGGCGGGCGAAATCGACTCCAGATACAGAGCGCCTATACGTTACGAGTAGGGGTTAGTCTGGCCACTAGAGGGGCAATGTCGCGGAAGACATACGGAGTCATGGGAATGCTGGAGCGCATTCGTGAGCCCAGGAGTCCGGTTGCGCCAGCACCCCCGGATGCTGCATTGCGGGCTGGCGCAGACGATTTCTCGGAGCTCGACGAGTTGTTGATCAGCCGCCGAAACTGTTCGTTGTTCATGATTGCTGATGGTGGTTTAGAAATGGCAGGTCGTCAATTTTAAGATGGACAATTGCCCCGGCTTGGCGCCGGATAAGGTCGAGGCTTTATCATTTGGTGAGGGGAGTGTCGGTGAGGCCTTGGGTAGACAGAATACATCACTGCGAAGAATTAAGGTGGCTGACGAAAAAAGATAGAATGATAGTAATAACATTAACAATGGAGAATCCAATTTTTATTCCACAGTTGGGCTGTCATGGCAGCGTGGAAGTCTCTTAGAGCCTCTTGATCAATCCCAATCCCGTATACAACTCAAGTCAGGTACATTCAAAAGTCTATAATTGTCGGCCAGGACATGAATGTAACAAATTGGTATTATTATAAAACCCCAGTTTACGGATGAACAACCTCAATATACAAGGATACACAATGCGATCCGGAAACACGCAAAAAGCAAAGGCAATGATTGTAAAGCCCACCATGCCGAATTTGCCCGCATAGATATCGTAATTCTAGCGCAGCAAACACATAACACATTTTTAGCGATAGCTCATTCATTAGATCGTTTCCCATCCACCGTTGTTGATCTCCGATTCCAGCTTGCGGCTAATCGTCGCGGGGACTGCGTGCGACAGCCAAACATCACGCAGCAGGCGGTCGTACCGCTTCTGGTTGATGATGAGTTGACGGTTGCGGCGTAGGCCGGGGTCGACTTCGCCGTGGCGGTCGAGGTAGGGGGCCCAGTGCCAGGAGCCATTGTGCTTGTGAAGGTATAGCACTGTGCACTTGCGGATGTTGATGAAGAGACCGATGTTCTTGCCACACCTACAAGAGAGAGTATTGTTAGCCAATGTAAGACAGCGCATACGGAAATGGACATAATTACTTCTGGAGGTGTTGGTTGCAGCCGCCCAGCTTGTTGTGCATGCAGCATACTGCCTGTGAACAGAAAATGTCTCCGCAGAAAAGACAGATACTCGGGTCGCTGAGTTCCCTCTTGGAGTTGGGGCAGCGGCGTCGGTTCGCTTCTTCGATCAGGCTATCGAAGTACTTGGGTAAACCGACAAGCTCGAAAATTGCTGGGTGAGGTAGGCTGGGCCACAGGCGGTGGTCTTCGAAGCGAATGCCGGAGCGCGAGGCGTTCCAGTGGAAAATCCATCCAGAGACAACCGCGTCGAAGGGGTTGTTGCTCTCGCGCGCAGGGCTGATAGTCATGAAAACCTCGTCAAGCGAAGGCAGATGGAGGACCTTCGTTAGTCTGTCGAGCTCCGACGCTCCTGCATCAGTGACAGAATTCGGGAACTCGACACCGTGCTGGACATGAAGAAGGATCACGGCCTTGCGCAGGAATGCGAGAGCGTAGCTTGAAATAAGGCGACGAAGGGCAATTATGACGGCTGGAGTAGCAGACTCTTCTCCATCCTTCACGTAGCCGCTCTCGGCAGGGAACGAGGAGCCCTCGGCACGTCCAACAGAGTTTGCCTTGAGCTCGGCGACGATCGAGTCGAAAAAGTGCCTTGTAATACCGTATCGCTCGTTGGAAACCTGGGACCCCTCGAGGTCTGCCTCTCCTTGTTGGCCAAGCTCCTCCTTAAGACCCAGAGGCCACAGAATGAACGTCATCGCGACCTTGACGATCTCAGCAACGTAGCACATCTGAATCAGATGGCGCATATCGATGTGAAGAACTGGAAGCAATGAAAGCGAGCACTCGGCCAAGAATACAAAGGTATCCATGGCCAGCAGAGGTTCGATATTCCTAACATCGCTCAAGAGCGGAGTGCCGGTCAAACAAGGGTGCCCAACAAGTAACTGGCAGATCTTCTGGCGATGCATCTCCTGGAACTCCAGTGTCGGAAGGCCCTTATTCACGCCGTTTGAGTGAACACAACCCACCGCAGCATAGGTCAGGGCTGTCTCCGACAAGACACGCAGATGCGTCAGTGTCAAAGGCGGAATCTTGTCCAGCAAAGTCGAGCTTGGCTCCGACTCAACCCCACGCTGAGCTATCTCCACTGCGGCGATGCTAAAACCAAAGCTTCGGATCAGAGAGTCAGTATGCACGAGGTCGTCATTGCTGATTGTCTCAGGAGGGTAGCTGAAGATCGATTGGACGTGGTTCATCTTGATCGTCTTCTTCAGGCGCCTGTAGATCTGCAGGAGCTCAGTCATAGGGCTGTCGGACGGACTTGAGACTTGCTGCAACGGACTAGATGGCGAGAGGTCTTCTGTACCAGGGAACAAGCCTGGCATTGCCATCCGCGATGATGAGGAAATGAAATGCGGAGGCGCGGCAATGGAAGCAGTGGATGGGACTGAAGAGTTCGCAAGCTGGCCGACCTTTGAGGCAAGCGGAGGCACCAGGCTCTTTGAGAGATACCCAGCGAACAAGTCGGAATAAGGCTGCTGGTACGCCTTGTCCTTATCGTTCATGAGAACAGGGAAGTTCTGTGATTGGTTCAGAGTATGCTTTAGTCCTGCGTCCATCCACTCATCGAAGGAACTCGATGTATTCAATGCACCAGGATAGGATTCCTCCTTGCCCTTCCAGGTGATTGGAAGGAACGCATTTCCAAGCGCCTTACACAGCGGACACACAAATTCTTTTAGCAATGTGTTCTCGGGATGGTTGCGCGCAATCTGTTGAGTGTGCCTTCTCTGCGTCGCTCCGTAATAGACTTCAAAGCACGAGTAATGCATGATATGGCCGCAACCAGTTGTCACGGGTCCACGCAGAGTGTTCTTCGGGTTGAAACCCTTGCTGAGGCCAACCTTCTCGCTGATGACCTCGCCTCCAGAAGAGTCCAGTCGGCGAATTGTGGTGCGGTTTTCTCCAGCAACACCGAATGGGCGCACATCTTCAGCAGATCGGTCCAGGCTCGTAGGAGTTTGGAGCACTTCACGAATCCTATCGGGATCTCTGGTGTCGGTCTGTCGCAAGATATTGCTATCCTGGATAAGAGCAAAAGTACCATAGAGCCTCGAGTCATTGGTTTCCTCCTGACACAGGATACAGGTTCCGCTGGGATATTTCCATATCTTCGTCTCCGGAGTGGCCTCTGCCTCCGACTCCAAGTCACTGAAGTCTTCCTCGCCCCAGTCGATATCACCCTGAGTGTTCAAGAACTGCTGTTGCTGTTGCTGGAACTGCGCCATCACTCGCGCTTGTCTTTCCATGGCCTGTTTCTTCTTCGTTTCTTTCTCACCGTCCAGGTCAATTGCAGGAGAACTTGTCTCGATGCGGTCGAAGGGGAACTTGAGAGAGGCGGTGGCATTGGTGTATGTCTGGGGACGCTTCTGCCACAGGCGCTTAAGAATATGGCGGATCTTGGGTCTACAGGATGAGAACTCGTTCATCACGGAGATTCTCTCCAGTAGACCAACGATAGTCAGCTTGCCCGACTTGATCTCTCGGGGCTTGGTCAGAGCGTGCAAATTGAATGACTGGCTCTGATCCGTCTCCATATCACCATCTTGAGAGTTATCCTCCAGCACTGCAGCCAGGATAAGATGCAAAACGACTTGCAAAAAGGTTTCCACGCGTGTAGGTGGGATGGTCGGTGTGCACTCTTGACATGAAACGACATACTCCAGACAATGGTGGACAATCTGAGCAAAGATCATGGTGCCAGTGAAGCGCGGGAGATCGGAGAAAACTCCAGAGCTGATAGGTTTGAGCTTTGGCTCATAGACAATGTCGGAGGCCTTCTTGCCGGTCTTCTTAGCCATCCATTCTCTATAGATACTCTCTGCCTCGTCGCGCTGGTTTTTAGTGTAGTGTGCACTGTAAGGATCCACCAGGTCGAGGTTCTCAAGCTTCAACTCGAAGGTTCCAGAGTCGCTCAGTCCCTCAGGGGGACGGAAGTTGGCGACCTCCTCCAGCACGTCCTGGAACTCATCCGAGTCTAGCAATTTGTCACTCAGGCGAGTCGAAAGATCGGAGAAGGAAAGAGGCTTGAAACACAGAACGTGAGCGATGTCACGGCTGATGTTCTCCTTAGTCAAATGAGTGCTGTCGTCAATCGCAGTCAAGGAAGTGCGATCCGTCAGCAGAATGACCAGTAGATGAACAAAGTCCTCGGCGACATCGACAATCTGGGAATCTTCGTAGCCAGGGCGGGGCATGTAGTTTCGAGACATCCAGTCGACCATTCCGAATCGGTGCGCAATGGATGCAAGAACCCGGCTAGGGTTGCATGTCACCATCGCAGTTTGCAGAAGGAAGATATCCCGGTAATAGGCAAAGTCGCGAGAAGACACACCACGGTATTGAGACATCTGGTGTCGAAGACTCAGACCGTTGCGCACCCACATACCGGCCTTCATCTGTGCGAGCCAGACGCATACTCTCAGAGGATAGTCGAACATGGCTAGAAGAAGATCCTCTGGGCCGAGAGTGAGAAGGCTCTCGTCGACGGGCTTGTCAGCAGCCTTGGCAGCGTGTAGCTCGTCTCTGGCCTTTTCCGCAGCTTCAAACAGGACGCTACGCATCACTTGGCTGTTCACTCCGCGTCCCAACTCAATGAACCACGAAAGGGTATAATGGAGCGCATGGTGGAAACTAATTGAGCCTTTCTCCACGACGAACTCGACAACCCGATGGCATGGAATCTGACCGGAACTACCAATTTCAAAATCAAAGGGCGGCAGAGTCTTGAAGCGAATTTCGTCCTTGATTTCTGCCTGATCGAAGCGCTTGCGTTCCGCACCTGTGGAGTAAATGATCGCGGTGACAGTCGTAGTCTGGATCGCCCGGAAAAGGTTACGGCCGTCGTCGATTTCAGGGTTCTGGAACGCTTCGCAAAATTGGCGGCAAAGTCGGTTAATCTCCCGCATAAGGATCGATGCACTGATCCAAGAATCGGTTTCATATTCGACATGCTCACCCACTGCGCGCACATTAGGACAAATACCCTGAGACAGTTTGACGAGATCCAAGAACTGAGGCAGATACTGTTCTTCTGTGCGAACACGGTGCTGGACATATTCAGACTGGAGGAGATATCGCAGGTCAAGGAAGAAGTGGTAGAGGCGTCTGTTGGTCACTGAACCCGAATCAAATGCCAAGGTGGCGTTTGGATTGACGGATTGAGGTTCACCAACTTGTCTTGTTGTCAGGAACGTATAAAGAATCGACATCACCTTTGTGAGGAAGTTCCCGCGGGAGACAATTTCCTCGGTGATCGAAGGTGTGGTGAGAAGTTGCAGCGAGAGATTGACAATAGAGTGGTCTGGCTCTCGGTCCGCAATAAGATAAAGCTGCGCAAGGGCAGTATATAACGCAGACAAGCGAAGACCCATGATGCGCTTGAACTGAGGAACATTGACAACAGTGCTGATGTAGAGGTCCCGCAGGTCAGTGCGCGTCTTCTTCCACAGCCGAAGGTCGAAGAGGATCAGCCAGTCAAGGCGAGTACGCTGCCACAAGTCCTCATAAGGCGCGGCATTTTCACCGGGGGCGGGCATAGGTGACCGCACTTCCCAGTGGCTCTCAGTTCTCGCCGGTGGTGGTTTAACCACGGCGTTGGGGGTCCTTGGGATGGAAACGTAGCTTTGGGGGCCCGAGGCAGCTGCATCGGACTGCTCCTGTTGAGAAGGCTGCTCTTCCGGCTCTGCAGGCGGCGGACTAGGACGAGGCGGGCGAGTCAGGTCGGCCAGAATACGTTCAGCAAGAGCAAGCTCGTCGTCAGCACCCATATCCATGTCCATGTCATCATCGTCACCATCGGCTTCGGCCTGAAGTCGAGCAAGCTCGAGCTCCATCTCATCATCCTCGTCGTCGGCGTCATCATGAGCTTCCACGTAGTCTTCGTCCTCATCCTGCTCATTGCCTTCTTCACCATCGTCATCTTCAATATCGTCCTCCGTCGCCAACAGAATCTGGCCGTGTGGCGGCAGAGTAAGCATGACTGTCCGGCCAGGAAGATGCGAGTCGGCTCTTTGGTGATCATCAATACCCTTCCTGCCGATCTCCGCATTGTAGGCTCCGCTTCCTTTCCGCCAAGGACTGAGCATCTCCTCACAAATGATTTGTCTGAATATCTCATTGTCATCGAGAATGCTGCATCCAGCGATGTCGGCCAACCACTCAACTATTGTCCCGCACATTTGTTCACGGAATGTGTCGCGGGCAGAGCGTATTGTGACTGTCACCTTGATCTCCTCGATAATCTTGGACACTGCCAGCAGTCTCTGAAGATCCTTCGAGTACCTAATCACGCTTCGACCGATATCGTTGGTCTCGTGTGCTCGTGCAACGCCAAAGCTATCCCGTTCGCGACAGGCACGGGTGACCTGATGGGCCACATCTCGAATCGTATGCTTCTCGTCGTTCCATAGCAATACCGCGAACTCCGGTTCTTCTTCCTCCGGGTCGCCTTCACCGTACCAGCCTGAACGCAGCCTTGAAGCTTCTGCATCCGCCTTGATACCCTCGACGGTCTTCGGTAAACGCAATTGCTCGGGCGAACAAGAAACGACATCACAGAAATAGTCCATCGCACGCGAGATCGTCAAACGGATCGTAGATACCAGCTCCGACGGAAGCTGTCGCTGCGCTCTCTCTTTCTCTTTGGCATGACCACTGTCTGTATGAATCGCACAGAAGAGCGGTAGCCGCCAAGCCTCCTCGTCACCACAGTCACAGCAGCCGCAGTTACCGGACGACAGCGAAATCTGATATTGGTGACCCGTATGGTCCGAGGAATCGAAACATCGGCTGCAGAGCACACACGTATCATCCGCGGCGCAGGTTACGCAGCGATAGGTGGCTTCCCCTGCTCGGAAGATGTGACCGCATCGCTTGCCCCGCGCTGCCTCACTATACTCAGCACCTTCGCGGGCGCCGTGGGCTTCGGTCAGTTTCCACGGGCCCATCGGCAATCCATCGGGAAACAGATGGTGTATCAGCTCCTCGTTGTGTCCGACTAGCGACCGGAAGAGAAGCTCTAGCAAGTCCTTTTCCGCTGTTGGGCCGTAGCGGTAGTTGTGCTGTGCGGGGAGTCGTAGAAGGCCATCACCGAGGATTCTCTCACATTCTGCGAGCATGTGCATGGCTTAGGTTTCGGAGGAAAGTATAGGATAGGGACCGCTCGACTGCCACGGGCGTGAGGTGAGAGAGCCGCTGGCGCGGTGGACGGGAGTTGAGATGCTCTAAATCCGGTGGAGCGAGTGTTTCAAAACCGTGCAGGATCTGTAGAAAGGAAAGTAATTCGGGCGGGGTCAAAGAGAAGTGCAATCTCAGCGCTGGCTCGTTTCAACAGTCTCTGGCTTTCTTTGAAGTCCGAAGATTGTGGGGGGAAAGTGAGACAGGCGAGATGTGGATCGATGAGGTCGACAAGCAGATCAAACCAACCACAGTGAATCCGGTCGAATATCACTCCGCAACCTTGGAAATAGTGGAAAGTAAATATCAGATGGAGGATAAGTGTGAATGAAGAGTTACGTTTGTACAGAGAGAAGCGAAGATCGAAAAGCAGGTCGAGTTTCCCAGGTAAAGATGTTTTTCTCGCTATGACATCGACGGAGCGGTCTCCAAACGCCACAGAGATCCACGCTACGTCCACATTCTCAAAGGTCAAGACAAGATTGTCAAAATGAATCGTATCACAGACTTCCAAGTTCTATCCGTACAAGTTCACAACTGGAATAGAGTAAGAGTAAAATCACAGGGGTCCCTCCGCTTTTCCCATTTCCCCTTTAGGTACCGTATATCTATCTGTACCGTAGCTATCACGGCATATCGGTTCCTTTACTCATCATCATCATCCTCCTCCTTGGCAGCAGCGGCCAGGTACCGGGGCTTAATGTCCTTCCATTGACGCTGTACGTGAGATAGATATGTTAGCAAGTGTTTTGTGAGGCTCGTTCCGGGTATCGCCGCGGTCAGGGGATGGGGCCGAGAGAACATACGCCAGCGTTCCATTTGTCCCAGATCCTGTCAGAGACAGTGTCGAAAGTCCTGTGTTGCAATTGGCTTGGTCAGGGATTCTGTATGACACGAAGGGAGGCCCGGATGTAACGCACAGCTCAAAGGCAAAGGCACCGGCGAAGATGGTGGTCAGGAAGACGGCGTTCCTGCGAATGATGGTCCTAAATACAGCAAGGGTCCCAAATTAGACTCGTAAAAAGGCAATGGCGACCATGACGGGACGGGGGAGACGTGCTGGTAGATAATGTCGGAGATCTGGAGATGCGACAAGTCAGTCAAGAACCCTAAGTGTGCGGGGGACCGGAAGCTCCCAATGGAGGGAGGAGATGCACTTACACCCATTGTGACTGCAAAGAACTGACGCGACTAGAAACAGCGAGTCGAGGCGGGGGAGGAAATTCAGAGTTGACGAAGGTTAAAGAGAGACGAAGACGAAGTTCGCAGGACGAAAAGCTGCGGGAATTCCCGGTCCGCTGATTGGCCACTGGCAACCGCAGTCCGGCCATCCGCCCTCATTGTTTTTCCCAGTTCAACTTTGACACTTTTTTACACTTTGCGTCTTTGCGTTTCCTACGGGGATTGAGTCTTTGGGCTTGCTTCGCGTTTTTTTCTTTTTTCCTTTCCTATCTGGTCCCCAGGACCTCTATTTAACATGGCCTCCAACATCTCGAAGGCCGGAATCACCACCGACGCCAACACCGGCGAACGATACATTCCTTCATCCGTTCGTGCAGACGGCTCCAGGCGCAAGGAAATCCGTGTACGACCTGGCTACAAGCCCCCGGAAGATGTGGAGCTGTATAAGAACCGCGCCGCGGCCGCGTGGAAAACCCGTAGTGCACGAGGTGGGGTGCCGGGTGCGGAAGCCCCGAGCAGCGAAGACGACAAGAATGCGCAAGCGCCCAGCACCACAGCAAGCAACAAGAACGCCAAGCGCAGAGAAGCCAAGCGGAAGTCCAAGGAGACCGGAGGCTTGGATTGCACCAATGAGAGGAAGGGTTCGGACTCGGACAACTGGAGGGCACCTCCCAAGCAGGAAGAGAAGCCCGCCGAAGAGCCCGTGGACGTTGAGGCCGAGAAGGAAAAGAAGGCTCGCAACCTGAGGAAGAAGCTGAGACAGGCGCGGGACCTTCGTGATAAGAAGAACTCAGGCGAGGCCCTGTTGCCTGAGCAGTTGGAAAAGGTTATCAAGATCCAAGAGCTTGTGCGACAGCTAGATGCTCTTGGATTTGACTCCAATGGCGAGAAGAAGGAGAATGATAAACCGGAGAATCCCTGAAATTTCCGCAATTCGTCTTTATTCCATACGATGCCTCTCGCCGAAGTCGAGTTCTTAGCACATCATCATGACATTGTTATGTGCATCAAAACACATCGGGTCTGCGGTCGACGGACTGTGACATCTCAAAGGATACTTCTCCACCCATCAGGCTCGATGGTACCGAATCCTGGTCCCCGCCAGCTCACTTCCACCAGCTTCGGTCCACAAGCGCAGCGTTCGAGCAACTATTGCTATCATCAGCATCGGAAATTCCTTCTTACACATCTCAACCTGCAGGCATGATCAAAGCGGGGAATGGGGGATTGCTCTGTTCGTCCCGCGAAATCTCGGCTATAGACACAAGGGAGCTGAGTATGACTTTGAGCCACATGGGCAGGTTCATGCCAGAGAAGTCAAGAACTTGATATGGGCATCTGTCTATCAACATTTTGCGTCCAGCATATATGTAACCAATCCCGAATGCAGCTAGCTATATTACAAATATCTAATGTACGTCCCGACAACTCAACTCTTAACGACGTGCTTAGAAGTCGAAATATTGGATCGGGGCCGTAGGAATGCCGCCTTCAAAATCCCAATCCCGGTAATTGTATTCCCTCCAAGGTTGGAACTTCTGACCTGTATCGGGCAGAGTTGCTCGGCCAATACTGAGAGTCGAGGCTACGACACCTGCCCTCACGCAGTTGCCCACGCTTGTACCATTGTACCAGTTCCCGGCGAGAACGAGCCGGCGGTTGAAGTCGTTGCGGACAGTGTTGGACAGCGAATACATGCGGTCAAGATGACCGACAGTGTACTGAGGAACGGCATTCTTCTGAAGGCGGCTCCGCGCCACGGTTGGGGTGTCGGTGATGCCCAGATGTCTCTGAAGCATGGTGCGAGCCATTTTCACGGCCGACTCATGGTCGGGATAGTCGCTGTCTTTCCATCCATCCCAGTAGTGACCACCCATCATGATGGTCAGCTTGGTGCCATGGGCGGTATCTTGTGCTTCTTCGCGGTCGGGGTATAAAGCGCTCTTGCCGGTGCTGGTAGCCGATGCGAAGATCACGCCTAATCCGCACTCAGGGTTCTGGTCGGCCGGGACGGAGCGAGGAATCAAATAACCAAATCCATTGACAGGGAGGAGCTTGGGATTCGGATAATACAGATTGACCACCATGATGGTGGTAGCGTAGTCATGCAACCGAAGTTTATTGATCGTGTCATGAGGAGGAGCCTTTTCATTAGGATGGTTTGTTCTTGACTCCAAGATACTCGACAAAGCACGAGGAGGGATGGCAGCAATGACGCGATCGAAGCGTTGGGTGCCGGATTTCGCAGCTTGGATCTGTGAAACGTGAGACTCACGGCAATGAATGTCAAAGGTAAAGAGAAGACACTTACGCTTATTGAGTCAGAGCCCTGCCACTGGGTCATGGCCTTTATATCTGTGCCGGTCATGATTTTCACTTTGCCTGACTTATTCAGGGCATTCTGCAGGCCCTCGACAAGCTGCTTTGTTCCTCCTTTGAGAGTGAAAGTAGAAGATTCTCTAGTAAGAGATAATATACCCTGCCCCTGCGCCTTCCACTGGTAGGATTTGTGGACCGCAGCCCAACCAATGAAATCATCCATGAGCAAGGGCCACTTTTTTTGAACGAGCTTGTCGATAGTGCCTCTGAAGAGACCGACATCGTCCATGTTGCGAAGAGGGCCAAGGATGGTCTGGGCACTCAATTGATCGATATCCCCAGCGTATACACCATGCGCCAAGGCAGAAACCAAGTTGTCTGCTACTTTGGGATGAAATCGGCGAGAGATAAAGCTTGCGATGGACTCGTCTCGTTGCCATTCGGAATGAGGTCGCGGCGGCTTGGTAGGCTCGAGAAGCATGCTGGACAAGAGCTTATCAAAAAGAGGCTCAGACCGGAGTTCTTGAAACAAGTTCCAAATACTCTCGATACTCTTCTTTGGGGTGGGTATTTTGACGAGATGATCTGGGTAATAGATGAAACGATTCCTCGCAGCCGGGCTGTTTTTAGAGGTCGTAATTACCTGATCCAATAAACCTAGTTCTTGAATCTTTTTCAATCAAGTCAGCATCTTCGGTCAATGGCACGAAATGTTCCATTCAATTACCATGATCAGCAGAGGCCACGAACTAGGGAAGCTGTTTCGCAAGGTGCGCGGGCCATACTCAAACAGTACATGTCCGTCGTCGACAGGAACCTTCTCAGAGTGAAGCCATCCACCGAGTCGTGGCTCCTTTTCGTAGAGCGTGATGCCGGAGCATGCCGCGTCGTGTGACGCCTGCCACGCGGACGTGAGGCCGGTGATGCCACCTCCGACTACCGCGAGATTGTAGGCGCGTCGATGAGACCGGGAAATAGAAATCAGAGGCTTGTGACCGGGTCTGAGTCCCCTCGAGACACCTGGTAACCGCATCTCGGCAATGCTTTGATCACAAAAAGTGCCCAAAGTTGCTGTAGTATCGAAGGTCCGCAGAGTCGGAGATTTCGCGACTTACTTAAGCTGAAGTCGAGTCCCGGGAAGCCTACAGACCGTTTCACAATCTTGTACTTTATACGATTCATTCTGAATTTCTAGAGCATGATCGCTCGCGTCGCGTTGCGTTATTCTTTTCGTGAATATCCGGGATATCTATGTACAGACAAATGGGACTCGGAATGTCCTCAAGACTAGCAAGAATGCATCAAAGTTTGAACGCCCTCCCCAACCATTCAACATCACAGATCAGATTGTACACCATATTGCTTTCAGCATTGAATCGGTTGATATTATCGGTCAATTAAGGCGGAGTCAAGCGATCGTCTCCTGGCCCAGAGATCCGTCGGCACCAGCCTCGGGCTTGATCAATTCCTCCGTCCCTTCCTCGCTATCGACAAACTTGCGTTGGCTCACATGAACACCGGAGTTGGGAGTCCAGACCTTGTCGTTGAAAGCACCCCGCTGGCCTTCGGCGTGCTTGTACGGGCAGTTGGGGTTCATGCAGGGGTTAAACTTGCAGGCGGTCTGGATATGGGTGAACGTGCATCCCTCGGTCTTACAGTCAGCTCCATTGCGGCAGAGCGGCATACTGGGATGCTTGAAGTGGCAGAACTTGTTGGTGCAGTGGGGGTAGAACCTGCACATCTCCTCCGCCTGGTGTGCAGACTTGACTGCCGGTGATGGGTGACGGCCAGTACATTTGCGGTTCTTGCAAGCCGCACCAAAGGAGCACACATCGGTTGGGTCAATCGATGTGCCTTCGGGGGCAGCGGGCGACTGGTGGGCGAATGGGCAGTCATTGCGCGTGCATCGTAGGTTGAACCGGCAAACGCTGTTGGTATTGCTCTCATCCTGCTCTCCGCCCATTTCAGCATCCATGTCAATATCGCCTCCTTCTTGACGCTGCTTCAACCCGCCTTTTTGGAAGCGTCCGCCACGGCCTGGACGCTGGACACGATCACCGAGCGGACGGCCGGACTGGCCCTTCTGGAAGGAAGGGTTGATCGCCGGGGAACCAAAGCCGGGCATGAGTTGAGACATCATCCGTGCCTGCTCCTCCAACATCGACATGATCTGCATTTGGTTTTCAGGACTCATTTGCATCATATTGTTGCCCATATTGGTACCCATTCCCATGCCTCCCATATTCCGGCCTCCGCGGCCCTGTCTGCCACCTCGCTGGTCTCGACCACGGCCACCGCCACCAATGCGGCCAGCCCCTTGTTGTCCGTTAACACGGTGAAGAGCGGCGTCACCAGCGCGATCCATATTGCGATTGAGCTGGTTCAACATCCTCCCTCGGCCATTCTGTCGTCCATTTCCGTTACGCATCGACTTGGGTCCAGTGGGTCTGTAGATAAGAGAAAGACAAGGTCAGCATATTACAGAGTCATTCATTTTAAAGGGCAAACTCACATAGAATCGGCCGTGCCACTCATTTCTGCGTCCTGTCCATTTCGTTCGGATTCCTGTGTCTGGGTAGGTCCTTGTCCAAATGAAGGTGCCTGTCCAGCCGTATGTTCACCTGGAACCCCGTTGATCTGCTGATTAAGAATCTCAACCTGCCCGAAGAGCCATCTTGAGAACTCCAGCGCTTGCGTGTCGCCCTCGTCGAGACCAAGGAAATCATTCGAAAGCTCGCTCGCGAGTTGCTCTTGGGTCTTGCCGTTGACCAGCATCAAGACAATGTATTCAATGAGCGCCGACTCCTGGCCGTCGTCTGTACTCCATCCCATCTCTACCAACTTCGGCTGAATAACGTTGGCAACAGCCGCCGCTAGCGGTGAATCCTGGGTGATGGTCGGAAGCATTTTGGGGTGTTGAGGAAAGTGATGTTCAAATAAGAGGCCCAGATGTGGAGGTCGGCGTTTCGCGCCACCCGACAAGATGCGCTTTCGGTGGGTTTAGCGCACTTAAAAGTAAGCGGAGTGTGACGTTTGGGTGTTCCGTCTGTAAAATCGTGATATAGAAAAGTGGTGCTATGGGTTCTGAACTGGCACGAATTCAAAGCTTAGCAAGAAGTTGACGCGATAAAGTGAAAGCTTCGGGAAGACGAAAATGCGACTGTGTCACGTGATTGGGCGTTGCAAACGGACCAAACATAACAGTGGCCACCCGAAACAGGCTAAGCATATGGTTGTAAGTTTGATTTTGTCCTTGAATGATATAGGTTTCAAAAACAAGAGAAATATTTTAGGACTAAGGGGCATAGCCTGAATGGTAGTGTCTATGAAGTAATTAGACAATGAACACATACTTCGGGTAGATAGGCACACAAAACCCTTGGTAGTCTCATTCGCTTTCATGGCTAGTTTCAGATCAGCTTGAAATAGATCGATCTATGACATAGGTAGGCAGTTGTCTATGCATTTTATTGCCTAAGATACAGTTCCTTAAAGGCTTCTCACTACGTGTATCGTCTGGAAGTAGTAGCTGCAATGCCTACAGCATATGTACGCAGTAGATGGCCGAGATACAATGCATTGTTCATGTGTACTTCATTCAGGCTCATAGTTCATAATTGCCTGCTGGTTTTTCATCCAATGGGCTTGTGGTTTAGTGGTATAATACCCCCTTAGCATGGGGGTGGTCCGGGGTTCGATTCCCCGCGAGTCCATTTTTTGCCGTTTTTCGAATACCACGACACTTCGAATCACGTTTTTGCACTGCATTTTGAGTGCCAGAGTGTCTTTCTAGTGAAAACCTAGCAATGAGAGATTCAATTGATCTGTGCGGTCAGCCCGAATAACCCTTTTTTTGGCTTGAGTGAGAAATTATGTCTGAATTCCAAACCTTCAGTTGCCGCGGAGCCATATATATACCTCCATGGTCGTTGTCTTTCGATGCGGTCAGTTATGTCACGAACTATACAAAATGCCAACAGGCTCGATATATTATGAAAGACAAAAGATCTATCGCTAGAAAGTGAATACAGAAGGATCATTGGGAAAGCTGGAAAGTGCCTATACAACCATTAGCGGCGAATCAAATTTTAGGAGACAAACCTACCCAAGAATCCAATTGAGCCCACCAAACCGAGCCCTCAAGATTCCCAAGAAGCCCAGAATCCTCCATAGGGTCGACAAGAGCCACTTCTGAAGGCTGCAGGAGATTTGGCATGAAATCCATATCCTGGGTATTCTGAGCATTTGAAGGCTCCGCCTCATGCACACCATTCGACGTTATACCCTGTCCTAATGGCTTATCACGATCCCAAGCACTCACCAGCGCAGGTGTAGACTGATCACCCGAGCCAATCTGCCTATGAACCTCTTGCCGAAGCTCCTCAAGGATGATCCCATACCGCCGACTAGGACAATTCTTGCGCGTAGCTTCGGCAAGATGCTGCTGACATGTTTCCGCAAGCGAGAAAAGAGAATTCAATTTGTCGACGTCGGCCGGACTCCCTGCTGAGGGACTATGGATCGGGGAGTGGCGGTGTTGCTGGATGACATGAATATAGACGACGAGGATAGCACAGAAACACACATAGTGCGTGAACCAGAATGACTGGATGAAGAGTGTCTGCTGTGCGAGGCTGTCGACGAGAGTCATGATATCCTCTGCGGCTCTGATGCACTTTTGCGCATATGCGCTGACCATCGGGTGCGGGTCTCGAGGTCTGCGGCTTAGGTCGGTGAAGTCGTTTAGAAGGAATGAGCGTGTGACGTGGATCATGGCGTGGGAGTAGGCGAGCTGTAGGACATGGCTTTGGCGGCAGAGGGGTGGAATTAAGCTGGCGGGTCGGACGCTGTTGAAGAGATGTGGGACGCTTTCTTTCCACTTCTCTAGATCTGAGGTTAGCCGGACGGCTGTTTCCAGGGGCGAGTCGCGGGATATTGGGTTGATGCTGTAGAGTTGACGGGATATGTCGCCTAAGATACGGCTGAGACGGTAATGGAGGACTGATGCAATCATCATGCTATCCGTGGACCTCTTTCGTCGTGCTGGGTTTTCCTCGAGTAGGTCCTCGTCGTTAACCTCGTCTGGTAGCTCCTGGTCAATGTCCTCATCGTGAAGCAGACGAGGCCGACCAAACATGATGCTCAGATACTTGTCCAGAGTATAAGCGCTCCAGAAAATGCGTTTGCGAAGCTCTAGCTCAAAGTATGAAGAACCCTTCTTTGTCAACTTGACAGGGCATTTGCGATGTAAGCCTAGAGCGGTTACAACCTGCAAGGCGGTGCCGAACGAGTACCAACACTCGTTAGCTCTTGACGATGACAGCAAATACAAGCACTGAATCAGTCGAGCTTGGATGGTCTCCAGCCGCGGTGGACCTGACTCCAGAGACGACATAAATTTGGAAGCCGCATACCAGCGCTCGCTATCACCGTTGTCAGTCAATTAATTTTTATGCGCTGAAACAGTGCTCACCTTTCGCCGTACCCATCCGCTACGACTTCCGGGTTGAGATCATTATGAATCGTGCTTACGGCGAATATCATAAGAACGATAGCAGCCCGGGCAACCATGTCCCCGACTGGGAGATTCGACACAGAGAGATTACTCTCATACACTTGCTTGACCCATTTTTCCACACTGCCCCGATGTAAGAAACGATACGTCACCATAGAGAAGTCGAAGTAAATGGCCACCAACTCCATAGCCGTGTCAATGGGAGGCAAAATAAAGTCGACACCTCGAGGGTGGGAGTATGGTTTATCACCAAACATGAAGACTGCTGTATTCACCGAGGACTCATTCCGCATGGCGTTGGGAATATGGGTCGTATCATCCTGGTGCAGCCGACTCCAGACTCGATTAATAAACGAGACACCAGACGCAGGGCCAATGTAATTCCCCTCAAAGTCCGTTGACCCCGTTTCTGGCGAGTTGCGCAGAGAAACAGGATGGCCACCGGAAAACGTATGTCTGCCAAGGAAGTCTCGACCAGTCTTAGCTCCTGCACTACTACGAGAACGGGAGCCGTTAGACACCCGGGCAGCTTCTGAGACACGGCATGCAGCAGGGCTTTCCGACGGCAGAGGGTCTGGCGGGAGCCCTCTGGAGTAGGCGGCGTTATATCTGCAACGCAGTGACAGCCGCGTGCACCGAGTACAGGGCAATGTACCAGTGCATCGCGTCTTCTTTTCTTTGCATGAATCACAGGCGCGCGTGATCTTCTGGCGGATGCCGTTCTTATACGGCGGTGAGGCGGACGGTTTCCGCTTGCGACTGGCTGATGCATCGACTGGATCGAATGGGCCTGACATGTCAGGCCCCGGCCCTTGTGTGGCCGTTCCCAGGCTAGCTACCATTTGCCGGTTGCTACAATGGACACATATGTATAGATCTCGGAGTTGTGGGTGCGAGGGGAGAAGAATCGGGGAGGAGGTGGAGAGACCCCGCCATCGGAAGTCAACCCATGATTCGCTTCTTTCTCCCCTAGATTTCTAGGTCTTCATATCACCGCGGAACTAAGATTGAAGGTTGAAGGTATTCAGGATCTATATACAACTCGAACTAAATAATCAGTAGCGTAAAAGTGCGAAGATAGCCTGTTTACGGTAGACGACAAAGAGCAAAGGGATAAAGGCGGATTTAGCTTTCTTGAAGAGACTATTTAGGGACTGCAGAGATTTGCGGCACTTTGGCTTATATATAATATATTAGTTAGCGATAAAAAGAGTAACAAGGGAATTTATAGACTTAGTCTATATACCTTATTTTATTAGGGGAAAGGCCATATAAAATCCGAAAGCTTTTCTACTCTATACTAGTCTTACGGTACACTAAGTATAGAAAGAGTCTTATATAGTACACTAAGATATCGAATCGGCCTAGAAGTCCTAAACTATAGTAAGTAATAAAGAGTAAAGGGATATAATTATTCTTCCCTATTTTAAATATTTTACTATATTACTTCCTACCTGCCTAAAGTATATAGAGGTACCGAGGGAATAATCAATATTCCGCTTTCTACTTACTTCCTATAACTCTAAAGGTAGGAGCACAATTTAATATCTACCTCTCTATCTTTTACTTAACCTTTACTTAACCTTTACTTAACCTTTACTTAACCTTTACTTAACCTTTACTTAACCTTTACTTTGCCCTTAATTTGCTCTTTGTCATATATTTTCTTATGCCCTTCTACCTTCCTTTGTCTACGGAGGCGTTCTAGGACCGGACCGCGGTCGTATCTGCTTAGCTTAGCTTGGTAAAAGCCTTCCTATCGTTAGAGAAGAGCTACGCTTCCCCCCATAATGTGACTAGAACGACAAAGAGCCAGAATGAAGGCGTGAGTGATCAAGGGCCGATTCGGTTGGGTTTCGTTAACACGATGTTTTGACAGGACTCTATCTTCAAATATGAATAGTTAATACTTCGGACTTGAATTAATCATATCCTCGGTCTTTCCAGTTCCTCTTGATCTACCGACCTCGTTTCCCTAGCATCCCCCACCTGTTCATCTATCATCTTTTCACCCTCTACATCTCCACGGCATCACTTAAAAGTGTTCCGTCTACTTCAAGCTTTTCCCTCAATGCAGTTGATGAGCCCGCCAACTTCTCCAAGGAAGCGACGGCAAGACTAGGACTCCTCTTCACCCACAGACTCATTTCCATACAAAGTGTCACTCATCTCCTCTGCCTCTTCATGATACCGAGAGCCGAAGATAGGCTCTCCGTCGACTAAACAGTGGTATCATCCACGGTGGTGACATTCGCGCAGATGCCATGGTTGTCTCCGAGAGGTACCGCATCACAAGTACCGAGTGGACAAGCTTTCGCATTTTGTATGGTCTTACCCCTAATGATGTGAATACACTTGGTATAGTCTACAAATTCTCTTGGTACTCTTTGAGCGCTAACTCTATCTTATAGATCAGGATAAATGCCCTAAGTCACTGCAGGCCCTAAACAGGGTAGGGACTATGCTACTTGACAAGGCTTTAGCAACCCTTCCTAGTGAAATCAGCCAACAACGTGAAGATCTTGTGCTATTATTGCTACAGGGGAAGTACCCAGAGGCAGAGGAAATAAGCGAGACTCTATGGCTGAATGAGGAGTCCTAGATAGGATATATTCTAGCACCATCCTTAAAGAGATCCGTGCGGAGGTAGCGAACTTAAAGTCCACTTAAGCGGCCCAAAGCGACAAAATCTCGGCTTAAAGTGAAGAGCTTTCAAAGCTCAAGATCCATGAGGCAGCTCAGGATATAAAGATTTCAACGCTCGAGATCCATCACCAGTGTCACCTAGATTTCCGACAGAGGACGATCTCGATATGGGTACAAGACGCATTGCACAAGGATACCGAGAGCCGGAGAGAAGCTCTCTGTCGCTTAAACAGTAGTGTCATCCACGACGGCGATATTCGGGCGGATACAATGGTAGTATCCGAGAGGTATCGTAGATAGGGCGCCTTAGCGAAATTTTATTACAACAGATCTCGGAGGTTTAGTATCCGTCAATGGTAATTCATAGCTTAGGTTCATTTTAATTCCTGCCAGAGTGAGACAACCAACAATGTAGTCTATAACACTTCATCGACTCGCAGTAGAGGCGCAAGTCTAGACACAGTAGATCGCCAGTGACTCGAAGTCAAAAATATGTCACATAGCGCGATGTAGAAATCAAGATCAAAGCTTTGTGGTGCCAGTGCATCCAAATTGTTTCGTCATCGACATCCCTTTCGTAGTCGAAAATCAAGTTCATGAACTAAGAAAGGATATCAGTATCTTGCCGTGGGGTATAGGAGTTAGTCTACCAGCTTGGGCAAGGAAAGAGCAGAAGATATAGGGCTAGGGCTCGAAAGGAAAGAGTTATACAAGTCCCAAAGACAAATGGTTTGTAACAATGTTCAGATTGCTTTCACATAGTGCATCGAGGCGCCCGCTCGGATTGCCCTCAGCGGTTCTCCATAATGAACAATGCACAAGCCCCTGCTCAAATCGGAACAAAAAGCAGAACGCTCACGATGAATATGCAAACAGCTAACAAACAGGCAACCTACGCTGTTCGAACTGTGGATGGCCACGCATGGGATGTATTTGTGTATGTGATTCCGGCGTATACGGCTGCCATGCGGACGACGACGGACGAGGGAAAACAAAGAACCCAAAGTCGAGTGCCCCGGTGATATGCAACGAAGACAATGTATATACCACCAGGTGTGTTATTAATCGTCGAAGAAGTCGTTGTCGTTGTCGTTGTTCATATCGGGGTTCTGGCTGTTGTTGGGGTTCAACTGGCCGGTCTGAACAAGGAATTGAAGGACGATGGCACGAATCTCATCCTGGGAAGCGCCGGAGCGAATCTGGCGGATGAAATGTTGGATCGTGTTGTTGTCGCCGACCCGAAGTAGTTGGAGTAATTGCTCCACGAATTCTCGCAGGTTGGCAAGGTCCTCCTGTGTCCGCCGCGCAGCCGCTTTGCGGCGTCTGTCGGATGTTTCATCGAAGAGACAATCTCGACCGTGAGTCTCACATTCCGTGCAGCAATGACCGGACGGATTCATGCTACACTGCAAGAGGGTAAACGAGTGTCAGATTCGCTTAAACCATGGAGAGGAGCAAAAGAAGGGGGGAGGGAATGGCAGATGTGAAAGTACCCTTGTTCGACGCTTCTGGCACTCTTTACAAGCCGTTGAGGCCCTCTTCATCCTGCCGTCCTCAAAGTGATTTTCGCCACCATTCAGCGGTTGAGGACTCCCACCTCCGCCGCCTGGGGCAATAATCCGAGGCGCAATCGGCCTAAACTGCTTGCTTACGTCGTCCATCGGAGAGGAGAGTCGTAGGGGAGGATGGAAGGAAGAATGTAATGAAAGAAAAGAAAGAAGAGAAAAGAAAAGCAAAGGAAGGCTCTGACTATCAGGACAGAGATAGAAAATAGTCTATGCGCAAGTCATATCAACCGAGGTTTTGGGAGCACGGTTGATTTGTGCACAGCCTTAGTCCCACTGCGAAGACAATATTTGCACAGATTCCCACTGTCTAGCGAGGGCCAAATGGGTAGGTGGAGGAGGGTGTAAGGGAAAAAAAGGCCTGGGCGGGGAAGCGGACTTGCACGGGATAGGGAGAGAAAGAGCAGCAGGGGGTTGAGAACTGGGTGGCGGAAGTGGTTGGTGGATCTTTTGTCAACACTGGCGGAGGGCTGCTCCCATGTGTTTGGAAATGAACGAAAAGAGTAAGGGAGAAATATAATAAAAAAAGAAAAGAAAAGAAAAGGGAAAAAGGCCATGACCGCGCTGTCGAAGATTACGCATCAACAACACTCTGTTAACTAACTAGTTAGTACACGTCTTATTTGTCAGTGGCACCATGCACCGATCATTGTTTACTGTAAATGGACTTATTCTAGTTATGTATAATAAATAGGCTTCATGTCTCGAGCTATTATGACCTGCAAGATGACTCTGGCCATCTGCAGTTAACCTAGTGCTAGACTACCTGCGTACTGTTTGGGTACTATCCCCCGGAGCCTCCGGCCTAGCTCGTATGTCGTTTCACACGAGCTGACATCCTGAGGTAAACGCGGCAAGTTGGTAACGCAGGTGTTCCTATTTGACTGGAGGGGTAACCTCGGCCATCTTCCGGCCCTAGGATGCGAGGCCCCCTTTTCCACGGTAGAAATGCATGTCTCTCGAGACAAGGTGCATCTGAAACAGAGGGGTAGGGCTGAAAGTGGGTTCTGGTAGATGAATGGCACACGTGGTTGGTCCGGTAATAACATCCGAGTGTAGCGATGGGATAAGTATTCGGTATGACGAGCAATAATGAGGTTGGTTGGTTCGATAGGCATTCCACCGCTGATCATTTGGGGATCCGGTCAACTATGACGGGCCTCGTTCCAAGGTTGTTCAAGATCTTCCTACTGTCGGCAGTTACCTGTTATCGTATGATACTGGGACAGAATATAGTTTACTCAGTATAAGTGTATCGTAAGCCCATATGGATGGAGCTTCTAGCAAGGCACCCCGGGAAATTCATCTGCTGGATTCGAGAGATTCGCACCTGTCATGATTGGCCCCCATCATAGGCCTGTCCCATTCAACGGGCGTAACTAACTAACTACTGAAACATCGTGTTGTCTGCATTGGCAGTGAAGGACACCGCACGGGTACGTCGTGAAGCTCGTCGTGTTCTGGAGCCGTGGACGCCACGATTGGCTGGAATCTTATCCCGAGCGAATGAGCATCGAGCAACGAGGGGAGCCTGGTAGAGATGCAATGCCTGAAGTATCACATCGGTATCATCCATGTATGACAGTGCGGTCCCATAGCCCTACATCTAAAGCAGAGGGAAATTGCCAGAGACGGCATACCTATTTCACTACATAGTAACATAGTCCCAGGAATCTGCCCTCGGTGCCGTCATGTTGACACCGCCGATCCCAGGAAACAGTTTCCTAGCTGCATGTGTCTTTTCTTGCCGAACAGATCTTGTAGCCCTTATCCGAGTCAATGAATCACATGAGGCTACACTAGACTCGGATCGGCTCGTTGGCGTCTGCAACATCGGCAACGGCTTGTAAATCCCGAGGAATTATGCATGTAGTTAGATCAGCTCAACATTCTCATGTGGATCTGTAAATCTATCTCGACTACACTCCGTATCCGTATCCCGTACCCGTACTAGAAGGCTTCTTGAACACGGCTTCTTCAACAAAGGGGCTATGTGGTCTTGGACCCCGACACTGGAAGACCGAAGTCCAGAAATTACAATTGGCCTAAATGTCGGAATAGCACGTGTCTCCGAGTACTGCTATCTTTGCACTCACTACATTCTTCTACCTAGACTTTCAAGTACCGTCCCAAAAGCATGGCTCTGTAAGACCCCACATACAGTGAAGACCTAAACCCAACAGCCACAATCGGTCACTTCACTCCACACGGAAGATCACGAGCCAGCAAAGTCAAAAAAGAGAGAAAAGAGAAAAGAGAAAAGAGAAAAGAAGAAAAAAGAAAAAAGAAAAAAGGTATATTAACGTTTAGCCTAGTCCGGTTTTCCAATCCCCCCACTTAGCCTAGCCCCTCGTGGGAACAATATCGCAACAGGGATGGCCCCGGCTCGAATTGGGGATTGCGTCCACGGGTGCGTGCATAACCCCGCCACGATCTTCAGGCTCGAGTCCCCGGGGAGGTGCTAGGTTTGCGGACTAGGAATTGGTCACATCGACCATAATGAGGTCGTTGGATAGTTGACTTGGCACGCGTGTGGGTATTGGACATTTCAAACGTAGCTATAATAGACAGAGAATAAAATATGTACTGGAGAGGATAAGGAAATAAGCGAGTAAAAGCAATCTCGTACACTTAACAAGAGGGGGATATTAGCACCAATGCATTTCGGAGCTGCAAGGATGCCCAAGGGTTACCCGCCTGAAGAAAAAGCCGGTCCGCAATCAGTAGACCGGGCGGCCCTCGTCCCAGCGGCGGGACTCTCTGGGACTCGTAGCTAGCTTGTCCTTGCCATCCGCTGTATGACCATGATCCACGTCGACGTTGCCCGACGGAGAAGGCAACGAAAACCGAGCACTGCCTTCAAGTTCGGCGCTGTTACCGCCAGCGCCTCCGATACCGCCAATCCATTCCCAGCACCGCGCGACGTCGCCGCTGCGGCTTTCACGGACGGCTGCACGCACATTGGCGTTGCCTTCGACGACTCGGCGGACTCGGCTCCAGAGCTCTTCGCGCCGTTTGTCCCGCAGTTCAGAGCGCAACACATCGTCACGAAGCTGGCTGATAGCAATGTAGGGCTCTTTGACGCCACCGCGGGCATGCAAGGCAGCTTGCGTGGAGAGACGGTCGAGAGTGGTCGCGACCAGCTCAGGCACACGAGCGATATCAGAGCGGCGGGCACGAACACGTGCGCGGGCGTAGGCCAGAGCGGCGATGATCAGAGCTAGAAATGAAAGAGGGAGTCGATACGCGAGGAGAGCGAGTCGGACGTAGCGGCGGGCGGCACATGTGAGGGGGAGTCGGGCTGTTGATGTTGACGAGAGGACAAGGACGGAAGGTCTGTGATTGCGAGGGCGCGTCTGTTAGTTCCAATACACAATGTCAGAACTCAGAACCAAGACCAATCTTTAAGAAATCCGGCCGCGGGATAGGGGAAACCCGAACAATATGCGGAATGAAGGAGACATCGAGATGACTTACTGCTTGGTGTTGCTAACGACTTCTTCCTTGTTGACGATCTCCCCAATAGCTCCCTTCCACAAGTCATCGAACTCGCTATCGCTGAGGCCTCTCCGGCGCTTCTTTCCAACTTCTTCCTTCAGTTCGGGCTCGCTGATTTCAGGCGATGGAGCCTTTCCATCGTCCTTCAGCTGACCACACTCATACTTGGCTCTCCGATCCCGAAGCTCCTCTACAGCCTTATCTGCAACTGCCTTCACACGGCGGGCTTTCTCGCTGTCAGGCTCACATGTTGGTGGTAGAGGCACCAGACCTCCCACTGCCAGAGGATGAGGCTTGAGGATAAAATCGTGCTCACAGCGAGCCTCAAAATCCGGGTAGCAGAATGCATGAGAAGGGCACGGCTCACAGCGCGGCTCCAACACGTTAGCCCACTCCGGGACTTTAGTTTCAGCGAGAGACCAGGTAGGCTTTCCAAGACCACAATAGCCAATCTCGATCTTCTCCTTGCGCCACCAGGCACCGAAGCTGCCAAGCACCCCTAGAATGACGCACCAGGATGCAATGATGGTAGTTTTGCCTTGTTTGCGCGGGCGTTTCCGAACCTGAGTGAGGGGTGCATACTGCTCACTCTCCATAGCAAGCTGTTCCTCTGGCGTAAACTCCTCACCGGCGCTCATTACACTCTCCTCATCCTCATCCTCCTCTTCAGACTTCTCTTCCGAGTCCTCCGTCTCTTCCCTAGTAGGCTTCAGCCGAGAAGCAAAGTCGAAGGACTCGCGTGTAGGAGCCCTCATGCCATCTTCTTGCTTGACGCTGCCAGGAGTGGCCGATTTCCGGGAACGCAATCCACTTTTGCGGAGCGGGCTCTCAGTAGACAGTCGTCGGCCACTCTTCCGCTTGGGTTCATAGCTGGACCTCCGGCTTCCACTATGATCCGGACTTCCACTCTGGAAGGGATTGTCATCTGTGAGAAGAGCATCATCCCTAGGCTCAGCCTTAACAGGAGTGTAATCATCCACTTCCATGGAAGGGAGAACTTCACTGCGCCGGATCTTGCGCGCAGTAGACTTGCGTGGTGAAATGCCGACAGAGACGACTGGTGTAGCGGAGGTGTCGTCACCAGTTTCCGTATCTGAAGCACGAGGGTGCTTGCCCATAGATCGTGCTGTACTCTTTCGCTTGGATAGGGCTGGTGTAGTTGGCCCGAGGTATCCATCGGTGTCGACTGTAGATGCACGAGCGCTTCGCCTGGATGTACCACGCCTCGTCCCTGAGGTTGAAGCAACTGTGGATGGGGTGGCCGGTGGCGGCATAGACTCACGTTCATCTCTAGAACTGACGACCGATGAAGCTCGGCTGCCCATATCCGTGATGCCCGCGCTGGTCCTCCTCACCATCTCGCGATCGCGTAGAAGCTTCTTAGCCTGCGGCAGGACATCCTCCTCCAAAATGCGGATCAGCTGCGCCTTTTTCGCAGAGGCAGGGTAGGGGACATCGTGATTGACGAGGATGCTGCGCAGACGGGGGACGGTGAGAGAGTTCAGGTCAAAGTCCGGTTGCAGATACTCTAGTTCGTCCATGGTGTATGGCGTAGTGAACGCGGCGGCTCGTCTGACTGGAAGAGGTTGATGAAGTCGCCAACACAGTCAGCTGACCAAGTTAGATGCGATGGCTCAGTGACGCGATGCAAGGATGGGCACGGTGCACGACGCGTCCAGTCGGTATCTCAAGAGGCGGAAAGGGAAGCCACCGACCGCTCCTGCTTTTGGAACAGTGGGAGAAGTGCAGGGTTAAAAAACTGAAGTGGATGTTTGTCCACTTGTCAATTTGACCGGAGTCGGTTGGTCAGGCTTGTAGCCAGGGCAACAGGCGGGGCCGGTGCAATGACGGTTGAATACGACCACTTGCTCCAGGTCAGACCTTGGATTGTACCTGGGTGCTCGGAGCTTATAAGATGATGAATGTGCCCTATGAAGCAGGAGAAAGGAGAAATGAAAGCCGATGCAAGTTCCAAGGTTGCGCGATGACGCACAAAACAAACAAAGGCGCCATGATATGCCACGTGATCTCACCACTTATAAAGGAAAGTGGTACCATGATTATATATATAGTGAGCCTAGACGCTGCGAATTTAATAGATATCTATGCAAGTGAGAGAAAGGGCTCTGACAATTTATTCCAAATGTCACTTACCTATGCCGTGCCCTTTGATTCTTTACTATTATCATTGTTTGGAGGTTTTATGTGGTGAAGCCCTCCTAGTTAGGGACAACGAATAGATAGGGCATCCCGAGAAGGGCCATGGGATGCGAGAGTACAGAAAATGGCCATATATTCACAATGGTACACACCATACACAAAGCAAAGCTATGGAAATAAAACAGGAATATCCGCTGTGGCTCCATGCCCCAGATGCATCGTAAACCGATCTGAACAAGACTCACCCGTGAGACGCCGCCCCACGAACGTAAACAGACAACGGAAGAAGAAATGAAGGCTAAGAGAGCCGAAGGTCGTCATTAGAGTGAAAGTATGTGTAGGAGTATCAAGCCCCATTAACGGGTGCTGTTCGAGAACTCGAAGGAGCGAGGTGTTTCCGCCGAGAGGTTGAGGAAGGACGAGGAGGTAGAGATGTCGTTGCTATGTTCGCTGGCATTGATGTGCATGGGGGAGCGATACTGGGCAGGTGGCACACCGGCGATACTTACATCACCGATGGCTATCTGCTCCTTGAGTGCACCGTATTCCGCCAGCTGGGTCCTCAGTTGTTGCAGAACATCGCCTATGGGCACGGCGTGATCTTCTAGGCGGTCGCCGGGCTTGAAGGGACGCATCATGTGGCGCAGAAAGAGAGTGTTGATGGTTGCCTCAATACGGGTGACTTGTTGGTCGACCAGGCTGATCACAGTCGAATCGTTCAACTCACCGCCGTGGTTCTTGACCATATTGAACAGCGCGATGTTTGGGTGGCCGAGCTGAGGGTTGACGGGGTTCTCCAGAGTGCTACAGAGCCGTTCCAGACGAAGAGTAACCTCCCATAGACGCCATATCAGATCCGTCTTTAGGTCGAGTTGTGAACCAGGCTTAAGCGTAGCCGGACCACCAGTCTCGCTGGCCGTTTCTTCCATGGCTGTCAGGCGGCCAGCCAAGGAGTGAGGATAGACGAGATACAGAGGCTCTGGGTTTTCAAGGCCCTTCAACTTCCGTTCGCCCTGGTCTTTAATCACAAAGCCTTGGCTATTGAGTTGATTCAGCTCGCGGCGGATATTTTGTCCAAGGCTATCAACACGCGGATGGCTCTCGTTCGAGCTGGTGGACGCGGAGCGCTCGGAATCGGCAAAAATCTCAAGGTTACGCTGGATGTCGGTCATAAAGTCAGACGAGACGAAGATCTGCCCGCCATCGGCGACGGCGGAGATTCGAGATGCTCGGTTGACCATGGGCCCGAAATAATCCATGCGGTTGGTGACTGGATCTTTCTCACAGACAGGCTCGCCCCAATGTCCACCCATGCGGACGGACAGACCGCGGAAGATAACGTTGTCCTCCATGTCAACGACAACCTGACACTGCGGCTGGTCGAGAATCTCGGTGGGCCACTCAGCTTCTAGCAGCTGATTCTGGCAGTTGAAGCACCACAGCAAGGCGGCAGTCGTGGTTGCAAAGGCCACCATAAATGCGTCTCCTTCTGTCTTGACTTCGTAGCCACCGATTATACCAAGCTGTCGTCGCAGGATGTCGTTGTGAATTTGAATGGCCGAGCGCATTGCGTCTGGACAAGACTCCCACAGACCCGTGGACTTCTTGATATCAGTGAAGATGATGACCAGCTCACCAATGGGAGCATCCACGTAGTCAAAGCGAGCCAAACGAGAATCCCCAGGAACATCGCGAGGTCGCTTGCGAATCTTGGTTGTCGGGATGATCTGTTCCTCGGGGTATGCGGAGGGACCCAAGGACATGCTGGGACGAGGCCACTTCTTCTGTCTCTTTTGGAGCTCGCTCACACCGAGGATCATCACCATCAGCTTATTAGTCGCACCGAATGCAATAGCCAGATCTCGAAGCTTTTGAGCAGCGAACATCAGGTCTGGGTAAACACCCCTGGCGATATCGACAACCAATTCTGGTGCCACATAGTCCCATAGTTCCTTTGAGGCTAGAATGATCATTTCATCCTGCTCAGTCAAGGTAGCGTGCATGGTGTGCGGAGCCGCAATGACGGCAGGCATCATTGGGAAGTGGCCGAAACATCTCGACACAGGGAGAGCATCGTTCAGTTTCCCGTTGCGAGACACGAAGCCTCCAGCAGCGCGAATGCGCGCTCGCTCTCTAGGCTCGGCAGGATCGTCAATCCGCGTCAGATTGCGGAAGGAACCGTCTGATTTTACGAGAATAGCCTGAGCATCACCAACATTGGCAGCGTACAAATCCATGTTGTTCAAATACAACACGGTTGCAACACCACCAGACTGGATATCATCCTGGTTGAGCTGTTTCGAGGCAAGGGTCCGACGGTTATACTGCCGAAGCTCACGATCATCAATCGATCTGTATGCCGACCCTGCCATATTCTTGTTCAAAGCCAAGAAGGCACGTCTGAGAGCATCGATCGGGGTCTCGTCCTGAAGATGCAGCTTCTTAAGTTCATGAGAAAAGGTCGGGGTAAAGTGCTCGTGTAAGTACTTGGCAACTCGAGAACCACCGCTCGACATCGTCGAACCGTCGAACATACCCATCAGTGTTTCGACGTTATCCGGCTTCAAACGGGGCACAATCATATCAATAATGGACAAGTGCTCGGTCCGGCCGAGTGTATCTGCCATACCATAGGCGAGTGAACCTGCTAAAGACGCAGACGTTCGCACACGGCGATCTTCGTTCTCTTCTGGAATTGTAGGAGTCGTGAGAGTAACGTCCATCAATCCCAGAACTCGGAGGTGAATCAAGGAGGTAAAGTCCGTCAAGTCTGCACCATTTGTGACTGGCTGGCCCAGAGACGCGATGTTGGGCTTGATCTCGAGACGCTTATTGCCGGAGAAGTTCAAGTACTTCAAGCTTCGATTCCAGTTCCAGTTCCAGTCATAGGGCCAGTTGGAGACGTTGTACTTCAACCCGTTGCTCCCAACATCAAGAATGGATAATTTGCTGACTTTGCACAGCTCTGCGGGTAAGACTTGGAATCGGTTAGCATTGATGTGAAGAACCTTCAGTTGACTTCCTTCCTCCAAGTCATCGGATGGGAGGGAGGTCAACTCATTGCCGGACAGGTAGAGCTCGGAAATATTGGGCCATCGCTTGAGAACCCCTTGGGGCAATTCCGTGATCTCGTTGTACGAGAGATTGACAATGCGCAATTCAGGAAGGCGGGCCAATTCGCGGAAAATGTCGTCGTCCAGGCGGTTATCGGCAAGGTAGAGGTTTCGCAAAGACCCGGCAAAGCTCATTGCTACCCCATGCTGCGAGAAATTTGAGTCCTTTCGAGAAGATGAGCTTGTTCCCACGTTGCTTGATGGCAAAGTTGCTGATACCTTTCTCCCACTTGTTGGCTGTCCAATGGACGGAGTCGTCGAGGGGTTTCGATATGCCCCACCTGGCAATACACCGGATGCTAAGACTCCGCCGGATGTTTGACTGGTTCGACGGAAGTTGGTTTCATCTAGCGGGCCCAATTCTTCATAGCTGGGGTTTCCAGAAATGCCAGGAGTTGTGGCAGGTGTTGTGGTCGGCTCCCCGGGGACCAAAGGTTGCGGGGCGCCATGTTTGGGAAACGTCGACAACAGGTTCGTGGAGACATTCAGGGTCTCCAGCTTGACACAATGCCAAATTTCTTCCGGCAAGGACTTGAGGTTGCACTCTCTCAAGTTCAAGTCCCTGAGCTCGCTGAGACAGCCAATGGTGGCAGGCAAAGAGGAGAGAGGGTTTTTGATGATACTAAAGTGTTCCAGCCGACGCAGCTTGCCAACTTGTACCGGAACTGACGACAGATGATTCTTGTCCAGGATGAGCTTTGTAAGGTTCGTGATGTTCTCAAACATGGCATCCCGGAATTGGGAAAGCTTGCCAGATGCAAGATTGAGAGAAGTCAGCGTGGGCATAGGGCGGTCAATGTCAAACTGTGTCAAGGGATTGTGATCCATGTGCAGACTGCGTAACCTCGGAAACGTCCCCCTGAACCTAGATATTAGATTGTGACCGAAAGACACCTGTTCGAGCCGCGGTAGGCGAGACAGAGCGTCAATGCTTGAGATTGCATTGAATCGACCATCAATCTCCTTCAGATTCACCAATTCTTTGAAAGAATCATCCAGGCCCCCGCTAAGGTTGTTGTTTGTCATCCAAAGGCGCTCCAGGGTGGTCAATCGGCCGATATTGGGAAGCGACTCGATGCTATTGAAGCTGATATCGAGATCGACTAAGCTCTTTAGGTTGCAAATGAAGTCTGGGAAGACCTTGAAGCCGTTCGAGGACATGCTCAAGCTTCTTAAGAAATCAAAGTTTCCAAAGTAGCTAGGTAGGCTCGTCAACTGGTTGTTGGACAGTTTAATACTGACCAAGCCTTGGAGCTGATCAAGTTGTGCATCATCCAAGTTCTCCAGGAAATTGTTTGACACGTCCAAATAGGTCAAACGGCTGGCCAGACTGAAACTTGTGGGAAGATATGAAGCCTCATTGCCAACGAACTTGATCTCTCGCAAGTTGATGCAGCTCTGTATAAAGTCCTTTGGCACATCCAGGGAGAGATTCCTGGATAAGTTCAAGGAAATGATCTCTGATGATTTCTTGTACAGTGTAATCGGAATTGTGACGAGGCTTCGGCCCGAAAGATCCACATGACTGAATTTTTGTGTCTTGTTGAAACCAGGATCAGCTTCCAAGCTGGTGTATCCGCTCAGCTTCGTCGGTAGGAAGATAAAACGGCAGAGGTAGCTATGGTCCTCGCGACCGATATCCTCTATCCGATCTCTCTCCGTATAGCCGACCTGTTCCAGAAGTCGCTTCTGCATCAGAATTGGCTTCTCCTTGTGGTCGAGCTGCCGAGACAAGTCATTCTTGCGGAACAAGATCTCGTAATTATTGAGATGATCCTGCAAGAACGACTTTTTCCCAAGCATGTAAAGAATTTCCGCAACAGTTGCGTGCAGACCAGCTGAAAGGGTGGCAAAGGTGGAATCGATGCGGAAAACTCGAATGAAGTAAGATGCACCATCACGGTCACGAAGCCCGCCAGTCGGCTTGGAACCGCCCTCCGAGGCTGCCAAAAGATCGTTCTGCTTCTTGACATGCCAACTGTCAGGCGCATGCCAGCTGTCGATACCCAGGCTCGCCTGAGTATCAGGCCGGTTCGGATCTTCACGCGGCGTAGTCGTTCCTTCCACTCCACGAGACATGCGGCCCAGCGAAGTCGAACGGACAATGTCAGCCACATTCTCAAGGTCAGTGTCGAGTTTGAAGACATGCTTGCCGTCCTCTCCCCTATGCACTTCATCTCGCGGAGCCACATCACCAGTCAGATTGCTGGCGAAACGGCGAGGACCGAACTTGGGCCCACGTATACCACCGAGGCCTTTGCCAGAGTCCTTCTTTTGCCCGGAGTCTGCCGATTCTAGGTGACGGCCACCCCCAGAGGGGCCTTCGATGCTACCTTGCCTGTGTCGGCTCGGGGAATAGTCACGTTTGGACTTCTCATTCGGCTTGTGTGACCCTGGCAATAGGTGTCGTCCGATTCTGCCTAGGATGCCACTTTTGTTCGGTGGGCCACCAGGTGAGTTCTGGCTGTGCTCACGGTAGATTGCACTTTGCACGCTGGGAGTTGGGCTAATTGAACGACCGCCCCGGGTAGCAGAGGAGCTCATGCCAGTAGACGAATTGACATAACCATCGTTCCAGGGTCTGAGAGCGACATTGAAATCGTCGCGCTCACCCGGAAGAGCGTGGTAACCGGCGAGATCCCCTGCGAGCGTAGATTTTTCTTCTTTGCTTCGGGAGTGGCGGTGCCCATTGTGCGCTCTTCGACCTGAGTCTCTGTATCCAGAGCTAGAGCCACCCCGAGAGGGAAGACGCTGACCATCGGGTCCAATGGGCACCTGTCGTACCGGAGCTTCCCCGTATTGGGGAATATCGTGATAGCTTTGATACACCCATGGAGTGATGTCACTTGAAGGCGGAGGACCTTCCGCTCGCGGCCGCGAGGGCCGCTGCGATCCAGTTGACTCTGAACCGTCCGAGTTGGCTCTCACTCGGGCCTTCAACTGATCGATTGGCCCTCGTCTGCTGGGTGGATTTGACGGGCTGTCTTCGGGCTCATCGAATGCCGAGTTTTCCTCACCGACAAAGGTTTTCGCCTTCTTTCTCAGGCGTTTCTGGCTCGACTTTGAGCCTTGGCTGCTAGTCATGCTCACAGCAGACGGCCTCCGGTGGTCTCCATTCCAGTCCATCTCTGCCGGTTCACTCGATGCCGTGCGCCCGGTCGTGGGGCGGCGAAACGTTGCGGATGCAGGAGACTGTTCATACTCGGAATTATCGTTGAAGAAAGTTCGGCCAGCAGCAGTACCAGGCGTTGTAGCCCAAGGAGCGATCGACTCCACTTCATCTTGATCGCGGCGAGAGGGGTTGATAGGCGGGGGTCGCGGACTGTTGGACAGCGATCGAGAGGCTTCGTCGCCGGCCCCGAGAACAGCAAGTGCCTTACGGTGACCGCTGTACCCAGAACCTTTGAGTTCTTCTGTTGGAGAGAAATCTGGAGACCACTTGAACTGCTCAAAGCTGATCGGAGCCTGGGACGCGTTGGATCTGGAGGCGTTTTAGCTCGCTAGCTCAAATTTCCACCCTTGCGCACCGCGTGCGCAACGATATGGGATGATTTGCAGAAGAAAGAGTGCTCTTACCTGGCCATTAGGGTACCCGGGAAGGGATCATCATTGCGACTATCGGATGAGGAAGCATCCGGGGCCCAGGGCGAATCCTCATTGTTCCGTACCGTTTCCTGCGATATTTCGGAGCTCTCTGAGCGTTGACGCCGGTCCGGTTGCTCGTGATCCCGCACAGGCATGGCTGGTCCTAGGGTCTGCGGAGTCCCGCCGCAGAGGACTTGATCAAGTTGGTGCTAGCTGTACTTCCCGGCGGTGTACAAATCCAAGGCAGGCCACCATCAATACACGCAACAAATGAATATCGGACGCTTCGGAGAATCGGAGGGCTGGAGCGCTGGAGCGCTGTCGGTTTAGATGTTGCGGCGCGGAGCTCGGGCCCGGAAACGCGGTAGCTGAGAGTGGCGTAAACTAGGGTATTTCGGTGCGGTCGGGGATATTCACGATGAACGAGTGAGGCTGCGTGGCGGGATCTCATCGATGAGTGGGGTATTCGGTATTGGGGTGCGGATTCCCTGAAGCAGGGCGTGTAGAAGCTACGAGGCGAAAAGGCCAGGGCACACCAGAGCGTGCGACCAGAGACAGGAAAGCGAGGCGCGGTCAAGTGCCGATGGGGAACATGGCGCAGCAATGCGGGTAGGCGTGATACAAAGCACAAAGCAGGTACCACGGGAAAACTCGGCGGGCGGGGGATGGCGATGCAGGTCTGAGACTCGTGCAGATCGAGGGGAAGCAGAAGGTTGATGTCGAGCGCGCCGGGTGGATGAAAGAGGAACCAAGATGACGGGGGCGGGAGAAATGTGAGGGGACGAGGGGAGAGACAATGAAACTTCTTTTTCTTTTTCTTTTTCTGATTAAGGACAGGTCTCAGAGTGAGACGATCGAAAATTCATTGACGTAGCAGAGAGGTGGATCGCAACAGTTCACTAAGTCGGGGATCTGACTTGACTGATTTGTGGCAGATTTGTGTCCGGGGCAAAATGGTCCGTGAGTTCGGTGAGGCCGTCCGTGCTTTTGGAGTGGAGCTGTCTTCTGCAAAGTATACTCTCCTACAAAGAACTACCTAAGAACTCTATACCCTAGTCATTTGACATGACTCGTTGACCCGGGACCAGACGAACCGTTGACGTAACTACTGGCAGCTTCGGCACCGGAACTCCCCGCCTACAAACCTTAGTTTATTATAGAATCCAACATGAAGTTCTATGATAGTCAGGTGAATGACTCCAGCTGCGGTGTGATTCTCCGCCCCTTGTCGATGTAGTCCTTGCCCACTGATTTCACTAGAAATAGTGTATCGCTATCGCTAGTCATAGTACTGACTCAAAATACTACGGAGGTGTTGAATACTTGCCATCCACCAACTACGGCGGCCTGGCCCATTCATCCAGCAAGGCAGGTCGTGGTGAGTAGTAGCAAGTTTCTGGACACAAGCATTGATCACTAATTTACTGTCCTAGTAGCGTCTCGTGGACTGATATCTCTTCTCGTCATTATATAGTATGCTAGCTCTCATCTGGAGAAAGCGGGTTATTTCCAGCGCGTGATCGATCTAACTATACAAACTCAGGAAAATCACCCGGGAAGATGAGCCTGGCTTGCAAAAGATGATTAGACTAAGAACAACGAGGAAGGGAGTGTAGCAATTGACTTGGATGAATCACTCATGGTCCCTCTCGCTTGTCTTATACTAAATGTGATCGACTCTGCTATTGCGTAGAAGGATATCGAGCGGGGCACTTCATCCTGCACTTTCTCCGCGTAGCAATTACAGATAGGTCTAGGGCAGCGTGAAGCCGTAATCCCTCCAAAGGGCCATCTGCTGTTGACGTAGGGCCGTACGGCAGGTTCTAGGTGTCATCCTAGGTTCATCATTATATACAGCCTGGACGGGCACTGCGAAGTAGAACCGTGGTAATTGATGGCCTTTACTTTTTGCAGCAAGAGAGATCAAACCCATGTGGCATCTAGGATTAACAGCGTGCAGTATAAGATCTCTATTTCTATTTCCAAAGGAACCGGAATTCAAACCCACGTTGTGTCTTATCCAAGAATATTGAAGCGCCTAAACTCATCGTCGTAGTCTGACGTGTTTCGCGAGCCTATCATGTTGATACCTCGACCATAAGAATAATGGCAAAAATTAACAAGCATGGGAAGACAGAGAGTTTATTTTTCTTCAAATTGGCAGCCTAAAAAGTGGGTTGTTGCAGAAATCCGGAGGCTGGGGATGCAGGGTCCACTTCCCGATCTGCCCCTACTCTTTTGCTCTTCTGCATTTCTGCTCGGTTTATCCTTGAGTGCTTTTGATCAGTTTGATGCGAGTACAGATTGAGTGAGGCCTGGTGGTTTCACCGCTCAAGATCATTGAATAGTCGTGTATGGTAGAAATGGAGAGAGCTGATTGGACCAATGCCAACCGGACTCACGGATTTGCGCCTAATGAGGAAACTGCGACGAACTCGCAAATACGGAGGCTGGCACTTGCCTCTTATAATACTCCTCGTATGACGAACTCGAGCCTGCCACGCTGGGTTGTGTTGTGGTTTCGAGTTTTCCTTCTTCTTCTTCTCCTCCATCTCTCATACCCATACCCTCCTCATCTCGACCCCTGAACTTATTGTATCGTTTGGTCCTATATCATATCTACATTTTGTGAATTACGCTGGCCACCATGCGGTTCACACTTAGTGCAGCTTTATGCCTGCTTTCTTCCTCCGTTCTGGTTGCAGCCCAGACATATACCGATTGCAACCCGACCGAGAAATGTATGTGGCCCAGATCTCTGTGCAACCTGACTGCGAGCTGACCACCGATCAGCCTGCCCCGCGGATACTGCCTTGGGTGCATCCGATCAAGTTTACGACTTCACCTCGGGTGCCTCCGATCAGTTTTCGGCTGTCGGAAGCGTCACATACGATGACACCAATGGTGCCACTTTCACCGTTGCCAAGAAGGGTGACGGGCCGTTGATCCAGTCCGGCTGGTACATCATGTTCGGCAAGGTCGAATTCACCATCAAGGCAGCTCCAGGAACGGGCATTGTCAGCAGTGCCGTCCTGCAATCCGATGATCTGGACGAAATTGACTGGGAATGGCTCGGAGCCAAACCCTCCGAAGTGCAGACGAACTATTTCGGCAAAGGAGACACGAGCAGCTACAGCCGCGGCGCATTCCACGCTGACCCTGATAACCAGAACGAATGGCACACTTACTCCGTGGACTGGACCAGTGAACAGATTGTCTGGGCCATCGACGGAAAGACCGTTCGTGCTCTCACGCCCAGCACGGCGGCCACCAATCAGTACCCCCAGTCTCCCATGATGATCAAGGTCGGTGTATGGGCCGGTGGTGATTCCGGCAACGCCCAAGGAACCATTGGTGAGTCGAGCGTTCCAGCCAGATGTGGGTATTGTGATATTGACGTGTTCTCCAGACTGGGCTGGTGGCTTGACCGATTACAGCCAAGGTCCATTCAACATGTACATGAAGTCGATGACCGTGACCGACTACTCGACTGGGAATTCATACAGCTACGGCGACAAGTCTGGCTCATGGGAATCAATTGTCTCTAACGGCGGCAAGATCAACGGCAATCGTGCCGAAGAACCTACTGAGACCCAGGCTGCTCCCAGTATCACGGCGACTGCCTCTGACATCCCTATCCCTTGGAGTGGAACGCACAAGGAGACCTCTACTTTCGTCACTCCAAACGTCTGGCCCTGGGTTGCCACCGATCGACCCTCGACTTCTACTGGTCTTCCCAGTGGTTGGGAATCTGCCTCTGATCGCATCTCACCACCTGGCGGCAGCTCAATGAGTGAGCAACCCCTTGCACCCCGTGTCAACACGTCCCTGGAACTAGTCACTAAGACCGAGTCATCTCCACAGTCTACCTCCCAATTTACCTCAGTGTCCTGGGCTTCGTCATCGGCTGTCTCTTCCCCTTCTGGGCTTGAGACCTCTGGGAGCGCGACCCGTCTTGCGTCCAGCACAAGCTCGAAGAAAATAAGGACCAAGACCACGAAGACGAGCACCAAGAAGACCGCTACCAAGACGACTGCTACCAAGACGACCGCTACCAAGACGACCGCTACCAAGACGACCGCTACCAAGACGACCGCTACCAAGACTGATAAGGCCGCTTATAGCTCAACCCCGACCGTGGTTAGCGGCGGGATCAGCCTGCGCGTTCCAACAATCTTGGACGGTTTCTGCGCCCTTGTTGGTGGCATCCTTGCTTTCATTTGAACCTGTGGCACGACGACACGGACAACCTGTATTATTACTCACGATGGCATGATTTTTTGACATGGCGCAAACGACACTTTTCCTTGATGATCCGCAAGTGGAATGCGGAATGGGTCTCGACCGTACCTGATTGCACAGGTCCCAGCATATTGGCGTTTATCACCCTTGGTTTTGCTTTTTCGGATGAATCATTATCATGCATACATACCAGAACTCGATGGATATGCCGTTCGGTGGGGCGAAAATGGGTTGGCACCCACCTTCATGTATTAAACCCCGGCAGTGTTTATAGATGGTCATGAATTATACACACGCAGCAATGCAACTTTTAATATCTCATTTTCCAAACTGTATAACAGCCCGGTCTCAAGGATCACAGACTTTTCAGCGTTGGCATCGCGCAAGTATCCTTGGATAACCTAAAACGACCTTCTTTTGGAAACAATAGACCAAGCACAATACACTTGTTATTCTACTGAACATTGTTACGGAGACTAAACCAGCAGACTGCTTCAACCGATTGACGCAGGAGTCAGTCCGGGTCTGAATCCCTGCGCACAGAGAAATGTCATTAAAGTAATGGTTTATCCAGTGCTACAAAAAGGGAATTGGAACTGAAACCGTCACATTCCACTGGGAATAGCCTCTAGGTCTTCTCCTTCTTTTGCCCATCTTGGGACCACCTGGGCATTGATTTCTGTTATCTACACATGGCCCATAAATCCATAGCCCGATACATGATTGTCTTGTCATATCAGACTGCGTAACTGCGTGAGTGCTTATTCTTCGTATTTCTTTTTAAGCAGGATTCTGCAGCACCTCTCTCCTAGGCCCGAGTAGACGCTTGATCCCCATCCATGGCGTGTTAATAGGACTATCCAGTCCCGTATACAGAAATGCATCATAGATCCAACCGCCAAAAGCACAGCCCAGGAATGGGGCTACCATGGGAACCTATCGTTGAATGTGAGAAAATGCATAGAATAAACCACAGAGAGAGTTGCATACCCAGAAGTAACAGTTCCCTGCAGCCCATACTTCGTGTCCGTATCCCAGCATGTAGGAAACAAGCCGTGGACCAAAGTCTCGCGCTAGGTTAATAGCGTATCCAGTCTCCCAGCCAAAACAAGCACCAATGCCGAAGATGACGAAGAATAATGCTAGAGGCGTGAGAGGGCCGGCGCCTAGATTGCCGTCATCTTTCAGGGCAAAGATCATGAACATCAGGATAGCGCTGGCTAAGAACTCGGAGAAGAATTGCCCTGTCTTGCTCATGAAATTGGCTGGGTAGGTACAGAAGATCCCGGCAGTGGCGGTGGTGGAGTAGCCTGGGACAGTACGGATATTGGCTCCGCCTTCGAAGACGTCGATGGCGGACTTATAATTGCCGTAGATAATTGCTGCACCGCACATGGCACCGAGGAGTTGGGATATTGCGTAGATGGGGAATTTGCGCCAGGGAAAGCCGCGGAAGATGCAGTTTGCAAAGGTTACGGCTGGATTGATATGGGATTCCGAGGCACCGCTGGCGTATACTGCAAGCATGACGCCTAGCCTGATGGATGGAGTCTGTTAGTATGTGCAGATGTTTGGAGTGTGGGTTTAACTTACCCCCATCCCCAGGAAATTGACTGGTAATCGCCCTTCTGACCATGACTGAGAAGAACTTGAGCCACCACCCCGTCCCCGAATAGAATCAGAATCATCGTGCCAAAGAACTCCGAAAAGGCATCACGACTGTAAGCTCTCAATCTGGACCAGAGTAGAGGCGGTGGAGCATTGTCAATACAGGGGGGGGAGATCATGAATGAAAGTCTCATGTTTACTCCCCAAGTATAGAGAAGTGCATCCACTATCCTGATCCACGATCGTGCCAATCTCCTTGTGTGTATTTGACATCTGCTTGAATACGACTGTTCAGGAGTTCATGGCAAAGCCGGACACAGACTGTCAGGAAGTATCAGGACAATCCCCTCCAGCCGAAGAAACCAGTCCAGCCATATATCAGCCCGGCAGCCAGATAATAGCGGTGTAACCCTCGCAGCAAACTTTGTACAGTACTTTGGCAAAAATCGACTCAATTCGATAAAATGAAAGACGCCTCGGGAGAAGCGTGTCTCTCTCCACGCCGCGAGAGCCGGCTGACAGCCAGATGCAGATACCGCCAGAGACTTGAAGGGACCGTCGGCAGTTGGTATGAAGCCAAGCGAGTTTTTTCCTTAATGGGACAGTTCCAGCAAAGGAAGAATTGAGATAACATCGTTATTGTTTTGGGTCGGTCCCAAGCCCAGGGGCGTTTTTACGAACGGCCGTTTGAATTGGGGAGCTGGAAAACGCCGGCCCATTTCTCATTCTGAAGTCTATTTGGAGGCATCTGATTTTCTTTTCCTTTCTAGTAGGTGACACGGGAAGTCGTGCGTTCTTCCTACTGGGTGGAGGCGGCATTGAAGGTTGGAAAAGTGTTGCGGAAAGAGAAGTTTCTATTCCTTCCGTTACCCCTGGACAACTCGGGAGACTGAATGCTACCCACGCCAGATTGTAATGTCCAGAAGTTCGAATTGTATCAAAAACACGAAGGTTTGGAAGTATGCGCCTGGATTGTGGAATGGCTATAGTTCAGTGCCGTCCAAACCCCCTTTCGGTTCTTGGGGACAAATGCGAGACTGACGGTGGTATTTGATGCCTATTAGGCTTTGAATGATGACACCCGTGTCTATCGTGCAGCTCTATTCCATGCATTGTCGCATCACATGGTCCAGGATGGATCAGACATGATCTTGGGATCAGGCCAGGTAGAGAAGGGAGGGGAGGGTGTTCGTCCTCCCATTGTGAGATCGATTATTGTTACCGCAATCATCGACAGAACTGAGACTGGAGGGAAGTCAGGGCAGGTTGCATATTCCAGAGTGCAGAGGTTGAAATTCAAATGGCATTTCAATTTGGACTGGACAACAATCTCGTGCTGGACGAAAGCAGGTCTCCACGGTGGAGTCGTGGACGATTTCTGGAAGTTCGTATACAGACTTCGTCAAGGCTTCCGAGTTGTCGGATAGCCCCATCTCGACATCAGCCTATGCTATAGGCTGCATTAATTGAGAAGTGGGGAATATTAAGTTCGGATACGACATGGTCACACTACTCGCTTCGTAGACGGTCCCTTTTTCCCCAGATTTGATCGCCGAGCAGGGTATAATATAGATCATAGCACAGGGGAAATGCAAGTCAGAATGTTGAACCCCGGGCTCGAGTCTGCACACGTCTGCATACTAAGCAGGCAAAGTCTCGACCAACTCTCGCAACGTCTCAAGCCTCAACTGGATGATTTGCCTTGGGCTCTGGTTCCCCCTGGTCGTTCATAATCCCACCAATCCTTTAAGTTGTGTCACCACGGCGTTTTATTTAACATGGTCGCCCTGGGTTTGATGAGAGTCTGTTCTCTGTTCTTCTGCTTCGGGTACCCTGTTTCCATGATTCCATGATCTATACTATAGACGGGTGAATTCGCTTTCCTCCGTAGACAGTTCTCTTTCTCCTAATTATGCAACCTTCAGAGATCTTTGTCGGCTCAATCGATCAGGGCACAACTAGCACCCGGTTCCTCATCTTCAACCGAGATGGAGAGCCTGTGGCGTCACACCAGGTGGAGTTCACCCAGATCTACCCCAATCCGGGGTAAGTGGTTGCAACCAAAATGGCCAAAAGAAAGCGACCAAGCCCTAATCGTGTCCCATTTCCAGGTGGCACGAACACGAGCCCCTCGAACTGGTCACCTCGGTAGAAACCTGCATCGAAGAAGCCGTACACTCCTTCGAGAGCAAAGGCCACAGACGCTCCAGCATCAAATGCGTCGGGATCACAAACCGACGCGAAACAACAGTAGTCTGGGACCATGAGACCGGCGAGCCCCTCCACAATGCCATTGTGTGGACCGACACGCGCTCACAAGCAATCGTGACCGAGCTAAAACAGAGACCCCTCGCGTCACAGCTCCAGGGAATCTGTGGTCTGCCGCTGTCCACCTACTCATCTGCCACCAAGCTGCTCTGGATGCTAGCACACGTACCTAAAGTGAAAGAGGCATTTGAGCGCGGCACGCTGGCGTTTGGAACTGTCGATGCGTGGCTCGTCTACCGCTTGAACGGTGGCGCTCATGCCAACGTTTTTGTCTCGGATTCGACAAACACCTCGCGCACCATGTTCATGAACTTGGAGTCGTTGCAGTATGATGATACATTATTGGGTTTCTTTGGTATCAAGGGCAAGATTCACTTGCCTAGGATTGTGCCTTCGTCCGACGCTCATGCTTACGGCACTATTTCCTCGGGAGGTCTTGCGGATGTGCCAATCATGGGATGTCTTGGGGATCAGTCTTCTGCATTGGTTGGACAGAAAGAGTTCTTTCCGGGAATGGCGAAGAATACATATGGCACGGGGTGCTTCCTACTATATAACGTCGGTGACAAGCCCGTCATCTCCAAACACGGTCTCTTGGCTACCGTGGCGTACAACTTTGGTGGAAAGGCTGTCTATGCGTTGGAAGGCAGTATCGCTGTTGCAGGATCGGGAATCAAATTCCTGCAGAATAATTTGTGTTTCTTTCAAGAGTCGAAGGATGTCAATGATCTGGCTCTCTCGGTGGATGATAACGGTGGTTGTGTTTTTGTAACAGCCTTTAGCGGGCTGTTTGCACCTTACTGGATTGACGATGCCAAAGGAACTATATGTGAGGTTTTTCCCCTACTGACAAAACTATATCCCATCACGGCCTCGGGAACTGACAGTACAACTAAATAGTTGGCATTACCCAGTATACGCAAAAAGGTCACATCGCTCGAGCAACACTGGAAGCAACCTGTTTCCAAACCAAAGAAATCCTAGACGCAATGGAAAAAGACAGCGGCAAAGCACTCTCCGAGTTGGCTGTCGATGGAGGAATGAGCAATTCAGACTTGGCAATGCAGGTACGAATCCCGTGCACATCCATCTAAGCAGAGATTAACACGCCTGAAAAATCAGACACAGGCGGATCTTATTTCAATTCCCGTCTACCGTCCGAAAATGTGCGAAACCACAGCCCTAGGCACCGCCATCGCAGCCGGTCTCGCATTCGGCATATGGAATAGCTTCGCCGAGCTACGAGACATCAATCGTGTCGGTGGTACTGTGTTCGAACCAGGTATCACGCGCGAAGAGAGTGCAAGCAAATTCGGGAAGTGGGAAAAGGCCGTACGGATGTCTAGGGGCTGGGTTGGAGGGAATGACGAAGATTCAGCGAAATCCGCAGTCCCGGGAAAAGCATATGGTACGCCCAAGGTCGCAGGGAGTCGTAATGTTTCTATTCCAAAGGCTAATAAACCTGCATCCTCATTGATATCGAATATTACGATGGCTAGTGGTGTCGGTGCTACTCTCCAAGTGAAGACGCGGACATTGAATGGCGAGGAGTCGCCGAAGACGTCCTTGATTAGCACCTTGGGAGACTTGGATGATGCCGACGAGGAAGATTTGATTTTGGAGCTGAGGAAAGTGGAGGTTTTGCAGAAGTTGAACAAGCTACGCAAAATAAGCTGAGCTATTACTAGCTTTCATATGTATCTTTGCTGGGGAATACCAGGGCGTTTTGTACCGATTTGCCAGACCTTGGAGACTGAGCATATTAAAAGTCGACGAAAGTTAGATCCATGGGCCGAGCTAAATGTTTGCATTCATTTCTCATAGCTATACATCGTAGAGTTGGCCTAGTCTTTGAAAAGAGAGCAACCAGAGGTGAAGTGCTCATTCGCCATCGCCCGGATCTCAGTGTCGACGATGCGTTCTCGCACGAACATGGGTCTGATGAGCTGGCGCGAGCGCGACCACAGTTCTCCATCCGTAGCAAAGATACTGTTGCCCAAAAACTCCTTCCACTCCTTATGGAAAGGCTCGCCCTTGCCATAGTCGGCAAACTGTCCAGTCAAAAGAGCCTTGATGTTCTCATGATCCAAGGTCATAATAGCCCGCGTGGAGATACCAGCATCGACCTCGGCGGTCTTGACGTTCGTTTTGCCCCCAGCTGTGATGATAGCGTTACCCCAGAACTCAAGGTCCTTGTTCGATAGGTTGGCTATCTGGCTCTTGTAGATAAAGTCGAGAGCGTACGGAAGACGGAATGAGACCTTGGGAGCTCTAGCACCAAGGCGCGAGATCTGGATCTGAGTCTGGATTCTCCGAAATAGTAATAACACGATGAATATACCGAGAGTCCATAAAATAACCTGGTCGGGCGTCATGTCCGCAAGGAGTGCTTCGATCATCTTAATTTCGGATTTTCAGAGTCGGAATCGCGGGGTACGTGCAGTTTAAAACGAGACCGAAGAATTAGACCATGAGATAATGACGTACGGTCCATGGGTACCACAATAGTAGTGAGCAGGAGCCCGTTTAATGATGTACAGTTAGGGTCTCCACCAATGCACGCTTATTCGCGTGGAGGCTTTGATGATTCAGGCACAACTACCCCGATTACCCCAGAAAGTCCACGCGGTTCGCCCTATGACGAGGCGGGGATTGTGCAGTTAACTAACTCGTTTGACTCGATAGTTACCCATTCGAGTGTTCCTTGCGAGCCCCGCTTGATGATCTCCTATGATCGGCCCCATTGCTTCACTTATGATCGTTTTGAACAGTTGTGCCAACCTCTACCTCTGTTCTTATACATCCTTGTTATACTCCATGGAGTTCTCAGATCCGAGAACTGGGGATAATCCGGGTTGGTGATCGTGTGTGAGGACCTCGGCTGGGGCACGGGTGCATATGATTCTAAGCGGGTAAATTAGGGCTTTGCGTCAATGAGGTTATCAGTGCTCGCGGAAATAAATAGTTACCTGCAGGGTATGGTTGCTAAGCATGTCAGAAATCGCAAGTAACTAGACAAAAGGGGTATCTCATTCATTGCATCATAACCAGTATCAATGTACACTATTCAAAATCTACCGGCCCCAGCCCCCTTTCCCCCAAAGCACTCTGTACACTGCTCTGCATAGTCATGACTGCATCCGCCCAAGTTACAACACCCTGTCCAGATCTAGGACTCTGATTGTCTGCAGACTCTTGCGGACCCCTATCTTCATCAACCAGCCACATCAGCCAACGCACCACAGAAACAGCCTTGTCGATATCTTTTTCTTCAGCAATGACGCGCCGGAGATATGTACACAGCATCTGGACATCCTCGGCATACGGACCTTCACTTGCAAAGGCAGAATACCAAGCCCTGACAGCGTTGCGCAGATCTGGTAGACTTGATAGACGTTTTGAAGTGAAAACCGGCCGCTCGGGGAGAGGAGGAAGAGAAAGTCTTTTCTCGATTGGGGCTGGTTCTGGTGTATTGCGCTGTTGAGATGTTGGTCGTGAGTTTGTCGGAGCGGCGCGGGAGTGTTGGAGCATACGCGTGCGCTTTTGCTCTTCGAGGACCTCTTGTCGAATGTCCTCTGGTAGGGCAGCTAAGAACTCGGCTGAGATTTCGGACTGCTCTTCAACGACCGGAGATTCTTGTCGGGATGAAAAGTCTTGGGCAGACGGGACAGAGGCACTGGCTGGCCTAGTGAAACCAAGCCCTGTCTGTTGCAGAGTCTTGTTGCTATTGCTTACCGTCTTCGGAGGGCGGCCCCGCCTCTTCTTGGGTGGTGAGACTGGCCTTTTGAGTCCGAGTGATGGAGCAGATATTGGATGAGACACAGAGGCTGCTGAGACCGGTGGCGGTTGAGGCGGTGATGGATCGGACGGCGCGGGTTGCTGCTTATAATATCCTAAGACCTCATTTCGCAGATCTTCTGGCAACGCAGCCAAGGTTTCCGGATCCAATTCGGACTGAGCAGGAAGGTCTGCAGTGGTACGTCCTGGCGAGGCACGCGGAGGAGGACATGGAGATCCAGAACGTGACTCTTGTCGGGGCTTTTGGGCCACCAGTCTTGATCTGATATCACTGGGAAGTTCCGAAACAACCTTAGGATCCGCTTGAGTCGGCATGATGAACTGAGTCCCGGAAATGTTCAAGGGCTTATGGGCACTGTTGCTGAGAATCGGATCGACTTGGATGCGGGTGGAATGGTCCTTGCGTGGACTTTCCAAGTCATCTGGGTCGGTTTCCTCAACGGTCTGCCTGTGGGATGGAGTCTCCTTGCGAGATGGAGACAATTGGAAGTTGAGCTGACGTTGGCTGCTCTCGAGGGTTGCGGCAGGACCAGCTTTGAGAGGTTCAAGCTTGGTCATTTGAACCCCGAGGCCGCGTAGATCGCCCGGTGAGAAGTTGAAACTCCTCAACATCGAGACGGCCTCTTTACCCAGAATGTCGGCTGCATTCGTTGCAACGCCTATGACAACGCTTTTATTGAACACGTCGCACTTTCCATGACCAAGATGCTTCACTGGTTCGAGTGGTGCATCCATTGAGCGTCGCATAACTTTGAGTGTGAGCTGTTTGCCCTTGACCAAATTTTCAACGAGTCTCTTGTGCAACTCTTCGCACAGAGATCGGACAAAGTCTTCTGCCTGATCCTGGTTGACGAATCGTATACCCCAGTTAACTTCTGCTGAAACGGATTTCCTGATGACCTCGTTGCCGATTTCGGTCTTGTCAATGCCCCGAGCATAATCCCAAATTTTCATTCCGGTCTTCGGTCCCAGAGAGGAAATCAGCTTTTCCCTCGTGAGATCCCTCGCATCCTTAACAAACTTAACTCCAAGCTCTTCAAGCTTGCTACTGAGACTATACCCAACACCCGGCAAATCTTGCATCGTCAGATCCCCGATGAACTCTAAGACAGCTTCCGGCTTCAGCTGAAACTGCCCAGCTGGCTTTGCCTTTCTCAGTGCGACTTTGGCTAGGAGAATGTTGCCGCCAATCCCAACAGAGACCGCACATCCAGTTTTCTCTTTGACCGAGTCACGCAAGTTCTGAGCTATTTCATCTGCCTTAGCTTGCTCGCGATAGATAGATCCTTCTGATATGCCCCTCCCGTCCGAGCCACCGGCCTCCAAACACAAGTTGGTGATATCAATGAGAGCTTCATCAATGCTCACACTCTGGACAGTCCCATCAATCGACAAGACGGAGCTGTAGAATTTACGGCTGGCGTCTTCGTAGGCTGGAAAGTCATAGGGCAACACTTGGAGTTCGGGGCACGCCTGCATGGCACCTTTCATCCACATGCCATTTTTGATGCCCCGCCCACGAGCAACATAGTTGCAGCTTGCAATCTCAGATCCCGAGCCGGGTCCATGGGCGATGGCAACGGGTTTATCTCGGAGCTCAGGATGCTTGAGAAGAGAGACGGCAGCAAAGAAGGAGTCAAAATCAACGTGAAGAATGTACCTTCTTGCACCAGGTACGCGCTGTTTCCGAGAGACGAGAGACATCGCTTTCTCCTTGGTTGCTGCTTGAAGTTGGGCTTTCAACTCAGCCTTCCACGTTGACAGATGATGAAGCCGTGATTCTCGATAGTACTGCTGAAGAAACTCTGGATTGACGACGCTCGATTTCCTCATTCGAGGATCAGATAAGAGTTGTGCATTATACTCCTCGGATGTCATATTCGGGTTAAGAGGGCTAGCCTGCTTTGAAGGGGAAGTCTGCACATCGTTGCGAGGAGACACGGGTATTTTGCTGTGATCACTGGGCGTAGTAACGGCCACTGGTGTCTGAATGTACGGCGATGCATTCTCCTTGGTTTGATGAGAAGTAGTAGTTTGGTCTTGCGCTTCGGGAGTATCAAGACTAGGGAAGTCGCCGTAGTCTGACTGAGAGGGGAGATTGGAACGCGTAGCTGGTGATGGACAGATTTGTGGTGACTTGGATGGTGTATTGAATTCAGCGCTCATAGCTTTGAGCTGGGAATTATACCAACTCGTACTAGATTGCTCTTTATACCCCACTTGAGGGCTGTTAGCCTGACTGGTGAAGCGTCCATCATCGAACTTCAGGACTTTCTGAAATTGGCCTTCATCCACGACCCGGAATTGATCCCAAGGCAACAGACGCCCGGCTTTGACACTCTCCGTGACCCACGCGGGCTTCACGATGCGGTACCGTCTGAACTCTTCGCGTTTCTTAGGAGTCAAGGAGCTGGCAATTATGTGCGTCACAACCGTCTTGCCATCTAAGTACTGGAGAAATCCGCCGCCATGACTGACAATCAGACGGTGGAGATCCTGGAGGGAGGGTTGCGTGTAACCGTTGACATGCGCGACGATACCGCGAAATATTGGAGGACGATCGCCGGCTGAGGCTCGAATTTCCGCGTCTAAATTCTGTAGTTTGATTTTCTTGCGTCGCATGTAGTCCCCAAACCCCCCAAAAGTGGACGCCTCGTATTCCTCGCCCCCCTCATCGCTGAAGTCATCTATATAGCAGCAGATTAGAACATACTCTAAGATCAAAGGGTTAAAGGATCTTACGATTCGCAATGCGTTTGCGCACTGTACTGGGGTCAACATCAGAATGAGAGCCCATGCTGGGCCAGCAATACCAGCATGACAGTCAGTGACGAGGGCATATAAAAGGTGCTTTCACTGATGCGACGCGGGCGGAGGCAAATCACGCGTCACTGGCAGAAAAGCGTGGAAAAGTCAGGTGATTTAGGGCGGTGTGAGTGGCGGTCAATCAAAGCAGGCCAAAGGGCGGTGAGACCACGTCCGATTTTACCATTGGTTGAGAAGACAGTCAGAAAAATCAATTTAAAAAAAAAAAAAAAAAAAAAAAGAGCTCCGAGGATATCTGTTGCTGTGGTTTGGGTCGCATCTTTTTTCTTCTTCATCCACATCTGTCTTCTCTCAGTGGTTCATTTCCCTCTCTCTCATACCCTCTTTATTTCTTGTTCATTCGCATATCTTTTTCAATCAATCTCTTCAAAATGTCTGCCGTCCAGCCTGTCGCAGTCTACGCCCTCCGGATTCCTGCCGGTGCTATGGTTCCCGCTGTGCCCAATGCGGCCGCTTCGGTCAGTACAATCATCGACAGTGCGCGATAGAATACAGACTGACTGTAGTTATAGTTCCGCGTGAGCATGGCTGCCATCGACCCTGATGAGGCCCCCGAGTACGAGGATGGCGACTCCAGCAAGCCTGCCCGCGCTACTTTGAAGATCGTTCGCGCTCCTCCTGGTCTTGACATGGATGATGACGAGTCCGACGACGAGGACTACAGTGATGTCGAGGACTCAGACGAGGAGGACTCTGATGAGGAGGAGGTCAATGGCGGTCCCAGCGACAAGGAGAAGGCCCGCAAACTGAAGCAGGCCGCCGCCCAGAAGGAGCTCGAGGAGGCCATCGAGGAGGATGTCGAGTCCGACGACGAGGATGACAGCGGATTTGACCTCAAGGCCGCCATCTCCAAGCTCATCAAGGGCAAGGGCCCCGCTACTGATGACGACGAGTCCGACAATGAGTCCGACGAGGGCCTCGACCTTGATGAGAACGTTATCTGTACCCTGAGCCCCCAGCAGGTAAGCGTGCACATTTAATCGTAGTATTTCACAAAAATTAACAATCACGCAGAACTTCCAGCAGCCTCTGGACATCACCGTCTGCGAGGGTGAGCGCGTCTTCTTCAAGGCCACCGGTAACCACACCATCTACCTGACCGGTAACTATGTCATTGGTCTCGATGAGGGTCGCCCCGAGTTTGACGAGGACGAGGACGAGGACGATGAGGATGAGTACGACCTGTCCCCAGATGAGGATGAGCTCGACATGGACGAGCTCATGGCCATGCAGGACGATGAGAGCGACGACCTCGACGGCATGGAGGACCCCCGCATCACCGAAGTTGAGAGCGAGGAGGAGGAGGCCCCCAAGCTGGTCGAGGCCAAGGGCAAGGGCAAGAACAAGCGTGCTGCTGAGGAGGAGAGTCTTGACGACATGATGGCCAAGGGTGCCAAGAAGGGCGACAAAGCCCAGGAGCCGGCCTTGACCAAGGCCCAGCAGAAGAAGCTAAAGAAGAACAACGGCGATGCCGCCGCCGTTGAGCCCAAGAAGGAGGAGGCCAAGAAGGAGGCCAAGACCGACAAGAAGGTTCAGTTCGCCAAGAACCTCGAGCAGGGCCCTACTCCTTCCGGTGACAAACCCACCGGCACCCTCGGTGTCAAGGAGGTCCGTGGCGTGAAGATTGACGACAAGAAGCTGGGCAAGGGTGCCGTGGCCCGGAGCGGCAACACCGTCTCCATGCGGTACATCGGCAAGCTCGAGGATGGCAAGGTCTTCGATTCCAACAAGAAGGGCAAGCCCTTTTCCTTCAAGCTGGGCAAGGGTGAGGTCATCAAGGGCTGGGACATCGGTGTTGCCGGTATGGCCCCCGGTGGTGAGCGTCGTATGACCATCCCTGCCCATCTCGCCTACGGCAAGAAAGCTCTCCCTGGCATCCCCGCCAACTCCAAGCTGATCTTTGACGTCAAGCTTCTGGAGATTAAATAAACGCCTAGCTTAATCATGTGTTATAGGTCTGTTTGATTGCATGATTTCCCGTGATATCCGGCTTGTTTTCTCTTTTTATACTTTTATGCCTCCCTGATTTTAGAGTGAGGCTATCACGAGGAATTTGTACCCTGCATTGAAAAAGTCGCTCAAGTTTGTGATATAAATTTACACTGAATTTATTTTGTCTGCCTTTTGGCATTTGGCAAACTTTCTCTCCGGTCCAATTTGGCTTAGTTCGTCCCGTCCGAACCTCTTTAGTATCACCATGGCACTTGCCTTTGCTCGACCACTGTATCCCTACCCTAGGCCCTGCGCTGCTTCCAGTACTCTTCAATATGATTCTCCAACTGCCTTATCAAGTCTCCATTCTTCATACTGTTCATGTCAGGCATCGCCACATCCTATCATTACCAAAGTCGTCAAGCATTGCATGCTTTCGCCATAGATGACCACCGTTCTTTGATCATTTGTGGGGGAACAGTGAAGATGACCGTCTCTTATGGAAAGAGACTGCGAAGCCGACGAAGCGTCTTCGATCTTTGGATTCCCAACAGAGCGAACAAGCTCACAACTGCAATCGATCCTTCTCCTGCTGAATCTCCAGTATCCGACAGTCCTGCGTCCGACCATAGCCCCAACTCTTCGACCGGTAGGAATCGTCTGAAGGTCCGACTCTCACGGAGTGGATCCAAGATTCTATTGTTATTTGGCCTCCGTAGTTACTCCAACGGTAAGTGGTCATCATCCCATTGCACTATATTTTCCGAATGTTGACCACCAGCTGCAGGTCACAAGACGAGTGTTGAATCTGTGTCATACGAAGGCAGTCATAGCGTCGAGGGACATCAAACTCCATCTCTTCCGATAATCGAGCAGGACAGCACCATTTGCCTGACCGATGATTGCTTACCAGAAAGTGCACCGCTGGTGATCGTGTCTCCAGTCGCCGTTCAGTCGGAAATTCAGAAGCCTGCGTCTGTGTCCTCAAAAGATCTGCAGCCTGCTGCAGAAAGGCCTGCCCCAGATGCCGAAGGAGAAGCCATCCAGCAATGCACTGTTGAAGATATGGAAAGCCGCTCCATCAATGCCAGTGAGCCACAAAACCTGCTGAACTCGAAGCTGGTTGATCGACTTTCCCAAAGACTTTCTTTCACATTTGGCCAGCCAACGGTTATTCGCCGTACTCACCTGCGTTCGAGACCAAGCATCCCCTTCCCTGAATCACCTATATTGCCTACGCCTATCGAGCAGCAGGGCGATGGTGCTAATGACAGCTCGGATCCCTCGACGACCCCAAGCAGCAATGGCTCGCCGTTGGGATACTCGACTCCTCCGACTCCAGTGACATCGGCAGAGCCGTTCCCTTCCGATAGGTACAAAACCTCACCAAGCGACCTGTCTACTCTCTCGGACTGTGTTTCCGCCGTGAATGCCACATTGGCCAGCAAATCCCCAACCATCACACCCTCGATCATAAGCGCGGAGGCCGTCTCCGTGGCCAAACTATACCTGGAGCCCTATTATAACTCGATTTTCCAGAATTCGGATCCGCGTTCGCAGCGCCTGCATGAGCTTGAGCAGCATATGTATGCCTTTCAGCTCGCACCTGACGAGGAGGCTCAGACCAGACAACATTGGCTGCTGCAAGAGAATGAATATTTGCGACGATGCCGAGCTTTGAAAAATATGCGGTCTGTTCAGGGTGAGAACGCCCCGTCAATTGCTGGTTACGAAGTTATCAAAGTGCTGGGTAGAGGCAGTTTCGGCGTGGTTCGCTTAGTCCGCGAGAAAAAGAGCGACGACGCATCAGTTGTGGAGGAAGAATTCTCGATGCCAGAACGCAGTCCTTCTATCTCAGGAAGCAGGTCCCTCGGGATGATGAGGTCTACCGTGGATGGAACCAAGCACAGCCGGCGGCGACTCATGGACGGGGAGAACAAGGAAGTGTACGCCATGAAGGTGATCAAAAAGTCTGACATGATTCGAAACTGTCAGGAAGGCCACATTCGAGCGGAGAGAGACTTCCTTGTTGTGGCCGAAAAATCCCGCTGGGTCGTTCCGTTGATCGCCAGTTTCCAAGATGGCGTCAACTTATACCTCGTCATGGACTACATGGTCGGTGGGGACTTTCTCGGACTGTTAATTCGCAAGGACATACTTCGTGAAGAGTGGACAAGGTTTTACGTTGCCGAAATGATCCTGTGCATCGAAGAGACCCATAACCTGTGCTGGATTCACCGTGATATCAAGCCTGACAACTTCCTTATCTCTGCATCTGGTCACTTGAAAATCTCCGACTTTGGCCTGTCCTTTGATGGGCATTGGTCTCATGATCAAGCCTATTATCATGACAGTCGCTACAACATGATAGACAAACTTGGAATCAAGGTCACGGGCGATGTGGAGGATCAAGCACACGCCACTGAGCCGAAGGAATTCTCCGAGGTGAGCCCTCATGGGTTGAATGAGCAGTCCAACTTCCAGACGCCGTCGACAGATCTTCTGAAGTGGCGCAACAGCAAAGGGAGACGCAGATTTGCGAAGAGTGTAGTTGGCACTAGCCAGTACATGGCGCCAGAGGTCATTCGAGGCGAGATGTACGATGGGCGATGCGACTGGTGGAGCCTGGGCGTCATTATCTACGAGGTAAGGGATGGCTACAATCAGCCTTGAAGATATTGTTCTCACTTCTTCTGTCCAGTGCTTGTACGGATTTACACCGTTCGCTTGTGAGAATCGCAATGACACCAAGATGAAGATCCTTGTAAGTTGGCCGAGACAAACCCTGCTTGCAGAGATATAAACTAACAGTGATTCCAGCAACACAACCGTACCCTGCAATTCCCAAGAGAGAGGCCGTCGGACAAAGTGATCTCTTCAGACGCTATCGATCTCATAGCACGAATTCTACAGGAACGCGAATATCGACTCTGCTCCCAGAGGTACCACGCCAATGATGTGTTGACTGGCAGACCTGTTTCCGCGCAGTTTCTCTACTCCATGGATTCCCGGCACATGAATATACCCAGCTACTACGTGTATCCCAACGATGCTGCCGACATCAAATCCCATCCCTTCTTCAGAGGAGTCCCATGGGACGAACTTCATTTGATTCCGCCACCGTTGGTCCCCCGGGTCAGAGGCTGGGAGGACAGTCGGTATTTCGACGACTGGAAGGGTCTTAACAATGTCCAACAGAGATCTTCAGATAATGAGGCAGCAGAAACTGATGAGGATGCCGACGCAAATCTTGCTGGTACAACCGCAGTATCTCAGAGCCATAATCCTCCAGAATCTGTACCCCCTGAGGGACCAGTTCCAGATGGAAGTCCTGTGGCTACAGCAGAGCCCCATGCGCAGCAGGTGGCGCGTGCTGCAAGGAGAAGGGAGAAGAAGCGACCCCGCGACAAGATTCTTCGGGACAAAAGAATCGGCCGAACTGCACTCGAGATCCGGAAACGAGGTGCATTTCTTGGATATACCTACCGGCGACCAAAGGGTCCGGCTATGGTACTCAGCAGTCAGCGTGGACGACAGCCATTTGTGAGAGGTCAGTTGGATGGCCTATATTTCCCGTGAGGTGTCTACGAAAAGGAGACTTGGAGCAGCCCCCCGTTTGACTGGACAGCATTCCTTCACTGGTTCCGAGGAAGATGACCGTCCCTATTCATATACTGTTTTGGTTTTGCATGACGCGTCTGTATACATAAACCAGCTTTCCTTTTCGCTTGAACCTTGTTTACTTCATCTTTATCAAATACACCTATTACCATCAAACCATTCGATGACTCCGCGTCATATTCAGTAAAATGTTCTTATTGTACATGAAACAAAATTCAGCTCAACATGCTATGACACCAGACTAAGCCGGTCGACAAATCCATAAGTAAAGTTTGAACTCCGGCCGCAAAGCGGCATTTTCCCGTCCCCGAAACTCCCAGAAACATTGCAGGCTGCTCTCATCGCGCCCGGGCTCAGATAGCAAGACATGGGAAAAGACCTGAAAGACCCAGCAAAGAAATAATGTAGTCGTAGAAGGGGTATTAAAGGTAAACAGGTCTTCATCTCTTCAGATCCACGTGTCACACAGCCCAGCTTAGAGAACAGGCGCACTCATCGAGAAAGCAGAGTCGGTAACCCGATCCTCAGGCTTCATCGTGCCGTTGAGCAAGGGGCAAAGCTTCTTATTCGTCTTAATGTGACCGACCTGGCCACAATTGGCGCACTTGCGCTGGGTACCAGCAGGTCTATCAGCAGGGGAGTCGCCAGCACGAGAAATGCCCTTTTGCTTCTCACGAGCAAAGCGGCGTTCCTTGTTCCGGTTGAGACGGCTCAGCTCAGCCTCGATCAGTTTGCGGTTACGCGCGTCCACCTCGGGGTCACCGGTTGGCTGGAGAGATTCTAGCTTGGTGGTAAGGGCTTCGGTGCGGTGGCGGTGCTGGATGTAGTGTCTGATGACTCGGGGGTCCCAGACGAGTTGTTCCTTTCGCAAGATTTCTCCGTTCGGAGCCCTGAACTGGCGTGTGATGCGTAGCACCTTGCCCTTTTGGCTCGCGAAACTCATTCGACTGAATTGACTGGTTGTCTCATCATCGCCGCGTCTATTGGCTGCGGGGGTGTGCGCCTCGGATCGTGGTGTGGGCTTGTTGAACTCTTCCTCCTCGCCCTGGTCGACGTCGCTCTCTTGGTCTGAGTGCTCAACGATCGATGAAAGACTGGCTTTTTGCACATCCCAGATTCGGCGGATAGAGGTCTCGTATGATTTCTGTTGGCGTGCCACGTTGTAGCTGTGCCCACCGAGCTCTTTGAGGCGTTGTGCATCCAGTTTGTCTTCCACACTTTCACCAATGGCCTTGAATCCACCTTTCATGGATGTCTTGATGAAATTGAAGCCCTCGCCACGGCCAGTTGGATCACCTTCACCATGAAGCTTCAGCATGGCCTTGCCCTGCGATGCCAGCAGGAAATTTCGGGTGGCCTTCCAAGGTGCCATCTGCTGTTCGAAGCTCTCCCCTTCCTCATCCTCGTCATTGTCGCCCCCAGTCTCGGCATCGTTTCCAAATCCGGTGTCGTGGAGGTGTTGTTGACCAACTTGCATCGATTCTAACAAGCAGACATCTTCGGGCTGAACCCATGATCGAATGGTATCTTGATCTGGAAGAACGGGATCCAAAGGTTTCCAATACTTGGTATCCTTGTCGTGTTGAAGGAAATCCTTCACTTTTTGTCGGTTCTGCATATCAGTGGTACCGGGAATGTGCGCAGTAACGTCACTGATAGCGAGCCGTTCGTCGGCACTCTTCTTGAGCAGCCGGTATACCAGCATTTTCATGCGATTCTTCGCGACTGTAGTCACCTTGCGCGAGTGAGGACCCGGGATGTCAACAGATGGGAACTGCTGTCCAGCAACGTACAAATTTTCGATGTTGCGCACATAATAATTGCTGCCCCCAGCGCCAGTGCTGTTGCGGATCACAAGGAAATCGGTTGATTTGGCTTGGTGTGGGAACAGGGGTGCTCTATACATCGAGTTCGAGATTGCAGGGGTGATCTCACCCGGGTCCACATGACCGAAGATGGAGAATGGACTCTTGTCCTGAGGAAGCAACACAGCCGTCTCTCCAATCTCTGCCTTCGGGCGCGTAGGATCATCTGGATTCTTCCGTCGGTAGTAGTTGATGAAACGATTGCACATGCCAAAATTGGAGAGAACAAAGGGCGCCTCCTCGGAGTATTCCACGAGCAAGACATTCGAGTTGTCGGACAAAGATAGTGATTTTGTGGAGTCGTAGAGGGCCTTGGCGTCTTTGCCCTTTTGATGCTTGCGCTTGACATGCGCAACATTCTTGAACCAAGATGTTTGCCCGGGACGAAAGGCCATGGCAGGACGGTGGAAAGATCTAGCTTCGGCCTTTCCTAGCTCGGTCTTATAGTAGGGCCACTGCAAACGTAAAGCTGGCAACGCGTGCTCAAGGGTGACATTGCCGAGAGTGCTTCGAATCTTGTTCTGATGATTCTGTTTCAGCATGTCGTAGGCTTGATCGTTGGAGATGTTATATCGCTGGGTGAGACGACGAGTGACATTCACATCTACATCTTCTCTCGAACGAAGAAGATTCTGCCTTGGCTTGTGAAGAGCCGCGTCAGGTCTCAGCTCCTCAACGAGAATGTTGGGGTCATTCATATCGATGGTAACCCTCTTAGCCACCTGTGCGATCGCTTGTTCGGGGTCGTCTAGGAGCGGGATGTCGAGGTGGGACAGAGCGATCACGTCCATAGGAGATGGGCCGGTCTTGCGCTTTTTAGACGGCTGATCTTCATCCATCAGCCAATCTGGTTCGTCCTCGTCGAAGAGCCCGGACTCGGCCGGTGCAGCCGGTTTGTGCTCCTTATCGATGGGCGAGAGGTCCTCTTCCCGCACATCCCAGTCTGCGCAGATAGTTCGAAGATCTTGCATGGTAAAACCACCAGGAAGAATCTCATCCGTATCCGCACCACCCATTTCAAAATCTTCCTTTGTCTCCTCTTCCTCTTCCACCTCCTGGGTGGCTTCGGTGATCGTGAGGATACCCAGAGAGTCATTGTCAAGTCCACGCTTGCTCGGTTGGCCAGTCCTGAATATGCGCTCCTGATCAGCAGCCAACTCGATATTGACCTTGGTAGGAAGAACTGGTTTCGGGACTTTGGTAGGCTGCTTGCCTAGGAAGAAAGCCTTTTTTTGTGGAATGAGCTCCAGCCAACGCGGAAGCGTGTCGCGGTCGAAGCTGGGAAACAGAGAATGAAGAAGCTCCTCATGGTTCTCGGGTGGTGCCGGTACATTCTCGGGTCCAGCAATCGATGACATCGCAAACAACTGCTGCTGGAGCTTCCAGGCACGAAGGGTCGTCGGGTCCATCTCCTCGGACATGACACTGGCGTCATCCAAGATCTCGCTGTCGTCGAGAGTCATCGGCTGATGCTGAGGTTCTGGAGCCCGAGGAATGGGTGGCAGCTCGACGGGCTGGTCCGTCAACGACGGTCCCTCGTCTTCGAAAAGACCGTGTGTCTCATCCTCCTGGCCAGCAGGAGGAGAAGCAGCGCCCTCGCCGAAAAGATCATCAAGATTGTCTTCCTGGATTTGTACATCCTCGCCTTGATCACCAAAGATGTCACCTCCTTCTCCGAAGTCACCTCCGTCTCCGAAAAGACCAGCGTCGTCATCGCCTTCAAGGTTCGCAAAAGGATCCTCAGCGTCATCGGCAGGCGGAACACGCGTCGACGTGGGGGCATCCTCTTCCTCCGGGAGTTCATCGTCTTCAAAATCTTCGTAGTCGACAGCATCATCTGCTTTTTCTCCCACTTCCAAGTCACGCGCCAAGAAGTCGAACTCCGGGCCACCTTCGTAGTTGTTCAGCTGTCGCATCACATTGTCGAATTCGTCATCAGCCGGGCCCTCAGGAGCCGACTTCTGGGTGGCGTGAGGCATATTGAAAGGAAAATCGGTTGCGCAATGAGGGAGGGGAGAATGAGGCCAAGGTTGAACGAAGTTGAGAGTCGGTCTGAGCAGGGCAGACTAAAGCGGGCGCAGGCCAGGCACGCAAAGAAATGCGGTCAAGACGCGCACATCTGGGAGGTTGTCTTTGTCCGACGAGTTTGAAGAGGCAGCCGCCCGGCCAGAATGAAGGAAAAGAGAGAGAGGATATGGGCGACAAGTGATTGAAGAGTCGTCGGACGAAGAGCGCCACACGGCGGAAAGGCCACCAAAGGCGCTAACCCAATCGGGCAATCAGCTTAACGCTGTTAAAACCGCGAACTAAAGACCAATAGCAGTTTCATGATAATTTTGTATTAGAAGGGGAATCATAAATTGTATCAGGTAAGAGAAAAATTATTGTACATTAAGATCACCATAGTAAATGCACAGCGCCTTGCTGTGGCCTTCTATGCAATAGTGCATCACCGTTGCCTTGCGATCGTTAGGGACAAACTTTGCCAACTGTTTCACATTTGACGTTCTAGGTAGAAATAGAGCCATATGTGGAGTGAATGCTGAAAACTCCTTAAAGATTTTCTCAAGTGAATATGGCTCCATGGTGTGGAGATTAAACACTTCATCAGATCTGTATCCCGGGCCTAGTATAAATTGTCAGCTACATCTCCACCAGACGGAGGACTCAGAGAAAATCATACCACCCCAAGGAGGACTGGCAAAAATGACACTGTACGGTGCCAAATCTTTGAGTTGATTCTTGAGGATCTCGAAGCAGTCACCCTCGAACCAAGTGATCTTCTTATCGACGCCATAGATCTTGGCGTTGTGTTTGGCACATTGAAGAACTGCGGGATCTTTCTCAATTGCATAGACTCTTTTCCATTTGCCTGACAATGCGAAGGCGATACTGTTTCCACCGGCACCAGCAAAGGTGTCAATCAAGATGCTGCGCCCGGCAGGCACCGCTTCTGCCATGTGTGTTGCTATTTTGCTGTCCAATATGTTAGATATATCCTCCCTGGCAAGAAACGAGTAAGTGACTAACTTGGCAACTGGCTCTGCAGTGACTCCAAACCAGGCATCATCTGTTAGCCATATTCCATCATCATACTTAGAAAAGATGCGGTGACGCTGTGACCAGTAACTAGGGAACGAGTCAGCCCCGGCTGGTGAGGTCTTGGTAAGCTCTCTCACTTTTGAATATCCCATGGAACTTCTTGGAGACTTTCGTAATGATGCACCTCTGGAGGTGCTTCCTCCGAGTCCGCCATGTCGTCAAATATGTAGCAGTGTTGTAAATTGCAGGTCTCCGATAAGTGATAAATGCGATAATTGTTTGCTTTGTTTGCACCTATATGTGGCCAGCACGCGGAGCTCGAGGTCAACACCATTCCGTGTAGCTACACCTGTCGCCTACACCTGTCGCCAGAATCTACTCCATCATCGCGATGTTCGGTGCACTAAATCGATTTATGAGCCGGCTGGACGGTGAACCCGTCCAACAGTCTCGAAGTGGACCGAATGACAGCGCCTTTGGATTCCAAGTACTCCGCAACAAGGACGCCGAGATACCCTTGGAGCCGTGGTTTGATTTTATTGTTGGGATTAATGGCCATGCTGTTGTAAGCTTACAGGTGTAGCGATTGGATGAAGTTAATAGCATCGCTGATACAACGGGCAGGAAGATCCAGACCCGAACCTCTTCGCGACGGAGGTCCGCAATTGCGCCGGCACAAGCGTGACACTAGAAGTCTGGAGCACTAAGGTAGTGATACCCTTTGACATTCGAGATGAGAAAGCCTCCTAAAGTATGGATCTCCTATGCAGGGCCAACGAACGCATACCGTCAGCATCCCCATACCCGCAACGAACCCATCCCTCGGCGTCGCACTACAGCTTGCCCCTCTTTCCTCCACACAGAACATCTGGCATGTCCTCAACATCCCTTCGCCTCTAAGTCCAGCCTACCGCGCCGGGCTGCTCCCGCACTCAGATTATATTATTGGAACACCAAGTGGGACGTTACGAGGAGAATCAGCCCTCGGGGAATTGGTGGAAGACCATCTCAACCGCACTCTGGTTTTGTGGGTTTACAACAGCGAATTTGATGTTGTGCGTGAAGTTGAAATAGTTCCCACTCGCGGATGGGGCGGCGAGGGCGCAGTCGGCGCAGAACTAGGGTACGGTGCTTTGCACAGACTTCCCGTGGGTCTAGGAGAAGAGGTGGAAGGACCTGGCGAGGTCGTCTTCGAAACGCACGACGGTGGTTCTGAGGCTCCTGCTCCAGGTACTAATGGCGCTGGTGCACCGGGCGACTTCCTAGTACCGGCAAATATGGTGGCCCCTCCACCACTGGTCTCACAGGCCAGAGTGACTTCCCCCCCTGGTAGCGGTTCACCAGCAAGCCGCCGCGGAGGAAGAACGCGCGCTGGGATGTCACCAAGCAAAGTGTTTGATGACTATTTTGCCGAGGGAGAACTGAAAAGTAAGGAACAGGATTATGCACCGTCACGGAAGGGAACACCTCTTCCTCCGCCGCCCAAAGCCGGGGCCTCACCGGCTCATTCAGGGACCCCGGACCCTGCCGCAGCGGCAGTGGAAGGGGCACCAGGGCCGACTCAAGAAGGATAATGGGCACGATGTGTTCAGAGCCAAGTTTTATGTAGAGAATCACGAGTTGCAGACAAGATATCAACTGGATTATCTTTAAGTATATTGATTGCTGCATTTTACAGACCGCGTGGGTCTGGCCATCTGAGCTAGGAGCTAGTGGTCACCTACCTTAGACTTGTTGAGAGAAACGACGGTACATCATGTCGTAGATCTGCAGATCTTGTTTGGCATCGGAAACGGTCGACTTGATGGGCTTGGCATTGACCACAGTCTCATATAGCTCCTGGAGCTCGGCTGTATAGGCATCCTCATACGAAGAAAGCACAGAGCGGTGCTGAGCCTCGCCTCGCTCGTTAACCTCATCAACCTCCACATAGATGGGAAGTCCCTTGACATAAGGGCTATCATACTGCAAATAGTTGTCAGAGAGATTTCAGAGATCAAGGATCCAGAGTTGCATACCTTGACAATGACCCTTTTTTTGGCACCGTAAACAGCCATATGCGCATCAAACATCGGAACCTCATCGATACCGCTCTCTTAAGTTGTGGAGAAAGTGGAGCCGTCAGTGTTGCGGAAAGTCATCATAGCAGTATAGAAAGGATCGTTGACTGATACAGCGACGACATCTTCGGGAAAGCCGAGGACTTCGCGCATGAGCGAGATGTCATGAGAACCCAAGCTACCCAGAAAGCGGCAATATTTCCTCTTCTCGTCTGTAATGGGCTCATTCGGAAACGCCTCAGCAAAAAGATCCTCTAGGCGAGCGTCTCGCTAGTCTGAATTCTGGACTTGGAATGTACCACTCTGGTTGACAAAGTTTGTGTTAGGCCCGCTGAAATCGCGGACGCGTGCATATAGAATTTTTGGAATTGTGGCAATCTCCCTTTTGAAAGCTTCCACAAAGCTCGGTGCATAGCGACGCATGTATCCAACGAAGACACGAGCACCGTTAGGAGCGTTCTTCTCAGCGTCAATCACAGACTCCAGAGATGGCAGGGAGAGTGTGACGGGCTTTTCAATGAAGACGTGCTTCCCAGAGTTCAGACTCGCACATGCTAGTGGTGCATGGCTGTCATCGGATGTCAGGATAAAGACCACTTCGACATCGGGGTGATCAATGACTTCCTGCGGAGTGGTGGTCTTGTGAGGCACATGGAACTTGGTAGCACAGTGGTCTACCGTTTTGGCCGACAGATCACAGATCGATTCAATCTTGAAGAGATGCGAGAGGAGCAAAAGGCAAGGCCCATGGCACACTTGAAAGATTTCCTATAAAATCCCGTTAGTCTAATGAAATATCTCGAGGGACCAAGTGACATACGCCCGCTCCAATAATCCCCAGTCCCAATTTTCGAGACATCGTTTAGAAAGATCAAGCAATTACGATATTTAAGAGTGAATAGTCGATCAAAGAAGATAGAATTCAAGCTTTGTCCTGTCCTTGGGGTGCGTTGAATTAAACTTGGTTTGAGCTCGGTTCCGTCATTCTACTTGAGGTCGGCAATGTGGGGCGAACCCTCGTGCCAGGATAATGAGAAGCTATTTGATCTATAGAATTGACAAGTTCCGACGCGGAATCAGGATTCTCGATTATAGGACTCAAAGAGTCCCCTTTTGAGGCTAAGTATGGGCACTTTAGGAAGTGGAAGCAAGTCCTGGTATAAAAATGCAGCGACACCACTACATATTCCATGAATATTTTTGGTCAAACAAAGGGGATGTCCGGATTATACATCGGATCTACGAGTTCTAAACGTACATATGCAACAAATAAACACACCCTTCAACCACGCGGGTTGCAATGGACAATATCAGACTAAACATGTATCTAGTGACCCTTGCTGACCAGCTGCTCGAGCTTCTTCCGGGTCTCACCGATCTTATCCTCCATCATCTGGCGAGTCATGCCGCTGTGCGCAATGCCAGTGTACCAGATGTGCTCCGCCCGCTCGCGGGCAGCAAGGTGCTGGTTCGCAAGGGCGGGGAACTTCTTCTCGTACTCCCAGGCCAGATCGGACACATTTCGCATGGTCACGGGCAGGAGAGTCCAGGCAGCGACGGTACCGAAAGCGAGGGGAGACAAGGTGCGGAGGAAAATGCCACGGTTGCGTGAGACAATGGAGCCGGCCATGGCGGCAACGACGACGTAGATACCGCCCGGGGTGAGGCGCTCACCGGACTCGGGAGAAGGAGCGAGCGACGCAATGGTGTTGGTAAAAGCATTTTCGATGTTCAGCGCCCGGGACAGGAAGTCGTTGAATCCGTTCTCCGCGGCAAGGGAGTGCGAGTAAAGGAAGAGACGGGCTTGCCGGATCTGAGCGGTCAGGATGTCTGTCGGAGTCGGCGAAGAGGGCTTTGTTTGCAACAGTGCCTGGGAGGGAGTCTGAGTCTGGGGAGCCGGGGTCGCGGGCTCTGGCGCAGGCGTGGGCTTCGAGGGTTCGGGGATGTCAGATGGGTAGTCGTCGTAAATGGGTTTCCTCTGTTTTGAGCAAGTAGTCGAGAGTCAGAACGGGGTTTTCATCGCGTCACAGTATCATCAAGATTAATTGGGTTATATACCTCTCGAGGCTCCTCAGCAAAGGCTGTCTGCTTGGGGTACAGGGCCATGCTTCCAGCGAGGAGGGTAGCTGCGATCGGAGCCACAGCCCGCTAGGGACGGGTCAGTACACGGTTGATGGGTCAATTGCACCGGAAGCATGTGCAGCGGCAGACAAGGAAGCATACCTGGTTCAACATCGGCCGGAACGACATGCTAGAGGTGGTGGAGGAAGCAGGTGGAAGGTGAGTGTGAATGAAGCAAAGTCGGGTTGAAGTTGAAGCCAAGACGGGAATTATTCGGCTCGGCGGAGACTCAAGAAAACTCCGTCATCGCCCGCCTCTCCTTCTCTCTCCACGTTTACTGCCCCGGGTTTCTTTCTGCTTGCTACTGGTGGCCTTTTGATGATTTTAGAGTTATTTTCGTTCTTATAGCCTCCCTATGATGCTTCGCCCTTTCGGGCGCCGGCCGTGGGCATGCCGCAAATGTCTCCTGCAGCTGCAGCTGCAGACACGAAATTTCGAAAGCGCCGCATACCCTGCTCCCCGAGCTCACGTCGACTACGTCCCTACAGACAATAGCGCGCCGAAGAAGAATGCCGACGACGATACGTTGCGACGTGTTTTCGACTCTCAGCCATTCTGGAAAGAGTTCTCGCACCAGCGCAGCTCCACGATTCCAAAGCGGGCCGGATTGGTTCAGAATCAATACTTGACGAGCCCGGATGGCTTTAGGGCATTTGCCAGTGTGTCGCTGCAGAGATGTCAGTCTATCGTGGCCAAGGTCTTGCAGGCCTCTACTCTAGATGAGTACCGGGGATTGGCGCGAAATCTAGACCGGCTCAGTGATCTTCTGTGTCGCGTCATTGACCTCTCAGACTTCATTCGGACGATTCATCCCGATCCAGCAATCCAAGAAGCTGCGACGCAGGCGTACGCGCTTATGTTTGAGTATATGAATGTGCTGAATACAACTACGGGCCTTCACGAGCAACTCGGCAAAGCTATGGCTAACCCCGAAGTGACATCGTCCTGGACCGAGGCGGAGACGATCGTGGCGGAGATTCTCATGAAGGATTTTACAAACTCTGCGATTCACATGCCGACAGACGAGCGGCAACGGTTCGTGAATCTCTCGAACGAGATCAGCCAAGTTGGCTCCAACTTCTTCAATGGCGCGGAACCGGCCAAGTCTCAGTTGGTCTTTAACGCGAACAGCCTTCAGGGGTTGGATCCTATGGTGGTTCAGAAGATAAAGAGATGGAACAACAAAGCGCCGGTGCCCACTATGGGTATTGTCCCCCGACTGGTGCTTCGTTCTGTACGAGACGAATCAGTCCGAAAAGACGTGTATCTTGCTAGTCGAACTTCGAGCTCGCGTCAAATACACCGCCTCGAGAAGCTTTTAATGAAGCGATCCGAACTGGCAAAACTGTCTGGATTCAACAGCTTTGCCGACATGACACTGAGTGACAAGATGGCCAAGACGCCGGAGTCGGTATCAAATTTCCTAACCTCGCTCATCTCGAGCAATCGAGGACCTGTGAGCGAGGAGCTCGCCCATTTGCAACAAATGAAAGGCAGCTCGCTCCAACCATGGGATCATGCCTACTATGTTCACAAGCGTGTGCTGGAGTACTCCCAGGCTCGTCGTTCTCGCCAATTGAGCGCCGTTCCCGAGTTTTTCTCATTGGGAACGGTTATGCAAGGTCTCTCCCGCCTGTTCGATCGACTGTACGGCGTACGTCTTGTGCCCCAGGAGACGTCTCCTGGTGAGACTTGGCACCCCGATGTGCGTCGCCTGGATGTGGTGGATGAGTCCGAGCAGCATATCGCCGTGGTCTATTGCGACCTGTTCTCGCGACCCGAAAAGCACCCCAACCCGGCTCATTTCACTCTGCGCTGCTCGCGTGAGATCTCACCCGATGAGATCGCGGAGTGTGCCTCAATGGACCAATCCGCTCATCCGAATGATGGCATGGCGACCGCTGTGGATCCTCGGACGAAGGCCCTGCGTCAGCTACCGACGATCGCTCTCGTTTGCGATTTCCAGGAGCCCGTGTCGAACGGCTTGGGCCGCCCAACACTCTTGAGCGAACAGAGCGTGCGCACCTTGTTCCATGAGATGGGCCACGCTGTTCACTCCATTTTGGGCCAGACGCCTCTTCAGTCTATTTCTGGAACTCGCTGCGCGACTGATTTCGCTGAGCTTCCGTCGGTGTTGATGGAAAGCTTTGCCACTGCCCCGGAGGTGCTCGCCCTCTATGCGAGACACTGGCAGACTGGGGAACCACTGTCCGAGAGTATGATGCGCAGCATGGAGATGGATAGGAACGCGCACGGCTCTATCTACGGCGCCGTTGAGAACGAGGCTCAGATCCTCATGGCTCTCGTCGACCAGGCCTACCACTCCATCCCCTGTGATGATGCGATCAAGGGCGTCGACACCACCGAGATCTACCACCGAGTCTTTTCTCAATATTCCAGCTTGCCCGACCCGGACAATGCTGGTCCTCGGACCTCGTGGCAGGGTTTCTTCGGACATTTGTACGGCTATGGGGCCACATACTACAGTTACATTTTCGATCGAGCAATCGCCAACAAACTCTGGCAGGACGTGTTCGACTCCGGAAAGTCAGCCGTCGACCGAGCCGCTGGCGAACGCTACAAGAACGAGGTCCTCCGCTGGGGCGGTGGGCGCAATGGCTGGCAATGTGTGGCAGGTGTTCTAGGAGAAAATAATCCTTCCAATGCCAATGGCCGACTGGTCGAAGGTGGCGACGAAGCCATGCGCGAGGTTGGTCGCTGGGGTTTGGGACGCGATGGAATCTCAGGATAAATAAGCGCACTTGTAATTTTATGATATCCAACTGGCTTAAAATTGATTTCGAGGTCAGTCCCTAGAACCATGGTGCCATTGTAAACCTTAGAGCACACCCTTATCTTGGCAGCAGCGAGTTCAGACCCGTTTCTATGTAAGTGTGCATTTGAGCTAGGCTTGTCTCAGACTAATCAACTATATAGCCACGCCTTAACGGTGGCTAGCGCAAGGATGCGGCTAAATGTCTCGCTCTCTTTGTTTGTATTGCGTGCCAGTACTAATACCTAAAACGAATACTGGCTCCTACTCTCGTTTCGTAAGACATCTGCTCTAATCCTTCATGCGCCACCATTCACAAGCTACATGGTGGTTGGCTGCAGTGGTACTCCCCGAGGGTGCAAATGATCAGCAAGTATCTTTCCGCTGATTCCACGCGGGAACCCGCAATCTCTGGTATATGCGATTGCGGAGAAGGCGGCGGATATGACCAAAGGGGTGTGTTGAAGTCGGGTTTGTACGGGGCTTGCAATCTCAATCCACGACAAGACAAATGCACCTATTGGCTTTGAGCAAGCCAACTGTCATAATAAGTGGAGATTCGCGTAGGTTATATAGTTCCTCTGTAGTTACATATAGCCATATGTAAGCAATGTCAATGAATGAATCTCCCCGCATGCCCGATCATCATCTCGACGACAATGCATCTATTAGCTCCAGCTCCAGCCTCTCTTACTCCACTGCGCGATCCTCCATCAGAGCACCTTCATCCCAAATACGCAGACTCAAGACGGTTAAACAAAACTCACAAGATGGGTATCAAAGAGAATGTCCCGATCATCTCAAGACCGGGCCGCCTGTGGAAACGAGCTGAGCGAAAAGAACTTCAACAACCTTAATCTCGCGATGACTATGAGCATGCACAATGTTCCTGACACAAACGAAAGTTCAAATCCCCTCAAACCCTTGCTCTCTACTTCATCGCAAACAATGACAATCGCTACAAGCCGAGAGAGCTCAGCAGAGACATTACCAGAGCCAACACCAGAGAAAGGCCGGGAGGTTCGAGTACGCAAGTTATATGCCGCGTTCTGCGAAGAATTTACCATGTCAGGACCGCAGATGCCCAAAAGGAAGTTTGATATCTCAATGTGTATGGAAGAGACGGAAGAGGAACAAACAGACGACGCACAGCCGAGAAACGTCATAGGGGATTCACCGAGTCTCGTGCATGAGAAAATGGCATCTAAAGACCAGTCAGCCGATAACAAATCCTCCGAGGAAAGTGATCAAGACAGCGCGATATTATACGAGAGCAAGTCTCTAGCTCAGGACAATACCCCTTCAATCAACGACCTTCGACCTCCCCCCCCAGATCATGACCCCATCGGTGTATCAGGATGAGCAGCGAGCTATGCAGGAGCGGAAGCGTGCTAGAAGACAGAGGATATTGGGACCGCTTTGGTCCTTGTTTTCTAAAAGGCAACGTTGCAGGCACACCGGTTGGATATCGAGTCATGATTATTGGAGTTGCTGGAACAGTCAACCAAGTACAATATCAGTTCATACACAACGATCAAACCAGAAGCTTAGTTTAAGCTGTAGCGCCTATTCCCGTAATATCCATGAGCGAATGCATCAAACAACCCTTTGTAAGATCAATTGACTTGAGCTTGGAGCAACGAGCGAAAGCACATAAAAAATGAGGGAATTTCCTGATGCTCGTTCCCGTCTCTTGACTTCCCCATCACTGAAGAGATGTCATTTAGTTGGTATCATCACTGGCAAAAGCAGCCAGGATGGTTTTTGCCTCCTCCAGATCATCATCATTGTAAGGCTTCAGGCCGAAGCTCAGCATGAAGTTGGTCCAACCACCGTAGGACTTGATGATTGCCCGCTCGGCCGGAGTGCAGGGCGGTGCTGTGATGGCATTAGACTTTGGAAGCTGTTCATGTGGGGTGGGGCAAAGGTGAGACGTACCAAGGGCGTCGGTAATGGGCATTTTGAAAAGCTCACAGGAGAGGAAGAGAGTGGGTGCTATTCTGAATTTCTGAGTCTTGAAGGCAGATGTGGTTCTTGTTGGAAGAGTTGGAGGATGTTGGTGTGTAGATAGACATGAAAAGCCATACTGATGCCTCAGTAGTGAGGCAACCACTGGTCTTATTCAGGACCAGTCTGACTCAATGCAGTCGCACGTCTACCTGCTAGGTACCGTCGCACCATTGAGGACCGGCAAACGAAGAAGTCTGTTTCAGTGTCGTGTTACATAAAAAATCGACTCTAAGCGAAGGGGAGTAAATATCCCCCTCGAGTCACAGAAAAGTATCATCTCGATGTATTCGAGTATCATTACATACACGTTTGCACTTCAGCTTCTTTGATCATTCCCATCATTTCTTCTTCTAGGCCTGTATTCTCAACAGAGGATAACCGTGCCGTTGCGCCCACACCACTTCGGTTAGTTAAATCAAGGCTGATAACTAACTAACTAGCTAAGGAGCCGCCTTCCCTTAATCTTCCAATATAGGCGCTTTCCATATTTTCAATCTCTCATCATCCCATATCGCATGGCCCCAGTTCCATCCATATTCACGTTTCCCTTCCAAGTCAAGCGCATCTTCAAGAGTTTGTTCCGGTGTGTAAGGTACCAAGTGCACCCTTTTCCAGCCAAGATTAGGCCGTTCGGTAGACGGCAATGTAGACCAGAACTGTTCAAAATCCCGAACCGCATGTCGATCTGCAGGATACCTCAAAGGCAACATTTCATCCTCCCCGACAAACATGCGACTCCTGTTCCCAATGAAGGTGTCGACCATAAAATCTGCATTGGACAGTACCATATCGCGCCGAAGCAAAGGCGTCCGATGCAAGAGGCGGTAGAGAAACTCTGGTCCGATTGCGGCCAGGGAACCTGTACAATCAGGAAGGTCCTCGAGACCTCGAATCGATTCGATGTTTCTTAAAGGAGGTCGTACATCCTGAGGAAGATGAGCAAAGTAGCTACGGTACCGGTAGTCTTCGCATCCGTGCTTCTTTACAAGATCGTGTAGGCCATCGGAGATTTCCTTGTAGATAGGGTCGTACTTCGTCTTGAGGTATGTCCATACACAGCCCATTTCTTCATGTTCCCAAGGAGGCATAATCCCAAAGAACAAGCGATATGCCTCTTCTTCGGCGGTGACATATGGGACTGGTGCCTTCTTATCGCCCCAGTCATTGTAATGTCGCGGCCCCGGGGAGTCATTCTTAGAAGCTTCTTCAGGCCGCGCACGAATATTGGCGTGTGTTTGTAGTCGACACAATGCTCTGAGAAAGTGGAACTTTTCAGTGTAGGACAACTCGATAGGGAGCGTTGAATCCCATAGATCATGTTCGATCCACGCGGGCCGCGGTGCTTTCGTCGCATAATCTTCCAGAAAGAAAACGTAACACCTTATCAAAACGAAATAGGCTCAGAATCTCTTGTAGGCTGCCGAGCTCATCTATCCGACTTGGTGGTGAGTCACTGATTTCTTTGCTACGACGCCAAGTGTCTAACAAGGCAATTGCTCCTTCTTTGTGGTTCTCAAAATAAAGACCACGGAACCGTATAGCAGCAATTGCCTCTCCTAGAAGCAGTCCGTATTGTTTTTTTAAGAATGCGGTAGAGTACTTCTTGTCGCACTGTAAGATAGGTTTGGTGGCACTTCGGCGATGAAAGCACGATAGACTTGAGAGAAGCTAGATCAGGGATTTGGAACAAGATGAGAATAAGCAGCTCCGGTGGGAGACCTTCGAATGTCGGCTTGGCCTGCAAAAAAATGAGCAGATTATCCCTCTGATCATAGCATGCCTCTTACCATGTTTACTAGCATATGATTAAATTCTTAGGGGTCTTATCGAGCAGAGGCAGGTAAACAGGGAAGACTGATGAATGGATGAAGGCTCTAACCAGTGCGGAAGAGATAGATGGCTAGCTTCGATATGTACGGGCGGAAATATTTTCGTCAAGGGCGAACCGTTGAAGCAACTGACTGGACGAGAAGAGTGCCTTCTCGTCCAGTCAGTGACGGGCCGAGTTACCGGAGCAGCAGTATGTTAGGGCGGTTAATGTACGCACGATCCCTGCAGCTGCCAATCGAATACTTTCCACCGACTTCGATCAAGATTCCAACTCTAGCAGATGTTCAGATTGAAGCGCTTGAGCTCCAGGCACATGATGGAAGAAGAGAGAACGATTAGGGAGGTTCAACTATACCCAACGACCAGCCCACGCAAGGCAGACCAGTCTATAGCATCAAGCAATAAAACATATTAAACATATAAGGCAGGAGGAAATCCAACCATAAAACAGGGTATCCTGGGTCCTATTACGTACAGCGAAGCCTCGACACGGAACGAGTGAAACAGGATCGAACAAAGAAAACTCATAGCGCCAGCAACATGCTTATGCATCAAAGCGCAATGGAGGTTACCTTGCAGAGGGAGCCTCTAGCAGACGACCACTTTCCGATCCTGGAGCGGATATGAACTCAGGGGGAGTGGATGAGGGGCTTCGGGCGTTTGGGGTAGCTCGGCGGGAAAGTTGGGCCAATTCGCCAATGAGTCTGCACGTGACAATGGTTAGCAGGGAGAAAAGTATCTGTGGAATGTAAAGCTGACTTTCGGTGCTCATCGTACCACTCGTCACTCGAGGAGCGGATGTGCTTAAGCTGTTCCTGGATGCTTGCCATCTACGGAGAAATTGATTAGTTTTTGCACGGATAAGTTTCGCGTCAACTTTATGTAAATGGATGAAAAAAGGGCAAATATGAGGAGTAGGAAGACTTCAAACGGGGACCTCCCACCGTTCCCTCAATAGATGAACCAAGGTCAAGGTCCTCACCTTCTGCGGCTGGACCTCCCCCTTCAGCTTTTTCGTCACCCTCTTCTGCCGACGCCCATTTGCTGGCCTCCAGGCCGGACGAGGAGCCCTTGTCGCTGGCGGTCTTCAACGCAGCCAGTTCGGCCTCGAGCTCACGGACACGGCGACGGCTGCCGGAAATCGCTGCGTCGACGTCCCCGAGTTGGTTGAGCAGTTGCATGTTCTTGTCAATCTGCTCGCCAAGGTCGCGTTCGCCGGCGGCGAGCTTCTCTTCCATAGCCTTGGCGTTGGCCCGGTATTCCTCTAGCTCTTCGCTGGAATTGGTGTGCTTTGTCTTCAGTGCCTCGTAGTCTTCGCGGCATTGAGAAAGCTGCTTCAAAGTGGAATCCAACTCCGATTTGCTGCTGCTCGAAGCGGCGGCAGACTTCTGTAGCTCCTCAACCTGGGCAATAGCCGCATCATGCTTCTTGCCGAGATCAACATAGGCAGCCTGGATCTTGGAAATTTCGGCAGCATGCTTCTCCTGGAGCTCTCGCGAGGAAGCAACCGCCGTTTCTTGGGCTGTTTCGTGGGTCTCCTCAGAAGCAGCCAGCTTTTGCTCGAGCTCCGCAATGGTCGCCTTTAGGCCATCTAGAACAGAAGTATCCTGCACGGCGGCCTTGGCTTGTGAAAGTTGCTCGTTGACACTAGCCAGAGCAGTATCGTGGGACTTCTGGAGCTCATCGATCTTGGCATTGTGCGCTGCCTCCAGTTGCTCCTTCACACCAGCCACCTTGGCCTCCTGGAGAGTGAGAAGCTCCTCGATGGCCTTGCCGTGCTCGGCATCAGCATCAGCTGCCTTGGAGACCTGGACGGCCTGAAGCTCGCTCTGCAGCTTGTCCTTGGTCTCTTCGAAGCCCTTCTGGAGCTCAGAAATTTGCTTGGCATGAGATTCCCGATCCGTCTGACTGGAAGCCCGGAGAGCCTCAACTTCGGCTTGCAATTGAGCCTGGGTCTCGCCGAACTGCTTCTGGAGCTCGGAGATCTGCTCCTCACGGGATTTAGTATGAGCGGTAATTTCCTCGGCGTGACGTTCCAAAGTCGACTTCAACTCAGCCTTGAGGGATTCAACCTCAGTGGCGTGAGTAGACTCGAGTTCCTTGTTCTTGGAAACTAGCTCGTCGTGCTTCTGCTGAATTTCACCCAGAGCACCCTCCTGAGAGCCAGAAGCCTCCTGCTTGACCCGCTCAAGTTCAGCAACATGTTCGGCCTTCAGAGCCTCCAAATCCTGGGCATGCTTCTCAGAAGCACTGGCAGCTTGCGCGGTTTGCTCGTTTAAAAGTCGAGTAGCCTCAGCGGCCTTGTCTTCGAACTCCTTCACCTTGCTCTCCTGCTCCTTCAGCTTGTTATCGTATTGAGCGTCCTTTGATTTGAACTGACTCTCAACGTCCTTCAAACTGCTGTACAACTTCTCGGCCTCAGCTTGCTTGGCCTGAATTTCCTCCTGCAAAGCCTTGATTTCACCCGATCCGGTCGCCAACTGAGTTTCCAGCAATTCAACCTTATGGCGAAGAGCGTCAATTTCTTTAATAGCATCCTCCTGAGCAGAAGCTTTGCCCTCCTCAAGAGCGGTACGATAATCAGCGAGTGCCTTCTCAGATGCCTCGAACTTCTCCTGGACAGTTTTGAGCTCCGCCTCGTGCGCAGCCTTCAGTTCTGAAATAGCCTGCTCATGGTTGCCCTGAGTGGCAGACTTGGCAGACTCCAACGCGTCGCGAAGCTCCTGAAGCTCCTGGGAGTGTTCGGTGCCAGTTGATTCGGCGGCAGCCTTGGCGAGGGCAAGCTCCTCGGCATGAGAAGCGGAGAGTGAGCTCAACGCGCTATCGTGCTCTGCCTTCAGCTTCGCAACTGCCGCTTCATGGGAAGCCTCCAGCTCCCTCACCTTAGAGGTAAGATCGTTGGTAGCACCATCCTGGGATTCTTGGAGTTCACCCTGGAGCTTCTCAAGGGCTTGCTTGAGATCACTGATTTCCGTTTCCTTCTCAGCGAGGGAGCTTGCGGTCTGCTCCGACTGCTGAGTAGCAGACTCGGCCTCGGCAAGCTTGGCTTCCAGTGAGGTAATTTGTTCTTGTAATCCGGAAATGGAGGTATTGGCAGATTCCTTGGCGGCATTGATCTCTTGATCCTTGGAAGTGCTCAGCTTCTGGAATTCGTTGTTGAGGTTTTCGATCACTTGATCGCGGCCCTTCAGCTCGCGCTCCAGGCTATCGAGAGCCAGGGCCTTTTCCTCTTCTTGGCCAGCCTTTTGTGACTCGAGCTCCGACTTCAGGGTGTTGATTTGTTCCTCGAATGCAATAGCGGCGGCCTTGTGATCTGCGAGCTCCTTCTCGAGGGCACCCAACTGAGTCTTGTGAGTCTCCTTGAGTTCTTCGAGAGCGGTAGCCGTCTCGTTATCACCCGAAGCAGAAGCAGACTGCTTGGCCTCCTCCAATTCTTTCTGGGACTTTTCTTCAAGGACCTTACGCTGGGACTCCGCCTCCTCCAGGCGCGCCTGTAGGGATTGAAGTTCATCCGCGTGAGCAGAAGTCAGCTTCTCAAGCTCTGCCGCATGCTCCGCATGGGCAGTCTCCGTAGCCTCGCCATCCTTGGCGCCATCCTCGCGCGAGACAGACTGCTGGCTTAGCTTCTCATTGACGGTTTCAAGTTCGGCCTTGAGGCTGATCACAGTCTGCTCGCTCTCCGTAAGCTTGGACTGGAGAGCCTGCAACTTCTCCGAGTCACCAGCCGCTTTGGTTGCGCTGGACAAAGTACTCAACCGCTTCTTAGAGTCCGTCGCAGACGAAGTCCCTGGTCGAGCAGCAGTGGTCGCCGTCGAAGGCCGAGCCGCAGTCCGCGTAGCAGTAGTCGATGTGGCCGTCCCGCTGGCCGGTGTAGTCGAGGAAGTCCGACCAACAGGCTTGCTGGCGGAAGTGGCGGTACGGGATGCGGCGGTGCCAGTAGCCGTCTTTTTCTCCAGAGTTGAACCAGCGACACTCGATCTGCGGTCGAGGGTCGAGGAAATTTTCAATGGGGCCCGAGTGGAAGCTGTGCCCGCCATAGACATGCGCTTAGCGGTGCTCGAGATTCCACGCTTTTCATCGCCGGAGCTCGCAATTGACCGAGGTTTCTCGTCCGCAGAGCTGCTGACGGAAGGCCGGGATCGATGAGATGAGGTTGTAGACGTGCTCAAAGGCTTCCGAGCAGAGGAAGTTGTCGTTGGGCGGGTCGGGGGCTTGTTCAGAGAACTAGTAGAAGAAGCCGTGCCACGCGTATTCGAGGTCGCGGTCCTTGACGTGGCCATCGACGAGGAAGTGGGCCGGTTCGTGGTCGTGGAGCTTGACACTGGACGCTTGGATGCGGAGGTCGTGCTACTAGTGGTCTTGGCCGGAGACACTGGGGCATTTTCCTTGGATGCCTCGGGGCTGGACTTGCTGGCATCTTCGCTGCCCGAAAGTACTGACGACTCCACCGGAGTAGCCGGGGGCGCGGTTTCGACATCCGCATCGACGGCAACGGGGACGGGGTCTTCGGTCGACGACATATTTATCGATTTGGGTAATTATGGTAGGCGAAGCGTAATTGCAGGTCGAGGAACAAGCGTAGGCGCAAAAAGTCAAAAGTACAGAAAAGGGGTCTATAAAGAGAAGAGATCAATTAACAACCGGCAAACAAAGGCAAAAACCGAGTTTTGAAACAGCTGCAATGCAGGATACTCTCTTGAGTCCGGACACGGCAACAGGGATTCATGCATGGCTATACTTCTGCGACTCAAGCTCCGAGACTCCGTACAACGAAGAATTGACAACCATGGCAAACCCCACGAAATGCAAATTGCAGCTGTGGCCTGAACCAAGGCAATAGGATCGGAGAAAAGGATGCTTCACGAGTATTTGATCCGAAATCAAGTGAGGTTAAAGAAAAATAAGGGCATTACTTACGCGCCGCGTGTAGGTCGAAGCTTCAGGGGGGGTTGTCGAAGAGAAGACGGTCCTCAGCAAAATAGCTGATGTTCCGCCAAACTGGTGACCAGGAAACAGAAGCAAAGCAATAAGAGTCACTAGGGGCACAAGGAATTCGAATGAAGCAGAAGCAAAGAAGGAAAAGGAGAGAAGCGGGAAAAGTGAAAGCGGTGTCTCTCGGAGGAGGGGGAGGATCGTCGCTACTCCATGCACGCGCACTGGTCTTAGGGTCATCTAAGCTATAGAAAGCTACGTTGAAGGGCGCAAATGGGCTGTATTTTCCTAGCCCTGTTTTTATCTATATAGTCCCACAATATCTATGCGAAAATCAACTGCAGAGGATCATGAAAAAGGAGGTGTCCAACATGTCGATCACATTTAAACTTTTCCCCCAGATTCACTTGCCGCACAAGCAGTCACATAAGGTCTGCTGCATATCCCTAGATGATCTATACCGGGGTAATTATAGATATAAGCATCGGAAACTATCCGGGTGTGAACCACGCGTGTGACCCGACGCGCCTTGTTGACAACAACAATCTTATCCATGGTTCATACTTCTGCCCGAACCATCGGAACCAAACAACATTGGAAAATATGAGATCGCAATGAATTGAATTGTCAGCTTCTTCAATGCTTGATTTTTAAACCTTATTTTTAAAAAAAGTGCGAAGATAACATGAGGGCGAAAAAGAGACACGACTTCGTCTAGTCCGTAGGTAGGGTATATTGCAGCTAAATCAACAAAAAGACCAACAGTATTTCCCATTGAGACACATCAAACTCCCTCCAAGTAAGGATATATATCGAGCCAACCGTTTTGGCGAGCATTTCTGGAAAGCTCCTGGGCCTGCTTTCTCAAATCTCCAAGGGTCCGCCGAGATAGTTTGTGGCCCAGGTGACGCTTCATCAACACGTAGCGATTTTCTCCTAGAAAAAAGCCAATTAATACTAGCTCGGTTGTATATATTCAGTTGGACAACAAGGAATACTCACCACGATATTGCTGCAACCCTTCGACGAGTGTCTTCCCTTCGTCCTGGGTCCATGGCTTTCGTTGCAATTCTACTTGAGTGATCGTGGACTCCTCGACCGATCCCTGCTGCTTGAGATCCTTGAGAATACGCTTCAATGGGATGCGAATGGCCCGAGTCCAAGCACGTGCATTTGGCCATCCATCTTCCTTGACCAGGTATTTCGTCCTGGCCACATTCTGAATCCGCAGGGCGCACGCTATCAGCACGAAAAGGGTGTCCTGGAATTGACCGTGTGCTGTTTTACCCAATGTCCGATATACTTTGAAGCTCAAAAGGAGCACATTGATGAACTTGGGTACGACATGCGCTTCCCATTGATCGATTTGCCATGCGGTGGCCTCATTCCCAGTCTCCCACATCGCATCATACGTCAACCGCTCAAGTTCCACATATAGTGAGTCCTTGAGATTTCTGAGTTCACGCTTTTGATCGGACGATAAGTAGTCTTCGCCCACGACTTGCTTGTAGATTTGTCGAACTTCGGCAACGATATTACATGGATCTTTCAAGATCTCCGGCATAGGGCGCGAGGCCTGCTTTCTTAACCATTTCCCTTTGCGGTATATCTTTTGCCATTCAAGCTTGAGACTAGATGTTTCAATCTCCTGGACGAACCAGGTCCGCACCTCGTGAATATAATTTCGGTCAATGTCCGGATCGTTTTGTGTTTGGGGAATTAGCTGTGTATCGAGAAGTCCTTGAAGCGTGGCTTCAGGGCTCATTTCAGGTGGGTCTTGATGTTGATCGGACTCTTCATCATCAAAATGGCTTTCGAACGGGTCAAAAGGCCGTTGTTGAAGAGATTCTTCTTGCCGAGTTTGCGGAGGTGGTGGTGTCTCTGAGATGGAAGGATTTGAGGAGCTAGGCGAATCATTATGATCATCGTTCTCGTCGCGGTCAGAGAAGAGGTTCAAGTGTCCGTGTGGACTATCGCTGCCTAATTCCTCCAATTCCTGCTTGACAATAGACTCGTTACTTCCGTCTGTGTCTTCACTGCTCTCATCTTCGCTCGACTCTGAGGCTTCGTGCGGCCGTGCATCCTCCGCAAATGACGCATCGTGGTCGTCTTCCTCGTGCTCGTCTTCAACGTGGTCGTCTTCAACGTGGTCGTCTTCAACGTGGTCGTCTTCAACGTGGTCGTCTTCAACGTGGTCGTCTTCAACGTGGTCGTCTTCAACGTGGTCGTCTTCAACGTGGTCGTCTTCAACGTGGTCGTCTTCAACGTGGTCGTCTTCAACGTGGTCGTCTTCAACGTGGTCGTCTTCAACGTGGTCGTCTTCAACGTGGTCGTCTTCAACGTGGTCGTCTT